>Ga0080064_1000009_pt1 | contig 786317 bp, 693 predicted proteins | sample Subgrocontami54m_FD_69260 | JGI IMG/M metagenome (GOLD analysis project Ga0080064, IMG submission 69260) | Subsurface groundwater microbial communities from S. Glens Falls, New York, USA - GMW46 contaminated, 5.4 m (SPADES assembly) (version 2) ... | reverse complement strand
GCGCTGGGGGGCAAGCCCCCGGCCGAAGGGGCGGCCGCCCACCGGGAGGGGTATACCCCTCCCGGTGGGGATTCAGGCCATGGCTTCAACTAAAGCCGTGGACCAAACAATGGGGGCAGGTCAATGGGACTGCGTTCGATGTTCCAGGTGAAGCCGGGATCCTCGGGACGCAGGACCTTCCAGAGGTCCTGGTACCGCCGGTCGAGATGAGCAGTGTCGGGCTCCTCACCATCCCCGAAATTGAAATCCCCCATGAGCAATGCGGAATCCATGCCCTCCAGCAAGGGGAAGATGAGGTCCAGCTGTGCGGAACGGATGGGACCATCTTCCAAATGACTCTCGAGGTGGGTGGTGGCGACCCGCAGGTCACGCCCTCCGACCGACAAGGTGGCAACCATCACGCCCCGGCCAAGGCGGCCTGGCAAGGCACGGTAGAAGGAAGCCTTCATCGGATATTTCGAGAGGATGAGGAGCCCGCCCGGGGCGGACAGGTCGGAAGGGACATAGTTTTTCACCCAGTCTTCCCGCAGCAGGAGCTCCCGGAACCAGGGCGTCACCTCCTGGAACGCGAGGACATCCGGATCGCATGTCTTGCAAAGGGCCAACAGGGCAGGGACCCTCTTTCCCACCTGGATGGGATGCTGGAGCACGTTGTAGGTCAGGATCTTCAACGTTGGAACGGCAGGAAGGGCCTGAGGAGAACACGAGACTCCTCCGAGTAGCAGTCCAACCAACAACCATCGGAGCATCCGTCCCCTCATCCCGGCACCACCAGCCTCACCGCCGCCGGCTCCACCCGGATCTCCACCGGCAGCTCCCCCGCCTCGTCCCCGTCCAGGTGGAACGGGACCGGCGCCTGGGCCTCCAGCCAGACCTCCCGGGCCTTCACGATCTCCACGTCGAACTGCCGCGGCCACCCCGTGAGCGCCACCGCCGCATAGCGCGCCAGGTCCAGCCGGCTCCGCCCCCGGAACAGCACCAGGTCCAGCAGCCCGTCGTCCCCTCTTGCCTCTGGCGCGAAGCGGAGGATCCCCGCATAGAGAGGCAGATTTGCCACGATGACCTGGCTGCAGACGCCAAGGTCCCTGCCGTCCGCTTCCACGCGTATCCTCGGCGGCGAGCCGGAGGCAAAGGCATCCCACACATGCGGCAGGTAATGCCAGAGACGGATGGGCCCCCTCCGCCCCCGATGCAGGCGTCGGATCACGTCCGCATCCAACCCCGCCCCTGCGCAGGAGAGGAAGACCCGCTCTCCGACCATCCCCAGGTCCAAGGGGACCGTCCGCCCGGCCTCCACCATACGGAGGAAACCAGGCGGATCCGAAGGAAGTCCATAGACCCTGGCCAGGAGGTTCACCGTCCCGGCCGGGAAGTAGGCCATCGGGATGCCCCGGCCCTGAAGCCCCCGGGCCACCTCGTTGGCCGTGCCGTCCCCACCCACCGCCACGATCAAGGAAGCCTCCACGCTCCGGGCCCTTTGAGTCATCCAGCCGGGGCCCTGGCTGGGTTCCAGCACGGCTTCCCGTCCGGCCGCCTCCAAGACGGCGAGAATCCCCTCGGCAGCCCTGAGGGCGCGGCCTGAACCGGAAGCGGGATTCGCGAGGATTCGGATCACGGAGGGACGTTCAGGAAAGGACGAGCCCCACCGGGCAGTGGTCCGAGCCCTGGATCTCGGGCTTGATCCAGGCCTCCTTCACGGAGTCCTTGAGGCCCTGGCTTGCAAAATGGTAGTCGATCCTCCAGCCGACGTTTCGCTTTCGGGCGCCGGACCGGAAGCTCCACCACGAGTAGGCGTCCTTCCGATCGGGATGCAGGAGGCGGAAGGTGTCCAGCCAGCCCCGCGCCAGGAAACGGTCGATCCAGGCCCTCTCCAGGGGCATGAAGCCCGAGACCTCCACGTTCTCGGCGGGCCGGGCTAGGTCGATCTCGCGGTGGGCCGTATTCACGTCCCCGCAGAGGACGATTTCCCGCTTTTCTTCCTTCTTGAGGGCATCACAGAAATCGGCGATCGCTTCCTTGAAGCGCATCTTGTAGTCGAGGCGTTCCTGCCCGCTCTTGCCGTTCGGGAAATAGCAGTTCACGAAGAGGAAGTCCCCGTGGTCGGTGACCAGGGTGCGCCCCTCCCGGTCGAATTCCGCCACGCCCATCCCCCGACGGACGGACTTGGGCGGTTTGCGGGAGAAGGTCGCCGTCCCGCTGTAGCCGGGGCGCTCGGCCGGGAAGAAGTGGCTGGTGTAGCCGGCCGCCGTCAGACCGGCGAGCAGGTCCTCGGGGACCTGTTCCTCCTTGGCCTTCATCTCCTGGATCGCCAGGACGTCCGGGCGCTCGGAGCGGATCCAGTCCAGGAAACCCTTGGCGGCCACGGAGCGGATGCCGTTGACGTTCCAGGAGACGAGGAGGATGACCTACTCCTCTTCGGCGCGGTCGAGCTTGGGCCGGATCTGGTCGAAATGCTCGAGGTAGATCAGGGTGCCACGGGCCACGGCGGTGAGCGGGTCCTCGGCGATGCGGACGGGCAGGCCCGTCTCGTTGCTCAGGACCCTGTCGATGCCGCGGAGCATGGCCCCGCCGCCCGCCATGGTGATGCCGCTGGCCACCAGGTCTCCGGAGAGCTCCGGCGGGGTGCGCTCGAGGGTCATCTTGATGGCGTCGACGATGGCCTGCACGGGCTCCTTGAGGGCCTTGCGGATCTCCTCGCTGGTGATGGTCGTGTGGCGCGGCAGGTTGGCGACGGTGTCGCGCCCGCGCACGTCCATGGTCAGCTCCTGTTCGAGGGGGCAGGCGGAGCCGATCTGGATCTTGATCTTCTCGGCCGTGTTCTCGCCGATGAGCAGGTTGAAGTTGCGCTTCATGTGCTGGATGATGGCCTCGTCGAACTCGTTGCCGGCGACCCGGACGGACTCGCCCGTGACGATGCCGCCCATGGAGATCACCGCGACCTCCGTGGTGCCCCCCCCGATGTCCACGATCATGCTGGCTACGGGCTCGGCCACCGGAAGGCCCACGCCCATGGCTGCGGCCATCGGCTCGTCGATCGGGTAGACCCCGCGGGCCCCGGCCCGGCGGGCGGCGCCCACCACGGCCCGGCGCTCCACGGCCGTGATCCCGGAAGGGACCGCGATGACCACCTGGGGCGAGATCATGCGGTTGCGGCGGTGCACCTTGCGGATGAAGTACTTGAGCATCGCCTCGGTGATCTCGAAATCGGCGATGACCCCGTCCTTCATGGGGCGGATGGCCTCGTAGTTGCCGGGGGTCTTGCCGAGCATGGCCTTGGCCACGTTGCCCACGGCGTTCCCGTCGAGAAGGACCTCGTTGGTGCCTTTCTTGACGGCCACCACGGAGGGCTCCGACAGGACGATGCCCTTGCCGCGGACGCAGACGAGGGTATTGGCCGTGCCGAGGTCGATCCCGATGTCGTGGGAGAAGACCCCTAGAAGGCTGTCGAGTCCTAATGCCATGGCGGGAAGCATCTTAGCGGGGCCCCCCGGCCGGTCAACGAGATTCCCTCTTACGGAGGTGTGATCTCGGGAGGCTCTACCGGGGCAGGCTGGATGGCCGCGGGGTCGAGGGAGGGGGCCAACAGGTCGGGCAGGGAGAGCTCAGGCAGGGAGACGGAGGGCGTCTCCAGCGACGGGGCCGAGAGTTTTGGCGTCAGGTCGTTTTCAGTCTCGGCGGAGGCGAGGTCCACCTGGTCGCACCCGGGAAGTGCGAACAGGAAGGCCGCTACGGCTAAGCTCCGGCGCATCGAGCCGATTCTATCCCCCCGCCTTCCGTCCCGGTATGATTTTCGCCGCACCATGCGGGTCACCCATGTCATCACCCGCCTCATCCGGGGCGGAGCCCAGCTCACGCTCTACAACCTTGTCCGGGGATTGCGGGATCGTGGCATCGACTGTGAGGTGGTCAGCGGACCGGAGGAGGGCAGCGAGGGGAGCATCCTGCCCGAGATGAGGGCCATGGGCGGTGGCCTCGAAGTCACCCTGCTCCCCTCCCTGGGCCGGGAGGTCAACCCCTGGCGGGACGCGGCGGCCCTGGCGGCCCTGGCCCGCCACTTCGCACGATCGGGGAGCTCCCTGATCCATACCCACACCTCCAAGGCCGGCCTGCTCGGCGGTCTGGCGGCCCGCTTGGCGGGCGTCCCTGCCGTGGTCTACACGGCCCAGGGGCATATCTTCGCCGGGCAGGGTGCGGTCCCCTCTGTGACGGACAGGCCCGGGATGCGCCCGCTCTTCATGGCCCTGCGCCGCCTCGCGGAGGGATGCTCGGACCGGGTGGTGGCGCTCACGCCGGCCGATCTGGAGGAGCAGGTGGCCCTGGGTCTTGCCCCCCGGGAGAAGTACGCCGTGATCCCCAACGGCGTGGATCCGGAGCCGTTCTCGCATCTCCCGTCCAAAGCGGAAGCCCGCAGGGCGCTGGGACTCCCGGCGGAGTCCTCCCTGGTCATCACGGTGGGCCGCCTGAGCCCGGAGAAGGGCCAGGATGTCCTGCTCGAGGCGCTTGCCGCCATCCCGGACCCTTCCATTCAGGTCGTCCTGGTCGGGGACGGACCCCTGCGGGCCAGCCTGGAGGCGCGTGCGCGACAGCCCGATCTTGCAGGCCGCGTGCATTTCCTGGGCTTGAGGAAGGACGTGCCGGATTGCATGGCCGCGGCCGACCTCTACGTCCTGCCTTCCCGCTACGAGGCGCAGGGCATGGTGGTGGTGGAAGCCATGATGGCGAGCCTGCCCATCGTGGCGAGTCGCGTGGGCGGCGTTCCGGGCATCTTGGAACACGGTGTCACCGGCATCCTGGTCCCCCCGGCAGATCCCATCGCTCTGGCGGCCGCCATGAGGCTGGAGCCGGATCCCGTCATGGCCTCCCGCGCACGTCGCGGAGCGCTGGAGACGCTCACGGTGGACCTCATGGTGGAGAGTTACCTGAAGCTCTATCGGGGACTCGGGGCATGATCCGCCGCGCGGCCTTCCTGCTTCCCTGGCATCACCATCATGCCCCCTACGTGCTGGATCGGGTGCTGAAGTCCAAGCCTCAGTTGGATGCCCTTGTCGTCACCACGCCCAAGCTTGCCACCGGGAAGCGGACCACCCTGGACGGTGTCCGGGCCACCCGGAGCATCAGTGGCCCCGTCTATCTGGGGGTGATGGGCCTGATGAGCGTCGGGGTTGCTGCCGCCGCCCGGGCCGAGAAGCTCCGCGGCCGTCCCCGTCCCGGATGGAAGTATCTCTCCATGAAGCAGGTGCTGGCGGAGCATCCGAAGGCCAGGCATCTTCCGGTGAAAGGGGTCAACGATCCCGGGACGCTCGATGCCCTTCGGGCCTTTGCGCCCGAGGCCGTGGTGGCGGTCTTCTTCAACCAGATCCTGGGCAGGGAGCTCAGGGCCCTGGCGCCGGCCTGGAACCTCCATCCTTCCCTCCTGCCGTCCTTTCGGGGGGTCTCCCCGGTGTTCTGGATGCTGGAGCAGGGCGTGGAGACGGCCGGGGTCACCCTTCACGGCATCACGGACGAGATCGACCAGGGGCCTTTTCTGGGACAGGACTCCTTCCGGGTGGAGGACGTGGACTCCTACTTCTCGCTGTACCGGAAATGCGCCGAGCGCGGGGCGGGGCTGATCGTGAAGGCGATGGGGGATCCCGCCGCACGGGTTTCCCCGGATCCGGCCGTGCCTCCCTCCCACTTCTCCCATCCGTCGGCGGCGGCGGTGAGGCGGTTCCATCGCAGGGGACGGAAGTTCTTCAGGGCGTGGTGAGGGTCTCCAGGCAGACCCGGAAGGCGGCTCCAGCAACACCCTGATGCTCCAGTCTGACAAGGGCCAGCACCCCCCTCGCCAACATCCTGCCCGCCACCGCCAGCCGGATCAGGACCACCGCCGGCCAGGGGAAGTGCTTCCCGGCGTAGCGCAGGAGGCTCCGGTAGCGCTGGGTGAGCGAGAACGCCGGATCCCGTGTCGCCGACGCGGCCCTCACGTGCATCACCGTGACCTCGGGCGTGTAGCCGATCCCCCAGCCCGCCCGGCGAAGACGCAGGCAGAGATCCGCATCCTCCTCGTAGAAGACGAATCCCGCGTCGAAGCCCCCCACCGCGTCCCAGGCCTCGCGTCGGATCAACAGAAGGCCCCCCGCCACCCACTCGGGCTCGCCATAGGTGGCCGCGTCGAAGGCACGGTCATGGGGCTTGGAGAGGCCGAGGAGCTGGGCCAGGACCCGGCCTGGGGTCGGGAGCCAGGAGGCCGGTGTCTGCAGGGTCCCGCCCGGATACTCCGTCCGGCAGGCCAGGACACCCAGCCTGGGCCGGGCTTCCATTTCGGCGATCAGACGCCTCACCCGGGGCGTGTCGATGATCACGTCTGAGTTGACCAGCAGGAGGTAGCGGGCCGAGGAAAGTGCCGCCGCCTGGAGGACGGCCGGCGCGAAACCGCGGTTCTCCGCATTGAGGATGAGGCGGATGGCGGGAAAGGAAGCCTTGGCCATGTCGACGGAACCGTCCGTGGAACCGTTATCCACGAGGAAAACCTCTGCGTCCGGTTCCTGCGTCAATGCCGCAAGGGCCCCCAGACAGCCCTCCAGCATGGGCTTGCCGTGATAGTGCTTCGCCGCGTCCGGGACCTGCTCCCCGGTGAAGACGCTCTGGCCGTTCAGGTTCACGATGATGGCGCTGACGGCCTTCACGCTCCGCGCTCCATCCAGCCCGCCAGGGAGGCGGCCGTCCTGTCCCAGTTGAAGTGCTTCTCGGCGTAAGCCCGGCAGGCAGGACGCATCGCCCGGAGGCGCACTGGATCGTCGAGGAGACGGGAGATCCCCCCCGCCAGGTCCGAGGTGACCAGGGCCGGGTCGAAGGCGCCCAGCACCTCGGGAATCCCCCCGATCGGGGTGCCCAGCACCGGAGTGCCCGAGGCCATGGCTTCGGGGATGACCATGCCGAAGCCTTCCAATCGCTGACTCGGGAGCACGAACAGGTCGGCGCTTCCCAAGAGCCGGGGCAGATCGGCCTCGGGGACATAGCCCGCCAGGCTGGCGCCGGGAGGCAGGGAGGACCTGAGCACGCCTTCCAGGGGGCCCCGGCCGGCAATCACGAGCCGGGCCCGGGGATGTCGGGCAGAGACGGCCTTCCAGGCCTCCAGCAGGGTTTCCAGCCCCATGCGGGGAACCAGACGCCTCACGGTCAGTACCAAGGGGCTCCCATCCGTTCCAGGATCCTGCACGTAACGGAAGCGTTCCAAGTCGGCCCCTCCCGGTGCGAGCTTGAGCGGGATGTCGAGCCCCGCATGGATGCGCCGCATCTCCCCTTCCATATAGCGGGTGAGGGCCGCGGCCCGGACGCATCGGCCGATCACGCCGCGCTCGATCCAGTCCCTCGGCCAGCGCTCCCAGGGCCAGGCCCCTTCGGCCTCCAGCTCGGACCCCCAGGAGGAATGGAAGAGGTAGAAGGCGGGAAGGCCCTTCGATGCAGGGAGGACGGCCCGCCCGACGAGGGGCTGGTGGATCAGGAGATGGGTGGGCCGGAAGTCCGCCGCCAGACGCTCGTAGGCGGTCCGGATCCGGGAAGTGCCGCCGGTGAGGAGCCAGCGCAGGCGCCCGCCTCCAAGCGGGAAAGGGAAACGGGAAATGGCCGGAAAGCCGTCCTGGCCATCGGTCTCGGGATCCTCCGGCGTCCCCCCGGCCAGGAAGCGCGTGGGGTGCCCAAGCTTCTGCAACGCCCGCCCCATCTCCAGGGCATAACGCCCGGCGCCGCTGGGGTTGGAGGACCCCAGGTAGTCGCACACCATGAGGAGGCGCATCGGACGGTCGGAGGCTAGAACACCATCCGCATGCATTCGAAGGCCTCGGCCGCGTCCACCGAGATCTCCCGTCCCCGCATCCTGGCCAGGGCCTCCAGGGCGTCCACGCCGCCCTGGTGGGGAGGCGGGCGCAACTGGCTCTTGTGCTTTCGGTAGGCCTCGAGCTTCACGTCGAGGCAGTCGGAGAGGTCGACGTAGAAGTTGGGATGGAAGGGCTCGCGGTTCCAGGCCAGCTGGGGAGCGTCCGCCACGAGCACCACGCGCTGGAAGGCCTTCATCGAGGAGTGGTGGGGTCGGCAGACGGTGATCCCGGCCTTGTACACGGCCTCGTGGTCCTGGTTGAAGGAGGGCGCGGGGATGACCAGCATGGTGGGCTGTATCCTGTCGGTGGCGAGGCGGCCTTCCCGCTCCAGGAGGTTGACCAGGTCCCGACGCGGGATGGCGTCCAGGCGCAGGTGGAGGTCGTCGTCCTCGAGCAGGATCTCGTAGTCGTCGACCTTGAGGTACTTCATGGCCTCGGCCAGCTCCTCGCGGCGGGTCTGGCCCTTGGTGACGCCGCCGGAGTTGTCGTAGTGTTTGAGGTCGCCGATGGACAGGACGACGACGTAGACCTGTCCGCCCGCCTGCTTGACGCGGTGCATGAGGCCGGCGGCCCCGGCCACCTCGTCGTCAGCGTGGGGGGCCATGACCAGGAGGCGCTGCTCGGCGAGGAAGGACTGGAGCGCGGGGGTGGAGGGCATGGGAGCCGGAATCTTATCCACGGAGCCGGAGGCAGGCCAGGAGGAAGAGGTTCCTCGGCACCCCCAGCGCGTCCTTCAGGTTCACCCCCTTGGCCTTCCCGCTGGTACGCGGCAGGTGAGGGATCTCCACCTCCCCGGATTTCCCCCCGGAAGCCTTCATGCGCAGGAGGATCTCCGCCGCGATGGCGGCGCTCTTGGAGCCCACCCCGGGCAGCACCGCCTGGAGCGGCTCCCGCCGGTACAGGGTCGCCGAATCCACGTCCCGGCACTTGAGTCCCAGGAGTAAACGAAGCAGAAACGCATACCCCCCGCTCAGGATCCGACGTAGGAAGGGATCCGCCCGCGGCGTCCTCACCCCTACTACCGCATCCAGCCCCCCCGCCTTCGCCGCCTCCAGCATGGGACCCATCACCGACGGCGGGATCTGCCCGTCCGCTGGGAGGAAGAGCACCCAGTCCCCCGAGGCGCAGACGAAGCCTTCCAACGTGGAAGGATGACAGCCCATCGGCTTGTCGTGCCGGATCAGCAGCACGTCCCCCGCGGCCTGGCAGATCTGGGCCGTCCGGTCCGTGCTGGCGTCGTCGATGACGATCATCTCCGACGTCAGCCCCAGTGCGGCTGCGCAGGACCGGACCCCCGCCAGGACCGCCGGCAGGCTCCCCTCCTCGTCCCGGGCGGGGATCACGATGCTGAGGAACGGGTTCACCGTCCCACCATCTCCTGACGCAGTTCGAGCAGGGCTTCCGCACAGGTCTGTCCCAGCCTGGCGTAGAACCAGGCTTGGGGGTGGCCCCGGTCCTGGAGCGTGAGGTCCTCCGCACGGTAGTCCTTCCGTTCCAGCACGTCGAGCGCTTCCAGCACGCGGACGCCGGGCAGGCCGTCGAGGACCTCATGGATGGGCCGGTGCAGGTCCTCAAGCCGGTACCGGGAAAGATCCGGCTCTTCCAGCCTGGGGAAGACCACCACCACGAGGGCACAGTGCCGCTGGCGGCAAAAGGCCAGGATCTCCTCCAGGGAGGACTCCCATCGACGGCGGGTCATGGTTCCCGGACGGGACTCCTGACGAAGATGGTCCATGTAAGGCTGGGAAGGGCCCTGCCAGACGGTGCGGACGGAAGCCCTTCGGGCACGGTGCCAGCGGTCAGAAGCCCAACGGTAGGTCCAGGAATGCCGCTTGCAGGCGTGTTTGAGGGCATCGCCCCAGTCCGGGGCTTCGGCTTCCTTGTGCTTGCAGGCTCCGGAGTCCCGGTAGGCCTTCAACCAGGCATCCTCATGGGACAGGACATCGTCGATATTGAAGCCGAGGACCAGGGCCTGGGGATCCAGGGCCGGGCCCCTCGCTTTCAGCCAGATCGCCTCCTGCTCCGTGTCCATCCCCGGCACCCCCAGGTTGTAGACCCGTGCGTCGGATCCGCGCCCTTGTAGCGCCGATTCCAGCTGTGCCGGCCAGGTCTGGAGCTCCCCCACCCCCCAGCCATAGGTCCAGGAGTCCCCGAGGGCCAGAATCCTTAGTCGGGTCCCGTCCTGTTCCGACGGCGACGCCCCGCGGAATCCCTCTGCATTGATCCGCACGGCCTGCCCGAACAGAAGGCTCTGCGATCCGGGGTTGGGGACCTGGGCATGGATGCCCGGGCATCCGGAGTCCTTGAAAGGGGGACGGTCCGGATCCTCGAAAGAGAACCGGGTGTCCTCCCAGGCCCCGATGCCCAGGAGGCGGAAGGAGATCTCCAGGAGCCCGAAAGAGAGCGCAAGACCCAGGGCCAGGGACTTGATGCGGCGCTGGATCTTCAGGCGCATCTTTCCTCCGGTGCGGGATCGGGAAGGTCTTGAGGACGGATCCGGGCCTGGAGATACCCCGCGGCATAGGCCAACTGGCCGATCGGGACCGGGGTGAAGGACAGGGCCTGTCCCACGAGGCGGAGGGCCCAACGCAGGATCCTGGCCTCAAGCGGCGTGAGTCCAGGCGTGACATAGGAGGCCGCGTCAGGTGTGTCGAAGAGCAGATCGGGCCTGAGGCGGGCATCATGGGCTGCGGCCTGGCCGTCCCGATACCGGGCCGTCAGGTAGGGCCTCCAGCCCGCCGGCTGGGGATGGAAGACCCAGGCGTCTCCTGCGACTCCGACCCTCAGTCCCAGGGCACGGACCCGGGCACGAAGCACCTGGTCGTCGGCCCTGAGGGTGTCATGGGGTTCCCCCCCGGCCTGCCAGTAGGTGTCCCGTCTCACCGCCAGGGCCGCGTGGGTGGCCATGTCCGTCTCCACGAAGGCCGACTGGATGGGAAGCTGGGCCCTCGCGCTTCCACGGACCAGTGCCAGGGCGAAGGCCGGACTGTCTCCCGGGGGAAGTTGGGAGGCTCCCACCAGTCCTGCCCCGGGGACCGTCCTCAGGGCCCGCACCATGCGTTCCAGCAGGTGCTCGCTTCCCAGGGTCACGTCGTCGTCCAGGAAGACCAGGACTTCTCCCCGGGCGGCCCTGGCGCCGGCATTGTGGGCCCGGCCGCAGGGGGAGTACCCGACCGCCAGCACGATCTCGTCCGGCGGTAGCGTCTGGCGGGCGAGGGATTCCAGCAGGCGCTGGACGTTTCCTCCCCTGTTCCCGTCGCGGGACGGGATGACGACGGAGATTGCGGGCGATGGTGACGGCGAGGTGAGGGGACGGAGGATGCTTCCCATGCCTTCAGGCGGCGTCCGGAAGGCCGATGGGCGGGATCCCGAGGCGCTCCCCGAGGAAGCCCAGGGTCTGCTCGGCGGAGTGGCGCCAGGTGTGGGCGGAGACGGCCAGGGCCCTCCCATGGACCCCGCAGGAGCGCATGCGCTCGGGATCGGACAGCAGGGCGAGGACCTTCTCGCCCAGGATGCGGGCGTCGACCTCCTCGTCCCCGGCAAGGGTCCAGGACTCCCCCGTGTCGGTATCCTTCACCATCGCGACCACGTCGTGGTCGGTGGCGATGTTGCATCCCAGCACGATGGGACGGCCGCAGGCCATGTACTCGAAGAGCTTGATGGCCGAGCACCCGTACCCCGGGCCGAGCTGGTTCCTCAGGAGCACCACGCAGATGGAGGCCGCTCCCACCCAGCGGGGGACCTCGTCGTAGGGGACCTCCCCCGTGAAGGTAAAGGCGCCCTGCAGGCCTCGGCGTTTCACCTCGGCCTCGACAAAGGGGCGCTGGACGCCGTCGCCGACCAGAAGGAAGTGGGCCTCGGGGTGGCGTGCAAGGATGGCGGGTGCGGCGCGCACCAGGGTCTGGAGGCTGTGGTGGGGGTAGAAGGATCCCACGAAGACGATGTAGGACCGCTCCGGCCTCAGGCCGAGGCGGCGCTGGCAGTCGGCCTGGTCGAGCGGGCGGAAGCGGCGCTCGTCCACCCCGTTCGGGATGATGCGGAACTGCCCGGGCTCCAGGCGGTAGCGGTGGGACAGGGTCTCCTCCAGACGGGTGGAGACGGTGACGATGCCCCGGGCCCTGCGGAACGTGGCATGCTGGGTGAGGCGCACCAGGTAGCCCAGGAAGGGGGAGCGCGTGCGCTTGAGCGTCTCCTCGAAGGTGAGTCCATTCACCTCCACCACGTGGGGGATTCCCAGCAGGCGGGCGATGATCATGGTCGAGACGTTCATGGCGATCTCCCGCTCGTAGATGAGGTCGGGCCTGCGCCTCAGCACGAAGAGCATCAGCCGCCACAGCAGGACGATGCGGAAGAAGGCGTGCCGGGTCCGGCGCCCCCCCCGCATGGGGACGATCTCCAAGGGGCAGGGCAGGGGCTCGCGGAGGCCCTCGGGAGGCGGTGCGAGCAGGGTGACCTCGTGGCCGATCTCGCGGAACTTCCGGATCAGCTCGCGCACATGCGTGGTCCCGCCGTACTGGACTCCCAGATCGATGCCGCAGGCATAGAGGATCCTCAGCGGCCTCGGCGCAGGGGCCGGCACGTCGTGGGTCCGAAGGGCGACGAGGAGGTCCCCCACCTGTCCGGCCGCCCTGTCCCAGGTGTGGCGCTCCAGGGTCTGGGTGCGGGCCAGGCGGCCCATCTCCTCCCGGCGCCTGGGGTCACGGGAGAGTGCGACCAGTTCCGTCTCCAGGGGGGACGTGTCGCTGTCCTTGAGTGCGGCGACCATCACGGTCCTCCCCACTGCATCGGGATCGATGGAGAGGGCCACGTTGGCCAGGGCCACCACGGGCTTGCCGCAGGCCTGGTACTGGTAGAGCTTGATCGGGGAGAAGCCCCAGCGGCCGGTGTCCGGCACGTTGTAGATCATGACGCAGACGTCCGCGGCATTCACATAGCGGGCGGTCTGGGCATAGGGCACGCGCCCGGCGAAGATGAAACGGTCCTGCAGGCCCCGCTGGCGCACCTCCTGCTCCACGCGGGGGCGGGTGACCCCGTCCCCCACCAGCAGGAACTTCAGCTTGGGGATGGCGGCCAGCAGGCGGGGCGCCGCGGCCACGAGGAGATCCACGCCGTGGTGAGGATAGAAGGTCCCTACGAAGCAGACGACGAAATCGTCCGGCCCGAGCCCCAGGGAGGCGCGGACCTCCGCCTGCGGCTGGGGACGGAACAGGACCTGGTTCGCCCCGTTGTGGATCACCGCAGTGCGACCCTCCGGGAGGCCGTGCATCTCCCTCAGCGTGTCGGCCAGGGGCTGGATCACGCAGACGATGCGGGCGCTCAGGCGGCAGCTGACGCGCTGGGAGGCCAGCAGGAGGGTCCGGGTCCACCAGCCCTTCCCGCGCCAACGGGCCTCGTCCACCGTGATGCCGTTCACCTCCAGGACATGGGGCACCCGCGAGATCCGTGCGGCCAGGGCCGGCAGCGCGCTCAGCGCCATCTCGCGCTGGTAGACCGCATCCGGCCTCAGGCGGCGGATGGCCCGGGCCGTGATCCAGGGCAGGGCCAGGGTCTGGCCCAGGCGCTGGAGCCTCAGACGCCAGCGGGAACCGGCCCGTTCGGGGCGCGCCAGCTCTAGATTGAGCAGGATGACCTCGTGTCCGCGCGCGCGGAGGTGGCCCACCATCTCCTGGATGTGCACGAAGGCCCCGCCCTGGAGGTCCAGGTTCTCGCTGCAGAGATAGAGGATCTTCACGCCGTCGGTCCCGGGGGCGGGCCGTCACGGCGGCGGGCGGGATCCTTGCGCTCCCCCTGTTCCTCACTGAGGATGGCCAGTTCCTGCATGAGGTTCTTCACCTGCATCGTCAGGGTGGAGACCTTCACGGCGTAGTGGATGCAGATGAGGATCAGGAAGAAGAACCCGAAGAAGAAGAGCGTCGAGGTCGGCGCCTTGGCCCCGATCAGGTCGGTCACCCATCCCAGGGCCGGATAGCACAGGGCGAACAGGAGGATCACGGCCCCGGAAAGCATCCAGAGCCAGGAGTACTCCTCCCGCAGGCGGCGCCGGCGGACCAGTTCGAAGATGAAGACGATGAGCCCGATGCTCACGATGGCGGCAATGATCTGCTGGCGTGCGGAGATGCCGGGGCGCGGCTGTACTGGACGGATCTGGACGGGACCGATCGGCCGCCGGCCTGCCCGGTAGACGAAGGCCCTCCGTTCGGGATCCCCGTTCCCCTTGCCGAACATCCCCATCACATGCCGGGAGTCCAGCAGGACCCAGTCCGCGGGCGGCGTCCTGAGGAGAGGCCTGGCGGGGAAGGAGAAATAGGCCAGTTTCGGGCCGTTGAGGACCGTCAGGGCGCCCTCGGGCGGAAACTGCCCTGCCAGGAGCGGATGGATGCGGATCCCTTCGGTGATCAGGGAGAGGGCCTGGCCGGTCCGTTCGTCGGTCCAGACGTCCCTGTCCCCTTCCCGCTCCAGCACCTCCCTGACCAGGCGGAGGGTCCGGGAGAGGTCCCGGTTTGGGGTCACCGTCATCTCATTGAAGACCAGGAGGGTAGCAAGGCCTCCGAGGGCCAGGATCCATCGGCCCTTTGCGGAGAGGACCTCCCAGAGCCAGGCCAGGAAGGCTCCCGCCAGCAGGAGGAAGGGCGGCATGACCAGCCCAAGATAGCGCGGGGAGATGGGATGGATGGGAAAGTAGCCCCGGCCGGGAATCCCCACCGTGTTCAAGGAGAGGAACCCCAAGGCCGCCCAGACGGCACATCCCTTCAGGAAAACGTTTGGACGGCGCCAGGCCAGCCAGGCCCCCCCGGCCGCCAGGTAGAGGATTCCCGCCCACATCGGGAAGCCCTGGGTATCCAGGGGGCTGGCCAGGATTCTCGTGAAGTCCCAGCACAGGCGTCGGGTCATCGAGGGGCTGGCGTTCAGGGAGGTGTTGAGCAGGGGATTCGTGGAGTCGTACAGGGCTCCGGGCTTGTGCTTCAGGGCGGGATCGGAATAGACCCCCAGGACATGACGGACCTCACGGGGAACGTAGCCGTCCCAGGCGGTGCAGAACCAGATCGTCATGCAGGCCAGGACCCAGGGAAGGAGGCGGCGGCGCGAGGCGGTCATGCCCAGCAGGAGGAGGCAGGGCAGGAGCAGGAAGGCCGTCTCCTTGTGGTTGACCGCCAGGCCGAAGGCCAGGCCCGAGGCCGCGGCGGCAGGGATCCTCAAGCGGCCGGCTTCCGGGGCGGCCCAGAACAGGGCCAGGGAGAGGGTGATCCAGAGGGCAGGCGGGAGATCCGGGTACAGGGAGGATCCCGCGAGGACATACCCGGGCAGGAGGGCCGCAGCCAGGCCCGTGGCCAGGCCGGGCCCCGGTCCCAGCCAGCGTGCGGCGATGGCGTAGAGCAGGGCCACCATGGCCAGGGAGCAGAGCAGCGGATAGAGCAGGAAGGAGGCCTCCGAGGCGCCGAACAGGCGCAGGGACAGGCCCTGGGGTGCGGCGAAGGCAAGCCTCAGGTCCGCCAGGCTCGCCGTGCCGAGATCCCGGGGAACCGACCATGTCCCCTGCGCGTGCTGGTGGCCCAGCTGCATGTAATGCAGGTCGTCGGATCCGCGGATGCCCGCCCAGAAGAACAGGCGCATGAGCAGGGCGACCGCAAGCACGAACAGGAGGCGGCGGGACGTCATGAGGGGCTTCCCGGCCTCGGGTCCTCGACGCGCCGGCCGAGATAGCTGTGGGATTCGCGCAGCATGGTGGCCAGGATGGAGACGCCCATCTTGAACACATAGTAATAGGGCACCAGGCCGGCGTGCATGGTCTTTCCCTGGGGATGGTTGTGCATGCGGACAGGGACCTCCTCGAGCTTCAACCCGGCCTTCTTGAGGAGGATGAGCAGGTCGGTGTCGGGGAAGTCGAAGGGGAAATCGTCGTGGGTGCAGAAGGCCGTGGCCCTCCTCCCGTAGGCCTGGAATCCTGAGGTCGGGTCGGTCACGCGCACGTCCGCCAGGAGACGGGCCAGAAGGCGGAACAGGCCCACCCCGAGCTGCTTGGAGAAAGGCATGCGGTAGTCCGGCGAGCCCAGGAAACGGGAGCCCACCACGACATCCGCGCGCCCCGCCAGCACCGGCGCCAGCAGGATGGGCAGGCTGACCGGATCGTGCTGCCCGTCGGCGTCCATGATGACGACCCAGGAGGCTCCGCCGCGGAGCGCGGCCTTGAAGCCGGTCTGCAGGCTGACGCCATAGCCCATGTTGAAGGGATGGCGGACCACCCGTGCCCCGGCACGGAGTGCCTCGGCGGCGGAGCGGTCGGTCGAGCCGTCGTCGACCACCAGGACGACGACCTGGTCCCCCAGGACCTTTCGGATCCCCTCCAGGACGCCGCCCAGGAATCGCTCCTCGTTGTGGACCGGAAGGACCACCCAGCCCCGGGAGGACTCGACGTGCGTCACCGGCAGGGCCTCAGAAGATGGGGTAGATGAAAGGGGCCAGGAAGGGGGCGGACTGTCCGAGGAGCAGGACGGCCGCCACCAGCGCCAGGACGATGAGGATGGGCGTCAGCCACCACGCCTTCTCGGCCTTGAGGAACAGCCAGAATTCCTTCAGCAGGGACCGGTTGGAGAGCAGGAACCAGGCGACGGTCCCGACGAGCAGAAGAAGGGCGACAAGGGGAAGCCACTTCACGGCCCCGGATGATATCCAGCCCCTTCACCGCCGACAACGTCCAAGACCGTGCAGGCGGCTCCGCTTCACGGAAGCCTCCGGAAGAGCAGGTAGCCGTCCCGGTCCTCGGCCAGGGTCCAGGCGGGATCCCTGCGCATCCCCTCGACGAAGGCCGTATAGGCCCCTGGCGCGGCCAGCTCGTAGCGGTTCGGATGGGCCGGATCCAGGAGGACCCAGCCGGCCGTGTCGATCCGCGGCAGGCACTGCATGCGCAGGGTCCGGGAAGCCAGATGGGGCAGGAAGAAGGCCTGGGCCGAGACCACGGCATCCGGGGGGATCCTGTCCAGGAGCTGGCGTCCGATGCGGGCGTGCTCCGTCTGCGCATAGATGGACCGGTGGTGGTAGGGTGCCTGAAAGGCGCCGAGGGGATACGTCCGGTCCCAGAAGGTGCGCCCCAGCGGGGAGGGCCCGAAGAGGACGCTTGCCGCGAGGCTGGCGGCCAGGACGGCGGACAGTCCCGCCCGCCTCAGCCTCTCCCCCCCCCGGCGTTCCAGGAACAGAAGGCCTTCCCCCGCCCCCAGGATCAGGAAGGGGATCGCCGGCAGCGTGTAGAAGAGCAGGTAGCAGTAGGCCGCGGCGTTCCCGCTCAGGAAAAGGGCGAGGAAAATCGGGGCCGCGGCCAGGGAGACACGCCAGGACGCCCATCCCGCCAGGGGTAGGAAGGCCAGGGGCAGGAGGAAAATAGCCAGATTGGCCAGCTTGTCCGGCGTGATGAGAAGGCGAAGCGTGTACAGGGGTCTCGTCAGCAGGGTCCGGGCGATCTCGGCGTTCGTGGCCCCCAGCTCCTTGAACTTGTAGGTCCTCCAGTCCCCGCTCTGACCCAGCGAGGGCATGAGGTGATTGAGCAGCAGGTGGAATGCCAGTGCGGAGGCCAGGAGGACGGCCAGCCCGGAGAAACGGTGTCCGCGCCGGACCAGCAGGCAGAGGCCGAGTCCCGCGGACACCAGGAGGATCTCCTCGCGGCAGGAGAAGGCCAGAAGGGCCAGGATCGCGGCCCAGCCCCTCCTGCCGGACTGCCAGGCCCACCAGGCCCCCGCCGTGAAGGGAACCGCCCAGGAGATCCCGTGCAGTTCGTGGAGCATGGCGTGCTGGGTGGTCGGGTACAGCAGATAGGCCAGGGCCAGTATGGCGGCCTGGGAGGAGCCGATCCGGGGCTTGAGGGCGAGGTAGATCGGGACGGCCGCGGCGGAGACCAGCACGGCCTGGAGGATGAGGAGCAGGCAGGGGCTGGACCAGAGGCGGTACAGGGGAGCCACCAGGGCCCACATCAGGGTCAGGTGGGTGCCCCAGTAGTTCGGATGCTGGAAGGTCGGGAAGGTCTCGTGGAGGAAGGTCATGGGGCCCTGGCCCCGGCTGAGGTGGAAGACCACCTCGTTCTCCACGGCGAGGTCGATGTACTTGTGGAAGGAGCGGAAGGCCAGGCAGGCCAGGGTGGCGAAGACCGCCGCCGAAAGACCGGTGCCGATTCCCACCCAGAGCCCGGGCCTGCACAGGAGGGGGCGTTCCTTGTCCTTGCCGAAGCCCCAGGAGCGGATGCCCGCCGAGGCCGCGATGGCGCCGAGCAGGAGGATGCCCCCGAGGTAGCGGGCGATCAACGGGCCTGCAGCGGAGACGGCGCCGGGGAAGGTGGAGGCCACGTTGAGCGGCAAGGGCTGGTTTCGAACCAGCCAGGGAAGGGCGAGCAGGGGAAGAAAGGGCCCATACGCCAGGGCCAGCAGGCCTGGTCTCCATCGCCAGGCGGCTTCCAGGTGGCCCGCCAGCAGGCCGACGACGGCCCCGAGGGCGAGGCCGGCGGGCGAGGGATCCGCATCGGAGAGATAGGCGGCGAGACCCGCGCCCGCCCCCGCGGATACCGGCGCCAGGCAGAAGGCGGGGAGAGCCCGTCCGGCCACGATCGGCGCCTATCGACCCAAGCGGACGACCCGGCTGATCAGACTCTGGTAGGCCTCGCAGGGCGTCCAGCAGTTCGGGCACTTCTCCGCCTGGATCTGGGCTCGGGCCTCCTTCGTAGCCGCGGTATCGAGGACCGACTGGAGACGGTAGTCGTGGGCGCGGATGTCGCCGAGGTTCCTGGCCCACATGAGACAGGGCACGACCTCCCCGAAGTGGTTGATGGTGGCCGAGGCCTGCAGGGACGCGCAGGGGACCACCATGCGGTCCCGGGCCCTCAGGTAGCCCGGCACCCGCCTCAGGTAGGCGCGTCCGACCATGTCCTTGGGGTTCCGGACGGCCTTGCGGGACATCACGGCCTCGGCGATGCGGGCCACCTTGTCCGCCTGGGCCTCAGGGGAGACCTCCTCGCGCTTGATGCTGTGGTAAAGGGCCCCCTCATGCCCGACGGTGATGGTGACGTCGTGGCCGCCGTCGACCAGTCCCGTGAGGAAGGGCTCCACCTCGTCGACGTTGAGGCGCGAGATGGTGGTCTCCACGCAGATGTGGAAGTTGCGGTCCGCCTTCGTCCACTCCCGGATGCGTTCGTAGGTCGCCCAGGACCTCGCGAAGCCCCCCGGCACGCCGCGGACCCTGTCGTGGGTGGCCTCCGGTCCGTCGAGGGAGATGCTCAGGATGATCAGCGGATGCGGCTTCGAGAGCACGGGCTCCAGCATGCGCATCATGCGGTCGCACGTGAGTCCGTTCGAAGGGATGCCGATGAGCTTCAGCCCGCGGATGTGCTCCACGGCCGACTTCAAGGTCTCCCCGAAGTCCTCGCGCAGGAAGGGCTCCCCCCCCGTCAGGCTGAGCCAGGTGATGGAGTCCGGAAGGCGCGCAAAGATCTTCGCGATCTCGTCGGACTTCAGCTCTCGCGCGGCGTCCTCGGGGTGCTCGTCGTAGTACTTCCAGACGTTGCAGGTCAGGCATCGGCTGTTGCAGTGGGTGGTGGTGTCGAAGTTGAGCTTGTAGATCCGGCCGAGGGCAGCCCCGCCGAGTACCCGGGAGATGAGGGCGGCCCGGGTGGACCAGGAGCGCAACGGCGAGGTTCCGGGAAGGGGAAGGGCCGGGGCCGGATAGGGCGTGGAGACGGGCGTGGCGACGGGGACGACGGCGCTCATGCGGCGGCTCCCTTCTTCTGGAACAGGAGGTTCAGCTCGGTGTGGCAGTTCCAGTAGCAGGCATGGCAGGACTCCGCCTTGCGGCGCAGGTCCGCGGCGTCCTCAGAGGCCCACCACTGGGGCAGTGTGAGTCCCGCCATCGGTACGGGCTCCACGCCCATGAGGCCGAAGGGGAAACAGCGGTAGGCGTTGCCGAAGCAGTCGACGGTAAGCGAGTGGTAGCCCACCAGGCAGGAGAGCGGCGAGGACTTCCCGGACAGGCAGTCGGCGAAGAGGTCCAGGTAGGCTCCGGAGGACTCCACCAGGGGGTCCTTCCTGAGGCCGTCCAGGAGGAGGTCCAGTTCGAGCAGGCGCTGGGGCGTCATCCCGGAATCCCCGAGCGGCTTCATCGAAGGCAGGTCGAAGAACTGGGCAGGCATGAAACCCAGGGAGTCGGCCTTCCAGCTCCGGGCCAGCGCCACGATGGCCGGGACTTCGGGGAGGTTCTCGGAGCTGATCACGCTGACCAGGTTCACGGCCGGGCCCGAGGAGCGGCCCCGCGCGGCGCGCAGGTGGGCCACCGCGGACTGGACCCTGGAGAAGCCGCCCTTCGTCCTGCGGAGGCGGTCATGGGTCTCGGCGTTGGCGCCGTCCAGGGAGAGGTTCACGGAGTCGATCCCGGCCTCGACCAGGCGTCCGGCCATCTTCGCGTCGAGCAGCATGCCATTCGTGTTGAGATGGACCAGGAGGCCCTTGGCACGGGCATAGGCGACCAGCTCGGGCACCTCGGGGCGGATGAGGGGCTCGCCTCCGGTGAGGCTGAGCGCGGGAACGCCAAGGGCGGCGAAGCCGTCGATCAGGGTCTTGAGTCCCGCGGTATCGAGTTCCTTGAGCCCCTGTCCCTTGCGCTCCTTGGCGACTTCCAGGGTGTGGCACATGAAGCAGTCGTTGTTGCAGCGGTAGGTGAGGAAGAGGGTCCCCAGCATGGGCCCCCCGGCCGGGCTTCCCCGCCTCACGCCGCGCTTGACGCCCAGGGCACGCCAGCCGGCCTGAGCCAGGGTGCCCCAGCGTCCCTGGGTGATCAACCGGCGCGCCAGGCGCGGGTACGCCATCCGGACCGACCGGGCCATGGCTAGACCGCGGCTCCGGCGTTATGAGGCTTGCGGGAGGTGAAGGAGAGCCCCACCTTGGCGGCCTTGAACAGGTAGCCCAGCTCCCCCAGCGAGCGCAGGCGGGAGATCCGCCTCAGGATGTAGGCCGGACGGTAGTAGTAGCCGCGGATCAGCTTCGCCTGCAGGTCCACCAGCTGCTGGGCGCTGTAGTGGCGGGTGTGCCAGACGGGGAGCTTGTTGTACATCATGTAGTGGCGCCAGTCCTGGCTCTCGACCAGGTTCTCCGAGACCATCTGGTCGTGGAGCTGGGTGCCGGGATAGGGGCAGCCGATGGAGACGTTGGCCATGTCGGGCCTGATCTTGTGCATCAGGCTTTCCGTTTCCGCCACGTCCTCGGGCTTCTCGTCCGGATGGCCGCCCACGATGAAGTAGGCGCTGGTCATGATGCCGGCCTGGCGGGCCCAGGCGAAGGCGTTCACGATCTCCTCGCGGCTGGTGTTCTTCCTCAGGAGCTTGAGCACCCGCTCCGAACCGCTCTCCACGCCGAAGGCGATGCGGATGCAGCCGTTGGCGGCCATGTGGCCGATCATCTCCTCGGTCACGGAGTCCACCCGGGTGTCGCAGTCCCAGGTGATGTCCAGCTTCCCGAGCACCCGGCAGAGCTCTTCGGTGCGCTTGGGGATGATGGTGAAGGTGTCGTCGTGGATGGTGAAGTGGTTGATGCCGTAGCGTTCCTTGCAGTGCTTGATCTCCTCGACCACCGTCTCGGGCGTGCGGTAGCGGACCTTCTTGTTCGTCAGGTGGATGGCGCAGAAGGTGCAGGGGAAGGGGCAGCCCCTCGACGTGAAGAGCTGGGTGATGCGGTAGACGGAGTGGGGCAGGCCGCCCTTCGAGGCGCCCTTGTAGGCGTCGAAGTCGATGAGGTCCCGCGCCGGAAGGGGGATGGCATCCAGCTCGTCGATCTTGGTGCGGGCCAGGCCCTTGCGGGGCTTTCCCTCGGGGTCCCTCGTCCAGGCGCCGCCGATGTCCTGGAGGTCCTGACCCGCGACCGCGCGGCGGCAGATCTCCAGGAAGGCGGGCTCCCCCTCGGCCTCCACGGCCGCGTCGAAGGCGGGGAACTCGTCCAGGGTGCGTCCCGGCAGGGCCGTCGGGTGGGCCCCCCCCACCACGGTGACGATGCGGGGGTCGGCCTTCTTGGCTGCGGCGCAGACGGCCGCCCCGGTCACGATCACCGGGGTCATGCAGGAGACCCCCAGCACGACGGGCTTGAGTTCCGTCAGGCGTGCGACGAGGCGGGCTTCGTCGAAAGGCTCCAGCTCGAAGTCGAAGAGTACCGGCTCGAAACCGTGCTCCCTGAGGAAGGCCGCCAGGTAGAGCAGGTTGATCGGGTGATGGCTGGAAGACACCGCCGTCAGCGAGCCCAGCTCGTGGGGAGGACGCACCAGGGCGACGACGGGGCGTGACGGCAAGAAGGCTTCCCTCCCTAAGTCTAAGAGTCTAGCCGACCTGGGGGAAATGGCAATGAAAAAGGGCGCGCCAGGCCTGCATCAGCCGGCGGTGGCCTTCCGCATTGGGGTGGGCGTCCAGGGGGTGGACCTTGAGGGCCGCAGGATTCCCCCCGCGGAACTCGGGAAAGCTGCTCGCAGCCGGGATCCCCCGGGACCGGCAGAAGCCTTCGATCCGGGCGTGGATGTCCAGGAGGGGGTAGCGTTCGTCGAGGGGAGGGCCCAGGTCCGTATGGATCAGGACCGCCAGTCGAGCTCCGCTGCGCCGGCAGTCCGCATCCATGGCCGACAGGGCCTCGCGCATGCGGGCCCAGGAGGAGGACTCGGGACGATAGCCGTCCCGGTACCCCGTTTCGGTGGTCCGCCCCCCCATCCCCGCCGCCCTCAGGGCCGCCCCCGCCTGCGGGGCCAGCCATTGCAGGAGAAGGCTTCGGGAAAGCACCCTCACGTGCCAGGGCCTCCGGGAGAGGTCCTGGTAGGGTTCGTCCTCGATGTCGTTCAAGGTGATCGTGAGCAGCACCCGGTCCGGATGCCAGGCAAGGACCTTGCGCCTCAGGTATTCCGCCTCGATCACGGTGTTCTGGCCCGGGACGCCGAAGTTGAGGACCTCCACGCGGCGGCCAGGGGCATCCAGAGCCTTTTCCAGGAGCTTCGGGAAGGCCTGCGCCGCCTCCACGCCCTGCCCGAAGGTGATCGAATCCCCCACGCAGGCGATGCGCAGGACGCCTTCCGCCTTCTCCAAGGGGATCTCCCGGTCCTCCCGGAGACCCTCCGCATTGATGTGGACGAAAGCCCCCGCGAGCCATCCTTCACGGGAGGGAGCCAGGACCACGGGCAGGGCCGGGTCCCCCGTGCGCAGGAGGGGTTCCATGCCCGCCTTCGGGGAGAGCATCCTCAGTACGGCTTCCCCGGCCAGGGCCAGCAGGAACAGCATGCCCAGGACGAGGCCGAGGCGCTGGAGGGGACGCTTCCACTTCATGCTCCGGGCCTTGGCTTGAGGTAGTCCGGCGAGGCGGCCTGGGCGCGCCAGAGGTCCGTCGTGAGGAGGGCCGTCAGGTGGCGCGGGATGCGCCCGGCCGCCACCTCCCTGCGCACCGAGGTCCAGTCGATCCAACCGGATCCGGCCTGCTCCAGCGCCGCAAGCATCCCGTCCAGGCGCCTGCCGCCGCCCTGTTGGAGCCAGGTCTGATCCGCCGTGACGTCATCCCGGCGCAGGCGCACCGCCTCAGGCAGGACATCCGCGCAGGCCTTGCGGAGCGCGACCTTGGTCAGGCCGCCTTCCAGCAGGGCGGAGGCCGGCAGGGCCAGGGCCGTCTCGACCACGGCGCGTTCCAGGAAGGGAACCCCGGTCTCCACGCCATGGGCCATGTCGGAGCGGTCCTCGTCGTGGAGAAGGGACGGCAGGTGGCGGCGGATCCGCTTCAGGCGTTCCGTCAGGAAGCGGTTTCCCACCGAGGCCCCCGCGGCTTCCTCCTCTCCCGCCGCAAGAAGGTCCGGCGACAGGAAGAGGGATGGATTTCCCTCCTCTGGGGATGGCGAAGCGAAACGCCACCAAGTGCCCAGGGCCCAGAATAGTCTCAATTCCCTCAGGGCGTCGGCCACGGCGGCCCGGTGCATGCCGGGGTGGCCGGCCAGGATCTCGTCGGCACCCCGCCCGTCGAGGATGACCTTCACGCCGCATGCCGCGGCCTCCTGCGCCAGCAGCCAGCGGACGTAGGGGCTGGCGGACGCCACGGGCCCCTCCTGATGCCAGAGGAGGTCGGGCAGGACGTCGAGGAACCCCCCCGCCTCCCGAATGGGATCCGCCTTGGGGGCCGGGAAGGTATGGATCCCCCCCTTCCGGAGCCGCTCTGCGAGGCCCAGGATGGCCGAGGACTCCAGGCTTCCCGACAGGCAGATGCCGACCGGGGCGCCGCTGCCCAGATGCGACGATACGGAGGCCTCGAAGGCGGCGCGGAAGTCCTGCACACAAGCCGGGCCCCGGGAGAGCACGGCGGTTGAGACGTCGTACCAGGCCCTCGGGGCCGAGGCCCTGGCCTTCACGGCGACGAGGTGTCCCGGCGGCACCTGGAGGATCCCGTCGAAGAAGGTGGTCGCCCGGTGGTCCTTCAGGCCCCGGACCAGGAAGTCGCAGGCGGCCTGGGACCTGGGCCGGACCGGAAGGTCCAATCCCGCAAGCACCGGCTTGATCCCGCTGGCGAAGCCGATGCGGCCGTCGGCTTCGGCGTAGTAGAGCGGCTTGATGCCGAAGCGGTCCCGTGCCAGGAAGAGGCGGTTTCCGGGGCGGTCCCAGACCGCGAAGGCGAACATCCCCTCCAGGCGCTCCAGGCAGCGCTCGCCCCAGGCGGACCAGGCGGCCAGGAGCACCTCGGTGTCGCTGCGGCCGCGGAAGGGGACACCGAGCGCCGTGCGGAGGTCGGAGTGATTGTAGATCCGTCCATCCATCACTCCCCAGTAGCGCCCGTCGGCGGAGGCCGTGGGCTGATGTTCCGTCTCCGCGGGATCCAGGACGGCGCGTCGGCGGTGGACGAAGCCGATCGCGGAGTCCTCCAGCCGGTCCGGCGCCGGAGCACGGGCGGGATCCTGCCAGAGGAGGGCTGGAACCGTGTGGTCGGCCGGGAAGGCCGCAAAGCCCTGTCCGTCGGGGCCGCGATGGACCAGCAGGGCCGCCATCCGGTGCAGGCGCACGGCCTCCACCGGCGCGCCGTCCAGGTTCAGGATGCCGCCGATGCCGCACACGGTCAGAACTCCGCGCCGAACAGCCGGGACCAGCTCAGCTTCACGTACTCGTTGAACACGAGAAGGCGTCCCAGGTCGCTCTTCCACCAGGGCTTCTCCTTCCAGAAGGCCGGCACCACCGGATCGGAGATCAGGACGATGCCCCGGCCGGCCAGGGCCCTTTGGAAGAGCCACAACGAGCGGCGGCTGTGGTAGTTGGAGGTCACGAGGCAGAGGGTGCGGATCTCCGGATGGTCGGCCAGGATGGCGGCGCAGAAGAGCGCGTCCTCCTCCGTGGTCACTGAGCGGTCCTGGATCCAGATGTCCTCGGCAGGAACGCCCTGCCGGACGGCCTGGTCCCGCATGATCTCGGCCCAGGTGGCCGTCCCCACGATGGGACCTCCGGACATGAGGAGCCTGGGCGCGGCCTTGCGGCGATAGAGGGCCAGGGCGTGATCCAGGCGGTCCCCCCGGTCCCCGGCCAGCACGATCACGAGATCCGCCTGTTCACAGCGCTCCTTCTTCACCAGCCAGTCTCCCGCCGCACCCAGAAGGGCCTGATGGAAGACGGCCGGGACGGCAACGAGGAGCAACAGGGAGATCCCGAGGATCCGGATCAGGCGCTTCGGGATCCTGAGCCAGAGGTATTCCGACGGAGAGGGCGGGGGGAAGGGTGTCATCCTGCGAGCCTCCTGGAGATCTCCTGTGCAATGCGGACAGAGGCCTTGCCGTCCCATCCCGGCGGGCGGCGGCGGGAAGGCTTCGAGGCCAGCACTTCGGTCAGGGCCTTCCCGAGCCCCGAAGGCGAAGGCAGCAGACGGCTCCTCCCCCGACGGGAGAGCGGCCACTCGGAGCGGCGGCGAAGGACCAGGCAGGGCAGCCCGAGGGCCATGGCCTCCCTCTGGACCCCGCCGGAATCCGTCAGGACGGCCCGCGAGGAGTCCATCAGCCCCAGGAAATCCAGGCGAGCCAAGGGCGGCAGGAGCCTCAGCCCCGGCGAGGGCCGGCGGCCCTCCAGGACCTGCCGGATGCGGGGATGGACGGGGAAGACCAGGGGAAGGCGGGAGGCGAGGCGCTCCAGGGAGGACATCAGGGCCTTGAAGCGCCGGGGATCGTCCACGTTCTCCGCACGGTGCAGGGTGGCCAGGGCATAGCCCCGCCGATTCAACCCCATCCTCCGGAGCATTCCCGGAGCGGCTCGACGCGCCGCCGGAAGGGACTTCTTCAGGGCATCCCCCAGGACGTCCCCCGCCCGGAAGATGCGGGATGCCCTGATGCCCTCGCGGCGGAGGTTGCGGTCGTCGTCCGCCGACGTGGTGAAGAGAAGGTCCGACAGGTGGTCCACCACGACCCGGTTCCTCTCCTCGGGCATGCTCCGGTCGAAGCTCCTCAGGCCGGCCTCCACGTGGGCCAGGGGAATCCGGTGCAAGGAGGCCGCCAGGGCCGCCGCCAGGGTGGAGGTCACGTCCCCCAGCACCAGGAGCATGGCGGGACGGACACGCGCCAGCTCCGCATCCATCCGCTCCAGGATGCGCACGGTCTGCACGCCCATCGGGGCGAAGCCCACGCCCAGGTGGCGGTCGGGCTTCGGCAGTCCCAGCTGGCGGAAGAAGATCCCGGACATGCGGTCCTCCTCATGCTGCCCGGTATGGACCAGGCGCACCTTCAGGCCCGCGGCCTTCAGGGGGCCCAGCAGGGCCGCCGCCTTCATGAAATTGGGCCGGGCGCCGACCACCAGGGTGACGAGGGGTTTCACGATACCGGCTCCTCCAAAAGTCCAAGAGCCAGTCCTGCGGCGGCCACGCCGCCCCGGAGGATGAGCACGGGCGGCAGGAGCAGACCCGCCGGATCCCTGCGTTGGCGTACGACGCGGATGGCCTCCGGAAGGTGGAGGGCCAGGGCGAGCAGCAGCACGGCCAGGGCAGCAGGCGGTGAGAGCCAGCCCCAGAGCGGGGTCGTGCAGGCGGCGAGATCTAGCGGAAGCTGGGCAGCCGCCTCGCGGTCGCCCGGGTAGAGGGTCAGGGCCGGGGCCCGGCAGCGGGTCCGGGCATAGGCGAAGGTCCGGGTCATCCAACCGGAAAGGCAGGGCTTGTAGTGGTGCCAGGCGATGGCGAGCGGATCCCAGGCCAGGCGGCCGCCTTTGTCCTGGAGGCGGAGGTTGAAATCGCTGTCCAAGCTGGCGTTCACGAGATCCTCCCGGAAGGGCCCGGCCTCCTGCCAGGCGCGGCGGAGGTAGAGGACGTTGGCCGAGGAGACGTGGCGGATCCGGCGGCCTTGGGAGGCCTGGCGGTCCTGGACCTCGTAGCCGGCCAGGCGGGCCGGCCAGGCGTCGCAGGGGAAGGGCTTGAGGGCCCCTCCGGCGCCCCAGACGCCGTCGCGTTGGAGCAGGGCCTTCATGCGGGCCAGCCAGTCGGGAGCCACCACGACGTCAGTCTCGACGATGCCGAGGAGGTCGGCGGTTTCTGCCTTCCGGAACCCGTCGTTCAGGGCGGCGGCCTCCCCCCCGTTCTTCTCTCGGGCGATGACTTCGATCCGGCCCGGGTGTTTGGTTTCGAGCTCCCGGGCCAGGGCAAGACTTCCGTCCGTGGAGGCGTCGTCGACGAGGACGATGCGGTCGGGAGGCAGGGGTTTCTGCTGGAGGAGGGCCCCCACGGAGGCGGCGAGGGTGGAGGCACCCTGGAAGAGCGGGACGATGATGGTGACCGTCATGGCGTCAACCCGATCTTGCGGCGGTTGGCGGTCATGATCAAGAGATCCTTGGCCCTGGAGGCCTTCTTGCGCAAGCTCTCGTCCTGGGATTTGGCAACCTGCTCGGTCACGAAGGGCAGGAAGGCGAGATTTTCGCCCTGGCCGACGGCGTTGAGGATGTCCGCCCGGACTGCGGGGAGCGCCGCGGAATACCAGGAGGCCAGCAGTTCGGTTTGGCCGGTCCCAGCCTTCCTGCAGAAGCCGGAGAGGGCCTGGTGGCGGAGCGAACCCTGCCCTTCCCTGGCGTAGTCGAAGAGGATCTCCAGGGCCTGGCCGTCCCCCCGCTTCTCCAAAAGGGCCAGGGCAAGGCTCTTGTTGGCGGTGCCGGGACGGGAGAGGACTACCCGGAGAGTCTCCAGGGTCTGGGGAGCGCCGACATCCAGGGCGGCCAGTCCCCTGGCCTCGTCCTGCTGGCTGCTCTGGGAGGACATGGCAAAGACAAGCTCCTGGAGGCGCTGGGAGAGGGCCGGGTCAATGGACTGCTTCCACACCGCGTCGGCGAGGGGGGCGGTGACGGCGGGGTTTGTCTTGAGGGCTTCGGCCAGGAGCTTCTGGGCTTCTGGATCGGTCTCGGTGAGCCAGAGGTCGAGGAGGGCCTGGCCAGCCTGTGAGCTACGGAGCTTGGAGATGGCGATGGCTAGCGGACGCTTGAGGGCCATGCCCGCCTTGGCGCCCTGGGGGCTCTTCCAGAGGGCTTCGGCCTCCGAGAAGGCATCCTGTCCCCCGGTCTCCAGCAGGGCGGTGGCGTAGGCGGCGAAGACTTCCGGGGAAAGGTTCGGGTCTTTGAGGCGCTTTCGGATCTCGGGAAGGGCTTCGGGACCGAGGGCGGAGAGGGCGATGATATAGCGGGAGACCTGGTCAGGCTGACCCGCCCTGACGGCCTGAGTGAGAGCGTCGAGCAGGTGCTGAGTGGGTGAAGGCGGAGGTTTCTGAGAAGCTGGCAATGCCACGGGAGATGGGGATGCGGAGGGTGGGCGCAGGAAGGCCCAGGTCGAGCCGACACCAATGGCCACGCACAGGATACCCACGGTCACAAGGCGGGCGGCGGGATTAATCATGGCTTGGCGGGAGACAGTTGCATAGTGGATGGTTCCGCCTGCTCCGGAAGCTTGGCGTCTGGATCGAAAGGATCTGGTTCGTAAAAGGGACGTAAGCCTGGGAAGCGTTTCTTAAGGTTGGGAATCCATTCAATGTTTCGTATCCTCTCTTGCTCCGGCCTTTGTGTTTCCCATATCTCCCGAAGACGCTGGATGCCGACTCTGCGCTTCTCGGGCGGATCCTTGGGATCGTAACTAGGATCGTGGATGCCGATCGAGTAAAGGCCCCTGTACCCTTCGTCTCGGACCATGAAGGATTCCGAGGCCAGCATCTCCAGGTCGACGGTTTCCATGAGACGTTTGCCTCCATGCGTTAAGACATCAATCGTGGTGAGGTCGATGCTCAAGGTCTGCTCCGCCAACTTGCCTGCCAAGGCGGACATCAGGCCCCCCGCGTCCACGTCGCCCAGCATATACACATGAACGACAGCGGCCATCCATTGGGTACTGTTACCTTGGTAGATTGCCTTATCGGCCATGAGTTTCTTCAAGGCGTCCCGGTACTGCTCCAGCGTCATGCCCCTGCGGATACAGTGGATGCAGGCCCTCGTCCAGACCATGACGTCGGCGTCCAATGCCTCGTCCCAAGCCTTCTGCAGAAAAGGAAGCGCAGGGTTGCCGGACTGAAGGACCGCACGGGCTTTCTCCTCGGCCCCCTCCGCGTCGAGCTCCTCGCAGGCCGAGACCAGATCAGAAACCGCCAGCTCGGCATTGAGATCCTCCGCGCTCCGAGGCATCGAACGGCAGGAAGCGAGCAACACCCAGAGGGAAGCCAGCCAGAGCAGGCTCCGACGGTTCCTCCTATTGGGGATCATTCGCGAATGCCTCCCTCAGGAGGTCATCCCGTCTCTGGTCGGAAGTCCGGTCCAGCCAGGCCTTGAAGGGAAGCCCGCCGTACTCCTCCGTCTCCCTGGGGAGTTGTCCGAGCTGTCCCTGCCCTTGGATAGCCTCCCGGACCCTGGCCATGATGAGGTCCGCGATCAAGGCCTGTCCCGAGACCGAGGGATGGAAGCCGTCCAGACTGAAGAGGCCGCCGTCCCAGAACGCGCTGAAGGGCTTTCCGACGAAGGTCCTCTGGTCCACCGGATTCCTGGGGTCGAACCTCTGAAAGAAGGCCCCGATGTCCACGATCAGGATCGGATTGCGGGAAGGCCGCCGGGGGAACTGCTGGTTCTCCTGGGCGATCCGGTCGTTCAGGGTGTCGACCACATCCTGGATCACGCTGTTGTAGGCGTTGGTGGCGTCCCGGATCCCGGTCTCCTCGGCCGGCGAGACGACCTCGGTCGGAGGCAGGCTGATCGTCAGTGGCGACTTTGCCGCGTTGAAACCTGCCAAGCCACCGGGAGTTTGCCTAGCGCGGTCAACTTCACGGTCCATATTACGCAGCACTTTTCGCAAGGAAGCCCTGGATCCTGCAGGATTATTGGCATCCACAAGGACCGTCGAAGCCTTGAAGGAATCGCTGAACTCGATCTCGGTTGCTTTGACAAACAACCCACCGCCCTCCGTCAGCACAACGGAAAATGGGATGTGATTGGGACTCCCCGGATTGTTGTCCAATTTTCCGAACGGCACCCCCACCGGCATGAAGTGCGGGGAGTCCGCGATATGCGGCAACTTGCAGACGATGATGTCCGGCGGGACCCTTTGCTCAAGGGGGGGATGGAGTCCGCCGAGGATGGACTCAAGCGAGGCCCTGAACCCCGGCTTCTGCTGGCCGGGCTGTCCTCCATGGTCGACAAACGTGCCGTTCACAGGGGTGAGGAAGGCAGGCCCGCTCTGCCCTTCGTTCATGGCTTCCTGGGCATCGTTGTTGCCCAAGAACACGATCGCCAGTTTCGGACCCTGGCGCCCTGCCTGCTGCAGCGCAGACATGTTTCCCCGCTGTGGGTGCACCTGAGCCCCCTGCCGCCAGATCTCGTCCGCCAGGATGGCGATGTAGTCCGGGACTTGGCCAAGAATAGGGATCACCACAGGACTGGGGTCAGGAATGTCCGCGTCGGCCTCCATAATGTGGCGGATTTCGATGCCCGGGACGGCAAGATTCTGTAACGGGAACTTGTCCAGATTATCGGGGAAAGCTGCTTTCTGAGAGAAGACGAAGGCCGCCCATCCAGAGACTGGAACTCGGAGCTGCTTGTTCTGGATGTCCCACAGAGAGGGGGGTTTCCCACGACCCAGGTACTCCCGGAAAGCCATGGGCATCCCAAACACGAGCCCCGCGATACGCTGGGGGTAGGCCTTCTCCTGGAACAGCTTCTGGGTAGAGAGGGAATGCATACCTGCCGTGACGCTGTCGCCTAGAGCCACGAAGGTCAGCTGCTCTTCCTTGCGCTTCTCCCCTCCCTTTTCAGCTTCTTGGTTGTCATCCAGGATAAAATCGAACTCCGATTGGAAACGCTGTTTGACAGCATCGTCCGGCTCCGAGGAGACGGCCAAGAGAGGCTTTGAGGTCTCCAGATAGGCACTGCCGATGCTTCGGGTACTGAGGATTTTGGTGGCCTTGACGTTCCCTTCCACATCCACGCTCCTCAGGATGATGGAAGCTAGGCTCCCGTCCGGAGAGACGGTTCGGATGCGGTACTGCTGGAGTTCCCTGACATTCCGTTCCAGGTCGGCGACGGAAGGCAGGTCCCTCGGGCCCGCCCCGCCTCCGACCGTCGCGACATCAGGGGGCAACGTGTTCTGAAAAACCAAGGAGTTGACCGTAGTCTCAAACAGAACTACAGGGTTCTCCTGAATGCCTAGAGCCGGAGCAGAGACAACGGCCATGAATGAGTCCAGCACCGCGGTTTCGGTGGCGATCTCTCCGGAGCTATAGGGGAACAGCTGGACCTCAATGCCCTGACCGGTGAAGAAGTCGGTGTTGAACCCTGTCTCGGCGAGGGCAGCCAACACAGGATTCCCATGCAGGGGGGTGAGCTGGACGGTGATGGTGTCTAGAGTCGCTGGAGAAAGCCCCATGGGAGCAGTGATCGCCGCCGTTATCCTGGACTCTCTGAAGTCGAGCGAATTGGCGGCAGTCTCGTTGAGGTATTTGATATCGCCGAACGGCTTCCCGAACACTGTCGATTGGAGAAGCGCCACGATCCCATCAGGCTGTTCTAGGGAGAAGCCTTCAGTGAAGAATAGGACCTGAACCTGGAAATCGACTCCACCGCCCACGAAGGAATTCGTGTCTTGGCCAGTCTCGGTCAAGGTAGCCGTCCGTGTAGCGCCATCGGAATGCTGGATAAGCGTGGCATCGACCGTATCGATGCTTCCGCTGTCCAGAGCGGCCTGCAACCTCAAGGAGAGGGCATAAGGATTCTGGTAGGAAACGATGTCGGTTTCTTGCCCCTGATCATTTCGCAGCACGCGGCTGGCCAACTCGACGTCCATCGGCACGAATCGATGAAGCGGATCCACCACGTCCTGATTCGAGGGGTTGCGGATCACCCTGTTCTGGCTGTCAACACGCGGTCTCACAAACTCGATGGAACTCACGAGCACGGCCCGCTCCACCTCCGGCTGCCCCGGAGGGTTGTCCCTAGCGGCGATGAGATCCATTCCCCGGAGCTCCCTCTGCGCCCTCACCGAGACCAGCCCCTGGGTCCGATCCAGTCCCATAGGAGCCATCCGCTCTGCCCTCAGGAAGTCCGAGATCGCCCTGTCCGTCACCCCCTCGTCGCCCGGAGTCGCCGGATCATCCGTCCGGAAGAGGAGCCTCAGCCTGCGCTCCAGCACCCACTGATCCTCCTCCACGCCTTCTTCGTTCGTGGCGAAGAGCCTGTGGACCTTGTCCAGCGCGTCATAGACCTCCTGCACCCATCCTCCCGCCACCACGACCTCCCCCGTCAGAGGGTCCAGTTGGTTCTTCGTGTAGGGGATGAAGCGGATCCGTTGCATAAAGGGCACGGCATTGAGCGCAAAGTCCCTCGACGGCCCCGTCAGGAATTCCAGCCTTCCACTCAGCCGAAGTCCGAGTGCGCCCACGGAGAGCGGAGTGGGATTGCTCGCCCCCCCAACCTCCAGCAGGATGTCGTTCCCGTCCATCTGCTTGGTAAACGTCCGGTTCGTCGACTCATCTACCACTGAAACGCTCAAAATGGACTGCAGATTGTTCCCTTGGCTCGTGAGCAGAAAGACGCCGGGAGAGGTCTGGGAGGCGGAAAACCCAGGGATGGACGGCGTGAGCCGGATCGTGGGTGTGGTGTCCCTGAAGATAGAAAGGTCAAGCGGCCTGGGTCCCGATTCCCCGGGAACAGGATCCTGCCCTGCCTCCAGGGTCACCTGCAGTGTGCCCTGGAAGCCCGCCACCTGGGACACGGTGCTGCCGAGGCCATCCTTGGTGAGGACCAAGCTTCCACCCGGCTCCACCGCCACAGTCTGGAAGTCCCTGGGATTTCCTGTGCCGATCCCGCTTCTCGGCAGGAACTGGCCCGCCTCAAGCGCACGGATCGGCGGGCTCATGTATTGCGAATCGGAAATCCTGAGCATCTGCACCTGGGTCTGGCTAGGAAGGTATCCGCCTTCCACCGGCCCTCCTTCGGGCCTGAGGCTTTCCAAGGTCGCCTCGAAGCGATCACCAAGCGCCTGGGGACTTCCGGTGGCAATGGCCACCAGCGTCGACCTTGCCGGATCCTCGGCCGCGACCACCCTGGTCTGCTCCTCCGGGTTCAGACGATCGCCGAAGCCCACGAAGTGGAGGATGTTCTCCGTCACGTGCATCAGCCTCAGGCCCGGGGTCACAATGCGCGCAAGGACCAAGTGGCTCAAAAAGTCCGATGCGCGAACGTAGACCGTGCTACCCATACCGGAGTCCGACAGAGCGGTCGTCCTGACGGTGAGGCCTGAGATCCGGAAGGCCCTGGTCGAACCGGACAAGGTGATCACGTTCCCGCTGATGGTGTAGGCCAAGGGATTGCCGTCGAGATCGGTGACGACAGGCGACCCCAGGATCTCAGGCGGGGGCTCCCAATCACCGGTGAACCTGGCCTCCTGGTTGACCTGGATGGGGATCGGCCCAAGGTCAAACCTGAACGACACCTGGAACGGCGGCAAGGTCACAGTATCGCCGGCCATGCCGACAGCCTCCGGCCCAAGAATCTGCACGGACTGGGTAACATCCGGCTGGCCCGGATTGACATTGACCGGACCGGAGATGGAAGCCCCTGTCCGCACGGAGGTGATGGTCGCAGTGACCGCCAGTCCGCGGTAGGTCAGGGCCGAGGGAAGGGTGAAAACAAGGGTACCGAGGGCTCCTTCCCTCGTGAAGGTGTAATAGCTTTGGGTCCCTGCGCTTGAGACGAGGTCGATCCGGAAGGGCTCGTTCTGCGTCAGGTTCCCGAAGCGATCAAAAATAAAGTCGGAGACGATGCCGGCCCCGCCCACGAATCCCAGGTTGGAAAAGGACGGCAGGACCGGGACGTCCGACTGGACGAAGGTCTGCGCCGCCACCGTCGGGCCTCCGGGGATCTGGAGCTGGATAGTCTGGAAGATGGTGTTGGCCCGTGCGAGGAAGCCCGTCTGGGTGAAGGTTCCGGTGGGAGCGTCGATGGTGTTCGGCCCTTTGAATGGGGGGATCATGCCATTCACCTCGGAGAACTCCACCGGGCTGGAGACAATGAACTGCGCGTCCGGCACCAGGACCCCGTTTCGGTCGAAGAGCGAGTAGGTAAGGGTGATGTCCTGACCAGCCGTGACGACCTCGGGCATCCCCTCGATCCGGGCAAAGGTATCGATGAAGCGCTTGACTTGAAGTGGCGGAAGACTCGGGTTCGTCGGCGTGCTCAGCCTGAATTCGTAACGTGTTGTGCCGGCCGTGATCCTTGGAAGGCGGAAGGTCGCAGGACTGGCGGTCTCGGCGGTCTGGGTGGCGACCAGGACCCCCTCCTCGAAGATCTCAAGTCGCACCTGTACGCCAGGGATTGGGTTCCCGAAGGCGTCGGTGACGGAAGCCTCCATGGGGTTGGCCGGTATCTCTCCATCGTTGAAGAGCTGGTCGGTGGAGGCAGACGAGAGCTTCACGAGAGCTGGTGGACCCGCCTGCACCTGAACCGAGATCACCCCCTGGTCCCGGGCGGGATTGGAGAAGTCCGCCATGGCGATGACCTGGCGGCCCGCCGTAAGCAGCGGAGGCTGCCCGGAAAGCAGGATCCCGAAGTCCACCTGGATCACCCCACGGTCATCGGGGGTGAACTGAGTGAATACGAAGTTGTTGAGCGAGGAGGCGGGATCCGAAGTGAAGAAAAAGACGAAGCCCTCATAGGCCGGATCCACGTTGCCCTGAGCATCGATGGCCTCGATGGTGATGGGGCTGGGGAAGGGCTGCCCGGCCTGGGTCGTGGCCGGCCCCCCCGAAGCGCGGAAGCTGATGGCTCCGGTGGCGGGACGGCTTACGAGCTGTACGGAGACGGCCTGGGAAGTGGTGCTGTTGCCGGCGTTGTCCGTGGCCAGCACGGTCAGAGCGCGGATCTGGCCGGCAGAGCCCCCTGGGAAGGTGATCGTGGTTTCATAGGGCGCGGAGGTGGCCTCTGCGAACTTCACTCCGTCCGAGAAGAACTCCACCTTGAGGATACCCGAGGCGGAAGGCCCCGGATCCCGAGCGTCCGCCACGACCCGCCAGGCGCTCCCCTCGAAGGCTGTGGGATCCCCGAAGGAGTCCCGGCGCGGGAAGACGATGGAGGCCGTGGGCGGGGTCGTGTCCGGCTGGGCGGTCTGCACGGTGAAGAGAGACTGCGCGGCCTGCTCGTTTCCGGCTCTGTCCAGAATACGGGCCGTGAGGGTGTGCTGGGCGTTCGAGAGGGCGTCCGGCATCGCCGGGGTGTAGGTCGCCTCTCCGGCACTCCTGAGGAATCTCGACGTGATGTCCATCCCGTCCAGCATCAGAACCAGGCTGGAGAGGTCCACGCCGCTGAGGAGATCCGCAAAAGTCACCCGCATCGTCGGCGTGGCGGTCATGACCAGGGCGCCATCCGCCGGCTCGGCGACGACGATCAGGGGTCGGGTGACGTCCACGGTCCAGGAGGCCTGGGCCGAGGCGGCATTGCCGCTCTTGTCCTTCACGGTCAGGGAGACGGTGTGAGTCCCCTCCGCCAGGTCAGTGGCCGGGCTGAAGCTGATCCCCGAGGCGGTGACGGCGACCTGGGCCGTCCGGTTCTGGCCGTCCAGGAGGAGGACCACGGAGGCCGTGTCGATCCCTGAGAGGGCATCCGAGTAGGCGGCGGAGAGGACAGGCCGGGCATGGGCCAGGAAAGCGCCGTTCGCAGGCTGGAGGCCGGTGATCACGGGCGGGGTCCGGTCGGAGGGAATCGCCGTGTGCCTCAGAGCCGTCACGGCGGCCTGGAGGGCCGTGCGGGTCTGGGGGCTCGTGCTCTGGAGAGCAGCCAGGCGGCTGATCGTGCTCAGAAGGCAGGCTTCCAGATCCGCTCCCCCTACCAGGCGGATGGTGGCGACGACCTGGGCACGGACCTGAGCCACGGGAAGACGGAGCCGGCTGGCCAGGGTGCTGATCCTCCGATCCCGGATGGCTTCGATCTCGGTGGATCGTCGGGAGACGTAGGCGGCCAGGGCCTTGAGGCGCTTCTCGCGGTCGCTGCCGGAACTCCTGTCTATCCTGCGGTTGGCCTGGCGCAGGAGGGTGGAGAGGTCCCGGACGTACTTCAGGGCCGCCTGGGGCGCGGCGAACTCCTGAGCGGCGCTCCAGGATTCCCCGTACTTGGAGATGGCCTGGGAGGCCTTGCCCTGCTGGGCGAGGGCATTGGCCTGGACGAAGCGGGAGTCGGCGTCCCTGAGGAGGGTGTTGGCCTGGCCGCCCAGAAAGGCGCGGGCGTCGGTGATCGCCTTGGCGGCGATGCCCTGGTCTGCGGAGACGAGGGCATTGAGGACGCCCTGGAGGACGGGCTTGGCGGCGGCGGGGGTCTTCCTGTCCTTGAGAAGATCCTCCAACACATCGGCGGCAGAGCGCTCACGATTAAAGGTACGGCTCCCCCGCTCGGGGTCGAGGATGTCCTCGGCCAGGAAGAGGCTACGTCCGTCTTCGGGATCGTCGCCCTGGGAGGTGTCGCAATCGGGGCGGTCCCGGTTGTCCAACAGGCTTTCCCCAATCCGGTCCATGGCCTGCTGGAGCTTGGAGGCCAGGGCGGGGAACTGGGTCTTGGCGGCCTGAAGGGTCGGGAGGGTCCCCTGCTTGGAGGACTGGGGGCCGCCATAAGCCAGGAACGGGACGAGAAGGGGCAGGAGCCCGGCCGCCACGTTTCGGAACGTCATGGCGGGCTTCAGGTCAGGATACGGTAGGCGATCCTGGCGGCCTCGACGAGCTGGGCCGGCGAACGGACCCGCTTCAGGCGGTTCACCACCTGGCCCGGCCTCAGGTAGAAGGACCGGTAGGCCAGCTTCTCGAGCCGCTCGAGGTGCTCCTTCGTCATCGTCGGGTAGGAGATCATGCTCTTGCCCATCGGGTTGATGGCGTCCGAGTCGTCGATGAGGAAGCCGTTCTCCTTCACGTAGCGGTAGAACTCGCTGCCCTTGAAGGGGGTCGCGATGGAGAACATCACGTTGCGGACGTCCATCTTCCTCAGTTTCGAGACGGTCTCCAGCATGTCCTCCTGGCTCTCGGTCGGGGAGGTGCCGAACATGATGTTGAGCTTGGGCTCGATGCCGTGCTTGTTGAGGAGGTCGACCGCCGTGTAGACGTCCTCGACCTTGAGGTCCTTGCGGATGTCGTCCAAGGTCTTCTGGTTCAGGCTCTCCACCCCGATGTCCACGCTGACGCAGCCGGCCTCGGCCATGGCCTGGATGACCTCCTCGTCGGTCAGGAAGTCCGCGCGGGAGAGGCAACCCCACTTCAGCCCCAGGGGCTTGAGCCCGGCCAGGATGGCCAGGGTCCTCGGCTTCTCCCAGAGGAACTGGTCATCGGTGAAGTGGATGGACTTGTAGCCGAGGTCCTTGAGGTAGATGGCCTCCTCGATCACGCGGGCGGGCGAGGCCTTCTTGACCCGGGTCGTTTTTCCATTGGTGCCCTCTTCGATCTCGCGGGCGAAGGAGATGGAGATGGGCACGCAGAACTTGCAGCGGAAGGAGCAGCCCCTCGACGCCAGGGCCGTGGTGAAGGGCCCCTCGGAGAACTTGGGGTTGAGGTAGTCGAACATGAAGGGCTTGAGGCTGGGGTGGTCCCGGCGCGGGATCGGGAGCTCGTCCATCTCGTAGCCGGCGTCCTCATGGGGCACGTGGCGGACGGCGCCGTTCTCCAGCCAGGAGGCCCCGACCAGGCGGCCCGTCTGGAAGTACGTCACCAGCGGCTTCTCGATCTCGCCGCGGAAGACGATGATGCGGGCATCGGTCAGGTACTCGTTGGGGACCCGGGTGGCCTCGGGGCCGTGGAGCAGGATCTTGGCGTCCGGACGGCGCTTCAAGATCTCCGGGATGTAGAAGAGGTCGGTGGGCTTGGCCAGGACGACGGCGTGGATGACGTAGTAGTCGGAGTCGTCCTTGGCGATCCGGTCGAGGAAGCCGGCCTGGTCCAGCTTCGGCTTCTCCATGGCGCAGTCCCAGTAGGCGGTCTGGACGCCGGCCTTGTCCAGGCAGGTCATGGGGTACAGGTTGCCGAGGTCCGGGAAGTGGTAGAGCTCGTAGGAGCACCCGGCGTAGCGCTCGGGGGTCCGATCGGTGCAGGGAGGCGGTTCCAGGAAGGTAACCTTGGCCATGGTGTTGCGGATTATAGGGACTTTCCCGTCCCCTGGGAACTTCGTAGTTTGGAGAAGCAGGCCACGAGGGCCTGGGCCGTCGCCTCCCGCCCCTTGCCCAGGGCCCTGACCCGTCCGGCTTCGCCAAGGACTTTACGCCGGAGGGGGTCCCCCAGGAGGGCCGCCGCGGCCCGGGCCAGCCCTGGATCGTCCCCTTCCGACAGCAGAAGGCCCTCCCGCCCGTCCTCGACCAGATCCTGGACCCCGCCGATGCGGAAGGCCGCCACGGGCAGTCCGCAGGCCATGGCCTCCAGCACGGCGTTGGGCATCCCCTCGCGGCGGGACGGGAAGACGAAGACGTCAGAGGCCCCCAGGACCCTCTCCACGTCGTCCCGGCGGCCCAGGAGGCGGACCGAAGGGTCCCTGCGGACGGCCTCCTCCAATACGGGGCGCTCGGGGCCATCCCCGAGGATGACCAGCAGGGCGCCCTCGGGTTTAACGGTCCCCCGCCAGGCGTCGAGGAAGGGCAGGAGGCCTTTGGATGGGACCAGGCGCCCCGAGAAGAGCGCGACCGGCGTCCCCGGGGGCCACTGCAGGGCCTGGCGGATGGGCTCTCGATCGCCGGGAGGAAGGGGGCGGAATCGTCCGACGTCCACGGCATTCCCGATCCGATGGATGCGTTCCGGGCGGATCCCGTCGGCCTCCAGCCCGGCGGCGATCTCCCCGCTGACGGCGATCCAGGCGTCCACCTGCCGGAAGACCTTCAGGCTGAGGCGGGCGAGAAGGCCCCCCCGCTCCCGGAGGCTTCCGGCCTCGGTGCCGGAGCGTCCGCCGGACACCTTGGCCACGGTGCGCATCCCCCTCCAGCGGGCTGCGGGGACGGCGAGCAGCGCGACCAGTCCGGCGCCCTGGAGATGAAGGACGTCATAGCTTCCCCCTCGCCGGAGGATGTGAAGGGCCGCACGGAGACCGAAGAGGACGGACGCCCAAAGACTTCCCCCCTCCAGAGGGCCGGGGGAATCCGGCGTCCCGATGCGGATCTCCCGGACCCCGCCGATCGCCTGTTCCCTCACGCCGCAAGCGCGTCGCGCGAGGACCGTGACCTCCATCCCGGCCTGGACCAGATCCTCGGCCTGCTGGCAGGCCTGACGCTCGCTGCCCCCCGCGGCGGGGTCGAAATACTGGGCCAGCATCAGGATCCTCACGGCGACGTCGCGAACTTGCGCTTGTTCTTCAGCCGCTCGTGGTTCGCGCGGTACCACGCGACCGTGCGGGAGATCCCCTCCGCGAGGTCCGGCTGGATGCGGTAGCCGTAGTCCCGTTCGAGCTTGGAAACGTCCAGCCACTTCTCGCTCGCCCCCACGTATGCGGAGGGCTGGAAGACGAGCTGGCCCTCAAAGCCGGCGGCCCGACGGATCGTCTCCGCCAGTTCGCGCACCGTGGTGCCTTTGCCGGGGCCGATGTTGATCCGGTCGCGTTCGCAGCGGGGCAGGAGGTGGAGCAGGGCCGAAACGAACTCCCTGACGTCCATGAAGTCGCGGACCTGGGTGCCGTCCCCCCAGATCTCGACGGAGGGCCGCCCTTCCACCGTCGCGGAGACGATCTTCCCGATCAGCGCGCCGCTGACGTGGGCCGTCTCGACGTGGAAGTCGTCGTGCTCACCGAACATGGTGCTGGGGATCAGATAAGTGCCCTTGAGGCCGTGGACGTCCCCGTAGGTTCGGATGGCCTCGGCCAGCAGTCGCTTCGTCAGGGCATAGGCGTAGAGGCTCCCGTGCACGGGGCCGTCCAGCAGATCCTCCTCGCGCTGTCCGCCCTCCCGGGCCGGATAGGCACAGGAGGAGCCGATCGCGATGAGCCTTGCATGGGGAAGGAACCTGTGCCAAGCGTCCAGGACGTTCAGATGGATGCGGCTGTTCACGTCGAGAAGCTCGGTGGCGTGGCGGGCCGGAAACTCGGCCGCCCCGTTCAGATCCGCCAGATGGAGGATCACCTCGGCATCGACGTGCTCGCGGAAAAGGGCCACGGCCTGCTCGCGGCAGGCGAGATCGCAGGCTTCCTTGGAAGTGGCGAAGAAAGGCATCCCCCGCCGGCGCAGCTCCTCCTGGAGGTTCGTGCCGACGAAGCCGGTCGCTCCGGTAAGGAGAAGCTTCCCCTGTCCTGTCCCCTTTTCCACAGGGCGGAGTGTACTCCACAGGGTCAGCCTATCGTTCATAAAAATGAACATGGGCTTTACAAGGGCGATTTATCGTTCATAATGCTGAACATGCCTGCCACGGAAACAGAGCCGGCCCTCAGCCTCCGGGAGATCCAGGTCCTGGATCTGTTGCGCCAGGAGCAGGGGCTTTCCCAGCGCGGACTGGCCAAACGCATGGGCGTGGCCCTGGGACTGGCCAACTCCCTCCTGAAGCAGCTGGTCCAGAAGAGCTGCGTCAACGTCGTCAGGACGGATGCCCGTCACTTCGCCTACCTCTGCACCCCCCGCGGCCTGGCGGTGAAGGCCTCGCGCGCCCTCAAGCACCTGGAGAACAGCTTCGAGTCCTACCAGCAGGCCCGGCACATCGTCCGGGAGGCCGCCGCCGAGCTGGAACGCCGCGGGGCCCGGCGCGTGGGCATCTACGGGAAGGGCGACGTCGGCGAGCTGGTCTACGTGGCCCTGAAGGACCTGGGCCTCGAGGTGGCGGCCCTCGTCGATGAGGGCCACACGGGGGACCGCTGGCTCGGGCAGGAGGTCCTGGGCCTGGGGCAGGCATCCTCCCTCGGTCTGGATGCCGTCGTACTGGCTTCTGCAGAGCCCGATCCGGAGCTGGTCCGGGATCTGGAGGCGAGTCTGGGCTGCCCCCTCCTTACCCTGGTTGAAAACGGTCCTGTTGCCTACAATGACCCCGGCCGCCTGCGCTTGAGGAAGGGAGACCCGGCATGAAAGTCCTGCTCATCGTCCCGACGGTGCTCTACAACAACCGGTATCCGGCCTTCCTTTCGATCACCGACTTCCCCCAGGGGCTGGCCTACCTGGCCTCCGCCCTGAAGGACGCCGGTCACGAGGTCATCGGGCTCAACCCCAACAACGACCCGGGTTACGAGAGCGCCCGCCAGATGCTGGAGGCCAAGCTCGTTGCGACCCTTCGTGACACGAAGCCCGACGTGGTCTGCACGGGAGGGCTGTGCACGGACTACCTCTTCCTCAAGGACTGCCTGGAACTCTCCAAGAAGCACGCCCCGGGCCTCCCGACCGTCCTGGGAGGCAGCATCATCACCTACGACGCCCAGTTCATCTTCGAGGCGCTCAAGCCCGACTTCTGCATCCTCGGGGAGGCGGAGGGGATCCTGGTCGACCTGGTGGGCCGCCTGGAGCGCAAGGAGGAGGCTCGCGAGTTCGGCAATCTCCCCAACATCGGCTACTGGGCGGACGGCAAGGCCGTCTACACCAAGATCGACTACAACTACACCGACCTGGAAAAGCGGGCCTTCCCCGATTACGAGCCCTTCGACATTGAGGGCATGATCGGCACGTACGCGATGGCGTCCCGCTACCTGTTCCGCTACACGCGCTCCAATCCCCGGCCGATGATCATCACCACCGCCAGGAGCTGCCCGTACAAGTGCACCTTCTGCGTGCACCAGACCCCGGTGATCAAGTACCGGGCCCGCCCCATCGACAACGTTTCGGAAGAACTGGCCATGCTGCACGACAAGTACCAGTTCAACATCCTCATCATCTACGACGAGTTGTTCTCCCTCAAGAAGGACCGACTCAACGACTTCAGCAGGGCGGTCATCAAGGGGCGGCGCGAGCACGGCTGGGACTTCGACTGGTTCTTCCAGACCCACGCCAGCGCGGCCTTCGACAAGGAGACCCTGGACTTGGCCAAGGAGGCCGGCTGCTACTTCTTCAGCTACGGCGTGGAGAGCGCCAGCCAGACGGTCCTCGACAGCATGCAGAAGAAGACCAAGGTGAAGCAGGTCCTGTACGGAATCCGGACCGCCGAGGAGGCCAAGATCGGCTTCGGCGGGAACTTCATCTTCGGCGACCCTGCGGAGACCAAGTCGACGATCGCCGAGAGCATGTCCTTTTTCAAGGAGCACTGCCGGGACCACCACATCTATTTCGGCGTGATCCAGCCGTATCCGGGGGGCAAGCTGTTCCCGGACTGCCTCGAGAAGAAGATCATCAAGGACAAGCTCTCGTTCTACGAGACCATCGACGAGCGCGTGTTCAACATGACGACGATCCCGAACATCCTCTGGGCCCCCTGGGCCTATGCGACCGGCTACCTGGGGAGCCTGTACCTCTGGGTCCAGTCGGTGGACGCGGTCTCCTACAGGCCGGTGCCCGAGATGGCCGACAACCCCATCGCGGTCACCTCCGGGAAGCAGGTCTTCGATATCGACGCCGTCTGCCCCTTCTGCAAGGAGGAGTTCTCCTGCCGCGAGTTCCTGGGCAACGGGAACGCCAAGGTCGCCTTCACCAACTCCTTCTTCCCCGCCGTCTACTGGTTCAAGGCGCAGTGCGAGAAGAGCCGGTGGATGATCCCCTTGCTCTGCCTGACCGTCTCCGTGCTTTCCCTGGGGAAGGCCTCGTTCTACAAGCAGCTGGTGAGCCTCTGCGGGAAGGGAAGCTCCCCCTCCTCGGTCGTGACCGGATGCCGCCACTGCCACAAGCGGGTCAGGATCACCTGCAACAAGCGCGCGTTGCGGCCCGCGCCGGCGCAGGAATTTCGTCAACCCGCGGAGCTGGTGGGGGCGGGAAGCACGGACCGGAACTAAGGCCCTTTCGCGGGTAGCGTGTGAAGACCGGCATCGGAGGCGGGATCTTCCGGGCCGCCTGGTTGATCCTGGGTGGGGAGATCCTTACCGCAGCCCTTGCCGCCCTCCTGGACGCCTTCCTGGCCTGGAAGCTGGGTCCGCTGGAGTATGGCCTGCTGAGGGTTGCCGTCGCCATCCCGACCCTGCTCATCCAGCCGCTTAACCTGCATCTGGGCACCGCCATCGTCTTCCATGGCGTCCGGTCTCCCCAGCAGCTGCACGCGCTTCTGGCGACCGCCATGGCTTACGGTGCGACCGTCGGTGGAGCGGTTCTCTTGATCGGCACGGCCTCCGCTGCCCTCTGGACGCCGGCGGGTGCGCAACCTCTTTTCCTGTCCTGCCTGGCCATGCTGCCCTTCCTTCTGATGCAGGAATACCTCCGGATCGGCTTCCTCGTCCAGGAGCGCCTGCGCTGGTACAACGCCGTCCAGCCCTTCGAGAAGGCCCTTGCGATGGTCCTGGTCCTTGGTGCCGGTGCCTCGGCCGGTTGGTCGGCGCTGCATGCGGCCCTGCCGATGCTGCTTGCCCTGGCGGCGTCGGTGGCGGCGGGTCTCGTCGCACTCGGACTTTCCAGAACGTGGCTCCGGAGCGTCGCGTGGTCCAGATTCCGTGAGATGCTGCGGTTCAGCCGCGGGATCGTCATCGGACAGATCTGCTTCACCGCGCTCTTCCAGATCAACGTGCCCCTGGTCGGGAAGCTTGCCGGAAGCCGGGAGGCCGGCCTCTATGCCTTTGCCGCCAACCTGGCCTGGCTGCTGCTCTTCCTTCCAAAGTCGGTCATTCCCGCCTTCGGCCGCCGCCTGAACGAGCTGGGGAAGAAGGAGGCACGGAACCTCACCTGGCGGATCGTAGGTGCGGTGAGCCTTGTCATGCTCCTTCTTGGCGGGGTCCTCTGCCTGGCACTTCCCTGGGCCGTGCGCCGTTTCCTGCCGTCGTACGTGGACAGCCTCCCGATGCTGCAGTATCTGCTCCCCGCGGCCATGACGCTCGGTGGTTCGATGTGCCTGGTCACCCAGGCCTTCTATTCGTCAGGCAGCAGGATCCGCGTGAACCTGGCATTGGCCATGGCCCTTGCCCTGGATCTGACGCTCTGCCTGCGCTACGTCCCCCAGGAGGGAGGGGTAGGCGCGGCGAAGGCCTTCTGCCTTTCCTGCTTCCTGCTGGCCGGACTCCTGAGCCTTAATCTCCTGTTTGCACAGGAGGAGCAGAGGCCGTGACAGCCTGCGGGCCTTCTGATATCCTGAGATCTTGTCCATGAGCAGGGGCCTTGACATCCTTTTCGTGAACCCCGGGGACCGGAAACAGATCTATCAGGCCCTTGGGGACGAGTTCTGCGCGGTGGAGCCCCCCGCCTTCCCGGGTCTTTTCGCGACCTACGCCCGACGCAAGGGGCTGAGCGCGGCCATCCTGGACGTCCCTGCGGAGAACATCTCCGCGGAGGAGGCCGCCCGGAGGATCGAGCAGGACTATGCGCCGGCGCTGGTGGCCATCGTCGTGTACGGCTTCCAGCCCTCCGCCTCCACCCAGAACATGACCGCGGCGGGAGACATCGCGCGACTCGTCAAGGAGCTCAATCCCGTCCGCCCCATCGTGATGACCGGGACCCACCCGGCCGCGCTTCCCGAGCGCACCCTGCGGGAGGAAGCCGTGGACTTCGTCGTGGATCTGGAAGGTCCGGTCACCCTCGCGAAGGTCTGCGAGGCCCTGAAGACCGGGGCCCAGGACTTCTCCGCCATCCCCAGCCTCTGGTGGCGGGATGCCGAGGGGGTGCTGCACAGGCCGTCCTCGGCCGAGACCCTGGTCACGGATCTGGACGAGGAGATGCCGGGCATCGCGTGGGACCTCCTGGAGATGCCGCGCTACCGCTCCCACAACTGGCACAGCTTCGCGCATATTCGCGAGCGCAGCCCCTATGCGGCCATCCATACCAGCCTCGGCTGCCCCTACCGGTGCACCTTCTGCTGCATCAACTCCCCCTTCGGGAAACCCTCCTACCGGATGTGGAGGCCGGAGACGGTCGTACGCGAGATCGACTTCCTGGTGGAGACCCATGGGATCCGGAACATCAAGTTCGTGGACGAGATGTTCGTGCTGAATCCTTCCCATGTACTGGGGATCTGCGAACTTCTCGCCCAACGGGACTACAAGGTGAACATCTGGGCCTACGCCCGCGTGGACACCGTGAAGGACGCCTTCCTGGAGAAGCTCAAGGCCGCCGGCATCAACTGGCTGTGCCTGGGGATCGAGGCGGCGAACTCCACCGTGCGCGACGGCGCCGAGAAGGCGTTCACCGACGAGGAGATCCTGGATACCTGCCGCCGCATCCGGTCCCACGGCATCCATATCCTCGCCAACTACATCTTCGGCCTGCCCGAGGACACCCAGGACCGGATGCGCCAGACGATGGACCTGGCGCTCTCCATCAATTCCGAGTTCGCCAACTTCTATTCGGCCATGGCCTATCCCGGATCCGACCTGTATTCGACGGCCCTCAAACAGGGCCAGGAGCTCCCGAGGTCCTGGCACCACTATTCCCAGCACGCCTATGATGCCCTGCCCCTTCGGAACGCCCATCTCAGCGCCGCCGAGATCCTCCGATTCCGGGATCAGGCCTTCCAGACCTACTTCCGCAACCCGTCGTACCTTCGCATGGTGGACGCGACGTTCGGCCCCGAGGTGGTAGACCATCTGGGCCGCATGTGCGCGGTTCCCCTCAAGCGCAGGCTGTTCGAAGCCGTCCCGGGAGCCGCCTAGATGCCCCCCCCGCTCGATCAGGAGGTACTCCGCCAGAAGTCCCGCTGGCTCCGCCGCCAGACCCTGCAGATCTGCCGTCAGGCCGGCGAGGCCCGCCTGGGGTCCGCCTTCTCCGCGACCGAGCTCTATGTCGCGCTGTACTACGGGGACTTCCTGAGGTTCGACTCCAGCAAGCCCTTCTGGCCCCAGCGGGACCGCTTCATCCTCAGCAAGGGGCATGCCCTCGGGGGCCTGTATCCCGTCCTGCAGGACCTCGGCTTCCTGACCCAGGCGGAGATCGAGGCCATCTGCACCCCCGGCGGGAAGTACGGCCCCTACGGGGACTGCGTGCCCGGCCTTGAGGCCCAGTGGGGCTCCGTCGGCCACGGCCTCGGCGTGGGGGCCGGCCTCGCCCTCGGGGCGCAGATGGATGCGAAAACGTGGCTGACCGTCGTCATGATCGGGGACGGGGAATGCTACGAGGGGGCGACCTGGGAGGCGGCGATGTTCGCCTCCCACCACGGGCTGGGCAACCTCATCGCCATCGTGGACAGGAACCGTGCCTGCAGCATCGACTTCACCGAGAACGTCCTGAGGCTCGATCCGCTGGACGAGAAGTTCCGCGCCTTTGGCTGGGAGGTGGAGACGATCGACGGGCATTCCTTCGCCGAGATCCTCCCGGCCTTCCAGCGGGCGCGCACCCAGGCCCGCACCCGCCCCCTCTGCATCATCGCCAACACGGTGAAGGGCAAGGGGCTGTCCCAGCTGGAAGGGAACCCGCTCGGGCATGTCATCACCCCCTCGACGGGCCCGGACCTGGAGCGGGCGATCCGGGAGCTCGCATGAAGACGATGCGGGACGCCTTCCTGGAGCGCTTCACGGAGATCGCCAAGGCCGACCGGAACGTCGTGCTCCTGTGCAACGATTTCGGGGCTCCGGCCCTGGACCGCTTCCGGGCGGAGCTTCCCCGCCAGTTCATCCATATCGGCATCGCGGAGGAGAATCTCGTCAACGCCGGCGCGGGCCTCGCCATGGCGGGCAAGCAGGTCTACCTCTACTCCATCGCCCCCTTCGTTCCGTTGCGCTGCTTCGAGCAGATCAAGGTCCACATGGGGTTCCGCGGGTTCAACATGAACGCCGTGGTCGTGGGCGCCGGTTTCTCCTACGACAAGTCCGGGCCCACGCACCATTCCCTGGAGGATGTCACCGCAGTCGGAGCCGTTCCCGGCGTGGAGATCTGGACGCCTTCGGATGCCGTCCTGGCGGAGCAGCTGGCCGTCCATTCCCTGCGCCCGGGGCCGAAGTACTTCCGCTTCGACCGCGAGGCGGTCGAGGACCTCTATACCCCGAAGGAGGACTTCTCGCGCGGCTTCTCGCGCCACGGCACGGGGACGGACCTGGTCATCGTGGCGACGGGCACCATCGTGCACCAGGCACTGCAGATCGCCAAGGCCCTGAAACCCAGGAACGTCGACGTCAGCGTCATCGACCTGTTCCGGCCGAAGCCCCTCGACGCCGACGCCCTGCTCGCGCACCTCAAGCCCGCCCGCAGGATCGCGACCCTGGAGGAGCATTTCCTGCACGGCGGCCTCGGGGACAGCATCTCCGGGCTGCTCCACGACCATGGCCTGACCGTCCCCTTGAAGCGCCTGGGCGTGCCGGAGCAGTACTTCTTCGAATACGGGGGCCGGGAAGCCCTCCGCAAGGCCGCCGGGCTGGACCTGGCGACCCTGATCGCGCGTCTCGCCTGACCGTCGATCAACGGGCCGGGACGGGTTTCGGGCTCGCGAGGACGGGCCCCCCCTCCCAGGACGCCGGGACCAGGATGGTGCCGCTCTTGCGGCCCCAGAGGACGTTCTCCCGCGCATAGGTCACCCTGTCGCCATCGTAGGTCCGGGGCCTCCTCAGCAGGGTCTGGGGGACGCCCTGGAGCCCGATGGGGTTCGCCGTGTAGCGGGACTGGAAGTACTCCGGCAGGTTGTAGCCGAACCGCCGCACGTCCGGGCCGGGCTGGCTCAGGGAGGGGATCCTCAGGCGCTGGTACTCCATCACCTCGGCCAGCTCCTCCTCGGAGAAGGCCACGCCCCGCTCCTGAAGGAAGGCCTTCAGGAGGCCGTGGAACTCCTCGTAGAAGCGGTCCAGGTCGGCGGAGACCCTCAGGAAGGCCGCCTCCTCCTCGCTCCAGTAGATGGCGCCGAACTCCGGCATGGCACGGCAGAAGCTCCGGCCCTGCAGGATGCCGTCCAGGTTCTCCTCGAAGTGGGACAGCTCGTCGCGGAACATCCCAGCCGTGCCGGCCGGCATGCGCCGCCGGACGATGTAGTCGATGACGTCGGCGTAGCGGATCCCCAGACGGTCGTTGAGATACATCAGGGCGAAGAAGCCCAGCTTCATGCTGTGCAGCAGGGAGGTCATCCAGGAGAACATCGTCATCAGGCGCCACTCGGCGACGCTCATCGCGTCCGTCTTCACCACGATGTCCACGTACTCCGTGGGCAGGTCCTCCCGGCGCAGGGCCCCGTGGATCTCGTTCAGGACGACCCGTTGCGTGACGATCCCGAAGCGCTTCTGGTACTGAGGATCGGCCAGTTCCGTGTTCGGATAGACGTCGCAGAAGTAGGAGAAGAGCTGGTTCTTGAGGCCCGACTCCAGCATCTCCTCGATGCCGGCGGTCCAGGTGGCATAGGTCTCGCCGGGCAGGCCCAGGATGAATTCGGCGTAGAGCGGGACGTTGGCCTCGTTGAAGCGGGTCTGCAGGCTCCGGTAGGTGGAGAGCTTGATGTTGGCGCGCCGGATGTTCTTGAGGACCTCCAGGTCGTTGCTCTGGCGGGCCAGGGTGATCCCCTTTTCCAGTCCGTGCCGGTGCAGGAGGGAGCCGATCTCGAAGATCTTGTCGTCGGTGTTCTTGCCGAAGCAGGTCCGGAACTTGTCCGGATAGCCGTAGCGCCGCTTCAGCTCGACCAGGGTGCGGGCGATCTCCCCGTCCCTGGGGTGCATGCCGAAGTTGGAGTCCGCGTTGAAGACGTAACGGATCTTGTGAAGGGAACACCATTCGAGTTCCCGGGCCACCCGGTCGAGGCCGTGGAAGCGGTACTTCCGGCTCAACCCGCCCTGGCCCCAGTAGCAGAAGGTGCACAGGAAGGGGCACCCCCGGTTGGTCTCGATGATGGCCTGGAACTCCAGGTCGGCGTTGCCCGTGATCAGGTCGTCGAACAGGCCTTCCAGGTAGGGCGAAGGGAAGACGTCGAGATCCTTCTGCTGGGGCCTGTCCCCGTTGGAGCGGCACTCCCCGGTTGCGGGATCCCTCCAGGAGACGCTCGGGATGCCTGCGAAGTCCCGGCCGCCCTCCAGGAAGCGCTCCAGGATCTCCGAGAATGCCTCCTCCCCCTCGGAACGGACCGCGACGTCGAGGAAGGGGTGCTGCGCGAAATAGGCCACGGGGACATGCGGGACCTGGGGGCCCCCGAAGACGATGAGGCAGTCGGGATGGCGCCGCTTGACCTCGCGGGCGACCGCCAGATTGAGCTGCTCGTTCCACATGGAGACGGAGAAGGCCGCCACCGAGGGGCGATCATAAGCCGCCAGGATCCGCTCGGGGCTGTCCCGGTGGAAGAGGAAGGGCATGAAGCGGTAGTGGTCCCGGATCTTCTGGGAGGTCTGGGCGAAGGCCTTGAGCAGGCCGGAGCTCAGGGGGAGATAGCAGGCGGTGAGCTGGAGTACGTTGAATTCGTTGAAATAGACCTGCTGCCCCAACTCTTTGGATGGCTTCACGTTGGGCACCTTTGAGAGTCTAATCTCTTGTCCTGGCCATTGTCAATTAACCCCTGGCACCGGAAGGGGGAACTGATATTGTGACGCCCCTCCATGCGCCCCCGACTGCTGGATTTCCTCCTTTGCCCGGACTGTCACGGAGAGTCGTTTCAGGTCACGGCATCCAAAAGGGACGGGGAACGCGTCCTGGAAGGGGTCATCGCCTGCCGCAGTTGCCAGCATGGGGGGCCTATTCTGGACGGGATCCCAAGACTGGTGCCGGGAAAGCTGCAGGCTGAGGTCCTGAGGCGTTTCCCCGGCTTCCGGGAGTCCGTGCCCCCCCCCTTCGCCTCCCAGGCCCCCGCCCAGGGGGAAAGGGGCATCGCCCGGACCCTGAAGAACTACACCGAGGACAACGAGGCGGGATGGTTCCAGACCCCCCCCGAGGAGAGGGTCACCTATGAGCAGGCCTCCGATTACATGCGCTTCCCGACCCCCCTGGCCGACTACCGGGGGAAGGTCGGGCTCGACGCCGGCTGCGGCTTCGGGAAGGACGTGTTCCGGGTGGCGCGCGATGGAGGCGCGGAGGTGGTCGGGGCCGATCTGAGCGGCCGCATCGACACTGCCGGTCAGGCCCTGGCCTCCCTTCCGAACGTCCACCTGATCCAGGCCGACCTCTATACCCTTCCGCTCCGGCCGAAGCGCTTCGATTTCGTGCTGTCCCTGGGCATGCTCCACCATCTCCCCGACCCGCGGCTGGGGTTCTTCCGCCTCATCCCCCTCGTCGCCCCCGGGGGGTGGATCCAGATCTGGGTCTACAAGCGGGGCCCTGCGTCGATGCCCATCGTGGCATTCGAATTCGTGCGCCGCCTGACGGGGGCCTGGCCCTATGCCCTGCACCAGGCCATGGGCGTCCTGGCGGGGACGGCGCAATGGATGACCTGCAGCCTTCCCATCCGGGCGCTGGAGGGCATGGGCCAGACCTCGCTGGCGAAACGCTTCCCGTTCTACGAGCATGCGCGCTACCCCTGGCGGCCCCACATGATGATGTGGGTGGACAACTTTCACGTCCCCCTCTGGACCTGCCATACGAAAGACGAGATCGAGGAATGGTTGAGGGCATCGGGGCTGACGCGCTGGGAGACGCCCCTCTACGAGGGCGAGTGGATGGGGCATGCGCGGGGATGGGCATCCGCGTGAGCGGCAGCGCCGGCCTCCCGCTGAGCATCGTCATCCCCTCGCGCAACGACGAGGACTGGCGCACGGCGCGGTTGAAGGCCGGTGTCGAGGGGATCCTGGATCAGGCCCGCCGCTTCGGCCTCAAGGCCGAGCTGATCCTGGTCGAGTGGAACCCCCCCCGGGACCGTCCCCCGCTCAGCTCCCTCCTGGACTGGCCCCGGGATGGAAACCCCTGCCGTGTCCGCATCGTCACCGTCCCTCCCGAGGTCCACCGGCGCTTCCCCCATGCGGACAAGGTGCCGTTCTTCCCCATGTATGCCTGGAACACGGGCTTCCGGCGGGCCACCGGGGAATTCATCCTCTCCATGACGGCGGATGTCCTCTACTCGGACGCCCTGGTCCGCTTCCTGGCAGCCGGAGGCTTCGACCCCGATGCATTCTACCGGGTGGATCGCAGCGACGTCCGCAGCGCGGTGCTGGAGCTTCCACTCGGGGAGCGCATGGACTACTGCGAACGTAACATCCTGCGCGTGTCGGGCAGGCACCGCCACTTCTACGATCCGAAGCACGGCATCCCCCACCTGCATGTGGGCGGGGCGGCGGAGTTCCTGCTCATGGGCCGCAAGCGCTGGCATGACCTGAGGGGCTGGCCGCACTTCATCTGCGGGGAGGACGTCGTGTTCTGCTACATGGCCCACCTGGCGGGAGCCCGGGAGGTCGTGCTGGAGCCTCCCCTGCGCGTCTTCCACCTCGACCACGCCGACACCACCGGAAGGCTGAGCCTGCCGTTTTCCAACATCCTCCTCCCGGCGTGGATGGGCTTCAAGGAGCGCTGGCCCAGGCCGCTGCGCCGCGCGCTTTCCCTGCGGATGGACCGCAAGTACCAGAGCCGGAGCCGTTGGGCCCGCATCGGGGTCCCCTACGGGACGCTCGCGGACGTGGAGGGGATGCTCGTCGGGATGTTCACCGGGACGCGCCCGCGAGTGAGCAACCCGGAGGACTGGGGGTTGGGCGGGGAGGACCTTCCGGAGGCGATCGTTGCCTGAGGATTCTGCTAGAATCCCGCCCGTGAAGCGCTCGGGAGCGGGAAGGATTTTGGTGACGGGAGGGGCGGGCTACCTGGGCTCCGTCCTGGTGCCCCGCCTCCTGGAGGCCGGCTGGCGCGTCACGGTCCTGGACAATTTCATGTACCGTCAGACCTCCCTTCTGGAAGCCTGTGCGGACGAGCGCCTCGAGATCGTCCGGGGCGATGCCCGGGATCGCCAGAGGGTGAAGGCCCTCCTGAAGAGTGTGGACGCCGTCATCCCCCTGGCCTGCCTGACGGGCGCGCCGCTCTGCGACCGCGATCCCTGGGCGGCCCGTGAGGTGAACCTGGACGCGGTGCGCATGATCCTGGAGCTCCGCAGCCCCCGTCAGCGCGTGATCTACCCGAACACGAACAGCGGCTACGGGGTCGGGACGAAGGGGAAGCCCTGCACGGAGGCCTCCCCCCTGACGCCCGTCTCCCTCTACGGAAGACTCAAGGTGGAGGCCGAGCAGGCCGTGCTTGACGCCGGCAACAGCCTCACCTTCCGGTTCGCCACCCTCTTCGGGATGAGCCCCCGCATGCGCCTGGACCTCCTCGTCAACGACTTCGTCTGGCGGGCCTGCCAGGACGGCTTCGTGGTGCTCTTCGAGGCGGACTTCAAGCGCAACTACCTCCATGTGCGGGACGCGGCAGGGGCCTTCCTGCATGCGCTCGGGCATTTCGAGGCCATGAAGGGCCGGCCCTACAACGCGGGCCTGAGCGACGCCAACCTGAGCAAGCGCGAGCTCTGCGAGGAGATCCGCAAGGTGCTGCCCGGCTTCGTCTTCCTGGAGGCCGCGCTGGGGAAGGACCCGGACAAGCGCGACTACGTCGTGAGCAACAGCCGGATCGAGGCTGCAGGCTTCCGGCCGCAGCACCCCCTTCAGGCTGGGATCCGGGAGCTGGTGAAGGGCTACCGCATCCTCTCGCGCCATCCGATGGGCAACGTGTGATCATCAGCAAGACCCCGTACCGGATCTCCTTCTTCGGCGGAGGAAGCGACTATCCTGCATGGTTCCGCGAGCACGGCGGGGTGGTCCTGGGCACCACGATCGACAAATACTGCTACGTCTCCTGCCGCTACCTCCCGCCCTTCTTCGCGAACCGGATCCGGGTGGTCTACTCGCAGATCGAGCTCTGCGACACCGTGGAGGAGATCCGCCATCCGGCGGTCCGGGAGGCCCTGCGCTTCCTCGGTGTGACCGCCGGGGTGGAGATCCACCATGACGGGGACCTGCCTGCGCGGACCGGCATCGGCTCCTCCTCCTCCTTCACGGTGGGGATCCTGAACGCCCTGCATGCCCTCAAGGGCGAGATCGTCCCGCGTCGTGCGCTGATGGACGAGGCCATCCACCTGGAGCAGGACGTGATGCGGGAGCATGTGGGCTCCCAGGATCAGGTCTTCGCCGCCTCAGGGGGTTTCCAGCTCGTCGAGTTCGGCAGGGACGGCTCCATCCAGCTGCAGCCCATGACCCTGTCGAAGGCCAGGGTGGAGGAACTGCAGAGCCACCTCATGCTCTTTTTCACGGGTTTCTCCCGTACGGCCTCCGACATCGCCGCGGGAGTGATCCGGGAGATCCCGAACCGCCGCAGGGAACTGGAGACGATGTGCGGCTACGCCCGGGAGGCCGCGACCCTGCTCGGGCGGCCCGGGGACCTCCTGGATTTCGGAAGGCTCCTGCACGAGAGCTGGCAGCTCAAGCGGAGCCTGGCCGCCTGCGTGACCACCCCCGAGATCGATGCCATCTACGACGCGGCCCGCAAGGCCGGGGCCCTGGGCGGAAAGCTCCTGGGGGCCGGGGGCGGAGGCTTCTTCCTGCTCTTCGTCGCCCCTCAGCGGCAACAGGAGGTCCGCAAGGCCCTGGACCGCTTCCTTCACGTGCCCTTCCGCTTCAGTCCCGAGGGCAGCCAGATCCTGGTCTACCAGCCCGAGGCCGCCCCCTAGAACCTCCCGTAGATCATGATGGCCGAGGCATGCTCGGTCCAGACCTCCGCGTAGAACAGGATCAGGGCCAGCACGGGGATGGCGACCAGCTTGAACAGGAGCTCCCGCTCCCGCGGCGTGAGCCGTCCGAAGGGCGAGGGCATCAGGGCTTCCCTCCCCCCCCGGGGGGCGCCAGGGGGATCGCGAAGAAGATCCAGCCTGCAGACACGAAGAGGAAGGTTCCGAGGACGCACAGCGCCTTCCTCAGCGGGCTCCGGCTCCGCGTCGGGCCCATCCGACCAGCGGCGAAGACGCCCGCGGCATGCCAGAGTCCCCAGAGCAGGTACCTCGGCTCCGCCCCGTGCCACACGCCGCAGAGGAGAAAGGCGACAGAGGTCGCCAGGGCCGCGGTGAGCACGGCCGGCATCCGACCCGTCAGGATCCGCGACAGCGGGACGAAGATGTAGGAGGTCAGCACCCGTGTCAGGCTCATGTGCCAGCGCCTCCAGAACTCGGCCGGGTCGGCGGCCAGGAAGGGCGACCGGAAGTTCTCCGGGGCGGCGATTCCCATCAGCCCCGAGAGCGCACAGGAGATGTCGCTCAGACCAGAGAAGTCCAGGTACAGGAGGAGCGAGAAGACGATGCAGGCCAAGGGAAGGGATGCGGGCGGCACCTCGGCAAGGGAGGAGAAGGCAAGCAGGCTGTAGGGCTTGAGCAGGGGCGCCAGGAAGACGACCTTCACGAGCCCCTTGAGGAGGCGGTAGGTCAGGTCCACGAGATCCCCCGGCCCGAGGCGGCGCGGGGAACGAAGCGCCGTCTCGAACTCGCCGTAGAGATGCATGGGGCCGATCTGGAAGGTCGGGAAATGGAGGAAATAGGCGACCGCGATCCTGGAATCCCAGGTCCTGGCCTTGCCGTCCTGGACGTCCTTGATGAAGGTCCAGGCCTTGACCAGGGCGTAGGAGGCGCCTGCGAACAGGAGCGCCCCGCCCCCTGTCGGGTGGATCGGGACCCGTCGGGCCAGGAACCAAAGGGAGAAGAGCGGAAGAAAGACGATCAGGGCCGCAGCGCCCGGGCGTCGGGAAGCCAGGCCCCGCGTGAGGGCCAGGCCCAGGAAGATCCATGCCAGGCCCGCCGCGAGGGAGGCGAGGGCGGGCCAGGACAGGCCCAGGCCCCAATGCAGGGCCACCGTGTTCAGGATCACCAGGGAGAGCGCGAGGCGGCGGTCCCGCAGGGCAAGCGCCTGCACGAGGATCGCCCCCACGACGAGCAGGATCCAGACCATCCCTGAGCCGGCGAGGGTGGAGGCCATGGCTAAGGGTGGGCCCTCCCCCCCGTGCGCTCGGCGAGCCACTTGCGGCGGATGTCGGCGCGGGCCATCTTGCCCGAGGTGGACTTGACCAGCCATCGTTCCGGGACCAGGCGCACCTCCCCTGCCGACAGGTCCATCTCCCGGACCAGGGCCCGCCGGATGCCCATCTCGACCCCGACGGATCCCGGCTCCGCTTCCGCCAGGATCACGAGCCGTTCGCTCCCGCTCTCCTCGTCGGCAATCCCGATGGCGGCCACACGCCCGGGGATGACGCCGGGCGCGGATGCGGCCGCCGCCTCAATGTCCGAGGGATGGAGGTTTCGGCCCTGGATGATGACGAGATCCTTGAGGCGCCCCGTCACGTAGACCTCGCCATCCTGGAGCAGGCCCAGGTCGCCGGTCCGATAGCTGCCGTCCGGGGTCATGGCTTCCGCCGTCAGGTCGGGACGCCGGAAATAGCCGGAGAAGAGATGCTCCCCGCGGAGGTGGATCTCGCCCAGATGCCCCTGAGGCAGCGCGCGTCCGGCGGGGTCCCTCACCTCGATGATGAGGGTGGGCAGGACGGGGCCGCTGGAGACGAGGTCGATGGAGGGTCCCGTGGAGGGCTCGGCGATGCGGAGCTCGGTGTCCAGGGCCCTGCGGTCCACGCGGAGGACCCGGCGGGATCCAGGCCGTGCCTGGGTCGCGGCGAAGACAGTTTCGGCCATGGCGTAGGATGCGGACAGGCGGTCCTGGGAGACCCCGGAAGGGCCATAGGCATCCAGGAAGGCGCGTTGGGAGGACGCCATCACGAACTCGGAGCAGGAGATCCAGGCCCTGACGCTGCTGACGTCAAGGCCGGGCGTCACGCCGCGGTCCCTGGCGGTGCGCGCCAGGAGCGCAAAGGCGAAGTTCGGGAGCCAGCAGAGGGTGGCGCGGTGCTCCTGGATCTTCTCCATCAGGCTCCAGGGTCTGAGGACCCAGTCGAAGGTCGGGATCTCGACGAAGGGGACGCCCTCGATCAGGGGCATGAGAAAACAGGCCATGAGGCCCATGTCGTGGTAGAGCGGGAGCCAGGTCGCGACGCAGTCCTGCGCCCCGATCCCCAGCACCTTCGCGTAGGCATGGTGGTGGGCAAGGATGGCGCGGTGACTCAGGGCCACGCCCTTCTGAAGACCCGTGGTTCCGGAGGAGTGCTGGAGGACCGCGATGTCCCCGGGAGTTGCGGGCCAGGGTTCGGGCATCGGGCCGCCTTGCGCAGGCACCCCGGCGGATCCCAGGATCCTGGCGCCGCCCGGATCGGCGAGCGCAGGGCCCAGGCGTTCGGCGGAGGCGGCATCCAGGACGAGGCAGGCCGGACGCACGTGACGCAGGATGGCGCGGAAGGAAGCCTCGAATTTCACTCGATCCATGCGCGGGGAAGGCGGAGCCAGGAAGGCCGGGATCCAACCGGACCAGAGCGCCCCCAGAAAGGCCGCGTGCAGGTCCGGACCCGGATAGGAGCAGATGGCGGCAATCGGACGGTCCGGTCCGGGCGGGGGTTTTCCGAAGGCGCGGGCCCAGTCTCCGGCCCGGGCCATCAGACGTCGCCAGGTGACGGGTTGAGAACGGCCGTCCGGCCCTACGAGCCAGCAGGCCGTTCGGTCGGGGTCCTCTTCCAGGCGACGGCGAAGGACTTCGACGAGGGTCGCGCTCATCCCCGCGCGCCGGCCACGAAACGACAGATCTCCCCGATGGATCCGAAATGCTCGGGGGTGATGTCCTGATCGCGCACCTTCAGGCCCGGAAGGCGCTTCTCCAGCTCCATCGCGAGGCTCAGGAGACCGAGGGAGTCGCAGATCCCCTCCTCCAGCAGACGGGTGTTCTCGGTGAGGGGGACCGAGGCGTCCCCGCCGAGGAAAAGCCGACGAACGATGCCCTCGATCTCGGAGGCGTCCATGGCCGAGGTACCCTATACGCCGGGTGAGGGGGAGTCAACGTCCGTGCGGGGGAAGCCAAGTAATCCTGGCAGGCCCTCCGGTTAACCGATAAGTTCCCTCTCATCATGGACGCGCCTGCTCCCCCGCGCCGGGCGGTCTTCCTGGCCTCCGGGCTCCTGATGGCGGGAGCCCTGCTCCTCTCCCTGGCGGCCTTCCTGCGCCATCCGTATGCCGTGAACCCCACCACGGTGGTGGCCTGCAGGGCGGCGTCCTGGGCAGGACTGGGCCTGGGTCCTGCGCTCCTCCTGGCCGGAGCCTGGCTGTGGCTGCGCCGGGAGCGCGCGGATCTCTGGCTGGCTGGGACGGCGGGGGGCCGCCTCCTCCTGGGGCTGGTCCTGCTGTACGCGGCCGGCTTCGTGGCGCTGCCGGCAGCGGAGGCTGGCCTGAGGCCCTGGATGAAGGCGGGCGCCCCCGACCTGATGATCAGATACCACCCCACGCGCCACCATGCCATGCTGGCCAACGAGTCCCGCCGGGTCCAGGGCCGGGAGTACCGCTTCCACCTGAGCACCAACAGCCTCGGGATGCGGGGACCGGAACCCCGCGCCCCGAAGGGTTCACCCCGCATCCTGCTCCTGGGGAACTGCTTCACGGAGGGCGTCGGGGTGGAGGCCGAGGAGACCTTCTGCGCCCGGATGCAGGCCCTGCTGACGCCTTCCTGCCCCCAGGTGGAGGTGGTCAACGGGGGCTGCGCCTCCTACTCGCCGCTCCTGGAGTGGCGCCTGCTGCAGGAGACGGGGCCGGCCCTGCGTCCCGACCTTGTGGTCCTGCTCCTCGACTGCGGAAACATCGCCGATGATTTCCTCTACACCGAGACCGCGAGCTTCGCTCCGGACGGGGACCTGCTGGGCGTCCGAGGAACCGAGGCCGCGCCAGGGAAGAAGCCCGTGATGAGCAGCATTCTCTCGACTCCCCAGCACTCCGCCCTCTGCACGGGCATGATGACCCTCCTGCGCCCGGCCTGCGCGCATGCGATCCTTTCCTGGGGACTGCGTCCGCCGGTGACCGCCCAGGGCGACCTGCATATGGATCATCAGGCGGTGGCGCGGGTCGGCATGCGGGACCGCCTGGCGGGGGACCTGCAGCGCAGCCAGGGCTACCTTCTCCGGGTGAGGGATCTCTCCCGGAGCCTGGGGGCCGGCTTCGTCCTGGTCACCTACCCCTGGGGGCATCAGGTGAACGAGCGGGAGTGGATGCCGGGACGCCTGGATTCCGGCTTCCTTCCGGGGGAGGCGGGCGACACGTGGATGATGGAGGAGATGCGGGACTTCGGGGCACGCGAGGGGTTCCCGGTCGCGGACCTGACGGAGGAGTTCCGGCGGAGCGGCCGCTTCCCGCTCTACTACCCCAGGATCGGCCAATGGACGCCCGCCGGCCATGCCGTGGCCGCCGAGGGGATCGTGCGGGCGCTGAGGGCAAGCGGTCTGGTTCCCCCCTGACGATGGACGCCGTGATCCTGGTGGGCGGGGAGGGCCGGCGGCTGAGGAAGGCCGTGCCCGGAGTCCCGAAGCCGCTGGCGCCAGTGGGTGCCGTCCCGTTCCTGCGGTTCCTGTTGGACGCCCTGGACCGCACCGTCAGGATCCGGCGGGCCGTCTTCACCCTGGGCCACCGGGGAGGTCAGGTGGAGGACTTCATTCGCAGCGAGTCGGGCCGTTGGCGCTTCCAGCCCTGCTTCTCCCGGGAGGAAAAGCTTCTTGGCACCGGCGGAGGCCTGCGGCTTGCCCTGGCCAAAACGGCGGGTGAGGCGGTCCTCGTCCTGAACGGGGACACCTTCCTTCGGATCGACCCGGTGCGCCTGAAGGCGGCCTTCTCACGAAGGGGGGCCCGGGCGGCCCTGGTGGCCTGTCGCGTCCCGGACGCCTCCCGCTACGGCGCTCTTCGCCTGGCCGCCTCCGGACGGGTGCTCGGCTTCGCGGAAAAGGGGAAGACGGGAACAGGATGGATCAACGGCGGGACCTACCTGCTCGACCGCAAGGCCTACTTGGCCTTCACATCCCCGGGGCGGGCATTCTCGATCGAGCGTGAGGTTCTCTCGGAATGGGTCCGCCTGGAACCCGGGTCCGTGGTCGCCGTGCGGGCGCCGGGAAAGGGCTTCCTCGACATCGGGGATCCCAAGGCCTACGCCGGGGCTGCGCGCTTCCTGGGACGCTACGGTTTGACCGGCCAGCGGTAGATCCAGACGTCGGTGCCCCAGGAGTCCAGGGACCCAAGTCCTTCGAAGCTGTTGTAGAAGCCCGACATCCCGAAGTCCCGCGTGGGGGCCGGCACGGAGCGGTCCTTCATGGGGCTGAAATGGACCAGGAGCAGGGCCTCCTTGCGGAAGCGTTCCGGCAGGGGGATGCGTGCGCTTCCCATCCCGCTCAGCACGAAGATGTCCACCCTCTGCCTGCGGTACTCCTCCAGGTCGACGGAGAAGAGCCCGAGGTCGGGGTAGGGGATGGGCACGCGCCAGAGCCTCCCCCCCTGGGCCTTCCGCCATGCCTCCAGGAGATGGCGCTTCTTCCCGTTCTCGAAGGTGTCCATGTCGGCGGTGGGCAGGCGCCGCAGGAAGACTGGATCGTCGCAGGCGACGCCCGTATCCTCCGGCAGGTTCTCCCGCATCCAGGCCGCGGCCTGCTGGAAGGGCGCGGGCCGGCTCTTGAGCCTTCCCCTCAGGCCCGAGAACGTCAGTGAAGGCAGCAGAAGGGCCAGCAGAAGCCAGAGCACGTGGCGGGGCTTCCAGGACACCAGGGCCCCTGCGGCCAGCAGGTAGAGCAGGACCGAAGCCAGGAGAAGGTAGCGGAACTGGGGATAGGCCCGGCAGGCCATGAAGAGGGCATAGGCCGCGGCCAGTCCTGCCGGCCAACGCAGGTCCTTGAGCTTTAGGAGGGCCCACCCCAGCAGGAAGGGAGTGGCGAGGAGGATCAGAAGGGGCAGGGCCCCCCCCCAGGCCCATAGGCGGGCGACGAGGGAAGTCTCCGGAGCATCCCCGAATCCGAACACGGCCGGTCCCGTCTGCCGGCTCTGTACGTCCAGCCAGTGCAGGAAGTCGCCTGGATCGAGCAGGGCCCAGGGGTCCGACAACAGGAAGGCGGCGCCGCAGGCCAGCACGGCGGCCGGCATCCGTCGCCAGGCTCCGGCCTGCAGGAGCATGGCCAGGAGCAGGACCAGGGCAAAGCCCCCGTTGTATTTCACCCCGGCGGCCAGTCCGCAGAGTGCCCCTGCCTTGAGCACGGCTTTCAGGGATCCCTCCTCTGCGGCCTGAAGGGCAGCCGAAAAGGCCCAGAGGAAGGTCCAGAGCCCCATGGAGGTGCTGGTGGCATACTGGCACTCCAGGATATGGGAGGGATCGGCCGCCAGGAGGAGCATAGCCGGGATTCGGGCCTGCGGTCCGAAACGCCTTTCGGCCAGCCGCCCCAGGAGGATGATGGAGAACAGGCCGAAGAGGACGGAGAGGCCGCGGCCGGACAGGTAGAAGAGGGTGGGGTGGGTCGTGTAGGCGTCCACCAGGCCTCGCGGTCCCAGGATCAGGGCCGCCGGCGCCATGGCTGCCCCCCAGGTGTAGGTGTAGAGCGGGGGATTGAGCTGGTCCAGGGGGTGGCCCTGATGCGTGGCCACCTGGTAGAGGTTGCGGTAGAAGCGGTACTCGTCCCAGTGGACATGCCAGGGAAGCTCATGGGCCAGGCCCCAGATCCTCAGCGCCAGCGCCAGAAGGAGGACGCCCCAGGTCCACCGGCAATGCCAGAAGGGCTTAAGGCTCATGGGGTCGGGAGTATACCGCCCGTGGTACAGGGGGTAGAATGCCTTCATGCGCCTGCCGTTGAGGTCCGGCCTTTTCTTCTTCCTGTTGACCCTGGCGGGTCTGCTCCTGGTGCAGGAGCGGGTGCTGGCCGCGTACAACCTTCCTGGTACTGCGGACTCGGCTGCAGGCGCTGGGGACGACCGCAACGGCCTCCACCGCGTGGCCCAGGACTCCAACGGCTACTGGTATGTGGTCTGGGAGACGGGCACCACGACCAGGATCCTGATGGCCTACACCACCACCGTCACCCCGACGGCCTCCACCCACTGGGGTCTGGTCACCCTGGTACACAGCGGGGCAACCGGGATCGTAGGAACCCCCGCGAACGACACCAACGGAAGTGCCCCTTCCATCGCCATCGACCAGGACGATTTCCTCCATTTCGTCTGGAGGGCGGCGGACACCACGGGCACCTGCTACTACACCCAGTGCTCCAACCTGTCGGCCTTGTCCACCGCGGCCAACTGGTCGACTCCCCTCAGGGTGAGTACCGACATCACGGACTATTCCTTCGCGCTCGACTACAACGGGGCGCCCCATCTGGCGGGGAGAGGGAAGAACTCCAACCAGGTTCTGTACACCAAGTACGACACGGCCACGGTCGCCTGGCTGGAGGAGAAGGCCCTGAGCACCCAGGTGACCACCTACACCACGGCAGATTCAGACAGCGTGGCGCTGGCTGTGGACCTGGACAACAACGTCTATGTGGCCTGGCGGGGAGCGGGCTCGACGGCGCCCACGCTCACGAGGACCTTGTACCTCCTGTCCTCCTCGAATGCCGATGCCGTGGCGCCGACCGCAAGTTCCTGGCTGAACCTGGGTCAGACCTCGACCGCTCCCAACGTCGTCTTCACGAGCTGCCTGGCCCTGGCCCCCGCGATGTGCGCCGACGCCAACGGCATGGTCCATCTCGCCTGGCTCAACCTGGGCGAATATGCCTGCGCGAACAATGGCAGGATCGGGTCCGGCTTGAACGGCACCGGCCAGATCATCAGCGATGACGGGATGGATCCGAAATTCCGAGAGACCATCGCGCTGATGCCGACGGGCACCGGCAGGGTGTATGCCTTTTTCAGCCAGAAATCGCCGCAGACCTCCCTGTTCATCCCCCTCTTCGACCCCCCGGCCTCCTTTGGAACCAACGCCTCCTGGTCAGCCGACTTCTATGCCGACGGGCAGAACGAGATCTCGGACACCGTGGCCCTGCTGGCTCCCCAGGTCTGCACCCCGCCGCTCCGGAGGCGGGATCTGATCTACTGGTTCGGGTACGACGCTGGCTCGGCCAAGGTGACCGGTGCTTCCACGTGGACGCCGAATGGACTTCCCGGGGCCGAGGCCTTTGTGGCCGGCTGGATACCCCCCTCACAGTCCAAATCCAGGCCCCATCCCCACCTGAACTGGGTCTTCCCCAACACCGCCGTCCCCTTGAACACCGTAATCGCTCCGCCGACGGTGGCCCACACGTCCAAGTCCGCGATCTACATCGCCGAGACCGCCGGCGGCGTGAGGCTGTACGCCGTGGACTCCTCGACAGGGTCTTTTGCCCGTTCCTACACCACCTCTGCCGCCGTCAAGAGCATGGTGGCCGCCACCTACTCCGGGAACGTCCACCTGTACGTCGCGACCAACGGCGGCAAGCTCCTGGCCCTCATCGACAACGGGACCGCCCTGGCCCTGGACCCCAACTGGGCCAACAACCCCAAGCAGGTGGCCAATGCCACGGGCAACGTGCTGCATTCCCTGGCCTTCAACAGCGAGAGCAGCACCCGCTACCTCTACATGATGGCGTCGGTGAACACGACCCACATCGGGATCAACAAGATCTCCGCCGACCACGGCAACGATGTCACCGGCTTCCCCGCGGGCACCGCCTACTCGCCCAACGGCGTGGAATCCCTCCTGCGCGTGATCAACGACAACGTCTACGTTGCCGGGAACACCAGCCAGATCTACCGCAGGGGCGCCGACGGCACCGCCGAGATCTTCTCCTCCGGCATCACGAATGCCGTGCGCCACCTGTTGCTGTGGCGCAACACCAACGATCTCTACGTCTCCCCGGACGGCAACTATGTCTTCCGGCTGACCTCGGGCCTGCTAACCAACACCTGGACCTCGGGACGGAGCGCCAGCCCAGGCACGGGAAGACCTCCGGGGGCCAGTTCAACCAGTTCAAGGACTTGCTCTTTCTGGGAGTGGGCAACCAGCTCTACAAGGTCAACACCACCAACGGAAGCCTGATCTCGAACACGCCCCTGGCCACGGCAGGCAACATCGTGACCCTGCCGTACCAATGGAGGAGCTTCGTGTACTTCGGCACCGACCTGGGCCAGCTCTATGCACTGAATGCCTCGGATCCGACCGTTTCCAGGGCCAACTGGCCCGTCAACATCATCGGCGGCCGCTTCGAGGGATCCCCGTACATGGAGCTCTTCCTCACCGTCATCATCGACACGGTAGGCAACACCCTGTACGCCACCAGCGCCACCACCGGCACCGGAGCCGCCGGCCGGGTCTACCGCTTCAATCTGGAGTAGCCTATAATCCCGGGTCCAGTGTCTTCGCGCAACACCGTTCCCTCCACCGAAACCCTGGTTGCCCGCGGCTTCGCCCCGAGGCCGGACGGCACTGTCGATCTCCTTCTGGTCTTCCCCCCCACCACCGTGGCCGACCGCTACGGCAAGGCCTCGGTGGGGAAGTCCGGAGGCGACCTGCCTCCTCTCGGCGTGACCTCCATTGCTGCCTATCTGAGAAGGGAAGGATTCGGTGTCGGATTGCTGGACGGCTGCGCCCTGGGACTTTCCGTCGAGGACATCGTCCGTATCGTGGCGGAACGCAGGCCCCGGGCCATCGGCCTCTCGGCGACCACCTATGCCCTGCCGCGTTCGGTGGAGCTGGCGAAGGCCCTGAGAGGGCGCTTCCCGGACCTTCTCATCCTCCTGGGCGGGGCCCACGCCAACGCCGTGCCCAAACATGCCATGGAAGCCTATGAAGGATGCTTCGACCTCGTCATCCACGGCGAAGGCGAGCACACGGCCAAGCACATCCTGGACGCCTTCGCGGCCAAGGGGCACGACCGCAAGACCCTCCTGGCCGACACGGCGGCCCTCTCTTCCATCCAGGGTCTTGTCTTCCGCTCATCCGAAGGCCTGGTCCAGACTAAGACCCCCGCCGGGATCCAGGACCTGGACTCCCTGCCTGCGCCGGCCCGGGATCTCCTGCCCCACGAGCGCTACATCCCGCTGCCGAACCAGTACAAGCTCACCCCCCTGGCTCACATGGTCGTGATCCGGGGTTGCCCCTACTTCTGCTCCTTCTGCGACCAGGCGAACACCGGAGGGCGCATGCACAGCCCCAAGCGCGCCGTCGAGGACATCCAGGCCCTGGTGCGCGACTACGGGATCAAGGAGGTGTCGTTCTGGGACGACACGATGAGCTTCAACAAGCACTGGATGAAGGAGTTCTGCCAGCGTCTCATCGCCGCGAAGACCGGGGTCATCTGGAGCTGCTACGCGGCCGTCAGGACCCTGGACCAGCCCACGCTCAAGCACATGGCCGACGCAGGCTGCTGGAACATCTTCTTCGGGATCGAGACCTCGCATCCGACCCTTCTCAGGAACATCGAGGGCGACCGCAAGAACGGGGACGCCGACCGCATCCGCAAGGTGATCCGCTGGACCAAGGAGGCCGGGATCGAGATCCGCGGCTCCTTCATGATCGCGCTTCCCGGCGAGACGCCCGAGATGGCGGAGGAGACCATCCGCTTCGCCAAGGAGCTGGACCCCGAATACGCCCAGTTCAGCATCACCACCCCCTACCCGGGCACCAAGCTGTACGACGAGATCAAGGCCGGCAAGTGGGGCAAGCTCACCACCGAGGACTTCTCCGAGTTCCAAGGCTGGAACGTGGTCTTCCTGCCCGAGGGCTACAAGAGCAAGGACGAGGTCTGGGCCATGGAGAAGCGGGCCTTCCGTTCCTTCTACTTCCGCCCCTCCTACATGTGGAAGATGCTGAAACGCACCCGTCGCCTGGAGGACGTCAAGCGCTACGTGAAGGGCGTGCGTCTTCTGCTGGGCGGTTTCGCCTACGGCCCCATGCCGGCCAAGATCCGCGCGGCGACCGACCGGAACTGAAGCCCGCTCTCAGCGGCCCAGCGCGTCCTTCACCAGGCTCCAGCCCTCCGTGACGTTCACGCCGACCTCGTAGGGCGTCCTCAGCATCGCCAGGCGCCTCAGGAGGTAGCCCGGCCTCAGGTAGAACCGCTTCAAGGCCTCCTTGCGAAGGGCCTGGACCTGGGCGGCGGTCAGGTGGCGAGTGCCCATCACCACCATGCTCTTGCCGCTCTGGTCCATGCGGGTCGTCGCCGCATCCACCAGGCCGAGCGCGATGGCCTCCTTGCGCAGCCCGGTCATCTTCCGCGGCACCGGGATGTTGAAGGAGGCGTAGTCCAGGGGGAGTTCGCAGGCGAGGTCGATGGTGGTCCGGATCTGCGCCTCGTTCTCCTCGGGCAGGCCGATCAGGAAAGTCCCCACCGTGCGCAGGCCCATTTTCCTGCAACGGGCCAGGGCGTCGCGGATGTCCGCCACCACCAGCTTCTTCTTGTAGTGGTCCAGCATGGCGTCCGAACCGCTCTCGATGCCGAACATCACCGTGTGGCAGCCGGCGGCCTTCATGGCCGAGAGCCGGGCCTCGTCCACCACGTCGGCGCGGGAGAAGCAGACCCAGCCCAGTTTCCACGGGGCCCTGGCCATGCGGCCGCAGAGCTCCAGGGTGCGGTCCTTGCGGACGGCGAAGGTCTGGTCCGTGAAGTAGATCTCGCGGTAGCCTTTGGAGGCCAGCCAGTCGAGCTCTGCCATCACGGAATCGACCGACCTCAGCTTGAAGCCCACTTCGCTCTGGATGCAGAACGTGCAGGGATAGGGGCAGCCGTAGTCCGTGAGCATGGTGGCGAAGGGGCGTCGCCGGACGAAAGGATAACGATAGCGGTTGATCGGAAAGAGGTCATGGCGTGGCCGGGGGATCTCATAGCCTGCGGCGGGCTTCTCCGTGGAAGGCGGGGTTCCCCGTCTCGTGATGCCGGCCAGGGGCCCCTCCTTCCCGCGGACGTAGTCCACCAGGGCCGGGGTGGTGAAATCAGTCAGGATGGCGTCCATCCAGCCGTGCTCGGCCAGCAGGCCCTCGGCGTCCTCCATGAAGAGGTCACCGCTCACCAGCACGCGGCAGGGAAGCCGCTTTTGGAGTTCCAGGGCGAAGTCCCTGTCCTCATGGAAGGAGACGGCCCCGCTCAGCATCAGCACCACGTCCGGTTTGAAGGTCTGCAGTTTCTCCAACGTGGCTTCAACGGAAAGCCTTTCGGCGATGGCGTCGATCACGATCATCTCGGCCGCGCCGTCCAAGACCCCGCTGGCGGTCAGGAGGTCCGTCGGGTGGTAGAGGTAGCCGGTCTTGGAGACCTTGGAGCAGTAGTAGTCGCGGATGTACAGCTCCCGGCCCGGGGGGTTGAGGAGGGCGACCCTCGGTTTTGGAAGTGCGCTCATGCCGGCACCCCGGGATACACCGAGGTCTCCGGCGGCCCTCCGCCCTCGGCCCTGTGGAACTCCTGGGCCCTCAGGTTGGAGAAGAGGTAGCGGATCATCAGCACCATCAGGAAGCTCTGGAGCATGACCTTGGCATTGAAGGTGGCCTCTCCCCTCACACGGTCCTCAAACACGATGGGCACCTCGGAGACCCGGAAGCCCTTCAGGCAGGCCTTGTAGAGGAGCTCCTGCACGATGGAGGGCCCCAGGGAGACGGTCTGGTCGATCTGGATCCCCTCAAGCACCTCGCGCCGGAAGCAGCGGTAGCCCGAGGTGCAGTCCTTCAAGGCCAGCCCCAGGACCAGGCGGATGTAGCGGTTGGCGATCCAGGTCACGGCCTTGCGCCCCAGGCCCCGCCTGTCCTCCCCCCCCGGCACGAAGCGGGAACCCAGGACCACGTCCGACGTCGCCGCCTCCCGGATCAGGACCGGGAGGTAGCGGGGATGATGGGAGAAGTCGGCGTCCATCTCGACCACCAGGTCCGCGCCCAGGGACAGGGCGTGGCGGAAGCCCGCCAGCCCCGCCGTGCCCCGGCCCCTCTGGCGGTGGCGGACCAGGAGATGGAGGTGGGGGAAGCGCGCCTGCATCTCTCGCGCGACGGCGGCGGTCCCGTCGGGGGAATCGTCGTCCACCACCACCACGTGGATCTCCGGGGCGGCCTCGAAGAGGGCCGGCAGGAGGAGCGGGAGGTTCTCCTTCTCGTTGTAGGTCGGGATCATGACGACCGTCTTCAAGGCCTGGACTCCAGCTGGCGCAGGACCGCGGCGTGCAGCAGCGCAGGGGTGATGCGGTCCATGCAGGTGGGCCTGACGTCGCAGTCGGGCAGGTAGCAGCATTGACAGGGGATGTCGGCCACGAGCTTCTCGCCGAGGCCGTAGAGCTCCACTTCCGTCGCGGACGTCGGTCCGAAGAGGGCCACCACGCGGCGTTTCAGCGCCACCGCCAAGTGAAGGGCCAGGGTGTCCCCCGTGACGACAACATCGCAGCGGGAGAGGACCCCGGCGAAGCCGTCCAGGCTGAGGCCCTCCCCCGGCCTCAGCGCCCCTGGGAGGGCCTTGTGGAGGACGTTGTTGCGGTCCATCTCCTCCGGTCCGCCCAGCAGGGCCACCCGCGTCGCGGGCATCAGCAGGCGGCCCAGAGCGATCCAGCCCTCCTCGGTCCATTTCTTGTAGGTCCATCGCTTTCCCGCTCCGGTGTTGAAGCCCACCAGGGGAGGCCCGGCAGGAACGGCGGCGGCGGCCGCGCGGGCCGCGTTCCCGGGCGTGTAGCGGATGGGACCCGCATGTCCTTCGAGCCCCAGCATGGACTGCAGATGGTCCTGACACGTGCGGGTGTTGGCCTTCTTCAGCCGGTCGAAGGCGCCCATCTCCAGCCAGGTCGAGGCCGCGGCATCGGCCGGGGCGACGTAGCCCTTGGGGTGGAGGACGAAGCCGCGGCGCTGGGACGCGACGGCAGCCGAGGCGATGGCGGCGGCATCCTTGGAGGGGTCCAGGGCTGCGGCAAGGTCGAAGGTCTCGGTCTTGAGCAGGATGGGCAGGAGGGGATCCTCCGTCGAGAGGAGGCGATGGATGCCTTCGGAGCGCTCCAGCAGGGGCAGGGAGGCCGGCCGGGTCACCCAGGTGAGGTGGAGTCCGGGACCGTGGCGGCGATGCAGGCCTTCCAACACGGAAGTGGTCCTCAGGACGTCGCCCGGGGCGTCCAGCTTGACCAGCAGGACGCGGAATCCCACCGGCCGGTAGTCTGGGCAGTCCGGGCATTCCTGGCCCCTTTCCTTGCTCGGGCGGCAGGGGCGGTCCCCGGGGAACTCCAGGCAGTCGGGCCTAAGAAGCATGGATCTGGCGGCCCTGGAGGGCGTCGCAGGCCCCGCAGGCCGTACGCTGGTCGGCGAAGAAGCGGCGGAAGGCCTCCCCCTGCCAGATCTCGGCGACCGTGGAGGCTTCCACATTGCCGGCGGAGAGTTTGCGGAGGTTGCAGCAGGGCGTGACCCCTCCGTCCACGGTGATGTAGACCGAGGCGTCGGTCTTGAGGCAGAGTTCGTCGTCGTGGGTGGCCACCCTCATGGCCCAGGTGTGGTCGTTGAGGCAGTAGACCGGGACCCCCCGCCGGGCGCCCTCCGCACGCGCCTTGGCGATGATCTCCGATTCCCTGGCCTTGTCGGGACGCCGGATGGAAGGCTGGCTCCAGGTCTCCAGGCGCACCAGGGCCACGGCGTCGGCCCCGGCCCGGGCCGCATGGGCGATGAGGGCCAGGATGGCGGCCTCGTTGCCGTCCAGCATGGCCACCTGGTAGTGGACCCTACAGTCCGTGCCCTTGCGCATCGTGCAGAAGCGCTCGGCGTTGGCCATGGCCGCCCGGGAGGGCAGATGCCCCGGCGTCTCGGGCGTCCCCGAGGTCGCGGCCCCCCCCTCCGGTGGGACTTCGTCGAAGGAGAAGGCTACCCGGGAGACGCTCCGGTCGAGGACCTGGCGGGCTCTTTCCTCGTTCAGGAGGTAGCCGTTCGTGGTGAAGCGGATGCGGGCCTGGGGCCGCTTGGCACGGCAGAGGTCCATCAGCCCCAGGAAGTCCGCGTGGTAGAGGGGCTCCCCCCAGCCGGTCAGGATGATGTCCGTGGCAAAGGGCACCTGGTCCAGGATGCGCCCGAAGCGTTTGAGGGGCATGTCGGAGATGGGCAGCCCCCCGAAGGTGTGGGGGCACATCGGGCAGGTCAGGTTGCAGCGGTTCGTGACCTCGACCTGGATCTCGGTCGGCAGCGAGGCCCGCGTCCTCGAGGCCAGCCTGAGGAACTTGGCCGCCTTGGCGGCGAGTTCCATCTCAGGCGTGCCCGGCGGAGCGGCGGGCATAGAAGGCGCGGATGGCCGACGCGACCCGCTCCACGTCCTGCTGCGTCAGGCTCGGGAACATGGGCAGGGAAAGGACTTCCGCCGAGGCGGCTTCGGAGACGGGGAAGTCCCCAGGCTTGTGGCCCAGGTCCGCGAAGGCCCCCTGCAGGTGGAGGGGCTTGGGATAGTGGACTCCGGTGGCGATGCCCTGGGCCTTGAGGGCCTCCGCCAGTTCGTCGCGACGGCGGGCCCGGATCACGAACTGGTGCCAGACGGGCTCGGTCCCGGACGAGGCTTCGGGGGCGCGGACCTCCTCGATCCCCTTCAGGGCCTGACGGTAGCGGTCCGCCGAGACGCGGCGGCGCGCGTTCCATTCATCGAGATGCGGCAGTTTTTCGAGCAGGAGGGCGGCCTGCAGGGTGTCCAGACGGCTGTTGAAGCCCCGGATGGGGTGGTCGTACTTGGTGCTCCGGCCGCAGTTGCGCAACTGCCTCACCTTGGCGGCCAATGCCGCATCCGAGGTGGTCACGGCCCCTCCGTCGCCGAGGGCGCCGAGGTTCTTGGCCGGGAAGAAGCTGAAGGCGCCGGCCACGCCCAGGGATCCCGTACGGCGGCCCTGCCAGCGGGCCCCGTGGGCCTGGCAGGCGTCCTCCAGGATGGGGACCCCTCCGGCCGCGGCTTGGATGGCGGCCCAGTCCACCGGCTGTCCGTAGAGATGGACAGGGATGATGGCCTTGGTGCGCGTCGTTCGTGCGGCCTTCAGGGCCGCGGGCGCGAGGCAGAGGGTGATCGGGTCCACCTCGGCCAGGACCGGCTTTCCCCCCGCCTGAAGGACGGCGGTCCCGGTGGCGACGAATGTGGAGGCCGGCACGATGACCTCGTCCCCGGGCTCCACGTCGAGGGCCTTGAGGACCAGGGTCAGGGCATCCGTCCCGTTGGCAACCCCCACGGCATGGGCCGTTCCGCAGTAGGCCGCGAAGGCCTCCTCGAAAAGGGGCACTTCCCTGCCCAGGATGAAATCCCCGCGCTCCAACACGCGGCGGAAGGCCGACTCCAGGCGATCCTGCAACTGGGCATGTTCAGGCCCAAGATCGCACACAGGAAGCTCATGTCCGGTCCGCATTCGGTCGATTATAGCACGAAGGCATCTTGAGAGCGATATCTTGACGTACGCACAGAACCTATTACAATCCAAGCCCTTATATCGGCCGGAGGCCCAGCGCGCCCGGATGACCTCGTACGCCGCAGGAGCAGGTTCGTCGATCAGCCGAAGCCTGAAGGGGCAATGGCCCCTCTATCTCCTCATCCTTCTTCCCATCGCCACCCTGTATGCCCTGACCGCGTCCGAGGTCCTGCCCTTCGACAGGAAGGGATTCATCGCTGCCCTGCTGGGTTGCGTCAGCCTGGGATTCGCCCTGGTGAACCCCCAGGCCGCCCTGATCCTGATCATGCTGACGGTGGGGCTCTCCCCGGAGTTCACCTCGGAGAACGTCGGCAACCTGCGTTTCGAGGACTTCATGATCCCCTCCCTCTTCGCGATCTGGCTCTTCCGGCAGATGGGATCGAGGGAGAAGTTCACTCCCGTGCCCGTCAGGACCCCCATCCTGCTCTTCCTTCTCATCGCGGCCATCTCCTCGCTCTACAACGTCGGCTTCCAGGGACTCGACGGCAAGACGGCCGGCATGATCTACTTCAAGTACGTCGAATACCTCCTGCTCCTGGTGATGACCGCGAACCTGATCCGGACGGAGCGCCAGCTCGCCGTCATGCTCGGGGTCTTCCTGGTCAGCGGCCTCCTGTCCGCCTTCTACGGGATGTACCAGCGGGCCCTCGGCCTGGACGCCTACGGCGGACGCGTGACCGGTCCCGACGGTGAAACGGCCAACATCTACGGCGGCTACCTGATCTTCCAGCTGCTGGTGGGCTTCGGCCTCTGGCTGGAATGCCGGAAGCCCGCCCTCAAGATGGCCCTGCTGGCCTTCATGGCCATCCTCTTCTACGTGGTCCTGAGGACCCTCTCCCGGGGCGCCTTCGTGGGCCTGGCCGTGGCCATGATGCTCATGAGCGTGCTTCTGGGGAACTGGAGGATCCTCCTGGGCATCCTGGTGTTCCTGGTCCTGGGACCCATCATCCTCCACTCCGACGTCTCGGACCGCCTGGGCACCATCGTCCACGTCCTGCCCGGAACGGGACACGATGCCCCCACCTCCTGGCAGTCCAAGACCTCTACCTGGGTTGCCCTTCTCGGGGACATCTACCGGTTCCCCCTGTTCGGGCAGGGCATGGGCCGGTATCCGTTCGGCTGGGTCGACAACGAGTACGTCAAGGTCACCCTGGAGGTCGGTTTCGTGGGCCTCCTGGCATGGGCCTGGTGGATCCTGGGGATGTGGATGATCAGCCGGCGCAACTTCAAGATCGCCAAGACCTGGTGGCACAAGGGCATGGCCTGCGGGTACGCCTGCGGGCTGACCGGCCTGGCCGTGCACGCGATCGCCGCCACCAGCTTCACCACCATCCGCACCATGGAAACCCTCATGATCGCCACCGGGATGATGCTGGCCATGCAGGCCATGCTGGAGCGCCGCAAGCGCATGGTGCGGGAGACCCTCGGTGCCGAGAGGGCCCGGGAGTCCGGCAGGTCCCTCCGCCTGGTCAAGCTCCGCAGGATCGCCGGCCCCGCGCCGGCATGATCCTGACCGGCCACCAGCCCAACTACCTTCCCTACCTCGGCTTCTTCCACAAGATCGCGAAAGCGGACGCCTTCGTCCTGGTGGACACCGTCCAGTTCGTGAAGCGCGGCCCTTTCGGCTGGATCCACCGCAACCGCATCCGGAGCTCCGGGCCTGAAGGCTGGATGTGGCTTTCGGTCCCTGTCCTGACGAGCGGGAAGTTCGATCAGAGCATCCAGGAGGCCCGGATCGACGACCGTTCCGCATGGCGCCGCAAGCACTGGCGTTCCCTCCAGCTTGCCTACGGCCGCTATCCCCATTTCGCCGAGCATGCCCCCTTCTTCGAGGCCCTCTACGCCCGGGAGTGGGAACGCCTGTCTCTCCTGTCCGAGGAGATCATCCGATATCTCATGAAGGCGTTCGGGCTGTCGACCCCCTTCCACCGCGCCTCGGACCTCGCCGGCCTTCAAGGCAGGGCCGGGGATCTCATCCTGGACCTCTGCGCCAGGCTCAAGGCCGATGCCTACCTCTCCGGGGTCCACGGGAAGGACTACCTGGACCCTGCTGCCTTCGAGCGTGCCGGGATCCGGCTGGAATTCCAGGCCTTCACCCATCCCGAGTATTCCCAGGCTCCCTACAGGGGATTCGTGCCCAGCCTGGCAGCCGTGGATTTCCTCTTTTCGGTCGGCCCCAGGGCCGGCGAGATCCTGAGGGCCTCCTAGCTTCGGCCCACCGCTACCCACTGGAACGCGGCGAGGCCCCTGAGGGGCCCGGGGGAAAGCGCGAGGGCCATCGGAGAGGCGATCGCCGTGATGGTATCGGTGTAGTAACCGGCCCCCTGCAGCAAGGCTTCCAGGCCTTCGCGTGTGAAGAAGCGGAGATGGTCCCGGGCCAGGATGTGCCCGAGACCGTCCGGGTCCCGGTAGGTCCAATGCCCCGTCATCAGGCCCAGGGAGACCTTCCAGTGCTGGGCGTTCGGAACGCTGACCACGATGCGGCCGCCCGGCGCCAGCATGCGGCGGTGCCTCGCCAGGACGCCCCAGGGGTCCTTGAGGTGCTCCAGGACATCCGCGTAGACCAGCGTGTCGAATGCGGCATCCGGTTCCGGGATCCCCTCATGCTCGAGGTCCAGGACGTGCACGCGCGCACAGGAAGCACGGGCGGCCTCGGCCTTGGACGGATCCCCTTCCACCCCGACCACCAAGGCCCCCGGCGTCTCGGAAAGCAGGGCCCGGGCCAGTCCGCCCTCACCGCATCCGACATCGAGGATGCGGCGGGCCGCCGGGCCCACGGCCCTGAGGATCTCGGGACGGAAGGCAGGCATGGCGCAGTATGCTGACCTTACAGGGATGCCGCAACCATCCTCAGAAAACGCACGGTGTCGACCCCTCCCCGGATCGAGCTGACCTCGCCTGCATAGACCGCCGGGATGGGGATCTCCAGGATCCGGAAACCCTGCCGTGCGGCCCGGACGAGGATCTCGGACTCCATGTCGTAATGCGACATGCGCAAGGGGACCTCCCTCAGGAGACGCGCCGAAATCCAGCGGTACCCGCACTGGCTGTCCCGCAGGAAGCGTCGGGCCAGGGCGGAGACCACCAGGGACATCGCCCGGTTCGTCTGCCTTCTCAACCAGGGCATGCTCTTCGCGTCCCCCATGCGGCAGCCCAGCACCAGGTCCGCGTCTGCCGATGCCTCCAGGAACTCCGGCAGGAGCTCAGGGGGATGCTGCCCGTCCGCGTCCAGGGTCACGACACCGGAGACGCCCCGTTCCAGCGCACGGGCGAAGCCGGTCTTCAGGGCCGCCCCCTTCCCGCGGTTTTCCGGGTGGATCAGGACTTCGGCCCCGCCAAGCCGGGCCACCTCAGCGGTGCCGTCCCTCGAGCCGTCGTCCACCACCAGGACCGGCAGGGAGGGGAAGACCCGGCGGATCCCCTCCAGCACCGCTCCCAGGGTGGCGGCCGCCTGGTAGGCGGGGATGACGACCAGCATGCCGGACGGGATCTCAGGGCGGGAGGGGGGCATGGGGTCCAGTATACTGGCGCTTCCCATGGGCGCCTTCACCCTGCTGGTCCGTCTTCTCACCGAGACCTGGGCCCTCTTCTTCATGATGGCCCCCTATCTCCTACTGGGGTTCGTACTCTCGGGATTCCTCTACGTCTATCTGCCCAAGGAGCGCCTGGTCCGTCATCTCGGGAAGCCAGGCCTTGGCGCGGTCTTCAAGGCCGCCCTCTTCGGGATCCCCCTTCCCCTCTGCTCCTGCGGGGTCATCCCTGCGGCCCTCTCCCTGAGGAAGCAGGGTGCCAGCAAGGGTGCCACCGTCTCCTTCCTGATCTCGACCCCCGAGATCGGCATCGACTCCATCATGGCCACCTATTCGCTGATGGGTGGATTCCTGGCCCTGATCCGCCCCCTCTGCTCCGCATTGACCGCCGTGATCACCGGGTGCGCCGTGAACCTCCTGGATCGCGAGGCGTCCGCCGTTCCCGGCGAGCCTGTCCACCGTCACCCGACGCCCCAGCTCTTCCGGACGCCGAGAAGCATGCGCAAGATCATCTCCTACGGCCTGAGGGATCATCTGGGCGGGGTGTACCGCTGGCTCCTGATCGGCCTGATCCTGGCCGCCGCCGTCACCCTGGCCCTGCCTAACCACATCCCCCAGGAGCACCTCTCCTCCCGGCAGGATTCCGTGCACGGCGACCTCCCCTTCCAGAGCCTGGGCCGCCACGCCGCGGATTTCCTGACTCCGGTTCCCGCCTCCGCGACGGGCCGTTGGGTCCGGGAATACCTTCTGGGGCACAACGAACTGCTCTGCATGCTGCTCATGGTGCTCATCGGCGTGCCCCTCTACATCTGCGCGACCGGCTCCATCCCCCTGGCCATGTCCTTCATGCAGGCCGGCCTGTCCCCGGGAGCGGCCTTCGTCTTCCTCCTGGTGGGGCCGGCGACCAACGTCACCACTGTCGTCATGGCCTGGCGCTACCTGGGCCGCCGCTGCACCCTCATCTATCTGACGGGCATCATTTCCGTGGGCCTTTGCGCAGGCTATGCCATCAACGACCTGGCCCCTTATCACGGCTGGCTCTCCCTGCCGGCACCCAGCATCCCCGCCCACGAACACGGGACCGGAGCCGCACTCCTGGGCTGGACCTGCGCCCTCATCATGGCGGGTGCGGTCACGGGAGCCGCCTGGATCGACCTGAGGATGGCCTGGCGGGCCCGGGTCGGAGGCAACGCCGGGCCCAGGACAGTGACCCTCCCCGTGGACGGGATGACCTGCGGGCACTGCAAGGCGACCGTGGAGGGGGCCCTGCGGGCCATCCCGGGAGTTCTCAAGGCCGAGGCCAATGTCAGCGCCCAGCGGGTCGAGTTGACGTTGGACGGGAAGCCTCCCTCGGCAGAGGCCCTCCGGGCCGCCGTGGAGGCGGCCGGCTACCAGGTCCCTGGGAACGGCTGATCCTTCACTCCAGGGGGATTCCTGCCTGGTGCAGGAGGCTCCTCATCAGGGCCTGCCATTGGGGAAGCTCCCTCAGGTCGTAGAGGTCAGGATCCCCTGCGGCGGCGGCCGGGTCATGAAACCCCGCCGCGCAGGCTGCGCCAAGGTCCTCCAGGGCCTTCCGGGTGTCCCCCGCCAGGGCTGAAAGGCAGGCGATGTTGTACAGGCCCGTCTCCGCTGCGGCCCCCCCCAGTCGGGCGCGATCCTCCAGGATCTTCAGGAGGATGTCATAGGCTTCGGACTGCCCCAGACGCTTGAGGGCTCCGGCAGCGGCGAAGCGTACTCCCTGGTCCTCGTCCTGCCCCAGGTGCTCCAGGGCCTCCACGGCCTGGCGGTCCCCGAGGACACCCAGGGCCCGGGCCACGTGGTAGCGGGTACGGGCGTCGGGCTCGGAGAGCAGGGCTTCCAGCACCCTGCGGGCTTCCCCTTTTCCAGACTCCAGGCGCCCCAGGGCCGCGATGGCAGGCCCCGCCCGTTCGATGGTGCGTTCCTTGAGGACCTCGGCCAGGAGAGGGGCCGCGGCCGGGCCCCCTTCGGCTGCCAGGTCCACCAGCTCGGCCGCGGGCCAGCCGATGCGGGAGAGGGCCCTGCGTCCCCTCCAGTCCACCTCCGGATGAGGGTTCTGGAAGAGCAGGAGGCCCACGTAGTGGACGCCCTGGGGACCCAGGGCTTCCAAGGCGGCGCTGGCCGCCTCGCGGACATGGGGTTCGGGGTGGATCAGATGACGGCGCAGGAGGGCTGCCGAGACGGCGAGGCCTTCCCGGTCCACGCCATGACGCAGGGGGGCGGCGAGGTTCAGGGGGAGGAGGAGTTCCGGCTTCTGGACGGCTGCGGTGGGGATTTCGGGAATCCCGCTTCCGCCGCACCCGGACAGGAGAAGCAGGGGGAGGAGGCGGTGGAAGGGTTTCATGACAGAAGGATTCTAGCCCCCCCTCCCGCCGTTGCAAGGAGGACCCCCCCGCGGCTAGAATCCCTCCCGTGATCGTCGGCTGCCCCAAGGAGATCAAGAACAACGAGAACCGCGTGGCCCTCCTGCCCTCCGGGGTGGAGGAGCTGGTGCGCCGGGGCCACCGCGTCGTGGTGGAGAAGGGCGCCGGGCTCGGAAGCGGGGTCTCCGACGAGGACTATGTCCTGGCCGGGGCCGAGATGGCCGCCCGTCACGCCGAGGTCTTCCGTCTGGCCGACCTCATCGTCAAGGTCAAGGAGCCCATGGCCCGGGAGTACCGCCTCCTTAAGCCCGGCCAGCTCGTCTTCACCTACTTCCATTTCGCCGCCAACCGCCCCCTTACGGAGGCCATGATCCGCCAGAAGATCGTGGCCGTGGCCTACGAGACGATCCGCACCGCCGACGGGGAGCTCCCCCTGCTGACCCCCATGTCCGAGATCGCCGGCCGCATGGCCATCCAGGAGGGCGCCAAGTACCTGGAAAAGCCCATGATGGGACGCGGGATCCTGCTCGGCGGGGTGCCCGGCGTGGCTCCGGCCCAGGTCGTCATCCTCGGCGGCGGCGTGGTCGGCTCCAATGCCGCCAAGGTCGCCGCAGGCCTCGGCGCGAGGGTCACCATCCTGGACGTGAACCTGCGTCGGCTGCGCTACCTCGACGACATCATGCCCCCCAACGTCGTCACCCTGATGTCCAACACCCACAACGTCCGGGACATGGTCACCCGGGCCGACCTGCTCATCGGGGCGGTTCTCATCGAGGGCGCCCGGGCCCCCACCCTGGTGAACCGGGCCATGCTCAAGACCATGAAGCCCGGCGCCGTCATCATCGACGTGGCCGTGGACCAGGGCGGCTGTGTGGAGACCTGCAAGCCCACCACCCACTCGGATCCCACCTACGTGATCGACGGGGTGGTCCACTACTGCGTGGCCAACATGCCAGGCGCCGTGGGCCGGACCTCCACCTACGCGCTCACGAACGCGACCTTTCCTTACGTGATGGCCCTCGCCTCCAGGGGTGAGAAGGCCTGGGACGAGAACCCCGTCCTCAGAGGCGGGGTGAACCTCTACAAGGGCAAGGTGACCTACCGGCCCGTGGCCGACACCTTCGGCCTCCAGTACGAGCCGCTCAAGACCGTCGCCGCCGGCTAGCCAGCGCCGCCGCGGCAAACACCGCCATCCCCGGGTAGAGCGGAGCCCGGTACCGCGTCGTCGCCACGAAGGCCATATGGGCGGCCGTCATCCATGCCGCGAGCAGGAGCAGCCAGACTGCCCCTGAACGGGCCAGGCCGCCTTGCCGGATGGAGAGATCCAGGCCAAGGGCCGCCAAGAGGATCAGGGGCACGAAGGAGAGGCCGTCGATCCAGGCGGCACGCGTGCCGACGTAGCGGGCGTGGGGCCAGGGCCGCCAGAAGCGCCCGAACTTCGTCCAGGCCAGGCGCAGGGCCGTGGCGGGATGGGCCACGACATTCTCCCAGCCCAGGGCGTAGAAGCGCGCCTGGGCCTCGCATTCCCCCATGCCCCGGACCTCGTCGAAGCGCGGGGGCATCCAGTAGCCCCTGGGATCCCCGAGGGCCTTCGGGTGGTTGCCGATGTAGAAGCACTCGCCGCCGTCCGTGGTCGTCGCCACGAAGCGGTGGAAGACCAGGGCGTTGCGGACCCACCAGGGAGACATCACCAGCAGGAAGCCGAGGGCGTATAGGCCCGCCTGGCGGCGGGACCGCCCGGCCATCCAGAGCAGGGAAAGAGGAAGGAATCCGGTGAGTACCGAGCGGCCCAGGGCCGCCACGGCCAGCAGGGCCCCGGAGGCCAGGGCCCAGCGCGGTTTCCCTTTGAGGGCACATCCCAGGGACAGAGTCAGGGACAGGAGGCAGGGCGTCTCCCCCAACAGGCGAACGCTCAGCCAGGACAGCATGGGATAGCCCGCCGCCAGGGCCCCTGCCCAGAGGGCCTCCCGGCGGGAGAACATCAGTCCCGCCACCCAGGCCGTGGCCGGGGCCAGGCAGGCTCCCAACAGGGCCAGGAGGAGGCGGATGGGCACCAGGCTTCCTCCCATCCAAAGCGGGGCCCAGAGCAGGGGGAGGAGGGGCGGCCGGAAGGCCTGCAGCGGCGGGGCATCCGGATAGCGAGGAGCCATCTCCAAGACCCCCCGTTCGGCAAGCGATTGGGCGTACTGGGCGTACATCCGCTCGTCATCGTCTCCGAAATGTCGTTTGGAGGGGCCCTCCCAGGCCAGGAGCCCCAGGCGCAGGGCCAGGGCGGCCATGAAAATCCAGCACGCATCCTTCCGCCGCATCCCCGCGAGGATACTCCCGACCGTCAGCCCTTGTCATCTTCCGCCCGGCGGCGTAGGCTTTTCCCATGCTGGCCAGGCTTTCCAGTGTCGCGGTCCGTGGCATCGAGGCCGTCCTCCTCGAGGTGGAGGTCGACCTTGGGCGCGGCCTTCCCGGCACCGTCATCCTCGGGCTTCCCGACAAGGCCGTCAACGAGTCGAGGGATCGCGTGAAGGCGGCGGTGCTCAACAGCGGCTACGACTTCCCCGTCCGCAAGATCACCGTGAACCTGGCCCCGGCCGACCTGCGCAAGGAAGGACCGGCCTACGACCTTCCCATCGCCCTGGGCGTGTTGTCTGCCTCCGGCACCTTGAAGCCGGGCCCCCGCGCGCTCCGGACCGCAGCCGTGGGCGAATTGTCCCTGGAAGGCGTGCTCAGGCCGGTGAAGGGCGCGCTTTCCATGGCCATGGCCTGCCGGGCCGGGGGAATGGCCCGCCTCATCCTACCCCAAGCGAACTCGGCAGAGGCGGCCCTGGTCGAGGGCCTGGACGTCCTGGGCGTGACTACCCTTGCCGAGGCGGCGGAGGCCTTCGTCGAATCCGCGCCGGACCGTGCTGTGAGGAGCGAGGCCAGGAGCCTTCTGGAGGACTCCGGCGGGGACGGGGAGCCCGACTTCTCCGAGGTCCTGGGTCAGGAGCATGCCAAGCGGGCCCTGGTGATCGCGGCTGCGGGAGGCCACAACGCCCTGATGGTCGGCCCCCCCGGCTCTGGCAAGACCATGCTGGCAAGGCGCCTGCCCTCCATCCTCCCCCCGTTGAGCGTCGAGGAGGCCCTGGAGGCTACCCGGGTCCACAGCGTGGCCGGGAACCTTCCGCCCGGGGTCCCCCTGCTGTCGAGCCGCCCATTCCGGGCCCCTCACCACACGGTCAGCCTCATGGGATTGGTCGGCGGCGGCGCGGTGCCGCGTCCCGGGGAGATCTCCCTGGCCCATCTCGGGGTGCTCTTCCTGGACGAGATGCCCGAGTTCCACCGCCGGACGCTGGAGGTCCTGCGCCAGCCCCTCGAAGAGGGCACGGTGACCATAGGCCGCGCCAGGGGCTCCGAGAGCTTCCCGGCGAGCTTCATGCTGCTGGCGTCGATGAACCCCTGCCCTTGCGGCTTTTACGGGGATCCGAAGCGGGCGTGTCAGTGCAATCCCAGGCAGATCCAGGGCTATCTGGGCAGGATATCCGGGCCTCTCCTGGACCGCATCGATCTGCATCTGGAGGTCAGGAGGGTGCCGAGCCAGGCGTTGGGAAAGGCTGGAAAGGAGGGCATGTCCAGCGCGGAGGCTCGGCAGGGAGTCCTGAAAGCCCGTTCCAGGCAGGAGAAGCGCTTCAAGAAGGCCGGCATGACGAACGCCCGGATGTCGTCGAGGCAGGTCAAGTCCTTCTGCTCCCTGCCGGCGGACGCGGAGGCCCTTCTGCACCGGGCCTTGGACGAGATGAGCCTCTCCACCCGGGCCTACCACCGCATCCTGAAGGTGGCCCGGACCATCGCGGACCTGGAGGGTGCCCAGGACATCTCCCTGTCTCACGTGGCCGAAGCCATCCAGTACCGCGCCCTGGACCGGGGGCTGTGGCAGGTCTAGCGCCCCGCCGCCTGCCAGTCCTTCTCCAGCTCCTCCAGCTCCGAGCCGTAGGCGTCCTTGAAGACCTGGCGGTAGGGCTTGTGGGGTGATTCCTTCCAGCGGGAGAGAAACACCTGCATGGCCGAGGGTCCGAACCTTCCCTCCAGATAGCGGACGAAGGAGAGGGACTCCGCATAGGCCAGGCGGATCCTTCCGGCATCCCCGAGGCCGGAGATGGGTCTTTCCAGGTCCTTGAGCGGGATCCACTCCCCCTCCTTCAGTCTCGCGAGCGGGGCCACCCGGCTGGCCTCCTCGGCCTGTCCCAGGACCCGGGTGCATTCCACCGCCTGCGCCAAGCCCTCGTGGAGCCAGGACGGGCAGTCCGGCAGGTTTTCGTGGAGGAGGGCGTGGACGTATTCATGGTAGAGGGTCCCGCGGATCTCCTTCTCCCGGCGGTCCATGTCCTTCACCGGAAGGCGGATCTTCCCGTCGAAATGCGCGGCCGCCCACTCCGGGGCCGAGGTCACCTCCGCGTATTCCCGTTGTGTGTAGAGGACCACCCTGACCTTCGCGCGCTGGGACAGGTTCAGGTCCGTTCCCACCTCCGTCTGGGCCGAGAGGAGCATGGAGACCACCTGCTGGGAGGCGTCGGCGTTCTTGATCCCGTCGAAGACCACCTCGAAGAGGCTGGTCGCCGCCTCCGACAGGTTGCCCTCGAAGCCCAGGTCCTTGCGCGCCTTGGCCAGGAGTGCGGCCAGGGCGGCGTCGTCGGGAGCCAGGGCCGCGGCCTTTTCCAGGACGGCGACGGCTTCGGGCAGGTTGTTCTTCCGGAACAGGAGGGCGCCCAGGCGGACGAGGGGACGGGCATCCTTGGGAGCCAGTTGGGAAGCCATGCGGTAGGCCGCTTCGGCCTGGGGATCCTCCCCGCCCCCCTCTCGGGCCAAGGCGAGGCCGAGCTGGAAGCGGGATTCCTCGGACTCCAGCTGAGCCGCCCTGGCGTAGCGGCGGCATGCCTGGTTCCAGTCGGAGGCCTCCAGGGCCTCGTTGCCCAGGGATGCGCTGGCCTCGGCGGCGTTGCGGCGGATGACGGCGTCCGTGGGCGCGAGGACGAAGGCGGATTCGAAGCGGGTCAGGGCCTCTGCAAACCTGCCGGAGGCATACAGGTCGAGACCCTCCTCGTTCAGGCGCTGGGCATCGGACACGGGACCCGCCCAAAGGGCGGGCGGGCAGGCCAGCAGGAGGAGGAACAGCCCGGCGAGAGGCCTGTTTCCTCTACCCTGTCTATTCTTCGACCACCCAGATCTTGACCCGGGCCGTGACATCGGGGTGGAGCTTGATGGGCACATTGGCGACCCCCAGGATCTTGATGGGCTGCTCGATGTGGACCTGACGGACGTCCACCTCGACCCCCTCGGCGGAGAGGGCCTTGACGATGTCGGCGGCCGTCACGGATCCGAAGAGCTGGCCGTCCTCTCCGACCTTCACGGAGACGGTGGCGGAGACGCCTTCCAGCTTCCGGGCCTGGCTCTTGAGGGCCGTGATGCGTCCGGCTTCCTCCTTGCGCAGGCGGGTCTTCTCGGCCTCGATCCACTGCAGGGCCTCGGGAGTGACCTGGGCGGCCAGCCCCTGGGGAAGGAGGTAGTTGCGGGCAAAGCCCGGGGCCACCTTGACGACGTCCCCTACCTTGCCGAGGGTGTCGACATCCTTGCGGAGGATCAGTTCGATGTGGGTGGGCATCAGGTCACGCCACGTAGGGGAGGAGGGACATGTAGCGGGCGCGCTTGACGGCGATCTGGGCCTGGCGCTGGTGGAAGGCGCAGCAGGTGGTCCGCTTGCGGGAAAGCATCTTGGCCTGGGCGGAGACCAGGCGCTGGAGGGTGGCGCTGTCCTTGTAGTCGATCAGGAAGACCTTCTCGCGGCAGAAGCGGCAACGGCTCGGCAGGACCGGCCTGGTCGGCTTCTTGGACTTCCCCTTGGGTTTCGGCTTCCATCCCATCGGCATCGCGGACTCCTTCTCGGGTTACCCGTTCGCTAGAACGGAATGTCGTCTTCTTTGGGGGCCGGAAGATCCGCCTCCCCCCCTGTCTCGACGGCGCCGGCAGGGGCGTCGTCCTGGGCGACGGCGCTCTTGGAGCCCCGTTCCATGAACTCGAAATTCTCGGCCACCACGTACAGCTTGCTGCGCTTTTCCTTGTTCTCGCTCTCCCACTGGTCGAGCTCAAGACGGCCCTCGATGAAGATGGGGGAGCCCTTCTTGAAGTATTCCGCGACCACCTCGGCCTTGCGCTGCCACATGGTCACGTCGACGAAGGTGGACTTCTCCTTGCGCTGGTCGCCGGTCCCGAAGGTGCGGTTCACGGCCAGGCCGAATTTGCAGACCGCGGTGCCGTCCTTGGTGTAGCGCAGGTCCGGATCCCGGGTGAGCCTCCCCATGAGGAGGACCCGGTTGAAGTTAGGCATTGGCCGGCTCGACAGGCGCGGCCGCTACGGGCTGAGGCGCGTTCAGCAGGGCCTCGGCACGGGCCTTCACGATGGCTGCATCCTCATCGACCAGCACGAGCTCGCGCAGGACGAATTCGGAGATCTTGCAGGCGCGGCGGATCTCGTCGATGGCCGTGCCCGGGGCCTCGAAGTGGACCAGGAAATAGAGCCCGCGGCGCTTGCGCTTGACCTCGAAGGACAACTTGCGCTCGCCCCAGCGGTCCGTGCTGACCACGGTGGCCCCGGCGCGCTTGAGGAGGTCGTGGAGGTATTCCTCGTGCCCGGGCTCGGGCTTGGATTCCAGGTCCAACAGGAAAAGGCCTTCGTAGAGGGTCATAGGAAGCGGGAGACTATATCCAGACGTCCCGGAAGCGTCAATCCCTTTGCCGCGGGGTGTTGTGCGCAGCCATGGCCCTCTCCACGCCCAGGCGGGCCCAGGCCTCGGCGGCGTCGACGGCGGCCTCGACAGGCGGCGACTCCCCCGGCTTGAAGCGGCCCAGGACGAAGTCGGCCCCAGGGATTCCCGGCGGCGGCCCCCCGATACCTATCCTCAGGCGCGGGAAGGCGTCCGTCCCCAGTGCTGCGATGATGGAATCCAGGCCGTGGTGGCCTCCCGAGGATCCGGCGGGCCTCAGTCGGATCGCCCCCGGAGTCAGGGCCATGTCGTCACAGACGACCAGGCAGTCGGAGGCAGTGGCATCCCGGAAGCCCAGGGCCTCCTTCACGGCCGGACCGGAGAGGTTCATGTAGGTGAGGGGCTTGAGAAGGAGGATCCCCCCGGCCATCGCCTCGGCACGGTCCCCGCGGAAACGCCACGAGGCCCCGGTGCGCAAGGCCCATGCCTCCACGACGCGGAAGCCGACGTTGTGCCGGGTGTCCTCGTACTCCCGTCCGGGGTTCCCGAGGCCTGCGACCAGCTTCACGGATGCGGCTACTTCTTGCCCTCGGGCTTGGCACCCTTGGCTGCAGGCTCGGCCTTCTTGTCGCCGCCGGCGGCAGGCTTCTTGTCCCCGCCCTTCTCGGCCTTTTCATCCGTCTCCTCGCCCTCGGCCTTCTCCTTGCGGATGAGCTCAGGCTGCTTCGCGTCGCCCTCGGCGCCGGCCACGGCGGCGACCTCCTCCTTCGGCTTCTGGACGGTGACCACGACGGTCTCGCCGTCCCCGATCGCCTTCACGCGTGCCGGGAGGGCCAGGTCCTTGAGGTGGAGGACCTCGTCGAGCTTGAGCTGGGCGATGGGGCATTCCACCGCGTCCGGCAGGTCGGCCGGAAGGCATTCGATGGTGATCTCGTGGAAGATCTGGTTGACCACCCCCCCCTCGGCGACCCCGGCGGGGATCCCCTTGAGGTGGACCGTCACCTTGGTCCTCAGGACCTGGTCCATGCGGACCTTCTGGAAGTCCACGTGCAGGAAGGTGTCCGTGATGGCGTCTCGCTGGACCTCCTTGAGGAAGGTCGTATGGGCCTTCCCGCCCACGTCCAGGTCGATCATGCGGGCCTTGGACCTCAGGGCGGTCTCCAGCTCGAGCTGGTCGACCACCAGGGGAACGGAGGCCTCCCCCTTGCCGTAGAGGACGGCGGGAACCTTCCCGTCGCGGCGCAGGTGGCGCACTTTGGTGCCTTGGATCTCGCGGGGCTGGGCTTTGAGCTTCAGGTTGGCCATGGACGTGTACTCCTCGCGGTTTAGTCGAACAGGGAGCTTACGGATTCGTTGTCATGAATGCGACGGATGCTTTCGGCCAGCAGGCCCGCCAGCGAGAGCACCTGGATGGCGCTCCGGTCGGCGTTGCCCTTCAGCGGCACCGAATCGGTGACCACCATCGACTTGATCGGGGCCTTCTGGATCTTGTCCCAGGCCTGGCCGCAGAGGATGGGGTGGGTGCAGGCCAGGTAGATGTCCTTGGCGCCCTTGGACTTCACCAGGTGGGCGGCGTTGGTGATGGTCCCGGCGGTGGAGATGATGTCGTCGATCAGGATGACGTTCTTGCCGTCCACGTCCCCGATCACGGCGTTCACCTCGACCTCCTCGGGGCCGGTGCGGCGCTTGTCCACCACGGCCAGGCCTCCGTTCAGGCGCTTGGCGTAGGCCCGGGCCATCTTGATGGAGCCCACGTCGGGGCTCACGACGACCAGGTCCTGGATCTTCTGGGAGAGGAAGTGCTCCGCGATCACCGGCGAGGCGAAGAGGTGGTCGACGGGGATGTCGAAGAAGCCCTGGATCTGGGAGGCGTGCAGGTCCACGGTGACGAGGCGGTCGATGCCGGCTTCCGTCAGGAGGTTGGCCACGAGCTTGGCGGTGATGGGCACCCGGCCCTCGTCCTTGCGGTCCTTGCGGGCGTAGCCGAAATACGGCACGACGGCGGTGATGCGTCCGGCCGAGGCCCGCTTCATGCAGTCGATCATGATGAGGAGCTCGACCAGGTTCTCGTTCACCGGGGGGCAGGTGGGCTGGATGAGGTAGACGTCGCAGCCGCGGACGTCCTCGTTGGCCTTCACGTCGATCTCGCCGTCGGGGAAGTGGCCGACCGCGGCATTGCCGAGCTTGATCCCCAGCTTGGCGGCGACGTCCGTGGCGAGCGCGCGATGGGCGTTGCCCGTGAAGACCTTGAGATCGAAGTTCTTCTTGCCCACGTGGAGAGGACCTCGCCGGAAAGGGAGCGGGATTATAGTGCGGGAACCCCTGCCGTCAACCGGTGGCCCTGTCCGAGGATGCGGACGGCCTGCAGACGGCGAGAGGCGGCGGAGGCCAGACGGGAGAGGGTCTCCCCCGTGGGAGGGGCCTCGGTGCGGGGCTGGACGACGAAGGGCCAGGCGGGCTGGACGGCGGAAACCGCTCCTGCGGCGGCTTCCACCTCGGCTTCGGGGGTGGAGGAGACGACCACGGCCTTGACCTGGCCGGGAAGTCCCCCCGCGGCCTTCAGGAAGGCGCGGTGGGTGCGGTTTTTGGGCGGGATCCCTGCCGAGGAGGGCAATTTCCAGTCCATGGACACGAAATCGATGCTGGGGGCCAGACTGCGCAGGGCGGCGGGGTGGAGGCCGGCGGTCTCCAGATAGAGTTTCCAGCCTGTTCCTTTAAGGGCATTGGCCAGGGAGGCGGCGAAGCAGGGCTGTTCCAGGGGCTCTCCCCCGGTCAGGGAGATCCAGGCCAGTCCGGGCTGTTTTTTCCGGAAACGCGAGGCCCAGGCCAGGACCTGGGGGATCTGCACGGGATTCTCAAAGGGCAGGGCATCCTTCTCTACGCCCTCTCCGCCCCAGCGCAGGAGGCCGGTTGGGGAGCGTTTCCAGGAGCGCCGGGTGTCGCAGAAGCGGCAGCCGATGGCGCATCCCGAAAACCGGATGAAGAGCATGGGGGTCCCGGCCAGGACGCCCTCGCCCTGGGGGGCACTGAAGAGTTCCAGGAGATGGCCAGGAGTCAGAACATCAGCGGAGAGGCTTTTCAAGGAACAACAACCGCATAGATCCTTCGTGTGGATGTCCAATGCAGGTCTTCAGCTTCTCCCCACTCGGGTGCATAAACGCGGATGCGATGACCGCTCGATCGCACGCGGAATGTCATGGCTTGGATCTTGTATTGTCCGAATATAGGTTCACAAGTCACTTCTCTCCCTTCAGGGACAGGAGCCTGACCAATAGAGAGAGGAGCCTGACCGATCAACTCCATAAGTTTCGCTCTCCATGGCAGGAGACCTGAGGTGAATCCGGCTCCTGAAAATCTCTCCAAGTAAGCAGAGAGGTCGATCTCCAGAGGCAGTCGGGACAACGTTCGCTCCTGAGTGCCCACTGTGAGCGTAACTTCAGGAGCCGACACTTCGCTCCTCACCTCTAGGATCACGTGGGGCTTCTTGACCACGTTCACCATGACGAGGTAGGTCAGGACCCCGACACCCGGTACCAGCACGCCAGCCGCGACCTTCAGCCACTTCGGCCATAGACGCCAGAACCCCACTACGTCCCGATCTCCAGCATCCTTGCGACAGCCCTCAGCGCCGGCGCCTGGAGCTCCTCCGGGATGGTGATCTCCTCCTCCCCCGTCTCCAGCGCCCGGGACACCGAAGCGAGCTTCGTCATCTTCATGTACGGGCAGGCGCAGCTCTCGTCGCAGCTCTTGTGCTCGTACGCCGGATGGAAGACCTTGTCCGGATAGGCGGTTCGCAACTCCTCGATCAACCCGATCTCCGTCCCGATGATGAATTCCTTCGCCGGGACCTTGCCCGCCCGGAGCAGCATCTGGCTGGTGCTCAAAATCTCGTCGCCGATCGCCTGGACCTCCGGCGGGCACTCCGGATGCACGATCACGTAGGCCGCCGGGTACTTCCGCATCGTCTCCTGCATCACGTCGATCCCCATCTTCTCGTGGACCGGGCAGTAGCCGTTCCAGGGGATGACGGTTTTGGAGCTGCGCTTCGCCACCCAGGAGGCCAGGTTGCGGTCCGGTCCGAAGATCACGGACTTCCCGGGCATGGCCTCCAGGACCTTGAGCGCGTTGGAGGAGGTGCAGATGGCGTCCGACTCCGCCTTCACCTCGACCGAGCAGTTGATGTACATCACGACCGGTACCCCGGGGTGCATGGCCTTGAGCGACCTCAGCGCCGGGGCGTCGATGCTGTCCGCCAGGTCGCAGCCGGCCATCGATTCCGGCAGGACCACGCGGCGGGTCGGGTTGAGGAGTTTGGCCGTCTCGGCCATGAAGCGGACCCCGCAGAAGACGATCCAGTCGGCCTCGACCTTCTTCGCCCTCTCGGCCAGGGCGTAGGAGTCCCCCAGCACATCCGCGACGGACTTCACCTCCGGCACCTGGTAGTTGTGGGCCAGGATGACGGCCCGGCGCTCACGCTTGAGCCGGCGGACACGCTCGACGACGGAGTGAGACGGCGCGGCGATGCTCATGCCACCAGTGTACCAGCCTCCTGGGGGTTTCTGCTACCCTTCTGGGCCTATGCCCTGCCGTTTCCTGCCGTTCCTCTTGTTGCTTCCTCTCCTGATCCTGCCGGGCTGCGGTTCCAAGGAGATCTTTCCCGGCCGGAGCCGGGAGGAAGTCTGGGCAGCTGCCGTGCGGGTCGTCCAGCGACCAGGCCGCTTCGGGGTCATCGACCTGCCGGTCAGCGGCGATGCAGAACTGGAGCCCGGCAAGGGGACCATCGTCGATTGGCAGCGCCGCTGCCTTTGGGAGGGAATGCGCCTGAAGATCGAGGTGACACGGGAGAAGAAGGGCACCGCCCTGGCGGTGGCCTACGGCCCCTGGCCGAACATGGGGGGCGCCGATTGCCTCATCTGCTTTCATGTCCGGCAGGAGCTCCACGCGGAGCGCCTCCTGATCCGAGAGATCGGCCGGGAACTGGATGCTCCCCCCCGCCCTCCCTGAAATCGGTTGGCGCCCTGCGCCGGGCGCCGCTATACTTCCGGACCGTTTTTTGGAGGATCCTCCATGCGCGCCATCGCCCTGCTCGGACTCACGCTCCCCCTCCTGGCGGGAGGCTGTTCGCTCTATCCCGACAGCTCGGAAACGGAGGGCGATGCCAGGGAGGTCGTCGCCGCGCGGGAGAAGGACCGCCAGTTCCAGGACATCCCCGTGCCGAAGAACTTCAGCTATCGCGAGGAGTCCTTCGGATTCCAGCACGGCAAGTTCCGCTGCTGCAACCTCCTCTACTCCGGATCCCTCGACGTGGGTAGCACCACCGAGTTCATGAGCCGGCAGATGAAACAGGCCGGCTGGGAGCTGGTGGAGCGTTCCCTGGAGAACGGCCGCAACATCATGATCTTCGGGAAGGACACCTCCTATGCCAAGAACGGCGAGCGCTGCACCGTGACCATCCAGCGCCGCCCCTCCGAGCGCAGGACCCTCCTGACCGTCACCATCAAGCCGTCCGACAACGATCCCATCCCCGCTCCGGCCCCCCGCGCGGAGCCCTAGACGGTGGACGGCTTCCTGAAGCGCTACGGCCCCCGGCTGGGCATCTTCGTCCTGCTCCTGGCCGCCGTGGCCTCCCTGGTCGCGCTGAGGGTCTACTTCAAGGGCCGCCAGTCCACGGACGTCGGCGCCCGCATGGATCAGATCCTCGACCTGCCGGACGCCTCGGCCCGCATCGAGCCTCTCAGGACCCTCCTGAAGGAGAACCCCGGTTGCGAGGCCGAGCCCCTCCTCCTCAACTGTCTCGGCAACCAGCTCTTCCAGAAGGCGGAGGGGCTTGAGGCCGCGGAGGCGACCACCCTTAACCGAGAGGCGGCTGCCCTGTTCGCCCAGGTCTACGAGCGCTTCCCCGACCACCCTGCCGCCCCCCAGGCCCTCTATTCGGCCGCATGCTGTGCGGAGCAGCTCCTTCAGGAGAGCGAGGCCCGTCGCCTCTACGGGGACCTCCAGTCGAACTATCCCGCGACCTTCCTCATCCGCGAGCTCCGCATCGAGGGCCTCGGCGAGCGCATGCGTGCCTACCGGGAGGCCTTCCCGGACGGCTTCCGTCCTGTCGTGACGCCGGCCCCCGCGCCGACGGAACCGCCTGCGGTCCCGCCCGTGACCGGCGAGACCCCTGCGCCCGCCGCACCGCCGCCCGCCGCGCCCAAGCCCTGAGGTGGCGGTCGAGGTCACCCGGCACCGCTTCGAGGTCAAGGGCCGCAACGAAGGCCGACGCATCGACGCCTACCTGGCCGCCCGCTTCACGGACTGTTCCAGGAGCTACTTCCAGCGCCTGCTGAAGGCCGGAAAGATCCTGGTCAACGGCCGGGCGGTCCGGGCCTCCTCCCACCTGCGCAACGCCGATGTGGTGGAGGTGGATGTGGCCATCGACCGGCCCGAGCCTCCCGCCGCCGAGGACATCCCTCTCGACATCCTGTATGAGGATGAGGACATCATCGTCATCAACAAGCCCCCCGGCATCGTGGTCCATCCCGCCCGGGGCCACAGCGCGGGGACCCTGGTGAACGCCCTGCTCCACCACTGCCGGGACCTGCCCTCGGACCGGGCCGGCATCGTCCACCGCCTCGACAAGGACACCTCCGGATGCCTGGTGGCCTGCAAGGACGATGCCTTGCGTTTTCGCCTCTCGAGCCAGTTCGAGCGCCGCGAGGTGAGGAAGACCTACCTAGCCCTGGTCGAGGGGAATCCCGAGCTGGACGCGGGGACCATGAAGCATGCCATCGGGCACCATCCCAAGGAACGCAAGAAGATGGCCGTGCGAAGGGACGGCAGGCCGGCCGAGACCTCCTATCAGGTGCTGGAGCGCTTCGGGGCCTTCTCCTGGCTCCAGCTTGCCCCCAAGACCGGGCGGACCCATCAGATCCGGGTCCACGTGGCGGCCATCGGACATCCCGTAGTGCCCGACCTCCGCTACGGTCGGCGTGACCGCTTGACCCTCTTCGACGTCACGGGCAAGGAGAAGGATGCCAAGACCGTCCTGCTGGACCGTCAGGGCCTGCACGCCTACCGTCTGGAGTTCGCGCATCCGAGGACGGGCTGCCGCCTGGGGATCGAGGCGCCGCTTCCCGCCGACCTGGCAAAGACCCTGGCCGTCCTGCGCCGGCGCCGTCTATAATCCCGGCCGGCCACAAGAAAAGGAGTCCCCTCATGTTCGGCATGGGCACTGGAGAGCTGCTGGTCGTCTTCCTCATCGTGCTCGTGCTCTTCGGGAGCCACAGGCTCGGGGACCTGGGCAAGAACCTGGGCCGTGCAGTGAGCGAATTCAAGAAGGGGATGCGTGAGGTGGAGTCCATCGCCCCGCCGAGCCCCGCCGAGCTGGCCTCCCGGCCTGCCCAGCCCCACGCGGCGCCGGACCACGACGCCCACGGCGGCGGGAGCCACTAGCCCTACGGAGCCCTGTCCTCCCAACGCCTCGCGGGAATCCCCTCCGGCGGGCTGTAGATGACGGTGAGGTCGTCGAGCACGGGCGAGTCCAGCACCGGGATGTCCAGCGGCAAGGCGACGGCCCTGCGGAAGACGGCATGGAGCCGGAAGCCCCCCATTGCGGAGAGCCCTGGCATCCAAGCCTGGGATGAGGACGCGACGCGGTTCACGGATCGGCTCAGGGCCTCGCCCCAGAGGTAGCGCCATCCGGGGACCGGCACGGCCTTCACCAGGGAGACCTCGGCGTAATCCGCGCTCAGTTCGGGCGGGCGGGTGAAGGTCCAGGAGACACGACGGACGAGGGATCCTGCAGGGAGCGTGATCGGCGCGCTGAAGTACTGGGCTGCCCTGCCCGGAGGTCCCGGATCCTCCAGGCCCCGGACCGGATAGTCGCCCTCCCGGTAGTAGCGGCCGTCCCGATAGCGGTTGAGGCCGTAGATCCAGGCCGGGGAGGTGCTGTCCCCCAGGCCCGGCCCGAAGTCGTAGACGGCGAATTCGTCGAAGGTGCTGTCGGCCCCCCCGCCGAATTGGCTTGCCGTGCCCTGTTCCCAGGGGCGGTTGTGGCGTCCCAGCGAGATCAGATGGGGTCCCAGGACGTCCGCCGCCGTCAGATCGCTGGTCGCCGTGCCGTCGTTCCCTCCCCGGTCGTTGACGTAATTGGAGTTCCGGCAGGAGTTCGCCGGCGCTCCGAACGGGCCGAGGCCCGTCCCGTCGTCGATCACCAGCTCCCCGGTCAGGTGCTCGGCCCCTGGGGCATCCGGGACCCTGAAATCCCAGTAGAAGCTCGCCAGGTACCAGCGGCGCTCCCTGGGAGAGGGGAAGGAGGCCGAAAACCCGTGGCTCCGGCTGCGGTAGGAGCCGCTGAAATCGTAGTCCTGGGCGACATGGGAGATCTCAAAGAAGGTCTGGAAGGCCTCCAGACGCGCGAAATGGATGTGCCCGATCAGGAAGGGCTGGGCGGTGCCGAAGTTGGCGTTGAGGTTGGGGAAAGGGGTGCCGTAGTTGGTTGCGTGGACCAGGGGCAGGCCCCGCATCCCGGTCATCTGTCCGAATCCCCAATGCCGGTCGAAACGGTTGGGTTTGACCCAGAAGGAGAGCATGCCCCAGAGGGGGGGCATGTTGTCGCGCCCGTGAAAGGCGGGCGTCCGGTCCCTTTCCGAGTAGGCCCCATCGGGGTATAGGGTGTTGGGGCGGATGGCGTCCATGACGCTGTCCCCCTGGCGAGCCTGCAGGAGGTCGGGGACGTTCATGGCGCTGGATTCGGTGAGGCAGTCGTAGACGTCCAGGTCGAAGGCGTCGTCGAAGCGCCCGAGCATCTTCAGGTCGGGAGGAATCCCTCCTGCGGCGGTGGCGCCGTAGGCGGAGTCTCGAGGGGTCTCCAGGGTGGCCAGCTGCAGGGCTCCGTCGTAGTCGGCCGGCCGGATCTCCAGGGAGGTGGCGCCGCCGAAGGGGGTAGTGTCGAAGCAGGGTTCCGGGTAGCTCTGCAGGGAAACGCCCCGGCCGGGGAGGAAGGCATGTCCCCAGGTGAAGCCCGTCCCGTTCCCGGACGTGATGAAGGCGGGCATGCCTCCGGCAAGGAATCCCGGTAGTCGGGGCATCCTCTCATCCCCGGGCAGATCCAGGTTTCCGAGATCTTCCGAGACCAGCTCCCGTTGGGTGCTGAGGCGCACCAGCGAAGGGGGCGCGAGGCGGATGGAGAGACGGCGGGAGGCCAGGAGCCTTCCGGAGGGGTCCAGGACCCGGCCCAGGGAATCGATCTCCTCCCCGGCCACGGGATAGAGGCTGAACTCGGTGGAGGAGGCCAGGAGGTCGGCCTTGTCGACCAGCTTGAAGGCGGAGAGGTTGGGGCCGAGCTTGTTGAGGCCGGTATTGGGGTTGAAGTTGGCCTTGAGGAGATCCCGCCTGGCTTGAAGGAGGTCCCCCGTGCCGGAGAGGGGCAGGGTGTCGCAGAATTCGTTGAATCCCTGCCAGGTGTCCAGGGCGCTCGTCGAGGTCAGGATGGCTTCCGCGGCCACATGGCAGTCGTCCGTACCGGACCAGAGGTTCAGCAGTTCCGCGGGCATCATGCGGCCGACGGAATCGGTGGCGTGGCGGGTCGTGGCGAAGAAATTGTCCAGGTAGAGCCCTTTCAGCCCGGCGATCAGTGCGATCAGTGCGGGCCGACGGTGGCGCGCCCAGGGCAGGGAGACAGGACAACGGCCGACGAGACGGCCCGCGAGCCTCTCGAAGTCCGGGGCCACGCTTCCCGGACGGTCCTGGCGGTGGGCCAGCTTGATCTCCCCCCAGCTGGCATAGTCGACATTCTCCATCGATGCCGGTGCGTTCGGACGGACCACCCGTTTATCCGACCAGGACCCCAGGCAGAGGTAGGGCTCCAGAGCCTCCAGCCTGGCGTCTCCCAGGACTTCCCGGATCTCCCCGAAGCCGGTCCACCCCTCCGGCCTCAACGGACGCCGGTCGACGAGGGCAAAGCCGTCGGTCCCGTCCACGGGAGCCCCGTCGTTCAGGCCGTCCTCGCGATCGATGGCCTCGGCCAGGAGGCCCAGAAGGCGTCGAAGGCCGGTGTTCGCATCGCTGACGGCCGTCGGATCCGAATGGAAGGAAGGATCCCCTCCGTTGACGCAGAACCCCCCGCCTCCCGAAAGACGAAGGGCATACTGGGTGGAGGCATGCGAAAGGGCCCCGGAATAGCCCCTGTCCCTTCCCTCCACGGGGATGAGGATCGGGGTCCCGGCCGGAGCTGAGACGAAGAAGGAGGGCCTGAGCGCCTGCCGGAGGGGACAGGGTTCCATGACCGGGGAGAGCGCATCCTGGCCGGCGGCCAGCCGGGCCTGAGCGTCCTCGATCCCGGAGCGTGCCAGGAGGAAGGCCTGGGTGGCATGGATCCGCCGCTGGCTGGCCTGGCGTTCGAGGCGGGCCAGGAGCACGAACGTGGTCCCCAGGACGGCCAGCACGCCAAGGATGCCGATGCAGACCAGGAGGGCAAGACCGCTTCGGGGTGGCACTTCCCTACTCTAGTCCAGGCTTCCCGGGGAGGCCAGGGCATCCTGGCCTCTAGCCGACCCTGGGCCTCCCCGTTATGATGCCCCGCCTTCGGCCTCAAGGCGGCATAGCCAAGTGGTAAGGCGAGGGTCTGCAAAACCCTTATCCCCCGGTTCGAATCCGGGTGCCGCCTCCAATAATTCGTCTATTCGGTATGTATCCAACGCGGCACGCCCATCCTCTTGTTGCGCATCCTCCCGGAGAGGTTTAGGCTCAGGGACGATGCGCTCAAGACGTGGCATCGCCCTCCTCGTCGTCCTCGGAATTCTGGGCGTGATGTTCGTCCTGGCAGTGACCTTCACGACCCTGGCCCGCCTTGAACGCCAGGCCAGCCAGCAGCGGATCCATGCCACCCGGGCCTTCCTCCTGGCACGCTCCGGGATCGAGGACGCCCTCTCCCGCCTCGCCTCCGGCCAGGATCCCTGGATCCTCCCGAACAGGCCTGTCGCCATCGGCCGTCCTGCCTTCGGCACGGGTGACGGAAGGCATTCAGGCCGCCTGTCCGACCCTCCCGCGACCGGCCACTACGCCCTCTCGCTCGAGGGCGGGGGCTTTCACGTCAACGGAGGTGACCCGGCTCAGCCGTCAGGGGAAGGCTACAACGCCGTGCTCGCGCGTGTCCTGGCGACCCTGGCGGACGCCATCGACCGGGAAAGCGGGCCTCCTGCGGGGATCCTGACCGGACAGGATGGACTGAATCTGGTCGCCCTGCGCCCCCGGGAAGGCTGGAAGAGCTTCGAGGAGATCCGCACGGTCGCGCTGGACGGGAGCCACCCGAAGCTGGAGGCGCTCAAGCCCTACCTGACCCTGAGGGCGATGCCGGACCTGAAGGTGATCCGCCCCAACGCGGAAGCGGCCCGGGAGGGTGAAAGGCCGAAGGCCTGGGCCGAGATCCGCCGGCGCCCCCCCCTGGATTTTGAACGCATGCCGGATGGCCGCGTGGTCGGCAGGGCCCCGGTGGATCTGGCCTGGGCCCGGCATTCCCTGCCTGCCCTCCTCGCCCTGATCTCGGGGCTGAAGGGCCAGTACCTCTCGGAATACGACGCCCGTCCCCAGGGAGACCCCCTCGGGGGCCAGGATCTGGACTGTACGGGAAGCCTCAAGTCCGTGGAGATCCTCCCTGCGGATGCGCAGACGGTCGCGCTCAGGATCCGCGCCAGCACCGATCCGTTGGAGACCTGGGAGGCCTGGGACCGCTTCTGCGACACCCTGGACTTCCCCGCCGCCACCGCCGGCCTGGCGCCCGAGGCCGACCGGGCCGTCGCGGAAGCCCAGGCTGCCAGGGACAGGCTGGAGCAGGCGGCCATGGAGGCCCTCTGGAACGATCCTGACGGGGTGGATGGCCAGGAGTACGGGCGGGCCCGCTACGCGGCCGACCAGGCTGCCGCCAACCTGGTCCAGCTCCAGCGACGCAGGGCCGAGGGCTGGGACCAGGAGCTGCTTCAGGCCTGCAGGGCCCTGCTCAAGGCCAACTTCAATCCCAATACGGACCTGAACAAGTTCAATCCCAACGACGCCCAGTGGAGGATCCTGGACAAGTCCGACCTCCTGATTTCCTCCACGGAGTTCAGCCTTAGACCCATCGGGGCGCTCCGGATGGCCAGCCTGGGCCGGGTGCTGGAACCCTCCGGTCGACTGCTGGCCTCGCGCATGCTGGAGGCCGAGCTGGAAGGCCCGCTCGTGCTGCGCCTGACCACCCAAGGAGAGTTCGTCGCCTCTGACCTCGGAAACCTGGACCTGGCCGGAGACGAGAAGGGCTTCCGGATGCCGGGCGATGCCCTGTACCTGGGCAGGAGCCGTGGGACCCTGAGGACCTGGGGGAAGGCCTTCCTGCCGGATCCCCTGGTCCAGGGCCTCTCCCTCCAGAGCTATCCCGAGCCCTATACCCTCGGTCCGGAGATCCGGCCGGCCTCATACGACGGAAGCCTTCAGCTGGCCACGGTGGAGACGGCGAAGGATGCGACCTACGGACAGGCGACGGGGCCCCTGCTCTCCCTGGCCCGTTTCGACGACGACTATGACCTCGACGCCGCGGCCGGTGCGCCGGGATGTCTTCCGGGGGATTCCCTGGCCTGCGGCGCCGACCGTACGCGGAGCGTTCTGGATCCTGCCCGCCCGGGAACCCTGTACCCGGATGGGGCCTATTCGGAGCGTCAGCGGGAGCCGGCCTACGCGGGGGCCGGGAACTTCCCTCCCCGCCGCGGGTTGCTGAGCTTCTGGGTGAAGCCCAACTACAACCTCTCCCGGGCCCCGCTCACCTCCCCGGCCCACCCCAATATCCGCCGCGGCCACCTCTATTTCCTGGCCACCCGCTGGAACGGTAACGGGTTTCCGATCATCTCGCCGTACACCCAGACCTTCCTGGTGGCTCATGCCGTGGAGGCTTTCGGGCAGGAGGTCGTGGGCGGCTTTTTCGAGATCATGGCCGACAACGAGGACTTCTGCCGGGAGCACCAGTTCAGCGCACCCGCGAGCTCTCTTCCCGCCAGGCAGTGGAGACTCTGCACCTTCTCCTGGGATTTCGAGGAGGATCACCCCACCTCTCCGGACGGAACAGGGGAATTCGTGCTGGACTCGGATCGGAAGGGATCCCAGGAGGCCTACACCCAGTCCACCCTGAACCGCCCGAGTGACGCCCAGGACCTCACGGGGGCTGGAGGCTTCGCCTTCTCTCCCGCCCGTCTCCCTCACCGCATCGTGCTGGGTTCCCGTCTCTCGGAGAACGAGGCCGTCGCCTCCTGGCTTCGCTGGGGTTGCTGCGGCTCTGGAGCGGACGCCACCATCGACGAGTTCGCCGTCTGGAGATGCCCGCGGGATCCCGACAACCTTCTGGCGGGATCCCTGGCATCGGCCCGCTACTCGGATGGCCGCTACTACGCCGAGACCGCCTGGCCTGCTGCAGGCCTGGGGATCCCTGAGGGCGCGGACGCCGACGGGGACGGCCTGCCGGACCGGCGGGCTCCCGAGTGGTTCAGCGCCCCGCTGTCCCTGCCGTCGGGCGCGGTCCTGAGGGAGATCGCCTGGACCCTGTCCCCCTCGCGGGGCTGGCGCCTGGACGTCTCCCTCGCGCGGACGGACGGGACCGGCTACGTCCGAGGCCTGCAGTCCCCCTTCCGCATCCATGCGGCCTTCCGCCGGGATGCTCCGCCGGAGTCCCCTCTGCTGGACACTCCCCGTCTTGACGACATCAGCCTGACCTGGACGCCACGGGAGGGGCGCCGGATCCTGTCCTGGACCAGCGGCCGAGGGGTGTCCTAGGCTGCTACCGCCATCTCCCGGCACAGCCAGCCGACCCGCCTCAAGCCCAGGATGCGGACCGCGGTCGCCAGGTCCTCCACCTCATCCCTGCGCCGTCGGAAGAGGGGCGAGTTCGCCCAGAGCAGGGCCTTGTCCCGCAGCTTCCCGTCGAGACCCAGCAGGTCGGCGACCTCTTGGATGCTGGAATCCGGGTCGTTCAGAAGGGCTTCGAGGGCCACGATGAGCATGCGGCGGCCCATGCCGGGATCCAGGTCCCGGGTCTCCTCTTCAGGCGGGATCGGGGTGACGGCAATCTCTTCGAGCGATTCGGGGAATGTGGTGATCATCCTTGATCCTCCTTGTGGAGCTCCCGTCCTTGGGGGCCTCAGGGACACCATCGGCTTTTCCAGGGTCCGGCTTGAGTCCTGCTGGAGGATTCCTTGCGTGCCGAGCAAAGTCCCTTGAACTCCTCCTTGGGCTCCGTCATCCTCCCACGCCGTGAGCCCTCCCCTTGCCGTCCTCGGCGCAACCCTGGTCGACACCTCCGGCGCTTCCCCCGTCGAGGATTCCGTCCTCCTCATCCGGGATGGACGAATCGAAAAGTCAGGTCCGAGAAGCCAAGTCCTTGTTCCGCAAGGTGTTGAGACGCTGGATGTCTCCGGTTCCTGGATCGTCCCCGGTCTCATCGACTCCCACATCCACTTCTTCCAGTCGGGAGGCCTCTATACCCGCCCAGACATCCTCGACCTCCGCGACCGGGTGCCCTACCGGGAGAAGGAGGCCCTGGAGGCCCGCGCCGCCGTCCCCGAGGTCCTGGCCCGGTACCTGCGTTGCGGCATCACCTCGGTCGTCGATGTCGGAGGCCCCTTCTGGAACTTCGAGGTCCGGGAGCACTCCCGTTCCGCGCCGGAAATGGAAGCCGCCGCCCGGGTGGCCGTGGCCGGACCCCTGATCTCCACCTGGCAGCCCCCCGCCCTGGAGACTGACGATCCGCCCATCCTGAAGGCGGCCTCCCCCCAGGAGGGGCGTGCCATGGTCAGGCGCCAGGCGGAGTTCAAGCCCGACCTGATCAAGATCTGGTACATCGTCGCTCCCGGTCAGGACCCCCGCGTCCACCTTCCCCTGGTCACCGCTGTGATCGAGGAAAGCCACGCCCTGGGCCTGAGGGTGGCCGTGCACGCCACCCAGCGGGAGACGGCCCGCGTCTCCGTCCAGGCGGGCGCCGACGTGCTGGTGCACAGCGTGGACGACCAGGTCGTGGACCCGGAGTTCATCTCGCTCCTGAAGGCGCGGAACATCCCCTACACCACCACCCTCATGGTCACCGAACGCTACAAGCGGACCTTCGCCAAGGCCCTGAACCTTACCCGCCAGGAGCATGCCCACGGGGATCCCAAGGCCCTCTCCACCCTCTTCGACGTCTGCTGCCTTCCCCCCGAGGCCATCCCGAAGCGCTTCCTGGACCGCATCGCCCAGGAGGGCCTGCCGCCCTCGGCGGCCTCTTTGGAAAACCTCAGGATCCTCCAGGCCGCCGGGGTCTGCATCGCCGCCGGAACCGATGCCGGCAACATCGGGACCCCCCACGGTCCCGCCCTGCACTATGAACTGGGCCTGATGCAGGATGCCGGCCTGACGCCGATCCAGGTCCTTCAGGCTGCGACCCTGGGCTCGGCCCGCGTGATGGGACGCGAGCGGGAGCTGGGCTCCCTGGAAGGCGGCAAGCTTGCGGATTTCCTCGTGCTGGATGCCGATCCCCTCTCCGACATCCGCAACGTCTCGAGGATACGCCGGGTCTTCAAGGGAGGCCACGGCTTCGACCCGGCCCGCATCCTGCCCGACTCCCCCGAGGATGTGGTCCAGCGCCAGCTCAACGCCTACAACGCGCGGGACCTCTCCGCCTTCCTCGACACCTATGCCCCTGGCGTGAAGCTATACCAGCATCCCGACGTCCTGCAGATGGAGGGCCTCGCGCCGATGCGCGAGCGCTACGGCAGGCTCTTCCGGGAGGCGCCTGACCTCCACGCCGCCATCCTCCACCGCTCGGTCCTGGGGCGCTTCGTGGTGGACCGGGAGAGGGCCACGGGCATGCCGGGCGGGCGCACGGGCGAGGTGGTCGTGGTCTACGAGGTCCTGGACGGCAAGATCACGCGGGGATGGTTCATCCGGGAGTAGTTCAGATCCAGCGGCGGTGGTACATCGCCCATTCCAGGCAGAACAGCATCAGGACGGCGGCGGCCAGCCAGGGCCAGGCCTCGCGCCGCTCCGGCACGGCTGCCGCTGCGGAGGTCTTCCCCCCCTCCAGGACGAAGTCCTTCTCGTCCAGCGGGGTGGTGTCCGTCTCCCAGGCCGAGCGCAGGCTGATGCCATAGGCCCTCGTCTCCTTCCCGTCCGACAGCTCATAGAGGCCTGAGCGGCGGGTTTCCGCGAAGCTCAGGCTGTCCTCCCCGTGGAAGCCCGTGCGGGACTCGGGACCGTCGGGCAGGAGCTTCGCCGTCAGGGTCTCCGGGATGGGCCTCGTGGCGGTGCGGAAGGCCACGGCGTCGCCCGGCCTCAGCGCCCTCGACTCCCCCAACCCCTCGGCGCCCATGGCCCGCACGGCGTTGGACACGAAGATCGGGAAGGAGAGGCGGAAGGGCCAGTCGCTCTGGAAGAGGTCGAAGGAGACGGCCGCCACGCTCATGCGCCCCCGGCGCGCCTGGATGATCAGGGGCCCTTCCACGGATTCCAGCAGGGTCTGGGACCAGCCCGGGCACTCCCAGCGCTGGGCCTTGGATACCTTCAGGTTGCTGAAGTTCGCGAAGCGCATGAGGGGGTTGGCCCGCGCCCAGTCCAGGATCACGGGACGTTCCATGTCGCCCAGGGTCTTGAAGCCATCCACCGGGGGAAGGATCCCGAAGAGGAGCCAGCGCCCCGCGCCGAGGCCATCCTGGGGAGCCCAGCGGTCCAGCACGACCAGGGCGTATTCTCCCTCCGCAGGGGTCTTGAAGTCCTTGGGAGCGGTCTTGTACAGCTCCACCCCGGGCTCGGTGGCCAGCAGGCGCTCCAGGAAATAGTTCCCCTCCGAGACCAGGAGGATCTTCTGGCGCGGGCGCTGGGCCAGGACGGCCCAGGCGGTATTGTCCACGGCCAGGTCGTCCTGGGTGTCGAGAGCCACCTTGAGCCGGGTCTCGGCGCCACCTCGGATCTCGAAGACCGCCCCGGATGGCTTGTCCCCCTGCCAGGCGACCTTGGCGGAGGAGACCAGTCCCCCGTTCAGGAAGAGGCTCAGCGTTCCAGCGGGGATGTCGCCGGCACGGCGGGTCTCCACGAAAAGCTGGAAATGGCCGGGGTCCCCCTCCACCTCGCGGGCGTCCAGGGCGGTGATCCCGGCGTTCAGCCCCCGGGTGCCGACCTTGAGGTACTTGAAGTCCACGCCGGCATCCACCGGGGCGTCCAGTCCCCGGCATTTTCCGTCGCTCAGGATGAGGATGGAAGCGGTGCCGGCCTCCTTCCCGCGCAGGACGGAGGAGGCGATGAGGAGGGCCTCGCGGATGCTGCCTTCGGTGTCCGAGGCTTCCAGTCCCTCCAGCGCAGACTTGAGCGAGGCCTTCTCCTTCGTCAGGGGCTGGAGGATGCGGGTCTTGCGGTCGAAGGCGATGAGCATGGCCTGGTCGTTCTCGCCCATGCCCTCGATGATCTTGAGGGTCTCGGCCTTGGCGGCTTCCAGGCGGTTCGGGGCGACGTCGGTGGCCTGCATGCTGGCCGAGGTGTCGATGAGGATGGCCCGGCTCTGGCCCGAGGTCAGGGAACCTGCCAGGAGGGGACGGGCCAGAGCGACGACCAATGCGGCCAGGACCAGGAGCTGGACGAACATCAGGAGGTTGCGGATCAGCTTCTGGAAGGGGGCGTTGGCGTGCAGGTCCTCCAGCGACTTGCGCCAGAGGTAGGTGCTGGAGACCAGGACTTCCGTCCGGCGGAGCTTGAGGAGGTACAGCAGGACCAGGGCCGGGAGCAGGAGGCCCAACAGCAGGGAGAGCGGGGAGAGGAGGGTCATGTCAGGATCTCCCCTCCCGGCGGACGGCTTCCAAGGACCAGGTCATGGCCCAGGCCGGGACGAGAGCCAAGAGGATCCAGTTCGCCAGAGGCAACAGCGACGAGGAGATCAGTTTGGACTCGAGCAAGAAGATCAAGGTTGCAAATAGCAGGGAAACAAAAACGCTCAATAGGCAAAGGTTTGACTTCTCCATGGGGAAGTCTTCCTTCGTCCACCAGAACCTCCACAGTGCCGAACCCAGAAAGGACGGGAAGACCATGCAGGCAAGGAGCAAGCATCGCAATGCCCCAAAACTTCCCGGCGAGAGATCCAAGGTGATCAGGAGGAATAGTAGCCCCGGCAGTACACCGATGCCCAAGAAGAGGAGCATGCCCACGAAGGTACTCTCCGCAGCGCGAAGCCATCCCCTCCACCCCAGGTCAAAAATACTCATTTCACCAGCCCCGCCCGCCTCAGGTACAGCAGCACCAGCTCGTCGAACGGCGACCCGGTGGAGGAGAAGGTGTAGGCCATGCCGTACTTCGAGCAGGAGGCCGCCAGACCCGCCCGGAAGGCCGCCAGGGTCTTCTCATAGGACTTCGCCAGGTTTCCGGTCAGCGACAGCTCCACCAGATCCGCGTCTTCCATGTCCATCAGCTTCAGGTCCCCCCGAAGGGAGGGCTGGACCTCCTGCGGAGCCAGCACGTGGAGGACATAGGACTCCATCCCGGCGCCCAGCAGCCACTTCAGGGCCTGGTCGTAGCCGTCCCGGTCCAGGAAGTCCGAGATCAGGATGGCCACCCCGCGGCGGGGCCGGGAGATCGCGAAGCGCTTGAGCCCCCCCGCCAGGTCGGTGCCGGCGTCCGGCTGGACCCCTTGCAGGAAGTCCATCATCCGCCAGACCATGCGCTCCCCCCTCGCCGTGCGCATGATGCTCTCCTCGCCTTTTCGAAGGACGCGGATGGAGACGGGGTTCAGGTTCACCAGGCCCACGTAACCGATGGCCGCGGCCACCTGGCGCGCGTAGGCGAACTTGTTGGGATCCCCGAAGTCCATGGACCTCGAACCGTCCACCAGCAGGTGAAGATGAAGGTCCTCCTCCTCGTAGAACATCTTGAGGAAGAGCTTGTCCAGGCGTCCGTAGACGTTCCAGTCGAGGTGCCTCAGGTCGTCCCCGTGGACGTAGTCGCGGTAGTCGGCGAACTCCTGGCTGAAGCCCTTGCGGCGGCTGCGCTTCTCGCCGCGCATCTTCCCCGTGAAGATCTTGCGTGAGGCGATCTCCAGGCTCTCGAGCCGGCGCATGAACTCCGGATCGAAGAGGTCCTTGCGAACGGTGGCGGACGCAGGGCTCACCGCGCGGCTGCCTGCAGCTTGGCCTCGGTGGGCACCCCTTCCAGGATGCGGTCCACGACGGCGTCGGGCGTCACGCCCTCGGCCTCGCCCTCGAAATTCAGGATCAGGCGATGCCTCAGCGAGGCATGGGTGACGGCCCGGACGTCCTCGAAGGCCGCGTTGTAGCGTCCGGCGAGCAGGGCCCTGACCTTGGCCCCCATCAGGATGGCCTGGGCGCCGCGCGGGCTGGAGCCGTAGCGCACGTATTTGTTCACGGCTTCGACGGCGAAGCTCCCCTGGGGGTGGGTGGCAAGAACCAGGCGGGCGGCGTAGTCCTTCACGGGATCGGCCGCGACCACATCGCGCACGAGCTTGCGCCCGCGCAGGATGCCCGGCCCGTCCAGGACGGAAGCGACTTCGGACGCTTTCGCCTCGGTCGTGCGGCCGAGGATGTCCTTGAGATCCGCCAGCGTGGAGTAGCGGACGATGATCTTGAAGAGGAAGCGATCCAGCTGGGCCTCGGGCAGGGGATAGGTCCCTTCCATTTCGAGCGGGTTCTGGGTGGCCAGGACCACGAAGGGCTCCTCCATCGCGTATCTCGTCTTGCCCACGGTCACCGCGTGCTCCTGCATCGCTTCAAGAAGAGCGGACTGGGTCTTGGGGGTGGCGCGGTTGATCTCGTCCGCCAGCACGATCTGGGCGAAGATGGGGCCGGGCTGGAACTCGAAGACGCGCCGGCCGGTGCCGGGCTCCTCCATCACCAGGCTGGTTCCGAGAATATCCGCCGGCATCAGGTCCGGGGTGAACTGGATGCGGGAGAACTTGAGCGTGAGCGCCTGGCTCAGGGTTCTCACCAACAGGGTCTTGCCCAGGCCCGGGACGCCTTCCAACAGGACGTTGCCCCCGCAGAAGAGGGCCATGAGGACCCCCTCCACCACGTCGCCATGGCCGACGACGGCCTTGCCGACCTCCTTGCGCAGCCGGTCGAAGTCCGACCGGAACACGCCCACCTGCTTCTCGAGTTCCGCGATGTCCATGGACCTATCCTCCTTTTTTCCTCTTGTCCTCGTCCAATGCCTTGCGTTTCGCCTCCAACAGGCGTTCCGTGTAGCTCATCGGGGCTTCGGGCTTCTGTCCCAAGGTCGGGGTGGGCGGCAGGGCCGCCTTGGGCGTCAACCCCTTGCCCAGCCCCTTCCCTGCCTCTTCCTCGTTCTTCAAGGCTGCTCCAGCAGCGAGGTCGGTGGCGCTGGCCTCGTAACGACGGACCTCTTCATCCTCCTTGCGCTGGACCTCGGCCTTGCGGGCGAGCAGGGAGGAGAGCGTCTCCTCTCGGGTCGGGGCCTGGACGCGGAAGCGGCGCCCTACGCCCGGCATCCAGGCGACGCTCCGGCGCCCCACGGCGGCCAACTCGCGCCGGCCGATCAGGACCCGCCTGAGTGCGACGTCGAGGAAGAAGCCCCAGAGCGCGATCTGAAGCATCCAGCGCCAGAGGTCGCTGGCAGTCTTCGGTTTGGGTAGGTCGTGGGCGAAGACCGCCAGGGGATCCAGAGCCTTCAGGAGCCTCCCCCCCGAAGCCTCCGCGAGTCGGGCCAGGAGGGCGTGGTTGGTCTTCAGGTCCTTGAACTCCGGGGAGTAGGAGACCGCCGCCCCCGTGGTCACCACGCCCTGCTGGCCGTTCTCCCCGCCCCCTTGATAGCCGAAACCCACATAGTAGGCTCCCGGGGAGGAGGCTTCGAAGGAAGCCTCGTAGCGTCCCGGACCTGTCTGGGCGAAGGACAGGGCCTGGCCGCCCTTTTCGGGGTCCGGATCCGAAACCCTGCCTTGGAAGGCCAGGTCGTTCACGAAGCGGCCCTGGTCGTCGAGGGCGTCCACGATGACCTTGCCCTCCCCTTCCTTGATCCCGGTCTGGACCTGGAACGTGCTTTTCGGGGCGCTCCTCAGGACCCAGCGCAGGGTCTGGGCCCAGAAGCGCTTGTAGTCCGACCACACGATCCAGTCGCGGCCCCAGGCGTTCTTGGCGTCCGAAGTGAAGGCCACGGACTTGCCCAGCCCGATGCGCCAGTGGGCCAGGATGGGGTCGCCCTGGTGGGAGACGATGGGCAGCTGGGCCTTCTCCTTGGGCGTGGTGCAGACGTAGCCGTGCAACTGGGGAAGCTGGTGGCTGATGCCCTTCATGAGGTCGGTCGAGTACTTGAGGCGGGGCAGGAAGCTCTCCTCGCAGAGGAGGGAACGGCGCACGACCTGGGCCTCCTTGGCGAAGATCTTGGGCAGGTGGGCCGGGTCCTTGACGTTGTAGAACTTCCCTCCGCCCCAGTCGGCGATGGTCTGCAGCTCGGCCATCTCCCCGCCGCCATGGGGGCCGATGCCGACGGTGCTGATGGTGATCTTGTCGGCCAGCATGGCCTTGACCTGGGCCTGGGTGGGCGGCTGGGGGTCCCCGTCCGAGATCAGCACGCAGTGCTTCACCCCGGCCTTGATCGGTTTCAAGGCCTGGTGGGCCATGCTGAAGATGTTGGCGAAGGACATCATGTCCTGGGGCCCCAGGCCCTGGATCTTGGCCTTGAGGGCCTTCTTGTCCCCCACCTTCTGCATGGGGATGCCCCACTGGTCGGCGCCGGGGCCGAAGTCCAGCTCGCCGAAGAAGTCCTGGGGCGAGAGGGAGTCCAGGGAGACCTTGGCGATCTCCTTGGCCCAGGCGTTTCCGTTCTCGAATTCACAGGTGTGGAGGATGATGACGAGGGCGCCGTTCGGCACCACCTTGCGCTGGGTCAGGTCCATGGAGACTGGCAGGACTTCCTCGATGCCGGTCTGGTGCCAGCCCCCGGCCCCGAAGGAGCGGTCCCCCCCGATCATGACGAGGCCGACGCCGAGATCCCGCACCGCCGAGGGCAGGCCCTCCATGAGGTCCCGCGGGAGCTGTTCGACGGACACGTTGCCGAGGACCACGGCGTCATAGGCCTGGAGGTCCCCGAGGGAGCCGAGCCTGTCCGGGGTGCGCCGGTCCACGGCGAAGCCCTCCTGGGCGAAGGCCTCGGCCATCCAGCGCTCCTCGTGCTCCTTCCCCTCGATGAGGAGGACCCGGGCGTCGCCCCGGACCACGGTGAAGGCATGGGCCCGGTTGTTCTCGGGCCGCTGGTCCCCTTCGGCTTCGACGAAGGCCTCGAAGGCGTAGAAGCCGGCACGGTTGGGCTCGTCGGGGTTCCCGCTCAAGCGGCGCGGCACGCTCAGGACGTTCTTGCCCGCCTTGAGCGGCACCCCCGTCTGACGGGCCACGAGCTGGTGGTTCTGGTAGAAGGAGACGTTGGCCGGGCCCTCTCGGGAGGCCCAGACCACCAGTTTGGCCTCCATGGCCTCGTCGCGGTTCAATTCCGTCGGCACGAGGAGGCTCTCCATCATCACCTCGTTGCGGAAGGCGTATTCGAGGGGCAGGACGTCCACGGAGACCCCCGAGGCCTTGAGCTGGGCGGCCTCGTCCAGGACGGAGCCGGCGTTCTCGTTGCCGTCCGTGACGAGCACGATGCGGCGCATGGTCCCCGGGGGGAAGGCGGCTGAAGCCAGGCGCATCGCCGAGGCCAGGTCGGTCCGGTCTCCCTTGAGGACGGAGCTGATCCTGGGCACGTCCAGCCTGCGGCCGAAGGAGGTCTCCAGGACCGGTTCTGTCCCGAAGGGGATGAGGGCAGCCTGGTCCTTCTCCTTCATGCCCAGGCAGGCTGCGTTCACCTGGTCGAGGGCCTTCTGCCGCTCGGCGGGCGGGATGGATTTGGAGCAGTCGAGGAGGAAGGCTACGGACAGCTCGTCGTGGGTGCGGACCCGCTGGACCCCGGAGAGGGCCATGACGAGGGCCGCCGCCGCCGCGAGGCGGATGCCTCCGGTCAGCCAGAGGCGGAAGGGGTCCAGTCCGGAGCGGGACCTGAGGATGAGGAAGAGGATGAAACCCAGTACGGGCATGCCCCAGAGAAGCTGCCAAGGGTGCAGGAAGGAGATGCCCATCAGTCCGGCAGCCTCCACCGTTCGATGCGGTGGTTGTTGGAATTCGTCACCAGCACGGTGCCGTCCTCCAGCATGGCCAGTCCCCAGGGGTTGGAGAGGGTCCCGGACGCCGTGCCCAGGCCCCCCCGTTCGCCCAGCCACTTTCCGTCCGGCGTCCAGAGCGAGAGCCGGTGGCTCCCGTATTCGCAGACGACCAGGCGGCCTTTCGGGTCGAAGGCCAGGTCATGGGGGTAGGATAACCGTCCCGAAGCCTGGCCGGCCTCCCCAAAGAGGTGAAGGAGCCTCCCCTCGGGAGAGAAGACCTGGATGCGCTGGTTGGAGGAGTCGGCCACATACAGGTTCCCGTCCGGTCCCTGCGTCAGGCCCTGGGGACGCATGAAACTTCCCGGCTCCGGACCGGAGGCGCCGAAGGCGCCGAGGAAATCAGGAGGGCTGAAGAACTGGACCCTGTCGTTTCCCCCGTATTCCGAAAGGGCGAGCCGTCCGTCCTTGAGAAAGACCAGGGCCAGGGGGTAGTGCATCTGGCCCGGCCCGCTTCCCTCCTGGCCGAAGGTGTCCAGCAGGGTGCCGTCCGGGGCGTAATGCAGGACACGGCCGTAATGCGTGTCCGGGATCCAGAGCGTCCCGTCCGGGCCGAAGACCAAGCGTTCAGGCCGGCCCTTGCGGACGCCTGGAAGGCGCCAGAGCCTCAGGAATCTCCCCGTGGCCATGTCGAAGACCTGGACCCGGTCCGAGAGGTCCAGGACGTAGCAGTTGCCCTTGCCGTCGGGCTGGGCGCAGCGTGGGGTGTTGAGCTGGCCGTCGCCGAGGCCGTGCTCCCCGAAGGAGGAGAGGACGTAGTCCGCGCCGGAGGCCTCTACGATGGGGGCGGACGGCCTCAGGAAGAACCACCCTCCCAGCATCATCACGCACAATGCAGCCGCCAGGGTCTTCATTCCTGGCCGCCGCCAAGAAAAGCGGACACGGCGGCCGAGGCCGGCCGGTCCATCAGGTCGTCCCGTGTCCCTTCCTGGGCCAGTCTCCCCTCCATCAGCACCGCGATGCGGTCCGAGACCCTCAGGGCCTCGTCCTGTTGGTGGGTGACGTAGAGCACGGTCATGCCTTCCTCTTTTCGGATTTTCAGGACCTCATTCAGCAGGGCCTCACGGGCCGGCCGGTCGAGGGCCGAGGCCGGCTCGTCGAGGAGCAGCACGGGCCTGGACAGCACCCAGGCGCGGGCCAGGGCCAGACGCTGGCGCTCCCCGCCGGAAAGGTGTCCCGGGAGGCGTTCCGGCATCGCGTTCAGGCCCCAGCGGGAGAGGGCCTCGGCGGTGCGGGCCCGCTTCGCCGTACGGGAGAGCCCCGAGCCCGAGAGGGCCAGCAGGAGGTTGCCCTCCACGCTCAAGTGGGGCCAGAGCGCCAGGTCCTGGAAGACCATGGCGACCCCGCGTTGGTGCGGGGGGACGCCGGAGAGGTCCTTGCCGTCGATACTCACCGTGCCGGAGACCGGGTTCTCCAGGCCGGAGATCGTCCGGAGCAGGGTCGTCTTGCCGGCGCCGGAGGGCCCAATGAGGGAGACGAAGGCGCCTTTCGGGACGATCAGGTCGCAACGGGAGAGGGCCGCCCGGGGGCCCTTGAGCACGGTGACGCTGGAGAGGGAGATCATGGGGAGGGGAGGAAAAGGAGAATCTCCTCTTCGGTTCTCTGGTTTAGGAAGCTATGCCATTCCGACCCACCACCCACATACTTTCCAAGTTTCCCGTTCTGGAATACCACTTTCACCTTCAGGGCTCCGATGAGATTCTTGGTTCCGGTCCTCTCCTCGATGAACAAAGTGCCCTCACTCTCTCCGGACGAGGGGAGTCGGAAGGCCCGATTGAGAGCATATCCTGGAGATGTGTTTAAGGTTGCGCCTGTCACGCCCGGAGGGGGCCAGGTTGCTGAAGCTAATCCCGGGACAAAACGGGACTTGAGCTGATCCAGATTCATCGTCAGTGGGGTTTGGCCAACTCCCTCCCCGTTGAGAAATACTTCAGCGACCTCTTCAGAATCCGTCACAAAGCTGATGAAAGTCATGCGGGCGATCGGAAGCCTAGACATGACTTGAGATGCGCAGAACAGGACGCTGGGGAGGAAGAGCAGGGCCCCCCAAAGACGGAGGCGAAGGCGCCAGAACACTTCCTTGAGCTCCTGCCCGCTGATTCCGGAGGGAATTTGACGGGATCTCTCCAAACTCCAGAACGTATTGGCCAGGAGGGCTGCGATGCACGCCACACTGATGGCGGGAACGGTCAGGTCCGAGAATCGGAACCCACCCCTGCTCTTTCCAGCTCCCATGAGCTGATTCATCACATAGGTCAATCCGACCAGAAACAAGGCGACCAGGATCCCGCTAAACACCAACCAATAGCCAACCCCAACCAGCCGCTTCGGCTTCCCCGACGACATCAGACGCCCCCCTCGCCAGCCGTGCCACGGGATTCGAACAGGCGACGCTCCCGCTCGATCTCACGCTTCAGCTCGGACTCGGTCGGCAGGATCTTCACGTACTTGGCTGCGAAGATCCGGCGCCCCTCGTTCAGCACCGAGTATTTCGCGATGGCCTCGTTCTTCTTCGCGCACAGGACCAGGCCGATGGTCGGGTTGTCACCCTTCGGGCGCGCGTGAGCGTCGAACACGCGCACGTAGCTGTCCATCTGCCCGATGTCCTGATGCGTCAGCTTGCCAGCCTTGAGGTCGATCAGGACGAAGCATTTGAGCAGGTAGTTGTAGAAGACAAGGTCCACGTAGAAGTCCTCGTCCTCGAAGCGAAGGCGTTTCTGCCGGGCCAAGAACGAGAAGCCCTTGCCCAGCTCCAGCAGGAAGGCCTGCAGGTTGTCTATGATGGCCTGCTCGACCGCGGATTCGCGCAACGCCGGGTAGTCCTTCAGATCGAGGAGTTCGAGTACGTACGGGTCGCGGATGAACTGCTCCGGCCCCACCTCGGCCAGCCTGGCGGCGGCCTCTTTGCGGACGGGCGTCCTCTTCCGGCTGGCAAGCAGGCGTTCGTAATAGAGCACCGAGATCTGCCGCTCGAGCTGGCGGGTGGACCAGTGCTGGTCCGCGGCTTCGTGCATGTACCAATCGCGGGCCCGAGCTTCTTCCACGCCCAAGAGAAGGCGGTAGTGGGTCCAGGAGAGCTCCGAGCGCAGATCTCCGGGGTCGGCCGTGCCAGAGGATTTGTGACGCAGTGCGTCACGAATGTCCTGCGAAGGCAATCTGTGGTGCACTGCGTCACGATTCGGGAATCTTTGGAAAAACAAACGCATGTACCGCGGATTGGAGGGATCGAAGCCGCGTCCGAAATCGGCAGTAAGTCGACGTGACAGATTCTCCAGCACGGTCTCCCCGTACGCGGCTCTTTCCTTGCCGCTCTGTTCATGCTCGACGATCAGCCGCCCGACCTGCCAATTAGCCTGCACCATCGCTGTGTTCACCGCGCGATAGGGCGAGGAGCGAGCCGACTCCAGGACCGAACGGATGTCGCGGTACAGGGCATCCGGGGAGAACCTGAAGACGCCCTTCTTGGGCTTCGCGGACGAGGTCATCGCGCCACGCGTCCGCTCAGCCTTCCCGAGATCAGGCATCCCAAGATCATCACCCCCCCCATGCCCATCAGCGCCGTCGCGGCGACCGCCGCATCGGCGCCGTAGTGTATCAGGGAGAACAGCCTGACGGCCAAGGTCTGGACCCCGGGAGGAGAGACCAGGGCGCTGGTCCCCAGCTCCCCCGCGGCGATCACGGCCGCCGCCAGGGCTCCGGCGGCCAGACTTCCTGCGCAGAGGGGACCCGAGAGGGAACAGGCCCGTCTCCAGAACGGCACCCCGGCCAGGCGGGCGGCTTCGTCATAGGAGGGCGGAAGCTCCGCCAGGGATCGCCGGACCAGCAGGAGAGCCGGAGCCAGGGAGCGGGCCAACAGGGCGATGAGGAGGATGAGCGGGGAGGCGTACAGGGCCCCCCGCCAGCCCTCCGCATTGAAGAGGCGGATCAGGCCTGCGCCCACCAGGGTCCCCGGCGCGGCAAACAGGAGCACGGCTCCCCAGCTCACGGCCCCGGAGAGTCGGCGGGGCAGGGAGAACGAGAGGGCAAAGCCAAAGGCTGCGGCGAGCAGGCCCGTGGCGGCAGCCAGCATCAGGGTCGTCATCCCCTCCTGTCCGAGTAGCGCCAGGGCCTTGGAGAATCCCCCGCCCTGAAGCGCCCAACCGGCCAGACCCCAGACTGGGATCATCAGGTAGGCCAGGAGGAAGATCCACGCAAGGGCAGAACCGGCTCGAGAAATCTCTTCCAGGCCCTTGGCCCCGCTGCCGGAGGCGCTTCCTCCCAGTCCGGCCCAACCCTTGCGGCAAAGCCATGCGGCCAGCATCGCCAGGGCCAGCATGGGCAGGGAGGCACCCAGTGCCGCACCTGTGCGGAAGGTGGATAAGAACCGGGCATGAACGGACTCGGCGCCGACGCTCACGGAAAGGCATCCGGGGACGCCCAGATCCCCCAGCATGAGGATGAAGATTGCCGTGGCCGTGGCGGCCAGGGCCGGGAGCGCCCTCGGCAGGATCAGTTTCCATCCGGCCTTCCACGGGGGCAGGATCATCAGCGCGGCCTCCTCCTCGCCGGACTCCGCACGGGAGAGGGCGGCCCAGATGCCCAAGGCTGCCAGGGGCCAGAAGCAGAGGGTCCAGGCCAGGGTCACCCCCGCTGGGGAATAGAGCCAGGGAAGCGGCAGGATGCCCTGGGAGCCGAAGGCGGCGATCCAGCCGATGGCGGAGATCGAGGTCGGCAACACGGCCAGGGCCAACACCAGCCCCAGCAGGAGGCCGCTGCGGCGGCGGGCCAGAGCCCAGCCGGCGGGAAGGGCCAGGAGCATGGCGCCGAGGGTGGAGATGGCGGCGAGGGCGGCGGTCTTCATCCAGAGCGGGCCGGCGGAGAGGGCTTCGATCCAGAGGGTCATCCATTGCATAGCGGCCAGTATACCGCCCGCAACTTGCAAGCTCACCCTGGACGGAAAGGCATCCGATGTATACACTCCGTATAAACAACGCCGGAGGAGTCCCGTGGCCGTTACCGTCAAGCGTTGGGGGAACAGCCTGGGCCTGCGCATCTCCAAGGGGCTTGCCCAGGGTGCGCATCTCCGGGAGGGATCCACGGTGGACGTTCGCCTGGAACGGGGCCGCCTCGTGGTGGTGCCGGTTAAACCCAAAAAGACCTACACGCTGGCTGAGCTTGTCGCCAGGATCACCCCGGAGAACATCCCTGAAAACATCTCCACGGGCAGGCCGGTCGGCAAGGAGGTCTGGTAGTGTACTTCTCCAGGTTGGGCCTGGACCGGGGTGATATCGTCTGGCTCCAGTTTGACCCCCAGAAGGGGCATGAGCAGGCGGGGCGCAGGCCGGCGCTGGTCGTTTCCCCCGGGTCCTACAACCGCCGTCGGGGCCTTGCGCTGTTCTGCCCGATCACCAGCCGTGTCAGGGGCTACCCGTTCGAGGTGCTCTTGCCGGACGGGCTTGCCGTATCCGGTGTCGTGCAGGCGGATCAGGTCAAAAGCCTGGATTGGAAAGCCCGTGAGGCGCAGAAGATCTGCCGGGCTCCCCAGGAAGTCGTGAGCGAAGTGCTTGTCAAGTTAGAGGTCCTGACTCGGTAACCCAAGGAGAATATCCCATGAGCGACACCAGCATCCAGGTCACGACCAACGGCCCCTTCCGCATCAGCGGGAGCTTCCAGCTCACCGACGCCGCCGGCACCGCCTTCGGCCTCGGCGGGCGCACCGTCGTCAGCCTCTGCCGCTGCGGGCAGAGCAAGAACCGCCCCTTCTGTGACGGGGCCCACAACATGGCCGCCTTCAAGTCCGACGACAAGGCCCGCGACCTCCCGCCTAAGGCCTGAGGGCGTCGTAGAACGCCTGGGCCGCCTCTTCCACGGACGCCCCCAGGGCCTCCCAGTCCGCCGGCATGGCCTTGGGCCGGACAATCTCTCCGGGGAAGGGCACTGAAGGCCTGAGCGGGGGCTGGCGCACCGGAGGCCCGGCAAGGAGCCCTTCGACTTCGGGGGAGAGCAGGAAGTCCATCAGGAGGCGTCCCGCCTGGGGATGGGGTCCGCCCTTGATCAGGGCGGCCGCATTGGGGAAGACCAGGGTGGATGGGTTGGGGATGATCACGGCCACCGGCATCTTCCTGTCCAGGGCGACCCAGGCGTCGTCCGAGTCCAGCACCCCCACCGCTAGCTCGCCTCGCTCCACAAGTTCGCGCACCATGGCGGCACCTGCGCAGAGGCGGGCCCCGTTGGCCTTGAGCCCCCGGGCGTACGACAGGAGCCCCTCGCGTCCCCAGGAGGCGTCCAGGGCCGCGGCATGGGTGGAGGACGTGCCGAATCGGGGATCCGAGACGGCGACCCTGCCCATCCAGCGGGGGGACGTGAGGTCCTGCAGGGTCCCGGGGTGGTCCGCTTCCAAGGGGACGAGGCGGGTGTTCACCAGGATGACCCTGGCCCTGGAGGAGAAGGCGGTCCATCCCTTGAATCTGGGCAGGCCTTCCGCCTCCGGAGAGTCGTAGTCCTCCAGGATCCCTTCCCTTGAGAGTCGCGCCATGCGGAGGGGTTCGGAGGCCCAGAAGACGTCGCAACGGGGACGGGTGCGCTCCTGGGACAGGCGCATCGCCAGGCCCGCGGTCTTGTTGGCCTCGGTATCGTAGACCGCGAGGACCCTCACGCCGGTGCGGTGCTCGAACAGCCTGAGGATGGGCTCGGCCAGCTCCTGGTCGGCCGAGACGTAGGCCACGACCTCGGCACGCTCAGGTTCGGCGAAGAAACGCCAGGTCAGGAATCCCCCCGCGAGGATGAGGACGACGACGGCCGGAGGAAGCAGCCAGCGTAGCCGGCTCACGGAGCCGTCACGGAGCTTTGGGCTTGTCGGGTTCCGTCTTGGCCTCGGGCTTGAGGGAATCGAAGTACTTGCGGACCTGCTCACGCTGGCCGACGGGGATGGGCTCCTTTTCCAATGCCTCGGCGTTCTCGTGCTCGTACTTCCCGAGCATCTCCACGTATTTTACCTCGGCGGGGCCCTTGGGCGGCACCCCTTTGACGAAGAAGCTTCCGACGATCTCCCCCTCCTCGCCCTGGACTCCCTTGAGTTTGGTCCGGTCGAATTTCACGTTGTCCGCGACCCCTTCGGGGCGTGGGCCTTCGCCGAGACCTCCCCCCATCCCACGGCCACCCTTCCCCTTGCAGCCCTTGCCTCCGCAACCGGGGCATCCCTCGCCACCCTCGCACTCCTTGCCCGCTTCTTCCATCTCCTTCATCTTCTCCTTGAAGGCCTCCATATCCTCCTCGGAGACCTCGGACTTCCAGTTGGGGGCGACCTTGTCCTTCAGGTCCTCCAGATCGGCCTTGGCCATCTCCATGGCCTGCTCCTGGTCCATGGCCTTGTCCATCTTCTCGAGTTCCTTGCCCAGGTTCTTGAGGTTGTCCGCGAGCTGGGGCATGGCATCTTTGCCCTGTTCCTTGCCCAGTTCCTTCGCGGCGCGCTTGAGCTCGGCGGCCAGCTCCTTGGAGGCCCCGGCCTTATTAAGGGCCTCGGCGAGGGCTTCCAGGGTCTTCTTCATCTCCTCCTTGGCGGCTTCGGCAGCCTCTTTGGCGGCAGGATCGGTTTTGGCAGCCTCCATCTGACTGGCCAGCTCCTGCATCTTCTGGGCCAGGTCCTTGAGGGCGTCGGCCTGGGACCCGTCGGGGGACTTGGTCTTGCCGTCCGCCTTCGCCATTTCCTCCATGGCTTTTTTCAGGTCCTTGGCCAGGGCGGCCTGGTCCTTGTCCTTGAACTGGGCGGCCTCCTCCTGGAGCTTCTTTTCCATATCCTTGATTTCGGCCAGGATCTGGGCGGGATCCTGGATGCCGTCCTTCATCTCCTTGGCCAGCTTCTCCAGGCCCTTGCCAAGCTCGGAGGGCTCCTCTCCCCTGGCCTTGGCCTCGTCGGAGAGCTTCTTGACCTTGACCTCCACGGCCTTGGCCAGGGTCTCGGCCTGGAGCTTGGCCTTGGCGCGGGCATCGGCGGCGGCCTGGCGTCCGAGGAGGTCCCAGGAGGGCAGGCAGAGTACTCCCACAAGAGCAGCCAGGGCGATGGCGGCCGCCACCCGCACCCGGCGTGTCGACAATACCATGGGACAGGCGGCGTCCGGCCTCAGTCGGCCCAGGTGGCGGTCCGCATCGGCGAGGACCGCTGCCTCCATCGGGGTCCGGCCGGACACCAGCAGGGCGGAGGAGAGGCGCTCGGCCAGACCCAGGCGCCCGTCGGCCAGGACTGCAGCCTGGCGCAGGGAGGCCCGGCGGGCCCAAGCGGAAATGGCTGCGGCCGCCAGAGGGGCCACCGTGGCCGCAACAGGGACCCAGGCCAGGGGGATGCCGAATCCCAGGATGCGGTCGAGGAGCAGGAGCACGGCGGCGATGGACCAGCCCAGTACCAGGCCCTTGAGGGCATCCGTCAGGAAGCGGTTGACGCCCATGCGCATCTGCACGGGCCGGAGACGGTCCTGGATGACGCTCATGCCGCCCCTCCTCTTCGATCTCTTCGACGCAGGGCCGCAATCCCCCAGCAGGCGATCCCCCCCGCCGAGAAGCCGAGCATGGCCCAATGGTGAAGCGCTAAGCCCCACCACCATGTCCATGGTACCACGCTTCCCCGGAAGCTGTCCACCAGGGAATACCAGGCCAGTCCCGGGCTCAGGAAGGGCAGGAGCCAGGCTTGAGGCGGGCGTTCGCCGTCCGCGTGGAAGTCCCTGAGGACGTGCGCGCAGACCGGGATCGCGCTGAACAGGCCCAGGGCGATGAACAGGAGGGCCCGGGCCATCCCCGGCCTCGTGCAGGTGGCAAGCAGGCTCCCTGCCCCGCAGCAGAGCAGAAGCAGCGACAGTCCGAAAGCCCAGAGGTCGAGAGCCTGCTGCAAAGAAGGCGGATGCACCGCCAGGAAGCGCCACGCCGCCGCCTGGAAGGCCGTCAGGAAAAGGGCGCCCGTCAGGAAGATGAAAGCCCCCCCTCGGGCCGATCCGGGTGCCAGGAGGCGCAGGAAGGGGCGCTGCGACCAGCGTTTGGCGCCGGCCCGGGCCCTGGCCGTGCCGAAGGGCTCCTCGCAGGCGAAGGCCAGGATCCAGGGCAGGAGTGTCACGAAGGCCCCCAGCACCAGCATGGCCACGTCCTCCACCGTCCATCCGGAAGAGAGGGAAGCTCCGTGCAGGACCAGGGCCCCGAGCAGGGGCATGGCCGAGACGAAGAAGATGCGGAAGGCCAGGCTCCTGTCCTCGGAAGGGTGCTGGACGAAGCGGCGGGCCAGCAGGAGGCAGAAGACGGTGACCAGGGTCAGGCTCGCGGCCGGGAGTTCCCAGAGGAGGTAGGACGACAGGCTCCTGTCGAGGAAGCCTGACAGGAAGAGGCAGACCGGCCAGGCCGCCAGGGCGCTGGACAGGTAGCTCAGGAGGGCGGGCCAGCGCGTCCCCTTGAACGGGGCCGAGATGCCCAGGGCCAGGGCCGTGACCGCCGCGGCCAGGGCGGCCAGCCCCAGATAGGCTCCCAGGACCTCCTTCGGGGAGACCCCCCCGAACAGGAACCCGATCTGCACCAGCGGCAGGGCCGCCGTCAGGAAAAGCCCGGCATACAGCATGGCCGCGGAGAACTTTCCCCAGACGATGGCTCCCGGGGTCATGCGCGTGGTTTCCAGCAGTTCAAACGTCCTCCTCTCCCGTTCCGAGGCCAGGGCCGTGCAGGAGAAGGCAGGAAGGATGAGGACGACGGCCCCGGCGAGGGTCCAGACGCAGGCCTGGAACAGGGCCTTTCCCGTGTGCTCGGGGCTGTCTGCTTCCGAGACCGCACCCTGGAAGGAGAGGCCTGCAAAGATCACGGCCAGCAGGAGCTGGGGAAGGAAGAAGGCCCAGAAGAAGCGTCGGGTGCGCAGGGTCCCCCTCAGCTCCTTGAGGAGGATGGGATTGAAGATCCAGGGCGCGGCGGCGGACCGGATGCGGCTCAGGACGGCCACGGGCACCTCCCGAGGCGGCGACGGCGGCGGTCGGCCCAGAGTGCAGCGGCGGTGCCGGAGAGGGTGAAGAAGGCCATGGATCCAAGATGGATGGGGATGCCGCCGGGGAGGGTCAGGTCCCGGCGGAAACGCTCGGCTTGGGGATCGGCTCTTCGTAAGTACCGTTGCTGATGGAGGGCATTCTCCAGGTACCCGCCATAGGCCTTGAGGGTCTGGGCATCGAGTCCCGGGGTGGCCAGCAAGGTCTCCCAGTGCAGGATCTGGGGTTGTAGTCGATCTGCTTCCATGGCGCGTTCGAGGTCATCCACGCGGGCGTGAAGGAGCCAGGATCCGAGGGCCAGGGTGGGGCTGGCGAAGGGGAGCGTCCAGATCCGCGGCCGTCCGATCCGGCGCATTCCGGCGTCCCTATTCTTCGCTGCACGGAAGCCTGGGGAGGCCCAAGGCCAGGCCAGGGCCGGGAGAACCGTCAGGAGGATGGAGACCAGGACAAGCAGTCCCCTCGCCTTGCGGGGCCTCATGAGCGTGGAGAGAAGGAATCCCGTGCCGCAGAGGAAGAGCGTCATCGAAATCAGGAGACCCAGCCCTTGGAAGGAGATTCGGGTCGGAATCGCCAGCCAGCCTGTGGGCCAGGCCTGGGACAGGGCCCAGGCGGCCGCCAGCAGGGTCAGGGTCGTGACCGACAGGGCGAAGAGGGCCCCCCGGGCCGAGCCCGGCAAAAGCAGGCGGGCCAGGGGGATCCTCCCCCAGCGTCGGGCCTGCCCTTCCACACGACCTGAATTCCAGGGACTCTCGCAGGAGCAGCCCAGGATCCAGGGGAGGCAGGCGAGCCAACACGCCGCCAGTAGCACCCAGGTGCCGCTCCACAGCACGAATACTTGTTGCTGGGCCGCGGAAGGAAGCTCGGACAGGGTTCTCAGGGAGAGGGCCCCCGCCAGGGCCAGGCCCAGCCAGAACAACCTCAGCGCCGTAGCCCGGTTGTCGGCCACGTGCTGGACGGATCGGCGGGCCAGGAGCAGACAGAAGAGCGCGACCAGTCCGAAGATCAGGGCCGGCAGGGCCCAGAGAAGAAGATCCCAGTATAGGGAGGGCAACGAGGCGCGGGCCCGAGGCTCCTCCGACAGAAGGACCTCCAGACCCTCCCGGGCGAATACCAGGGGCCCCAGTCCCGCCCAACACGAGAGATAGGCCAGCACCACCGGCCATCTCACGGTGCGGAAAGGCGCCGAGATGGCCAGGCAGAGGGCCGCCACCGAGGCCGAGAGGCCCAGCAGAAAAAGGAAGGATCTGAGCACTTCGGCCGGCGCCACCCCCCCGAACAGGAAGGAAAGGGTGACCAGGGGCAGGGCCGCCGCCAGGAAGAGGCCCGCATAGAGCATGGCCGCGCAGAACTTCCCCCAGACGATGGCCCCGGGGGTCATGCGCGTCGTTTCCAGCAATTCAAAGGTCTTCCGCTCCCGCTCCGAGGCCAGGGCCGTGCAGGTGAAGGAGGGGAACACCAGCAGGAGACAGGCCTCCAGGCTCCAGATGCAGACCCGGAAGAGCCAGGGACCCCAGCGTTCAGGGCTCTCGTTCATGTCCAGGGACTGTCCGAAGCAGACGGCCAGGAAGATCCCGCCCAGCACCAGCAGGGTCCCGAACATCGCCCAGAAGAAGCCCCGGCTCCTCAGGGTGCCCCTCAGTTCCCTCAGCACCAGAGGGTTCATGGGAAGCTAGGCCACCGTGCCCTTGGTGACCTGCAGGAAGAGGGTCTCCAGGTTGCGGGCCTCCTCCTCCATCCCGGTGAGCGGCAATTGGCGCTCGGCCAGGACCTGGAGGATGCGGTGGACCTCCTCCGGCGCCCCCGTCCAGTCCAGGACCACCCGGCCCGTGGCGTCCATCTCGGTCCCGGCCACCCCAGGGCAAAGGGAGAGGGCCTTGAGCGCCTCGTTCGCGCGCGACGCGAACCGAAGGCGGTAGCGGCGGGCCGCGTGCAGGGAGCCGACCACCTTCTCGATGGGGCCGGAGGCCAGGAGGCGGCCCTTCTCGACGATGCCCACCCAGGTGCAGAGGTCCGAGAGCTCGGTGAGGATGTGGGAGGAGATCAGGATGGTCTTGCCCATGCGGGCCAGCTCCCTCAACAGGGCCCTCAGCTCGATGCGGGCCCGGGGATCCAGGCCTTCGGCCGGCTCGTCCAGGATCAGGACCTTGGGGTCGTGGACCAGGGTCTTGGCCAGGCAGAGGCGTTGCCTCATCCCCTTGGAAAGGTTCTCGACCATGCGGTCGCGGAGGTCCCCGAGGTCGCAGAGGGCCATCACGTCGTCCACCACGCCCTTCCAGCGGCTGCGGGGAAGGCGGTAGGCCGCGGCGAAGAATTCCAGGTACTCGGCCACCGTCAGGCCGTCGTAGACCCCGAAGGCGTCGGGCATGAACCCCATGGCGTCCCGGACGGCCTCGGGCTCGTCGACCACGTCGAAGCCTGCGACCTTGGCCGTACCCTCCGTGGGCAGGTCCAGGGTGGCCAGGATGCGGATGGTGGTGGTCTTGCCCGCGCCGTTCGGACCGATGAAGCCGAAGACCACCCCGGCCGGCACCGCCAGATCCATCCTGTCCACGGCCGTCAGGCTTCCGAATCGGCGGGTGAGCCCGCGGGCCTCCAGCATGAGGGGGGGCTCGTTCATGGCTGCCCCTCTTTCGTCGGCACTTCCTCTTCCGCAGGCACCAGGACGATGGACAGCGGTGCGGCGGGAGGACGGGGGATCTCCAGCAGGGAGTCCTCGGCGGAGCGCCTCAGGCCCAGGGCGCAGCGTCCCCCCCGCGTCTGTCCCATGACCCAGTTCAGGAAGGCCGCTTCGAAGGGGCGCTCGGGATCCGCGAAGGAGGTGGTCCGGAGGAGGCCTTTGGCGGGATCGGCGGTCTCCCCTGGTGCGAGGGAGGCAAGTTCGAGGACCTTGCCGTCCCGTTCCAGGATCAGGACCCTGTCCAGGGTCTCCGTGCCGGCGTTCACCAGGAGTCCCTTCCTCCAGATCAGGCCTGGAGCCGGACGGGTTCCCCTGCCCGAGGCCCAGGCGGCGCGCAGGGTCCACATCCGGGCGTCATAGGAAAGGGCGGGCCTGGATCCCTCCTGGAGGGTGTGCAGGAGATCTTCCTGGGAAGCCCTGTCCTGCCGGACCAGCAGCAGAGGCGGCGTGCCGGGGGTATCCCGGCGGATCTCCTGGCGTCCGGGCAACGGGGAGAACACGGAGACGAAGGTCCTCTTCAGTTCTCCGCCCCCTCCCGGCAGGACGATGCGGAGCGTGGCCAGGTTGGCCCCTGGCCCCTGCCCCAACGTGGCATATCCCAGGAGAAGGACCACGCCCGTGAAGAGCAGGGCCAGGCTTGGGATGACGGCCAGGGTCCAGGTGCTCCGCTTCAGGCGTCTCAGGACCATGAACTGCAGGGGCCCGATGGCCAGGACGTAGACCAGCACGAGGAGGGAGACGACCCCGGGGGAAGGACCCCGGGAGAGTCCGGCCCTCAGGGTGTGGACGACGTCCTCGGGAGGTTCCCAGGAGGGGAGCCATGCCGGGGAAGGGTCCGGCAGGGCGGCTTCCCAGATCCTGGCCATGCCCGGCCAGCCCCGGAAGGGATGGGAAGAGGGGTCCACCAGCAGGACGGTGACGCGGCCAAAACCCCAGGGGAAATGGTGGAGGGGTGAGGAAGGGACGGGCTGGTAGGACACTCCGGCGGGCTTGCCGTCCAGGACGGGCGTGCTTGCGAAGGGAGACAGGGCAGGCCCTCCCATGCGTGGGAAGGAGGACGCGGAGGAGGCGCGATAGCCTTTCAGGGGTTTGATCCGTTCCGCCAGGGCCGGCGGGATGCCTTGGGGTCCTGCCGTGAGGACCAGGTTTCCCCCGGACGCGATCCATGACGTCAAGGCCTCGAGCTGGGTGGACGAGAGGGTCTCGAAAGGGAATCCGCAGAGCACGATGGCGCGCAGGCGGCCATAGCCTTCGGCATCGTCCGGGAGGGCGTTCCCGTCCGCCGGAAAGGCCTCCAGGTTCTGGGTGCCGTAGTTAACCCGTACGGAGACCCCGGCGATCTCCTGCATCCAGTTCGCCGAGGGGCCGGCCAGGACTAGGACCGCGCTCCCGGCCAGGACCGGACGGAGGGATCCGAAATCCCGCATCGGTTCGGGCAGGAGTTCCCGCCCCGAGACCCTGGCCGAGGCGGTCAGCCCCCCCAGCTGTTGGGGGCAGAAGAAGCGCAGGACCTGGCGCTGACGGGCTCCGGGCGGGAGATCGACCTCCTGCTCCACCTGTTGGATGACGACGAGGGAGTTGTTCTGGACCTCCAGGCCCAGGCGGATCTTCACAGGAGAGGGTCCGGGATTGCTCAGATCGAAGACCGCGCTCTGCCAGCCCTGCACGAGACTGCCGTCATGCCCCACGGAGACCCTGGCTCCGGGCTCCCCCCCTGCCGGCGCATCCTCGGCCCGGGCGGGGAGAGGGGCGGCGGCAACAAGAAGAAGGAGGGCTAGGAGAGGGGCTTGGCGGATCACGAAGGCCAAGCTTGCCTTGCCCCCGCGCACGACGCAAGGGCGATCCGTTATCATCCGCCGCCGTGCCCCAGCCCCATCCGTTGGCAGAGACCCTGGCCTGTCCCGCATGCTCCGGGGACGTCACCCTCGACACGAACGTCGCGACCTGTGTCCTCTGCGGCAGGGCCTACCGGGTGGTCCACGGCGTGCCCTGGATGCTGGAAGGGCATCTCGACGCCGAGGACGACCACTTCGAGACCGTCTCCCTCGACGTCATCCACTACATCAACCACCACAAGGATCCCTGGCGTCTCTTCACCCGGGGGGTCGAGGAGGACGCCCTCGGCCACATCCTGGCGGGCCTGGACGGGAGCCGTCGCGTGCTGGATCTGGGCGGCGGGCCGGGCTTCTACGCGGACCGTCTGCGCCAGGCCGGCAAGGAGATGGTGGTCTGCGACCTGGCCAAGCACTTCGTGATGAAGGGCAGTGTGCTTTTCCCCCAGCAGTCGTATGCCCTGGGGGACGCGACGACCCTTCCTTTCCGGGACGCCAGCTTCGACGGCGTGGTCTGCTTCCGGAGCATGATCTACGTGAAGGACCTGCCGAGCGCATTGCGGGAGATCCACCGGGTGCTTCGCCCCGGGGGACGGCTCTGTTTCATGGACCGCAACCGCTGGTCTCCCCTGCACTGGTGGAAGTACCGGACGGGCCAGTACAACTCGACGATCGGCGAGTTCCCCTTCTACTTCACGAAGCCCGCGTTGGGGCGGATGCTGAGGGAGGCGGGATTCCCGGACACGCGCTGGACGGGGGACCATGTCTGCATTCCCCTTCTCTTCCCTATTCCGTCGCTGATGAAACCGGGGCTGAGGCTCAGGGCCTCCCAGGCTTTGGCCCGCCTCCTGCCGTGCTTTTCGTTTTATCTGGTCGCGCACGCCAGGAAGCCGTGAACTGGAAATCCCCTCTAGAACGGGCTATACTTCCTCTATGAAGCGCAGGATGTCCGCCGGGAAGAAGGCTACCTATACTGTGGTCTTCGAGAAGGAGCCGGAAGGCGGCTACACCGTCCTCGTCCCAGCCCTTGCCGGGCTGGTCACCTTCGGACGCACCCTCCGAGAGGCCCGGACCATGGCGGCGGATGCCATCCTTTGCCACCTAGAAGGGCTACGCAAGGACGGGGAGCCCATCCCTCGGGAGACCGAGGTTGATGTCGAACGTCTCGAAGTCATCGTTCCCGCCGCGTGAGTTCCAGGCTTCCCAGCCTGAAGCCCCGGGAGGTCCTGAGAGCCCTCGAACGCGCGGGTTTCTACATCCACCACCAAGGCGGAACCAGCCATGCTCAACTGAGGCATGCCACGGATCCTTCCAAGCGCGTCACCCTTCCCTGCCACCAGGGGTTCGACCTCCCCCGCGGCACCCTGCGCTCCATCCTGAAGCAAGCCGGGATGACACCGGAAGAGTTTCTCCAATACCTCTAGCCCCGCCCTTGCATCCTCCGCCCGGCCCCCTAGAATCCTAGCCCCATGAGCGAAGCCCCCCGCATCTTCCAGGTCGGCAAGGTCAAAATCGGCCACGGCGAGCCCCTCGGCCTCATCGCCGGCCCCTGCGTCATCGAGGAGCCGGACACCGTCCTCACCATCGCCGAGCGCCTGGTGAAGATCACCGAGCGCCTCAAGATCCCCTACATCTTCAAGGCCTCCTATGAGAAGGACAACCGCGGCACCGAGAGGAACTACCGCGGCCCCGGCGGGACGGAAGGCCTCAAGCTCCTCAAAAAGGTCCGGGACACCTTCGGCTGCCCCGTGCTCTCCGACGTTCATCGCGGCATCGACGCGGCCGAGGCGGCCGAGTACCTCGACGTCCTCCAGGTCCCCGCCTATCTCTGCCAGCAGACCGAGCTCCTCCAGTCGATCGGCAAGACCGGCAAGGGCGTGAACGTCAAGAAGGGCCAGTTCCTCGCCCCCGAGGGGATGGCCGGCGCCGTGAGCAAATTGAAAAGCGTCGGCAACACCAACGTCCTCTTGACCGAGCGCGGCTCCAGCTTCGGCTACAACCGCCTGGTCTCCGACCTGCGCGCCCTTCCCATCATGAAGGAGACCGGCTGCCCCGTCGTCTTCGACGCCACCCACATCATCCGCCTCTACGGCCTGCCCAGCTCGGACCCCCGCGGGGGCGAGCCCCAGTACGTCCCCATGCTGGTGCGCGCCGGGATCGCGGCCGGGGCGAACGCGCTGTTTCTGGAGACCCATTTCAACCCGACCGGGGCCTGGTGCGACGCGGCCAGCATGATCCACCTCGACAAGCTGGAGCCCCTTCTCGAGCAGGCCGTCGAGCTGGCCGCCCTCACCCGCAAGTGGGGACTGGCCTGACAGGATCCGTTCCCTGTCACCTCGGGGAAGACACCGAAGGACATCTGCTTCCGATTGCGACAGTTGTAACTTGTTTTTCTTCAATGGGATACGTCGCATGCTGAGGCTTGAATCCGGGCGCGAAGGTTCGGCATTTCATTTGCTTCCTATCCTGGGATGCATCCTGTCCTGCAAGCAGTTCTCCTCGGTTCGTTGATCGCCACCCTTCCTGCCCGGTCGGCTGAGACCCCCTTCTCCGTCCTTCGGGTCACCCGGGGCAATGCGGTCTCCTACGTCGTTGTGGAGACGGCGAAGGTGACGGCGGAGGCGATGGCACAGAAAAGGCTGGCCGAGTTCGAGATCGAGACATGGAAGGCTGGCCGGGACGCCTTCCTGAAACAGCATCGGGGCCTGGGCCTTGAGTATCCCGATCTCTCCCCCCTGCCCGCCCTCGTCTCCCCGGTGCGCAGTTTCCTCTCGCAGCAGACCGCACAGCAGATCGCAAGCACCTGGCAGACGGAGGTCGATTCCCGCCATGCCCTGATCCGCATCGCCGAGTACGTCGAGATCCAGGGCAGGGACAAGCTCTCCGGCGCGACGGGGACGGCAGGATGGCAACGCCGGATCCAGGTCGAGAGCCTCCCTTTCGGCAGGCTTCGGGAACGAGAGACTGCGGCCCGGCGCACCTGGTGTCAGGCCATGATGTTCTGGCATTCTTCCTTCCGCGATCGAAAAAGCCGCACGCTCTACTCCGCGCCTCCGGAGAGCTATCGGACCTGGGACGAGTATTACACTGCCCTTGACGTCCTGATGTCCGAGGGAGGGCTGCGCCCGAAGCCCACCTGTCCGAAACTCAGGATCCTGGACGGGAACCTCCGTCCCCTGGCGGCCCAGGTGGAGGCAAGCAGACAGCGGCAGGACGAGAAGGACGAGAAGAGCGCGCGGGTCAAGATGGCCGGCATGCAGCTGCGCAGACGCTAGCAGAACTGCCGCCCCTTGCCGCCGCCCCCCCGGCGGCCTTAAGATCCCCGCCGTCCCGGAACCCCCTCATCAGGAGCCCCTGCCCCCATGAAGATCTTCCTCGACACCGCCAACGCCGCCGAGATCCAGGCCGCCCTCGAACTGGGCCTCTGTGACGGGGTCACCACCAATCCCTCCCTGCTGGCCAGGGAGAAGGGGACGCCCGAAGCTATCCTCAAGAACCTGCTCAAGATCGTGCCCGGCCCCGTGAACTGCGAGTGCGTCTCCCTGGACGCCGCCGGCATCATCGCCGAAGGGAAGAACTTTGCCACCTGGGGCAAGAACGTCGTCGTCAAGGTCGCCATGAACCATGAGGGCCTCAAGGCCGTCAACGCCCTGCACCGCCTGGGCATCCCCACCAACGTCACCCTGATCTTCTCCGCCAGCCAGGCCTACCTGGCTTCCAAGGCCGGGGCCTCCTACGTGTCCCCCTTCATCGGCCGCCTGGATGACATCTCGCAGGACGGGATGCAGCTGATCCGCGACCTCGCGGCCATCTTCCGCAACTATCCCGCCATGAAGACCGAGATCCTGACCGCCTCGGTGCGCAACCCCAACCACATGATCCAGGCCATGCTGGCCGGCTCCCACATCGCCACCGCCCCGGCCAAGGTCCTCCTCGACATGGAGAAGCACCCGCTGACCGATATCGGGATCCAGAAGTTCCTCGAGGACCACAAGAAGTCCCAGTCGGCCAAGTGACCCTGCGCATCCTCCTGGTCCGCCTCGGGGCCCTGGGGGACATCGTCCACCTCCTGCCCGCCCTCGACGCGTTGAGGCGGGCCAAACCGGATGCCCGCATCACCTGGGCCTGTGAAGACCGCTTCGCCGGGCTCCTCAAGGGTCATCCCCAGATCGACCGGCTGGTCGAGGTCCCCCGCCGCAAGGCGAAGCAGTCGGGCTTCAATGCCTGGACGGACTTCGTGAAAGAGCTCCGCAGCGAGCCGTATGACGTCGCGGTGGATCTCCAGGGTCTGATGAAGGCGGCCTGGATCGTCCGCGTCTCCGGCGCGAAGGAGCGCCTGGGCTATGCGCCCCCGATCTCACGCGAGGGGTCCCACCTTTTCATGACCCGGACCGTGGACATCCCCTCCGATCCGGCTTCGGAGCACCATACCCTGAGGGCCATCACGCTGCTGGGCGTCTCCCCGGAAGGAGCCCGGCCCCGACTTCCCCGTAGCCCTGAGGCCGCCCGCCAGGCCGAGGAGGCCCTGGGGCCCAGGCGGGGGAACTCCCCGCGCATCGCCCTCTGGCCGGCCTCCAGCCCGGGCACCCGCTACCGGCGCTGGGATCCCGCCCGCTACGTCGAGGTCGCGCGGGCATTGGCGCAAGAGGACGGCGCCGAGATCCTGGTCCCCCAAGGTGTGGACGACGAGGGCCTGGCCGCTTCCATCGTGGCGAAGCTGGACGGTCGTGCCCGGCTTCTTCCCTTCCTACCGATTCCCGGATTAATAGAAATCCTGGCCCGGCTCGACGTGTTGGTCGGCGGGGACTCGGGCCCGGCCCACCTGGCCTGCGCGTTGGGGACGCCCACGGTGATGATCTTCGGAGCCAAGGATCCGGACCGTTATGCGCCCTGGGGCGGGCCCCTGGCGCCGGTCTACCACCCGATCGGCTGCAACCCCTGCCGCAACACCTGGTGCGAGCATGTGAGCTGCCTGGACCGGGTGACGGCTGCCGAGGTCCTGGCGGCCGCAAGGGGGTTTCTGAGGCGCTGAGCACCCTGGGACCTACTCCGCCATGGAGCAGGTTACGTCCACCCGCTTGGGCGCTTCCGGAAGGAGCACGATCAGGGCACTGCGCCGCATGGGCATGTCGATGCGACCCAGACAGGCATGTCGGACGACCAGCTTCCCGGCCAGCAGGTGCACGTCGAAGTCTCCCGTCTCCCCGTGGAGGTACAGCGCCCTCACCAGGAAGAGCCTGGTTCCTGCGGGCGGGCGGACCTCCCTGACCCCCACAAAGCGAGAATCCTCGAGAAGTATGCAGGACTGCTTCTCCAACAACTTTTCGGCATAGTCCCTCCGGGAGGCCGCAACCTCCCAGCAGGGGATTTCCCTGGCGGCGGGCCAGTCGAAGGCGCTTTCGGGAGCCTGATGCCAAGCGTCCGCCTTCAGGTCCTTCTTCCCTTTCGCCCTGGAGGAGCTTTTACGGGGTGACTGCAGAGCGGTCTTGAGCCAAGCCTTGGCTTCCCCTGCCGAAGAGAAGGTCTTTCCGGCGATCGCCCCCAGAGCTGACAGAGCCCTCTCGGAGACCTTCCCTCCATGCTCGCTCCTGGCGTCGTCGAGCAGCTCCCCCAGCCGGGCAGCACAGGATCTCTCCTGGAGTTCCTCCGCCAAGCGGCAGCCCCAGCCCCTCTGGGAGGCGCCCTCGTGATCCAGCAGTTTGCTGATCGCGGGAAGAGCGGCCTTTCCCGCTTCGCAGAGCGTCCCGAAGGCGGCCGCGGCGGACTCGGGATCATCCCCGGTCAGAAGCGGCTGCAGATCCCGCTCGATGCGGGTCTGGAGGGCCTTCTCCACCCGCGCCTGCACTTCCAAGGGGACGCAGGACCCTCCGCCTTGGTCATCACTCTCCTTCCAACCACCTTTCCCGTCGGGCACCAGGAAGCAGATGCAGGTTGCTCCTGACTTCCCCTCGAAGGAGGAACGCCAGGATCCTCCGGGGATCCTTCCATCGGTCTCCCCGGAGGGCGCGCGCCATTGCAGGGCGATGGCGCCGCCGGGATCCTTCCCGTAGAGGATCTTCCTGACCTCCAGCGTGGCGCTGCGCTCGCCCGTTTCCTCGTCGATCTCCACCTTGCCCAGGGCGCCGACCACGACGAGGGAGGCGGAGGCGGCGGCCTCCTCGGGCGATTCTGGAGGGGGCAGGGCCGCCAGGGCCGTGGAGACGACGATCACGAAACCGGACAAAAGAAGGGAGAAACGCATGGAGTGACCTCCTAAGGGGTTTTCTTCTCGCCCACCAGGACCTCGGCGTTGTCCACCCAGAGGGCGAAGTAGGGCTGGGCGCTGTCCTTGCGCTTCAGGAGAAGCAGGAAGGGATCGTCGAAGACCAGGCGCATGAACCTTGGGCGCGCGGGAGGGCCGGGGGGCTCAGAGGGTATCATTTCCGGGAGACACACCTCGATCACCGCTCGGGAACGGAGCTCAGAGCCCTTCTCGTCCAGCTTGAATCGGAGGGTCTGGAGGGCCGTGGCGATCACGCCCCGCTCCGGACGGTAGGCCGGGATGTCCAGGGTGTTTCCCACCAGCTCCTGGAAGTCGTGGCGGACATCGAAATCCAGGAGAGGAATCTTGAGGAGCGTGGCCTCCTCGATCCCCACCCCCTTCGAAGCTTGGCGCAAGGAGAGCGCGGTCTGCACGGTCTCCTGGAGGGTTCCACGGGGCTTCATATGGGCCAGAATGATCTCCTCCCCCTCTTGGGTCGGCTGGAGCGCCACGACGAAGTCCTTGCGGGAATCCTCCCAGTCGTAGCCATAGACACGGATCTGGTCGAGCATCTCCGAGGTGTCCCCCTTGGGTACCTCAAATCCGAAGCTCCGGACGGCCTGTCCGTCTCCGGTGCCGAAGCGGAAAGGTTGGTCCACCGTTTCGGTCTTACCAAGGGGATGTCGGAAGCCGAGATCCCGCGACAGGAAAGCGTAGGCCAAAAGGCTTGAGGGCCCCTGCCCCATCTGTTCCAGGAAGGGATCCTTCCCCTGCCGGAAGGTCTTTTCCAGTGCCGCGTTGATCCTGTCCTTGATCCCGTCCTTCACGAATCCCGCCATCGCCACATAGCTTCCATCCGGGAGGTCCTTCTTCCCCGGCCCTCCAGCATTGAGCTTGTCAGCCAGGTCCCAAGGCTTGTCGAGGGCGACCTTTCCCCCGGCCAGCTCTTTGAGCTCGTCCCAGGCCAGTTGGAAGGTAGCGCAGTAGAGGACGTTCTTGCCGGCCTCCATGGGGCAACCCATGTGGGGCGTGACCAGGGTGCGCTTCAGGTCCGTGGTCTTGGCGATGAGGTGGGTGTCCGGGTCCGTGGTGAAGAAGTAGGCGGTCAGGCCCCCGGCCGTGGCCAGAATCGCGGCTGCGGCCGCGGCCTTGCCCTTCCCGCTTCCCAGACAGGCCAGGACGCCCATGACCCAGCCGGCCCGCTTGGCCCGGCCCTTGAGGGTTTCCAACGCCCTGGCATGGTGGATGGAGACGGTGGGCTCGGAAACCCCCAGCTTCTCCGCGACGGCCGCATTGGACAGGTTCTCGAAGTAGCGCATCTTGAGCACCTCCCGTTGTTTCGTAGGAAGCGAGGCGAACTGGGACAGCACCCAGCGGATCCTCTCCTCGTTCATCGGATCGGGATCCCCGGACACGGCGGCATCGTCAGACAAAGGCTTTTCCACGGCGCGCATGCGGGCGGCCCTCCCCCTCAGGCGCAGGGTCAGGTTGCGGGAGATGACCCCCATCCAGCCCTCGGCCTGCCTTCCCTTCCACAGTCCTTCCTGCTCCAGGATGCGCACGCAGCACTCCTGGGTGACGTCGTCCGAAAGCCCGTAGGATCCGCCCAGGCGACGGACGGTCTTTCGGATCTCGGGGAGCTGGTCGGCCAGGCGAGTGCGGTATTCGTCCATGACCCGATAGATACCCCAGGCTTCCAACAATTAGACAGGGAATTCGGGATTCTCCGCACGTATCCTGTTTCGCCATGAAGCGGATCCTGGGCATCCTGCTCGTCCTGCTGGCGTCCTCTGCTGCCGGAGAGGCGCCGGAGGGCAAGGACCTCTACGGCGACCCCCTCCCCCCCGGAGTCCTGCTTCGCCTGGGAACGGTGCGCCTGAGGCAGCCCCGCCAGGAGGAGTGTCGCCCGATCTTCTCCCCCGACGGATCCCGCCTGGCCTCCGGCGGCATGGAGGACACCGTGCGCGTCTGGGAGGCCTCCACCGGGGTGCAGCTCCTCAAGATCGGCGGGCATTCGGGCGGAGTCCGCTGCCTGGCCTTTTCTCCTGACGGGAAATCCCTGGCCTCCGCGGACGGCGACGGCTCCCTCCATGTCCGGGACGCCCTCACCGGGAAGGACGCCCTTCCCAGGCTCCAGACGCATCAGAAGAACCCGACCCGCCTGGCATACTCGCCGGACGGGGCCTTCCTCCTGATGACATGGGACGCCCCGGATGCGCCGGTCGGCCGAATCCCCGACAGCCGCGTCTCCATCGTGGACCTCTCCACCGGCAGGATCAGCATGGAATTCAAGGGCCACAGGGCCAGGGACATCGACGTGCACGGCCGCCGCGTGGCCATCGGGGGCAAGGAGATCCATCTTTGGGACGCCGCCAAGACCGGAGGGCATGCCACCCTCGTTCCTGATCCGGGCCCTCCCGCCTTCCTTGCGCTTTCCCCCGACGGGAAGCTCCTGGCCTGGGGCACGGCGGACGGAACCCTGGCCCTCTGGGACTTTGCCGCCGACCGCAAGGTCTTCCACGCCCCCCGCCGACCGTCCAGCCTGGCCCAGGCGCCATTCTCCCCGGACGGGAAGACCCTGGCCTCTGCCGATGGTCCGGACGTCTGCCTCTGGGAGACCGCCACCGGCAAGCTCCTGGCAAGGCTCAAGGGGCATGGCGCGGCGGTGACCTGTCTGCGCTTTTCGGGGGACGGCCACGTCCTGGCCTCTGGAGGCACGGACCACGAGATCCGGCTCTGGGACCTGGCGTCCCGGAGCGAATCCTGTTGCCTGAGGGGGCATGCCAAGGCTGTGCAGGGTCTGGAGCTCTCTGCCGACGGCCGTGTCCTGGCATCCATGGATATCAACGGGGGATTCCGGCTTTGGGGTCTCCTGGAAGGGGCAGGGGAAGGGAAGGAGAGTCTGAAGCTGGAGATTCCGAACCGCCGCATGCCCGGGCTCTCCCCCGACGGGAAGCTCCTGGCCGCGGGGTTCGGCAACGCCCTGAAGCTCTGGGATACGGCCACGGGGAAGGAGGCATCCGACCGTTCCGGGCACGAGGACGAGGTCCTGGCCCTGGCCTGGTCGGCGGATGGCCGGACCCTGGCCTCCGGCGGAGAGGATCAGGCCGTCCGCGTCTGGGAGGCTTCCACCGGAAAGGTGCTGGCCGTCCGTCACGGTCATCGGAACCGGGTGAACCGGCTGATCTTCCTCCCGGACGGGGTCCTGGGATCCGGAAGCACTGACGGGGCCGTCCTGGCCTGGCATCCGGGCGAAGAGGATGCCCGGGAGCGCCGGGAGCCTGCCGGGCAGATCTACGCCTTCTCCGAAGACGGGAAGCTGGAGGCCGCGGACGCCTTCAACCACAGGCTGCGTTTCCTCGAAACCAACACCGGCAGGGAACTCTTCCAGATCCCCCTGGGCGACGAGGGTTGGGTGGTCTCGGCCCGCTTCTCCCCGGACGGCAAGATCCTGGCCACGGGCATGGGGGACAAGACCCTGCGTCTCTGGGACACTCAGACCGGCAAGGAGCTTGCTGTAATGAAGGGACATCCCGGCCAGGTCTACAGCCTGGCCTTCACCCCGGACGGAAAGCGCCTGGCTGCGGGGGACGGCATGGGAGGCCTGGCCCTCTGGGACCTGGCTTCCGGAAAGCCCGTCTACCTGGCCGGACAGAAGGGCGGGGCGATCCAGGCCCTGGCCTTCTCCCCCGACGGGAAGGTCCTGGCGGCCTCCGACGGCTTCAGCAGCATCCACCTCAAGGACGCCGCGACGGGGGCGGCCCTGAAGGACCTCCCCGGGCACGAGGGCGTCGTCCGCGCCCTGGCCTTTTCTCCCGACGGCAGGCGCCTGGCCTCCGCAAGCGACGACACCACCGTCCTGATCTGGGATCTTGCGGGCGGGAAGCCGTGACCGCGACCCTCCGGCCTCCACCGAAAAAGCGCCTCTCGGCATGAAGGTGCGGCTATCCTGCCCGTCCTGCCCGAAGGCCTTGAGGAGGATCCCGATGAGCCGTCGCATCCTGACCGTCGTTTTCAGCCTGGCGTTCCTCTCTTCTTCGGCCCCGGCCTGGGCCGAACCCGCGCCGGAGGGGAAGCCCCTCGTGACGGAGGCCGCAGATTTTGAGAAGCTGACCGCCGAACTCGGGGATCCGGCCTTCAAGGTCCGGGAAGCCGCGTCGGAGGAGCTGGCACGCCGCGGGGAGGCGGCAAGGGAGCCCCTGTCGCGGGCTCTTCTTTCCACGGACCTCGAGGTGAAGGCCCGCGCCCAGGCCCTCCTGAAAACCCTGGATGCGGCACGGGATCCCAAGCCCTACAAGGCCGTCCTGCCCGAAGACGAGCGCACGGCGCTCCTGAAGCTCCTACTGGAGAAGAACATGAAGGAGATGATGCCCCCGCTTCCTCCGGGGCCCAACAACGGCCCCCGGATCCAGATCAATATGAACGGCCTGGCGATCGACCAGGACGACCTGGCCCTCCTCAAGGCCATGAGGGGGGCCCAGGTGCCATCCCTGGGAGTCCTCAAGGCCACCTCCTGCCCCGCGGAACTTGCTGAGCAGTTGAGGATCAAGGGCGGGATCCTGGTACGGGATGTCCCTCCCGACGCTCCGGAGGGAGGGCTCCGCAGGAACGACCTGATCCTCGCAGCGGGCGGGACCGAACTCGCCGATCCGGAAGCGCTCGAGGCTCTTGCGGCCGCCTCCGACGGGAAGCCCCTGGAGCTGACGGTCCTGCGCAAGGGGGAGAAAATAGCTGTCGCCGTCACGCCGCATAAGGCCCCCTGAAGGCAGGGATTGATGTCTTGAGTTTCGATCCCCGGAGGCTATCCTGAGGGGTATGGCAAGACGCCCTTCAGGGCTCGCCCTTCTCATCGTGATCTCGGTCCTGGGCCTGATCTCCGTCCTGGCGATGTGCTTCATAACCGTGGCCCAGCTGGAGAGGCGGGCCACCGAGCGGCGTGTGAATGCTACGAGGGCCCTTCTCCTGGCTCGCAGCGGCCTGGAGGATGTCCTGGCCAGGCTGGCGTTGGGCCAGGACCCGGAATCCGCCGTGTGTCGTTATGAGGGCGAGGACCAGAACGCCAATGCCATCCTGGACGCGTCCGAGGCCTCCGCCGAGATCTACGGCCCTGGGATGCTGGACCGGGACGCCTGTCCGCTGGACCAGGCGAGACGGCCCAGCTTCTGTGTCCTCAATGCATCCGACCCTCTCCAGCGTCCGGAGGACGGCAGGCTGCGCGGCTATTCCGGGCGCCTTTCGGGGGAGGCCTCCCCCGACGGGAACGTCTATGCCCTGAAGATCGCTTCAGGAGGCTTCCACATCAACGGCGGCGACCCTGCCCAGCCCGCCAATGTTGGTTACAACGCGGTGCTGTTCCGCATGATGGGGATCCTGGCCCGGGAGATCGGGCCTCCCCTGGCCCAGGTCGATGGGGAGAACCTGCTCTCCCAGAGACCCCTTCAGGGCTGGAGCACATTCGCCGAGGTCCGGGATCTGGCCCTGGGGGGAAGCCAGGCCAAGCTGGATGCCCTCCAGCCCTACCTGGCCCTCCGGGCCTGGACGGACAAGCGGGTGATCGCCCCCAACGCCACCGACGGGACCGCAGGAAGCGTGAACCAGGTGAACAAGGGGTACCTCTGCTGGGGCGACATCAAGCGGGACCGTCGAAATCCGGCCAAACCCTCCAGCCGGGCCCCGGATTTCGAGAGGATGCCGCGCACCCCCGCAGGCAGGGTGGTGGGTCGCTCGCCCGTGGACCTGGCCTGGGCCCGCACCCGCCGCCCGGCCCTCAGCGCCCTGCTCGAAGGCCTGAGCGGGCTCTACCTGGACGAGGACACGGCATGTCTCCGGATCGTCCCGATCCAGCCTGCCGAGCTCTGCGGGACCCTCAGGGCGGTGACCCTGACCGCCACCTCAGGCCTGCTTTCCACGGCCCTGAACGCCTTTATGGGGTCCGGTTCCAACGTCTCCACCTGGCAGCAGTTCAACACGTTCTGTGATGGCATCCCCTTCCTTGCCGTCGCCGGCGTGTCGACCACGGACATCAAGGCAGTCCGGGACCTGATCAAGGCCAACTTCAACCCCAACAGCGACCTCAATAAATTCAATCCCTGTCGCGGGGCGTGGAAGCACGTCGACAAGAGCGACCTGCTGGCCTATTCGACGGAATTCAGTCTGACGCCGATCCAGGCGAGACGGGTGGAATGCCTCGGCCTCGTCCTGGCTCCCTCGGGACGCATCCTGGCCCGCCGCACGCTCGAGGCTACGGTTTCGCCTCCCGGCGTGGTGAGGCTGGCCACCCAGCGGGAGATGGTCTCAGAGGATCTCGGGAACCTCGACATGCCCGGGGACGAGCGGAACCCACGGCTTCCGGGCTATTGCGTCAACGGCACCTCTGCCTTCCTCAATCCCAGCAACGGGACGGACAGGACCTGGGGCCAGGCCCTCGACACGACCTCGATCCCAATGCCCGGCTACTCGGCGGCCAGCGGCAACTGGATGGGAGGGGCCAGCAAGGGCGTTGCGCTCCAGACCTATCCGGAACCCTGCTTCGACACCACGCCGAACCAGACCATGCCACCGACCTACCCGGATGCCACGGGGACAAGACTTGCCATCAACCCTGCGGACTATGCAGGCGGTATCCAGCTGGCCGCGGTGGAGACCGCCAGGGACGCCTTCTACACCGCCGGAAGCGATATTCGCAGGATGACCCTGCTCAGCCGCTTCGACGACGGGTTCGACCTGGACGACTGGGACACCCTTGCCGCGGCCAGCCGGAACTGCCTGCCCGCCGCCCTCCAACCGACCACGGCGGAGCTCGGCCTCAGCGTCTGGTGCTCGAACGTGGGTTCCAAGCTCAACAACCTCTATCCGGACGGGGCCTACTGTGAGGCCTCGAACTTCCCCTCCTATTACGACAAGGACAACTGCCATGGGACCCACGGGGTCCTGTCCTTTTGGGTGAAGACCAACTACTCCCTCCCGTACCCCCACCAGGTGATCGGGGAGCCTCATTTGCCTGCCGATTGGCGTTCCCATGCCTTCCTCATGCGCACCAAGACCGTCACCGTCTCCCCCCGTAGGACCCAGTTCAACTTCCTCGGGGACGGACATGGCGCCTCCGGCATGCTGGGCTTCACCCTGCGCATGGAGATCGGCGCCTCGACGGACGACGACATCGGTATCGAGGGCAACTGGCGTGCGGCCCGCCCGGCCGCGCACACTTGGCACCTGCTGACCTATGGTTGGGACTTCCTGTCCGCCCTGTTGGACGATGTCGGAGAGCTGGTCGTGGACGGAGGTGCACCTGGACAGGTGGCAACCCAGAACAGCTATACTGGAGCCGTGCCCGGGTCCGCCTCGACGTGGACCTCGGGCGAAGATATCGCCCCTCCCGGCCATACCCTGGCCCTGGGAATCAGCGGCAGCTGGCTGATTTGGGGAAACCTCACGGATGGCAAGATGCAGGGCCCCGCCTCCGGGCCGGATGCCACCCTGGACGAACTCGCGATCTGGGATTTCGGAGGGGCCAGCGTGCTTGCCGGAGCGAATATCGCGGCCCCGCCGGAAGTTCCGGTCGCCGTTCCCAAGACCCTGGCCGAGCACCGCTATGCGGCAGGGCGCTACTACAAGGGGTGTCTGTACGCCCCGGCCTGGAGCCATCCCAACCTCGACAACGAGGCTGGGGCCTGGATCAGCGCCCCCCTGCCCCTTCCCCAGGGCTCCCGCCTGCAGGAGATCCGCTGGACCTGGTACAATCCGGCGTCCTACCCCGCACCGGCGGCGGACCTCTCCACGGACTATGCGGAGGTGGAGCTGCTTAAGCCCGACCTCTCGGACTACCTGTTGGGTCCCCTCGACTGGGCCTCCCCGGATGCCGCCAGTTCGCGCTCTGCGCTGGCGGCCGGGGCTGGCCCCTCCCTGCAGTCCTGGCGGCCCGGCAGGCTCCTGCCCTCGCCGTTCCGCCTCAGGGTCCTGTTCGAGCGGGGAAACCCCACCCTGGTGACCGACGATACGCCCATCCTGGAGTCCCCGGTGCTCGACGACCTCATGATCGTCTACCTTCCGCCGGGCGGTTTGCGCCTCCTCGACTGTATCGAACGGTGACCCCTCCCCGGCCCGCCTCCCTTCCCGGCCACGTCCGGCAGGGCCTTGTCCTGATCGTCGTGGTCGGCATCCTGGGCGTCCTGGCCGTCCTGGCAACCGGCTTCATCACCATGGCCCAGCTCGAGCGCCGGGCCTCCCAGCAGCGCATCCATGCGACCCAGGCCCTCTTCCTGGCCCGTTCCGGCATCGAGGACGTCCTGGCGCGCATCACCCTGGGGCAGGATCCCCAGGGCAGGACCGAGCGCTACCGCGGAGAGGACTGGGATGCCGACGGGACCCTGGCTGCGGAGGCCATGTTCGAGACCTGGCGACGTGGGGTCCTGGACGTGGAGGAGTGCCCGCTGCGGTTTGCGCTCCGTCCCAGCTTCCCTGTCCTGGGGACGGACCCGATCCGGCGCCGGCCCGTCTGGATCCCCCAGCAGGAAGGCCCGCCGAAGGGGTACTCCGGAAGCCTGGGCCCGGCCGGATTTTATGCGCTCAAGGTGGAGGACGAATCCGGGAAGATCTGCGTGAACGGCGGTTTCCTGGACGCCGCCGACAGGGATGCCGACGGGATCCCGGACCACCGGGATCAGGACGTGACGACCCCGCCTCCGGGAACGGGAAGAGGCTGGAACCGGCAGCTGGCGAGGATCCTGGGATGCCTGGGACGCCGTCTGAGCCTGCCGGCCCTCGGGACGCTTCTCATGACGAATCGCCCCGAGGGAGGCTACAGGACCCTGGCCCAGGTGCAGGCGGCGGCAGGGACCTCCGTGGACCTTTCCCCCTACCTCTGCCTGCACGCCTGGACGGACGTCCGGGTGGTCAGGCCCAACGTCCGCACGAGCAACTTCCTCGCCGTGAACGACCTAAAAAAGGATCGTGGTCCCCTGTCCCTGGAGGAAGGCGGACGGCCCCCGGTGAACTTGAATGCCGCCCATCCCAAGGTCCTGGAATCCCTGCTGGAAGGGATCCAGGGGAAATTCCACGTGAACCTATCGGCTGCTCCGGAACGCTACACCGTCTCTTCCCGGAGCGCCGCCCTGGTCTCCGCCGCCCTGGTCGTCCGGCGGGAGGAGAGCCCGTGGAGGACCTGGGGGGAATTCGGGGCCTTCCTGGACTCCCTGGCCTCCACCGCGATCAGCGGCTATTACGTGCCGGGGCAGGAACCCGTCTGCGGAGACCTGGGGGCGGCGGATATGCTGAAGGCCAACTTCGATCCCAACACCCTGCTTGAGAAGCAGATGCCCGACGGGATCTCCTGGCGATGGTTCGACAAGTCCGACCTCTCCATCGGGTCCACCGAAGGAAGCCTGGGACCTACGGGGATCTTCCGCGTGGAGTCCCTGGGGAGGGTCTCCTCCCCGTCCGGCAGGCTCCTGGCCTCGGCGTCCCTTTCCGCCACGGTCCGGGCCTTCGACCTCCTGCGTCAGACCTCCCAGAAGGACTTTGTCTCCGGCCGGACCCCGAACGGCGGCGACACGAGCTATCTTTCCCTCGCGGCCCTTTCCCCTGCGCCGCCTTTTCCCCTGCCCCGGCGCACTGCGGGCGCGGAGGCCTCCTGGAACACCTGGAACCGGGGCCAGGGGCTGGCCGTGCTGACGTATCCCTGCGCGATCCCTGCCGTGAATGCCGGCCAGGCCGCGGACTTCGACGGATGCATCGCTCTGGCTACCTTGGAGTGCCCCCACACCCCACCGGCCTTGGGAAACCTTCGCTTCCTCCATCACTTCGACGACGGGTGGGAAGCCGACCTGGCCGTCGCAGGCGGGACGCTCCAACCGGGTCCCGCCGGCACCGGAGGGAGCCTCCAGAGGGATCCCGCCCGCTCGGTCTGGCCGCCCTCCGGGATCGAGCCCTCCACCCTCCATCCCGACGGAGCCTATCTCCAGCTGGGGCGAAGTCCCGCCTACCTGGCGGCAAACCTTCCCGAGGATGCCGACGCCACGAGCGATCACGGCGCACTCTCGTACTGGACCAAGCGCAATGTCCTGGACGCCTGGGGACAGGCCGATTTCTGCGTGGCCCGCCGCAGACTGCAGGCCGGTCGGGCCAACCTCCAGTCCCTCCTCATCGGCTCCGTGGGTCCCGGCTACCTGTCCCCCCATGGACTGGGCATCCTGCTGGAAAGCTGGGCCAGGGATACGAATTCGACCGACGCCTACCACGAGCGGGCCTGCCGTCAGGGCTTCCAGCGTTGCCACCAGCAGAACCTCTGGGGGAGCAACCGGGACTATCCCCTGGTCCCGGCCCTCCGCTGGCAGCTCGTGGGGGCCTTCTACGACGACGATCAGACCCTCGTGGGGAGGACGTCCACACACGCGTCCTGGGGATGGTGGAGGGTCCCTTGGAGCAGTATCAGCCGGAGCAGCCCTTCGACGCCGCCAGCGGGGAGAAGCTCGCCCCCGATCCCACCCATGTCTTCATCCTGGGCGTGGAGCGGCGCCTTTTCGACGACGCGGTGGGGTTGATGGCCGACTCGGTGGTGGACGAATTCGCGATCTGCGACTTCGGCGACGAGGCCGACGTGTCCAGGCCCGCCTTCGACGCCTGGATCCTGGAGCGCTTCCGGGACGGTCGCTACTACAAGGGGGACGACGGGGCCTTCCTGTCCGCCCCGCTCCTGGCCCAGGGCGGAGGCCGTCCCATCCACCTCCTGTCGGTCTCCTGGACCGCCCGTCTCCCCTCGGATTCGCGGACAGAGACCCACGTGGAGATCACGGGGGATGACGAGGCCCCCCAGCCCGTGATCCCCCGCCTTCAGGATCCGCGCCTGGCCAACGTCGGCATCGAGATGGATCTGCTCGGCGCCGACGGGACCCTTCGCTCCGATCCCATCCAGGTCCTGACTGCCGCCGGGGGGACCGCCGTGAGGCGGATGCTTCCAGGACTTCGCTACCGGGCCCGTTTCCGTACCGGCCCCCTGCTCGACCCCCTCACGGGCCTGCCTGACCCTGACGGCCAGCCGGTGCTGGAGACCCCCTTCCTGGACGACGTCACGTTCAGCTGGCAGGAGGCTTCGGGCCCCCGCGTGCTGGCATGGGATCGTTGAGATGGCGCCCGGCATTGCGCCGTCCCCTTTCCCCCCGTTAGACTCCCGTCGAGTGTCTTGCCGCAGGGGCATGCTCCTCATGATCGTGGCCGGCGTCCTGGGCGTCATGGCCGTCCTCTCCCTATGCTTCCTTACCCTGGCCCGCCTGGAGCGGAAGGCCAGCCAGCAGCGACTACACGGCACGAGGGCCTTCCTCCTGGCCCGCAGCGGACTGGAGGACTTCCTGGCCAGGACATCCGCCGGCCAGGACCCCGAATCCACGCTCAGCCGTTATGGAGGGGAGGACTGGAACGCCAATGGCCTCCTGGACCCCGCCGAGGCCTCTGCCGAGACTTTTGCCCCCGGTGTTCTGGACCTGGATGCCTGTCCCCTGAGCCAGGCGATGCGTCCCAGTTTCCCGGTTCGGAATACCTTCGGTCCCCTCCTGCGTCCGATGGACGGCAGATCCAGGGGATACAGCGGAAGTCTTGCGGGGAACGTCCAGACCTATGCCCTCAAGACGGGTGTCGGGGGCTTTCATGTCAACGGTGGCGATCCCGCCCAGCCCTCCGGCACCGGGTACAACGCGATGCTCCGTCGGATGCTGGGGATCCTGGCCCGTGAGATCGGTGGCGCAGTGACCCAGGCCGATGGGGAGGGCCTCGTGACACTGAGGCCGGCCCGCGGCTGGTCGTCCTACGTCGAGATCCGGCAACGGGCCTTGGGGGGGAGCCAGGCCAAGCTCGAGGCCCTCAAGCCCTATATCGCCCTGACGGCCTGGACGGACAAGCGTGTGATCGCTCCGAACGCGACGGAGGCCATGCTCAACCGCGCCTACTCCAGCTGGGGGGATCTCAAGCTGGATCGTGCCAACCCGGCCGACCCCTCCTCCCGTGCCCCGGATTTCGAGCGCATGCCCCGTGTGGCGGGCGGGAAGGTGGTGGGTCGGGCCCCCGTGGAGCTGACCTGGGCCAGGACCCGCAGACCTGCCCTGACTGCCCTCCTCGAGGGCCTGAGGGGGCTCTACCTCGACGAAGGTGCGGCCCTCCTTTCCCTCAACGACTACACCTACGAAACCTCCCCCTGGACGGCCTATGCGACATCGACGGCGGGAGCTACGACCCCACGTTGAAGCGTATCCTGGCCAACCTGGCCGAGGAGCTGGGAGCCCCTCTCGTGCGCCTGGACGGGGAGCGCCTGGTTACCCAGAGGCCGACCGGAGGATGGCAGTCCTTCGATCAGATCCGGGGGATGGCCTTGGGTGGAAGCTTCGTCAAATCGGAGCTTCTTCGCCCCTACCTCCTGCTGGACGCCTGGGTGGATCTGAAGGTCATCCGCCCCACCGCCACCCGCAACCTCCTGGGCAAGTATCCCAAAGGCTGGGCGGAGATCACCCGGGGCTCCAGCGACGACGGTCCCGGCACCATGGCTTATTTCACCGCCGGACGCAGCGCCCCCGTTCCCGGGTTTGAGCCCCGGGCCCCTGTCTCCCTCTCCTGGGCCCGTCTTCACAAGCCCGCCCTGGTCGCCCTGCTCCGGGACCTGGAGGGCGTCTTCCTGCACGAGGCCTGGCACAGCGTCGAGGCTTACGACAACACTTCGGCACGGGGAAACTGCATCGGGCTCTTGACCTCCCTGGTCGTCACCACGGCCGAGGCAAGACGGATCGCCGACCGGATGGCCGTCCCCGGTCTGGAACTCTCCACTTGGCAGGCCTTTCAGGATTTCTGCGACGCCCTTCCCGATGCCGTCTTCGTCGTTGCGAACCCCCAGGAGATCAAGGCCAAGAAGGACATGATCAAGGCCAACTTCAACCCGAACAGCGACCTGAACAAGTTCAATCCCAATCCCACGCTCTGGAAGTCGGTGGACAAGATGGACCTCCTGGTCTACTCGACCGAATTCAGCCTGTATCCCCAGAACGGCCACCTGGCTTCCGCAGCGGGACGCTTCTCCGGGTCGGTCCGGGTTCTCAAAGCAGCCCTCGCCGGACCCCAGGCCATCCGTCTCACCACCCAGAAGGAGTTCGTGGGGAACAGCCTGGGCCTGCTTCAGGTCGCAGGGGATGAGGGCGGTCTGCGCCAGCCCGGTTGGACGGCGGTCGGGGCTCCGGACTTCATCACCCAGAGCAAGGGGGACTCCAGGACCTGGGGGCATCGCCTCAACACCACAGGCGCCTACTCCGGAGGCTGGATGGACCTGGATTCCCAGGGCCTCTCCCTCCAGACCTATCCGGAGCCCTGCCTGAAGTCGGCAGGCCCTGAGGCCCTCTCCAATGCCGCCGCAAACTACGACGGGAACCTCCAGCTGGCGACGGTCGAGACCGTCGACGGCGCGCTCTACAACGTCCCCGGAACCCCGCCGGATCTCCGCTGCCTGGCCCGCTTCAACGACGATCTTGCCCTCGACGTCCACCCCTTCGCACTCGTCTCCGATGCCGACAACCAGCCGGATACCTGGCAGCCCCCCCTGACCAATTCCCTGATGGATCCTGTCCGTCCGAACACCCTTTTCCCGGACGGGTGCTACGCGGAGCGCAACCGGGCCCCGGGCTACCTGGACCGCGGGAACGTCAACGGCTTTCATGGTCTCCTCTCCTTCTGGATGAAGCCCAACTACGAGGGGCGGATCAGCCGGCGCGGGCGGGAGTACTTCCGCTGGACCAACTATTCCGGCGCGGACCCCCAGTTCTTCTTCCTGGGCTGGTACTCCAAGATCCGCTGCCGTTTCGAGATCGATCATTTCTTAAGCGATCAGAGCCGCGAGCACGAGTATACCACCCCGGATCGGAACCTCGACCCGAGGCGTTGGTACCTGGTCACCTTCTTCTGGGATACCCAGGCGACCGTCCTCAACGACCATGGAGAGCTTTTGCTAGACGACGGCATTGCCGCGTTGGACAGGGGGTCACCGGAAAGCTACCCCAATGCCGGAGTGAATCCCGGTGCGACGGACTTTACCCTGGACGCCCCGGAGGACGGGGTGAGCGCCACCATCAGGCCCCACAAGTTCTTCCTGGGAAAACGCGGGGCGTCCAAGGGGTCCGGAAATGACCGCACCGTCGGGAACAGCATCGGCACCGGGGCCGACGCCACCTTCGACGAGCTGGCGATCTGGGACTTCGGCCAGAATGCCGGATCGGCCAACATCCTGGCGGCCTCGCGCTATGGCGAGGGGCGCTATTACAAGGGCTGGGTGTATACCGACCTCGGCACGGCCCCCGTCCAGGACCAGGCGGGATCCTGGTTCTCCGCGCCGATCTCGCTGCCGTCCGCAAGCGTCGTCCGCCAGATCCACTGGACCTGGTACCGCCCGCCGTCCCTCCCCCAGGACTTCGCCGAGATGGAGCTGACGACCCCCTCGGGCTCCGCCTACCTGCTGCCCGAGGCCGAAAGCCGCTCCTCGAAAGCATTCGGCTGGAACCGGGACCTTCAATCCTGGCGGGTGTTCGGGCGGATTCCAGGCCCCTTCCGCCTCCACGCGGTCTTCCGGAGGCCCGCCGCCCTCCCCGCAGGAGCCCCCATCCTGGACTCCCCGGTGCTCGACGACCTGACCCTCCTGTACGCCCCCCAGCAGGGGCAACCCCTGGTCTCCTTCGGGGACGAGTAGGCGTCCTCATCTTGCTCCCCTGCCGGGGAGGCGGTATACTCCCCCGGCACTTCACCCGAGGTGCCCATGTCCCCGTCCTCCCCAGCCCACCAGCCCACCAGCCCTCCCCACCACGCGCCCCAGGTGCGTGAAGCCATCACCTTCGACGACGTCCTGGTGATGCCGGACTATTCCGAGGTCACTCCCGCCGAGGTGGATGTCCAGACCCGCTTCACCCCCAAGGTTGTGCTCCACATCCCCCTCTGCTCCGCCGCCATGGACACCGTGACCGAGGCCGCCCTGGCCATCGCCCTGGCCCAGGAGGGAGGCATCGGGGTCATCCACCGCAACCTTCCGATCGAGGCCCAGGCGCGCGAAGTGGAGAAGGTCAAGCGATCCGAGAACGGGGTCATCATGGATCCCCTCACCCTGCCCCCCTCGGCCACCCTGGGCGAGGCCAGACAGCTTATGACCGAGCGCGGGATCGGGGGCATCCCCATCCTGGACGGCGGCAAGCTCGTCGGCATCCTGACCAACCGGGACATGCGCTTCCAGAAGGACCTGGGCGCCAGGGTCTCCACCGTGATGACGCGGGACCGCCTGGTCAGCGCCCCTCTGGGGACGACGCTGGAGCAGGCCAAGGGCATCCTGCACGAGAACAAGGTCGAGAAGCTCCTGCTGGTGGACAGGCAGGGCCGCCTCAAGGGCCTCATCACCATCAAGGACATCCGCAAGATCGAGGAGTTCCCCCACGCCTGCCGGGATGCCCGCGGACGCCTGAGGACGGCCGCCGCGGTCGGCGTGAACGACTTCGACCGCGTGGCCGCCCTCGTGGCCCGCGAGGTGGACGTGATCGTGGTGGATACGGCCCACGGGCATTCGAGGAACGTGATCGAGACCGTCAAGGGCATCAAGAAGCGCTTCCCCATCGAGGTCGTGGCCGGCAACGTGGCGACCGCGGAAGGCGCCAAGGCCCTGATCCAGGCCGGCGCGGACGGCATCAAGGTCGGCATCGGGCCGGGCTCCATCTGCACCACCCGCATCACGGCGGGGATCGGCGTCCCCCAGATCTCGGCCATCCAGGACTGCGCCACCGAGACCCGCAAGGCCAAGGTGCCCCTGATCGCCGACGGGGGCATCCGCTACTCGGGCGACATCACCAAGGCCGTGGTGGCCGGGGCGGACTGCGTCATGATCGGCTCCCTGTTCGCCGGCACCACCGAATCCCCCGGGGAGACCGTCCTCCATCAGGGACGGGCCTACAAGGTCTGCCGCGGCATGGGCTCCCTCGGCGCCATGACGTCCGGCCAGGCCGGCAAGGAGCGCTACGGGCAGGGCCATATCAAGAGCACGGACAAGCTGGTGCCCGAAGGCATCGAAGGGGAGGTGCCCTTTTCCGGTCCCCTTTCCGCCCTGGCCTACCAGATGGTCGGGGGCCTCAGGGCCGGCATGGGCTACACGGGGTCGAGGACGCTGGCGGAGCTCCAGTCCAAGGGGCGCTTCCAGCGGATCAGCCCGGCCTCCATGTCCGAGAGCCATCCCCACAATGTGAGGATCACGAAGGAAGCCCCGAACTACACGGTGGGCTAGGTCTATAATCCCCAGGAATGAGCGAGGCCTCGTCAATTCCCAAGCCCCTCTGGATCCGTCTCCTGAAAGGGCTCGGGATCTCTCTGGGCGCCCTGATCCTTCTCATCGCCCTGGCCCCCACCCTCATGCCCACCGGCTGGATCCGGGACCGCATCGAGGCCGAGGCCAAGGCCGCCGGCATCCCCGTCACCGTCGAGAGCGTTTCCCTGGGTTGGTTCAGCGGAGCGTCGCTGGACGGCGTCGAGATCGCCAATGTCGAGGGAGGATCGGACTCCCCTCTCCTCAGGATCCGCCGTCTCCATGTGGATGCGGATCTGCTCGCCCTCCTTTCCCATCAGGTCCATGTCCGCAAGCTCTCGCTCGAAGATCTCGAACTCTCCCTCGAGCAGAGGGGCAAGGACGGCCTCTGGAACATCCAGGCCCTGGCCCCTCGCCCTCCGGCTGCCGACGCCTCGACTCCGGGCGCATCCTCCTCCGCTCCGTGGCCCATAGCCGTCGATGCGATCTCCCTCGAGGGCAAGGCCAGGATCCTCGCCAGGGGCAGGACCCTGGAGATCCCTGAACTGAAGCTGGGCGGCACGGCTCCCGACCTCCTCTCCCAGCCTGTCCGTCTTCACCTCAAGGCACGGGCAGCCTCCGGCGATGCCGACTGGATCCTGGAAGCCGAAGTCCAGGGTGCCGCCCGACCCGCCTCCGGACACGTCAACGCCACCCTCCAGGGGAAAGGCCTTTCCGGGATCCTGGCCCCCTTTCTGGATCTCCCTGCCGCCCTCTCGGAAGGCGACATTGCCCTGGAAGCCTCCCTGGACTCCGGACGCCTGAAGGCCGACCTCAAGCGCCTGTCCCTGAAGGGGCTCGTGATCGGCCCTGCCGTCTGTGCCGACGCCGCAGCAAGCTTCCGTGTCGAGGGTCTCTTCCCCGCGGGTCCCCTGGCCCTGGAAGGATCGCTCGCCGCCAAGGGCGCGGGCTGGAGCGGGATCCGCCTTTCGGAGTGCCGCATCGAGCCCAAAGCCTCGTTGGATCCCGCCACGGGAAACTGGACGCTGGAGGCCTGCTCCCTCTCCGCCGGCCCCCTGTCGGGCACCCTCTCGGGTCGTTGTGAGGGGGTCCGCATCGACCTGACCCAGACCTTGAAGGGCGACCTGGCCGGTCTGGACCAGGCCCTCACCGGGGCCCTGCCGACAGGATCGGGCTTCACAGGCCTTCTCGATGCCGCCCTGGCCCTCAAGGTCGACGGCCCTACGACCTCCGTGGATGGGGAGACCTCGCTCAGCGGCTTTTCCATCCGGGCTCCTGACCGGACCGCCGGCCCCAAGCTCGACCTGAAATTCTCCCAGAAGGTCTCCTGGGACGCCGAGGCCAAGCACCTGGAGATCGGGGCCTTTCATCTGACGACGGGAGTCGGAGGGCCCCTTGACCTGTCCGCCGCCGGATCCGTCCAGGATCCCGCCCGCCTCGGCGAGCTGGACCTGACCGTGACGGCCCAGGCCGACCTGGCCCGTCTCCAGACCGTCCTCGCCGGCTATTTCAGCGCCTTGCCTGCCGCCTCCGCGCTGGACTGCCGGGGCCGGCTCGATGCCGCCTTCCGCGCCCGGGGATCCCGTCTGGAGGCCAGGGCCACCCTTGCCGACGGCCGATTCTCAGGAGGGCCCTTCGGGGACCCCATCGCGATCCCGAATGGAGCCCTGGCGGCGGACGCCGACATGGTACGCGACGATGACGGGGCACGCATCCTCGTTCGTACCTTCAAGGCGTCCATGCCCTTCCTGAGCGCAACCGTGACCGACGGTATGCTGGAACTTCCCGACCAGGGCCCCGGACAGGGAAAGGCCTCCCTTGCCGTGGAGGTCTCGGATCTGGACGCCGCAAGCCGTTTCCTCTCCGGGCCGGTTCCGGCATTGAGGGGAGTTGCGCTGGCCGGCAAGGCTTCGTTCCATACCCAGGGCTCGGGTCCCTTGCCGGGACCCTGGACCCTTCCTTCGGCGAGCCTGATCCTGTCGAAGTTCAAGGTATCGGGATCCTCCTTGCCGGGTCCCCTCGCCTTGGACGAGGCGAAGCTGGACGTCGCGGGGATCAAGGCATCCCCGGAGGGGGCCTTGGTCCGCTCCATCTCCTTCTCAAGCCCCTTGGCTTCCCTCTCCTGCGGCCTGGAGGCGTCCACGTCGAGCCTGGATCTCAGCGCCCTGAAGCTGTCCGCCGACCTGGACAAGGTCGGGGCCCTTCTCACTTCCTGGAAGCTCTTCGCGCCGGGGACGCCCTTGTCCGGGCCGCTCTCGGTCGAGACCGCCTCGGTGCATCTGGACTTGGTCCGCCATGCGCTGGTCCTGGCAAAGCCCCTGGAGGTCACGGCATCCGGCGTGGGCCTGGATCGCCTCTCCCTGGCCTCCCTGTCCCTCGGGGATTGGAATGCCTCTCTGGCGACCTTCCAGTCCGGTCCCCTGGAGATGGACCTGGACGCCGGCAGGGCAGGACGTCTCGCCGGAATCCCTGCCAAGGGGCCCGTGACCCTGCGCGGCAGAGCCGAGGCCAAAGGCAGGGGCGTGACCGTGGATTTCACCGTCCAGGCCAAGGAGATGGAGCTGGCCCTGCCCTCCTTCCGGAAGCTTGCCGGGAAACCCCTCTCCCTGGCCCTGAAGGGCACGGTGGAGGACGGCGTGCTGACCTGCGAGAGGTTCGATCTGGTCTTCGATACGTTGAGCACGGGTCTCGAGTCCGGAAGCCGCATTCCGCTCGACCCTTCCAAGGATGCCAAGATCCGCCTGATCCGGACGGCCGTGGCCTTGAAGGACCTGGAGCCCTACCTGCCCCAGCTCAAGGGGCTCTCGGGAAGCGTTTCGACGGAAGGCATGCTGGAGGGCCCCCTGAGCATGCCTGCCGCCCAGGAGCGCCTCAGGGCGGACCTTTCCGTCACGCTGGATGGCGTGGGGCTGACCTATTCCGGTGCCGACGGCCAGCCTGTGCCGGTCCAGGCGAACGGTGCAATCCACCTGACGAGGGAAAAGTTCTCCCTCAAGGACCTGGTTGTTTCCCTGCGCAAGGAGGCCCTGACGGTCTCGGGCGAGATCCTAGATCCCGTGAAGATCCCCAAGGGCCGGATCTTGGTGACTGGCGGGGCTTTCGACCTGGATCGCCTGCTCAAGCTCCAGCCTGCCTCCACGGGAGCCGGTGCGGGTCCTTCGGGGCCTACCGCCGCATCCAAGCCGGGCCCCCTCTTCCCGTCCCCCTTCGATCAGGCCGACCTCGAGGTCCTTTTCCAGCTGAAGGAACTGGTCTACAAGGGCAACAAGCTCGCAGCGCTGGACTCCAGGACCACGCTGAAGGCCTCCCGCCTGCATTCGGAGAACAAGGCCACGGTGAACGAGGGTCCGGTCCTCATCCTGGTGGACCTGGACGCCTCCCAGAAGGACCCTCCCCTGACGGCGGAGCTGGAGGCCAAGGACGTGAAGCTGGATATCGAGCTCCCCAAGACGGTGCGCTACTTCCTGCCGGTGCTGGCCGGGGGCAAGGGCATCACGGGCAAGCTCAGCCTGGAGCCCCTCAAGGTGGAAGGCCATGGCGCCAGCTGGGAGAAGCTCCGTGACAACATCCGCACCGTCCAGGACGGCAGGGTCCACGTCAGCTCCGGCGAGGTCCAGGGGGCTCCCTTCCTTGCCAAGATGGGGGAGGTGCTGCATAAACCGGAATTGGGGGACCTGAAGTTCGATGCCATCGATGCCGTCTTCCGCATCCGGGACAAGCGGCTGGAGAACGAGAGCACGGTGAGCAGCAAGCAGGGGCGCATCCTCAGCCGGGGCTGGGTGGACTTCGACCAGACCCTGGAGCAGAAGACCACCCTCTCCGGTGACTTCCTGAAGACGGGCGACGAGCGCTGGGATAAAGGACTCTCCATCGTGATGGAGCGCGGCGGGGTCCTCACGGACGGCACCATCGACGACCCCCGCACCCACCTGGACATGAAGGAGATCCTCAAGGAGCTGGGCAAGGCCGCCCTGGAGGACATCCTGAAGGATCGCCTCAAGGGCCTGTTCGGGAACTAGGCGCTTCCCTATAATCCCCGGCCCCTTTTGAAGGAGCCAGATCCATGCACCTGAGCGCCACCGAGATCCGCAAGGGCAGCGTCGTCATCTTCGAGGGCGCCCTCTGCCTCATCACGGAATACAACCACCACACCCCCGGCAACCTCCGGGCCGTCATCCACTCCAAACTCAAGAACCTGAAGACCGGAGCCACCTTCCCCCAGCGCTTCTCGTCCTCGGACCGCTTGGAGATCGCGCATCTCGATGGCCGGGAGATGGAGTACCTCTATCCCGAGGGCGAGCATTTCGTCTTCATGGATACCACGAGCTTCGAGCAGGTCACCATGCAGAAGGACGACCTGGGGGACGCCATGAACTACATGAAGCTGAACGACAAGGTCCAGGTGGCCTTCCACGACGAGAAGCCCATCACGGTGACCCTGCCGTCCTCCGTGGTGCTCACGGTGACGGACACGGAGCCGGGGGCCAAGGGCAACTCGGTGACCAACGTCTACAAGGCCGCCAAGGTGGAGACGGGGCTCTCCGTGAAGGTCCCCCTCTTCATCGAGAACGGCCAGCGGATCAAGGTCGATACCCGGACCGGCGAGTACCTCGACCGGGTCAATTAATCCGACGAAATCCCATCCTTCGCGTTGCGGCCGGCCCGGGGCCGCCCTTATGATCCGCACGCCGACGTGGAGGGACTGGTGCGAATCGATGAGGTGCTTCGCCCTGAACTGATCCTCTGCCGTCCGGCATCGGCCCAGAGCCAGCCCATCCTGCAGGAGCTCGGTGAGCGCATCCGCGCCACCGGTGCGGCCATCCCCGCTCAGGAGATCCTCGACACCCTCGGCAAGCGCAGGCATGCCGAACCCCTGCCCATGGGCAAGGGCATGGTGGTCTACCACCTCCGCACCGAGAAGGTCTCCGAGCTCACCGTCGCCCTGGCCGTCTGCCCCTGGGGCATCTCCGACCTGCCCGCGCCGGACGGCATCCCGGTCAGGGTCATCACCCTCTTCCTGACCCCGAAGAAGCATTCGGAGCGCTACCTGGCGGCCCTGGCCGCCATCGTGGAGGCCCTTTCCAGCCCCGAGACCCTGGATCGGGTCGTGGCGGCCGAACGCCCCGAGGACGTCATCGCCGTCTTCAGTCCCGAGGAGATCCTGGAGAGCCTCGATACCGCCGCAGGCATGGACGCCAAGGTCCTGCAGATGCTCTCGCGCATGACTCCCCGGGAACTGGCCGACCTCCTCGACGACGCCTCCCCGAAGGTCCGAGGGCACTGCCTGACGGCCCTTCCTCCCCCCAGGGCGGCCGAGGTCACCCGGCACATGGGCCTTTCCTCCCTTGGCGCCACACTCCGGAGGATCCCTCCGGATGCGGCTGCGAAGATCCTCAGCTTCGTGCCCAGCTCGCGCTGCGCGGACGTCCTCCAGCGCATGCCGCACGAGGAGCAGGACCCCATCCTCAAGCACCTGAGCAATGCCAGCCGGGTCCAGGTCCTGCTCACCCACCCCCCCCACACGGCGGGCGGCATCATGACCCCCGAGGTCCTCTCCGTGGGAGACACCGCGACGGTGGGCGAGGCCTTGAAGCGCGTCGGGGAGTTCAAGGACAGGCGCCAGACCTCGGTCTACGTGACCAACGGGGGAGGCCGCCTGATCGGCTGGTGCCAGTTCCACGCCCTGGCCGCGGCCGATCCTGCCGGCCCCGTCACAGCGGCCATGCGTCCCGATCCGCCCACCTCCGGCCCCGAGAAGGACCAGGAGGAGCTTTTCCACATCCTGGCCAAGGACGATGCCCAGGCCATCGCCGTCCTGGCGGCCGATGGGAGCCTGCTGGGCGTGGTGACCGAGGACGCCCTCCTGGGTGCCATGGAGCATGAGGCCAACGAGGATCTCGAGCAGATCGTCGGTTCCAAGGTGATCGATCCCCTGCATACCCCCATGGGCATGCGCATGCGCATGCGTCTTCCCTGGCTGGTCCTGACCCTGGCGGGAGAGCTTCTGATCGCCCTCGTGATCGTGAAGGTCTTCCAAGCCACCCTGGCGAGGATGGCGGTCCTGGCGGCCTTCATGCCCGCCATCATGGCCACCGGAGGCAATGTGGGCCTGCAATCGACCGCCATGGTGGTCCGCAGCCTTGCCATGGGCAAACTCAAGCGCAAACACACCCTGCGCGTCATCCTGATGGAGCTCAAACTCGGCCTTCTCCTTGGCCTGAGCTGTGGAGTGCTGGCAGCCGGGGTGGCCTATGCCATCAACTGGAAGGAGACCGAAGTCCTGAAACTGAGTCTTGCCGTCTTCCTGGCCATGCTCTCCGCCACCCTCTCCACGTCCCTGGTGGGTACGGCAGGACCCATCGTGCTCCACCGCCTCAAGCTCGATCCGGCCATCGCCACCGGCCCCTTCGTGACCCTGTTCAACGACATGTTCGGATGCCTGGTCTACCTGGGCATCGCCAACCTCCTCTTCTCCCTCTAGAGCGGGTTCCTGATGAGCCTTCAGTCGAAGCGCTGATCTTCAGGTTTCTCCATCACCCTGGCGGGTGGACGGCATGATTCCTCCATTTTCCATGCCGAATCCACTCAAGCAACCGGCCTTCCCCGGTCGATAGGAACTCTCGTCCCGTCTCCAAGGCGGGCGGCATCAAGGGGTTGGAGCGCCACGCGAGGTAACATGAAGCGTCTTGAATTCCGCAAGGGCGAGCAGGTCTATGCGATCGACTACACCGAAGTGAAGGGCCTGATCAACTGTCTGGTGGACTACGCGGATGATCCGCGTTACGGGCTGGACCTGATGGACGTCTTCCTGCTGGTGCACCGCCTGGCGAGGCAGCGCGGCGAGGAGCTCCTGAAGGAGTCGCTCTAGCTTCTTTGCCCTATTTGACTTTGCTGCCCGAGGGGACTTCCCGGTCGGGTGCGAGCAGGACGGCCTTGCCGTCCAGATCTGCCGCCAGCAGCATTCCCTGGCTCTCCACGCCCCGAATCACGGCCGGGGCAAGGTTGGCTACCACGACCACGCGGCGCCCCGCCAGGACGGTCGGGTCGTAGGCGGAACGGATGCCGGCAACCACCTGCCTGACCTCCTCCGCGATCTTCACCTTCAGGACAAGGAGGCGGTCGGCCTTGGGATGGAGGGAGGCTTCCAGGATCTCGCCGACCCTCAGGTCGAGCTTGGAGAAGTCCGCATAGGTGATGGGAGCCGGCGGAGCTGGAGGCGCTGCCACCGGCACAGGAGGCGTCGCGGGAGGAAGGGGGACGGCGGGCTCGGTCATTTGGCGGGTTCCACTCCGGCCTTGGCCTGGGCTTCGGCCAGACGTCGGGCGGCATCGGGCCTGGACTGAGCCGCCTGCTTGAGGACGAGGATGGCCTCGGACGGGCGGTCGGAGGCCAGGAGGGCCCATCCGTAGACGGCCTGGATCCCGGGCTGGTCCGGGTCTGAGGCAAAGGCGGTCTCCGCCAGGATCAGGGCCCTGGGGATCTCCTTCCCATCGGCCAGGAGGGCCTCGGCCCGAAGACAGGGCAGGAAGGGATTGGAGGGCGTGAGCTGTTCGACCTGATCCAGCAGCTGGAGGGCTTCGCTCCGGCGTTCCAGCGTCAGCAGGAGGTCGGCGCGGGCCAGAAGGAGTCCGGCATCCGCCGGGGCCAGGGTCGAGGCCCTGGCCAGAGCCGGCTCGGCCTCCTGGGCATCCCCCGAAGCCCGGGCGATCTGTCCCTCCAGACAACGGCGTGGAGCACTCTCCTCCACTTCGCAGGCCCTGCGGATTGCCTTGCGGGCGGAGGAGAGGTCCCCCAGGGCCGCACAGGCACGGGCCAGGTTCTCCTCCAGCGTCGCCATGCTCGACTTGGCCGCCTTGCTTCCTTTTGTCCCGGGGTGGCGGGAGCGGGCACTCTCCAGGGCCTTTCGAGCGCCTTCGGGATCCCCCTGATGCAGGAGGGCCGTCCCCAGGCCGCCAAGAAAGGCCGGATCCCAGGGACTCAGGGCATCCGCAGTCCGGAAGCAGGCCAGGGCGGAAGGCCAGTCCCCTCTGGCAAGGGCAAGATCCCCGAGGGCACCCTGGGCATCGGCTTGACCACCCCAGGGACCCGGCTTGGCCAGGGCGCTTTCCAGTTGGGACCTGGCCTCGTCAGGACGTCCCAGCGCCAGGAGGGCGCGGGCATCCAGATAGAGTTCGTCGGCATCCAGGGGCTCCGAGTCCGTGGCGTGGAGCATGGCCTGTTGGAAGGCCTCGTGGGCAGCCTTCAGGTCCCCCCGGCGGAACTGGAGGCGTCCCAGGGAGGCCCAGACCTTTCCCTGGTTCGGGTCCAGCTTCAATGCAGCCTCGGTGGACTCGACAGCAAGGTCCAGACGTCCTTCCACATCCTGGAGGCCGGCCGTCGCAAGAAGGACTCCCTTGTCTCCCGGCGCCAGGGTCGAGGCCCGTGCCGCCGAAGCCAAGGCCTTCTGGGCGTCCCCCTGCATCCGTCTCGCCTCCGCCAGGAGGAGATGGGTTCCAGGCAGCTGAGCTCGGGAGAGGGCGGCTTCGAAGAATCCGGCTGCTGGTGCAGGGCGGGACAGGCCAAGGCATGCGCGACCCTTCCAGACCAGGATGTCCGGATCCTGCCCTTCGGAGCATTCCAGCTCCTCCAGAGCCTCGGAATAGCTCCCCGACTCCAACAGGCATCGTCCCAGGGTCCGGTGAAGGAGGGGCTCGGCACCTTCGGGGAGTTCCTCGTCCAGGGCCGTGCGGGAAAGGCCAACTCCTCCCTCCCAGCGTCCTGCGGCACAGGCCTCGGTCGCGGCATGGATGTGTCCGAGATGCTCCAGGGTCAACTCGGGGCCGCCCAGGCGGCGGATCCGGTCCACGCGCAGGAAGGGCCTTCCCCCGAAGACGCAGGCCACCAGGGCCCGGACCTCGATGCGGTCCAGGGGCTTGAGGGCGTTGAGTCGGGAGATCAGGTCCGCATCCTTGCGGGAGACGTAGAAGCAGGGGATGTCGGCGGCCCAGCCGGCCGGCGTCCACAGGGGAGAACCCTCGACCCAGACGGAGAAGTTGCGGTGGCTGACATCTGCGAAATCCGTGTAGGCGGGGATGAAGATCTCGGTGGGGGCGTGGTAGCGGCAGACGACTTCCACACCCTGGTCGAGAAAATGCCCAGGCTGGGCCAGGAGGGTCGAGAATGACGTCTCGGCATATTCGTCCGGGAGCTCCAGGGTGGCCGGCGTGGGGCGGTCCAGCATCCAGAGGACGGGATCCGTGCATCCCGCGAGGGAGACGAGGAGGAGAGCCGGCAGGAGACGGCGCATCGCCGGGGAGTATATCGCAGGATTGCCCTTCCGCGACGGCCCTTGTAGGATTCCGCCATCCCATGTGGCGCCATGCTCTCGTCACCCCCCACTTTGCCATCCTCGTGGTGGCCTGGCTGGCCGCCATTCTCATGATGCCCCTTCTGATCCGCCTGGCCCACCGGATCGGGGCAGTGGACCGCCCCCGCGACTACAAGGCCCATGGGGGGCCGGTGCCCTTCCTGGGAGGGATCGCGGTGTATGCTGCCTTCTCCCTGGGGATCCTGGTCTCGACCAGGGACTGGGATCTCAGGGCCTACGACTCCTTCCTCCAGTTCGCACTGGAGGGATCCCCCCTCAAGCCCCTGTTCGGCATCGTGATCGGGGGCGCCTTCGTCCTGCTTCTGGGCCTCCTCGACGATTTCCGTCCCATCAATGCCATGCTCAAGCTCATGGTCCTCTTCCTGATCGCCCTCCTGCTGCACCACTTCGAGATCCGCGTCCGACTCTTCCCGGACCGCCTGGAATGGCTGAACATCGCCGTTTCGCTCCTCTGGCTGGCGGGGGTCACCAGCGCGATGAACAGCCTGGACCACATGGACGGCAACTGTTCCGGGGCGGCGGCGATCTGCGCGATCTTCACCTTCCTCTTCTCCTGGGACCGCCAGAACCCCCAGCCCTGGCTGTCGTATGCGGCGCTGGCCCTGCTGGGCGCCACGCTGGGCTTCCTCCAGTTCAACTTCAAGCCGGCGAGGATCTTCCTGGGCAACAGCGGGGCCTTCCTCGTCGGCTTCCTGCTGGCGGCCATGACCATCCTTGGCGCCTGGGGGAGCCGGGAGGAGCCCATCAAGGCGCTCCTCATCCCCCCCCTGCTGCTGGGCGTGCCGCTCTACGACATCACGCTGGCCACCCTGTTGCGATGGAAGAGCGGCACGGTGAAGAACATCTACGAGGCCGTGGTCTTCTGCGGACGGGACCACCTGTCCCACAGACTGGTGGCGTTGGGACTGTCCGAACGGGCTGCCGTGGTGGCCCAATACGCCCTGGGATGCCTGTTCGGGACGGTGGCGCTGACCTCGCGCTACAGCCTTCAGGTATTCCTCTTCGGCGTGGCTTGCCTGCTGGTCTTCCTGGTGGCGCTGGGGATGGTGCTGGACCGGGCGCCGATGCCGAGGGAAGGGACGAAGTAGCTTCGGTTACGCCTTCTCCAGATGCACCAGCAGGGAACTCCCCCCCACGTCCACCGCATGGGCCGAGGCCGGAAGCTGGTCGTCCATCGTCAGGTCCGTGCAGAGGGTCTCGGCCGTCAGGGTGTCCTTCCATTTCTCCAGCAGGCGGTCCAGTAGCTCCGGTCCCCGCTGGAAGGTCAGGCGGATCCTGTCCTGCACCGCCAGCCCCGAGGTCTTGCGCAGATCCTGGACGGCCCGGACCAGGTCCCGGGCTTGTCCTTCTAAGACGAGGTCCTCCGTGAGCTGGGTGTCCAAGGCCACCATCACCCCCCCACCCTCCTGGATGGCCCAGCCCTGGGGCTGGACCTGCTCCACGACATAGTCGGAGGCCTCCAGCATCATCCCCAGCACCTCCAGAGGGCCGCTCTTGCGTGCCGCCTCCAGCAGGGCCGGCGAGGCCTCCGCGAGGGCGGCCTTGAACTCCTGCAGCCGGGGTCCGACCTTGGGTCCCAGGGTCTTGAAATGGGGCTTGAGCTTCAGGCCCACCAGCGAAGCCTCTGGAGGCAGGATGGAGAGGGACTTCACGTTCAATTCATCCAGCACATCCTTTTCGAAGCGTTCCAGGCCCGGCTTGAAGGCCGGTTCGTCCAGCCTGACCTGGATCCTGGCCAGGGGCTGGCGGACCTTCAGCTTGGCCGCCGAGCGGGCTGCCCGGCCCAGCTCGACGACTTTTTGCACGGTCTCCATGTCGGCCAGCAGCCCGGCATCCTGGCGGGAGGGTGATGGGGAGGGGAAGTCACAGAGGTGGACGCTGGACGGTGCGTCGGGATCGGCAGGGCGGATCAGATCCTGGTATAGGGCCTCGGCCGTGAAGGGCAGGATGGGTGCGATCGCCTTGATCCCGGCGGCCAGGGTCTCCCAGAGCGTCTGGTAGGCGTGCAGGGAATCCCTGGCGTCCCCCCCCTTCCAGAAGCGGCGCCGGGAACGTCTCACGTACCAGGTGGAAAGCCCGTCAAGCCACTGCTCGAAGGCGGAGACGGCCCCGGCCGCGTCATAGGACTGGTACGCCGCGTCCGCCTCTTCCAGGAAACGCTCCGTTCGGGCGGCCATCCAGCGGTCCAGGGGCGAGCGGGTCGCCAGATCCTCCGCATCCGTCCCGGGACGGATCTCCGGGCGGTCCAGGGACGCATAGGTGGAGAAGAAGGAGGCCACGTTCCAGAGCGTGAGCAGCCTCCGCTTGACCTCGCCCGCCGGGCCGTAGCCGAAATTGAGGTTGGTGGTGACCGGATGGGCCGCATACAGCCAGCGCATCACGTCAGCTCCCATCTTCTCGGCCGCCTCGTCGAACCAGATGGCGTTGCCCTTGGACTTGTGCATGGGTTCGCCCTTCTCGTCGTGGACCTTCTCGTAGGTCAGCACGGCCTTGTAGGGGGACTTCCCTTCCAGCGCGACCCCCATGAAGAGCATCGCATAGAACCAGAGGCGGATCTGCTCGCGCATCTCGCAGACCATCTCGGCCGGGAACCACTTCTCCCACTGCGCACGGTCGCCGAGGTAGTCCAGGGTCGAGAAGGGGATGATGCCGGCGTCCAGCCAGCAGTCCCCCACCGCCTCGATCCGGGAGACCGGCTTGTTGCACTTGGGGCAGGTGACCTTGTGCGCGTCGATCTCGGGGCGGTGCATGCCCGGCTTGGATGCGCTCCCGGTGAGCTGCTGGAACTCCTTCACGGAACCGACCACCGTCAGGTGCCCGCAGGCACAGGGGTAGAAGGGGAGGGGTAGTCCCCAGAAGCGCCGGCGCGAGATGCACCAGTCGCCCATGTTGTTGAGCCAGTCCTCCATGCGTTTGCCGGCGTAGTCGGGGGTCCAGCGGACCTTGCGGGCCTCCTCGATCATCCGGGGCCGGATCTCCTCGGCCTTCAGGAACCACTCGTCGATCAGGCGGAAGACCAGCTCCGTGTCGCAGCGCCAGCATCGTGGATAGCGGTGTGTGTAGTCCTCCACGCGGTAGAGGAGGCCCTTCGCCTTCAGGGCGGCGAAGACCTGCTCGGCCGCCGTCAGGACGGACTTCCCCGTGAAGTCCCCAAGGCCCTCGACGTAGATCCCGGACTCGTCGATGGGGACGATGACGGGAAGCTTCTCCGTCTTGGAGAGCTCGTAGTCCTCCGCACCGCACCCGGGGGCGATGTGGACGACCCCGGTCCCTTCCCCCTCCCCTACCGTACTCCAGGCGACGATGCGGCGGCCGGGGGATTTCTGCTGCGCGGGAAACTCCTCGAAGGGACCGCGGTACGGGCGGCCGACCAGCAGGGAGCCTTTGACCTCTCCGATAATCTCCGCGGCCTTGTCCGGCTTCACGGCGGAGCCCTTCGAGACATAGAAGACGCCACGGGCGTCCTTCATCTTGAGGTAGGTCAGGTCTGCGTGCACGGCCAGGGCCGTGTTGGCTAGCAGGGTCCAGGGCGTGGTGGTCCAGACGAGGATGGATTCCGCCTCCTTGCCCGCGGAATCCGTCAGCGGGAGGCGGACGGTGACGGACTTGTGCGTCACCTCCTCATAGGCGTCGATCAGCTCGTGCTGGGAGAGTGCGGTCCCGCACCGGGAGCACCAGGGCATGGCCCGCCAGCCCTTGGCCAGCCAGCCCTTCTCATGGCAGGTCTTCAGGAAGTGCCAGATGTATTCGATGTTGGTATCCGACATCGTGTAGTAGGAGTTGTCCCAGTCCATGAACTGGCCGAGCCGGATGGACTGCTGGGTCTGGATCCCGGAGTACTTGAGGACCCTGGCCTTGCAGGCCTGGACGAACTTGTCCAGGCCGTGGCTCAGGATGGCCGGCTTGGAGTCGAGCTTGAGCTCCTTCTCGACCTCCACCTCCACCCAGAGGCCTTGGCAGTCGAAGCCGTTCTGGAAACGCTGGTCGAAGCCTTTCATGGCCCGGTGGCGCTGGAAGACGTCCTTGAGGGTACGGCCCCAGGCGTGATGGACGCCCATGGCGTTGTTGGCGGTGATGGGGCCGTCGTAGAAGGACCAGGGCTCCTTACCGGCGTTGCGCGTCAGGTACTTGGCCAGGATGCCTTCCTTCTCCCAGAAGGCCAGGATGCGGCGTTCCAGCGCGGGATAGTCGACATCGGCGGAGATGGGGCTGAAGGAGGGGCTCACGACAGGGGGATTATATGCCATTTGCGATTATTCGTGAAAAATGCGACGTGCAAGGACGCGACGGAAGCGGAGTATCTTACGTTCGCGAAGACGATGCACCGCTGAGTCGGGCGTACGCCTCCTCGTGCTCCCTGGCCATGAGGGCCGCCCCGTAGTCTGACCTGACCCGCTTCGCCGCGGCCTCCCCCAGCCGGGCGCGTAGCGCCGGATCCCCCGCCAGGCGCTGGATCGCGGACGCCAGCGCCTGGGGATCCCGGGGCGGGACCAGAAGCCCGCTCTTCTCCGATTCGATGATCTCTGCGATGCCATCGACGGCCGTCCCGACCACCGCGCAGCCCAGGCCCATGGCCTCCATCAGGGAGCGCGGGAGCCCCTCGAAACGGGAGGGGCAGACCACGATGTCGCAAGCCTTCATGAGCGGCCGGGCATCCTCGACAAAATGGATCACCTTCCAGGAGTCCTGCGGGAAGACCCCGTGGCCCGCGATGCGGTCCACCTCGTCCGCCGCCCCCTCGTCCGCCCCCACCAGCGTGAAGGAGGCATCGAGGCCGGCTTTCAGCACCAGGGCCGCGGCCTGGACGAATTCCGGGATCCCCTTTTTCTGGATCGCCGTCCCCCTCACCCGGGCGAAGAGGGCGACCCGGATGGCGGTCGAGGGCACCTGCCCCAACGCCAGCAGCCCGGGCGCCGCAGAGACCCCCTCCAGTCGGGCCAGGTCCTGCCCGTTCGTGATCGCGAGGACCCTTGCAGGATCCAGCCTGGCCTCCTCGATCGCGTCCTGGGTCGTCGCCCTCGAATTGGCCATGACGAGTCGGGCCCGGCGCAGGAGGGCGCAGTAGAGGCGCCCCTTCAGGGTACGGACACGCAGGCCCTGCTGGTCCATGTTGAGGTGGTCGTGGAGGGTCGTGACCCAGCAGAGGTTGTCCACGAGCTTCGTCAGGGCGTAGCCCAGGGCGTCCTCCCAGCGGTTGTGGGTGTGGAGGATGTCGGCCTGGGTCTCCTGGAGGATGCGCTTCAGGCGCCAAAGGCCCAGCAGGTCCGCCCCCCCCCGGATGCGCAGGGGATGCACGCCGATGCCCATCTCGGAGGCCTTGCGGAACAGGGACGACGAGGGTGGGGCCGCCAGATGGCTTTCCACCTTGGAGCGGTCCAGGTGGCCGAACAGGGTCCTCAGGTGCTCCTCGTTGCCCCCGTAGACTCCGGCCGCGGAGACGTGGAGGACCCGGATCGGGGGCATCTCAGGCCGCGGGAAGGGTGAGGGAGAACGTCGTGCCCTGCCCCAGGATGCTAGAGACCGAGATCCCTCCGCCGTGGAGCTCCACCAGCTTCTTCACGATGGCCAGTCCCAGACCGGTGCCTCTTTCCCCGGCCGTGGACTTCGTCCTTGTCTGGCTGAACTTCTGGAAGAGCTTGGGCAGGTCCTCCGGAGCGATGCCGAGGCCCGTGTCCGCCACGTCCAGACGCAGGAGATCTCCTTCCGCGCTCAGGGAGAGGGTGACCTTGCCTCCCGGGCGGGTGAACTTGAGGGCGTTCGAGATCAGGTTGTTGAGGATCTCCCCGATCCTCTCCCTGTCCACCGACACGTTGGGGAGCCCGGGCGCGGCCTGGAGGATCATGCCGATGCCCTTGCGGTCGGCCAGGACGGCGTTCGCCTCCACGTAGGAGGCCAGGAGGGCGGCCAGGTCCTCGTCCGCCCGTCTCAGCTCCACCTTCCCCGACTCGATCTTGGAGATGTCGAGAAGGTCATTGATCAGTTGGAGCATGGAGTCGGCGTGCTTCTGGATGACGGCCAGTGCGTTGGCCTGCTTGGGCGTCACAGGGCCCAGGAGGCCGTCGGCCACCGACTCGGCCCAGAGGCGGATCACCCCGAGGGGGTTGCGCAGGTCGTGGGCGGCCATGCCCAGGAACTCGTCCTTCATGCCATCGAGTTCCAGCAGACGACTGTTCCTCTCGGCCAGATCGTCCTGCAGGCGCTTGACCCGCAGGCTGGCGCGTACCTTGGCCAGGAGCTCGGCCTGCTGGAAGGGCTTGGTCAGGTAGTCGTCGGCCCCGAGGGAGAGACCCTGGATCTTGTCCTGGACCTGGGTCTTGGCGGTCAGCAGGACGAAGAAGATGCCGCGCAGGGCCGGGTCGGCCTTCACCTCCTGGCAGAAGGCCACCCCATCCATGCGGGGCATCATCCAATCGGAGAGGATGAGGTCGGGGGGCGCGGCGCGGACGGCTTCAAGACCCTCCTGCCCGTCGGCGGCAACGGCCACGTCGAGGCCGGCCTTCTTGAGGCCGGAGGCGATGAGGGTGCGGATGGCGGCGTCGTCCTCGACCACGAGGACGCGGCCGCTTCCGTCGGGGGAGGTCATGAGGCCGGGGATTCTAGGGCGCGCCGGAAGCGCAGGCAAGACTCGCAGGATCCGCAGGGGGTCCTCCCCCCCTCGTAGCAGGGCCAGACGAGCTCGAGAGGGAGCCTGAGGCGCCGGGCCAGGAGGACGATCTGACGCTTGTCCATCGCGGCGGTATAGGAGACGACGCGGACGCGGTTGGCCGTCGAGTAGCGGAAGGCTCCGGTCGCCGCTCGGCCGAAGGCGGCGCTGTTGTCGGGGAAGGTGGCGGCCTCCTCCCGGTTGAAGCCGATGACGACCTCGCGGCACTTCAGGGACTCGGCGAAGGCGGCGGCGATGTTGAGGAAGACGCCGTTGCGGTTGGGAACCCAGACGGCCTTGGCGCTCCGCTCGGTCCGGCGGCGGTCGCTGAGCTGGGCGGTGGTGAAGCGGGGCATTTTTTTTCGGCGGGCGACGAGGGCGGTGTCGGTGATGCCGCCGAGCCAGGGAAGGCGGACGAGCTTCCAGGGAACGCCATAGTGTTTGGCGAGTTTCCTGGAGCCCTCGATCTCGCGTCTGGCGGCGCGCTGGCCGTAGTCGAAGGTGAGGGCGAGCTTCACGCCGCCGGGCCTGCGGGCGGCGACGGCCAGGTTGACGGCGGAGTCCAGGCCGGCGGACAGGCAGAGGATGCGGGGCATGGGGAAGGGATTAGAGGAGGTTTCTCACCCCCATGCAAGCGCCCGCTACCTCGACAATGCGAGTGTCCTCCGGCGATTCGTGCAACTCCTCGTCATGGGCGGGCTTTGCGATTTCGGCGCTTTCACCTTGGCCAAACCTTGGCGGGAGTCCCGGCTCCGGCATCATCCGGACGGCTTCCCGCATACGGCTCTGGTCGGCGTGGACATAGACCCCCAGCGTCATGGAAGCGGTCGCATGGCGCATCAGGGTCTGCACCGTCTTGATGTCCGCCCCTGACCGGATCAGGAGGGTACCGTACGTGTGCCTCAGGCTGTGCAGGTCCACCGTATGGCCGTTGGCGTCCTTCTTGGCGATCCCGGCGAGCTTCAGGTCCGCGTTGAAGGTCTTGAGGAAGGCCTCCGGGATGTGGACCACGGGATCAGCCTCGGACGGGGAGCCCTTCGCCTTCCAGGCCTTCAGGAGGTTCAGGAGGCCGGGCGGAATCGCCAAGACGGCCCTGCGGCCGTTTTTGGAGGTTTCCTGCCTCACCGTCAGAGTCTCAGCGTCAAAGTCGAGGTCCCCCCACCTGAGGAGGCGCAACTCCCCCACCCTCAACCCGGTATAGGCCAGGATGCGGTAAATCAGGGTGTTTCGCTCCCCTTTGAGGATGGCATTTGCGGGTTTCAGGTTTCCGAATCCCGGGTTTGAGACTCTTTCGATCCTCAGAGATGGCCCGATCAGGGCGGCCTCAAACAGCCTGGCCAGTTCCTCCTGGGTCAGGGCCCTGCGGTTGCGTCGGTTTCCCTCCTGAGGCCGGGGTTTCAGCGCTGCGATGGGGTTGAAGGGAATGATCCGGGTTTCCACGGCCCAGTTCAGCATGCCTTTGACGGCTTGCAGGTACAGGTTTACGGTGTGAGGTGCGAGTTTCGACAGGGTGGCCAAGGCGGTTTCCAGCCTCTTAGGGGTGATATCGCGTACGGTAATCGCCTGCATCTTCGTCAGCAGCCAGGTCAGGCGACGGTCCAGGTGGTCGTAATACGCGGGGACAACACGGGACTTCTGGGCATCCAGATACCGGGTCTTCAGGGTCTCGACGGGTATTTCGGAGGATTTCCAACTGGGCATGCCGTGCTTTTCCTGGCTGACCGCCTCCTCGCACTTCCTGAGGACTTCTCGGGCCAGGGAGGCGGTGGGAGCGGCCTTGATGCGCCGGGTCTTCCCCCGGGCGTCGGTGAATTCGGCATAGTACCAGGAGGTCCAGCGTACCTGTACTTCCCCGGTGGGGGTCTTGACGGTGTATTTCGGTCGGAATACGCGACTCATGGGAAACGGTCTACCCCGCTTTCCGTGAGTCGGCCAGGGATTTCTGCCAGTGGCGGAAGGTGGCGACGGGCGGGCATCCGGCCTTGACCCAGGCCTGAATCTCCTCGGGATCGAAACGAGGAGCCCCCCCAGGCAGTCTCAGGACGGGGATGCTGCCGATGGTGGTTTCTTCCCTGCGAAGGGCATCGGAGATCCAGCGCTCACTCCTGGCCAGGTAGCGGGCGAGGTCCCGGATGCGCCAGAGGGCGTCGGTTTCCACGGTGTCGGAAGGATTCATGTGGTGCCCTTCTTCTCAAAGGCGTAGAGGGCGTCCATGTGATCGAGGAGGCCGGCAGTGCCCCCCTTCTGACGCTGGATCTCATCGAGTTTCCTGGAGACGGTCTTTTCCAGGACCTCCAGCATCTGAAGGGCCTTGTCGACGGTGGGGTTGCTACCGATGAGGACATCGCTGGTCATGGCTTGGAGGGTCGCTTTGCGGGTCTGGATCTCTGCCAGCTCGTCGACCAGGCGGAGAAGGGGGTTTTCGGAACGGGTCACCTTAGGGGCAGCGGCGACTCCGGCGCTCTTGGCGGATAAGGCCAGGGAGGCGACCTTGGCTTCCTCCAGGCGGTGAGCGAAACGCAAATGGCCATTGAGGCCGGCGCCTTTGCAGAGCTTTCCACACTTCGGACAGGCTTTGAGCGTGACGGTCATAGGGCCCTCTATCTGATACAAACAGTAACAGATAGAGGGCGAGGCGTCAAGAGGCCTTTTTCAAGGTTTTAGAAAGGTTGTCAGGCTGCCCTCCCGATGGCTTCGATCCCGGCGCCTTCGCAGGAGGTTCCCTCCGCTGCGGATCTCAGCGATCAGTTGGGACGTCCCGTCATAGCCGAAGGCCTGGGTGCCGCCCAGGTGGGCGTAGGTGGAAAGCAGAATGAAGAGTGGTCGCGTCAGCACATTACTTGGATGGCTGAAGCGGTCCGTTCTGCTGCAACGTCTTTAGGTAGGCGATTTCTGAGTTGTAGCGCTCCATCGCCACCTTAGGATCTAAAGGCCCTTTATAATAGCGCTTGTTTGTGCTGAACCAGAGTCCACGACGAATGAAATCTTTCGGGAAAACCGGCGTTCTGACCGAAGGGATACCGGTGAACAGTAACTTTGAAAACGAGCTGCTCCCGGGCTTTGAATCGGGGGTGCCACCGTTCGTCAGGAACATCTTGTAGTGCTTGCCATTATCAGAAAATACGAATGCGTTGTTCCCCTTCAGTTCCAGCTCAGACATAGGTCCGAAAATCTCGGAGTCATCCAACTTCCCATAGAAACGGGCATGGCGGTAGAGTTTGCCTTGCGGAGCGGAAACGCGGTAATCGATCTCAACCGCCCCGATGCAGATGTCATCGTCCAAGGGCGCTTGCGGGTTCTCACCGCTGGGCTGGTCAGACGTCCGAGCTTCCACGACAAGCCCAGGCACTCCAGAATCAATCTTGGAGTAGATGTCAGAGACAGGACACCATAAACGACGCTCGTGCAGTTCGTCAGCAGGGATGGCATCCGGGGAGGCATCGAGAATGAGTGCGTCACGGTATCCATACACGTCCTCAACGGGAAGGTATCCCCTTTTTAGGACGTAGACGGCGCAATGCTCTTGCACGCCGGCCTTCCCATTTGCATCACTCAGGGAGGCATAGCAGATGCCACCTGTAAAATAATTCACGCCCACGCTGATCACCAATGCGTCGGGAACAGGGACTCCTGATCTGTCCCTGATTTCGACGTCCCGGAAACACCCGGGGAGCAGCAGGAGAGCAAGCACGGCCAGGGCAGAGAACTTCATGGTTTCCCTCCATGGAAATCAAAGTCAGTTGGATGCTCTGCTATCGCCCGTTCGAGCATGAATCCGGCATCACGATGCCAGAGAGTCGCTCCGCCCGTCTTAGGGGGTAACTTCGCTTTCACATTCTTGGCGCCGGATTCATGCCCGGTCTGGCCACCCAGCGTGGCGATCGTATTCCCGGTCACTCCCTTCCCCCATTCTAACGGGTTCAACAGACTCAGGACGCCGCCCACGAATTGCCCCGCGACCGGGATCGAGGCGATGTAATCCACTGGGGTCTGGGACTGGTACACGTTGATCCATGCCTCCTGGTTGTTCGGATTCGTGACGGGGAATTGGGACACCATGTCCAGTGTCACAATCAAACGGACCCCGATCATGTGATCCTTCAGTTTCGAGGTCACTTTGAGGGCGGCAGCGCCCCCCCAACTATGTCCGATCAGGACGATCTGCTCATCAGAGCTCGTGGGGGACGTCCCCTTATCCGTATAGGGTTTCCTCGATGCAACGATAGCATCGACTATCTCGTCGACTGCTGCATGGCTCCTGTAGAAGGATTCCCCAGGGAAGCGATGCGCAAATCGATCCATGACCCCTGATGGCTTTTCGAGGATCACTCCTTCTTTCAAGGCTTCATTTCGCTTCTCCTGAGCCTCCGGACTGATCCCGCCCATGATCTCTGTCGGACCAAATCCGAATAGGCTCTCATAATCCGCCGCTCCCCCGATGAAGTAGGTATCCCTTCCCCAGGGGTCTTTCCCGTTCATCGGATTGGCATTGGCATGCCAGCGCCAATTCGTCCCCGAGTGCGCCGGATCCCTCTGCCCGAAGATCCCCCTCCCCATCATGTAGAAGCGCGCCCGGTTGTCCGAGTTCCCGCTCTCCGCGTCGAGAGGCCTCCCCGCATACTGCCAGCGATTCACTGCCCCCTCCGTCTTCTGCAGGCTCACCCCCCAGGCATCCGTGAGGTAGCGGTTGCTGATGCCTTGAGAGGCATTGAGGAGCATGTGCGTACTCCCCAGCGCATCCTGCACGAAGTGGTAGCTCTGTCCCCCCCGGGCGACGCTCAGCTTCTGGTCAATCCCCAGGCCGTTCGTGTAGCGCGCCAACAGGGCATTCGCCCCGGAGTAGTCCGCCAGCACATCCTCCCCGGCGTAGACGTACTTCTCCGTCACGCCCCCCACCGTCTTCATCCTGCGGCGCCCCAGCACGTCCGTCACGTAGGCCGCTGAAGTCGTCCCCGCCTGGTAGCTCGCCAGCCGGTAGCCCCAGTCGTAGCCGTAGCTCTTCGTCCCTGCAGGTCCCGTCTCGGAAAGGAGTAGCCCCGCCGGGTCGTAGCTCAGCGTCGTGAGCGCCCCCGCCGAGCCCTCATAGGCCGTGATCTCATTGGCGAAAGCCTGGTTCGGGGTGGAAGGCGCCCCTCCGGCGCCGTCCTGGAGGAAGCGGAGCTTCTTCGTGCTCACGGAGGCATCGAAATCCACCCGGTGGGCCGTCTGTCGGTACCAGCCTGATACCAGCACCGCTCCCGTCACCTGGGGATTCGGGAGGTCCTGCCAAGTCTTGCCGACGAGGTACTGCAGTTTGAAGCGCTGGACCAGGCCCTGGACGGTAGGCAGCCACACGGAGACCCTCGAGACGTTCCGGGGGCCCTTCTTCAGCTCCAATTCAGCCCAGTGCTGGCCGGATTTGCTCTCGGAAGCCCAGGCCTCCCCCTTCGCGACGGAGTCCGGGGTCAGGCCGTCGTCGATGTCCTTTGCCTTGTAGTGCTTGGCGCTGGAGTCCACGTCCACCTTGTCCTTGAGGATCTCGCTCAAGCTCCCGGGAGCCGTTTCGGAGACCAGGCGGTTCTCGGCGTCGTAGACCGAGGTCGTCGTCTGGCCGTTTTCGGTCTTGAGGACGCGGTTGCCATTGGCGTCATAGCCCCACTGGGAGAGCCCGTTGGGGATGCCCCCGCTGCGGGTCTCGGAGATCAGCCGGTACGTCCCGTCATAGCCGAAGGCCTGGGTGCCGCCCAGGTGGGCATAGGTGATGGAAGTCCGGTTGTCCACCCGGTCGAAGCCGTACTGGAGATCGGACAGGATGGCGGCACCGCTGGTCCTCGTCAGCAGCCTCTGGAGCCTCTCCTTGGCGTCGTAGCTCCTCGTCTCCACCGCGCCATTGGGCAGGGTGTGGGTCTTGGGGCGCATGCCGGGGTCATAGGACCAGGCGTGCACCTCGCCGGAGGAATGCCGGACCTCCTTCGGGAGATGGTCCTCGTCATGGGCCCAGGTCCAGGTCCCCAACGCGGGATCGTCGGTGGAGACGGTGAGCGGATCCCCGGCGTCCGTATACGTGGTCGAGATCCTGCGGATCGGCGTGAGCACCCCCCCGACCAGGCTCAGGTCCTCCTGGGCCGTCTGGCGCGAGAGCGCGTCGTAGCGGTGCAGGCTCGCAGAGCCCATCCCCAGGACCGCCATCTCCTGGGTCCGCCGGTCGGCGCCGTCATGGGCGTACATCAGGGTCTGGTTCCCGCCCAGGCCCCCGCTCAGGTCCTCCCGGGTCGGGCGGTTCAGGCTGTCGTAGGCCAGGAGGCGGGTGCGGCCGCCCTCGTCGACGGCCTGCTTCAGGAGGCCGAAGGCGTTGTAGGACATCGTCCGGAAGGTGTTGCTCCCGGGATTGCTGGCGCGGATAGGGCGGTCCAACACGTCGAAGTCGGTCCGCCAGAGGTTCTCGCGGGGGTCCAGGACCCCGGTGCGGTTGCCGTTCTCGTCGAGGATGTACGTGGTGACCAGGCTGGTCTGGGGCGTGGGGTGGGTCACCGTCGTGCTGAGGCGGTTCAGGGCGTCGTAGGCCTGCTCGACGGCGTGGTTCTCCGCGTCCAGGGTCTGGCGGAGGTTGTGGTTCTCGTCATAGATGAAGGCGGTGGGCTGGTCGAAGGCGTCCCGGGTTTCCACGAGGTCGCCGCGGAGGTTGAAGCTCTTGAGCATGCTCCTCAACGTCGGCAGCGGGGTGGCCGCGGCGTTGGCCGGGTCCTGGATCAGGGTTTCCACGCTGCTGGCGAAGGGCGCCATGCCCAGGATGCGGTCCGTGTAGACGGTTCGGCTGACCACGACGTCATGGGCGTCGGTCAGGGTGGTCTGGCGGTCCAGGACGTCGTAGCCGTAGCGCCAGGTGCGGCCGTCCGGGTCGGTGCGCTGGATGAGATTGGTGTTGAGGTCGTAGGCCATCCGGGTGGTGATGAAAGAGGGCAGGGAGCCGTCGGGATCCGTGCGGTACTGGCGGGTCTCCCGGGGGAGGCCGCGGAAGTCGTAGATCGTGCCAGAGGCGGTCCTGAAGGCGCCGTTCGAGGTGCGCTTGCTCAGGACAGCCAAGTCGGATTCGTCGTAGCGGGTCTCGTCGACGTGGACGGCGTTGGACACGGTCACCGGGCTCCCGCTGGGCGGAGCCTCCAAATCCGTGACCGCCGGGTAGGTGGTGGAGACGAGGTTGTTGCGGGCGTCGTAGGCCATCGTCGTGACCTGGTCGGGCAGGGAGCCGCCTTCGCGGGTGAGGCTGACGAGGTTGGAGTTTCCGTCGTACGCGTATCGGCTTTCCAGCACGGGGTCTGCCGTCCCGGGATCCGGGGAGGTCTCGGTCGTCAGGCGGTTGCGGGCGTCGTAACTCATCATGGCGGCATGGTCCCTGAGGTCGGTGCGGGTCAGGACGTTGCCGTTGGGGTCGTAGGTGCGCTTGATGCGGTTGAGGTTGGAGGGGCCGGAAGGCCAGAGGGCGTTGCGCTCCTCTTCCAGCCGGTCGAGCAGGTCATAGGTGAAGGTGGTGTGGTAGCCCCTGGCGTCCTGGCTGTCGACGAGCAGGTCGTGGAGGTCATAGGTCCGGAAGCTGGCCGGGGTGTTGGGCTCCTGGGAGCCGGTCGGCCGGTCCCTCAGGTCGAAGGTGGAGGCATAGCTCCCGCCCGCCATGCTGGTGAAGCCGGTGCGGTTTCCCCGGGCGTCGTACGCAGAGGTCTCGGGGAGGAGGTTGGGGCGGGTGATGCTGGTCACCAGCCCGGTGCCGTTGCCGCCGGGGCCGTCGTAGTCGTAGCGGGTGAGGTTGTGGTTGGGGTCCTCGTACGTCAGGGGCCGGCCGAAACCGTCGTAGCGGAAGGTCTCGACGGGCGCGGGATCCGCGGCGGCGTGGGGATGGGTCCTCGTCAGGAGGTTGCCGGCCGGGTCATAGGTCATGGCGGTGACCAGGCTCTCTTCCATCATCGTGGTAGGATTGACGGCCTTCCGCTCCGCCTTGACGGTAGCCAGGCGGTTGAGGCCGTCCATCGTGTACGTCATCTCCAGGCGGTGGTTCAGGTCGTTGCCGGGCCTCTGGACGCTGGCCAGGTTGTCCTTCACGTAGGATGGCTCAGCCGTGGCGGCATAGGTCCTGGTGGTGGCGTTGCCGCGGGCGTCGGTGAAGGTCAGCTCGTTGCGGTACTGGTCGAAGGTCCGCGTGATGAAAGGCCTCGCGCCAGTGTCCGAGGGTGTGCGGGGCAGGTCGATCCGGGTAGCCAGGGATCGGGCGAAGTCGCAGGTGAGGGTGGTGTCGTCCTCCGGGGAAGGATCGGCGTTCGCCTTGCGGTCCCTGACCTTGGCGGTGTACGGGCCGCCGGTCGGGTCGCTGTATTCGCAGGTGAGGAACTTCCCGGCGGGATCCTGGGCGATCACGCAGCGGTTGTCGCCCTGGTAGCCGTACTGCCAGGCATGGGTCGGTCCCTTGGGGGGAATGACCCTGGAGAGCAGGCCCTTGCGGGCGTAGCGGGAGAAGTCGTTCGTCGCGTGGTACTCGAAGCGCCAGATATGGGCGCCTTCGTCGCCGTGGGCGCTGTCCTCGACGGAGATCAGCTTCTTGGTCGTAGGGTCGTAGGCCAGGGTGAAGGCGCGGGAGGCGCCGAAGCCCGTCCCATAGGCGATGCGGACCAGGAGGTTGTCGGCGTCGTAGGTGAAGTCGACCACCCGGCCGACGCTGTCGGTCGCGGTCAGGAGATTGGATTCGCTCACGCCGGCGCTGAGGGGGTTGTCGCCGTAGGCGAGGTTCAACTCGTTGCCGTTGGTGTCGCGGATCCGGCGGAGTTTGTTGGGATTCCCAGGGGATCCGGATGGGATGCCGGGGATCCCGAACCCGTACTGGACGCCGGACTTGTCGGTCAGGACGAAAGCATACGTCGTGTCCCCGATGGGCAGCTCTTGCTGGATGCGGGAAAACTCCCCGTACTTCGCCTGGGCCAGGTAGGCGCCTGGCCCCGCATCGAACACCACCTGGGATCCGTCCCCCCGGTGCAGGACCAGCTGGGCAGGGCCAGGGCGAGGATACGCTTCCGTCAGGAACATCTGGTCGCTGTGGCACCATCCGGGAGAGAGGCCAAGATCGCCCACGGTCTGGAGGGCGTTGTAGTGCAAGGCCAGGGAGGCGGGGATTCCCCTTCCGCGGGTGTTGAAGAGCGGCAGAGAGAAGGATTGGTTGCCATTGGCAGCGTTGAGGAATGCACCGGGGCCGTTGGGCACCAGGGCCAGGGCATCCTGGGCGCCCAGGTTGTCCTCGAACGTGCGGCTGGCCCGGAATTGGCCGCCACCTCCTCCGGAGACGATGAAGTAAGCGGTCCAGACGTCATCCTTGGCGTCCATGGCCAGGGCATACGCGAAGGAAGGGACAGGTCTGGAGTAGGTACCCGGCGCCTCGCGACGCACCAGGGCCTGGGTGTCAGGCGTCACGAAGTAATCCAGGATGATGGCCCGGCCTTTCGAATCGGCGGCGAGGCCATAGTAGCTTCCGGCGCTGTCGGGGATGTTTTCCTGAAGCCACTGGCCCATGGCACTGCGCTCCAGGTAGATCCTGGGAGCATCCTGGTCGACAGGGGCCTTCAGAAGGATGGGTCTGCCGTCCGGCAGGAGGACCAGGTTGCTCAAGGGGTAGGAGTGGAAGGAAGGGCTGGAGGTGCCCAGGTCCTCCGGGGCGGACCAGCCCGACCCGGTGTTCTGGAAGTAATACACCCGGGAAGATGGCGCCGAAGAACCGTCGCGCTCCCGCCAGACGGCGTGCAGGATGGTGCTGCCTGGAGCCTGCCCCGCCCTGCCCTTGATGCGGACGTCCGTGGCGTATGCGGAGAAGGCCGGTTTTTCGGGGGAGGCGTAGATCTGGACGGTTTCCCGGACCTGGGCGGGCGGAGTGGTCGGACTGCCCTGGTCGAACACGGAGTGGAAAATCCGGTGCACGACCGTGTCGTCGTCGAGGCGCTCGGGATCTCGGTAGTAGTAGTCGTTGAGGGCCCAGAGCACGTGGATCAGGCCGTCCGGGGTCGAGGCGGCAGAGACGCTCAGGATGGCGCGGTAGTTTCCTGGCGTATCCCCAGAGGATGGCGGAGGCAGGACCACCCGGGTGGCGACCCATCCTGCGGGGTCCTCGCCCAGGACCTCCAGGTAGACGGCCTCAGTGAAGTCCGTGAAGACGGCCCTGGGAATGTCGTCCGTGCCCAGGAGGATCTCGGGACTGCGGGGAGCGAGGATTCCCATGAAGGGATTCCCGACTTCGAAGCCCATCCCGTCCCGTCGCTCAAAGCGGTCCCGCACATACTGGATGGTGGTTAGGAGGTAAAGCCGCTGTCGGGAATCCACGACGCAGGAAAGGGCACGATCTCCCAGCTCCTCGAAGTCGTACCTGGAGACAGGGAAAAGCTTGGGATACTCCGCCCCCCACGCCTTCTCGCTCTCCCGGATGCTGGGCGTTGTGTCGGCGGCCACGGTCAGGGAGACCCCTCCCGTCAGGAGGATCAGGCCCAACATCCCCAGCCAGAGCTTGCGCGTCATCGGGATCCTCCCAGCAGCTCCTCGACGGCGCAGGCCATCGGGCTCTCCTGCTTCATCTGTTCCAGGGCCACAGCGGACTGGGAGGTCCCGATCCGCTGGAGGGCCGCCACGGTCTGAACCACGGTCTCCTGGTCCCGGGGATTCTCCCGCCAGGAGCGCATCACGGCATCCACCCCGGCGGCGGCCTTGGCCTCGATGGCCCTCCGCTGGGCCTGGCCCCCCGGATCCCGGTCCAGCTCGGCCTGGAGGGCCCTGGTGGTCTCGGAAGAGGGCGGAAGCGCCACCTCGGGCGCCGGGGCGGAGACGGCCGCAGGTTCCAGGCCCGGAGCCCGGGGAGCCTCAGAGCGCTTGGGTTTCGGAACAACGGGAGAGGTGGCCGGAGCGCCGGAGCCACCCAGGAAGTGGGAAGCGATGCCGGCGCCCAGGCAGAGGACGGCCGCAAAAGCATAGGCCAGAGGACGTCGGGAGGAGACGGACACGCAGGAAGGAGAGTACCCCCCTTAGGAGCTTTCCTCAAGCGGGATTGTAGGACTATTTTCCCAGGGTGACGACGAGGGCCAGAAGCACTTGCCGGGCCTCCGGGCTCAGCCTTGGCCACGCCTCGATCAGCCCCTCCAGATCCTTGGCGGAACCTTGGCGGGAGTGCCCTCCAGACGCTGCCGGATCCTGCGTTTCCCTGCGGTCGGAGCGGGTGCTGTCCGCAGGCTTGTTTCCGTCGGAACCGCCTGCCCTTGCAGGCGCTTGCGTTTCCTTGCCGTGTGTTGCGTTGGTGGAGGCGACGGGATTCGAACCCGCTACCTCGACAATGCGAGTGTCGAGGTCCCGAGGTTCCCCAGGAGTCTCCTCGTCACTGCGTCGCAGAGCACCCGCCCCCGTCGCGTCAGGGCCAGGCGTCCCGGATGCCGCTCCACAAGCCCTTCCGCCAGAAGCTCCTCCATCGCAGGCCCCGGAGTCACGAGGCTCTCCTGGATCCCCTGCGGGAGCCTCAACCCCAGGAACAGGCGCTCCAAGGCGACCTGCTGAGGCGTCAGCGTCTCTTCCATGCCGGTCGTCTCCTTCCCAGCGAGGATACGGGATACGTACTCCGGCGTCTGCGCCACGTTCGAGAAGCGGCGAGGCGCCAGATACGAATGCGCCGAGGGTCCCAGGCCCAGATAAGGAGCAAAGGTCCAGTAGGCCAGGTTGTGGCGACTCTCGAAACCGTCGCGGGCGAAGTTGGAGATCTCATACTGCCTCAGACCGGTTCCTTCCAGGCGTTCCATGGCCAGGAACGCCATCTCCGCCTGTTCGCCTTCGGGCGGAAGCGGCGGCCCGGAGAGATGGCGTCCCCCCTCCAGGGTGAGGGCATAGACCGAAAGGTGCTTTGCCTTCAGGGCCAGTGCTTGGTCCAGGGTACGTCCCCATCCGGCCAGCGTCTGGCCCGGGACTCCATAGATCAGATCCAGGCTCAGGTTCGCGAAACCGGCTGTTCTGGCGAGGCGCACCGTCTCCAGGGTCTGGACCACGGAGTGGCCGCGTCCCAGCCAGCACAGTTCCCGGTCGTCGAAGCTCTGAGCCCCGATGGAAAGGCGGGTGATGCCCAGGGCCTTCCAGGCGGCCATCTTGCCCGTGTCGGCGTCCCCGGGATTGCACTCCAGGGCGATCTCGGCGGTCGGGGAGACTTCAAAGCAATCCCGGACCGTCTCCAGGATGCTTCCCGTCCAGGCCGCGGTCGGCAGGGATGGGGTCCCTCCGCCGAGATGGATAGTATCCAGTCGGGTCCTTTCCAGACGCTTCCCCCAGGTCCTGATCTCGGTCTTCAGGGCTTTCGCGAAGTCTTCGGAGGGCGACTCCGTCGAGATCGCGAAGTCGCAGAAGGGGCATCGCGCCGCACAGAAGGGGATGTGGAGATAGAGCGAGTGCACGCGTTCAGCGTGCGACTGCGGCGGACATCCTCAGGATGGAGGCGGCCTCGGTCGCCAGCTCCAGCCTCAGGCCGTTCAGCTCGCCCTTGAGGCCCGCGAGCTCGATCAGCAGGGATTCCAGATTCGCGGCCCCGCCGAGGCCCGTCAGGGATCCCGCACAGGCCGAGGCCCCGGACATCCAGGCGCCCACGGCGTTCGGGACCGCGCGGGGGCAGGAGGCGCCGCTTTCCCATTCCAGCCACTCGGAAGGCACCTCGGCCTCCTCGGAGAGGGCATGGACCAGGCGCTGGACCGAACGCGGCGGGGCGGCGCCCTCGTAGGGGACGCCGAGACCCTGGCTGTCGCAGAGGCGGAGCTTCACCGGCACCTCGGCCTGGCGGGACCTTTCCATCAGGATCCTCACGAAGGGCAGGAGGAAGCCGAAGAGGTCGGCCCGGGTCGCGTCCTGCAGGTGGACGCAGGGCACCACACCCGCCTCGAGGAGGGGATCGACAGTCTCCAGGTGGCGGCGCGAGGCCTCCTTGCGGGTGAGGCGGTGGTCCAGGTAGATGGCCCGGTCAGAGCAGGGCGCGGGAAACCCCGCCTCCTTGATGGTGAGATCGGCCAGCACGCGGATCGCCTCGCGGTCCGCCCCCTGGATCCAGGCGGTGGGTTCGGGGAACTCCCGGCGGCCGGGCAGGCAGCGCTTGAGCACCTCGCGTTCGGCGTCGGTGCCCACGGGGAACTCGCACTGGCGGATGACGCCCTTGCCCCCCCCCATCCGGTGCAGGAGGGCGTAGAGGGCGGCCGCGGAATCCGGCGAGAGGGCCGAGGAGCGGAAGGTGGTGTCCACCACCCAGATGTCCATGGGAGGATGGGGCGCGACGATGCGGCCGTCGAAGGCCACGCGGGCGGGGTGGCCGCCGTCCGGGAAGATCTCGGGGAAGAGGCTGGGCTGGGCCGGGTCGTGGAGAAGGAATCCCTCTGCCGGCTTGACCGGCGGGGCGACGAGGATCCGTTTCATGCGTTGGCCGTGATCTCCCCGCGGGAGGCCGCCACGGCCTTGCGCACGGCTTCGTCCATGGTCTCGGCTCCGATGAGCCTGGTGCCCTTGAGCAGGATCCTGGCCTCGGCCTCGTTGGTACCGGTGAGGCGGACCACGATGGGAAGGGAGATGGGCTTGAGGGCCAGGGCGGCCAGGAGGCCCTTGGCGATGTCGTCGCAGCGGGTGATGCCGCCGAAGATGTTGAAGAGGATGGCCTTCACCTTGGGGTTCGAGGTGATGATCTCCAGGGCCGTCACGACCTTCTTGGGGTCCGAGGAGCCCCCCACGTCCAGGAAGTTGGCCGGGTGCCCACCATGCAGCTTCACGACGTCGAGGGTGGCCATGGCCAGCCCGGCGCCGTTGACGAGGCATCCGATGTCCCCATCGAGGGCCACGTAGGAGAGCCCGGCCTTCTTGGCCTTGATCTCGTTGGGGTCCTCCTCCGTCATGTCGCGTAGGGATTCGAAGTCCGGGTGGCGGTCCAGTGCGTTGTCGTCGAAGTTGATCTTGGCGTCGATGCCCATGACCTCCCCGGCCTTGGTGACGACCAGGGGGTTGATCTCGGCCAGAGTGCAGTCCGTCTCGTGGAAGCAGCGCACGAGCGATTTCAGGATGGCTGCGCAGGTGCGGGCCTGTTTGCCGTCGGTGAACATCCGGAAGGCCAGGTCGCGGGCCTGGTGATCCGTGAGGCCCAGGAGGGGGTCCACGGGGAGCTTGAGGATCTTCTCCGGGGAGACGCGGGCGACCTCCTCGATCTCCACCCCCCCCTCGGCGCAGGCCATCACGACGGCGCGCTGGCTGGCGCGGTCGATGGTGATCCCCAGGTAGATCTCCCGGGCGATGTCCACGGCCGGCACGATCAGGACCTTGCGGACGATGGAGCCCTTGATGTCCATGCCCAGGATGGCCTTGGCCTTCTCCGCGGTCTCCTCGGGGGTCTTGGCGAGCTTGACGCCCCCGGCCTTGCCCCGGCCTCCGGCATGGACCTGGGCCTTCACGACGACCATGCCTCCGATCAGGCGGGCGGCCTCGGCGGCCTCGGCGGGGTTCGTGGCGATGCGTCCTTCGGGCATGGGGACACCGAAGGAGCGGAAGATGTCGCGGGCCTGGTACTCGTGGATTTTCATGCGGGGATCCCCTTGGGTTTGTCCAGGCCGTAGATCCTACGGAATTCGGCGGCAACGCCGCAATACTTGGCTGCCAGCGCGACGATGCCGGATCTCTCCTCGAGCCTCAGCTCACGGACCTCCCTGGCGGGGGATCCGAGGGCCAGCCAGCCCGGACGGATGCGGCGGCCGGGGGGGACCATGGCGCCGGCGCCGATCAGGGCCCCCTCCCCGATCACGCAGCCCGTCTGGAGGATGGCCCCGATGCCGACCAGGGCCCGGTCCTCCACCGTGCAGCCGTGGAGGACGGCCCGGTGGCCGACGACCACCTCCCGTCCCACGGTGCAGGGCTTGTCATCCTCGAGATGGATCACGGAGCCGTCCTGGATGTTGGAGCGGTCCCCGATGACGATGGCGTTCAGGTCGGCGCGCAGGACGCACTGGTACCAGACGCTGGCCTGGGCGCCCAGGGAGACACGACCGATGAGCTGGGCATCGGGGGCCACGAAGGCGTCGGGGGCGATGGCGGGGCTGTGCCCCCTGCAGGGGACGAGGGGCACGCGAAGGCTACTTCTGCAGGATCGGCAGGTAGCCGTAGGGGATCTGGAGGATGATGCAGGCCACCGCCGTGTCGAAGGCCGGGCCGATGTCCCCCGGCCACATCCCGTCGCTGGCCTGGGACTGGACGAACATCTTGGAGGCTTCCTTCCAGTACTTGCTCCAGTAGGGTTCCCCGGCCAGGAAGTAGGCCTGGGAGGCATAGAGGTGGGTGTACATGAAATGCCCCCCCCGCTGGATGTTGCCTCCGGGGCAGGTGGTATCCAGGTACTTGAGGCCCCGCTTGATGTTGTCCGTGCCGTACTCCCCGAGGCTGAAGAAGCACATCAGCCCGGCAGCCGTCAGGGCCGGACTCCCCCCCCCCTGCTGGCTGACCTTGTAGCGGACGGAGCCGTCGGCGTTCTGGGACTTCTTGATGTAGTCGAGGGCGCGCTCGATGACCTGGCCGGGGACCGTGAGGCCGGCGTTGCGGCAGGCCCTGAGGCCTTCCACCTGGGTGACCGTCGTGGAGCCCTCGTCGTCCGACTGGCCCGGCGAGTAGTACCAGCCCCCGGCCTTGGACTGGGACTCCGCCGTGAGCTTGATGGCCCTCAGTAGGGCGTTGCGGATCCGCTCACGGTGCTCGGGCAGGCACTCCATCCCGTAGACCTCGCCCAGGAACAGCATCGCGTAGCCGTGGCAGTGGATCAGGGATCCGTTGGTGGGGGCGATGAGGCCCGTGGTGGGGTCGGCCTTGGAAAGAAGGAAGGAGACTGCCCGGCTGATGTTGTCGGCATAGGGGCCGCGCTTGGGCGTGGAACCGCTGGCCAGGAAGGCCATGCCCGACAGGGCCGTGAAGGCCACATCGTTGGTCCCCCCTTCGCCCCAGCCTCCGTCGCTGGACTGGGTCCGGGCCAGGTACTTCAGGCCACGGCTGATGGCGGTCTCGACGGCCTGGCTACGCACGACGGGAGCGGGCTTCTCATCGCCGGCAGCGCAGAGGACGGTGCTGCAGGCGGCCAGGAGGACGAGAAGGTTGCGCATGGACATGAGGCTATCCCCCTTCCATCGTGAAGTCAATCCGCAGGATAGACGTAGGAAGGGCGTCTCCATTCCGGGATTTCCCCGGATACCTTGACTCACCATCGGCGGAGGGTACCCTGGGGGGCATGCATCCGCAAAGGCTGCCCGTCCGTCAGGTGGCATCCGGCCTTGCGCTTGTCGTCGTCGTGGGCGTCCTAGGCGTATCGGTGATCCTGGCGGTCTGTTTCGTCACTCTGGCCCGCCTGGAGCGCAGAGCCAGCCAGCAGCGCATCCATGCGACCCAGGCCCTCCTGCTGGCGAGATCCGGGATCGAGGATGCCCTGGCCCGGATCGCCCAGGGCCAGGATCCGAGCCTGATGTCCCCGGGCGGCCCCGGGCGGGGGCTTCCCGGGTTCTTCGCCGAAGGGCGGGACTATGCCGTCCGGGTCGTGGATGAGTCCGGCAAGCTCTGCGTCAACGGCGGGATCCCGGGCGCCGACACCACGCGGGGATGGAACGGGCAGCTGAGACGCATCCTGGGGAATCTCGGCAGGCGTCTGGGTCTTCCGAACCTGGGTGAGGACCTGATGACGAGGCGCCCGGCGGAAGGCTACCGGAGCATGGCCGAAGTCCAGGCTGCGGCGGGCACCATGGTTGATCTTTCCCCCCATCTCTGTCTGGCGGCCTGGACCGACCTCAAGGTCATCCGGCCCAACGCGACCCCGCTGAGCTACGAGGCCGTGAACGATCTGAAGAAGGCTCGTGGGTCCCTGGGCCTTGAAGAGGGTGGGCGACCCCCGGTGAATCTCAACGCCGCGCCGAAAGCCCTCCTGGCCGCCCTGGCCGAGGGCCTGCGCGGAGCCTCCTGCCGCCGGATCTCCGGCCCAGCGCCCGAAACCGCCGTCACGTCCGCCGCGGCGGATGCCTTTGCGGACGCTCTTCTGATCTCCCGCAACGCCGTCCCGTTCGAGTCCTGGCCGGCCTTCGAGATCTTCGTCGACTCCCTGGTTCCCACCGTCCTTCCTGGCGACGTGGTGGATGCCGATGTGATCAAGGCGAACTTCAATCCCAACACCATGCTTTCGAAGCAGATGCCCGACGAGATCGCCTGGCGCTTCGTGGACAAGAGCGACCTTAAGGTCTGGTCCACCGAGGGAAGCCTCGGCCCCACCGGACACTTCAGGATCTCCGCGGCGGGGCGGGTGACGGACCCCGCGGGCAGGCTCCTGGCCTCGGCCGAGCGCTCGGTGAGCATGAGGGCCTTCGAGCTGCTGAGGCACACCACCCAGAGGGACTTCGTGGGGGATCGCCGCCCTGACGCCGGCGGCACGAGCTATCTCTCCTTGGCTTCCGCAGCTCCCGTCCCCCCTTCCCCCCCCGAACGGACCACGGGGGCCTCGGCGACTTGGAATACCTGGGGTCTGGGTCGCGGCCTGGCCGTGATCACCTACCCCTGTCCGATGACAGCCCTCCCCTCCAACGCTGCGGACTTCGACGGATCCGTAGGACTGGCCTCGACGGAGCTTGTGCCCGAAGGGCCGTCCTATCCAGGGTCCTCCCTGCGCTTCCTCCAGCACTTCGATGACGGCTGGACGGCCGACCTCGCCGTGGCAGGGGGAAGCCTCCGCAACGTCGATGGGCGTCCCACGACCGAGCCCACCTTCCAGGACGATCCGGGCGTATCGGTCTGGCCTTCTGCACCTGTCGAGCCGAACACCCTGCATCCGGACGGGGCCTACCTTCAGCTGGGCCGCAGCCCTTCCTACTTCGCGGACAACCTGCCGGTCGACGCGGACCCCACCAGCGACCATGGCGCGATCTGCTTCTGGACCAAGCGCGACCTGTGCAAGAACCCCAAGACCTTCACTGAGTTCTCCTTCTGCAAGTACAAGGACAACCTCCTCATGACCAGCCCCCCTCGTATCATCCACGGGACCCAGATCCTCGCCGTGGGCGCCCAGCATGCCGCGGCCACCCTGGGGCTCCACATTGAAAGCTGGTCCTGGGACTCGGACCATGAGCATGAACTGGGCGTCAGCCAGGTCGTCCAGCGGCCCCAGTATGCCCCGGACATGCGGTGGCATTTCCTGGCGGCCTGCTACGACGACGACGATCTCGAGGAGGAGGACAGCGTTTGGGTCTCCGCCATGGGACTGTACACGGGGCGGATCTTCGCCTACGGCCATAACCCCTTCGACCCTCAGACGGGGGAGAAGCTGATCGAAGGGCGCAACCGCGTGTTCACCCTGGGCACCACCGGGACGCTGGGAAACCGCCCGTCCATCCTGGCTGATTCCGTAATGGACGAGTTCGCCATCCTCGACTTCGGGGACAGGGCGACGGAGGTGAAGCCGCGGTTCGAGGAGTGGGCGACCCTGCGTTTCCGGGAGGGTCGTTACTACAAGGGGGACGACGGGACCTTCCTCTCGACCGAGATCAGGCCGGCCGCAAGCGCCCCCTGTCGCATCCTGAGGGCCTTCTGGACCGGCCGCCTTCCCTCCCATCCGCGCCCAGAGTGCCTCGCGCCCGGGGAGCATGCGATCCCCCCCGTCATCGCCCCGCGCCTTCTCGACGCACGCCTGTCCAGGGCCCGTCTGGAGGTCTCCCTTCTGGACGCTTCGGGGACCCTGACCGGGCCCGTGCTCCAGACCCTGGAGCGATCTGGCGGGACGGTGCTGGACTGGACCCTCCCGTCCTTCCGGTACCGGGTGCGCTTCATCTGTCAGGTGCCAGATCCCCGGAACGATCCGGTGTTGGAAACACCCTTTCTGGATGACATCACCTTCGCTTGGCAGCCCCTCTCGGGGCCGAGGATTCTGGACTGGAGCGGATAGGCCGGACATATTCGATATACTGGAGAGACCCCACCCAATGCCCACCGGTCGCCCGACGTCTTCCCAAGGTCTTGCACTGCTTGTCGTGGTCGCCGTGCTGGGGATCGCGGCCATCCTGGCGCTTTGCTTCATCACCATGGCCCGCCTGGAGCGCAAGGCCAGCCAGAAGCGGACATACGCGACGAAGGCCTATTTTCTTGCCCGTTCCGGGATCGAGGACGCCATGGCCAGGCTCACGGCCGGGCAGGATCCCTGTCTCAGGCAGAACCGCTACGGCGGGGAGGATGCCGACCTCTCCGGAGGCACCCTGTCGCCTGCTGAGGCTGTGCAGGAAATCTTTCGTCCGGGGCAGGCCGACGTGGATGCCTGTCCCCTTCCCTTTGCCCAGCGCCCCTCCTTTGCAGCCCTTGCGGGTGTCTCGCTCCTGTCCGTTCCAGTGGACGGCCGCCCGCGTGGATACAGCGGAAGGTTGCAGGACGACAGGACCAGTTCCGGGAATGTCTACTCGTTGAAGCTTCTGACGGGCGGGTTCTACGTGAACGGAGGGGATCCTTCGATCCCCTGGGGCGGGTTGGGGGACAGGAGCTACAACGACACCCTGAGGCGGATGCTGGGAACCCTGGCCGAGGCCATCGACCGCGATGTGGCGGGGGGACTGATCCAGGCCAATGACGGCAGCCCCGTGGATCAGACCGACGGGGAGAAGCTGATCGAGTTGAGGCCGCCCGGGGGCTGGCAAAGCTACGAGCAGATCCGTGCTGTCTGCTTCCCCACGAACCCTATGAAGTTCCACGTGCTTCGCCCCTACCTGGCGCTTCGCGCCTGGGTGGACAAGCGCGTGATCGCCCCCAACGCGATCCCTCCCGCGGTCAGCAAGGACTACCACAGCTGGGGGGAGATGAAGCTGGACAGGCCCCTGAACGGAAATGCCTTTGTGCCGGGCGACCGCTCCCCGGACTTCGAACGCATCCCTCCTGGGGCAGGAGGCAGGATCGTCGGGAGGGCGCCCGTGTCGTTGGCCTGGGCCCGTAGCCGGAGGCCTGCCCTGATCTCCCTTCTTGCCGGCCTCAGGGCTGTCCAGCTCGATGAAGCGGAATCCAGCGAAGCGATCCTCAGACATGCCCCCGCCCCTTCTGCAGACACCGTTGCCGTGGCACGCAACACGGTGGCCGTACAGAACAGCTGGAGTACGGGTGATTACTGCCATCTCGTGGCGGACAGATTCCTGAGTTCGACTAGCGAACTTTCCACCTGGCAGCAGTTCAACGAGTTCTGCGACAAGCTCACAGGCCTTCCCTGGCGGCGTGATGCGATCAAGGCCAACTTCAACCCGAATTCAGATCTCAACAAGTTCAACCCAAACCCCTCGATGTTCAAGCAGGTGGACAAGTCCGATCTCACGGTCTATTCCACCGAGTTCAGCCTCCTGCCTGTCCAGCCCGTCGACGTGGAGTGCATCGGCAGGGTCCTGGACGGGAACGGCGCCCTTCTCGCCAGCCGTACGCTGACAGCAGTACTTCCCGCACCTTCCGTCGCGAGGCTCAGCACCCAGAGGGAGTTCATCTGCGAGGATCTGGGCAGCCTGGATCTTCCCGGGGACGAGAGAGGCCCCAGGCTGCCGGGCTTCAGCATCGGAGGCCATGCGGCCTTCCTTTCCCAGAGTCAGGGCGCGGGGGTGAGGACCTGGGGGCACCGCCTCGACACCCGGGGTGTCCCCCCCGCCGCGAACTACGCCACCGGCTGGATGAACGGTGCCTCCTCTGGCTCCGCGCTCCAGAGCTACCCGGAACCCTGCTACGACGTCACGCCCAACCTCGATGCTCTCCTGCCGGACCCCACGCCGACCCGGCTGGACATCCGTCCCGCTGACTATGACGGGAACCTCCAGCTGGCCACCGTGGAGACGGCCGACGGGGATTGCTACACGGTGATCGCACCTCCGAAGCGCATGACTTTTCTGGCCCGATTCGATGACGGCTTCGACCTGGACCTGGCGGATGCCTATCCCGCCAACCCCCGGGGCAGACAGAATCAGCCAGATGTCCAGCAGGCGACGTATGCCGGCGCCTCTCCTCCGGATCTCACCCAGCTCGCCAACAGCCTGTTGCACGGCACGCGGCCCAATACGCTCTATCCGGACGGGTGCTATTCGGAACGCGACCGCTCCCCAGCCTACTTCGATAGGGACAGCATTCACGGTTTCCATGGCCTGATGTCCTTCTGGGTGAAGCCCAACCACCCCGTCCAGACCTGGCGGAAGCACCAGTACGTCCACCGCACGAACTACGTGGCCAATCTGTCGCAGAGCAACTCCCCCGACCAGCTCTTCTGGGTGGGAAATTCATCCGCTTCAGGCTTCCGGATGGCGGCCTGCTTCGAGATCGGTCATCTGACGACGGATTGGGATCCCGCCAGCATCGTTATCGTGGAGCACGAATTCCAGACCCCCACTGGCAGGCCGGATGCCCCACGCCGCTGGACCCTTCTGACTTTTTTCTGGGATTTTCGGAGCCTCTACAACAACGACAGGGGACATGTTCAGTCCGCCCATGATTCCGGCGAGCTCCTCCTCGATGGCGGCTCGGGGTTCTTGGACAAGGGCTCCGACGAACTCTATCCGGCCGGGGGCGGGATTCTCGGTAATGCACCGCTTGCGGCTTCTGACATCACCCTGGACGACAAACCAGACGGGGTCACCCTGCAGCCTCACATGATCTCCCTGGGTCGGCACGGAAAGCCGCTGGAGGCGAACGTAGGCGGTGATTGCGCTCTTGGCGCCGATGCGACCCTGGACGAGTTCGCGGTCTACGATTTCGGCGGGGCGGGGCCGGCCGGCATCCCGGCGGCGACCGCCGACACCCTGGACAGCCCCTCCAGACTCGCCCTGAAACGCTACCAGGAAGGCCGCTACTACAAGGAGGCGGATTACCGTTCTCCCGGGGCCCTTCCCCTGCTTTCCCCTCTCGCGGAGGCCGGCTCCTGGATCAGCGCCCCGATCCGCCTGCCTACGGGTTCCCTTCTCGACAAGATCGCTTGGACCTGGATCAGGCCAGCCGCGCTCCCCAGCGACTACGTCGAGGTGGAACTGCTTCATCCGTCCGCATCGACGCATCTCTGGGCCCCCTCCCGGAGCCGATCCACCCAGGCCCCCTCCTGGAACAGGGACCGCCAGGTCTGGGATCTGGGCAGGATCATCAACGGTGATTTCCGTCTGCGCGTCGTCTTCCGGCGTGAGGTGCCGGTGCCCGCCAATACCCCCATTCTGGACTCTCCGGTTTTCGACGACATCACCCTGGCCTATACCCTACAGGGAGGGGGCAGCATCCTGGCCTGGGAGGAACTGAAGTAAGTCGAGCAGGACAGGAGAACCCTCCCGCGAATCTGGCGCCGATTCCGCCATCCGTCCTTTATAGTAAGATGATGATGATGAGCCGTGTGAGACTTTCCGTCCTGGCCGCTCTGGTGGCGATCACCCTGGCCGCCTCCGCCGCCCTGCAGGAACCCTCGGGCACAGACTCCAGCGATCCCCGCCCGGCCCTCTTCCTGAGGGAGGATCCCGTGGCTGCCCACGCCCTTTCCCTGGCGGAAGGATACGAGCAGGCCGGGGCCTGGGCCGAGGCGGCGACCGAGTACCAGAAGGTCCTGGACCTCTCCACGGATCCCCTGGTCCCCGTGGACGCAGACGGACATGCGGCCCCTCAGGGTTCCTCCCGTTATGAAAGCGCCCGTGGCCGGGCGCTGAGGAGGCTGTCGGCCTGGCCCTCGGAAGGCCGTCTCCTGCTGGCGGAGCGCACGGAGATCCCGGCCATGGCCCTCTGGCTCCATGCCGGCTCCGATGCCCCCGCCCTTGAGCGCCTGGTCCGCCGCTATCCGTTCAGTTCCGTCGGGGACCAGGCCATGGACCGCCTGGGCGAGGCGCTGCTGGAATCCGGGGATCCCTGTGGGGCCCTGGCTGCCTGGTCCTCCCTGAGGCGCCTGAGGCCGGACAGTCCCCTGGCGGACTTCGCGGGACGCAAGATGGATGCCGTTCGCGAACTCCTCGGAGGGGAGCCCGCCCTGTCCGGGGAGAACGTCCCCGCTTCCCCGTCGCGTCCAGGGCTCCCCCGGTGGTCCTTCATCGTGGACCCCCAGGCCGGGACCCTGCGCCGGGACTGCCTGCGCCGCGGCCTGGTCCAGCCGAGTCCCTACTTTCCCGTCCTCTCCGGGGACGAGGTCCTCCTGTCCGGAGCCGGGGGGATCTCGGTCCTGGACCGCGTCTCGGGCCGTCTCCTCTGGAGCAGCGGGGATCCGGTGGCCGGCTCGCGCAGGCCCTCGGAGGGCCCCCTGCTTGCCGCCTCCTCGGCATCCCTCTGCCTGGCCGTGCTGGACGGGCGCCTGGCCGCCTTCCAGCGCCGTGGCGGCCTCAAGGTCTGGGAGACCCCGGGTTCCGCCGAGGTGGTCACCCCGCCGTCCGTGCGCGGCGGCATCGTCTATGTCGGGGTCCTGGTCCCTTCGGGTCCCAGCGTCTCCTACGAGGCCTGGGCCCTCCTGGCCCGGGACGGCCGCATCCTCTGGAAGCGGGCCCTGGCATCCTCCTTCGACGCGGGGCTCCTCACCGACGGGCTTCGCGGAGGCCTGCTCCTCCTGCCTTCGGGCGTGGCCTTCAACACGGAGATGGGCTGTCTCGCGGCCCTGGACTTCAGCAGCGGGGACATCCTCTGGCTGACGCGCTACGAGACGCTCGGGGAGAGCGAACGGCGCAGGGCCCAGAGGCTATCCCATCGCTGGAACCCGGGCCGCCCCCTTTTCTCCGGAGGCTATCTTCTCGCCGCCCCCCGGGACTGCGGGGCCCTGCTTTGCGTCTCCGCCGCCGACGGCGCCCTGCGTTGGCGGGAACCGAGACGGGCTTCCGACGCCCTCCTTGCCGCGTCCGAAGGTAGGGTCTTCCTTTCGGGTCCCGGCGACGTCAGGGCCCTGGGTCTGGAGGACCGCAAACCCCTCTGGACGGCCCTGCTGGAGGTCGAGGGACTGGGCTGTCTCGGATCCGAGGGGCTTGTGCTCCCCGGCACGGAAGGGCCCGTGCTCCTCTCGCCCGCCAATGGCAGCGTCCTGCACCGGGATCTTTGGTGCGACGAGGCCTTGAAGGGGGCCAACCTCGTGGTGCAGGAGGGGCTGGTCCTTGCCTGCTCTCCAGGCCTCCTTGTGGCTTTCGAGCCGGAATCCGTGACCCGCGCCCGGCTGGCGAAAAGCCCGGACGCCCTGGCTTCGGGACGTCTGGCCCTGGCCCAAGGGGACCCCGATGCCGCCCTGCAGGCCTTTTCCCGGGGCAACGGGCCTGCCGCGCAGGAAGGACTGGCCGAAGCCGAGGCCCTGAAGGCCCGCAGCTGCGAGAAGGCTGGCCACTGGGCCGAGGCCGCAGAAGCCTTCTCGAGGGCCTCGAAACGGGCCCCGGACGCCCCGCGCCGCCTGGCCTGGACTTCCCGCGAGGGGGGGAATTGGCGCAAGGCCCGGCGACCCGCCCTGGCCGTGGCCGCCTTCCAGCGCATGATCGAGGATGCTTCCGGAGGAACCCTGCCCTGGGAGGGGGCCGCCGCCATCCGGGCTGATTGGGCAGGTCGGCTCTCCATCGAGGAAATCCTGGAGAACGACGAGGAGGGAGGTAGGGAGGCCTATGGGGACGTGGAGATGCGGGCCGCCCGGTGCCTGGCTGCCCTCTCCCCCGGGATGGAGGAGTCCGAACTGCGCGACCTGATCCGCCACTTTCCCAACAGCCAGGCTGCCTTGCGAGCCATGGAGGATCTACATCGTCGGCATGCCTTGAGGGGCATCGCCTCCGCTCCCGCCTTCTTTCCCCGTCTGGCCTGGAGGATGCGCCGGGGCGAAGCCTATGTTCCCCCCCCCTCCTTCCCCGCTCCTTCCTCCACTCCTCCTGCCTCCTTCCCGCTGCTTTGTACCTCCGATCAGGACGGTCTGCAGGCTCTGGATCCGGCGACAGGGGCCTTACGATGGCAGCGCGTCGGGAACCGCGGAAGCCGTAGCCCGATCTGGGCCTCGGGAATCGTCGTGCTTGCCGATGGGGACACCCTCCTGGGCCTGTCCCCTCAGGACGGAAAGACGCTTTGGGAGATCCATGCCCAGGGCCGCATCCTGAGCCTATGGCCCTTGCCGGACGGGGGCATCGTGGCCGAGACCCTGACCCAGGCCCTTTTCGTCGACAGGGACGGCAGGGAAAGGCTTCGCTTGGATCTGGGTGCCCCCTTGGCCGCCGCCCCCCTGGCCGTCGGGAAGCTCCTGCTGGCCGTCACCACCTCTTCGGGGGTGGTTCCTGCCAAGGCCCATTGGCTGGACCTTTCGGCTGGAAAGGAGGTTGCTACCGCCGGACTTGGCACGGACGGCGTGGGCGCCGTGGAGGCCATGCCCTCCTCCGGGTCCGTCCTGATCCTTCTTGGAAGCCGCCGCGTGCTGGCCCTGCCGCTGGATCCCTCCGGCGGGACCGCCCCCCGCTGGGAGAAGGTGTCCGAGACCCCACGCTGGCAGGGCCTGTTCGCCGGGGAGGCTGCCGGCATCGTGGTCCTGACCCCCGTGGCAGAGCAGGAGAATCCCCGTCTTCAGGCCCTGAGCCTCGCCGCCGGGAAACCGCTCTGGGAGAGCGAGATCCTGGACGTCGAACTCTCCTCGGTCCAGGTGATCGGCGGATCCCTGCTGGCCGGACTCTCGTCCCCGGGGCGCTCCGGCGCCGCCTCCTGGGCCCTGGACTCCGGCGTCCAGAATTGGAGGACGGACCTCTGGTCCCAGACCCTGCAGGTCTCCTGCATCCCCCTGTCCTCCGGCATCCTGCTCTGGGCTTGTGGACAGGACGAGGCCGCCATCCTGGATGCTGCGACCGGCAAGGTATTGCGCTCCTGTGGAGGCCTGAGCGATTCGGCCTCGGTGGTCCTGCCTTTCAGCGGCGGTTTCCTCTGGGTCGGGACCTACTCGACGTCGGCCTGGCTCCCGGAGGGGGATCTCGATGCCCTGAGACCGCTTTGGCGGGCCAGGTCCGTCAGGCCCTCCGGCGAGAATCCCCGCCAGGCCCTGGCCCTGGCGGATGCACGCTTTCATGCAGGCGTCTACGGCGAGGCCCTCCAGGCCCTAGGCATCGCGAGTCTGGGGAATGATCCAAACCTCAAGGGCGAGATCGAGGCCCGTCAGGAGCCCTGGAGGGAGACCGAGGCCCTCCTGGCCGGGGAGGTCCTCAAGGCCCAGCATTTTCGGACGCCTCCGCAGATCGACGGGGATCTGAGGGATGGCTGGGCCGAGCGCCTCCGCAGGGATCTGCGCCTTCCTGCCGATCTCCGCGCCTTTGCGAAGGGCGGCCCCAACGCCGTCTGGAGCGGCGAGCCCGATCTTTCCTCCCGCGTCTACGTGGGCTGGGACCAGGAGTTCCTCTACTTTGCCGTCGACGTGGACGACCAGAAGCAGGTGGTCTTCGATGACCAGCAACCCGGCAAGGGGGATCTCCTCTTCTTCGCCATCGATGCCCGCGGGGACGGCCGAAGCCCTTTTCAGGGTGGTGTCGCCATCCAGAACCCCCGCCCCAAGCCTCCCGACCCGGCCACCCTCCCGCCCGGGGATTATGCTGCCCGCCGCCGCACCGATGATTCGGGTACGGTCTACGAGGGGGCCATCCCCTGGAGCGCCCTGCGGGGAGGACCGCCCCCGGAAGAGGGGGAATTAAGGCTCAATCTCCTGATCGGTGACGATGACGGGGACGGCCTGCGAAAGGGTCTCCTCCTGGCACCTGGCTTCCCCACCCGCCGTTTCGACGAGGATGCCTCCGGCCGGATCCGCATGGCTCCCCCTCTCTTTCTGAGAGTGCGTTTGTCCGATTAGTGGACGTTGTCCACTGGAAGGAGACAGATTCCTCTCTCATTGGATTCGATTGAATGACGCAACTTGTTTGAAATCAATATGTTGAATCGCAATTGCTAAATAGAATTCCATGGAATGCAGTTTGCATCTCTTTATGCAGTTCCTTTCCTCAGGAGGGTAACCATGTTCCGACGCATTCTGCTCCTGGCTCCCGCGCTGGCCCTGACCGTTGCATGGGCAGATCCGGTTGCCCATACGGCGAAGGCACCCTCCCCGGATCAGGTCTATCTGGCCCGCCTGAGGGAGACCTCCGGAACGGCCCAGGCCCACGCGGCCCTGGCTCGCTGGTGCCGCACCCAGGGGCTGGAAGCCCGCGCCCGCGAACAGTGGCTTGAAGTCATCCGCCTGGATCCCGAGTTCGTCGAGGCTCGCGCGGCCCTGGGGTACCGCAAGGTCGCCGGAGTCTGGATGAGCGAGGCGGACTACAAGGCCATGCAGGAGGCCAAGAGCGCCTCCGCCTCCCCCTCCGGGACTCCCGACACGGTGGAAGGCCGGATGGTGGGATGGACGGCCGATCACCAGCGCCTCATCGTGGAAGCGGCCCGCAACGGCGCCGTGAACCTGGACACCCGCTACATCCGCGTTGGCGTGCCCCTGGTCACCCTGGAGCTCCGTCCGACGATGGCCCAGCTCATCGGCATCCGGACGGTCTTCACATCGGGAGCCATCACCACCGGTACCGCCCTGCGGCAGAACAACTTCGTGGAGTGCCCGATCACCCAGATGTCCTCGGTGCGCACCACGGCCAGCGCCGCGGCGTACCGCTAGAGTCCGAACAGCCGCATCGCCTCCAGAAGGCGCTTTGCGACGGCTGGCGAGGGCGCGCAGAGCGGCTCGCGCACCGTAGGCCCGGTCTTCCCCATGCGGGCCAGCATGAACTTTGCCGGGATGGGATTGGACTCCCAGAAGCAGGCCTCGACCAGGGGCTGAAGGCGGAAGTGCATCACCCTGGCCTCCAGCCAGTTTCCTTTTAAGGCGGCCGAGACCTCTGCCTTCACCATGCCCGGAAGCAGGTTGGCAACCACCGAGATCACCCCCTGGGCTCCCAACGCCATCATGGGGACCGTCAGGGCGTCGTCCCCGCAGAGGACGGGCAGGCCGCAGAGGCCCATCACCTTGGATGCGCTGTCCATGCCCGCGGCCTCCTTGGTCGCGACGATGCCCCTGACGCCGGAGAGGCGGGCCGTGGTCTCGGGTGCCAGGGTCACTGCCGTGCGGGAAGGGACGTTGTAGAGGACGATGGGGAGGCCGCCTTCCCGTGCGATGCGGCGGTAGTGCAGGAACAGTCCCTGTTGGCTGGGCTTGTTGTAGTAGGGCGTGACGACCAGGGCCGCGTCGGCTCCGGCGCGTCGGGCGTCCCGGGTCAAGGCCACGGCCGCTTCGGTACTGTTGGAACCCGTTCCAGCGAACACAGGCACCCGGCCGTGGGCCCTGCGTACGACCCGCTGTACCACCTGGAAGCGCTCGGTGGCGCTCAGGGTCACGGCCTCTCCCGTGGTCCCGCAGGGGACGATGCCGTCCGTGCCGCTGGCAATCTGCCAGTCCACCAGGGCGTCGAGGCGCTTGAAGTCCACGGAGCCGTCCCGGAGGAAGGGGGTCACGAGGGCGACGAGGGATCCCCGGATCATGCGTTCTCCTTTGCAAGGACTTCCCGGATCATTCCGATGCCTTCGTCGATTTCCGGCGCCGTGACATCCAGGGGAGGGCGGACCCTGAGGCCCCTGGGACCGCACTGCAGGATGAGAAGGCCATGGGCGTAGAGGGCCTTGCGGACCCTCTCCCGGGCGGCCGGTGTCGGCAGGTCGGCCGCGCAGAGAAGGCCCCTTCCCCTCACGTTGGAGAGGAGGGCGGGAAAGTCCTCCGCCAGGCCCTTGAGGCCGGTCAGGAGGCGATCGCCCTGGCGTGCCGCGTTGGCGACCAGGGCCTCCTTCGAGATGATCTCCAGGTAGCGGGTGGCCCGGACCATGTCGGTCAGGTTTCCGCCCCAGGTGGAGCCGATGCGGCTGGGCACCCGGAAGACGTTGTCGTGGACCTCGTCGACGCGCCTGCCCGCGAAGACCCCGCAGACCTGCATCTTCTTGCCGAAGACGATGAGGTCGGGGTTCATCCCCATGTGCTGGAAGGCCCACATCCTTCCGGTGAGTCCTACTCCTGTCTGGACCTCGTCGAAGATCAGCAGGGCCTCCTCCTCGTCCGCGATGCGGCGCAGGAGGCGCAGGAACTCCGGCCGGAAGTGGTTGTCCCCGCCCTCGGACTGGATGGGCTCGATGAGGATGGCGGCGATGTCGTGGCGGTATCGGCGGAAGGCCGAACGGATCGCCTTCTCTGAACGGGCCTCGGCCTGCCGCGTCAGGGCCGGGCCGTCCTTCCCGTAGCGGATCCTGGGACTCTCCACCCGGGGCCAGTCGAACTTGGGGTAGTACTGGGTCTTGCGGGGGTCGGCCGTATTGGTCGTCGAGAGGGCGTATCCGGATCTTCCGTGGAAGGCATCCGTGAAGTGGAGGATGCGTCCGCCCTTCTCGCCCCGACCGGCAGCAAGGTTCTTTCGGACCTTCCAGTCGAAGGCCACCTTCATGGCGTTCTCCACCGCCATCGCCCCCCCTTCCACCAGGAAGAGGTGGGGGAAGCCCCGGGGCGCGGCCACCCGGTACAGGGTTGCGACGAACTCGGCGATCTCCACCGTGTAGATGTCGGGGTTGCTGGGCTTGCAGGCGGCCACGCGCAGGAGCCTGCGGGAGAATTCAGGGGTCCTCAGGCCGGGATGGTTCATCCCCAGGGGGGACGAGGCGTAGAAGGAGAAGAAATCCAGGTAGGTCCTTCCCGTTGCGGCGTCACGGATCCGGCGGCCCCTGCTCCGGGCGAGGTCCACCACGATGCCGAAGTCGCTCAGCGGCATGTGGCGGACCAGGGTCTCCTTGACCTTGCCCGGGGGGATGCGGATGGGGACGCTCATGGAGGGGGGATTCTATCCACCCAAGCCCTGGCGTAAAAGCTTGACATTCCCGCTCAAGTGGATACCCTGACACGGCTTATCGTGTTTCGTTGGAGAGGCTTCTATGGCATGCAGGAGATGAACTCTTGATTCAGGTGAGTTATCGTGAGCTGTTGGAGGCGGGGACCCACTTCGGGCACCGCATCAGCCGTTGGAACCCGAGCATGCGCCCGTTCATCTTCGGCAAGCGCAACGGGATCCACATCCTCGACGTGCGGGAGACCCTCAAAGGGATGATCCGCTCCAGCCACGCCGCGCTCAAGATGAGCGCGGCCGGCGGGGACATCATCTTCGTGGGCACCAAGCGCCAGTCGCGCGCCCTCGTCGTGCAGCATGCCCAGCGCTGCGGGATGCCCTATGTGACCGAGCGCTGGCTCGGCGGCACCCTCACCAACTTCGAGACGATCCGCCGCCGCGTCAAGCGCCTTGAGGAGATCGAGGCCTCGGAGCTGGACGGGTCCGTTCGCCAGTACAGCAAGAAGGTGGTCTCGGCCATGATGCGCGAGAAGCGCAAGATGGTGCGGAACCTCCAGGGCCTCAGGGCCATGACCGCCCTGCCCGCCGGCATCATCGTGATCGATCCCAAGCGCGAGGACAACTGCGTCCGCGAGGCCCAGCGCCTCGGCATCGTGACCATCGCCCTGCTGGATACGGACTGCGAGCCCAATGACGTGGACTTCCCCATCCCCGGCAACGACGACGGTATCAAGTCCATTGAGATCTTCCTCAGGGTCATGGCCGATGCCGCCCTCGAGGGCCGTCGCCTCTCCGGCCGCGAGGCCGCGCTCAAGACCGAGGTGGCTGCCATGGAGGCCGCCGCCGCTGCACGCGAGGAGAACTGACCGTGGCCATCGCGATCTCCGCCGCCCTGGTCAAGACGCTCCGTGACCGCACGGGCCTCGGCATGATGCAGTGCAAGGAGGCCCTCGCCGAGGCCGGCGGGGATATGGAGAAGGCCGTCGACGTCCTGCGCCAGAAGGGCCTGAAGTCTGCTGACAAGAAGGCTGACCGGGCCACCTCCCAGGGCCGCATCGGCGCCCTGGTGAAAGGCAACCGTGCCGTCCTCATCGAGTTGAACTGCGAATCCGACTTCGTGGCCATCAACGAGGCCTTCGTGGCCCTCCTCAACCGCCTCTGCGTCCTGGCGGCCGACGCCCCCAATGCCCCGGCCTCCCCCGAGGCCTTCCTCGGCATGAGTTTTGGTGGGACTACCATCGAAGCCATCCTCAAGGATGCCGTGGCCAAGACCGGCGAGAACATCCGCCTCAGGAGCCTGGTCCGTTATGACGCCCCTGCGGGCGCTGCCCTGGGCTTCTACATCCACCCCCCCGGCCGCATCGCCGTCCTGATGGAGGGATCCGGCGCCCAGGATCCGGCCAAGGCCGAAGCGGCCCTCCGTGACGTCTGCATGCACGTGGCGGCCGTGAACCCCGTCTCCGTCTCCCCGGACGACATCCCTGCCGCCGTGCTGGAACGCGAGAAGGCGGTCTACGCCGTCCAGATCCATGGCAAGCCTCCTCAAGTCGCCGAGAAGATGCTCAAAGGCAAGCTCGAGGCCTTTTTCGCCGAGCGCTGCCTCGTCCGCCAGGCCTTCGTCAAGAATCCGACGGTAACCGTTGCCGATCATCTGAAGGCCGCGGCTGCCGGCCTTTCGGTCAAGCGCTTCGTCCGGCTCGAGATCGGAGCCTAGCCCCCTTCCATGCCCAAGCGCCTGCGCTACCGCCGGGTCCTTCTCAAGATCAGCGGCGAGGCGTTCGGCGGAAAGGCCCACCTCGGGATCGATCCCGAGGTCGTGGCAGATATCGCCCGGCAGGCCAAGCGCCTCCATCTCATGGGCGTCGAACTGGCCATCGTCATCGGCGGCGGCAACATCGTGAGGGGCTCCACCTTCTCCGCCCGGGGTATGAACCGCCCCACCGCCGACCACATGGGCATGCTGGCCACGGTGATCAATGCCCTGGCCCTCCAGGACGCCGTCGAACGCATCGGTGTGGACAGCCGCGTGCAGACGGCCATCCACATGGAGGATGTGGCCGAGCCCTACATCCGTCGCAGGGCCATCCGCCATCTCGAGAAGGGCCGCATCGTCATCCTGGCCGGCGGCACGGGGCGCCCCTACTTCACGACGGACACCACGGCGGCGCTGAGGGCCATGGAGCTCTCCGCAGAGATCCTGATGAAGGCCACCCAGGTGGACGGGATCTACTCCGACGACCCCAAGAAGAACCCCAGGGCGAAGCGCTTCGACCGCATCACCTACATGGAGGTCCTGCGCCGCCGGCTCAAGGTCATGGATTCCACCGCCATCTCGCTCTGCATGGAGCACGCCCTTCCCATCCTGGTCTTCGACTTGGCCCGCAAGGGCGGTGCGGAGCGGGCCGTCCGCGGCGAGCGCATCGGCAGCCTTGTGGAGGCGGGAGAGGCCGGGTGATGGCAGCCAGCTCCGACGACATCCTTCTGGACGCCGAGGAGCGCATGGAGGCGGCCGTCCACGCCATGCAGGAGAAGGCCAAGGGCATCCGCACCGGCCGGGCGACCCCGGAGCTGGTCGAGCCCCTCAGGGTGGACTACTATGGGGCCCTGACCCCCCTCAAGCAGGTCGCTTCCATCCAGATCCCGGACGCCAGCCTCATCGTCATCAAGCCCTTCGATGCCAGCCTCCTCAAGGAGATCGAGCGGGCCATCAATGCCGCGAATCTCGGCATGACACCCCAGAACGACGGGAAGCTCATCCGCCTGCCCATGCCCCCCCTTTCCCAGGAGAGGCGACGCCAGTATGCGGACATGGTCAAGGTCATGGCGGAGGACGCCCGGGTCTCCCTGCGCAACATCCGGCGCGACGCCAAGAAGAACGCCGACGATGCCAAGAAGGCCGGCCTGCCCGAGGATGACGCCGAGCGCCTGCACGAGAGCATCCAGAAGCTCACCGACGACTACGGGGCCAAGATCGAGGCCCTGCTCAAGAAGAAGTCCGACGAACTCCTGAACGGCTGACGATGCGCCTGGTCGTGGTGCGCCACGGCGTGACGGACTGGAACGTCACGGGCCGCATGCAGGGACGCACCGACATCCCCCTGAATGCGGAAGGCCGGCGCCAGGCGGAGGCGGTTGGCCGCCGTCTCGCCTCGGAGCCCATCGCCCGTATCCTTTCCTCCCCCATGTCTCGGGCGCTCGGCACGGCGCTTCCCATCGCTTCGGCACACGGCCTGGTCCCTGAGGTCCGCGAGGACCTGCACGAGGCCCACATGGGGCTCTGGGAGGGCCTGACCTGGGAGGAGGTCGCGGCACAGTACTCCCACCAGCTGGCGGAGCGTGACCGGGTGGGGCCGGGCTACAAGGGCCACGAAGGCGAGAGCGTGCTGGAGGTCGCGGCCCGGGCGGCCGACCTTCTGATGAGGATCCGGGACCTCCCGGGAACGACCTGCGTGGTGACCCATGCCTCCCCCGCGCGACATCTGATCGCGGCCCTCACCGGGGAGAGGGAGCATTGGAAGCTCCGCCTGCGCAACGTGTCCGTGAGCATTCTGGAGGACGCCCGCCTTCTCTGCCTGGACGACGTCAGCCATCTGGAAGTCTCCCCCGGCGTGTCCGAGGCCTTCCGGCATCTGGGATGACGCTTCCGGAAGCCGTGGCCAAGCTCTGCTCCATTCCCGCGGATTTCCGGAGGGATCCGGATGCCACCGTCCGGAGCCTGCTGGAGGCGTCGGGGTATGAGCGCTTCCGGAACAAGGTGACGGTGGCGGAGCTGCAGAAGTATTTGTCTCTCCATCCGGAGCTGGTGGAGGCCTGGATGGCGTATTCAGAGGGCAGGCAGGTCCAGACCGGATGGTGCTTGGACGGCCTGATCGTGGGTTTCTACCTGCCCGGCCAGGGCATGATGAAGCAGGAGAGGTTTCCGGAGCAGACCCAGGCCTGCGCGGAGTTCATCCAGCGGGAGATGGATACCCTTCTGGGTTAGATCCACTCCACCGGATCCCCGCGCCGGGTGAAGAAGATCCCCGCCTTCGCCACCTTCTGGCCGCTCCCTCGCCTCCAGGCCTCTGCGTAGATCCTGAGCTGGTCCTTGTGGCCCTGGGCCTGGGCGGCCAGATCCTCCTCCAGGCGCTCCGTCTTGTAGTCCACCAGCACCCAGCCCTCCGGCGTCTGGTATGCGAGGTCGATGCGGCCAGAGAGGATGACCCGCTCAGGGCCCTCCACCAGCCCCAGCTCCTCGCGCGTGAACTCCGCCGCAAAGGGCGCCTCCGCATGGCACTCCGGAGAGTCGGTCGCCTCCTGCCACATCCTGGAAGTGACCACCTTGCGCGCCGTCTCCACCGCCTGGGACAGCCAGGGCTTGAGGTCCTCTTCGGTTTCCTCGGAGATCCGGGTGGCCAGCACCCGGGCCACCTCGCCCAGGGATCCCGGGGCGCTTCCCCGAAGGCAGGCTTCCAGCAGTCCATGGATGAGGGTCCCCCATCCCGCGCCCCCAGGACCTTCGGCCAGGACCTTCGGCTTCCTCGTTGCCTTCTTCTCCCCTTCCAGGCTGGTCGGCGCCATTGCCGCAAAGGAGGGCTGGAGGGCCTTTGCCAAACGTGCGATGCGGGTTTCAGCAGCAGCAGAGCGGGCCTGTTCAGAGAGGTCGACCTCCGGGGCCTTGGGTAAGGGCTTGGCCTCCGGGATGTCGAGTTCCGGGGCGTCCTTCAAAAACGGCTCGAAGACCAGCCAGGGCCAGGAGAACGTCCCGGCCTCGGTGGGCTTGCCGTCGTAGCGACTGACGACCAGGAGCTCCCGTGCCCGGGTGGCCGCTACGTAGCGCAGGCGGACCTGCTCGGCCTGCAGGAAGATGGCCTCGTCGTTCTCCCGCTTCGCCCAATCCGCCGGCTGGGCCAGGACCCACTCGGCATGGTCTCCATACGAGGCCTTGAGACTCAAAAACCCGATCGGCATTCCCCCCTCACGCAGGACCTGGACCGAGACCTTGGGCTTCTGTCCCAGCGTCGGATCCGCCAGGAAGACCACCGGAGCCTCCAGCCCCTTGGCCTTGTGCAGGTTCATGAGGCGGACCACGTCGGTCCGTCCGGGCTCCAGGGGCGAGGATTCGGCGTCCGGGCTGTCCATCTCCTGCTCCAGAAGTCTTGCGACTTCGGCAAAGGGGGCGCCCTCGTGGGCTGCCCGGCGGATGCGTTCCAGCACGCCGAGGATAGCGCCTGCAGCCAGCCCCGCCCCCTCCCCGGCGGCGGCCAGGGCCAGGAGGCCGGTCTCCTCCAACAGGCTTTCCAATACGGCGGCGGGCGGGAGGCGGCGGGTTTCGGCGTGTAGATGGGCAAGACGCTCCAGGGCCTTGAGCACCTCGGGATCCCCCTGGGTTTCCGGGCCTCCCGCGAAGCGGAAGGATCCGCTGTGGCTGCGGTGGCGGTAGAGGACAGGGTCGTCCAGCCCGAAGAGGCCCCCCCTCAGGACCCCGACCGCCCGGGGGGCATCGTCCGGATCGGCCAGACAGGAGGCCAGATCGCAGAGAAGGCGGGCTTCGGGGGCATCGGCGAAGGCTTTGGCCCCCCCCGCCTCGAAGGGGATGCCTTCGCTCTCCAGGGCCTGGGCGTACTGGGAGAGGTGGTTGCGCTTGGCCGTCAGGATGAGGAAGTCGGACCAGCGAGCGGGTCGGGGCGGCGCCCCCCTGCGGCCGTGGAGGTTCATCAAGCGGCCCCCCTCCACGGCGCCTCGGATGAAGCGGGCGATGGCCTCGGCATCCGAGAGATGGCACTGGGGGATCTTCCCGCCCGAACTGATCTTGGCGATGCCGCCCGGGACGGAAAGCCCGTCCCCTGCAGGTTTGAGGGGAAGATGGCACGGCTGGAAGCGGGTCTCCTCCTTGGGGAAGGGCCCGTCGAAGGCCTTGTCCAACCAGTCCAGGATGGCATGTCCGGACCGGAAGTTCGCCGTGAGCTCCAGACGCCGCCCTCCCGAGGCCAGGACGAGGGCTCGCATCCGGCGGAAGGTGGTGAGGTCCGCGCGACGGAAGCGGTAGATGGACTGCTTGGGATCACCCACCACGAAGAGTGCTCCTGGCCGGAGTTTGAGTCGGGTCCAGTCCAACTCGGCGTCCTGCCCCCCTTCCGCCGCCAGATAGGCCATGACCTCGGCCTGCAGGGGATCGGTGTCCTGGAATTCGTCGACGAAGAGGCGGCGGTAGCGGCGGGCGAAGAAGCGGCGGATCTCGGAACGTTCCCGCAGGGCCTCGGCGGCCAGGCGCAGGAGATCCTGGTAGTTGAGAAGGCCTTCCCTCCTGCGTCTCTCCCGTGCTTCCTTCCTCGCTTCAAGAAGCAGGGGGATGGCCAGGGCATACAGGTAGGCCCGCCAGATCCTCAGGTAATCGGCTGCGGCTCCTTCGGCAAAGGCCCGGTACTCCTCGGCCAGGGCCAGGATCTCCTCCTTGGGCCTCTTCCCCCACCATTTGAAGACAGGCTTCCGCTCACGCTCGAAGCTCACCAGGATGCGGGCCAGGGCGGGCGCGTCCCCTTCCCTCAAAGAGGGCAGATCGGTCCTCAGCTCTTCGGCGTGCTGGAGGAGTCTGCAGGTGGCGTCCCGGTCGACCTCGACGGGGAGCTTCGGGCTCCAGGCCTCCCAAAAGGCCAGGACGGCCCGGCGCGCCAGGCTGAAGTCGGGAAGCAGGGCCTCCGCGGAGGGGAAGGCCACTTCATCGTACTCGCAGAGGGTCTCGAAGGCGTCCGAGAGGTCCCCGGGTGAGACTCCGGCCTCGCCCAGCCGGGCCAGGCCCAGATGCCCGGCTGCGTGCAGACGGTCCAGGCTGGCCGCCAGGGATTCCTGGCGCAGAAGGCGGTCCTCTTCGGCTTCCAGCTCCCGGAAGCCGGGTGGGACACCGGCTTCGACGGGCCGCTCGCGCAGGATGCGGGCGCAGAAGGCGTGGACGGTGCCGGAAAAGAAGGTCTCGAGCCGGGAGAGGGCCTGGCCTAGTTTGGCCTTCACCTCGGGGTCCTTCTCCTCGCGGAAGGACTTCTCCAGCTCGTTCTGGAATCTTCCCCTGAGCTCTCCGGCCGCTTTTCTCGTGAAGGTGATGGCGGCCATCTGGTGGATGCCGACGTCCGTTTTGAGCGTGGCGACCATGCGCTTGGCCAGGCTCTCGGTCTTGCCGGAGCCGGCCCCGGCCTCCACGAACAGGGAGACTGCGGTGTCCGAGGCGATGGCGTCGCGGGCGGGCTGGTCGGGGAGGAGCGCGGTCATGGCTGAGCCTCCGCCATCAGGAGGGGCTTGAGCACCTCATCCGCAGCCTCTCGCTTGGCCTTGCCGATTCGCCAGGGCTCCTCCCCGCAGGCCTTGCGGAAGGCGCAACGCCCACAGGTCCCGGCGTCGCCCGTCTGGAGGAAGGTCCCCGCCGAGGCGGCGTCCAGGACCCGGCCCAGAAGCCTTCCCAATTCCTCATCGGGGATGCGCGGCCGGCTCAGACGGAGGAAATTCCCCCGGGCCGTGGGGAAGTAGTAGGAGGAGTGGGAGACGGAGATCCCCAACTGGACCTCGGCCGCCCTGGCGTAGAGGGCATGCTGGAGCTGGGCCCCGCCTTCCAATCGGGCGCGGCGTCTCGCCAGGCTCCAAGCCCGCCCGGTCTTGTAGTCCACCACCTCGTGCTCAGGACCGTCTCCCAGGCGGTCGATGCGGTCGATCTGCCCTTTTAGGGGGAGGAGCACTCCTCCCAGGTCCAGCGTCAACGGACCGAACGGCAACTCGAGTCCTACCGGAGTGCGTCCGGTCTGAGCCTCTTCGAGACGGGCGAAATCGGCCAGGTCCTGCATCAGGGCCTCGGTCTCCAGGGCTTCCAGCCGGGGGCTGGGCGGGGGCAGGCGTCGTTTCAGTTCCTGAAGAGCCTCCAGCCCCATCTGTTTCAGGCGTTCCGCATTCCTGAGCGGTGGGTCGCGCAGAAAACGCTCGTACAGGCCGTGAAGCAGGGAGCCCCGGGTGAGGGGATCCAGCCAGCGGAAGCTGTCCTCCTCCTGATCCGGCGGTTCGGGAAGACGCAATAGGCGCTGGAGGTAGAACTGGAAGGCGCAGCGCGAGAACTGCTCCAGGGCGCTTGCCGACACGGGCTTTCCCGAGCGGCGCGGGTCGGCCGCCTTCCCTGCTTCCGGAATCAGGCCGTCGAAGGGGCCGAAGACGGAATCCGCCCGGTGTCCGGCAGCCTTCTCCCCGGAGGCCAGGGACGGGAAGGCGGCCAGGACGGCCTCCCGCCGCTCGCCGACCCCCCTCAAGGAGGCCAGCCACCAGCCGGTGTCATCCAGGGCCTCAACGGCCGAGGTGGGAAGGCGTGTCACAGGGGCGCCGAGGCGGGCAAGGAGGTCTGCAAAGGCCAGACTCTCCTCCTTCGGCTTTTCGAGTCGATGCGCCTGGAGGAGGATGGAGGCCGGATAGAGCTCCCGGTCCTCCCGCAAGTCGCGTGCGGCGTAGGAGAGGGTGATTTTCCCGCCCATGGCTCCCAGGCGCCCGGCTCCCAGAAAGACCGCTTCGCGGACACGGTCCGAGGAGGAGGCCAGGGACTCCTGCAGGCCTGCCAGCTCGTCGTCCAGCAGGACAGGATCCTCCCGGGGGATGCCCGGCAGGGCGCCCTGGTCAAGACCCAGGACGAAGGTCCGTCGTCGTCCAGCCCATCCGGCAGCATCCAGGGAGGTGATGTGGAGATGACCTGGACGGGGGCCGGCGCGACGGACGCGGATCTCCTCGACCAGCTCCAGGACCTGGGCCAGGGAGACGGACAGGGGCGCACGGGGAAGGGTCAGGGCGGCGAGGGCGGTCAGGGCCCCGTCCAGGGCGGTCGCCTCCTCGGAGAGATGCTGTTTCATGAATTCCCGGCATCCCCGAAAGAGCTTCCCAGGCTCCGGCTGTCCCTCCGGCGCCAGGATTTCCAGTCCGGCGGCCCATTCGGCCAGGCGCTCCATTTTGGAGGCGGACCGCTGGCGGCGGATGGCTTCCTCCTCGTCTCCGTCCTGTCGCGCCTGGCGGCCCCGGGTCTCTTCGCGCAGGGCCAGACGGCGCAGGGCTTCGGTGGCGGCACCACGCCCTCCTGCCGCATGGGCGGCCAGGAGGAGACGGGCGGCCTCGCCCGGCGGGGGCATCCGATCGCCCAGTGTGTCCAGATCCCCCGACTGGAGCAGTCGGACGAGGGAGTCGGCCGGGAAGCCCTCGGAGGCCCAGCGGCAGAAGGCGGCCAAGGCCCTGCCGGGGCGGGTGTGGACGGCAGAGATGCCGTCGGAATAGGTCGCAGGGATGTCGATGCGCTCCGTCAGATCCCTCACGAGAGAGGAGTAGGGCTGATCGGAGGCCAGGACCACTTCCACCTCGTCGAACCGGAGGCCCTCGGCCAGGACCCGTCGAAGGACTTCCTGGATTTCGGCCGCATGGCCTGCGGCGTGAAACATTTCCACGATGTCCTCCCTGACGTGGGGCGTCGCCGGGGACTCCTTCGGAGCGTAGAGCCAGGCCAGCCGGTGAGCGGGAATCCGGCCCCAGGGCTTGGCAGCTTCCAGGCGTCTTGGCAGGGGAAGACCGGCAGGGGTCGGGAAGGGAAGGAAGCGGACTTCCCCCGCGACCTGTTCCATCAGCCGGCGCTCCATCACCCTCCATCGGACGGAAGCGTCGGCGAAAAGGAGGCGACGGCCCGGCTTGCCTTCCATGGCGATCCGGAAGGTCCGGGCGGTGTCGGCCAGATGCAGGGTCGTGAGGGCCTTCTCGAAGGCCTTCATCAGCGCCTGGAGCTCGGAACCCTTGACCGCAGAAACGAAATGGGCCTTGGCCAGGTCCTTGTCCTCGAGTCCGGCCATCCTCAGTTCCGTCAGGGCCTGGAAGAGGGCCCTCGCCAGACCGGGCGCTCCTGCAAGGCGGCGGAAATAGCGGGGGGCATTGCCGAGGTCCCCCTCCAGGAGGGATGCGGTGAGGGCGGATCCGGCGGCGGCATGAAGGGGCGAGAGCCCGCTCCTGGCCATTTCCACGGAGGCCAGATCCCTGGCCAGTTCGGCGGGGGTGGTGAAGCGGAGGTTGATCCAGGGGTTCCCCTCCCGAGCCAGGCGTTCGCCGAGGGCCTGACCCTGGGCAAGGGAGGTCAGCATCACCCACTTCTCGACAGTGGGATGTTCCCGGCAGGCGTCGCAGAGGGCGGCGATCACGCCCGGGATTGTATCCGGATCTTCTCGACGGCCCTCAGCATCCCGGCGTCTCCCCCCACGTCCGCCCATGCCACCCAGCGGATGTCCTTGGACTCTGCGCTGGCTCTGGGTCCTGCCCCCGGCGGGGCCTTGAGGAGGTAGCGGATGTCCAGATGAAGATGAGCCGGCTCGTCCTTCCGTGCCGGGATGACGTGGACGTCCAGGTCGAAGGGGGTTTCCGAGATCGGCGTGGCGGGGATGCCGGTCTCCTCCCTCGCCTCCCGCATCGCTACGGCCAGGGGATCCGTTTCTCCCGCCTCGGCATGCCCTCCTGGCTGAAGCCAGCGGTCCAGTTTGGCGTGATGGAGCAGGAGCAGGTGATTCCTCGCTGCGTCCAGCACGAAGGCAGATCCGGTCAGGTGTCCCGGGATGTAGCGCCTCCGATCGAAGGGGTCCCCCCCGCTTCCCAGAAACAGCAGGATGGCGTCCCGGTGTGCGGCTTCGACGGCGTCGGCGGGACGGTGGAGGCGGATGCGGTCTGTGAGGACGCTCACCGCTCGGAACGGGGGCCGGCGTGGCGGGGACTGGCCGTGTGGGACGGGGTCCTGGCCCTGCGCGAGGCCTTGCGGACATAGTCCAGGAGCAGGTTGTCCTGGGCCTCCAGCGCGTGCTCGGCGACGCCCTGGGGGGCCTTGAAGAAGATCGCGCAGTGCTTCATCAGGCCCCTCTCCCCCCGCCGCATGGCCAGTTCGGCCAGGCGGATCAGGTCGAGGACAAGGGGTGCCGCCAGTGCCGAGTCGCAGCCCTGCCAGGTGAACTGAAGGGACATCTTGGTGCCTAGGAACCCCTGGAAGTGGATGAAGTCCCAGGCCGTCTTCCAGTCGTCCAGGGAGGGCACGTAGTCGATGCGTACCCGGGAATGGAGGTCCTGCTGGCCCAGGATGGCCTTGAGGGTGGCGTCCTTGTTGGCCAGCTTTGCCGCCCGGTGGCCCGGATCCTGAAGGACGGCTCCGTCGAGGTTGCCGAGGAGGTTGTGCCCTTCCCAGGAGAGCACGTGGAGATTGCGGGCCCTGAAGAGCGGTGCCAGCGCGGACTTCATCAGGGTCTCCCCCGTCTTGGCATCCCGCCCCATGTGAGGGAGGTTGCGGGCCCTTGCCAGGGATGCCAGGGCCGGGACCGTGGTGCCGGCCGAAGAGGTGAAGTTCACGTAGGCACAGCCGGCCTCCAGGGCCGCCCAGGCGTAGAGCACGCTAGGCGGGACCGGCTGGCCGCGTTCCAGACGCCGTTCCAGGGACCGGAGCGTCTTCAGGACGTCGAGACCTTCGGATTCGGGTTCCGCGGAACCCAGGTGGACGACCACCACGCGATCCAGGCGGTGGCGACGCTGGAATTCCCTCAAGTCCTTGGCCAGGTCGTCCATCAGGGCCCGGCCCCGGAGAGGGGCCCGGCGGACCTCCTCCGAGGCCAGGGGCTGGATGGCAGGTCCCGCGTGCAGGACGGTGCCGCGGCGCATGTTGGCGCCCCAGGAGTCCAGATCCTCGCGGACGGCCTCCACGAGATCCGTCGGGACGGCTCCCGTCCTTCGGGCGAACTCCCGGGCGGCGGCATAGGGGTTCCCGTCCCGGATGTCGTGACCGCCGAAGACAAGGTCTCCCGGGGCGCAGAGGTCCAGGGCACGGAAGGGCTCGCGCTCGGTGACCAGGCCCGTGGGCGCCGCAAGGCCCCGCTTCAGTGCGGCGGCACCCGTCATGGTGACGGCGGCGACGTTGCCGTAGGCTCCCACCAGCCAGGCGCCGATCCTCACGGCTCGTTCCGGCTCATCTGGGCGAAAAGGAGGGTCGCGTATCCGGCATAGAAGCGGTCCAGGGCCTGGGCGACCTCGTCCTCAGGGGTCTTTCCCGTGGAGACGGATCTGGCAAGCCCCTTCAGGACGGTCTCGGTCTCTCCTGCCAGGGCCAGGTTCTGCTCCCGGAGGGGAATCAGGCGCCGGGCCATCTGTTTGAAGAAGGGTCTTGGGGAAGCCTCATCGGTCAACAGGGACAGCTCCTCGCGGAGCTGGCGGCAGTCCTCCAGCCAGGCCGGAAGGCGCTGGGCCCAGAGCTGCTTGGGATCGAAGCGCTGCCGTGGAGCGGCCGGGTCCTTCGGGGTCATCACGTCCCGATGCAGGTCCTTGGAGGTCTTGACCATGGCCTCAAGCCTCAGGAGAAGATCCTGCTCGTAATCCGAGGAGATGGCGTCCATGACCCGGACGGTCAGGGCCTCCAGGGCCGGGGCGTCCGCGGGCCCGGTCCAGGGAGGGATGTCTTTCGGCGGATTCCCCTCCCCTCCCGGAGTCTTGACCTCCACCGGGGGCGGCGAGAGGGTCTCGTGGGCCTTCAGCATGGCGCGCAGGGCATCGAAACAGGCCGAATCCGTCCGGTCGAAGGGTTCAGCCAGGGGACGGGAGACCTGGTTGCGGCCGACCACCTCGCCGGACTGGGGCCTCAGACGACCGCAGAGGTGGCGGACGTGGTGGAGCCAAGGGGCCTCCCAGTCCCCCTCTTCGAGGCCGGGACCCTGCAGGTCCTTGCTGTGGCCCAGGAGTTCGGTCCTCAACGTCAGGATGAGCTCGGCGGCATGGAGGGCGCGCGGGCGTCCGATCTCCCTTTCCAAGGCAATCTCGTCGTCGGTCCCGAGCCTGATCTCCACCTTGGAGCGGGGAATCTGTGCGCCTTTCAGGACCTTTTCGACGTCGGCGTACTGGCGCTGGGGATCCACGACGGCCTCCAGGCGGTAGGTGCCCATGGCCATGACGCTGGGGCCCATGGCATAGGTGAACTTGCCGTCCAGGACGGAAGTCGAACGGCCATCCACGAAAGTGATGCGCTCCTCCCCGTTCCGGCGGGCGTAGGTCACATACAGGTGGAGGGAGACCTGGGTCTTGTTGGGGAGGCTGGTGGTCCCCTCCACGACGACGACATGCTTGCTGGCATCCTTGGGAGCGGGCTCTATCCTGGCCGTCACGTCCAGGCTGAAGACGGGCGGGGCAGGCGTGGCCTCCGGAGGGGGCGCTTGAGGAGGTGTCGCGGGAGGCGGCGGCGTGGGCGCAGGCGCCTCGTCCCCCCAGGAGGCGGAAAGGGCAAGCGTGGCGAGCAGAAGGACTGAGGCCCTAACGGTCGCCACCGTGCTCCACACAGATCTGCAGGGCCAGGAGGGCAAAGGAGGTGGCAAGGACGGGGTTGCCCTCCATCCAGCGCTCGGAGTCCTTGTTGCTCCAGAAGGCCTGTCCGCCCTCGCGTTTCTGCTCCTTCACGAGGATGTCCATCAGCTCCCTGGCCCAACGGTGCGTGACGCCATCCTCGCTTTTGATCTCGTCCTCGCCATAGGCGGCCAGCGCCTTGGCGAAGGTCAGGTAGTAGTAGTACAGGCCCTGCTTGCCGGCCAGGGGCTTCTGCTCCGAGGCCAGTCCGGGGTTGTCCTTCAGGCTGTAGTGCTTCTTGATCCAGCCCATGGCGGCGGAGACGCGCGGATCCTCCTTGGAGAGGTGGGCGTAGACCATGGTCAGGAGGCCAGCGTAGGTCATGCTCCCGTAGCCCTTGGGGACGGGCTTGCCGTCCGGCTTGTCGCTGGACTCCACCCCCGCCTTGGAGCTGTCCGCGCCGGTGATGGGGGCGTAGGTGAAGGATCCGTCGGTCCCGACAGCGACCTTGGCATCAGGGTTCTTGGCGAGAGGGTTGCTTCCGGCGAGGTTCTGGCACTTCCCGGCGAACTCGGCGGCGCGCCGGAAGACCTCGGAGTCGGTGTGGCCGGACTCCTTGAGGGCCTGGAGGGCGATCTGGAGGTTGGACATGTCGTTGACCTTGGGGTCGGAGCCGTAGCCGATGCCTCCATAGTTCGGATCGTCCTGCTTCACGCCCGTCTGTTCGGAGCGCTGGATGCCGAGGAGGTAGTCCTGGGCCTTCTTGATGGCGTCCTTGTGCTTCTCCGGGTCCACGGCATGCAGGGCCATCAGGGAGACGGAGGTGCGGTAGTTGTAGAGCCCCATCCCGTCGTCATTCCAGATGGAGCCGTCCGGATGGGTGTTCTTGAGAAGGAAGTCCACGGCCTTCAGGACCTGAGGGGCCTTGGCCTGGCCTGTCTTGGCGAGGGCGGTGACGGCCAGGGCGGTGATGCCCACGTCGCCGGCGCCCTTGGGGCTGGAAGCGAAGGAGCCGTCGGGCTGCTGCTGGGTGAGAAGCCAGCGCGCTCCCTCTTCCATGGCCGAGACGTGGGGAGCCAATTCCGCACCGGAGGCGGCGAACAGGGGGAGGGCCAGGGACAAAAGGAAGGGAAGGCGGGATTTCATGGGGTGTCTCCATTCGGTGTTGGGGCCGGCGGTTGTATCGGCTGGACTGGAGCGGGGTTCTCGATCGCGGAGTCCGGGGCAGTCAGGAGCTGGCGGATCTCGGCGCAGAGGGCGTTGAGAGCGGCATTGCGTTGCGCAAGATCCTGCAGCGGCTGGTCCGCAGAGATCCTCGCCTCCTTCGCGGCCTTGTCCAGTCCCTCCTTGTCCAGGACGGCTTCCAGGGCGGCCCGGGCCTTCTGGCAGTCCTCTTCGGCGGCTTCGGTCCGGCTCCTGAGGGGCGCCAGGACGGGTCTTCCGAGGGCGGCCAGGGCCTTCCTGGCCTGGGAAGCGGCGTTCGGGTCCTTGCCGGTCGTGTCGAGGGACTTCTCGATCATCGCCTCCGCCGTCTTCGTGTTCTCCTCAGACAGGACAGGCAGGATCACCTCGCGGCGGGCGATGGGACCCTTGCCCTTGCTCATGGCCAGGAGGCGGACCGAAGTGCCCTTCGGCGGCACTACGGCTTCATTCGCGATGTAGCTGGTGTCGTCTGCACTGAACTCCGAGGAGTTGTCCAGGATGGCGGCCGGATCCCGGAAGGTGGAGATGACGGTGCCGGTCGCATTGGCAAGGTAGATGTCCACCTCCTGCCCGGTGTTGGGATCCTGACCCTTCACGAACTGGGAGCCGGTGAAGACCCAGACCCCCTTCTCCATGCTGGTCTTCCTGTGGGTGTTGTAGATCAGGTCCTCGGCACGGGCCCTCCAGGTCTTCCCGCCCTCCTCCCACTCCACGAAGAGGTCGACGTTCTCCCCATGGGGAAGGTTCTTGGGATCCCCCTGGACCGCACAGCCCTGCCCCTCCTTCACCCCCAGGAGGATGAGTCCGAAGTGGAGCAGTTGGGGCTTGGCCTTCACGACCAGCATGGCCTCATGGGTCTTGCCCCCGGGGGAGCAGGCATAGACCTCGATCAGGCCCCTTTCGAGACAGATGGTGGCATCCACCTCCAGGTACTGCTCCGCGGGATAGATGCGGATGCCTTCCTGGACAATGGGCTTGGCAGGAACGGCCGGAACGGGAGGAGGGACGGGTTGGGCCGGTGGCTCGGGTTGGGGCTGGGCAGGAGGAGGTTCAGGAGTTGCCTCATCGGCGCAGGCCGGCAACAGGATGGGAGCGGCCAGGAGAAGGGAAAGGAGAATACGCATGAAGGAGCGCATCCGCAAAGCACATGCCTTTTCAACGAAAAGTAGGCTGTACAACTTATTGATACATAATGACTTGCAGCGCAATTTCTGGCCTCCCTCAGGTGGAAATCCCGCCCTGTACGATCCTACGACTTTCCTGTCGATCCGGTCGACACGGGTCTGCTTTGAAGGACCGCCTGGGCAGCGGCCAGACGGGCCACGGGAAGGCGGTAGGGCGAGCAGGAGACATAGTCCAGGCCGAGGGCATGGCAGAAGATCACGGAAGAGGGCTCGCCTCCGTGCTCTCCGCAGATGCCGAGGTGGATGTCGGGACGGGTCTTTCGTCCCAGGGTGACGGCCATGCGCATCAGTTCCCCCACCCCTTCCTGGTCCAGGGCCACGAAGGGGTCCCTCGCCAGGATGCCCTGGTCCACATAGGCCGGAAGGAACTTCCCGCTGTCGTCGCGGGAGAGTCCGAGCGCCGTCTGGGTCAGGTCATTGGTGCCGAAGGAGAAGAAGGCGGCCTCCGTGGCGATCCTGTCCGCGGTGACGGCAGCACGCGGCAGTTCGATCATGGTCCCGATCTCGCGGGGGATGGAGATGCCCGAGCGGCGCCCCACCTCCGAGGCCTCTTCAAGAAGGAGGAGTTTCTGGCGCCTGAGTTCCTCGACGTTGCCCACCAGGGGCACCATGATCTCGACGTGGACCTTGATCCCCTTCCTGATGACCCGGGCGGCGGCCTCGAAGATGGCACGCCCCTGCATGCGGGTGATCTCGGGGTACGTGATGCCGAGTCGGCAGCCGCGGTGGCCCAGCATGGGGTTGAATTCGTGAAGGTCCTCCACCTGCCTCAGGAGCCTGGCCTTGGCGGCATTCGGCTTGCGTGCCAGGGAGACCATGAGTTCCTCGCGCTTGGGGAGGAACTCGTGCAGGGGCGGGTCCAGGGTGCGGATGGTGACGGGCCTGCCCTCCATGGCGGTGAAGAGCTTCTCGAAGTCCCCCCGCTGCATGGGCAAAAGGGCCTTCAGGGCCTGCCGATAGGATTTCATGGCGGGGCCGTGGCTCTTGTGCAGGGCGGAGAGACGGATCCTGAGTTCCCTGCGCTGGCCTCCCCTGGCCTGCCGGATCTCCGCCAGGAGGGCGGCCTCCTGGTCGAGGCCCTTCTGGCCGTCGGCGGCGGCCAGGATCATCTTCACCACATGCTGGATGCGGCCGGGATTGAAGAACATGTGCTCGGTGCGGCAGAGGCCGATGCCCTGGGCGCCAAGGCGCACCGCCATCCTCGCGTCCGCAGGCGTGTCCGCATTGGCGCGCACCTGAAGGCGGCGCACGGCGTCCGCCCAGCCCAGGAAGGTCTGGAAGGCCCTGGTCAGGGGCGTGTCACGGAACCGGAGGACTTCGGAAGGGACGGTCGGGAGCTCGGCGGCGATGACCTCTCCGGTGCTTCCGTCGATGGAGATGCAGTCGCCCTCTTTCAGGACCCTCGTCCCGATGGTCAGGGTGCCCTTGCGGTCGTCGATGTCCACGGCGGCGCAGCCCACCACGGAGGGTTTGCCCATCTGGCGCCCGACCACGGCGGCGTGGGAGGTCATGCCTCCCGTGGCCGTCAGGACGCCCTGGGCGGCGTGCATGCCGCCGATGTCGTCCGGGCAGGTCTCGGCGCGCACCAGCACGACACGGCGTCCCTTGGCGGCCTCGGCCAGGGCCTTCTCGGCCGTGAGCGCGATCGCCCCGGAGGCGGCCCCCGGGGAGGCAGGCAGGCCCTTGGCGGCCACGGGGACCTTGCGGCGGGCCACGGGATCGAAGACGGGATGGAGAAGCTGGTTCAGGGACTCGGGATCCACGCGAAGGAGGGCCTCCTCCTTTGTGATCAGGCCCTCGGCAACCATGTCCACCGCGATGCGCACCGCCGCCGGGCCGGTACGCTTGCCCGAGCGGGTCTGGAGCATGTAGAGCCTGTCCTCTTCGATGGTGAACTCGAAGTCCTGGACGTCGCGGTAGTGACGTTCCAGGCGGGAGGTGATCTCCCTCAGCTCGCGGTAGGCGGCCGGGATGGCCAGCTCCAGCTCGGCAATGGGCCGCGGGGTCCGGGTCCCGGCGACCACATCCTCCCCCTGGGCATTGGTCAGGAACTCCCCGTAGAAGGCCTTCTCCCCAGTGGCGGGGTTGCGGGTGAAGCCCACGCCGGTGGCCGAGGTCTCACCCTTGTTCCCGAAGACCATGGACTGGACGTTCACGGCGGTCCCGAGGTCATGGGGGATGTGGTTGAGCTTGCGGTAAGTGATGGCCCGCTCGTTCATCCAGGAGCGGAACACCGCGTCACGGGCCGCAGCGAGCTGGATGCGGGAGTCCTGGGGGAAGTCCCGGCCGGTCTCGCGGCGGATGATCCTCTGGTAGGCCTTCACGACGGATTGGAGGGCTTCGGGGGCAAGTGCGGTGTCGAGCGTCACCCGCTGCCTTCTCTTCTCGGCGGAGAGGGCATGCTCGAAGACGCCCTTGTCGATGTCCAGGACCACGTTGCCGAACATCTGGAGGAAGCGGCGGTAGGCGTCCCAGGCAAAGCGGGGATTGCCGGTCTTACGGGAGAGTCCCTGGACCGAGGCGTCGTTCAGGCCCAGATTCAAAATGGTGTCCATCATCCCGGGCATGGAGAACTTGGCTCCGGAACGGACGGAGACGAGGAGGGGGTCGTTCGCGTCCCCGAGCCTTCGGCCCATGAGGGCTTCCAGGCGCTGGAGTGCCTTTTCTCCCTCGTCCGTCACCGCTCGGGGAAGGACGCCTTTCCCGGAGGTGTACAGGTTGCAGCATTCGGTGGTGATGGTGAAGCCGGGCGGCACCGGCACCCCGGCATTGGTCATCTCGGCCAGGCCGGCGCCCTTGCCGCCGAGAAGGGCCTTCTGGCCGCCGTTGCCGTCCGCCTTGCCGGCGCCGAAGAAATAGACGTAGGCTGGCATGGGGGGCTAGTTTAGCGCGTAGCCCCCTCTCCCGTCTACTTCAGCACCACCCAGGCGGTGTCCTTCCCGCTCTTGACCAGCAGGAGCACCCCTTTTCCGGTGTCGCGTTGGGCCAGGGCCTCCTCGAACTCCTTCACGGAGGCCACTCCCTTGCGGTTCACGGAGAGGATGAGGTCCCCCGGGCGTATCCCCTTCTCGGCCGCTGCGCTGTTGGGAATCACCTTGGCCACGACGACGCCGGAATCCCCGGGCTCCAGCTCGAAGGTCTCGGCCAGTTCGGGCGTCAGATCCTGGACGCTCAGGCCCAGGGGGCCCTTCGTGACCTCGGCCGTGACGACGGGAGCCTCGTCCCCGGGCTGTTCCCCGACGGTGACGGGCAGGGTCAACTCCTTGCCGTCCCGCTGGACCAGGAAGTCCAGGCTCCTGCCGGGTGCAGCGTCCATGATGCGGCGGCGCAGGGTCTTGACGTCGCCGATCCTCTCCCCCCCGATGCCGACGAGGAGGTCTCCGGCCTTGAGTCCGGCCTTCTCCGCCGGGGAGCCGGGCATGGTCCTGCCGAGAATGACCCCCTCCTTGGCCCCGAACTGCTCGGCCAGCTCCGGCGTCAGATCCTGGATGGCGACCCCGAGCCAGCCGCGGACCACGCGACCCTTCTCGAGGATCTGCTCCATCACGCGCCTGGCCAGCTTCGAGGGGACGGCAAAGCCGACGCCCAGGTTGCCCCCGGAGTTCCCTGCGATGGCCGTGTTAATCCCGATGACTTCGCCCTTCAGGTTCAGCAGCGGCCCCCCCGAGTTTCCCGGGTTGATGGCCGCATCGGTCTGGAGGAAGTCCTGCTCGGCATAGGGCGAATGGATCACGTTGACGTTGATACGCCCCTTGGCGCTCACGATGCCCGCCGTGACGGTCTGGTCCAGGCCGAAGGGGGCGCCGATGGCCACCACCCAGTCCCCCGTCTCCATGGCATCCGAGTCCCCGATGCCTGCGGCCTTCAGGTTTTCGGAGGCTATCCTCACCACGGCGATATCGCTCTTGGGGTCGCTTCCGACCACGGTCCCGTCCAGGACCCGGCCGTCCTGCAGGTGGACCTTCACGGTGCGGACGGAGTCCACCACGTGATGGTTGGTCAGGATGATCCCCTTCTGGGCGTCCACGATGACGCCCGATCCCTGGCCATGGGCCTCGAATCCCTCTCCCTCTTCATGCTCTTCATGCCGCCATTCCTCGCCCTCCCCTTCCCACCCCTTGGGCAGGTTCGGGATGCGCAGGCGGAAGCGGCGCTTGAGTTCCTCCGGGAATCCCTCCAGCGGATCACGCAGTCCGTCCTTCGGTGCGACGCCCATCCTGACCGTGCGGGCCGTGCTGATGCTGACCACGGCGGGGGAGGCGCTTTTGGCCACCCTGCGGATGGCCCCGGACCATTCCGCCTTGTCGATGCCATCCTCCGCCCTCAGGGCAGGAGTCCAAAGCAGGGGGACAAGCAGGGCAAATGTCAGCAGCATTCGCATGGTCGGTTCTCCTCTGGGGTACGTCCCAGGACGTGCCACGGTACCGGTTTCTTCACAGAACATGGAATTCAGGATGCGCCAGGGCGGTCTTGACCGCAACGGCGGCGCTGAGCAGGAAACTGCCGGTCAGCAGGATCCAGAGGCTCCAGTCCCCTCTCCCTTTGTCCCCCCCCCGAGCCAGCAGCAGGAAGGGCAGGACGGGAAGGAAGGGACGTGTGGCTCCGTTCAGATCCACAAGCTGTCCCTTCGTCAGGCAGCAGAAGAAGAGCGCATGGCCGAGGTACAGGAGGCTCCACAGGCTGGGGCCCTTGCGCAGAAGGTTTCTGCAGGCGTCCACGGCCGTCCAGAGGCCATAGGCCAGGAAGGCCAGGAGGACGGCGTTGTTGGCCAGGCCCCGACCGGAGGCGGAGAAGTCGACCCCGGATCCCTTCAAGGCCAGGGTCCGCTCCAGCATCCCGAACAGGGGGAACGTCACATGGTGGCCGGAATTCGCCAGGCCCAGGGATCCAAGACGGGAGTTGAGGTGGAGGTTCCAGGCCATGAGGGGAAGAAGCGAGAGCAGGACCAGAAGAGCGTCCCTGCGCTTCCCCTCCAGAAATGCCCAGAGCGCCAGAGGGAGGACGACCAGGATCGCGCTCTCCCGCGCCAGCAGGGCGGCTGCCAGCAGAACAGCGCAGAACAGAGGCCTGCCCCGTTTCCAGACCAGAAGGGCCGACAGGCTCAAGGCCAGGCTGAGGGCAGGCCCGCCCACCCCCCGCTGGAGCCCGTACAGGTGTCCGGCGGCCAGGGCATACATCAGGACCCAGGCCCCGGCGCCCAGCTCCAGGAGACACCAGGAACCCAGCAGCACCGCCAGCAGTGTCACGGCAGCCATGGTCAGGGGGATCCGCCCCGGCTCCCCCCAGGCCAGGATCCAGGACAGGGCTGAATGGAGGATGCGCTGCCAGTAGTAGGGATCGGCCCATCCGCCCTCCGTATGCCGGGCCAGGGGATCGCAGGCCACGAAGAAATAGTACTGCCCGTCGTAGCCCCCCCGGTCCTGTCCGTCCATGATCACGAAGCCGGGGCGGAAGGTCCTGGCGGCCGATACCTTGTAGCGGGAATCCTTTACGTCCTCCAGGGGCTCCGAACCGAAGTCGCAAAGTGCCGAGGATCGCCAGCCGAAATGGGCCAGGTGGGCTGCCAGGAAAAGCAGCAGGGCCAGTGCGGAGGCCAGAAGGATCCGGGCCTTCACCTGGTCCCCTTCAGGACAGTGAGTGCGGAGCGCAGGGCAAGAAAGGCCCCCAGGAGCAGGAAGAGCAGGGCCATGGTCCCGTTCAGGGCAGGCGTGCCCCACTCCCCCCCCTGAAGGGCAGCAAGCAGGGGCGGCATGAAACGGAACAGGGACCAGGCCGTCACGAAGAGGAGGAAGCAGGCCGGGAGGAAGGTGAGCAGGGCGTTGCGCCGCTCGCGCCAGAGCCAGACGCTGAGGACGAGGAGGGTCAGCCCCCCCAGCAGCTGGTTGGAGGTTCCGAAGAGGGTCCAGACCGCCTGCCAGGCCGGCTGGGTCTTGCCGGCCAGCTGCACCGTCGAGGGGACGACGAGGAAGTAGGCCGCCGGCACACCCACGGTGAGGGCCGTGGCCGCCCACTTGGTCCAGGGCCTCTGCCAGCCGAGGAGTTCGGAGACGATGTGACGGCCCAGGCGGGTGGCGACGTCCAGGGTGTCATAGACGAAGGTGGCGAAGGCGAGGTTGGCGAAGATCAGGGCGAAGGAGAGCGGGATGCCCAGGGCCGAGACGAAGGCGGCGATGCCCTTGGCATAGATCAGGTCGGGTCCTCCGGCCGCCTGCCCCCGCCCCAGGAACATGACGGTGGCCAGGGCGATCACCGCCACCAGGCCCTCCAGCAGCATGGCCCCATAGCCCACCGGACGGCAATGGCTCTCCTTGCCCACCTGCTTGGAGGTGGTCCCGCTGCAGACCATGCCGTGGAATCCCGAGCAGGCACCGCAGGCGATGGTCACGAAGAGAACGGGGAACAGGGGTCCCCTGTCCGAGGTCCATCCCAGGAAGGCCGGGTACTCCGCCGTGAACCGTCCCCAGCCGAAGAGGAGGCCGAGGACCGCCCCCCCCAGCACGCCGTAGAGGAACCACCCGCCCAGACAACCGCGGGGCTGAAGGAGGATCCAGATGGGCACCAGGCTGGCGACGAAGCAGTACGCCAGGATGAGCAGGCTCCAGGCCTGGCGCGGGTGCTCCACCCCCAGCGTGAGGGGAACGCCCGGACTGAGCCAGATGGCCAGGCCCACCGGGCCCACGAAGAGGGGCGTGGCGAACTTGAGCGGCATGCCCTTCTTTAGACAGACGCCCATGGCCACACCGAGGGTCAGGTACAGGATCGACGCCGTGGCCACCGCCCCTCCTGTCCCGGCGGCGACGAAGGTTCCCGCGGTGACGTCGGTGAAGGCGATGATCACATAGACGAGGGAGAGCCAGAGGAAGGCCAGGAAGGCCAGATAGGCCTTGCGGCCGAGATGGTGGCGGACGATGTCGGCGATGGAGCGCGCGCCGTGGCGGACGGAGCCGAGGAGGCTGGCATAGTCGTGCACGGCCCCGATGAGGATGGCCCCGCAGACGATCCAGAGGAGGGCCGGGAGCCAGCCGAAGGCGAGGCAGGCGAGGATGGGGCCGACGATGGGGCCGGCGGCGGCGATGGCGGAGAAGTGCTGGGCCAGGAGGTAGCCTGTCTCGGTGGGAACGAAGTCCTGCCCGTCGTTGACGGTCACGGCCGGGGTGGGACGGGTGTCATCGGGGGCGAGGACGCGTGCGGCGAAGCGCCCGTAGAGGGCGTATCCGACGGCGAAGACGGCCATGGCCGCCGCGGCGATCAGGATCAGGGGCACGGTGCGGCTATTCTATGGCTTGATCAGGTGGAGGCGACTGTCATTCGTTTGAACCGTGCCCCCAAGTCCTTTCCCCCTTCACGGACCTGTTCCTCGGGCCCCCGGAGCCTCAACTCCTTGCCGTGACCCGCCTCATGCGGCGGTCGGCGTAGAGGCTCATCGCCGGGCTCACGGGCGGGCTCATCAGGCTCATGGGCAAGCTACGGCACTGCGAGTGCAATGATTTCAGTACGAGTCAATTTCTCCCGAGGCTCTCTTTCAATCTGCCCAACCAAAGCGGCCGCCTCTCCTAGGCAGTACTGACTGAGGTCGTAGGAAATCGGGAAGACCTCCCCGATCGGCAGCTTTAGAAACTCCGCGAGAGCAAACGGGCCGCGCTCGTTGCGATCAAGGTCGTGATAGCGGGCCATCATGAAACAGCGATCCTTATGAAACACGGAGAGCGTCAGGAAGTGCTGAGTCCGTCGTGGGCTCCTGGCGTCCACATTGCCGATCAATGCCCACACCTCTGAGCCGTTGGCTAGAAGGACCGGGGCACCGATTAGGCACCTTCCCAAATCCTTCACTGGGGTCTTATCGATCGGACGGACGGCAGTTTCGCCCATCACGTGCTCGTCGTCATTCACGAACTGCCATACCGGGAACGCTTTCAGGTCCGCAACAGTCAGCTCTTCTGTTTTTTTGATCGGATTACTCATCAGTGCGAGAACCCCATTTCACTCTCCCATGCCAGCCTTGGAAGTTATCGTGGGATTCTATCCCATTGGGCTGGGTCGCCGTCCCAGAAAAAAGCCGCAATGGTTCAGCAATCCCGTGGACTGGGGGGTTCAAATCCCATCGCCTCCCCCCCGGTTTTTGAACCTTTTCTTCTCGATGATTTGAACCGTCCCCTCGACGCAATCCCTTGTCCCGCAAAGGGGAAGCCGTTCGACTACCTGGCCGAACGGCCTTTTTGAGTTTTGGTGGAGGCGACGGGATTCGAACCCGCTACCTCGACAATGCGAGTGTCGCGCTCTACCAAGTGAGCTACGCCCCCACCGTCGGAAGCCGGAAGTCTAGCCCAGCCACCAGCGGAGCGGCAAGGCGTTTCAGGGGGCCTTCATCTTCTCGGCCAGTTCCTCAAGGTCCTTGTTCGCCCTCGTCCAGTACTCCGCATCGCTGGCGCGGAGCATGTCCTTCACCCGCTGGAGGATGGACTTAGCCTGCTCCAGCTGCCCCTCCCGCTCCAGGTCGTAGGCGTCCGTGCGGAGCTTGCGGACCTTGGGATAGATGCGTTTCTTGATGGCCTCCCCCACCGCAAGCATCGTGGGGTCCGCGGCAAGCGCCAGGTCGAACTCCTTGCGGGCCTCGATCTCGTCCTGGGACCTGTCGATGCAGTCGAGCCCCTTCTTCAGGTGCTGGTCGGCGATCCTGGAAGGCGTCCATTCCGCAAGGAAGGCCTCGGCCGTCATGCGGTACGGGTTGTGCTCGTGCTGAGGGGCGGCGAGCAGGTCCTTGAGGCGCTGGGCCGCTCCCCGGGCCTCCTGGATGCGTCCGGCGGTGGTCAGCGTCTGCATCTGGGTCGAGGCCGCCACGGCCTGGGTGGCCAGGTCCTTGAGCTTGGACACCTCCCCCCCGGTGATCGCCGAAGAGGCGATGGCCTGAAGGAGCTCGGGGCCCTTGCCGTCGGCAAAAAGGGCCCGCAGCTGGGCCAGGTTCTCGCGTTCGGCGATGCGCTGGAGGATGTCGGTTGCCTGGGCATGACGGTTGCTTTCCTGGGGGATCCGGGCCAGGAGGCTCTTGGCCTCGGCATAGCCCTTCTCGCCCAGGGCGAAGGCCTTCTGGGCCTGGGCAAGGTCCTGCTCCTCCCGGCGCTCGGACTGGATCTTCTGGAGGCGGTTCTGGATGGCGTCATTCTCCTCGGGGGAGCTGGCGTAGTTCTTCCCCTTCTCCAGGGCGGCGGTCGCCTGGTCCCAGGCAGCGTCACGGCAGCGTTCGTCGGACTGGGCCAGCAGGGCCTCCAGGGCCTCCTTGCGGAAGCGTGCCGCCATGGCCAGGGCCTCCGGATGCGCCAGGGTTCCGGGAGCCACCTTGAGGAGGATCGCGATGGCCTCGTCCCGCTTTCCCGCTTCGGCGGCCAGTTTCCCGTCGTCGAGGGCCTTGAGGGCCCCGTTCTCGGACTCCATCCACTTCAGACGGGCCGTGGCCAGGATCTGGATGTCCTCCGGAAGGCCCCGCTGCTTCTTGAGCGCCTCCCAGGCGTCGTGGGCGTCGTCGTCCGGGTAGTTGCGGTAGTCCTTGCCGAGACGCTCATGAAAGGCCAGGGCGCGGTCCAGAAGATTGGCCCAGCCCTCCCCTTGCGGAGGGGGAAAGCGGCGGTCGGCCTCCTGGAGGATGCGGCGGGCTTCGGACAGCCTGGGCTGATGCGGCACCCCGGCCTTGCGGAGGTCCTCGGATTCCCGGAAGGCATCGACGGCCTTCATGAGGTCCGCCAGATAGCGGTCGTGGGTGTAGACCTCGATGTGGACGGCGGGCTTGGGCAGGAGGACCTTGGCCACGGCGAGTCCGGCGATCAGGAGGATACAGGCAGCCCCGACGGCCAGGATGCGGCGGTTCTTCCAGAAGGGGATCACGGGGGGAGGCATGGCAGTCGACGGGATCCCGGCGGGATCGGCCGGGTCAGGCGCCGGCACGGGCGAGGGTGGAGCCGCCGGAGGCGCGGCCGAGAAGCTCAGGTCCAGCGGAGTCGGGGCATTCTCATCCCCGGTGGGCGGCCGGGCCGGTTCGGGCTCGGAAGGCGGCGGGGGTGATGCTGCGGCGGGCTCCCCTGTTCCGGATCGGAAAAGGAGGACAAGTTCGCCGATGCTCAGACGATCCCCGTCGGCGAGGACCCCTTCCCGGGTCTGCACGCCGTTCAGCTTCAGGCCGTTGCGGCTTCCGAGGTCCTTGAAGAGCAGGGTGCTGCCGTCCTGGGTGAAGGAGACGTGACGGCGGGAGACGGAGACGGAGGCCATGGAGATGTCGCAGCCCATGTCCCTTCCGAGGGTGGTGACGCTCTTGCGGATGTGGTAGGTGCGGCGCTTGCCGCGCTCCTCGGTCTCGAAATGCATCTAGCGGCCCTCCCGTCTGGGCTGGCTGTCGGCCTTGTTCCGGTTGTTGAGGTTGAAAAGGTGCTGCAGGCGCTTGAAGGCCGCGGAGTCGGGTTCCACCAGGTCCTTCATCTCCCGAAGGGTGGCCGTCACCCCGTCATAGTCCTTCTGTTCGGCCTTGTGCTGCATGACCTCCTCGAGGTTCCTCAGGCGGTCCTCAAGCTGGTCCTCGAGGGTCTTGGAGAGCTTGCGGGCTTCCACGGCCACATCAGGCTTGGGCACGGCCTGGCGGTAGAGGCCGACGATGCCCCGGCAGATGTCGAGGGCCCTGCGGTACTGGCCGACATCGGCGGCGGCAAGGCCCTTGGCCTCCCCCAGCTTGGTCAGGCAGTAGCGCTCCAGGCGGACGGGGTCCGCGGCATCCTCCGGTGGGACCAGCAGGGTCGGCGGGACGTTCCGGTGGCCCGTGACGGTGATCTCGAGCAGGGTGCGGCGGCCGTCCTCATGGACCAGGGAGATAGAAGCCTGGCCCAGGCCCCTGCCCCGAAAGGCGATGGCCCGGTGGATCTCCCCGTCGCGGGGGTAGACCTGGAGGATTTCCAATACGCCTGCATCGTCCTTGACCTCGTAACGGAGGAAGGTGTGGTGGCCTTCCGGCGGCGGCGGATCGGAAGGGATGGGAAGCGGCACGAAGCTTTCCGCACCCTCCTGGAGCTTGTGAGGCACGCGGACCACATCGGGAATGGCATGGGTCTGCTGGTACCAGATGACCAGGATGGAGACTACGGCCATGGTGGAGACGGTCAGGAAGGCCAGGAAGCGCTTGTCGAGCGGGGGCTTGTCTTCCTTCCCGGCCGCCCCGGAGACCCTGGCGGCGGCGGCTTTGGGCGGTGCAGGCTGGGGCGCGGCGGGCAGGGGCGCAGGCGCAGCCTCGGCTAGGAAGCGCAGGGAGATGCGGCCGACGCTGAAGTTCATCCCGGGCTCCAGACGTCCCTCCTTGGCGCTCCTGCCGTCCACGGTGATGCCGTTGCGGCTGCCGAGATCCCGCACGGTCGCCCCTCCGGCAGGGGCAGGAAGGATCTGGGCATGGCGGCGGGAGACGGTGCCGTCGTCAAGGACGAGGTCGTTGCCGGCCACACGGCCGACGGTGAGGCCCGCGCCGAGGGGGATCACGCGTCCCGCCAAAGGGCCGTTCAGGACTTCAATCCGGGCATTCGTGCTCACCGCATCTTCCTCATCTGCTGCTGCTCGGAGGCCACGGAGCTGATCTCGGGAAGGAATTTGATGAAGACGGGGCCGAGGATGACCATGAGGGTGATGGGCAGGATGAAAATAGCCAGGGGGAAGATCATCTTCACCGGCGCCTTGAGTGCAAGCTCTTCGGCAGCCATGAAGCGCCGCTGGCGGAGCTGCTCCCCCTGGATGCGCAGGATGGGGCCGAGGCTGGAGCCCAGCTCGTCGGCCTGGATGAGGGCCGCGGTCAGGAAGGAGACCTCGAGCATCCCCATGCGGTCGCCGAGGTCGCGGAGGGCCCCCTTGCGGGGGGTGCCCATCTGGATCTCCTTCAGGGTCCGCCCCAGCTCCTGGCCCATGGGGCCCCGGCCGATCTTCTGGACGATGCGGCCAAGGGCCACGGTGAAATCCAGCCCGGCTTCCACGGAAAGCGTCAGGAGGTCCATGGCATAGGGCAGGGTCTTGCGGACGGCCTTGCGGCGGGCCGCCAGGGTGTCCTTGAGCCAGATGGCCGGCAGGAAGAACCCCAGGAGGGCGACCCCGCCGGTCGCGGGAAGCCACCAGGGCGGCAGGCCCAGGAGAAGGGCCAGGAGGATCCATACGCAGGTGGCCCCCACCCCCACCACCACCATGAGGCCGAAGAACTCCTCGGCCTGGATCCCGCCGGGGTTTCCCGCGTACCGCAGCTGCCGAGAAAGGAAGCGCTTCAGCTGCAGGAGTGCGGGCGGCTGGTGGCCGGGCTGGACGGAGGCCTCGTCGGGCAGGAAGCGCTGGCACACGGCCCCTGCCGCACGGGCATAGGGCATGAGCATCCGCACGACGGGAGTCTCGAGCTCCGCGGTCTCCTCGCCGAAGGAGTCCGCACCGGTGGCCACCACCTCGCGGTTGAGGGTCCAGACCGCCCAGATGACGAGGGCCACGGACGCGCCGGACGTGAGGGCGATGAAGAGGGCGGTCATGGTCAGATGTCGATGGCCAGGATCTTGTGGATGACGAAGCCCCCGATCACCAGCATCACGCCGGCGACGGACAGCAGCAGCCATCCGGCCCTCTCCGTGAACAGCGGGTCGATGTAGTCCGGATAGAACCAGCTCAGGAAAACCATGATGAAGACGGGCAGGAGGGTCATGATGAGCCCCTGCAGGCGGCCCTGGGCGGAGAGCATGCGGATCTTCCCCTCGACGCGCTGGCGCTCGCGGATGGTGCCGGCGATGTTGGTGAACACCTCGGTCAGGTTGCCGCCCACCTCCCGGGAGACGTCGATGGACGTGACGACCAGGTCCAGGTCCTGGCTCCGCATCCGGTTCAGGAGGTTGCCCAGGGCCTTTTCCATCGGCAGGCCCAGGCGCATCTCCTGCGTCACCAGGCCGAATTCCTGCTTAATCGGAGGTTGCATCTCCCGGGCGATGAGGTCGAAGGCCTGGGGCAGGGAGAAGCCCGCCTTGAGGGAGTTGGACATGTTGCCCAGGGCGTCCACGAGCTGGGCCCCGAAGCGGGCGTCCCTGTTCCGCTTCGCGACCCGCAGAAGGGCGGACGGCAGGGCCAGCCCGGCCGTCCCGGCGAGCAGGGCCAGGATCCAGAACTGGAAGAAGAGCAGGATGAGCAGGGCGATCGCGAAGCCCGAGAGGAGGGAAAGGGCCACGACCTGGTCCGGGGTGATCCTGAGCCAAGCCGCCTCGGCGGTCTGGGAGACCCCGGCCTTGTACTTGGCCCCGGCCTGGGCGCCGAGGGAGCCCAGCATGTGGATGGCGCCCCAGAGGAAGCAGCTCACCGCCGCAAAGACCAGGAGGACGATGCCGATCTGGAGGAGCATCTAGGGCCTGGCCCCTTCCGTCTGCGGCGGCGGCTCCTGGAAGATCGCGAGGTCGATGTTGCGGCCGGACTGCCGCAGGCGGTGGACGAACTTGGGCACCACCCCCGTGGGCTTGAGGCGTCCGAGGACCTTGCCGTCTTGGGCGATGCCCGTCTGTTCGAAGGTGAAGATCTCCTGCATGGTGATGACCTCGCCTTCCATTCCCGTGAGCTCGGTGAGGCTGGTCAGGCGGCGCGTGCCATCGGAAAGGCGGGCGATCTGGACGATGAGGTTGACCGCCGCGGCCACCTGCTGGCGGATGGACTTGGCGGGGAGTTCCATGCCCGCCATGAGGACCAGGGTCTCGAGGCGGGTCAGGGCGTCCCGGGGCGTGTTCGCGTGCAGGGTCGTCAGCGATCCGTCATGGCCGGTGTTCATGGCCTGCAGCATGTCCAGGGCCTCGCCGCCGCGGCACTCGCCGACCACGATGCGGTCGGGCCTCATGCGCAGGGCGTTGATCACGAGCTTGCGGATGGGGATCTCGCCGACCCCTTCGATGTTGGGCGGACGGGCCTCCAGGCTGACCACGTGATCCTGGCCCAGCTTGAGTTCCGCCGCGTCCTCGATGGTCACGATGCGCTCGTCGCGGGGGATGTAGGAGGAGATCACGTTCAGGAGAGTCGTCTTGCCGGAGCCGGTGCCGCCGGAGATGAGGAGGTTGCGGCGGTTCTCCACGCAGAGCTGGAGGAACTTCGCGATCCCCGGCGTCAGGGAGCCGAAGCGGATCAGGTCCTCGGTGGTGTAGGGGGTCTTGGAGAACTTCCGGATGGTCAGCGTCGGCCCCTTCAGGGACAGCGGATGGATGATGGCGTTGACGCGGGAGCCGTCCTGGAGGCGGGCGTCCACCATGGGGCTGGACTCGTCGATGCGACGCCCGATGGGGGCGATGATGCGGCGGATGACCTGGATCACATGGTCGTTGTCTGCGAAATGCCGGTCAGTCAGGTGGAGCTTGCCCTTCCGCTCGACGTACATCCGGTCGAAGGCGTTGACCATGATCTCGTCGATCTCGGGGTCGGCCAGGAGGTCCTCCAGCGGTCCGAGGCCCAGGGCCTCGTCCAGCAACTGCTGGATGACGTCGCCCTTGGTGAGGGGGGCCTGCACTTCGGCGCCGAACTCCTCCACGATGCGGGTCAGCACCTGGGCGGTGCGGTTGCGGACCTCCGCGTTCGAGGCCTGGGTGTAATCGACGTGCTTGAGGTCCAGCTCGGTCAGGAGGCGCTGGTGGATGCGCTTCTTGAGCTCCGGAGGGACGAGCCTGCTGGGTGCCTTCGGCACGGCCGGGGCTGCCGCCGGAGAGGCCCCGGCTCCTCCTGATCCCGGGGCCCCCGCGGCCGGGATGACCTGGCCGTCGGCCTGGAAGGTGATGGTGAAATCCCCCAGCTGGATCTGGGCGCCGTGGAGCAGTTCGGTGTCCGAGAGGATCTTCTGGCTGTTGAGGAAGGTGCCGTTGCGGCTGGCCAGGTCCCGCACGAACCATTTGTTCCCTTCCGAAAAGACCTGGCAGTGCTTGCGCGAGATGTTCTGGCGGTCCAGGACCAGGTCGTTGTCGGGCATCTTGCCGAAGGTGAAGCGGGCCCGCTTCAGCGGGATCTCGCGGCGCGGTCCTCCGGCTTCCTGGCAGATCAGGACGGGCATGGCGGCGCTACTTCCCCCCCGCCCCGCGGAGACGTTCGATGGTGCGCAGGAGGTTCTGGGAATCCACCACGGGCGGGACCGTGGAGGTGGTCTCCCCCTTCCGGCGCAGGGCCAGGCTGATGGAGCCCTCCTTCAGGACATGCAGGAGAAGGGTGGCCTGCTCCGGGGTCACCGACAGGGTGACCGAGGAGATCTCGGCCTGGGCATCCCGACGGCCTCCCCAGCGGCGGCCGGCCTGGGGGCCGACGGCGAGGACGGGGATGTTCTCCAGCATGGTGATGGTGGTGGTGGACTGGCCCCCCCCCTTGCGGGCCCCCTGGGCATCGGCGTCCTTGAGGTGGGCAATGACATCCACGCCATCCATGGGCTTGATCATGCCGGCCACGCCGGTGATCGCGTCGACGGGTAGGGTGAAGGCGCGCCGGTTGATGGGAATGCCCTCGGCAGGGGCAGGGCCCTGCTTGGGCTCCACGAGACGCTTCAGGAAAGGGGTCCCCGCGGAGATGGACGAGGACGCGATCTTCCCGATCAGTCCGGCCTTCTCCCCTTCATAGTAGAGCTGGTCGAACACGTAGTCGTGGGGCCAGTCCTTGGTTTCGACGAATTCCAGGACGATTTCCTGGCCTTCCTGGATGTTCTGGGCGGCGAAGAGCACCTTGTCCGGCTTGACCTTGTCGGTAGCCTTCCTTTCGGAGTCGCTCATGTGCTTGTGCACCCCGAAGGCCGCCAGGACCCCCAGGACGATGGCCAGGACGAGGGCATACTTGCTGCTGTTCATTCGTTCTCCTTGGCTTCCGTGTCAGTTCGGGCGTCTAGGATCCTTGTCAGGGCTTTGCAGTTCAAGGGCTTAGGGGCGTCGCAAGGCAGGGCGCTGGGCCAGAGTGATCTCGCAACCGTCCCGGCCCGCGGCAGCGCTGGCCAGGCATTGGTGGCTGGCCTTGACGTAGGAACGGCTTGAGGTGCCGTGCGGGCGGGCCAGGGGCATTCCGGCCGGCATCCAGCCTCCGGACCTGAAGGCCGCGTCCAGGGCATCGAGGGCCGCGGAGGGGGTTGTGCCTGCCGCATAGCAGTTGAGGAGGGACCCCGCCTCCCCGCCGCCGTCGATGCAGTAGATCCGCTTCCATCCCGCAGGGAGGGCCAGGCCCTCCGGCTCCCTTCCGGGACAGGGTCCCCCGTCGGGCATCCAGGCGGTCTCCTGTCGCTCCGTCCAGATGGCCTCGGAGCCGGTACCCTCGGCGCGGATGAGGACCTCCACCAGGGTGCTCCCGTCACCGGCAGGCTCCCGCCAGGCCATGCGGCGGGAATCCCCCGCGGAGCCGGCCAGACCGGTCAGGAAGAGGCGCTTCTCCTTCCAGGCTTGCCGGTCCTCGGGCGTCAGGGCAAGTCCGGGGAATAGCTCCCTGCCTTCCATGTTCTTGAGGGAGACCAGGTCGGCGGCCAGGCGCTCCATGGCGACGTCCGGGGTCTCGCGGAAGCGCCAGCGGGCCGCCAGGGTGGGGGTGCCGTTGAAACGCATGTTGCGACAGGAGAGCCTGAAGCCGAAGGAAGGGCCCCAGCGGGGTCCTGCAGGTTGAGGAGCGACAGAGGGCTTCTCCGCGGTGAGGAGGCCCGAGGTCATCGACAGGGAAGCCCAGGCAGCTCCGAAGGCGGTCAAGCCGGCAAGGACCAGGCGGATGAGTCCAGGAGTCATCAGTTCGGGGTCCAGAAGTCCTTGGTGGGCATGAAGTCCGGGTAGTGGGGCATGGGGACCGAACCTCCCGGGGTCTCGTCGGCCGGGAAGCGGCTGACGAGGTCCTCGACCAGCTGGATTCCCCCGGGCTCCGCACCGGAACGGGACTTCTCGTCGCCCCCACCGCCTTGGCGATGGACGGCTTCGGCACGCGAGGTCACCGTGGCCTCGGGAAGGCCGACCGCCCTCAGGTAGTTGGAGTCGTGGGTGAGTTCCAGCAGACAGGAGGAACGGGTGAACCAGTCCGACAGCTCCTCCGCGATGAGCCTGTCGTCGCCGTCGAAGGCATAGGCCGGCGGATCGCCCGCATAGACACGGGAGCCTTCCCGGGTGAGGTTCTGGGAGAGGGCGCTGGAGCCGTCGAAGGCGAAGGTCTGGGCGACCGTCCAGGAGCTCTTGATCAGCTCATCGCGGATCTGCTGCTGGGTGAACGTGCCGTTCTCGGCGTCGAGGGAGATGTCCTTCTTCCCCTGGTAGTAGAGGAAGTAGTCCTGGGTCACGCTGGGGCCGTTGGTCCTGGCGATGGTCGCGGCCCCGCCCCCGCCGGGGGCGCCGGTCTGGACGTTGGTGGCCACGAAACGGGCCGACTGGGGACACTCCTGCCAGAGCAGCACCTCGTTGCCGAAGTAGATGAGCCCGACCAGGATCAGGACGTAGACGGGCAGGAGGACGCCCACCTCGACCATCGCGCTGCCCTGGCGGTTTCCGGTATTCATGCATGCCTCGTTTTCATCAGGAAACTCAGTGCCTCATCACATCGAGCAGCTGGGTGTCGGTGGGATCGAAGGCCATGCCGTCCTTGGACAGCATGCTGGAGAGCTTGCCGTTGACGTGCCGTGCCTCGTTGCGGTCGTCCGCCGATTCGAGCCAGGCGGTCTCCAGGAAGCCCCTGAGGAGGTAATTGGCCCCGGAGTCCACGTTCCTTCCGGTGGCTTCCTCCAGGGACTGGTCGGCCTGGATGTCGTCGGAACGGATGGCGAAGCGCACGGGGACCAGGCGGGCCTCCCAGCTACCCTTCTGCCAGTCCTGTCCGTAGAGGTTGCGGTTGTCGTTCTCCACCCAGTCGTCCCGATCCGCCAGGACGCTGAATCCATAGGTGTAGCGGTCGGCCGATTCGTCCTGGAGGAATCCTGCCTTGGCGCAGGCGAAGGCGAAGGTGCCCCAGGCCGGTTCGGGAAAGGCGAGCATCGGCTGGGCCTTTTCCCGCCAGACGCCCACGTTGATGCCGAAGCGGAAGAAGACGTCCGTGAGGACATAGGGCTTGGGGACTTCGACGCTCTGGTAGCTCGGGTCATGGCGGCCTGTGGCGTCGAAGGCGTACTTGCGGACGTCGGTCCTCCCGTCCCCGTCGTTGTCCACTCCGCTGCAGAGAGGGCAGGTCCCCCCCATGCCGCTTCCGGCGCAGAACCAGCACAGGCGGGTCTGGTGATAGGACGCCGGGTTGCTCAGGGTCCCGATCCTGGGGTCGAACCATCCCGTGGTGCTGGACGCATCGGCCACCCAGGCTGGGAGGGTGCCGGTGAGGTCGGAAGGCGGCGCATAGCCCTTCACCGCATGCTCGATGCCGAAACGGGTCCTGTTGGGCTCCTCCTGGAGGATGGTCCCCTCCACCGTGAGCTGATAGGTCCACTGGGTGGCGGAATCGGCCTTCATCCGGTGGCGGCTGCGGTCCCCTCCCCACTTGCGCCAGCGGTTGTCCGCCGAGGCCGAGGAAAGGCCGTTCACCACGATGGCGTCGTCGTCTATCCGCAGCCAGGCGGGTCCCACCGCCCCCTCGATGACCAGGTTGTTGCCGCTTCCGAAGGTGATGCGCAGGTTGTCGATGCCGATGGCCAGGGGCTCCAGGGTGATGCGGACCCCGTCGATGACGATCTCGCCCTGGCTGATCGGCACCGGGGTGCCGTCGATGGTCATGGTACCCCCGCCCATGTCCTCCCAGGTCCCGCCGTTCCAGCGCTGGAGGTTTCCGTTGCCGTCGCGGCGGAACTCCTCGGTCTTCCCGTTGTGGGTGATGGAAGAGCCGCCGTTCGGGCCGGGTGCGACGGTGAAGTCCCCGCCGGGCCCGCTGATCACCCAGCCGGCCGGGGTGCGGGTCACGACGGTATCGCGGCCCTGGCTGTCGGTGATGGTGTACTGGTCCGGGGAGTTGCGGACCACCGTGAAGGAGCCGCTCGTCGAGGAGGTGACCCGGTAGGAGTCCGGACCGATCATCTCGACCGTGGCGGAGTAGCCGTTGTCGGCCGCCAGGGCCCAGCCGCTGGCGGTCTTGGTGATGACCAGGGTCAGCTGGTTCCCCTGCCCGGGATAGAACGTCAGGTCGGGGAAGATGGCCACCTTCTGCGCCCCATGGGCCAGGGCCACCCGGAAGATCTCCTGGCGGATGAGATCGGGTGCCGCGATGGCGATGCCGGCCTCCAGCTTCTCCAGATGCGCGATCCAGGTCTCGCCCCGCTCGATCCACTCCTGGGAACGGGCGTAGGAGTCCTCGTAGGTGTTCACGGGATCGGTCACGCCGACCAGGGCGTCGGAGGGGTAGGGCGGGCCGTGCTCCTTCAGCTCGGCCAGGACACCGTAGACGGCGGTGTCCACCGAGTAGCGCATCAGGTTGTAGTAGACATAGGCCATGCCCTCGTTGATCCAGCCGATCTCGCTCAAGACGTCGGCTTCCACCCAGGCGCCGGCAAGGGCGGCCTGGTCGGCGGCGTTCTGCATCTCGATGCGGTGGGCGGAGACCTGACCCACGTTGAAGGTGGCGGCGGCGAAGGAGACCAGGCAGAACAGCGTCAGGGCCCCGAAGACCATGGCCTGCCCGCCCTCGCCCTTCAGCCTGTGAACGCTTTTCATGGATGTCCTCATGGCGTCGCCGGGAGTCCCAGGTCCGAGTTCTTCTGCCACAGCCTCGGCAGGGTGGTCTTCTCGGTAAGCCTCAGGTAGCGCTGCCCCCCCGCATCGGTGCCGTTGTAGAACCAGAGGTCCACGATGGGGAACCAGAGATCGAGCTGGTGGGTGACCTCCACCGTGACGCCGGTGTCTCCGTCCTGGGCGACGTTCACCGTGGTCTTGGCCTCGGTGTGCTCCGAACGCGGGAGGACCCCCCAGCCCGGGAGCTCGATCGGCTCCCCATCGGTCGAGGCGCGGGTTCCGGCCACCGGGGAGCAGACGATGCGGGCGGCCAGAAGGGGGTCCTCCCCCACCAGTTGGGCGCGGGCGGCCGAGTAGGCCGCATGGTTGATGACGAACTTCCCGATCAGGATGAGGGAGAACTGCACGATGGTCAGCGTAAGGAACAACACCAGCGGCAGGACAACGGCCCACTCCGCCAAGGCCTGACCGCGACGCCTAACCACGGACATACTCCAGGTACCAGGCCCAGGTGGTCCCGCCCGCGATGGCCGGCACGTAGCGGAAAGTGAGGGAGGCCGCGGAAGATGGATTCTCGGCCTTGGGCCCCCTGCCCAGGCGCCGGACCAGTCCAAGGCTTCCTTGGAGCCCTTCCAGGAAACGGCCCTTCCAGACCAGGAGGGCCAGGGCGATGGCTGCGCCGACCCCCGAGGTCAATACCAGGGCAACCAGGGTGAGGTGGAGTCCGGCCAGGGCCCCCACGGCCGTCATCAGCTTGAGGTCCCCCCCCCCGAAACCGCCCTTCAGGACAAAGGGCAGGAAGAGCAGAAAGGCCGCCGCGGCGCCCATCAGGGCATTCGCCAACCCGGTTGCCGAGGGATCGCGCAGGCAGTCCCGGAAGGATCCCTGCATCCATCCCCCGATGGCAGTCTGAAGCACCAGGCCAAGGCCCAGGCCGGCATAGACCAGGCCGTTGGGCACCTTTCCATGGGCAAGGTCCGTGTACAGGGCTGCCACCAGCAGGGCGAAAAGGACAACGTGCCTGAGCATGTCCATCTGCTGGGTCTGCATCATGGGACGGGGAGGGCCAGGAGGGTGGTGATCTCCTGGTAATGGAGCTTCAGGGCTACCAGAACCGCCTGGACGACCGCATAGGTGCCCAGGGCAGTGACAAACACCGCGATGGCGTATTCCGCCAGGGCCTGTCCCCGATTGTCCTGTAGGCGTCTCATGGGATCACCTCAGGATATAGGCAAATAGAGTGCCTACAGGCGGTTAGAGCTAAGGTTTCACAATCGGGGCGACGGGTGTGGGATTCTCCCCCGTTTCAGGCTGGGTGGAGGCCAAGACCCGGTCATTCATGATCTTGCCGGGCTTGAAGGTCACCACATTGCGGGGAGGCACGAATACCTCCTGGCCTGTCCTGGGGTTACGTGCTTTCCTGCCCTGGCGACGTTTGACTTCGAAGACGCCGAAGTTGCGCAGTTCGATGCGGCCATCGATGACCAGAGTGTCGATAATCGAATCAAAGGTCATTTGTACGGCACGCTTTACAGCGACCTGGGTGATGTTGAGTTCATCCGCAATCGCCTTGACGATGTCCTTTTTTGTCTTCAACGGACTGTCTCCTGAAATACGGCTAAGCATTATCCTTGAGGAAGGAGCTTAGTCAAGGAGATAATGAAATGAAGGTTTTGCAAGCCTATTGCAAGAATAGGCTTACCGAGAGTGATGCGACGTAACTAGCCGCTGATCCTGCCGAGGGTCTCGCGGGCGATGACGATGCGCTGGATTTCGGAAGTCCCCTCCCCGATCTCACAGAGCTTGGCATCCCGATAGAAGCGTTCGACCTCGTATTCCTGCATATACCCATAGCCGCCGAGGACTTGAATGGCCTTGTCCGTGACCCGCATGGCGGCCTCGGAGGAGAAGAGCTTTGCGATGGAGGCTTCCCGGGTATAGGGGCGACCCTCCTCCTTGAGGCGGGCAGCCTGATAGATCAGGTGGCGGGAGGCTTCGACGTCCACCACCATGTCGGCGATCATGTTGGAGACAGCCTGAAGCTGGGAGATGGGCTTCCCGAAGGCCTTGCGCTGCTTGGCGTAGGCGCTGGCCTTGTCCAGGGCCCCCTGGGCGATCCCCAAGGCCAGGGCCCCGATCCCGATCCGGCCTGAATCCAGGGTCTTCATGAAGTAGTGGAAGCCCTCATTTTCCTTGCCGAGGAGCTGGGCGGCGGGGACTTTTACGCCCTCGAAGCGCAGCTGGACGGTGTCCGAGGCCCGCATTCCGAGCTTGTCCTCTTTCTTCCCGACGGTGAAGCCGGGCATGCCCTTCTCCAGAATGAAGGCGCTGATGCCACGGGAACCCTGGGCCGCAAGGTCGGTCTTGGCGGTCACGATGGTGGTCCCGGCATACGAGGCGTTGGTGCAGAAGCACTTGGCTCCGTCCAGGAGGTAGCCTACTCCCTCCCGGCGGGCCTTGGTCTGGGTGCCCCCGGCATCGGATCCAGCGCCGGGTTCGGTCAGTCCGTAGGAACCCAGGATCTCGCCGGCGGCCAGGCGGGGGACGTACTTGCGCTTCTGCTCCTCCGAGCCGAAATCGATGATGGGCATGGTCCCGAGGGAGGTGTGGGCAGCCAGGGTCAGGGCGGTGGAAGCGCAAACGGATGCGATCTCCTCCATCACCAGGGCGAATGCCAGCACTCCGGCGCCTGCCCCCCCGTACTCCTGAGGCACGGGGATACCGAGGAGACCCAGTTCAGCCATCTTCCGGATGTTCTCAGCGGGAAATTCCCCGGTCTGATCGGCCTTCAGGGCCCGCGGGGCGAACTCCGAGCGGGCGACCTCGCGCGCGGTGTCGCGGATCATGGCCTGTTCTTCGGTCAGATCGAGGGCGAGGGAAGCCAAGGCAGTCTGCCGTCCGCCGTCTTCTAAGGAACGGTCCAGAGGTAGAGCAGGCGGGGGCTGGCGGCCCTGAGGAGGGTCTTGGGATCCAGCTGGATCTGGATCCCGGGCGGTTGGGTCCGGGCACCGATCAGCTCGAACAGGTTGGGCGGACGACGGGCGTATTCCACGACCCTGGCCTCGGAAATCCCGGCCAGCTCCCGTGCGGCCTTCAGGGCATCCTCCCGGTAGCCGATGGCATCGATGAGGCCGACGTCCAGGGCATCGTCGGCAGTGTAGATGCGGCCGTCTGCGATACGACGCAGGTGATCCTCATCGAAGGGGCTCTTGTCCGGCAGGGTCACGCGCTTGCGGCCATCCAACACGATGTCCACGAACTTCTCGTACATGTCGCTGACAAGACGGTGGAAAAGGCGGCGATCCCCTTCGTTCATGGGACGTGTGGGCGATCCCATGTCCTTGAACCGCCCGGACTTGAAGACTTCCGTCCTGACCCCGACCTTGTCGAGCAGGCCTTCCAGATTGTAGCCCTCCATGATCACGCCGATCGAACCGGTGATGGTGGTGGGCTGGGCCAGGATCCTGTCGGCAGCCGCGCTGATGTAGTAGCCGCCCGAGGCCGCAACCCCTCCCATCAGGACGACCAGCTTCTTGTCCTTCTCCTTATCGACGGATCGAAGGGTCTTCAGGGCATGGTGGATCTCGTCGCTCTCCGTGACTCCCCCGCCGGGCGTGTCGACGGCCAGGACCACGGCCTTGACCTGGTCATCCGCTGCTGCGGTCTCGATGGCCTCGATGGCCTGCTTGACCATGTCTCCGGAGGAGAAGGGTCCTTCTTCCGAATGCATCAGGATCCCGTGAATGGGGATCCAGGCGATCTTGTCCCTGCCGGAGCCTTCGATCTCGTGTTCGAGGAGGTTATGGTCTGTGCGGGGGGCCAGGGAACCCATGCCCGCTGCCATGCCCAGCAGGGCCAAACCCATCACCCCGGTGGAGCCGGCGAACAGCAGGGCCAGCCAGAAGGAGAGGGGACGGCGCTGGACAACGGGAGGCGGCATGCCTCCGCCGGGGGGCGGGAAGGAGGCGGGCGGCAGGACGGGAGGCTGATCCATGGCGGCGGGGATCCTAGCGCTTCGGGGAGAGCAGGGTCAAGGGGAGGGGGACAGGACGTCGTGGCCTCTCCCTCACCACCTCCCCCATCAGCAGCCAGTCGCCCCCCACGCGTCGGCCTCTGGACCAGGTGAATCGCGTCGCCCGCTCGACGGTAGGTGCCCCCGCCCCCTCCACCGGCGTCAGGGCCTTGTCACCGCCGAGGATCTGGGGTGCGACAAAGGCCGCCACCCGGTCCACCAACCCCGCTTCGAAGAGGGATCCCAGCAGGGTGCCCCCGCCCTCCACGAAGAGGTTCGTCATCTTCCGGCGGCCTAACTCCTGAAGGAGGGCGGAGAGATCCAGACGGTCGTCCTTGGCCGGCCCCGTCCAGACCTCGCACCCGGCGGCCTGGAGCGCCTTCACCGAAACGGCTCGCGCAGCCTCCGTCACCGCGATCATCACCGGACCCTGTTTCGCCGTCCTGGCCAGCGCCGAGGTCACCGGCGTCCGTCCCCGGCTGTCGGCCACGATCCTCAATGGCATCCTCCGGGGCTTGAGCGGCATCAACAGCGGATTGTCCGCCAAGGCCGTTCCCGCCCCGACCATCACCGCATCTGCCAGCCCCCGCATCCTGCGCGCGGCGTCCCGGGCGGGAGCCGAGGTGATCCACTTCGAGTCGCCCGAGGCCGTGGCGATCTTGCCGTCCAGGCTCATGGCCCATTTCGCGGTGACGTAGGGCCGGCCGAGCGCCAGCAGGGTCAGGAAGGGAAGATTGAGCCGCTTGGCCTCATCCTCCATGCACCCCACGTCCACCTTCAGCCCGGCGCGCCGGAGCGCACGGATCCCCTTGCCGGAGACCAGGGGATGGGGGTCCTCCATCGCGGCGACAACCCGCCTGATCCCGGCAGACAGGACAGCCTCCGCACAGGGAGGGGTCTTGCCCTGATGGGCGCAGGGTTCCAGGGTGACGTAGAGGGTGGCGCCCTTGGCCCTGGCTCCGGCTTCGGCGATGGCATTCACTTCGGCATGCGCCTTCCCGAAGCGTTTGTGCCAGCCCCGCCCGACGATTTTCCCGCTTTTGACCAGCACGGCCCCGACCAGGGGATTGGGCTCCACCCGCCCCCGGCCTCGGGCGGCCAGGCGCAGGGCCTCCTGCATCCAGGCACGATCTTTCGTCGGGATGGTTTGAAAAGCACTCAAGCTAAGTTGAAGTATAATCGATAATGGCTCAGGAGGACCCACTGCCATGAAGCACCTCGACCACCATCGGAAGTCGGATGCCGTCCGCAAGTTCGCGGAGGAGCTCCAGAGCCGCATCGTCGGTCAGGACAAGGCCCTGACCGAACTGGTGACCTCCTTCAGCCGCCTGACGAGCGGGATCCGCAACCCGGAACGCCCCCTGCTGACCCTCCTGTTCATGGGGCCCACGGGCGTCGGCAAGACCGAGACCGTCAAGATCCTGGCCAAGACCGTCTTCGGGAACAAGAAATCCTTCACCCGGGTCAACTGCCAGGAGTTCGCCAGCCCCCACCAGGTGGCCAAGCTCCTCGGCTCCCCCCCCGGCTACGTCGGCTCGGACGTGGAGCCCATCCTGTCCCAGAACAACGTCGACCGCCACCACAAGGAGGCCTTCGACAAGAAGCACGGCGTCTTCCACCGCGAGAAGGGCTATGTGGACAAGTTCTTCCCCAACGAGAAGGACCATTTCCTCTCCATCGTCCTCTTCGACGAGGTGGAGAAGGCCGATCCGGTGCTCTGGCACTCCATCCTGGGCATCCTCGAGGACGGGCACCTCACGCTGGGCAACAACTCCGAGGTGGACTTCACCCGCTCCATCATCATCCTGACCTCCAACGTCGGCTCGGTGGAGATGTCCAACCTGCTCAAGGGGCAGCTGGGTTTCGGGGCCCACGCGAACCTGGACCAGGACATCGAACAGGAGGCCCTCAAGGCCGCCCGGGCCATCTTCCCCTATGAGTTCCTCAATCGCTTCGACTCCATGGTGGTCTTCCAGTCGCTGAAGAAGCAGGACCTCTTCCATATCCTGGACATCTACATCGCCGACCTGCACAGCCGGGTGGTGGAGACGGACAGCCCCTTCATCCTGGAGTGCACGCCCCACGTGAAGCAGTTCCTGGTCGACGAGGGCACCGACGCCCGCTTCGGCGCCCGTCCCCTGAGGCGCGTGTTCGAAAAGCACATCGTGAACCCCCTGTCCAACCTGATCTCCACGAACCAGATCCGCCAGGGCGACCTCATCACGGCCAAGCTGGAGAAAGGGCATATCGTCTTCCTCCGCGAGGCCAAGACCAAGGAAGGAATCCTGGTAGCCAAGTAGCCGGGGGCGTGCTAGGATCGGCCACATGAAGAGGTTGCTTAGGAGCGTTTTTCCAGCCCTTCTCCTCTCCCTCTTCTGCATCCCCCAGCCAGGCGTCGCTGTCAGCGGAGGGCATGGGGAGCCTCCCCCCATCCCGGGCCAGTCCGGACGTCCCATCCCTCCCGGCCAGGTCGGCGACTTCCCCAAGTGGTGGGCCGTCAATCGCGACGAGTTCCTGATCCAGCTCAAGCCCCAGGAGGACCTGGCGGAGTACGAGGGGAAGCCTCCGGACTCGGTGGAGACCCTGCTCTCCCTGGTGGGCTACGAGGGCCACTTTGCCTCCATCGTCAAGGAGCTGGGCGTGCGCCGCCTGAAGCGGATTCCGAAGGTCACCGAAACCCTCTGTGCCATCCTGCGCGACAAGAAGCGCCCGGCTCCGGAGCGTTCCTGGGCGGCCTATGCCCTTGGCGATCTCAAGGCCCATGGTGCCATCGACGCCCTGACCGAGATGCTTCTGGAAAAGGACACGGACCTCAGGGGCTTCTCGGCCCTTTCGCTCTGCCACATGGGTGAGCCTTCCTGCCTGGAGCCCGTCGTGGCCCTCCTGACGAATCCCAAGGAGGATGAGGGCGTCCGCGGCCTGGTGGCCCTGGGCCTCTGCGGGATGCCCGTGCCCATGGTCCGCGAGGCCCTGACCAAGGTCGCCTTCAACGTCCGGGACCCCGTGCCGGTGCGCCGTGCCTGCCTCATGGCCCTGGGCATGGGGGCTTCCGATCCGGAGCGCCTGCTCCTCGTGGGGGCCTGCAAGGACAAGGACATCTACGTGGCGGCAGCGGCAGCCTTCGGCCTCGGTTTCACCGGCAAGGACGATGCAGTCCTTCGCGGGATCATGGGAGCCAAGGGCGACACGAACCTGAGATCCTACGCGGCCATGTCCTTGGGCATCTCCGCCTCCGCGGACAACATCGAGGCCCTGACAGCCTTGGTGGATCGTGAGAAGGACTTCAACGTACGCGGATGCGCGGCACTGGCCCTGGGACGGACCCCCTCCCCCAAGTCCGTCGAGGCCCTGAAGAAGGCCCTCTGGGATCGCAATGCCTCCTTCGTCTCGGGATATGCGGCGCTGGCCCTCGGCATCGGCAAGAGCCCCCAGGCCCTTCCCATCCTGCACGAGGCCATGAGTTCCAAATCGAGCTCTCTCCTGATCTCCTGCGTGATCGCCCTGGCCATCCTGGAAGACCCCAAGGGCGCCCCCGATGTCCAGAAGGCCCTGGAGCACCGCCAGATCCCCGAGGTGAGGGAATTTGCGGCCCTGGCCCTGGGTCGTCTGGGCCAGAGCGGAGCGCTTGAGAGCCTGACCGAGACCCTGCAGGACAAGCAGTCCGGCCTGCGCCATGCCTCGGCCCTTGGCTTGGCCGTGCTCGGGAACCCCAAGGCCTGCACCGCCCTGGAGCCCTTCCTTCAGGACAGGGACGCCCTGGTTCGCAGCGGAGCCGCCCTGGCCTTCGACATCCTGACCCAGGACCCCAAACGCCCCCTGACGCTGGGTGTTGAACTCAAGGGCGACCCCCGCGGCGCAACCTTCCGCCGGGTAGGCCCCATCGAGCTGACCCGCGAGCTGAACCGCCACTTGCCGAAATCCTACAAGCTTCCCATCCAGCCCTAGCGGCCATGCGTGACCTGCGCGCTCCGGACCGCTGGGTCCTGGCAGCCACCGTATTCACCTGGGCGTGTATGCTGGCTCCGCCCCTGCGGGATGCCCGCCTTGACTCCGGCGGGCGCGAAGCCTGGCGCCGGGACATCCTGGTCTCCGATCCGGGTCAGGTGGCCGCCTCCCTGGCTTCGGGGGATCGTCGCATCCTCATCCTGGATGTCCGGGAGGCCCCTGAGTTCGCCCAGTACCACATTCCCACCGCCCTCAACATCCCCCTGAGGGAGATCCCATCCATGGACCTCGCCGACTGCCTGCAGGCGGATCTCGTGATCCCCTGCAGCCTCAGGGACTTCAGGGCCTTCGACGCAGCCCACATCCTGAGGGCTCGAGGACTATCGAACGTGGCCCTGCTCGAGGGCTTCGGCCTGGAGGGATGGAACGACACGTCGCGTCTCCCTCTGGCTGGTGACGAGTCCGGGATGAGCGATGACGAGGTGCTGGAACGTATTCGCGCCCTGTCCGTCGGCTCGGCACTCGAGGGCCTCCGTTGAACCGGCGCGCCTGTCTCCTTGCGGGCTCGGCCGCCGCCTTGCTGGCCTTGCCACTCCTCCTGTCGCTATCCCTGGACGCCTCCGGCGGGGCCCCTCCGGGGCAGGGCGCCTACCTCATGATGCGTCCGGCCGGCCACCTGGCCTTCGTGCTGGCCTTCTTCCAGATCGTCCTGAGCCTCCATGGCGAGAGCCTCTCCCGCTGGGCTGGATTGCCCGGCCTCATGCCCCTGAGCAGGGCCTTGAGCCTTTCCGCCCTCTCCTTTGCATTCCTGCATCCACTTCTCCTCCTGTTCGCGAGGATGAGCCGGGAAGGCTTTCCCCTGGCCCGTCTGGCCATGGAGACCTTTCTCCCCGATCCGTCCAAGGGGGCATGGCCCCTGGCCTGCCTTTTCGGGGCCCTGTCCTTCTGGGGCCTGGCCGGATCCGGCCTCTCCCCGAAGCGCTGGCACCTGATCCAGGTCCTGCCCTATCCCGCCTTTTTCCTTGCCTGGTACCATGTCATGCTCATGGGTTCCTCGGTCCGAGACCAGTTCCTGGGAGCGCTCTACACCCTTCTGGCCGCCTCTGCCGCCGGGATGATGCTCTTCCGGGTGGTGCGAAGGTGAGACAGGGGTTGTCATCCCGCAGGGGACGGCCGGAGCCCAGGTCCGCTGCGTGGGGCCCATCGAGCTCCGTCGCCAGATGAACCTCCATCTCCCTACGGACTGCAAGCGGTCCGTGATCCCCTAGGCCTTCAGCAGCTCGAGGATCCTCTTGTCCGCAGGAGGGAAGTCCAGCTTCCCGAGAAGACGGCATCCGATCCATCGCACCTTCTGGCCCTCCATACTCCTGGGCTTCCCGCCCTTCAGGAGAAGGCGGCATCGGTAGAAGTCCAGGCGCACCGATTTTCCGGGGTAACGGTAGCTCACCCGGCACATCCGCCTGCCCACGACGATGCGGCAGCCGAGCTCCTCGAGGATCTCCCGTCTCAGGGCGGCACGGCCCTCCTCCCCCTTCTCGATCTTGCCGCCGGGGAACTCCCACATGCCGGCCAGGTGGCCGCCCCGCTTCCTTTGGGTGACCAGGACCTTCCCCTCGCGGAGGATGACGGCGGCAACCACGGGGATGGGACGGGGCGGCATGCTATAAACCGGACGGCATGATACCTCAGGATGACCGCGCCATCGTCCAGGGCCTTCAAGCGGCCGCCAAGGGCCTGGGGGCCGTCCGGCTGGGCGTGGCTTCCATGTCCTCCACCCCGGCGGAGCATGCCGACGCCTTCCAGACCTGGCTGGCCAAGGGGGATCACGGAAGCATGGAGTACCTGGCGGAGACGGCCGAAGACCGCCTGGATCCTCTGCGCCGATTCGCCTGGGCTCGATCGGCCGTCCTCTGCGCCTTCCCGTACGGGCCGGAGGCCGGGGATCCTGCCACCCTCCTGCCCACCATCGCCCGCTACGCCCGGGGGGACGACTACCACGCGCTCCTTCCCGGGCTGATGCAACAGCTGTCCAGCCATCTGGAAGGCCTGACCGGAAGACCTCACCGGAACAAGACCTTCTCGGATACCTCGGCCCTGATGGAGAGGGATCTGGCCCGCCGGGCCGGGTTGGGCTGGATCGGAAAGCACAGCGGGCTGCTCACGGAGGAGTCCGGTTCCTGGCTGCTGCTGGCCGGCTTCCTGACGGAGCTTGAGCTTCCCGGTTCCGTCCCTGTGGAAGAGCGCTGCGGAACCTGCCGCGCCTGTCTGGACGCCTGCCCCACCGGGGCGATCACCGAGCCCTATCAGGTCGACGCCAGGCGTTGCATCGCCTACCTCACGATCGAGCACCGGGGCTGGATCCCGAGGGAGATGAGACCCTGGCTGGCGGACTGGCTCTTCGGCTGCGACCTCTGCCAGGAGGCCTGCCCCTGGAACCAGCATGCGCCGCAGGGCCTGAAGGCCCTTCGGGCCCGTCCGGACTACTCCAGCCTCACGCTGCCGGAACTGATTTCCTTGCCGATGGCGCGCTACACGGCGCTCTTCAAGGGAAGCGCGTTGAAACGGGCGACGAGGGCGGGCCTGAGGCGCAACGCCATCATCCTGGCGGGGAACCGCAAGGATGCCTCCTGCCGGGAGGCCCTGCTGGGCGCGCTCTCCGATGGCGATCCGGTGTTGAGGGGGACGGCGGCCTGGGCTCTCGGAAGGCTGGGGGGATCCCGTGAGACGATCCGGGAGGCGCTGGGGCGCGAAAGCGACCCTGAGGTCAGGTCGGAAATGGCGGGAGCTCTTACGTGATGAAGCTCTTCACGCGCATCCGACGCGCGCTCGCGCCCAAGCCGTATCCGGTCTCCGAATTCGGCATCGGACCGATCCCCTTCTTCATCGCCCTGCTTCACGCATCCCCGCCAGGCTCACGCCTCACCTTCGACCGCAGCGAACCCGAGTCCTTCGTGCATGCCTTCAGGCAGTGGTCGCATCGTTCCGATCCGGAGAGCTTCGAGGCGGACTACTACACCATTGACGCCGGATTCATCGCTCTGGCGGAACAGGCCGCCGGACGCGATGCCTTGGAACTGGACGCCCATCTTGGGATCTCCTCTCCCGAGGGCCGCCTTCTTTGCGCCAGTTGGGATGACTTCATGGTCGTGAAGCTGGCGGAAGACATGCGGGAGAGGATCCGCAAGGACATCGCCTAGGCGAACCCGGTTCAGCCCCCCGACCTCTTCGCCTGCCTCTCCCGGATCTTCCTCTCCTCCCCCTGTTCCGTCGGCCTGTAGAAGCCCTTCCCCTTCAGGCGGTCCGGCAGGTACTGCGACTGCACATGATGTTCCGGCGCATCGTGGGGATACTGGTAGCCCTTCCCATAACCCAGTTCCTTCATCAGGCCCGTCGGAGCGTTCCTCAGATGCAGGGGCACCGGCAGCTCTCCGAGCTCCTTTACTGCCGCCCTGGCCTCGTGCATCGCCTTGTAGGACGCGTTGCTCTTCTCCGCGCAGGCCAGATACGTGCATGCCTGCGCCAGGGGAATCCAGCCCTCGGGCATCCCCACCAGATGCAGCGCCTGCTGGGTCGCCACCGCCAGGACCAGGCCCCGCGGGTCCGCATTGCCGACGTCCTCCGACGCGAAGATCACCAGGCGCCTGGCGATGAACATGGGGTCCTCCCCGCCCTCGAGCATCCGTGACATCCAGTAGAGCGCCGCATCCGGATCCGAGCCGCGGAGGGACTTGATGAAGGCCGAGGCCAGGTTGTAGTGCTCCTCTCCGGAGGCGTCGTAGCGCAGGGCCTTCTGGAGGGCGGTTTCCATGCTCTGGAGCGTGATGGCTTTCTTCTGGGAAACCGCCACGGCCTGTTCGAGAGCGTTCAGGGCAAAGCGGGCGTCCCCTCTGGAGGCCCGGGCGAGGGCCCTCTGGGCCTCCGGGGCGACGGGCGGGGCCTTGCCGCCCAGCCCCCTCTCATCATCCGCAAGCGCCCTCTCCAGCAGGGTCAGGATCTCCTCCTCCGTCAGCGGTTCGAGGACATGGACCGCGCAGCGGGAGAGCAGGGCCGCGTTGACCTCGAAGGAGGGGTTCTCCGTGGTGGCCCCGATCAGGGTCAAGGTGCCGTCCTCGACGTGGGGCAGGAAGGCGTCCTGCTGGGCCTTGTTGAAGCGGTGGATCTCGTCTAAAAACAGGAGGGTCCTCCGTCCACTCTCCTCCAGCAGGCGTCGGGCCTCCTGGACGATCTCGCGGACCTCGGGGCTTCCGCAACTGACGGCCGAACGGGCCAGGAAGCGCATGCCGGAGGCCGAGGCCAGGAGATGGGCCAGGGTGGTCTTGCCGGAACCGGGAGGACCCCAGAGGATCATGGACGGGACCGACTTCGAGGCCAGGACGGCCGCCAGGGGTGCGCCGTCTCCGAGGAGGTGGCGCTGCCCGGCCACCTCGGCCAGGGTGCGCGGGCGCATCCGCTGGGCCAGGGGTTCGGCGGCCTTGCGACGGGCCTTTCGTTCGCCTTCGAAGAGGTCCATGGGTGAGGGCGCCATGATACACTGGGCGGCGTCATGGATCCGCGCCTGACGCTCGCCCTTTCCTCCAGCGCCCTCTCCCTTGCCCTCGGGGGCCTGGCCTTCTGGCTCTACCGGAGGGACCGCCGCCAGCAGAGGACCTTCCGCGACAGGATCCGCGAACGCCTGAAGAGGGTCGGATGGAAATGAAGTCCCTTTCCCAGGCCGGTCGGATCCTGAAACCCCTCTCCCCCTCCCTGGCCGTACTCATCCGGGATCCCGGCGTGCCGGTCCGCTTTTCCCGCCAGGTCCTCGCGAGCCTGACGAAGGCGGGGATCCGCTCAGCCTCCCTGACCCTCTCCGGCGGGGAAAAGGCGAAGAACCTCTCCGAGCTGGAGCGCCTGGCTCGCGCCTGCGCCTGCCTGAGTCTGGGCCGGGACGGCGTCCTGATCAGCCTGGGCGGCGGCGTCTGCTCGGACCTCACGGGCTTCCTGGCCTCGACCTGGATGCGGGGCATCCCCTGGCTGGCCATCCCGACCACCCTTCTGGCTCTGGCCGACGCGGCCCTGGGCGGCAAGACCGCCGTCGATCTTCCCGAGGGCAAGAACCTCCTCGGGGCCTTCCATCCTCCCCTGGCCCTGCTCTGTGACCTCGATACCCTGGCTTCCCTTCCGCAAAGGCGTTACGTGGAGGGTCTGGCGGAGATCCTCAAGTGCGCGGTGCTTACCTCGCCCAAGGCCCTGGCCTGGATCGAACAGGATGCCTCAGCCCTGACCCGCCGCAACAGGGTTGCCCTGAGGCGGGCCCTGGGCATGGCCCAGGCCCTGAAGCTGGGTCTGGTCGCTCGGGATCCCCGGGAAACCAGGGGCCTGCGGGAACGCCTGAATCTCGGTCACACCCTGGCCCATGCCGCAGAGACCGCCTCCGGCTGGAGTGTGAGCCATGGCCAGGCCGTGGCGGCCGGCCTGGTGGCTGAAGCCGAACTGGCCAAGGCTCTGGGCCTGTCGACGGATCCCTCCCTGCCCGGCCGCCTGAAAGCCCTGATGCCTCGTCTGGGCCTGCCCGTGTCCTTCCCCCGCCTGAACCGGGTTCGTTTCCTCCAGGCCCTGGGTCGGGACAAGAAGGCCCTCAGAGGCAGGATCCGTGTGGTCCTTCCCGTCCGTCCAGGGAAGGTGATCACCCGGGAGGTCCCACTCGCCGCCCTGGCACTTGTGTTGTAGGATTCCCTCATGCCGTTCTCCCCGGAAATCCTGCTGAGGTTCCACCTGACGGCCCGGTTGGGATCCCGTAGCGTCCGCATCCTGGAGAAGGAATTCGGAACCGACTCCCGCCTGAGGACTGCGTCCGTGGAGAACCTGACCCGCCTTATCGGACCTGCCAGGGCCAGGGCCGTGAGGGAATCCCTGTCCGTCCAGGGCGATGCCTGGAAGGAAGAGGCCTCCCTGGCCAAACGTCATGGGATCCGCCTCATCCCCTATACGGACAAGGCCTACCCCAAGGCCCTGGCCTCCATTTACGACCCTCCCCTGGTCCTTTCCGTCCTTGGGGACCTGACGCCGGAAGAGACGGCCGAGGACCCCTCCTGCCTGGCCATGGTCGGAGCGAGGCGATGCTCCGTTCCGGCCCGCATGCTCGCGGAACGTCTGGCCGGGGAGCTGGCCTCCGCAGGCCTGACCGTAGTCAGCGGACTGGCCAGGGGAGTCGATCAGGCGGTGCATCGGGGAGCCCTGGAGGCCGCTGGACGCACCCTGGCCGTGCTGGGAAGCGGCCTTCTCAGGCCCTATCCCCCGGAAGCCAGGCCGTTCATGGAAAGGATCGGGAAATCCGGAGCCGTCCTCTCCGAATTCCCGTTGAACGCCCCCCCTCTCAAACACCACTTCCCCCGTCGCAACCGCATCATCAGCGGCCTCTCACGGGGGGTCCTGGTGGTGGAGGCGGCCCGGGACTCCGGCTCCCTGATCACGGCGGACTGGGCTCTGGAGCAGGGACGGGACGTCCTGGCCTGTCCAGGCAGGGCCGGAGAACCGCTGGCGGGCGGGGTGAACCGGCTGATCCGGGACGGCGCCGCCCTGGTGGAAACGTCCGACGACGTGCTGGAGGCCCTGGGTCTGGAGGTTTCCCGGGAAACGGGAGGCGGGCAATCCGGGGCCCTTGATGCCGGCGAGTTGAAGGGCCCTCTCCGCATCGTGTGGGGGGCCTTGGGAAGCGACCCGGTCCACGCCGACGAGGTCGGGGGGGTGACAGGCATGGAGCCGGGCCAGGTCACGGCGGCCCTTGTCCAGCTGGAGCTGATGGGCCGGGCCAAGGCCACGGGCGGGATGCACTACGTGCGGATCCACTGATTCCCCTGGACGGGGACCGCCGGATCGGATTTGATCCAGGCCTTATGAAGAACCCCATGAGCTCCCGCCTGGCCCTGTTGCTCCTGCTTCCCTTCCTCCCGCCACTCTTTGGCGCCGAGCCCAAGCCAGCGATCAAGACCGAGGACGGGGTCCAGATCTTCGCCGAGTTCCGGCCTGCCGACCTGAAGAAGGGCGCAAAGGCCCCTGCCGTCCTCCTCCTGCACGAGGTCGGCAAGGACCACAAGGCCTGGGCTCCCCTGCTGGAACCCCTGCACAAGGCCGGCATCCACGTCCTGGCCATCGACCTGCGCGGGCACGGCGCCTCCAAAAAGAACGACAAGGATGCAGACAACCCCTTCCCGTCGGCCCATCTGGATGCCGAGGCCGCGCTGGCCTGGCTGCGCGCCCGGCCCGACGTCGATGCCGACCGCATCAGCCTTGTCGGCGCCAGCATCGGATGCTCCCTCGCCCTGGAATGCATGGCGAAGGATCCCCGGCTTCTCTCCGCTGTCCTCCTCTCCCCCGGACCGGACTACAAGGGAGTGGATTCCCTGGCTCCCCTCAAGGCTTTCGGGGAGCGTCCGCTCTGGATCCTCTCCCCTGAGTCCGAGACGGAGCAGGTCAAGCCCCTCCAGGAGGCCGCCAAGGAGGGCCATGCCGTTCTGGAAACCCAGATCTGTCCCGGCTCCGCCCATGGGACGGCCCTCTTCGCCTCGGAGAAGGGCATGGCCGGGAACATCGCGAAATGGCTGAGCAGGCAGGTCCCTGCTGCCACTTCCGGGAAGGATCCCGTCGTGACGATGGAGACCACCCTCGGGACCATCAAGATCCAGCTCTTCCTGAAAGACGCCCCCGTCACGGCCGGGAACTTCCTCAAACTGGTCGAGAAGGGCTACTACGATGGAATCCTCTTCCACCGCGTCATCCCGGCCTTCATGATCCAGGGAGGGGATCCCACCGGCACGGGCCGCGGAGGCCCCGGCTACGCCATCAAGGACGAGTTCTCCCCCAAGCTCCGTCACAACGGCCCCGGCATCCTTTCCATGGCCAACGCCGGACCCGATACGGGCGGAAGCCAGTTCTTCATCACCCTGGCCCCCACGCCTTTCCTGGACGACAAGCATGCCGTCTTCGGCAAGGTCCTTGAGGGGATGGATGTGGTCGTCAAGATCGGCAACGCCAAGCGGGACGGCAGCGACCGCCCCCTTCAGGAAGTGAAGATGATCAAGGTCTCAGTGCTCAAGGGAGGGAAATGACCATGAGAACGCCCCGCCTGCTTGCGCTTCTTCCCCTTGTTTCCCTCCTCACGTTGGGGGGATGCGGTTCCTCCCCGAAGGAGGAGCTGAAGAAGACATCCACTCCCGCACCCCTTGCCGCCGCCCCGATCCCGAAGCCGGAACCCCCAAAAGGAGACCCCCGCATGATGGACCAGAACAACCCCGTCGTCACGATCGAGACCACCCTCGGCACCATCAAGGCCGAGCTCTTCCTGAAGGACGCCCCCGTCACGGCCGGGAACTTCATCAAGCTGGCTGAAAAGGCCTACTACGATGGGATCCTCTTCCACCGCGTCATCCCCGGCTTCATGATCCAGGGCGGGGATCCCACCGGCACGGGCCGCGGAGGCCCCGGTTACACCATCAAGGACGAGTTCTCCCCCAAGCTCCGCCACGCCGGAGCCGGCATCTTCTCCATGGCCAACGCAGGCCCGAACACGGGCGGGAGCCAGTTCTTCATCACCCTGGCATCCACGGCCTACCTGGACGACAAGCATGCCGTTTTCGGCAAGGTCCTCGAGGGCATGGACGTGGTCGTCAAGATCGGCAACGCCAAGCGGGACGGCAGCGATCGCCCCCTGCAGGAAGTGAAGATGACCAAGGTCACCGTGACCAAGGCCGCCGGGGCGAAGTAGGGCCCTCCCTACAGTTGGAAGTCCTTGCCGAAGTAGCGCTGGCGGGCCAGGGGGTTCTTCACCAGGTCCTCGGGGGTTCCCTCCGCCAGGATGGTCCCCTGGTCGATCAGGTAGGCCCGCTGGGTGATGGCCAGGGCCTCGCGCACGTTGTGGTCGGTCAGGAGGATCCCGATCCCTTCCGCCGAGAGATCGCGCAGGTGGAGGCGGATCTCGGAGACGGCCTTGGGGTCGACCCCCGAGAAGGGCTCGTCCAGCAGGAGAACGGCCGGGGTCCTCAGGAGGGACCGGGCGATCTCCAGGCGCCGTCTCTCCCCTCCCGAAAGGGTGTCCCCCAGGCTCCGGCGGAGCCTGGTCAGGCCCAGACGCTCCAACAGGGCGTCGGAACGCCGCTTCTGCTCCTGCCGGGGAAGGGACATGGTCTCCAGGATCGCCAGGAGGTTGCCCTCCACCGTGAGGCGGCGGAAGATGGACGGATCCTGGGAGAGGTAGCCCAGGCCCTTTCGGGCCCTCAGGTACATGGGCACCCTGGTGAGGTTCTCCCCCTTGAGGGAGATCAGTCCCGCGTCGGGACGGATCATGCCGGTGAGCATCTTGAAGGTCGTGGTCTTGCCGGCCCCGTTGGAACCCAGAAGACCCACGATCTCCCCCGCGCCGACGGTGAGGGAGACCCCGGCCACCACCTCCCGGGCGCCGTAGCGCTTGCGGAGGCCCTCTGCGGCCAGGACGGTCGCGTGGCCGCTCACCGGATGACGTGCCAGGACAGGTCCTGCCAGGAGAAGGTCTCGGCCCAAGGCAGATCGAGGTGGACCACGGCCAGGACCCCACGACCCAGGATGTCGGCCTCCTTGACCGTACCCCAGTCGCGGCTGTCGTCGCTGATCTGGCTGTTGTCCCCGAGGAAGAAATACTCCCCTTCCGGGATCCGGTACGGGGTGCCTGTGCCCTTCAGATAGTTCCCGGGCCGGGTGTAGTAGTTGTCCCGTTCCACGCGCAGCTCCCTGATCCGGGCCCCGCTCCTGCCGAGAACGGAAAGACGGGCGGAACTGGAATGCTCCTCCTCCCGGGTGGAGGTCGTCCAACGCCCGATCTCCCGTCCGTCCACCTCCAGGGTCTGCACGTCGTCGATGTTGGTGAAGACCAGGCGGTGGAGACCCGGAGGGAGGGCCGGTGTCGGCAGGGCATCCCCGTGATTGTCCTCGATCGAGCGGGTGAAGCGGCCGGCCCCCCCGTCGAGCTCCCAGCGGAACAGCTGGTCGTCCTCCTGGATCTCGCAGCCGATGCCCGCTCCTGCGGGGATCTCGCAGTCCAGGGTCACGCGGAGGTCTCCCACCGAAGCCAATCCATGGGAGGCGGCATTGTAGGCGAGCTGGTCCGTGATTTCCGGGTAGGAGATGCGGCTCCAGGAGGCACCCGGGAAGCGCCATCCCCCGCCTTCCTGGACGGTCTCGGGCCCGTCGGGCTTCCAATGCGTCCCCGGCGCGCGGTCCTCCCCGGAGGCGTAGACGGGAACCCGCATGGCTTCCAGGACCTCCGGCGGGCGATGAACGATGCGATCGTTGATGTAGAGGTCGCCATGGCGGATCTGGAGGGTCTCCCCCGGAAGGCCGGCCAGGCGCTTGATGAAGGTGCGGTCCCCGCTGGGGTCGTTGGGGCGGGCGTGGTGGCGGAAGACGACCACCTCCCAGCGCTTCGGCGGCCTCATCAGGTAGAGGAGTTTGTTGGCCAGGATCTTGTCGCCGCGCTTCACGGGGTGCTTGCCCAGTTCGGTCCTGGTCCCGCATGCGGGACAGGTCGCGAGAGCCCGATCCTGGACCTGGCGGTCCGAATCCTCGGGGTCGTTGCATCCCGTTTCGTACAGGACACCGCATTCGGGACAGGCGATGTCCCGGTGCACTCCGTGGAGGGCGGGCCCCATGGAGCCCGTGGGGATCTGGTAGGGTTCGACCAGGTACTGGCGGATGAAGAGGGCCATGATCACCGCGACCACGGCGGTCTCCAACCACTCGCGCAGGGCCTCCCAGCCTTCCTTATCCTCCTTTTCCTTATCCTTGTCCGTGTCCTTGCTCCCATCCTCTGGAGCGATTTTCTCAGGCCTGGGAGGACGCAGGTCGAGGATGCCCAGGCTCAGGATCAGCAGGATGCGGACCGAGCACCAGGCGAGACCGGACAGGAAGGATTCCAATCTAATCCCGGTCCGTCCTCAGGACGGCCAGGAAGGCCTCCTGGGGGATTTCCACCCGGCCCACGGACTTCATGCGCTTCTTGCCCTCCTTCTGCTTCTCCCAGAGCTTGCGCTTGCGGGTGATGTCCCCCCCGTAACACTTGGCCGTGACGTCCTTGGCCATGGCCGAGATGGTCTCACGGGCCAGGATGCGCTTGCCGATCCCGGCCTGGAGCACGACCTCGAACATCTGGCGCGGGATGGACTTCTTGAGCTTGACCAAAATGGCCCGTCCGCGGACCTCGGCCGTAGAGCGATGGGTGATGCTGGAAAGGGCGTCCACGACATTCGTCGCGACGATGATGTCGAGCTTCTCCAGTTCGGCGGCCTCGAAGCCCGTGAAGGTGTAGTCCATGGTGCCGTAGCCGCGGGTTGCGGACTTTAGGCGGTCGAAGAAGTCGAAGATGATCTCGGCCAGGGGCAGGTCGTAGACCAGGACGGCCCTCTCGGGCCCGAGGAAGTCGGTCTTCACGTAGCGGCCCCGGCGCTCCTCGGCCAGCTTCATCATGGGACCGATGAAGGAGGTCGGCACGATGAGGTCGGCCCGGACCATGGGCTCGCGGAGCTCCTCGATGGCGAAAGGCTCGGGGAGTTCGGCCGGAGAGTTGATGCGGATGACCTTGCCGTTGGTCTGCTTAACCTCGTAGGCAACGGTCGGAGCCGTCTGGACGAGCTGGATGTGGCTTTCGCGCTCGAGTCTCTCCTGGACGATTTCCATATGGAGGAGGCCCAGGAAGCCGCAGCGGAAACCCAGTCCCAGGGCCTGGGAGGATTCCGGTTCGAAGGAGAAGGCGCTGTCGTTGAGGGAGAGCCTCTCCAGGGCGTCGCGGAGATCCGAGTAGTCCTCGTTGTCCGACGGATAGAGGCCGCAATAGACGAAGGTCTGGGGCGGGCGGTAGCCGGGCAGGGGAGCGACATCCGGGCGGTCCGCCGGGGCGATGGTATCGCCGGTGGTGATCTCCTTGATGGTCTTGATCGTGGCGGTCAGGTAGCCCACGTCCCCGGCGCTGAGCTCCGCGGCCTTCACGGGCTTGGGCATGAAGTAGCCGACCTCGCTGACGGTGAAGGTCTTCCCGGCATTCAGGAAGCGGATGGGCATGCCGGGCTTCACCGAGCCATTGCGGAGGCGGATGGAGATCACGACCCCCTGGTAGTCGTTGTAGACCGAGTCGAAGACCAGGGCCTGCAAGGGAGCCTTGGGGGCCCCTTCCGGTGCCGGAATCCGCTCAATGACGGCGCGGAGGATCTCGGGGATCCCGATGCCCTCCTTCGCGGACGCCAGGATGATGTCGTCCGGGTGGATACCGAAGACCTTTTTCATTTCGGCCTTGGTCTCCTCGGGGCGGGCGCTCGGGAGGTCGATCTTGTTGATGACGGGGACCAACTCCAGGTTTCGGTCCAGGGCCTGATAGACGTTGGCGACGGTCTGGGCCTCCACGCCCTGGGTGGCGTCGACGACGAGGATGGCCCCCTCGCAGGCGGCCAGGCTTCTGGCGACCTCGTAGGAGAAGTCAACGTGGCCGGGGGTGTCGATGAGGTTCAGGATGTAGGGCTTGCCGTCGAGCTCGTAGCCCAGGTGGACCGCACTGGCCTTGATGGTGATGCCGCGCTCGCGCTCCAGGTCCATGCTGTCGAGGAGCTGGTTCTGGAAGTGGCGCTTGTCGACGCCCTCGCAGGCCTGGATGAGGCGGTCGGCCAGGGTGGACTTGCCATGGTCCACATGGGCGATGATGCAGAAGTTGCGGATCAGGGAGTGGTCCATGGTCAGGGGTGACCCCATTCCGGAAGGGCGCCCATGTCACCGCTACTATCCAAGCTCTGCTTGCGGTACAGTCCCTTCATGTTTTCATGAAGTCTTGCGATCGCCTGCGCACGGTGGCTCACATGGTTCTTCTCCGCGGGCGTGGCTTCCGCGAAGGTCTTTCCGAGTTCTTTGGAGAAGAAGTAGGGGTCGTAGCCGAAGCCGCCGGTGCCACGAGGCGCCTCCAGGATCCAGCCCTCGCAGACTCCCTCGGCAAAGGCCAGAACCTCGGTCCTGTCCGCGATGACGGCGGCACAGCGGTAGCGGGCCGTGCGCTGGTCGAAAGGGATTCCCTGCATGCGTTCGACCAGCAGACGGTTGTTGGCGGCGTCATCCGGAGGTTCCCCGGCGAATCGATGGGAATGGACCCCGGGTTCCCCGCCAAGGGTGTCCACCTCGAGTCCGGAGTCCTCGGCCAGGACCCAGGTGCCCAGGGCCTTGGCCGTCTCCAGGGCTTTTTTCTCGGCGTTGCCCAGGAAGGTGCGGCGGTCCTCGACGATCTTCGGGGTATCGGCGGGAAGGTCCAGGAGGGTGACACCCTTCTCCGACTTCAGGATCTCGCGGATCTCCCGGACCTTGTCCGGGTTCCTCGTCCCCAGAGCTATCCTCATTACGCCAGGGCCTTCTTCTGGATCTCCGCGAGCTGGGCGATGCCCTTGCGGCCGAGGGCCAGCAGGGTCTGGAGCTCCGCGTCGGTATAGGGCTTCTTCTCCGCCGTCCCCTGAACCTCCACGAAACGCCCGTCCGAGGTCATGACCACGTTCATGTCCACCTCGGCCGCCACGTCCTCGGAGTAGTCCAGGTCCAGGAGAGGCACCCCATCCACGATGCCTACGGAGATCGCCGCCACGCCGATCGGAAGCGGCCACTTGAACAGCATGCGCTTGGCTTCCATCCACTTGAGGGCGTCGTGCAGGGCGATGTAGGCGCCGGTGATGGCCGCCGTCCGCGTCCCCCCGTCGGCCTGGAGCACGTCGCAGTCCACCCAGAGAGTGTTCTCGCCAAGGTTCGCGAACGTCACGATGCTGCGGAGCGAACGGCCGATCAGGCGCTGGATCTCCTGGGAACGGCCGTCCACCTTGCCGGCCTTCTCGCGGGGTTTGCGGGTCTCGGTGGAGGACGGGAGCATCCCGTACTCGGCCGTGAGCCAACCCTGCCCCTTGCCGCGCAGGAAGGGCGGAACGCCGGTGTCGACACTAGCGGTGCAGAGGACCCGGGTCCGGCCCATCTCAATGAGGACGGAGCCGGGAGCGTGCTCCGTGAACTTCCGGGTGACCTTGACCGGCCTCAACTGGTCGGGGGAACGTCCGTCCTTGCGCATGGCCGCGGATGATACGGAATCCGGACGCCCTCTGCTATACTGGCTCCCCTATGCCCCGCGTCCTGCTGGCCTATTCCGGAAGCCTCAACACCACCCTTGCCATCCCCTGGCTCATCCAGAACAAGGGCTACGAGGTCCTCACCTTCGCTGCCAACCTCGGCTACGGCGAATACCTGCGCACCCTCGGCGACCACGCCCTCGACGCCGGGGCCTCTTCCGCCCTGATCGGCGACCTGAGCGAGCGCTTCGTGAGCGGCTACGTCCTTCCGGCCCTCAAGGCCAATGCCCGCTACGAGAGCGGCTACTTCCTGGCCGCCGCGCTTGGCCGCCCCCTCATCGCCTACGAGCTCGTGCGCCTGGCCTGGGAGCATGGCTGCGAAGCCGTCGCCCACGGCTGCACCGAGCGGGGAAACAACCAGGTACGCTTCGAGACCGCCATCGCCTCCCTGGCCCCCGACCTCAAGGTCATCGCCCCCATCCGCGAGTGGAACCTCAAGAGCATGGCCGACAAGCAGGCCTTCGCGAAGAAGTGCCGCCTCAAGGTGGACTTCACCGGGCGGGAACTGAGGCACCTCGACGGCAACCTCTGGGGCATCTCCACCCAGCCCGAGGAGGCCTCAGACCTCTGGAAGGAGCCGCCGGAGTCCTGCTTCGTACTCACCGTCGACCCCCGCAAGGCCCCCGATGAACCCGTCAGCGTGGAGATCGACTTCGAGCGCGGCATCCCGACCGCGATGGACGGCCAGGCCCTGACGCCCTTGCAGATGATCGAGAGCCTGAACCGCCTTGGGGGACGCTCCGGGGTGGGCCGTTGCGACATCATCGAGAACCGGGTGATCGGCCTCAAGACCCGGGAGATCTACGAGGCCCCTGCCGCCACCATCCTTTATGCAGCCCACCAGGCGCTGGAGGAGATCACCCTGCCCAAGGATCTCACCGACTTCAAGGCCGCCGCCAGCCAGCACTACGCCAACCTCATCTATCGCGGCCTCTGGTATTCCGAGATCCGAGAGTCCCTCGACTCCTTCTTCGACACCGCCCAGCGCACGGTCACCGGACAGGTCCGCCTCGAACTCTTCAAGGGGACCTGCCGCGTCACAGGGCGCCGCTCGGCCTGGTCGCTCTACGATCCCTCCCGCAAGGAGCCCGTGGATCCCGCCGAGGCCCGCGGCTTCGCCCGGATCTCCGCCCTGGCCTCCCGGGTGGAGGGCCGGCGCCGCGTCCAGCATCCGGAACTTCGCGCGCGGTGAGCGTCTGCGCCCGCTGAAGGAAACCCCCTTCCGGGCCGCGATCCTGTCCATCGGATCGGAGTTGACCTCTGGGAGAACCCTGGATACCAACGCCTCCTTTCTGGCGGGCGAGCTAAGGCGCCTCGGGGGGCGGGTGGATGAAATCCGCTCCCTGCCTGACCACCTGCCCGTCTTGATCCGAACCATCCGTGAACTCGCCCGGGGCCGCCAGCTCCTGATCCTGACTGGGGGCCTGGGTCCGACGGAGGACGACAGGACCCGTCACGCCCTGGCCCTTGCCGCCGGAAAGCCGCTGCGCCTTCACCCCCCCTCCCTGACAGCGATCGAGGAGAGGTTCCGCCGTTCGGGGCGCACCATGACTGCCAACAACCGCACCCAGGCCATGTTTCCTGCCTCTTCCTCCCCCCTGCCCAACGCCCGCGGCACGGCTCCCGGGATCCGGATGCGCCTGGGATCCTGCCGTCTCCTGGCCTTTCCCGGGGTGCCCCATGAGATGAAGGCGATGTGGGAGTCCAGCTCCCTGCCCTTGTCCAGGGAGCTGGGGAGAAGGGCGCTGCGCCTCCGGCGCCTGCATGTATTCGGCCTGACGGAATCGGAGGTGGATCGCAGGATGCATCCCCTGATGCTTCCCGGCCGGGATCCCGAGGTGGGCCTCACCGTACAGGATTCCGTGATCACGGTTACCCTCACTTCCGCTTCCCGGACCCGCATCGCACGGGACGAAACGCTTCTGCGTCGTCTCCTGGGCCGAGCGCTGTTCGGGACGGACGGGGAGAGCCTTGCCGTCGTCGTGGCTCGCCTCCTGGGCCGTCGCCGCCAGACCCTGGCCCTGGCTGAATCCGCCACCGGGGGATTGATCTCCCATCTGCTGACCGAGGTCCCGGGCGCTTCCAGGATCCTCCTGGAGTCCAGGACGGTCTACACCGAGGGCGCCAAGCGACGCCTGGGGGTCCCTGCTGCCCTGCTTCGCAAGCACGGAACGGTCTCCGAGCCCGTCACCAGGGCTCTGGCCTCAAGGATCCGTCAGGTCTCCGGTTCGACCTGGGGCCTGGCTGCCACAGGGGTGGCCGGCCCTTCTGGCGGGTCCCAAACGCTTCCGGTGGGCACCTGTTTCTTGGCCCTGGCCGGTCCGGAAGGCGTCAGGGTCGCCCAACCGATCTTCACCGGCGACCGCAGTCAGGTGAAGCGTCGGGCGGCCCTGTCCGCGTTGGACCTCCTCAGGCTCTCCTCCGGCGGCTAGGTTTCTCCTCAGGCACGAACTCTTCCAGGCCTCCTTCACCGGTTTCGGAGGGTTCTCCGGGACCCGCCTCCTGGACGCCGCCATTCGTTCCGGCATTGGTTCCCATGGCATGGTCCAGGGCCAGGGCCTCGAAGGCCTTGCGGGCCAGGATGGCCACCACAGGCAGGTCGTTGACGGAGAAGCTGGAGGTGTCCTTCCAGTCCTGCGTCTGCTTGTCACGGTAGGAGCGGCTGAGCTTGACGCTCGGGTACGTGCCTCCGTCCTTGCGCTGGTTCTCCCAGACGGTGGCGGAGACGGCTCCGCTACGGAAACGCATCACGGGTCCTGCCATGGGACACCTCCTTCTTTTACGCCACTTGTCTGACCACACCGACGACCTTGCCGATCACTTTTGCCTCATGCGTCCTCAGGTCCACCGCGATGGGGCGGTAGGCCGCGTTGGCCGGATGCAGCCAGAGGACCTGACCCCGACGGGCCAGGCGCTTGACCGTGACCTCCCCGTCCACGGACGCCACCCCGATCTCCCCCTCGGCAACCTCCGCCTCGGCCCGAACCACCACATAGTCACCGGGATGGATGCCGGCCTCCAGCATGCTGTCGCCCTGGACCTTCAGGACGAAGAGGCTGTCCAAGGGGCCGAAGAAGCCTCCAAGGTCCAGTTCCCCGTCCAGGTTGCGTTCGGCCATCAGGGGGGCCCCGGCGGCCACCCGCCCCAGGATGGGCACTCCTGTCCGCATTCCTGGGGTTCCCGAGGCCAGGGCAATCCCCCTGGCCCCGGGACGGCGGATCAGAAGGCCCTCCGCCTCGAGGGCCTTCAGGTGGTCAAAGACCGTCCGGGTGGACTTCAGGCCCACCTGCTTGCCCAGCTCCCGCATGGTCGGGGGGCGCCCACTCTTCCTCTGCAGGGTCCGGAACGCCTCAAGAATCCTGGCTCTTGTGTCTGTCATGCTTCCTTCAGCCTAGCAAACAACTGTTTGGAGTCAAGGGTTGGAATAGCGATTTTCTCACCGAATACTGGAGGGCAGGCTAGAATCCACCGCGTACCGATGAGTATGAAGCCCCTCGGAATCCTTCTCCTGCTTCTGACGGGCATCATTCCCGCAAGGGCAAGTGAGGAGCTTCCCTGGGCCGTCACAGTTCAAGGCACCGACCGGATCGTCCGAGCCGGGGAACGCTTCGAGGTCCGCTTCCGGATCGACCTCCTTCCCGGGTACCACATCTACCCCGAAGGCACGACCGTGGGCACCCCCTTCAGGGTCTCCGCAGACCCCAAAGCCCGCTTCCAACCGGAAGGGCCCCTTTCCGGCCCGCCGCCCTCCAAGCACCGCGATGGCGAGGAGGCCTATGACATCCATCAGGGCAGCCTGGTCCTGACCCAGGGCTTCCGGGTTCCTAGGGACCTTGCGCCGGGAGCCTATGTCCTGCGCGGAACCTACCAGGGCCAGGTCTGTGACGACAGCATGTGCCTGTCCATCGATGAGACTCCCTGGGAGGTCCGCGTGAACGTGGAGGCCGGGCCCGCCCGGGAAGCCGTTGTGGCCGAGGGTTCTCAGACCGCACCCGCCTCCCCGGATGCCCTTCCCCGCGACCTCCTGCCGTTCCTCGCCACGGCCGTGGGGGCAGCCCTGTTAACCCTCTTGACGCCCTGCGTCTTCCCCATGATCCCGGTGACGATCTCCTTCTTCACCAAGCAGGTCAGCACCACCCGCTCCGGAGCCCTGAAGGCCGCCGCCGCCTATGGCCTGGGCATCATGGCCAGCTATACCGGCCTGGGCTTGGGCCTTTCCCTCATCCTGAAATCCGCCGGGGCGGCCAACACCCTTGGGGCCCACTGGGCTGTGAACGCCTTCATCGCGGCGGTTTTCGTGATCTTCTCCCTTTCCCTGTTCGGGGCCTTCGAGCTGACCCTGCCCGAAGGCCTGATGAGCCGCCTCGGAGGGGCCCGCTCGACCCAGCTGCCGGGGATCCTCTTTTTGGGGCTGACCTTCAGCCTGACCTCCTTCACCTGTTCGGTGCAGTTCGTGGGTCTTCTCCTGGCCCTGGCCGCCAACGGGGAGTGGTTCTGGCCCCTCTTGGGCTTCCTGGCCTTCTCCGGAACCCTCGCCGCGCCCTTCTTCCTGCTCGCCCTCTTTCCCCAGGCCCTCCAGAGCCTGCCCAAACGCGGCGGATGGCTCAACAGCGTCAAGGTCCTCATGGGCTTCATCGAACTGGCGGCGGCCTTCAAGTTCCTCTCCAACGTGGACCTCTACTTCCACCAGGACGCCCCCTGGCTGACCCGCCCGGCCGTCCTGCTGGCCTGGACGGCCATCTCCGTCGCCGCGGCCCTGTACCTGCTCGGAAAGATCCGCCTGCCCCATGACGACGCCTCCGGCAACGGTAGCATCGGGGCCGGACGCCTTCTCCTGGCCATTCTCTTCCTCTCCTTCGCCGGCTATTTCTTCTCCGGCGTGGATGGCAGCCCCCTCGAGTCGGCCGATGCCTGGCTCCCGCCCAGGCAATCCGGAGGCCGGCAGATCTCCTGGAAGGACGTGCCCAAGGTCGAGACCTGGGAAGGGGCGCTGGCGCAAGCCAAGTCCAGCGGCAGGCCCCTGTTCATCGACTTCACCGGCATCACCTGTACGAACTGCCGCAAGATGGAGGCCTCCATCCTTCTGGATCCCGCCGTGAGGGAGGAACTCTCCCGCATGGTCGTGGTGGAGCTCTATGTGGACGGCCAGGGCGAGGACAAGCGCTTCAACAAGCAGCTGCAGATCGACCGCTTCAAGCAGTCCAGCCAACCCCACTACGTGGTGCTCTCCCCGGACGGCAAGACCGAAACCGGCCAGTTCCCCGGCTTCACCCGGGACCGGGACAAGTACCTGGCCTGGCTGAAGAGCGCATCGGAAAAGGCCCGTGCCGGCCGCTAAGCTGGCCCGCCGGCCGTTTTCGGCGGCCCTGCTGGCCTGGTATTCCCGCGAGAAGCGGGACCTTCCCTGGCGCAGGACCAGGGATCCCTACCGGATCTGGGTCTCGGAGGCCATGCTCCAGCAGACCCGGGTCGAGACCGTCATCCCGTATTACGAACGCTTCCTGAAGAGGTTCCCGACGCTCAAGGCCCTGGCCCTGGCCGACCGCCAGGACGTCCTCAAGGCCTGGGAGGGCCTGGGCTACTACCGCCGCGCGGTCCACCTGCATGAAGGCGCCCGTGCCGTCTCGGCAAGGCATGGAGGCTGCTTTCCCCAGGAGGCGGCCCTGATCCGCTCCCTGCCCGGGATTGGGGAGTACACGGCCGGGGCCATCCGCTCCATCGCCTTCGGACAGGACGCGGCCCTGGTGGATGGCAACGTGGCCAGGGTCTTCAGCCGCCTGGCGGCCATCAGCCTGCCCGTTCTGGATCCGGCCGCCAAGCGCCTCTTCTGGGGCCTGGCCGAGGCCCTCCTGCCTGCCGGGAAGGCCGGTGACTTCAACCAGGCCCTGATGGAGCTGGGCGCCACGGTCTGCACCCCCCGCCAGCCGAGTTGCGGGGACTGTCCGGTGGAACGCTTCTGCCTCGCGCGCGCAAAAGGCTGGACGGACCGCCTCCCGGTGAGGACCCCCCGCAAGGCCCTGCCGGAGCGCCGGGAACTGGTCGCCGTGGTGCTCCGGGGCGACACCCTGCTGTTGCGCCGCCGGCCCGAAGGCGGCCTCCTGGGCGGGCTCTGGGAGTTCCCCTCGGTACCTGACGAGGGACGGGGAAGCCGCCTCCTCGGCTCCTTCTTCCGGCTCCACGGCCTCTCACCCCATGCGGAAGGCTCTCTGGGCACCTTCCGCCACGTCTTCACCCATTTCCGCCTCCAGGTCGAGGCCAGGGTCTTCCAGGCAGGACGTCCGGGCCGGGAGGAGGCCGGGCGGCGTTGGGTGGATTCAGCTACCCTGGACGAGCTTCCGGTGACCCGCCTGACCCGGCGCATCCACGAGGCCTGGAAGGCCAGGACCCTGGCGGCCCTGCCGCTGTTCGAGCGGTAGCCCTCACCGCTCCCAGGAGAGGATCCAGGGGCCTCCCGCCGGCTGCCAGGCGAAGGTGATGTCGTCCAGGAAGGGCGTTTCCAGCAGGGGCTGGTCGAGATCGTCCGGGAGGCCCGTGTCCGGATCCAGCAGGGGCGAGCTCCGGAAGCGGACCCGGTAGCGGAAGGAGGGAAGGATGCGACCCAACGCGCTTCCCTCCGGGCGATCCATGGGCTGGAGCCTGGGACTGGCGAGGGTCCCCGCAGCGTCGAGAAGGTCCAGCTCCAGCCTCACGTTGCCCAACCGGGGATCGATCAGCCTGGGAACCAGCGGCTGGACGTCCGACTCCCCGGAATCGGTCCGCCGGCTCTCCAGACCGGGTTGGGAGGGCAGGCGCTCCGTCCAGGAGACCTTGAGGATGCGGACAGGCCTTCCGCCCCAGGGCGCCAGGGGCGCCGACAGGAAGGCTCCGTCATCCTCCTTGTAGTAGCGCCCGTCCGAGAACCTCCGGCGGAGCCAGGCGTCGAAGGCCGGCCTCGAGTCCCGGACGTCGTCTGTGAAGTCGCAGATCGCGAACTCGTCCATCACCACCAGGACCTCGAAGCCGGTACTCTGCCCGACGGTGCCGTCCCCCCCCAGCGTGAACACCGCCCCGGGATCCTGGACCAGCTTCTCCCCGGACGGGGCGTCGTACGCATTGCCGATGGCGTAGCGGGCCGTGCCGGCGGGAAGCGGAAAGGCCCCGAGCACGCTCAGGCGGACGTCCTCCCCCGGTGCGGCCTGGTCGTCGTCATAGAAGGCTCCCAGGAGGCGCCAGCGCAGGTCCGGCATGTAGGGGCGCGCCCCCTCGCCGTCGAAGTAGCGCACGAACTCCTGGCGCATCCCCTGGGCATGGCGGTCCTCCTCGTCCGCGAAGGGCGGCCTAGCGGTGGCCCAGCTTTCCAGGTACAGGCCCATCCTGTAGTCGTTGGGGGACTTGGCCACACCGATGGCAAGGACCTGGGTATCCCCTCCCGACCAGCGGACGCAGCTGAAGTCCGTGTCGACGTAATTGTCGCAGGAGTTGCGCTTGCACCAGTAGGAGATGGCCCCGTGGTCGCTGGTCGCATCCGCATCCCCGGGCAGGTTGGAGGCCAGGAAGGACGGGCTCCGGCCGAGCTGGAGGAAGGCCCCGTCCGGATGCAGGGTGTTGGGCTCCACGGAAGCTCCGGGCCAGACCTGCCGGGTGCAGTCGGTCTGGAGGCTCCCGTCCGCGCCGGGCGGGCCCGCCTGCCTCGTGCCGTCCTTGCCGGGGAGGACGTAGTCCGCGTCCCAGACGTCGTCGAAGTGGTGCAGGAAGGTGAGCATCCCGCCGAACGGGTTCGTGTGCGCCGTCTCGACCGCAGCCAATCCGATGCAGCCGTCGTAGTCCGCGGCATGGCCGGCGGCGACGGCCGTCATGGGGCAGGGGTAGGTCATGACCGCCAGGCCGCTTCCCGGTCCCCAGGTGTTCCAGGAAGCCCCCGTGCCAGCGCCTCTCGGCGTCAGGGGCGAGGGGGATGCCAGGGAAAGATAACGGGTTCCCCCGGAATTCCCCACCCGGCCCGCGACAAAATCCCGCTGGGAGGTCTGTCGGAGCAGGTCGAAGGGTCTCACGGTGACTGTAAGGGAAGCCGAGGCCAAGAGGACCCCGGCGGCATCCGTCACCCGGCCCAGGGACTTCAGGCGGTAGAGGCCCGTGGGACCCAGGTTCCCTTCGGTGGACCAGTCCAGGAGATCGCTTTTGTCCATCCAGCGCCAGGAGATCTCGTCCGGCATCTGTTTCTCGAGCATGGTGTTGGGGTTGAAGTTGGCCTTCAGGAGGTCGGCCAGTCCCAGGTCCCCGCAGGCGATCAGGTCCTCGCGGGAGAAGCTCCCGTTCAGGACGGACGGGACGAGGGAATCGAGAAAGGCCTCGAATTCCGGCCAGCTCCCGAAAGGCCTGGCCGCCAGGATGGCATCCGCGACGGCATCCGCCTGTTCGGGAGTCATCCGGTAGACGTGCGGCGCCCAGATCGGGATCACAGCGGAGATGACGGGATCCGAGGGGAACTGGACTGAACCCCTGAGGTCCTTCATGAGCGCCGAAAGGACGGCCCTGGGCGCCGCATTCAGGTTCACCGGCGGGCGTCCTCCTTCCTCCAGGAGTAGGGCCCCCCGGTCCCGTTTGAGGTCGCTCGGCGCCAGGAAATTCGTACGCTGAGCGTTCGGCCTGACTACGGCAAGGTCCGTCCAGGCCTGCAAACAGAGGTAGGGCGAGAGGTCCATGGAAGTGGTGCGGGCCGCGGCCTGTACCTGGGCCATGGAACGGTAGCCCCCCGGCGGACGTGCGGCGATGAGGTCGATCCCCAGGGTCGGAAGACCCAGCTGGAGGCCCAGATTCCCCAGGATGCGGGTCAGCTGGCCGTTCCAGCCACGCCCGGGGACCTCCGCGTCACGATAATCGGGGATCCCGTCCGGCTCACGGTCCTCCTCATCCAGGAATCCCCCGTTGACGCAGATCTTGCCCGATTCATCCTCCACCCGGAATGAATAGGTCTCCCTGGGAAGGGCGGAGTCGAAGCCCCCTGGGAGAGGGTTCACCAGAAGAGCAGGGTTCTGGCCGGCATCGAGTCTGGCCAGGGCGTCCTCGATCCCACTGCGCGCCAGGAGGAGGGCCCGGACCGTGGCGATGCGTCGGGAGGAAGCCTTGCGCTCCAGGCGGGCCAGGGTCACGAAGCCGACGGCCAGGACGGCGAGGACGCCGAGAACGGCTACCACCAGGACCATGGCAAGGCCTGAATGTCGAGGCCTCACGGTCCGCATCAGCTCCCGCAGTCGAAGGAGACGATGCGAGCACCCGTGGAAGGCTGCCAGGCGAAGGTGATGTCGTCGAAAAACGGCGTCTCCAGGACGGGCTGACCCGTCTCATCCGGGAGGCCCGTCAGCGGGTTGAGGACAGGGGATGTGAGGAAGCGCACCCGATAGGTGAAGGAGGAGAGCGTGCGTGAGATCCAGGTGCCCCCGGGCCTGTCCAGGACCTGGAGCGCAGGCCCAGTGAGGGTCCCGGCCGGGCCAAGGAGATCCACTTCCACACGTGCCTTGGCCAGACGGGGATCGAGGATGCGCGGATAGAGGGGCTGGACCAGAGGCTCCCCGAAATCAGCGCGCCGGCTTTCCAGGCCCGGATGGGACGGCAGGCGCTCCGTCCAGGATGCCCACAGGAGACGGCTGGAGCCTTTGGGAAACGGGGTCAGTACGACGGAGAGGAAGGTTCCGTCATTCCCCTTGTAGTAGCGGCCGTCCGCAAAGCGGTCGCGGATCCAGGCGTCGAAGTCCGGACGGGAGGTTCCCACATCGTCTCCGAAGTCGCAGACGGCGAACTCGTCCATCACCAGCTGGACCTCGTAGTTGCTGATGTCGCCGACGGAACCGTCCCCGCCCAGGGTGAAGACGGCCAGGGGGTCCTGGACCAGCTTCTCACCGGTCGCTGGGTCGTAGGGGTTGAACGGAAGATATCGGGCCGTCGTCGACAGGGTGGTCGCCCCAAGCACCTTCAGGTAGGTGTCCTCCCCGGGAGAGGTCTGGTCGTCGTCGTAGAAGGCCCCGAGAAGGCGCCAGCGCATGTCCGGCATGTACGGGCGGGTGAAGTCCCCCGGGAAGTAGCGCACGAACTCCTGTCTCATCCCCTGAGCATGACGGGCCTCCTCTTCGGTGTAGGGCGCTCTCCAGGTGGCCCAGCTCTCCAGGTAGATCCCCATCATGTAGTCGTACGGGTTCTTGGCCACGCCGATGGCCAGGACCTGGGTCCCTCCGCCGGGGGCCCGGCGGACGCAGGAGAAGTCGGTGTCGATGAAGTTGTCCCAGGAGTTCCGCTTGAACCAGTAGGAGATGGCTCCGTGGTCGCTGGTGAGATCGAGGTCCCCGGGAAGGTTCAGGGCAGAGTAGGAGGGGCTTCTCCCCAGCTGGAGGAAAGCCCCGTCCGGATGCAGGGTGTTGGGTTCCACGGACGCAGAGGGCCAGACCTGTCGGGTGCAGTCGGTCTGTAGGCTTCCGTCCGCTCCGATCGGCCCGGCCTTCCTGGCGCCGTCTCGGAGCGGAAGGGTGTAGTCCGCGTCCCAGTCCTCGTCGAAATGGTGAAGGAAGGTGAGGGTTCCTCCGTTCGGGTTCGTGTGTGCAGTCTCGACCGTGGCCAGGGCGATGCAGCCGTCGTAGTCCGCGGCATTCCCGGCGAGGACGGCGGACATCGGGCAGGGATAGGTCATCGCCCCAAGACCCAGGCCCGAGGGATTCCAGGCGGCTCCGGCGCAGGCGGTGCGTGGGGTGAGTGGAGAAGGCGTCTCCAGGGAGAGGCAGCTGGTCCCGCCGGCACCAGGGGTGCGCCCCCCCATGAAATCCTTCTGGCTGGTCTGACGGAGGAGTTCAAAACGTTTCAAGGCAGTGGAAAGGCTCCTGGAGGCCTGCAGGCGGCCGGAGGAATCGGTCACCCTGGCGACGACCCGGATTCGGGCCGCCCCGGTCGGGCCCAGGCTCCCTTCGGTGGACCAGACGAAGAGATCGCTCTTGTCCATCCAGCGCCAGGACATCTGGTCCGGCATCTGCTTGTCGAGCATGGTGTTGGGGTTGAAGTTAGCCTTGATCAGGTCGGCCAGGCCAAGGTCCCCCGGTGCGATCACGTCCTGACGCGAGAAGTTCCCGTTCAGGACCGAAGGGACGAGGGAATCCAGGAAGGCCTCGAACTCGGACCAGGTCCCGAAGGGCCTGGCCGAGAGGATGGCATCCGCGACGGCATCCGCCTGAGCCGGGGTCACTTCATACATCCTCGGGCCCCAGGGAGGGATCCCGCTGATGAAATGATGCACCGGGAACTGGACGGCTCCCCTCAGGCCTTTCAGGAGGGCAGCGAGGACAGGTTTGGGGGCGGCGTTCAGGTTCACGGGGGGGCGCCCCCCTTCCTCCAGAATCAAGGCCCCACGATGCTTCTTCACGTCGTTGGGAGCGAGGAAATTGACTCCCAGGGCATTGGGCCTGACCACCTTGAGGTCGGTCCACACCGAGAGGCAGAGGTAGGGCGAGAGGTCGACGGGAGTGCCGGCTGCAGCCTGAACATGGGCCATGCTGCGGTACCCCCCCGCCGGTCGCCCCACGATCAGATCCGTGCCGAGCGTGGGAAGACCCAGGCCGGAGCCTAGATTCCCCAGGACGCGCAGCAGCTGGCTGTTCCAGCCCCGTCCGGGGATGCTGCGATCCCGATGATCCGGGATCGCGTCGCCGTCGCGGTCCCTGGCGTCCAGGAACCCTCCGTTGACGCAGAGCTTTCCGGATTCGTCCTCCACCTGCATCGCGTAGCATCCCGAACGGGGGGGGGCCAAGCTGCCGGAGTAGCCGCGGCGCCTGCCATCCACCTGGACATTGGCCGTCGTCCCGCCGGAATCTACGGCAAAGCTTGGCCTGAGGGCATGGGCGAGTGGGCAGTCCTGGAGGTTGAGGACCCCAGGCTGGTGGATCTCCTCGGCGCGTTCGACAGATTCCAGGATCCCCGAGAGGTCGGCATCCTCACCGGCATAGGCGCTTCTGCGCAAGGCGGGATCCTGCCCGGCATCGAGTCTGGCCAGGGCGTCCTCCAGCCCGCTGCGGGCCAGGAGGAGGGCCTTCAGGGTGGCGGTGCGCCTGGAGGAGGCCTGCCTCTCCAGGTGAGCGAGGGTCACGAAACAGGCTGTCAGGACGGTCAGGACGCCGAGCACGCCCGCCACGACGATCAGGACGAGGCCTTGCCGGAAGGGGAGACGCCTCTCAGTCACGCCTGCCCAAGATACTCCATCAGTTTGGTCAGGGCCAGCTTCAGGTCCTGGCGGGGGACAATCATGTCGATCATGCCGTGTTCCAGGAGGAACTCCGAGGTCTGGAAGCCCTCCGGCAACTCCGCCCGGATCGTCTGCTGGATGACCCGGGGTCCCGTGAAACCGATCAGGGCCCTCGGCTCCGCGATCGTGATGTCCCCCAGCGACGCGTAGGAGGCCATCACGCCCCCCATCGTCGGGTTGGTCAGCACGGAGATGTAGAGCCCCCCCGCCCCCTGGAAGCGGGCCAGGGCCGCCGAGGTCTTGACCATCTGCATGAGGGAAAGCGCCGATTCCTGCATGCGCGCTCCGCCCCCCGAGCCGGAGACGATGACCAGGGGAAGCCTGCGCTCCGTCGCGCGCTCGATGGCCCTGGTCAGCTTTTCCCCCACCGCCGAGCCCAGGCTTCCGGCGAAAAAACGGAAGTCCGTGCATGCGAACGCGATCCTGCGCCCGTTCACTGCGCCGCTTCCGGTCAGGGCCGCGTCCTTGAGGCCCGTCTCGGCCTGCATGGAGACGAGCCGCTCCTTGTACTTGGGGAAGTTGAGGGGGTCCGTGGAGACGATGCCGGCATCCCACTCCTCGAAGGTCCCCGCATCCATGAGCAGCTCGACGCGTTCCTGGGACGACATGGGGAAGTGGTGGGCGCACTGTGGACAGATGTTGTGGCGGTCGTCCACCTCGCGCTGGAGGACCATGTTCTTGCAGGAGGGGCACTGGGTCCAGAGGCCCGTGGGCATCTCCTTCTTCTTGCGGAAGGCGAAGCCCTTCTGGTCCTCCTCCTTCTCCTTCACGTCCTTCGCGGTCTCCTCGCTCATGCTGCCCTCCCGGCGTCGATGTCGCGGCGGATGTCGCGTATGGCCACGCCGGCGTCCGGCGCCCGGAATACGGCCGTACCGGCCACGAAGACGTTGGCTCCGGCTGCGGCCGCCGCCCGGGCCGTGCCCACCTTGATCCCCCCGTCCACCTGGATGTCCAGGCCTGGGCATGCGGCGCGGATGGCCGTCACCTTGTCCAGGGCCTCGGGCATGAAGGACTGGCCTCCGAACCCGGGGTTCACGGTCATGACCAGGAGCAGGTCAACCCTGGACCAGAGGGCCTTCGGGAGGCGCTCCAGCGGGGTCGGCGGGTTGATCGCAAGACCCACCCTGCCCTGCTTCTCCCGGATCCTCGCGATCGTGGCCTCCGGATCCTTTGAGGCTTCGATGTGGAAGGAGACCGAGTCCGAACCCGCCTCCAGGAAGGGCCCGACGTAGGCGTCCGGATCCGTGATCATGAGATGGGTGTCGATCTTCAGTTTCGTGATCCTCCGGAGGGACTCCACGATGAAGGGGCCTATCGTGAGGTTGGGCACGAAGTGGCCGTCCATGACGTCGAGATGCAGCCAGTCGGCGCCTCCGTCCTCGACACGGCGCACCTCCTCGGCCAGGCGGGTGAAGTCCGCGGCCAGGAGGGAGGGGGCGATGCGGACGGGAGGGGTCATGGGAAAAGGCCTCCCGGCATCTTCTCTCCGAGATGGCGAAAGGCCTCCTCGGTCGCCACGCGGCCCCGTGGGGTCTTCAGCAGGAAGCCCTGCTGGATCAGGAAGGGCTCGTAGACCTCCGCAAGGGTCTCCTCCTCCTCGCCGACCGTGACGGCGACTGTTTTAAGTCCCACCGGCCGTCCCTTCTGCCGGATCAGGGTCTGGAGGATCTTGCGGTCCATGGCGTCGAGGCCCTTCTCGTCCACCCCGAGGCGCTTGAGGCCCTCCTCGGCGACGGCACGGTCCAGCTTCGTCTTCTCCTGGAACTGGGCCAGGTCCCGCAGGCGGCGCAGGAAGCGGTTGGCGACCCGGGGCGTGCCGCGGGCGCGGCGGGCCACCAGCTCCAGGGCGTCCTGGTCCGCCTTCAGGCCCAGGCGGCCGGCGTTCCGGGAGAGGATCTCGACCAGCTCCTCCCAGGGGTAGGGTTCCAGCTTTTCCAATATCCCGAATCGGGAGCGCAACGGCGCCGGCAGCATCCCCTCCCGGGTGGTGGCGCCCACCAGGGTGAAGGGCTTGAGGGTCAGCTTGACGCTGCGGGCGTTGGGACCCTGGTCGATGACCACGTCGATGGCGAAGTCCTCCATCGCTCCGTAGAGGTATTCCGCCACGACCGGGTTGAGGCGATGGATCTCGTCGACGAAGAGGACGTCGCCCTTCTCCAGCGTCGTCAGGATCCCCACCAGGTCCCGGGCCCTTTCCAGGGCCGGGGCCGAGGTGGCCAGGAAGTTGCCGCCCATCTCGCGGGCCAGGATCTGGGCCAGGGTGGTCTTGCCCAGGCCGGGCAGGCCGGAGAAAAGGGAATGCTCCAAGGGCTCGCCGCGCTTTCGGGCGGCGGAGATATAGACGTGGAGGTTCCCGATCAGCTTCCCCTGGCCGACGAACTCCTTGAACTCCTTCGGCCGCAGCGAGGCCTCGAAGACCGAGTCCTCCCCGGTCGGGGTCGGCTGGACGGGTCGCTCGGGGGCGGATGCGGGTGGCGGGCCCTGCCAGGATCGGGAGATGCTCATCCCAGTCTCACCGCGGCCTTGACCAGGTCCTCGGCGGTGGATTTCGTTCCCGGATCGCCCGAAGCCTTGGCTGCCCTGCCGACCAGCTCCTCGGCCTTGGGCCGGGGATAGCCCAGGGCCTGGAGCGCCTTGACCGCGTCCGCCTCGGGGCCGGAGGCGTCGACCCGCACGGTCGCCTCCCAGTCCTCGGCCGCCAGCACATCCTTGAGCTCGACGACCAAGCGACGGGCCGTCTTCTCGCCCACGCCCTTGACGGACTTGAGCGTTGCCACATCCTCCTCGCGGATGGCCCGGGCGATCCGGGGGATGTCGGCATTCGACAGGATGCGAAGCGCCGTCATCGGCCCCACTCCCTGGATGGAGGTCAGGTGGATGAAGAAGCGGCGCTCCCCCTCGGTGGAGAACCCGAAGAGGCGGGGCTTCTCGTCCTGGAGGATGAGAATGGTCAGGAGGCGGACCTGGCCTTCACGCGGGAGGCCCTGCGCGGTGGACAGGGGCACCGACAGCTCGAAGGCGAGCCCCCCCACCTCGACCACAGCCCCGGCGGGATGCTTGCGGACCAGGGTGCCGGTAAGGGAGTCGATCAGGGACTAGCCGTCCGCGAGCGCGAGCCCCAATTCCGCCAGCTTGTCCATGATCTCCTTGAGGGAGGTCCGTCCGAAGTTGCGGCAGGCCATGAGGTCGGACTTGGTGCGGTTGCAGAGGTCCCCCACGGTGGCGACCCCGAGCTGCTCCATGCAGCCGAAGGATCGGACCGAGAGGTGGAGGTCCTCGATCGGCTGCTGCAGGGACTCCGCGGTGACCACGGGCGGGCGGTACTGGAGCAGGGCCTCGGGCGCCATGCCCAGCTTGAGGCCCTTGTCGGCCAGCAGCTTCTTCACCTCGCGCAGGGAGGTCTCGCCGAAGTTGCGGAAGCCGAGGAGCTCCTCCTCGGTGAGCTTGACGAGATCCGCCAGGGTCTCGACGTTCATCTTCTTGAGGCAGTTCCGCGCGCGGACGGAGAGCTCGAATTCCGCGATCGGCATGGCCAGGATCAGGCGGCGGGCGTCGGCGACCTTCTCCATCTCCTCGTCGTAGTACATGTGCAGGGAGGCCTCGGCGTCCTTCAGGTAGAGGCGGGCGCGTTCATGGGTGGCGTCGGCGTCCAGGACGATGCGGTAGCAGGAGGCGGCCTTCTCATACTCCCCGCGGTCCTCGTAGATCACGCCGAGGTTCATGAAGGCCGAGATAGGGGCGGGATTCAGGCGGCTGCAGCGCTCGTAGAGCTCCAGGGCCTCGTCGTCGAGCCCCCTCAGGTCGGCCTGGCAGGCCAGGCGGAACATGGCACCGGAGCAGTTCGGGTCGCGGGCGAGGGCCGACTGGTAGGCCTCGATGGCCTGCTGCCAGTCGCCTTTGGACTCATGGCACTGCCCGATGAGGTCGTGGAGCGCTGCCGAATCGTCGGCCTTGAGAAGGGGTTTAAGCTCCTTGAGAACCTCCTCGGCCTCGCCGAGGGCGATGCGGGAGTGCAGGAGGGCATGGCGGGCGGGGACATTCTTCTCCGAGCGTGCGGCACGGCGCAGGGCGGTCGCGGCCTCCTCATGGCGGGATAGGTCCTGGAGGCTGAGGCCAAGCACATAGGATGCCCGGGGCGATTCGGCACTGCCATCAAGGGTCTTGACGGCATCCGCGCTTTTGCCGAGGGCCCAGGCCAGGAGGCCATGCTGTTCGCGGGCCTCCCCGCGCTTGTCGCGGGTGGCTTCCAGGATCTGGAGGGCCTGCTCACGGAAGGCGTCGGCGGTGGAGATCAGGCGCCGGACTTCCTCGGCTGCCTGTACGGTGTCCTGCCCGAGGACGGACTCCAGTCCCTGCTTCGCCTCGCTCTGCACATCGGCCATGGGATCCGAGCTCCTTAAGGGGTCGAGCGCGGGAGTGTATCAGGATAGGGCCCCCGCTACAATGCCCCCACCCATGCCCCACGTCTGGCTCCTCCCGGCCCTGGCGGCCGCCCTCCTGGCGGCGGCAACCGCCCTTTCTGCAGCCGACCTCTTCTCGGAGAGGTCCGGCCGGCGTCTGCCTGGGCTCATCCTGCCTGCATCCGCCGCCCTGCTCCTGCTCTCCTTTTTGGGCCTGCGCCGCTTTCCCATGACCACCGGGATGGACATCCTCTCCTGGGTCGCCCTGGGTGCGGCCGGGGTCCACCTGGCCTGCCTGAGGGTCAGTGCCCTTGGCGTCTTCCTCCTGCCCGTAGCGGCGGCCTGTGCCGCCGCCGCCCCCCTGGCCGGGGAAACCCCTTGGGGCAGTCCGGACCAGACTCCCTGGATGCGCTTCCACGGCTGGGCGGCCCTTCTGGGGCAGGTGGCCTTCGCCCTGGCCTTTGCGACCGGGGCCTTGTACCTGGTCCAGCATCGGCGCCTGAAGGCGGACCCGACCCGCTCGGGTTTCCTCCCTCCCTTGGAAGTCCTGGACCGCCTGAACCTGCTGGGCCTTCTGGTCGCCCTGCCCTGCTGGACCGGAGCCCTCCTGGCGGCTCTTCTCCATACCCGGGCCTTCAGCCCCCTGGTCCTCTTTTCAGGTGGGGTTTGGACCCTCCTGGCAGTCCTCACGGGCGTTCGCCTGGCTGCAGCCCTCAGGGGCCCCCGCGTAGCGATCCTCTCCATCGCGGCCTTTCTGATGTCCCTGCTGGTCTTCCTGGGTGGGCACCGGTGAGCCGCCCTCGCGTCGCCCTCCTTGGATTGAGCCACCGTACGGCCGGCCTGGCCGTCCGCGAGCGCCTGGCCATCCCGGCGACCAGGGTGGGTCCCCTCTACGGGGAGCTCAAGCGCGCCTTCCCTTCCACCGAGGCCCTGCTGTTGGGAACCTGCAACCGGGTCGAACTCTACGTGGCCGCCGAGCCCCTTCCCGCCCGCGAAGGCCTCCTGGGCTTCCTGGCCTCCTTCCAGGGCCTGGAGCCCGCGGTCCTGGCCCCTCATGCCTATGGGCTCGAGGGCCCCGAAGCCGTCCGCCACTGTTTCTCCGTTGCATCAGGGCTGGAGGCCCTGGCCCTGGGCGAGACCCAGGTCCTTGGCCAGGCCAAGGAGGCCTACGGCGTCGCCCAGGAGCATGGGATGCTGGGTCCCGTCCTTCATGCCCTCTTCCAGCAGGCCTTTGCCACGGCCAAGCGGGTGCATTCGGAGACCACGGTGGGTCAAGGGAAGGTCTCCGTGGGGTCGGTGGCCGCCCAGCTGGCAGGGCGCATCTTCCAGGATCTTTCGGGACATGGTGTCCTGGTCATCGGGGCCGGCGAAATGGGCGAACTGGCCGCTACCCACCTCGCCGAGGCCGGCGGGAATCTCCTGGTGGTGAATCGCACCTTCGCAAAGGCCGAGGCCCTGGCCAGGGACCGGGGCGGGAAAGCCTTCCGCCTGGAGGATCTCGGTGAAGCCCTGGCCCAGGCGGACATCGTGGTCTCCTCGGCCCCGGCTTCTGCGGATTCCTTCCTCCTGACTTCCCGACTGGTGCAGGACGCTCAGCGCCGACGGCGGCGCCGCCCCCTTTTCCTGATCGACCTGGCCGTCCCCCGCAGCATCCACCCCGAGGTGAGGGACCTGGAGAACGTCTACGCCTACGACCTGGACGACCTGGAGAAGGTGGCCCGCGAGAACCTCAAGGGAAGATCCGAGGAGCTTGACGCCTGCCGGGCCATCGTGGAGGAACAGGTAGCCGGCTTCCTGAAGGACCGTTCCGAGCGTCATGACCTCCAGCCCCTGATCACGGCGCTGAGGGCCAAGATCCAGGGGATGCGCGAGCAGGAGGTCGCCCGCTTCCCTCTCGAGGCCAGGGCGGCAGCCGAGGAGGCTACCCACCGTCTGGTGAACAAGATCCTCCATGATCCATTGGAAGCCTTGAAGACCGAGGGGCCAGAGGCCGTGGACCTCCTCAGACGGCTGTTCAAACTGTGAGCCGGATCCTGCAGATCCGCCTGGCCGTCTGCGGACTCATCCTCCTGGCCGCGGTCGCCGGGACGGGTTGCCTGACCCGCATGCTGCTCTACCCCGGAAGCCGCCTGAAAGCCTCTGATCCTCCAGCCCCCCCTCTGATCGAGGTAACGGGAATGGGCTGGGCCTGGGACGGGGATCCGAAAGACGGTCGTGCTCCGGCCCTGCTCTTCCTCCATGGCAATGGGGAGACCCTGGAGACGATGAGGCAGTCGGGAGCCTTCGAGGAGATGATGGCCCTGGGATGCCCCTTCCTGGCCGTGGAATACCCCGGCTACGGAGGGTTGAACGGAAGCCCTTCCCAGAAGAGCCTGGTGGGAAACGCCGAGAAGGCCCTGGAATGGCTCCGGGAGAGGCACCCGCGCCGCCGGGTGGTGCTGATCGGCTGGTCCCTGGGTGCGGCGGTCGCGGTGCAGACGGCCTCCAGGCATCCGGTGGAAGGCCTGATCTGCATCAGCCCCTTCAGCACCCTGCCGGATGCCGCCCGGGAGCACTATGCGTCCTGGCTGGTCTGGCTCCTGCTCAGGGACTCCTACGATTCGCTGGAAGCGGCCAAGGGCATCCACTGCCCATCGTTGGTGCTCCATGGGGACCGGGACGACCTGATCCCCCCTGCCCAGGGAGAGACGCTGGCCGTGGCCCTTGGATGCTCCTTCGTGCCCGTCCCGGGGGCAGGACACAACGACACGCTTTTCCAGTGCTGGAAGCAGATCGGGCAGTTCGCGAGGGCGGCAGGACGATAGCTTCGCTATCTCTTGGAGAACATCTCCCCCACGGTCCTGAGCGGATAGCCTTTCCGGATCAGCGCCCTCGCCATCTCCAGGCGCTTGATCGCCTCCGGCCCGAAGAGGCGGTAGCCTGCCGGGGTCTTCCTGCGCTCCCGGACGATGCCCAGCGTCGCGTAGACATGGACCATCTGAGGCGTGATATGAAAGTGGCGCGCCAGGTCCCCGCTCTTCAGGAGCCTGGCTCTGGGCACTAGATCCCGGCCAGGGCGGCCCGCAGGGCCGTATGCGTCATCGGCTTGGGCAGGAGGCGGACCCCTGCCGGCCCTCCCCCCTCCATCTTCTTCTCCGGACCCGCGAAGATGACCCGGGGATCCGTCCGTCCCCCCCGCCAGCGGAGGACCGTCTCCAGGAAGCGGCTGTCCCTGGGCGAGACGCTGGAATCCAGCAGGACGATGCGGATCCCGGCATCCCCGGAGAGTGCCTGGATGCCGTCTCCCCAGCTGAGGACGATGCGGGGTGCGAAGCCGGCTGCCTCCACCGCAAAGGAGGAGAGGGAAACGGACTGGTTCCCCTCCATCACGAGCAGGACGGGCGGTCTTTGGGCCGGATCCGGGGCCGGGGCCGAGCCCAGGGCCGTCTTCTGCATGGCCACCGTGCGGCGGGCGAGGAGGATGAGGCCCTCCGCGGCCTTCTGATCCACGGAAAGCAGCTGCCAGATCCGTTCCGGGATCTCCTCGACCATGTCGTCCCCGGCGGAGCCGATGGCCCCCGCCTTGGCGAGGGTATCGGCCGCGCAGACGAAACGGACCAGGGCCAGGGTGTCATGGTCCAGGTTCTCGGCCGAGAGCGGGGCGTGGTGATAGCGTACCGAACGTCCGATGACCTGGGGAAGGCCCCAGCGCCTCGAGAGCGCCTCGCCAAGCAGGGCATGGTGGTCGCCCAAGAGCGCGCGCTCGGACTCGCGGGTGTGGCGGCGGTTCATTCGGGCGTCGGCCAGGATGGCGGCGTAGTCCTCCGGCAGATAACAGGCCAGGACCAGCTTGCCCAGGTCATGCAGGAGTCCGGCCACCTGGGCCCGGTGGGGCTCCAGATGTCCGGCGCGCTTCGCAAGCTGGGTGGCCATGGCGGAACAGGCCACCGCATGCTCCCAGAAGGGGATCCTCGGCAGGATCTCCGCCCCCTGGGTGGCGAAGATGTTGGCCAGGGAGAGGGACATCAGGGTATGGGAGATCTCGGAGAAGCCTACCAGGATGACGGCCTTGGTCACGTCGGTGACCTTTCCAGGCTGGCCGTAGTAGGCGGAGTTCGCAAGCCTCAGGACCTGGGCCGTGACGGCCGGATCCATGGAGACCACCCGGCCCAGCTCCTTGGCGCCGGCGGAGGGATTGTTCAGCACCTCCAGGAGCTTGTGGGTGATGATGGGCATGGCCGGGAGCTGGCCGACGGTCTCCAGGAGATCGCCGAGCTTGGGAGAGATCGGACCCTCGGGCGCCGCCGCAGGAAGCTCCCCCTGACGGACATGGCGCCAGACCTCGGAGCGCAGGGCCTCGTAGCGGGGCGGCTTGAGGAGGTACCCCGTGGCACCGGCCCTCAGGGCGCGGCCGGCGGTGCTCTCCTGTCCGGAGGAGGTCAGGAGGATGAGGGGGATGCTGCGGCCCCAGGGCGCCTGACGGACGCGCTCGCAGAGGGCAATGCCATCGAGGCCGGGCATGTTCAGGTCCAGGAAGGCCACGTGAGGGGGTTCGGCTTCCATGGCCTGGAGGGCCTTCAGGCCGTCGCCGGCCGTGACCACGCGGAAGCCGTCCGCCCTCAGGCGCTGGGCCAGGACGGCGGTCATGTCCTGGTCGTCGTCGGCGAGAAGGACCAGGGGCTCGGGCATTCAGCGTCCGATCAGAACCCTAGCCGGGTCCTCACCGCATGCACCAGCACGTCGCGGTTCATGGCGGCGATGGAGGTCGTCAACGGGATGCCCTTGGGGCATACCGCCGCGCAGTTCTGGGCGTTGCCGCACTCGTGGATGCCGCCTTCGTCCATCAGCGCCTCGAGGCGCTCCGGGGCCTGGAACTGGCCCGTCGGGTTCATGTTGAAGAGGCGGACCTGGGAGATCACGGCCGGCCCCATGAAGGGGCTCTTGTCGTTGACGTTGGGGCAGGCCTGCAGGCAGCAGCCGCAGGTCATGCATTCGGAGAGCTTGTAGGCCGTCTCCTGGAGCGCTGGGGACTGGCGGGGACCCGGGCCCTGTTCCCAGCTTCCGTCCAGGGGAATCCAGCACTGGGTCTTCTTCAGGCTCTCGAACATGCGGGAGCGGTCCACGATGAGGTCCCTGATCACCGGGAACTTGGTCATGGGCTCGAGGGTGATGGGCTGCTCGAGCTGGTCGACCAGGGCGGAGCAGGCCTGGCGCACGCGGCCGTTGACGACCATGGAACAGGCCCCGCAGACCTCCTCCAGGCAGTTCATGTCCCAGTTCACCGGGGAGGTCTTCTCGCCGCGGATGTTGACCGGGTTCTTCTGGATCTGCATCAGGGCGGAGATCAGGTTCATGCCGGGGACGGCCTTCACGCCGAAGGTCTCCCAGGCGGGTCCCTGGCCGGGTCCGGCCTGACGCTTGATCTTGAGGATGAGGTCCAGGGCCATGGATGCCTCCTAGGTATACGACCGGGCAACGGGCGGAAGGATGGAGATGTCCACGGGCGCGTAGGACAGCCTCGGGCCGTCCGGGGTCCAGTCGGCGATCGTGGTCTTGAGCCAGTTCGCGTCGTCCCGCTTGGGGTACTCAGGCTTGTAGTGGGCGCCCCGGGACTCGTTCCTGGCCAAGGCCCCGGCCACCACGATGCGGGCCAAGCCCAGCATATTGTCGAGCTGGTTCATGAAGGCCAGGGACTGGTTGGCCCACCCCGTGGTATCCGGGACGGCCGTACGGCTCCAGCGGTCCTGGTATTCCCGAATCTTGCCTTCCGCAGAGGCCAACCCGGGATTGTCCCGCGCGATGCCAACATAGGTGCTCATGGTCTCGGCCAGCTCCTGATGGAGGCGGTACGGGTTCTCAGGTCCGGACATCTTCTTGAGCAGTTCGAATCGTTCGGTCCAGCGCTTTTCCTCGGCCTCGAACAGGGATGCGGGCAGATCCGCGGCCTTCCTCTCCAGCCCCCGCGCATAGCGCACGGCGCTGGGTCCCCCGATCATCCCGGCGTAGATGCAGGAGAGGAGGGAATTGGCGCCCAGGCGGTTGGCGCCATGGTACTGGTGGTCCGCCTCGCCCACGATGAAGAGGCCGGGCAGGTTGGACATCTGGTTGTTCGTGGCATTCAGGTCCACGAAGCCGTCGGCCGTCCGGGTGTAGCCGGCCCAAAGGCCGCCCATCGAGTAGTGCATGGCCGGATAGACCTTCATGGGAACCTTGCGGGGATCCTCCCCCATGAACTTGCGGTAGATGTCGAGGACGCCTTCGAGCTCCTTCTGGCGATCCGCCGGGACGTGGCGGATGTCGAGGTAGACCGCCTCCTTCCCGCCGTCGAGGCCCATGCCCAGCTCGTGGACGATGCGGTGGATGGCCCTCGAGACGATGTCCCGCGGCATGAGGTTCCCGTACTTGGGAAACCACTCCTCGCAGAAGTACCAGTTCTCGCTGGTCTTCCCGCAGGGCTTCATCGTCCCGTCCTCGGCCTTGTACTGCTTGGAGGAGTCTCCCGGAACCCAGAGGCGGCCGCCCTCGGCACGGACCGATTCCGAGATCAGGCGGAGCTTGTCCTCGCCGGGGATGGCGGTCGGATGGATCTGGATGAACTCCCCGTTGGCGAAGCGGGCCCCCTGGCGGTAGGCGGCCCCGGCGGCTGATCCGTTGCAGACGATGGAGTTGGTCGATTTCCCGTAGATCAGGCCGATCCCCCCCGTGGCCAGGAAGACGGCGTCGGAGCGGAAGGCCTTGGGCTTCATGTCGCGAAGGTCCATGGCCACGACGCCGCGAACCGTTCCTACCTCGTCCTTGACCAGACCCAGGAACTCCCAGAGTTCGAACTTTTCCACCAAACCTTTGGCCTCGTACCGGCGGACCTGCTCGTCCAGGGCGTACAGCAGCTGCTGGCCCGTGGTCGCACCGGCGTGGGCCGTGCGGTGGAAGAGGGTCCCGCCGAAGCCGCGGAAATCCAGATGGCCCTCCGGGGTGCGGGAGAACGGAACGCCCATGCGGTCCATGAGATTGATGATGCCCGGGGCCGCATGGCACATCCCGCGGATCAGGGGCTGGTCGCCGAGGAAGTCCCCGCCCTTGACGGTCTCCTTGAAGTGGGTCTCAGGGGAATCCCCCTCGCCCCGGGTGTTCACGGCGGCATTGATGCCCCCCTGGGCGCAGACGGAGTGGGATCTCTTGACCGGGACATAGGAGAAGAGCTTCACGCCAACGCCCATCTCGCAGATCTTGAGGGCGGTCATGAGGCCGGCCAAGCCCCCCCCCACCACGATCACGGATTCGTCGACTTTCCCGCCGCGGGGCAACGCCATGTCAGGAGCCTCCCAGTGGGAACGCGATGCCCCAGCCCCTGGACAGCTCCAGCAGGATGTTCAGCCAGGCCAGGAAGAAGACGATCCCGAATCCGGCGCAGGCCCTGGCGGCCATCTTCTGGGCTCTGGGGCCTACGGTCACGCCCCAGCGCACCAGGGCCAGCCAGATCCCGTTGGCGAAGTGGAAGGAGACGGCGCCCATCCCGCCAAGGTAGAAGATGAAGTGGATGGGACCCTCGCCGAGCTCCTTCTTCATATGGGGGAAGAAGCCGGCGGCCTCCTTGATCCCGGAAAATCGGGTCTCCAGCACGTGGACCACGATGAACAGGGTCAGGTAGAGCCCCGTCCAGCGCTGGAGGACGAAGAAGAGGTTCCTCTCCTCGCGGTACTGGGGATAGTTGCGCTTGGACTGGTACCAGATGTAGAGCCCGACGATGATGTGGAACGCGATGGGGACGAAGATCAAGCCCACCTCGAGCAGGGCGATATAGGGGATTTTCCAGAGGCCCTCGATGACCTCGGCGTAGGCCTGGGGGCCCCTCAGGACGGCGGAATTCGAGTAGAGGTGCTCCAGGATGAAGCCGCCCAGCGGGATGACGCCAGTCAGGGAGTGGATGCGCTTCAGCCAGAAGGCCGTCTTGGGGGTGCAGGTGCCTGAGGCAGGGGTGCCGCTCATCGCCCGCGGATCATAGTCAGGGAAGGGCCTCGATTCTACTTCTCTCCTTCTCCTGCCGCCTTCCACTTGTCCAGCCTGCCGTCCACGAAGTAGAGCCAGTAGCTTTTGCGGGGGCCTCCCTGGAAGAGCATCAGACCGATCCCGCAGGTGACGCAGGCCGCGCAGGACTTCCCGCAGGTCTGGCCTGTGGAATCCGTCGAGGGAAGGGCAAGGACGTATTCCCAGACCTCGACCGTTTTCCCGGCGGCGTCCTTGAAGCTCTCCTTGAGGACGGTCGGCTCTCCGAGCTTCTTCTCCACCAGTCCCGGGGTCATCCCGACGGAGATCTCCTGGAGGCGGTCCGCGCTTTTCACGCAACCTGCAGCCAGCAGCAGGAGCACGGCAATTCCCCAGGACAGACGGCCGGCTGTGCGCATAGCACCTCCAAGACGGGTAGAGGAGGGATCCTAACGACGGGATTGAGCAACAGCCAGTATTTTCAGGGTAGCAGAAACCCGTCCCGATCAGCGATGGGAATCGGCCCAATCCAGGATCCTGGGCCCGGTAGCTGCCTGCCAGGCGAAGGTGATGTCGTCGAGGAAGGGGGTTTCCAGGACGCCGTTCTCGGTGGGGTTGGCGATGGCATTCACGAAGCGTACCCGGTACCGGAAGCCCGGGAGGCTGAGGGCGATGGCTCCCCCCTGGGTGAGGGACTGCAACGGGGTGCTGGTCAGGTCCCCCGCGGCGGGAAGGAGGGAGAGTTCCAGACGGCTGTTCAAGAGCCGGGAGTCAATCAGGCGGGGTATGCCATGGGCGGGAAGTATGGTGACGGCGCTCCAGCGGTTCGCCAGGATCTCCTGGCGGTTTTCCCGGGGGAGGTACTCCGTCCAGCGTGCGGAAAGCAGGCGGACGGGTCTCCCAGAGTCGGGCAGGATGGCGGTCGAGAGGAAGTCCGCGTCGTCGCCCTTGTAGTAGCGGCCGTCCTTGTAACGGTTCGAGGCCATCGCATCCGCCAGGAGCCTCGTGCCTGATCCGGTGTCCTGGAAGTCGTAGATCGCGACCTCGTCGATGATCTGGTTCGCGGTTCCCGTGACTTCCGCCTGCGGATGGGCACCCAGCACGAAGGCGACCCCGGCCGCCAGGAAATCTTCCGTCTCGCCGATCGCATAGGCGGATGCATACTGGCTAGTCTGGCTGCGGTTGAGGAAGGGCAGGACACCGAGGGAATCGAAATCGACGTCACTCCCCATAACGCCTTCGTTTGTGTCGAACCAAGCCATCACGAGTCGCCAGCGGAGGCCCGGCTTGAAGGTCGTCCTGTTCAGGTTGTTGCCGTCGTAGGTCTTGACGGATTCCCTCTCCCGGTTGTTGTCGTTCGCCATCAAGATCGGGCGGTTCTCCATGAGGCAGCCCCAGGCCCCATGGGTGAACTCGGACGCCGCGATCATCAGCGTCTGCGTCAGGCCCGAGGAGACCCTCACCCCGCTGAACTGGATGTTGTAGGTGTACCAACTCCCCCGGATCGCCACGGAGGTCGGCTTGACCCAATAGCTGACGACGCCGCGGTTGCCGGAGTTCGAGAAGGCGGGAAAGTTCCCCAGGGCCTTGAAGCCGGGGGAGCGGGCCAGCTGGCTGTGAAGACCGTCCGGAAGCAGCGTGTTCGGCTCCACAGCAGGAGAAGGCCAGAGATCCTCGGTCAGAAGGGGCTGCAGATCAGAATCCCAGGTTCCCGCCAGGCGGAGCTTCTCCATGCCCTCATCAGCATCCAGGCTGTCGTCCAAGTGATGCAGGAACATCAAAGGGCCTTGAGCCGGGGAGGCATTCCCCTCCTGAACCGTCGCCAATCCTATGCAGCCATCCACCGCGGATGCCTTCGCGGGCAGGGCCTTCGGCCCGGAAGGGTAGCTCATGGCAGCCAGCCCCTTGTCCGGTCCCCAAGCGGGATCCCGCCAGGAACAGGTCAGCGATGACCCCGTGGTCCTGTAACCAAAGGCTCCTCCGGGAGAGAGGGAAAGGTAGCGGGGCTCCCCCCCGGAGGGGATCAGGGTCCTCCCACCGATGAAGTCCTGCTGGGTGGTCTGTCTCAGGATGCGAAAGGCCTCCAGCGAAACCGAGACCTGGCGTTGAGCCAGGAGCCTCCCGTCGGAAGCCATTACCCGTCCCAGGGAGGACGCCCGCAAGATGCCTGTGGGCGTGAGGCTGCCTTCGGTGGACCAGACGGAGAGGTCCGACTTGTCGATCCAACGGTACAGGATCTGGTCGGGCAGGTTCTTGTTCAGGTCCGTGTTCGGGTCAAAGTTCGCCTTCAGAAGGTCCGCCCCGCAGAGATTGCCGCCTCCCACGAACTCCGCCGTCGAGGCGACCATACCGGTGATCACGTCCTGGTCGACCAGGGTGTCGCAGAAGGCGGAGAACTCGCTCCAGGTGACGAAGGGGGCCGTCGCGCGCCGGGTAAGGATGCGTCCGGAGATGGCGGAGGCGGTGGCGGCATCGATCTGGTAGGTCCTGCCCAGCCCGACACCCTGCCAGGTCGTTCCCTTCAAGCCCTGGAGAAGGGCCTGGAGGACGGGACGGGACGCCGTATTCAGGTTCACCGGGGGCCTCCCCCCCTCTTCCAAGGCGAGCTGTTTGCGGTCCTTCTTGATGTCATTCATCCCCCGGAACGTGGTCTTGGCATCCTGTGTCGGATAGCCGTTCGGATGAACCACCTTGGTGTCGATCCAGTTCCGGGTCGTGATCCAGGGCGACAGGTCCGTCGTGGTGGTGAGAGCCGCCTGGAGGGCGGCGAGGGAAGGATACCCCCCTGTCGGACGCCGGGTAACGGCATCGGTCCCAAGGTTGACGATCCCCACCTCGGGTTGGCTTCCCAGGAGGTTCAGGATCCTCGTCAACTGGCCGTTCCATCCCTGCCCCGTATCCTTCAGGTCGGTGGTCACCCTCACATCCGGATCCTGGCAGTCCGGGAGAGCATCGGCATCCCTGTCCCCGGTATCCAGGAAACCCCCGTTCACGTTGATCTTCCCGGACTCGTCCTCGATCTTCAGGGCATAGGCGTTCCCAGTCCCGGAAGGGTCCCCGCCAAGTTTCCCCGAATACCCCCTTTGGAATCCGTCCACCTTCAGGAGCGCCGGTGCCGGACATCCGAAGGCGTCCAGGTCCCTGAGGGACCTGCGGAAGAAGGACGGGCGCAGGGAGCACGGCAGCGGACAATCCCCCTGGTTCAGGCTTCCCCGATGGAAAGCTTCGGCCGAGACCTCCAGGCCGTTCAAGGCCCCGCTTGCGTCCCAGTCCTCCCCGGCGTAACCGGTGCCGTTCATCAGAGGGTCCTGTCCCGAAGCGAGGCGGGCCAGGACATCCTCGATGCCGGAGCGGGCCAGGAGGAGGGCCTGCGTGGCATTCAGGCGCTGGCGGCTGGCTTTACGCTCCAGGCGAGACATGCTGATGAAGCAGAGGGCAAGGATCGTCGTGATGCCAAGGACGGCGATCACGATGAGAAGGGCAAGGCCTCGACAGCGATGTGGAAGGGGATCCCGCATCTGCCCGCCAGTCTATCCAGGACGAAGAAGGATAGCTATCGGGTCCTGCATCCAGGCGGACTAGGGGCCCCAGTCCAAAATCCTGGGCCCGGTAGCTGCCTGCCAGGCGAAGGTGATGTCGTCGAGGAAGGGGGTTTCCAGGACGCCGTTCTCGGTGGGGTTGGCGATCTCGTTGACGAACCTCACGCGGTACCGGAAACCCGGAAGGCTCCGGTCAATGCCGGCGCCCTGAGTGAGGGACTGCAGGGGAACGCTCGCAAGGTCTCCCGCGCCCGACAGGAGCGAGAGTTCCAGGCGGCTGTTCAGGAGACGGGAGTCGATCAGACGGGGCGTGCCCTTGGCGGGCATGCCCCGGACAGCCCCGCCCGACGCGGTGATCTCCTGGCGGCTCTCCCGGGGAAGGTATTCCGTCCAACGCGCGGAAAACAGGCGGACAGGCCTCCCCAGGTCGGGCTCCAGAACGGACGAGAGGAAGCGCGCGTCGTCCCCCTTGTAGTAGCGCCCGTCGGCATAGCGGTTGGAGGCCAGTGGAATGGCCTTCAGGCCCGTGAGGTCCCCGCTGTCGAGGAAGTCGTAGATGGCTACCTCGTCGATGACCTGGTTCGGGGAGCCCGCGTGGATGTTCTGAGGCCCGAACACGATGGCGGCGGTGGCATTGAGCAGGTCCTTGGCATCCGACGTGCGGAAGCTCGCGCCGTAGGACTGGGTCATGCCCGAGGCGCTGAAGCTCGTGAAGGGCTGGACCCCGAGCACCCTGACGGCGGCCTCGTCGGCCGAGACGGCCTGGTCCGTATCGAACCAGGCGGTGACGAGATGCCACCGCAGATCCGGCTTGAGGGCCTGCAGGGCAAAGGCGCTGCAGGTTGCGCTGGCCTGGCGCTCGTGAAGGAGGTCATCGGATAGGTCGGTATTCTCCGCGATGATGCCCCAGCAGCCGTACTGGAATTCCCCCTCCCCGATTTCCATGGTCTGGGTGGTCGTCCAGTCCACGTAGCGCATGCAGCTGAACTGCACCGAGGTGCCGCCGTTCGACTGCTTGACCCAGTAGCTCACCACCCCGTGGTTGCTGGGATAGGGGTCTGTCCCGGGCCGCCAGCTCACCGGCAGGTTCTCCAGGGCGGGGAAGCCGGGACAGCGGTTCAACTGGCTGTGGAAGCCGTCCGGCAGAAGGCTGTTCGGCTCCACCGTGGGCCTCGGCCAGATGTCCTCCCATAGGTTGTTCTGCAGGGAGGCGTCCCAACTCCCTCTCAGGCGCGTGCCGGGAGTGCCGACATCGGCATCCAGGCTATCGTCCAGGTGATGCAGAAACATCAAAGGACCTTGGGCCGGAGGGGAATCCCCCTCCTGGACCGTGGCCAGAGCGAGGTAGCCGTCCCGGTCGCAGGGCGGGGCCGTCGGTGGGCACGGGTAGGTCATGGCAGCCAGGCCACGGTCGTCGCCCCAGGAAGCGTTCCTCCAGGAGGCCGTCGCTCCCGTGGTGCGGTAGCCGAAGGCCCCGCCGGGGGAAAGGGAGAGGTATTCGCCAAAGGGGCGGTTGGCTACGAAATCCCTCTGGGTGGTCTGCCTCAGGAGACGAAAGGCCTCCACGAAGGAGGATAGCTGGCGCTGGGCCAGGAGCCTTCCATCCGAAGCCAGGATGCGACCGAGGGAGGAGATCCGGAAGATCCCCGTGGGTCCGAGGCTCCCCTCCGTGGACCAGATGGACAGGTCGGACTTGTCGATCCAGCGCCACAGGATCTGGTCCGGCAACTGCTTGTTTAGGCTCGTGTTCGGGTCGAAATTGGCCTTCAGGAGGTCGGCTCCGGAGAGATTGCCCCCGCCATAGGTCTCGGCCGGGGGCGCCAGACCCGCGATCACGTCCTGGTCGACCAGACTGTCGCAGAAGGCGGAGAAATCGCTCCAGCTCGCGAACGGAGCCGTCGCCCGGCGTGTCAGGATCCGGTCCGTGATGCCGGCGGCCGTTGCCGAGTCGATCGCATAGGCCCTGGGGGAGTCGACCGCATGCCAGCTCACCCCCTTGAGATCCTGGAGCAGGGACATGAGGACGGGCCGTGCGGCGGCGTTCAGGTTCACCGGGGGCCTCCCTTCCTCCTCCAGCTTCAGCTGCAGCCTGTCCCTCTTCACCTCGTTCATCGCGGTGAAGATCCGGAAGGCCGCCGGGGTCTCCTGGCCTGGGAAGGCGTTCGGATGGATCACCTTCGGGTCCACCCAGCTCCGGTTCGTCAGGTAGGGGGACAGGTCCGTCGTCGAAGAGGAGGCGGTCTGGACCTGGGCCATGGAGAGATACCCCCCCTGGGGACGGCGGGAGACCAGGAGATCTCCCAGGCCGGTGATCCCGACCTCAGGCTGGGTTCCCAGGAGGTTCAGGATCCTGGTGAGCTGGCCATTCCAACCCCTGCCGGAATCCTTCCAGTTGGCAGTATTGCGCACGTCCGTGTCACGATAATCTGGCACGACATCAGAATCCCTCCTCATGGCATCGAGAAAGCCGCCGTTCACGTTAATCTTGGCCGACTCATCCTCCACCTTCAGGGCATAGGCATTTCCTGTTGCGGCAAAATCCCCGCTCAGGTGGCCTGAATAGCCACGCTGGCGCCCCTCCACCCCCATCTGGGCGGGAGCGATCCCGGAAAACACCGGGAAGGACGGGCGCATCGCAGCAGCAAGGGGACAGCTTTCGACGTCGAGCTGGCCGGCTCGGCAGAACTCCTGGGCGGACTCTATGCCGGAGAATGCCCCTGATAGGTCCGCGTCCTCCCCTCCATAACGGGTCCGTCGGGCAGAGGGATCCTGCCCGGAAGATAGCCTGGCCATAGCGTCCTCAAGTCCGGAGCGGGCAAGCAGAAGGGCCTTCGTGGCATTCAGGCGCTGCCCGCTGGCCTGGCGCTCCAGTCGAGCCATGGTCACGAAGCAGGTCGTCAGGATCGTCAGGATGCCCAGAACGCCGACCACGACAATCAGGGCGATGGCCTTGCGGGGGCCGAGCATCTCAGATGACCCTCTCGTACTGCTCGATCGGGAGCTTCCAGACAGGCACCCCGCAGAAGCGGTCCCCCTCCGGGCAGTACGGGGTCACTCCCGCGTCCTTGCGCAGGTTGCAGGGCGGCAGGAGATGCCTGGCCAGCCTCGGGAACAGGGCCTTCACCTGCATCACCTCGTCCCGGCAGGCCGCCCAGATCTCCTCCTGGGCCGTGTAGCAGAGGCGATGGACCCACTTGTGGTGGTGGTGCAGGAGATCCCCGCTCTCCTCGAAACGGATCGGGAAGGCATTGGGTAGCAGGTAGAGCACGTGTTCGGTCTCTGCCCCCCCTTCCAGCAGGTGGGCCATGCGTTCCCAGAGGCCCTTCATCACCCCGTGGAAGTCCTCCAGGGCTTCGGGACAGGCCGCGATCAGGGTGGGGACGATGTAATCCGGACGGTCCGCCAGGAAATGCCGTGCCAGCACCGGCCGGGAGCCCGGGACCATCCGATGGCGCTGGTCCTGGGAATCCGCCGTGTGGGAGATGCGCTTGCGGAACGTGAAGTGGGGATGGGACAGGACGCGGGGAAGCTTGGCCATCGTGGTGAGGTTCAGGGACTGGGACAGGTAGGGGTTCCTGGCAGGATTCAGGACGGCATCGATGGCATCGTCGTCCGAGAGCTGGGTCCTGGTCAGTCCCAGCACGGAACGGACGGAGTCGGCGACGGAAGCCTCCGCATTCGCCTTCCAATCGGTGAGTTTGGAGACCCTGCCGCCAAGGGAGGAGTCGAAGTCCTCCAAAAAGGCCCGGGACGCAGGCGCCCCCTGCTCCTGGAGCATGCGGTACTCGAGGGTCTCTTCCAGCGGGATCTCGTCCTCGATGTGCCGGAAGAAAAGGGGGTCGAAGGCATTGACCGCCTCCACCATCCTCCCCACGACGGCTCGGGTCTCCTGCGGGACGTCGAACTGGCCCGCGAGACGGTGGTAGCGATGGAGGGTGATCCCGCTGATCGTATGATACAGGTGGGCGTGGACCGCCACGGGCAGGACATAGCGGGCCGCCTCCTGCGCCTTTCTCCGGATGACCATCGCCCACTTCTTTTCCTTCTCCGGCCGGCGGTTCCGGAAGAGTTTTGCATACTCCGTCGCCACCGTCGGGGAGACTTTTTCCACCAGGCGCTCGTAGGCCTGCATGAGGAAGGCCACGGCCTCGGCGTACTGTTCCCGCAGGGCGCCTTCGAGGGGAGGGGTCAGGACCTGGTCCGGTTTCACGGCGACGTAGCGCTGGCTGACCTGCTCGGAGTTGTAGAAGGGATGGCTGTGCAGGAAGGACCAGAGGAAGTGGCGGGACACCTTTTCCAGGACGAACTGGAAGGTGGCATGCTGGAGGGTGGTGTGGTGCCCGGCCTCGTAGGTGCTCCTGGCGATGGCGTCCCTCAGGAGGCGGGATTTCTCGTCCCGGTCCACATCCTCGGGCGTGATGACCTTGGAGGAGTAGCAGGTCCGGGCGGTGGCGATGGCATTGTTGAAGGGCTGGGTGAAGGCATTGACCAGTACGACACCCGGCGCTGGAAAAGGCTGACCTGCCATGCGCGGATCATACGGATTCGGATATCATCCTGCCATGCTCACCCCCCGCCACTACACGGTCGAGGGCGCCCGACGCACCCTCCCCCTGGTGCGGCGCATCGTGGCGGACATCGTCCGCACTGCGGCCGAGATGGACCGACTCGACACGGCAGGGGATGAGGAAGCCCTGGAGCACCTCCAGACCAGGCTCCGGAAGTACGCCGCAGAGCTGGAGGAGCTGGGCGTGGAGCTCAAGGACCCCTCCCTGGGCCTCATCGACTTCTACTGGAAACGCGGCGACGAGACGGCCTACCTCTGCTGGAAGCACGGCGAGGGGGACATCGCCCATTGGCACGACCTCCATTCCGGCTTCGGCGGGCGCCAGCCCCTGGAGCCCGTGGATCTCAGTCTCGACGCAGCGTCTTCTGAATGAACTCCAGGGCGGAGGGGGCGCTGAGCCCTCCGCTCTCCTGTTCCAGCCGATCCAGAGGAAGCTTGGTCCGGTACTCGGCCAATCGACCCTCCCTCAAGGCGACGGCATTCCCCACGGGAATGAGCCTTAACCTGACCCGACGGCAGACATTGTAGGCCTGGATGTAATCGAACAGATCCCCGCCCACGACCCCGGTGTTCCCTCCCCCGTCCGTGAAGATGACCACCTCGTCCGCGTCATAATCCGTCAGGGCCCTGCGGATGGCCTCGGAAAGCGGGGTCGTCAGGGACATCCCGTCGAAGCGGGTGATCCAATCCGACGCATCCCGGCGGTTGGCGCGCTCCTCAGCCGTGACCAGGAAACCCTTCCAGGGAGAGACCCCGCCGCTGAAGGCGATGGCGTCGAAGTAGACGTCCTCGGGAAGCTCGCGGAGCCTTGCCCCATAGACGCTCTTCTGGAGACCCTTGGGATTCGGGATGCTGCCAGAGACGTCGAACAGGAATAGGACGCGACTCCTCTCGCAACGGCGCCTCTCCCTTCCCTTGCCGGGATAGCGGACCGGTTCCGTTCGACGCCAGGTCGTAAAAGCCTCTTCCATGCCCTTCTCCTCCATGCCGTAGCCGGAGGCCGGCCGGTGATCCTCCCACCATGAGCGGGCATCCTTGTCCTTCAGGAATTCCTCTCCCGTCATCACTTTCAAGGCTTCCCGCTTGTCGCCGTCCTTGTCGAAAGGGATCTTCTCGACCAGGGCTTCCCCCGCGGCTCGGGTGGCCAGCCATGCCAGGGACAGTGCCGAGGCCCTGCGAACCTTCCGGCACTTGTCCGACTGGGCGGCCTGGGTGAGGCTTGGGACCTCGACGTCGGTCCCGATGCGGGAGAGGGCCCTTGCCGCCATCTCCCGGACATCCTCGTCGACGTCGCCCAGGAGGGTCGCCACCCTGCCGGAGACGCCGCGGATCCGCCTGCGCCCGAGCAGGGCGGCGGCCTGGGCGCGCACACGCGCCTTGGGATGAGCCAGTCCCTCCTCAAGGGCCCAGCGGGCCCCCTCCTCCCCCGCCGCCTCGAGGACATCGGCAGCCAGGGCGGAGTGCTGGGGGTGCTTCCCCCCGAGACGCTCCACGAAGGCCCCGCGGTCTGCCGCCCAGAGTTCCTTCAGGACCTCCGGCCAGCGCTCCCAGTTCCTGGGAGCGTCCAGGATCTTTTCCGGGTGAGGGATGGGTTTGTCCGCTGCCCAGGCCGGGATCTGGAGGCCGATGAGCAACGCCAGCAGGGTCTGAAGGATTCTCATTTCCTTCCTTCGGATTCCTTCTGCCAGTCCTCCACGTCCTGCAAATCCTTGAAGTGCTCCTTCGTGACGGCCTCGAGCACGGCGACCAGATGGTAGAGGATGCGCTCGTCGGGTTCCTGGAAGGCCTTCTCCTCGTCCAGCCAGGTGACCTCGTGACGGGTCGTGTTCTCGTCCGACCTCTGGGTCTTCACGTAGGCCATGTGGGGCAGGGGGGATTTCCTCATCCCCCGCGTGAGGATGGCCGTCGCCAGGGCCTGGATCCCGGCCTCGTCGCGGATCACGCCCACGACGTCGGCCGCCGCCCGGGTGGCCTTCACGCCGGACTCGCGCGAGATCAAGGCTCCCAGGATCGAAGCCGGGCTCTTTCCGTACCTCCGCTTCATCTCCCCGGCGACGACCTTGCAGAGCTGCTGGTCTCCGGTCAGGGCGAGATCCACCAGGCGACGGTCCAGCGCCTTGGATTCAGTACCCTCAAGACACTCCAGGGCCAGCGTCACCCTCTGGGCATCGCAGACGGGAACCAGGGCAGCCAGAAGCTCCTCCTCGGTCTCCTTGCCCTTCATGCCCTTCAAGGCTTCCCGGGCCCGTTTCGCCGTCGTTGCCGGATCCCTGCTGTCGAGGATGGTCCTTGTGGAAAGATCCAGCAGGTGGCGGACCTTGGCCTTCGCGCCGGGGTAGAACCGGATGCCACGCGGTTCAGGCGCGTTGGGGTCTTCCTCCACGGAGGGAAGGTCCAGGAAGCATTCCATCTCTACCGGCGGCTTGGGGTCCACGGACTCCACCAGGATACGGTCGAGGATGCGAGGCGCCTCGTTCGGCTTCACCCCCACAAGGAGATAATCGCCGTGCTCCACGACCTTGCCGACGACGCGTTCTCCGGTCTTGAGGACCACGGTATCGCCGAGAAGGACAGCGGGACACATGAGGAGCAGGAGAGGCATGGTTTTCATGAAGTTATTCACTGCAAACCTAATGCCAACAATAGGATGCGGAGAAACACCACAGGAAATCGAGGCTGGAACAGCCTGGGAGACTGAAGATGCTGGATCCCTCAGCACCCGATGTCATCGGGAAGTTGACGTCTGGGTGGGCTCTTTTGAAGTCCTACTCGCCCCAGCCCAGGATCCTGGGACCGGAAGCGTGCTGCCACGCAAAGGTGATGTCGTCGAAGAAAGGGGTTTCCAGGACAGGGCGCGAGCGGTCCACGTCCGTCTTGAACCTGACCCGGTACCGGAAGTCGGCAAGCGTCCGGGAAATCGAGGCACCCTGCTCCAGGGGCTGGAGGAGGTTCCCCGCCTCATCCGTCAGCTCCAGCTCCATCCAGAGGCGGGATTTCCCCGAAGGGTCCACCAGCAGGGGATCGATGAGGCGGGCAGAGGTCGTCCCACCCAGAGGAGACGTCAACAGCTTCGGATCGGTCGGGAGATGTTCGCTCCAGCGCACGGAGAGAAGACGGAGATCCCCTCCGAAGGGAGAAGCCAGGGTCCCGGACAGGAAGGCCCCGGCCTCCCGGACCCCTGGGCCCGGTTCCCCCTTGCAGTAGCGCCCGTCGTTGTAGCGCTGGAAGGCCCAGGCGTCGCTCTTGCCTACGGCGGTGATGGCCACATCGGTGAAATCGCAGATCGCGAACTCGTCCAGGAGGTCGTCGGCCGTATGGTTGATGCTCTCAATCCGGTAGCCTTCGAAAAGGTCCGGGCCGCCCAGGGTGAAGATCTGGCCGGCCGCGAACAGCTTTTCACCTGTCGCGGTGGGAAACGGAGCGAACGGCGCACCGAAGCCGTAGGGCGCCGTCCCGGCCACGGGAATCGCTCCCTTCACGCTATAGGCCACATCCAGGCCGTCGACCGTCTCGTCCGTATCGAAGAAGGCCGTGACCAGGCACCAGCGGGCATCGGGAGACCTGAGGTTCCGGTCCTTCGCCGTCCCGTGCTCGTGCACGAAGTTCGCGCCGTCCCAGTCCGAGCCGGTCCAGTGCTCGACCAGCATCCCGGCGTTCAGGGTGTTCATGGCTTCCCCGCCGTGCAGGCCCGTGCCAAGGAACTGGGTAACGGAACCCGAAACGCGGGTGCAGGTGAACTCGTAGGAGGTGTACTGGGGGTTGAGGGCCGGCGCCTTGACCCAATAGCTCAGCACCCCGTGGTCGCTGACGGGCGGGGCCGAGTCGGCCGGGACGTTCCCGGAGGCCAGGTAGGACGGGCAGCGTTCCCACTCCCCCCGCATCCCGTCGGGCAGGAGGGTGGAAGGTTCGATGGGAGTACCAGGCCAGACGCTCTGGGCAGGATCCGGCTGGTGGTGAGGGTTCTTGTTGACGCCTCCGAACCAGGGGCCCGTATTGAGGGCAGGTTTTCCCCCGGAGAGATCGGCCTCCCACCCGTCATCGAAATGATGGAGGAAGGTCAGGGTCCCCCCGTCCGGGTTCAAGGGCGCCGTCTCCAGGGTGGCCAGGGAGACGTAGCCGTCGAAGTCCGCGGCATTTCCCGGGAGGGCCCTCGGAGAGCATGGATGGGTCATGACCGTCACCCCGACCTTCTGGCCTGCGACCTTGGGCGGCGGACCTCCCCACCAGGGGACTCCCGCAGACGCCCCGGTGCAGCGGTCCTGGGGAAGCGGGGAAGCGTTGGCCCAGTCCCGTTCCAGGTAGTCCTTGAGGTAGGCCCGGCCGGCCACGAAATCCTTCTGGGTGCTCTGTCTCAGCAGGGAAAAAAGCTCGGCTGGAGCCGATGCTTCAGCCCGGGCCAGGAGTCGGCCCTGGGGATCCAGGACCCGTCCCGTGGAGGCCAGCCGGAAGATCCCGGTGGCCCCCAGGCTCCCCTCGGTGGAAGAGGCCAGGAGGTCAGCCTTGTCCACCCAATGCCAGAGCACCTGGTCGGGAAGCTGTTCGTTCAGGAGGGTGTTGGGATTGAAGGCGGCCCGGATCAGGTCTGCTCCCAAACAGCCGCTCCAGGATTCACGATAGTCGGTGCCGAGCCACGGCGGTTCGATCCCGGAGAAGGCGCCGGAGAGGACAAGGCCATCGAGGAAGGCGTCGAACTCCGTCCAGGTAGCAAAGGGACGGACCTCCCGTCGGGCCATCAAGGCATCCGCCACAGTGGAGGCCATGGCCGGGGAGATCTCGACCGCGAAGCGGGCCATGGGACTCTGGTTGAGGTCGTAGATGCGGCCGGTGGGACGGTAGAGCAGGCCCCTGAGCCCCTGCAGGAGGGCCACCAGGACGGGCCGCGGCGCCGCGTTCAGGTTGACCGGGGAACGGCCTCCCTCTTCCAGGAGCAGTGCCCTGCGCTGGAGCTTCTGATCGAACTCATTGCCGAATGTATTCGGATGGATGACCCGGACGTCGCTCCAGCTCCTGGTCGTCAGGTAAGGCGAGAGATTGGTCGTGGTCCCGAGCTCGGACTGGAGGGCGGTGATGGAGGGCCAGCCTCCTGGGGGGCGTCGAGTCAGGACGTCCGTGCCCAGATTGGGCAGGGCCATCTGGGCTCCCAGGACGTTCAGGATCCTGGCGAGTTGGCGGTTCCAGCCGCGGCCTGGGTCGTTGCCGGGCGGCGAGGCCCGGACGTCGGCATCCCGGTGATCCGGAATCCCGTCACCGACCCCGTTGTCCCGGTCGCCGGCGTCCAGGAAGCCGCCGTTCACGTTGATCTTGGCGGACTCGTCCTCGACCTTCAGGGAGAAGAGGTGTCCCGGATCGGACAGGAGGCCGCTGGCCCCGACACGCCTGCCGTCGACAGGGAAGTCCCCCAGGGCTTCGGAAAAGAAGGCAGGGTGGGCTTCATTCATCCATCGGTTCGAGAGAGTGGACGGATCCTGCCCCGAGGAGAGCCTGGCCAGGGCATCCTCTATCCCGGAGCGCGCCAGCAGGAGAGCCCTGGTGGCATGCGTCCGCCGTTGGCTGGCCTGACGCTCCAGGTGGGCCATGGTGACAAAGCAGGTTGCCAGTACGGCCAGGACTCCCAGGATGCCGACCGCGACGATGAGGGCCAGGCCGTTGTGAAGAGGAGGCCTACTTCTTGGCACGCTTCTCGGCCTCGGCCTTCTTCCGTTCGTCCTCCTTGCTCTTGCGCAGGAGGTCCCCCAACGCGGGGACCGCGTTCAGCACCCAGAGGGCATCCTCCTGGGGAAGGCCGTAGGCCTTCAGGGCGGCGGCGATGTCCTTCTCATCCAGACGGGCCTGGAGATCCCCGAACACGAAGGGCTCCAGGGCCTGGACGTCCTCGGGGGCCCCGAAACCATAGCGCTTCAGCATGGAAGCCCGGCGGTCGGCATCCTGCATCAGGCTCTCGTAGTCCTTCGGGTTCTTCCGGGCCAGGGCCTCCACGTCCGCGCGGAGCTTGTCGAGACTGCCCTGGTTCACGTGAAGCCCACGACCGGAGGTGAGGCCCTTGCCCTTAAGAAAGCGATTGGCCCCCTTCGCGTATTTGGCGGCGTCCTTGTCCTGACGCTGTTCCCTCAGGTCCTGCCGGAGCTTCCTGCGCTCGACCTCCGATTTAAGGCGGAACGGCTCGTAGTTGTTGGCAGCCCGTTTGGCGTCTGCCTTGGTGACCGTGGCATCGCGCAGGAAGTCGTACAGGGCGTCGGCTTCCTGGGAGGCCTTTTTCTCCTCGGCGTTCGGCTCGGGTTTGGGCGGCACGTCCTCCGCCCGGGAGGGAGCCTGCGCAAATAGGGCGCCGAGAACCAGGATCCAGGCTGGTTTGCTCATGCCGACATCATACCCCAAGGGGGTAGAATCGCCAGGCATGCCGAAGGTGGTCCTGGTCACGGGTGGGGCGAGGAGGCTGGGACGGGAGATCGCCCTGGGCTGCGCCCGGGCGGGCTGGGATGTGGCGGTCCACTACCATCGTTCGCGCTCCAAAGCGGAGGCCACGGCCGCAGAGATCAGGGCCCTAGGACGGAGGAGCGTCGTGATCCGAGGGAACCTCCGGAAGGTGACCGACTGTCGCCGGGTGGTACGTCAGGCGAAGCTTCGCCTAGGCCGGTTGGACGCCTTGATCAACTCGGCGGCGGATTTCTATCCCACCCCCCTGCCCACCGTATCGGAACGGGACTGGGATGCCCACCTCGACCTGAACCTGAAAGGCTCCTTCTTCTGCGCCCAGGAAGCGGCGAAGGTGATTCGCCAGGGCGCCATCGTGCAGATCACGGATGCGACGACGCGCTGGCGGAAGTACGTAGCCTACGGGATCTCGAAGGCCGGAACGCGGGCCATGGTGGAGATCCTCCAACGGGAGCTGGCGCCCAGGATCAGAGTTTCAGCGGTGGCTCCGGGGCATGTCTCCCTGGATGGAGAGGAAGGGACGCCGCCCTCCCAGGTGGTCCGGGCGGTGTTGAGGAGATTGGGTCGGAACTGAGCGGCGGCAGTGCCCGTCAGGACCTTTGGGGAGCGTGGATCAGGGCAAGCACGAACGCAATTGCGAAGACCACAACCATCAAAGCGATGAGACATGCGAAAGCGATCAGCAATGGCTTTCCCCACGACTTCCTGGGGTAGGAATCGCCGTGGGTCGCCTTGACGAAGGCCATCTGTTTGTTGCCAAGCGTCAACCACCACACAAGCAAAATGACCAAACCCGCCCCTCTGGCGGGTGCATCGCCAAGGTTGGGCGCAAACACGCTGAGAAGAGCAACGGCCCCCAGGAAAGCGAGAGAGGCGTAAAACCATTTCTGGTTCGATTTGGCTTCGTCAAGCCTGCCCAGGGTCTCGGCATTCCGGGCATGGATGAACGCGCCGAAGGCCGGAGAGAACAAGAGGCTCCAGAGGCCAGCGGCATTCGGATTCCAGAGTGCCGGCGCAGGTGTCTGGACGGGCGGCAGATCCTGGTTCATTACCGCCTCTCCTCGATCGCCACGTAGGCGCGCTCGCGCTCCCCGGTGTAGATCTGGCGCGGCCGGGCGATCTTGGTGTCCGGCGCCGCCATCATCTCCCGCCAGTGCGCGATCCAGCCCGGCATGCGGCCGATCGCGAACAGCACCGTGAACATGTTGGTCGGGAAGCCCATGGCCCGGTAGATGATCCCGCTGTAGAAGTCCACGTTCGGGTAGAGCTTGCGCTCGATGAAGTAGGGGTCGGCCAGCACCGTCGCCTCCAGCTTGAGCGCGATCTCCAGCAGGGGGTCGTGCACCCCGAGACGCTCCAGGATCTGATGGCAAGTCCGCTTGATGATCTGGGCCCTGGGGTCGAAGTTCTTGTAGACCCGGTGCCCGAAGCCCATGAGGCGGAAGTGGGAGCTCTTGTCCTTGGCCATGGCCACGAACTTGGAGACGTCGCCCCCGTCGCGGTGGATCTCCTGCAGCATTTCCAGGACGGCCTGGTTCGCCCCGCCGTGCAGGGGGCCCCAGAGGGCGCAGATCCCGGCCGAGACCGAGGCGAAGAGGTTGGCGTGGCTGGAGCCCACCATGCGCACAGTGGAGGTCGAGCAGTTCTGCTCGTGGTCGGCGTGCAGGATGAGGAGCCGGTCGAGTGCCTTGGCGACCTCGGGATCGATCTCGTACTGCTCGGCCGGGACAGAGAACATCATCTTGAAGAAGTTCGCCGAATAGCCCAGGGAGTTGTCGGGATAGGGGAAGGGATGGCCGACGGACTTCTTGTAGGAATAGGCCGCGATGGTCGGGATCTTGGCCATGAGGCGATAGAGGGAGATCTCCACGTCCCGCGGGTTCAGCGGGTCGAGGGAGTCCTGGTAGAAGGTGGACATGGAACAGACGACGGCGGAGAGGAGGGCCATCGGGTGGGCGTCGCGCGGGAAGGCGTCGTAGAAGCGCTTGAGATCCTCGTGCAGCATGGTGTGCCGCATGATCCCCTCCGAGAAGGCCGCAAGCTGGGCCTGGGTCGGGAGGCTTCCGTAGATGAGGAGATAGGAGGTCTCGAGGAAGTTGGAGCGTTCGGCCAGGGTTTCGATGGGGTAGCCCCGGTAGCGCAGGATGCCCTTTTCGCCGTCGAGGAAGGTGATGGCGCTCTTGCAGGCGCCGGTGTTCATGTAGCCGGAATCCAGGGTGATGTGCCCCGTGGTGGCTCGAAGCTGGGTGACGTCGACGGCCTTCTCGGCCTCGGTGCCCTCGATCAGGGGCAGGGGGATGATCTTGTCGCCGAGCTTCAGTTCCGCCTGTGCCATCGGGTGGGGATGATACGGGGGCGCCAGGGGCGAAGTCAAACGGCCGGCAGTTTGGCCTTCGCGGTCTCGACGGCAAGACGAAGCGCCTCGTCGAGGGCTTCGACCTGGGGCCCTCCGCCCTGGGCGAAATCGGGTTTCCCGCCGCCCTTCCCGCCGACGACGGCAGCGCTCTCTCGCATCAGGGTGTTCATGTTGAACCCTTTCGGATCGACGGCTACCTGGGCGGAGGAGGAGAAAAGCAGGGCGGCCTTGCTCTCCTCCCCCCCAGTGGAAGCCCCGAGCAGGATCACATGGCCGGGATGGCGAGCCTTGAGGGTCTCCGCCACCCGCCTCAGCTCTTCGATCGGAACCCCGTCACCGAGATTCTGCCAGACCACTCCGCCATCCACCTGGGGCCCGCCTCCGCCCTGCCCCGCTTGGACGGAGAGACGGTCCTGCTTGAGTTTCTCGATCTCCTTCCTGGCCTTCTTGAGCTCCTCCTGGAGCGCAACCGCCCGCTGGGCCGCCTCTTCGGGCGTCGCCTTGAGGGCGGACGCCACGCCCCTCAGGGCCTTCTCGCGCTGTCGGATCATGGCGATGGTGCGGGCCCCGGCGACCGCCTCGATGCGGCGCACGCCCGAGCCCACGGCCCGTTCGGAAAGGATCCAGACCGCCCCCACGTCCCCCGTCCGGCGGCAGTGGGTCCCCCCGCACAGCTCCTTGCTGAAGGCCCCGACGGTCACGACGCGCACGGCGTCGCCGTATTTCTCCCCGAACAGGGCCATGGCCCCCTCGGCCTTGGCCTGGGCGACGGGCTTGACCTCCTTGGACACCTTGGCGTTGGCCAGGACCTTCTGGTTCACCAGGTCCTCCACCTTGCGGATCTCCTCCGGCGTCATCGCCTTCGGATGACGGAAGTCGAAGCGCAGGGCCTGGGGGCTGACCAGGGAGCCCGCCTGCTCCACATGAGACCCGAGGACCTTGCGCAGGGCGGCATGAAGAAGGTGGGTGGCCGTATGATGACGCATGGTCGAGCGGCGGTGGCGCTTCTCCACCGTGGCCGTGACGACGTCCCCGACGGAAATCTGCCCCTCCTGCATCCTTCCGACCTGAAGGATCAGCCCCTCGCCCTTGCGGGTGTCGCTCACCGCGAACAGCCCCGGACCCGACGGCTTGGATACGGAAAGGGACCCCTGATCCCCCACCTGCCCTCCGGATTCGGCATAGAAGGGGGAACGGTCCAGGACGACCACGCCTTCGAGCCCGTTCTCCAGCTTCGACACCGCCGCATCCCCCAACAGGATCCCGATCACCTTGGCCTTGGCCTCCAGATGATCGTACCCCAGGAATTCTGTCGACGGGTGCTTCGCTGCAAGTTCCTTGAGCGGCCCCCCGGTGAAGAGATCCCCCTTCATGGAGGAACCCTCCCGGGACTGGTCGCGCTGGCGCTCCATGGCCTTCTCGAAACCGGTCCTGTCCGCGGTCATCGAGTATTCCGACAGGGCCTGCTCGATCAGGTCGAGCGGGAATCCGTAGGTGTCGTAGAGCCGGAAGGCTTCCTCCCCGCCGAGGACGGTCCGGCCGGCGGCCTTGAGCTTCTCCACCTCGCCGGCCAAAAGGGCACTCCCCTGTTCCAGGGTATGGCCGAAGCGCTCCTCCTCGGACGTCAGGACCTGGCGCAGGGTCGCCTCACGCTCGATCAGGTCAGGGTAGGGCCTGCCCATGGCCTTGAGAACGACCGGAACCAGCTCGGCTAAAAAGGGCTCGGTCAGGCCCAGTTCGCGGGCATCGCGGGCGGCCCGGCGCAGGAGACGTCTCAGGACGTAGCCGCGTCCCTCGTTCGAGGGCAGGACCCCGTCGGCGATGCAGAAGCAGAGCGCCCGGGCATGGTCAGCGATGCGGCGCATGCGGACCCCCTGCTCGGTCTTCGGTTCGTAGGGAAGCTCCGCGAAGTCCGCCACGGCAAGGACGACAGGCTTCACGAGATCGGTGTCGAAGCTCGTGGTCACACCCTGGAGCACGGCCGTGATGCGCTCCATGCCCATGCCGGTGTCGATGTTCTTGCGCGGCAGGGGGACCAGGACCCCCCCCTCCCGGCGTTCGAACTGGGTGAAGACCAGGTTCCAGACCTCGAACCATCTCCCGCAGTTGCAGGCGGGACCGCAGTCCGGGCCCCCGCACCCCAACTCGGCGCCCCGGTCATAGTAGATCTCCGAGCAGGGGCCACAGGGTCCGTTAGGGCCCTCGACGGGAGCATTGGCCGGCCAGAAATTGTCGGCCTCCCCCATGGCATGGATGCGGGAGTCCGTGAGGCCCACCGACTTCCTCCAGATCTGCCGGGCCTCATCATCCTCGCGGAAGACGGTGACCTGGAGGCGGGACTCCGGGATCTTGAACTCCCCGACCAGAAGCTCCCAGGCCCAGGGGATGGCCTCCTCCTTGAAGTAGTCGCCGAAGGAGAAGTTCCCCAGCATCTCGAAGAAGGTGTGGTGGAAGGCCGTGCGTCCCACCCGGTCGATATCCCCGACGCGAAGGCACTTCTGGCAGGAGGTCGCACGGGAGTAGTCGCGGCGGCCCAGGCCCATGAAGGCATCCTTGAATTGGGCCATGCCCGCCGTGGTGAAGAGGAGGGTCGGATCGTCCTCGGGGACCAGGGAGGCGCTCGGGACGAGACGGTGCCCCTTCCGGACGAAGAAGTCCAGATAGCGCCTGCGGACTTGTTCGGAGCTGAGGGTCATGCCTGGGTTGATGCTAAAAAAAAAGGCGGGAGGCCTCTCGGCCCCCCGCCTTTGGGATCTTGGAACTCCCGGACTAGTACCGGCGGGGACCGCCGCCACCACCGCCGCCCATACCACCGCGGCCACCACCACCGCCACCCATCCCGCCGCCACCGGACTCACGGGGACGAGCCTCGTTGATGTTCATCGCGCGCCCCTTGAGGTCCTTGCCGTTCAGCCCGGCGATGGCCGCCTGAGCCTGAGCGGAATCCGGCATCTCGACGAAGCCGAAGCCCTTGGAACGCCCGGTCATGCGATCCTTGATCACAGCCACGGACGAGATCTGACCGAAGGAAGCGAACGCGCCACGCACGTCCTCCTCAGCGGCATCATACGACAGGTTCCCAACATAGATATTCACCTCTACCCACTCCTCTTCCCGAAACGGGAAATCACACAGCCACCCGGACGATTCCGCAGACAGACCCTTTGTCCATCCTCACGTGGCGCCTAGAAGTATGACAACCCCCAGGACTCTCCGCAACCTTTATTTGCGCGGGGCGGCCTTCTCCTCGATCCGCTTGATCACTGCGTCCTTGTTCGCCTCCCACCAGGCCTTGGCCTCCCTGGGAGTCGCAAAGCGCTTGCCGGTGATCTCATGGATGACCGTCATGTACTCCTCGACCTTGACCACCCGGGTGTCCAGGACGCTACCGGTCTGGACGTAGCCGATCTCGGGATCGTAGGCCACGGCCTGGACCTGGACCACCGCGGTGATGTCCTTGATGTAGGCATACTGGGTGCCGTTGAAGATGTAGCCCCTGGGGCCGCCCCCACCGTAGCCGGCGTACTCCGCAGCCACGAACAGGCCGTAGACCCCCTCCTCGTCCGGATGCTCCTGGGCGATCTCCAGGGCACGAAGGGCCAGTTCGCGCTTGGCCCTCATGGCATGAATCACCCGCTTCGGGGTGGGGACGTCCAGGGAGAAAAGGGCCTCCTTGGCGTTGGCGCGGACCAGGGCGCTCTTGTCCTCGAGAGCGAGCTTGGCGCACTCGTCGGCGGCCTTGGGTCCTTCCAGGGCCGCAACGGCGACGACGGCTGCGGAACGGCCGCGATCCGGTTCGGCAGCAAAGCTCAGGTGCCCACGGGCCACGGCGGCGGCGGCCGGATGCGTGATGAATTCCGTCCAGAGAGGGGATTCCTTGGGATGCTCGCTACCCCTGAGCTTGGAAAAGAGAGATTCGGCCTTCTGCTTCTCCTTCTCCGTGCAGGCCTTGGCCTCTGCGGGAGATTCTGGACCAGGGGCTAGCAAGGGAGGCATCGGCTTCTCCGCCGCCTGAAGGGCGACAAGAGCGGTCATGGAGAGGGCGAGCGCCTTCAGTGGACTCAGGGTCATGGAGAGCCTCCTAAAAGACTGCAGGGACTGCATCTTACGTCGCAAACAGCATTCCAGAGCCAAAGAGTGGAAAGATATCTCATAACCTGCATACATACCAATATATTACAGCTTTTCAGAGGAATCCGTTCGAAGGGAATTCTGTCTCCTGACAGGCGACATTGTCATTTCTCTCCTGACTTGTCGGGTTCCCAGTCCCCCACTTCATAGGGCTGACTGAAGGCCGCCCGCGTTCCGCGGCAGAGGAAGAGGAGATCGAACGCGGTTTCCAGTCTCCCTCCATAGTTGCCTTGCCAGAAGCCGTCCGCACATTGTGATTCCAGCAGGGCCGCCGCCCCCTGCTCGTACCAGGGATTCCCCCCGATCGTCTTCAGATTCCCCAGGACGCCCAGACGCTCCAGGCCGTAGAGCAGATAGCCATCGCAATCGGACAAGTTCACTCCTCTCTGATGCGTGTTGGCAGGAACATCTCGGGAAAGGGGCCAGTTCTTCTGGAACCAAGCCAGGCCGTCATGGATCCCGGCGTCCACCAGAAGGCACTCCTCGGGCTGGAGGTTGGAGATCTCTGAACGTCCAACCAGCAAGGCCGTTAGGCCGGCTGCACTCATCGTGGCTGATCCGTAGTTCCCGCGCAGTCTCCGATCCAGTCTGTCTGTGAGATTCAGATTGGAATAGTTCCACCCTCGCGCCCTCGCGTTGCGCGAGCGCTCTCCGGATGTCTTGACCTCCTCCCAGCCCTCAGCACGAAGATCAACGCCTGCCCGCCCAGCCCCTTCGGAGCTGATTTTGAGGACGACCCTCTCACCATCCAGCTCCTGCCCCGTCAGGAACTGCTCCAGGATCAGCCTCCAGAACTCGTCGGCGTTCCAGGGTCGGACCCCACAGAGAGAGGCCGCCTTAAGTCCCAGGATGGCGTACTGGGTGTTGGAGTAATCGTGGGATTTAGCCGCAAGGGCAACCTTTTTCAGGACATCCGATCCGATTCGGGCATCCCTTGGTAGTGGAATCTCCCCTCCGGAGACAGAATACCTCTTTCCGGAAGTCTCCCCAATCCCATACCTCCCGCACGTGTACGACCAGGCCCCTCCGTGGCACCCCGAGGCCAGTGTTTCACTCCAGCGATGCACGCAAGCCATGACCTTCTCCTTCCGCTCCTTGGATGGCCAAGCCTCTCCGCAGGGAGCATGCATCATGGCCTCGGCGAAAATCAGGCGAACGGCAAGGGCATAGGTCGTATCGCAGGGTCTCTCCTCCTCCAGGTCACTCCAGATCCTCTCCATCATGGGGTGGGACGGCGGCGTCCCGGACTGGAGCAGGGCGAGCCCGACCATGCTTTCCTCTGCGTTTCCATTGGAATCGTGTAACCCCTTGGCGATACCCTTTCCCTTCCAGTCGAAGTCTCCCTTCCCGGATCCTGATTTCGGCAAAGGCATTGCCTTCTTCCTTGCTGCATCACTCCTCAATGCCTTCGCTTGCTTACGGAGTGAAGCCGCCTCCTTTCCGTATGCGTCGATCTGCTGGCGAACGGACTGGACGGGATCAGATCCCCGATCCCCCCGCCTTCCTTGCCCCTGACGCGCCCCCCTCCGGCCACTGGCGCCTTCCAGTTCCAGCTCCTTCACCACCTTCTCCATTTCTTCCGCCTGCCGCTCCAACTGGGCTGGGTCCAGCGCATCGAGACGCCTGCCGGGCATGTTTTTGACAGCCAAGTCACTTCCGGGCTTGGAGGACTCGGTGAGATATTCCCGGGCCATGGCAATGGCCAGGTCGATCTTCTTCTGCAGTTTCGCATCCACCCCGCCCTTCACCGAGGACAGCGGCATCTTGTCTGCCCCCGACAGGGAGGGCAACAACAGAAGGAGAACGAACAGGAGGAGATTCTTCATGCCCGATGTTCCGCAAAGCCCGTGCCGGGGAGGAAAAGCGGAAAACCCTACACTACTGAAGGGTTCGAGTGATCGTCTACGGCCAATTTGCCGGATCCCTCCCCACTCCCTGTCCCCTGTGGGATGTCGCCCGAGTGGAGACAGGTCATTCCGGGACCAGCACCAACTTCCCGAAAAGCTCACCGGCCTCCAGGATGCCCTGTGCCCGCGCGGCCTCACGCATCGGGAAGACGGTATCCACCACTGGCCTGACCTTGCCAGCGGCCAGGAGGACGAGAGCGGCCTCCAGGTCGGCCCGGGAGCCCATGAAGGAGCCCAGGACGGAGAGTTCGCGGAGGAAGAAGGACTTGAGCTCCAAGGTGGCCGTAGGGCCGGCCGTGGCCGCGCAGGTCACCAGCCGGCCGCCGGGATTCAGGGCGCCCAGGGCCTTGGCCAGGACCTCGCCGCCGACCGGATCGATGACCAGATCCACCGGACCGGCAGCCTGGACGAAGTCCTCCGCGCTCCTGACGATGACCTGGTCGGCTCCCAGGCCCCGGACCCGGAAGGCCTTGTCGTCGCCGCCCACCACGGCCAGGACCCTGGCCCCAGCGGCCTTGGCCAGCTGGACAGCAGCCGAACCCACCCCTCCGGCCCCACCGAGGACCAGGACCGTCTCCCCCGCCTTCAGGCCTCCGCGGGCATGGAGCATGTGATGGGCCGTGATGAATACGAGAGGAAAGGCCGCAGCCAGGGGAGCGGCCAGACCCTCGGGCCAGTGCAGGCAGTCGGCCTCCGGTACGGCCACGCGCTCCGCATAGCCTCCCCAGCGGGCCAACCCCAGAATGCCGCCACCGGCAAGCGCCGGATTGACGATGACCCGGCGCCCACTCCCCTCCACGATGCCACAGACGTCGGATCCCAGGACATGAGGGAAAGCCACAGGCCCCCGCTGTCCCTTCACGATCCAGAGATCCAGGCGGTTGAGGGCACAGGCCGAGACCTTGACCACGACCTCGCCAGGGCCCGGCACGGGATCCGGCAGGTCCTCCCGCCAGACCAGCGTGTTCCAGGCTTCGAGCGTAACGCCCTTCATGCTATTCTCCCTGCGCCGTGGCCGTCGCCCTCATCACCTTGAGCATATTGGGAAACCTGGCCCTGGCCTTCGCGGCCTTCTACGGGCATTACCGCGTCGCGGCGGGCCTCGGGAATGCGGATTACCACTTCTTCACGGGACTCTTCTCCGCCTTCCTGGCCATGTTCGCCCAGCTCATGAGCATGTTCTACCTGATCGGCACGGGCAAGATGATCCGCGAGGCCGTGATCGAGGAGGGACTGGACCCCGCTTATAACGCCGAGGCCCTGGGCTTCAAGGTCCGCTTCTTCCCCCTGGCCTCGCTGGCAGTCACCTGCATCGTCGCCACGCCCATCCTGGCCGGAGGCGTCCACGCGGAAAAGCTTCCTCCTTCCATTCACGGATGGGCCGCCCTCGCGGCCCTGGGATTGAACCTGGCGGCTACCGCGGTTGGATGCCGCCTGATCTGGCGGACCCTGGGCCTGATCTCCCGGGTCGAGGACGCCCTGGCCCTCAAGCGCGGCGGCTAGACGGATCCGAGGGATCCCCCGGAAGCGCACCCCGGGCGAAATCGTCCAGGGTCAGGGAAGCCAGGCGGGCAGCGACCGCCGCGTCCGCGGAGGACATCACCGCCTCGGCCACGGCTCCACCCACCCCGTCCAGGGAAGGCGCAGGGTGTCCTGAACGGCGCACCGCGTCCAGGACGCTCTTGAGCGGGATGCCCTCCAGGGTCCTGGCCGGGTGGTAGGAGACCACGGGACCGGGAATGGCCTTGAGGATCCCGCCGCTCTCCAACCGGGAAGCGATCTCCTGGATCAGGCGCACAGGCTGGTCCAGGGCTTCGGCAAGGGCGTTGACATCCCAGGGTTCGCTCCCCTTGCGGAAGCGGTCCGCCACCGCCCCGGCCACCTGCAGGGCCAGCCGCTCCTTCTCCTCATGGCTGGCCGTGGCGGAACGCCCCTCCCTGGAGTAGGTGCGCTCGTGCTGGAGGGCGAAGGCCACCTCGGCCCCGAACAGCGCGATGAGCCAGGACAGGAAAAGCCAGACCAGGAAGATGGGAAAGGAGGCGAAGGACGCATAGATCTTGCTGGCCTCGGCCAGACGGACGTTGCCGTGCAGATACAGGAACTGCCCCACCTGCCAGGTGATGCCGGCGACAAGCCCTCCGCCCATCGCGCAACGGAAGGGGACCCGGGTGTTGGGCAGGAACAGGTACAGGAAGCTGAAGGCCCCGCAGACGGCGGCGTAGGGCAGGAGATGGAAGAGCCCGAGCGAGACGGTCCGGAAGACCACGGCCGCATAGGGACCGACCCAGGGCATGGCCTGGACCCTGGCCAGCGTCCCCTCCGAGGTCAGGGTCACGGTCAGGATCATCGCGACCGCCACCAGGACCGGACAGACCGCCACCACCGACAGGTAGTCGCTGAATTTCCGGAAGAAGGTGCGCGGCGTGAGCACGCCCCAGATCTCGTTGAAGGTGGCCTCGATGGTCGAGAGCATGCGGATCACCGTCCAGAGCAGGACCAGAAGGCCCACGGCGCCCAGGGTCCTCACGTCGGTGCGCTCCACGAAATCAATGATCATGCGGACCACTTCCTGCACGGGGCCGCTCAAGCGCTTGACGGGCCCGTCGGGACCGATCAGCCATCCATGGACGTTCAGGCTCTTGGCCACGGCGAAAGCGAAGGCCAGGAAGGGGACGAGGGAGACCAGGGTGGTGTAGGTCAGGGCGCTGGCATGCAGGCGGCAGCGGTTCTCCCGAAACCCCTTGGCGACCAGGGCCGAGACCCGAAGCAGGCGGTACAGGAGGGCCCGATGCCGGGGCATCTCCTGGGGTCGGGCCTCCCAGATCCCCTCGCCGAGGAATCGGCGGGCACGTTCCCAGCGTTCGGACATCCCGGGGATTGTAGCCGGTTGCCGCCCCGGCGTAAAATCAGCTTAGCGATGCGACACGCCGTCCTCACCCTGCCCTTCATCCTCCTGCCCCTTGCGGTTGCAGGTGCCGAGCCTCAGGGGGCGGCTGAACGGGAGATCGCGGGGAGCCAGGCCGTCGAGGTCAAGGTCCTCTCCCTCCTCCGCATGGCCGACCGCTCCGCCGCCGAAGGCGACTACGACAGGGCCCTGGACTCCCTGCAGGAGGCCCTGGACGCCGCCCGTGACCTCCCGCCGGCATCCGAGGCCGCCCATGCCCTCACCCGCAGGGCTGCCGAATTCCGGGAGGCCTGGACCCGGGCCTCCCAGGCCGGACGGGAACGCCAGGATGCCGACCGCATCAAGCGGGCCCTGGGGGAAGCCCGTCTCGAGATGGACGAGGCCCGTGCACACCGGGAGGCCGTCCGGGCCAGTCTTCTGGGCGCATTCAGGGAGGCCATGGACCATGGCCGCTGGCTCGAAGCCGGACGGATCCTGGATTCCCTCGAGGAGGCCGGGGTGCCGCCCGCTTCCGTCGCCCCCTTCCGGGAACGCCTTGCCGAAGTCCGCCACCTCCGCACGCGGCAGGGCAACAGCCTCACTCTCGTGGAGGAATGGCGCAACCTCCTGGAATCCGACCGGGAGCAGGCCACCCCCTACGCGGAGCTGCTGAGATTTCCCGACCACTGGAACAACCTGACCAGGGACAGGCAGACCGAAATGGGCCAGGATGCCGTGGCCGAGGAGTCCTGGCGCAGCGCCTTGAGAAGCCGCCTCTCGCTCCGCGTCCCCTGCCGCTTCGAAGGCACCCCTTTTGCGGAGGTCCTTCAGGCCCTGCAGGCCGCTTCAGGGATCCCCTTCGTGGTCGATCCGTCGGCCCGGGAGAAGGTCCCCGACTTCGACACTCGACCGATCAGCTTTTCCTCCGGGGAGGACGGCATGACCCTGTCGACGGCCCTGAACTGGCTCCTGCGCGGGTCAGGACTGGCCTGGTGCCTCAGGAACGAGGCCGTCTGCATCGCCACCCCTGAAAATGCCGTGGACCCCCCCGTCCTGGAGCACCACGACGTGCGCGACATCCTCTACCAGGCCCTGGACCATCCCGGACCCAAGATGGAAATGGGGGCTTCGGGACAGGGCATCAACCTGACCGACCAGGCGAAAGAGGACGACGACGCGATGACCGGCGACAGTCTGATCGAGTTCCTGAAGGAGCAGGTGGAGCCTGCCCTCTGGAACGAGCCCCAGAATACCCTGGCCTTCCGCAACGGCGTCCTCGTGGTGAACGCCCCCCCGGAGGTCCAGCGCAAGATCCGCCAGGTCCTCTCAGGCTTCCGCACCCAGCGCGAGCTCCAGGTCCTGATCCAAGCCCGGTTCCTGAAGGTCATCGACGCGAGCCTGGAAGGCCTGGGTGTGAACTGGACGGGATTGAATGCCACCGCCGGCGGGGTGAGCGCGGGCTTCAGCAACCCCCGGGGCCTGAGTACCCAGATCGAGGCGGCGGTGACGCATACCTTCATCAACACGGGGATCTTCCCGCGTGCCTTCAGCGGGGCCGCCGCGGGGGCCGCCACCACCACGTTGGCCGTGGCCCTGCTGGACAACTTCCAGGTCCAGGCCCTCCTGACGGCCGTGGAGAAGACCGGAAAGGCCAACGTCCTGAACGCCCCCAGCCTCCTGTGCTTCAACACCCAGCGCGCCAACCTGGTCAGCCTGACCCAGTATGCCTACATCCGGGACATCACGGCGGTGGTCCAGGTCCAGGCCGTGGCTTACGACCCGGAGATCGGCTACACGCAGACGGGCATCGTCTTCGACGTCCGGCCTGTCGTCAGCATGGACCGCAAGTACATCACCCTGGAACTGAGGCCCACGATCAGCGAGCTCAGGATGATGCGCACGGTATTCACCTCCGGCGCGATCACGACCGGGATCCCGAACCTCCAGCAGAACACCTTCGTGGAAGCGCCGGTCGTGGAGATGAATGCCGTGCGCACCGTCGTCTCGATGCCGGACGGAGGCACCCTGCTGATCGGGGGCCTGCTGAACAGCGACCAGACCCACAACCAGTCGGGGACGCCCTTCCTGTCCAAGATCCCCTTCCTGAGCGCCCTCTTCAGCGCACGGATGGACGCCCGGAACGTCCAGAACATGCTGGTCCTGGTGAAGGCCCGCGTCCTTGATCCCAGACTCGAGGAGGAAGGGCGATTCGGGAAGCCCTGAATCAGGCCGGCCGTTCCGTCCTGAATTCCGGCGCGGCGAGCTGGCGCAGCGGGGTCTGAAGGCTCTCCATCCGCGGGATCTCCTCGCCGGACCCCGCCCCCAGCGTCTGGAAGCGGCGGGCCGACGGAAGAACCCGGTTTTCCAGGGAGGCGGCCGCATTGTTGTAGGCCGCGTTGGCCTTCTCCAGCCCCGCGGCGATGTCCGAGAGGTAGCCCGCCAGCACCCGCATCCTCTCGTAGAACTGCCTGCCCAGGTCGCTGATCTCCTGGGCGTTGCGGGCAAGGCCCTCCTGGCGCCAGACCTGGGCCACCACCGTCAGCAGGGCGATCAGCGTCGAGGGGGTGGCCAGCACGACGCGCCGGCCCATGGCGTATTCGATCATCTCCGGCGCATGCTCCGCAGCCGCGGCCAGGAAGGAGTCGTTGGGCAGGAAGAGGACCACGAAGTCCGCCGAACGCGGGAACTGGGCGCGGTAGTCCTTGCGCGCCAGATCGTCCACCCGGCTTTTCACGGCGGCCGCGTAGCGCGTCAGGGCCTCCTTGCGGTCCTTCTCCGTCACGGCCTGGGCGGCTTCCAGGTACCCGGCCAACGGGGCCTTGGCGTCCAGGATGACCTCCCTCTCCCCTGGCAGCCGGATCACCATGTCGGGGCGGGAGCGGCCTCCTTCCTCGATCCCCTTGCTCTCCTGCTCCACGAAGTCACAGTGGGGCGTCATGCCGGCGAGGTCGGCGATCCTGCGCAGGGCAAGCTCCCCCCAGCGGCCCCGGACCGTGTTGGACTGGAGCGCATTCGCCAGGCGCCCCGTCTCCCCCTGCAGGGCGGTCTGGGCGGAGGCCAGGTGTTCCAACTGCTTGCCGAGGGCGCCCATGTCGTTCTGGCGCTTCCCTTCGAATCCCAAGGCCTCGGCCTGGTACTTCGCCAGGGCCTCTCCAAGCGGCTTGACCAGGCCATCGATGGCGGCACGGCGCGCCTCCAGATCGGTGGCGGACTCCTCCCGGACGGCCTTGAAGCGCTGATCGGCCATTTCCAGGAGCTTGCGGGCATTCGCGTCCAGGGCGTCCGAGGCCAGGGCCTTGAAGGCGTCGGTCAGGCTTCCCTTCGCTTCGGCGAGGAGTTTGCGCTCCTCGTCCAGGCGCCCGACGAGTTCCTTGAGCTCGGTCTCGGCCCTGATCCGGCCGGCGCTCTCGGAGTCCTTCTCGACCCTCAGGTGCTGGAAGTCCTCGGAGGCCCGGCGGCTGGACTCCTCGAGCTGTTTGCGGAGTTCGGCCGCACTGGCTTCGGCGGAGGCGGAACGTCTCGAGGCCAGGAGCCAGCCCAGGAGGGCGCCCAGAAGAAGTCCGACGGCGGAGGCGACGGCGATCCAAACGGCCATGCCGTGGATTCTATCCGTTCTTTCAATGCCCCTGGCAGGAATCGAACCTGCAACCCGCAGATTAGAAATCTGCTGCGCTATCCAGTTGCGCCACAGGGGCTTGTGGCTATTTTAGCCGTCGGAGCCATGGATCGACAAGCGTCTTTGACTTTCCGGAAATGGACCCTACAATGCGAGGCTCGCATGAGTACCCGCTCCGCAGCCCTCATCATCCCTCCCCTGGACCTGGACGTCAGGGTCCGGCGTGTCCGGGGTGGCGCCTGCCTGACGACCGATTGCGAGAACCCCTCCGCACTTTCCGTGGAGGTGACCGACAGGCTCACGAAGCGGCGCCGCACGATCGAGGCCTGCGGGGAATGCCGCTCCACCGCCCTGCTGCAGATCCTGGAAGGAGGCAACACGTGACGCCCCTGCCGGGCGTCAAGTGCGTCATCGCCGTCACCGGCGGCAAGGGCGGGGTCGGCAAGACCACCCTGGCCGTGAATCTGGCTGCGGGCCTGGCCCAGGGCGGCGTCTCGGTGGGGCTCCTGGACCTGGACCTCACCGGCCCCTCGGTACCCATCATGCTCGGTCTGAACCTCTCCCCCGCCCAGTCCCCCGTCCTCAAGCCCGTGGAGATCCATGGGATCCGCATGATGTCCGCCCCCCTCTTCGCTCCCCAGGTCCTCCCCGCCGCCTGGCAGGGAGAAATGGCCAGGCAGGCCGTCCGGGACCTCCTGCTCACGGTGACTTGGGGGGATCTGGACATCCTCCTGGTGGACCTGCCCCCGGGCGGAAGATCCATCGCCTCGACCCTCGTGGAGAGCGTCCCCCTGCGCGGAGTGATCCTCATCGCCACTCCTCAGGATGTGGTGCTCCAGGAGGTCCAGGCCAGCCTGGAGGACTTCCGTCGCAAGAACATCGAGATCCTCGGTCTCGTGGAGAACATGTCGTTCTATGTGTGTGCGTCCTGCGGACATCGGGACAACATTTTTGGGCACGGGAACGCGGCCGACCTGGCCACGCGACTCGGCGTGGTCTATCTCGGTGCGGTCCCCATTGATTCGGAGGTGAGAAAGTGCAGCGACAGCGGAATGCCCGTCGTCCTCAAGCATCAGGAAAGCCCGGCGCGCGAAGCGCTTCGGCACGTCGTAAAATCCCTGTCGGACCGGTTGGCAGCCTGACCGCCGCCCCCAAGGCGATCCTGCCCGTCCGGGACAAGCTCAAGGAGGCCCGCACGCGGGCCCGGGGCATCCGTGGCGAGAAGCGGGAGGGCCCCCTGGCCTACCGTCACGTCTTCACCCCCACCCCCCCGTTCGACATCGGGAAGTTCGAGTACATCGACGGGGTCCAGTCCATCCACGCCCAGACCCGCCTCTCGCCCCAGGTCTTCCAGCTCTGGCGCCGCCTTGGCGAGATGGAGGTCATCTACGGACAGCCCCTGGAGGCCCTTGGCCAGGCTCCCGGCCTGCTGGTGATCCACAAGAGGGACGCCCAGAACCTGGCCCGCAACGGCATCAGCGTCCGCCTGACCGCACTGAAGAAGAGCACCGTCGATCCGGAGGTCTTCTGCAAACTCATCGACCTCTCCGATGAGGAAACCTTCAAGGGAACCCTGAACGACCTCGTGCAGTTCAAGCCAGGGGCCCTGGCCAAGCCGATCCGCAAGCAGCGCCCGGTGCTGCAGAACTAGATGCAGGTCACCAAGACCTTCTCGTTCGAGGCCGCGCACCGCCTCCTGGACTACCGGGGCAAGTGCGAGCGCCTGCACGGACACAGCTATCGCCTGTCCGTCACGCTCGACGCCCCGGTGAAGCCCGACGGGATCGCCTTCGACTTCGTGGACCTGAAGCGGGCCGTGAAGGAACGGGTCGTGGACGTCCTCGACCACCGCTACCTGAACGACTACGTGCCGAAATCCACGGCCGAGAACGTCGTCGTCTGGATCTGGGACCGTCTGGACGACCTGCCCCTGGCGGAGATCACCCTCTGGGAGACGGAATCCTCCTCCGTGACCTACCGCGGGGAAGCCCGGACGACGAAGGCGCGCCGCCGCTCCTCCTAGTGGAGATCCGGACCTCCCGCCTTCTCCTGAGGGAGTTCAGTCCGGACGACCTGCCGGCGGTTCAGGCCTACCACCGGGACCCGCGCTACCTCCGCTACTACGAGGAGGACGGCACGCCCGACGAGGGGGCGGAGCGTCTCGTCTCCATGTTCCTGGAGCGCCAACGCGCCCTTCCCCGGACCAAGTTCCATCTGGCGGTCACCCTGGACGGACGCCTCGTCGGGAACTGCGGCTTGCGTATGGACGCCCCGGAGGCCCGGGAGGGCGACATCGGGGCAGAATTCGATCCCGCCTTCTGGGGTCGAGGCTACGGGACCGAAGCTGCGCACGCCCTCCTGTGTTTCGGATTCACCGAACTCGGCCTCCACCGGATCTGGGCCCGGGTCGTCGCGGACAACCTGGGCTCGGTCCGCGTCATGCAGAAGGCGGGGATGCGCCTGGAAGGGCGACTGAAGGACAAGGAGTGGTTCCGGGGGCGCTGGTGGGACAGCCTGATCTTCGCCATGCTGGAGGAGGAATGGAGAGCCTCCACGCCGCCGGGGTAGAATGCCCGACGTGTCCCAGGACCTCCTCTCCGACCTGAACCCCAGCCAGCGGGAGGCCGTGACCCATCCGGGCGGTCCCCTGCTGGTCGTGGCCGGCGCCGGCACCGGCAAGACCAAGGTCATCACACGCCGCATCGCCTGGCAGGTCGGCCAGGGCGTCTTCCCGGCCTCCATCCTGGCCATCACCTTCACGAACAAGGCCGCCGGCGAGATGGCCCAACGCGTCAACGCCCTGGTGCCGGGCCGGGGCGTCTGGCTGTCCACCTTCCACAGCATGGGCGCCAGGGTCCTGCGCATCCACGCCGACCGCCTGGGCTATGCCCCCGAGTTCACCATCTATGATCAGGGCGACCGCTACAGCCTCCTGAAACAGGTCCTCAAGGACCTGGAGCTGGATCCCGCCCAGTTCACCCCTTCGATGATGGGCGAGCGCATCAGCCGGGCCAAGGACAGCCTCATCGGGCCGGAGGCCTTCTCCGAGGAGTCCGCGGGCGACCCCGTCTCCGACGCTGCGGCCAAGACGTACCGCCTTTACCAGAAGAGGCTGCTGGCGCAGAACGCCATGGACTTCGACGACCTCCTCATGAACCTCCACCTCCTTTGGACAGAGCATCCGGACGTCTTGACGGCCTATCGGGAGCGCTTCACCCAGGTCCTCGTCGACGAATACCAGGACACCAACCGGGTCCAGTACCAGCTGGTCCTCCTGCTGGCCGGGCAGCACCGCAACCTCTGCGCCACCGGGGATCCCGACCAGAGCATCTACACCTGGCGGGGTGCGGACCTGCGCAACATCCTGGACTTCCAGAAGGACTTCCCAGAGGCCAAGGTCGTCCGCCTGGAGCAGAACTACCGCTCCACCAAGACCATCCTGGCGGCCGCCTCGGCCATGATCCGGCGCAACAAGCTCCGCATTGAACGCGGATTATGGACGGAGAACGACCCCGGGGAGAGGATCAGCGTCTGGACCTGCGCCGACGAGCGCGACGAGGCCGACCGCATCGCGGCCCAGACCGAGCGCCTGCACTCCGCCGGCATCGCCTGGTCCGGCATGGCCGTCCTGTACCGACAGAACGCCCTTTCCCGATCCTTGGAACAGGCCATGCTCCGTCTCAGGATCCCCCACCAGGTCGTCGGGGCCACGGCCTTCTACGACCGCAAGGAGATCAAGGACGCCCTGGCCTACGCGGTCCTGGCGGTGAACCCCAAGGCCGACGTGGCCCTGCAGCGCGTCGTGAACGTCCCGCCGAGGGGGATCGGCAAGACCACCCTGACCCATCTGGTTTCCGAGGCGAACCGCAGCGGGGAGCCCATGGTCTCCGTCTTCGCGCGGGCGAACGGCATTCCGGGGCTTGCCAAACGCTCCGCGGAAGCGGCCCAGATCCTGGCCCGTCTTCTGGGCGATCTCCAAGCCCTCGCCGGGGAGTCCAAGAGCGTCTCTTCCACTCTTCGAAAAATCTTAGAGGCTACAGGCTATCTTAAGTATTTAGGAGGTCTGGAGCCTTCGGAGGCCCGGGAGCGCTCGGCCAACGTTCTGGAGCTGGTCTCGGCCGCCGCGGAATACGACACGGACCATCCGGAGGACGGCTCCCTCCTGGGCTTCCTGGAATCCGTGGCCCTGCTCTCGGACGCGGACACGCATGAAGAGGACCAGGACACGGTCTCCCTCATGACCCTGCACGCAGCCAAGGGCCTGGAGTTCCCTCATGTGTTTTTGGCCGGACTGGAAGACGGCCTCCTGCCGCATGCGATGTCCAAGTCCGGTGACGAGGACCTGGAGGAGGAAAGGCGCCTCTTCTACGTGGGCCTGACCCGAGCGATGAAACACGTGGTCATCACCTGGGCCCAGGGACGGGTGACTTACGGGCAGTACCAGGTCGGGCGGCCGTCTCCCTTTTTGGATGAGCTTCCCGGGGAGGCCCTGGACGGCTACCCCCCCAAGCCCCAGGACCTGCCGGCACCCTCCTACGGGATCCTGCCGCGGCGGGGTTCCTGGGGGAAACCGAACCGGGACGAGGAGGCGGTCTTCGAGGCGCCACCCAAGGATTTCGATGACGAGATGCCGGCGGTGGGGACGGGCCTTCTGGCGGACGACCGGGTCCGGCATCCGACCTTCGGGGAGGGGCGGGTGGAGGCGATCTCGGGCTCCGGGCGGGACGCCCGGGTGAGGGTGCGCTTCAAGGCCGCCGGGGTGAAGACTCTGATCCTTGGCTATGCGAACCTGGAGAAGGTCGCGGAATAACGCTACTCGCTCTCTCCGTCCTGCTTCGGCGCCGTCTCCTCCTGCTCCGAATCGTCCGGAAGCTCCCCCCGCTCCGCCTTCTCCTCCCCCAGCTTGCGGAAGAGGTCGTGGAGCCGCTTCTCCTTGTCCACGTAGTCGTCGACGAAGAACTGCAGGTGGGGGTTGTAGCGCGTCTGCAGGTTCTCCCCCACTTCCGAGCGGATGAAGCCGGCGGCCTGCTTGAGCGCCATCAGGGCCGCCCGCACATGCCCCTCCGTCCCGAGCACCCGGACGTAGATCTTGGCGTGCTGGATGTCGTCCGAGACCTCGGCGCGCGTCACCGTCACCCCCGTCAGGCGGGGATCCGACATCCTCTTCAGGAGGATCATGGCGACCTCCTGGCGGATGAACTCGGAGAGACGGTCGCGGCGGCGGGGCGAACTCATGGGCTAGGCCCCCGGAGCGGCCTCAAGCTTGCGGGCCACTTCCTCGATCCGGTAGGCCTGGAGGATGTCGTCGACCTTGAGATCGTCGAAGTTGTGGACCTTGATGCCGCACTCGAATCCTTCCTTCACCTCGCGGGCATCGTCCTTGATGCGCTTGAGGGAGTCGAGCTCCCCCTCATGGATCTGGGCGCCGTCGCGCACGATGCGGATGCGGCTGTTGCGCTTGATGGAGCCCTTCTCGACCTTGCAGCCGGCAATGGTGCCCACCTTGGAGATCTTGAAGAGCTGGAGGATACGGGCCTCGCCGTCGACGACCTCGCGGGCCTCGGGCTTGAGCATGCCCTCCATGGACTTCTTCAGGTCGTCAGTCAGGTTGTAGATGACCTGGTAGGTGCGGATCTCCACGCCCTTGAACTCGGCCAGCTCGCGGACCTTCTTCTCCGGCACGATGTGGAAGGAGAGGAGGACGGCGTCGGAGGCGTCGGCCAGGAGGATGTCGCCCTCGGTGATCGCGCCCACCCCGCTGTGCAGGATGCGTACCTTGACCTGTCCGGTGGGAAGGTCCGCGATGGCTTTGGCGAGCACCTCCAGCGAGCCCTTCACGTCCGCCTTGAGCACGACACGCAGATCGGCGGCGGCCCCGGTGGTAGCCTGGGTGGTCTGGAAGAAGTTCTCGAGGGTGACGTGGCGCTTGGAGACCAGCTCGGCTTCGCGCATCTTGTGGGCGCGGGCCTCGGCGATCTCCTTGGCCTTATGCTTGTCCTTCATCGCCACGAAGATGTCGCCGGCCTCGGGCAGGACATTGAAGCCCGTGATCTCCACAGGCACCGCGGGTCCGGCCTCCTGCAGGATGCGGCCCCGGTCGTCGTGCATGGCGCGCACCGTGCAGATGGTGCGGCCGCAAAGAAGCGTATCTCCGCGGCGCAGGGTGCCCTCCTGGATCAGGACATGCGCGATCACGCCCCGCCCCTCGGACAGCTTGGCCTCCAGCACGGTCCCCCGGCCGGGCTTCTTGGGGTTGGCCTTGAGCTCCTTGAGCTCGGTGACGTAGGCGATGTGCTCCAGCAGGGAGTCCATGCCCAGCCCGGTCAGGGCGGAGACCTGGACGACCTCAGCCTCGCCCCCCCATTCCTTGGACTGGATGCCGATCCCGGAGAGCTGCTGGAGGACCTTCATGGGGTTGGCGTCGCCCTTGTCGCACTTGTTCATCGCGACGATGACCGGAACCCCCGCAGCCTTGGCGTGGTTGTAGGCCTCCTCGGTCTGGGGCATCACGCCGTCGTCGGCGGCCACCACCAGGACGACGACGTCCGTGATGGACGCTCCACGTGCGCGCATGGCCGTGAAGGCCTCATGACCGGGCGTGTCCAGGAAGACGACGTGGGAACTGCCCACGGGGACGCGGTAGGCGCCGATGTGCTGGGTGATGCCGCCGGCCTCGCCCTCCGCGACCTTGGTCTTGCGGATGCGGTCCAGGAGAGAGGTCTTGCCGTGATCCACGTGCCCCATGAAAGTCACCACCGGGGGACGGGGCTTGAGATCCTCCGGGCGGTCCGGCGTACTGGCCGTCTCGACCAGCTCCTGCTCCAGATCCTCCTTCTTGACCATCTCGATACGGAGACGGAACTCCTGGGCCAGGAGCTCCACCAAGTCGCCGGTGAGGGTATGGTTGATGGTGGCCAGGGTCCCAAGATCCATCAGTTTCTTGAGGATGAAGGAGGTCTTGACCCCGGAGACCTGGGAGAAATCCTTCACGGAGATCGGGATCGGCACCTTGACCGCCTCGGTGCGCTCCGGCCGTTCCATCTTGCTCGGCGCCGTCATGTCGTCGGCAAAGGAGCCGCGCCCGTCGCGACGGTCCCCCCGCTTGGACATCAAGGAGGAAGACGGCGGCCCCCCTCCGGCCCGCGGGGTAGGACGACCGGCTCCCGGCATGGAGACGGGGCGGGTCAGGTCCTCCGGCGGTTTTGGCGGGGCATCCTTCACCAACCCGAAGGGGGACCGGACCGGCACAGGAGCCGCAGCAGGGGCGACTGGAGTCGCAGGCTTCGCAACGGCAGGCGGCTTGGAACCCGGCAGATTGGGACGAGGCACCAGGACCTTGGGCGGCGCCACGGGCCTGGGGGGTGGCGGAGGCGGCGCAGGAAGAGGGACCGGCACCGGTACGGGAGGGACAGCAGATGTGACGGGCAGAGCATCAGGCTTCGGCCCCCCCCCCTTCTTGGGCCTGGCGGCCTTCACTTCCTTCATGTCCTTCTCGGCGAGCTTGGCCTCCTGGGCAGCAGCCTCCTGGGCAAACAGGGCGGCCTTGGCCGCAGCGGCCGCGGCCTTCTTCTCCTCGACGGCCCGCTTGGCCGCGGCGCGTTCGGCCAGCTTGGCGGCCTTGGCCCTGGCTTCGGCAGCCTCCTGGACGCATCCCTTGATCCCGGTGGCCTGCCCGGGGGTGAGGGTGGACATCTCGTTGCGAACCTGGATCCCAAGTCCCTTGCAGGCCTCCAGGATCTCCTTGGAGTCGACGCCCAACTCCTGGGCCAGTTCGCGGACTCTCACGCTAGGAGGCCTCCGCTCCCGAAGGGGAAGCGGCAGGCGCCGGACCTTGACCCTCCGTGACCGCAGGTGTGGGTGCAGGGATGGTGGGGGCCGAAGCTGTTTCAGCGGCAGCTGCAGTCTCGGCGGCCTTGGCTGCAGCGGCTTCGGCAGCCCTTGCTGCGGAGTCCAGCTTCTCCTGCTCGAGACGCTCTTTCTCCCTTACCAAGGAGAGGGCATGAATCTCCTGGGCCTTGACCTCGTCCATGCCCTCGATGAGCAGGAGTCGCTCCACCCCGGCCTCGATGATGTCGCCGTAACCGGCAAGCCCCATCTCGACGAAGGCGCGCATGCCCTCCTCCCCAATCTGGGGGATGGCCATGAGCTCGGCCTTGCCGCGCGCCCAGCGCTCGTCGAACTGGCGCGGCGCGAAAACGTCCACATCCCAGCCCGTGAGCCTGGCCGCAAGACGGACGTTCTGGCCATGGCGCCCGATGGCCAGCGACAGCTTCTCATCGGCCACGATGACCTCGGCGCGCTTGCACTTGGGGAAGAGGCGGACGTCCAGTACGGGCGCCGGCTTGAGCGAGTTCCCGATGAAGGTCTGGGGGTCGTCGCTGTAGGGGATGATGTCCACCTTCTCGCCGGAGAGTTCGTCGACGACGTTCTTGATGCGGGAGCCGCGCACGCCCACGCAGGCGCCCACGGGGTCCACCCGGCTGTCGACGGAAGAGACGGCCACCTTGGTGCGGAAGCCGGGCTCGCGGACCAGGACCTTGATCTCGATGACGTGTTCGCTGATCTCCGGCACCTCCACTTCGAAGAGGCGCCGGACCAGCTCGGGGCTGGTGCGGGAGAGGATGATCTTCACGGAAGGCCCGAAGGCCTCGACCTTGAGGATGAGGCAGCGGACGCGCTCGCCGGGACGGTAGAGCTCGCCGTAGATTTGCTCGGAGCGCGGGAGGATGCCCTCGGTCTTGCCCAGGTTCACGACGACCACCGAGCCCTCGTGGCGCTGGGCGGTGCCGTTCACCATGGTATTGACCCGGGTCTCATACTCCTTGAGGATGACCTCGCGCTCGGCCTCCTTGAGCTTCTGGGCCATGACCTGCTTGGCGGTCTGAGCGGCGATGCGTCCGAGATCCGACGGGCTGATCTCGACGACCTCCCCCTCCTCGCTGGCCGAGAAGGCCCCGGTCTCACGGTCGATGACGACTGTGAGCTCGGCCTCCTTAGGGCGGCCGAGATGCTTCTTGATGGCGGCGGAGTAGGCGGCCTCCAGAGCCTGGAAGATCAGCTCCTTGGCGATGTCCTTCTCGCGATGGATGACCTCTACGTGACGCAGGATCTCGCTCATCCGTCTGTGCCCTCGCAAAGCCAGGGGGAACAAAAAAGGTGGGTCGCCCCACCTTTCGAGGGAAGAGGATAGCGGGGATCCCCTCTCCCGTCAAGGGGTTCTGGCGATCCGCCAGGCCAGCCACCCCAGCAGTCCACCCCCGGCGAGAAGCGGGATCAGGGCCGTCAGCCCCTGTCCGAGGACCGTCCAGCCGAGGCCGAACAGGAGCGCATAAAGTCCCGCCGTCCCCAGGAGCCAATGCAGCAGGGCCTCCCCCCAGCGTTCCGCCTGGACTTCCCCTGCCTGCCGGGCCACGGGACCCCATCCCCAGCGCGGAGGGCGGACCTTGCGGTAGAAGGCGACGAGGTGCTCCATGGGCTCAGGGGGCGTCGCCAGGACGGCGATGAGCCACACGAGAATGCCGTTGCCTGTCATGAACAGAAGCCGGAAGGGGAAGCACTTGTCCGGAATCCCCAGCTGACGCTCGACCCAGGGAGCCAGCAACAAGGTCGGCACGGCGGCCACGATGGCCGCGATCTCCCCCATGGCGTTGACCCGCCACCAGAGCCAGCGGGCGATGCAGACCGTCCCGATGCCGGCCGTCAATTGAAGAATGGTCTCAAAGCCCTGTCGCACCGAGCCGGTCAGGAAGGAGGTTCCAACCGCACAGGCGATCACCAGCAGGGAGGCCCAGCGGGCCGCGACCAGGGTCTGGCGCTCCGTCGCATCCGGCTTGAGAAAGCGTTTCCATCCGTCGTTCACCAGAAGCGAAGCCCCGAAATTGGCGAACTGGGCCACCCCGGTCATGAACTCGGCGAGGAACCAGGCCAGTACGAAGCCCCGGATCCCGGCAGGGAGGACCTTCACCACGAGAAGGCCATAGGTCGCCTCGTGGTCAAAAGGTTCGTTGTCGTTCCTGTCGGGAAACAGGATGAGGGAAGCCAGGGCCGCCAGCACCCAGGGCCAGGCCCTCAGCGCATTATGGCCCACGGCGTACCAGAGCGTCGCACCTACGGCGTGCTTCTCGTTCCTGCAGGCGGCCATGCGTTGTACCAGGACCCCTCCCCCGTCCGCATTCTTCCAGGCCCACCACTGCACCATCAGGAGGGCCAGTAGCCAGGCCAGGGGGCTCTGCCAGAATCCTCCGGGGTCGCCCGGGACGGAAAGGGAAGGAAGAAGATCAGCCTTGGAACCCGCCGCTTCCAGCACCGTGGGCAGCCCTCCCGCCGCCCGGACCGCGAACCAGGCCGTTGCCACGGATCCCAGCACGGCCGCGACGAACTGGAAGACATCGGTGGCCACCACGCCCCAGAGCCCGGAGGCGATGACGTACACGGCTGCCAGGACGGCGCAGAGAAGGATGGCACTGGTCTTGTCCCAGCCCAGGGCCACGCCGGTGACCTTGGACAGTCCCAGAATCGCCCCGGCCCCGGCGGCGAAGGAGGCATAGATCAGTCCCCAGAAGACGGCCTTGAAGCCTCTCAGGGCCGCGGCGTTGGGGCCTGTATAGCGCGCCTCGCTCAGGGCAGTCTCGGTGAGGACCCCGCTGCGATGCCAGAGGCGGGAGAAGAAGAAGGTGGAGAGCACCGTGCTGATCCCGAGGCACCACCAGGACCAGTTGCCCCAGACGCCCTTCTCGCGGACATACCCCGTCACGAGGAGGGGAGTGTCGGAGGCGAAGGAGGCGGCGATCATAGAGGTCCCGGCGGCCCACCAGGGAAGGCTCCGGCCTCCGGCGAAGTAATCGGAGGTGCTGCGGGAGGCCCGGCGTGCGAACCAGAGCGCGAGGAGGATGAGGGCAGCCGCATAGGCGGCCATGACCCAAAGATCCAGGGAGGAGAGGTTCACGCAATCGCCTGGACGAGAAGGCGGGAAGCCAGTTTCGGACAGGCCCCGAAATGCACATGGGTGTACCCTGCCATCACCCGGCCCCGGGTCCAGCCGTCTGGCCTGACCTCATCCCCCTTCCAGGGCTTGCGGAGGCTGAGGGCCGGGCCCTCCCGGGACGGCGCCGGATCCAGCTTCGAGTAGTGGAACTCGTGGGCCCGGAACTTCGCCCCCTTGGGGGCCAGCAGGCAGTCCCGCTCCGCCGTCACCTCCAGGTAGCCCAGGCCCTGGCGCCGGGGCATCATCCGGGAGCGTCCGGGCAGAAGGCCGGCCATGGGATGCTCACGTCCCTCCACGTCGATCAGGGTCTCGAGCAGATACATGAGGCCGCCGCACTCGGCGTACAGCGGGCCCGGGAAGGCCTTGAGCGCACTCAGCATCGCGAGATTCTCTCCGATTTCCTTCGCGAAGAGCTCGGGGTAGCCGCCGCCGATCCAGACGAGTTCAGCGCCTTCCGGAAGCTGCTTATCCTGGAGGGGCGAGAAGAAAGCGATTTCGGCACCGAGGTGACGTAAGAGATCCAAGTTGTCCTCATAGACGAAGTGGAAGGCCTCGTCTCTGGAAACCGCAACGCGGACGCGCCGGGCCCGGACCGGGGCGAAAACCGTAGGAGCCGATTCCGGGAGGGGCGCGGCCCGGCGTGCGATTTCAAGCAGTCCCTCGAGGTCCACGCCCTCTTCAACGAGCTTCCCCATGCGTTCATAGGCCTTGTTACCGGGCAACTCCGACGCGGCTCTTAAACCCAAATGCCGTTCCGCTAAGGCCGCGTCGCCCTCTGTCTTCACCCATCCCAACGGCCTCACCTTCGTGAGGCTCTCGACAGCGGTCTTCAAGTACTCGTAGTGCCCGGCCCCGGACACCCGGTTGAAGATGACGCCGGCAAGCTTCACCTGAGGATCCAGGGTCGCATAACCGTGAACGAGGGCTGCCGCGGATCTCGCCAAGCCCTTGGCATCCACGACCAGGACCACCGGAAGATCCAGGATCTTGGAGAGCTGGGCGCCGGAGCCGGATTCGTCCGTGCCGGAGACTCCGTCGAAAAGGCCCATGACCCCCTCGATCACGGAGATGTCCGCCCCTCGCGCCGAGCGTGCGAAGAGCTCATGGACCGCCGCCTCCGGCATCATCCAGCCGTCCAGGTTCCGGGAGATCCTCTTTCCACCGATAGCCGCCGTGTGATGACCAGGATCCAGGAAGTCCGGCCCCGCCTTGAAGGGCTGGACCTCCAGACCCCGCTTCGAGAGGGCTGAGAGGATTCCAAGCGTGACCGTAGTCTTGCCAACCCCACTCTGGACCCCGGCGATGAGGAGGCGGGGAGCGTTCACCGCAGGCTCCAAGCCAGGGCCAGTCCGAGGGCCAGGACGCAAGCCGTATGGACTAGCCTCAGGGAACGCAGGATGTGCAAGACGCCGACCTGCTCCGTGCCCTCCCCCAGCCAGGGCTTGTCCATCGTCTCGCCGGCATAGGAGATCGGTCCCCCCAGCCTCAGGCCCAGGGCCCCGGCCACTGCGGACTCGGGATGGCCGGCATTCGGGCTGGCGTGAAGGAGCCTGTCGCGGCGGAGGATGCGCCAGGCGCCTGCGGCATCCTCCCGGCAAAGCGCCGCGGAAAGGACGAGAAGAAGTCCTGTCAGGCGAGACGGGATGAAATTGAGGGCATCGTCCAGACGGGCCGAGGCCCAACCGATCTCCCGGAAGCGCTCGTCCTTGTGGCCAACCATCGAATCCAGGGTGTTCACGGCCCGGTAGGCCAACGCCAAGGGCGCCCCGCCCAGGGTCATGAAGAAGAGGGGTGCCGTCACCGCGTCCACCGTGGACTCCGCCACGCTCTCGACGGCAGCCCGGGCAACACCGGCCTCATCCAAGGCGTCCGTATCCCGCCCGACGATGCGGGAGACGCGTCTGCGGCCCTCCGGGAGATCCCCCACGGCCAGGGCCGAGGCCACCGCACGGACCTCCCGGTCGAGGGTGCGAAGCGACATGGCGTAGAAGAAGAGCAGGGACGAAACCAGGACACCCAGCCATGGATGGGTCCGGCTCGCCAAGGCCACCAACCCCCAGGAAACCAGCCAGGTCCCTCCGGCCACGACGGTCAGGAGAAGGACACCGGCCCTGCGGCGCCGGGGCAGAAGGGCCTCCAGCCAGGAGATGATGCGGCCAAGGCCGGCCACGGGATGAGGCGACGGATCCCCGAACAGGAGATCCAGAACCCAGCCGAGGAGGATCTCAACGGGACGCACGAAGCGCCCCGTCGATGGTCTTCATGTCCAGATGCCCCGCCACATGGTCGGCCCAGCGGTCGATCGGGCCGGGTCCGCGCTTGCGCGGCACCTTCCAGCCCAGGCCCTTCAGGAATCCATACCGGAACACCGGGACGTCGAAAAGGCCATGCAGGTAGGTCCCCCAGACGTTGCCCCGGGGGTTCACGGCCCCATCCTCCACCTCGGAGCCGTCCGGGCGGCGGATCCGGAAGGAGGGACGGCCGTCCCCGAAGCGGATGCTCTGCCCGGTGTGGATCTCGTAGCCTTGGACAGCGGCCTTCCCGGAGAAACGAAGCCCATCCGGAATGGCCAGGACCCTGAGCGTCGTCTTGGCAGACAGGAACTCGGTCCGGACGGGAAGCAGGCCCAGGCCTCTTGCCTTGGCCGGTTTGCCGCCATCGATCCCCTCCGGATCGCTCAGGGACCTGCCCAGCATCTGGAAGCCGCCGCAGATCCCGATCACGTTCCCCCCCATCCCGGCGAAAGACTGCAAGGCTCGGTCCAGCGTGCGGGATCTCAGCCAGGCAAGGTCCGCCAGGGTATTCTTGCTCCCGGGAAGGATGACGGCATCCGCGCCATCCAATCCGGCGGGAGTCGTCACGTAGCGGACTCGGGCACCGTCACGCTCCAGGGCCTGGAGATCCGTCCAGTTGGAGATGTGGGGGAGCTTCAGCACGGCGATCACGGGACCGGAACCCCTCTCGGCTCGGCCTTCCAGACCCAGGGAGTCCTCCTCGTCCAAGCCGTGGTCGAAAAAAGGGATGACCCCCAGGCAGGGTTTGCCCGTGAGCCGCTCCAGCTCGCGGATGCCCGGATCCAGAAGACGGGCGTCGCCACGGAACTTATTGAAAACCCAGCCACAGATGAGCTTCCGCTCGGCGGGCCTGAGAAGCGCCAGGGTCCCTGCCACGGATGCGAAGGCCCCGCCCCGGTCGATGTCGGCCACCAACACGACGGGACAGTCCAGGTGGCGGGCCACCTTCATATTCACGATCTCCCGATCGCGGAGGTTAATCTCGGCGGCGCCCCCGGCCCCTTCTGCGACGATGAGATCGTAGCGTTCTTGGAGGCGCCCGAGGGCCCGGACGACCTGGGGCCAGAGGACGGCCTTCATCCTCTGGTAGGCGAGGGCTTTTTTATATCCGATGGCATTACCGAGGAGGACCACCTGGGATCCGGCCTTGCCAGAGGGTTTGAGCAGGACGGGATTCATATCGGCGCTCGGCTCGATGCCGGCGGCCTGGGCCTGGAGGGCCTGGGCGCGGCCGATCTCGGCGCCGTCGGGGCAGACGGCGGCGTTATTGCTCATGTTCTGGGACTTGAAGGGGGCGACCTTCACGCCCCTGCGGGCGTAGAGGCGGCAGAGGGCCGCGGCCAGGAGGGACTTCCCGGCATGGGAGGAGCAGCCCTGGACCATGAGGGCGCGGGGTTTCATTCCACCACCTGAATCTGCCCCGCTTCCTCGATCACGATCTCCAGTCTCCCGTCCTTTTCGGCCACCTCCCCTGTGACCCGCACGAGCTTGCCCTTGTAGGTCTTGGCCGGATCTCCGGGGAAGCGCTTCAAAACGGAACCGAGGATGACCGCCGTCAGGTAACGCCTGTAGTCCGCATGGAAGTTAAGAAAGCAGACCTTGCCCGTATTTCGGGTGGCCACGATGCGCCCCTCCACCGTCACCCGCTTGCCGACAAGTTTCGAGGCCTCCCGGAAGTCGATCACCCCCGCCGGACGCGGGGGAAGCGGGGGCGGCGGCTTGGTGGAGGCCCTCTTGCCTCCCTCCTCGATCGGGAACTGCTCCACGAGCTGTTCCAGGCTCTCGTCGAAGCGCTTGCGACCCTCCAGGCTGAGCCGGTCGTAGCGCGTCACCAGGTTGGCGATGCGGCCGTCCCTCAAAGAGAGATGCCAAAGCCCATACTGGGCGTGGCGGGCCTCCCGCTCCAGGGCCAGGAAGCCGTCACGCCGGCGGAATTCGAAGCGGGTGTAGGCATAGGCGTAGCCCCGGCGGATGATCTCCTCGTTGGCCATGACATCGCCCTTCCAGAGATAGGCCAGGGTGCGCCGGTACTTGTCGACCTGGTCGGCAGGCTCCAGCTCCAAGGTGACTTCGAAGCCTTCCAGCAGGCGCTTCAGGAAGTCCGAGGCCTCCTGCCCGAAACGCTGGACCGGAAGCTCGGGATGGTGGATCTCCGGGGCGTCCACCCCGATCAGGCGCACGGTCTCGCCGTTATCCAGCTTCACCGTATCGCCGTCGAGGACCTTTGCCACCGTATAGGGGCCGCGGCGGATCAGTTCCCCGAGAGGCACGGACCGGGAAGGCGCCGGGGATTCCGGGGTCACCTGGGGGGCCGAGACAAGTCTCAGGAAGCGCCAGCCCCCGAAGGCCGCGGCCAGGGCAGCGGCCGCCAGCAGGAGGTTACGCCGTGCGCGCGGCATGGGGCAGGGCCTCCAACAGACGGGTGTTCTCCTCACGGGTGCGGACAGCGATGCGGAGGAAGCCGGAACCCAGGCCCGGGAAGTCCGAGGCGTCCCGGACGAGGACGCCATGCTGGACGGCCAGGCGCTTGTGGAAACCCGGCTCCGGATGAAAGACGAGCAGGAAATTGGCCTGGGAGGGATAGACCCTGAGTCCGCCCTTCTGCAGTCCCTTGACCAGGAAGTCCCGCTCCGTTGCGATCAGGGACTTCAACCGGCCTGCATAGGCTTCCTCCTTGAGACAGGCCAGGCCGGCGGCCTGGGCCACCGCGTTCACGGACCAGGGTGCGCTGCAGGACCGGAGCGCACGGATGCGGAGGCGATCCCCCACGACATAGCCCAGCCTCAGCCCCGCCAAAGGCCAGAACTTGGTCATGGAGCGCAGGATGAGGACATTGGTCGGGAGCAGGCCCTTGGCGGTCATGGAGCCGGTCTCCAGAAAGTCGGCGAAGGCCTCGTCCAGGAGAAAAAGCGTCTTCGGGGAGGTGAGAGCGGCCTTTGCCAGTTCCCCGGAGTCCGTCACCAGGCCCGTAGGGTTGCAGGGGGAACCCAGGGCCACCACGTCATGACCCGGAATCCAGCGAGACAAGGCATCCCAGGCCGGGACGAAGCCCCTGTCCTCCCGGGCCAGGAAGAAATCCACGCCGGCTCCGACCTGCCCGGCCGCCCTCTCCACATCCCGGTAGCAGGGCCCGACGATGCCCACCCTCAACGGTTGCCGGGCCTGCATGGCCAGGGACAGGGCCTCCGTCGCTCCGCTGGTCACCAGGATCTCGTCCTCATGACGCCCATGGCGGAAGGCGAGGGCCGCGCGCAGCAGGCGGGATTCCAGGTCGGGATAGCGGTCCAGATGCTCCAGGCTCCCGCGGATGGCCTCCAGAACACCTTCCGGCAAGGGAAGGGGGCTGACGCTGGCGGAGAAATCCAGCAGGGATTCCGAAGGCACGCCGTAGCGGCGGGCGGCCTCGTCACGATCCCCTCCATGCGGGATGGGCACCGTCAAAGGAGACGGCCCCAGACGACGAAGCCCCCGAGGGCGGCCAGCTCCGCCAGCTCCCCGGCAGCCCCGCAGACGTCCCCTGTCACCCCTCCCAGGGTTCTCCAGGCCACACCCGAAACCAGGACCAGGGCCAAGAGGGAAAGGCCCGAGACGGCCAGACCCTGGGGCCAGCCGATCAGGAAAGAGGGAAGGAGCAGAACGGCCCCCAAGGCCAGGAAGGAGGCCAATCCGGAAGGAGGACCCCAGGCCTGGGCCAGGCCGGTGCCGTCGGGCCTGGCCGGGGGCATGCGCAAGGCCAGGACCATGGCCGAACGGCCCAGGACGGGGGCCGCCAGCAGGGCCCTCAGCAGGGGATTGCCGGCCAGGGAGGCCATCATCTCCCAGCGCAGGAGTAAGGCCAGGAGGATGACGGTGGCCCCTGCGGCCCCGATGCGGGGATCCTTCATCACGGCCAGGCGCCCTTCCCGATCCTTGCGGGCGCAACAGGCATCGGCCAGGTCGGCCAGGCCGTCCAGGTGCAGGCATCCCGTGAGGAGGACTCCGACCACGACAAGGATCAGGCAGCCGAGACGGCCCTGCAAGCCCGCCTGGGCCAGGGCCGCCAGCCCTCCCCCGATCATCAAGCCCGCGAGCGGGAACCAGGACAGGGCGGTACGGAGGTCGGCCGGCCCCACCGTTCCCGAAAGGCGAAAAGGCAGGATGGTCAAAAACTGCAGTGCCAGACGCAGGGATCTCATGCCGGCCGGTACCCCTCGGCCAGGGCTTCCTTCTGCTTTGCGTCCGAAACCCCGGCGCTCTCGAAGGTCGCCATCTCGACCAGGATGCGGCACGCGGCTTCCAACAGGGGAAAGGCCAGGGCGGCTCCTGTGCCCTCGCCCAGCCTCAGGTCCAGGTCCAGCAATGGCTGCAATTCCAGCATTTCCAGGAGGGCACGGTGCCCGGGCTCGACGGAGCGGTGGGAGGCGACAAGATAGGGCCTGACGTTCGGTTCGAACCGGGAAGCCAGGGCAGCCCCCGCCGTGCAGATGAAGCCGTCGAGGACGACCGGAATCCCAAGGCGGGCAGTGGCCAGACAGGCTCCGGCGATGCCGGCGATCTCGAAGCCGCCGACCTTGGCCAGGATGTCGAACGGATCCGCCGCATCGGGACGGTTCAGGGCCAGGGCCTTTCCCACTACGGCCACCTTGGCGGCGAAGGCCGTGTCACCCACCCCCGTCCCGCGGCCTGTCACCTCGGCGACCTTGAGTCCCGTCAGGACGGCAGTGATGGCCGAAGCCGACGTGGTGTTGGCGATGCCCATCTCCCCCAGGCCCAGGCAGTCGCATCCCTCCCGGCCCTGGGCCACGGTCTCGGCGGCTCGGATGCCGTTCTCCACCGCACGGCGGGCCTCCTCAGGCGTCATGGCAGGGCCCTTGGCCAGGTTGCGGGTGCCCGGCCCCACCCGGAGGTCCAGCAGCCTGTCCGGGAAATAGGGTATGGGAAGGGCTCTGGCCACGCCCAAGTCGGCGACAACGACCCTTGCGCCGGCCTGTCGTGCCAGGACGCTGACGCCGGCCCCTCCCCCGAAGAGGTTGGCCACCATCTGGACCGTGACCTCCTGGGGATAGGCGCTGACCCCTTCGGCGGCCACGCCGTGGTCGGCGGCCATCGTCAGGATGGCCTTGCGGGCGACCGAGGGACGGGCCGAACGGCGGATCCCGGCAAGCTGTTTCGCCAGGGGCAGGAGACGGCCCAGGGCCCCCCGCGGCATGGTCAGGATGTCGATACGGGCCTGGGCCTGGGCCATGGCGGCCTCGTCCAAGGGGCGGATCGCGGTGCAGGTCTCCTGGATCCGGTCGCTCATGCGCGGAACTCCCTCCCTTTCAGGATCATCGGAAGCCCGGAAACGCAGAAGACCACCCGGTCCGCCACGGCGGCCACGGCCACGTTGACCAGGCCCGAGGCGTCCCGGAAAAGACGTCCCAGGGGATTGTCCGGCACCAGGCCCATTCCGACCTCATTGGAGACCAGCAAGGTCCGCCCCTCGCGGTTCAGGGCAGCCGCGAGGCGGGCGGTCTCGCGCAGGAGGGGATCGATCGCTTCCTTTCCCCCGGCCCCCCCGTCGCCAATCAGCCCTGCCACCCAAAGCGTCAGGCAGTCGACCAGAACGGTCCCCCCCGGCGGGGAGGAGGCCAGGGCCCCGGGAAGGTCTTCCGGGGCCTCCAGGGTCTCCCAGCCGAGAGGGCGACGGGCACGATGGGCTGCGATGCGTTCGACCATCTCGGGATCCTTGGGGTCGAAGCGGCAGGTGGCGATGTAGCGCACGGGCTGGGGCGAAGCGGCCGCCCAGCTCTCCGCCAGGCGGGACTTGCCGGAGCGGGCGCCCCCGGTGACGAGGATGATGTCTCGCATGCCTCGATCCTTCTGCAGGTCTTCTGGCTCCCGGATCGTCCTTGCGGCCCAACCCTTCCCGGCCGCTTCAGGCAGCCAGTGGGATCCTTTCGGCCGTTCGTCCCCGGTTACAGCGGCGGGCCCGCCCCCGATTTACACGGGGTTCCCTGCGCGGGGCATTATCCGGTCCGGGATGGGGAACGCCAGCGGAAAGCATGCCCGACGCAAATTCCTGGACCCCAAGCCCTCCTTCCGATACTCTTTTTCCCAACATGCTAAACCCCCTGCGCGCGCTGGCCGTCTTCCTGGCTCTCCTGCTGGGCCCCCTTTCCCTTTCGGGGTGCAGACTCCTCGAGCCCACGCCCCAGGCCAGAACCGCCGACGGATCCTACGCTGAGGATCAGGGGATGCAGCCGTCCTCCTACTCCGATGCCGGATCCCCCGTCGATTCCCAGGAACCCCACCCCTTCTGGACCGTGGTCTGGGGAACTGCGGGGCTTCTGGTCACCCTCATCTGCGTGGGCCTGATGATGGGCGGGATCTAGAGCCTCCATCCCTCCGCCGCTTCCCTCTTGCATGCCAAGGGGGGGCTCCCTAGAATCCCGCGCCGTTGTAACCCCTTTCAAGGAGACGCGATGCGCCGCATCCTGAAGTCCCCAGCCCTCCTCAGCTTCCTCCTGCTTGCCGTCGTGGCCACCGGCCTGACCTGCTTCGGCGCCGCCCCGGGCGCCGCAGGGGATGCCCCCTCCGGGGGACACGCCTTCCACTACTTCTCCTTCTGGACCGATCCGGCCTTCTCCCAGGCCGAACGCTACGGCCTCCTGGTGGTGCTGGGAGTGGCCTGTTGCGGCCTCCTCTACGCTTGGTGGCTCATGGGCCAGGTGAAGGCCGCCGACAAGGGCACGGCCAAGATGCAGGAGATCTGCGCCGCCATCCGCGAGGGCGCCGACGCCTACCTGAAGAAGCAGCTCACGACCGTCGCCGTCCTCATCCTCATCCTCGTCGGCCTCCTCTACTGGACCAAGGCCAGCGGGGGCGGGCCAATGGACCAGGTCTTTGCCCTCGGCCGCGCCGGCGCCTTCCTCATGGGCGCCATCTTCTCCGCGACGGTGGGCTTCGTCGGGATGCGCCTGGCCACCCTGGGCAACCTGCGCGTCGCCGCCGCCGCCCCCGTGGGCTTCGGCAAGGCCCTCATGCTGGGCTACCGCACCGGGACCATCACCGGGATGCTGACGGACGGCCTGGGCCTCCTGGGCGGCACCCTGATCTTCATGGCCTACGGCGAGCACGCCTACGAGGCCCTCCTGGGCTTCGGCTTCGGCGGCACCCTGCTGGCCCTCTTCATGCGCGTCGGCGGCGGCATCTTCACCAAGGCCGCAGACGTGGGCGCCGACCTGGTCGGCAAGATCGAGAAGGACATCCCCGAGGACGACCCCCGCAACGCCGCCACCATCGCCGACAACGTGGGCGACAACGTGGGCGACTGCGCCGGAATGGCCGCCGACATCTTCGAGAGCTACGAGGTGACCATCGTCGCCGCCATGATCCTGGGCTGGGCCTGCTTCGGCCATGTCGGCGTGCTCTTCCCCATCCTGGTGCGCGCCATCGGAGTCTTCGCCTCCATCATCTCCACCTACCTGGTCCGCGCCGGCGACAAGGGCTCCGTGGCCTCGGCCATGAAGTCCATCAACTTCGGCTTCATCGTCGGCTCCTTCCTGTCCATCGTCGGCTTCCTGGTCCTGGGCTGGTACTACCTGCGCTTCACCCCGGACAATGTCCCGAACGCGACCACCTGGGACAACATCAAGAACCTCCCCTACTGGTGCAACTTCGGGCAGGTCGGCCTGGACATGCGCCCGGCCTACACCTGCTTCATCGGTGTCATCCTCTGCATCCTCCTGAACAAGGTGACGGAGTACTACACGGGCACCGAATACTCCCCCGTCAAGAACCTGGTCAAGAACTGCGGCACCGGCCATGCGACCAACATCATCGAGGGCCTCGCGGTGGGCATGGAGTCGGCCGTCTGGACGGCCGTGGTGCTCTGCGCCGCGATCTTCGCCTCGGTCACGGTCTACGCCGGCACCAACCCCCTCTTCATTGCCTACGGCGTGGCCATGTGCGGGATCGGCATGCTCACCCTGACCGGCAACACCATCTCCATGGACGTCTTCGGCCCGGTGGCGGACAACGCCAACGGCATCGGCGAGATGGGCTACGACCGGAAGGCCATGGGCGAGGAGAAGTACAAGGAGGCGCGCCAGATCCTGGCGGACCTGGACGCCGTGGGCAACACCACCAAGGCCGTCACCAAGGGCGTGGCCATCGGCTCCGCCGTCATCGCGGCCGTCTCCCTCTTCGCGTCCTACATCACCGTGATCGGCTCCGGCGGCGGCGGGGAAAGCGAGGCCATCCCGATCGCGCTCTTCAACACGGTGGCCGGGCTCCTGTCCGTGTCGGACCCCAAGCTCCTGATCGGGATGCTGCTCGGCGGGGCGGTGCCCTTCCTGTTCTCGTCCATGACCATCCGCGCCGTGGGCCGGGCAGCCTACCTGATCGTGTTCGAGTGCCGCGCCCAGTTCCGCGACAAGGCCATCTGGGAGGGCACCAAGAAGCCCGACTACGCCAGGGTCGTGGCCATCTGCACCGCCTCCGCCCAGAAGGAGCTCATCGGGCCGGCCTTCCTTGCCGTTTTTGCCCCTATCCTGGTCGGATTCGTACTCGGCCCCATCGCCCTGGCCGGCTTCCTGGCAGGATCCATCGTCGTAGGCCAGCTTCTCGCCTCCTTCATGTGCAACTCGGGCGGGGCCTGGGACAACGCGAAGAAGACCGTCGAGGACGAGCCCCGCGACGCCGCGAAGAACACGGGCAAGGGCTCGGACAAGCACAAGGCCTCGGTCACCGGGGACACGGTGGGCGACCCGCTCAAGGACACCTCGGGTCCGGCGGTCAACCCGCTCCTCAAGGTCATGAACATGGTGGCCATCCTGACGGTCCCGCTGATGCTGGTCTACGACAAGCAGGTGGTGGACGCAGTCCGGGACGCGGCCCTGAAGGCGGGCTACACGATGCCGGCCTCGTTCCAGTACCAGCCCTCGCACGGCGGGCTTTGGATGGGCGCGGTGCTGATGTCGGTGGCCGCGCTGTGGTGGGCGATCTGGCAGTCCAAGAAGGAGCAGGGCGAACTCGGCGCCTAACGTTTCCGTTCCGTTCTGAAAAGCCGAAGGCCGGGGCTCCGAAAGGGGCTCCGGCCTTTTTGTTTGGCTAGGGTTTCGGGGGAAGCTTGTCCATGAACAGGACAAGGACGAGCGTGGCGATCGGGCCAAAGGGCAGGGAAAGAAGGAACCAGTTCATGCCACTGCGGTTCTTTCCCTGGGCGATGCCTCCATTGAGGAGTGCCAGAGTACCCCAGCCTACGTAAAACTCTCCGGAATAACCCATTATCTATCCAGCTCCCCGGCGATGACGTTCAGGCTCCCCAGGCAGGACACCGCATCCGCGATCATCTTCCCCTCCACCATCCTCGGGAAGGACGCGTAATTGATGAACGAGGGCGGCCTCACGCGCACCCGGCAGGGCTTGTCCGTCCCATCCGAGCCCACATAGAAGCCCATCTCGCCATTCGGGGCTTCGGTCGGCACGTAGGCCTCTCCCGCCGGCGGTCGGATCCCGTGGCCTTCCATCAGGAGCTTGAAGTGCGCGATCATGGATTCCATCTTCTGGTAGACGTCCGCCTTCTTCGGCAGGGTCACCCGGGGGTCGTTGACGTTCATCTCCCCCCCCGGCATGGACGCGATCGCCTGGCGGCAGATGCTGATGGACTCCCGGATCTCCAGCATGCGCTGGCGGTAGCGCGCAAAGACGTCCCCTTCCGCGTGGGTCGGGACCTCGAACTCGTACTGGTCGTAGTTCAGATACGGGAAGGCCCGGCGGACGTCATACTCCTCCCCGCAAGCCCGCAGGAGGGGCCCCGTCACGGCATAGGAGATCGCGTCCTCGCGGGAGAGCTTGCCGACGCCGATCGTGCGCTTCTGGAAGATGCGGTTGCGATCCAGGAGCCTCTCGATCTCATCGAGGGTCTTGGGGATCCCGTCGAGGACCCGGCTCGTGGCGTCCAGGAAGCCGTCCGGGATCTCCCGCATCATGCCGCCGATCCGGGTGATGGAAGGCGTGAAGCGGGCTCCGGAGGCCATTTCCCAGAGGTCGTAGAAGCGCTCGCGCTCCTCGAAGGCGTAGAGGAAGACCGAGAAGGCGCCCAGGTCCATCGCCTGGAGCCCCACGGAAAGGATGTGGTCGGCGATGCGGCTCTGCTCGCACAGGAGGACCCGGTAGGCCGCGCAGCGTTTCGTCACCTCGATGCCCATGAGCTTCTCGACCGAGAGGGCCCAGGCGACGTTGTTGGAGATGGGCGAGAAGTAGTTCATGCGGTCCGTGACCGTGACGTACTGCTGCCAGGTCAGGTGCTCGCCGAGCTTCTCGAAGCCGGTGTGAAGGAAGCCGATCTCCGGCTCGACCTTCAGGATGGTCTCGCCGTCCAGGTGAAGTACGTTGCGCAGGGTCCCGTGGGTGGCCGGATGCTGGGGCCCGAAGTTCAAGACCACGGCCTTGGAGCCGTCCTCCGCCGGTTCCAGGGTCAGGCTCATGCGAGGCGCTCCTTCAGGAGATCCCCGAGCGGGGTCTGGGTGGTGTACTTGGGGAAGGCATCCCGCTCCCCGTGACCCTGCATCGGATAGTCCTTGCGCAGGGGATGGCCCTCATAGCCCTCGGGCAGGAGGATGCGCTTCAGGTTCGGGTGGTTGAGGAAGACGATGCCGTACAGGTCGAAGGCCTCCCGCTCCAGCCAGTCGGCGGCCTTCCAGATCCCGGCGGCGCTTTCGATCTCGGGCTTCGCCTCCGGCAGGAAGGCCTTCAGGCGCAGGCGGCGGCGCCCGGCCAGGTTGACCAGCTGATAGACCACGGCGAAACGGCGCTCGGGAGGGTTCCCGGCACGGGAGTAGTCCATCCCGAAAAGGTCGGCCAGCAGGTTGAAGGCGAATTCCTCGCGGAGCATCTTCAGCGCCGCAGGCATCCCCTCCGCGGACACGGTCAGGACATCGTCCCCGCAGACGGCTTCATGGGCCACTGCGTCCCCCAGTCGGCGGCGGATCTCGTCCAGCATCAGAAGCGGGGCCGCCATGCCTGCGCGTCGGCAGGATCGAAGGCCGGACGGCGAGGTTCGGTGCCGGCGGTCAGGCCCCCCGCCTTCTCGCGCTTGATCTTGTCCTGGATGCGGATCACGGCGTCGATGAGCATCTCGGGCCTCGGCGGGCAGCCCGGCACGTAGACATCCACGGGAAGGAAGCGGTCCACGCCCTGGATCTGGGGATAGGTGTCGAACATCCCGCCGCAGGAGGCGCAGGCCCCCATGGAGATCACCCACTTGGGCTCGGGCATCTGGCGGTAGATCTGAAGCAGGACCGGCATCATTTTGAGCGAGATGCGGCCGGAGACGATCAGGAGGTCTGCCTGGCGTGGCGAGAAGCGGATGACCTCGGCGCCGAATCGGGAAAGGTCGTAGCGGCCGGCCAGGGTGGCCATCATCTCGATGGCGCAGCAGGCCGTCCCGAAGGGCATGGGCCACAGCGAGTTCGTCCTCGCCCAGGTGACCACGGAGTCCAGGGTGGAAGTGACGAATCCCTGGGGAAGGCGGGTTTCGAGGCCCATCAGTCGTTTCCCCAATCCAGGACGCCTTTGCCCCAGGCGTAGGCCAGTCCGGCAGCCAGCACGCCCAGGAAGAGGGCGCCCGAGATCACGCCCTCCCAGCCCAGTTCCCTGCCGAGCACGCCCCAAGGGAGGAGAAGGACGGTCTCCAGATCGAAGAGGAGGAAGAGGACCCCCACCAGATAGAATTTCACGGGGAAGGGCTGGCGGGCGTCCGAGAATGGGGTCTCCCCGCACTCATAGGCGGCATCCTTCTGGGCATCCCGGCGGCTCGGGCCGATGAACTTGGCCAGGAAGAGGATGGTCCCGCCCAGCGCCAGGGAGGCCAGGACCATGACGAAGGCGGCCAGCCAGCCTTCGTACATCAGGCGGCCTCCGAAGGGTCTGGCTCGGGCTTCACGGCAAGGGCCGACCTGCGCTCCAGCGCCTTCACGAAGTGGAAGTAGTGGAAGCTCTCCCCACCCTGCCCTTCCATGTCGGAGGCGGCCTGCTTGGCACAGCCGAGATCCACCTGCTTCAGGCGCTGGGAGAAGCCCAGGACCAGGGCCAGGTCGGCCATGGCGCAGAGGACGCGGGGGCATCCCCCAGACGCCTCGTAGAGGCGGCCCACGGCGGCGTCCTCGAAGACCTCCCGCTCGCAACCCGCCATGCGCATCCGGTGCTTGAGGAGGCCCCGGCTGTCCGCGAAGGAGAGGTTCTTGAGCAGGTAGCGGACCGGCAGGCGCTGCCAGAGTTCGCTCTTGGCACGGACGGCGGCTTCCAAAGGGGCCTGCCCGGAAAGGATGAAGGTCAGCAGGAACTGCCCCTCCACCGTCAGGTTCAGCAGGGCCCTGAGTTCGTCGAGCAGGGCCGGACGGGTGGAGAGCATCTGGCCTTCGTCGACGATGACCAGCGTGCGCTCGCCCCGGGAGGCGACAGCGGTGAGCTGGCGTCGGATCTCGGCCAGGATGCGGCCCCGGTCTCGGCCGGGCTTGGGCACCCCGAGCTGGACGGCGATCTCGGAGAGCATCTGGGTGCGGGAGAGGTCGGGATACTCGAGGAAGGCCACCTTGGAGCCCTCGCCGAACTCCAGGCGGACCTCCTGGACGAGGCGCTTGAGCAGGCTGGTCTTGCCGTCCCCGGCGTTCTCGGAGATGAGCAGGGCCCCACCCTTGTTGGCGAGGATGGCGTACCGGAGACGAAGCAAGGCCTCCTGATGACCCCGGCTCAGGAAGAGCATGGAGGAATCAGGCGTAAGGTCGAAGGGGGGCTTGGCGCAGGCCCAGTAGTTGAGGTATTCGGGAAGGACCTGCACGACAGGAGGATACAGGCCGGGAGGGGCGGGAATCAAGGCGCCGGAGAGCGCGGCTCGCAGGCGCGGACGAATCCCTCGGCACGGCGCTTGAGTTGTTCCCACTCCTGGCGGATGCGTCGGGCCTCCTCAGGGGAGACCTTGCCGTCGGACATGGACTGGGCGATCACGTCGAGGAGGTCGGAGAACTCCCGGACCAGCTTCTGGGTCTCCGCCAGCACCTTGAGGGGATCGCCCTGGCGCCTGGACGTCGGATTGGCGACGAAGATCCCTCCCGAGGCCTCGCAGATCCACTCGGCCAGGGCAGGGTCCCCCGTGATCTCGATGAGGGCGGCCAGGCGGTCCAGGGGGCCGGGGGTTCCGGAACCTTCCGGGGCGGCGCACCACTTGTAGACGCTGGCCTGGGAGAGGCCGAGCCTGGCCGAGACGGCCTTGACGCCGGCCTTGTCGACGGCGGCCTTCATGACCTCATAGGAGGGTGTGTTCGGCATGGGTGATCGTAGCCTAGGGAAGCAGGCCTCCGCTGGCAAGCGGGAAGGTCGTGAGAAAGAGGCTCCGGGATTCTCGTCACTCCGCCCCCTCCGGGGGGCTAGAATCCCGACGGCCTGATTCAAGGAGAACCCATGGACACCTTCTTCCTGGTCTGCGCGGCCCTCGGTGGCGGCCTCTTCGCCGTTCGCCTCATCCTTCAGTTCACCGTGGGCGCCGGGCACGGCGACATCCACGACATGGCCTTCGAGCACCATGACGCCGCCGAAAGCGATGCCAGCTTCAAGGCCTGGTCCCTCCAGGGCTTCACGGCCTTCTTCATGATGTTCGGACTGGTCGGACACGCCCTGCTAACCCAGAATAAGGCAGGGGCAGGCTGGGCCCTGCTCGGAGGTGCGGCAGGTGGCATCGCCTCGGTGTGGGTCGTCGCCAAGATGTTCTCTCTGATGCACAGCATGGAGTCGAGCGGGACCATGAATCTCGCCAAGGCCGTGGGACAGACCGGCACCGTCTATCTCGACATCCCGCCTTCCGGGACGGGGCAGGTCCAGGTGCCCGTGCAGGGTTCGCTCAGGACCCTGGATGCCAAAGGGAACCTGAAGCAGGAGCTCAAGACCGGGGACCTGGTCAAGGTCACCGGCGTGGTGGACGGATCGGTTCTGCTGGTCGAGAAGGTTTGAGACCCGAAACAAGAGCATAGGAGCACATCCCCATGATGCCTGGCGCCTGGATCCTGGTCATGATCGCCGCGGTCGTCCTCTTCACCTCGACCCTCATCTTCCTGGCCTCGCGCTACAAGCGCTGCCCCTCGGATGCCATCCTGGTGGTCTTCGGAAAGGTCGGGGAAGGCCAGTCCAGCCGATGCATCCACGGCGGCGGGGCCTTCATCTGGCCGCTGATCCAGGACTACGAGTACCTGAGCCTGACCCCCATGACCATCAGCATCCCCCTGCAGAACGCGCTGTCCCTGCAGAACATCCGCATCCATGTGCCCAGCACCTTCACGGTCGGCATCAGCACGGACCCCAAAGTCATGATGAACGCGGCCGAACGCCTCCTGCACCAGGACAACCCGACGATCGAGAAGATGGCCAAGGAGATCATCTTCGGCCAGCTGCGCCTGACCGTCGCCTCCCTCAAAATCGAACAGATCAACCAGGACCGCGAGAGCTTCCTGGTCTCCATCCGGCACAACGTGGAGCCCGAGCTCAACAAGATCGGACTCTACCTGATCAACGTCAACATCACGGACATCACCGACGAGTCCGACTACATCGAGTCCATCGGGAAGAAGGCCGCCTCCGAGGCCGTCAACCGCGCCATGATCGACGTGGCGGACCAGGACAAGCTGGGCGCCATCGGGCAGTCGGAGGCCGTCAAGATCCGCGAGGTCCGGGTCGCCGAGAACGTGGCCGAAGGCGAGAAGGGCAAGAAGAAGGCCGAGGCCGACCGCCGCGTCTTCATTCAGGGCCAGGAAGCCACGGCCGTCACGGGGGAGAACACCTCCAAAGCCGAGATCGCCGAGACCAACGCCCTGTTGGAGGTCAGACGCGCCGCGGCCATGCAGAAGGGCGAGGTCGCCAAGCTGGAGGCCGAGGTCCAGATCCAGAAGGCCCAGTACCGTTCCGAGACGGAGCGGCTGAGGGCCGCGGAGGTCGTCCAGAAGGAGATCGACAAGCAGAAGATCGAGATCTCCGCCGAGGCCGAGGCCGAGAAGACCCGCCGGGAGGCCCGGGGTCAGGCCGACGCCATCCTGCTCAAGTACGAGGCCGAGGCGAAGGGCATCCGACAGGTATTGGAGAGCAAGGCCGCCGGCTATGAGAACCTGGTCAAGAGCTGCGGCGGGGACGCCAAAGCCGCCGCCACCTTCCTCATGGTGGAGAAGATCGAGGGCATCGTGGCCAAGCAGGTGGAGGCCATCAAGAACATCAAGATCGACAAGGTCACGGTCTGGGACTCGGCCGGGTCGGGCAAGGACGGGTCGTCGACGGCCAATTTCCTCTCTGGATTAATCAAAAGCCTTCCTCCCTTGCACGATGTGGCGGCCCAGGCCGGGGTGGACCTCCCGAACTACCTCGGGAAGATGACGGACGGGGCCGGGACCCCGCCAGCGCCGGCCGCCCCGAAGGCGCCGGGAAAATAATCAACAGCCAATGGAAAAGACCTGCCTGGAATCCTATGCGCCCTGACCCGCATTCATCCTCGTGGGTGTTTTGGCGGTAGATTTGCCCACGACCATGAAAAGCCCCTTTCCCTGAAACCCCTTGCCCCTCCCGGGGAACTCCCTATAATCCCCGGTCCCATGAAGGAAAAGATCCACCCCGAGTACCTCGACTGCACGGTCACCTGCGCCTGCGGGATGTCCTTCAAGACCCGCTCCACCCGGGCGACCATCCGCGTCGAAATGTGCAACGAGTGCCACCCCTTCTACACCGGCAAGCAGAAGTTCGTGGACGCCGCCGGCAGGGTGGAGCGCTTCACCAAGAAGTACCAGTGGGGCAAGACCGACACCGAAAAGGCTGAGAAGGCCGAGACCCCCGCCGCTCCCGCCTCGAAGAAGTAGGGCCCCGGGCCCCAGCGCACGGAGCCCATGCTCCATCCCGCCCTTTCCTCCGCCCTCCAATTGCGCCTGAAGCGCCTTGCCGAGGTCGAGCACCAGCTCTCCACCGGCGCCATGGACAAGGTCCTGCTCAAGGAGCATGGCACCCTGTCCAAGCTGGGCTCCAAGGCCAGGCGCCTGACCGAGGTGGGGACCGCCCTGCACGGGGCCGAGGAGATGCTCAAGGAATCCGATCCGGAGATGAAGCGCATGGCCCAGGAGGAGGCCGCCGCCCTGGAGACCGAGCAGACTGCGCTGGAGTCGGAGCTCCAGGACATCCTGCTGGCCGGCCTGGAGGAGGGCCCCCTCGACCGCAACGTCATGATCGAGGTCCGCGCCGGCACCGGTGGCGACGAGGCCTCCCTCTTCGCCCGGGACGTCTTCCGCATGTACTGCCGATACGCCGAGCGGAAAGGATGGAGCGTGGAGGTCATGGACCTGAGCGAATCCGAGGTGGGCGGCTACAAGGAGGTCGTGGCCACCATCTCCGGTGAGGGGGCCTATGCGGCCTTGCGCTTCGAGAGCGGCGGGCATCGCGTCCAGCGCGTCCCGGCCACCGAGACCCAGGGGCGCATCCATACGTCGGCCTGCACCGTGGCCGTCCTGCCCGAGGCCGAGGAGGTGGACCTCCAGATCCGGGATGCCGACCTCCGCATCGACACCTACCGGGCCGGAGGCGCCGGCGGCCAGCATGTGAACAAGGTCTCCTCGGCCATCCGCATCACCCATCTTCCCACCAACCTGGTGGTCCAATGCCAGGACCAGCGCTCCCAGTACAAGAACAAGGCCAGTGCCATGAAGGTCCTGAGAAGCCGCCTCCTGGAGATGGAACAGCGCAAGCGCCATGAAGAGCGGGCGACCCTGCGGCGGACCCTGGTCGGAACCGGGGACCGCAACGAGCGCATCCGGACCTACAACTTTCCCCAGGACCGCCTCACCGACCACCGCATCGGATTGACCCTGCACAACCTGCCCCGCCTGCTCGACGGCGAGATGGAGGAGCTCCTTTCCGCCCTGCACTTCCACGACCGCGAGGAGCAGCTCAAACAGCTCCAGGCAGCACCATGACCTCGTTGACCTTGGAGGAGGCCGCGCTTGCCTTCGAGCGTGCCGGGGTGGACAGGCCCCGCCTCCAGGCCGAAGCCCTGCTCGCCCGGGCCATGGGCGGGATTGACCGCTCCCGCCTCCTGGCCGGGACCGTCGCGCCGGACGCCCGGCAGCTACACGAATTCTCCAATCTCTGCCGCCGCCGCGTCTCGAGGGAACCCTTGGAATACCTCCTGGGCCGCGTGGACTTCTGCGGGCTCTCCCTGGCCTGCGATCGTCGCGCCCTCATCCCCCGCCCCGAGACCGAGGATCTGGTCGAACTGGCTGCCAGAAGGATGAAAAGCCATCCCACCCCATCCGTCGCCGACGTCGGGACCGGCACCGGTGCCATCGCCCTGGCGCTGAAAGCCAGGCTTCCTGACGCCCGCCTGACCGCCACGGACCTATCCCGGGACGCCCTGGACCTGGCCTCGGCCAATGCCCGAAGCCTGGGTCTGGAAGTCCTCTTCCGGCAGGGGAGGGACCTGGAGCCTCTCGGCGACGCACGCTTCGACGCCATCCTGGGAAACCCGCCCTATATCGCCGACGCCGAGATGCCCGGCCTCATGCCCGAGGTCCGCGACTGGGAGCCCCACACGGCCCTGCGCGGCGGCCCCGACGGCACCGAGATCCTTTCGCGCTGGATCGCTTCCGCGCCCCGACACCTGGCTCCCGGGGGCTGGATGGCCGTGGAGATCGGCTACACCCAGGCGGCCCGGGTCCTGGCCTTCTTCCAATCGGCCGGCTTTTCCGATATCACCACCACCATGGATTTCGCCGGCATCGGACGCTTCGTCTCCGGGTCGCTCCACGGGGGAAGGAGGGGGACGCGTGGATAAGTTCGTCCTCTCCGGCGGCTTTCCCCTTCGCGGCTCCGTCCCCATCGGCGGATCCAAGAACGCCGCCCTTCCCATCATGGCGGCCTGCCTTCTCGGGGAAGGCAGATCCGTCCTTCACGGCGTCCCCGCCCTGCGGGACGTGAACACCCTCCTCAAGATCCTGGAACACCTCGGCGTCCGTTCCGAGAGGGACGGCACCACCCTTACCCTGGAGGTCACGGACGAAAGCGAGATCACCGCCCCCTGGGAGTTCGTCAAGGAGATGCGGGCCTCGGTCTGCGTCCTGGGCCCCCTGCTGGCCCGGCGCAGGCGAGCCAGGGTCTCCTATCCCGGCGGCTGCGTCTTCGGCGCCCGCCCCATCGACATCCATCTTAAAGGCCTCTCCGCCCTCGGGGCCCGCGTGGGCGTGGAGCACGGCTACGTCGTCGCGGAAGCCCCCCGTCTGACCGGCGCCGAGATCTTCCTGGGCGGAGCCTTCGGCCCCACCGTCCTGGGCACCGCCAACGTGGCCATGGCCGCGGTGCTCGCGGAAGGCACGACCGTCATCGAGCAGGCCGCCTGCGAACCCGAGGTGACCGACCTCCTGCAGTTCCTGGTCAAGATGGGCGCCCGCATCAAGGGCATCGGCACCCACCACCTGGAGATCAAGGGCGTCGATCGCCTGCACGGCGCCGAACACACCGTCATCCCCGACCGCATCGAGGCCGGCACCTTCCTGGCTGCGGGCCTGATCACCTCAGGCGAGGTGACGGTGACGGGGGTCCGTCCCGACCATCTCGCCGCGGTCCTCGACAAGTTCCGCGACGCAGGGGCCTCCTTCTCCAAGACCTCCTCCTCCGTCACCCTCCACCCCCCGCGGCGCATCCACGCCTGCCAGGCAACCACCCTGGCCTACCCCGGCTTCCCCACCGACCTCCAGGCCCAGCTTATGGCCGTCCTCTGCCTGGCGGACGGGATCAGCGTGATCACCGAGAAGATCTACCCCGACCGTTTCATGCACGTCGCCGAACTCACCCGCCTCGGGGCCCGCATCCACAAGGAGGGCCCCCACGCCATCGTCGAGGGCATCGACCACCTCTCGGGCGCCCCGGTCATGGCTTCGGACCTGCGCGCCAGCGCGGCTCTGGTCCTGGCCGGCCTGGTGGCCCACGGCCAGACCGAGGTCCACAGGGTCTACCACATCGACCGCGGCTACGAGCGCATCGAGGAGCGCCTGGCCCGTCTCGGCGCCCGGATCCGGCGCGTGGACGAGAAGACGGAAAAGGCCGAGGCGGAGAAGGCCTAGGATGTTCGAAAGCCTCTCGGGCGCCCTTGCTGCGGCCTTCCAGAAACTGAGGGGCCGTGGTGCACTGACCGAGCAGGACGTGGCTGAGGCCCTCCGGGCCGTACGCCGGGCCCTGCTGGAAGCCGACGTCAACGTCAAGGTCGCCAAGGAGTTCGTGGAGGCGGTCCAGAAGCGGGCCGTGGGCCAGGAGGTCCTGCGCGCGGTCAGCCCGGCCCAGCAGGTGGTCAAGATCGTGCATGACGAGCTCGTCCTGCTGATGGGAGAGCCGGGACGCTTGAAGCGTCCCCCGTCAGGTCCAGCCGTCATCCTCCTGGCCGGCCTCCAGGGCTCGGGCAAGACCACCACGGCCGGCAAGCTGGCGGCCTTCCTCAAGAAGGAGGGCCGAAAGGTCCTCCTGGCCGCCGCCGACCTCCAGCGTCCTGCCGCCGTGGAACAGCTCAAGACCCTCGCCGCTCAGATCGGGGTCCCGATCCACGCAGCCCCCCCGGGCAGCGGAACCCCCCTCGGCGTCTGCCGCGGCGCGGTCGAGGCCGCGAGGGCAGGATCCGCAGACACCGTGATCCTGGACACGGCAGGCCGCCTTCACGTGGACGCCGGCCTCATGGACGAGATCACGGCCATCGCCCGTGCCGTCGAACCCACGGACGTCCTCTTCGTCTGCGACGCCATGACGGGCCAGGACGCCGTGAACTCCGCCAGGGCCTTCTCCCAGGCCCTGCCACTCACCGGGGTCATCCTGACCAAGCTGGACGGGGACGCCCGCGGCGGCGCGGCCCTCTCGGTGCGCACCGTCACGGGGGCCCCCCTGGCCTTCATCGGGGTCGGCGAGAAGCTGGACCGGCTGGAGGCCTTCCAGCCGGAACGGATGGCCTCCCGCATCCTCGGCATGGGCGACGTGGTCTCCCTGGTGGAGAGGGCCCAGCAGGCGGTCAGCCAGCACGAGGCCGAGGAGATGCAGGAGAAGCTGCTCAAGGCCACCTTCACGCTGGAGGACATGCTCTCCCAGCTCAAGGCCTTCCAGCGCATGGGTCCCCTCAAGGAGGTCCTCGGCATGCTCCCCGGCATGGGAGCCGCCGCACTGGAGGGCGTCGATGAGAAGAGCCTCAAGCACACCGAGGCCATCCTGCTCTCCATGACGCCCGCGGAGCGTAGGCGTCCCGACATCCTCGACGGGCGCCGGCGTTCCCGCATCGCCAAGGGAAGCGGCCGGCCCGTGCAGGACGTGAACCAGCTGCTTAAGATGCACGAAGGCATGAAGAAGATGATGAAGCAGTTCAAGGGCGGCAAGATGGCAGGGAAGATGCCCCGCGGCATGCGCCTCCCGCCCGGACTGGGCGGAAGGCCGGGGATGCCCGGATGACCCTCTCCCCCAACCTGCGCCGCCAGCGCCTGAGGAACCTCCTGCTCAAGTTCGGCGGGGACGAGGAGCTCCTGAAAGCCTATCTCCTCAAGGTGGGCCGCCGCGACGCCGAGGCCCTCCTCCTGGACGAGAAGATCGCGGATGCCCTCATCGACGAACGGGACGCGCGGAAGATCTCGGCCCCGGAAGGCCCGAAGTCCCCCCTCTACCGGGTCCCCCTCCTCTGCCCCGGGCATCCGGATCCGCGCCCTTTCCAGGGCTGGCTCTGCCTTGGGCACCAGCGCGTGGAGGAGAACCTCTTCGGGGTCCCTCGCGTGCTGGAGGGCATGGACGGGTACCAGAAGGTGGATTACGTGCTCCTGGAGACCCACGTCTGCCCCGTCTGCCGGTACGCCTCCCCTTTCCGCCAGGATTTCGCCAAGCCGGGAGAGGCCATCGACCGTTCCCCCCATGTCCTGACCGTCCTCAAGGATCCCGAATCCCACCGTGCCCGCCTCGCCCTGTCCCGCCGCCCCGTGGAGGCCTTCGCGGATCCCGGCCGGGATGCCGCCGCAGGGAGAGAGGCCTTCGCCCTCGCCCTCCTGTGCGCCCAGACGGCCCGCAAGGCCTCCGAGAACGCTTCCGCCTACAAGGAAGCCCATATCCGCCTGCGCCTGGCCCGCCTGGATGAGGACGAGGGCCGTCCCGCGGACGCCCGGGCCCAGTATGAGGGCGCGCTCAAGGCCTACCTGGACTACCGCGACGTGGAGCTTCCCGCGGAACTTCTGGCCAGGACCAGCCGCCAGATCGTGGTGCTGGGCTCCGTCCTCGGCCAGGACGAGCTGGCCAAGCAGGTCCGCGCCCAGATGTTCGAGTCCCGCACCAAGGCCACGCGAAGGCTGGACGAACAGGAGCATCTCGAGGCGGCGGCCAGGCGGGCCAACCCGGAATCCCTGCCCGAGGCCGTGACACGGGCCACCGAGGTCGCGCGCAAGGAGCTGACGGCCTGGCAGAAGTACTTCACCCAGGCCGACGAGGTCTGGGGCGACCGCGAGCTTCACCGCCTGAAGACATAGGCTCGCCTCTCGTGCGAGCGGATTTCGAGGGTACGAAAGGCCTGGAGGGCCGGAGCACCCTCGTCCCTCGCAGGCGCGGCGTGGAAACCGCGCCGAGAATGAGCTCGCGCGAGAGGCAGCCTAGCGGTTCTCGGAGGTCTCCAGGATGGAGTAGCGGATCTTCCGGTCCCTGAGCGCGTCGACGATCCCGTCGAGGTCGTCCGTCACCCGGAAGAGCTTCATCTCCTCCCGGCTGACGAAGCCCTGTTTGCACATCGTGTCCCGCATCCACTTGAGGTAGCCGGCCCAGTACTTCGTCCCCACGCAGATCACGGGGATGGGCTTGGCCTTCTTCGTCTGGATCAGGGTGACGATCTCCATGAACTCGTCCATGGTGCCGAAGCCGCCCGGGAAGACGACGACCGCGCTGGCGTTCTTGATGAAGACCACCTTGCGGCAGAAGAAGTAGTGGAAGTTGAGCAGGTGGGTGACGTGGGGGTTGGACTTCTGCTCGACCGGGATGTCGATGTTGAGGCCCACGGAGGCCGCCCCCGCCCGCTTGGCCCCCTTGTTGGCCGCTTCCATGATCCCCGGGCCGCCCCCGGTGACGATGCCGAAGCCCTCCTTGCCCAGCTTGTAGGCCAGGGTCTCGGCCAGCTTCGCGTAGGGCCTGGAGGCCTTCGTGCGCGCCGAGCCGAAGAAGGAGACCGTAGGACCCAGCTTCTCCATGCTCTCGAACCCCTCGGCGAATTCGCTGAGGATGCGGAACATGCGCCAGGCTTCGGAACCTCGGTCGAACATGGACGGGGAGTATACTCCACGGCGCCGTGCCGTACGCGATCGAAGCCAAGGGCATCGTCAAGCGCTATGCCTCCGGGCTGACCGCCGTGGACGGCGTCAACTTCCAGATCCCCGAGGGCATCTGCTTCGGCATCCTCGGCCCGAATGGCGCCGGAAAGACCACCACCATCCGCATGTCCTACGGCTTCATCCCGCTCACGGCAGGCGACATCCTGATCCTGGGGCGCTCCATCTCCGCAGAGCCGAGGGCGGTGAAGGCCCTCCTCGGCGTCTGTCCCCAGGAGGACAACCTGGATCCCGACTTCAGGCCCCGCGAAGGCCTGGCCGCCTACGCGCGCTTCTTCGGCATCCCCCGGCCGGAAGCCCTCCGCCGCGCCGCGGAGCTCCTGGATTTCGTCGGCCTCGCGGAGAAGGCCTCGGCCAGCGTCCGGGAGCTTTCCGGGGGCATGAAACGCCGCCTGGCCTTTGCCCGGGCCCTGGTGCACAGGCCACGGGTCCTGGTCCTGGACGAGCCGACCACCGGACTGGACCCCCAGGCCCGCCACCTGGTCTGGGAGAAGGTCCGCTCCCTGAAGAAGGAAGGCGTTACGATCCTGTTGACCACCCACTACATGGAGGAGGCCGCCGGCCTCTGCGACGAGCTCCTCATCCTGGACGCCGGCCGCATCCTGGAGCAGGGCTCCCCCCGGGCCCTGATCGCCCGCCATATGGGCGAGATCCCTGTGGAAGTCCAGGACCCCTCCGGCCTGGCCTACCTCCGCCCACCCAACCTGGAGGACCTTTTCCTCAGGCTCACCGGACGGGAGCTTCGCGCATGAGCCCTCGCTTGGCCTTCCTCGTTTGGCGCCGCAACCTGGAGGTCTACCTCAGGACCTGGTTCGTGAACTTCCTGCCTCCCTTCCTGGAGCCCCTCCTCTACATCGCCGGCTTCGGGCTCGGGGTAGGCAGCCTGGTCGGCAACGTCCCCGTCGGCGGCGGCCTGGAGATCCCCTACGCCCGCTTCATCGCCCCCGGCATGGTAGCGGTGGCCGTCATGCAGCAGGCCTTTTTCGAGTGCGCCTACGGGAGCTTCATCCGCATGTACTACCAGAAGACCTTCGACGCCCTCCTGGCCACCCCCTGCACGCTGGAGGATGTGGCCGCTGGCGAGATCGCCTGGGGCGCCACCAAGGCCCTGGTCTCCGCCGCCATCATGCTCCCCATCCTGGCCGCCTTCGGCCTGATCGCCATGCCGGGCAGCCTCTGGATGCTCCCGGCCGCCCTGCTGGCCGGCTGGGCCTTCGCTGCAGGGGCCTTCTGCCTGGCCGCCGTCGTCCCCAACATCGACACCTTCAACCTCCCCATGTTCCTCCTCATCATGCCCATGTTCGCCCTGGGCGAGACCTTCTTCCCCCTGCCGGAGTCCGGCTGGATGCACGCCGTGGGCCCCTGGCTTCCCCTGACGCCCCTCTCCCGCCTCTGCCGTTCCGCCTCCCTGGGCACGTTGGCCCCCCTGCACGCCCTGGGCGTCCTCCTCCTTTACTCCCTGGCGGCCCTCCTTCTCAGCATGCTCGGGACCCGATGGATGCGGCGGCGCCTCATCCCATGAAGGATGCGGCCGGCCAGGCGCGCCCCAAGGTCTTGAGGGCGATCACCCGCCTCAACATCGGCGGCCCGGCCCGCCACGTCCTCCACCTGGCGAAGGGGATGGAAGGGGATTTCGAGACCAGCCTTCTCGTCGGCACCCCGGAGCCGGGGGAAGGAAGCATGGACGACCTCGCCGGAAGCCTGGGCATCCGCCCCATCCTCCTTCCTTCCCTCCAGCGGGGGGGAGGCCCTCTCGAAAACCTGAAGGCCTTCTGGGGACTCTATCGCCTCTGCAGACGCCTCAGGCCCGACATCGTCCACACCCACACCGGAAAAGCCGGGGCGATCGGCCGCGTGGCCGGATGGCTGGCCGGCGTGCCCGTCGTCCTGCACACCTTCCATGGCCATGTCCTGAAGGGCTACTTCCCGCCCTGGAAATCCAGGCTCTTGGCGAGGATCGAAGGATTCCTGGCAGGTCTCAGCACCCGGATCTACGCCCTCTCCCCTTCCCAGCGTCAGGAGCTGGCGGACCTGGGCGCCGCTCCGCTGGAGAAGATCCGGGTCCTGCCTCTGGGCCTGGACCTGGAACCCCTGACACCCCCCCTGCCGCGTGGCAGGCTCCGTGCCGAGTTCGGCCTTCCCGAAAACGCCCTCCTGATCGGCTGTGTGGGGCGCCTGGTCGCCATCAAGGGCCACACGGTTCTCCTGGAGGCTTTCCGGAAGATCGCAGGGTTGCACCCCGACGCCCGTCTCCTCCTGATCGGGGATGGGGAGCTCCGCGGGGAGATCGCAAGCAGGATCCGGAGCCTGGATCTGGAGGGCAGGGTCCTCCTCACCGGATTCCGCCATGACCTTGCGGCCGTGTACGGCGACCTGGATCTCGCCGTGCTGGCCTCCTTCAACGAGGGTCAGCCCGTGGCCCTGATCGAGGCCGCGTCCGCCGGGATCCCCATCGTGGCGACCCGGGCGGGCGGCGTGGGCGACCTTCTCGAGGACCACGAAGGCGCCCTGCTGGTCCCTCCCGGGGACGCCGGAGCCCTGACCCTGGCCTTGGATAAAGCCCTGACTGAACTTCCCCGCCTCAGGTCTTCCGCCATGAAAAAAGCGGAATTCTTCCGAAGCCGCTACGACCATCGCCGCCTCTGCAGAAACTTGACACGGGACTACCGCGAGCTCCTAATTAAAAATAAAAACAACACAACCCCTTGACGTAACGCCGTTAGCGTAGAGAATCACCGCATCTAGATCCTCATCCCGGCTCTATCACTACTTACGTTCTCATAAAGGAGGGTTCAACGATGCGGAAGATCCTGGCGGCACTGCTGGCGGTTACGATCCTTTCCCTAACGGGCAAGGCCTTCGCAGCCCCCACCATCGACCTGCTCACGGACGTCCCCTTTGTCAACGGGGCTTCCGGGACTGCCGAGTTGCCCCCGGTCTTCATCGTGGACGATGGCACCACCATCACCGTCGGCACCGACGTCCGCCTGATCATCCCCAGCACCTTCAGCATGATCTGGGACACTTCGGACCTCTCCATCGAGATCCTGAAGTTTGGCACCGGGGTCATCGCCTCCACCGTCTCGAGCTTCGCCAACTCCAACCAGACCTTCCAGCTCGGGGTCACCACTGCCAGCGCCGCCGGGGACCGTTTCGTCATCACCGGCCTCAAGGTCAAGACCTGGGGTGCTGAGGAAACTGCCGACCAGCTGGGCATGAACCTGATCAACACCAACGCGTCCACCTATGCCTCCACCCAATTCATGACCATCGGGGGCGTCAGCCTCTCCACGGCCAACAACTTCTGCTTCCACGTCAGCGAGGCCACCCCGACCGTTCCCACCATCACCATCACGGACTCCTCGGCCACCGCCGTCATCACGGCCGCCTCCGACATCTACCTCTGCATCCCCGGCAACGCCTCGGCCTATGGCACCGCCCCCACCTGGGACACCTCGGTCACCACGGTGAGCCTGGGCGGAACGGCCTCGGGCTCGGTCTCCAGCACCGTCTCCTACATCACCGCCGGCTCGGGCATGGTGGCTCGCTTCGACGTGACCACCAACTTCTCCGCCAGCCAGACCCTCACCATCACGGGCCTCAAGTTCTACACCCCCAGCGCGGCCTACACGACCGACTCCCTTGTCCTGGCCTACCCCACCGCCTCCGCCTTCACCGGTCCGGCCAAGACCCAGATCACGGCCGTGGACAGCAAGGTCTTCGTCATCGACACCCACAAGATCACCATGAGCGCCGTCATGACCGTGGCCGCCAGCGCCTCGGCCTCCACCATCCCCCTGATCTCCATCACCGGGGCCAGCACTGCCACCACCGACATCACCGCCGGAAGCGACATCCGCCTCATCATCATGGGCAGCAGCACCACCTCAGTCAGCGGGGGCTCCACTGGCCGTGATAACCTGAGCTTCACCAGCGGCCTGACCCCGACCGTCGAGTCGCCCACCGCCTTCGGAGGCACCGGCGTGGTCACCACGACGGCCACACCGACTTTCGATCAGCAGAACGGCTACGGCGGCCGCATGTTCCGCATGAACGTCACCACGGCCTTCGCCTCGGGTGACCTCTTCCGCATCAGCAACATGACCATCAACAACGGCACCTCGACGGCCACCAAGCTCTACATCGGGCTGATCGTCAGGGCCTATACCGCCAACGCCGACACCTCCGTCTGGGGTCCCGTGATCAGCATGGTCACGGAAGCTTCCGCCACGGGCGGTAGCGACACCGTCGTCGGCACCAGCGGCGGCGGGGGATGCTTCCTCCGCACGGCCGGCCGGCAGTCCGCGAAGTAGGGCACTTTTCTCCAACCCCCACCCCCCTTCCACAGGGGGTGGGGGTTTTTCGTTTAACCCTCCCACTCCGCTTCATCTTTGCTTGACCCGAACCGCAACGCGGAGGAGAATGTCGTCCATTGCTTAGCCCGACTGCTCGATGGCAAAAAAAGGGGGATGAGACTATGCGGATGGCGAGCCTTCTGAAGGGTCTCTGTGGCGTCGCTCTGGCCCTGCTCTCCCTCGCGTGGATCTCGCCGAACCCGGCCCAGGCGGCCACCACCGTCGATATGCTCTGGGACGCCTCGTACACCGCCACCTCCGACGCCACGGCCACGGCCCTCGAGTTCCCTCCCATCCTCATCGCCAACGACGGCACCCACACGGTCCTCAGCGACATCCGCTTCATCATCCCCAGCACCTACCAGATGGCCTGGGACAGTTCGGACACCAGCGTCGAGATCCTCGTCAGCAGCGCAGCGGGCACCATCTCCAGCACCGTCAGCTCCTTCCTCGCTTCCGGGAACGGCCGGGTCGTCCAGTTGAACCTGACGAGCAACACCTGGGTGACCTGTGACCGCTTCCTCGTGACCGGACTGGGCACGAGAACCTGGACCTCGGACTGCACCTCGGCCACCGTGGGGATCTCCTGGGACCTTGACAGCACGGCCAATGCCTCCAGCAACCAGACCTTCACGAACTGGCGGGGAAGCTTCGCCTCCGCGAACAACTTCTCCTTCAAGGTGGGCGACCCGACCCCCACCCTTCCCAGCGTCACGGTGACCGAGTCCACCAGCGGACCTACCATCATCACCCAGGCGAATGCCTTCACCCTGGTCATCCCCGCAGTGGCGGCCTATGGCACCTCCCCCACCTGGGACACGAGCCTGACCATCGGCAGCCTCACCTTCAGCGGTTCCGCTTCCGGCCGGGTGAACACTTCCACGGCCCTGACCGGTGCAGGAACAAGGGCCCTGACCATCCCCCTGCTCACCAGCTTCCTGAACGGGGAAACCCTGACCATCACGGGCCTGCGCTTCGGCACGATCACCGCCGCCTACACGGCCGACTCCCTGGAGCTCTCCGTCGACGCCGGCACGACGGTGAGCGCCCTCGATAAACGCCTCTTCGCCATCAGCCCCCCTTCCATCTCGGTGAACGCCATGCCGACCACCAGCGTGTCGGCCAGCGGCGAGGAGTTGCGCACGACGACCGCCGCCGATAACGTCACCGTCACCCTGACGGACGTGAACGGAGGCGCCTTCACGGTGAACTCCGACATCCGTCTCGTCATCCTGGGCAACGCCAACGTGGGCAACAACGCGAACGGCCGGGACAACCTGACCTGGGTCTCTCCCATCGCCGTCACCCTGACCGTGGGAGGCTCCGGAAGCGGCAACGTCAGCACCACCCTGCTGGGATCCGCGGATCGCGGGAACACCAGTGCTGCCGCCAGCAGCGGCGGCCGCACCTTGTCCATCAGCGTGACCACTGCCTTCTCAGCTACCCAGGACCTCACCATCACAGACGGCCTGAGGCTCAGCAACAGCCTTGCCATCGCGACTCAGGTCTATCTCGGTCTGGTCAAGAGCAGCTTCGGCTCGGGTCATAGCCGCACAGCGGCATTCGGATACATCGTCTCCATCACCACGCCCCAGAACCTCACCGGGGGCGGGGCCGGCACGACAGGCTCGACCACGGGAACCGGCGGAGGGGGCGTCTGCTTCCTGCGCACGGCAGGCAGGCAATCGGCCAAGTAGATCCCGATCCGGGAGGCGTCAGGCTTTCCGCTTGACGCCTCCCCTTCCTCCCTCTAGGATCCCCTCCCCATGGTCCGCATCCGACTGATGAGACTCGGCAAGCGCAAGCAGGGCAGTTTCCGCCTCTGCGCCACCGATTCGCGCACCCCCCGGGACGGCGCCTCCCTCGAGACCCTCGGGTGGTACGACCCCCAGGCCAAGGACGAGACCAAGCGCCTCCTGTTCAAGCCCGACCGCATCCGCCACTGGCTGTCCAAGGGGGCCCTCCCCACCGAGGCCGCCGCCTCCCTCCTGCGCAGCCAGAAGATCACCAAGCCCTAGTTTCCCAACGCTCTTGAGGATCCACCTCCTCACGCTCTTCCCGGAGGCCCTCACGGGCTTTCTGGAGCATTCCATCCTCGGCCGCGCCCGCGCCAAGGGTCTCCTGGAAGTCGACTTCGTCAATCCCCGCGACTTCAGCCGGGACCCCCACCGCAAGGTGGACGACCGCCCCTACGGCGGCGGCGCCGGTATGGTCCTCACCCCGGAACCGGTCTTCCTGGCCATGGAGTCCGTCCGGGCCCAGGACCCTTCGACCCACGGCATCCTCCTCGATCCCCGCGGGGAACGCCTCTCACAGGCCAAGGCCAAGGCCCTGGCGGCCCTACCCTCCCTGACCCTGGTCTGCGGACACTACGAGGGAGTGGACGAACGCATCCGGACGGCCCTGGGCCTGGAGCCCCTCTCCATCGGGGACTACGTCCTGAGCGGCGGGGAAGGGGCCGCCCTGGTGGTGGTCGACGCCGTGACCCGCCTCCTGCCGGGGGTGCTTGGGGACCCGCTCTCACTCTCGGAGGAGAGCTTCTCCGGAGGGGACGCTCTCCTCGAATACCCCCAGTTCACCCGCCCGGCCAGCTTCCGGGGGCTGGAGGTTCCTGAGGTGCTTCGCGGCGGCGACCACGGGGCCATCGCCGCCTGGCGGCGCGAACAGTCCGAACGGCAGACGCGCAAGCGATAGCCCGATTTTCGAGCCCATTTTCGCGCGCCCGCAAAGTCCTTCGAGCGGATTTCGAGGGCGCGAGAGGCCATGGATGGCCGTAGCGCCCTCGTCCCTCGGAGCAGGCCTCGGATGGCGTGCGGGAATGAGCGAGAAGGACTTTGCGGGCTATCTCAGAGCCAGGCTGCGGCGGACTTCGCCCAGTAGGTGCAGACCACGTCGGCGCCGGCGCGCCGGATGGCGGTCAGGATCTCCATCGCCGCGCGGCGCTCGTCCAGCCAGCCGCGGCGGGCGGCGGCGGCCACCATGGCATACTCCCCGCTCACCGAATAGGCCGCCACGGGAAGCCTGGAGCGCTCCCGCACCGCACGGATCAGGTCCAGGGCGGACAGGGCCGGCTTGACCATCAGCAGGTCCGCCCCTTCGGCCTCGTCGAGCAGGGCCTCCCGGACGGCTTCCCGCGCATTGGCAGGATCCATCTGGTAGCTGCGGCGGTCCCCACGGGCCGGCGCGGAGCCCGCCGCCTGGCGGAAGGGCCCGTAGAAGGCCGAAGCGTGCTTGACGGCATAGGACAGGATCCCCGTGTTGGCAAAGCCGCCCCGGTCCAGGGCCTTGCGCAGGACTCCCACCCGCCCGTCCATCATGTCCGAGGGGGCGACCAGATCAGCCCCGGCCGCCGCCTGGGCAAGGGCCGATTCGGCCAGCCGCTGGAGACTGGGGTCGTTCATGACCTCGAAGCCCCCTTCGGAGCGTTGGTCGGGCCTGATCAGGCCGCAGTGGCCATGGTCGGTGTAGCTACAGAGGCAGGTGTCGCTGATCAGGACCAGGTCCTTCCCCACGGCGGAACGGGCCCTGCGCAGGGCCCTGGGGACCACGCCGTCGGGATCCACTGCACCGGGCGCGTCAGGAGCTTTTCCTGCGGGCAGGCCGAAGATCAGGAGCCCCCCCAGGCCCAGGCGGGCGGCGGTCTCGGCCTCACGGGCCAGGTCCTCCAGGCCGAGCTGGGCGTGCCCCGGAAGGGCCGGGATCGGACGGCGGCCCTTACGGACATCCCGGACGAAGACCGGAAGGACCAGATGCCTGGGGGAGAGGTCGGTCTCCCGTACCAGGCGCCTCAGCGCCTCGGTACGGCGCAGGCGGCGGGGACGTTCCTCGGGAAAGGGCACAGGGGCCCCTTAGACGGGGCTTCCACCGGAGCAGTCGTAGACCCAGGCCTGGTCGGCCGCAGGCTGCTGGTGGAGTTCCTCGGGACGGAAATAGAGGGCGATCTCCTGGGCGGCGGCCTCAGGGGAATCCGAACCATGGACGAGGTTGAGGCCGTCGGAGATGGCCAGATCCCCCCGGATGGTGCCGGGAACGGCCTTGGAGCCGAAGGTGGCCCCCATCAGGGAACGGGTGACGGCGATGGCGTTGCGGCCGCGGAGGACCAGGCCGATCACGGGGCTGGAGGAGATGTAAGCGATGAGGCCCGGGTAGAAGGGCTTGCCCTTGTGGGCGGCGTAATGGCGTTCTGCCGTCTCCCGGGGGATCTGGATCATCTTCAGGGCGACGATCTGAAGGCCCTTGGCCTCGAAACGGCCGAGGATCTCCCCCACCAGCCTGCGCTTGATGCCGTCGGGTTTGATGAAGACAAGGGTGTTTTCCATGGTTTCCTAGAATGCCTTCTAGAATACCTTAAGGGAGGCCTTGGATTCCTGCAGGACGGTGACGACGAGGCCGACGAGGCCCAGGACCCCTGCAAAGATCACCAGGGGAAGGCCGAAAAGGGCCTCTCCGGGGTGGGCGTCGGACAGGGCGGCGTACGCGACCGTCAAGCCGATGGCAAACACGAACAGGGAAGCCCCCACGACGGTCAGGAGGCGCTCGCGTGCGGCAAGACGCTCGATGGCCGCCATCTCCCCTTCTTCGGGAAGCTGGGCGCCATGCTCACAGTACGGGCAGACGATCCTGCCGTCCGGCAGGTCCCTCAGGCAGGTCCTGTGGTGGAGATTGCAGATGCTGCAATGGACGGGTACCCGCATGGGGGAGGATCTTAACCAGCCCCACGGCCGCGGGTCAAAGGCTGTTTGCGAAGGGCGCTTCTGAGCGTGGCGATCAGGCCGTCCAGGGTATGGATCCTGGCCTCGGCGAAGGGCTTGAGCCCCTGGCGCCTCAGGGCCGCGGAGGTCTCGGGCCCGATCGAGATGAGCCGGGTCCGGCATCGGAGGGAGGCCTTGCGCAGGGATGCGGCAAAGGAGACGGCTGCCGAGGAGGAGGCCAGGAGCACCGCATCCAGCCGGCCCTCCCGGAGAGGTTCCAGGGCTTGAGCGGACAAGGAGGCCGCCAGGGTCCGATAGGCCGTCACGGCCTCGACACGGGCGCCCAGAGCCTCCAGACCGGTTTGCAGGGCCTGAGGGGCGATGTCCGAACGGGGCAGGAGGATGGAGCCCGGCCGTCGGCCCCGGAAGGCCTTCAGCAGTCCTTGCGTCGAGCTGTCCCGGGGCAGGAGATCGGGAGTCATACCCAGGGACGCAAGGGCCGAGGCCGTCCCGGGGCCCAGGGCTGCGATGTGAACCCCTCCCAAGGCCCTGGCATCCCTCCCTGAAGCGGCAAGGGCCTCCCCGAGCGCGGCGGCGGCCTGGGGGCTGGAGACGACCAGCCAGTCGAAATGCCCTCCGGCCAGCCGGTCCACGGCTTGTTTCCAGGGTCCGGCGGAACGGGGCGGGGCGTGACGGATGCAGGGAATCGGCAGGACCGTGGCGCCCAGCTCTTCCAGCCGGCGGCTCAACTCCGACGCGCGTTCCGGCGAGCGGGTCACGCCTACCGTGCGACCGGACAGGGGGCGGCGGGCCCATGCCTTCCCCAGCGGAGCCAGTCTGGACCTCATTCGGACCACTTCCCCTACCACCACCAGGGCCGGGGTCCCCAGATGCTGGGCCCTGCGGGGCAGGGTCGCCAGGGTCCCGACCACCACGTTCTGGTCAGGAAGGCTCCCGGAGCGGATGGCCGCCGCTGGGGTGGAGGGGTGCATGCCATGGGCCCTGAGGTTCCTGGAGATGCTGCCGAGGGCCTTCATGGACATGAAGAAGACCAGGGTCCCCGGGAAGTGGGCCAGGGAAGCCCAGGCGATGGCATCCTCCTTGCCGGACTGGGCATGTCCTGTCACGAAGGCCACGGCCGAGGCCAGGCCCCGGTGGGTGACGGGGATGCCGGCCAAGGCCGGGACGGCATTTCCGCTGCTGACCCCCGGGATCACGCGGAAAGGCACTCCGGCGAGGCGGCAGGCTTCGGCCTCCTCCCCCCCGCGTCCGAAGACGAAGGGATCCCCGCCCTTGAGGCGGATGACGGAGAGGCCACGACGGGCATGGGAGATCAGGATGCGGTGGATCTGCTCCTGGGGAAAGCGGTGCTGGCCGGCGCGCTTGCCGGCGTACATGCGGCGGGCGGAAGCCGGGGCCAGGGCCAGGACGCGGCCATCGACCAGGGCATCGTGGACCACCACGTCGGCCGAGGCCAGGGCATCCCGGCCGGCCAGCGTGAGGAGGCCGGGATCCCCGGGGCCGGCGCCCAGCAACACGACCTCTCCCCGTCGCCTCACGGTTTCGGTTCCTCCCAATAGCACCGAAGAGAATCCGGCAATCCCGGACCGGACCCGGAGAAAGGAACCCCGTAACCTCCTAACAGTCTCAGGGAGACTCGACGATTGCCAAGATAGTGATAGACATCCCCCTCCCTCCAAAGGTCGAGGGTGCCATCGGCATCGCCCCACTCCCAGAAGATCAAGGACATGTCCAGGAGCGTCAGCAGATCATCCCGATCCCAGGGTGCGAAGGCCTGTCCCAAACTGGCTTCTAGTTTCTGCTTGAGGGCTTTTCCCTCCGCAGGAAAGGGCGTAAAGAGGATCTTGAGTCGCCCGTTTTCCCAGGTCCGTTGAAGGTGGGAAGCCTCAAGCGTCGCATACTCCCGGTAGGCTTCAGCGATCCTCAGGTCGGCCTCGCGGGTTTCCTTTTGAGTGAACCCGAGGCGTTGCACGATATCACCATTCAGGCTTGGAACCCCATCCTTCCAGTTCAGGGCACTACCCCAGAGGTGCCTCCTCATCCGGACATGAACCCGAAACGTGTTGGTGAGGACCTGGAGCAGGCCAAACTCGACACACCGGAAACCGGAAGGATCCAAGACGAGGTCCTGTTCCTTCCAACGGGCATTGCAGGGAACCTCGAAGCGCCATCCCTTCACCTTGATCGAGAGGTCCCCGCCCCCACCGCCGACACCACAGTGATCCCCCATCAGGTAATCTTCCGGACACTTCCAGAAGTCTTCCGTGCGCTGGGGAGCGGACAAGCGCACCTCAGCTGGTGTATTCCCGATGGGGTTGCCATAGACCTGGACATCGGCAAGCGGCGGGTTTGACTCCACCACCATGAAAACCCGAGGCGGCAACATCAGGATAACCATCAGGTAGGAGATAACCATGACCAATAAAAACACTGCGACGGAAAGCATCTTCATCCAACGTGGCCATCCGCGCCAGATTGCCAACAGACTCATCCCTTCCCTCCATACCGCTTGAGGAGCTCCAGTCGGATCCTACGGGCCAGGGCAGGCGAAGTCCCGCCGGTGCTGACGGCCACGGCGAGGGCCCCCTTTCGGAAAACCGAGGGCACGTGATAGTCGCAATCCCCTGCGTCGTCCACCCGGTTGACCAGGGCGCCCGCGGCCCTGGCCTCCCGGGCGATGCGGGCGTTGAGGGCCACATCGTCCGTGGCCGCCACCACCAGGAGCCTCCGGCGGACGTCCGATGCCCGATACGGGCGCTTCAGGCGACGGACCCCGGCCGGAAGCGGATCCGAGAATACTGGAGCCACCACCACCACGCTGGCCCCGGCGGCATGCAGGCCCCTGGCCTTGCGGATCCCGACGGGCCCGGCGCCCACGACCAGGACGCTTCGGCCCTTCAGGTTCAGGAAGATGGGATAGAGAGGCATGGGAGGCGGGTATTCTAGCGGGGATGGCCCTTCCCCTCACCGTCATCCTCCTCGCCGGCGGCGCCTCGCGCCGGATGGGCCGGGACAAGGCCCTCCTGAGGATACGGGGACAGCGGGCAGTGGATTTCCTGGCTTCGCACTACGCGAAACTGGCCCTGGGCGGGGTCCTCGTGGCCGCCGGAAGGCGGAGGATCCCCAACCTGGTCTTTCCCCAGTTCCCCGATCCGGAAGGCCCCCGAGGCCCTTTGGCCGGCCTGGAAGCGGGCCTGGAGGCCTCTCGATACCCCTGGGTCCTGCTGGTGGCCTGCGATCAGGACCTCCTCCCCGCGAAACTCCTCACCCTGCTCTGGAGGGGGCGCCGGAGGGCAAAGGCCGTCCGTCTGGCATCGAACCCCATGCCGGGCCTCTACCACCGGACCCTGCTTCCCCGGATCCACCGGCTGCGTCTGCAAGGGAAAGGCCCCGGGGCCCTCCCCTCCAGGATGCTGAAGGGCGGAATCCCTGCATCCTGGAATACCCCACGGGAGCTTTCGGACTGGCTCCGCCCCCCCCTTCCGCTAGAATGAGCGGCGTGCCCTCCCAGCCTGCCACTCCGGCGGCGCTTCCAGACCTGGCCGGGATCCTCGATCCGGTGTCCAGGGGTCTTGCCCGCGTCGAGGAATCCCTGGGCAGCCAGGCTGACGGGCGCTACCGCCTCCTCAACGAGCTGGGTACCCACATCCTGGGCTCCAAAGGCAAGCGCCTCAGGCCCGCCCTGGTCCTGCTCTCCAGCGGCCAGGGGGAGAACCCCTCCGACGACCTGATCAAGCTGGCCACCGTCGTGGAACTCCTCCATACCGCCACCCTGGTCCACGACGACATCATCGACGACGCCGAGGTCCGCCGCAGCCGCTCCACCGCCAACGCCAAGTGGGACGACGAGATCGCCGTGATCTTCGGGGACTTCCTGTTCGCCTCGGCCTTCTCCCTCATCAGCACCTTCCAGAACCCCATCGTCTCCCGCGTGCTGTCGGGCGTCACTTCCGACCTCTGCAAGGGCGAGCTCTGGCAGCTCCAGGACCGCTTCGGCCGCTCCATCCCCTCCGAGGAGCGGTACCTCTCCATGATCCGCCTCAAGACGGCCACCTTCCTGGCGGCCTGCTGCCAGCTCGGCGCCGTGGTCGGCGGATCCTCGGAGGACGACTCGGCCCCCTTCGAGCGCTACGGCCTCAACCTGGGCATGGCCTTCCAGATCGTGGACGACTGCCTCGACGTCGTCGGCGAGGAGGGGAGCATGGGCAAGTCCCTCGGCACCGACATCACCACGGGCAAGCTGACATTACCGTTCTTACGCCTTTTGGAAGAACTGTCCCCCACCGAACGGGCCGTATTGGAAAAGGACTACTGGGCCCGCCTCGGGGACCCGGCCTTCAAGACCACGGTCCAGGACCTCCTCAAGGGGCACCGCGCCATCGACTCCACCTACCGGACGGCGGCGCGCTACGTGGACATGGCCCGTGGCGAGATCGCCGAAACGCGGGCCCCTTTCCGTGCCCAGCTCCTCTCCCTGGCGGACTACTTCCTCGCCCGGAAGGTCTGAGACCCCCATGCGGGGCCCGATCTTCTCCCTTCTCGGCGCCCTCCTGGGAGTTGCCCTCTGGGTAGGCATCTCCCTCCTTCCCATCCCCGTCTTCCTGGCCGGAGTGGCGGCGGCCGCCGCGGGCTTCACGACGGGATTCGGGATGCGCCTTGGAAAGCCCGAAGCCGTCACAAGCCAAAGGCTGATGGCCGTCGCCTTCTCTGCCTTCTCCGTCGTCCTGGGCAGGTATACAACCTTCCTGTGCAACACCAGCAGGATCCGCCTTCCGGACGACTCCTGGGCGGCACCGCTCTGGCATGACCCCGCCACCCTGAGATTCTTCCTGACCCAGCACATGACCGGCTGGCTCCCTCTCCTCCTGTTCGCAGTCGCGGGATGGTTCGCCTGGAGCAGTTCGCGCAAATAGCCCTTCCCAGAGCCCCTTCATGGAATACCTCATCGACGCCTATAACCTCCTCCATGCCTGGGACCGGGCCCTCCCGGCCAAGGACGACCTCGAATCCGCCCGCACCCGCCTGCTGGACGCCCTGGCGGACTATGCCGAGGACTCGGAGAGCCGCATCGTCACCGTCTTCGACGGGATCGACCTTCCCTACCCCGACAGGACCACCCACCGGGGCGTCTCGGTCCACTTCTCCCGTTCCCCCAAGGATGCCGACCGCCTGATCGCCGAGCTTCTCCGGAAGACCGACCATGCCCGCGAGACGGCGGTGATCTCCTCGGACCGGGCCGTGAGGGCCGCTGCCAAGGCCGCCGGGGCCCAGTCCATCCCCTCGGACGAGTTCGCCCAGATCCTCCGGGCCCGCGTCCAGGCGCCGACGCCACGGAATTCCGGCGCCACGGCCCTCTCCGAGAGCGAGGTCCAGGACTGGGCCAGGACCTTCGGCGTCCGCCCCGAGGAGGGTGCCATCCCCTCCCCCGTGAAGCCCCTGAAGAAGAGACGATGACGCTCCTGCCGCTGATCCCGCGAGGGATCCTGAGGCTGACCGGCCCGGACCGGGTCAAGTTCCTCCACGGCCTGACGACAGGGAACGTCAAGGCCCTCAAGCCCGGGGAGTCGCATCGTTCGCTCCACACCAGCCCCAAGGGCAGGGTCCTGGCCCTGCTGGGCGTCTATGCCGAGAGCGACGCCCTCTGGGTGGAGACGGATGCGGATCGCCTCGCCTGGCTCAAGGCCTCCTGGGAAAAGGTCATCATCATGGAGGACGTGAAGATCGAGGACCGTTCGACGGAACTCCTTGTGACTGCCCTGGCCGGACGGAGCTCACCCTTCCCTCAGACCCCGGACATGCCGATCTGCCTTCCCTTCTGCCGCACGGGCCCCGGGATCGAGGTGTGGGCGACCCCCCACGAAACGGCGATCTTCCGCGATGGCCTGTGCAAGACCGGAACCCCTCTCCTGGACGAGGCCGGGGAGGAGGCCCTGCGCATCGCCAACGGCATGCCCCGCTACGGCGTCGACCTCACGGAGGAGAACCTACCCCAAGAGGGCGGCCTGGACGAGGACACGGGCTGGATCAGCTATTCCAAAGGCTGCTACGTGGGTCAGGAGCCCATCGCCCGCCTCCACCACCTGGGCCAGGCGGCCCAGAGGCTGGCCCTGCTCAAGGTTCCGGAAGGAGAGATCCTCCCGCCTGGAACTCCTGTCCTCTCCGGAGAGTCCCCCGCCGGACGCGTCACCAGTTCCTGCCCGGGCATGGCCCTGGCCATGCTGAAGAGGGCCTTTCTGGCGACCGGAGCGAAGCTTGAGGCAGGCGGGATGGCGGATCTAACGCCGATACCATAGAAAACAGGCCCTCCGGCTCCTCAAGAGCCAGGGGCAGAGGTTGAGCACCAGGAACTGGAGCCCGAAGCGAAAGATCGCCCTCCCTTCCAGGCGCCGGGCCGAGGTCTCCACCGGATGATCCGCCAGGATGATGAACGGGAGCCCCCGCGCGCGTCCCCAGCGTTTGAGGGCCCGGGAGAACCAAAGCTCCTCCGAGGCGAAGTAGCGCTCGTCGAAGCCGCCTGTCGCCTGCCAGGCCTCGCGAAGGCAGAACAGGAAGGAGCCGGCCGCCAAGCCCATTCTCCTGGAGATCAGGTTCCATGGGGCGACGACCGCACGCAGGAGAGGTCCGGCTCCCAGGAGCTTCAACAGGCTTCCCCCTCCGACAGCCTTTCCGGAAGCCAGGGCCTTCACGGCCGCCCGGACCAGGGGGACGGAGACCAGGGTATCCGCATCGACGAAGATCAGGTACTTCCCTGTGGCCTCGGAGGCCCCCCGGTTGCGGGAACGGGCGATCTGACGGAAGGGCTCGGGCACCACCCGGGCGCCTGCGGCGAGCGCGATGGCCGCCGTGGCGTCCGTGGAGGCGTTATCCGTCACCAGGACTTCCCACTCCAGGCCCGTCGACCTGGCGGCCTCCAGGATGGCCGTGAGCGTCGCGCCGATGCGCTGGGACTCGTTGTAGGCCGGCACCACGAAGGAGAGGTCGGTCAATGGATCGGGGTCGGCCCCGTCTCGGGCGGCTTGCCCACGGTCCCTGGAGGCAAGGGGGGAGGCGCCACGGCCTTTCCCTCCAGGATCTGGGTCTGGTCCCACATCCGCTTCCTCAGATGCAGGTCCCCGTTCTTCTGTGCCACCAGCATGCCGTCCTGGTAGGTCTTCATGGCCCCGACCTTGTCCCCGGACTTCTGCTGGGCGAGACCCAGGAAGAGGAAGCAGGCGGCATAGTCCGGCTTGATGGTCAGGACCCTGCGCAACTCCCCGATGGCCTCGGCGAACATCGCGTCCGCCTCGGGGCCGTCCCCGCGGCCCTCGGCCAGGGTCCCGCAGTCGAAGTAGGCCTTTCCCAGCCCGAAATGGCTGATCTCCCCGTCCGGATCCACCGTGACGAAGTACTTGAACTGCTCGATGCGCTTGCGGCTGACCTCATCCATGCCGTGATCCTACCCGATGCTCCTGCGGTACGGCCAGCAGGGGCTCCGAGAAGAGCCGGCCGTCCCGCCAGAGGAGGCGCTTGAGCCAGCGTTTGTCGTCCCGCTCCGGGAAGTCCGCACGGAAGTGTACCCCGCGGCTCTCCTCGCGGGCCAGAGCCGACTCGGTCAGGGCATGCGCCAGGACCAGGAGGTTCTGGAGTTCCCAGCCTCCCGGATCCGGGAAGACGGCCGTGAACAGGTAGCGCTCCCAGAAGAGGATCTGGCGAAGGGCCTCGGTCAGTCCGGTGGCATCGCGTTCGATCCCCACCCTGCGCCAGCAGAGAGAGCGCAGGGCATTTCGGGCATCGGCGAGGTCCATGGGCTCGCCTCCTCCACTGCGGGGACGGGCGACGCCGGCCAGACGGCCCCCGCGACGCGCGGGGAGGGCGGAGACCGCCGCCAGGGCCGCCCGGCGGCCGAACACGAGGCCCTCCAGCAGGGAGTTCGAGGCGAGACGGTTGGCGCCGTGGAGGCCCGTCAGGGCAGCCTCCCCGCAGGCATAGAGACCAGGCAGACCTGACCTGCCCGACAGATCCACCCTCACTCCCCCGATCCAGTAGTGCGCGCTGGGGCGGACCGGGATGAAATCGCGGTCCGGATCCAGGCCGAAGGCCCGGCAGATCTTGGTCATCTGGGGAAAGCGCCGGGATGCACGGCTGCCCTTGAGGCGGGTCAGGTCCAGATAGGCCTGGGTGTCGCCGGTGCGGCGCATGCGCTCCACGATGGCCCGGCTGACCACGTCCCGGGGGGCCAGGTCGGCGGAAGCGTGGAAGGAGGACATGAAGGCGACCCCGTTGCGGTCGCGCAGGACGCCCCCCTCCCCTCGGGCCGCCTCGGAGATGAGCATGCGCGTGGCGCCTGCCACGTAGAGGGTGGTCGGATGGAACTGCACGAACTCCAGGTCCCCCACCTCGGCCCCGGCCCTCAGGGCCATGGCGATCCCGTCACCCGTGACCACATCGGGATTGGTAGTCTCGCGATAGAGCTGGCCCGCCCCGCCCGTGGCCAGGATCACCGCACCGGCAGAGAGGGCCTCGACGGTCCCTCTCGGAGAGGCGGTCAGCACGCCCCGGATGACGCCCGAATCGTCCTTCAGGAGATCGAGGGTGAAGGTGTGCTCACGCAGGGAGATCCGGCGGTCGGCGCGGACCCGGCGAAGCAGGGTCTCCTCCAACGCCTTTCCGGTGGCATCCCCCCCGGCGTGAAGGATGCGGGGACGGGAATGACCACCCTCCAATCCGAAGGACAGTCTCCTTCCGATGCGGTCGAAGCGGAGGCCCCAGCGCATGACCTCCTGCACCGCCAGGACACCGTCCCGGACCACCGCATCCACCACCTCAGGATCCGAAAGGCCCTGGCCGGTCGACAGCGTATCCGCCAGGTGGCGTTCAACGCTATCTCCGGGGGCCATGGCGGCGGCAACCCCCCCCTGGGCATGCCCCGTGCTTCCGTCGAAGGCGGTCCGTTTGGTGACGATCAGGACACGGGCGCCCTCGGATGCCGCGGCGAGCGCAGCGCTCAGACCGGCAATCCCGCTCCCGATGACGAGGACGTCGGCAGCCGCTCTGGGCAGGGACCGAGAGGGCGGGGGAAGCAGGAAGCGCGGAAACGGGGGGGGCGGGCGGCTCAATCCATCCGCAGGATGAGGACCAGGGCGATCAGGACCAGGCACAGGAACCCCCCGACAATGCCGGCCAGAAGGGCCGCCGACATCACGGTGGCTCCGGTGTCGAAGGCCTGGAGCTTCTCGGTGACCTCGGCGCGGAGGGCCGCGTCCCTGGGCTCCAGCTTGAGGATCATCTGGTACTGCGCGGCGGCCTTCTCGGAATCGCCCAGGGATTCGAACTTGCGGGCGTTGGCCAGATGCAGGCTGCTCTGCTTCTGGATGGCCTTGTCCAGGTAGCCGTCCAGCTCGCCGCGGCGGGAGGGATCCGCGGCCTGGGCCTTGCGCCAGGCCTGGATGGCGTCCGGGAAGCGGCCGCTCTTGTAGGCGGCCTTCCCCTGTTCGATGAAGACCCCGAACTCCTTGACCGCAAAGAGGTCCTTGTCGGCTGGCATGGCGGACTACCCCCCCACCGCTTCGGCGGAGGCGATGGCATCGGCCCATCCCTCGTCGTAGAGCATCTCCGGCGCATGGAGATGGCCGTTTCGGAAGGCCAGGATCAGGGCCTGGGAGACGGCAGCGTCGAACTGGCGGCCGGCCATGGTCTGGAGCTCCTTGAGGACCTCCTTGGGCGGAAGGCCCGCACGGCCCAGGCCCCCGGTGGTCGTCAGGTTGTCGTACCAGTTCGTCAGCATCACGATGCGCCCCGGCAGCGGGATCTCGTCACCCTTGGCGCCGCTCGGGAAACCGGAGCCGTCCATGCGTTCGTGGTGGTACTTCACCCCCACCGCGAAGTCGGCCATGGCGGGGACCCGCTCCAGGAGGCGCTCCCCCATCAGGATGTGCTCGGAGGGGATCCTGACGCCGGATTCCTTCTTCGCATCCGCGGCAACGGAGCGCATCGCGATCTTGCCGACGTCATGGAGAAGGGCGGCCAGCTGGATGCGGTGGGCCTCGCCGTCGGGAAGCCCCATCTGCTTGGCAACGGCCAGGGAGTAGGCGGCGACACGTTCGGAATGGCCCTTGGTCTCAGGATCCCGCATCTCCACCACGGAGACCAGGGCCCGCACCATCTGCAGGACGCTGGCACGCTGGCGCTCGTGCACGACGGCATTCTCCAGGGCGATCCCGGCCTGCATCCCGATGGCGGCAACCAGCTCGAGGTCCTCGGAGCGGAAGGGATGGGCCCCCGACTTCCTGGCGAGGTAGAGCACGCCACGGACCGTCTCGTGGGAAACCAGGGGGGCGCAGAGGACCGGACCGATCCGGTGCATCACGACCGAGCGCTGGTCCCTGAAACGGGTGTCGCTCAAGGCCTCGGACGTGATGAGGGCCCGAGACTCCTGCATGACCTGGCGGGCAATGGAACCGGAGACCTTGATCGGCTGGCCCCAGGAGGCCTGGGAGACGAGGGCTCCCTTGTGGGGGTCCTTGAGGAAGACATAGCCGGAGTCGGCCTTCACCGCGGCGGTCGACAGTTCCAGGACCCTCGACAGGAGGGGGCGGGCCTCCCGCAAGGAGGCGATGGCCTTGCTCACCCGGTAGAGGGTCTCCAGGCTGCCCCCCTCCTTCTCGGAATGGCGGCGATCGAGGGAGTCCAGGTTGAACTCGATGGTGGTGGAAAGGCGCTGATCCTCGGGGAGGAACTCGGGCGCTAGCTCCGCCGTAGGCGCGGTGGCGGCTCCGGTCTCGAAGACCAGGACGGTCTCGCCGATGCGGATCTGGTCGCCTTCCTTGAGAAGCTCCTCCTCCGCACGCTGGTCGTTGACGAAGGTGCCGTTCTTGCTGCCGAGATCCCGGACGAAGTGCATGTCGCCCACGCGGAAGAACTCGGCGTGTCGACGCGAGGCGGAGAGGTCCATCAGGGTCAGGCCCTCCCCGGGATCCCGGCCCACCACCAGGGGGTGCTCGTCCAGGGGGACCAGATGCCCCTGCTGGGGACCCTGCTTGACGCGGATGTTCGGCATCAGATGCCCTCCGTGAGGAGCCCGTCGGTCATGCGCACCGCCCGGCGCGCCCTGCGGCCCAAAGCCTCGTTGTGGGTCACGACCAGCACGGCCGCCCCCTCCTTGGCCAGATCCTCCAGGAGGCGGATGATACCCTCCCCGGACTGGGAATCCAGGTTTCCGGTGGGCTCATCGGCCAAAAGGACTGCGGGCCTGTTCATGAGCGACCGGGCCACGGCCACCCGCTGGCGCTCCCCTCCGGAGAGCTGGGCGGGACGGTGGGCGGCGCGAGGGGTCAGTCCTACACGGTCCAACAGCGATTCGGCCCTTGCGAGGATCTCCCGCCGGGCTCCCAGCCAACTGCTTCCGGATCGCGCGATGCGGGCCGGAAGCATCACGTTCTCCAGGGCACTCAGCTCGGGTGACAGGTGGAAGGCCTGGAAGATGAAACCGATCCGGGCGTTGCGCAGGTGGGCCTGCTCCGCAGCGCCGGTGGAAGAGGCCGGCCGGCCGTCCAAGACGACCTCTCCCGCATCAGGGCTTTCGAGCAGGCCCAGGCAATGCAGAAGGGTGGACTTCCCGCATCCGGAAACGCCCAGGATCGGAAGGAACTCCCCCGCCTCCACGGACAGGTGCACACCGCGGAGGACCTTGACCGGCCCCGCCCCGGACGGGAAGGATTTCTCCAGTCCCTTCCCTTCCAGGACGGGCCTAGCCATTGCGCAGGGCCTCGGTAGGGTGAAGGCGGGTGGCCCGCCAGGCCGGCCAGAGCGCGGCGAGGGCGCTGGCCAGGACGGCCCCTCCGGCGATGGCGACGACGGCTCCGGGACGGATCAGGACGGGAATGCCGTCCGTCCCATAGGCCCTGGCCATGTAGAAGCCCTCCCATCCCAGGGTGGACATCAGCCATGCGTTCACGCCGTTGATGTGGTGCAGGAAGGGCAGGCCCAGCGCCACGGCCAGGGAGGCGCCGACCAGGCCGATGGCCGTGCCCGAGAGCAGGAAGATCCCCGCCACGCCCAGGCGCCCTCCACCGAGGGCCTTGAGAAGGCCGATCTCGCCGATCTTGTGCGTCACCTGCATGTTCAGGACGGCCAGGATGCCGAAGCCGGCCAGCACGATCATGAAGGCCATGATGACCGCGATGATCTGGTTCTCCACCGCCAGCATCTCCACCTGCTGCGCGGCGATGCGGCTCCAGCCCATGGCCCGGTAGTCGGGTCCCAGGGCGTCCTGGATGGCGATGGCGGCGGCCCGGTCGTCGATCCCATCGGCGAGGCGGACATGGAGGCGGTTTGCGCAGGGCGGATGGTTCAGGCGGAACAGGCGCTGGGCCTGGGCCAGGGGCAGGTAGACCCCCATGGCATCCTCCCAGTACGAGCGGGAGAGGAAGCGCCCGGCAACCTTTCCCGACACGCGGCTGACCGAAGGCATCGTGGGCGTGGGGGAGTAGGAGGGGGACTCCGCTGCGGTAACGAAGTCCACCTCGTCGCCCTCCTCCCCGATGTCCAGATGCTCCCCCAGGAAGACGGCGGCCCCGTCCGTGGACGAGGGGGGCCAGGTGACCGCCTTCTTCCTCTTGGCCTCCACGAAACGCCTCAGTTCGCGGGAGGCCTCGGGATCGGCGTAGTCCAGGCCATAGATCTGGACGCCCCGGGAATAGGAGCCCTGACGGATCAGTCCCGCCCCCTCCACCACCGGCCAGGCCGCCTTGACCCCGGCCACGGCACGGATCCTTCCGCACAGGACGCCGGTCTCGTCCATCCTCAGGCCATGAGGCCTCGATACGATGACGTCCGAAAGCGGACCGCGAAGGGTCCTTCGGGTGAAGTCCTCCAGACCCCACATCACGGAAAGCACCACCAGCATGGCGAAGACGCCGGCAAACACCATCCCGACGGCCAGATAGGTCAGCCAGAGGGAACGCAGGTACCGGGTTGCAAGGAAGAGGACGTACATCGATCTCGCACTGGACAGGATATCAGAATCCGCTACGGTACCGGCATGCCTGCACGCTTTCCGCCCTCCGCCCGCGTCCTGAAGGGCTCCGAATTCTCCCGGGCCCTCTCCAAGGGGAGAAGGCAGCGGGACGGATTCCTCTCGCTCACCGCATGTCCCAACGGCCTGGAATGCGCCCGCTTGGGTCTCGCCGTGTCCCGCAAGGCCGGCAATGCCGTCAGAAGGAACCGCATCAAGCGCCTCATCCGGGAGTCCTTCCGCCTGCGTCGTGCGGACATCCCCTCAGGATTTGATTACATCGTCAGCCCCCAGGCAGGAAGGACAGACACAAACAAGGAGGAGTGGACCCTGAAGGGGATCTCGGAAAGCCTGGTCCGCCTGGCTCGCGAGACGGGCCGGCCATGATGTCCAGGGTCCTGATCTTCCTGGTGGGGCTCTACCAGACGGGGATCTCCCCCCTGATCGGCGGAGGCTGCCGCTTCTCCCCGAACTGCTCGTCCTATGCCAGGGAGGCCCTGCTCAGACACGGCGCCATGCGCGGCATCCTGCTTGCAGGAGGCAGGATCCTGCGCTGCCACCCCTGGGGAAGGTCTGGGGAGGATCCCGTCCCCTAAGGGACGCGGTGGCCTGAGGCCAGGAAGCAGCCCGGGGCGGCCGCATTCACCCCGGCACCCGCCCCACCGCCCCAGGCGAAGACCGTGTTCCCGTAGGCCCCCATGTCCACCCGTCCCCCGTTGGGAGCCGGCTCCTGGTCGAAGGCATCGGCGGGATCCCCCGCATCCACGCAAGGGGAGTCCGGCTTCACGCGGTAGTCGCTCGGGGTCCTGGCCGTAAAGCGCGGGTCCAGGGAGATGACCCCGAGGCCCACGGAGGCGGTCCCGCCGAAATCCCCCCCGGCGTTGGCAAAGACATCGCTGAAGGTCGAGATCAGGGCGGCTCCGGAAGCCGGCCCCAGGATGCCCCGGCCGGCGTTGAACGTGATGACGTTGTTTCGCAAAACCTGTTTTTCAGATTCGTCCGACTTCTCCTCTTCCGCTTCCTTCTCCTGCTTCTTTTCCTCTCCCTTTACTTTATCTTCCTTCTCTCCCTTGTCCTTTTCTTTCTTGTCCTTCTTCTCATTCTCTTTCTTTTCTTTGTCTTTCTTGTCTTTCTTGGAATCCTCTTCGTCCGCCTTTTCCTCTTTTCCCTCTTTCACTTCCTGCTTCTTCCCTTCATTCCCCTCAATCCAGACCCCGTGCCCCGTATTGTCGGAGATCGTGCAGTTGACCACCTCGATGCCGCCGCCATTCTCCACACGCACCCCGTTCCCGAGCGCCGTGAGGATCAGGTTTTTCAGCACAGCACGGCCTCCGTGCTCCACGAACACCCCGTCCGAGCCGTGGGTGATGGTCATCATGGAGATGGCGGGAGGGGATCCGGAAGTGCCCGAAGGCACCCGGAGGACCGGCTTGTCCACGGCAAGCCCCTGAAGGATGGTGTAGCCGGGGCCAGCTCCTGCAAGAGAGACGCCCTTGGGGATCTTCAGGCTGTCGGAAATGATCACCCCCACCCCCAGGCGGACAAGATCCCCGGCGTGGGCGGCCGCAAGGGCCTCGGCCAGGGTGGAGAAACCCTGGTTGCCGATGCTGACTGCAGGACGCGGGGTGGCTGATACGGGCAGGCCGGGGGACTCCCCCCCACCGAGGCGATAGGCGACCAGGCGGAAGGTGTACTGGACGAAGTTCGATAGACCGGTGACCGTGGCCGTTTCCACACGACCCAGGACGATGGGAGTCCTCTGGCCGCCGAACTCGTCCTGCACCAGGATCCTCCAGCCGTCGAAGACCTGAGCTGCCGGATCCTGCCAGACCAGAGTCACCTGCCCATCCCCGGGGACGGCACAGAGGAACCGGGCATCCTGGAGGATTACCGCGGCGCCGCTGCGGTTCACGGTGAAGGTCTGGAGTGCGGACCAGGGGGAGAGGGCGCCGTCCGTATCCACGGCCCTCACCCTCCAGACCACGGAGGCGTCGTTGGGAACCGCCGCAAGGGTCAGGGAGGCCTGGCCCGCAGGCGTGGCATACTGGGCGTCGCAGTTCCAGTCCAGTTCCCCGTCATCATCCACCTCGACCAGGTAACGCATGGCTCCGGTCCCATGTCCCGCATCGGCGTCCAGTGCAGGCGTCCAGGTCAGGGTGGGCGTGGACGTGGTGATGTTCCCTCCGCCGGAAGGGCTGTAGGGCCCGGCCGGCATGGCCGGAGCATGGTTGCCCGTCTGGAAGGCGTAGAGGCTGCCCTTGAAGGTCCCGGTCACCACGAGGCCGTTGCCAAGGGCCGGGGAGGCGTAGATCTCCCCGTCCAGCGTCCGCGTGTCCTGCAGGGCACCGGTGTGGAGATCGAAGGTATAGAGGCGGCTGGAGATCCCCACGAACACCTGGCTCATCGAAATGGCGGGACTGGAGGCGCACCCGATGGGATCCCCGGGGGCCTGCTCCTGGTACCACCATTGCGGGAGCCCCGTGGTGGCCTGCATGCAGACCACCGAAAAGCGCGGGTTGGGGAAACCCAGGCCCTTCTGGACCCAGATCACATGATCCGCCGCCACGGCGGGGGTGGAGGGCTTGACATGATCGGCGGCAATGAAGGGGGTCTGGACCGGGAAGCTGTCGTCGTCATCCCCAGGGTAGGAGGCGGCGTAGGCTACCGCCGCCTGGTAGGCGCCCAGATCGTCCTGACGGACCCCTGCCCAGGCCGCAATGAAGGCCTGGCGGTCGGCCGGCGCCTGGGCCAGGACCTCCTGCAGGAATAGCTCGTCGAGGATGGGCGTGGAGCCCCCGGGAGTGGGCGGGGCGGCCGGATTCCCCGACCAGAGAAGGCCTCCGGTGGTGACGTCCCAGCAGTAGAGCTTGGAGTCCGCATGCCCCGGGAAGCCGAAGCAACGGCCGTACCGCATGGCCGGAGAGGAGAGCAGGACGCCGCCCGGGGTGGAGACCGACCAGAGGAGCTGGCCGGCGGTGTCCAGGGCGAAATACTGGCCCGTGCAGGTGCCGCAGCAGATCACGCCGCGGTAGTAGGATGGCGAGGAATAGATGGGCTGTCCGGTATTGTAGCGCCACATCTCGAGGCCGCTGGCCTCGCTGTAGGCGCGCAGGTCGCAGGAGGGGGATCCGACGCCGATCACCACAAGGCCCGCGGCGACCAGGGGCGAGGACATGCATTCGCCTCCGTGATACTTCTGCCAGACCATGCCGCCGGTGGTGGCGCTCAGGCAGAAGAGCTGCCCGTCGGAAGTGCAGATGTAGACATGGCCATGGGCGAGCGCCGGCGAGGAGTCCACCCGGCTTCCAAGCAGGGTCTCCCAGACCACGGCTCCACTCGTGGCATCCACACAGTAGAAATGACCTGTGCGCGTGCCGACGTAGATCCGGCCGTCCGAGATGGCAGGAGAGGAAAGGATCCCGCCCTGAAGGGAAGTCTTCCAGGCCAGGGAAACAGGCGGACCCAGGATCTCCACCGACTCGCGGCTGAAGGAGGCCCCGCCATGAAAGGAGGCCCAATCGTACGCCGAGGACATAGGGGTCTGCAACCCGCAGAGGGCAATGCCAAGTCCCAGCAGCACTATGGACTTACGCATCTTCACGCCTCGCATTCTAACACGTCCACCTCCCTACTTTCCAGAGGCTCCCTCTCTATCGTCCATAGAGGAGTGAGACTGCACTCATCCTCCATGACCAACGAGAGCTGCAAAACTGATACGCAGAACTACAAACTGCATAATTATTCTGTAACCGTATCTATGCCATCTAGTTAAGTAGATTTAAATGCGAACGTCAAATACGAATTTCAAGGAATCGTAGGAACCGCCTTACGCTTTGCTGTCTTCCCGCCCTGACGGATGGCATCCTCCGGGAGCAAGGGGTATGATGCCCCGCTGATGAAGAATCCCTCCCCTCCAGCCTTGACGCTGGCTGCACGGGCATGTACCCATCCCGCGCTTTCTGCCACCCTGGATCACATGAAGGACGGCGGCGGCGCGGCCCTGGGCGGCCTCTGGGGCGCCTCATCCGCCCTGGCCCTGGCCGCCGTAGCCTCTTCGGCACCCTCGGCCTTCCTCGTCCTCACGCCGGGGGAAGACGCCGCCGAGGACCTCGCGGCGGCCCTGCTGGCCTTCGGCGTGAAGACCCTGCGCTACCCCGCCCCGGGCTCCCTCTCCCGGATAGGCGAGCGGCTGCTCGTGCTCAGGACCCTGGGATCCGGCAACCCCGTGTTGATCTCCTCCCTCACCGCCCTCGGCGCCGAGGTCCCCACACCGTCCCACCTGGAGGAGGCCACGCTCACACTGGCTGTCGGGCAGCTCCAACCCCCCGAGGCGCTCGCGGAAACCCTCCATGCGGCCGGCCTCCAACGCGTGGAAAGTGCCGAAGCCCCGGGGGAGTTCGCCCGGCGCGGGGGCATCCTGGATGTCTTCCCGCCGGGGGAGACCGCCCCCCTGCGCATCGAGTGGGACTCCGACCGGATCTCCTCATTGCGCTCCTTCGATCCCGAGACCCAGCACTCCGGAGAGCCCCTCCGGGAGGCCGCCCTCGTCCTGCCCAGTGCACTGGCAGGCATGAGCGGCACCCTGCTCGACCATCTGCCCGGCAGGGCCTGGCTCTGCCTGCTCGATCCTGCCCTTCTCTGGGAGCGCATCGGCTTCGAACTCTCCGAATCCGTCTCCCGCGAGAGGCTTGAAAGCATCCTGAAGGACAGGGCGTCCCTCTCCCTGGCCCCTCTTGCGGCCGCCCCACCCGCCGCCAACCTCCCCGTCGAATCCTCCGAGCGCTTGAAACTGGGCGAGGACCTCTCGGGCCTGGCCAAGCGTGCGGGGGAGGGCTGGACGGTGGCCGTGACGCTGGGAACGGAAGGCGAACGGAAGCGCTTCGAATCCGCGGCGGCCCGCTTCCCTCCGCTTGGGACCCGTTACCTCCCCCTTCCGGGCCGGGTGGCCGAGGGCTTCTGCTGGGGAGAGCTCAAGCTCATCGTCCTGGACGGGGCCCAACTCCTCCACCAGGCGCCCGCGCGCCCGCGTCTGGCGCCCTCGCGCCCCATCGAGTCCTTCCTGGAGCTCAAGCGGGGCGACTACGTGGTCCACCTCCTCCACGGGATCGGCCGCTTCCGGGGACTCCAGACCCTGCCGGGGAAGGACGGGGCCGGCAAGACGGGGGAATACCTGGCCGTCGAGTACCAGGACCAGGCGGTGATCTACGTGCCGGTCTCCCAGGTGGACCTGGTCCAGAAGTACGTGGGCTCAGGAGCCGCACGGCCCAAGCTCTCCAAGGTCGGGGAGAAGCGCTGGGCCCTGGCCAAGGCCCAGGCCGTCAAGGCCACCGAGGAGCTGGCCCAGGAGATGCTCCGCATCCAGGCCCAGCGCGAGATCCAGGCCCGTCCCCCCTACGTCGCGGACGCGGAGCTTCAGCAGGCCTTCGAGGCCGGCTTCCCCTTCGCCCCGACGCCCGACCAGGAGCAGGCCCTCCAGGACATGGGCGCGGACCTGGCCGCGGGGCGCCCCATGGACCGCCTCGTCTGCGGGGACGTCGGATGCGGCAAGACGGAACTGGCCGTGAGGGCAGCCTTCCGGGCCGCCTCCGCAGGGCGCCAGACCGCGGTCCTCGTGCCCACCACGGTCCTGGCCCAACAGCACCTCGAGACCTTCTCCAAGCGTCTTCTGCCCTTCGGCGTCCGCGTGGAGGGCCTGACCCGCTTCCAGACCAGGGGCGACCAGAACGAGGTCCTCCAGCGTCTGGCCGACGGGGAGACCGACGTGGTCGTCGGCACCCACCGCCTTCTCCAGAAGGACGTGGCCTTCCGCGACCTGGCCCTGCTCATCGTGGACGAGGAGCAGCGCTTCGGCGTCGCCCACAAGCAGGCCCTCAAGAGGCTCAAGGCCACGCTGGACGTCCTCACGTTGACGGCCACCCCCATACCCCGCACCCTGCATGGGGCGCTCCTGGGACTAAAGGCCATCTCCAATATCCAGACCCTTCCGGAAGGCCGCCAGGCCATCCGGACCACGGTCTGCCCCTATTCCGAGGGCGTGCTAACCGAGGCCGTCCGTCGCGAGATGGCCCGGGGCGGCCAGGCCTTCGTGGTCCACAACCGCGTCCACAGCATCGATGCCTTCACCGAGGTCCTCCGGCGACAGGTCCCCGAGGCCCGTTTCATCGTCGCCCACGGGCAGATGGAGCCCGAACAGCTCGAGGAGGCCATGGTGGCCTTCGTCTCCGGCCAGGCCGACGTCCTGGTGGCCACCACCATCATCGAAAGCGGCCTGGACATCCCGAACGCCAACACCCTGGTCGTCCACGAGGCCCACCGCTTCGGCCTCTCGGACCTGCACCAGCTCCGCGGCCGCGTCGGCCGCTCGGCCCAGCTGGCCTATGCCTATTTCCTCCTGCCGGAGAAGGGCGCACCCAAGGGGGACGCCGCAAAGCGCCTCAAGGCCATCGAGGAGTTCTGCGAACTGGGCGCCGGCTTCCATATCGCCCTGAGGGACCTGGAGATCCGGGGCGCCGGGAATCTCCTGGGCCCGGAGCAGAGCGGCCACATCGCGGCGGTGGGCTATGAACTCTACTGCCGCCTGCTGGAACGCTCGGTCAAGACACTCAAGGGCGAGGCCCCGGAGTCCCCGGAGGCCGCCGTGGAGATCCCGGTCGAGGCCTACCTGCCGGAGTTCTACCTGCCGGATCCCAAGCACCGCATGGAGCAGTACCGCCTCCTGGCCAGGGCCCGATCCGACGCGGAGGTCACGGCCGTGGCAGAGGCCCTGAAGGACCTCTGCGGCCCCCTGCCGGAGCCGGCGAGGCGCCTCCTGGACAAGCATCGCCTGCGCCTGGCCCTGCCGGCCTTTTCCATCTCTCTGGTCGGCTTCCGTCCGGAAGGCCTGCTCCTGCGCCACAGCCGCATGGAGTCCGCAGAACCCCTGTTCCAGCGCCTCGGGGGTACCGTCCGCCCCCAAGACGACGGGGAGGTCATCGTCGCGGCGAAGGACGGGTCCGCCTGGCCGGCCGCGGAGGCCTTCGAGAGGCTGCTGAAGGCCACGCAGGCCTGACCGCCTAAAACCTCGAATCCAGAGTCAAGACGACGTTGCGCCCGGGGGAGTTGGTCCCGGAGCCCAGGACGCGGTAGTCCTGGTCCGTGAGGTTCTCCAGCCCCAAGGACAGGGCAGTGCCTGGCCTCAGGTCCATCCCTCCGCGAAGGGAGAAGACCGTGTAGGCAAGGCTCCCTCCAGGCGGGATGCGCTGGTTGTCGAGCTCGTCGTCCGGGGAGATGCGGTCCTGGGAATCCACGAACTGGCCGGTGGCCTCGAACCAGCAGCCTCGCTCTCCCCCCCCTTCCCAGCGGCTCCCCAGCAGGACGGAACGGGGGGCGATCCGACTCATGGGGTTCATGTCCTGGTCCTCGGGCCTCGAGGTGACGTAGGTGTCGACCTGCCCCTCCTGCCACTGCGCGTTGGCAAACAGGGCCCAGGCCTTGCTCGTCCGAACGCTGCCTTCCAACTCGACTCCCTGGACGTGGCCGCGCCCGACGTTATCGCGCTTGATCACCCGGCTGGTCCCGCTCAGGTCGCCGGTGGGCACCCGCTCGATGGCATGATCGATCTCGGTGTGGTAATAGGCCGCCTGCCAGGAGAGCTTCGGATCCCGGTGCTTCACGCCGACCTCCTTGGTCAGGTACTCCTCGGGCTCGAGGTTCGGGGAAGGGACGTTCACCTCTCCGCTGCGCGCCGCGTCGAACTGGGTGAGGTCGGAGAGGTTCGGCGCCCGGAAGCCCTGGGCGATCCCCGCGAAGGGATGGATTTCGGGGGTGGCCTTCCAGAGGATGCGCGCGTTGCCGGAGACGTTGTCCCAGGCGCGCTTCACCGGCAGGGCGTTGCGGACGTCGATCAGGCTGTCGAAGGGGTCCGCCACGTGATGGGCGGTCGCCTCGGCGTGGGTGTAGCGTGCACCCAGGGTCAGATCCCAACGCGGCGAAACGGTGATCTCGTCCTGGAGGAAGCACCCATAGAGGTCGTAGCTGGCGGCGTCGGCCACCGGCCCCCTGGGACGCCAGCGCTCCAGGTCGCGTCCGGTGTCGAAGTTCCCCCGGAAGGAGTCGATGTCGTCGTGGTAGAACTCGCCGCCATAGGTCAGGGTGCCGATGGAGGTCCCCGGGCTCGTCAGCTGGAAGGAGGCGCCGAGGGTCTCCACCGTGAAACCCTGCACGTCCAGGGCCGCCGTCTGGATGCGGTCCTGCTGCTCGTACTGGACGTGATGCGACAGGGTGAACTCCCCCGTCTCGAAAAAGCTTCCGGCATGTTCCGTCTTCAGCTTGAGGTAGGTCAGGTCCCTGGTCTGGTCCAGGTCCCGCATGAGGTCCGTGCCGGGCGTGGTGCCGTGGAAGGACTGGGCGAAGATCGTCGAGTGGGTCCGGGGCGCGTCGTACTGACGGACCTCCTGGTGGGCGAAGGTCAGGGCCGTGTCGGGATTGAAACGGTAGACGAGGCTGGCGTCCAAGTCCCACTCGTGGTAGGCGGTGTTCTGCTGACGGGCCGTGGGCGATCCCGCCTCGAGGTCTCCGAAGTCCTTGTGGGAATAGCCGAAGGCCAGGCCCACCCTCTCCGTGGCCGCCCCGTTCAGCTCCACCCGCTCGAGGATGGAGTGCTCTGCGCTGGCGCCGCGGAGGTAGACCCGCCGCTCCCAGCCGGGACCGTCCTGGGGATCCCGGGTGAAGCTGACCGCGTTCAGCACCCCGCCGATCGCATCGGATCCGTAGAGCACCGAACCGGGCCCCTTCACCAGCTCCATGCGGCGGACAGACAACGGATCCACGGTGCCCCAGTACTGGTTGGGTCCGGCCCGGAAGACGGAGTTGTTGAGGCGGATGCCGTCGATCAGCATCAGGGTCCTGAAACCGGTAAAGCCGCGGAGGAAGGGGGAGGCCTGGCCGTAGCCGGTCTTCTGGACCATGACGCCGGGGACCTCGCCCAGGGCGTCGGTCAGCGTCCGGAAGGAGCGGCGGGACTGGAGCTGATCGTCCCCCATCACCGAGACGCTGTAGGGGACGTCGAAGGGATCGCGCTCATTCCGGGTGGCCGTGACGACGACCTCGGGAAGGCGGTCGGGCCTGGGAGGCGGCGCAGGTTTCTCGGCATCGACGGGTGCTTTCTCCACTGGCTTGGCAGGAGCGGCCTCGTCGCCGAGGAGGGCGGTGCAGACTGCGAAGGAAGCCACGGCGACCAGCTTCCGATAGCTTTTCATCCCTACTCCTGTTGACGTCCCCCCTCTCCTGCGAAGTGCCGGGAGATTCGGCCAGTCCGTATCTTGGCAAAGGGCGTGCCGTCAGGCTTCCAGAGGGAAGACGACAGGAAGACGGAGAGAGCGATGTCGGAGAAGTGGCTGGCCCGTGTACAGGGCCTGGGCAGGCTATGCGGGAAGGATCTGGAAACCTTCCTTCGTAGCCGCCTCCCTCAGGCGCCGGTCCAGGCACACGAACCCCGCCCCCTGGGGGTCCCGACCGCACCATTTCAATGCCGCGGCAAGCTGGAACGCGTCGGCCGCGCTCAGCGGGTATCTCTGGATCAGCTGTTCCGCCTGACGCCGGATCCCCTCGTGCGGGGAGACCTGGAACCAATCCTCGGCCATGGCCTTCAGCAGGACCCTACCCTGGGACAGGGCTTCGCCATCCAGCTTCCCCATCCGCAGGCCCCGTTCCAGCCCGGAAAGGCATTCGGTCAGGGTCGCCCACCAGACCGCCAGGGCAGGGTCCATCCCGGAGAGCACCTGCAATGCCGGAGTATGTGGCTCCTGGAGGCAGAGTCCGACGACGGCGGAACTATCCCAGAACCTCAACGGGTGGAATCCTCGCGGTCTTCCAGCATGGCCTTAAGCACGGCTCCCGTCGGATCCTGGGGACGCGGCAGGCTCCAGAAATCCTTGGGCAGCCTGCCGCTGCCCACGGTGGCCTGGCCCTGTCGGATCATGTCCTGGAGGTGTTGATCGAGCTGATCCTGGGGATGGACGGGAGTGATCCTGGCTACGGGACGTCCGTGGTCAGTGATCACAACCTCTTCGCCTTGCTGGACTTTACGAAGATAGGTGCTGAGGGATGCTTTGAGCTTGGCGATGGCTACGGTACTCATGGGTCACCTCGATGTGACTAGTATAGTCAAAATAAAACCGGCTGTCAAACCGGGCTACCCCAATGGGTTCGCTGCAGCGCTTGGTTAGGCCACGTGTCGGTCATGCCTCAATCTTCCGAACTCTAACCTCTGGGCGCAAGACAACCTCGCCACGCTCGACGGCGGCAACAAGCAGTGATGCTGAAGTCGGCGGATAGATGCCCGCGCGGGCGAACGTATTCCAGCACCCGACGCACAAGGCAAACGAACCCCATGCAGCCGGGTCAGACAGAAACCGGCGCTCACACAACTGGCAGAGCTTCCAAGAGTGTCCATCATGTGTGACTAACCGCTGATCGATTGCCTCGACCTTGCGAAGCCCGTTACGCTGGTGGCAGGCAGGGTCCAGACATACAATCGGGCCGACATTGCCGCAACCGCAAACGAGGCACTCTGGAAACCAGCCTTCATAGGCTTGATGACTCATGGGAGTGCTCTTCGCTTTCCAACTCTCAAATGCTGTGACCCACATCTCAGTGCGCTCGTTGACTCGTCCCAAGCTCATCTGCTCTCGGCCCAATCGAATCAGCAACGTCTCAAGCTGCCTCCTCGAATTTGGAAAGTCCCACATATAGTGGTCCGCGATTGAACCAGCGCCACCCCAAATCGCATTGGAAACGAGATAATCCCACATCTTCTTGTCGTCGCCGAGCAACGCAATCGCCAGCTCGTTCGATGACCAGTTGTACCGCTCAAGCAGCGCCGAAATCTCTTGGAGAGTGTCGCGCACCATGACGTCTAACGCCCCAAGCTCAGCGACCCGGCGCGCGGGATGCAATGATTGCAAGCACGACGCCCCCGCCGGGTTCGCTGCAGCGCATGGTTAGGCCACCGTCTCACTGAAATGTGATGGGTCTCTGTGAACTGATGCCTTGTCTGCATAATCCAATAAGCGCCTCGAACAAATTCTCGCCGTTTACCTCGTGGAAGCAATCGTAGAGTGACGCCGCGCCAGCGCGATACTCGGCTGCATGCTCGAACGCTCCCTTCGGCTCTTCCGGTGGGAGTGTGCGAAACCGTGCTGCGATTGTCTCAAGCTCACGAACCAACTGTGGCAACTGCTCAACTGTCCACTCGCCATCGGAATCTGAGTGCGTCATCAGAACGGGAAAATCTGCCGCTTTCATGTTGCGGGCAATGGTGTCACGGAAACAACCGAAGTCGCTGTAGTGGCCAACGTCACAAGCGCCAAGCTCGTCTTCTTCGTCTTCGGTGAAGATGCAGAGGTAAAGTCCCATAAGTAGATGCGTGTGGGTGGCCTAACGGGGCCGCGGATCAGTTGCGTGCATGGCGGGAAACTATCGCTTCACGACAGGTACGTCAACTGCAGGCGCTGGTTGGCCGGCGCGTAGCGCCGGACAGCCAGCGGATGGTTCATCTGCGGCCCCGTTGACGCAGCGCGAAGCGTCCGCGCCAACGCCCCAAGCTCAGCGACCCGGCGCACGGGACGCAACGATTGCACCCGCGACGCCCCCGCCTGGTTCGCTGCAGCACAGGGTTAGGCCGCACGCTCCAAAATACCAAGCGCCTTGCGTTCATCATCAGCTCCGTCGCTGCACTTCTCGATTTGAAATCGCAGGTAGTCAGCTACTGCCCGCCGCTGAACCTGCGAAAATAGCGGCCACCGCTGGGGGGCGTCGCGGTCGCTCACCGACCACGGGATGTAATCGACGATAACATCAGCCTCTGCGGGATTCTCGATGGCGGCAATCAGAAATGCGGGCAACCAGTAGTGAAACGCCTCGGGTGCGAAGAACGTAAACGCCGAACTGTGTACTCTCAGCTTCACCGTGTCGTGGCCGCGCCAGGACGTGCCGCGAAAGTAATTGGTGATGTCCTCGTCGTCGTAAGAGTCAGGGTGGAAAATCTTGTCGTCTCCCGGATAGGGGACGCCCCGCCAAGCATCTTCAATCGAGCGAACAACCTCTGCGGCGGTCATAGCGGCCAACGAGCCAAGCTCAGCGACGGCGAGCCTGCGACGTTCGATTGCCAACAGTGACGCAACCGAGCCGTTCGCTGCAGCGCATGGTTAGGTGTCATCATCTTTGTCTGGTGGCGTATCGCGCAATGCAATGAACATCGCTATCGCTGCCGCCAACATGGCAGCAGCGTAAACCGTCTGCTTCTCTGAGAACTTCAGGTAGATTAGTCCCCAAATCTTGGCGAGGCCCAAGAGTCCGAAAATACAAATGCCGAGAATCAAAAGAGCCTTCTTCATATCGAGACGCAGATGACGCCTAACCTCAGGATTCTAGAATAACCACGAGGGATTATTCACCCCGCCTCTCCGCCTCGTCAAGCTGATTCACCCCCCCGAGCCCGCGGGGGTTTCCACTCCCCTCCGACTGGCTCAGGCATGCCGCCAGGACGGCCTTCGCTTCTCCAGGAAAGCCCGGACCCCCTCGTCCATGTCCCGGGTCTTCGCCAGGCGCCCGAGATAGATCCTCTCCACGGCCTCCAAGGAAAAGGCCTTCAACGCCGCCTTCGCCGAAGCCAGGGCCGAGCCGCTGAGGGAAAGCAGTCGGGCAACCAGGGCCTTCTCCGACCCCAGGCGGGTCACCAGGCCAAGCGCCATCGCCTTGCGGGCCGGGATTCCCTCGCCGAGCAGGACCAGTTCCTTGGCGCGCAAAGTCCCGACGATGTGAGGCAGGAGCAGGGCCGCCACCGGAGGGAAACAGGCCAGGCCGATCTCCGGCAGGGCGAAGACCGCCTTCGGATCCGCCACCACGAAGTCGCAGGAAAGCGCCAGTTCCATCCCCCCGCCCAGGCAGTGCCCATGCACCACCGCCACGGTCGGCTTTTCCAAGGACTGGAGAGCCCGAATCGCCGAATGGAAGGCCGACAGCATCCCCTTCACCCGCGCCCGCGTGTGGTCCCGGATGTCCACCCCGGCCGAGAAGCATTTCCCCTCCCCAGAGAGGACGACGACGCGGACCGAACGGTCCTTCCCCGCCTTGCGGAAGGCGGCCGCCAGGGCCCGGCTGGTCGGGACGTCGAGGACGTTGAGCGGCGGGCGGGCCAGGACGATCCTGGCGACGCCTCCCTTCACCGAAACGCGGACGGTCACGGATTCAGGTCGACCCAGACGGTCTTGGTCTCCGTGAACTGCTTGAGGGCGTCCGAGCCCAGCTCCCGCCCGAAGCCCGAACGCTTGTAGCCCCCGAAGGGCGCGGCCGCGTCGTAGAGGTTGTAGGCGTTCACCCAGACCGTCCCAGCCTTGATGCGGCGGGCGACGGTGTGCGCCTTCTTCACGTCCCGGGTCCAGACCGCCGCGGCCAGGCCGTAGGGCGTGGCATTGGCCTGGGAGACCGCGTCCTCCACATCCGTGAAGCGGATCACGGAGAGCACCGGTCCGAAGATCTCCTCGCGGGCGATGCGCATGTTGTTCGTGACCTCTCCGAACACGGTCGGTTGGACGAAGTTCCCATCCGGAAGAGCGGGAACGACACCGCGGGAACCGCCCGCGACCAGCTTGGCGCCTTCGCCCTTTCCGGCTTCCACGTATTCCATCACCTTGGCGGTCTGCTCCTTCGAGACCAGGGCGCCCATCCGGCACTTGGGATCCAGGGGATCGGCCGGCTGGAGCTTGGCAGCCCGGGCCGCGACCTTCTCCAACACGGCGTCATAGGCCGACGCCTCCACGAACAGCCGGGAGCCTGCCGCGCAGACCTCGCCCTTGCCGTAGAAGATGCCGGTGATGGCTCCACGCGCCGCGGCGTCCAGGTCGGCGTCCGCGAAGACGATGTTCGGCGACTTTCCGCCCAGCTCCAGGGAGATGCGCTTCAAGGTGTCGGCAGAGGCCTTCATGATCCCGATCCCGGTCGAGGTCTCGCCCGTGAAGGAGACCTTGTCCACGTCGGGATGCTTGACCAGGGCCATCCCGCAGCCGTTGCCGGAGCCGGTGATCACGTTGAGGACGCCGGGAGGAAGACCGGCCTCCAGGGCCAGCTCGCCGATGCGCAGGGCCGTCAGCGGGGTCTGCTTGGAGGGCTTGAGGACCACGGCGTTGCCGCAGGCCAGGGCCGGCGCCAGCTTCCAGACCGCCAGCAAAAGCGGAAAATTCCAGGGAACGATGGCCGCCACCACGCCGACAGGCTCCCGGACGGTATAGATGAAGGCGTTCGGGGCACTGGGAAGCGTCTCCCCGGTCACCTTGGACGCCCAGCCGGCATAGTAGGCGATGATGTCGGCCGAGGTCGGGATGTCGACCTGCCGGCTCTCGAAGATGGGCTTGCCGTTGTGCAGGGTCTCGAGCATCCCCACCTCGTCGGCGTTCTTCATCAGGAGGTCGGAGAGGCGCCAGAGGATGCGCCCGCGTTCGGAGCCGCTCATCTTCGCCCAGGGCCCGGAGAGGGCCTTGCGGGCGGACCCGACGGCGCGGTTGACGTCCTCGTCTCCGGCGTCGGCGATGGTCGCGACCGCCTGGTTCGTCGCCGGGTTGATCACCTGGAGGGTTTTGCCCGAGAGGGGATCGGCCCACTGGCCGTCGATGAGCATCTTGCCGGGACGGATCTTCGCGAGCGCTTCCTCTGGTGACATGGGCGTCATGGGTTCTCCGGGTAGAAGGACGAGGGTCTTAGATCAATTCGCGGACGGCGACGGCGATGGCCCTGGCGGTGAGCCCGTGACGCTCCAGCAGCTCCTCGGGCTTGCCCGAGCGGGGTGTGCCGCGGACCGCCAGATGACGGAAGGCCTTGACCTGCCCGGGAAGGGCGGCGAGAACGGCCTCCCCGAGTCCGCCCTCGGGATAATGGTCCTCCGCCACCACTAGCTTCCCCCCCGTTTCCGAGACGGCCTTGGCGATCCCGGAGGCGTCGATGGGCTTGACGCTGTAGGCGTCGATCACGCGGACGTGGATTCCCGCCTTGGCCAGCTCCCCGTCCGCGGCCGCCAGCGCCTCGTGCAGGGTGATCCCGGCAGCCACCACGGTGACGGCGTCCTTCGGGGAGGAGCGCAACACCTTGGAGCCGCCGACGGGGAAGCGTTCCGAGGCCGGATAGAGGACGGGAGTCGCCGGCCGCGTGGAGCGGAGGTAGACTACGCCGTCCGTCCGGGCCGCCTCTCGCACCAGGCGCTCGGTCGAGACCGCGTCCGAGGGGTAGAGCACGGTGGAGCCGATGACGGCCCGCATCATGGCCAGGTCCTCGAGACCCATCTGGGAGGCGCCGTCCTCGCCGATCGAGACCCCGCAGTGGGATCCGCAGAGCTTGAGGTTGGCCTTGCCCACGGCGGCCATGCGGACGAAGTCGTAGGCCCTGGTCAGGAAGGCCGCGAAGGTGGAGCCGAAGGGGATCCTCCCTCGGGCGGCAAGCCCCACGGCCACCCCCACCATGTTCTGCTCGGCGATGAAGCACTCCACGAAGCGGTCGGGGAAGGCCTTCAGGAAGTCCAGGGACATGGTGGAGTTCTTGGTGTCCCCATCCAGGCCCATGACGCGGAGATCCGCGGCGCCCAGGCGGGTCAGGGCTGCGCCGTAGGCGTTGCGGGTCGCGACCTTCTCCCCGATCTTGTACGGGGGGTCTGATTCCAGCGTCCCGGCCTTGGGCGAGGGCTGGCAGGAAGCCGGCTTCTGAGGCACGTGATCGGACAGGGGACTGCCGTCATCGGCGAGGTCGGCAAGCGCGGACTGGAGCCTGTCGGCGGGCACGGTCTTGCCATGCCAGTTGTCCTGGTCGGCCATCCAGGAGATGCCCTGCCCCTTGAAGGTCTTCGCCAGCAGGGCCACGGGGCGGCCGTCTCCCTCCCGGGTCGACTCGAGGGCCTTGGCCACCGCCTCCAGGTCATGGCCGTCCACCTCCAGAGCGCGCCAGCCGAAGGAGGAGAAGATCTTGGCATACCACCCGGTGTCATGCCCCCGGGAGGTCCGCTGGCTCTGGCCCAGGCCGTTGACGTCGACGATGGCGACGAGGCGGTCGGCCTTGAGGAGGGCCCCGAGCGATGCGGCCTCCCAGACCGAGCCCTCGGCCATCTCGCCGTCCCCGAGGAGGACGAAGACCCGGCCCTGGCTCTTGTCCAGGCGGTTGGCGATGGCCATCCCGAGACCGATGCTGAGACCCTGGCCCAGGGAGCCGGTGGCCGCCTCGGAGCGGGAGAAGTTGGGGGTCGGGTGGCCTTCCAAGGGGGAAGCCAGGCGGCGCAGGGTGGGCAGCTCCTCCTCCTTGAGGATCCCGAGCTGGGCCCAGGCGGCATAGAGCAGGGGTGCGGCGTGCCCCTTCGACAGAACCAGGCGATCGCTGGCGGGGTTAGCGGCATCGGCCACGTCGATCCTCATCTCGCGGAAGAAGAGGGCGGCGACCAGATCGGCCGCGGAGAGGCAGGTGGAGGGATGGCCCGACCCGGCCTCGGTGGTGGCGATGACGGACATCCGGCGCAGGCGGCGGGCGCGGCGCTCCAGCAGGGCGCGCACGTCGGGCGTCAGGAGGGGCTGAAGATCGCGCTGGGAGGCAGTTGAAGTCCCGGAAGGGGAAGGCATCGGCCGTGATGATACCGGGGCTTGACCCGCCGTCAATCCGATTCCAGCCCCAATGCGGAGAAATGCAGAACCTTGCGCATGCCGGGGAGGAAGCCCTGGCCCCGGTACAGGGACAGCGCCGGAGCATTCGCCTCGTCCACCGTCACTCTCATGCGGGGGAAGACCCCCTCATGGGCCTCTCGGACGGCATGGCGCAACAGGGCACGCCCCAGGCCCTGTCCCCTCTTTCCCGGAAGGACTCCAAGGTACTGGATGACCAGGGCATCCCCCTGTCCGTCCAACAGGAGACAGCCAGCCGGCTCCCCTCCGCTTCGGACCTCGTACCAGCGCTCCGAAGCCCCGCTCCCTCCGGCGCGGTAGGACTCCAGCATTTCCGCCGGCTTGAGGACCTCGGTTACGGCGGGCACGTCCAGCGAGCCGGCCAGGGTCCCCGTAAGAATCCCTTCCAACGGCACTCCGGAAACGAATTCCAGGGGGACCTGGGACCTGATCCCTACGTCCGCAGATGCGCCCATGCGCTCCATGGAAAGGAGGACGGCGGAGACAGGGAGCCCCCCGGCCGAGAATGCAGGCTCCTCCTGCTCCAGGGCCGCCTGGACCCAAGCGAAGCGGGGAGCCAGCAGGGGCAACGCCGCGCGCAGGAAGACGCCCGGATCCACGCCAGGAAGCGCATGGGGAGGCTCCACCGCGACCCCTCTTCCCCCCATCGGGAAATAGAGCAGGGTGGCAACGATCCTGTCGCCTTCGGTCGCGACCACCTGGTTCAGGGGGCTCCAGCCGGTGTCCTGCCAGACCTTCCAGAGGCGCAGCTCCACCTCCCTCGCAGAGGCCGCCTCGGGAAAGGCCCCCGTCGTGTGGAGGAGGGCATGCAGCCCCGGAAGGTCAGCGGGTCGGGCCGCCCGGCACTGCCAAGCCACGCTCCCCCTCCTTCCCCGAGACTCCGGGCGGGTCCGTCCAGGGCACCCGCTGGGGCCAGGCTTCCAGACGGGCGCGGGCGATCCCCATCATGTGCCGGAGGACCTCGGCCGCTCGCTTGAGGCCGCTCAGGTAGTCGAGGTCCCGTGCGAGCTGGGCCCGCATCCGCTCCTCGCCCTCGAGACGGCGCGCAGCGATGTCCTTGTCCCGCCTCAGGCGGGCGAACTCGTCGCCCTGGGCAAGGTCGGCCACCAGCTCGTTCATGAGCCGGTACCGTGCGATGGCCTTGCGCTCCTGCTCGATCCCCTTGAGCTGGCGGGAGCGGTACTCGACGTCGTCGAAGCGGCGGTCGATGCGCCTGAGGCGTCTCAGCGTGTCCTCGTAGATCGCCAGGACGGCGGAGAGTTCGGAATGGCGAAGATCCAGGGAGGCCAGAAGGGCAGGGCGCAGGCCGGCCGGATCCGGGGCGGCCGGATGCGGCAGGGTCGGGCCGTCCTCGGGCGCGAAGCGCTTCAGCGCCTCCGCCAGGGGCATGGCTTCGGCGCCATCCTTGAAGGCCCCCCCCTCCGTGGCGTCGATCACCCGGTGGGAGGCTTTGCGCCACTCCTTCTGGAACTTCTGGAGGTAGGTGAACATCTGGTCGTCGGTGAGCAGGGCTCCCCCGCCCTGGGCCGGCACCTCCCTCAGGCGGGAGCGGATCCGGGCCAGCTGCTCCCACTCCTTGAGCTGGAGTGTCGAAAAGCGATTCAGCTCCGGGGCCCACTGCTCGTGGATCGCGGTGCCGGGCAGATGGGTGGTGTGGTGGGTGTAGGCCAGGTCCAGGCCCACGAAGATCACGGGATCCGCGCCGAGCAAGCCCGCAAGGGAATAGCAGAGGTTGGCCACGGTCCCGCCGGTATCCAGGTGGCCCCGGTCGCGGCCGGCCTGATGGTCCAGCACGTTGTCCAGGAAGGGGTTCTGGGTGAAGTACTTGGGACCCGGGTAGGCCTCGATCGCCTGCCAGTTGCCCTTGGAGTCCACCACCAGGGGCACCTCGACATTCTCCAGCCCTTCGAGGTACTTGGCCGAAAGCCGAGAGTAGTCCAGGGTGGCGGCCAGATCGGGAACCACTCCGGCCTTCAGGCAGGGCTTGAGGGCCGTGCCCACGCAGATCAGGGTCACGCGCCCGCGTGCGGCCTTGAGAAGCGGCAGCTGCTTGCCCAGGGAAGGCCCGGCGGCGATCACGACGGCAGGGCGGCCTTTCCAAGCGTCTTTGAGGGCGGAAACACCCGGCGAAAAGGCGTAGGCGGGCAGGTTCATGCAGAGGTTCTGCTTGGTGAGGTAGGAGATGGTGGTGGCGGTGATGAGGGCCGTCTCCCCATAGTCGACCAGGTCCAGGATGGCCTTCTGGACACCCTGGAAGGCCTTGGGATCCCTCCGGAGGCTGGGCGTATGGGGCACCAGGCGGTACCCCAGGAAGAGCGCCACGACATGGGGCTCGAGGCCTTCGAAGACCTCGGCAGCCCCACCCACGATGAGGTGGACCCGGGGGGAGGAGAGCAGGGCTGCAAGATCCCTCGCTTCCAGCACGGCCTTCGCCAGCCCCGCGTCGGGTTCGAAGATGAACAGGAGGGCTTCGGGGCTGGCCGCGCGATAGAGGGCCTCGATGTGGTAACCCAGCCCCAACCCCAATACGGCATAGGACATCATGCCTTCGGCCTGGGCGCCGCGGACGAAGGCCTCGGCCTCCTCTACGGGGTCGTACTGGCTGCAGAGGAGGGTGATGGCTCCGTTCGCATCGGGCACCCTGGCGGCAGGCTCGCCGGATCGGGCGTCGAAGAACTGGAGGCCGATCGGGCGGGTGGAGGCTTCCAGCCTGGTGACCAGGGAGGGGTCTCGGGAAAGCAGGGCGGCCCGGTTGGCCTCCCAGGGCGTGGGCATCTCAGGCGCCAGCCGCAACCCGGAGAGCCTCGAGCACCTCTTCCCAGCGGTCCACCAGCGGCGGAAGCTCGTACGCGCAAAGGTCGGCCACCAGCACCAGGTCCCGCCGCCTCAACGCCTCGTCCAGGGGCAGGATGGCCCCACGGAGCTGTTCCAGCTGGTCCGCGTGGTCGGCCGTACGACCCAATGCCGCGCCCGCGTCCGAGGCCACTGCCAGGCAGGCCTCCCAGAGCGTCACCACCCTGCCCAGGGACTCGAGGGCCTTGGCCTCCTGCCCACCCCTCAAGCCCTCCGCCACCTTCCGGAGCTCCTCCCGCAAGGCAGGGAAGTGCTGCTTCATCTCATCGAGGGTTTCCGCCAGCAGGCGGGCCAGGCGGGTGGTCTTCAGCGCCAGCTCCTCGACCCCTTCCAGCGGACGGGAGGTCCAGGGTTCCCGATCGCCCAGATCCAGTTCCTGACCGTCGGCCGTGAGGGCGGTGAGGATCTGGCCCTGGGGGAAGCAGGCCTCCTCGGCCCGGCGGGCCAGGTCGCCCAGGCTCGCGCATCCGGACCAGCCGAAGGCGGCAGGCAGGCCGTCCAATGTCACGCGCATCCCGCTATGCTACTGTCCGAGCACCTTGCGCGTCCAGGCTTCCACGGCCTCTTCCACGCGCGCCGGCAGGAGGGGCTGCTTGAGACGCCAGGCTTCCACGGCCCTGACACGGGCAGGCTCCAGGGCGGCCAGCTTCGCAAGAAGGCTGTCGATCGTCCCCGCCAGGGCATCGCGCTCCTTGACGGCCTTCTGTGTGGACGCCTGACTCTGCGTGATGGCGTCCCGGGCCTCCTTCTTGCGCTGCTCCTTGAGCTTGAGGTGATCCATGGACCAGGCGAAGCTCTTGGTCCTCCACTCCCAGTGGGCGTCCAGGTCCTTGATCGCCCCTTCCAGCTGCTCCCGCTCCACCTCGCCCTGGATCAGGTTGGCTGCCAGGGCATCGTCCCGGGAAACCTGGCGCGCCAGATCGTCCAGGAGGGCCCGCGTTTCGCCCGCCTTTGCCCCAGGGTCGGACTCCGCAGGCAGGGGCGAGACGGACGGCACCGCCGTGAAGGCAAAGCGGGGTGCGGCCAGCTGGGCGTTCAAGTAGATCAGGAGGTCCTCCGGAAGATCCGTCTTCCCCTTCGCCCATGCCGCCAGGGCCTCAACACCCGGCAGTCCCCAGCGCTCCACCTTGGAGCGCGCACCACGAATCTGGCCTTCCAGCTTCTGGACGTTGCGCAAAGCCTCCTGGACCTTTTTCTGGTTCTTCTGGGCGTCTTCCAGGAGCTGGTCATGAAGACTCTCGAAGTCCTTCGTCTGATTCCAGCTGCCACCGCCAAAGCCGGCCCGCATGGATTCCAGGGTGGCGTAGATGTCCCGGATGGCCTCCCGGCGATGGGTCGCGATGTCCTGGGCGGTTTCCATCTTTCCACACAGCTCCTTCAGGGTGCCGAAGAGCACGGCGGCCTGCTTGCCCTCCGTCTCGGTCAGGGACTGCGGAGGCTTGGGCTTGGCCACAGGGGCAGGTGGAGGCTCCGGCTGACCCGGAGGATGCTCGGGCGGAACCTCAGGAGGAGGCGGGATCACCGGGGGCGGCGTCGTGGAGGGGGGCGTGATGATGGCGATGCTTTTGGCGCACCAGAAGCTCAATCCCTGGAGGTCCGTGATGATGGCGGAGAACTCCTTGGACCTGTCCGGGGCCATCGTCTGGAGAAGCTGGTATTTGGCGATGGCGTGTTTGAGGACCTTTCTAGCCTCGACGAGGATGGCGTTACGATCCGCGGAAGGCGTCATCTCGTGGGCCTTCTCGAAGGCAGCCTTCCCCTGGGCCGCCAGGGCCCCGGCCTCCTGGAGCGCGTCCCCCTCGGCGAAGGCCGGCAGGGTGAGCAGAACGGCAGAAAGGGAGAGGCCCAGCGGAATCAGGCGCATACGGAATCCCATCATACCTCCTGAGACGTCAGGAAGGGCCTCGGGTTCCCCTCGAAAGCGGAATTCGACCCTATACTCACGCCTCATGAATTCCAGGGCCCGTCTCCTGGTCTGCCTCCTCTTCGCCGCTGCCTGGGGCCTCTGCTTCACGCAAGGGGCGAGACAGGGCGTCCACCCCGCCTGGGACGGGGATACCTACCTGACCCTGGCGCGCTCCATCCGGGAACAGGGCTGCTACAGTCTGAAGAAGGACGCCGCCGGCTTGCCGGTCCCCACCGCGCGCTACGAACCTCTCCAACCGCTCTTCCTGGCCGCCACGGCTTTTGACGGGTGGCCATGGTTGTACCTCGCCTCCGTTTCCCTCCTGGTCGCCCTTTCCCAGGCCTTCTGGTTCCGCTGTGCACGCCTCTGGCTGGGGGAAGCCTCCCGTATGCCCTACCTCCTCTGGATCCTGATGCTCTGGCCCGATGCCCTCTACCTCCATGCACGCCTCTGTCGCCGGGAACCCCTGGTCTGCCTCCTCGTGGCCGGCACGGCCCTCCTGATGACCCGTGCCTGGACCTCCGGCAGGCGCCGGGACGCGGTGCTGGCGGGGATCTGCTGGGGCCTCTGCGTCCTGGCCAAATCGGTCTGGCTGGCCCCGATGCCCTTCCTGCTCTGGGCCTGGGCAAGAGGCGGGCGCCTGCGCTCCCAGACTCCGGCCCTTCTGGCCTGCGTCGCCGTCGTTTCCCCATGGACCCTGCGCAATGCGCTCAGCCTGCACGCCTTCGTTCCGGTCTCCACGGGCGCTTCCGTGAGCTTCCTGGACAACGGCTATCCGGGCATGGACCCCTGGAGGGACCTTCATCCGGAAGTCTACCGGGGGGTGCTCAAGGGATTCCTCGACGGGGAAGTCGCCGCGGATCGGGAGATCCTCCGGCGTAAGGTCGCCGTGGCGGGAAGCCACCCGCGCCTGGTCCTGAGGATCCTGGCGATCAACGCCATGGAGGTCCTCCGTCCGGTGGATCCCGTCTTCAAACCCCTGGAACCCGGATCCGAGACGCTCCTGAATCCCGCCCTGCTCTTCGCCTACGCTGGCATCCTGCTGGGCCTCTGGAGGGGACCTCGCCTCCCCGCCCCCGACAGTCCGATCCGCATCCCCCTGGCCCTTGGGCTGGGCTATCTGGTCGCCTCGCTCTTCTTTGACGGGCACGTGGTGTACCGGCTCCCGGCAGAGCCCCTTCTGCTGATGGCCGGACTCTGGGGCTGGAGACGCTGGAGCCGGGAGCGGAGCCTTCTCTGGGGAGCCTCCGCGCTCACCCTCTGCTGGGTCGTCCACGCACTGGCAACCGAAGCGGTCCGTGCATCGTGGGGATCTCCCCACGGAGCGGGATTTTCCCCATAGGGATGCGGGGGCCTCCCCGTGATTCCCCTGGCATCCGGTTTGCACTATGATTGCCCGCGTACTTCCATCAGACGCCTTACAGGGAGGAAGATCATGGCCAGCGGGACCTCAAGCAAGATCATCGGCATCGATCTCGGGACCACGAACTCCGTGGTGGCGGTCATGGAGGGCGGCAAGCCCGTCGTGATCACCAACCCGGAGGGCAGCCGCATCACCCCCTCGGTGGTGGCCTTCACCGAGAAGGGCGAACGCCTCGTCGGCCAGCTTGCCAAGCGCCAGGGCGTCACCAACCCCAAGAACACCATCTTCTCCATCAAGCGATTCATGGGCAGGCGCCATGCCGAGGTGGACTCCGAGGAGAAGCTGGTACCCTACCGGGTGACCGGGGCCGCCGACCAGCCGGTGAAGGTCGAAGCCCGGGGCAAGGAATACACCCCCCCCGAGGTCTCGGCCATGATCCTGCAGAACCTCAAGGAGACCGCGGAGGCCTTCCTCGGCCAGAAGGTGGACCGGGCCGTCATCACGGTGCCCGCCTACTTCAACGACGCCCAGCGCCAGGCCACCAAGGATGCCGGGACCATCGCGGGGCTGAAGGTGGAGCGCATCATCAACGAACCCACCGCGGCGGCCCTGGCCTACGGCCTCGACAGGAAGAAGAACGAGAAGATCGTGGTCTTCGACCTCGGCGGCGGGACCTTCGACGTCTCGGTATTGGATGTAGGAGACGGCGTCTTCGAGGTGCTGGCCACCAACGGCGACACCCACCTCGGCGGGGACGACTTCGACCAGCGCATCCTCAACCACATCGCGGACGGCTTCAAGCGGGACAACGGCATCGACCTGCGCAAGGACCCCATGCCCCTGCAGCGCCTCCGGGAGGCCGCCGAGAAGGCCAAGTGCGAGCTCTCCACCGCGACCACCACCGAGGTCAACCTGCCCTTCATCACGGCCGACGCCTCGGGCCCCAAGCACCTCGTCATGACCATCACCCGCGCCCAGCTCGAGCAGATGTGCGCCGAGCTGATCGAGAAGTGCCGCAGGCCCTGCCTTAAAGCGTTGGAGGACGCCAAGCTCAAGCCCGCGGACATCCATGAAGTCGTGATGGTCGGCGGATCCACCCGCATGCCCAAGGTCCAGGAGCTGGCCAAGGAGCTCTTCGGCCGCGAGCCCAACCGCTCGGTCAACCCCGACGAAGTGGTGGCCGTGGGTGCGGCCATCCAGGGCGGGGTCCTGACCGGGGACAAGGGTGCCGAAGGCATCGTCCTGCTTGACGTGACCCCCCTCTCCCTCGGGGTCGAGGTCCAGAACGGCATCATGAACCGCATGATCGACCGCAACACCACCATCCCGACCTCCAAGAAGGAGGTCTACACCACCGCGGCCGACAACCAGCCCGAGGTGAGCATCCGCATCTTCCAGGGCGAGCGAGAGATGGCGGCCGACAACCGCCTCCTGGGCGAGTTCCGCCTCACCGGCATCCCACCGGCGCCCCGCCACGTTCCCCAGGTGGAGGTGACCTTCGACATCGACGCCAACGGCATCCTGAACGTCTCGGCCAAGGACCAGGGCACGGGCAAGAGCCAGTCCATCGTGATCCAGGCCTCCTCAGGCCTCAGCAAGGACGAGATCGAGAAGATGCGCAAGGACGCCGAGGCCAACGCGGACAAGGACAAGGAGAAGCGGCGCCTTGCCGAAGCCCGCAACAAGGCCGAGCAGGCGGCCTACCAGATCGAGAAGACGATGAAGGAACATGCGGAGAAGATCGGGGCTCCCGAAAAGGAGGCGGCCGAGAAGGGTGTGGCCGACGTCCGCAAGGCGATGGAAGGCACGGATGCGGAGGCCATTGAGAAGGCGGTGGAGGCCCTGCAGGCGGCTTCCCACAAGATCGCCCAGCTTCTCTACGAAAGCACGAAGGGCAAGGCCGCCGAGGCCGGAGCCGCCGGACATGACCATGAGCACGCGCACGGGGAAGAGCCGAAAAAGAAGGACGGCGGGGACGACGTCATCGACGCGGAGTTCGAGAAGAAGTAGTGCCCCGCTTCGACAAGGACTACTACAAGCTCCTCGGCGTGGCGGAGACCGCCACCCCCGAGGAGATCCGCAGGGCCTTCCGCGCCAAGGCCAAGGACCTTCACCCTGACCGCGCCAAGGGGGACAAGGCCAAGGAGGCCCTCTTCAAGGAGGTCAACGAGGCCAACGCCGTCCTTTCCGACGAGAAGAAGCGAAGCCAATACGACCAGATGCGCAAGGCCGGGGTCTCCGGCGACCCCTCCGAGTTCTTCCGCCAGGCCCAAGGCGGACAGCAGGGCGACTTCGACATGGGCGACCTGATGAGCTCCTTCTTCGACATGGGCGCCATGGGACGGAAGGCCAGCGCCCGCACCCGCTCCGGCCGGGGTGAGGACACCGCCGCCTCGATCCATGTCCCCTTCGAGACCGCCGCCAAAGGCGGACGCATCACGATCACCGTTCCTCAAGAGGAATCCTGCAAGGACTGCCGCGGCACCGGCGCCAAGGGCGGCGGCAAGACCTGCCGCGAATGCCAGGGAAGTGGCATGGCCGCCCGTCAGCGCGGGGGATTCGCCGTCAGCCGACCCTGCACCGCCTGCGGAGGGCGGGGCACCGAGCCATCCCCCCCCTGCCCGTCCTGCCACGGCGAAGGGACCAAGGCCGTCACGCGGACCCTGGAGGTCAAGGTGCCTGCGGGAGCGGCGAGCGGGAACCGGCTCCGCCTCTCCGGCGAGGGCGCCCCTGGCCCCGGCGGAGGACCACCTGGCGACCTCCTCCTGGAATTGATCGTGGGAGCAGGCGATTTCGAACGCGAGGGCCGGGACCTGACCTCCACGGTGGAGATCCCCTTCACGGACGCCATCCTCGGCACCGAGCTCCAGGTCCCCACCCTCCACGGCTCCGTCAAGGTCCGCGTCCCGGCCGGCACCCAGCCCGGAGCCCGCCTGCGCCTGTCCGGCCAGGGTATCCAGGGAGCCGACGGCGATGCGGGCGACCACTACGTCCGCATCAAGGTCCGCCTTCCGAAGACGGTCACGGAAGAGCAGAAGAAGGCGCTCGATACCTTCCGCATCCCCTGAAGCCTACACCGTGGTAGCATTCACCGGCATGTCCATCCAGATGCGCCGGGGCCTCGCCATTCTCATCGTGCTGGGCGTCCTGGGCACCCTAGCCATGCTGGCGATCTGTTTCGTGACCCTGACCCAGCTGGAGCGCCGTGCCTCCCAACGGCGCATCCATCAGACGCAGGCCGTCTTCCTGGCGCGTTCCGGAATCGAGGACGTCCAGGCCCGGATGGGAGCCGGCCAGGATCCCGCCTTCCTGCAGAACCGCTATGGCGGCGAGGACGCGGACCTCTCCGGGGCCTTCTCCGGAACGGAGGCGGCGGGCGAGATCTTCCGTGCCGGCCAGCTGAACGTCGACATCTGCCCTCTGCCCTTTGCGATGCGCCCGTCCTTCCCGGTGCTTGCCGGTAGCGTCCCCGTCCAGATGAGCGTGGAAGGGCGCCAGCGCGGGTATTCGGGAAGGCTGGGTCAGGGTTCCACCGGAACACAGGACACCTACGCTCTGAAAGTGGGGGACGAATCGGGCAAGATCAACGTGAACGGAGGCTTCCTGGACGCCGTGGACAGGGACAATGACGGGATTTCGGATTGTAGAGACACCTTCGTATCGGATCTCAGGCCTTTCTACGATCCCATCAAGGACACTGGACGCGGATGGAATGCCCAGCTCGTCCGGGTCCTGGACATCTTGGGGGGCCGTCCTGAAGTGGGCCTCCCTGCTCTGGGGACCGAGGCCCTCTCCCGACGCCCGGTGAAAGGATACCGTTCCCTCCGGCATCTCCAGGACATCCTGTCCACGACGACGGACCTATCTCCCTTTATCACCGTCAGCAGTTGGACAGATGCCAAGGTGGTCCACCCCAACACCTTCCCCTCCCAGGATGCCAGGACGACCCTCGCCGGATTGAATGACGTCAAGAAGGATCGCACCCAGCTTCTCCTGGAGGAGTCCGGACGCCCCCCGGTGAACCTGAATGCTGCTCCAGCCCCGGTACTGGTCGCCTTGATCCAGGGACTCAAGGGCACGACTTGGCAGGCGGTAGGCGTCGCACGGACCTATCAGATCGACGTCGTCACGGCCCTCGCTTTGACGGACAGGATCCTCGAACGCCGTGCATCTTCCCCCTTCTCCGGCTGGGGGGATTTCTCGGCCTTCTGCGACAGCATGGTCGACCAGGATGTGATCACCGGCATGGCGGCCCCTATGGACGTTTTCGGCGGCGGGAATCTCTGCGGGGCCGATCTCTTGAAAGCCAATTTCGACCCCAATACGGATCTGAACAAACAGCTTCCCGACCAGCTCCTGTGGCGATGGATCGACAAGTCGGACCTCTCCGTCTGGTCCACGGAAGGGAGCCTGGCCCCCACCGGGATCTTCCATATCCTCTCCTGCGGACGCCTGACGGATCCGGCCGGAAGGCTGCTGGCCACGTCGACCCTCTCCGTCACCGTGGAGGACTTCCGGATCCTGAGGCAGACCACACAGAGGGACTTCGTAGATGGCCGCCCTCTGAAGGACTACCTTTCCCTCTCTCCTGGAGATACCTTCGGCTATCGCACGACCGGGGCCGGCTCCTCCTGTTCCTGGAGGGATCCGCTCTGGGCAGCGGACCAGGGTCTGGCCGCAATCACCTACCCCAGCGCACCGACGGCCCTTCCCGCGGGGGCCTCCGTCGTCGACGGGTACATCGGACTTGCCACGGTCCAAGAGGCGGAGGACTTTCCCGCCGAAGGCCCCCTGCTTTTCATGCACCACCTGGAGGACAGCCTGGATGCCGATGTCGGGAATCCCGCCAACCGCCTTGCTGGCCCCTGGGATGCCATCCTCCAAACCAACCTCTCCCAGGACATCTGGCCGCCGACCGCGGCGGAGCCGAACGCCATGCTTCCCGACGGACTGCACAGCCAGCCGAACCGTTCCCTCGGTTTTCAGGCCCAGGGCAACCTCCCGGCAGACCTGACGCCGAGCAACCACGGCGTCGTCAGCTACTGGGTGAAACCGGGTAATGCCCAGAAACCCATCAACTGGGGAGGGGCAGGACCCTGCTATCAATGGAGCTGCGTCCGGAAACCCGGAGCGGGCCTGACCCAGACATTCGCCATCGGGGAAGGGGAACTGGGGTACGTCGGGAACTGGGGCTTCATGATGGAGGGGGCTGCCGTGACATCGGACAGCAGCGGAAACGAACGCCTGATGTATTCGAGCGCATATGCCGAAAACAAAGCCCTCAAACCAAACCTTCGCTGGCATCTTGTCACGGCCTGGTTCGACACCGACGAACAGGATCCTTCCCTCATGGACCACCTGGAAGTACGGGGGATCAGGCCATACGCTCCGCTGCAGGCCGGGAACTACTATTCCCGCTTCGACCCGGGCATCGCAGACATCACCGCCTCCGGTGTGGCCTTCGTGCTGGGAAGCCATCCCGATGCAGGCATCCGTGGCGGCGCCAACCAGGTCATCGACGAGGCCGCAATCTACGATTTCGGGGATGTGGGTGCCGACACCTTGAACAAGGCCAGAACACTCGCCGACAACCGCTATGCGGACGGGAGATACTACAAGGGCGACGATGCCGCATTCCTCTCCACCATCCTCGAACCCGAGCTGCGGGGATCCTGTCGTATCCTGTCGGCCCGATGGACCGCCTATCTTCCAAGGGAAAACCGCCAGGAGATCCTGGTGACTCTAGGGACCGGGATGTCCGCCCATGGCACCGCTCGCCGGATCGACACGAGGCTGCAGGACAGCAACGTGGAACTGTCCCTGCTGGATGGGAACGGCACTCTCACGGGCCCTGTGATCCAGCCCCTCTCCCAGGGAGCCCGCATCGACCTGCGCCTGAGACGCTTCCGCTACCGGGCGAACTTCTCGACCCGAATGGCAGACGCCACGAACCAGGGCGTATTGGAAACCCCCTTCCTCGACGACATCACCTTCACCTGGCAGCCGGCCACCGGCCCCCGGATCCTGGACTGGTCCGCTCCCTGAGGAGCGGGATTGAGCCGCCTTGACCCGTCCAGGCCTTAGGGTCAGAATCCAGCCGTGTTCCGCAAGATCCTGATCGCAAACCGAGGGGAGATCTCGCTCAGGGTCCTGCGCGCCTGCCGGGAGCTGGGCATCCCTGCCCTCTCCGTCTTTTCCGAGGCCGACCGCCTTGCCCCGCATGTCCTGGCCGCGGACGAAGCCGCCTGCATCGGGGGCCCTGCCCCCAAGGACTCCTATCTCAACATCCCCAACCTCCTTGCAGCGGCAAGAAACGCCGGCTGCGACGGAGTCCACCCCGGCTACGGCTTCCTCTCCGAGAATCCTGATTTCGCCGAGGCCGTCGAGGGCGCAGGCCTGACCTTCATCGGACCCACGCCCGCCGTCATGCGCCGCCTCGGCGACAAGCTCGGCGCCCGGAGGTTGATGAAGGCTGCCGGGCTTCCCGTGGCGCCCGGAAGCCTGGAGACCAGCGAGGATCCCGACCGCCTGGCCGCCGATGCCAGGGCCGCCGGCTGGCCCGTCTTCCTCAAGGCCGCCCGCGGCGGCGGCGGACGCGGCATCCGCCTGGCCACCGACGAGAAGGAGCTCCGCCGCCTGGTCCCCACGGCCTCGGCCGAGGCCCTCACCGCCTTCGGCTCGGGCTCCCTCTACGTCGAGCGCCGGATCGCCCCCGCCCGCCACGTGGAGGTCCAGGTCCTGGGAGACCGGCACGGGAACCTCGTCCATCTGGGCGAGCGCGAGTGCTCGATCCAGCGCCGTAACCAGAAATTATTGGAAGAGACCCCCTCCCCCGCCCTGGACGAGGCCACACGCGAGGCCCTCTGCGGGGCGGCCGTCCGCGGAGCCGCTGCCGCCGGCTACGTGAACGCCGGGACCCTGGAGTTCCTGCTCGATACGGACGGGAAGTTCCACTTCCTGGAGATGAACCAGCGCATCCAGGTGGAGCATGCCATCACGGAGATGCGCACCGGGCTCGACCTCGTGAAGCTCCAGATCCTTGTGGCGGCCGGAAAAAAGCTGCCCTTCAGCCAGAAGGGGATCCGCTGGAGGGGCCATGCCGTCGAGGTTCGCCTCTGCGCCGAGGACCCCGCCTCGGGCTACCTGCCCTCCTCGGGGACCCTCGGCGAGCTGAACCTGCCCTCCGGGCCCTTCGTGCGCTGCGACGCGGCCCTGCGTCCGGGCCAGGCGATCGGCCTGCACTACGACTCCCTGCTGGCCAAGCTCTGCGCCTGGGGAGAGGACCGCGGCGAAGCCCTGGGCCGCCTTTCCGCCGCCCTGGCCGAGACCCGCATCCTGGGCATCCGGACCACCCTGCCGGCCTTCCGGGCCGTCCTGGCCGATCCCGGCTTCCTGGCAGGACGGTACGACACGTCCACGCTGGAGTCCCTGGCGGCCGCCTCAATCCCCCCGGGGGTTGTGCAGGCCGCGACCGTCGCCGCAGCCCTGCTGGAGCAGGCCCGACGGGAGGGCATCCTGCTTCCTCCACAGGCTTCCGTTGCCGAAGGCTGGGCCGCCGAGGCACGCCGTTCGGGTCTCCGCAAGAGGAGACCATGATCTGGCACGTCAGCCTGGACGGCGGAACGCCCCGCACCGTGGAACTCCTCCCCGGCGGCCGCCTTCGCCTGGACGGCGGCAGGGAAACCGCCTACGAATGCAAGCCCCTGGGAAACGGACTCCACCTGCTGACCCTGGACGGTCGCCCCTGGATCCTGAGGCCCGAAGGGGATGCCATCGCCGTCGGAGACCAGCTCCTGACGGTCCTGGTGGAAAGCGGCCTGGAACATCGCCTGGCCTCGACCCGGGACGGCACGACCTCCGCGCGGGGTCCCGCAACAACCGCCATCAAGGCCCCCATGCCCGGTGTGGTCAGCCGCATCGCCGTCTCGCTCGGACAGGCCGTCCAGGCCGGGGACCTGCTTCTGGTGCTCGAGGCCATGAAGATGGCCAACGAGGTCCGTGCCCGAGCACCCGCCAAGGTCCTCTCGATCTGTGTGTCGGCCGGACAGGCCGTGAAGGCCGGGGAAGGCCTGCTCACGCTTGGATAGGCGGGCGCCTCATCAGGCCTTGGCCATCCTGGCCATACCGTTAGCCATCACGGCCCTGGTCTACCTCCCTTCCCTTTGGGGAGCGACCAACTTCGACGATCATCAGACCCTGCTCAGGAACCGCTCCCTCGGGGACTGGGGCACCTCCTTTGCCGCCCTCTTCAAGCTTCAGGGCCGGGGACTCTTCTGGCTGTCGGCGACCCTGGACCACAGCCTCTGGGGAAGGCGATGGGCGGGCTATCACCTGACCAGCCTCCTCCTGCACCTGCTCAACACGGCCCTCCTGATGCTCCTGGCAGGACGCATCGCCCGCCGGAGAGGCGAGGGGAACCCGGAAGGGATCGCCTTCTGTGCTGGACTTCTCTTCGGGATCCACCCCCTGGCCTCCTCGACGGTCTGCTACCTCTCCCAGCGGTCCGCCATCCTCGCCGCGACCGGAGCCCTGCTCACCTTCCATGCTCTGTTGGCCTTCGCCGCGGACGGCGTCGGCCCGGGGCGCCGCATCCGCCTTGCCGCCCTGGCCCTCTTCGCATGGACCCTCGGATGTCTGGGCAAGCAGACCGCGGGCACGGTCCCCCTCTCAGCCCTGGCCCTGCTCCTGCTCCTGCCGAAGGGCGAAGGCCGGCGTGCCCTGGCTGCACTGCTGGGCTGGGGCACCCTGCTGGCCCTTGCCCTGGGGACCTTCCTGCTCGTCGATGCCATGCGGGTCCCCCACCAACGGACCTTCTGGGACCTGTATGCCCTCACCCAGTTCAGGGTGGTCTGGCGCTATCTGGGCCTCTGCCTCCTGCCCTTCCATCAGGGCGCGGACCCCCACGTGGCGCTCTCGCAGGATTGGATGCACCCCTCTTCCTCCCTGCTGGGAGCCCTGGCCCTCGGAGTCCTCGCCCTCCTGCTGTGGATGCGGCGGGGCCGCTGGCCCTGGGCAACCGCCGGAGTCCTTGCCGCCCTGTTCGCCCTCCTTCCAGAATCCTCGGTGATCGCCCTCGGCGACCCCATGTTCGAGTACCGGATGTACCTTCCAGGCCTCTGGCTGGCCCTGGCCGCCGCCCCCTGTCTCGCCGGGCTGATGATGCGGCGAGGCTCCCTGGCCCTCCTTCTGGCGCTTCTCGCGGCCTGGCTGACCCGGGAGAGGACCCTGGTCTGGAAGGACGACGTCCTCCTCTGGCGGGAAGCGCTCCGGCACGCCCCGAAGGCCCTCAGGACGCACGCCAATCTGGCCGCGGACTATGCCTCCGAAGGCCACTACGAGGCTTCGGAGAAGCTCATCGGGCGCTCCCTGAAGATCGAACGGACTCCGGACCAGTACCGGGACCTCGCCCGCCTGGCCTTGGAACGCCGTGACGTTCCCGCCGGCATGGACGCCCTGGACCAGGCCTTCCTTCTGGAACCGGAACGCCCGGACTGCCTCGCCACGCTGGGCCGCCTCCATCTCCTGAAGGGGGACTACCTCACGGCGGCCAGGATCCTCTCCAAGGCCTGGACGCTGTACCCTGACGACGAGGAGATCCCGGCCTGGCTGGCCACGGCCCTTTCGCTCGGCGGAAAGGTCCCGGACCGCGACGAGCTGCTGGGTGCCTTGAGGGACCGCCAGGATCCGCGGGCCCTCCTCGTCTTCGGATCCGCACTGGGCAGCCGGGGGAACTCGACCCAGGCCATCCCCTTCCTCGAGGCCTATACCCGTGCCAAGCCCGAAGACCCGATCGGATGGGCCAATCTCTCCCAGGCCTACGGAGGTCTGGGCAGGCGGGAGGAGGCCGCCAGGGCCCGCGGAAAAGCCGTGGAGGCCTGTGGGGACAACCCCGGCTTCTCAGCCATGAAGCAGGCCCTGCTGGGGCGGGCCCTTCCCTAGCCGGCGGCCAGGAAGTTGGACAGCAGGCGCCCCCCCTCCGGGGTCAGGAAGGACTCCGGGTGGAACTGCAGACCCCAGAGGGGAAGGCTCGCATGGCGGACTCCCATGAGCACCCCGTCATCGGCATGGGCGCAGGGCAGGAGGTCCGCAGGCAGGGAGGATTCCTCCACGGCCAGGGAGTGGTACCGGGCCGCCTCGAAGGAGGACGGCATCCCCGAGAAAAGATCCCGGCCGTCGTGGCTCACCCGGCAGGTCTTGCCGTGCACCGGCACGGGAGCGCGGGAGATCCTGCCTCCGAAGGCCAGCGCGATCACCTGATGGCCCAGACAGACCCCGAGCAGCGGGATCCGGCCTTTCCAGCGTTCCAAGGCGAGACGGGAAACCTCCGCCGCCTCCGGACGCCCAGGCCCCGGAGAGAGGACGAGATGGCTCGGATCGGCCCGCACGGGAACCTCCCGGGCCACTTCCACCTCCGCACCCAGGGCCTCGAAAGCCTGGGCCAGGTTGTGGGTGAAGGAATCCAGGTTGTCGATCAGCAGGAGGCGGGGTCTCACGCCTGGGTCTCCAGCAGAACCCCCTTCAGGTACCGGGTCTCCGGGATCTCCAGCAGCACCGGATGGTCCGCCGGCTGGCCGGTCTCCTTCAGGACCCGCATGCCGCGGCCCGCGTCCGCGGCAGCCTGGCGCAAGAGCTCCAGGAGCGCCTCGAGGGAGACGCGCTGGGAACAGGAGGCCACGAACAGCCACCCTCCCGGCTCCAGCATCTTCATCGCGCGGAGGGAGAGCTCCTTGTAGGCCCCCAGCCCCTTTTCAAGGTCCTCCTTGGCCTTCACGAAGGGCGGGGGGTCCAGGACGATGCCCCCGAAGCGTTCTCCGCGGTCCGAGGCCTCCCTCATCCACTCGAAGGCATTGGCCTCTTCCAGGATGGGGTCCAGTCCGTTCGCCCCGGCATTGTGGCGGGCCCTCTGGAGGGCCGGCCCCGAACCGTCCACACCGATGGCTTCCACCGCACCCTCCCGGAGGGCGCGGAGGGTCCAGACGCCCTGGTAGCAGAACATGTCCAGGATGCGGCGCCCCGAACAGCGCCCCTGGAGAAGGCCGTAGAGGTCCCTCTGGTCGAGATACAGCCCGGTCTTCTGCCCCTTCCAGGGATCCACCAGGAGCTTGAGGCCCGCCAACACGACGGGGATCTCCGCAGGAGTCGTTCCCGACAGCTGGGCCACTCCCCGTTCCAGTCCTTCCCTTTCCCGGGAAGCAAGATCGTTTCGGGCCAGGACAGAGGTGACGCCGGCCTCCGTCTTCAGGGCCTCGGAGATCTCCCCAAGACGCCGGTCCATGCCGGCCGTGGTGACCTGGAGGACTCCATGGGATCCATAGCGGTCCACCACCAGGCCCGGCAGGCCGTCCGCCTCCGAGGCGACAAGGCGCAGGGCCTCCTCGCCGGGAAGAAGGCGGATCCGCAGGGCATTGGCAGCGGCGATGCGGCGGGCGAAGAAGCCGGCATCGATTGCCTCGACCGGATTCCGGGTCAGGAGGCGGAGGACCAGAGGGCCCGGACTCAGGAAGCCGCGGCCGACGAAGTTCCCCCCGCTGTCCAGGAGGGTCGCCTCGTCCCCGGGGGACGCGGCGGCCGGAGGCTTCTCCAGCTCGCCGACGAAGACCCAGGGGTGACCGGACAGGCAGCGGGCCCTGCTGTTGCGGCGGAGACGGAGGGAAGGGAGCATACCGGGCATCTTATCCGGTTTTTCCCTGCATGTCCGTCCTTCCAATACTGCACCTAACGCCATGGAAAGAGGCCCTGAAAATCCAAGGAGGACGAGCATGGAGATCCTGGAACTCACCTGGAGGATCCTGGAAAGGCAACAGGAGATCGACCGGGATCGCGACGAGCTCAAACAGTTGCTCCGGCTACTGACGAAATCCCCGGAAGAACACAAAGGCCAGACATGAATCCCCGACGAGGATTCCTTCTTCTGATCGTGGTCGGCATCCTCGGCATCGTGGCCGTGCTGGCGACCTGCTTCGTCACCCTGGCGCGCCTGGAGCGCTTGGCCAGCCAGCGCAGGACCCATGCCGTGAAGGCCTATCTTCTGGCCCGCTCCGGCATCGAGGACGCCTTGGCCAGGCTGTCGGCGGGGCAGGATCCGGAGGTTCGACCGGGCTTCGATGCCGTGAATGCCTCCGGCACAGCCCTTGGATACTCCGGAGCCCTCAAGGGGGACCATGCCCCGAGAAGCAATGTCTACGGGCTTAAACTCTGCTCCGGAGGCTTCTATGTCAACGGAGGGGATCCGGCCCAGCCGGCGGATCTGGGCTACAACGCCGTCCTCAAGCGGATCCTGGGGACTCTCGCGGAAGCCATCGACCAGGATGTGCTCGCCGGGGTCATGCAGGCCGATGATGGCCTGCCCGTGGATCAGGCCGATGGCGAGAAGCTGATCACCCGGCGGCCCGTCTTCGGTTGGACGAGCTTCCAAGAAATCCGGGACACCGCCTTCGCGGACGACGCACCCGACGTGCGTCGCCGTAAGCTGGAGAACCTGAAACCATACCTCTCACTCCATGCCTGGGTGGATCGGAAGGTCATCAAACCCAACTTCGATCCGCCCGGGGGCACACTGGATTACCAGGGAGCCTTCGAGATCAAGCAGGGCCACCGTCAGGACATCCCCGGAAGTTATGCGCCCGGTTTCGAGACCATCCATGACAAGAACGTGGGCAGGGCACCGGTGGATTTCGCCTGGGCGCGAAGGCGGCGCCCGGCGTTGATCGCGCTCCTGGCGGGATTGAGCGGGTTCTACCCGGACGAGTCGGCCGCAACGGCTTGGGCATCCGGGAATCTCTCGGGGAAAGTCCGCAAGGCGGAAATTACCAACGTCTGGTCCATTTCGGACGACTGCCACGACCTGACCGATAAGATCTTGACGTCCACCAGGGAGGCACAGGACTGGCAACAGTTCAATGCCCTCTGCGACAGCCTGCCGGCCGCCATGCGATCCGCCCAGGCCGCTTATGAAGCCGCCGAAGCTGCCTATCACGCAGCAGAGGAGCCCTTCTATCAGGCCTGCCATGCCTATAACGCTGACCCCAATGCGACGACACTCGCGGCTAAAAACGCTGCCGTGAGCAACTATTCCAATGCGTATTACGTTTACACAAATGCCCGGGCCACCTACCTGGCTGCCTGCCCACCTCAAATCCAGGAGAAACTGGACATCCTGAAAGCGAATTTCAACCCGAATACCGATCTGAACAAGTGCAACCCCAATCAAACACTCTGGAAGCAGGTGGATAAGAGCGACCTTCTGGTCTACTCGACGGAATTCAGCTTCCAAAGAAACCAAGAGCATACTCTGGAGAGTACTGGGCGGGTGCTAGAGCGACGGGGAAGACTTCTCGCCACGCGGACGCTCAAGATCGTGGTGTCAGGCCCCTCCGTAGCGTGCCTCAGCACCCAGAAGGATTTTGTCGCTGTCGACCTGGGCACTCCGGAGGAGTCGGGAGATGAAAGTGGCGTCCGGTTACCGGGACAGACGGCTTTCATCAGCCAAAGCCGTGGGCCCGGGCTGGAGAAGACCTGGGGCCATGCCCTCCCGGGCCTGGGACAGGGTGTGAGTCTGCAGAGCTACCCCGAGCCCTGCGTGCGACCTGCGGCAACCCTCCTCATGAACCCGGCGGACTACGACGGGAACCTCCAGCTGGCGACGGTGGAGACGGACTCCGCGGACTGCTACTCGGTCAACACCCCTCCCAATGACCTGATGTGCCTGGCGAGCTTCAACGAGGGATTCGACCTGGATGCGGGGGACGCATGGCCGGCCAATCCGGACGGGAAGAAATGCCAAGTCTTCGGGGCCCAGCTGAGGACCGTCGATCTGGGCAACGGGATCTTCCAGGCTTCCGGACTCAACACCCTGTACCCCGACGGAGCCTATTCGGAAACCCAGCGCGTACCCGCCTTCCTGGGAAAGGGCAACATGCACCCATTCCATGGCGTATTGTCCTTCTGGGTGAAGCCGAATTACCAGGTCCTGACCACCATCCCGAGGGCGCACGCCTACGTCATGGCCTCGAACTGCAGTCGTCCAGAGAGTCAGTATTTCTTCGTAGGGGACAACGATGCGCACTACTACACCAACCGGGGCCTTTGGTTTCAATTCGAGATCGGGAACAATGGCAGTGACACGAACCGGGAACACAGGTTTCTCCCTAAGAAGTCCATTCCCCAGGCACACCGCTGGAGCCTCGTCACGGCAGGCTGGGATCTATTCTCCGAGGACGGCCGCACTTCAGGGAAGATCCTTTCAAATGAAGGCACGGGACCTCGCTTGGGCGCTACGGAAGGCTATTACGCCGAGAACCTCCCCTCATCCGCCACAGACCTTACTGCGGACGGTCAAGCCTGCGCACACGTCATTTCTGTAGGGCCGCTGGCAGACCGCGATTACAGCTCGCTATATTTTCATGATGCCATTGCCAGTGGGGCCGACGCGACCTTTGACGAATTCGCCATTTGGGATTTCGGAGGGGCTCCCCCCGGCGGAGGCCCCGTCCCCCAGGCCTCCCTGAACGCTCCCGGGATCCTGGCGATGAACCGCTATAAGGCGGGTCGCTACTACAAAGGAGCCGCGTACCGGACAGTGGACGACCCCAACCCGGTGCACGACGAGGCTGCCTCCTGGCTTTCCGCGCCCATCCGCCTTCCGTCCGGAAGCCGTCTCCGGAAGGTCTGCTGGACCTGGTACCGTCCTCAGGAGCTTCCCGACGACTACGCGCAACTGGAACTGGTGGATCCCGTGCTTGAGCGTTACCTCTGGTCCGACGCCCGTTCGACGAAGGATCCCCTCTGGACACCGTTCCGCCAGGAATGGAATGTCCAGCGCACGGTGCCGGGCGCCCTGAGAGCGCGGGTGGTGTTCCGCAGAATGAGCCCCCTAGGAGGCGATCCGCCCAACACCCCTCTCCTCGATTCCCCCGTCTTCGACGACCTGACCCTGCTCTACGATCCTCCCGGAGGACCGCGAATGCTCTCCTACGGCGGCTAGACGGATACAATCCCAGGACGATGCTCCTCGCCAGTCGTGCCAAGGGTCTGGTCCTCCTCGTCGTGATCGGAGTGCTCGGCGTCCTGGCCATCCTCGGAACCACCTTCGTCACCATGGCCTCCCTGGAACGGCGAGCCTCCCAGCAGCGCATCCACGCCAGCCGGGCCTCCCTGCTGGCCCGCAGTGGACTGGAGGATGCCCTGGCCAGGCTGCAGGCCGGACAGGAGGGCCTGCTGGATGCGGCCCCCTTCCTCCAGGGATCCTTCGGCCTGGGCCACACCTATGCGCTGACGGCTTCCACGGGCGGCTTCTTCGTTAACGGCGGGGATCCGGCCTGTCCCCCGGACGAGGGCTACAACGCGGTGCTGCGCCGCCTGCTGGGCACCCTGGCGGAAGCCGTCGACCGGGACGTGCTCGCCGGGGTCATGCAGGCCGATGATGGCCTTCCCGTGGACCAGGCCGATGGAGAGAAGCTGATCACCTTGCGTCCTCCGGGAGGCTGGACGAGCTTCCAGGAGATCCGGGATCTCGCCTTTGCTGCCGACCCGCTGGAGCTGCGCCAACGCAAATTGGATGCCCTGAGACCCTACCTCGTCCTCGAGGCCTGGGTGGATCGCCAGGTGATCCGGCCCAACTTTGATCCCCCGGGGGGCACCCTCTACTACCAGGGCGCGACCGAGATCAGGAAGGGCCACCGGCAGGACGTCCTGGGAAGCCACGCCCCGGGATTCGAGACCCTAAGGGGAAGGAACGTGGGGCGTGCGCCGGTGGACTTCTCCTGGGCGCGGCGCCACCGCCCGGCCCTGATCGCCCTGCTGGCGGGGCTCAAGGGCTTCTACCAGGACGAGACCGCCGCCACCCCTTGGAGCCTGGCCAACCGTTCCGGGATCCTCCGGTCCGTGGAGATCCGCAACGACTGGAATCCCCTCGACGACTGTCATGCCCTGGCCGACCGCATCCTGAGCGCCGGCGGGGAGCTGTCGGACTGGGAGGAGTTCCACGCCTTCTGCGACAGCCTGCCCATCCCGTCCATGGAGGCGGCCCTCCCCGCGGCCGAGGTCGCTCTCGGGCCCGCCCGTGCGGCCCTGGATGCGGCCCGTTCCGCGCTGGACGCGGCCCAGGCCCGCTGCGATGCGGACCCGACGGAGGAGAATGCGGAGGCCCTGTGGGCCGCGATGGACGCCGCCGACATGGCCCAATGGGACCTCGATGCCCTCCTGGCCGTCCGCAACGGCCTGGCCGTCACAGTCCCCACGATCGTCCAGGCGATGCGGGACCTCTTGAAGGCGAACTTCAACCCGAACACAGATCTAAACAAGTGCAATCCAAACTCGAGCCTCTGGAAGAGCGTGGACAAGAGCGACCTTCTGGTCTACTCGACGGAGCTCAGTCTCCGCCACCTCCAGGCCGTGGACCTAGAATGCATCGGGCGGGTTGTGGACGGGGGCGGAAGGCTCCTGGCCGCGAGGACCCTCAGGACCCGCGTATCTCCCCCCTGCCTCGTGCGCCTCAGCACGCAGCGGGACTTCGTCGCCGAAAGCCTGGGCTCACCTCTTTTCGGGGATGAGGGCGGCGTCCGCCTGCCCGGACAGGACGACTTCCTCAGCCTCAGCCGGGGCCCCGGGCTGGAGAGGACCTGGGGTCACAGGCTTCCGGGGATGGGCCAGGGAGCGGCCCTGCAGAGCTATCCCGAGCCCTGCGTGAGCCCCTTCGGGGCGCTTCTCCTGAATCCCGCGGACTACGACGGGAACCTCCAGCTGGCCACCGTGGAGACGGAAGCCGGAGATGCCTACGGCGTCGCCCCCTCGGCAGACCTCAAGTGCCTGGCGAGCTTCGACGACGGATTCGACTTGGACGCCGCCGACGGGCCTCGACCTTGCCAGGCGTTCGAAGCCCTGCTCGGCACCGCCGCCCTGGGCAACGGCCTGTTCCAGTCCTCCGGGTTCAACACCCTCCATCCCGACGGCGCCTATTCGGAGACCCAGCGCGTGCCGGCCTATGCCGGCAGGGGGAACCTGCACGGCTTCCACGGAGTGCTGTCCTTCTGGGTGAAGCCGGACTACCGGGCCCTCATCAGGGGAAACCGCTCACGCCCGTACTTCATGGCCACCGGCGCCGGAGCCGGGGAGCGCCAGTTCTTCTTCCTGGGGGACGATGACGGCGCCTACGACCCCAAGGGGGGATTAAGGCTTCAATATGAGATCGGGAACCGTGCCGACGACACGGGCCGCGAACACGTCTTCATGCCGGTCGACTCCCGTTCGAAGCCCCACCGCTGGACCCTGGTCACGGCGGCCTGGGATTCCCTGGCCGACACGAAGGATGCCACGGGGGAGGTGATCCTCGACAACGGTGTTGCCGGAAAGACCGGATCGATCGACACCTACGGCGGGGGTAACTTTCCTGCGGACGCCCGGGATCTCACCGGGAACGCCGGGGCGGAAGCCCACCTGATCTCCCTGGGCCCGCTGAGGCGCCGGGACTATACCCAGCCGTTCGAGGTGAACTGGGTGGTCTCCGGAGGAGCCGACGCAACCCTGGACGAATTCGCGATCTGGGACTTCGGAGGAGCGCCCCTCGGCGGAGGCCCCGTCCCCCAGCCCTCCCTGGACGCCCCGGGGATCCTGGCAGGGAACCGCTACCGGTCTGGCCGCTACTACAAGGGGGCGGCCTACCGGCGCATCGACGATCCTGTCGCCGTAGACGACGAGGCCCCCTCCTGGCTCTCGCCCCCGATCCACCTTCCCGCCGGAGCCATCCTGCGCACGGCCTCATGGACCTGGTACCACCCTGCGGAGCTTCCCGACGACTATGCCGGTGTGGAGCTGGTGGATTCCACCCAACCCCGCTACCTCTGGAACGACGCCTCCGCCGCGCGGGCGACCCAGGCCCCGCGCTGGGCGCCGGAGCGTCGGGAATGGACGATTGGACGGATGGCCCCTGCCGAAGGCCTGCGCGTTCGCGTCGTCTTCCAGCGCGTGAGGCCCCTGGGCGGGGATCCTGCCAACACCCCCATTCTGGACTCCCCCGTCCTCGACGACCTGACCCTGCTCTACGATCCGCCCGGAGGACCCCGCCTCTCGTCCTGGGGGGCATGACGAGCGGGGAGTTACAATCTCCCGGCATGATCCTTGCAAGGCGCACCGGCCTGGTCCTGGTCATCGTGGTCGGGGTGCTCGGCGTCCTGGCGGTCCTCGGCACCGCTTTCGTCACCCTGGCCTCCATCGAACGGCGGGCGTCCCAACAGCGCATCCACGCCAGCCGGGCCTATCTCCTGGCCCGCAGCGGTCTGGAGGACGCCCTGGCCCGCCTGGACGCCGGACAGGACCCTGAGACAGAGGACGGTAGCCTCCAGGGCCTGGCTTCCTTGGAGCACTATGCGGTCCACCTCGAGCGCGAGGGAGGATTCTACGTCAACGGCGGTGCTCCGGAGGACGGCGCCATGACGGGCTACAACGCCGTCTTGAGGCGGATGCTGGGCACCCTGGCCAAGGCCCTCGACGAGGAAGAGGGCGGCATCGACGCCGACCCTGTGGAAGAAGCCGACGGGTGGGCCCTGCTAGACCAGCGACCGCGGGAGGGCTGGAAGGACTGGAACGGGATCAGGGCTCTGCTGGGACCGGCCAAGTTCGCGGCCCTCAACCCCTATCTGACCCTGCACGCCTGGGAGGATCGGCGGGTCATCCAGCCCAACGTCCCGGCCGGACTGGAGGGGACGCTCTTCGAACGCCAGAGCGACCGGCTCCTGGCCCATCCATCCCCGGATTTCCAGCGCTCCGTCGGCGGGAGGATCCTAGGACGGGCGCCCGTCGACTTCGACTGGGCCCGCCGCCGCCGCCCGGCCCTCCTGGCCCTGATCGGGGGGCTCAAGGGCCTGTACCTGCACCAGTTCGGCCGCAATTGGCTGGGGAGCCTACGTCCGATGGAGGCCCGATTGACCTGGACGTCCACGGATGACGCCCACGTGGCGGCGGATTTCATCGCCACGTGGACCTCCCCGGTCCGGAGCTGGCCGGAATTCACGGAGCTCTGTGGCAAAATCCCCTACGTCCCTCCCCTGGCCCATCCGATCGTGGTGGCCCAGGATCGCGAGGCCTTCCGCGACCTCCTCCTGGCCCAGTTCAACCCGAACACGGGCCTCAACAAGTTCAACCCCTCCGACGTACGTTGGAAGCGTCTGGACAAGTCGGACCTGCTGGTCTATTCCACCGAGCTTGCCCTGAGCCCCGTCTGCTCCCGGAAGATCTCCAGCCGGGGTCGCGTCCTGGATGCCAACGGCCGCCTCCTGGCTTCCCGGGAGCTCACGGCCGTCCTGGCCCCGCCCGGGGTCCTGCGCCTCAGCACCCAGCGGGAGCTCCTCTGCGAGGACCTGGGGAACCCCCAGTTCCCCGGGGACGAGGGGCCTGCGCGCCTCCCCGGGACCGCTTCCTTCATTTCCGAGAGCCATAGCCTTGCCTCGATCAAGACCTGGGGTCACCGCCTGACCGGCGCCGGCTGGATGGACGGGGACTCGAACGGGGCCTCCCTCCAGGCCTATCCGGAGCCCTATGTCTCCCCGACCCCTTCCCGGAACCTCTCCATCCGCCCTTCGGACGTGGACGGGTACCTGGAAACGGCCACTCTGGAGACCCCGGAGCGGGGGGACCTCGGCTTCCTGGCCCGCTTCGACGACGGGTTCGACCTGGACATCGCCCGGGGCGGCCTCACCGCGGTGACCGAGGACGTCCAGCTGCTGAGACCCGACGAGCTGGGTCACAGCATCTGGGACCCCTTCAAGCCCAGTACCCTCTTCCCGGACGGGGCCTACTCCGAACGGGAGAGGACCCCGGCCTACTTCGACAAGGGATCCATCCCAGGCAAACACGCCATGATCGCCTTCTGGGTGAAGCACCTGGGGAGGCGCACCGGGGAAGGCCCCCTGGTGCATGCCACCAACTACCTGGAGACCCCGTACTCGACCGGAATCAACCAATTCTTCATGATCGCAGCGACCGTCGGGAAGGCCACGACGGGCTGGAGCATCATCCCCCGCGCTCACTTCGAATTGGGACATGATCCCGCGGCGGATCCCAACGGGGAGTTCCAGTTCAACCGCCCCTGCTACGGCTATCCGGTACGCCTTTGGCATCATCTCGGCTTCTATTACGATTTCGAGGCCCCGACCAAGAACGAGACGGGCGAACTCATCCTGGACCTCAACCTCGCCGCATCGCAGTCCTACTTCATCGACGATCCATCCCCCCTGCCTACCACCCCCAGTTCGGAGCTGACGACGGACGACCTGTTGGGCCTGCATCGCATCGCGCTGGGCGGGAAGCATCCCGGAACCCCGGACGACATCCCGGAGGACACCGAGAACCCCCATTACGGAGGCGCCCAGGCGACCCTGGACGAATTCGCCGTCTATGACTTCGGCCAGTCCGAAGCGGCCGCAGCGCCCTTCGCCTTCCGGCGCTACCAGGACGGACGCTACTACAAGGGAAGCGCCTACGACGGCCTGGGCGGGCCCCTGGACGAAGAGGCTCCCCAGTACTTCAGCCCCCGCCTGAGCCTGCCCGCAGGCTCCAGGATCCGGCGCGTGGATTGGACCTTCCTGGCACCTCAGGCCCTTGAGGAGGACTATCTCGAGACGGCACTGGTCTCGGAAGATGCCTCACGCTACCTGGACGTCCCCGACGCCTCCCGCTCGATCCGGCAGGCGGGCTGGACGGAGGCCCTCCAAAGCTGGTCCACCAGGCTCAGCGTCCGGGCCCCCTTCCGGCTCCAGGCGGTGTTCCGCAGAAGGGAAGGAAGCCCCACGGTGACGGCAGACCTCCCCATCCTGGATCCCCCCGGACTCGACGACCTGACCGTGGTGACCGAGCCGCCCGGGGGCCCCGCCGTCCTGGCATGGGATTGGGAACCCTGAGGTCCTACTCCAGGCTGAAGCGGTAGACGCGCCTGCTCACGCTTCCGATGGCGTAGAGGGTGCTGGTCGGCCCGTCGATCACCACGGAGACCATCTTGTCCACCGTCGTCGGATTGGAGAGCACGTTCACAGGCCAGTTCGCCCTCGCCACCGTCGGGTCGCTCGCGTTCACCGCATACAGCTTCCCCGTATCCGTCCCGAAGTACACGTAGCTCTTCCACTGGTACGGCAGGCTCACGATGTTTCCCGCCGTCTCCATCGGGGTGTTGGAGATGATGGTCCCGTCCGTCACGTTGACCTTGTAGAGCTGGTTTCCCGCCCCCACGAACACGAAACTCTTCGCCGGGTTGAACTGGGCCCCGGAGGTCAGCGGGGCCAGGTCGGCGCTCTGCCCCGAGGTCCAGGTCGACGTCAGAAGGTCCGAGGTCAGGCGGTAGACCCTGTTGCCGGTGGGCGCCACGAAGAGGTCGTTGTTCGTCCTGACCAGCATCAGGTGGCGCACGGCATTGAGCACCCCCGAGGAGAAGGTCTCTCCGGTCCCGTCGGCGCTCCGCCGGTACACCTGGCTGATGTTGCCCGCCGTGTACACGTTGTCGTTGATGACCCTGAGCACGGACTCCACCCCGTTGGGGGCATAGGCGATGCCCTGGGGGAAGCCGGTGACGACGTTGCCGCTGTCGGCATAGAGTTTCCATACGCCCACGTTGACCGGATCCACCGACCCCACGCCGTACAGGTAGCGCGTCGTGCCCTCCATGTAGAATGCCAGGGAGTGCAGAATGCCCCCTGTGGCGTTGGCCACCTGACAGGGATTGTTGGCCCAGGCAGGATCCCGGGACATCGCGGTCCCGTTGTCGATCATAGCCAGGACCCGCCCTCCGTTGCTCTGCAGGAAAAGGTGGACGTTACCGGAGAAGGTCGCCGCCGCGATGCTGCTGGCGGTGTGGGAGAGGGCATACGATCTCGCGTAGCTTCCCGTGGTCCGGTCCACGGCGTACAATTGGGGGGTCGCACCGGCGCTCTCGGCCAGGTACACCGCCGACTTCGACCCGTGCGACACGATGGGCACGGTCGGCTGCCCTCCCAAGGTCACCGCAGTCCTGGGAAACACCCAGTTCAGGTGGGGATGGGGGTTCCCGCGGTTCTGGCGGGGCGGGGCGAAGCCGGAAATCGAGCGGGGAACAAGAAGGGAGGCCTCGTAGGATGAGCTCGCCCTGATCTTCCGGATGGCACTGTCGTAGAAGAAGAAGTAGGCCTTGTTCCCGTCCCGCGGGGGATTCTGGAGAATGAGGGTGTACTGGAGGTTCGAATAGGCCGTGACGCTGTCGGTATCGGTGGAGAGTCCATGGGCACGGTATCCGAAGTCGCTGTCGAGGAGAGCATAGAAATAGGCCCAGTCTTCGCCGAGGTCGAAGGTGTTCGGCGAAAGAAAAAGGAGATAGGCATCCCCCCTCCCGACGGGGATCCAGCAGAGGCCATACTTATTGGCGTGATTGTCGTCGATGAGATAGTGGGTCCCCGAATAGAATCCCCTGCCGTAGATGCCGTGGGCGCCGTAGATGGCGCCGGAATTGCCCACATCCGACCAGGCCAGATGCACGACCCCGCAGGCATCCACACAGATCGCCGGATAGACGGAGACGGTCCCATCCGGAGAGAAGGAATCGTTGCTCCCGTCCGCCGTGCTGGTCAGGCTGCTCCACACGGAAGAACTGGGGTTCACGGTGGAGGAGGTCGCGTTCATGGAGGCGATCAGCAGGACTTCCGGGCCCCCGACGGTGTAGGCGATGTAAAGATCGTCGTCAATCCCCGCGGCCATGGACATCCCGGACAAGCCGACACCGAATCCCTTTCCCGCCAGCCAGGCCCCCGAAGCGGTGTCGAACTTGGTGTAGACGAGATCCGAATCCCCATTGCCCGCCAGGTGGGGCACCCCCCGGCCATCCAGCACGAAGGAATAGTCCGAAATGCCCGTTCCCACAGAGATCGGAGTGGACCAGTTGGCCGATGTGGTCAAGGCGGTCAGACTCGAACACCAGGTAGTGTAGATCTGGGTGTTCGCGGCGCTTCTCCACAGAAGATAGAGGCGGTCGTCCAGGTCCACCCCAATGGAAGGCATCCTCCCGTTCTGACTGTTGGCCGGAGCGGCGGCGATGATCCCCCCGCCGGCATTGTCCACCAGGGTGACCAGGGCCCAGTCCGTCGCCGCGGTCGGGGTGCTGGTGGTCGTGTAGGCCATCAGGATGTCGGTCTGGGAACTGGTTTCCCAGACGACGTACCAGTAGCCGCTGGAATCCTGGGCCACCTGGTGCAGGTTGTTGAGGTTGTCTCCGGTTGCGCTCCCTGCGGTGTCCGCCGTCCCGGGAAGGTTATAGTCCGCCTGGGCCCTGATGCAGGTGCAAAGAAGCAACAGAATAAGGAGAGAACGACACCTGGAACTCACCCCCTGAGGATACACCTCTTCCACAGGGCCTTCCACCCCTTACGCCCCCAGGCTACACTCCCTTCCCCATGATCCTCGCCAGCCGTGCCAGCGTCCTCGCCCTCGCCCAGACCGAGGGCATTGCCGCCGACCTCCGCCGCCTTCACCCGAAGCTGGAAGTCCGCGTGGAGACGGTCCGGACCCGGGGCGACGCGGAAGCCTCCGCCCCCCTCTGGGCCATCGGAGGCCAGGGCCTCTTCACCCGGGAGCTGGAGGAGGCTCTGCTGGCGAAACGGGTCGATGCCGCCGTGCACTCCCTCAAGGACATGCCCACCGCCACTCCGGAAGCCTTCGATCTCGTCATCCCCCGCCGCGCCGATCCCCGCGACGCCCTCATCACCTGCCAGGGCCTGACGCTGGAGGCCCTGCCCAAGGGCACCGCCGTGGGCACCTCCAGCCTCCGCCGCATCGCGCTGCTGGTCTCGTCCCGACCCGACCTGGCGCCGCGGACGCTGAGGGGCAACGTGGACACCCGCCTGGGAAAGGTCGCCTCCGGCGAGCTTCCCGCCGCCGTATTGGCCGCTGCCGGCATGACCCGGCTCGGCCGCATGCCCGAGGGTGTGAGGGCCGTGCCCCTTCCGGCCGACGCCTTCGTCCCCTCTCCGGGCCAGGGCGCCCTGGCCCTGGAATTCCGCCGCGACGCCGCCTCGATCCGTCAGCTTCTGGAGCCCCTCCGGGATGCCCAGGCCGAAATGACCACGGCTGCCGAGCGGGCCCTGATGCGCAGGCTGCAAGCCGGCTGCCACGTCCCCCTGGGCGCCCACGCCGTCCTCGACGGACCCCATCTCACCCTCCACGCCTTCCTGGCCTATCCGGATGGGCGCAAGGCCCTGCGCATGTCCGAGACCGGGGACGCCGGCAAGCCGGAAGCCCTGGCCGAGGCCCTGGCGATCCGCCTCCTGGCCGCAGGCGCCCAGCCCATCCTGGATTTCGCGCGGGCGGCAGTGGAAAAGGCCATCGCGAAGGAACGGAAGTGATCTCCGGCCCGTTACGTTTCGCCCCGATCCTGAAGGAGCGCCCCTGGGGGCTTGAGACCTGGTGGATCTCGGACCGCCCCGACGACCAGAGCCGGGTTACCGAGGGCCCCTCGGGCATGGTCGGACGCACCTTGTCCGAATTGGACCCCAACGACCTCCTCGGCCAGGAGGCCCGAAGCCCTTTCCCTCTGTTGGTCAAGACCCTGCAGGCTCACGCCTGGCTCTCCATCCAGGTCCACCCGGCCGGAGGCAGGCAGAGGAAGTCCGAGGCCTGGTATGCCCTGAAGGCATCCCCGGATTCCGAAATCCTCCTCGGATCCGACGGCCCCCTGGATCCCTCCCGCCTGCCCGCCGGGATGCGCCGCCATCCCCTCCGCCGCGGGGACGCGGTCCTCATCCCCTCCGGCGTGCCCCACGCCATGGGACCGGGCCTGATCCTGGCCGAGATCCAGCAGAATGCTGACACCACCTACCGCCTCCACGACTGGGGGAGGACCGGGCGCGAGCTCCATGTCGAGCAGGCCCTGGAGGCTGCCTCACAAGCCCCGCTCCCCACCCCACCCAGGCCCCTGTCCGAAGGCGCCATCACCTGTGAGGCCTTCGGGCTGGCTTTGCGCATTCTTCCTTGGGAAGCTCCCGGCGGCACCTGCCGCCTCGTCGGTTCGGCCGAAGGCCCCTTCCGGATCTCCTGGGATTCGGGCACAAGCTCCGAAACGACCGAAGGCTGGTGGCTCCTGCCCGCCTGCCTGGGCCCCTGCCGCATCGAAGGAACCGGATCCGTCCTGGAGGCCTCGCCGTGCTGAAAAGACCCCCGACCCATGCCCTGGCCCCACCCCATCCCCGGACCCTGAGGGAGCCGGCCCAGACCTCGGACTCCCCTTTTGCCGAGCGTCTGCACAAGCTCCTGGCCCATGCGGGGATCGCCTCGCGCCGCGCCTGCGAACGGCTCATCCTGGAAGGCCGGGTCAAGGTGGACGGCCGCGTGGTGAAGGAGCTGGGCCTGAGGGTGGACCCCCGCCGCCAGCGCATCCTCTTCGACGAGGAGCCGGTGCGCTTCGAGCGCCGGGTGGCCTACGCCCTCTACAAGCCCAAGGGCGTCCTCTGCACCAACGCCGACGAACTGGGCCGCATGAAGGTCAGGGACTTGATGCCCGTCGTCTCGCTCAGGGTCTATCCGGTCGGCCGCCTGGACAAGGAGAGCGAGGGCCTCATCCTGGTGACCAACGACGGGACCCTGGCCCTGCGCGTCACGCATCCGCGTTACGGCGTGACCAAGATCTACGAGGCCTGGGTGAAGGGCCTGGTGATGGAGGAGGCCTTGAAGAAGATGCGCAAGGGCGTCCACCTCTCGGACGGACTGGCGGTGCTGGAGCAGGTGCAGGTGATCGCCAGGCACCAGGAGCAGAGCCGTCTGAGGATGGTGTTGAAGGAGGGCCGCCGCCGCGAGATCCGGCGCATCCTGGCCAAGGTGGGGCACCCCGTGCGCCGCCTGGTGCGGACGGCCATCGGCCCGGTGAGGCTGGACGACCTGAGGCCTGGGCAGTACCGGGAGCTGACCAAGGACGAGATCGGAAAGCTGACCGGTCGGGAGCCATGACCGCCCCCCTCCCCACCCGCGTCTTCTCCATCACCGCCCCCGTCCTCCTGAACCGGGAAGTCGGCCCCGGCCTCCGACGCCTCGCCCTCCGTTCGAAGGAGATCGCCCGCACCGTGCGGCCCGGTCAGTTCGTCAACCTGGTCCCCGGTGCCGGCCTCGACCCTCTCCTGCCCAGGCCCTTCAGCATCTTCCGCGTCGAAGGCGACGTCGTCGAATTCCTCATCCAGGTCGTGGGGAAGGGCACGGCCGCCCTCGCGCGGATCGAGAAGGGTGACCGCCTGGCCTGCTTCGGTCCTTTGGGCCGCGGCTTCGACATCCCGAAGGGACACGACATCCGGCATCTGATGGTGGCCGGAGGCATCGGCGTGGCGCCCTTCTGGGCCCTGGGCAAGGCCCTCCAAGGCGACAAGCGCCTGCTGTACGGCGCGGCGACGCCAAAACATCTCGTCTGCCTCGGAGAGTTCCGCAAGACCTGCGGGAAGGTCGAGACCATCAGCGTTCAAGGTGGCACTCGCCGGGGTTTCGTCACCGAACTTCTGCTGGCGCATCTGGCCATGCCCGCTCCCATCCAGATCTACGCCTGCGGCCCCACGCCCATGCTGAAAGCCGTCTGGAGGATCGCGCTGGAGCGGTCCGTCCCCTGCCAGCTCTCTTTGGAAACCCCCATGGCCTGCGGCATGGGCCTCTGCAAGGGATGCTCCTTCCCCCGCCGCGGCGAGCCGGGCTACACCCTGACCTGCCGCGAGGGCCCGGTCTACGAGGCTGCTGCAGTCGACTTCGATCATCCTGCTGTCTGCACGGCGCACTGATGGCGCAGGGCGCCGTCTGTGTCGTCCTCTTCACCGCCGCCTCTGGCGAGGAGGCCGCCCGGATCGGGAAAACACTGGTGGAAGAAAACCTCGCCGCCTGCGTGAACGTGGTACCCGCCGTCCGATCGATCTTCCGCTGGGAAGGGAAGCTCTGCGACGAGACCGAGGCCCTGGGCGTCGTGAAGACCCGCAAGGACCGTGTGGAGGCCTTGACGGCCCGGGTCAAGGCCCTGCACACCTACAAGCTGCCCGAGGTGATCGCCCTGGACGTCTCGGGGGGCAGCGCCGAATACCTGGCCTGGGTGACTGAGAACTCAGGCGTTCTGAAATAGAACACTCGACTTGACACTCCCCACGGAGGGAGGCATCCTGTGTTCGTGAAGAGAACACAGGAACTGGACCATCACGCTGCCCGGATCCTGGAAGAGATCTCCCGGGACGAGGCCATCACCCAGCGCAAGCTCTCCGAGCGCGTGGGCATCGCCCTGGCCGTGACCAACTCCTATGTCGGCCGCCTGGTCCGCAAGGGTCACCTCAAGGCCCGGACCCTGCCTCGCAACCGTCTCAAGTATTTCGTCACCCCCTCCGGCCTGGCCCTCAAGGCCCGGTTGACCTATGAGTACGTCACGGGGTCGCTCCGCTTCTACCAGGAGGCTCGCACCCGACTGAAGGCGGCCCTGGACCGTCTGGAGCAGGAAGGCGTCCGACGGGTGGCCTTCCTGGGGGCGGGGGACCTGGCCGAGATCGCCTACCTGACGATCCAGGAAAGCGGCCTGGAGTTCGCCGGCATCTTCGACGACGCCAAGGCCGGGGAGATCTTCTTCGGACACAAGGTCCTGCCCGAATCGGGTCTAGCCAACTCAGGGGCCGAACGTCTACTTTACACGCGGCAGAATTGGAGCACGGACCTCTCCTATGCCGGCCACCTGCCAGTAGTCAACCTGTTCGGGGAGTCCCCATGAGGATCCTCCTGATCAACACCCCTGCGCAAACTGACCGCCCCGTCTCGCGAAGCATGATGGGCGGACTCGGTTTCGGCACCAGCCAGGCGATGATGCTTCCCCCCATAGACCTTGCACTTCTTGCCGCAGTCCTGCGCGACGGTCATCACGAGGTCCGACTCCTGGATCCGGACGCAGCCGGACTGCCACGAACCCAGGCGCTTCGCCTAGCCGCGGAGTTCCGGCCGGACGCAACCGTGGCTTCAGCCTCCCTGCCCACACTGGATGGCGATGCCACCTTCCTGGCCGCCCTCCGGGAAACGACCGGTAGCCCCGTCTACGCCAAGATCGCATTGCGCGATCCATGGTTCCTCCGGACCCTCCTGAAGACGAGCGGGGCCGCGGCGGCCCTGGTGGGAGAGCCCGACTTCCTGATCCCGGACATCCTCGCCGGGCGGACGAAGGAGGGAACCGCTGAGCTCGATGCCGACACCGTGACATTCCATCCGTCCATCCGGATCGAGAACCTGGATGGGCTCCCCTTTGCCGCCCGGGACCTCCTTCCCCACGGACCCTACGCCTTCCCTCTGCTGGGCGCGGGCCTGACCACCATGCAGACCAGCCGCGGCTGTCCCTATCCCTGCGGCTTCTATTGCCCCTACCCGCTCGTGGAAGGCGTCAAATGGCGCCCCATGTCGCCCACGCGAGTGGTTGACGAGATCGAGGATTTCGTGCGCCGCCTCGGGATCACCCGCATCCTCTTCCGGGATGCCACCTTCACCCTCAGCGAAGAGCGCGTCCAGTCCCTGTGCGATGAAATCCGGCGGCGCAGCCTTCCCGTCGAATGGTGGTGCGAGACCCGAGCCGACCTCCTATCGGAGCCCCTTCTGGAGAGCATGCACGCTGCCGGCTGCCGCGGCATCAATGTCGGCGTCGAAAGCGGCGATGAAGCGGTCATGCAGTCCGTCGGGAAGCGCGGACTGACCCTGGAAACGCTGCACCGCGTACGCGGACGAGCGGGGACCCTGGGCCTCAAGCTCCACTTCCTGCTTCAGGTCGGCCTTCCGGGGGAAACGCGGAAGTCGGCGCTCGACACCCTGGATCTGATCGGGAACCTGCGTCCGGACTCCGTCGGACTCACTTACACCACGCCCTATCCTGGGACGCCCATGTGGGAGCAGAGCAGGGCCAAGGGGTGGATCTCATCGACACGGCCTGAAGACTACGATGCCCACACGCCCATCCTCCGCACGGGAACCCTCACGCATGACGAGATCGTCGTCAGCCATCAGGCCATTCGCTGCGGAATCGCCCTTGCCGGGGAAGGACGCACCGGCGGCACGGAGTGGCGACAGCTCCGCCTGGAGCTCCTGCGCTGGGCGCTGGACCTTCCCTGCCGGAAGGCGCCCTCCTCCCCTCCTTCGGAAACAAGGCGTCTCATGTCCAGCGGCAGCCCCACCCCGAGGATTTCCGTCATCCTGCCCACGAAGAACCGCTGGAACGTCCTGCGCCGCACGCTGGAGGCCTATGCACGCCAAACCATGAGCCCCGAGGAATTCGAAGTCGTCATCACCGACGACGGTTCCAAGGACGGAACCGCCGGACGCCTACTGGCGCTCGCTCCTTACCTTCCCTTCGGCCTCGTTCTCCTCCAGCAACCCGGCGGCGGCCCTGCCGGAGCACGCAACCGCGCCCTCGCGGAGGCCCGCGCCCCGATCGTCCTCATGACCGGTGACGACATCGTTCCGTCCGAATCGCTGCTGATCGAGCATCTCCGAGCACACGAGGAAAACCCTGCACCAAGCCTTGCCATCCTGGGACGGGTCAAGCCTCCCCCTGGCACCACACCGTCCGCCCTGCGGAGCTTCCTGGATCGCACGGACTATGAATTCGGCTATGCAGCCCTTGAGATGGGGACGCCTCCCGACTACCGCCATTTCTACACCTGCAACCTCTCCCTGAAGACCTCCTGGCTCAGATCCGTCGGGGGTTCCTTCGACGAGGAGTTCGACATGGCGGCCTGGGAGGACATCGAGCTCGGCTACCGCCTCAGCAAGGCTGGCCTCACCCTCCGCTATCTGCCCAGCGCCCTCGGCATTCATCACCATCCGTATTCCCTGGAAACCCTGGCGGAGCGGATGGAACGGGCCGGAGAGATGGCCTACCTGCTCGTACGGAAGCATCCTGAGCTGGATGGCCCATTGGCACCGGTGAATGCCGCCCTGTCCTCGCCCCGTGGCAGGGACGGCCTGAGGCGTCTCCTCCACAAGGCGCGCCTCAAGACCCTCCTGTTGCGCCTGTGTTTCCAAACCCATGCATCCACCCTGGACAACACCTACCATGCCCTCCTGAACGAAGCCTTCCGGACAGGCGTGCGCAAACGTTCCCATCGGGCCCAGGAGAGGATCCATGCGCTCCTGGGTCTTTCACCGTGAGCAGCCTCCCCAAAAGAATCCTGCTGACCGGGGCAGGAGGGTTCATCGGCTCCCGACTTCTGCGCAGGCTCGCATCCCCGGACCGCGAAATCGTGGCCGTGACGCGGAATGCCCGCCGCATCGCCGCCCTTCCTGGCATCCGGCCCCTTGCGCTGGATATCGCCGCCCCCGACTTCCCCTCTCTCCTTCCGCAGGTCGATGCCGTCGTGCATCTTGCGGCCCTCCTCGACCTGTCCGCGCCACCGGAGCTCCTGCGCCGGGTCAATGTCGAGGCTACGGAAAAGCTTGCCCAGTGGGCGTCCCGGGCAGGGGTTCCCTATTTCCTCCATGCCTCCAGTCTGGAAGCCCAGGGCCCCTCGGAAGCCCCTCTCCCACAAGGCGAGGATGCCGCCTGCAGGCCTGTCTCCTCCTATGGGCGCAGCAAGCTAGAGAGCGAGGGCGCTGTGAGCGCCCATCTTCCTGCGGGGAACCTGATGACCGCGCGATTCGGGAACGTCTACGGCCCCGGCTCGACGGCCCTGATCGAACCCCTCCTGCGGCTGGGAGGAGATCCCGAGACCATGTCGCGGATAGGCTCCTTCCGGGTACAGCCCATCCATGTGGACGACCTTGCCATCCTTCTGGAAACGGCGCTGCGGAACAAGCCCACCGGGCTGATGAATCTCGCGGGACCGGAGGAGACCTCCTTCGCCGATATCACGGCCATGATCACAAGCCTTCTTGGCCCCCTGAAGCACGCGCCTGCCGGACCCGCCGCCTCCTTCCGGGATCATGTCCTCTCCTCTGTCCCGCGCGTCCATCGCCTCCTTTCGATCGATCGCCAGAAGAAGATCCTCCCCGTACTTTTCCGCTACGACCTTCTCAAGGGAACGGCCTATACGCTCGAGTGGCTGCTCCAGCGTCCCCGGGGATAGAGGCGACCCAGGAGTTCGATGTCCCGGGCATCCAGGATCCCGAGCCTGCGTGCCAGAAGGAGATAGCCTCCTACGTACAGGATCCCTGCAGGAAGAAGGACGACGGCGGCGGAGAGACGATCATGGACCGGGCCCAAGACCCGCACGAGCGGGAGCAAGGGCACAACGAGCAGGGCCGGCACAAGCGGGAGCAGGATGGAGCGCAACAGGAACCCCGGAAGGTCGATCGGGAGGATGTGGCGGCGGAAGTCGAAAAGGTAGATGGCAGCGACCGAGAACACCGAGATCGAAACCGTGGCTGCAATGCCGGCTGGCCCGCTCCGGCCCAGACCGCCGGCATAGAGGATGGCTCCGAAGAGAATGGCCAGAATCGAGGACTTGAGCTGGAACCCCGGCTTCCCGAGCCCAGCCCCGATCCCGGTCAGCGTATGGATGATCCCGGTGAACCCCCAGGGCACCAGAAGACAGGCTACCCGGACCGCATCCGGTAGCGGATGGCCGATCCAGAAGGTGATCAGCGGGTCCGCGAAGGCAAGAAGGAAGCCGAACAGGATGCCCGCGACCATGGACTGGAGCTTGGTCCCCCTCAAGGCAAGGCTCCGGAGACGGGCCGGATCGGAAGAAAGCGCCGGGGTTGAAGGGAAGACCGCAGCGGCGAGCTGGACGACCAGGGCGGAGGCCTTCGACACCAATGCGGCACCCAGGCTGTAGGCCGCCACAGCAGCCAGCGGCTGGCCGCTCGCGGCCAGGAACAGGCGGTCGCTCTGGAAAACGTAGGCCAGCAGCGCCATGAGATGCAGCACGAGCCCGAAGGCCACCGTTCGGCGAACCTCCTGGAGGGAAACGAGCCTGGGATCATAGGTCACCGGACAACGCTTCCAACGGAGCAGGAAGAGCAGCAGGAGGACCTGTAGCCCCGTCACGCCCGCAAGGACCCAGGCCAGGCCCGCAAGACCCCATCCGGCCCAAAGGCAGCCGATCGTCGATGCGGACGCCAGGATACCCATGACGAATCCGACTCCCTGCTGGAGCCCGATCCACTGCAAACCGGCCATGGCACCCGCAAGGACACGCAGGATGAGAGCGGCGGCAGCCCAGACGACCACGCCCATGAGGACCGGCTGATAGGCGGATCCGCCCGGACCCAGCAGCTGATCCAGGAGAAAGGGGCCGCCCAAAAACGCCGCGGCGACCACCACGACGGCGGCCAGAAGACAGTGATAGAATGCCGAGCTGAAGGAACGCCGGAGCGCCTGGGTCTCGCCACGAGCGAAGTGCAATCCGACCGCCCGAGGCACGCTGATGCCCACCCCCAGGTCCGCGAAAGCCACCCAGCCGGAAAGGGCGACGAAAAACACCCAAGCGCCGAACTCCCGGCTCCCGAGGACGTGCAGAAGATACGGCGTGATCAGAAAGGGAAGCAGGGTCTCGACCAAAAGGAAGGTCAGGATGCGCCATGTCGTCCCGCGCACGAACTGCTCTGCGCTGATCGACTCTGCCCCCGCGGAAGTCATGTGGGTCAGGCCTTCTTCGGAAAGGCAGGAGGATTCAGGAAGGCGCGGGCACGGCGCGCCGCAGGAAGCAGCCCCAGCTTCCCGAGCGCCGCCCGGGCGCGGCCGGGCCATGGGGACGGCGGGATCGGGGGATACAGGTCCCTCCTGAGGTCGGCCAGAAGACGGCCGAGGGTCTCGTAATCTACCCCCTTGAGTTTCCCCTCGTCGGCATTCCTCTGGCCCATGCTGGAGCCGTCCTGCCCCAGCATGAGCCCGCTCTTCTCAAACCAGGGATAGAACGGGGCACCGGGCACCGGGGAGAAGAAGGAGGTCGACGCGACCCGGGGACGGATGCGGCGGATCGCCTCGAGCGTTTTCCGGTCGTCCTCCAGATGCCACCGGCCGTCGGAACGGGGAAGGCCGAACATGAAGTTGCCGTAGATCTCCAGGCCCATCCTCCGACAGATCTCCGCGGCCCGGTAGTTCTCGTCGGCCGTGGTCCCCTTCTGCATCCAGGAGAGGAGGTCGTCGCTGAAGGACTCGAACCCGATGGAGACGGTATGAAGTCCTGCGCCCTTGAGCTGTTCCATGAGACCGCCCGTTCCGGCATGACGGCATACCACGTCGGCCCGGATCGCCGCCCAGAAGGGGTAACGCCGCCTTCCCAGGCGCCTTCCCATGGCAGCGCAGAATCCCTCGACCCATGCGGGACGCACGATGAACTGGTCGTCGTGAAAAACGATGCTCCTGAAGTGGTAACGGCGTGCCAGGATCTCCAACTCGTCCAGGACATGGTCGGGGCTCCGGACCCGGAAGCTGAATGCGCGTTTCCCGTCCGGACGTGCGCGCGTGTAGAGATTCTGCTCTCCCGGACCGCAGCAGAACTTGCAGGGCCAGGGACACCCCCGCTGGGCGATCAGGTCGATCACGGGGGTCGGGGCATGGAAACCCAGGATCTGATGCTGGATCCTCTGGGCGTAGTCGGGCCACAGTTCGCGGTCCGCAAAGGGAAGGGCATCCAGGTCAGGCGTCTCGCCATAGGACACGGCAGGAAAGGAATCCGGACTCTCCAGGAGGCGCGGCAGGCTGATCTCGCCCTCGCCACGAAGGACGAAATCGGCCGCTGGACGGTACAGCTCAGGAAGGGTGGTCGGATCGATGCCTCCGGCAATGATCCGGGCCCCTGAGGCGACGCGACGGCCTCGCACCATGGCCTCAAGAGCCACCTCCCGCTCGCAGGTATGGGAGGTTACGCACAGCCAATCTGGAGCCGCGGCCGCGACGGCCCTCTCATAGGCCTCCCATCCGGAAAGGAGGCGAAGGTCGATCAGGGAGACCTCGTGACCCTGTCTACGAAGGAGCGGGGCGAATTGGGCGAGCGCGTGCCGGATGGTGACGTCGTCGGTGCTTTCAAGCGGTGCGCCGAAACGGCTGCTGACGATCTGGGGGTTGATCAGGACGACGCGTGACATGGCTACCTCTCAGTCTACCAGGATTCCCTCTTGCCAGCATCCGGGACGCCCGTTAAGAAGACCGCATTCGCATGCTGACCGCCGCCCAGAAACAGCAGTTCGCCGACGACGGCTACGTCTTCATCGACCCGGAGATCGACGGCACTACGATCGACGGCGTCGTGGAAAGGGTCGGCCACGGACTGTTCGGGACGAATGCCAGCCAGGTTCATGGCAAGGACCCCCAACGCCCCGGCAGCGGAAGGGTGCAGGACGCCTGGAACTTCGACGACGGGGTCAAAAGGATCGCCCGCGCACCCGCGATCCTGACCCAGCTCGCCGACCTCTACGGCCGGCCGCCGAAGCCGTTCCAGACCTTGAATTTCCGCATCGGCACCCAGCAACTCGCCCATTCGGACACCGTCCACTTCAACTGCTTCCCCCAGGGCTTCATGTGCGGGGTATGGGTGGCGCTGGAAGACATCGACGAGACGAATGGCGCCGTCGTCTACTACCCCGGCAGCCACAAGCTACCGGAGTTCAACCTGACGCACGTATGCGCCGAGTCGGATCTTGCCTCTCAACGGGAAATATCCCAAGAACCTTCGCCGTGGTCACCCGCAGCGATCTGGCGCCGCATCAAGGGCTCTTCTTTGAATTACAGCACCGAAAAGGACTACTCCCTTTACGAGCAGTTCATCCAACGACAGATTGCCAAATTCAGACTAAATCCTGCCCTGGCGACCATGAAGAAGGGCTCGGCTTTCATCTGGGCAGCCAACCTCCTGCACGGCGGCTCCCCTCATGCGGACCCGAACCGAACCCGTCACAGCCAGGTCATCCACTACTATTTCGAAGGATGCCGATACCACCGGCCGCTGCTGCACTCGAACGCGCAGGTCCACTACTTCGAACCGGCCTGGATCCTCTAAACGCTGCCATCCGGAACGGAGTGCTTTGTTATAGTCGTCAGGGAAGCCCGTGGACTCGACGATACGCCATATCCCTTCCCCGCAGCCCAAGCGGGTCTGCACCGTCATTCCGAGCTGGAACGGGCGTCATCTCCTCGAACCCTGCCTGGCAGGATTGGCTAGGCAGCGCTTCCGTGATTTCGAGATCGTGGTCGTGGACAACGGATCCACCGACGGAACCAGGGTATGGTTGGAACAGGCGTGGCCGGAGGTCCGGATCATCTCCCTCCCCAGGAATCTCGGCTTCAGTGCCGCGGTCAATGCCGGCATCCTAGCGGGCCGCTCTCCCCTCGTCGCCCTTCTCAACAACGATGCCGTGCCGGAACCGGATTGGCTCGCAGCCCTCGTGGAAGCCGCCGAGAGACACCCGGATGCCGGCATCATCGCCTCCAAGGTCCTCTTGGACCGGGATGGCCTGATCGACAGCGCCGGCATCGGCTTTCACCGCTACGGATGGGCCTTCCAGCATGCCTGCGAACAGCCCGAGACGCCGGACTCGAACACCCCCGGAAACGTTTTCGGAGCCTGCGCCGCCGCCGCCCTGTACCGCCGCGACCTGTTTGACCGCATCGGCCTCTTCGATGAGGCATTCTTCGCATATTACGAGGACGTGGACATCTGCTTCCGGGCCCAGATTGCCGGCGTGCCCTGTTGGTATGAGCCCCGCGCCAGGGCGATCCATCGCCGCGGAGCCTCCTCCTCCCGCATGCCGGACTTCATCCTCCGTCTCCAGTACCGGAACAGCTGGTACGTCCTGGTGAAGAACCTCCCGGCCTACTGCATCCTGAAGGGCCTCCTGATGCTCCTCATGGGGCAGGTCTTCATGTTCCAGAACGCCTGCAGGAAGGGCCATCTCCGGGTCTACGTCGCTTCCTTCTCCGAGATGCTCTCGGCCCTGCCCCGCCTCCTGCAGGCGAGGCGCCGGATCCAGGAACACCGCGGGGATCCGCGCCGGATCGATGCCCTTCTCGATTGCACGTTGCCTGGCAAGGTGCGCCGATGCCAGGCCTGGCTCCGGAAGATCGCGGCGTGAAGGGCGAGAAGGGAATGACGCCCTCCGTCACGGCCGTCATCGTGACCTGGGAGTCGGCCGCCTGCATCGCCGCCTGCCTCAGGTCGCTGATTCGGGAGGGGATCCAGGAAATCCTCGTCGTCGACAACGCCTCGCGCGACGCCACCCTGGCCGTGGCGCGCCGGGAGCTCCCTTCCGTGCGGATCCTCCCTCTGCGCCGGAACCACGGGTTCGCGAAGGCCGCCAACCTGGGCATGGCATATGCCCGGAGTCCCTTCATCCTCCTGATCAACCCCGACGCAGAACTCCTCCCAGGGGCCCTCGACACTCTCCTTTCGGACGCGGGTCGCACCCCGAAAGGCGGCCTCTGGAGCCCTCTCCTGCTGCACGTCGACGGATCCCCTCAGGAGGTGAGCGCACGGGGGTTCCCAAGCCTGCCGGACCGCCTGCTGACGGATACCCTCCTCGCCACGGCCTTTCCCGGGCTCAAAAGATTTCGTCGGGATCTCCTGAACATCCCGACGGCACCGGCCGACATCCCCGTCCTCTCCGGCGCCTGCCTTCTCGTCCGCCAGGCCGCGCTCCAGGACGTCGGGGGCCTGGACGAACGATTCTGGCTGTACTATGAGGACATGGACTGGTGCCTCAGGATGCACAGCAACGGCTGGCAATGCCGGCTGGTTCCCGGGGCAAGCGTGAAGCACATCGGCGGCGCCTCGGCCGACCTGGCCTTCGTATCCTCCTACATCGAGAACCGTAAGAACGAGATCCGCTACTTCCGGAAGAACCACGGTACCGCAGCGGCCTCGGCTCTCCTCCTCTTCAGGCTGGCGGACGCCCAACTCCGCATCGTCCTGGATCTCGGGTTCCTCGCGGCACGGAGCAGGCGCCGCGGGAAGCCCCCGCTGGAACACCTCCGCAAGGATCTCGGGGCCCTCTTCGGGTGCCTGGATGCCTGACCCCATCCCCCTCCGCTACGTGATCGCCACGCTGGATCCGGCCGGGGCCGAGCGGCTGATGACGGGCCTGGCCGTCCGCCTGGACAGGCGCCGATTCTCCCCCGAGGTGATCTGCCTCACCCGGGGAGGCCCTCTGGAGGCGGATCTCCGCGAGGCGGCCATCCCCGTCCGCATCCTGGGCAAGCGCGGATCGCTGGATCCTGCAGCCCTCTTCCGCCTCACAGGCATCCTCCGGGAGAAGCCGGAGGCCCTCGTGCACACCTGGATGTTCACGGCGAATGCCTACGGGCGGGTCGCCGCCCTACTCGCCGCCTGCAGGCGCCTGATTGCCTCGGAGGTCTCCGTCGACCCCTGGAAGGGGCCGGTCCGACTCGGCATCGACAGCCTCCTGGCCCGGCGCACCGCGGCCATCGTCGGGAACGCTGAGGCTGTCGCGGCATTCTACCGCACCCACCTCCCGCATGCGGCCGACCGTATCCTCGCGATCCGGGGAGCTCATCTCCCGCGCCCCGGGACGCCGAACGCCCTGACGCTGCCCCCCGGCCGCTGGATCGGATCCATCGGGCGCCTTGTCCCCCAGAAAGGCTTCGACATCCTGCTCAAGGCCATGCCGTCCGTCCTGAAAACATTTCCCGACGTACGCCTTGCCGTGGAGGGACAGGGCCCGGACCGCCAGGCGCTTGAAGCCCTGGTGGCCCGCCTGGGGATCCAAGGTTCCTGCACCTTCCTCGGGCACCTGCCAGACCCCAGGGCCCTCTTCGGGGGGATCCAGGCCTTCGTCCTTGCCTCGCGCTTCGAGGGTCTGCCCAACGTGCTCCTGGAGGCCATGGACGCCGGCGTGCCCTGCGTCGCCACGGACGTCGGCGGGAACCGGGAGCTGCTCGACGACTCGAGGGCAGGCCGCGTGGTACCTCCCGAGGATCCGGGAGCCCTGGCTGAAGCCATCGTGGCCATGTTACAAGCGCCCCTGGAGGCACGACGTTTGGGAGCCCTGGGAAGGGAACGCGTCCGAACGGATTTCGCCGTCGACGCCATGGTCGAGGCCTATGCGGCCCTGTACGAGAGACTCTGGAGGCGTTGAGACCCCCATGTGCGGCATCGCCGGTTTCCTGACCTCCCGTCCCCCCGCAGAGCTGGGCGAAGCCGAGCTCCGCCGCATGATGAAGATGCTCGTTCACCGGGGACCGGACGGGGACGGGGTCTTTGTGGAGGAGGGCAACCCCCGCGTCCTCTTCGGCCACCGCCGCCTCTCCATCATCGACCTGGACACCGGGGCCCAGCCTATGAGCAGCAACGCCGGCAGCCCCTGCGCGCCGGTCACCATCACCTTCAACGGGGAGATCTACAACTACCGCGAGCTGAGGCCGGCCCTGGAGGCCAAAGGCCACCGCTTCCGCACGAACTCGGACACCGAGGTGATCCTGCACCTGTACGAGGAGAAGGGGGACGCCTGCGTCGAGGACCTCCGCGGCATGTTCTCCTTCGCCCTCTGGGACGCCCGCAAACGCCGCCTGCTCGCCGCCCGCGACCGCCTGGGCGTGAAGCCCTTCGTCTACCGGCACGACGGCGCCACCTTCGCCTTCGCCTCCGAAATCAAGGCCCTCCTGACCCTTCCCGGCGTCCCCCGCACGCCGGATCCCCAGGCCCTGGCGATGTTCCTGAGCTTCCAGTATGTCCCCCATCCCTGGACCGGCTTCCAGGGCATCCGCAAGCTTCCCCCAGGGCATCTGCTCACGGTTGAGGACGGACGCCTGGAGATCAGATCCTACTGGCGCCTTCAGCCCCAGGAGAAACTCCGTCTGCAGGGCCCCGAACTCGAAGAGGCCGTCCGGGCCCAGCTGGATGAGGCCGTCCGGCTCCGCATGATCAGCGAGGTCCCGCTGGGCGCCTTCCTCTCCGGGGGCCTGGACTCCTCGGCCGTGGCCGCCTCCATGGCCCTCCAGTCCAAAGCCCCCGTCCAGACCTTCTCCATCGGCTTCGAGGAGGCCGCCTACGACGAGTCCGCCCATGCCCGACGTGTCGCGAAGCGCATCGGCGCCGATCATCACGAGGAGACCGTGAGGCCCGACGCCATGGCCCTGCTGTCGAAGCTAGCCTGGCACTACGACGAACCCTTCGCGGACTCCTCGGCCATCCCGACCTGGCAGGTCTCGGCCCATGCCCGCCGCCACGTGACCGTGGCCCTGACGGGGGACGGCGGCGACGAGGCCTTCGGCGGCTACCCCCGCTACCGGGCCAACCTGGCCTTCGAGCGCTGGAAGGCCCTTCCGAGATGGCTGAGGGCCCTGCCGGAAGCCCTGCTGAAATCGCTTCCGGGCCACGACGAGAAGGGTCTGGGCCGCATGGCCCGGCGCTTCCTGGAGGTCTCGGACTCCGACCCCCTCCGGCGCTACGCCCACTGGGTGGCCTTCTTCGATCCCGTCCGCCGCTCTGCCCTGATGACGCCGGAGGCCCACAGGGCCGCCGGAGGCCTGGAACCTATCGAATGGCTGGGCGCTCTCGGTGCGGGCTTCACGGACCTGGCCGACCGCATGGAGGCCGTGGACCTCCAAAGCTACCTGCCCTGCGCCCTCATGACCAAGGTGGACATCGCCTCCATGGCCCACTCGTTGGAGTGCCGGGGACCCTTCTTGGACCATCGCCTGGTCGGGTTCGCGATGCGCATCCCCTCGGAGGAAAAAATCGGCCTGAGGGGCGGCAAGCTCTGCCTGAAACGGGCCATGGAGCCCCGCCTCCCGGCAGAGAACATTTGGCGCTCCAAGATGGGCTTCGCGGTCCCGGTCAGCCGCTGGTTCCGGACGGAGATGTCCGCCTTCCTTCGGGACACCCTCCTGTCCCAGAAGGCCCTGGGCCGGGGCCTCTTCCGCCCCGAGGCCGTGAAGACCCTCCTCGACGAGCACATCTCCGGACGGGCCTATCATGCCCACCGCCTCTGGGCCCTGCTGACCCTGGAATGCTGGCATCGGACCTGGGTGGATCCCGCCGATGCTCCATCCTCGCCGACAAGCCTGTGAATCCTGCCCACGCCGGGAAGGGGGAGGAACGTTTCGCGTTCGGAAGGAACTGGCGGCGCTTCCTCGATGGCCTCGGGGAGGAGCAGATCCGGGAGGCCGAACGCTCCCTGGCCGGGATGCTGGAGGTCAGGACCCTGGACGGCCTGAGCTTCCTGGACGCGGGCTCGGGCAGCGGTCTCTTCTCCCTGGCGGCCCGACGCCTCGGAGCGACGGTCCACTCCTTCGACTTCGACCCTGACGCAGTGGCCTGTGCCGCCGCCCTGAAGGCGCGCAACTTTCCCGACGACGCGGACTGGAAAGTGGAGCAGGGTTCGGTCCTGGATCCGGCATACCTGTCCTCGTTGGGGAACTTCGATCTGGTCTACAGCTGGGGCGTCCTGCATCACACCGGACGGCTCTGGGAGGCCCTGGAGCTCATCGCGGCCAGGGTGAAACCCGGGGGAACCCTCTTCATCGCCCTGTACAACGACCAGGGCCCCCTCAGCAGGGCCTGGGGGATGCTCAAGCGCACCTATGTCCTGCACCCTGTCCTGCACCCTGTCCTGCGTCCCCTCCTGCTTGCCGTCTGCTTCACCGGGCTCTGGGGCCCCCGCCTTCTCATCGACCTTCTGAGGCTCCGACCCTTGACGACCTGGCGCGGGTACGTCCGGCACCGGGGGATGTCCCCCTGGACCGACGTGGTGGACTGGGCGGGCGGCAGCCCCTTCGAGGTGGCCTCGCCCGACGCCGTGGTCGATTTCCTGGTTCCTCGGGGGTTCTCCCTGCGCCGGATCCGGACGGTCGGTGGAAGGCTGGGGAACAACCAGTTCGTCTTCAGACGGTCGGGCTGAGGCCCGCCTACTGGCCGAGCAGCCTCAGGACGTTCCCCGCATCCAGGTTGGACTGGCTGAGGACGGAGATGCCTGCCTGGGTGCGGATGCGGGCCGAGGAGAGCTCCATCAGGGTCCGGGCGAAGTCGGTGTCCCTCACCTGGGAGTTCGCGGCGGAGAGGTTCTCGTAGGAGACCGCCAGGCTGTTCGACAGGCTCTCGAAGGTGTTCTTCTGGAGGGCGCCAAGCTCGCCGCGGGACCGTGTCAGGTCGTCCATGGCCGAGGCGAACACCCTGGCCGCCCCGTCCGGATTGGACAGGAAGCTGTTGGCCCCTCCCGTCGTGATGGACTCCAGGCCCGCCGGGGAGGCGCTGCGGCCGAGATCGGAAGGCAGGAGGCTCGCAATGGCGAAGGTCCCCGCGGAAGCGGCGTCCTGCCCGGCCTGGAAGCGGTAGCCGCCGCCCGTGACCTGGAAGGAATAGGTGCCGACGCCGGTCCCGGCGTCCAGGGAGATGCGGGCCCTGAGGTTCCCCGTATCGGCCTGGATCACATCCCCCTGGGAGGAGGCCTGAGTTCCCCCCACCCGCGCCTGGACATCCGTGCCGCGGGCGAGGCCCTCGGAAACCCCGGTGAGGGTGCCGGACAGGTTCCTGACCTCGACGAAGTTCGCCGAGCCCACGGCCGAGGCGCGGACCTCCCCCGTCACGGCGTCGGCCTCGACCCCGGTCTGGTCCGTCACGGCATTGATGGCCGCGGCGGTCTCGGCCTGGGTGGAACCGGCGGCGATGTCCACGAGGGCAGTCCCCGTCAGGCCCCGGACGGAGATCTGGGCGTCCCCGGCCTGGAGGGCGGCCAGGGACCCGCCAAGCTGGCCCTTGCCAGAGGCCGCCGTCACGGTCACGTCCACCGTGGCCGGGGCGAAGCCGCTCACGGTCTGGCGGACCTGGATGTCGGAGAAGGCCGCGTCGGCGTTCTCGATGGTGAAGGCCTGGGCGCCATCGGTGAGGCGCTGGCCGCCGAAGGAAGTCGATGCACCGATGCGGCGCAGGCCGTCGACGATGGAATCCGCCTCGCCCTGGAGAGCCTGGCGCTCCTCGGGCGATTGCGCATTGGCCGCCTCAACGGAAAGCGCCTGGCCCCGGACCAGGAGCTCGCTGGCCTGGGAGAAGGCCCCGTCGGCGGTGGCGAGGACGTTGCCCGTGCGGGCCAGGCTGTCCCCGGCCTGGGAAAGCTCGGCGAGCTGGGCCCTCAAGCGTTCCGAAAGGACCAGGGAGGCCGGGGCGTCCGAGGCCCGGTTGATCTTCTGGCCCGAGGCCAGCCGCTCGTTCAGGCGCTGGATGTCGAGAAAGCCCTTCTGGAGCTCCCGGAGCGTGTGGACGGACGGGGTCTGGGTGTTGATGCGCATGCTCTTTCCTCCATGAACGGCGCGCCTCAGGCCAGCCATCCTTGACCGGCGACCCCACTCTAACCTTCCTTACAGGGTTGTCAAGGTCGCGTGTGGACGGGCGACGGGAGAAGGTCCTTGGGCCTGAGCCCGGAAAGGGCCGAGATCAGGTTGCCCGCAGCCCGAAGCGCCATGGCCCGTCTCGCCTCCACGGTCGCGCTGCCCAGATGGGGCAGGAGGACCACATTCCTCAGGCCCGCCAGGCCCCGGGCAAGGCGGGGCTCCCTCTCGTAGACGTCCAGGCCGGCCGCCGCGAGGCGACCGGAACGCAGGGCCCCCACCAGGGCCTCCTCGTCCACCACCGGCCCCCTCGCCGTGTTCACCAGGATGGCCCCCGGCTTCATCCGGGCCAGCTCCCTCAGCCCGAGGAGATGGCGGGTGGCCTCCGTGAGCGGCACGTGCAGGGAGAGCACGTCCGAGGCCCTTATCAGGCGATCCAGCGCCTTGAGGTCCCCCCGGCCGGCGGTCAGGATCTTCATCCCGAACCCCCGCCCGATGCAGGCAACCGCCCGGCCGATGCGCCCCGGCCCCAGGATGCCCAGGGTCTTCCCCCCCAGGGAGTCACCCAGCAGCAGCAGGGGATCCCAACCCTGGAAACGGCCGGCCCTGACCAGACGGTCCCCCTCCAGGACGCGGCGGGCGCAGGCCAGGATGAGGGCCCAGGCCAGTTCGGCCGTGGCCTCCGTCAGGACCTCCGGGGTGTTGGTCATGAGGACGCCGCGGGCCGATGCGGCCGGCAGGTCCAGGTTGTCGAACCCGACGGCATAGTTCGCGACGACCTTCAGACGGGGGCAGGCGTCCAGGAGCTCCGCATCCACCCGGTCCGAAAGCATGGTGAGGAGGCCGTCCACCCCCCTCGCACGCCGCAGGAGGTCCCGGCGGGACATGGGACGAGCCGGCCCCTGCTCCACCCGGATCCCGGCAGCCTCCAGGGCCTGGCGACCCTCCGGTAGGATGCGCCGGGTGATGAGGACCTTGGGTGAAGAAAAAGGCTTTTCCTTCGTCCTGGAAGCAGTCCCATGCTTCCCTCGTTGAACCACGGCGACATTCATCATAACCCCTTTTCTGAAAACAGGTTCCACAATAGAATCCAGGGCATGAACGCTCCGGCAGGTCCAGACGGCGAAGAGGACTTCCACGGACGCCTGGCCCGCCTGGCCGCCGAGCACCGGACGGGGAATCCCGAGGCCTTCGAGGCCCTGGTCCGGGAAACCCGGGAGAGGATCTTCTCCATGCTCCTGCGTGCGGTCAAGGACCCCGGCGCCGCCGAGGATCTCCTCCAGGACACCTACGTGAGGGCCTTCGGGGCCCTCGGTGGCCTCAAGGACCCCCGGGCCTGCGAGCGCTGGCTGTACCAGATCGCCGGGAACCTGGCCAAGGACCACCTCAGGCGGCGCCAGGTCGAACGCAGGATGCTCGAAGCCGTCGACCCCGTGGGGGAAATCCCCGTGGCGGATCAGCCGCCTCCCGGCGACCTCAAGGACCTCATCTTCCGGGCCGTGGACGAGCTTCCGGACCGCCACCGGGAGGTCTTCCTCCTGAGGGAGGTCCAGGGCCTCGGCCACGCCGAGATCGCGCGGACCCTGGACATCCCCGAGGGCACGGTCTGGTCCCGCCTCTCCTTCGCCCGCAAGGCCCTGCAGGAGAAGCTCCGCGGGAGGATGCACCCGTGAGCTGTGCAGCCGTCCGTCCCCTGCTCTCCGACCACTTCGACGGGCGCTTCCCTCCCGGGGATGCGCGCCGCCTGGAGATCGAGGCCCACCTGGCCTGCTGTCCCCCCTGCGCGGAGGTCCTGGCCGACTACGACCGGATCCGCCAGTCCCTCCGTCCGGACACCTGCCCCCTGCCGGATCCCCAGGGCTTCGAGCGCCGCCTTCAGGAACGGCTGCAGGAACGCCTTCTCCCCGCCCCTTCCTGGCGCCTTCCTGCCGCTGCGGCCGCGGTAGTGACCCTGGCGCTGGGCGCCACCTGGGTGCTGAAGGTGCCGGATCGAAGGGACCCGGCCAGGGCTCCTGCCCCGCCGCCGGCCTCCTGGAAGCTCCTCGGAAGCGTCCACGCGACGCCGGCCTCCCTCCAGGCCCCCTTCCTGGGGCTGGGCTTGAGGCCCGTGGGGACCGACCTCGCCGCCGCCACCCAGGCCGTCCTGGTGGAAAGCGTGGCTCCCGGCTCCCCTGCCGAGGCGGCCGGCCTCCTGCCCGGGGACATCATCCTTTCCGTGAACGGGCGCCCGGTCGGCCGCTTGGACCCGGCCGTCTGGACCCGGATGCCCCCCGACGGCAGGCGCCTGCGCATGGAGATCCTGGGCGAGGCCGGGGGGCGAAGGCCCCTGGAACTCGTCGCAACCTCCGGACGCTGAAGGGAACTGAAGGGACTTCTTGACCGACTCCCCCCCGCGGCTACAATCCCACTCGGCATCGGGCATAGGTACGATTGCTTAGCCGTCGGAGGACGCATGAGCACCCTGAGCAAAGTCTTCGTCATCCTGAACCTGGTCCTGTCGATCACCTTCGCGGTGTTCGTCAGCTACTTCTACAAGCATGCCCAGAACTGGCGGGCCTTCTACAACGAGCTCAAGGTCGCCTCCGACACGACCATCAAGCAAAAGAACCTGGACATCGTCGACCGGGACCAGGTCATCCTCGGCCTGACGAACAAGAACGCCGCCCTCCGCACCGAGATCAGCGCCAGGAACGGCGAGATCTCCGCCCTGAACCAGGAGAAGAACGCCCTGCAGATCGAGATCCAGGGCCAGGCGGCGACCATCAAGACCCTCAACAACAACGCCGAGAAGCAGACCAACCTGCTGGCCAGCATGAAGAACGACGCCCGCCAGCTCCAGGACAAGGTCAACGAGCTCCAGAAGCAGGCGGAGGTGGCGATCCGGGAGAAGGACCAGGCCCTGGACACCTACCACGAGAACGAGCTGAAGCTCAAGGATCTCAACAACATCCTGCAGGCCTGCAACGAGAGCATCCACCGGCTCGAGCTCGAGAACAACAGTCACCAGCTCATCTTCAACGAGATGCGCCGCAAGGGGATCCCGATCGACCTGGGCGCCACCCCCACCATCACCGGCAACGTGACCGGCCTCAACCGGGGCGTGGTGATGATCAGCGTCGGCAGCGACGACCGCGTGAAGGAGGGCTACGTGTTCGCCATCGCCCGCGGCGAGCACTTCATCTGCAACATCCGGATCGACAAGGTCTGGCCGGACGAGGCTTCCGGCGTCGTCCTGCCGGACTCCCTGAGGCCCGAGGCGAACGGACAGGCCGACATCAAGGTGGGGGACTATGTCGCCACGCACCTCCAGTAGCCGCCGCCCCGCGGAGAGCGACGTCTATACGGCGTTGCTGATCGTCGCCGCCCTCTTCCTGCTGGCGGCCGACCTGCTCATCTTCCTGCGGGCCCAGGACTGGTACGAGCTGGGCAAGGGCGAGCTCGCCCAGCAGTTCCCCACCGCCCCCTGAACCGGGCACGCCTGACGGCCTAGAATTCGATCCCGCGCTGGGCGATGATCCCCTTCTTGAAGGGGTGCTTGATCTCCTTCATCTCCGTCACGAGGTCCGCCGCCTCGATCAGCTCCGGCGGGGCGTTGCGCCCCGTCAGGATCACGTGGAGGCGCTCCGGCTTGTGCGCGAGGAAGTCCAGGACATCGGCCAGGGGGATGAAGCCGTAGTCGAGCACGTAGTTGATCTCGTCGAAGACCACGAGGTCGTAGTCCCCGGAGAGGGACCGGCGCTTGCACTCCTCCCAGGCGGCCAGGGCGGTGCGGCGGTCCTCCTCGGGGTTCTTGGTGTCCCAGGTGAAGCCCTTGCCCATGGGCTTGATCTCGACGCCCAGCTTTTCCATGGCGTCCAGCTCCCCGTACTTCCAGGCCCCCTTGATGAACTGCAGGACGCAGACCTTCATCCCCGCTCCCACGGCCCTCAAGGCCGTCCCCAGGGCCGCGGTGGTCTTGCCCTTGCCGTTTCCCGTGTTCACCATGACGAGACCCCGGCGCTTCTGGGCCATCTCGACGCCCTGGGTGTCCCTTTCCTGCGGGACTTCCGTGCTCATGAGGCCTCCTCCAGGTGTCCGGTGTCGTTGAGAAGGGCCAGGACCTCACGACCCCCATGACGCTCCAGGCGGGTGACGGAGGCGAAGTCGAACCTCAGGCGGGACGCGGCGGACCAGGGCAGCCCCAAGAGCTCACAGACGCCCAGGCGCAGCACCCCCCCGTGGGCGACGACCACGGCGTCGGCATCCGAGTCCCAGGCCGAGCGGAGGGCCCCCAGCATGCGTCCCGCAGCGGCGGCAAGGGGCTCCCCCCCGGGGAAGGCGAAGGAGGCCTCCACGGCCCGCCAGCGGCCATAGTCGGCCGGGTGTTCCCGTTCCACCTCCTCGGCCAGGCGGCCTTCCCAGGCGCCGAAATCCAGCTCCTGGAGATCGGGAACGAAGGCGGGAGAAGGGAAACCGGCCGCAACCAGGGCTTCGGCGGTCTGGCGGGTCCTCAACAGGGGACTGACGTAAAGCGGACAGGGCTCAAGGGAGGCGGCCAGGGCCCCTCCCAGCTGGCGGGCCTGTCTCTGTCCCCGGGCGGTCAGGGGGATGTCGGAGCGCCCCATGAAGCGGCGCCCCTGGTCGTTGTCGACCTCGGCGTGACGGACCAGGTAGAGGGCCGTCCTAGCCTCCCCAGCAGGGGATCATGACGACTTCAGAGATCGAACGCTGCTCCCGGGACCTCTCGTCCCGGACGTAGAAGGTCAGGCGGAAGCCCCGGGGAAGGGGGTTGACGGGACGCTCGTTCAAGGTCGTCCAGTTGGGCGTTGTCGGGGCAGCGGTGGCAAAGACCGCCCGGCGGTAGTAGACCGAGGTCGCCGTGAGGATGCTGGAGGCGTCCAGGGCTCCCGCAGTCCAGATGCTTTGGGCGCCCTTCGCGGGGGTGAAGGTGCCGGTATATTCGTCCGTGGTGCTGGTGATATCCGTAGGATTGATCTGGGCGGAGCGGACGATATAGAGCTTGGCGGCAGTCCCTGCGATGGATCCGTCCTTGAACTCGTTGCTTGCGGTGGCGGCATCGGCTTCCCCGTCCAGGTTCCAGAAGGGATCGAAATTCCAGGTGCCTGCGCTGTTGGGGTAATAGGGCTCCACGTCGAAGCCGACCACGTATTGCATCAGGTCGTCCGAGATGTCGGAGGTCTGGGTCGGGATCGCAATCTGGCTTGAGGCCGGGTCGTTCCCTGTCGCCGTCGTATCCGCCCAGCGGCCGGCTCCACGGTCGTTCGGCTCGGCCGTGAACACCCGGCGCTTGAGCACGGGAATCTCGGTGCCGCGCTCCCCGGTGGTGTCCAGCCAGTATTTCACGTAGGAGGTCACGACGTTGCCGGAGGCGTCCGGGAGCCTCACCTTCCAGACCTTCAGGGCGTCGTTGGGATAGGCCGTGGCCCACTTCGCGTTGACGTAGGAGCCGTTCTCCACCCGCAGGCGCTGGCCGTTCGGGCTGATGCCGTCCTCCCTCAGGTAGGGCTCGGCGGACATGAGGTCGCGGCGCATCATGTCCACGCCGGAGCGCACGTTCTGGAAGATCTGCGCACGGGCGTCCGCCGTCGTGAAGAGCGAGAGGACCCGGCTGAAGATGTACACGACCACCGTGGTCAACAGGACCATCAGGAAGACGGCCACCAGCAGCTCGATCAGGGTGAATCCGCGTCGGGTGTTCGACATGGTCGTGGGTCTCCTAGCGCGCGCCGGGGGCGTAGATGGTGAATTCGAAGCGCTCCCTGAAGTCCGGGTGTTTCATCTGGTCCATCCACTGGTAGCCGGGGTTCGGGCTAGTGTTGCCTGCGGAGGGTCCGGTCTGCGTATAGAAGAGGAAAGGATCCGTGGTCAGCTCCGTGGTCACGCTTGGCTTCCAGCCCCGGTAGATGTAGATCGTGAACTGGTAGAGGCGGTCCACCACCTCGGCCACGATCCCGTTCTGGTAGGAGAACTGGCCGTTGGTCAAGAGAGGTGGGTCAGGCAACGCTCCCCCCCCGTCCGGATCCGGCGGATCGTAATTGCTGTACGGCACTTCGTCCGCATCGGCGTCATTGGGGGTCTTGTACTCATGGCACATGAAGCGGAAGGCATACTGGCCCAGGGGGTCGGGGAAGTTCTGGTTCCCGATGGCGCCGGCCGGGCCGACCAGGGAAGTGAGGTTGCCGCCCTTGCCGTTCGGATCCGTGATGGAAGCCAGGATGGCCGGCCTGACATTGGCATTGGCGGCTTCCGAGAAGGCGGTTTCATCCGCGGAGGTATCGAGCGTGCCCGGCCTGTAGGGGTACCAGGTGGGTTTGGACCGGCCGTTGCAGGTGTAGGTGGTGGCGCCGGAGACCCAGGTCTCCATCTGGGGCAGACGGAAGAAGTCCCTACCGCCCTTCGGGCTGCCGATGGCCGCGTTGACCGGAAGGCCGTCATGGTAGAACCAGACGTTGCTCGTGACCGTCCCGTCGTAGCTGCGAAGCGACAGCGTTAACGCATCCTCCAGGGACTCGGCCACGGCAGCCGCCACGCTCTGGTCGGTGCTCTTCTCGGAGGATTTGATGCCTGCCGGGAAGATGCCGATGATGGCCACCATGCCGATCAGGAAGACGGCCATGGCGATCAGGATCTCAATCAGCGTGAAGGCGTGTCGCCTCATCTTAGCTGTCTCCCATCTTTAGCTGTCCTTTAGCTGTCACCCTTGATCTTGACCCGCCCCGTGGGCTTGATGAACCGGAGATAATACACATCTCCGTTGGCCGAAGCACTCTGAACTTCCAAATCGTGGTTCCCCTGCACGTTGGTGGTCACCGGCAGTAAAGTCGAGGGCCTGTTGAAGTTGTCGGTCGTGCACATCAGGGAAGGGCTCCAGGGAAGCGAGGCCGCCCCCTTGTCCTTGTAGACGCGCAGGCTCCCGTCCGGCATGCAGAGGATGAGGGGCAGATCGGAATTCTGGACGTCCCCGACCCTGCCCTTGCCCCATCGGTAGCCCTTCGGGATGGTCACCACCTCGACCAGCTTCTCGTCCGTGTTCTCCGCGGCGTTGCCCGGCGCGGCGGTCCAGGGATCCCCGTTGCCGTCCCAGTCCTCCCCCCCGTCGTAGACCACGATGGCGCTCCGGTTGCTTCCGACGGGATAGTCGTCGATGAACTGGATCCTCTGCTGGCGCCCCAGGCCGACGGCCCGGTTGCGGGTCTGGAGGACCGCGGTCTGGACCATGCGCGCGGCCTTGGACACGCCCTGGCTCTTGAAGAGGGCGATGAAGTTCGGCAGGGCCAGCGCGGTGATGAAGAGGATGATGCCCACCACCACCATGAGCTCGAGCAGGCTGAAGCCGGAGCGCTGTTTCATCCTCATCGGTGGGGCCCTCCTGACCTATTTCTCGGAAACCGAACGGATGATGTTGTCGACGTTGTTGGGGACCTCATAGGCGCCCGTATTCGTGATGCGGCCGGTGGGTGCACCGACAGCCGCCGTGGACTGCTTGTCCTTCCCCTTGGAGATCAGGACACAGAAGTAGTAGGCCTCCACCGCCGACATCGCGGGGGCGATGACCCGTGCGTCGGCCACATACAGGTTGGCCGCATCGTTGTCCCCGGGATAGACGTACTCGATGTCCTGATCCCAGCCGTCCCGGGGGAACTTGAGCGTCCCGGGGGCCAAGGCATTCAGGTTGAGCTGATCCTCCGTCACGTAAGGCTGGACCACGATGCTCCCGTCCGGCTTGACCGGACGCATGAAGGCCGCCCCGCTGAAGGAGAGGTAGCGCCACCACTCGGCACCTGCGACCAGCGATATCCCCGGAGGAAAGGCCTGGAAGTCCTGGTAATAGTTGGACAGGGCCAGCTTGAGGTGGTCGAGACAGGCCTCGGACTGCTTGACCTTGGCCTGCTCCTTGAGCCCGACCATCTTGACCACCAGGATGACGGCCAGGAAGGCGATGATGGAGATCACGATGAGCATCTCCAGCAGGGTGAAGCCGCCACGGCGGCGGAAGATTCCTGCAACCCTCTGGGATGCCTGCATCTGCGCCGGAATCATAGCCCCTCCATTCCCTGCCGTCAATCACCCGGATCCTCATGAGAGCTGTGCCCTCAACAGGGTCCGGACATGCAGGATTTTCTAGGGCCTCAGGCGCTTGAGGAAGATCGCCGAGACGGCCCCCCCCTTGGCCCGGCCCTTGGACTTCTTCATGACCTGGCCCATCAGGAAGGAGAGGGCCTCGTCCTTGCCGGTGCGGTACTGCTCTGCCACGGGCCCGTGCTCCCGGATGACCTCGTCGACCAGGGCTTCCAGCGCCCCGGCATCCCCGATGGCCTCGTCCTTCACGTCCTGGAGGGCCGTCGCCACGTCCCCGCCGGCGGAGACGACCTTCCCGAACAGCTCGCGCTGACGGCTGCGGTTGAGGCCGCGCCGGTCCATGTCGGCCAGGAAGGCGGCCATGCGCTGGGGCGTCATGCAGAAGGAGGCCAGGGCCACGCCGCGGTTCACGCTGAACTCCAGGACCTCGGTCTTCAGCCAGCCCGCCAGCGTCTGGGCGTTCGGGTAGAGGCCGGCGCAGGCCTCGAACCACTCCGTGACCTCCCGCTCCCGGGTGAGGATCTCCACATCGTAGGGCTTGAGCCCGTACTGGCGCAGCAGGCGCTCGCGTTGCGCGGCCGGGAGCTCGGGCAGGCCCCGCCTCAGGGCCTCGACATCGATGCCGGCCTCGCGGAGCTTGAGCGGCGGCAGGTCCGGCTCCGGGAAGAAGCGGTAGTCGGAGGCGACCTCCTTGGAGCGGAGCGAGACGGTCGTCTCGCTGTCGGCCTGGAAGGAGCGGGTCTCGGAGACCACCCTCTGCCCCGCGTCCAGCACGGCGGCCTGGCGGGACTGCTCGAAGAGGATGGCCTTGTGGACGCCCTTGAAGGAGTTGAGGTTCTTGACTTCCACCTTGGTCCCGAAGGGCGCGTCGGGCCCGGCCCTGAGCGAGACGTTCACGTCGCAGCGGAGGCTGCCCTCCTGCATCTCGCAATCCGAGACCCCGGCGGCCCTCAGGACGGCCCTGAGCTCGGTCAGGTAGGCCACGGCCTCGTCGGCATGGCGGAAGTCGGCCTCGGAGACGATCTCCACCAGAGGGACCCCGGCGCGGTTCAGGTCGACCTTGGAATTCGCCGGATCCTGGTCGTGGATGAGCTTTCCCGCATCCTCCTCCAGGTGGGCCCTCAGGATGCGGAACTTCTTGCCGCCGGCCTCCAGGAAGCCGTTCGAGCAGATGGGGCGGTCGAACTGGGAGATCTGGTAGTTCTTGGGAAGGTCGGGATAGAAGTAGTGCTTGCGGTCGAACTTGCTCTCGTCGTTGACGGTGCAGTGGAGGACCACCCCGGCCAGGGCGGCTTTGCGGACGGCCTCGAGGTTCGGCACCGGCAGGGTCCCGGGAAGGCCCAGGCAGACGGGGCAGGTCTGGGTGTTGGGGCGGGCCCCGAAGGCGGTGCTGCAGGCGCAGAAGAGCTTGGTCCTGGTCTTGAGCTGGACGTGGACCTCCAGGCCGATGACGGGCTGCCATGTTTCCGAAGTCATCGCGCACCCTCCAGGGCCCTGGCGACGGCGAAAAGCCTGTCTTCCTGCTGGGCGGGCCCGAGCAGCTGCACGCCGAGGGGGAGCCTCCCTTTCGAGGTGCCCCAGGGGATGGCGATCCCGGGGATGCCGGCCAGGTTGGCCCCCACCGTATAGACGTCCGAGAGGTACATCTGGATGGGGTCCGCGGACTTCTCCCCCAGCTTGAAGGCCGGGGTGGGCGCCGTCGGGCAGAGGATCACATCGCAGCGCCGGAAGGCCTCGTCGAAGTCGTTCAGGATCAGGCGACGGGCCTTCAAAGCCTTCACGTAATAGGCGTCGCTGTAGCCGGCCGAGGAGGCGAAGGTCCCCAGGGCGATGCGGCGCTTCACTTCCGGGCCGAATCCCGCGCCGCGGCTATGGGCAGCGTCGCCTTTGCGCACCCCGAAGTGGGTGGCGTCGTAGCGGGCCAGGTTAGAGGCCGCCTCCACGGTGGCGACCAGGTAATAGGTGGGGATGCCCTGGGCCGTATTCGGGAGGGAGACCTCCACGATGGTGGCTCCCCGCCCCTCGAAAGCCCTGCGGGCGGCGTCCACGGCGGCACGGCATTCGGGGTCCAATCCGTCCCCAAGATATTCCTTGGGCATGCCGATCCTGACGCCGCCCAGGGGAAGATCACGGTTCAAGGGTCCCCATCCCGCAAACGCCGCCGGATAGGATGTCTGATCCCTGGAATCCCGATCCTTCCCGGAAAGGACCTTGAGCAGCTCCCAGGCATCCTCCACATTCCGCGAGAACGGTCCGACCTGGTCCAGGGAGGAGGCGAAGGCGATGAGCCCGTAGCGCGACACCGCCCCATAGGTGGGCTTCATGCCCACCACCCCGCAGCAGGCGGCCGGCTGGCGGATGGAGCCCCCAGTGTCCGAGCCCAGGGCCAGCGGCGCAAAGCCCGCGGCCACGGCGGCCGCCGAGCCCCCGCTGGACCCTCCCGGGGTGCGAGTCAGGTCGTGGGGATTCCGGGTCGGCCCGAAGGCCGAATTCTCCGTGGAGGAGCCCATGGCGAACTCGTCCAGGTTGGTCTTGCCGATCAGGACGGCGTCGGCGGCCCTCAGGCGCTCGATGACCGTGGCGTCGTAGGGTGGCCTCCAGCCTTCCAATATTCTGGAGGCGCAGGTCGTCGGAACTCCCTTCGTGCAGAGGTTGTCCTTGATGGCGACGGGGACGCCGGCCAGGGGCCCGAGCTTCCCTCCCGCCTTGCGCTTGGCGTCCACGGCGTCCGCGGCGGCCAGGGCCTCCTCCTTCATCACATGGAGGAAGGCGTGGATCTTCCCGTCCTCCGCTTCGATCTTCGCCAGGTGGGCCTCGGCGACGGCGCGGGCCGTCAGCTCCCCGGTGGTGACCTTGTCCCGGATTTGCACTGCGGTGAGGGAGGTGGGCACCGGTCAGTCCTTGATCTTCGGGACCAGGAAGAAGCCGTCCTGGAAGGCGGGCGCCCCCTTCACGGCCTCCTCCCGGGGCAGGGAGGGTTTCAGCTCATCCGGCCTCAGGGGCGGGACGTATTCGATCGCATGGACCAGGGGGAGCACAGAAGCCGTGTCCAGCTTCTGCACCGAGGCGGCCATGTCCAGGACCCGACGGCAGTCCGCCTCCAGGCGGGCAGCCTCGTCCGTGGAGAGATCCAATCGGGCCAGGCGGGCGAGATGCGGGAGGTCGACCTCGGGCACGGCGGAAGTATACACGCGCTTGACCCCCTCCTTTCCCGGCACTACCCTCTCTCCATGCGCCGCGCATGGCCCCTTCTCGCCGTCCTCTGCCTCGTGACCCTGTCCGCCTGGGCCAAGCCCTGCGCCAAGTGCCAGCAGGAGAGCCCCGACGCCTCCCTCTTCTGCCAGACCTGCGGCCAGAAGTTCCTGCCCACCCGCACCTGCCCCGAGTGCGCCAAGCCCGCCCCGGAGGACGCCCGCTTCTGCGCCGTCTGCGGCCACAAGTTCGGCTTCAACGCCGCCGACGAACAGCGCCTGGTGAACGAGGCCCTGAAGGCCCGAGGCGAGTACCTCGCCAGGCTCGAGGCCCTCTCCTCCTTCTACCGCGAGGCCGCCCTCAAGGAGAAGATGAAGACCGTCGCCGAGGAGCAGGAGGCCCTCAAGGCCCGCTCCGGCGTCCCCGCGCTCAAGGCCAGCACCGTGGAGGCCTACGCCGGGGTCCTCGGCGGCAAGGTGGAGGTCATCGCCGAGGCCGACCAGATCTTCGAGCGGGCCGAGGGCTTCCGCAAGGACCTCGACCCCTTCCGCCGCCAGCCCAACCTGCTCAAGGCCCTGGACCACTACCAGTCCCTCGTCCTCAAATTCCCCCAAAGCGACAAGGTCGACGAGTGCGCCTACTACCTCGGCCAGATCTACGCGTCCAGCTACGTCGGGGACTGGGCGAAGGCCGCGGAATACTACGAGAAGTGCGCCCTCTGGAACCCCCGCACGGACAAGGACGCCCGCTTCCGCTCCGCAGAGGCCTACGAAAAGACCCGGAACCGCGAGAAGGCCGCCGAGCTCTACCGCCTGGCCGCGAAGGACGACCCCTCTCCCGAAAACCGGGAGATCGCCAAGGACCGCCTCCGGCGCCTCGGGCAGCCGTGAGGCGCCTCGCCTCCGCTTCCCTCCTCGTCCTCCTTTCCATCTCCATCCTGGCCGCCCCGGAACCCTCCCCCGTCCTCGTGCGCATCCGGGGAGGGGACCGGGAGCTCAAGGCCCTCCGCATCCGCACCGTGAATCCGGGGATGCTGGAGATGGACCTGGAGTCCGGAGGGATCCAGAGCCTCCCCCTGGCCGAGGTCGCCTCCATCCGTTTCGGGCGCCCGGATGCCCAGGAGGTCCGCCTGGCACGGGAACGGTACCGCGAGAAGCTGTCCCAGGTCCGGAAGGCCCCTTTCGCGGGCAGGGAGTACGCCGGCGTCCTGGATGCGGGCCGGGACCTCCGCCGGGTCGAGCAGACCCTGGCCCAGCGATTCTTCCAGGAGCGCCGCCCCCGCCAGGCCATGAACCTGGCCGCCCTGCGCTACGCGCTGGGCAACCTCACCGCCTGCAAGGAGGCCCTCCGGCTGGCCAAGGACGCCGCGGAGCGGGATGGGGACGTCGAACGCCTGGACGAGGCCTGCGTCCTCCTGGGCGTCCTCCAGCTTCCGCAGACGGTGCGCATGGAGGATGCCAGACCCTGGAAGGACTGCGACCAGGAACTGATGTCCGGGCTCCAGCCGGACGATCTGGAGGGCCTCAAGGCCCGCTTGAGGATCGTGGACCTGATCGCCGGAAGCTAAACCCAGGCCCACTGGCCGCAGGAGGCACAGGGCGGCTCCGCCTGGGGCCAGCGGCCGGCAGCATGGGCCTCGCGCAGATTCCCCATCGAAGTCCCGCCCCAGAGCTCCCCGATCCCCTGGGAAATGCACCCGATCCCGGGGGAGCCCGGCACGTCCTCGGCACAGGGATGCACCGTGCCGTCCGGTGCCACGTAGAGCAGGCGGGAGAGCTTGGCACAGGGCTTCCTGCGGGGCGGGGCTAGGTCCAGGGCCGGCAGGGAGGTGGACACGGGGGAGACGACGGAAAGCCAATCCACCTTCCCATGCCAGCGGGCCCACCAGGCCGGGAGCTCCCCCTCCTTCTCGCGGCTGAGGGCGAATTCCAGGCAGAGCAGGGGGGCCCCGTGGCCGATGCGCTTCTGGATCCCCGTCAGGCGCTCCACCAGCTCCGGACGCTCCGTGCGCAGGGTGACCACGTCCGCCGCGGAAGCCATCAGGACCTCGGCGGCGTCCCCCTCGAGAAGGGCCCCACCGTCGGTGCGGAGATGGATCCCGTAGGCCCCGGCCAGGAACTCCCTCCAGCGCGGATGCTTCAGCGGCTCCTGCCTCACGCCCAGCGTCACGGTGCTGTCGCCTGCCGCCGCCAGTCCGGCCAGCCAGCCCTGCCAGGCCTCCGGATCCAGGGACTCCGTATCGCCTCCCCCCGCATCCCCGACGGGATCGGCCAGGACCTCCCGGGGGAGGCTTCCCCGCCAGAGCCGAGGCGAGGCGTCCAGATGGGCCACCAGATCCTCCGCGGAGAGATCCACGCCGCGGCGCCTCTCCTCGGTGACGAGGGATTCGCAGAGGGTCCAGAGGCGGGGGCTCTCGCAGCTGACGCGATAGACGCTGTTGCGCACCTTCTCCCTCGCGTCGAAATGGCAGTCGGAGCGCTGGGGATCCACGCCCTCCTGGCCGGGGCGCATCATCAGGGCGTTGCGGGGCGTGAGGCCTCCCCGGGTCATGGTCTCGAGGAACTCCGGATGGAAGGCCTCCCCCGCCAGCCCGGGCGGGGCCTGGCAGAAGGTGAACTGGAAGTTCGCCCTGCGCCTCAGGTGGAGGTCCACGAGAGCGGCATTCAGGGCAGGATCCAGGAAGGGGGCATGGGATGGGAGGCGAAGCACGGCGTCGGCCTTGAACCTCTGGCAGGCCTCCCAGAGGGCCGCCGGAGGGCACTCCTCGTCGAAGGCCGTGGACCAGCCCAGCCCCCCCCTCCAGCCGTCGACGGCCCACTTGCGGGACTTCCTCAACCAGGCGCGCTGGGGAACGTCTTTGGCCTCGGTCGGCATCAGTTCGCAGCGTCCGGGCAGGGCCAGGCCCCTGAGGCGCTGGGCATCCCCCGGCGAGGCCAGGAGGACCAGCGTCTCGAAGGCGGTGCATTTCAGGGCACGGCGCAGCACCCGCAGCAGGAGGATCTCGCCCCTTTCCGTCGGGAAGGGGGCGAGGAGGCGGCTGGGCAGGCCCAGGCCGTTCGTCGTCAGATCGCACCAGATCGCGGCGATGACCTTGTGGGACATCAGGATGGCAACGGGCGGACGCGTCCGCCGCACTCACACGCCCGCCGGGCGTCCACCTACTCCCCCCCTTCGAAGGAAAGGTAGGGGAGAGGGGACGCACAGCAAAGGGTGATGTCGTCCAGGACGAGAGGATCGAGGATGGCCGTGCCGAGAGGATCCGAGAGGTTAGGCTGGAAGATCGCGTGGAGGCGGAAGGGCCTCGAGACGGTCCGGTCGATGCGTTCCCCTGCGGAATCGGTGAAGGTCCGGGCGACGGCCCTTCCAGAGGCGTCCTGGCAGTAGGCCCTCCCGGCAAGGTCGGACAACTCCATCACGATGCAACCCTCGGGACCGGCATCGGCATCCTCCGGCCCGATCTTCAGGGCATCAAACCGGTACAGCGCTGCGCCGAACGCCTGCCGGGCCAGATGCGCCCGGTCATGGGCCTGGACAAGACGATTCAGGTTGTCCTGGGTCCCTTCCTGATCGAAGGCCGACTGTGCGGTCCTCTGTTCCTCCAGTGCAGCCGCCAACTCCTCCCGGGCCCTCTGGAGAGCGGCCGCGGCATCGGCTTCCGCTGCCGCTGCCGCGCCCTCAGGATCCGACAGGGGCTTGAGGGCCCTGGGCACGACCTGGGTCCAAGCGATCCTCTTGAGGCGGGTGGACCCCAGGCTCAGGAGAGGAGAGAAGTACTCACCGGCCCGGTTGGAGGAGTCGGCGGGGCCTGCATAGGCCGATTCCTTGTAGAAGCGTCCGGCCTCGAAGCGGTTGTCGGCCAGGTTTTCCGTTATGGCGATGGCCGTCACGGTCTCCGATCCAAGGTCATAGATCGCGAACTCGTCGAAGGTCGTGTCGGGGGAAGCCAGTCTCCCAATGGCATCCCCCAAAACGGCCCCCCTCAGGCCCAGGGCGAAGACCGCTCGTCCTCCGGCCTGGACGGACCAGTCCGCATCCGGAGCCCCAATGTCATCCCAGTAGAGGTCTGCCTTGTTCCGGTCGCCCTCCTCCTGCCCCCTGTCCACCAGGATGCGGGTGCCCAGGGCCCCCTCGGGCTGCTCGGCATCGTATTGGTAGGTCAGGAGGTGCCAGCGGTGGGCCGTGACGGGACGCATCGGGGTATAGCACTGCTGCTCCGTCTGATAGTCCTCGTTGCCCCCGAACGTGAAAAGAAGGCTGTCCTCCCAGAGGATACCGAAACCCTTAGGGCTGTACTTGGGCGCCTGAGTCGTGATGGCATTCAACAGGAAGAAGGATGCCGTCGTGGGATGGGGGCCGGTACGGGTATTGTTCATGTAGATGCGAAGGCGGTCGGATTGGCCATGGAAGTCGATGAACTCGTCGCGGTACTGGGAGAGGTCGTAATTCGGTTTCACCCAGAAGGAGATGCTCCCGCGGTGGGGATGCATGTTGCCGGTGGCCAGGTAGGCCGGCTGGCACCCGGCCTCGGAATAGATCCCGTCCGGCCTCAGGTTTCCCGGCGTCCGGGGATGCCACGCGGCACAGAAATCCTGGGGCTGGCGGACATCGGCCGGCGTCTCGTTGGGCTGGGGCCCATTGCCCACGTCGTCGGAGGCCAGGGACTCACACCAGCGTCCCAGGAACATCATCCGCCCCCCGCCGGAGAACTCCCCCGTGCCCGTCTCCACCGTCGCCAGCCTCACCTGACCGTCATAGGAGGCCGGGGCCGGTCCCGCCGAGATCCAGTCGGACTGGATCAGCGCGGCGTCGTAGGCGACCTGGGCAGCCGTTTGGGCCGCCTGGGCCGACATGATCGCCTGGGTCGCGGTGACAAGGGCACGCAGTTTCACAGGCGTGGGATCGACCCTGTAGGCGGCCAAGGCTGCGTCCCGCGCAGCCTGGGCCGCCACAGTCGCGGCCTGGGCCGTGGCAAGTGCGGCCGCCGCCGCATCCAAGGCCGTCCGGGAAGAGGACGGACTCCAGCCCTGGAGATTGGTCCACACCGGCGAGGCCTCCGGCCCCGTCTGCAGGGAGGCCCCGCCGGAACTCCCGCCGAGGTAGCCGGCCGTATCCAGCAGATGCCCGTACGTCCTGCCGATCCCCCGGGACTCCGAGATGAAGGGCCTGCCCGTCGTATCCGCGGACTCCCCATACTTCCGGTAGTCCTTCTCGTCCCCAGCCACCCCGACATCCCCGAGATCCTCACAGACGAACTCCCGCTGGGTCGTCAGCCTCACGACGCGGTCGCCGGGCAGCGTCGCCGTCAACACCCTCTGGGCCATCAGCCTCCCGGCAGCGTCCACCACCCGCCCCTGCGACGACACCCTCGTCTCCCCGCGCATCCCACCCAGGATAAACTCCGTGGTGTGCACCAGCAGGTCGCTCTTGTCCACCAGCTTCGCCATCGACCGGTCCGGATTGAACTTGTTGAGATCGCTGTTCGGATTGAAGTTCGCCTTCAGGAGGTCCCGCTTCGCCTGACGTCCCGTCTCCAGCCTCGCCGCACGCGTCTCCGCTGCCGGACGCCCATGCTCAGAGTCCGGCGGCACGTCCGACACCTGGATCGAGGCGTCGCCGATGGCCAGGGCATCGCAGCAGGTGTTGAATTCGTCCCAGGTCGACAAGGCCCCCCCGTAGGCCAGGATCTGGTCGGCCACCGCATGGCAGTCGTCCGTCGGGCTCCAGTCCAACCCCAGCTCCACCGTCCTCAGGGTCCCGATCGCATTGGTCCCCTTCGGGGACTGCGCGGCCGTCTCGTCGAGATACAGCCCCTTGAGCCCCGCCAACAGCGCGATCAAGGCCGGCCGCCGGGTCCGGGCCCATCCCAGGTCCACCGGCGCACGCCCCACCACCTCCGTCCCGATCCGTTCGAAATCAGGCGGGGAACGCGTCGGCACGGCCGCGGGATTCATGCGGATGTTGTTCCTCCCCGTCATGATGTCCGACCAGGTCTGGTACTCCCCGGCCATCTGCTCCTTCGCGTTCGGCCTGATCACCTTCCTGTCCACCCAGGCATGCAGCGCCAGATACGGCCTCAAGGCATTCAGCCGGGTCTGCGCCAGGAGATCCCCGGGCCACAGCGCCTCCCGCACCTGCTCGAAGTTCTGCCACCCTTCCACAGGCCGACGCGCTACCAGCCTTTCCCCGTCCACCTGGTCCACCGGAAGGGCGTCATCCACCCCGTCCTCCCGGTCGATCGCCTCGGCCAGCACGCCCAGCATCCGCTGCAGGTCCGTGTTGCAGTCGGACGTCGCCGAAGGGTCCGACGCCACGGCCGGATCCCCGCCGTTGACGTGGAATCCGCCGCCCAACGCCTTGACGGCGTAGCTCCCCGTCTCCAGCCGGCCCGTATACCCCCTGAGTCGCCCGTCGACCGGAGCGCCCTCAGGAAGGCCTCCGGATCCGGCAAACCAGCTTGGTCTCAACGCCTGGGATACCGGACAGTCCTCCCGGTTCAGTTCGCCGCTGCGGTACGTCTCCTGCTCCTGCTCGCCGGCGTCCAGGGTCCACGACAGGTCGGCATCCTCGCCTCCATACCGGTTGAGCAGCGCGTCGGGCGCCTGACCCATCTCCAGTCGGGCCAGGGCGTCCTCCAGGCCCGAACGGGCCAGGAGATAGGCCTTCGATTCCTGGATCCTCCGCTGGCTCGCCTTCCGCTCCAGCTGGGACAGGGTCATGAAGGCCGTCGTCAGTACGACCAGCACCCCGAGGATGCCGACCACGACGATCATCGCCAGACCGGAATGGGAGGAAGGAGGGAAGCGACGGATCTGCGTGGAGGTCATGAGGGAAGACGGCTCAAGGGGCCCATCGAGGGACCATCCTAGGCGCTCCTGCGCCAGGCTTGCAAGGCCCCGGGCACGCTGGAGAGGGCGGCCAGAGAACGATCTTCAGCCGAGCCGGATGCGGGCGTAGCGGCGCTTGCCCACGCGCAGGACGGAACCGTCCTTCAGGACCACCTTGGACTCGGGATCGGCGACGGTCTCCCCGTCCACGGAGATGGCCCCCTGGCTGAGAAGGCGTCGCGTCTCGCTGTTGGAGGGACTGAGCTTGGCCTCGGCCACCAGCTTCACGATCCAGATCCTGCCGTCCGGCACGGTGCCGGGCAGGAATCTCACTTCGGGCATGTCGGCGGGAAGCTCGCCCTTGGAGATGACACGGTCGAACTCCGAGGCCTCGCGGGCCGCGGCCTCCTCCCCGTGGTACATCCGCACGAGCTCCCGGGCCAGTGCCACCTTGGCGTCCCGGGGATGGCCGGAGGGCATCACAAGGTCGGTGAGCAGGGCGTAGTATTTCTCCATGAAGGCGTCGGGGATGGACATGGTCTTCCCGAACATCTCCTTCGGGGGGTCCAGAAGGGCAATGTAGTTACCCAGGCTCTTGCTCATCTTCTTGACACCGTCCAGGCCCTCGATCAGGGGCATGGTCAGGCAGACCTGGGGCTCCTGGCCGGCCGCGCGCTGGAGGTCGCGCCCGGCGAGCAGGTTGAAGGTCTGGTCGGTGCCGCCCATCTCCACATCGGCCTTCACCATCACGGAGTCGTGGCCCTGCATCAGCGGATAGAGCATCTCATGAAGACTGATGGGGACGCCTGACTGGAAACGCAGGGAGAAATCGTCCCGCTCAAGCATCCGGGCCACGGTCATCCGGGAGGCGAGCTTCAGGACGTCGGTGAACACCATCTTGGAGAACCAGGTCCCGTTCAGGACCGTCTCGTAGCCGGGCTTGAGCACCAGCTTGGCCTGGTCGAGGTAGGTTCGGAGGTTCCGTTCGACCTCTGCGTCCCCGAGGATGGGACGGGTGGTGTTCTTGCCGGAGGGGTCGCCGACCCGGGCGGTGTAGTCGCCGATGATGAGGACGGCGGTGTGGCCGGCCTCCTGGAACTGGCGGAGCTTGCGCAGGACCACGGTGTGGCCCAGGTGGAGATCGGGGCTGGTGGGGTCGACCCCGAGCTTCACGCGCAGCGGCTTTCCTCGGGCCAGCTTGGCCTTCAATTCCGCCTCGGTGGTGACCGTAACGGCGCCGCGGAGGAGGATGTCGAGATCAGTAGGCATGCTTGTTCACCAATCCCCTGAACACGGTCAGGAACATGATGCGCAAATCGAACCACACCGACCAGTTCTCGATGTAGTAGACGTCGTACTGGATCCGCTTCTCCAGCGAGGTGTTCCCCCGCCATCCGTTCACCTGGGCCCAGCCCGTGATCCCCGCCTTGATCTTGTGCCTCAGCATGTAGCGCGGCACCGTCGTCCGGAAGGACTCGATGAACTCCGGGCGCTCGGGGCGCGGCCCCACGATGCTCATGTCCCCCTTGAGCACGTTGAAGAACTGGGGAAGCTCATCCATGCTGGTGCGGCGCAGGAAGGCGCCGATCGGGGTCCGGCGGTCGTCGTCGGCCTTCGCCCAGACCGGCCCCGTCTCCTTCTCCGCGTCCACCTTCATCGTGCGAAACTTCAGGATGTCGAAGACCTTCCCGTCCAGGCTCATGCGCCGCTGGCGGAAGAGCAGCGGCCCCGGCGCCGTCAGCTTGACCGACAATGCGATCAGCAGGAAGACGGGGGACAGTAGCGCCAGGATCAGGAGGGAGAAGCCCACGTCCGAAAGGCGCTTGACCAGCTTGTTCCAGCCGTGGAGAGGGCCTTCGCGCAGGCTCAGGATGGGCAGGCCGTCCAGATCTCCCACGCTGGGGTTGAGCGAGGCGAAATGGAAGAGGTCCGGCACGATGCGGACGTCCACCACCTCCTGAGCCATGTCGTCGAGGAGGTCCTTGAGCTTGGGATGATCCTCCATGGGGAGCGCGCAGATCACCTGGTCGATGCGGCCTGCGGCGATGAGGGCCGGGATCTCCTCCAGAGTCCCCATCACCGGAACCCCGCGGATGGTCTGACCACGGCGCTCGGGGCTGTCGTCGGCGAAACCCACGGCCCTCAGCCCCATCCAGGGGTTGGAGCTGATGCGGTCCAGGACCTCCTGCCCCAGACGCCCTGCCCCGACGATGAGGACGTGGCGGAGATTGCGGCCGCGATAACGGAGCTCCCGCAGGGCCAGGCGCAGGGCCAGATGGCCGAACGAGAGGACGACCGAGACCAGGAGCAGGTAGAAGACCATGAAGGAACGGGACCACTCGAAGTCGCGGTAGAAGACGGACCCGGCCAGCAGGACCAGGACGGAGAGGCCGACCCCCTTGCAGACATCGATCACTTCGGCGATGAGGAGTCCCTCCCGCCGCGGCAGGTACAGGCCCACGCCCTGGTAGCAGAAGGCCGAGAGCAGGAGGACCAGAGGCAGGGCCTTGAGGTAGTCTGCGAAGAGGGGCACCAGGGGTTTGGCGTGGAAGGTCAGGACGAAGAGGTCGCGCACGGCCGGGACCTGGTAACGCAGGTGGTACGCCGCCAGCCACACCAGGCCCGTCAGGAGAAGATCCCCGCCCATCAGGGCGGCCAGGAAGATCTGATTATGACGCTTTAGCACGTAAACCCCAGTCTCATATCGGGTTGCATCGGCGTTTTCATTCTAGTATCCTCCCGCGGCCATGTCCAAGCCCTTCTATGTCCTCGGCGTCACCCACCCCATCTCCTGGAACAACGCCGCCTGCCTGCTCAAGGACGGCACCCTGGTGGCGATGGCGGAGGAGGAACGCTTCAACCGCTTCAAGCACTCCCCGCGCGTACCCCCCCTGCAGGCCATCGCGTACTGCCTGTCCGAGGCCGGCATCCCGCTGGAGCGTGTGGACGCCATGGGCGTCGGCTGGGACCAGGGGGCGACCTGGCTGCCGAACTTCGACTTCAAGCGCTACAACGTCGCCAAGCACTACCTGAACCAGCTCCCCTTCAAGGTGGACGGGAAGAAGGCTCGCCTCGTCAACCACCACCGGGCCCATGCCCTCGCGGCCTTCTTCGCCTCAGGCTTCCAGGAGTCCACCGTGATCTCCCTGGACGCCTCCGGCGGCTACGACTCGGGCCTGCTGGGCGTCGGCCGCGGGGCAAAACTGGAGGAGCTCCATCGGGTGCCCAATGACTCCTCCTGGGGCGTGCTCTACGGGCAGTACACCCGGGTCCTCGGCTTCCGTCCCCACTCCGATGAGGGCAAGGTCATGGGCCTGGCCGCCTTCGGGACACCCCAGGGCCCCTTCCCCTTCCTCTCCTTCGGCGCCGACATCCCCGTCATCGACCGCGAGGGGATGAAGAGACACCTGGCGAAGATCCCGGTGCGGGACGCCCAGGCCCCGCTGGAGCAGTCCCACAAGGACCTGGCCGCCACCCTGCAGTGGAACTTCGAGACGGCCGTGATCCGGATGGCCCGCTGGCTCCATGAGAAGACCGGCATCCGCAACGTCTCCATGGGCGGAGGCTGCGCGCTCAACTGTTCGACCAACGGAAAAGTATTGATGGAAGGCTTCGTCGACCGCATCTTCGTCCAGCCTGCGGCCCATGATGCCTCAACCGCCCTGGGCGCCGCCTTTTCCGTCCACGAGGAGATCACCGGCGAGCGGCCGGACTTCACCATGGATCACGCCTACTGGGGTCCGTCCTATACGAGCGGACAGGTCGAGACCGCGCTCCAGAAGGGCCTGGTGAAGAATTACAGGAAATCCTCCGACATCTCCGCCGATACGGCGGAACTCCTGGCCGACGGCAAGGTGGTCGGCTGGTTCCAGGGACGCATGGAGATCGGCCCGCGGGCCCTCGGTGGCCGCTCCATCCTGGCCGATCCCCGGAAACTGGAGACCAAGGACCGGGTGAACAACCGGGTGAAGAACCGCGAGTCCTGGCGGCCCTTCGCCCCGTCCTTCCTGGCCGAGTCCTTCGCCCCCTTCGTGGACAAGCCCCACCCCTCCCCCTTCATGATCCTGGCCTTCCGCGGCAAGGAGGGCTATATCGAGAAGCTCCCGGCCGCCGCCCACGTGGACAGGACCATCCGGGTCCAGACCGTGGAGAAGACGGCGAATCCCCGCTACCACGCCCTGATCGACGCCTTCGGGAGGAAGACGGGCGTGCCCTGCCTGCTGAACACCTCCTTCAACGTGGCGGGCCAGCCCATCGTCTGCACGCCCTTCGACGCGCTCTCGACCTTCTTCGCCTGCGGACTGGACGTGCTGGCGATCGAGGACTACCTGGTCTTCAAGTAGGCGAAGCCCTCAGATCCGGAAGCGCTTGGCGGCATCGTCCTCGGGCTTGTCGGGCTGTTCGGCCAGGAGCTTGCCCACCCGCGCCAGGAGGTCGGCGGAATTGAAGGGCTTGGTGATGAAGTCGTCCGCCCTCGAGCGCACCCGCCAATAGTCGTCGCCCTTGGTGGAGGTCTGGGTGGTGGCCGTCAGGATCAGCACGGGCAGGTGGAGGGTCTTGGGGTCGTTCTTGATCTCGTAGCAGACCTCCAGGCCGTTCTTGCGGGGCATCATGACGTCCAGCATGACGAGGTCGGGCTTGAACTTGCCAAGGGCCTCCTTGGCCAGCTGCCCGTCCTCGCAGGCGAGGACCTCGTAGCCCTTGCCCTCAAGCATGAACTTGAGGATGTTGCGGATGTTCGCGTCGTCCTCCGCGATCAGGATCCTCTTCTTGCGGTTGCCGATGCCGAACATGGGAGGATTGTAGCCCTCAGTCCTGCGGGGCGGAAGAGCGGACCGGCATCACCACGGTGAAGGTGGACCCCTTGCCCTCCCCTTCGCTGGAGACCCGGATGGCGCCCCCATGAGCCTCGACGATCCCCTTGGTGATGGCCAGGCCGAGGCCCGTGCCCCGGATCTGGGAGGCCTGGGCCTGGTCGGTGCGGAAGAACATCTGGAAGAGCTTCTTCTGGTTCTCGGCAGAGAGGCCCATGCCCTGGTCCGTGACGTCCATGCGGAGGTTGCCCTCCTCCATCTGGACCGCCACCGTGACGTCCCCCCCGTCCGGCGCGTACTTGATGGCGTTGTTCACCAGGTTGATGAGGACCTCCTTCATCTTGTTCTTGTCCATAGGGACCGTCGCCGGCACCGCGTCTGCCACGGAAGTCAGGATGTTGTGGCGTTGGGACTGCACCCTGGAGAGCTCCAGGATGGTCTGGACCATGGCCCGCACGTCCACGTCCTCCCACCGCAGGCGGAACTTCCCGCTCTCGATGCGGGAGACGTTGAGGAGGTCCTCGATCATGCCGAGAAGGCGGTCCGCCTCCTCGTCGACCACCTTGAGGAAGTGCTTCGCGGTGTCGTCCGTGACCATGCCGGAGACCGCATCGGTATAGGCCTTGATGGAGGTCAGGGGCGTCCTCAGCTCGTGGGAGACGTTGCTCACGAACTGGGACTTCATCTGGTCGAGGGCCCGCAGGCGGTCCAGCTCCTTGGAGGCCGTCATGTCACGGCAGATCACCAGCGTCCCGACCGGATGCCCCTTGGCGTCCATCAGCGGGGTCCCTCCGATGCCCAGGCTGAGTTCCGCGCCGTCGAGCTCCTTGCGCACCAGCTGCTGGTCCATGGCGAAGCCCTGGACACCCACCTGTTCCACCAGGCTGTCCAGAAGGCGGACGAAGTCCTCCCCGAAGGCCTCGCGGTAGGGCTTCCCCTTGAGCTCCGCGGCCTCCACCTGGAGCATGGAGCCCGCGTTCTGGTTGACCAGGGAGATCCGGCCTTCCGGGTCGAGCGCCAGGATGCCGTGGTTGACGCTCTCCAGGATGTCGTTCAGGAAGGCCCCGGTCCGCTCCAGGGCGAGGCGTTCCGCCTCCACGCGGGCCTTGAGGACGGCGTTCAGCAGGGAGGCCGCGGACTGTCCGCAGAGATACTGGAGTTCCGCAAGAAGCTTCTGGGTCAGGGCCTCCCCGGCCCCGCTTCCCTCGGGAAGGCTCAGTTCCATCAGGCCCACCACCTCCTGGCCGACCAGCAGGGGCAGGAGGGCGACCGCCCTTCCGCCGGCGCCGGGAATCATGCTGTGGCGCCTTTCCTGGCAGACCCAGTCCACCACGTCCAGGGGAAGGCTGATGAGGCTCCCGGGAACCCCGGAGGCCCCTGCCGACAGGTGGCAGAGGAAGTCGATGCCGTCCTCGGTCCTCAGATAGACCGCGCGGCCCGCCTTCGGGACGATCCGCTGGAGCGCAGCGCCGGTCTCGGCCAGGATGGCCCCGATGCCGTCGGCCGTCTGGATGCGCCGCGACGCCTCCTCCAGGGCCAGGAGATCCTGGATCTGCTCCCGGAGGTTCTCGGCCGTCTGGGCGAAGGTGGGTTCCGTCATCTTGGATTGCACCAGTCTAGGCCCGGACGAAATCCAGGAACACGGAGGCCTTCACGATCTCCAGCTCCGTCTCCCGCAGGAGGTCGGTCATGTGCTCGACCTTGAGGCCCACGGCATCCCAGGCGGCCTGGCGGATGGGCGGGATCTGGTCGTCCCCGCCGGAGCCGACCTGAAGGGCCCGGGCGAAGATGTCCGCAAGGTGGACGATGGAGGCGGCCTTCATGTGTTCGTCGGCCAGCACGGGGTTGTGGTGGCAGGCGACGGCCTTCACCAGGCCCCTGTTCAGCTTCCACTCGGAGAAGAGCCAGCCCCCGACGTCCGCGTGGTTGATCCCGAGGCGGGCCTCCTCGGCCTCCCGGATCAGGATGCCGCGGGCCTTGACATCCGTGCGGATGGCCGCGTAGTCCTCCCGAAGTCCATGGTCCAGCACGACCTTCCCCACATCATGCAGGAGGCCCGCGATGAAGAACTCCTCCAGGGCAGCCTCCCCCGCATGGCGGCCGATGACCTTGGCGGCGGCCCCACAGGCCAGGGAATGCCTCCAGAAGTCCTCCCGCTTGAAACCCCCGTCCTGGGAACCGTTGCCCCCGAAGGTATCGAAGACCGAGGAGGACAGGACGATGGACTTCACCGTGTTGAATCCCAGGATCACGATGGCATGGCTGATGGTGGAGATGCGGCTGGGGAAGCCGTAAAAGGCGGAATTGACGACCTTCAGGATGCGCGCGGTGACCGTAGGGTCCGAGGCGATGAGCTGGGCCATGTCCTTGGCCGTGGTCTTGGGATCCAGCATCATCCGGTTCATCTGGGCCAGGATGGTCGGCAGGGTAGGCAGGCCTTCGATGCGCTGCACGATGCCCTTGAGGCGCTCCTCGCGCGCCGTCTGGTTCTCGATGATCTCGCTCACGTGCGGCGCTCCTCAAGGATCTGTCGGGCCGACGCGGCAAGGGCCTGCATGAGGGGCTCGGCCGCCACCTTCGAAAACATGGCCTCCAGGCGTTTGAGGCGGCGATCGTTCCCGGCGGGCGCCACGGAGGGCGCCACGGACGAGGAGTCGCCTACGGCACGGACCTTCACATGGGTGATGGAGCGGCCCTGGAGGCGCTTGATCCATTCCTCGGTGAGGATGCGGCCCTCCCCGACCAGCATGTTGCCTTTGGCGTCCTTGACGTCGGCGGCCAGGACCGCGCCGGGGGAGACCTTGTCGAGGGGCAGCAGCTCGGCCGGGACCGCATCCATCGGGGTAGGGTATCCCCCAGGAGGCTTGCCCACAAGACCCCGGACGGGCAGAATGGGCTCATGAGGGAATTGAGCACCCAGGTGGTCCGCCCCAAACTCAACAAGAACATGGCGGTGCTCCGTCTCGTGGGTTTCATCAACGCCTCCACCCTCATGGAGTTCGGCGGGGCATTGGACGAGCTCCTGATGGAAACCCGCAAGGACATCCTGGTGGACTGCCGGGACCTGGAATACGTCAACTCCAGCGGCATCGCCTCCATGCTCAACTACCTCCAGTCCTTCCAGGCCCGCGGCGGAGACCTCGTCCTGATCCGCGTGCCCCGCCCCATCGCCGTGGTCCTGAGGAACATCGGCACCACCGAAGTCCTCGCCGTCCTGACCGACGAGCAGGAGGCCCTGGCCTATCTGGAGCGGGATGCCAAAGGCGTCCGCCGCTGGCGTTCTCCGACCGCCTTCCTCCAGACCCGCCACCCGGCCCCCGGGGCGCCGGACGGCAAGGCCCGGGCCGTCCTGCCCCTGCTGAAGCCGGACGGCCGCCCCTCCTCCCAGGCCATCCTGGTGGTCGGCCCCGTCGTGAACGACTTCACGGACGTCGTGCGCCTCCGCTACAACGGCCGGCGCGGCAAGGTGGTCCTGGTCCACGACTGTGTGGCTGCCCTCACCCAGCTCGACCGCGTGAACCCGGACGTCATCATCCTGCACGAATCGGTCCCGAACGCCGAGGCCTTCCTGGGCAAGGTCAAGTGCGAACGCGGCCGTTCCCTGGTCTCGGTGATCCGCGTCTACCCGAACGGACGCCCCGCCGCACCGAAGGACTTCCGCATCCGCGAGAACGACGCCTTCACGGAGCCCTTCGAGATCGGGGAGCTCTTCGCCCTGGCGGACTTGGACCTGAAGCGCGTCCCGAAATCCCGGGCCGAGATGCTCCACATGACCTCCTTCGACTTCGAACCGGCTCCGGGGACCCTGGAGAAGGCCCACCGCCTGGGCCGCTCGGTCCTGGCGGGAGCGGGAATGGGGGAGGACGCGATGGCGGGCCTGCTGGCGGCCTTCAAGGAGGCCCTGGACAATGCGACTCGTCATGCCCACACCAAGCGCTGCACGGTGCATTTCCTGCTCGACCCCCAGAAGGCCACCTTCCTCGTGCAGGACCAGGGGCCGGGCTTCGACCACGCCTGGTACACCTCGAAGCTGGCCGACGAGGACGCCTATGTGAAGGCGAGACGGGCCAGGGCCGAGGGGCGCCAGGGCGGCCTCGGCATCCTGCTGATGCACAAGAACTGCGACCGCCTCGCCTACGAGGGGACCGGAAACACGGTGAGGCTGGAAAAGAGGCTGTAGGACCCCCTACTCCCAGGTCCAGGCACCCAGGGCGGGACCTCCGGGGCGCTCGTACAGGATCGTCAGGTCGTCCAGGACGGGGGATTCCAGGATGGGGATGCTGGCCGCCACCGCCGTCTGGCGCCGGAAGACCGCGCGGATGCGGAAGGCCCCCGGCACGGGGAGCCCGACATCCCATTCCTGCCTGGAAACGGTCCAGGCGGGCGCCTTCGTCGAGCGGCAGGCTGAGGGATCGGCAGGCAACAGGTAGTCGCCGGCATCCGGGGCGAGGAGCTCGATCTCGGCATAGTCGTCCGGCAGGGACGCAGGCCTGTGCCAGGTCCACGCCAGCCTGCGGAGCAGGGCACCCGCAGGCAGACGGATGGGAGCCAGGACGCAGGAGCCGGCCTCCCCGGGTGGGGCAGCGAGAGGAGGCGATCCAGGAGCCCGGTAGCCGGCCTCCTTGTAGAAGCGGCCCTCCTGATAGCGGGTGGCGGCCAGCTGGGCTGCGCTCCCCAGGACAGTCTGAGAGGCGGCGATCATCCCCAGGATGCCCGACGTGGAGGTGGCGAGGGCCAGATTCGCGGTGGGGGTTGCGCCGCCGAAATCATAGAGGGTGAACTCGTCGATCGTCGCATCGGCGCCCTGGCCGATGGTGGCCGGCTGCTGGCAGTAGTACCTGTCCCTCGCCTGTCGTGTGCCCAGCACCAGGAGGTGGGGTCCTCCACGATCATCCAGGGTGATGTCCGTGGCATCCCACCAGTAGTTGGGCGTGAACGAAGGATAGTCGTCGGCCGGGGCCAGCTGGCCCTGGCCATCGTTGAGGACGCATCTCCCCACGCTGTTCTTGCTCTCCACGACCGAAGTGCCCGTGCCCAGGCCGTCCCAGTAGGCGGTCGCGAGGTTCCATCGCCTGAACGCCGGTCGGACATTCGTGTAGTAACGGTGCTCATGGCCTCCGTCCGGGGCGGTCGTCCCGATCTCCCATTGCAGGATCAGGCCGTTGCGGATGCCGTACGTGGCCTCCCCGAAGAAGAAGGGCTGGTTGAAAGAGCCCCCTGCCAGGATCGTCGGATCCAGGTCGACGGCGTTCGTGCGCATGACCCAGGGATGGTACCGGAAGGAGGGGCCCGGGTGGTTGGGCTTGACCCAGAAGGAGATCACCCCGTGGAAGGGGTGGGCGTTCCCCCTGTCCGGCCAGGCGGGGGAATGCCCGGCCTCGCAGTAGGCCCCGTCCGGATGGAGGGTATTCGGCCGGACGGCGTCCCAAAGAGAAAGGTCCAGCTCCGCCGTCGAGACCTGGGAGGTGTCGGTCACGCACAGCATGCCGGCGTCGGCCTTGTCCAGGTCGAAACCGTCGTCGAAGCGGGCCAGGAGCATCTGCCTCGCCGGCGGGGCCGTGACCAGATAGGGATCGTCCGATACGGTCTCCACCGTCGCCAGCTGGAGGTTCCCGTCGTAGCCGGCCGGGCCCAGGGAAAGGCCCGTCGCCGTCGGATCGGGCAGGGCCCCCGTGAGGTTGGGCGTGGTATCGTAGCAGGGTTCGGGGTAGCTCTGGAGGCCCGCCCCGGAGGAGGAGCCGTCCATCCACCCTGACGGATAGCGGGCCGAGGTATCCAGGACGTGCCCCCAGGTCCTGGAGATCCCCTGGCTCTCGGAGACGAAGCGCGGACAGCCGGTCAGGCGGAAGGCCCCCTCGTCGCCGGGAAGGTCCAGATCCCCCAGGTCGTCGCAGACGAATTCCTTCTGCGTGCTCAGGCGGACCACGCCAGGCCCCTGGAGATCCGCACGCAGGCGCCGGCTCGCAAGGATCCTGCCGTCGGCCCCCAGGATGCGGCCGATGCACTCCAGCTCCCGCGGTTGGACGGGCAGCAGGCTGAACTCCGTGGAATAGGCGATCAGGTCGCTCTTGTCGGCGGTCTTCCAGAGCGGCGGGCCGGGATTGCACTTGTTGAGATCGCTGTTGGGATTGAAGTTGGCCTTGAGAAGATCCCTCTTGGACTGGGCCTGCTCCGCGGTGCCGCTGAAGGCGATGGCATCGCAGAAGGCATGGAACTCCTGCCAGGTCGCCAGATCCCCGGGGCAGGCCAGGAGAGCGGAAGCCGCCACATGGCAATCGTCGGTCGGGATCCAGGTGTTGGAGAAGGTCATCACGAAGGTCCTCCCGATGGCGTTTCCCGCCGTCCAGCTCGACGGGTTGGCTTCGTTCAGGTAGACCCCGCTCAATCCGGTCATCAGGGCCAGGAGGGCTGGCCTGCGCGAACGGGCCCAGGAAAGCTCCACGGGAGCCCGGCCCACGATGCGCCCGGACACGTTCTCGAAGGCGGGGGCACGGCTCGTGGCGGAGGACGCAAGATGAAACAGGCGGATGTCCGCCCAGGAGGACCAGGGCCCGACCGTCGCGGGGGGATTCGGCGCGATCACGCGCTTGTCGATCCAGGACCTCAGGGTCAGGTAGGGCCTCAGGACGTCGAGTTTGGCCTGGCTGCCCCCCAAGGCCGCGTCCCGGATCTGGACGAAGCCGGTCCAGCCGCCGGAAGGACGGTTGTCGATGAGCCTCTCCCCGTCGACCTGGTTCAAGGGCAGGCCGTTGTCCACCCCGTCCTCACGATCCAGGGCCTCGGCCAGGGCGCCGAGCATGCGCTTCATCTGGACGTTGTAGGTGGGGACGGCTCCGGCTGTCATATCCCTGGAATTCAGGATCCCGTCGCCGTCGAGGTCCCCTGGAAGGACATCCCCCCCATTGACGAAAAACCCCCCGGAGGTGACCTTCAGGGTGTAGAGGTTCCCCCCGGCAACGGCGTCACCGGTCAGCATGCCCGAGTAGCTCCTGGGCCTCCCTTCCATCATCCGGAGGGCCGGGGTGGATGCTGCGGCCGGATCCCCAGCCCAGAAGCTCGCCCGCTGGGCCTGGCCGACGGGACAGGAGTCCCGGTCCAGGGCTCCGGGACTGTAGAGTTCCGCCGCCGCCTCGGAGGCTTCCTTCGTGCCGTTGCCGTTCCAGTCCTCCCCCAAGTAGCGGCTGGATGCAGACTCCGGCTCCTGCCCTGCGGCGATCCTGGCCGCGGCATCCTCCAGCCCTGACCTTGCCAGGAAGCAGGCCCGCGTCGCCCAGGTCCTCTGCTGGCTGGCCCGGCGCTCGAGCCGCGCCACGATCAGGAAGGTCATGGCCAGGATGGCCATCAATCCCAGGACGCCCAGGACGGTCAGGAGGGCGACGCCCCTTCGGCTGCGGCGGAAGGAATGCAGCATCGCCCCCACTATACCCTGCTCAGCACCCTTCGTAACGCCTCCGCCACCCTCGCCTGGTCCGCCTCCTTCAACAGGGTGTGGAAGGGCAGGGCCAGCGTCGAGCGGCCCACCGCCTCGGCCACCGGGAACATCCCCGGCCTGAAGCCGAAGCGCTCCCGGTAGAAGGGCTGGAGATGGATGGGCGGGAAGTAGGGCCTGGTCTGCACCCCGGCCCTCTCCATCCCCTTCACCACACGATCCCGGTCGAAGCACGGATCCAGCCGGATCACGTAGACGAACCAGGAGCGCGTCAGGCCCTTCACCTCCACGGGAAGGCCAACCCCGGGGATGGATTCCAGCATCTGGCCGTAGCGCCGGGCCACCGCCGCCCTGCGGCGCAGGATGGAGGGGAGGCGCGACATCTGGGAGGCCCCCAGGGCCGCACTCATCTCGTCCAGGCGGTAGTTCGCCCCCAGGCGCACGTGATGCAGGAAGCCCGCATCCCCACGCCCCTGGTTGATCACGCTCCGGCAGAAGGAGGCCACCTGGGCGTGGCGGGTGACGATCATCCCGCCCTCCCCCGTCGTGATCTGCTTGTTGGGATAGTAGGCGAAGACGGCCGCGTCGCCCAGGCTGCCCGCCGGGCGGCCTTGCCAGGACGCCCCCAGCGCCTCGCAGGCGTCCTCGATCACCGGGATGCGGTGTCGGCGGGCGATCCGGGAGATCCCGGCGTGGTCGTAGGGAAGGCCGAAGACGTGCACCGGCAGGAGGGCCGCCGTCCTGCGCGTGACGGCGGATGCCGCCGCGGCAGGATCCAGGTTCCAGGTGACCGGATCGATGTCCGCAAACCGGACGGTCGCATGCTCGAAGAGGACGCAGTTGGAGGAGGCCACGAAGCTGTAGGGCGAGGTCACCACCTCGTCGCCATGACCGATGCCGAAGGCCTGGACCAGGGCATGGAGGCCGGCCGTCCCGCTGGAGACCGCCACCGCATGCGCCACCCCGGCCGCACGGGCGGAGCTCCTCTCGAAGGAGGCGGTCGCCGGGCCCATGGCCAGGCGACCGGTCCTGAGGACGGCCATGACGGCCCGGCGGTCCCCTGCCGTGATCTCGGCCCCCGAGACCTGGATCAGCCTTCTCACGCCGTCACCAGGACCTTGGCCGAGCCTGTGGCCACCGTTTCGCCCCGCTGGTTGGAGGCCTCCACCGCCAGCTCCAGCATCTTCGAGGCCTCCACCTTCCGCGCGACCCTGGCCTCCATCCTCACCTTGTCCCCCAAAAGGACGGGCTTGCGGAAGTCCAAGGCGACCGAGACCAGGATGGCGTTCCGGCCCGGGAGGTCCATCCCGACGAGAGTGGACAGCCAGGTCCCCAGGATCATGCCGTGGGAGACCCTCTGTCCGAAGCGGGTGGTCTTCGCAAAGGCCTCGTCCATGTGCAGGGGGCTGAAGTCCCCGCTGAGTTCGGCGAAGGCATCGACCTCTTTCGCCGAGATGATGCGTTCCACTACGGCAGAGCGGCCTTCGGAGATCTCCGCGAAGGTCAGGCCGGCGGCCTGGCTCACGGGTATCACGGCATCCTCCAGCCGCCTGTCACGGGCAGGTGGGCGCCGGTGACGAAGTCCCCCGCCGGGGAGCAGAGCATCCGGACGACGGCGGCGACGTCCCTGGGCTCGGCCAGGCGCCTGAGCGGGGTCTGCTGGGCTGCGGCCTGCTTGAAGGCGGCCGGGATGTAGGCCGTGAGGTCGGTGGCCACCAGCGAGGGCGACACGCAGTTGGCCGTGATGCCCTCGGGCCCCCATTCCGCGGCCATGGCCCTGGTCAGGCCGAGAAGGGCCATCTTGGCCGTCACGTAGGGGCCGAAGCCGGCCGGAGGCGCATCCCAGAGGGAGGCCGTGCCGATCTGGACGATGCGGCCCCATTTCGCCTTGGCCATGTCGGCGCGCGCATCCTGGGCCAGAAGCCAGGCCGCCCGGAGAAAGACGTCCAGGGGCTTCTGGAAGGCCTCCCAAGGCAGGGCCGCCAAGGGGCGGGGCATCAGGGGGATGGCCGCGCTGTTCACCAGCACCCCGACCGGGCCCAGGGCCTCACGCACCGCAGCGATGAGGCGGGCCGGGGATTCGGCCGAAGCCAGATCCGCGGCGCCGATCGCGACCTTCCCCCCCGCGGCCCGGATGCGTTCCGCCACGGCTTCCGCCTTTTCCTTCTGGGTGTGGTAGTGGACGAAGACGGGAAAACCCTCGGCGGCAAGGGCCTCGGCCACCGCGGCGCCGATGCCCCGGCTGGCCCCGGTCACCAGGGCGGCAGGCTTGGCGTTCATGCTTCTCTCCTCGCCACGCAGGCGTAGTTCACGGGAACATCGCGGGTTTCAGGGTCGTCCTTGGGTCGCACGGGAAGGGCCAGCTCTACCCCGATGGAGAATCCGGACCGGCGGATCAGGTCGCGGGCCTCCCCCACGGAATGGAACAGGTAGATGTGATCCTCGGCTGCGGCATAGACCGCCACGTTCAGGAAGACCGGACCGGGCGTCAGGCGGCGGAGCTCCCTCAGGGCCGCACCGGGATCCTCCAGATGTTCGAGGACCTCCCCGCAGACCGCGGCTGAGAATGCGCCGTCCGGAAACGGCAGGCCCCTCACGACATCCCCCTGGGAAAGGCGCACCCGGCCGGGAGCCACTCCCGCGGCGTCCAGGGTCCTCCGTGCATAGGCCAGGGCGTGGGGGCTGATGTCCACGGCTTCGATGGTAGCGGCCGGTCGGGCCGAGGCCAATGCCTCCGTGTGAAGGCCGTGCCCCGGTCCCACCTCCAGACAGCGTGCGCCGTCCGGGACCTCCGGCAGGAAGCGGTCCCTGTAGAAGAGCAGGATGCCGAAGTGGTTGGGCCAGAAGACGGCCGAGAAGGCCAACCCGTCGAGGTAGTGCCCCTGCATGGCCTCGGCATTGTCGTAGACCCGTTCTCGGGCCTCGGCGAAGGTGGCGAGCGCATAGCGCCCCGTCCGCTCGAGCTGGCGCTGGAGCTGGAGGTATTCCAGGGAAAGGCGGCAGTAGCCCTCCACCGCCCTGCGGTAGCGGTCCTCGCCAGCGAACAGGCGTTCCAGGTTGCGGCAGTGCCGTTCCGAAAAGGCCCACCAGGCCTCCCCATAGGTCGCCGCGGCCAAGGCGATGGAATCGGCCAGGAAGGGGAGTTTCGCGGAGACGGCACCGACCGTCCGGACCAGGAGGGGACAGGCGTCCCGATGCGCCTCGAGGTCCCCGCGGAAGCGCTCCGCCGGGGTCACAGGCGCTCCCGGTCCGAATCCCCCAGGGTGACCCACCATGAGGCGGGATCCTCCGGGGAATGCGCGCCCAGGTCCAGGGAGGACTTGTAGAGCAGGGCCACGGTGGTGGGCTTGGGCCTGAACCGGGCGGCCTTGAGCACCCTCCCCAGGGCTCCATGGGTGGCAAAGACATGGACGGCATCGGACCCCTGGGACCAGAGCCTGTGGACCGCGTGGTCAACAAGGGCCGGCAGATGCTCCCGGCTCCCCCAGAGGTCGACCACCAGGCCGATGCGGCGGCCGCGCTGGAGGCGCTGGCGCAGCACGGCAACGCCCTCCAGGCGGCCCTGGACGTGCAGGGCGACCAGGTCGTACGTCATGCCGGGACGGTTCAGGTAACGCCAGGTCACATAGGCCTGATCCCTGCACACCGCAAGGCCCATCTCCGGCGCGATGCGCTGCCAGAGGCCCTCCAGTTCCCGGTGCCAGAGCAGTCCCTGGGACAGCTGGCCTGTCCTCTCGCCGGCCCTGGGAGCCAGAAGCGCCGAAAAGGGCCGGCCCAACAGCGCAAGGGCGGCCCCCCCCTTTTCCCGGAGATAGGCCTCCGGCCTCAGGAGACGGCGCCAGCAGGGCATGTGGCCCGCCAGCTTCCATCCCGAGCCTGTGAGGAAGGCCAGGGAGCCGGGAGTGCCGCCCAGGGCCAGCCCCGCGTCGACGGTGGCCATCCAGGAGCGGTAGAGGAAAAGGGGAACGCCCCGGGAGCGCCAGGCCGGGGAGACGACCAGGTCGACGGTCCAGCCGGCCTTGAGGGGACGGCCCGAGGTGTGCAGACTCACGGGGATCGCGCCCAGGTACCCGACCACCTCCCCGTCCGACTCGCAGAGCCAGGCCGCCGCCGGACCGCCTCCGTTGGCGGGATTCTCCTGCATCCGCCAGCGCCAGTCCGCCGAGGTCGTGTCCAAGGCAAACTCCTTCTCCACCCCGGCGAAGAAGCGTCCCAGGCGATCGGCGTCCTGGGGCCCGACCCGCACGACTGAAACGGTCATGTCGATCTGGCGGCCAGGATCCTGGCGATGGCCCCCGCGTCCTGCATGGCCAGGATCTCGTCCATGGTCAAGGAGACGGCGAAGGCCTTTTCCAAGGCGGCTACCAGGTTGAGATGACCCAGGGAATCCCAGGCCGGGATGCTCTGGGGCGAGGAGGCCTCCGTGATGCCGGCGGACGGCACCTGAAAGGTCTCGGCGATCGCCTGAGCCAGTCTAGGATCCAGCATGGGCGGTCTCCTCATTTTCTCTTTCCCTGTTCTCCCTGCGGATCCAGGCTGGGAAGCCCGGCCCTTCCCCGCGGCGGATCGGCGAGCCGACACGGCGGTGGAAGTCCAGGGCCACAGCGTTCTTCGGCGTGGGCACGGACTCGAGACGGACCTCCGAAGCCCCGCCCTTCCAGGCCTCCTCCAGACAGGCCGCCAGGAAGGCCGTCTCAGCCTGACGTCCCAGGACCCGGCAGGAAAGGAGGAAATCCGTGATCCGCCAGACTCCGGCGCCCGGTTCCATCACAGCCACGCCGACCAGTCCCTGGTCCCCGAAGCGGTCCATCAAGCGCAGGATCCGGATCCGGCCGGTGGCCATCAAGGCCGAAAGCTCCGCCTCCCCGAGACGGCGCGTGGTCAGGTTGAACTGGTTGGTCTTCCCGAAAAGCTGGGCGAGACGGGAGAGATCCCCGGGGCCGGGAGGCCCGATCCGGATCCGGGTCTCCAGGGAGCTGAGGTAGTCGTCCAGCGAACCCGAGGAGGCCTTGAGCGCCTCGCGTTCCCGCGCCGCCTCGTACTGGGCGGAGCGGGCCAGATCCTCTGTCGTGAGGGCCAGCGCGTCGAAGGCTTCCCAGGACCTCAGGGCCGAGGCAAATGCGGCAGGATCGGCCGGCACCTCGGCCACCGCCACCTCGGGGCATGCCCGGGAGACCCAGGCGCGCTCGAAGGGCTGGTCGTCCCAGAAAGCGAAGCTGTCGAGTCCCAGGCCCAGTTCCGCGGCGATGGCACGGAGGTTGGAGGCCTTGTCCTCCCAGTTGATGCGCCATGCGGCCAGATCGGAACGCTTGAGGAGCATGCCCGGGTGGTGTTCAAGGACCTCCAGTGCCGCGGCCTCGTCGTTCTTGCTGACGAGCACGAGAAGGATCCCCCTGCGTTTCAGGGAAAGCGCCTCCTGCTGGAAGGCGAGGAAGGCCCTGCCGGCCGCATCCTCCCTGCCGACCGCAACCCCCATCCCCTCCTCCCCGACCAGTCCCCCCCAGAGCGTCCCGTCCAGGTCCAGGGCCAGGACCTTGCGAGAGGGACGCGACAGGGTCTCCACGAGATGCAGCAGGTCGGAAGCGGCCGTTGCCGTGAAGGCCGCCGACATCCGGAGATCCCCCAGGTGGCGGAGTCGGTCGTCCGCGGAGGCCGCCAGGCCGAAGGCAGCCCTCAGGGTGCCCAGATCCCAGAATCTCGCCGGCGGCCGGGATCTCAACGCAGCGGCGATGGCCGCGTTCGTCGCATGGATCCAGGCGATCTCCCCCTCTTCCATGCCCCAGTCGGCATACCCCAGCAGAGGCCGGGCGGGCACCGGCAGGGAGGCTACGAGCAGCACGACGCCGCGGGAGGACGCTGCAGCGGCTGCGGCGGAGATCTCGGAGAGGATGGCCTCCCTCAGTGCACGGCGCCTTGCCGGGTCCAGGGCCATGAGGCCATGGGCCCCGTCCGGGACCCAGGCGTCCAGCTCGGTCAGGAGGACGTCCACGGCGGCATCGCGCCCGCCGGCGGCCAAGGCCTGGCGGAACTGCCCATAGGGGGCCAGGAGGACCTCGGCCCCCCCCTTGCGCAGGGCCTGAGCCAGAAGATCGCAGGTGAAGGAGCTGAGGAGGCGCAGGGAGGTCATGGAGGCAGTGACCTTAGCGTTCCTGCATCGCCTTGCGCAAGAGCCACATCCCCACAACCACGCCGACGAGATGGGTCAGGAACCAAGCCTGGGCCACCCCCACGTGGCGGCTGACGGGCGCCAGAAGGGAGGACGCAACGGCCAGGCAGGCGAGCATGAGGAGATTGGTCCAGACGGAGATGCCGGGCCGCCCGACGGCCACGATGGACGGCCTCAGGTAGCAGGAGATGTTGGTCAGCACCGCCGTCATGACGATCCAGGGCACGGCTGCGACCGCGGGAGCAGCCTCGGACCTCCACAGCAGCGGCACCAGCCAGGGTGCCGCCAGCATGGCGACGAGGCCCGCCGGCACGCTGAAGGCCGCCATGCCGAGGGTCAGACGGCGGTTGACCTCCCGGAACCTCTTCCAGTCCCCGGCGGCGGCGTTCGCGGCCTGTTTGGGCAGCAGGACGGAGCCCATGGGACCGGCGAAGAAGCCCAGGGAGTTTCCGTACGTCATGGCGATGCGGTAGTAGCCCTGGATCTCCTTGGGGAAGGCCCCCAGGATCAGCACATTCAGCTTCCGGAAGGCCGTCTTCAGGGCACCCGAGACCGTGATCACGGCTCCGAAACGGAAGAGCTCCCGCGCCACCTCCCGGGGGGCTTGGGGACGGACTCCTGCGAACTCCCGGCGCATCAGGCGCCAGGTGAGCAGGCCCAGCCCCGTGCTGTAGAGGAACAGGCCGAGGGAAAGGGCCCAGACCACCGCCTCCAGGGTGCCCCATCGCCACCAGGCTGCCAGCGGGAGCACGCATTCCAGCACGGCCGAAGCCGTGAAAAGGACCCCGATGGTCCGGAATGCCTGGAAGGCCTGGAGCACCCCGATCCCCGTGGAATTCACCGTGCTGCAGAAAAGCCCCAGGGCATAGATGCCCACCAGGGCGGGCAGGGCGGGATCCCGGTACCCGGCATCCAGGCCGAACAGGGCGCCCAGACGCGGCAGCATCGGCGCCACCCCCCAAAAAAGAAAGGCAAGCACCAGGACCCCGAGCACGAAATCCACCCCGTACGACACGAAGATGGCGCTCAGGGCCCGCCCTGGCCTGCCCTCCCGGCGGTGGAAGATGACGGCGCGGGTGAGGGCCTCGTCGAGACTCAGGTCCAGGAGGACCACGACGAACTCCACCACGCCCTGGACCAGCGTCAGGAGACCCAGGGCGGCGATGCCCGCAACCCAGGTGAAGCCGAAGTTGAACAGGAAGCCGGAGAGCAGGGAGGCGACGGCGCTGGCCGTCATCCAGCCCGACTGGCGCAAGAAGCGGGAGCGCAGGGCCCCGCCGACCTCCTCGCGGATGCGGCGCCAGGCGCTCAACGGATTCCGCAGGCGGTGCGGGCCTCCCGGGCCATGTCCGTGACGCGGGTCCAGGCGGCCCCGGCCCGCGTGAACGCATCCAGGTGCGCACGGATCTCCCGGCCGAAACACAGGATCTCCCCTTCGTGCAGGGGCAGGGCCACGGACCTCCGCTCCAGGGGGCCGGCGGCGAAGAGGTCGCGGTAGGAAGGCGCCAGGCGGCGGGGGGAATCGACCGGGTAGAAGACGCTCTGGATCTCGGCCACGGCCCGGGTCGGCGGAAGCATCCAGGGCTCCCCCCGGGAGGGGATGCCCTGGTCGGGGAGGTAACGCCCCCCGAAGGTGTCCGGATGGCCCTTGCGCAGGGTGCAGTCCGCCTCGAAACCGTGCCTTTCCAGGAGACGGGCGATGTCCGCCGTCATGTACCACCAGCCTCCCAGATAGACCTTCGGCTGGATCCTCTGGCCGGAGAACCAGGCCATCTCCTCGGCCATCTGCCGCTCCACTACGGCGCCGTCATGATGCCGGGGACCCACGGGATCCAGCCGGTACTCCCACTCGTCGGCGAAAAAGGATTCCCCGCCGCCGCCGAAGTCGTGGTCGTAGGCCTTCCGTGCGGCCTCGGGGGAGGCCGCCTCCCGGAAGAAGTGGCCGTGGTAGCCGATGTCGGCCTCGGAGGCCAGGGCCGCGACCCGTTCCGCGTAGCCGGCCTCGTCCAGGCCCTCCTGCCGGAGCTGGATGGCGGTCCAGGGGCAGCGCGGCGTGATCACGCAGCAGGTGAGGGGGACCCCCCGCTCCTGCCGGAAGGCCCTTGCGAAGGCAAGCATGGCTTCGAAGGCGTCAGGCCGGGCCAGGCGCTCGGTGTGGACCACCACGTTGACCCTCAACGGCGTCTCCCGGGCCGGAAGGTCCAGCGGCGGCAGGCATCGTTCGTCGCGGCGGAAGCGGGCATGATGCCGCCAGAGGCGCAGGCGTTCCCTCAACCCTCCGCTCATGGAGACGGTCCGGGCCCGGATGTTGGACGGGTTCCCATCGGAGCGCGCGATTCTACCCATCCTACAAGCTAGGCATCCCGGCTTTTCCATTGAGACGACCGCAGACAGGAACTACCCTGCATGCACATGAGAGCCTCCGGGAACCAAGCCCCCCCCCGCTGCGGCCTTGCCCTCATCGTCATCGTCGGCATCCTGGGCGTCATGGCGGTCCTGGGGACGGCCTTCGTCATCATCGCCAGGCTGGAGCGCCGGGCCAGCCAACAGCGCATCCATGCGACCCGGGCCCTCCTCCTGGCCCGCTCCGGGATCGAGGACGCCCTGGCCAGGCTCTCGGCAGGACAGAAACCGGAATTCCTCCAGAACCGCTACGGGGGCGAGGACGTCGACCTGTCCGGAGGGGCCCTGTCCCCTGCGGAAGCCGCCCAAGAGATCTTCCGTCCCGGTCAGGCCGACGTGGAGACCTGCCCTCTCCGATTCGCCCAGCGACCCTCCTTTGCCGTCCTCTTGGCAAACTCCCCCCTGTCCGTCCCGGCGGACGACCGCCAGAGGGCCTTCTCCGGATTCCTGTCGGGAGATGCGGCTCCGCTGGGCAATACCTACGCCCTCAGGATCGAGGACGAGTCGGCCAAGATCAACATCAATGGAGGTCTCCTGGATGCCCTCGACCGCGACGGCGACGGGATCCCGGATTTCCGGGATGCGCTGGTGAGGCCTGCGGCCGCGCCCATCACCTCCAACGCCGGATGGGGATGGAACGGCCAGCTCTGCCGGATCCTGAACGTCCTCGGGAGCCAGCCGGCGCTGGGCCGGCCGAACCTCGGGACCGACCTGTTGGCCCGACGCCCCCTGGGAGGATACCGCACGATCGAGGAGGCCTGTTCGCTCCTCGGGGCAACGACGGACCTCTCCCCCTGGCTGACCGTTTCCAGCTGGGTGGACCAGGAAGTCATCAGGCCCAACAGCCCGACCTGGTCCTCGAACTGGGCCGACCTCAGCCGGATCAAGGCCGAGCGGGGCCTCCTCCTCTCCTGGAAGAAGGGGGGCGCCCGCCCGTCAACCTGAATGCCGCCTCCCGCCCCGTCCTGATCGCCCTGGTGCAAGGTCTCCAGGCCGGGGGTGACTGGTGGCTGCCCGGCGACCGGAACGCCGCCCTGCGGCAGAACAAATACGACTACCTCTTCTCCCCCGCCCTTTCCGAAGTGGTGACGGATGCCATCCTGGCATCCCGCCCCTTCGATACCTGGGCCCAGTTCGACGCCTGCGTGGAACCGCTGGAGGGTATCCCCTTGGAACCCATCCGTCCGTCGTGGGGAACCATGGCCAGCACGCTGGGGGGCGGGGATCTTCTGCGTGCCAACTTCGATCCCAACAGCATGATCCGGAGCCTGGGTCCTGACCAGACCCGCTGGCGATGGGTGGACAAGTCCGACCTCATCGCCTACTCCACCGAAGGATCCCTCGGATCCACAGGAACGTACCGGATCTCCGCCGTGGGCAGGATCCTCTCCGCATCCGGGAGGCTCCTGGCAGAGGCTTCGGCCAGCGCCCACGTGCAGGGGTTCTCTCTCTTGAGACAGACCTCCCAGAGGGATTTCGTGGCCGGCAGGCGCCTGGACGAGTACCTCTCCCTTGCCGACCCTGATCTCCAGTGCACCACCGGAGCCTCCTCGTCGTGCTCCTGGCGGGGTGCCGCCTGGGGTCCGGGACAGGGCCTGGGAACCATGACCTATCCGTGCCCCCCGACGAGCCTTCCGGGAAATGCGGTGCAGTTCGACGGCTCCATCGGACTGGCCACCGTGGAGTTGGAAGCCCTGGATCCTCCGGCTCCCATCGGGGGGGTCGGCCGCCTGTGCTTCCTGCACCACTTCGACGACTCCTGGGATGCGGATGCCGGAAGCAGTCCCGGCATGCTGGAGGACCTCCTGGGGGCCACCTCCCATCTCCAGACGGAGCTCACCCGGAGCGTCTGGACGGATCCTGCCACGGACCCCAACACGCTGCTTGCGGACGGGGCCTTCCTCCACCCCTACCACTGCCCGGCCTACCGGGTCTCCGGGAACCTCCCGGACGACGCCACCCAGGGGGACCACGGCGTCCTGAGCTACTGGAGCAAGGCTCTGAGTCCCGTAAGCCATGAATTCCTCTGTGTCCGCTATGTGGGCACGCCAGGAACGGGGGTCCCGACTCAGCTGCTCGGAGTCGGCGCCCTGATGCAAACCAGCGCGACAGGCCTCGTCCAGACCCGGGGCATCGTCGCCGAGAACTGGGCCGTCTATGGGAGCGCCATGGATCGCGACCACGAACGCAGCACCCGCAAGAGCTTTCCCGCACTTGCGCCGAATGCCCGCTGGTCCCTGGTGACGGCCGTCTATGACACGGACGAAACGACCTACGGGAACGACGTGGCCATGGACTGCCTTGGCGTGGCATCCGGCGTGCCCAGCTACTCTTACGGGACCGCCTTTTCCGCCCTCAACATCCAGAAGCTGACCCTGGACCCCGACCTGACCTTCTGTCTGGGCGGGGAGAACATCGGCGAGCGGGGCAGGGTCTATCCCAATTCCGTCATCGACGAATTCGCGGTCTACGACTTCGGGGACGATCTCCTCAAGGCCAAGCAGGACAGCAGCACATGGGCGCTGGAACGCTACCACGACGGCCGCTACTACAAGGGCAATGATGTGGCCTTCCTCTCGGCAGCACTGCTCCCGGACGCCGGGCGGCCGGTGCGTCTCCTGGCCGCATCGTGGACGGAACGCTCCCCGCTCCAGCCCCGCCTGCTCTCCGACAGCAACGTCTCCGACGGCATCCCCCGCATCATCGATCCCGTTCTGGTGGACGCCTCAGGAAAATCCCGTGTCTGGCTGGAACTGGACCTCCTCGCCGGAGGCGGGACCCTGACCGGCGGCGCCCTGGTTCCGAATCTCTCCCAGGGAGACGCTCTCGGAGTCACCCTGAAAAGCTTCCGTTACCGCGTCCGCTTCCGGACAGAACTGAATGAGCCCCGGAACGACCCCCTGCTGGAGACCCCCTTCCTCGACGACGTCACCTTCGCCTGGCAGCCCCTGTCGGGACCCAGAATCCTTGCGTGGGAATAGGAGCTTAGGACAGGGCTTCGATCACCTGGCGGGCCCGGCGGTCCCAGGTGTAGTTCTGGACGTCCTGGAGGGCCCGCGTGCGCAGGCGCTCCGCCAGCCCCGGCTCGGTGCGCAGGCGTCGGACCGCGGCGGCGATGGCCTTGGGGTCCCCCGGAGGCACCAGGAGGGCATTGACCCCGTCGGTCAGGATCTCGCGGATGGCCGGGAGGTCCGAGGCCACGATGGGCAGGCCCGCGGCCATGTACTCGAAGAGCTTGAGGGGCGAGGTGAACTTCGCCGCGAAGGGATTGTCCCCGGGCAGCGGCAGGAGTCCGACGGCGGCCCTGGCCGTCACGGCCGGAAGCCGCCCCGGCTCCACGAAGCCGAGGAAGTCGATCCGGTCTGAGACTCCAGCCGAGGCGGCTGAGGCCTTGAGGCGCTCCAGATCGTTCTCGTGGGGGGTCCCCCCGGCCACCGTCAGGCGCTCCTCAGGAAGGGCCGCCATCAGGGGCACAAGGACATCCGCCCCCTTCCAGGGATAGAGGTGCCCCGCATACAGCAGGTGTCCCCCGGATGGAGGAGGCCAAGCCGCCGCCGGCTTCCAGCGCGAGAGATCCACGCCGTCGGGACAGATCCGGATGCGCTCCGGCACTGCGCCCATCCCACGGAGGCCCTCGGCCAGGGCCGTCGTGAGCGGCAGGAGGAGGTCGGCACGTTGCGCCACCCAGGCCTCGCGCCGGGCCAGGGCCGGGGCCTTGGCGCTCCAATCCTTCCCGTCCGAGAAGGCGGCGCTGTTGAAGGCCATGGTCTCCGCGCTCAGGGTGTGGACTTCCAACACGACCTTGAGGCGGGGGAAGAGCCTCCTCAGGCGTATCCCCAGCCGGGCGATGCCGACGCTCCGGCAGTAGAGCACGTCCAGGCTCCCGGCGAGAAGCTGGCGCATCAGGTCGGCGACCATCACGAGGTGGTAGGATCCGTCCCAGATCCGGTCCGATTCGTGGAGATTGAGGACGGGATAGCGCAGGAGCCTGAAGCCCTTCACGGGGACGGCCCCGTAGAAGGCCAGGCACTGCTGCGGGCTCCTGCGGTCCATGCGCCGTACGGCCAGACGCACTCCTGCCCCCTGGCGCGAGAGGGCCTGGGCCATGGCCAGGATCTGGACGCTGTTGGCCCGCTCCATGGGGAAGCGGATGTTGGCCGGGTAGAAGATCCTCAGGGCCATGAAGGCCCGCGCTAGTTCGCGACCGCCTCGTACCACCCGGCGCCCTTGGGCGCGCGTCGCGCGACGGCCTTGTAGACGAAGCGGGCCACGCCGCGGATGCGGCGGGGGTTGCGGATCGTCTTCATGATCTCGCGGCCGGGCTGGGAGACCGCCTTGCGGAGGTCCCGGCGGAGCTTCATGCGGTTCAGGCGGAAGCGCAGCTGCTCGTCGGCCTCCTTGATGTCCTGGGGGGTGAACTCCCCCGTCTTGAGCATGCCCTGGGCGCCTTGCAGCGACCAGAACAGGTTGTCCGGGGTGACCTCCTTGGACAGGTAGCCCTTCTTGACCGCCTCGTGATAGACGGGCGTGCCGTAGAGCGGCGCGACCAGGCCGATGCCGCCGGCGCGCATGCCGTACTTGCGGAACATGTATTCGGCGTAGCGAAGGGTCTGCTGGATGTCCCCGCGGGTCTCGCCGGGGAAGCCGCCGAGATAGAAGGCCGTCAGGGCCAGGCCCGCATCGTGGCAGGCCGAGGCGATGCGCTCCACGTCGTCAAGGTCCAGGGCCTTGCGGATGATCTTCTGGACCACGCGCTGGCTGCCGGACTCCACGCCGACGGCCAGGAGGGTGCAGCCCCCTTCCTTCATCTTGAAGACGAGGTCGCGGGACATCATGTCGGCACGCACGCCGTTGGGGGTGTCCCAGGTGACGTGGGGGATGCGGCGCTTGATCTCGGAAACCAGGTCCATCACGCGCTGCTGGTCGAAGGTGAAGTTGTCGTCCTCCATGTGGAAGTGGCGGACGTCCCACTTCTTCACCAGCATCTCCATGTGGTCGACGACGTTCTTCACCGAATGCACGCGCATCTTCTTGCCCATGTGGATATGGGCCGCGCAGAAGGTGCAGGAGAAGGGGCAGCCGCGGGTGGTGACCATGGAGACGCTGCGGGGCAGGGAGGAGGGGCGCGGACCCCAGATGTTCGGTCCGGCCTTCTCGGGCGCCAGGTAGACCTCCATGTTCACCAGGTCGTAGGCCGGGAAGGGCAGGTCGTCGAGCTCCTGGATGAAGGGACGGCGGGTGTTGCGGCGGATCTCACCGCCCTTGGCGCCATCCCGCCAGACAAGGCCGGCCACCGTATCCAGGGGGGCGCCCTTGTCCAGGGCGGTCAGCAGGTCGGGGACGATCTCCTCCCCCTCGCCCTGCACGCAGAAATCGAAGGCCGCATGCTCCTGGAGGACCTTGTCCCCGATGGCCGAGGCGTGGTTTCCGCCCAGCATCACGAGGATGGAGGGATCGACCTCCTTGACCAGGCGCGCGACGTTGGCCGTATGGCCGAAGTGCATGGAGAAGCGGTTGCCGATGCCTACGATCCGCGGCTTTTTCGCCCGGATGACGTCCTTGATCCGTTCGTCGGGAAGCCCGTGGCGGATGAGGCCGTCGGCGTTGTGGAAGACCACCTCACCGTACTCGGGGCTCAGGGTATCGAAGATCTCGACGTCATGACCGGCCTTGCGGGCCGCGGCCGCGACATAGAGGAGACCCAGCGGCAGGCCCAGGCGTATGCCCATGCGCTGCTGGGTGGAGAACATGCTGGTGCGGATCCTCTCCCCCACGTAGTTGCGGGGAGGCTCGATGAGAAGGACGTTCATCGCATGAACAATCTATCCGTATCCCCAGCTTTGTCAATGGCAAAGTGAAATCCGGACCCTAGAATACGCCCCCTGAAATGAGCCTCCTGGACTACGTCTCACGGCCCAAGAACATAGGTGAAAAGAGCCGTCTGAGGCCGGCCCTGCTCTGGGCCGATTTCTGCCTCTGGCGCTGGACGGGACGCTCCCTCCTCCTCAAGCACCCCGTCCGGCTCTCGGCCCTCCCCCCCTACATCACCCCCGAACCGACGGCGGAGAACATCGCGCTCTATGCCAGGACCGTGCAGGCAAACCTGGCAGACCCCACCCGCCACCTCTACAGACGCGCCATGGAACTTGGGCCCCGCATCCTGGAGATCGGCTGCGGCAGCGGCACCCTGGCCGTGGCCATGGCCCTGCGCGGCAAGGAGGTCTGGTGCGGGGACAGCGACCGCCACGTGAACCTCGTGGGCCCCCTGGCGGACCACCTGGGAGTCGCGGAGAGCGTCCGTCCGGTCCGATTCTCGGGCGAGGCCCTGCCCTTCCGGGACGCCGCCTTCGATGCCGTGGTCATGCGTGCCTCCCTGGAGCATGTGCCCGAGCTGGACCGCTGTCTGTCGGAGGTGGTCCGGGTATTGAGACCGGGCGGAACCTTCCTGTTCAGCGTCCCGGCCTTCCCCTGGTACGAGGTCCAGGCCTTCCTGCGCGGGGATCCTGACCTGATCTTCGACTTCGCCCACCTCCATCCGTCGGAACTGAACTACTGGGCCTGGCGCCGGGCCTTGAAGCGGCATTTCCCCTCCGTAGGCATCTGGGGCAAGGAGATCCCGGGGCTCGGCGAGCTGGGGAGCCGATTCAGCCTCCCCCCCTTCCCGTCCTGGGCCGACCGCGTCTTCGCCCCGTTCTCCAGCCGCCTCGTCGGGGAGGCGGTCAAGGCCCCCTAACCGGTCAGCCCCGCGCGCCGGTTCATCTCCCGAGTCCAGGCGCCCTTGTCCCCGAGGCGGCGAAGTGGCGGACACAACCTCAACAGGGTCCAGCGTGCCAGGAAGCCCCAGGCCGCGGGACGAGAGAGCATCCCCAGGTCCAGATAGAGGGCCTTGAACTCGAAGGCCAGCCGGCGGAGAAGTCCGCCGGAGGGCCTCGGCTCCGGCGCCGTCTCCCGGACCAGGGACTTGAACTGCTTCACCCTCGACTCGAAGCGGGCACGCTCGTAGACGTGCTCGTGCACGATGTGGAAGGGGAGGAAGCCCCTCAGCCCCCCGATCTCCAGGCGCTCATGGATGGGCTTCACATGACGGCAGAGGCGCCGGTCGAAAAGGCGGTCCTGGAGGTTCGGATAGTAGTTGGCCCAGCGATGGAAGTTCCCGTCCACGGAACGGGTCTTCCGGGGCAAGGCGAAAGCCGCGAAGCCATCCCGGCCCAGGGTCCTCAGGTGCTCCCAGGTCCCCCGCTCCAGGTACTCGTCAGCATCCAGGACCAGGACCCAGTCGTTCCTGGCGAGGGCCACGGCGGCGTTCTTCTGGGCCGAGAAGTCCCGGTCGAAAGGACGGTGATGGACGGCAGCCCCCCAACGCCTGGCGACCTCCTGGGAGCCGTCGGTGGAGCCTCCGTCGAGGACCAGCACCTCATCCACCCAGCCCCTGCAGGAGCCCACGCTCATCGGGAGGTTGAAGGACTCGTTCTGGGCGATCATGCAGACCGAGAGGGGCAGCGGTTTCCATCCCGGCGGCGGCGCCAGGTCCTTGGCAGCCTCCACCCAGAGGCGTTTGGAGGCCCAGCGGGGCAGGGCCCAGACGGCCGGAGGTCCGGAAGGCTCCAAGGCGGCCACGCGGAAGCCGGCATCCTCCAGCAGGGACCTCGCCTGGCAGGGCGAAAAGGCCAGGTTGGCCGGGTCGTTAAGGCCCGTATAGCCGAGCCTCCCCCTCAGAAGCCCCTTGAGGGCAAGGGCACGACGGAAGCGGACGTCCGGCAGGCCCAGAAAGAGGCGACCCGAAGGGGAGAGCACCCGGAAGCACTCCCGAATCACCCGGGCCGGATCCGGCACGTAGGAGAGGACGCCGACGCAGAACACCGCCTCAAAGGCTCCTGATGCGAAAGGAAGTCGGCCAAGGTCGCCGCGGGCCACCGGAGCCTGCCCCAGGGCCTGAAGAAGCTGGTTGGGGCTCAGGTCCACCCCCACGGCTTTCGCGCCGGACGCCTTCAGCTCCGCCAGCAGGTTGCCCCCCCCGCATCCCGCATCCAGCACCAGGCCCGGGAGGGGGCCGGCGCGCCTGACGGCCTCGGCATAGAAGCCGGGAACATGGCCCATCTCCAGGGTCTCCTCCCCGGAACGCGGGATCATCGGACGACGGGTGCGGGCAGATCCCCGGGGATCTTGCTCACCCAGAACGGCCCCATCACGATGTCGTCGATGCCCGTGGTGGCCCAGCACTTCAGGGCATCGAGAGGGGTCATGCAGATCGTATCCCCCTTGATGTTGAAGGAGGTGTTGAGGACCACCGGGACACCCGTCAACCGCTCGAAGGCGGAGATCAGGCGGTGGTAGAGGGCGTTCTCGGCGGGCGTGACGGTCTGGATGCGGCCCGTGCCGTCCACGTGGGTGACCGCAGGGATCACCTTCCGCATCTCCTGCTTGATCCGGTAGACCTGGAGCATGAAGGGGGCCCGGCCGTCGAACTCGAAATAGTCCTTCACGCGCTCGGCCAGGATGGACGGCGCAAAGGGACGGAAGCCCTCCCGGTGCTTCACCCGGGCGTTGACGATGTCCTTCATCTCCGGCAGGCGGGGATCGGCCAGGATGCTGCGATTGCCCAGGGCCCTCGGGCCCATCTCCATGCGCCCCTGGAACCAGCAGAGGATGCGGCCCGCCGCGATGAGGCGCGCCGCCGTGTCGGCCGGGTCGTCCACGCGGCGGTAGGGCCATTTCGAGATCCTGATCGCCTTTTCCATCTCCTCGTCGGAGTAGCCAGGGCCCCAGTAGGGATGGACCATGGGGAAGCGCTCGGTGCGGCCGAGGACCTGGTGCCAATAGTGGAGCGGTCCGCCGAGGGCGTTGCCCGCATCGTCCGCGGACGGCTGTACCCAGGTCTCGCGGAAGGGCGTCTCCGCCGCGACGCGGCCGTTGGCCACGCTGTTCAGGCAGACCCCCCCGGCCATCGTCAGGCGGGTCAGGCCCGTGCGCTTCTGGAGCCAGTTCGCCATGTGGAGGAAGGCCTCCTCCGTCACGAGCTGGAGCGAGGCGGCGATGTCCATCTGACGCTCGGTCAGTGCCTCCTCCGGAAGCCGGGGCTCCCCGAAGACCCGTTTGAGCTCGGGCGTGAAGTAGAAATGGAAGCCGCCCGGGGTGTAGCCGAAGATCTCCGGATGGATGCGGTACTCCCCCTCGGCCTCCAGGGTCAGGATGCGCCGGAAGGCCTCGGCGTAGCGGGGCTTGCCATAGGCGGCAAGGCCCATGACCTTGCCCTCGTCGCAGTCCGGCCGGAAACCCAGGAACTTGGTGAAGGTGACCCAGAGCCCGCCGAGGGTATGGGGCATCCTGATCATCTTGATGGTCTCGATCCGGTTCCCCCGGCCTATCCCCATCGTGGTGGTGGTCCACTCCCCGTAGCCGTCCACGGTGAGCACGGCCGCCTCTTCATACCCGGAAGGAAAGAACGCCGAAGCCGCATGCGCCATGTGATGGGGCACGTAGGCGAAGGGCTTGCCCAGGCGGCCTTCCAGCTCCTTGAGGCGGCGCGTGGTCCGCTTCATCCAGCCCCACTTGGCGTTGGCCAGGAGGCGGAAGGCCTCCGGGGACGGGAAGGCGCCCAGGGCCTCGGCCAGGATCTCCCCCCGGTAGCGTCGGATGTCGAAGGGAAAGGTCACCACGTCGACCTGCTCCAGGGAGGTCTTCCCTTCGGCCAGGACATACGAGAGGGCGTTCCAGGGGAACTCCCCGGTGTGCTTGCGGTGGAGGTAGCGCTCCTCCTCGCAGAAGGCGACGAGACGTCCGTCCTCCAGCAGGGCCGCAGCGGCGTTCTTGGAGCCGTACTCCTCGCCGGTGCCGGTGACGCCCAGGATCCTCATGCCGCCGCCCCCCTGCCGGCCAGGGCGGTCGCATACAGGGCGTCCAGGCCGTCCAGGTTGCGGTGCCAGTCGGCCTTCCGCCGGATGACCTCCCGGGCGGCCTCGCCCATGCGGATGCATGCCCAGGGATCGTCCAGGAGCTCCTTCATGCGGCGGCCCGTGGCTTCGGCGTCCCCCGGGGACACCAGGCGCCCCGTCGTGCCGTCCTCGATCCACTCCCGGTTCCCCGGAAGGTCGGAGACCACGCAGGGCAGGGCGCAGGCCATGGCCTCCAGGAGGGAGACGGAGGAGCCGTCGCTGAGGGAGGGGGAGACGTAGAGGTCGGCCGCGGACAGGAGGTCGACGATCCTGGCCTCCTCCGAGTAGCCCAGCCAGGTCGTGCGCTCCGCCACGCCCAGGGATCGGGTCAGGCCCTTCAGCACGGCCATCTCGGGGCCGTCGCCGAGCAGGACTAGGCGGGCGTCGGGGCGCTCGCGCAGGACCGCCGCAAAGCCCCGGATCGTCGCATCCACCGCATAGACGCTCCGGAAGGTCCGGGTGGAGACGACCACCGGCTCCTCCCCCCATCCGAAGCGGCGCCGGGCCTCGGTGCGAAGCTGGCGGCCGCGGAAGACCTTGAGATCAACCCCCCAGGGCAGGATCAGGAAGCGGGCGTCGGGGATGGGGTGGAGGGCCTGGATCTCCCGCTGGACGATCCCGCAGTCGCAGGTCACCGCATCCGCGGCGCGCAGTACCTCCCGGGTCCTCTCCAGCGTCCCGGCGTCGCGCTTGGCGTCGATGAGGATGTCCGAACCCCAGGGCATGAGGATCAGGGGCTTGAGTCCGGCCCGGGCGGCATACCAGCCCGAGGTCTGGACCCAGCCGGCGTGCACGATGTCGGGACGGAGCTCCGCGGCGATGCGGCGCACGTGCTCCACACGGCGCTCCATCAGGCGGTTGTGGCGGAAGGCCCTCAGGCGGCGGGTCAGGACGTTTCCGGAGACCGGCGGCACGCAGAGGGAGGCCTCGCGGATGACCTCGAGGCCGGGGATGCGCCGCACGTCATAGCCCAGGTTCACGAAGTTGAGGCGGCCGATGTCCCAGAGGTAGGTGAGCAGGGTCACCCGGTGCCCCCTGGCCGTCAGGGCGGAGAGGAAGCGGTAGTCATGGGGGCCCAGGAGGTCGGAGAGGTACAGGATCCTGAGACCGCGGCCGGCGGCCGGCGGAGCGGCGTCGGGAACGGGCGCGGCCAGGCGGATCGGCACTAGGCCCTTCCGAGCGCCCGGTAGAGGTTGTACTCCCAGGGCATGGAGAAGGTGCGGTTGTCCAGGCGCCAGCGGGACAGGCCCGAGACGGCGGACTTCAGGCCCCGCGCCGCCCGGTTCGGGTAGCCCTGGCGGAAGTAGAAGCGGAAGAGGTTCACCTTGCGCTCCATGGCGGGCGTCACCCAGGGCGTGCTCACCTTGTGGAGTTCGAAGCGGGCCCATTCCTCCAGGCTCTTAGGCGGCACGAAGCCGCGTTCCTTCGCGATGTCGTAGAGGCGGCCGCCGGGGTACGGCGTGTAGAAGAACAGCTTGATGTGCATGCGCTTGAGCCGCTTTCGCATCATCATGATGAAGTCAAGGGTGATGTCCATCTCGTGCTCGTCGGGCAGCCCCACCATGAAGGACAGGTCCCCCTCGATCCCGGAGTCGTCGAGCATCTGGGCGGAGCGGATGGTCTCCTCGACCTCCACGTCCTTGTCCATGAGGTCCAGCATCTCCTGGGAGCCGGACTCGGCGCCGATCAGGATGCGGATGCAACCGCTCCTGCGCATGAGTTCCAGGATGGAAGGGTCGAACTTGATGATGCGGTCGGCACGGGCCAGGCCCGTCCAGCGGACGTTCAACCCGCGGTCCATCATCCCCTGAAGTACGTCCGTGGTCCGCTGGGTGTTGATGAAGAGGTTGTCGTCCTCGAAATAGATCCCGTTCACTCCGTAGCGCTTCACCAACCCCTCCAGCTCGTCGAGGACCTGGGGCACGGGCACGTTGAAGAAGCGCTTGTTGTAGACGGTGGTGATGGCGCAGAAGCCGCAGCGGTAGGGGCAGCCGCGGCTGGCCAGGTACGAGATCATCTTCACGCCCGTGGTCGGGTCGTGGATGAAGTGCTGGTCCATCTTGATCAGGTCGTAGTTCACCGGCGCGATCTGGTCCATGCCGACCAGGGGCCTTTCAGCCGCCTTCACGATGTGCCCGCCGCGCTTGTAGAAGATCCCGGAGACGCCCTCCAGGTCCGCGCCGTCGCGCAGGGCCTCGGCCAGGGCCACTGCCGTCAGCTCCCCCTGCCCGGTGACCACGATGTCCACCAGGGGGTTCTCCATGGTCTCCTCGGGCAGGAGGCTGGCGTGCCAGCCGCCCCAGACCAGGGGGATCTTGGGGGACTTGTCGCGGTAGATGCGGCAGACCTCGAGCGCGCTCATGATCTGGTAGCCCGTCATGGCGGAGATCCCGACGTAGAGCACGTCGTCGCCGAACTCCAGGTCCTCCGGCGTGTCGACACGAAGGTCCACGACCTTCACCTTGAACCCGCTCGCCGCCAGCTGGCTGGCCACGGCAAGGGAGGAGAGCGGCGCGCCGCGGTGGCCCTGCCCCGTCGGGGAAAGGGCCGGGTAGACCAGGATGACCTTGTCGCGTGTTGACATCAAACAGCCTCCGCTTTCACGATACGCGGCCAGAAGAAACGGGCCATGGTGCCCTGGGCCAGGGCCTTCTTCACGTTCAGGCCCCGTTTGCGGCAGTGGTCCTGGATGCGGATCAGCTCCATGCGGTGCAGGATCTCCGGACGGATGGGCTTGCGCTTGGGCAGGATGCGCGGGGCGCCCAGGAAGGCGTCCACCACGCCCATGAACCACTGGCGGCGCCTCTCCTCGCGGAGGGCCTTGCGGTAGCCGTGCCAGAGGAGACGCAGGCTCTCCCCCGCGCCCCAGCGGAGAGGATAGTACTTCCAGAAGTACCAGAGGTAGTTCCGCGGCCAGAGGCGGAAGTAGAGGTCGGCGGGACGGGCCTCGCGGGAGAACTTGTGGGCCACGGTCATATCGGGGAAGTAGCGGACCTCCCAGCCGGCGTTCCAGAGGTGGGTGCTGAGGTCCACCTCGTTCTGGTAGATGAAGAACTCCCGGGGGTAGCCCCCGGTCTCCAGCCAGGCCTTGCGGCGGAAGCCCACCCCGCCCCCGTCGAACACCGAGGCCTGGTAGCCCCGCTCGGCATCCCCGTCCTCCGCGAGGTACTTCGGGTTGTTGAAGGAGACGGCCCCGGTATGGTAGTCCAGGACGCGGCAGGCGGCCGAGCCCAGACGGGGGTTGGCCTCCAGGCGCCGCACGATCTTCTCCAGGGCATCGGGCTCCATGAAGACCATGTCGTTGTCGATGAAGACCACGAATTCGCCACGGGCCGCCCAGACGCCGGTGTTGTAGCCGATGATGCCGGTGTTCTCGGCCAGGGCGAGGACGCGCACCTTCTGGCGGAAGTCCCGGCGGAGCATCTCCACCGAACCGTCCGTGGACGCGTTGTCCACCACCAGGATCTCGCGGTCCTTGTAGGTCTGGGCCTCGATGGAGGCGAGGACCTCCCGCAGGTCCTCCCGGCGGTTCCAGTTCAGGGTGATGACGGAGACGCGGGGACGGCGGATGGGCATGGCGGCTACGCTGGCTCCGTGACCGCGAGGACGGGCTTCGCCTTCTCATCAGTCTTCGCGATGGCCCGGTTGTTGGCGTAGATCTGGCACTTGGAGCAGAAGGTGTCCCGCCCCTTGGTGGGGAACCATCGCCTCAGGTAGGCGCGGGAGGCCCGGAACTTCGCGTTGTTCAGGAGCCCCTTCAGGTCGGCCCCTTCGGACTGCCCGAAGTTCAGGTCCTCGTCGTACATGTTGCAGCAGGGGTAGGTCTTGCCGTTCCAGCCGATCACCAGGCGGTACCAGGGCTGGAGGCAGCGCCCCCGCTCGATCTTGGAGTCCATGGCCTCGAGGTCGTACTTGGTGTACTCCGTCAGGGTCGGGACCCACTCCCGGTCCTCCTTCAGGAGCTGGTCCAGGGGGACGGTGAGCTCCTTGTAGAAGTTGACCCGCATCCAGGTGACCCGGATCTCGTCGAAGCCCCACTCCGCCATACGGGCGCGGGCCTCGTCGACCTGGTGCTGGTTCTGCTTCATGACGAGGAACTGCCAGACCAGGCGCGGCGTGGAGGCCCCGCGGCGGTCCCTCTCCTCGCGGATGGCCTTCACGTTGGCCAGGAGGCGGTCGATCTTCCCGCCGACGCGGTATTTGGCGTAGGCCTCCTGGTCGGTGCCGTCCAGGCCGATGACCATCTCGTCCAAGCCGCTCTCGACTAGGTCGGCGGCCATGCCCTCGCGGAAGATGTTCAGGTTGGTGCTCAGCTCCACGCGGACGTTCTTCGCCTTCGCCAGGCGGATCATGCGGAAGACGTCCTTGTTGTAGAGCGGCTCCCCCCACTTGTAGAGGCGCAGGTCGTAGAGGTAGGGTGCCGCCTGGTTCAGCACGTGCTCGAAGGTCTCGAACTTCATCATGCCCTTGGACAGGGTGGGGATCCCCATCCCGGTCGGGCAGAGCGGGCACTCCAGGTTGCAGGCCGATGCCGGGTCGATGTTGGACACGTAGGGCATGCCGAAGCTACGCGAGAAGGGCGAGAAGCGGCTCTCCAGATAGACGTAGAGGAAGTTGAGGAACTTCCTCGGCGTGTTGCTGGGATGGAGAAGGCGGCTGCGGATCTCCTCCCAGTGGTAGCCCAGGCCCTTGCGGATGCGGTTCATCGCGCGGCTAGGAGCAGAGCCCCAGGGCCTGGTCGGGGCGGTTCTGGCGCTGGGAGCGCTTGCGCAGGGTCTGGTACCAGGTGCGCAGGCGGTACTCGAAGCGGAAGCCGAAGAAGCGGTGGTCCCAGCGCCACTTGCTGATGCGGTAGAGGAAGGCGTAGGTCAGGCGGCGGCGCAGGCTGTTCTGGTAGGCCTTCTTGATGTCCCGGAAGTGCACGAAGGGGATGATCTGCATCATCACCAGCTTGACCCGCTCGACGTAGTCGTCGGGCAGCCAGGGGCCGTGGGGCTCGCGCAGCATGTAGTTGCCCCAGCCTTCCAGCGTGGCCGGCTCCTCGAAGCCGAAGGTCTTCACATACTCCTGGAGCTCGGAGCGGGGGTACGGGGTGTAGTAGTAGAGGATGCAGAGGCTGTTGGGATCCTCCTTGAAGATCCAGTCGATGAGGTCGACGGTCTTGGCGAAGTCGCGCTCGTAGTTCTCGGGCAGGCCCACCATGAAGGAGGGCTCCGCCTGGACCCCGAACTTCTTGCACTTCCGGACGAAGTTGATGGTGTCCTCGACGTCCGCGTCCTTCTTGAGGAGGTCCAGCACGGTCTGGTCGCCGCTCTCGGCCCCGCAGGAGACGCGGGTGAGGCCGGACTTGACCATCAACTGCCATTCCTCGTCCGTGTACTTGATGAGCTGGGGAGCCCGGCCCACGGCGAACCACTTCAGGTCCCATCCGGCCTCGATGACCCCCTTGCAGAAGTCCAGGACGCGGGCCTTGTTCACGAAGAAGTTGTTGTCGTAGAAGAGGATGCCGTTGACCTTGTGCTTCTCGACCAGCTCCTCGATCTCCTCGAGCATGCGGATGGAGGACAGGCCCGACCAGCGCTTCTTGTTCATGATCACGTCCGTGCAGAAGGTGCAGCGGAACGGGCAGCCCTGGCTGGAGATGTAGGAGATGGTCCGGGTGTTGATGTACCAGAGGTCCTTGACGTAGGCCTCCACGTCGATGAGCTCGTAGGGTGAGCTCGGCACCAGGTCCATCTTGGTGATCTTGCGCTCCTGGTTCACGACGGCCTTGCCGTCGCGCTTGAAGCCCAGGCCGGGGATCCGCTCATAGGGCAGGAACTTCCCGTCCGACTCCAGGGCATGGATGAAGTCCATGAAGGTCCACTCGCCGGGCCCCACGACGACGAAGTCCACCAGCTCGTGGCTCAGGGTCTGGTCGGCCAGCAGGGTGGCGTGCATCCCCCCCCACAGGATGGGCGTCTTGGGGAACTTCGCCCGGAAGGCCCTGGCGAACTTGAGCCCGTACCAGATCTGGTAACCCGTCATGGAGCTGATGCCAAGGACCAGGGGCGCAGTCTTCACCTCGGCGAGCATGGCCTCGACGTCCGGATCCACGTCCCCGGTCATGATGTTCCCGTCCAGGAGCTGGACGTTGTAGCCCTCCTCCTTGAGGGGGGCGGCGATGGACAGGAGGGCCATGGGCACCATGGCGCCCTTGGTCCCCACCGAGATCTGGTGGCGCGGGAAGAGCAGACAGACGTCGCGGTTGTCCGTCACGGCCCAGGCGTGGGGAAGCTTGAAGAACTTGCCCTCGTTGCCGGTCACCCCGTCGGCCGTGAGCGCGCCCGAACCATGGACATAGGAGCCATCGGCCGAAGCCACCGACTGGACATGGGTTCCCGCGGTCTTGGTTTCCGTCGCGATGGTCATGGCACCTCCTGGAATTCAGCAGACATCATCGTCACACCGGGGCCTTTTCAACACTTCCCACGCGACGGAGGGCGGAAAGGTATCCCGCCCCGGTCAGGGTCCACCATCCGAACGCCACCAGCCCCCCCTGCAGCGCCTCGAGGAGGGCCTCGCCATGGGCGCGCATCCGACGGGCCGCCTTGAGGGCCCTCCGGGCCGGCAGGAGCAGGGCGGTCATCAGGATCCCGATCGCCCAGGCCTGAGCCGGAGGCAGGCCGGACGCCTGGAGAGCCGCCCCGAGGGGAACGGCTGCCAGGGCCAGGGGGATCCCCCCTGGGCCGGTCGTGGTGGCCAGCATCCAGAGCGCGGGGGCCAGCAGAAGCCAGGCAAAGGGGGTGAAGAAGGCCAGCGCGACGGCCGGCAGGGCCAGCAGGGCGGCCGCGGAGGAGCGGGCCTTGAGCCCATCGAAACGATGGCGTCGCCAGAGAACGGCCTGGGCACCCCCATACTGGAGGGCCTTGCGGAAAACCTTCGAAAGGCTGCGCTGATGGGAGGAAAAACCGATTTCGACCTCGGCTGTCCCGCTTTGCAGAATCCGCAACCCCTTTGTCCTCATGCGGATGGAAAGATCCGTGTCCTCTCCTGCGGCATGAAAGGTGGCGGTGTCGAACCATCCGAGATCCTTCAGGGTGCTCAGGCGGTAGGCATCGCACTTGTCCCGGAAGAAGTCGATCTCCCGGTCCTGCCCGGTCGGGTTGGCATAGTCCTGAGGGGCTACGGCATCGAAGAAGCGCTCGGCTCCCTGGGGCGCCGCGGCCAGGCGACGGGCCGAGACCACCGCCCCCACCGCAGGATCGGCAAAGGGGGCGATCATGGACTTCACCCAGGCGGAGCCCTGGGGCACGCAGTCCGCGTGGAGGACGATGCCAAGGTCGGCTCCGGCATCCGCCAGGGTCCTGAGGCCCCGGTTGATGGAGCCGGCAAGGCCCAGGTTCCTCTCGTTGACCAGTTCCCTCACGCCGGGGAAGCGGGCGACCACCGTCGAAGTCGCGTCCGTGGAACCGTCGTTCACCAGGAGGACGTCCAGGTCGGCCCAGTCCTGGGAGGCCAGGGCCTGGAGGGAGGCGGCAAGGGTTTCGGCCTCGTTGTGGGCAGGGATCACGACTCCGACCTTCATTTGCGTCATTTGCGTCATTTGCGTCATCCGTGCTATGCCTCCAGCCAGAGGACCGGGATGCCCAGGTCCTTCAGCTCCGGATAACGGTCCGGAGAGGGGTCGAAATCGGTGACGACCACCGCATCCACCGGCCGGGAAAGCAGGTCGGCCGCAGCCCCGACGGGAAGGCCCAGCCACTGCTCTCCGGCATGCTTGGGGGAGGAGACCAGCACCAGTTCCATGTCCAGCTCCCTCAAGGTCAGGTAGCAGATCTCGGCCACCTCGTTGATCCCGTAGAGGGCCACCCGCTTCACTCCGGCCTGGCGGGCCTTGAGAAGGTTGTGCTTCACCCGATAGCGGGCCTGCTTGTAGAAATCCAGGGTGCGCTCGAAATACTGGTAGGCGAGACGGGACTTCTCCCGCCCGCCCTTGGGGGTCAGGGTGTAGGCCAGGCGCCGGGTGTCCAGGTCGCGGACCTCGATCCATCCCTGGTGGGCCATGCGCTTGAGCATGGCGTTGGCCAGTCCGACCGCAATGCCCACTTTCCGGGCCAGTTCGCGCTGGGTGACAGGCCGATCGGAACCCAGCTCCTCAAGCACCCTGAGCTCACGGCTGTCCACCCGGTTATCCGTGCGGAATTCCATGCCCTGTGAGGCATTGGAAAGGAGGGTGGCTGGATCGTTCATGGCGTGAACGTATGATCCTATCCCCTTCGTGGGTATTGTCAACTTGTGTTTCTCAGGGAAAACCCTAGGATGCCTCCTCATGCGCCTTGCAGCCCTGGCCCTTGGGATCCTGTCCTGGCTGGCGGGCAGCGCGGTCAAGATCCCCTACCAGGTGAACCCCGTGACCATCCTGGAATGCCAGTTCGTCGGAAGCCTCCTGCGCGGAGGTGGCATCGCCCTGGTCCTGGCCGCCGCCCTCCTTTGGTATCGCCGTAAGCGCATCGACGCCTGGAGGGCCGCCGGCGGGAACCGGAGGCTGATGCGACGGCTCGCCCTGCTCCTGGCGGCCACCTGCCTGGCCCTTGGGGCCGCCGAGACCGCCCTCCGTTTACTCCCGGACTCCGGGCTCGTCCCCTTCAACTGGGGGAAGTCGGACCCGATCCGCCACCACCGCCTGATCCCGGAAGTGGATGGCTGGGATGTCGCCTCCGAGTGGCGGGTGCACATCCGGACCAATCGCCTGGGTCTCAGGGGTCCTGAGCTCTCCCACCCACAGGAGGGCGGCCGGCCCCTGAGACGCATCCTCGTCCTGGGGGATTCCTACACCGAGGGTTACGGGGTGGAGGAGGACGAGACGTTCTGCTCCCGTCTGGGGCCCCTGATCTCCCCGTCCGGTGGCGTGGAGGTCCTGAACGCCGGATGCGGCTCCTATTCTCCCCTGCTCGAATGGGCCGCGTTGCAGGATCTCGAGCCCCAGGTCCGTCCGGACCTCGTCCTGCTCGCCTTGGACCCCTGCGATCTCCAGGACGACCTCCTCTATTCCCGCACGGCCCGTTTCTCGCCTCAGGGGGACCTGCTCGCCGTCAGCGACGGCCACTCGGGACTGCCCACGCCGGAGAACACCGTCATCCGCATGATACAGCCCCTCAAACACGCTCGCGTCTACGAGAGGACGAAGTCCGCCGTCCATCGGGCCTTTTCCTGCGCCCTGGTGGCCTTCCGCCTGAACCCGACCCTGCCGGCGGCCGGGGATCTCCTGGTGGACCGCCTGGCCTCCACGCGGCCCGGGATGCGCGAGCGCCTGACCCCCGATCTCGCCCGCACCGAGGGCTACCTGTGCAGGATACGGGACCTCTGCCAGTCCCGTGGCGTGCCCTTCGCCATCGTGACATACCCGTATCCCCACCAGCTGAACGGCCGGGAGTGGCCCGAAGGACGTCTCCTCTGGGGTTTCCTGCCGGGCGAGACGTACGATCCCTGGCTCTGCCGGGAGATCGCGGCGTTCGGGGAGCGCGAAGGCATCCCCGTCATCGACCTCACCGAGGACCTCCGGGCAAGCCCCCGGTTCCCCCTCCACTATGCACGCGACGGACACTGGAACGCCAACGGCCATACGGCGGCGGCCGAAGGGATCGCGAAGGGGCTCAAGCGGCTGGGCCTGGACCGCTCATGAAGCCCCTGCTTTCCCGGATCTGGAAGGGCTTCCTCGACGTCCTCAAGGTCATCGGCGCCTTCCAGTCCAGGATCCTTCTGAGCGTCCTCTATGTCCTGGTCGTCTGGCCGACCGGCCTTTTCCTGCGGTCCAGGGACCCCTTGGGGTTGAAGCCGCGGGACGGCCGTGGCTGGACCCCCCGGCCCCAGCGGGAATCCACCCTCGAGCGCTTTTCCCACCCCTTCTGATGACGGCCATCCTCGGCGTCTCCTGCGACTACCACGATGCGGCGGCGGCCCTCGTCGTCGACGGCATCCCCGTCGCCGCCGTGGCCGAGGAGCGCCTGAGCCGGATCAAGCATGACAGCCGCCTGCCGGAGCTGGCCATCGCCTACTGCCTGAAGGAGGCCGGCCTGAAGACCTCCGATCTGGATGCCGCGATCTTCTACGAGAAGCCCATGGTCAAGTTCGAGCGCATCCTGACCTCGGCCATGGCCACCGCCCCCCGCTCCCTGTCCGCCTTCGTGCGGGCCATGCCCCCCTGGCTGACCCAGAAGCTCCGCATCGGGAACCGTCTGCGGGACGTCCTCGGGCCCGAACCCCGCATCCTCTATGGAGAGCACCACCTTTCCCACGCCGCCAGCGCCTTCCTGCCCTCCCCCTTCGAGCGGGCGGCCATCCTCACCCTGGATGGCGTCGGGGAGTGGGAGACGGCAGCCATGGGCATCGGCGAGGGCTCCAGCCTCCGTCTGGAACAGAGCGTCCGCTTCCCCCATTCCCTGGGCCTGCTCTACAGCACCATCACCGCCTACATGGGATTCCGCGTCAACGACGACGAATGGAAGGTCATGGGCCTGGCTCCCTACGGCAAGCCTGCCTATGCAGACAGGATCCGGCAGCTGATCCATGTCGACGGGGAGGGAGGCTTCCGCCTCGACCTTTCCTACTTCGACCACCATGCCGGGGTGAACCGCGCCCACACCCCGAAGCTGGAGTCCCTGCTGGGCTTCCCCCCGAGGGCCTACGAATCGGAGATCACGGATCAGCACCGGGACCTGGCCCGCTCGGTCCAGCTGGTAACGGAGGAGGTCGTGGTCGCCTTGGCCCGTGCGGCCCATGCCCGCTACGGGACGGACGCCCTCTGCATCGCCGGGGGCGTCGGCTTGAACAGCGTGGCCAACTGGAAAATCCTGGAACAGACTCCGGTGAAGCGCCTCTTCGTCCAGCCGGCCTGCGGGGACGACGGAGCCGCCCTGGGGGCCGCCCTTTTCGCATCCAACGTCCTCTACAAGGATCCGCGCCGCTTCACGATGGAGCATGCCTACTGGGGACCCGCTGTCAGCGACGAGGAGGCTTGCCGGGCCCTGACCGCGCGGGGCGCCCGATTCGAGATGCTTCCGGAAGCGGACCTGGTCGCCCGGACGGCCAAAGCCATCGCGGAGAACCAGGTGGTCGGCTGGGTCCAGGGACGCATGGAGTTCGGTCCCCGCGCACTGGGCAACCGCAGCATCCTGGCCAACCCCCAGAACAACCGGATCAAGGAGATCCTGAACGCCAAGATCAAGTTCCGGGAGACCTTCCGCCCCTTCGCCCCGAGCGTCCTGCGCGAGGCGGCCTCCACCTATTTCGAGATGCCTCCGGGAGTCGATTCGCCCTTCATGCTTCTGGTGCCCCCCGTGAAGCAGGAGTTCCGTGCCCGCCTTCCGGGCATCACGCATGCGGACGGCTCGGGCAGGGTGCAGACGGTGGAGCGCCGCCTGAACCCGCGCTACTACGACCTCATCGCGGAGGTCGGGCGCCTCAACGGGATCCCGGTGGTGGTGAACACCTCCTTCAACGTCCGCGGGGAGCCCATCGTGGGCACCCCCGACGAGGCCCTCGACTGCTTCCTGAGGACGGGCATGGATGTGCTGGTGATCGGGAGGTGCTTCCTCACCAAGCCCCAGCCGCTGGCCGAGCCTCCCGCCCCGAAACACCTGCTGCGCTGAAGGGCGCGGTCCCTCAGGGCCGGCGCGGGGCCGGCGCCGTCCTCAGCAGCGCCCAGAACAGCCCTGCCCCGCACAGCATGCCGAGCAGCGCAAGGCCCGGATGCCCGAGCTGGCCCGGCACCGAGGCATCCAGGATCCTCCGGACGGTCCCCGCGGGCCCCAGATGGCGGTCCAGCGCCTCCAGGTAGTCCGTGATCTCCCAGCCCTCCCGCGTCCCGGTCTCGGGTGACAGGCGGCAGAGCTTCGCATGGGTCAGGAGGAAGAGCCCGTAGTTCCATGCCGCGAGGATGCCGAACCCCCAGGCCAGGCGGCGCCGCCGGCCCTGAGCGGATTCCAGCAGGAAGCCGATTCCCAGGGCCCAGACCGGCATGGATTCGCAGAGGTAGCGCTGGCTGAAGCCCGAGCCCGCGTGATAGGAGCCTCCGATCGCCGGAAGGATGGCCTGCCCCAGGAAAAGGGCCCAGGCCATGAGACGGATCCCCTTTCGCCCCCGCCCCGCGAACAGACCTGCCATGGCAAGACCCAGCAGGGGCGACCAGGCCAGGATGCCGTGGCGGCCGGAGAGGAAGAGGTTGAGCAGGGGGAAGTAGTCCACCCAGGGAAGGCCGGGCGACAGCCAGACCCAGGATTCGGAGAGCGGGGGATACAGGGTCCTCGTCGGGCTCCCGTACTCAAGCCAGTTGCGCAGGGGCTCGATCCAGAGCAGGCACGCGGCTCCGGCCGTGTAGAGCATCGCCGCCTTCACCCTCCCTCCACGGGCCTCCCAGAGCATCAGCAGGCCCAGGACCGGCAGCAGGGCTGCGCTCGCATAGCGCAGGGAAAAGGCCGCGGCCGCAAGCAATCCGAATACGAACACATCCCCTCCTTCCAACCGGCGGCCTTCCCGGGTCCGATCCGCCCAGAGCGCCAGCAGGCCTGCGGATACCGCCGTGGCCGCCGCATGGCTCATCCCGTTCACGGCGTAGTACGGGAGTGGCGAGGCCACGAAGGCCAGGAAGGCCGAGGCCCAGGCCACCGGCCGGGAGAGACCGCAGCGCAGGAGGGCCAGGAAAGTCAGGCAGACGGCCAGGGCCGCGTAGACGTTGCTTCCGAAGACCACCCCCAGGACGCACAGCAGTCGCCCGGGGGAAAGACCCTCATAGGGCGTCCCCGCGAGGCCGGGCAGTTGCAGGCGGCCTCCCGCCGCCTTTCCAGCCGCCTTCCCAACCAGATAGAACGGCGCGTCCAGCACGACCTTGCCCAAGGGGTAGGAATTGACGACCCGGCCGGGCCGATCCGGATGAGGCATCCCTCCCAGGCGTCCGTCGCTGGTGCCGACCTCGCCCAGGATCCCCTGACGGCCTCTCGGCGAGAGGTTGTCGGCCAGGTCCAGGTCATGATCCTCAAGGAGGGATTCGACGTTGGCGAAGTAGCCCCACCCGTCGCTGCCGCCCAGGCCACTCTCGAAAAGGGCGCAGTGCAGGAGGACGAGCAGGGCCAGGAGGAGGCCGTCGCGCGGAATCCGAGGCATGGACCCGGGCCCTACCTGCCGAACTCCTCCATCAGCATCTCGTCGGCGATGTCATCAAGATCGTCTTCCGAGAAGGAACCTTCACTCCCGGACTGGCCTTTGCCGCCCGCCGGCTCGGCGGGAGCCTTGCCGGCACTCGAAGGACCGTTCTTCAGGAAATCGTCGGAGACCTCGAAGGCCGCCTCGGGAAACGTGGGAAACTGCCTGCGCATCTCCCCCAGCATGTGGTGACGGTCCAGTTTCTTCTCACGGCATGCCTTGCGGGCATCCAGAAGGTCCTTGGCCCTCGCCTTCCTCAATTGCAGGAGCTCCACCACCCCCATCCCACCCTTGCCGTCGGCGGACTTCATCATCCATTCCTTCCAGATGTCGGGGGAGAGCGTATTCACGACATTCTTCCGGACCTCATCGACGAACCTGTCGAGGTCCTTGGCGTTCTGCTTGGCGCGCTGGAACTCGGCCTCGACCTTGTCCGCCCTCTCCTTCGGGAGGATTTCCCGCTCCACCGCATCCGAAAGGATGCACCGGAGGCGCTCCTCGCACTCCTGCAGCCTGGATCCGCCGGAATCGGGGCCCTTTCCGGACGAGGCGGCCCCGGAAGCCATCCTGGTCTTTGCCTGCGCGACGGCCCGGTTGATGTCCTCTTCGGAGTAGCCCTCGTCCCAAAGCTGCTCGCGGAGTTTCTTGAGTTCGGCCTCCTGGGTCGGGCTCAGCTCCCGCGTCCCGGGCTCTGCGTTCAAGGGTGGGAGGGCCAGTACGACACCCATCCCCGCCACCAAGGCCAGTCGTTGCAGAAGCATGTGGGCCCCTCCTCCGTGATGATCAGGACACAGCAAACATCATACCTCAAGGAATCGTCGGATCAATACGGATGCAACTCCATCAAGAACAGCATGTTGCATCTTGTCTTTCCGGCGGACTTCGGGCGTAATCCTGATGGATTTCCCGCCAGTGTGGCGATTCACAGCCCCCGGACCACCTCCCGGACGATGGCGGTCAGTTTGGGCTCGGCAGTATGGGCTACATGGATGATCTCGGCCAGGGTGGTCGGTTTGAGGGCATCCGGCAGACAGCGGTCCGTGACGATGGAGAGGCCCAGGACCTTCATCCCGGCGTGGACGGCGACGATCACCTCGGGCACCGTGGACATGCCGACCACATCGGCGGCCATGCCGCGGAGCATGCGGTACTCGGCCCGGGTCTCCAGGTTGGGCCCGGAGACGGCGACATAGACCCCCCGATGCGTGCCGATGCCGTGCTTCAGGGCAGCCTTCTCGGCACGGGCCAGCAGGCCCAGGTCGTAGGGTTCGCTCATATCGGGAAAGCGCGGCCCCAGGCGCTCGTCGTTGGGGCCGATGAGGGGATTGACGCCCATCAGGTTGATGTGATCCTCGATCAGCATGATGTCCCCGGCCTGGAACTGGGGATTGAGGCCCCCGCAGGCGTTGGAGACCAGGAGGGTTCTGGCGCCCAGCGCCCGCATCACCCGGACCGGCAGGGTGATCTGTTCCAGCGAGTGGCCCTCGTAGACGTGGAAGCGGCCTTCCATTGCCAGGACGGGCGTGCCGTCCAGGGTGCCCCAGACTAGGCGGCCCGAATGGCCCTCGACCGTGGAGACGGGAAAGTGGGGGACCTGTCCGTAGGGCAGGCGACCCCTGGCCTTGATCCTTTTCGCGACGCCGCCCAGGCCGGTGCCCAGGACGATGCCGACACGGGGCTTGAACCCCCCGAAGCGGCGCCTCAACGCACGGGCGGCCTCGGAAACACGGGCATGCAGGGTCGTCATGCAGCACCTCCTTGGGGCATCAGTCTCCGCATCATTTCGTCCGCGTCAAGCCCGGCGACGAGCACGGCCTTGTCCCTGGAGGACGCGCCGCCGGCCAGGGAGACCGGCACGCCCAGACGTTTGGCCAGGAAGGCGATCAGGGCGGCATTGGCCTTGCCGTCCTCAGGCGGTGCGGCGACTTCCACTTTGAGGCGATCCCCGTACCGGCCCAGCACCCGGGTCCGGGCCGCCCCGGGCTTCACTCTGAGGAGAAGCCTCATTCAGGAGAAGAGATCCGGTCCTGAAGAGGACGCGGGCCTGCGGGATCGCCTCGCGGGCGGGAGGCCACCCCCCTCCACCCGAAGCGCGAGGGAGCCCTCGGCGAGCCGGGCCTTGAGCAGGTCCCCGGAAACCGCCTCGGCGGCGGCGCGGACGGCACGGCCGTTCTTCGCCGTGAGGATGGCGTAGCCACGGCCGAGGACCTTGAGCGGGGAGAGGTCTTCCAGACGGCGCCCGAGGCCGTCGAGTCGGGTGCGGGATTCGATCAGACGGCCCGTGACGGCCTCCGAGAGGGCCTGGCGGGAGGCGTCCAGGGTCTGGGCCCTCTCGTACAGGCGGTCCCTGAGGCGGCGGAAGCCGTAGGACTCCTTCAGGCCGTCCAGGGTCATGCGGGCCATGGCGAAGCGGTTGCGGGCCGAACGCTTGAGCATCCCCTGCAGGGTCTCCAACCTCCCCAGCAGCTCCCTCAGGTCCGGCACCACCTTCTCCCCCGCGGCGGTGGGGGTCAGCGCGCGGTAATCCGCGACGAGATCCGCGATGGAGACGTCCACCTCGTGCCCCACGGCCGAGATCACGGGGATGCGGCTTTCGAAGATGGCCCGGGCCACGACCTCCTCGTTGAAGGCCCAGAGGTCTTCCAACGAGCCTCCCCCCCGTCCGACGATCATGACGTCAGCCAGGCGGTGCTCGTTCAAGAGGCGGATTCCGGCAGCGATCTCCTCGGCGGCCCCCTCGCCCTGGACGCGCACCGGCACGACCAGAACGTCCGCAATCGGGAATCGGGTGAGGATCTGCTTGAGCATGTCCTGGACGGCGGCGCTGGCCGGGGAGGTGACCAGGGCAATGCGGCGCGGCAGGAAGGGGAGGGGCTTCTTGTGGGCCGCGTCGAAGAGCCCTTCCTTCTCCAGCTTCTCCTTCATCTGGCGGAAGGCGAGTTCCAGGGCGCCGACGCCCTGGGGCTCCATCCTTTGAAGGACGATCTGGTATTCGCCGCGGGACTCGTAGACGGCGACCTGGCCGAAGGCCAGCAGGGCCATGCCGTCCTGGAGGCGGAAGCGCTGGGTGGCCATGGTCCCGCGCCAGGCGACCGCCCGGATCTGGCAGGTGTCGTCCTTCAGGGTGAAGTAGGCGTGGCCGGAGGGCGGGAGGCGGAGGTTGGTGACCTCGCCGGTGATCCAGAGCGGGGTGAGGGTCTCCTCGAGCAGGCCCTTGATGACGCGGGTGACCTCGGTGACGGTGAGGGGCTTGGGCGAGCCTCTTCCTTCCAAGTCAGGGATGGGCATCCGTGGAGTCTACCAGACGCTTCAGCTTCTCGTCCCAGATGAGGTTGAGGTGGGCCTCGCTCCAAGCGAGCCGGACAGCCAGCAGGAAGGCCCCTGACCCCAGGTAGAACAGCGGCGCCAGGACGAGCGGAGGAGCTTCCTGCAACAGGATCTTGGAGAATGGGATGCCAAGGCCGAAAAGGACCGCCGCCAGGAGGGCTAATGCGGCCGGAGGAACGGCCGGAGGAATCAGTGCGCCAGCCCCTGGCCTCGGAATTCCCTCAACAGGATGACCTGGACCTCTCCGGGATAGGACAGGGCCGACTCGATCTTGCGGGCGATGTCCCGGCAGAGCTTGCTCACCTCGCGGTCGGAGACCACGCCCGGATCCACCATGATGCGGAGCTCCTTGCCTGCCTGGAAGGCGAAGGCCTCTTTCACGCCGGGGAACTCCTTGGCGGTCTCCTCGAGCTTCTGCAGGCGCTTGACCAGGCGGTCGGCGCTCTCCTTGCGGGCGCCGGGACGGCGACCCGAGATCTTGTTCACCGCCTCCAGGATGACCGCATAGGGGCTCTCTGGAGCCACCTCCCCGTGATGGGCCGCGATGGCGTTGACGACCAGGGCGGATTCGTCGCAGCGGCGGGCCAGCTCGGCGCCGACCACGGAATGGCTGCCCTCGGACTCATGATCCAGGGCCTTGCCGATGTCGTGCAGAAGGCCGACGCGCTTGGCCAGCTGGACGTCCAGCCCCAGCTCCCCGGCCAGGGCCCCGCAGAGCTGGGCCACCTCCATGGTGTGCTCCAGCACGTTCTGCCCGAAGGTCGTGCGGTAGTTCAGGCGGCCGATGAGCGGCACCTCCCGCGCGTGAAGGCCGTGCACCCCCAACGCGTAGGCGACCTGCTTGCCGGACTCCAGGATGATCTTGTCCAGCTCGCCCTGGGTGTCCTTGACCACCTCCTCGATGCGCGCCGGGTTGATGCGGCCGTCGAGGACGAGCTTTTCCAACGAGCGCTTGGCCAGCTCGCGCCGGATGGGATCGAAGCAGGAGAGAAGGACGGTGTTCGGGGTGTCGTCCACGATGACGGAGACGCCGGTGACCTTCTCGAAGGCCCGGATGTTGCGGCCCTCGCGGCCGATGATGCGGCCCTTGGCGTCGTCCGACGGCAGGGGCATGGAGGTCACCACGTGCTCGTTCGTGTGCTCCGAGGCGTAGCGCTGGATGGCGTTGACCAGGATCTCGCGGGAGCGCTCCACGGCCGTGGCCTTGGCCTCGCGCTGGACGCGATCGATGAGGGCGGAGGCCTCGGCCCCCGTCTCCTCCTCCAGGCGCTTCATGAGGAGGGCCTGGGCCTGCTCACGGCTGAGGCCGGCCAGGCTCTGGAGGGCCTGCCGCTCGGCGTCCAGGGACCTGGAGACCTCCTGCTCCTTCTTCTCGATCTCCGTCCGGCGCTCCACGAGGGACTGCTCGCCCTTCTCGAGAAAGCGCTCCTTCTTGGCGATGCCCTCGAGCTTGCGCTCCAGGGCGTCCTCGCGCTTGACCAGCCTCGCCTGGGCCTCCTCGGCCTCGACGCGGGCCTTGGCCAGCTCCTGGTCGAAGAGCTCGCGCTGCTTGAGGACCTCGGTCTTGGCAGCCAGCTCCGCCTCGGCCCGAACCCGGGCGGACTCGCGCTGGAGGTCCCCCTTGAGGCGCGCCAGCCTTCCTCGCTCACGGAAGAAGAGCACCGCGAAAACGGCAAGACCCAGCAGGGCCACCGACAACAGGGCGATTTCCAACGGGTTCACGGCATCCTCCCGGATGCGGCGTGTGGAAGAAGGGTTCTAGGGGGCCGAAGGGTTCTCCGAACCCTCGGGCTCCTCAAGGACCAGCACCTTCTTGACGGTAATCACATCTCCCCAATCGGGGTCGTGGTGCTTTTCACCGATCACGCCGACGTATTGGTTGAAGAACGACCTCAGATCCACGATCTCCTTCCCGTTCCCATCCGTATCACTGACCAGAAAACACAAATGGCGGCCGCCCTTGTTCAGGCGGAAATTGGCCGGGGAACGGATCATGCGGCCGACCCCCCCCATCCAGCCCGTCTGGGTGAACTGGGCGCTTGCGCGGACCTTCCAGTACTCCTCCTCGATCCTCTCCCGTTCCATCTCGTACTTCCTGTTGATCTCGTCGAACTGCTTCTGAAGCTGCTCACGGGCCTGACCGATGCCGTTGCGGATCTCCTCCCGGATGCGGATGCGCTCCGAAAGCTCCTGGATCCGGGCCTTGCAGCGGTCCTTGATCGCCCCGGAGGGGCAGGCGTCGGCAAGGGCCTGGTAGCCCGCGATGGCGGACTCCAGGTCCTGACGATCCAAAGGCATCCGCATCATGGCCGCGCGGGAGGCCTCGAGGCGGCTCCACTCCCGGGTCTCGGCAGTGGCAGGCTCGGCCGGGGAAGGGGTCCTGGGTCCCTTCGGAGCCGGATTCCTCGGCTCCTTGGGCTCCTCCGGCTTGGGCGGCGTAAGAGGCGGGCGAAGCGTGCCGTTCAACGGGGTGACGTACTTGGCGTTGATCCAGGCGGAGGCTTCCTTCGGGCAGAGCACCTCGACCCAGTCCCCATGGCGACGGACAGCATGGAAGGTGGTCCCCTTGGGGAAGACCCCCATGCCGGTGGCCTTGGGGTTGTCGGTGGCCCTGAGCTGGACGTTGTCTCCGGTCAGCGTGACGTCGGCCTGGACGGGGCCCTCGGCAGGCGCGCCGGAGACGAACCGGGCGTTCACCCAACCCTTGCAGCCCTCCGGGCAGGGGATCCGGTACCAGCCGAACTGCTCCTCCAGCACCGTGATCCGGTCCCCTTTGGAAAGGATCTTGAGTTCGCGATCATTGATGTTGCCGCCGGCACGGACGCGGACCCGGTCGGCGCTGACCTCAGCCTCGAAGGGATACCCCACAGGGGACGGGTCGGCAGCCGCGGGCAGCGGCGTGGTGGCCGGCTCCGGTGCAGGGGCAGGAGGAGGCGCCTCGATCTCGCCTTCGGCAAGGCAGGAGAAGGCCGTCAGGGCCAACGCGGCGGAGAGCATCCGGGACGGTCGCATGCAAAACTCCTTAGGATCCCAGTTCCGAAGCGGCGGATCTTAACGCCGGCCGGGGCGCGGCGCCAGCCCTATCCGTGCCCTGGAGGACGCCCCCCGCCCGTCTTCAGATGGCGTGCAAAGCCGCCGGGTCCGGAGGCCTCCAGGGCCCCCTTCACCCAGGCTTCGTCCCGGGCAGCGCGGGCGATGCGCTGCAGGAGGATGAGATGGTCGTGCCCCCCCGCTCCCAGCGGGCTCAGGAAACAGAAGATGATGCGCACCCGCTTGCCGTCAGGCCCTGCGGGCAGACCAGGCGACTGGAGGCGGATCACGGCCAATACCAGACGGTGGACCTCGGCCACGCGGGCGTGGGGCATGGCCACGCCGTTGCCCACAGCGGTCGCCCCGGCAGCCTCCCGGGCCCTGAGGGCCTTGCGGAGGACGGGTACCGCATCCGTCGGAATGGCATGGGCCTGATCCAGGGCGGAGAGCGCCGCGTCCATGGCCTGGTCAAGCCCGGAGGCCTCCAGGTCCGTCAGCACCACATCCGCTCCGAACGCCTCGCCGCTCGACACCGCGTCCGTCCCTCCCATCCGACCTCTTGCCGCAAGACCATCCTACTCTACGGGCGAGAGGCGCACCGTGCAACCACAGCCTTGCGTGAACGCTTTACCCGGAGGCCTTATTGGTCATCCCGTTTCCAGGTCCCTGGCTCTACGCCGCGTTCGATCATGCGAAGAAGCTGTTCGGGAGTCAGGCCGTGGCGCCGCACCGGTGCGGTCTCAGGGTCCTGGGGGAGCTGCAGGCCCATGATCCCAGGCCCAGCAGGCAGTCCCAACGGAGGCCCGACGAAGTCCGGCATCTCGGACTCCACCAGGAGGTCCTCCACGTCGTAGACCTCCACGACCCCGGCCTTTTCACAGATGCCGTCGGCATCAGAGAGGTAGATCGCACCATCCACCGGGGCGAAGCGGAGACCCAGCTCGTTCTCCACGACCCAGCGGAAGATCTGCTCGATCGGCATATCCTTGGCCTGGAAGCGGACCGGGAGCTCCATGACCCTGTCCCTCAGCCGGCGGTCCACCACGATGGGGCAGGCCAGGAGGCCTTCGAAATACTCCTTCACCACGGAAAAACGGTCGCCCTGGAAGGAGACGGTCCCCTTCTCGGCCATGCGCTTCTCCAGGCGCTGCTCCCATTCCGGCACGGGGACGGCGGCAGGTTCTCCTGGCAGGATCCCGGATCCCCGGGGCGCCTGGTGCCACGGGATCGTCCGGGAACCGGAAAGACGGTCGATCGCATGCTCCACGGACTCGGAGGACTGGCGGACTCCCCCGACGCGGGCCGCGGCGCGCAGGCGCCTGGCGTACTTAATGCTCAGGCGGTGGAGATCCTGGGCCTCATCGTTTGAGGGACGCAGTTCACAGGCTGCGTAGGCAAGACGGCGCGAGGCCTCATAGTCCCTGGCCTCGAAGGCCTGTCTGGCCATGGCGAGCAGGCGCGAGACCCGGGCGTCCAGGTCCCTCTCCGCGCCTCCCTTTGCGCTCTCGGCCTCTCCAGCCTCAACAGGCCGCCGGTCCGTCTCGTCCGCCCAGGCGGAGGAAGCGGAACCCAGGACAACCGTGGCCAGTCCGATGATGATCCTGCGCATGTGATGGGTCCTCCCTCGATTGCCTAGATCCTGCTTAGCGGCCTGCTTAGTCCCAGTGTACCGGTTCATCGTCCTCCCCGCCTCTCCTTCGCATATTCCAGCAATGCCTTGGCGTCCCCCGCGCTGCCGTCGCCTGGCCCTCCGGAGGAGAGGGCAGCCTGGAGTTCGGTGACCGCATCGTCCCAGCGCCTCGCACCGCAATAGAGCCGGCCCAGCTCGGTACGAACGGACGCATTGGCCGGCTCCAGGCCGGTCGCCTGCTTCAGGACCTTCTCGGCCTCGTCGATCCTACCCGCCTGGTAGAGCGCCGCCCCCTTCAGGCAGAGCGCCGAGGTCAGGGAGGCATCCCGGGCAAGGATCCTGTCGGCCAGGGCCACGGCCTCCTGAGGACGGCCTGCACGGCGGCGGCAGTCGCCCAGGGCCAGAAGGAAGCGGACTTCCTCGGGACGGTCGCGTACCGCCTGTTCGCAGAGCGCCTCGGCCTGTTTCGCGCGGCCCGTCTCCTGCAAGCAGTCCACCTGCCCCAGCAGGGCGGCCGGCCACGACGGCAGGAGGACCAGGGCACGGGCATAGTCGCGCTCGGCCTCGGAGCGTCGCCCCAGCTGCTTCAGGCAGTGGCCGCGGTTCGAGAGGGCCGGAAGGCTGTCCGGGTCATAGGCGAGGGCCAGATCCAGGTCGTTCAAGGACTCCAGGAACTTCCCCTGTCGGCCCAGGTCGGCGCCCCGGCTGGTCAGGACCGCGGCCAGAAGGGCCTCCCGTCCGGCAGAGCGCAGACAGCGCGACGGGACGGATTCCCCCAGCAGGGCGGGATAGTCGGCGTCCTCGATCTCCTTGCCTCCGTCCGTGGGTTCGATGTTGCGCGGCGTGGCGACCCCGTCACCCTCCAGGCGCAGGAAGCAATGGGTCGGAAGGCTGACCACCTGGATGGGCAGGCCCAGCTCCTCCCCCAGGGCCAGATACAGGGAAGAGAGCCCCACGCAGTTGCCGCAGCGCTTCCGGATGACCTCGTCAAGGCGCGAGCCGCCCTGGCGCATCTCCCCGGGCGGGAAGGCCTTGAATCCCTTCTCCTCGAACAGGAAGCGGTTGAGCAGGTCCACCGCACGGCGCGGCTCCTGCCCCTTGCCCACGGCCTGCAGGGCCTCGTCACGCAGGGAGGTCCAGGCGTCGCGGGCCTGACGGAGTTGGCCGGCATTTCCCGATCTTCCCTCCAAGGCAAGGAGCTGATCCCCCAGCGCCATCCGGGGCGGCACCGGAACGGGCATCAGGGCATCGGGAACATCCTCCGGATCGGGTTCCCTGCCTGCCTCTTCCACGTCCTCGCCGATCTCCGCAACCACGCCGTCTTCGGGTTCTCCAAGCAGGGCCAGGGCCTTGCGGGCCCTCGCGACAATGTGGGCCTCGGGATCCTGCAGGGCCATCCTCAGCAGCGGGGCTGCGGCCTTCCCGCCCTCCCTTCCTGCCTCTTCCATGGCCTTCACCGCGAGGAAACGGGAGACGGGATCCTCGCTCGAGAGGGCCTTCTCGAGCAGAGGCAGCGCCTTGGGGCTGTGCGAACGCAGGAGAATGGCCCCCAGGCGCGCGGCGGCGGCGGGGGTCAGGTCCTCGCGGTCCGCCAGGGACGGGGCCCCGGAGGCGTCGCCGAGATCCATCAACCGGGAGGCCGCCTCGACCTTGAGGGCCGGCGTTGAGCCCGGACGGTTCATGACATCGTGAAGGAAGGCCCGGGCGGAGCCCGGATCGAACTCCTGGGCGACCAGGCCCAGCAGGACCTTCTGGGAAGGCGCGGGCAGGGCGTGCAGCATGTGATCGGCGACGGCCAGCTCCCGCCCCTTCTCATACACGGGGAGATAGCGGTAATAGACCTCCAGGGTCAGGAGGTTCAGGGAGGTGCAGACCACACGGCCGCCGACCGCCGAGATGCGGTCCTGGGACGCCCAGGAGCCGGCCGCATGGCCGCGGCGATCCTGCTTGCCGACCAGGTAGTCCCGGGTGACGGCATTGAACCGGTCCCACTCCCCGCCGCCTGCCTGATAGAGGCCCAGGGCCGCGTAGTACCAGGTGTAGGGCCCCTGGCACGGATCGTCCGCCATGGCCAGCTCGGAGCCCGGGGCGGCGGCCAGGCAACGTTTCACCCCTGCCTCCACGGCCGGCGAGTTGCGGGGCCAGCCCAGGAAGACCCGGCTGGTCAGTCCCACGGCCCCCATTCCGGCGCCGGCCCGGCCCGCGAAAGGCTCCTTGTCGGCATAGTTGACCTCTCCGTCGGGACGGGCATTGCGCACGAAATGCCCCATGGTCTTGAGCAGGACAGTCGACGAGACCTTGAGACCGGCGGCATGGGCGGACTTCAGGGCCATGACCTGCCAACCCGTGACCGAAGTGTCGTCACGCCCGGTGCGGTCGGTGCCGTAATCCCAACCACCGCCGTCCTGCTGGTGGCGCTCGATGAACTGCACCCCGCGCTGGGCGGCGGCCCCTGCCCGCTCGTCATGGGTCATCCCGTACAGCTCGGCCAGGGCCAGCGTGGCGATCCCCTGATTGTACATCATGCCCTGCTGGAAGCGGGATCCGAAGAGGCCATCGCGCTGCTGGCACTTCTCCAGCCATCTTGCGGCCTTCTCGACCACCTCGCGGTAATCCCCTTCGAGCGGGGTATCCCCGGCACCGAGGAAGGACAGCAGGGCCAGCCCCGTGACTCCGGGCTCGTAGATGCCCCCGTCCTGGACAGGGGCGCCGCCGCAGACGTCGCCTCCGGGACAGCGCTTGCTGTAGGTGCCCATGTCCCAGGCGCCCGAGGCCTCCTGATGGGCGGCCAGCCACTTGAGGCCCAGGGCCACCGCAGCCTCCGAGGCCGGCGTCCCGCCCCCCCGACCGAGCCCCGAAGATCCTCGCCCCTTGCGGTCCCCGAAGCCCCCCCCGCCCTCTCCGCCATGCCCCGGGCCCCGGGTCCCACCCGAAGCGCCATGCCCCTCCCTGGAAACGGCGGCATTCCCCTGGCCGTCGGGGGCCGTCGTCGAGGAAGGGACGGACGCGTGCCTGGTCTCGGCGGCGGTGGAAGGAGGATCGGGCAAGTCGTTTTTTCCTGGAGCCGGAACCGGCGGAGGCGGAAGCTGGGTCGTGGGAGCCTCGTCCTTGATCGGCTCCCCTGCCAGGTCGGGTCCGAGCTCGGGTGCGGAACCCGAACCGCCGGCCTCCTGCCCGTCCCCTGGCATCCCGGCGGAACCGTCGAAGGTGACCCAGTGTGCGGTCGGCTCCGCGGGCAGGAGCTCGTGGCGGAAAACGACGCCCAGGATCAACAGGAGCAGCACGTGGATCCCGGCGGAAAGGGTCCAGGCTGTGGGCATGACCGCCTGAAAGCGGAGGCGGGAGAGGTTGATGACGAGACCCTCAGGGCTTCGCCGGATCAGGGCCGACTCTGGATTCCCGGACGGACCCTGCTCGGCCGATTCCCTGTTTCCAATCTTCCCCATCCTCTCCACGGAACGGGCGAGGATGTAGTCCGCCAAGCGTTCCTTGTCGCTCAGCACCGAGGACGGAATGGAGGCAGGCTTGATCATCTTCCCTCAGGGTACCGCAAACCAAGTGCCCAGACTCAAGAAAAGCAGATTTATAACACCTTGTCCATCAAAGGGTTGTGGCGCTGTTTTATGACCTTTCATGCCCACTTTGGAGAGCCTGTCACCCGGGATATCGCATCTGTTCCAAAAATTAATACGTAACCCCTTTTTTATCAATGGGATATGACTTCACAACCTGCATTCGTCAGCTCGTCAACCTGCGGGTGACACCTCTGGTATACTCCACCTGCTGATGCCGAAGCAGTATCGCGGACTGGACCTGGATCCGTTTCAGGCCGAATCCTTCGCTGCCCTCGAAAGAGGACAGTCCGTCATCGTCGCGGCCCCCACCGGGTCGGGAAAGACCCTCGTCGCCGAGTACGCCATCGAGCGGGCGCTCCAGGCAGGGGAGCGCGTGGTCTACACCGCGCCCATCAAGGCCCTGTCCAACCAGAAGTTCAGGGACTTCTCGGCCCGCTGGGGCGCGGACAAGGTGGGCATCCTCACGGGGGACGTGGCCATCCGGCCTGATGCCCCCTGCTGCATCATGACCACGGAGATCTTCCGTAACTGCATCTTCGAGGGCGACCGCCTCAAGGACGTGCGCTGGTGCGTCTTCGACGAGATCCACTTCATCGACGACGAGGAGCGCGGCACGGTCTGGGAGGAGAGCGTGATCTTCGCCCCTCCCGCCATCCGCTTCGTCTGCCTGAGCGCAACGGTTCCCAATCTGGATGACCTGGCGGGCTGGATGTCCAAGGCCCGCGGGCAGGAGTTCGCCGTGGTCCGCTCGGACAAGCGCCCGGTTCCCCTGGAGCACCGCTTCTTCGTCCCCTGGGGCGGCGGACCGTTGGACCTTGCCACCCTCAAGCGCAGCGCCCGGGAGTGGAAGCCGCGCGAGCCGCCGCCGTGGAAGCAGCGCAAGGGATACGGCCGGGCGCGACGCCGTCCGGCCCGACCCGCCCCCCCGCCGAGGCCGGACCCCACGGTCGCGATCGACCACGCACGCAACGCAGGCCGCCTTCCCCTGCTCTACTTCGCCTTCGGGCGCCGTGCCTGCGAGGAGCTGACCCGGGCGAATTCCGGTAGGAACCTGATGCGGCCCGACGAGGAGGCCCGGGCCGGGGCGATGTTCGACGCCCTTGCCGCCCGCTTCGGGATCGCCGAGCAGCCCGGGGCCATGACCATGCGCCGCCTCATCGTGGGCGGGACCGCCTACCATCATGCCGGCATGCTGCCGACGCTGAAGGAGGTCGTCGAGCAGCTCTTCGCCGCGGGGCTGGTCAAGATCCTCTTCGCCACCGAGACCTTTGCCCTCGGCGTGAACATGCCGGCGGCCTCCGTGGCCTTCGACGACATCAGCAAGTTCAACGGAATCGACTTCCGCTACCTGCGTGTGAGGGACTACCAACAGATGGCCGGCCGGGCGGGCCGGCGCGGCATGGACACCAAGGGCACCGTCTTCGCACTGACCTCGGGGACCCCGGATGACGCAAGGGCCTGTGCCAGGATGGTCACCGGGACTCCGGAACCCATCGAGAGCCGTTTCCATCTTTCGTACGCCACCATCCTGAACCTCCTCGAACGCCTCGGAGAACGCCTGCCCGAGGTGGCCGAGCGCTCCTTTGCCGCCTATCTGGAGGAGGTGGGACCCGGGGGAATGCCCGCCGCCGAACTCCTCCGCCGCAGGATGGAGATCCTCCGCGAATTCCACTACATCGCAGGGACCGCCCTGACCCCGAAGGGACGCTTCGCCTCCCACCTCTTCGGCTACGAGATGCAGGTCTCGGAGCTTCTCTGGCAGCGCCGGCTGGAAGGCCTGGAGGCCCCGGAGCTGGCCGCCCTCTTCACCTCCCTGGTCTATGAGCCGAGAAAAGGGGCCTGGCACGAGCTCCCCCATCCGGAGGACATGGCCTCCTTCCGCCGCCGCTTCGAGCCCCCGATCGAGAGCGTGCGACGGGCGGAAGACCACAAGCGCCTCCCGACCCTGACCAAGGCCCCCAACTTCAACCTGACGTCGGCAGCCATGGCCTGGACCGAAGGGGCGGACTTCGGCCAGCTGCGCGACCATGCCTCGCTGGATCCCGGGGACCTGGTGCGCACCTTCCGCCAGGCCCTCCAGGTCATGCGCCAGACACGCCAGGCCCTGCCCCCGGAAAAGACGGAGCTCAAGGCCCAGCTCAAGCTGGCGGTGGCTGCCATGGACCGCGACGAGGTGGACGCGGAGAAGCAGCTGAACACCCAGGCGCGGACAGCTCCGAGGCCGGAAGCCGAGACTCCAAAACCGGAGTGAACGACGTGATTTCCGGGACGAAATCCCTATCATGGGCGCCCTCATGATCGCCCTGAGCCGCCGACTCGCTGAATCCAAGCCCCTCGTCCTGGATGGAGCCACCGGCACGGAACTGGCTCGGAGGGGCTTTCCCCTCAGCCTTCCCCTCTGGTCGGCCTCCGCCATCCTGGAAGCCCCTGACACCCTGCGCGACATCCACGCCGACTACGTGGAAGCCGGCGCCGAGCTGGTCACCGCCAACACCTTCCGCACCCATGAGCGTAGCCTGGCCAAGGGCGGGATGCCCGGCCGCGCGGCCGAACTGACCTGCGCCGCCGTGGAGATCGCCCGGGAGTGCACCGGGGGATGGGCCTGGCTTCTGGGCTCCCAGGCCCCGCTGGAGGACTGCTACCGCCCCGACCTGGTCCCGGACGATTCGACGTTGGCCCGGGAGCACGCCCTGCACGCCGGGAACCTGGCCAAGGCCGACGTCGATGCCATCCTGGTGGAAACGCAGAACACCGTCCGGGAGGCCGTGGCTGCGACCAAGGCCGCGGCGGCTACGGGATTGCCCGTGCTGGTGAGCTTCCTCTGCGGTGCCGACGGGAAACTCCTCTCCGGCGAGACGGTGACGGCTGCCGCCCAGGCCGTACTGCCGTTCAAACCGGTCGCCTTGATGATCAACTGCGCTCCGACGCCCACGCTCATCACTCCCCTCAAGGAGCTTCTCGCAGCCGCACCGGTCCTCCACATCGGCGGCTACGGAAACACCGGCCACGCAGGACCCGACGGGGAATGGGTCAGCGACGGCATGGAGGATCCGGCGGCCTATGCCGCGCACGCGGACACCTGGCTCAAGGCCGGTGCCCGCATCGTCGGGGGCTGCTGCGGGACCACGCCCCAGCATGTGCGGGCGCTGGCGAACCTGATCAAGCGCGGCTAGAATCGCTTCGTGCCGAGCGCCTCCGCCCGCCCCAAGCCTGCCGCCGCCCTGCCGGGCGTCCCTCCGGGGCGCATGCCCCGCCATGTCGCCATCATCATGGATGGCAACGGCCGCTGGGCCCAAAACCGCACCTGGGCCCGGGTCCGTGGCCACCGCGCGGGCACCCGCGTCGTCCGCGAGATCACCGAGGAGTGCACCCGCCTCGGCATCGGCCAGCTGACCCTCTACGCCTTCTCCGTCGAGAACTGGAAGCGCCCCGAGCGCGAGGTCGCCCTCCTCATGCGCCTCCTCGAGCGCTACCTGGTCTGGGAACGCCCCACCATCCTGGAAAACAACATCCGCTTCCGGGCCATCGGCCGCCTGGAGGGCCTGCCGGAGGGCGTGCGCCGGGAGATCGCCGAGACCACGCGCCTGAGCGCCGCCAACACCGGCACCACCCTCTGCCTGGCCCTGAACTACGGCGGCCGCGCCGAGATCGCCGACGCCGCCCGGCGCATCGCCGAGGATGCCAAGGCAGGGCGCCTGGATCCTGCGAAGGTGGACGAGACGTCCGTCGCCCAACGCCTCTACCAGCCCGACATGCCCGAGCCCGACCTCCTGATCCGCACGGCCGGGGAACAGCGGATCTCCAACTTCCTGCTCTGGCAGATCTCCTATGCCGAGATCCACGTCACCGCCACGCTCTGGCCCGACTTCCGCGCCGCCGATCTCCACGCCGCCATCCTGGACTATGCGGGACGCGAGCGCCGCTTCGGGGGTCTGGGCGCTTGAGCGACACGGTTCCGCAGGGAGGCCATCAGCTGGGTACCCGTCTGGCCGTGGGCGGGCTGGCGACGGCGGCCGTCTCGGGCCTGTTCTGGATGGATGCCCACCGGGAGGGCCACCTGGGCCTGCTCCTGTTGACCCTGGCGGCCGTCCCCATGGCCCTGGCCGAGTTCTACGCCCTGGCCGAGCGCCTGGGTCACCACCCCATGCATCGGCTCGGCATCCTCCTGGGCGCCGCCCTCACCGCCCTTCATTGGGCCTCCTTCCAGCCAGACCTTCCGGAAGGGCTGCACTGGCTGCCGAAGAACCCGGCTCCCCTCTGCTGGCTCCTCCTTCTTGCCCTCTGCTTCCTCGCCCTGCTGAGGCGCCCCATGGCCGAACGGAAGATGGAGGACGTGGCCCTCACCCTCCTGGGCTGGGCCTACCTCTGGCTTCCGATCTCCTACGGCATCCTGCTGAGGACCGAACCGGCCTTTGCCGCGGGAGGGACGCTCTTGGGCGGCCTCCTCGGCACCAAGGCCGACACCGGTCAGGCCGGGCAGGCCGCCCTGGCCTTCGCCCTGGCCGCCGCCAAGGGTTCGGACATCGTCGCCTACTTCGTGGGGAGCCGGCTCGGCAGGAACCCCCTGGCCCCGACCGTCTCGCCCAAGAAGACCTGGGAGGGCCTGGGCGGAGCCGTGATCGGCGGAGCCCTCTTCGGCTGGGGCGTGGCCCACTGGTGGCCGGCCCTGCCCGCGGGCGAGCTCCCCGCCGCCGTGTTGGGAGGCCTCATCGGCCTCGTCGGCCAGTTCTCCGACCTCTGCGAGTCCGCGCTCAAGCGCCAGGCCAGCGTGAAGGATTCCGGGAACATCCCGGCCTTGGGCGGCATGCTGGACATGGTCGACTCCCTCCTCCTGGCCCTGCCGGTGGCCTACTACGGCCTGGTCTGGATCCATGCGAGGCCTCTGTGAACCCATGAATTTGGAAATCCCCCTCGACGAGAACGAGAACCCCTCCGTCCTCTTCGGTCCCGAGGACCGCAACCTGAGGACCCTGCGCGACGCCTTCGCCGTCCGCCTCTCGGCCCGCCACCACTCGCTGCACCTCTCTGGCGCCGCCGAAGCGGTCAAGGCCGCTCTCGTGGCCTTGGATGCCATGCGCCAGATCGTGCGCTCCGAGGGCCGCCTGACCCAGGCCCAGGTGGCCGCCCTCTCGGGCCAGGCCAAGAGCCTCGGCACCGCCTCCCTGCCGAGGACCGCAGGAGGCGCCGTCCCGCCCAAGAGCGCCGGACAGCGCGAATACCAGCAGACCATCCGGGGACATGACGTCACCGTCTGCCTCGGCCCTGCCGGCACGGGCAAGACCTTCCTCGCCGTGGCCGCCGCATTGGACGCCATGGCCGCCGGGACCTGCCAGCGCATCGTCCTGGCCCGCCCCGCGGTCGAGGCCGGGGAGAAGCTGGGCTACCTGCCCGGGGACCTCCAGGAGAAGGTGAACCCCTACCTGCGCCCCCTGATCGACTCCCTGGAAAAGCTGGTCGACGCGGCCGAGGTCCGCCGCCTGATGACGCGCGGAGCGATCGAGATCGTCCCCCTGGCCTTCATGCGCGGCCGCACCCTGGACCACTCCTTCGCGATCCTGGACGAGGCCCAGAACTGCACGACCCGGCAGATGCTGATGTTCCTCACGCGATTGGGCTCGGACTCCAAGGCGGTGGTGACGGGGGATCCGACGCAGACGGACCTTCCGGAAGGCGAGATCTCCGGCCTGGCCCACGCCTGGGAGGTCCTCAAGGGGATCCCCGGGATCGGCTTCGCGGAGCTTCGTCAGGGTGACGTGGTCCGTCATCCGCTGGTGCGCCGGATCGTGGAGGCCTACGAGCTGGCGGAGAAGCGGCGCTGATCACCGTCGTCAACCGGACGCGGCTATTAATCCCCGCTGCGCCCCTGAGATCCGCGGCCAGACTGGCTATGCGGGGAGACCGCCGGGCGCAGCGAGACCTGACGATCGCCATTGTGACGCTGCAGGAGATGGCGAAACTGAACTGGCGCTTCCTGAAGCATCGCGGCCCGACCGACGTCCTGGCCTTCGAGTCCGGGGACGTGGTGGTCTGCCCTGCCGTAGCGAAGCGTGAGGCGTCAGACCGCAGGATCGACTGGCGCGAGGAACTGACCCGCTACGTCCTCCACGGCTGTCTCCACCTGAGGGGCTACCGGGACAAGAAGCCGGCCGAGAAAAAGCGGATGTGGGCGAGGCAGGAACGCTTGCTGGCTACAATCGGACCGTGGGCATGGAACCCCTGACGCAAAACAACGACCCGATCTTCGGGATCGACCTCGGGACGAGCTTTACCCTGGCCGGGATGTTCCAGGGGGACAAGGTCGACCTGATTCCCATGGGCGCCGGGACAACCCTGCTTCCCTCGGTGATCGCGGTGGACGGCAGAAACCAGGTCCATGTCGGCGAGGCCGCCTTGAAGGCCGCGGCCGAAGGCGCCGACTGCGCGAGGGCCTTCAAGCGCAACATGGGGACCGACTTCAGCTACAGCCTGAACGGCAGCAGGTACACCTCCACCCAGCTTTCGGCCATGCTCCTCCGCCATGTCAAACAGAAGGCCGAGGCCCACTGGGGACGCTCCCTCCGCCGTGCCGTTATCTCGGTGCCTGCCTATTTCAACGACCGCCAGCGGGAAGCCACGGTACAGGCCGGCCGGATGGCGGATCTCTCCGTGGAGCGCATCATCAATGAACCCACCGCAGCCGCCATCGCGTACGGGATCCGCGGATCGGCCGAGCCGAGAACCGTCCTCGTGTTCGACCTGGGCGGGGGAACCTTCGATGTCTCCATCCTGGAGACTTTCGAGAACATCCTCGAGATCCGATCCACCGCCGGGGAGATCTTCCTGGGCGGGGAGGATTTCACCTTCCGGATCGCCTCGAACGCCCTCAAGGCCCACGGCATCCAGGTCGAGGAGTACGAGAGCCGCAGGCCCCTCGAGTTCCTGCGCCTGATCTGGCAGTGCGAGACCGCCAAGCAGGCGCTAAGCGCCCAGGACTGCGTCGAGATCCCGGCCGGCCCGCTCCCTGCCCCGATGAAGGTGCACCGGGAGGAGTTCGAGGGATGGTGCAAGGATCTCCTCCAGAAACTCAGGGGTCCCCTGATGCGCACCCTGGGGGACGCAGGATTGAGACCGGAGGGGATCCATGAGGTCCTGCTGGTCGGCGGGGCCACCCGCATGCCCATGGTCCGCCGCTTCGCCGAGGACTTCTTCGGCCGGGAGATGGGCCAGAAGGTCGATCCGGACACGACGGTGGCAGTCGGCGCCGCCCTACAGGCGGGCCTCCTGTCCCACGACAAGGCGCTCGGGGATGTCGTCATCACGGATGTCGCCCCCTTCACCATCGGGATCGAGATGTCGAAACGGATCGGCGGATCCTTCAAGCCCGGCTACTTCTCCCCCATCATCTTCCGGAACTCGACCCTCCCGATCTCGAGGGAGGAGAGCTACTGCACCATCGAGCCAGGCCAGACACAGATGAAGCTGGAGGTCTATCAGGGGGAGGCCCGCCTGGTCACCCAGAACCTCAAGATCGGCACCGTCGACGTCCACGGCATCCCTCACAGCCAGGGACAGCAGAACGTCCGGGTCCGCCTGACGTACGACGCCAACGGCATCCTCCAGGTCACTGCCACCGTGGTGGCGACCGGACAGGTCTACAACCAGGTATTCACCAAGCATGTCCACGGACTCTCCGAGAAACAGATCCAGGAGGCCATCCAGCGGATCGAGCGTCTGAAGGTCCATCCACGGGACCTTCCGGAAAACCTAGGGCTCCTGAGCGGGGCCTCCCAACGCCTGGCCGACATGCCCCAGCTGCAACGGATGGCGCTGGAGGAGGCGATCGACCGCTTCGAAGCAGCCCTCGAGTTGCAGGACCTCCGAATGATCCAAGAAGCCCGCTCGCAGCTTGAGATCACCCTCTCGGCCCTGGGCGCCGGGGATGCCCCTCCGGATGCCCCCGACGGCTTGCCAGAACTCCGGTGAACGAATACCTCTGGGCCATGCAGGTCCTCCGGACGGATACCCCCGTCCCCTCAGAGGAGGCTCTTCTGACTGCCTTGCAGACAGCCCAAGGTCCCCATCATGCGATTCAGATCCTGAACGCCTACCGGATCCTGCGCGATCCGGCCCTTGCCCGACGCTGGGCGGAGGAGGAACGGCTCCTCTCGGCCCTCCCCGCGGACCTCAAAAGCACGCCCCTCGGCAGGGACGCCGCCCTCTGCGCCGTCGCCGACCCGGGAACCCAAGCCCGCTTCGCCATCCGGCACCGTCCGGAAGGCCTCGGCCTCGACAAACGAGAGACGAAGCGCCTCCTCCAAGCCCTTCCGGACAGAGAGCCGGATGCCCGGAAACGACTGCGCTCCTACCTCGCTGCAAAACGCAGCTCGGCCTTGAAATTCGGAACCTGGCGCTGGAGCGGCGCGACGGGCCTACTGCTCCTGGCCGCCCTCGGAGTGACAAGCCGCTTCCTGGAGACGGCGGTGCGAACACCCTCTTTTGTTTCTTCGCCTCCCGCCGAAGTGCCGCATCCACCTGTTCGGCAGGTCTCCGTGCCCTCACCGGACGGAATCCAGCATATCTCCTTCATCCTCACAGGCGCCCAACGCATGGACGGAACAGGACTCGATGCCGGACAGGTGGAATCGGCCATCGCCCAGGACATCGTCCGGGATCCGCCTTTGAAGAGCATCACCCGCCGTATCCGCATGGGGGATCGGCTCATCGAATACCATGTGCTCTTTCACGGACGAAATACGTGCCTTGTGGCAGGCTATCACACGGTGCCTGGACCATGATCCTCCGCCATGAAGCGCTCAGCCTCCTGGGTCTTTCCGCCCCCTTCGACGACAGGATCCTCCGCAAAGCCTATGCGGATGCCGTCAAGCGCTTCCGGCCGGACGACCACCCGGAGGAGTTCCAGCGCATCCGCGAGGCCTACGAGTTCCTGAAGTCCCCCCAGGCCGGAATCGACTTCCATCCCCAAGAAGTGCCGGACTTCTCCATCCCCCCCCCTCCCCTCCCGATGGAAAAACCCTCCTTCATGAAAAGGCTGGCCGCATGCGCATCCAATCCAGCCCTTCTGATCGAGAACGACCCGTTCCAGGAATTCCCCGAACCGATTGCCATGGCGCTGATGGTCCATACCTATCCCGTCAATGATCCTGAGGCTGTGCCATCCCTGGAAGCGGCATGGTTGCAACGCTACGAGGCCCTCCCCCTGCGTATCCTCAACAGGATCGACTGGGCGAAGCATCCCGATGTCCTGGAGCAGGATCTCTACCGCGCCTGGGGCTTGCGCACTCATTGGCTGGCCTGGGAATACCTCCGTCGCCCGCCGGACGACGCAGACAGCAACCTCATCAATCTCCTAGAGGAGCGCCTCCCCCTGGATACGCAGGCCCCACTGGACCTCTGCCTCCTGGATGTCCTGGAGGCTGCCAAGGAAGGATCCCGACCGGAGCCTGCCTTTTGTAGCTGGATGCAGGCGCTTCTCGCCCGTTGGGAGGAAGGCTTCCCTGCACCTATTCCCCGAGGGCCGGACGAGTCGGCGGCGCATTCTGCCGTCGCGGTCTACCTCGAGGAACTCCTGGGTGCCATCCTTTCCGACGTCCCGGTCGGAATGGCGATGGATCCCAACGACCCGCTCAGAACCGGGACACCAAGCATCGCGCTGTGGCGCAGAGCGCTGCCTTCCATTTCCCCATATTTCGTTCCGTATCAGGCTGTCTGTTTCCTGAAGGGGGTGGCGGTCGTCATGGGCATCTTCGGTCTTCTGATCCTGGGATGCATGGGCCTGTACTGGAGCGTCTTCCACCTGCAGGCACTCCGGCTCATCACACCTTTCCTCGTCTCCTGCACGATCGTCATCACCAGCGTCCGCCCCTTCCTGGCCAAGCGCGGGGCCAGGGGGAAGCCGTTCCATCGCCGACTCCTCAAGATCTGGGCAGCCCTGAGTGTAGTGGGAATCCCACTTGCTCTCCTCTCTCCTGAAAATCCGTTGATAATCCTGGAGTGCATCTCCGTGACCGTGTCGCTCTGCGTTGTAGTGATCCTGCGGGGTCGGCACGGCTTTCCGTCCATGGCTCCACTTTTCGCCCCTCCCCCCTTCCACCCCTCCGCCCGGGATGCGACTTGCATCCTCCGGAAGCTCTGCGATCGACTCGGATGCTCCCCCGCCGTGGCGCTCCGCTGGCTCCGGATGGTTTCGGGTCAGGACACGGCCTGGCTTTCCCATTGGGGAGTGAAGGGCATTCTTTTCACTCCCAATCCCACCACCCTGAAGGGACTCTGGCTCGGGCTTGCCCACGGCTCGGCCCTCGCGGAGGTCGCCAACGAGCACCTGGGCCGGCGCCCTCTGCACCCCCTGGAATTCCTTTCGGATCCGGATGAAGACGCAGGATAGGAGCCTCCCTTGCCCCGTGACACCAGCCTCCTCTCCGCATAAACTCCCCTCATGACCTCGCCATTGGACGAACTCGCCCGCCGCAACGCCGAGGCCCTCGCCGGCGGAGGCCCCGAGCGCGTCAAGGCCCAGCACGCCAAGGGCAAGCTGACGGCCAGGGAGAGGCTGGAACTCCTCTTCGACCCCGGCACCTTCCAGGAGATCGACCGGCTGGTCACCCACCGCGAGACCGCCTTCGGGATGGACAAGAAGAAGTTCCCCGGGGACGGCGTCGTCACCGGCTGGGGAGCCGTCCATGGCCGCACCGTCTTCGTCTACGCCCAGGACTTCACCGTCTTCGGAGGCTCCCTTTCGAAGGCCCACGCCGAGAAGATCTGCAAGATCATGCAGCTGGCGATGAAAAACGGGGCCCCGGTGGTCGGCCTGGCCGACTCCGGCGGAGCCCGCATCCAGGAAGGTGTCGTCTCCCTGGGCGGCTACGCGGACCTCTTCCTCCAGAACACCCTGGCCTCCGGCGTCGTCCCCCAGCTCACCGCCGTCATGGGCCCCTGTGCAGGCGGGGCCGTGTACTCCCCCGCGCTCACCGACTTCGTCTTCATGGTCGAGGGCACCAGCCACATGTTCGTGACCGGGCCCGACGTCGTGAAGACGGTCACCCACGAGGAGGTCTCCTTCGAGGCCTTGGGCGGCGCACAGGTCCATGCGGAAGTCTCCGGGGTCGCCCACGTGACTGCGCCGGACGACGCCGCCTGCCTGAAACGCCTGAGGGATCTCCTGGCCTACCTCCCCCAGAACAACCTCGAGGAGACGCCCCAGGCCCCCTCGGAGGATCCCGTCGACCGCATGGACGCCGCGCTCGACACCCTGGTCCCCTCCGATCCCTCCAAACCCTACGACATCAAGGCCGTGATCCGCACCGTGGCCGACCGGGACTCCTTCTTCGAGATCCACGAGGCCTACGCCCGCAACATCGTCGTCGGCTTCGCCCGGATGGAAGGGCGCACCGTCGGTATCGTGGCCAACCAGCCCGCCGTGCTGGCCGGGGTCCTGGACATCGACGCCTCGCTGAAGGCCGCCCGTTTCATCCGGTTCTGCGACTGCTTCAACATCCCTGTCCTGACCTTCGAGGACGTGCCCGGCTTCCTGCCCGGCACTCGCCAGGAGCACGGCGGCATCATCAAGCACGGGGCCAAGCTCCTCTACGCCTACTGCGAGGCGACCGTGCCCAAGATCACCGTCATCACCCGCAAGGCCTACGGCGGCGCCTATGACGTCATGGGGTCCAAGCACATCCGGGGCGACCTGAACCTGGCTTGGCCCACGGCCGAGATCGCCGTGATGGGGGCCAAGGGAGCGGTGGAGATCATCTTCCGCAGGGAGATCGACGCCGCGAAGGACCCGGCCGCCGAGGAGGCCCGCCTGATCGCGGAGTACCGCGAGAAGTTCGCCAATCCCTATATCGCCGCCGAGCACGGCTACGTGGACGAGGTGATCGAGGCCCGCAGGACCCGCCCCCGCCTGATCTCGGCCCTGCGCATGCTCAGGGGCAAGAAAGACCAGAACCCGGCGAAGAAGCACGGAAACCTTCCGCTATGAAAAGACGCTCCCTTGTCAGGCTCTTGCCACTGCTTGCAGTTGCCTACACGATCTGGGCCTATATCGGATGGCGCACCCCCCTCCTATCAAAGATCTCAGCCCGCACTGTCCGGAATCATCTCTCCTACCTGGACGGTCACGTCATCTGGAATTGCGAGTTCTCTGGGATCTCCCGGTTTGACGGAGGTGGCGAAATGGGAACCCTCGCCGGATGGGTCTGTCTGGACACTTATGTCCTCTCCGCACAGGATTACGCACCCATTACCTTCCTGGGCCACTCCAGCATCTGCAACAAGGCCTCTCTCTTATCTCACGGCAGGCTCGGCAAATGGGAGTTCACGATGGATGAGGTCCATTTCCCCCTCATCCTCAAGGTGGAACTCTGCAAGAATACGAGCCTCCACTGGTGGGAGTACTGCCGTCCCTACCAGGGGACTCAGTACATCACCGTCCAATCCCCTTACGATTCCCCCCTCTCCAGCCTTGCCCTCCCCTAGAGAGCTATCCCTGTCCTCCGTCGTGCTCGCCCTCCGCCGCCGCCTCATCGCCCATCCGCTGTACGCCTCCCTGGACTCCGCCGAGGCCCTCCGCGCCTTCCAGCGCCTCCACGTCTTCGCCGTCTGGGACTTCCAGACCCTGCTCTTGGCCCTGCGCCGGCGCCTGACCCGCACCGGACTTCCCTGGCTTCCGGAAGGCGACCCGGGCATCCGTCGCCTCCTCAACGAGATCGCCGTCGCCGAGGAGAGCGACGAGGACGGGCGCGGAGGCCATCTCAGCCACTTCGAGCTCTATCGCGAGGCCATGCGCCAGAGCCGTGCGGACGGCATCCCCATAGACCGCTTCCTGACCGACCTGCGCCGGGGGCGGACCGTGCCTGCCGCCCTCAAGGCCTGCGGGATCCCGAAGGAGGTACGGGATTTCGTGGGCCTGACCTGGAGGATCGCCCGCTCCGGAAAACCCCACCAGCTTGCCGCCGCATTCACCATCGGACGGGAGGAGCTGGTGCCCGACCTCTTCCGCCAGGTGGTCGGACGCATCGCCCGGCGACATCCCGGGAGGTTCGCGCGGTTTGTCTATTACCTGGACCGCCACATCGAGATCGACGGACACGAACACGGCCCCGCCAGCCGCCGCATGCTGGACCTGCTCTGTCAGCCCCCGGGCTCGGCCCTCAAGCGCCGCGAGGCTCTGGAGACGGGCCGGGAGGTCCTCCGGTCCCGTCTGGGGCTCTGGAATGCCATCCTTCAGGAAATGAGGGCGTCCCGATAGAATCCCCGTGACGGACCGACCCTCGACAACCCCCAAGCCTGAGGAGGACTGATGCGCCTGATGAACCTCGCCGAGCGGCTTTCCGAGAATTCGATCCGCGCACTCCTGAGGATGAAGCGCCAGGGCCGCAGACTCAAGATTCTCAAGACCCAGTACGGCCGTCTTCGCCGCAAGCTCGCCACCTTGGACCGCAGGATCCAGAAGCTGAGCACCGGGGCCACCAGCCTGAGCGCCGCCCCCAAGGCGAAACGCGGCCGCCTTTCCGCCGCCGGCCGGCGACGCATCATCCTGGCCCAGAAGCGCCGCTGGGCCGGCAAAAAGAAGGGGTAGCGCTACTCCGACGGCTCGGGGCGGGGAAGGCTCCGCTCCAGGGCGGCCAGGGCGCGCCGGTGATCCGGCTCCGCGGGATCTCCTGCCGTCCTCAGGATCAGCCGGAGGTCTGAGCGGGCCCCCGCGTCGTCCCCGAGGTGGCGCTTGCGCGCATAGGCCAGCCAGAGGTCCTTGAGGGCCTTCTCCCGGACCTTCTCCGCCTCGACCAGGGCCTCCCGGGCTTCCACATAGGGCTTGGGATCCTGCCGGGGATCCGAGGGCCTCAGCCGGTCCGCGCAACCCTTCAGAAGTCGGATGGCGTCATCCAGGTTCTCGGGACGGACGGAGCGTTCGGCCAGGAGACGCCTCGCCCTCTCCCGCATGGCCGCAGGTTCCCCGGATGCCATCTCCCGCACGGGGCCCGCCGCAGACCCGGAACGGTGCGGGAAGGCCTTCTTCCAAGGGCGCCAGGAGAGGAGGAGGAGCAGGCCCACTAGGACGGCAGCGACTCCCCAGATCAGACGCACTCGGACAGCTCCAGGTGATCGCCTTCGCGGACATCCCCCTTGCGCAGGGTCCCCGCGGGGAGCTCCAGCACCGCACGAGCGCCTACCGTAGAAGCCGCCCGCCAGGGGGCCAGGGACTCCACCACCCTGAGCACCTCCAGGCCGGCTCCCAGGAAGCAGAGATCCAGGGGAAAAACCATGAAGCAGGTATGGACACAGGCGCAGTCCTCCAGCAGGAGGCCCTCCCCCTCCGTCAGGACGGAGCGCCCCAGCAGGCCCTTGAGGCGGGAGCGGAAGCCGTCGGCCCTCTCCACCCGGTCCCCCAGGCAGGTTCCGTTCCGGACGACGGTGACCCTCAACGCTACCACGAGATCGAGAGGAAGATGGGGCCGAACAGGATCAGGAAGGTCAGCGGGAAAAAGCAGATCACTAGGGGCATCAGCATGCGCACCGGAGCCTGCTGGGCCCGGGTCTCGGCTCGCTGGAGGCGGCGGATCCGGGCGGCGTCCGCCTGGGCCCTGAGGACGGGCGCCAGGCTGGAGCCCATGGTGTCGGCCTGGACCAGGGCGGAGGCCAGGGAACGGATGGAGGGCAGGCGGGCCTTCTCCCCCCAGGTTTCCAGGGCCCTGCGCCGGGGGACTCCCATGCGCACCGAGGAAAGCAGGGACTGCACCTCGGAAGCCAACGGACCGGGGCGGGCGCGGGCCGCCCGGTCCAGGGCCTGCTCGAAGTCATGGCCGGCCTGGACGCCCAGCACCAGGAAATCCAGCATCCAGGGCAGCTCCCGTTCCAACAGCGTCTCCCGGCGGGCCCAGGACTTCTCCAGGGAAAGGACAGGAAGAATCGCGGCCAGAGGCGCGGAAAGCAGGGCCAGAGGAAGGGAGACGGGTGCCAGGAGAAGCAACATCATCAGGCCCAGGACGGCCGAGATTCCCAGGACGGAGGCGGGATGGCTCTCGGGCAGCCCCAGCCCTTCCGAGAGGGCCTTCCAGCGGATGGACAAAGGCCCTGCTGCGGCCAGGAGGTGCGCGCCGAGGGCATCCCGCAGGGAAGGCCTGATCGCCAGGAGGGCCAGAAGGGCGGCAGCACCGCCCAGGCCCGCCGACAGGCCTACGACAGGGTCCATCTAGAAGCCGAGGCCCGGGGGAAGGCCCATCCCTCCGGTCGCCTTCTGCATCTCGGCCTGCATCAGTTCGCGGGAGGCCTTGAGTCCGTTCTGGACGGCGGCCGTCACCAGGTCCTCCAGCATGGAGAGGTCCTGGGGGTCCACGGCGGACGGGTCGATCTTGAGGGAGACCAGTTCCTGCTGGCCGTTCACGAAGGCCTTCACGACCCCGCCTCCGGCCGAACCCTCCACGATCCTCTCCTTGAGGTCCTCCTGGATGCGGGCCATGTCCTTCTGCATCTTCTGGGCCTGGCGGAGCATGCCCGCCATGTCGCCCATCCCACCTCCGAATCCCTTCATGACGGACCTCCTTTGGGTTGGATCTAGGACGGCGGCGGACGACGGACCACACGACCGGCCAGAAGCCTGGCCGCCAGCTGGACCACGGGATCCTCCCCCGGGGCCGCACGGGGAGCCTCTCGCGGAGCCGCCGGGGAGGTGCTTGGCAACGGGACGGAAGGGCCCGCCCCTCCGCCGGGGAGCACATACCGGACCTTGAGGGGACGGCCTGCGACGGCCGAGAGGACCTCCTCCACAAGGGCCTTTTTGTCCGCCTCGTTCAGGCGGTCCAGGTAGACGGAGGAGCTGTCCGGCGCGAGCTCCACCAAGGCCGATGCCGCATCCACGGATGCCAGGCGGGTGCTCCGGAGCATGGCGGCCAGGGACATCTTCTTGGCAGAGATCCTCGTGAGCACGGCCTCCCAGTCCAGGGTGCCGGAGGGGCCCGGTGACAGCGTCGCGGGCGCCGGAGGCCGCACAGGAGGCGCAGGAGGTGATGGCGGGCTGGTCATCACCGGTGTCGCGGCCGGGATCTGGGCCGCTGTCAGGGAGGTCTTTTCCTTCTCGTTGGTCATCGCCAGGAAGAGAAGCTCCAGTCCCAGGCGACCGCCCAGTCCCTGCCTCACCGCCGGCAGGGCCTCCACGGCCCGGTCCAGGAGGAGGAGCCAGCGGTCGACGCCATGGGCCTTCGCCCGAGCCAGGATCGCGCGGGCCGAGGCCGGGGCATAGCGCCAGGACAAGGCCGCTTCGTCCCCGGCGGAGGCCACGAGATGATCCCGGAGGAAGCCCAGGAACCCCTCGGCGAACTCGCGGAGGTCCCAGCCCCGCTCCCAGACGGAAGCGACGGCGGCGAAGCCCTTGCCGATGTCCCTGGCGAGGGCGGCCTCCAGCAGGGCAGCGTAGGCCTCGTCGGGCGGAATGCCCAGAAGGGAGGAGGCCTGTTCGGGCGTCGCGTCCCCCAGGGCGATGACCTGGTCCAGGATGGAGAGCGCGTCGCGCACCCCCCCTTCGGCGGAGCGGGCCACCAGCCGCAGAGTCTCCTCGGACACCTTCACCCCCTCGCTTGCGCAGAGGGCCTTCAGGTGGGCCAGGAGGCGCTCGGGATCCACCCGGCGGAAGTCAAAGCGCTGGCAACGGGAGTGGATGGTCGGCGGCACATCGCCGGGATGCGTCGTCGCGAAGATGAAGCGGACGTGGGGCGGCGGCTCTTCCAGTGTCTTAAGAAGGGCATCGAAGGCCGTCGTCGAGAGCTGCTGGACCTCATCGACGATGAAGATCTTGAACCGGCAGCGGACCGGGGCATAACCCACCCGGTCCAAGATGAGGGACTGGACCTCCTCCACCTTGCGGTTGGATGCCGCATCGAACTCCACGGCATCCATGTCCGCGCCGCGCGCGATGGCCTGACAGGCGTCGCAGGCGCCGCAGGGGGTGGTGGTCGGCCCCTTGGCTTCAAGACAGTTCATGGCCTTGGCCAGGATGCGGGCCATGGAGGTCTTGCCGGTGCCGCGGGGACCGGCGAAGAGGTAGGCGTGGGCCAGGCGCCCGGCGGTGATGGCGTTCTTCAGGGTCTGGGCGACGGCATCCTGTCCGAGGACCTCGTCGAAGGTGACGGGCCGGTATTTGCGGGCCAGGACGAGATACGGGGTGTCGATTTTTGACATCTTTCCTGTGTTGTAGGCCGTGCGCCCCTCCGTCGAATGTCGCTTGCGTCCCGTCACGTCCTCCGCCGCTCCAGCCGGGCACCCTCACGGCACCGAGAGCAATCCGGTTACCGTTGCTTCCTTCCGGACCTGGCGGGGTTTCCGGCGCTTTCGAGCATGAGACCCGGCCTTCGACACGGACAGCGGACGCCGCAGACACCGCGCGCACCCTCGGGAAGGGCATGGACCCCGCATGAAGCGGATTTCGGGCCGGCTTTCGCCGGAGGGCACCGCCACCGCCCCGCCCTGCACAGCGGGAGGAATGATAGCAGATCAGTACGCGAGGACGGCCTCGAACTCCGTCTTTCCCCGCTTCAGGCGGAGCCTGACCTTCTCCCCCCTCTTTCTCCCGCAGAGCTCCCGGCTGACCTCCTCGCTGGTGTTCAAGGGCCTGCCGTCCGCGGAGAGAATCCGGTCGCCGACCTGAAGCCGGGCCCGCTCCGCGGGGCTTCCGGGAGGCACCATGGCCACCTCGAATCCTTCCGGCCCCTTGGCGGGGGCGGGATGATGCTTGAGCCTGTCCCCGTCGAGCTGACGCCACCACGTCAGCATCTCGGACACGGGCGCCAGGGGGAAACCGTGGTCGATGCCCCAGGCCATGGTGTAGCGGGCCTCATACCCTCCGAGCCGGAAGGCCTCGTGGATGTTCCGGGAGATGTCGTCATGGTCCGTGTCCTGCTCCCCGTTGAGGATCCAGACGGCGGTCTCCTTCGCACGGGCGGCCTTGGCAGGCATCACCTTGCCGTCCAGGCCGCCGGAGTTCCCGCAGATCGAGCGGATCTTCAGGCCGTCCCACTCGTCCCGGAAGCCCGCCCCGAGCGCGAGGAGGATGGTGCCGCAGGAGAAGCCGAACGTGTGCACGCAATGCTCGTCGATCCGGTACTCCTTGAGCAGGGCCTCCACCGTGGTGCGCAGGAGCTTGAGTTCCCTGGACTTGATCTCCTCGCCGCCCGAGGGGCCAGTGCCCCAGGCCTGATGGTTCGAGGACGGGAAGGCCACGAGATACCCGGCCTTCCCCATCGCCGCCAGGCGGCCGCAGTCGGAGAATCCCTGGAGCATGTGCCCGCCGTTCATGCCGGTCCCGTGGAGGCAGAGCACGAGGCCCCAGGCCTTCTTCGGGGTGTAGCCCTCCGGGACGCAGACGAGGACCGGGTGATCGAAGCCTTCCACCTGGAGCTTCCTGACGGCGCCCTCGCCCGCCCGGGAGGGGATGGCGGGGAACAGGAGGAAAGGCAGGGCCAGGAGGAGGCCTGAGCGGCGCGCCATGCCCGGTATCATAGCCGTCGTGGCCTCCTCCCTGACCCCCATCATCCTCGCCGCAGGCGCCTCCGCCCGCATGGGCTCCCCCAAACCCCTCCTGGACCTGGGTGGGACGCCTGCCCTGACCCGGATCCTCCAAGCCTGCAAGGACGCCGCCCTCTCCCGCCCCATCGTCGTCCTGGGCCATGCCGCCTTTGAGGTCCGCAGGGCCGTGGACCCTGCCATGGCCGACCTGACCGTCAACCCCGTCCCGGAACGCGGGATGACCTCCTCCCTCCAGACGGGGCTCGAGATCCTGCCGGCCGAGGCCCGAGGATTTCTTCTTTTCCCAGCCGACTACCCTCTGGTGACCTGGGAGGATCTGGTCCTGCTGGAAGAGAGGTTCGAGCACGACCACCGCCACCAGATCTACCTGCCGACCTACGAGGGGAAGCGCGGCCACCCTGTGGCCTGCGACCGCGCCGTCGCGGAGGAGATCCTGGCCCTGGACCCGCTGGATCCCACTCACCTCGTCATCCGAAAGGATCCGAAGCGGGTGATGGAGGTGCCGGTGAAGAACCCCTGGGTCTGCCGGGACCTGGACACGCCGGAGGACCTGGAGGCGGCAAGGGCGTTTCTTAAATACTCCTGAGGTACCGCCTGATCTCATCGTGACTCCCTGCGCGACGGAAGACTGCGTATTCCTTGTTCAAAGCGAACACCAGCCGGAGCTTCAACCCGACCCGCACTTCCCAGATGCCGCTGGCATGGAGTTTTCTCAAGCCGAGGCCCGTATGCCTCGTGGGCTCTCGGAAAGCGGCAGGCACAGCAAGGATCACCCCCCAGCACTCAAGTCTATCCTCCGCTGAAAGAACCTTGAGATCATCCTGGAACCGTTCGGTGAGCAGAAGTCTCAAGAACGGGGGCCCGTCTTATAGGGGCGGCCGACATCATTGACCTCTTCCGGGAACGAGGGATAGCGCTTACCCTTCCCCGAAGCGATTTCCTGACGTGTCTCTTTCCAGAAACGCTCCGCCTGAGCGTCCGTCAGGACCGGTTCGATCGCCAGGTCCTTTTCGCTCATGGGCTTGATGCAAGCTACGATCTTGCTGCCCCTCATGAGGACGACGTCCTCCCCCTTCTCGGCCAGGGCGACGAGTTCGTTGAGGTGGGCCTTCGCGTCCCGGATGCTGGCGGTCTTCATGGGGGTCCTCCTGAGAGAAGAGTACCCTATAGGAAGACTCTAAACAAGGACTCTATCATAACTTGAACTTATGCGGTCCATGCACGGCAGATCAGGATGCCGTCCTCAAGCTTCTCGAGCCTCACTTCGAAACGGCCAGCTCCATCAACAGCCTCTTCAGGAACACCCCGATCATCGCACGGCGGTAGGTAGGCGAGAGGGGCACGTTCTTGTACGGCTGGCAGGCGGCCATGACCTCGTCCGACAGCGCTTCGATCTCGGCTTCCCCGAAGGGCTTGCCGACATACGGAGCCGCCAGGGCATCGAAACCCAGCGGGGTGGTCGCCACCGCGTTCACGCAGAGGTGGATCTCGGCCAGCTTCCCCTTTTCCATGCGCAGCGCCGCCCCGACCCCCATCGAGGGATAGTCGAAGGTGTCCCGGATGCGGAGCTTGCGGTAGCCGGCCTTCATCTTCGAGGCCGACTCCGGCAGGGAGACATGGGTGATGATCTCTCCCTTCTGGGTCACGTTCTTGCGGATCCCGTCGTGCTGGAAGAAGTCCTTGAGCGGAACGTCCCGCCCCCCCTCCAGGCCCTCCAGATGCACCGAGGCCCCCAGCGGAATCAGCACCCCCGCCATGTCCCCGGAGTAGGTCGCGTAGCAGGTCGACTCCTGGGGCACGACCAGGCAGGATTCACGTCCTTCCTTCATGCACCCACCCTTGGCATCCCGCCAGAACTCGCTCTGGTTGAACCAGAAGCAGCGGGTTTCGACCAGAAGGTTCCCGGCCAGGGTGGCCGACTGGCGGATGAGGGGCGAGGCGATGACGGTGGCCGCCGCCGGGATGGCGGGCAGGGCCTTCTTCAGGATCCCGTTCTCCTCGATCTCCATCAGGGTGGCCAGGGCGCCGAGGCGGGTGGCGGAGACCTCGCGCAGAGCCTTGTCCTCTAGGCCCGAGAGGCTGATGAGGTGTCCCCTGGCATTCAGACGGTTCTTGTAGTTCTGGAGGAGGTCGGTGCCCCCGGAGACGTAGTCGAAGTCGTTGAGATGGGCCTTCGCGAAGCCCAGGGCCTCCTTCACCGTGCGGGGGCGATGCAGCTCGAAGCCCGGCAGGATCATCGGGCAGGGACCGGTTGGGGTCTGGGCGGAAGGCGCCTGGTCTTGCCTTTGGCCTTCTGGAGGGCCTCGAACACCTTGTCCGGTGTCATGGGCAACGCGCGCACCCTCAACCCCACGGCATCGTAGACCGCATTGGCCACCGAGGGCAGGATGGGAAGGAGAGGACCTTCGCCGGCTTCCTTGGCGCCGAAAGGGCCCTCGGGATCATCGGACTCCACCAGGAACACCTCGACCTCCGGCATCTGCTTGGAGGAGATGGGGCGGTAATCGAGGAGATTGGCGTTCATGACCTGGCCGCGGCTGTAGTCGAAGCTCTCCTGCAGGGCCTGGCCGAGGCCCATGTGGATGCAGCCGATGATCTGGCCTTCCACGGCCAGGGGATTCAGGGCCCGGCCGCAATCGTGGGCGGCCCAGACCTTGTCCACGGTGATGAAACCGGTGTCCGCGTCCACGGTGACCTCGGAGACGTAGGCCTGGAAGGAGTAGGTCGGCGAGAGGCCGGCGGCGCTTCCCTTGTGCTTGGGCACAGGGATGTTGGGCTGTGTGTAGACGCCCTTGGCGATGAGGGCTCCGTTCTGGGCCAGGGCCTTTTCCAAGGCGGCCATGTACGGGACCTTGATGCCCGGGTCCGGCGCATAGATGACCTGCTCGTCGCGGCAGACGAAGCCCGCCTGAGGCTTTCCGGTCAAGGCGGCGGCGGCGGCCGTCAGCTGGTCGCGGATGGCCTCGCCGGCCTTCAAGGCGGCATTCCCGGCCATGAAGGTCACGCGGCTGGAGTAGGAGCCCAAGTCGATGGGCGCCAGGTCAGAGTTCTGGGAATAGACATGGACCCGGTCCAGGCGGACGCCCATCGGCTCGGCCACGCACTGGGCGAGCATGGTATCCGAACCCTGACCGATCTCGGCGGCCATCGAATGCACCGTCACCCCCCCGTCCATGTCGATCTTCACGTGAACGGTGGACTGGGGAAGCTCGGAACGGTGGATGCGGTGGGCCGAGCCGCTGATGTAGAAGCCGCAGGCCACCCCGATGCCGCGGCCATAGCCCAGGCGGCCCCGCTTTTTGTCCCAATCGGAGGCCTTGCGCGTCCGCGAGAGGCACTCGCGGGTCCCGTTGGAGGTGATGCGGAAACCGTTGGTGGTCGTCGTATTTGCAGGGAGGAGATTGGCCAGGCGGAAGTCGCAGGGGTCGGTCTTCATCTTCTCGGCGAGCTCGTCGACCAGGACCTCCATAGCGAAGCGGGAGTTGACTGCCCCGTGGCCCCGCATCGCGCCGCAGGGCGGCTTGTTCGTGTACAGGCGCCTTCCTGCATAGCGGAAGTTCGGGATGTGGTAGGGCCCCATGGAGAGGACGCCGTTGTAGTAGGTGGTCACGACGCCGAAGGAGCCCCAGGCCCCCCCGTCGATCTGGGCGGTCAGGTCCAGGGCTGTGATCTTCCCTCCGGCGTCCACGCCCAGGGCCATCTTCGTCTTCGTCGGATGCCTGCCGTGGTTGGAGTAGAAGACCTCCTCGCGGTCGAAGAGGATCTTCACGGGGCGGCCGCACTTCCTGGACAGAAGGGCGCAGATCATTTCATGAGGGAAGGGATCGGACTTCCCCCCGAATCCGCCGCCGACGAAGGGCCGGATGACCCGGATCCTGTGCATGGGCATTTCCATGACCTCGGCCAGCGCACGGTGCAGGTAGTGCGGCACCTGCTGGGCCGACCAGAGGGTCAGGCGCCCGTCAGGTTCGAAGAGCGCCACGGTGCACATAGGCTCGGTGAAGGCGTGGGTGATGCCGATGAACTCGAAATCGCCATTCGCGGTGGCGGCCGAAGCCTTGAGGGCGGCCGGGACATCCCCGAACTCCTGCTCGACCTCCTTGTGGATGTTGGTGCCGCGCAGGCTGTGCTCGTGCAGGGGATCATCGGTGGGCTTGAGGGCGTCCTCGGGCCTCAGGATGGCCGGCAGGACCTCCCAATCGATGTGGATGGCCTTGAGGGCCGCCAGCGCGATGGCCTCAGTGTCGGCGGCCACGCCGGCCACGTTGTCCCCGACGTAGATCGCCTTGTCCACGGCCATGGCCGTCTCGTCGCGGGAGATCGGCAGGACTCCGAACTTGTTGGGCGCCTCGCGACCGATGACCACAGCGCGGACGCCAGGCATCGCCTCCGCCTGGGAGGTGTCGATGCGTTTCATGCGGGCGTGGGCGTGGGGCGATCTCAGGATCCTGCCCACCAGCATGCCCGGGAGCTTGATGTCGTCGGCGTAGACGGCCTGCCCGGCCACCTTCTGCCAGGCGTCCACGAGGGGGACGCTCTTGCCGATGACATTGAATTCCTTCTTCATCTCATTCACTTCGCCGACATTTCTTTCGCGGCTTGACGGAAGGCGTCGAAGATGGGGAGGTAGCCCGTGCATCGGCAGAGGTTTCCGGAGACGGCCTCCCTCAGCTCCGCGTCGGTGAAGGTCGGATGGTCCTTGAGGAAGGCGGTGCCGTTCATGAGGAAGCCCGGGGTGCAGAACCCGCACTGGGAGCCTCCGCACTCGGCAAAGGCCTTCTGGAGGGGATGCAGCTTGCCATCCGGAGACGCGAGCCCTTCGACCGTCGTGATTTCCCTCCCCTCGACCTGCCAGGCCAGGGTCAGGCAGGCCAGGCGGGGCTTGCCGTCGATCTGGACCGCGCAGCATCCGCAGGTGCCCATGTCGCATCCGCGCTTGCTGCCGGTGAGGTTCAGGTCCTCGCGCAGGACGTCGAGGAGGATGGCGTTGGGGGCGGCGGCGGCCTCGCGGACGGCTCCGTTCACGTGGAGGCGGAGGACGGCCTTATCCGTTTTCACGCGGCGCATTCTAGTAGGATGCCCCCTCATGACGCCAGACGAAGCCCAGCCCATCCTGAACGACGCCGAGGCCAGCCTCCAGGCGGCCGATGCGGCCCGCGCGGCGGTCCTGTTCCGGGCCGTACTGGCTGGCGCCGCGGCGGCAGAAGGAGGAGGCCCCTCCTCCCACCAGAAGGCCCAGGCCGAAGCCGGGCTGGGCGAGACCTCCCTGCTGGAGGGACGCCCCTTGGAAGCGGCGGAGCGATTTCTGAGAGCGGCCCACCTGGACCCCGGGGAATCGGCCTGGCTGGCCTACCGCGTCGGGGAAGCCTGGATGAAGGCCGGGGAGTGGGAAAAGGCGGCCGAGGCCTTCCAAACCGCGCTGGCAGACTGGTCCCCGGGCGACCGCCGGGGTCGCGCGGAGATGCTCGCCCGCCGGGGTCTGGCCCGCTTCCGCGGTGGGGACAAGGGTGGGGAAGAAGACCTCCGCCAGGCGCTACGGGAGACCCCGCTGGAGGCGGGGCTGCATGCGGATCTCGGAGACTGCCTGCTGGCCAGGAAGGATTTCCCGGGGGCGGAAGCCTCCTATGGCCGAGCCGCTGAGCTGGAGCCCGGGAATCCGGACCATGCGGCGAGCCTGGAGCGGACCCGTGCGATCGCCGCGAAACTTGCGAAAGGCCGTCCCCCCGCGTAAAGTGTCGCCGCCTTCCAGGCCGCGGGTTTACCGCGGAGAGGTGTCCGAGTGGTTTAAGGAGCACGCTTGGAAGGCGTGTGTAGCCGAAAGGTTACCGTGGGTTCGAATCCCACCCTCTCCGCCAATCTGTACCCTTCCGTCCCCGCTTCAGCCGCCCCTGAGACGCCGGGCCGCCTCGACGATGGCCCGGAGCTTTCCCTCGGCCACGCTCGAGGCCGCCAGGGGCTTGTCGGCGAAGGTCGCGAACCCGCAGTCGGGGTTGAGGAGAACCCGATCCGCTCCGAAGACCCGTATTGCGGCCTCGGCCCGCACCATGATCTCCTCCGGGGTCTCGATCCGGTCCGACTTCGGGTTCACCACCCCCACGCCGACACGGCAGTCCTCCCGCAACCCCTTGAGGACCTCCAACTCCCCCGCCCGGGGAGTGCAGAGCTCCAGGAAGAAGGTACCCACGCGAACCGCATGGAGGAGGTCCAGCAGGGGCCGGTAATCTCCACTCAGGGCCACGCCCTCGTCCTTGGACCAGTTGCCCCGGCAGACGTGCATCGCCGTCCTCTCCTGGGGGAAGCCGGCGACGACCCGGTTCAGGAGGTCACGGGCGAAGGCCAGTTCCGCCGCCGGGGCCCCCTTCGCGCTCAGGGCCCCGCACATGAAGCTCCTCGTCGCGCGCCCGCCCGAGAAAACCACCTCGGTCAGGACCGGTTCGTCGAACTGGACCAGGGAGGCCCCGGAGGCCAGGAGGGCCTGAAGCTCCTCGCGCAGGACCCGGACCACGTCCTCGGCCAGGGCCTCCCGGCTGGGATAGGCCTTCTCCGAGACGCACTCCAGCCACAGGGTCCTTGTCAGAAGGTAGGGCCCCGGCAGGGCCACCTTGACAGGCTTTTCCGTGAGGGTCCGGGCCCAAGCCAGTTCGTGCAGGGCCAGAGGACGCACACGACGGATGGGTCCGAAGACGGCCGGATGCCTGACCTCCCCGGCCGGGATGTCCAGGGCCGTCAGCTCCTCGGAGAACTTGTCCGGGTCGTCCACGTAGGGCAGGAGGTCGGTGAGGGGGATAAGCTGGCAGTTCTCCAGGAGGCCCCCGACGAAGCTGGCATAACTGTCCCGGCGCTGCTCCCCGTCCGTGACCACGTCCGCTCCGGCCCTCAACTGGGCCTCCACGGCCAGGCGCACGGCATCCCGGGCTGTCTCCTCGAAGGCCGTTTCGTCCAGGCGGCCTTCCAGCCGGTCATGGACCGCGCGCAGCATCCAGCCCGGCCGGGGCCAGCTCCCGATCCCCAGGACGGAGAGGGGCGCGATCGGAGGCACGGATGTCCCCTGCACGACGGCAGCAGGAGCCTCGTGCAGGAGTGTGCCGGCCTTCCCGCCCCCTCCGGCTCCCTTGCGGACCAGGAAGCTCCTCCGATTGCCTGTCCGGGACTGGGAGACGATCGGGTTTCCGGTCAGACGGCACCAGGACGGCAGGTCCTCTTCCACGGAGGATTCCGTGGAGAGGATCTCCAGGACCTGCCCGGACCGCATCGGGTCGATGTGGCGGCGGATCAGGAGCAGGAGGCCATTACCGCAGTCCAGGTCCCCCCCGTCGAAGCTGACGTCCGGCACCATGGGACTAGTAGGAGACGCAGGGGGCTCCACTGGAGAGGAACTCCACCAGCTTGGCCCCGCCGGCGATGACCGCCCCGTCGACCAGCTTGGCCTCGTCGAGCTTGCGCCGCTTGAAGCAGGGAGAGCAGACCAGGATCTTCCCCCCGGCCTTCGCATAGTTGGCCATGAGGTCCTTAAGGGGCGCGAAGCCCTCCTCATGCACCCCCTCGGCGAAGCCGGGTTGGGCCCAGCGCACGGCTTCCGTGCTCAGGAAGACGAGGGTCTCCTTGTCGGAGGCCACCGCAGCGTTGGCGATGACGAAGGCCACCGTGGCCTTGTCGGTGTTGTCCTTGCCGTGGGTCAGGGAGACGCAGAATTGTCCGGGCATGCTAGCCCTCCTTTCGACGTTGGATGAGATACTCGGGATGGGAAGCCTGAAGCAAGGTATGTCCGGTCATCCGACACCATGCCGGGAGGTCCTCCGGGGCACCGGGGTCCCGTGCGACCAGGCGGAGCACCCCTCCGGAAGAAAGCGCCTGGAGGCGGATGCGGAGCTCCAGAACGAGATCCCCGCAGCCCATGTCCCCGGCGTCCCAGATCGAGGAGGACTCAGCCGGCGGCACGGCAGCCTCCCAGAGGCAGGGCGGACGCACGGAGGGCGCAAGCCCCTCCTGCAGCTGGGCCCAGCGCCATCCGGTCGTCAGGCAGGGCTTGGACGCGATGTAGGCCGCCACTTCGTCCCGGAGAATCCCGGCGGGCTTTCGCAGCTCCATCGAAAGGCAGGGCAAGCAAAACGGGGCATCGCCATAGCCCAGGGCGTAGCTGATCAGGACCTCGTGGGAGCAAAGCACCTTGTCGCATCGGCAAAGGGCCCCCTTCCGGTCGCGCAGGGTCAGGAGCACTCGCTCGACCCGACGCGCCAGATCGGAGGCTAGCCCTTCACTTCGTTGTAGGTCAAGGTCCTGGTCCACCCCTTGTGCTCCTTCCCGTCGGACTCCACATAGCCCTTCACGAAGAACGGCAGGGGCTCCCCGTGCTGGCGGGGGACGAGGTTCAGGTTCCGGCCCCGGCTGAAGGTGACCCGGCGGGCGTCCAGGCGCTGGAAGTAATAGTCCTTGTCGTTCGGGATCCCGAAGAGGTCCGCGTTGTCCTTGGCGAACTCCCCCGGCTTCTCGAACAGGTCCCCGAAGGCCACGTCGAGAGGCACCCAACCCTTCTCACCATCCCAGTATTCCAGCCAGCAGTGGTAGGACTGGTCCTCGTTCTTCCCGTCCAGGCGCTTGCGGTACATCGCCCCGAAGACCGTCCGGGAGGGGATGCCCAGGGCCTTGCAGAGGGAACCGTAGAGGGCATGGAACTCGGTGCAGTTGCCGGTGTGCTTCTCCAGCGCGTAGGTGGTGAGGCCCTTGCCGGAGGCCTTGAGCTTCTCCTTGTCCTTCACCCAGTATTCCATGTAGCCCATCACGAAGTCGTAGAGGGCCTTGGTCTTCTCGGTCAGGGTGGTCTTCCCTTCCACAGCCTTGGCCGCCATCTCGCGGACCTGGTCGTTCACGACAACGTAGGGGTCGGACTCCATGTAGCTGTCCAGGGACAGGCTGATCGGCTCCCCGTTGGTCCCCAGGATCTCCTTGCGGGCCGTTGCGAAGCTGACCGTCACCACGACGGGAAGGGCCGTACCCGGAGGGACCTCGACGTAGAGGAAGCGGTTCCCGCTGGCGGAATCCTCGCGGACCTCGTAGGGCAGCGGGCTCTCGATCTTGAGATCCGAGATCTGCTGGGCCGGCTCGTTTTCCAAAGGGAGCTCAAACCAAGCCCGCATGCCCTTGAAACCCGCGGGAGCCTCCGTGATCTCGAAGCGGTCCATGGCCTTGAAAGTCTGGGCCTTCCCGTACTGGCCGGGCCGCGCCGGGCCCGTGGCGGGCCGTCCAGCGCATCCGGCAAGACCCAACAGAAGCAGGGCGATCGGTCCGCGATGCATGTCTTCCTCCTAGAAGTTGAACTGGCTGTAGAAGTTGAACCGGTCGTTCTCGCCGCTCTGCAGGCCCTTGTAGTCGGTCACCCAGTTGAGGTACTCCACCCCGAACTCCATGGCCCCGAAGGTCCATTTGTGGCCCAGGTACCAGACCCGGTTCTTGGTCCGTCCGCCGGCCTGGTCCAGGATATCCCCGTCCGAGGGGTTATCGATCGCGTAGCCGACGAGCAGGGCATAGCGGTCGCTGAACTTGTAGGTCAGCTCGCTCCAGCCGCCCTCGCTGGCGATCACCTTGCCGAAACCGTTCACGCCCTGGGTGATCCCCCCGCGGACGTCGGGAAGGTTGCGTCCCTGCCAGGCCTCGCCCTTGAACGACAGCTTCTGGGTCATGGGCAAGGTCAGGTCCATCCCGTAGGACTCTCCGTGAAAGCGGTTCTGCCCCGCCAGACCGATCGCAGTGGCGCTGGAGTACTGGGCGTTGTGCCCCCAGATCCCGAGGCTGGCATCCTTCTTCTCGACCCAAAGGGGGCGGGCATACCCCAGGCGCCCCTGGAGCATGGGCATGCCCGACTGGGCCCCGTCCAGGGTGCTGTTGGCGTCCAGGTCCGCGTTGTCCACGGCCCCCGCCAGGCCGAGGGAGCCCGTCATGGACAGGCGGCCGGGACCCAGTACGGGATCGTAGGATACGGTGGCCTGGGGACGGCGGTCCCCCAGGTTCCCGACGTTCCAGAGGACGCTGTGGGCCTGGACGCCGGGCAGGAGGGGTGAGATGACATCCCACTGCTGCCCCAGGGTGACGGTCAGGTCCTCCGGCCAGGCCATGCGGAGGTAGGCCAGGCGGATCCTGGGCAGCTGGCGGGACTCCGAGCTGGGACCGCTGTTCACGGTGTCGAAATCGGTCTCGAGCTTGCCGGTGAGCTTGGCGTACCCCAGGGGCTGGGGAGTGCCCCCGTCGAAGTCGAAGCCGATGCGCGTGAGGCGGGGATCCATGGAAAAGGCCGGCTCGTTGTTGCGGGCCCGGACCGCGGCCGGGGCCCCGGGGTCCTCGGAGCGCACGTACATCGGGACATGCGTCCGGTCCATCTGGCTCCTGTCCACGATGCCATCGACACGCAGGAAGCCGTACAGGGAAACCGTGGTGCTCTTGCCGATCTGAAAGGCCTTCGGGATAAGAGGGGCCGGGGCGGGGGCCGCAACAGGAGCCGGGGGCGCAATGGTCGGGGGCACCGGGGTCCCGGACATCTCGCCCAGCTTCGTCTTCAACAGCTCCAGGGTCTGCTGCATCTGGCGGTTCTGGGTTTCCAGGACCTGGATCTGGACCTTCAAGCGGTCCAGCTCCTCCTGCCTCTGCTTCTGTCCGGGATCCTCCGCGGTCCATCCGGGAAGGGGAAGCGCCAGGATCATGAACACGCTAAGCAGATAGGGGGTTTTCATGGAGCCCCAGTCTAGGGACGCGGCCTGAACCCGCAATCGATACAGGGAGTTGGTAGTATCGATGGAATCGATAGAATGATTGACGGCACCCTCGGAAGAGGGATACAAGACCGCACCATGAGAACGCCGGGCATGAATCTCCGCCAGCTGGAGGCCTTCGTGGCCGTCATGGACGCCTCCTCCTTCTCCCGTGCGGCCATCCACCTGGGCCTGTGCCAGTCCACGGTGAGCGCCCACCTGGCCTCCCTGGAGAAGGCCTGCGGAATGCCGCTGTTCGAGCGTTCCGGCCGCAGGGTCGTCCCGTCCCGGGTCGGAACGGCCCTCCTCCCCCATGCGCGGGAGATCCTGGGCGGGAGGCGCCGGGCCGAGGCCGCGATGCAGGCCCTGCAGGAAGGAGTGTCCGGCGAGCTCCTGATGGCGGCCAGCACCATCCCGGCCACCTACCTCCTGCCCGGATGGCTGGCCGCCTTCCGGACTGCCCGTCCCGCGGCACGCATCACCGTCAGGGTCGGGGACAGCCGTGAGGCGGAGTCCCTGCTTGCCGAGGGCGCCGTGGATCTGGCCGTGACAGGAGCCAAGCCCCAAACTTCACGCCGCATCCTCGCCAGGCCGGTGGCGGAGGATCGCCTGGTCCTGGCCGTGCCGCCAGGACATCCCCTCGCCTCCCGCCGGCGCTGCCGTCCGGAGGACCTGAAGGGCGTCCCCTTCCTGCAGCGGGAATCGGGCTCCGGGACTCAGGCGTCCGTCGAGGCGGCCCTCCGGCGCTCGGGACTGGATCCGGCACGGGACCTCGCGGTGGTCTGCGAACTGGGATCCACCGAGGCGGTGCGGGAAGGGGTGAAAGCGGGGCTCGGGGTGGCCATCCTCCCGCTCAGGGCGGTGGAGGAGGCCCGACGGGCCGGGACGCTCCGGACGGTGCCCCTGGACGGCTTCCCCAATCACCGGACGATCTATCTCCTCCAGCCGTCGGGGCGGAGCCTGTCGCCGCTGGCGCGCGCCTTCGTGGAGTTTCTTGAGAAGCGCTCCTGAGCAGGGGCTGGTGCCCCGGACGTCACTTCCGATGCATCGCCCCGAGGGCCCTCATGCACTCCGCAGACGTCGGAAGCCCCCCAGGGTAGATCCTGCACCCCATGGCAGAACCTGGAGGTGCTGCCAGGCCGAACAGGTCCTTGCCGTCCACAAGGACCGTAGGTGCCGGCCAGGCGCGACGGGGATCCCCTTCCGGGAGTTCCCCCTGCTCCAGGTACGTGACGTCCGCGGCAAGGTCAAGCGCGGCGACTGCCCTCTCGACATTGAGCTGCATCACAGGCGTGTCGGGGCAATCCGCGAATCCCAGCACTTCAATGCTCAGACGGGATGCCGTGCCGACAGGCCGGCTCAAGGCCCCGGGCTGATGCACGCACCCAGGAAGGCAGGGCGCAACAATGAAGAAAAAAGCGCAGGCAGGGAAGCTGCGTAACATGACCGTGGAGTATATCGCCCCGGTGATCCCTCCGGCGATCCCAGCCCCCCCCCCCTTAAACGACGCGACCCCCGGGGTTTCCCCCGAGGGCCGCAGGAATGCAGTCCGGACGGATCAGGAATTCGTCGAGGTGATCTTGGCCTGACAGGCGTCCAGCTTGGCCTGGGCGTCCTGAAGACTCTTCACGAGTTCGGCGATCTGGCCTTCCAGCAGGGTCACCTTCCCCGGATTCTTCGACTGGGCGGCCATGTCCTGCTTCATCTTGATCTGGGTCTGCAGGGTCTCGACGGTCGTCAGGCTCTTGTCGAACTCCTGGGTCAATTGCGAAACCCTGTCCAGCTTCGAATTCTTGAGGACAGCCTGCATCGCGGCAATCGCCTTGGCGGGCTGGATCCTTGCGTCGAGGATCTCGATGCGGTCACGCCCCCCTGCGGGGTTCTTGGCGCTCATGGCCACCAGGAACGGGGCTTCGCAACGGTTGATGGCAGGGCACTCCTCCCGGGAGACCTTCGAGACCTCCATGGAGAACCTGCCCATGAAGCAGAACTTGGTGAGCGCACAGGCCACCGGATCCCCGGTGCGGCCGCCGGAATTCCAGATGGCCAGCAGCGTGGCGGAATTCTGGAAGACCTGCCTCGTCTCCTTGCCTTCGGACGACCTGGGGTCGAGCTCCTGGGTGTTGACGAAGCGGACCAGGGCAGGGCCTTCACAATCCTTCGCGATGTGGAGTGCGATCTGCTTGAGGCCCCAGGACTGTTTCTTCTGATTCTGGCTCTGGGCTGCCGCTCCGGAGGAGGCGGGCTTGCCGGTCTGATCATAGCTGTCCACGTCGCCGCCCGTCGGGGAAGCCGCCTCGGGGGAGGCGGCGTCCGGTGCGGACGCAGGCTGAGCGAGCTGGGTGGTGGGAACTTCGGTCCAGTCGGCTGTGTAGAGCGCCCTTCTCTGGGCGCTCTCAGGCGGGGGGCCTCAACATCCCGCGTCAAGACGCGAGTCGAGCATCCCCAGGAAGGAGAAGGCCAAGGCGGCCAGCAAGGCGGGCTTCAGCAGGCTGTGACGCATATGCGTTTCCCCCAAAGAGTTGACGTTACTATACCCCTATATCGACACAAAATAAAATAAAAACTGTAACCGATCAGGAATCCTTCGAGGTGATCCTGGCCTGGCAGGCATCCAGCTTGGCCTGGGCGGCCTGAAGACCCTTCTGGAGCTCCACGATCTGGACCTCCAGCTGGGCGACCTTGTCCTGAGTCTTGGCCTGGGTGGCCATGTCCTGCTTCGTCTTGATCTGGACCTGCAGGGTCTCGACAGCGGCCAGATTCCTGTCCAGGTCCTGGGTCAACTGGGCGATCCTGTCCAGCTTCGGATCCTTGAGAACGGACCTCATGGCGGTCACCACCATGGCCGGCTGGATCCTTCCGTCGCCGGCGAGGATCTCGACGCGGTCACGCCCCCCTGCGGGGTTCTTGGCGCTCATGGCCACCAGCACGGGCGCGTTCACCCGGTGGATGACGGGACACGCCTCCAGGGAGACCTTGGAGACCTCCATGGAATACCGGTTCACGAAGGAGTACTTGGTGAGCGCGCAGGCCACGGGATCCCCCGTGCGCCCGCCGGAATCCCAGACCGCCAGGAGGGTGGCCGAATTGGCAACGGCCCGTTTCGTCTCCTTGCCCTCCGTCGACCTCGGGTCAAGCTCCTGGGTGTTGACGAAACGAACCAGGGCAGGGCCTTCGCAATCCCTCGCGATATGGAGCGCGATCCGCTTGAGATCCCAGGGCTGCTTCTTCTGGGGCTGAGAAGGGGCCGCGGATGCGGATTTAGCTCCCTGGCCATAGTCGTCCAGGGGCGCTTCGGCGGCAGGAGCGGGATCCACAGCCGCGGCGGGTTGCTTCAGGGCATCGGCATCGACTTCGGTCCAGTCAGCTTTGTAAAGCACCCTTCTCTGGGCGCTCTCAGGCGGAGGCGTTACGCTTCCGCCGCCGCATCAGCCGGCATCCAGACGAAAGTCGCGGCCCCCCGGGAAGGACAGCACCAGTGCGGCCAGCAGGACGGGTTTCAGCAGGTTCTTAGGCATGCGCATCCTCCTAAGCAGAGTGTCACCACTATATCCCCGCATCAGCACGGAAAACGCAAAAAAACGCTTTCACCGGGAAGGGTCTTTCAGAAGGACGCGCCCGGAGGGAGTCCGCCGCGTCAGGCCCTCCGCATCGAAGGCATCCAGCACGGCGACGGCCATGTCGCGGTTCGTGCCGATGGCCTCCTTGAAGGGCTTCCACTCGACGGTCGGGGACTTCTTGAACAAGGCCAGCAATGCCAGGCGACACGCGTCGAAGGCGGAACGGTGCATGAAATGCCCGTCGAGGATGAGGACTGAACCGTCGCTGCAGAGGATCTTCTCCAGGACCTTCATGTCCGGCTCGAGGATGCCGAGTTCGCGCATCAGATTGCCGCGGGCCGGGGCCCGGGCCCCGGCGCCTTCGATCATGGCCAGGAGCCTGGCGCGCAGGGTGAGCATGCGTTCGCCGATGTCGGGCCGGAAGGAAGGCAAGGCAAGGCATCCATGGCGCAGGACGATGGCTCCGCTCTGCGTCAGGAGAACGGCGAGGCGGTCGAAACTTCGGGGCGAAACGCCGAGGGCGGCACAGACCTTGGGCGCGGGCATCCCCGCCGAGTAGGGATCGGAACGGTGATGGCGGGCAAGGACCTTGAGGAGACGCGCGCGGACCTCCTCGATGCGCGCAGGGACCGCGAACTCCCCTCCGCCTTCGAATGCGGAGAGCTCCACGAGGATCCCTTGGGACACGGCTTCCGCGAGCGCCCGGCGTGCGAAGGCCCCGGTGCGCTGGCTCAGCCGGGCGGTGTCCTGGGCCGAAAGGATGGCGTCGGGCCCGGCAAGAAGCTCAGCGGCAAGGACGTCCCCTCCCTGAACCGCGGCCTGGGCCGCGACGAGGCGGACCACAGGGTCGGCATCCCAGCGGAAGCGCTGGGCACGGGCCGAAAGGACGGTGCCCCCCCCCACCGTACTGGAAGGGGAAAGCGAACGCAGGATGAAGCGGTCGCCCGCAGCCGCGACCAGGGGCTCGGAGAGCTCGACATGCGCGAAGCCGGAGCCTCCGGGAGGAAGCGTCTCGGCACCCAGAAGCTTGACGGACGCCAGGACGGCGGCGGTGCCCATATGGAGCCTGACCTCGATGCGCCGCCGGAAGGCCTGGTCACGGCCGTCCGATGCGTTCTCCAGCATGACCACGAGTTCGGTGGCGGGGCGGTAGATGCCCGGGGAGGCGACCGTCATGCCCCTGGCGACCTGCTCGGGATCGACATTCCGCACGTTGATGGCGCAGCAGGAGCCGGTGAAGGCCTCCTCGGACTCCGTCTTGTAGACCTGCACGGCACGGACGGTGAGGTCGCGGGCGGCCGGAAGCAGCTCAAGCCTCTGGTCGTCCCCGGCGGTACCGGAGAGCGGAACCCCCGTCACGATCGTGCCGTGCCCCTTGGCCGAGAAGACCCGTTCGACGTTCATGCGGAAGGCCCGTCCTTCGGCCGCCCCGGGACGGGCCATGGACGTGACGAGGTCGACGAGTTTCCCGACCGTATCGCGGACGGCATCGATGCCTTCCCCGGTCCTGTTCGAGACGGGGATGACCGGGGCATCGGCGAATCCGGCACCCGTCAGGAAGGACCGGATCTCCTGTCGGGCCTGCTCCAGGCGTTCGGGGGAGACGAGATCGATCTTGGTGAGGGCCACCATGACCTGGGGCTTGCGGAGCAGGCCGACGATCTTCATGTGTTCCAGGGTCTGGGGCATGATGCCGTCGTCGGCCGCCACGACCAGCAGGAGGACATCGATGGAGGCGGCCCCCGCGACCATGTTGCGGATGAAATCCTGGTGGCCGGGGACGTCGACGACGCCGACCAGGCGGCGCTCGGGACGTGGCTCGTCCCGGTTGGGGCGCAGGATGCAGGGGGCGAAGGCGAGGTCGATGCTCATGCCTCGGGCCTTCTCCTCCGGAAGATGATCCGTGTCGCACCCGGTGAGCATCTTCACGAGGGAGGTCTTCCCGTGGTCGACGTGACCCGCGGTGCCCACGATGGCCCTGAGGACCTGAGCCTTGGGTTTCGCCTGGCCGTCCCTGGGGATCTGCATCGGATAATCCGCTAGGAAGCGTCCAGGATCCGGCGGACGGCCGTTTCCACCTGGGCCAGCTCGCCGTCCCTCAGGGTGCGCAGGTCGAGGACGACCTCCCGGTCGGCAAGGCGGGCGTAGACCGCGGGGATGCCCGTGCGCAGGCGTCGGGCAATCTCTCCGGAGGAGATGGTGCTGTGGCGGAGCCGTACCACCCGTGTGGCAAGGCCCTCGTCAGGGATCGAGCCGCTGCCCACGTAGGCCAGATCCTCGCCGACACCGGCGGAGAGGCCGGGGATGCCGCCCAGGGAGGCCGCCAGCGCCTGGCCTTCCCGGTCCAGATCCGCGACGGACCGGTCCAGCATGCGGTAGAAGGGGATGTTCCGGCGGTAGGTCCCGTTGACGAATTCGGCCAGCGTGGCCTCCAGCGCAGCCAGGGTGAGCTTGCAGACGCGGAACATGCGGGAGTAGGGATTCATCCGGATCCGCTCGATCACGGATTTCCGGCCGCAGAGGATGCCCGCCTGGGGGCCGCAGACCAGCTTGTCCCCGCTGAAACAGACGACGTCGGCACCTGCGGACAGGGACTCCCTGACGAGGGGCTCGTCCCCCACGCCCCACTCGCGGAGCGGGACAAGGGCCCCGCTTCCGAGATCGTCGACGACGGGAAGGCCATGCGTCTTCCCAAGGGCCACGAGCTCGGAGATCGTGGGCGTGGAGGCAAAGCCGCGGATGCGGTAGTTCGAGGTGTGGACGCGGATGAGGGCGCCGGTCCTGGCGCCGATCGCGGTCTGGTAATCGCCCAGGCTGGTGCGGTTGGTGGTCCCGACCTCGCGCAGGACGGCGCCGCTCTGGACCATGACGTCGGTCATCCGGAAGCTGCCGCCGATCTCGACAAGCTGCCCCCGGCTGATCACGACTTCCTTCCCTGCGGCCAGGTCGTTGAGGACGAGCATGGTGGCGGCGGCGTTGTTGTTGACGACCGTAGCGGCCTCGCATCCGGTGAGTTCCTGGAGGAGCTGTTCGACGCAGGCCTCCCTCAACGAGCGCTCGCCGCTCTCGGGATCGGCCTGGACCGGCGTGTACCCCGAAGCGGACTGGATGGCCTCCCGGGCCGCCTCGCACAACGGGGCGCGCCCCAGGCCGGTGTGCAGGAGGATGCCGGTGGCGTTGATCGCCCGGCGGGCCAGGGGCTCCATGACATGGCGGAGGCGGTCTGCCACCCGGGTGGCCAGGTCCTCCAGGACCAGCGGCTTCTGGATGCGGCCCTCACGCATGCCCAAGCGCGACAGGGCCAGCGCATGCCGGAGTTCGCACTTGACCATCCCTTCGCCGAACGTGGCGACGAGGCGCCTGCCTTCCACGGAATCCAGGAACTCCCCCACCGCCGGGAGCGACTGCAGCAGACCGGAACGCGCGTCGTCCATCGGTGTCAGGAAACCCAGGGGTGGCGGAAGCGTATGGGAATCGAACCCACCTCCCGTCCCGTATGGGCAAGGACGCGGGATTTGAAGTCCCGGAGGGCCACCAGGCACCTACACGCTTCCGAAGCGGTCATTTGCACCGCCAGATCATAGGAAGGGCACGACGGCAACGCCACTGGGAAAGCGGGGTTGAAAGATCCCTTGCTCTGCAGCCATTTTGACACGTATGTTTCCTTCGTGAACCAAGCCAAACCGACCCCGAAGAGCCCGACACAATCCGTCAGGCTCACCGAGCATGTCAAGAATCCCGGATGCTCCTGCAAGATCAGCAAGGGCATCCTCCGCCAGGCGTTCCAGGGCCTTCCCGAATCGGAGGATCCCCGCGTGCTGGTGGGAGCCTCCCACGGCGACGATGCCGGCGTGATGGACCTGGGCGGGCCCGGAAACACCATCCTCACGATCGACGTATTCACCCCCGCCGTCGATGACCCCTACCTCTTCGGCCAGATCGCCGCAGCCAACTCCATCAGCGACATCTACGCGATGGGAGGCACCGCCCAGGCGGCGCTCTGCTTCATCGGCTTCCCCATCGACGTACTCCCGGTCGAGGCCATGCGGGAGATCCTGCGCGGCGGCATCGACAAGATGAAGGAGGCCGGGGTGCCCGTGATCGGAGGCCACAGCATCAACGACACCGAGCCCAAGTGCGGGTTCGCCGTCCTGGGCACCTGTCCCAAGGACCTGTTCGTCCGGAACGCCGGGGCCCTCCCCGGCGACGTGATCGTCCTCACCAAGCCGTTGGGCTCCGGCATCATCGCCCGTGGTCGCCAGATCGGGAAAGCCAGCGATGAGGCCATCGCGACCGTCGCACGCAGCATGGCCGAGCTCAACCGGATCGCCGGCGAAGGCATGATCCGGCACGGCGTGCATGCGGCCACGGACGTCACCGGATTCTCGCTGATGGGGCATATGGCCGAGATCGTCCGCAACAGCCAGGTCGAGGCCGAGATCGTCTTCGACGACCTCCCGCTGTTCCCGGACACCCGCGAACTGGCCTTCGCCGGGGCCCTGTCCGGTGCGGTCAAGCGCAACCGGGACAGCGTGGACGAAGGCATGCTGGCCCTCGGGGACCTGAACGTCGCCGAGCAGGGCATCCTGTTCAGCCCGGAGACCAGCGGCGGGATCCTGGCGTTCCTGCCCCCCGACCGGGCGGCCGGATTCGTCGGCGAGCTTCAGGAACGGGGGGTCGTTGCGACCCGCATCATCGGCCGGGTGACGCAATCCGCCGCCGCCGGGAAGATCCGAATCATCCGGGGGAAATAGGGGACGTCGTGCCCCTGAGAACCTGATTCCCATACAGATCCGGCACGGCCTTTTCAGGGCCAGTAGTACATGCGATAGGTCTTGCCGTCTGAGTCCTTCAGGACGCAGGAATGAAGCGGCTACTCGTGACCGGCCTTCCCCTTCTCCTGGGCAGGAGGCAGGAGCTTGGCCACCAGGTCGTGGATCTCCTTGACCGATTCCGGGGAGGCGTTGAAGCCGTGCCAGCGCACCACGCCCTCGGCATCCACCACCACCGTCATGGGCGTCCCATAGGTCCCGGCGAAACGCAGGATCTTGACGCTCTCCTCATCCTTGTCCCGCATGACGGGGAAGGTGTAGCCGGCCTGCTTCAGGGCGCCCTTGATCTTGTCCTCGTCCGCCATGACCGGGTACTGGGCCTTTTCGAAAGCCGTGGCGATGGCCAGGACGCGGAGGCGTGTGTCGTCCCTGTACTCCTCGTGCATCTTCTGGGCCGCAGGCAGGGAGACCCGCCAGCATCCGGGGCAGCCGTATTGGAAGAGATCGATGACCAGGACCTTGCCCTTCAGGTCCTTGGGGTCCCAGGCCTCGCCCTGCAGGGGATGTGCCAGGGCCAGGTCGGGAAGGGGTTTGCCCAGGATGGGACTCTGAAGGGCCTCGGCCTTCGCCGGCTTGTCGAGCTCTGCAGGGCGCTCGCCCAGGGTCACGGCCAGGGTCTCCTCCTTCCCCTCCCGGCGGATGAGGAGCGTGAGGACCTCCCCGGCAGCGGTCTGGCGGATCCTCGTCGTGAAAGCCTCCGCGCCCAGGATGGGCTTGCCGTCCATGTCCAGGAGGAGGTCGCCCTTTTTAAGTCCAGCGGCCGCGGCGGGCCCCCCGGCGGTAGCCTCCTGGACCTCGAGCACCCCGGCGGCATCCCCCTCCTCCACCGGCTTGACCTTGACGCCCAGGAAGCCGCCGGCGCCGAAGGCCGCCAAGGGCAGGGCCGCGGAGAGAAGAAGCGTGGCAAGGAACTTCCGGCTCATGGGATTCTCCTGAGGTTCACGCTAGTTTCCACGCCCGCCCCACGGATGCAAGAAGAACCCATGACGTGATGAAGCCGGCATCCCCCCGCGAGGAGGGATGCCGGGCGGGCCTGTGAATCCCTTATTTCAGTAACGGAGTCAGTCGCGCTCCTTGGGGCAGAGCGATGACATCCCCCTTCTCCAGCCCATACCCCTTGCCGGGGAAGAGGAACCAGCGAATGGGAGGCTTGAAGCGGACAATGGTCGGCAGGGACCAGGCCGAGCTGACGCCATGGACGTCCGTGGCCCTGACCCTCACCAGGAAGGTCCCGGTTCTGGGAAAGGTGTGCCCGGCCGAGCGGACCATGCCCGAGGCGCCGAAGTTCGTGAGCGAGGAGGCGCCGTCCCCGAAGTCGAAGGTCAATCTCACGTTGTCCCCATCCGGATCGGTGCCGGTCGCCCGGAAGTACAGCGTGTTCTGGGGAAACGCCGGAGGAAAAGCCGGCTGGAAGATCATCGGGGCGGCCGGGGTGAGCGGGGCCTGGCTGGTGATCGTGACCGCCCTGGCCAGCCAGGGCGACGCGGCGCCGTGCTGGTCCACAGTCCTCACCCGGACGTTGTAGGTACCGGGCGCGGTCCAGATGTGACCCACGATGACGTTGGTGGAGCCGTCCCAGAAGAAGGGCCGTCGGGCCGGAGTCCTCATCGTGCTGCCGTCCCCGAAGTCGAACTCGAAGTCCGTCTGGTCCCCGTCGGCGTCCGCACGCCCGTAACCTAGGATGGCGTAGTTGACGTTGGTGTACTGGGGGGCCAGCAGCAGGCGAGTCGGGACGGGAGGGGCGTTGTTGGCCGTGATGGTCAGCTCGACCATGGTAGGCACCTCCGTACCGATATCCCCGTTTCGGGAGTGCCATACGGACGCGTTGAACCAAAGCGGAAGGGCGACCAAGCTGGTGGGAACTCTCGCGAGAGCGGTTACGCGATACCGTCCCGTCCAATTCCAGGTATGGGAAGCGGTGACCACCATCCTAGCTCCAGTCGGGGCGGGAACCGTGACAACACTCTCCCCATCGCCCCAGTCGAAGATGACCTGGAAAGGATCACGATGCGGACAGTCCACCACCACCGAATAAGTGTAGGCATGCCCGACGTGCCCAGAAGCAGGGCCCGTGGGACCCTGGAAAGTGAGATCCCGGACCTCTACGAACAGTTCGTTTGACCAGGGACTCAAGGCTCCGCTCCGGATGTTCACTGCACGCGCCCGGGCGGTGAAGGTCCCGGCGTTCTGCCAGGACTTGTAAAACTGTTCGGTAATCCCGGTCGGACCCTGGAACCTGTCCCACGCTCGCTCCTGCACTCCGGGGTTGTCGCTGAACTCCCAAAGCAGCTCGAAGGTGTCCCCAGGCTGCGCATCGGGGTCCGCTTCGGGACTGGGCATTCCGGTGATGGGAATCCTTGTCAATCCCCTTGCGGCAACCGAATTCCCCAAGACTGTAGGCGCCCCCGGAGCGGCCTGGGCCGCACCCAGGAAGCCCCAGGCGCCCAGGGCGCCGGTCAGCGCCAGGATGTTTCGGATTGCAGGTCCATGTCTCATCTCTGATTCCTCCTAAAAACGCCCTGAAAAGTTCCACACGCCGGGAAGTGCCTCGAGGCCGGAAAGGACATGCATAAATCCGACGGAGAGCATAGACCTCCCAAAGGAGATGTCACCCCGGAAAGGCCGATGACTGCCGTCTCCGTCCACACGAAGGCGTATGGGAACAGGAATTCCGCTGAGAAAACCCGTTCACCACCCCGTGAACGCTTTCCTGATGAATCCGGGTATCATGCCCCGATGCCCCGTTACCGCCTTGCGGCCGCCCTCCTTTTCCTCTGCCTCCTGTTGCCCGCCCAGGGAGCCCCGAAAGAGGAGGCCAAGCCCCGCCTGAAGCGCTACGAGAGCCTCCTGGCGACCGCCTCCGTCCCCTCCCGCATCGACGCCATCCGGGAGCTGAAGCAGGCGGACGACCCGAAGATCGCAGAGATCCTCTTGAACAAGGCCTTTGTCGACGACTTCCGCGTGGCCGAGGCCGCCGTCCGCTTCCTGGCCCGCACCGCGACGCCGGCGGTCATCGCATGGATCGAAGAGCAGGGCCAAAAGAAACCCGATGCCCGAATCCGCTTCTACACCCTGAGGCTGGAAAGCGCCCTGCAGGAGCCTGCCGAAGGGGAGACGCGCGAGCCGAGGCCCATGCCCCTGGCGGTTCTGGCCCCCTTTGTCCAGGACCCCCATTGGATCCTCCGCCTGGAAGCCGCCACGGCCCTGGGCAAGTGCGCGGATGAAGGTGCCGTCCCGCTGCTCAGGACCCTGATGGCCGACAAGACCGAGCCTGTCAGATGCGTGGCCATCCTGGGCCTGGCCGATCACGGTGCTTCCGCTGCCCTCCCGGAGATCCGCGCCGCCCTCCTCGACAAGGACTGGCGGGTACGTTCCGCCGCTCTGGAGGCCGTCGTCCGGATGAAGGATCTCGAGGCGGCGCCCATCCTCCGGAAGATCATGGAGAAGGAGACCGAGATCCGCATGATCGACGACCTCGGACAGGCCCTCGACGACCTCGGACAGGCCCGCGAGGAGGCACGGGAGGAGGCCGCCCGCGAGAATGCCCCGAAGAACGGGGAGAACTCGATCCCCGGATCGGGGATGGAAGAGGTCTTCACCCGGAGCGCCACGAATTTCGCCGGCATCGACTACGGCAGGAAGCTCAAGGAGCTCAAGTCCCTGCAGGGGCGCATCGTCTTCATCCTCGACTGTTCCCAGAGCATGGCCGAGCAAATCGTCGTTCCACCGCCGGCGGCCCAACCCCCGCAGGGTCCGGGCGAGGGCAGGAAGGAGTACCGGGTCGAATCCTCCGGAGAGACGCCCCGCAGGGAGAGGCCCGACGACGAGCAGGCCATGGGCTACGACCGGAACGCCCCGGGCAGGAAAACGAACGGGCAGTTCCCCCCGACCAAGCTGGGCCTCTGCCAGAAGGAGCTCTGCAAGGCCCTGCGCCAGCTCAAGCCGGAGATCTCCTTCAACATCATCTGCTACCAGAGCGCGGGGAAGCAGAAGGCCTGGAAACAGGTCCTCACCCAGGCCTCTCCGGGCGCGGTCGAGGAGGCGGTCGCCTTCGTGAAGCGCCAGGCTCCGGCCGGCGAGACCGCCACCTACGACGCCGTGGTGACCGCCCTGGGCTTCCAGGAGCAGGACCTCTTCCGGGAAGGCGCCGTCTGGGACTGGAAGGCCTGGCCGGACACCGTCATGCTCCTGTCGGACGGCCAGCCCACGGAAGGCCTGATCACCCAGGACCAGGAGGTCGTGCTCTCCATCCGGCGCCTCTACCGCGTCTGCCGGACCCGCATCCATACCATCGGCGTGGGTCGGGAGCGGCTCGCCGTGCTGGAGGACCTGGCCAGGGCCACAGGCGGACGATTCGTCCAGATCGCCGATATCGAGTGAAGCTCCGCCTCCTGGCTGCCCTTCTGCTGCTCCTCGCCGCAACGGCATGCGGGGACGACGAAAAGGGCCCGCCCGGTAGCGCTTCAACCGGCTGCACTGCCTGTGAAGGGAAGGCCTGGCTCCCCTGTGCCCATCCCTGGGAAAGCCTGAAGGGCACGGGCGACCCCGGACCGAACGAGCTCGACGTCGGCCCCCTCAGCGTGGGAAGCTTCCTCTGCAGCGACTGCATGAACCTGCCCTGTTGCCAGGGCCTTGCCTGGAAGCCCTGTCCGAAATGCGCCACCGAGGCCATCCAGGAACGCCGGAAGGCCCAGCTCCAGGCCCACCAGGAGGTGCTGGACAGGAAAAGGAGGGATGTCGACGGCAGGGTCGCCTGTGCTCCCCTCCACCTCCGCACCGACCACTTCGAGCTGGTCTGGGACCTGAAGGGCGAGCGGGTCTCCGTCTGGGTGGACGCCAAGGACAGGACCTACCGGGACGGCTTCCACGACGCCGAGATCCCCCGTCTCAAGCTCAACAAGCGCCTGGTGAAGGTCTCCCCCCACCTCCGCGCCCACCTGTATGCTCGACGCCTGGAGGAATGCTGGGAGCAGTTCTCCAAAAGCTTCGACCCGGACGGGCAGAACCCCATCTGGCCTCCCCTCTCCTCGGACCGTTACGAGGAGTATGTCCCCAACCGGGGGGAGAAGTCCCGCCTCGGTGACTCCAAGATCGACTGGACCCTTCTCAAGGGCGGCACCGAGATCCGGGAGTGGATCTACCTGTTCGGATCCAAGATCCCGGGCACCGCCAGGGGCCTCGGCGGTCCCCAGAAGTGCATGGACCTGAAGTCCCTGAGGCCGGTCGGGGGCGCCTCCTACTTCAGCTTCCTCGGCGGCGAGGGCGCCTCCAAGAACTTCCAGTCGGACGAGGCCTTCCACCAGTTCCTCTACCACAACGTCTCCGAGATCCTCGTCCACGACTTCGCCATCTCGGGGGACGAGTACCAGCGGGCCTACTCGGGCGCGAAGCGGCAGGCGAACCGGACCCCGGCCCTGGACTTCCCGGACTGGATGCACGAGGCCTGGGCCCGGGTCCAGGAGATGGACCGCTTCGGCAATGCGGCAGTGTCCTGCTACGCGGAGGTTGTCAACACCGACTTCAGATCCGGAAAGCGCGCCCAGTACGTCGATCAGCTCCAGAAGCTCCTGGCGGCGAACAAGCTGGTCCCCCTCTCCGAGATCTCCCGCCTCCACCGCGACAAGTTCACCGCGAAGATCCACACGGAGATCTGGTACATGATGGACTACCTGAGGCGACGGGACCCGGCCAAGTTCCCCGTCCTGATCACGCGGACCAAGTGCCTGGCCTGCCAGCTCAACGACGAGAAGGAGGGCTTCAGCTGGGCCTTAGAGGAAGTCTACGGCCTCACCCCCCTGGGCTTCGAGGAGGCCTGGCGGGCCGACCTCGCGAAGGCTAAAGGCGAGTAAAGAAGCGCACCGTCGCATCCCCGTAGTCCCGGCGGTCGGTCTCCAGGGACGCCAGGGCAGGCGGAAGCGGCGGATCCCCCCTCCGGTGCTCCAGCACCAGGGTCCCCCCTGGCGCCCAGACGGGCGATGCCGCCAGGGCTTCCAGGTCGGCGAAAACCTCGGGAGGCAGGATCTTGGGATCCTTGCTGAAGGGCGGATCGGCCAAGATCAGGTCGAAGACCTTGCCCTCGGGCCCCAGGGCGCTGAACGCCGCCTGGTTCTCGAGCTCCATCACCCGGGCCTCGATCCCGATCTTCTCCAGATTCCCGCGCAGGACCTTGGCATGGACGGGATCCCTCTCCACGAAGACGGCCACGCCTGCGCCGCGGGAGAGGGCTTCCACGCCGAGGCCGCCGGATCCGGCGTAGAGGTCCAGGACCCGGGCGCCCTCGATGCGGCCGAAGAGGATATTGAAGACGGCGTTCTTGATCCGGGCCGTCATGGGGCGGACCGAGAGGCCCTCGGGGCACTCCAGTCTCCTGCCGCCGAACTTCCCACCGACCACGTGGACGCTCATGGGGGGACCTGGAGGGTGGTCTGGACCGGAGCCTGGAGCAGGGCGCTGCCGCCGATCTGCTCCTCAACCTGGGTCAGATCCAGCCGGAGCGTACAGGTTCCAGCAGGGAACGCAGGCATTTCCACCTCGACCGGAATCAGCTTGGGATTCATTCCAACGAAGGTGGTAGCACCCGTCAGGACCCCTTCGGACTCCCGAAGGTTGGCTTGTTGGAGGACGGGACGCCCGATCCGGATCTCCCCGTACCGACGGGAACCTGCCAAGACGAGCGTGGCGCGTATTCTGAGCATGCCCCCCTCCCTCCGAACCTCATCCACCCTCAGCGTCGGCACCAGGGAAAGCTTGGCTCCCCAAACGCCAACCTTCCCGTTGCCGAAATAGATCCCTACCGGAACGGCCAGGGCAAGCGCCAGGGCCAGCCCCCAGGCCAGGATCATGCCCTTCCAGAATCGTTCGAACAACCGAAGCCGCAACTCCTCCGATTCCCCGGAATGCTCCCGCCACTGGCGGCGGATCCAGAGGGCATGCGCGATCGTCCCAGCCAGGAGCCCGAGGCAGGGCAGGGTCAGCCAGGGGGCCCAGGACGGCTGGGGAACAGTCTTCCACCAGCCCCGGGCCAGGAGCCAGGCGAGCAGGAGCAAGGGGACCCCCAAGACGATCGAATTCGGAACAACATCCTTGTCCAATCTGTCGATCTTCTTGGGCATGCGCATCCCGAGAACAACGAATCCAGCCACCATATAGGCGAGAAAGATCGCAACGAGGAGCGGCGCCAGCATCAGGGTCCCCACGTCATCCCCTCCCCCTCTTCGGCACGAATCCCCCCAGCATGCGCTTGCGCCTCAGGAGGGCATGATAGCGTCCGGCAAAGCGGTGGGCCTCATCCCGCACGAACTGGCAGACCCTCAGCGCCCCCGAGCGGCGCGGCAGGAGGATCCCTTCCGGCCGGTCCGGGGTGAACAGCCGCTCCTCCCGCTTCGCCAAGGACACCAGGCAGACGCCGGATCCGCCGAGCGAGGATTCCAAAGCCCCCGCCGCCGCATTCCACTGCCCTTTCCCGCCATCCACGAGAAGCACCTGTGGCATCCAGTCGTCTTCTCCGCGGAAGCGCCGGGAGACCACCTCCCGGACCATGGCGAAGTCGTCCATGCCGGAAACGGTCTTGATGCGGTAGCGGCGGTAGCGGTCCTTGAAGGGGATGCCGTCCTCGAAGGCTACCACCGAACCCACCGCATCCTGGCCCTGGAGGATGGCGATGTCCATGCCCTCGATGCGGCGGACGGGATGCTTGAGGCCGAGCAGTTGGCGAAGCTCCTCCAGCCCGTCTGAGGGCGTCAACGGCCCCACGAGATCGTCCGGCCGGTCGGAGAAGCGCCCCCGCTTGTCCAGACTCTCGAGCGCCTTGATCTGATCGCGCAGGAAGGCGGCCTTCTCGAAATCCATCCTCCCACTGGACTCTGCCATGCGAGCCTTAAGTTCCGCCAAGAGGCCCTTCTTGTCCCCGGCCAGTACCCGCTTCACGCCCGACAGCTGCTCAGCGTAGTCTTCCTTCGAGACCTTCTCAGCGCAGGGCGCTGTGCAGCGGCGGATGTGGTGGAGGAGGCAGGGGCGGTAGTGGTAGCGGCGCTTGTGGTCGTCCTCCCTCAGGTCCAGGGAGCAGGTGCGGAACTGGAAGACGCCCTGGAGCACCTGGAGGGAACGGTGCAGGCCGGTGGCATCCATGAAGGGCCCGTAGTAGCGGAAGCCCTTCACCTGGGTCTCGCGGGTGACCTCGACGCGGGGAAAATCCTCACCTTCGGACACGACGATCCAGGGGAAGCTCTTGTCGTCCTTGAGCAGGATGTTGTAGCGGGGCTTGAGATCCTTGACGAGGCGGGATTCCAGCAGGAGGGCGTCCGTCTCGGAGGGTGCCTCCAGGGTTTCGAGGTCGGCGACCTGCTCCAACATGCGGGCGGTCTTGGACTCCTGGGCGCCTGCGAAGTAGCTCCGGACCCGGTCGCGAAGGCTCAAGGCCTTGCCGATGTAGAGGACGCGCCCCTTGGCATCCTTGAAGAGGTAGACGCCAGGGGTCGCGGGAAGGGCTGAGGCGGCGGCCTTCAGGTCGGGCACGGACCCAGGATAACAGAAGGAGTCTAGGGGGCGGACGGAGACGGCGGGGGGGGAGGGACGGGAACGGGAGCCCTTGCGGAGGCCTTCACGACGGAGATCAACGTAGGGATGCCCACCAGTATGAAGGGCGCGACAAGAAGGAAAACCAGCCCCGCTAGGGGCCACCAGAGCCGCCGGGAGAGGCTACCTATCGCTTCCCGACGCTCTTCCTCATCCATACCTTCCGGCAGCTTCCTGGCCATACCCTTGGCCCAGAAGGTGTTGGCCAGCAGCGCCAAGGCCAGGCCCAGCAGGATTCCCAACACGACAAACGTCAACACCTTCCCCCCGGCTTGACGGCTCTGCCATTCCTGGATCGACACGCCGATCAGCAGCGCGACAACGGAAAGAATGAAAAGGAAAAACAGGGACAGGGAGATCCAGTAGATCACCCCGTCCGGCCGGCGTTTCGGCGGCGGCAGAAAGAATCCCAGTGCAGCCAAGACGACGAGAAGCAACAAAGGAATCAAGAGGATCAGAAGAAGTTCAACCCATCCCACCCCGCCCATCCCCTACGCCCTCACGCAGTCCCGGCCGGCCCGCTTCGCCCGGTACAGCGCCTCGTCTGCCTTCTGCAGGAGCTTCCTCACCTCGTCATCCCGGGGCTCCAGGTGGGCCACGCCCAGGCTGATCGTTACGCCGAACGGGGAGCCTCCGGTCCTGAACCTTTCCTTCCCCACGAGTCTCCTCAGCTTCCCGGCCAGGGCCTTCGCCGGCGCCAGGGCCGTCTCGGGCAGGAAGATGCCGAACTCCTCCCCGCCCAGGCGGCCCAAGAGGTCCTCCCTTCGGAGACTCTTCAGGATCAGGAAGGCCGATCGCCTCAACACCTCGTCGCCGGCCTCATGCCCGCGGGTGTCGTTCACCCCCTTGAAGTGGTCGAAGTCGAAGAGGATCAGCGAAAGGTCCCGACGGTAGCGGAGGGACCGGCCGATCTCCTCGGAGAGGCGCTCCAGGAAGAAGGCCTTGTTGGCCGCCTGGGTCATGCCGTCGACCGTGGCCATGCGGTAGATCTCCTCGTGGTAGCGCCCTTCCACGTTGGCGCCCGAGGTGAACTTCAGGATGGTGTTGCCCACCAGAAGGAGGTCCCCGTCCTTGAGCTCGCTGGAGGAGACCCGGCTGGTATTCACGAAGGTCCCGTTATGGGAGCCGAGGTCCTGAACGGCGACGTCGCTGCCCTCCCTCAGGAAACGGAGGTGGCGCCGGGAGACGCCCTTCTCGTCGATGCGGATCCCCGCCTCCTCCTCCCGGCCGAGGAAGGTCTCCCCCTCGGGCAGGTCGAAGCGTTTCCCGAGACTGGCGCCGTGGAGCATGATGAGGCAGGCTCCCGCCCCCTCCCCTGGTTTGGGGAGAAGGAAATCGTCCAGGACGGCGGTGACCGTCTTGCCCTCGGAAGGATCAACCTGGGGGAAGTGGCTGGGGCGTGGGACGCTCATACGTACCGGAAGATGATAGCAGAAGGGATAGCGTGTTAGCGGATCTCCAGAATCGTCGATAAGGCCTGGCCGACGGAGGCCAGATCCCCCGGCCCCAAAGTCTCCAGCCTAGCCTTGAGGCGATGCTTCGCCACGGCCCGGATCTGATCGATCACGGCGACAGCCGGTTTTCCCTGACAGGTTACCGGGACGGTGACCGGAGGATGCGGGGCCGCCGACATGGAAAGGGGAATGACCACGACGGTCCTGCGCAGACTGTTCAGAGTGTCATGCGTGAGGACAACACAGGGCCGGGTCTTCTGGATCTCCGAACCTTGGGTCGGATCCAGCGAAACCCACCAGACGTCTCCACGAAGCGGATGGGCCTCCATCACTCCACCACACCGTCCTCGAACGACTGCCACGCGTCGACCTCGCCCGTGAGCGCCTTGTCGCGATTGGCCGCACGACAGGCTGCGGCGAGGGCGTCGTCATGCTCGGCCAAAGCCTTCTCCAGAAGGAGGGTGACGAGACGGGAGCGCTGACGGGAAGGCACCGCCACCTGGAACCTGCGCGCCACGGCATCGGGAATGGATAGTGTGATTCTCATCACTACATATTACGCAGTATGACTTATGCTGTCAACTCCTCACCGACAGGAAGCATTATGGGGCGGGCGATGGAGAGAGCGCCTTCCTTTCAGCTACATCGGCCTGCGTGGCCCTATTCCGGTCCCGCTCAAACCATGAGAACGGCAGCACACTCAGAAACAGGATCAGGCCCTGGATCGCCAGGAAAGGCCACCAAAGCCTGCGGGCAATCTTGCGCATCGACTCCTGGCGCTCCTCCTCCCCCAGTTCCGCAGGGATCCTGCGCGCCACCCCCTTGGCCCAGAAGGTGTTGGCGAGCAGCCCACACGCCAGGAAGAGGGGAACGGCCAGAAGAGCGCACCCCAAGGAGATCCATCCCTCCTTCCACGCCAGGATACCGGCGAGCATCAGGATGCTGATTCCCAGCGACACCATGGACAGGGCGATCCAGTAGAGCATCCCATCGGGGCGGCGCTTCGGCGGAGACAGCAGGAATCCGATCAGGGAGAGGGGCGCGGACAGGAATATGAGGACATGCCCCAACACCAGGCACAGCGCCCAGTCGGAGATCATGGCAGGTCCTGGACCTTGGACGTCGTGTCCATACGGCTCCAGAGAAGCATGGCCATCGGCAAGCCGTACAGGCACAGGATGCCCCCCAGAAGCACGCCCCACAGCCTGCGATGCAGCCGATGCAGGGCCTCCCTGCGGTCCTCCGCGTCCATTCCCTCCGGAAACTTCCGGGCCGCTCCCCGGACCCAGAAGGTGTTGGCCAGAACCCCACAGGCGGCAAGCACGGAGGCGGCAACAAGGGTCCCTCCCAGGCGGGGTTGGCCCGAACTCCAGGCCAGGCATCCACCCAGGATCAGGAACAGACATACCAGGTGAAGCAGGAACAGGCAGAGCCCGTAGAAAAGCCCGTCCGGCCGGTGCTTCGGAGGAGGAAGGAAGAAACCCAGGAACGAAAGAGCGAACAGAAGCAGAAAGGGAAGGCCGGCAAGACCGATGAACACAGGCGGAGTATAGCGGCTTCAGGTAGTGATCAGAGGAGAACGCAATGCTCAGCCCATGCCGATCATGGGACCTGGAAAATCAGTGATGAACCATATGACTTGCAAGGAGTGCAACAGGAGAAGAAGGATGGACAGGACAAGAAGCGGCGTCCAGAGCCGATGAGAGAGCCAACGCATCTCCCTCCGGAGACCCTCCTTAGCCAAGCCTGACGGAAGCCGGAGGGCTAGGCGGCGCATCCAGAAGGCGTGGGTCAGAAGTCCCAGGGCCAAGCCCGGAAAGGCGATGCGTAGCATGCCACCGTTCGATATGACATACCCAAACAAAGATCCTGGGCCATATGTCCACATACCCAACACTGTCAGCATCCAGACGAGGGCCAGCCAGTAGAGGGCACCGTCGGCACGCTTCCTGGGTCGGGAAAACAAGAGCCCCAGGGTGGGAGGTCCCAGAAGAGCCAGGAGGATCTCGAGGGGAATGGAACTGCATTCACTCGGGGACTGGTAACGGCTGAGCCAATCCGGGGAGTACAGATGCACGAACAGCATCAGACAGGGCAACGGGAGAAGCGACCCCCAAAGCCGTCGGGAAAGCTTGCGCATCGCCTCCCGCCTCTCCCCCTCGTCCGTCCCCGAGGGGATCCTGGCCGCCATCTCCTGGACCCATCCGGCATTGGCCAGGAGGACCAGGATCGGAGGAAGGCAGACGCCCGCCAGCTGAATGCCCTTGCCCAACTTCCAGGCTGTTTCAAAGACGAGCAACGTCGCCTGTAGGGAGAAAACCATCCAGTAGAGCACTCCGACCGGTCGAGATCGCGGCAGCGGAAGGAACACCATCAGAATGGGAAGGAACAGCAGGAAGACGAACGCGTACTGGATTTCGATGGAAACCCGATACCAGGGATCCGGTTCGAAGATCAGGGGCGTCATGAATACTGAGCCCTCCTCACCCACCGCCCAGGGAGAACCAGACTACCATGCACCACGGAAGGAGCTGGGCAAGCTGGACGCCTCCCAGAAGGACACCCCACAGTCTGCTGTGCAATCGACCCAAGGCGTCCTTGCTATCCTCCTTGTCCATCCCCTCCGGAAGGCTCCGGAATGCGCCCCGGACCCAGAAGGTGTTGGCCGAGACCCCTAAGGCAGCGACAAGGGCCGGGGCGATCAACACGCCTGCCATCCGGGGCCGGTTCCCGCTCCAGAGCAGGCATCCGTCCAGGATCATGAGCCCGCAGACGGCGTGGAACATCAACAGGCAGAGCCCGTAGAACAGCCCGTCCGGCCGGCGCTTCGGAGGAGGCAGGAAGAAACCGGCGAACGAGAGTACCAGCAGAAGCAGGACGGGCAGTCCGACGAGGCTGACGATCATCGGGAAATGCCCTGCCCTGCCCTATCGGGCCGACAGCAGACGGAACAGCTCCCGGGCGGCGACCACGAAGCCCGCCATCACCCCGATCAGCAGCAGGGCCTTCCAGCGGTCGCTCACTCCTTCTGCATCTCCTTCCACCAGGCCCGCCAGCGCCTCGCGTCGCTCCCGAAACTCTGCTTCGTGAGCCGCTCCAGGGCCGCCTGCTCCGGATAGATCTGGTCGAAGGTGGCCTTGGGGACCTCCTGGCCCTTCAAGCCCAGCATGGCGAAGGCCTCCTCGTCCGTGAAACCCCCGTCGCCCATGGTGCCCCCGGGGATGCTCATCGGCAGGGGCGCCCTGTGGGAGAGCGCGCCGGCGACCTCCTGGCACCTCAGCTCCAGGGCCGTGATCAGGAACGGAATGGCCGCGTCCTTGCCGTACTCCGCCAGGGCCTCCGACGCCCGGGCACGCTGCAGGGAGTCGCCCTGCACGGCCAGGGTGCAGAGGACCTCGAAGATCTCCGCCAGTTCCAGCTTGGCCAGGGCCCGGGAGGCGTCCCGGCGCATGTAGCCGTTGGTGCCGAAGATCGCGAAGGCCGTCAGGATCTGGGAGGACTTCGGATCCTTCAGCTCCCCCGTGACGCGGATCAGTCGGCAGCGGATCTCGTCATCCTTCTTCTGCACCAGGGTCTGGAGAAGGGGCACGACCGTCCCGGGGATCTTCATGGCCTGCAGGGCCTTCTGGACGGAGGCCTCCAGATCCCCCCCCTCCTTGCCGCAGAGGAGCCCGATCAGGGGCTCGACCCCTGCGACCTGCCGTGCGACGCCGAGCGCCTCGATCACGACGAGCTGGACGTCCCGGGACTTGAAGAGAAGGGCCTTGACCAGGGGGCCCGCGTCGAGATCTTCCGGGCTGGACAGGAGGTCCCGGCGGGCCGCATCGAGGGCGGCGGCATCCCGGGCCCTGCGCACGGCTTGGAGATGGTCTTCGGTCCAGGTCTTCCGGTAGGCGGCGGGGTCCAGCCAGCGCCCTTCATAAAGCCGGTCCCCCCTCAGGCGGTGGACGTCGTCGGGACTCAGCCAGACGTCCCCCTGATGGACATAGCCGCCGGCCTCCAGGGCCTCGACGTTGTCCGGCGCCAGCCAGAGGGCCTGCTGGTAGAGTTCCTTGGCCTCGCGGCGCAGGCCCTTGTCCCGGCACCAGTGGGCAAGGGCCAGGTGGGCCGGCGCATCCTTGGAGTCCAGGGCCTGGCGGCGCTTGACGTACTCCAGGCGGGCGGCCTGGGGGCCTTCCTCCGCCTCCGGCGTGTCCGCGTCGGCATGCGCGGCGCCCAGCCAGGCGCAACACGCCAGGATCAGGGCCGGAAGGATGCGGTCGATCTGGGCGACACGACCCGCATGACGCCCCCCCTCGAAGGGGGTCTCCAACCAGGCCCGGACGATGGCTTCCAGGCCCTCTACGGAGCTCAGGCGGGCACCCAGACACAGGACATTGGCATCGTTGTGACGGCGGCTCAGGCGGGCGGACTCCGCATCGGAGACCACGGCAGCCCGCACGCCGCGCACCTTGTTGGCCGCCATGGACATCCCGATCCCGCTGCCGCAGACCAGGATGCCCCGCTCGCTCCCGCCGGAGGCGACCCGGCGGGCCACGGCCTCCGCAAAAACCGGATAGTCCACGGAGTCCTTCGTGCGGGTACCCAGGTCCTCGACCTCGTGCCCCTCTGCACGCAGGGATGCGACAAGACGGTCCTTGGCCTCCACCCCTGCATGATCGGCTCCCACTGCCAGCTTCATGGGTTGCGCTCCTTCGGCCTCGGGGCCGCCAGAACCTCGTCCATCACCGCCTGGATCCCCCGCTCGATCTGCTCCGCACAGGAACGGTACTCCGTCTCGTCCCCCCCGATCGGATCGGCCATCTCCCCCCCGTCCGGCGCCAGGAGGCGGGCACGGGACGCGGCCTGCTCCGAGAGCCTCCGGATCCGCTCCAGGTGGACCCTCGACATCGCGAAGATCACCTCGGCCTGGTCCAGCAGGTCGCGGGTGAGGGGGGTCGGCACGTGGGCGGAGAGGTCCCCGCCGCGCTCCTGGATGATGCGGCAGGCGTGTTCGCTGGCCCCCCCGACGGGCAGGGCAGAGGTGCCTGCGGACTGGACGAAGAGTCCATGGCGTGGAAGGCCTGCAGGCTGGATGCCCAAGCGTCGGGCCGCAAGGATCTCGAAGAGGGCCTGGGCCATGGGGCTCCGGCAGGAGTTTCCCGTGCAGACGAAGAGGATGCGACGGGCCGCCGCCCGGGCGAGCATGTCCCGGCTCAGCAGCCCCTCGCGGAGGACAGCCCAGGAATCCCCCTCCACCGAGACGATGGTCGAGGCCTGGCGGATGGCCGCGGGCCCGCCGTCGAGAAGCAGAGCGATCCCCTCCCCCTGCGGGAAGGCCGCCGCGACCTCCTGGGCCGTGGAGGGCGGAGGCTTTCCGCGGGGGTTGGCGCTGGTGGCATAGACGGGCCCGCCGGCCGCCTTCAGCACAGCCTGGGCCACCGGATGGGCGGGATACCTCACCCCCAGGGTTCCACCGTCCTTGAGGGGCAGCACCAGGGTCATGGGCCCCGGCCAGAAGGCCTCCATCAGGCGCCGGGCGGCCGGGGAGACCTGGAGATCCTCCACCGGAAGGCCCTCGACATCCCCGATGTGCAGGGTGAAGCGCTCGGATTCGGGGCGCTCCTTGAGGGCCCTCAGGCGGGTCATGGCCTCCGGCAGGTCCCCGCGGGCCCCCACCCCGTAGACGGTCTCGGTCGGGAAAGCCAGAAGCCCCCCGGCGGCGAGCGCCTTCGCGGCCTCGGCGATCCGGTCCGGCTCGGGCTTGCGGGCGTCCACGGCGAGGACGCGCAGGGTCATGCGGGCGATGCCGGCGGCGTCATGGGCTCAATGACCACGGCCGTGCCATAGGCCAGCACCTCGGTCACCCCGGCCATGATCTCGTTGGCGTCGTAGTGCATGCCGATGACGGCGTTGGCACCCATCTGGCGGGCATGCTCCAGCATCAGGTCGAAGGCGTCCTGGCGGGCCCGCTCGCACATCTCGGCGTAGATCGTGATGTTGCCGCCGAAGATCGTCTGGATGCCGGCAAAGGCGTTGCCCACCACGGAGCGGGACCTCACCGTCAGGCCCCGGACCACCCCCAGGTAGCGCGTCACCCGGTAGCCGTCGAACTGGAAGCCTGTGGTCACGGGAAGATGGGCCGTCATGTGCGGAGCCCTCCGGCGAATTGCGCCCTGAGTCCGATGTCCCGTCTCATCTGGACCCCGGGAAAGCGGATCCGGTCGGCCGCCGCATAGGCCGCCGCTCGGGCTGCCGTCAGGTCGTCTCCAAGGCCGGTGACGGTGAGCACCCGGCCACCGGCGGCCACGAGCTTCCCGTCCCGGACTGCCGTCCCCGCATGGAACACCAGGGCCCCGTCGGCCTCCGCCTCCTCCAGGCCTTCCAGCACGGCGCCGGGCTGGGGACGGTCCGGATAGCCGGCCGAGGCCAGGACCACGGTGGCCGCGGTCTTCGCGGACCAGGACAGGCTGGCGCCTTCCAGGCCTCCGACGGCCGAACGCATCAGGGCGTCGGCGAAATCCCCCTCGAGGCGGGGCAGGAGGGCCTGGGTCTCGGGATCCCCGAGACGCACGTTGAACTCCAGGACCTTGGGTCCCCCCGGGGTCAGCATGAGCCCGGCGTAGAGGATGCCCCGGTAGGGGCGTCCTTCCACCTTCATGGCGTGGATGATGGGCACGAGGATCTCGCGCTCCACCTGCTCGAGCAGGCCCTCGGGAAGCCCCGCCACGGGGGAGACGGCCCCCATGCCTCCCGTATTGGGGCCCTGGTCCCCGTCCGACAGGCGCTTGTGGTCCCGGGCCTCCCCGAAGCGGTACAGGGTCTCGCCGTCGGTGAGGGCGAACACGGAGAGCTCCTCGCCCTGGAGGCGCTCCTCGATCAGGATGCGGCGCCCGGGAGGTCCGAGGACGCCCTGGACCAGCATGCGCTCCGCGGCGTCCAGTGCCTCGGAGGGGGTGTTGCAGACCACCACGCCCTTGCCGGCGCAGAGGCCGTCGGCCTTGACGACCAGGGGACCGGAGGAGGCGACGATATGGGCCCGGGCCTTGTCGAAGTCCCGGAAGGACCGGCCCTCCCCCGTGGGGATGGCGTGGGTCCTCAGCAGGGTCTTGCAGTAGACCTTGGAGCCCTCCAGCTCGGCGGCGGTGGCCGTGGGCCCCACGGCGGCCAGGCCCGCGGCGGTGAAGCGGTCGACCAGGCCGGCCAGCAGGGGAAGCTCGGGACCGATCACGGTCAGGTCGATCTTCTGGCCCTGGGCAAAGCCGATCAGGGCGTCGACGTCCGTGGAGGAAAGCGGGATGCAGGTGGCCAGCTTCGCGATGCCGGGATTCCCGGGGGCGGCGAAGAGCTCGACGGGCTCGACGTCGCGCGCCAGCCTCCAGGCGATGGCGTGCTCGCGTCCGCCTCCGCCGACGATGAGGATGCGTCTCGGGCGCTGCATAGAGGGATTTTAGCCCTGGACGGACTCGAACGCCACGGCCATCCCCATCCCCCCACTGATGCAGAGCGTCGCCAGGCCGCGCTTCGCTCCCCGGCGGCGCATCTCATGCAGGAGGGTGACCACGATGCGTGCACCAGTCGCGCCGATCGGATGACCCAAAGCGATGGAGCCGCCGTTGACATTCAAGCGGTCCATCGGCATCGGAAGCTCCTGGTGGCAGGCCAGGACCTGGGCGGCGAAGGCCTCGTTGACTTCAATCAAGTCGAACTGGTCCACGGTCCCGCCGATGCGCTCGAGGAGCTTCCGGATCGCAGGCACCGGCCCGATGCCCATGATGGAGGGATCCACCCCGGCCGTGGCGGCGGCGACGAGTCGGGCCAGGGGCTTGAGGCCCCGGCGCTTCGCCTCCTCCTCGGCCATGATGACCAGGGCCGCCCCCCCGTCCGTGATCCCGGAGGAGTTGCCTGCGCTGACAGAGCCGTCCTTCTCAAAAACGGCAGGCAGCTTGGCCAGGGACTCGAGCTTGGCCCCGTCGCGGGGATGCTCATCGGCGGAGATCAGGGCCGGCTTGCCGTCGACTTTACCCTCGAGAGGGATGATCTCATCCGTGAACCGCCCGGCCTTGCGGGCGGCCTCGCACTTGTGCTGACTCTGGAGAGCGAACTGGTCCTGAGGCTGGCGGCCGATGCCCTTCTGTCTGGCCAGCTTCTCGGCCGTCTGGCCCATGAGGAGGTTGCTCATGGGGCAGAGGAAGCCGTCCAAGTACATCCCGTCCATCACCTCGGCGTTGCCCAGACGGTAGCCGTCCCGGAAGCGCGGAAGCATGAAGGGGGTCCGGGACATGTTCTCCATGCCCCCAGCCAGGACGATTTTGGATTCGCCCAGGCGGATCCGCTCGCCGGCGCTCACGATGGCCTGGAGCCCTGAGGCGCAGGCCTTGTTGATCGTCCAGGCGGGCACCGAATCGGGGAGTCCGGCCTTGATGGAAGCCTGGCGGGCGGTGTTGGGGCCGTTGCCGGCTTGGCGGCCATGGCCAAAGAGGGCTTCGTCGACGTCCTTGGGATCGATGCCGGCGTCGGCGAGGGCGGCCTTCGCTGCGGCCGAGGCCAGGGCGGGTGCGGGGACATCCCGGAAGCCCCCCATGAACTTCCCGATGGGGGTGCGGCGGGCGGAGACGAGGACGGCCTCGGGCATCGCGGGAATTCTAGTCGATACGAACGGGATTCGAACCCTCTACCTCGACAATGCCAGGGGCGCGGCATCCGGCAATCTCACCCCAGCCCGTACTGCCGGATCTTCCGGTACAGGGTCCTCTCCCCGATGGCCAGCATCCTCGCCGCCTTCTTGCGGTTCCCGTCCAGGGCCTCCAGCGTCGCCTGGATCAGGTGCCTCTCCGCCTCCTCCACCGTCATCCCCGGCAGGATCTCGACCACGCTCCGACCGGGCAATTTCCCGGCCTTGTCCGGCTCCGCACCGGCCGCCGGCTGGCTCCGCCAACGGACGGAGGCCTCCGGAATTTCCAGAATCCTGGCCGCCTCCTGGCAGTCCCCATGGGCCATATCCAAGGTCCCCTGGACCAGCTGGCGCTGGGCTTCCTTCAGGGTCATCCCCGGCACCATCCCCCCGGGAAGCGGCGCCGCCCGCGAGGCCAGGTAGTCCGGAAGGTCGTCGACGTCCAGCACCTCGTCGCGGGTCACCGCCACCATGGACTCGATGGCGTTCTTGAGCTCCCGGATGTTTCCCGGCCAGTCGTGCCGGAAGAGGGCCTTGCGCGCGGCAGGCGAGATGGAGGAGATCTTCTTGCGGAATCCGTTCGCGAACTCCGGCAGGAAGCGCTCGATGAAGAGCGAAAGCTCCTCCTTCCTCTCGCGCAGCGGGGGCAGTCGGACCGAGACGACCTTCAGCCTGAACAGGAGATCCTCCCGGAACCTCCCCTGCGCCAGGAGGGCCTGGAGATCGCGGTTCGTGGCCGAGACCAGGCGGACATCGACCGGGACGGCCGTATTGGAGCCGACGCGGGTGATCTCCCTCTCCTCGATCACGCGCAGGAGCTTCACCTGGGTCTCCAGCGGCATGTCGCCCACCTCGTCCAGGAAGAGGGTCCCGCCCTGGGCATACTCGAAGCGTCCTTTCCGTTGCGCAACGGCTCCGGTGAAGGCCCCGCGTTCATGGCCGAACAGTTCGCTCTCCAGCACCGTGGCCGAGAGGGCCGCGCAGTTGAGGGCCACGAAGGGCTTGCCCTTGCGGGCGCTGTTGTTGTGGATGGCCCGGGCGATCAGCTCCTTGCCCGTGCCGCTCTCCCCCGTGATCAGGACCGTGGCCGTGGTCGGGGCGATCTGACGGACCGTCTCAAGGACCTGGCGCATGGCCGGGGAGCCCACCACGATTCCCTCGAGGCCGAAGCGCTCGTCCAACGCGCGGTGGAGGTCGCGGTTGTCGCGGACCAGGGCCTGGCGCCCCAGGGCCTTCTCCACGATGGCCCTGAGCTCGGCGGCGTTCACCGGCTTGACCAGGTAGGTCTCGGCCCCATCCTGCATGGCCTTGACCGCCGAGGGGATGTTCCCCTGCCCGCTGACGAAGACCACCTCGGTATCCGGGGAGGAGGCGCGCACCTGGCGCAGGATCTCGAGTCCGTCGAGGTCCCTCAGCCGGGCATCCGTCAGCACCAGGTCGAAGCGGGATGCCTTCAGCAGGTCCAGGCCGGCCTGGCCGCTCTTGGCCACGGTGCAGTCGTACCCCGAGCGCGTCAGGAGATCCGCCATCTCCTCGGCGTCCTTACCCTCGTCGTCCACCAGGAGGATGGTCGGCGTCTGCTCCACCAAAGACGGCGTCTCAGCCATTGTGGCAGTCCCTTTCAGGGGACACCCCGGCCGGAATCGTCATCGGGATGTTCCTAGACCCGGGTGAGGGAGGGGTGATCGAGGGCGGCGACCTTGAGATCCGGTCGGCTCAGGCGCTCGGCGGCTACGCGGAGGATGGCAGCGGCATCGATGCCCGCGTCGGCCATCTGCCACTCGCGGGGGGCATGCTCGACGAAACGGTCCGGGAGGCCCAGGCGGACGATCTTGCTCAAGGGGCCCCCGACCTCGTTGGCGGTCTCCAACACGGCCGAGCCGAACCCGCCGTTCAGGGCCCCGTCCTCCACCGTGACGACAAAGGGATGACGCCTCAGGGCCTGGCGCACCATCTCCACATCCAGGGGCTTCACGAAACGGGCGTTGACGACCTCGAGGTTGACGCCGTGCTCGCGGGCGATGCGGGCGGCCTTCACGGCCTCCTCCACCTGGGACCCGTAGGCCAGGACGGCCCCGTCGCTGCCCTCGATCAAACGTTCGGATTTTCCGAGCTCCACGGGCGCCTGACCCAGGTCCGAGAAGTCGGGCGCGGAAGCGCGCGGGTACCGGATGGCCGAGGGGCCCTTCACCTGGTCCAGGGCGAAGGCCAGCATGGCCTCGACCTCGCGCTCGTCCTTGGGGGCCATGAGGACGAAGTTCGGCATCACGCGGAGGTAGACGATGTCGTTGGCGCCGTGGTGGGTGGGACCGTCGTTGCCCACGACCCCGGCCCGGTCGACCCCGAAGACCACCTTGGCGTTCTGGAGGGAGATCTCGTGGAAGAGCTGGTCATAGGCACGCTGGAGGAAGCTCGAGAAGATGGCCGCCACGGGGCGGCGGCCGGCATGGGCCAGGCCGCAGGCCAGTCCGACGGCGTGCTGCTCGCAGATCCCGACGTCCACGAAGCGGTCCGGGTAGGCCTTCTGGAAGGCGTCCAACCCTGTGTTGTCCGGCATGGCGGCCGTGATGGCCACCACATCGGGCCTGGATCTGGCGACCGAGACCAGGGCCTTGCCGAAGACCTTGGCATAGGCCGGACGGTCCGGGGGCGGGCCCTTCGCCTCGATGGCACAGGCTCCCTTGTCCGGTTCCTTCGGCGGCACGGGCTTGACCGGGTTGGCGGCGTGCGCGAAGGAGATGTCCCCCACCTTGGCAGGATCCAGGCCCTGGCCCTTCTGCGTGAGCATGTGGAGGAGGACGGGCCCCTTGACGCCCTTGAGACGCTCCAGGACCTCGATCGTGGCAGGGATGTCATGGCCATCCACCGGGCCGTAGTAGCAGAAGCCCAGGTCCTCGAAGAGGCGCCCGCCCGGCCAGGCATGGCGCAGGATCTGGCGCAGGTGGTCGGCCGTCTCCTTCATGCGATGCCCCACGACGGGGACCTTGTCCAGCAGGCGCTCCGCATCGTCGCGCATCTCCTGGTAGCGCGGGGAGGTGCGGACCTTGTTGAGGTACTCGGACAGCGCCCCCACCGTCTTGGCGATGGACATCTTGTTGTCGTTGAGGATGACGAGGACATCCTCCTTGAGCTGGCCGGCGTGGTTGAGGGCCTCCAGGGCCATCCCCGAGCCCAGGGCAGCATCCCCGCAGATGGCGACGACCCGCCGCTTGCGGCCGGCCAGGCGGTCGGCCATGGCGATCCCGAGGGCCGTGGAGATGGAGGTCCCGGCATGGGCGGCGAAGAAGCGATCCGAGGGATCCTCGGAGGGCGATGCGAATCCGGAGAGGCCCTTGAGCTGGCGCAGGGTCGGGAAGCGGTCCCGGCGTCCGGTCAGGATCTTGTGGGGGTAGATCTGGTGGCTGACGTCCCAGATCAGGACGTCCTCGTAGGGGTCGAAGACCTTGTGGAGGGCGATGGTGAGCTCCACCACCCCGAGGTTGGAGCCCAGATGGCCCCCGTTCTTGTAGACGGTCTCCAGCATCCAGGCGCGGACTTCAGCTGCGAGGACGGGAAGGGCCTCGGGAGGCAGGGCCTTGAGGTCCTTGGGGGAATTCACGCGCTCCAGGTAGGTCACAGGGTCATTATGGCAGAGGCCGGGGGGAAGGCAAGCGCAGGGCTCGGTTCCGGCCCCAGGCCTGGGCGCTTCCTTCCGGCATGGAAGCACGCTAGACTAGGGCCATGTTCGGCTTCGGCAAAAAACCCCAGCCCGCCGCACCGGCCCCCAAGCCGGACGCTCCCGCTCCGGCCCGCCGCCCCGAGCCCCCTCCCCTGGAGGAGATCACCCCCGCCGACGCCAAGGCCCGCATGGAGGCCGGGAGCCTCCTCCTGGACGTCCGGGAACCCTTCGAGGTCCAGACCGCCGCCGTGAAGGGGGCCGTGAACATCCCCATGAACCAGATCCCCAACCGCCTCTCCGAGATCCCCCGGGACCGGGAGATCCTCTGCATGTGCCACCACGGCATGCGCTCCGCAGGCGTGGGCGGCTATCTCCTCGAACAGGGCTATGCCAACGTGGTCAACGTCGCGGGAGGGATCTCCGCATGGTCTTCCGAGGTCGATCCTTCCGTCCCCCAGTACTAGCCGCCGCCCTCCTGGCGCTGGCCGCGTGGCCACCCTGCTGGGGGGATGCGGCGCTGGACGCCCTCATCGCCCAGCTCGGGAGCCCCTCCTATCCGAAGCGCGAGGAGGCCGAGCGCCTGGTCGAAGAGGCCGCGGCCGAGCACTATGTGGAGATCCAGGAGGCCCGCGTCAAGGTCACGGACCTGGAAGTGCAGTCCCGTCTTGACCGCGTCCTGGCCTCCCCACGCATCCGCATGACCGCCGCCTGGAGCAGGGCCCTGAAGGACGGTGCGACGGGCCTGGTCCTCCGCGAGACCTGGATGCGCTCGGAGCACGAGGACCTCGTCACGGGCTACCAGCGACTGAACCTGTGCCGCGAAGGGGAGGGGCTGGAGGCCACCTTCGAGCAGATCAACGGCGACAGTGAGGAGGAGGGCTCCTCGGTCTTCCGCGTGAGCTATCTCCTGGACGCCCGCTTCAGGCTGCTCAGCCTGAAGGCCGAGTTCTCCATGTCCGGGGAGGAGGCCACCACCTACGTCGGCAGGATGGAGCCCGAGGGCTGGACGATCACGGTCACGCCCCCCGGCGCGCAGCAGGACCAGGAGAAAGGCAAGAAGGAGCCCCGCCTTCCCACTCGTCTGCCCTGGGGGTCCGAGGACTTCCCCCAGGAAGCCCTGCTCAACCTCCTGCCCCTCTGGGCCCGCGCGGGCGCCCCTGGGCAGGAGATCGCCCACAACGACATCGAGTACCCGACCCTGGTCCTCAAGCCCATGGTGGTCCGGGACGACGGGAAATCGCCCCGACGCTTGGCCTTCTACCTGGAGGGATCGGACAAGCCCTACATGACCCTGACCCTGGACAAGGAAGGGGCCGTCGACTCGATGCTCTTCAGCAACAACCTGAAGGCGGTCAAGGTCTCCGCGAAGGAAGGGCTCGCGCTGAAGGCGAAGTTCGGGAAGTCCGCGAAGCCCTGAGCCTGAGTTCCTGCTCTGCTCCGAACGCCCCCAGCGCCCGCTTCCGCTGACGCTTCCTGGCCCCCGCCGGATCCAGACCGATCACGGCGAAGGCCACCAGGGCCTCCACCCCGCCCAGGAAGTCCCCGGTGTCGATGAATTCGGGGACCACGCCCTTCTCCCCGATGTTGTGGTACCCGCCAAGCGGAAAGGCCAGGCAGATACAGGGGATTCCGGAGAGGCCAAGCACCGTGGCCTCGCAGGCCCCCCCGTCCATCAGACGGCGCTGGAAACGGAAGTCGGGCCTCCGAGCCTGCTGGGCTCGGGCCGCCTCCTCACAGGCTGCGGCCACCGCCGGGTCGAAGACCGTCATGCGGTCCCCGACGCGGATCACGGGCCCCTTGCCCTGCTCGGCCCCCGGCATGGCACGGCTGCACTCCAGGACCACGGCCGGACGTCTCCTCGGAAGGGTCCCCGAGCGGAGCGCGGCATGGGCCCCGTGGAAACCCACCTCTTCGGCCCGGGTGAAGACAGCCAGGACGTCCCCCGTCAGACGACGGCGGGAAAGGTGCTCCAGGCAGGCGACGATGGCGGCACAGCCGCCAACATTGTCCAGGGCCTTGGAGGTGATGCGACCCCCACCCAGACGGAACGGCACCAGGTCCGCATAGCCGAAGTCCCCGACCCGGGTTCCTTTCGGAACAGACAATCGGAAGCGCTTGTCGCCGGGCGTCCGGCCGTCCCCCTCCAGGGCTCTGGCCGTCCCGCGACGGCCTTCAGGACCATCGGACCAGAGGGCCAAGCGGAGCCCCTTCAGCGCGAAGGTGGGCATCTGACCGTTCCAGACCCCGATGGCCCCGTGCCCGTCGACGGACAGGATCTCGAAGCCGGGATGGTCCATGTGGGCCAGAAAGGTGACCGGCCTGGCCTTCCCTCGGCGGTAGCGGGCGACGAGGTTTCCGGCGGGATCCAGGCGCCAGGGGATACCAGCGCGGTCGAGGATGCGGATCAGTTCGGCGCGGACCCTGTGCTCGTGAAAGGGCGCCGTAGGCTGGCGGAGGATGCCTTCCAGGATGCGCAAGGCCTTCATGATCCCTCCCCAAAGGCCCCTAGGTGGGGGCCTCCCTGGAGCGTGCAGGACACCGTCAGGTCATCCAGCATGGGCGAATCCAGGATCGGGGTTCCCTCCGGAAGTGCGACATCCCTGCGAAAGACCACCCTCAAGCGGAAAGGTCCCGAAGCGGGCAGACCCGGGGTCCACTCCTGCCTGTCCCTGGACCAGTCGGGCCCCAGGGTGGAGCGGCTTCGGGTGGCGGCATCCAGGTACCCCGAGGCCTGGACGTCCAACAGTTCGACCTCCGCGTAGTCCGTGGGCAGTTCGACCGGACGGTTCCAGGTCCAGGCGATCTTCCCGATCCCGGCGCCCCGAGGCAGGAGGATGGGCGCGCTGACCCAGGAGGCCGCCTCACCGTCTCCGTGGATCCCCGGGGGATAATAAGACGACTCCGCGTAGTAGCGGCCCTCCTTGAAACGCTCGCGGGCCAGCCAGGCGGGGCTGGCCAGGGTGTCGGGGAGCGCCGCAGGGATGCCGTCCGGCCCCGCTCCTCCGAAATCGTAGAGGGCGAATTCATCCAGGGTGGCATCGGCGCCGGAGCCGCACTCCCGGTCGACGACGTGCTCCCAAAACCGCCCGTGCCGGCCCAGGCAGAGCAGGTGTGGCACGGAGAGGCCTGCGATCCTCTCGTCCTCGGTGAGGTCCGAAGCCAGCTGAGGCCAGTTCCCTCGGTGCGCTACGCCGGGCGTATAGAGATCGACGGCTCCGATGTCCCCGGGAAGGCTTCCCGCGTCGAGGAGGATCTCCCCGCAGTCGTCTCCCGACTGGATGTTCCGCGGATCCCCCCCGGACAGGGCCCGTGCATCCCAGGAGAAGGTCACCAGCCTCCAGCGACGGGGGACCTGGGGCCTGCCAGGGGTCCTGAATTCGTGTTCCACCAGGACCAGGGAGACCCGAGCCGCGTCAAAATTCTGGTGCCCGATCTCGAAACAGCCTGCCACGTTCTGGCCGGCATTGTCCGAGGCATCCCCCACCCAGAAGAGCTGGTCCGTGGAGGCCGTGGAACTGATCCGGGCCGTGTAGTTCGTGCGGTGGACGTACTGGTGCTTGCGACGCGCCGTGTATGCATGGTTGGGCTTGACCCAGAAGGACAGCACGCCGTGGAAGCCGTCGGCATTCCCCCGATCGAAGTACGCCGGGGCGCGGTCCTTCTCCGAGTAGCATCCGTCGGGATAAAGGGTGTTGGGTGTCGTGCGGTGCAGGAGGCTGAATCTGAGTTCGGAAAGGTCAGGGGAGCTTCCGTTGCCCCGGGTGGCCTGGTAAGCGTCCGGCTGGTTCTGTTTGCCACTGGGATTTCCCGGATAGGCGTCCCCCGCGTCCAGGTCGAAGCCGTCGTCGAAGCCGGCGAGGAGCTTGAGGTCCGGCAACAGGGCCGGCACCCCGTAGTTCCAGGCCGGATCATCCGGGACCTCCACCGTGGCCAGCTGGAGGTTGCCGTCATACCCGGCCGGGGCGATGGAGAGACCCGTCGCCGTGGGATCCGGGTAGGCCTCGTCCTGGTTCGGGGTGGCGTCATAGCAGGGCTCCGGGTAGCTCTGGATCGCCGCCCCCTGGGAGGCGCCGTTCATCCATCCGGCAAGGTAACGCGAGTCCGGCTGGAGCCTGCGGGTATCCAACCGGTGCCCCCAGGTCATCCCCAGCCCGCGGCTTTGGGAGACGAAGGCCGGGTTCCCTCCGATGCTGAATCCCGGCAGGCGCGGCTCCCGCTCGTCCCCGAACACCTCCAGGTTCCCGAGGTCCTCGCAGACGAATTCCTGCTGGGTGCTCAACCGGAACGCCGGAAGCGGCCGGACACCTGCCTTGAGAACCCTCTGGGCCAAGAGCCGACCGTCCCTGCCCAGCACCCTTCCCACGGACTCTAGGGTGTGGGCCTGGGGCGTCAGGAGGCTGAACTCCGTGGAGTAGACTTGCAGGTCCGACTTGTCCACCTGACGCCACATCGACCGGTTCGGACCGAACTTGTTCAGGTCCGAATTCGGGTTGAAATTCGCCTTGAGAAGGTCCAGGGCCCCGCAGAACTCGTTCCACTGCTGCCAGGTCGCCAGGGGACTGGTGCAGGCCTGGATGCGTTCGGCCCGCGCATGGCAGGGATCATTGACCCTCCAGAGGTTGACGAGGGAGACGACATGCGCCATTGCGGCGGTATCCCTCGGTGGGTAAGAGTTGTTGGCATCGGGATTCGCCGGGCTGTTCTCGGTCTCCTCGAGATAGACGCCTTTCAGGCCGGCCAGGAGGGCAACGAGCACGGGCCTGCGGCTCCTCGCCCAGGCCAGGCTCACCGGGGCCCTGCCCACGATCCTCCCGTTGATCCGCTCGAAGTCAGGCGCCCGGCTGTCCGGCAGGTAGGGATTCAAGGGGCGGTCGAGCTTGTAGGCCCCCCAGCTGGAGTATTCCCGACTTACGAGAGTCGGATCCACGTTCGGTGCGATCACCCGCTGGTCCACCCAGGCCATCAAGGCCAGGTACGGCCCCAGGGCATCCAGCTTGCTCTGGCTTCCCCCCAGGGCCACCTCACGGATCTCCTCCAGGCTGGTCCACCCCTCCGGACGCCTCGGCCTCAGGTCGACCAGCGCCTCGCCGTCCGCCTGGTCCACCGGACTGCCATCGTTGGCCTGAATCACCCCGCCGGACACGTCCCGGTCGATGGCCTCCGCCAGGGTACCCAGGATCCGGCGCAGCACGGCATTGTAGCCCACGTTCGCGGGGACGGAGGGATCTCCGCCGTTGACATAGATCCCCCCGGAGGAAATCTTCACGGCATAGGCGTCCCCGGCAGAAACCGGATCCCCGGAGAGCGTCCCGCTGCAGCCGCGCAACCGTCCCTCGACCGGAAACAGAACAGGATTCCCGGCCGGAGTGCCCCCGACTCTGGCGCGCATCCAGAAGCTCGGACGCTGGGCCTGGGTGACAGGACAGGCGTCCCGGTCCAGGGTACTGGGGCCGAAGATCTCGGCTGTCGCTTCGGCGGCATCCAGCAGGCCGTTCGCATTCGCATCCTCTCCGGCATAGCGGTTGGAGACGGCCTCGGGATCCTGGCCAGCCGCCAGACGGGCCAGGGCATCCTCCAGACCGGAGCGGGCCAGCAGGAGAGCTTTCGTGCCGTTCAGACGCTGCTGGCTTGCCTTCCGTTCCAGCCGGGCCATCGTGACGAAGCCGGTCCCCAACACGGCCAGGACACCCAGGACGCCGACGACCAGGATGAGGGAAAGGCCGTGGCGGGATCTCATGGAAAGCTTCGGATTGTAGGACCTCCCATTCCCCTGCGCAATCAGGAAGGGGCTCCCTCCCGACCGTCGGGATTAAGGCTATACTCCCCCTCCTGTCATGCCCACGACGAAGACCCGTCTCGGCTACTCCGACCGCCACGCCAGGGCCGGCATCGACGCCTCCCTGCCGGAACTCGAGACTTGGCCCAACCAGTTCCCGGACTACGAGATCGAGATCCATGGGCTCGAGTTCACCTCCATCTGTCCCAAGACAGGCCTTCCGGACTTCGGCACCCTCACCATCCGCTACACCCCGGGCAGGCACTGCCTGGAGTTGAAGTCGCTGAAGCTCTACCTGTTGGCCTACCGCAACCTGGGGATTTTCTACGAGAACGTGGTGAACAGGATCCTCCGCGACGTGGTGGCGGCGGCGAAGCCGAAGCGCTGCGTGGTTCGCGGGGAGTTCTCCAACCGGGGCGGACTCAAGGCCGATGTGGAAGCGACATGGCCCCGGACCCGCTGAGGATCGCCGGCCGGGAGTTCACCTCCCGCCTTTTCCTGGGCACCGGGAAGTTCCCTTCCGTCGCCGCCATGCAGGCCGCCGTGGAGGCTTCCGGCACCCGGATCGTCACCGTCGCCCTGCGCCGCGTCGACCTGGATGCGCCCGAGGAACCCCTCCTCAAGGCCCTGGACGCGACGAAACTCCTCATCCTGCCCAACACCTCCGGGGCCAACGATGCCGAGGAGGCCGTGCGCCTGGCCAAGCTGGCCAGGGCCGCAGGACTCCCGAGCTGGATCAAGCTTGAGGTCACCCCCGATCCCCGCACCCTCCTGCCCGATCCGGTGGAGACCCTGAAGGCCGCCGAGATCCTGGTCAAGCTGGGCTTCACCGTCCTGCCCTACATCAACGCCGACCCCGTATTGGCAAAGCGCCTCCAGGACGTCGGCACCGCCACCGTGATGCCGCTGGCCGCGCCCATCGGCACGTCCAAGGGACTCCGCACCCGCGATGCCATCGCCATCATCATTGAACAAGCGACCGTCCCCGTCGTCGTCGACGCAGGCCTCGGCGCCCCCTCCCATGCCGCAGAGGCCCTGGAGATGGGGGCCGACGCCGTGCTGGTCAACACGGCCATCGCCGTGGCCCGGGATCCTGCAGCCATGGCCGCAGCCTTCCGCAAGGGCGTGGAGGCGGGCCGGGAAGCCTATCTCTCGGGCCTGGCCCCGGAGCGCAGCACAGCCGAGGCTTCCAGCCCCCGTCAGGGGACCCTGGGAGCCCGCGGGTGAGCCTGGAGGTCTTCGCACGGAATCTCGATGCCTCCACCCCGTTGACCCCCCTGGTGCGTCAGGCCCGGGACCTCACCGTCCGGCGTTTTGGGCTCACCATGCAGCTCTTCGCCCCGCTCTATCTGTCCAACGCCTGCATCAACACCTGCACCTACTGCGGCTTCTCCCGCCCCAATGCCATCGCTCGACGCACCCTGACCGAGGCCGAGCTGAGCCGGGAGATGGACCATGTCGCCCACGAAGGCTTCCGTCACCTCCTCCTGGTCTCGGGCGAGGACCCGCGGGAGAGCTCCCTGGACTACCTCGAGCGGGCCGTCCGCCTAGCCCATGGGCGTTTCGCCTCCGTCTCCATCGAGGTGGCGCCACTCGACGAGGCCGGATACCGCCGCATGCTGGCGGCCGGGGCCGAGGGCGTGGTGGTCTACCAGGAGGCCTATGACCGGAACGCCTATGCCGCCGTCCATACCGCCGGTCCCAAGAAGGACTACGACGCCCGCCTGAAGGCGCCTCAGACCGCGGCCCGAGCCGGGATGCGCCGCTTGGGCATCGGGGCCCTGCTGGGTTTGGCGCCCTGGAAACAGGAAGCGATGGCCCTGGCCGGACACGCGCTCCGTCTCCAGAAGACGGCCTGGCGTTCCACCCTCACCCTCAGCCTGCCCCGCCTGAGGCCGGCGGCCGGGGACTTCGTGCCTGCCCATCCCGTGTCCGATGAGGACCTGGTCCGTCTGATCGCGGCGCTCCGCCTCCTCCTGCCCGATGCGGGCATCGTCCTGTCCACCCGGGAGGCCCCGGAGCTCCGAGACCGCCTGGCCCTGGCCGGGGTCACGATGATGTCGGCGGGCTCTCGCACGGAGCCGGGCGGCTACGAGGAGCCTGAGAAGGCCGAAGGACAGTTCGAGCTGTCGGACGCCCGCTCCCCTGCCGAGGTCGCCGAACGCCTCAGGTCCCTGGGACTGGACCCGGTCTGGAAGGACTGGGACGCAGCGCTCTTGGCTACTTGATCACGCCCAGGAGCAGCAGGACGCCCAGGAGGACCAAGCCGAACCCGAGGATCCCATAGAAGATCCGGGCCCCCTTCCGGCCGAACATCCGGACCCAGAGCCAGGCCTTGCGGGAGGTCATGAACCAGTCCCAGTCGAAGAAGGCGCCGCACATCGCAAAGATGCCGGCGGCGATCAGGATCCAGGGGCCCCACGTCTGCTTCATTCGCGATAGAATACACGCATGGCCTCCTGTGTCACGGCAAATGGCAAGACGGTCGATATCCAGCCCGGCATCCCCCTGGACCACTTCCTCAAGGGGATGGGCCTGGAGCCCGGCTGGGTGGTGGTGGAGCTCAACGGCGAGCCGGTCGAGCGCCCCCGGATGACGGAAATCCGCCTCAACTGCGGCGACCGGCTGGAGATCGTCCGCGCGGTGGCGGGAGGGTAGAATGGGAAGCATGAAACCGCCCACCGTCCTCGGGAAACCCCTCCTGACGATGGACGACCTCGACCACCTGCGGATGACCTGGAGGGACCTCAGCCCCTTGGAACGCGCCCGTCGCTCCCTACGCATGCGTAAGCTGCTCAAGAATCCGGAGGCTGCGCATGATGCGAAGCATTGGCCGAAGCCTTAAGCACCACGGGGTCGACTACCTCCTGATCAGCGGCCAGGCCACCGTCCTGTACGGCGCTGCCGAATTCTCCGAAGACCTCGACCTATGGGTGAGGCCGACCCGGGAGAACCTGAAGCGCCTCCTGAGCGCCCTCGCCTCGCTCCGCGCGAGGTATCACAAGCTCACCCCTCCAGTGACCCTCCGCAATGCCCTCCGGGGTCACGGGTTCCACTTCCTCCTCCCGGGACGTCCTCCCCTCTACCTAGATGTCATGGGGTGCCCGCCCCGGGTGGGGTCCTTCTCATCCTGCCGGAGTCGTGCCGTGATCCTGTCCAGCCCCTGGGGCCCATGTCCGTGCTGTCGATCGAGGACCTCGCGGAAATCAAAAAGACAAGGCGACTGGGCGACTACGATGTGATCACGGCCCTGGCCCGCATCCGCCCGGAGGGACTGGATTGGATCCGCTCCCGGTTCCCGGAGACTCCCTTGCCGAACGCCACCCACCGGGACTTGGCCCTTCGTCTGGCGAAGCTCCAGAAGTCGGATGCGCGCTACTGGCACCCGATTTTGGTGGAGATCCGCAGGATGTGGCAAAACGACCGGCTCATGCCCGAGGGGGAACGGGTCGGATAAGGATGCCTCAGCCCTTCATCTTCGCGGCCTTCTCGACCGCCTCCTCGATGGTCCCCACCATGTAGAAGGCCTGCTCCGACAGGTGGTCGTACTTCCCGTCCACCACCGCCTGGAAGGAGCGGATCGTATCCGACAGCTTCACGTACTTCCCGGGGATGCCGGTGAACTGCTCGGCCACGTGGAAGGGCTGGGAGAGGAAGCGCTCGATGCGGCGCGCCCGCTGGACCACCAGCTTGTCGTCCTCCGACAGCTCGTCCATCCCGAGGATGGCGATGATGTCCTGAAGGTCCTTGTAGCGCTGGAGGATGCTCTGGACCGCGCGGGCGCACTTGTAGTGCTCCTGGCCCACGTATTGCGGATCGAGAATGCGCGACCTGGAGGAGAGCGGGTCCACCGCGGGGTAGATGCCCTTCTCCGAGATGCGGCGGGAAAGCTCCGTTGTGGCGTCCAGGTGGGTGAAGGCCGTGGACGGGGCCGGGTCGGTGTAGTCGTCGGCCGGCACGTAGATGGCCTGGATGGAGGTGATGGAACCCCGCTTGGTCGAGGTGATGCGCTCCTGGAGGGCGCCCATTTCGGTCGCCAGCGTGGGCTGGTACCCCACGGCCGAGGGCATGCGCCCGAGCAGCGCCGACACCTCGGAACCGGCCTGGGTGAAGCGGAAGATGTTGTCGATGAAGAGAAGGACATCCGTACCGGTCTTGTCGCGGAAGTATTCCGCCATCGTGAGCGCCGAGAGGCCGACACGGAGGCGGGCGCCAGGCGGCTCGTTCATCTGCCCGTAGCAGAGCACCGTCCGATCCAACACGGACGAATTGGGTCCCGTCTTGGCCTCTTTCATCTCAAGCCAAAGGTCGTTGCCTTCGCGGGTGCGCTCGCCCACGCCGGCGAACACGGAGAAGCCCCCGTGCTCCTTCGCGATGTTGTTGATCAGCTCCATGATGACCACGGTCTTGCCCACGCCGGCGCCGCCGAAGAGGCCGGTCTTCCCGCCCTTCACGTAGGGGGCCAGGAGATCGATGACCTTGATGCCGGTCTCGAAGATCTGGGTCTTGGGCTCCAGGTTCTCGAAGGCAGGCGGCGGACGGTGGATGGGCCAACGTTCGGTCGCCTCGACAGGGCCCATTTTGTCCACGGGCTCGCCGAGAAGGTTGAAGATGCGGCCCAGGGTCTTCTCGCCAACGGGGACGGAGATCGGCGCGCCGGTGTCCAGGATCTCGGCGCCTCGCATGAGTCCGTCCGTGGAGGACATGGCGATGGCCCTCACCTTGTTGCCCCCCAGGTGCTGCTGGCACTCGGTGGTCAGCTTGAAGGGTTTTCCGTCGATAGAGGTGTCGATGACGAGTGCGTTGTAGATCTCAGGAAGATGCCCCTCGGGGAATTCGGCGTCCAGCGTGGAGCCGATGACCCGGACGACCTTGCCTTTGACGGGAGCTGGCATCGCGTTCTCCTATTACCTGTGGAGGAGTGGGTTCGGGGCGGAATCCTAGACAAGCGGACGGTTTGGATCAAGCCTGACGGGCATTCCCGGGGTTGCCAAGCCAGACGGCGGCGGCCTTCAGGCGGCGGACCGTCTCTTCTTTGCCCAGGACGGCGAAGGTCTCGGTGAGCGGAGGCGTGGCCTTCTTCCCCGTGGCTGCCACCCGCAGGGTCATGAAGTAGTCCCCCGTCTTCCAGCCGCGGAGTCCCTGGGTGTCCCTCAGGAGGGTCTCCACGACCGCAGGGGAGAAGTCGGCCTGGGCCTGGAGGGCTCCCACGGCCTCCTCCAGCATGGCCGTGGTCTCGGGGGCGGAGTGCCTGGACAGTTCCAGGAGGAGGGGCCCGGGAACCGGGGCCTCGAAGAAGAAGGCGGTCAGCTCAGGCCATTCGGCGAGGCGCTTGAGGCGCTCCTGGATCAGGGGAAGGATCTCGGCGATCCTCCCGCCCTCGCCCCCGAACGGATGGAGACGCCGAGTCAGCTCCGCCGGGTCCAGGGCACGGATGTACTCGCCGTTGAGCCACTCGAGCTTCTTGAGGTCGAAGACGGGCCCCGTGGTGGTGATCCGGTCGAAGGCGAAGTGCTTCGCCATCTCCTCGAAGGGGAAGATCTCTCGGCCGTCGGGCTGGGAGAATCCCATGAGGGCCAGGAAGTTGACCATGGCCTCCGGAAGGTAGCCCTGGTCGCGGTACCAGTTCAGGGAGGTGGGCTGCTTCCGCTTGGAGATCTTGGAACGGTCGGGATTGCGCAGGAGGGGCAGATGGGCCATGGCCGGCGGGGTCCAGCCGAAGGCCTGGTAGAGCAGGAGGTGCTTGGGCACCGAGGGGATCCACTCCTCGGCCCTCATGACGTGGGTGATGCCCATGAGGTGGTCGTCCACGATGTTGGCGAGGTGGTAGGTGGGGTAGCCGTCCCCCTTGAGGAGGACCTGGTCGTCGCTCTGCTCGGCCTGGAAGCTGATGCGGCCCCTCACGAGGTCTTCGAACGCAAGCTCCCCGGAGGCGGGCACCCTCAGTCGGACCACGCAGGCCTCCCCCGCGGACTGGCGGCGGGCGGCCTCGGAGGGGGCCAGATCCCTGCATGCACCGTCGTACCGGGTGGGCAGCTTGGCGGCTGTCTGCTCGCGGCGAAGGCCATCCAATCGCTCGGAGCTGCAGAAACAGCGGTAGGCGGCACCGGAGGCGAGGAGGCGGTCGGCATGGTCCTTGTAGATGGGCAGGCGCTCGGACTGGCGGTATGGGCCGCAGGATCCGCCCACATCGGGCCCCTCGTCCCAGGTGAGGCCCAGCCAGCGCAGGGACTCGAAGATCATCTTCTCCGACTCCGGGGTGGAGCGGGTGCGGTCCGTATCCTCGATGCGCAGCAGGAACTGCCCCCCCTGCTGGCGTGCGAAGGCCCGGTTGAAGAGGGCCACGTAGGCGGTCCCGACATGGGGATCCCCGGTGGGGCTGGGCGCGATGCGGACGCGGACGCTCATCTGCTAGAATGCATTCTATGGCCCGGTGCACCCAGTGCCAAGCTGAAGTCCCGGATCCCGTGCGGGGTCGCCCCCTCCCCCGCCTGGAGACCTGCCCGAAGTGCGGAACCGACCTCCACGCCTGCCGCCAGTGCCGCTCCTGGGAACCCATCGGCCGTCGCTGCAGGAATCCCGAAGTCCCGGAACCTCCGATGGATCCGGAGCGGGCCAACTACTGCGATTACCTGGAGCTCTGCGGTCCCCTCCCTGTTCCGGGTGCTCCGAAGAAGAGTTTCAACGACCTTTTCGGGGGAGCCTAGGTGTCCCCGAGGACCCGGGATGCCTACGACCGGAGCGCCCCGGCTGCCGATGCCCCCGAGGCGGTCCTGGGCCTGCCCTCGGCAGGCTGCTGGGACTGGGAGGCGGTGTTCGGACGCCGGGCCGAGACCGTATTGGAAATCGGCTGCGGCAAGGGCATCTTCCTTTCCGAGGCCGCCAGGGCCAGGCCCGAGAGGGACTACGTCGGCGTGGAAATCCGCCCCAAGCGGGTGGCCAAGATCGCCGCACGCATCGCCCTGCTGCCGAACTGCCGCATCATCGAAGGGGACGCCAAGCCCATCCTCTCGGCCATCGCCTCCGGCAGCCTGTCCGCCGTCTGGATCAACTTTCCCGACCCCTGGCCGAAGCGGGCCCATGCCCACCGCCGTCTCTTCGCCACCCCCTGGCTCCTGGATGAGGTCTCGCGGGTGTTGGGGCCCGGCGGTGAACTGGTGATTGCCACGGATGTGGCCTGGTACGCGGCGGAGATCCTCATCGCCCTGATGGCCTCCCACCTGCTGGGAAATCCCTGGGGACCGGGAAAGCCGGCCCCCCGACCGGAGGGCTACCCCGTCTCGGTGCATGAGGAGAAGTTCCGCGCCTGGGGAAGGCCCGTTTATTTCCTGAGGCACTCCCGTCGTGGATAAGATCCTGAAGCTCGCGAAACGGCTTCGTCATCCGACCCGAGGCTGCCCCTGGGACCTGAAGCAGACGATGCGCTCGGCCCGGGGCTACACCTTGAGCGAGGCCCGGGAGGTACGCGACGCCATTCTGAAGAATGACATGCAGAACCTCTGCGAGGAGCTCGGCGACGTGCTCTGGAACGTCTCCTTCCTGATCACCCTCGCCGAGGAGCAGAGGCTGTTCACCGCCGAGGACGTGCGCCGGGGCATCCTCAAAAAGATGATCCACCGCCATCCCCACGTCTTCGGGAAGAGGCGGGCCAAGGACGCAGCGGATGCGCTGAGGATCTTTAACAGGATGAAGCGGCGCGGGACCAAGCGAAGGTAGCTGCGCCTACCAGTGCGGCTCGAGCTTGAGGGTCAGGGTGTCGCGCCCCCCCCTCAGGACGCCCAGGAAGACCCGCGCCGGCCTGCGCTCGACGACGCCGGCAAACGCCTTCTGGAAAGCCGCCAGGTTCTCAACCTCCTCCTCGTCCACCCGCTGGACGACATCCCCGGGGCGAAGGCCGGAGTCCGCCGCCCAGGTGGAGTTCCCCACCTCGATGCAGACGACCCCCTTCTGCTCTTTGGAAAGGCGCATGCCCATGCGGTCCTCCAAAACCAGCTCCCTCACCACGAAGCCGAAGGCCGGATAGGCCTGGCGGGGAGCCTGGGCCGAGGGCAGGGGCGGGGTGGCGGCCTTCAGCCTCATGTCCTGCCGCTTCCCGTCACGCCAGAATCCCAGGACCACCTCCTGGCCCGCAATGATCTGGCCGAAAAGGCCCTGCACCATCGCGACCATCTGGGGCCCTGGGGCCCGTTTCACCTCGGTGCCCTTGACCGTCAGGATCACGTCCCCGATCCTGAGGCCTGCGCGGGCCGCCGGGGAATCCTCGATCACCGTCGTCACTACGATGCCGCCGGAGTCGGCCGGCAATCCGAAGTCCTCCGCCAGGTCGCTGCTGTCGAGGGTCTGGAAGCTCAGGCCGAGCCAGCCCCGCTGGGAACGCTGGGCGGGACCGGTCGGGGAGGATGCGGGTTGGGGGGCCGTGGGCGGGTCGGAGATCGAGGCCAGGAAGTCCTTGGCCGACAGGACGAAGTTCTGCTGGGGATCGGCGAGATTGGACGTCGAGACCACGCCGATGGCCTTGCCGTCCAGGGAAAGGACGGGGCAGCCCGGATAGGTTGTGGCCGAGGTCTTCCAGCCGTTGACGCCTCCGCCCTCCAGGATCTGGTTGCACATCGCCACGTGGAAGACCTGGCGGCCGGGTTCGATCGTGGGGGAGATCAGGAGCACCTCGTCGGCCAGCTGGAGCTCCCCCTCCTGGAAGGCAAGGACGGGCATCTTGGCCAGCTTCTCCGGCTCCGTGATCCTCAGGAAGGCCACCTGGGGGATCTTTCCCCGGCCCAGGAACCTGGCCTTGACCTGGATCCTTCCCTCGGAGGGGGCCACCGTGAACTGGTCGTAGCGGCCCACGGGAACCTGCTCCGGAAACGGAAGCCCGCTGACCATGACGAGCCCCTTGGCATCCACCAGGACCCCTGCGATGCGCTGGTCCTGGGCCGGGCTGTTGGGATCGTCGCTGGCGTGGACGCGGTAACTGACCAGGACCACGGGATCCCTGTTCTCGGCAAAGATCCTGCGGATGGACTCCTGGCGCTCATCGGCCAGAACGGGCAGGAAAAACAGCAGCGCCAGCGGGATCCGGATCCTCCTCCAGCAGGTCCTCATGGCTTGGAAGCCTCCATCCTCAGGCTGACGAAGTGCATGTCCGTCTTGCGACGGGCCTGGAGGCGCAGGTGGGGCAGCTTCTCCTTTTCCATGCGGCTGTAGGCCCGGTCCAGATCGGACAGGGTCGCGACAGGATCCGCCCCGGCAGCCATGATCACGTCGCCCTTCAGGAGGCCGGCGGCGGCGGACGTCGAGCGCACCCCGGTCACCAGGAGGCCTCCGTCTTCCGGAAGGTTCATCTCCCGGCACATCCGCTCGGTGAGCGCCTTCACGGAAAGGCCCCAACGGGGATAGATCTTGTCCTCCCCGACGCTGGCTCCGAGCTCCCTCGTCTGCACCCTCAAGACCATCTCCTTGCCGGCCCGGCGCAACAGGAGGTCGACCTCCCGCCCCACGGGAAGGGCGGAGATGCTGCGGCGCAGCTCGAACAGCTCCTCGGCATAGCGCCCCGAGACGCTCCGGCCGTCGAGCTGGAGCAGGAGATCCCCCGTCCTGACCCCCGCCTCCGCCGCCGCGGACCCGGCGTCGACGGCCCGGATCAGGGCCCCCTTCAGATCGTCCCCGGAGGACTGCTCCAGATCCTGGGTGGCCTGGAAGTCCAGACCCAGCGTGGCGCGGCGCACCCGCCCCTGGGCCATGATCTGGTAGACCACCTCCCGGGCGATGTCCACCGGAACCGCAAAACCGATCCCGTCCGCGTTGTTCTGCTTGCGGGAATTGATCCCGATCACCCGGCCTTCCATGTCCACCAGGGGTCCGCCGGAGTTCCCGGGGTTGATGGAGGCGTCGGTCTGGATCCAGGTGTTGAAGTCCCCGGTCTCCTCCCCGGTCGGCAGGCGGGTGGACTCCCCCAGCATGCGTTCGGTGTTGCTGACCACCCCGAAGCTCACGCTGCGTGCCTGGTTCAGGGGGGCCCCCATCGCGAGGACCTGGTCCCCCACCCGGACGCTCTCCGAATGGCCCAAGGGGGCCCAGGAGGCCCCGGGAGCCTTGCGGGCAAGCTCCTCGGTGTCGAGCTGGAGGAGGGCCAGATCGGTCCAGGGGTCGGCCCCCACCAGGCGGGCGGAGACGAACTCCTTGTTGTAGAGCTGGCAACGGATCACGTCGGCCCGCCCGGCCACATGGAAGTTGGTCAGGACATGGCCTACCGGATCGATGATGGTGCCGCTGCCGGTGCCTCCCGTGCGCTGCTTGGCACCGCCGTCGTAGGCATCCCAGCGGGCGCTGACCATGACCAGGGCCGGATACACCCTCTCCAGGGAGCGGTGGATGGCCGCCTGGGTGGAATCGCTTCCCGCGGAAGGTGGCACGTCCCTGCCCTGACAGCCGGAGAGAAGCAGGGCTGCAGCCAGCAGGGCGTGGCGGCGCATCACTCGCCCGGGGCGGGCTCCGGGGCGGAGTCGAAGGCAGCGTCCTCAGCAAGGAAGGGCTTGAGCTTGGCCAGGGTCTGGGGCCCCACCTTCCCGTCAGGCTTCAAGCCGTTCGACTGCTGGAAGGACTCCAGGGCCTTGAGGGTCTTCGCGCCCATCTTCCCGTCGACGGCTCCGGGGTCGAAGCCGGCGCGATGCAGGGCGGCCTGGATGCGGGCCAGGTCGGCGGCATCGGACCCCTTCTTTCCGGGCTTGTTGGCCGGCTTGCGTGTCTCGGCCTTGTGGACCTCGGGCTTGGCCGGCTTGAGGACGGGCCTGAGGTCATGGATCTCCTGTGCCAGCTGGGCCAGGCGCTGGCGGTCCAGGGCGCTCTCGTCGCGGGCCTCGTCCAGGGCGCGTTCCAGCCCCTGACAGGAGGCCTCCAGGCGGTGGACGGCTTCCTCCATCTGCTCCTGACGGTCGCGCTCGGCCGCGGCCTTGCGCTGACGCTCGATGCGCTCCGAGCCGTCGAACATGCACCCGCTGAGCAGGGCCGCCGACAGGACGGCCACGGAGAACGCAGAGATCCGCAGGACATTCCGCATCACTTCTTCCCCCTGAGAGTTAGTGGGGATTGTAGCGATCACGGAAGGAAAGTAAACGCTAGGTCTTCGGGGCGTTCTTGCCGAGGATCTTGTACATCCCGGTCTTGCAGACGCTGCAGGATCCCTTGACGGCATTGCGGCCGTTCTTCATCTCGACGACGGCTGTATCGACCATCGCCCGCTTCGCCTTGCACTTCACGCAGTAGCCCTCGTGCTGGTCGGCCATGTCTTTCTCCTTGGAAAGGGTCCTCCCCCGCTATCGGCCGCACCGGCCCCGGAGTTGAGCCCTTTCTACTCGTGACGCAGGGCGGCGATGGGATCGAGGCGGGAGGCCCGTCGGGCCGGGATCACCCCGAAGACGAGGCCCACCCCCACCGAAAAGGAGAAGGCGGAGACCACCGCCCAGGGCGCCACGGACAGGGGCATGCCCGGGAAGATCAGGTGGAGCCCCACGGCCCCGCCCACCCCGAGCAGGACCCCGGCCGCCCCGCCGAGAGAACCCAGCGCAGCGGACTCGAGCAGGAACTGGAGCAGGACCTGGCTGCGGCGGGCGCCGAGGGCCATGCGGATCCCGATCTCCCGGGTCCTCTCCCCCACCGACGCGAGCATGATGTTCATGACCCCGAAGCCCGCCACGAGCAGCGAGATGGCGGCGATGGCCCCCAGGGCCCAGGTCAGGGAGTCCAGGATGGCCCCGAAGGTGGAGAGCATGTCGTCCTGGTTCAGGAGGGTGAAGTCCTCGGCGCCGTTGTGGCGCCGCTTCAGGCAGGCGCGGATCTGCGCGGTCGCCTCCTCGATGCGCTCGGGCGTCGCCGCCGAGGCGACCACCTCGAAAAGGCCCTCCTGGTTGAAGACCGACTGGGCGCTCCTCACCGGGATCAGCACCAGGTCGTCGAAGTCGAAGCCCAGGCTGTAGCCCTTGGCCTCCATCACGCCGACAACGCGGTGCACCACCCCGGCGACCTCCAGGCGCTGGCCCAGGGGATTCTGCCCGGCGAACAGTTCGCGCTGGACCTTCCTCCCGATCACCGCCACGCGCCGCCCCCACTCCTCCCTGCGGCGCGGCAGGAAGACCCCGGTCTGGGCACGGACGTTGCGCACCTCCTGGAACTCCCAGGTCACGCCGAGGACGGTGACGTCGCGGCTGCGCCCCCGGGCACGTACCGTGCCGTTGCCCACCACCACCGGGCTGACCGCCTTCACGGCCGGACAGCGCCGGGAGAGCTCCAAGGCGTCGTCCAGCGTGAGCAGGTGCTCGGAACCCGCCACGATGGGAAGGGATCCGCCCGTGGTCTCCGAGTGGCCGGGAACCACGATGAGGACGTTGGTCCCCAGTTCGGCGAACTTCATTTCCACGAAGCGCTTCGCGCCGTCGCCGAGGGAGACGAGGAGGATCACGGAGGCCACGCCGAGGACCACCCCGGCCATGGTCAGGAGGGAGCGGAAGCGGCTGGCCCGGATCTCCTCCCATGCCGACGACGCGGCGTCGGAAAGACCGGCCCTCAAGCCTGATCGCTCACGATGCGCCCGTCGAGGATCTCCACCCGGCGGCGGGCCCTTGCGGCGACCTTGGCATCGTGGGTGATCACGATCAACGTGACGCCATCCTTGGCGTTCAAGGCCTCGAACAGGGCCAGGATCTCGTCCCCCACCCGGCTGTCCAGGTTTCCCGTGGGCTCGTCGGCCAGGAGGAGGGACGGCGCGTTCACCAGGGCCCGGGCCACGGCCACGCGCTGGCGCTGCCCGCCCGAAAGCTCGGCCGGCCGGTGGCCCATGCGGTCGGACAGGCCCACCCGGGCCAGGGTCTCCTCGGCGCGGCGCCTGCGCTCCCGGGGAGCGACCCCGGCGTAGACCAGGGGAAGCGCGACGTTGGCCAGGGCCGTGAAGCGGGGCAGGAGGTTGAAGGTCTGGAAGACGAAGCCGATCTTCCGGCTGCGGATGCCGGCGAGCTCGTCGTCCGAGAGGCCGGAGACGTCCTCCCCGTCGAGACGGTAGGTCCCGGCCGTGGCCGTATCGAGGCATCCGAGCAGGTTCATGAGGGTGGACTTGCCGGAGCCGGAGGGCCCCATGATGGCCGCGTACTCGCCGGGCTGGACTTGGAGGTCCACCCCCCGGAGGGCCTCCACCTTCTCCCCGCCGAGGGCATAGGTCTTGGACAGGCTCCTCGCGTCGATCACGGGCGTCATGGCAGGGCCTCCGGCGTCACGCGGGCACCCTCCTCCAGGCCGGCCTGGCCGCCCGACACGAGCACGAGCTCCCCCTCCTCGAGCCCCTTGGATACCGCTGTGGTCTCCCAGTTGCCCAGGCCCGGCTCCAGTTCCTGCTCCCTCAGGCGCCCGTCCCGCACGACGAAGACCGTGCGGCGCCCGCCCCGCTCCATGACGGCGGGACTGGGGACGAAGAGGGCCCCTTCCACCGAGCCCACCACCACCTCCACCCCTACGGACATGCCCGGCCTCACCCGGGCGCGCTCGGCGGTCCAGGCGATCCTCACCTTCACGGTGCGGTTCTTCTCCTGCTCGGTGGAGACGGCCGGGGAGACGGAGGCGAGCACCCCTTCAAAGCGTTCGCCCGGAATGGCGTCCACGGTGAGATGGACCCCCTGACCGGTCTTGAGGCGGGCGCTGTCGATCTCGTCCACCTCGGCCTCCACCTCGTAGGCCGCGTCATCGAGGAACTCGCACACCGGGGTCCCGGGGAGAACCCACTGACCGCTCTCCACGAAAGTCTCGGAGACCAGGCCGTCGAAGGGGGCGCTGATGCGCGTCTTCTCGAGCTGGGCCCTGGCCAGGTCGGCTCCTGCACGATCCTGGGCGAGCCGGGTCTCGATCAGGGCCAGCTCCTCGCGGGAGATGACCTTCCTCTGCAGGAGGTCCGCCTGATGGGCCCGCTGGCGCTCCGCATCCGCGACAGCGGCCTCGGCCTGGGCGAGGCGGGCCTTCTGTTCGCCGTCGTCGAGCAGACAGATGGGCTCGCCTCTCTTGGCACGTTGCCCTTCCCTCAGGCAGAGGTCCGTCACCCGGCCGGGGATCTGGGCGCCGAGCACGGTGCGGATCCGTGCTTTCAGAGTGCCGGCCTTGGTGGAGGAGACGGTCTCTTCCACCCTGCCGCGCTGGACTTTCGCGGTCTGCACGGGGATGGGGGCGGGGCCCCTGGCCTTCCAGAGCGCGAGGGCGCCCAGAAGGAAAACGCCGAGGCCGATGAGAAGGATGCGCTTCATGGGACGGGCTTAGACTCTACCAGACGTCCGAGTTGTTTGTCCCAGACAAGGTTGGGATGGGCCTGTCCAGCGCTTCACGCCCCCCTCTTCTCCGCGTTCTTCTCCTGGGCCTCGATCCCCCTCAGGTAGGCCGGCGCCAGGGAGAAGGGCGTCGGACGAAACGGAGAGGCCAACCCCAGCCGTGCCACGGCCTCGGCCGAAGGCGCCGGATCCGCGTCCGTCAGGCGCAGGGATCCGACCGGCACCAGGGTGTCCTCGCACACGCGAAGCACCCCTCCCTCCTCCAGATGGAAGGCTGCGGAATAGGCCGATCCCCTGCGGGCATCCAACGAGACCACCAGAGGCCCTCTCACCCCTCGCCTCCAGGCGTCAAAGGCCCTCGCATGCAGGCTGGAGACCCCCGCCAACGGACACCCGGACGCATACCCCAGGGCCTTGGCGAAGGCCACGGCCACACGGGTCCCCGTGAAGGAACCCGGACCCACGTCGACGGCCACCAGGGCCAGGTCGGCGGGACGGATCCCGGCAGTGGAAAGCAGAGCCTCCGCCGCAGGCACCAGCCCGGAAGCGCGACGGCCTTCCAAAGGCCGCTCCGCCACCAGGCTTCCGTCCCGAAGCAGGGCCGCGCTCCCCTCCCCCGCGCTGGCCTCCACGCCGAGCACCCAGGCCGTCACTTGGGTTTCCTCTTGGCACGGAAGTACCCGCTCAGGATGCCACCGCATTCCTGGGCCAGCACGCCTCCGGCCAGCTCCGCCCGGTGGTTGAGGCGGGGATCCTGGACCAGATTCATCAGGCTGGCGCAGGCACCGGCCTTGGGATCCGCCGCGCCATAGACCACCCGCCTCAGGCGGGCCAGCACGATGGCCCCGGCGCACATGGGGCAGGGCTCCAGCGTCACGTAGAGGTCGCAGCCTTCCAATCTCCAGCTCTCCATCGCCTCGGCCGCCTGGGTGATGGCGATCATCTCCGCGTGGGCCGTGGGATCCTTCAGGGTCTCGCGCTGGTTGTGGGCCTTGGCGATGACCCGACCGTCCCGGACGATGACGCAGCCCACCGGGACCTCGTCGGCGGCCCCGGCGGCCTCGGCCTGGCGGAGCGCCTGACGCATGAAACCTTCGTCGTCACCCTGCATGGCGGAGCATGATACCCTGACGTGATGGCCCGTCGCGACTGGGAGAGGGTTGGCGCAGTGCTGGAGGGCTTCCTGACCCGCCAGGACCGTGCCAGGGCCCTGGCGTCCGACCCGCTTTCCCTGGTCCGGCGCTACGTCGGCAAGGATGACCGCGAAGTGGCCGGCCTCATCGTCTCCTCCATCGCCTTCGGACGGGTGGCCTCCATCCGGGCCAAGGCGGGGGACGCGCTCCAGCGCCTGGGCCCTTCCCCCGCCGCAACCGTGGATGCACTGACGTCAGGAAAGGCCAGGACCCTCCTCAAGGGCTGGCGCCACCGAATGGCCGGACCGGAGCACCTGGCCGCCCTCCTGCTCGGGATCGCCCGCATGCGAAGGATCCACGGCAGCCTAGGCACGGCCTTCCTCTCGGCCTACACACGCCATGGAGACCTGCGCCGGGCTTTGGGGGATTTCGTGGCAGGAATCGGACCGGTCGGCGGCAACCTCCTGGCCGACCCGCGCCGGGGCGGGGCCTGCAAGCGCCTCAACCTCTACCTGAGATGGATGATCCGACCCGACGACGGGGTCGATCTGGGAGTCTGGAAGGGAATCCCGCCCTCGGCCCTGGTCATGCCCCTGGACACCCACATCCACCGGGTGGGCCGCTACGTGGGTTTGACCCGCCTCAAGACGCCCCGGTGGGAGACGGCGACCTCCATCACGGCCTCGCTGGCACGGATGGCGCCGGGGGATCCCCTGCGCTACGACTTCGCGCTCTGCCACCTCGGGATCTCGGGGGAATGCCGCGGGAAACGGGTGGACGAGGTCTGCGCGAGGTGCGACCTCAGGGAGATCTGCCGCCTGCCCAGATTGGCCGGCAGGCGGCTTTCCCCCACGGCTACTTCTTCATCCTGACCGCCTGCTCGAGCGCCTCCACCTGAGGCACCTGGAGGTCGCTGGGATACTCCACGGTATAGGCGAACCGGAGGTCCCTGGACTCCCCGGGCTGCAGGTGAAGGTCCCAGCGTAGAAGACCGCGCTCCTCCTCCTCGGGCCGGGGCTTGATGCTCCCGGAGCTCACGCTCACGCGCTCGTCCTGGGAGACGGGCAGGGCCTCATGGATCGAGACGTCCGCCGGGCCGGTGCGGAGATTCTCCACGGTGATGGTGTAGGCCACCTCCAGCCGCTTGCGCTTCGAGAAGAAGGTCTTGGAGCTCTCCCGGTTGTCCAGTTCCCGGGTGACCTTGACGGTCTCGTCCACCCCGAGATAGATCTCCGCTGTCTCTCGGGGCGCCGTGAAGCCCATCGCGGAGCTCCCGATCAGGTCCGTGCCGATGAAGATGTTGGCAGGTCCCGGCAGGAGGGCCAGGCCGGAGCCGTTGGTCACGCGGCCGGTCACGTAGACGTTCATGGACTGGCGGGGCACCGCGTGCCAGGTCCTGGCCATGTCCAGGGTGGCGACAGCCAGGGTCACCCGGTGGGGCATGCCGTCGCTGGCCACCGACTCGTGCCGGGGGACACGGAACACGGCGGAGCTGCTGCGTTTCTCCGTGCTCTCGGAGACGAGCTTCACCTGGAGGGAGTTCTCCAGAAGCTGCTGGTGCGCCTTCCGGTTCCCCACGGAGCGCTGGGCGTACTGGCTTTTCAGGTTGGAGCAGGGATCCCAGGATCCGTCCTCCTCCTGCTGCTGTGCCATGAGCTGCTCCCCGCCCAGGGCCAGAATCCAGGGATGCGGCTGGGGAGGCGCCACCTGGACGGCCGGACGGGCCGCGGAAAGGGTGAGGACGGCATCACGCCAGTCCTCGCCGGTGGCCTGCTGGATCACGGCATGATAGGACATCTCCACCGTGTCGAGGCCGGACTGGGCCCTCACGTCGTACGAAGGGAACCACATCGCCCCGGGAAGCATGTAGGACAGCGTGATCTCCACGGCGCCGGGAGCCTCGGCCTGGAGGACGGCCGTCACCTCCTTCTGCTCCAGGCTGGCATCGCTCCTCAACTGGTCCAGTTCCTTCTGTCTGGCGGAGAGCCTGGGTTCCAGCTCCGAGATCGCCGAAACGGCCTTGCGTACCTTGGCGGCCGCATCCAGACGCCCCTCCGTGAGGAAGGCGAGGACGGCGCGGTACTTCTCCACATCCGGGCCGCTTCCCTCGTCCCGACCCAGCTCCTTCGAGATGCGCTCGGTGCGGGAGACCTGGATGGTATCGAGGAAGCCGCGGGCGCCTTGAAGCACCGCCAGGACGTCCCGCTGTTCCTGGATCTGCTCCGCCAGGGCCTTGAGTTCGGCCTCCAGGGCCTGGGCGGCCCCGGGCTTGCGCTCGCTCAGGAAGGTCTTGCGGACCTGCAGGGTCTCCAGGCGGGCCGGACCGGAGAGCTTGACGCGGAGGGATCCGTCCTCGATCTCGGAGGGGAGGCCGGCGAAGACCAGCCTGCGAGGCCCTGCTGCCACCTGGACGGAGGCGCTGCGGGAGACCAGGGCCCGGTCCAGGTAGACCGTCACGGCGTCGATCCGGGACTGGATCGCCACGGGGACGTCGGGGAGTTCCGGAGCGCCCAGAGAAGGCAGGGACGGCAGGAAAGCGGCCAGACAGAGGGCGGGAACGAGGCGGGCGATGCGCATAGGGTAAACCTCCTAAGATAGGGAATGCCTTGGTTTATCCACACCAGGAGCGCCGGGCCTACGGCTTCAGTCCCGTGTTCAGCCTTTCAGGGATCCTCTTCGGGCAGAGTTCATAGGCCAGCTTCAGGAATGCGTCCCGTCCGGCGGTCCGGAGCTTCTCCTCACCCAACTCCTTCTCGGACTCCTCCCGTGAGGCCCAGCTGCCGATCTCCCTCTGCCAGTTCAGGCTCGGACCCTCGAGATAGCGGTCCACTCCCTGGAGGGTGATCGTCCCCTCGGGCGTCACGAGATAGCGAAACCTCGACACCCCGCAACGGGACCCCTGCCCATGCCCCATCACGAAGGCCGTGAAGGCGACCTCGAAACCTTTCTCCGCTTTTCGGGAAACCACGTCGAAGGTCATCCCCTTCACGGCGGCCTGGAAGTCCGCCTCCTCCTTGCGGACCCCGTCAGCGTCCCCCCGGGCTTCGTGCTCGGCCGCATGGCCCACCCGCCAGAGCTTGAGCAGGATCTCCGGATCCTCCACCAGGGCCCCCCAGTGGAGGAGCTGGCAAAGCTCCAGGGCCTTCGCCGCCGTACCGATATTTTCGAAACAGACACCCGCATTGAGAAGTGTGAGGGGATCTGGCACACCCAAAGGGAGGGCGCCCCTGTCCGTGATCTCCACTCTTCCGCCGTTGGAATAGCCTCCGGGGAGGACCTGGAACCTGAAAGTCTTCCTGGGCACAAGTTGGGAGAAGACGGACGGATCGACGGGTCGGGCGTCCCCGGCAAGGACGGTCGTCGTCAGAAGAATGGAGGCGAGGACACCCGCCGCACCGCACCACAGACCCTTTGAAATCGCCGGTCTGAACTTCATGCTCATGAGTCCCCTCCTTCTCGGATTCAGGTGAACACCACAACTGTAGGAAATCTAACACGACCTTCCGGCATGTCGAGTAAAGAGGGTGTAAAACCCTAGACGCGGAAGGTCACCTCGAACCGCGTCCCGCCACCCGCTTCGTCCAGACAGGCGACGTCCCCGCCCTGGGCCCGGGCCAGGGCGCGCACCAGCGCCAGGCCGAGCCCGAGGCCGGCAGGCGCGTCAGGGTCCGTCCCGCGCTCGAAGGGTCGGAAAAGCCTCCGGCGCAGGGCGGAAGGGATGCCCGGCCCCCGGTCCGCGACGGACAGGAGGACAAAGCCCTTACCGGACGGCTTGAGACTGAGCCGAATGCCGCGGTCCTGCCCCGCGCGACCATACTTCTCCGCGTTGTCGAGGAGGTTCTGGACGATCTGGGCGACGGCGTCCGCATCGAAGGATGCCGGCGGAAGGTTCTCGGCGATTTCCAGTGACACCGTGGCGCCGGCCGCCTCCAACGCCGGCTTCTGGCGCTCCACGGCCTCCTTCACGGCAACGGAGAGGTCCCCAACCTGAGGACGGATGGAAAGAGCTCCCCGTTCCAGCCGGCTGAAGCCGAGGACGTTCGACACGACACGGGCGAGCCTCTCGGCCTCGCTCGCCATGCGCCGGGCGTAGTCGGCCGCGCGCGCGGGCTCGCCCAGCCCCTCGGCCAGCATCTCGCCATACATCCGGAGTCCGGCCAGAGGGGTCCTCAGCTCATGGGCGGCCGAGGCGGCGAACTGGGACCGCTGGCGGGCCAGGCGCTCAGTCTGCCAGACCAGGGCGACCACGCAGAGGCCTGCGAGAAAGGCCGTCGAAGCCCCGCCCGCGAACTGCCTCCGGAAGCGGGCCTCCACCTCCCGGGCACGGAGCTCCCCCTCGGCCAGGGCCGCCGCAGCGTCCACGGAGACCTGCCAGGCCGCCCCCTCCAGCGGCAGGGCCGACGACGCTTCCCCCCGGGGCTCCCCGGGAAGGAAACGGGCGGGGGAGGCCGTGTCCTGAAGCCACGTCGACACGGCAAGCGGGGAGACGACGAACCCCTGGGTCAGGGTCCCGGCAGGAGTGCCCACCTCCCTCAGCGCCACAAGGGTGGGGACCTCGGAGAGGGTAACATTCCCCCAACGGAAACCGCCCACCCGGATGGCGACCGCTCCCTTGCCCTGATCCTGGACCTGGGGCAGCTGGCCCTGTCTCTTCTTCTGGATGTCGGTATAGACCCTGTTGGGCTCCAGGTTCTGGGCCCAGGCGGAGGGCGCCATCGTCTGCACCTTCTCCTCCTGCTGCTCCCTCTGCTGTACCCTCTGCTGCGACGGCTGCAGCTCCTGCTGCTGTTCGCGACCGACGGACCTGTCCATCGGGGACTGCGCAACGCCCTGGCGCGGGGCGCGCAGGATCTCCTGACAGGACTGGACCGCAGGGGTCAGCATCTCCCGCAAGGCCTGCTGCTCGGTCAGGCGCTTCGGATCGTTCATCTCCTCCACCTCTTCATTCCAGGAAGGGAGGGCCAGACGCCCGTCCGCGCCGATCTGGAAGTAGGTCCTGACCAGGGGATCCTCGGGACCCTCGGCCAATGGGGACGGGATCACGGAGTTGCCCTCGTAGGCGCCTTTCGGGTCGTGGTAGAGGTTCTGATAATGATAGAAAGGCCGGCGCGACTCGCTTTCCCGAAGGGCCTCCAGACGGGCTCCCAGGCGATCCGCCAGGCGCTGGGCCGCCTCCCGGGCCTGGCGGACAGGCGCCTGGCGGAGCTCATCCGCCTCCCGGGCAGTCTCGCGGGAACCGGAGAGGTACCAGGCCCCCCCCGGGACCGCCAGGGCCGAGGCCGTCAGGACGGCCGCCAGGAGGGTGCGTTTCATCCCGCGGCCCCGCCCCAGGCGTACCCCACGCCCTTGACGGAAAGCAGGATCCTAGGGTCGGCGGGGTCCCGCTCGATCTTCTGGCGCAGGTTGGCCACGGCCATGTCCACCGTCCGGGTCTCCAGATCCCCCGGAGCCCCCCAGACCTGCTCGAGGAGCTCCGCACGGGTCACCGCACGGGTCCGGTGGCGGTGGACCCAGCGCAGGATCCCTGCCTCGCGAGGGGTCAGGTCCTGGGACTTCTTCCCCCGGCGGCATTCGCAGCGGCCGAGGTCCATGCGGCAGCCGTCCGCCTCCAGCACCTCGGGCTCCGAAGGCGTCCCGCTAGCCCTGCGCCCCATGGCCTCCACCCGGGCCAGGAGCTCCCGGGCGCCGAAGGGCTTGGTAACGTAGTCGTCGGCTCCCACCTTGAGGCCGCGGACCTTGTCCGCCTCGGCCCCGCGGGCGGTGAGCATCAGGATGGGCAGGCCGGGGCGGGCCTGACGGAGGCGGCGGCAGACCTCGATGCCGTCCATGCGCGGGAGCATGAGGTCGAGCAGGACTAGGTCGAAGGGCTCGGCGGCCCCGAGCTTCGCGCCGGCCGCGCCGTCGCCTACGGCCTCGACCGTATGTCCCGCCCCCTTGAGCAGATCCGTCAGGCCATCACGCAGCAGCGGCTCATCCTCGACGACCAGGATCTTCATGGTGGACCTCCGGCATCAGGATACCCGCCCCAAGCTGCCGAGGCGTGTCAAAGCATCGTAAAAATGGGGAACGGAAGCGCCTCTCAGGCGTCAGCGCTGATTCGAGCGGAGACCCAACGATTTCTTCATGAAGAACCGGGAGAAGCCCACAGGGTAGTCGGGGAGTTCCCCGAAGCACTCATACCCGATACGCTCGTAGAAAGGGCGGGCCTGCCACTCGAACGTGTCGAGCCAGGCACTGTGGCAGCCTCGGCTGATTCCTTCCCGTTCGGCCATCTCCATCACCCGGGTCCCAATCCCCTGGCCCCGCAGGTCGGCCGGGATGAACAGGAGTTCGGTGAACAGCCATCCGTGCTCGGTCATGCCCCACAACCCGCCGACGGCGGCCCCGGCCTTGTCCCTCACGACGACAACGAGGGGATGCCTCTGGTTCGGGCCGACCTGAGTCTCATTGAACTGCTTCAACGCGCCACCGATGGCGATGCGGACCTCCGGATCCGGCACGTCGGTGATCGCGAAGGTGTAGCCGGACATTCTGCCTCGCTGTGAATGGGTGCGGCGTTTCAATCAGACGGAGAACCCGCTCTCTGAATCCGCTGGCGTCCGAGGATAGCCCGGGCGCTTGAATCCCGCCAGCTGGAATTGGCGCTTTCCCTCGAAAAACGTGCCCTTTTGTCACCCCCTAAGAGGGTGTGGAGTCCGTAACCATTTGGTACATTGTTCCTTGTGGGCTTGTCATCCCCCTCACCCCTGACACAGGCTAATAACGTTGTAAATAGATGATGATATCGTATAATCCCGATATGAAGACCCTGGCCAGACACCTGGAGCCCCGGGTGCGGGAGATGCTGGACCTCTTCCCGGTGGTGGTCCTGGAAGGCTCCCGCCAGGTCGGCAAGTCCACCCTGGCCAACACCCTTTTCCCGGACCGCAAGCAGATCTCCCTCGACGACCTCACCGTCCTGGCCCAGGCCCGGCAGGATCCCCAAGGGTTCCTGAGACAGCTCCCGCGCCCCGTCACCCTCGACGAAGTACAACGGGTGCCTGAACTTCTCCTGGCCATCAAGGAGATCGTGGACAAGGACCGCAAGCCCGGGAGCTTCCTCCTCACCGGCTCGGCCCACCTGAGCACCTTCCAGAAGGTCCGCGAGAGCCTGGCCGGACGGGTGGGCCTGGCGCGGGTGCGACCCCTGACGGCGGCCGAGCTGGCCGGGAAGGCGGACTGGAACCCCCTGGCCAAGCTGGATGACTGCAAGGACGTTGCCGATGCGCTCAAGGCCTTCCCGGCCGGGGTCTTCCCGCACCTGGGTGATCGGATCCTGGCCGGAGGTTTCCCGGAGTCGGCCCACCGGCTCAAGGCCAAGCAGAGGCCGCTCTGGTTTGAGCAGTACCGGATGAGCTATATGGAGCGGGATGTCCCGGAGCTGGTGCATGTGGCGGACGTCCCAGCCTTCCTACGCTTCACGATGCTCTGCGCCGCCACCACGGCGCAGCTCCTCAACCTCACGCGCATCGCCCGGGACGTGGGCGCTTCCGTCGACACCATGCGGCGCTGGCTGGGGGTGCTGGAAGCCACCTGTCTGGTGGAGCGTCTCACCCCCTACTGGAAGAGCAGTCGGAGCCGCCTGGTGCGCACTCCGAAGCTTCACATCTGCGACGCTGGATTGGCGGCCCATCTCATGGGCATTGGCGACTGGAAATCGGCTCAAGCCAGGGGAGTGGATGGGCTCCTGCAGGAAACCTGGGTGCACGCCCAGGTGAGGGCCTTTGCCGCCGCCCTGTCGGGGCACACGGATCTCCACTACTTCAGGGTGCAGCAGGGGCCGGAGGTGGATCTTGTCCTGTCCCGCGACGGACGGCTGATCCCGATCGAGGTGAAATGCGCGGCCACGCTGAGGCCGGAGGACGCCTCGGGGCTCAAGGCCTTCCGGGCGCTCTGTGGCAAGGAGTCTCCTTTCGGGATCCTCCTCTACGGCGGGGAGCAGACGGTACCCTTCGGGGACGGAATCACGGCGGTGCCCCTGAGGGGGTTTCTGGAGGGGCCAGGGGGTTGAAGCCATTCCCCGGCTTCTCACCGCAGCAACGGCAGAGGAAACCATTCAGCAGAGAGGCTCGGTTGTCTCGATTGAAGTGGTGCGCCGTTCTAATCGGACGGAGAACCCGCTCTCTGAAGCTGGCGGAATTATAGGCATCCGGCGCCCCATGAGTGCTGGGATCGTGTCAGTTTTGTCAGGGGTTTGGAGGGAGCAAATAGCGTAACCATTGGACGTGTTGGTTCTTACAGAATGTCACCCCCTGGACCTCTGACAGGGGCATCCCAGGGTATGTTTTCGGTTTAAAGCAGCGCCATGGATCAGAGAAAGAGGCATCCGAATCGCTTCTGGACGTCGCGAAGAACCGACTCAGCCGTAATCAGACCTTCGCATTGGCCGTGAGGATGATGGCGTTGTAGACCATATGGGTCGCGATGGGCGCCCAGAGGAGACGGGTCCTTTCGAAGCTCATCGCCGCGAAGGCGCCAAGCACGAAAACCGGGATCACCGAGAAGGGCGGATGCACGACGGCGAAGATGCCGGCGCTGCCCAGGACGGCCAGCAGAGGCCCCGTCGACCGCCTCAGACCCCGGAACACGAGTCCGCGGAAGATGAACTCCTCAAAGAGGGGAGCTGCAAGGACGCAGAGCCCGATCAGCCAGAGGGGATTGCCAAGGTCGGGAGAGCCCTTCAGGGTGTTCTCCTTCAGGATATGGAGGGCGGGGACCAAGTCGGCGGTCTTGAGGTAGAGGATACCAAGTCCCCCGGCAAGCCCCCCGGCGACCAAGCCCGTCAGCAGCGCCTTCCCGAAGGAGGTACCGCCGCCTTCTTCTCCGCGCCTTAGACCCACCGTCGCGAAGATCCGTGGGACCTTGGTCCACCAGAAGACGTAGAGGGTGAAGAGGGCCACCACGGAGCCCGCGATCGTGAAGGCCACGACCAGGTGCATGCCAAGGAGGGCGTCGAGCTTGCTCTGGAAGATGAGCGTCACGCCCTGAATCACAAAGAAGGCCAGGGCGGCGATCAGGCCGTCGGCTAGGTCGATGGACGGCGGAGGCGCTGCAGAAGGGTCCAGGAGGGTCGGCACCCGGTCGCGGACCTTTTGCCAAAGTGCATAGGCGAGCAAGGAGCACAGCACGATCTGCCCAACCTTTCCCCAGGCGGAGGGAGTGTAGATGGCGTACGCATACATGCTCGCGAGGAACATGTACAAGTACATCATGATGGGGCTGACCCTCCGCTGGAGTTCCGTTTCTAGCGGGTCAGTTGCCAACGCGCCCAGGCCGGAAGCGATAAAGGCATAGATGATCACGCCGAGAATGGCCGTCAGGATGGTTGGGAGCGCCCCAATGTGAAGAGGTGGGCCCACAAGGGCAAATGCACCAAGCGCGAGCACAGTGTAGATGGCAGCAAATCCGCACCAGAGGAAGGTCTTCCTGATAAGGATGGCAGGCAGTTCCTGGGGAAACGTGTACAGGAGCCACAAGGCCGGCCCTTCCACAGCCAACACCGAGAAGGCACTGAACATCAAGACGTAGGCGCCCAAGCCAAAGGCGAACGCGGAGACATGGCGGAGATCTCCAGAGACGGCCTTCAGAAAGTCCGGGTGCAACAGGATCTGGAAGCCAAAAATAAGGAGCGGGATCACCAGCGTCTGGACAAGGAAGTTCCGGTCACGGAACAAGAGCCGAACATCTTTTCCCAGGACGCCTTGTAGCCCCCCCGGGCTTGTCGTCATGCGTTGTGTTCTGGTTGCGCCGCGGGTCCCTTGGTAGGTGCCGGAAGTAGCCAGGAGCCCGTCCTTGACCATCCACGCCGATGCGCGCACAGCAATCAGCGGGAATGCGACAACGAAAACCATGATCCCGGCGGCTGCACACCAAGGCGTGGGTCCGCTCCCGCACAACATGGCAGGGATCGAAAACGGGGCCCACAAGACTTGGGAGCCCAGATGTTTCGCCAAGTCGCAGAGGTAATGGACGTTCGCTGGCGAAAGCACCAGACCCATCACAGAAAAGAAAAGCAGGATTCCGACAACCGTGAACACCGCCTGGAAATTCTTGAGGCGATTGAAAGGAAGGGTGGTGCGCAACCACGTCTCAGCCATCAGGCGGAGTGAGGCAAGCAAGATGCCGATGTAGAGGGTTACCGCGAATCCCAAGGGCAACGCCCACAGAGCGTACCCCGCGCTCCAGAAAACAGTGAAGAGGAGCGGGAAGGTCGCAAACCAGTTGATGGGATTCACTACGGTGAACTCGCAGACCTGCGCCAGGAAGAGTGCGCGGGCCGGCACCGGGAACGTGAAGAGCCATTCCATGCTCCATTCAATCTTCCCCAAATCCTGGTTCGCCATCCCCAGGGTCATGAAAAACTGGGCTGCCGCCAACAACAGCAACACCAGCCCGACAGAGCGCATCATGTTCATTTGGTTGATGGGAAGCGGCCAGTCGTCGACGCTCGGGAATGGTGCTCCGAAGGGCTCCTTCAATGCGCGGAAGGCTGCGGGACCTCTGGATTCGAGTATCTGGAACATCTCCTTGGCGCGGAAGTCTCGCTTCGCTTCTGGCAGTTCCTTCACGAACTTGTCATATAAGAAAATGGAGTGGTCGGCCCACCTCTCAGTCTTGGAGATTCGTTCAAAGGTATAGGCGTCCACAAGGATCCGGCCATCCTCGATGGATTGGTCCAAACTCCCGGACACGCCCCTTACGAATTGGGCGGACATATTCATGCTGTTGAACAGGAATATCAATCCCAGGAACCCCAGAAGCACCGCGCCGGCCTTCTTCTTGCGCGGCGTGGCCTTGCGCACGGGAACGGGTTCGCCCGGCTTCTTCTTTTTGCGGAACGCCGCAGTGAAATTACCCGAAACCCGATTTACCCATCGCCGCAGTGCGGTGCGGGCCAAGAGCCGGATTAGCCCCGGTGTGGTGAGGGGCTCGCCCATCACCCGCGATCCCCGGAGGGGGGCGGCTCCGGGCCGTCCTGGGTGACGGAGAAAAAGATCTCTTCCAAGGAGGCGTTCTGAGAGGAACGAGCCCGCAACTCGCCGAGGGTGCCGACAGCGGCCAATCTCCCTTTGGCGACGATCCCTGCACGGTGGCATAGCTTTTCGGCTTGGTCCAACAGGTGGGTGCTGCAGAAGATCGTTTTGCCTTCGGCAACCTTGCCGCGGAGAAGCTCGTGCAAGGTGCGTGTCGCATACGGGTCCAAGCCGTTGGTCGGCTCATCCAAGATCAGGACAAGAGGGTCATGCAACATGGCGCAGATCAAGGCGAGCTTCTTCTTCATGCCTTTGGAGTAATTGACGGCGTACTCCTCAGCCGCCTCGACCAAGTCTAGTTTTTCTAGCAACGACTGGGCTCGTTGTTCGGTGGTTTTCTCATCCAGTCCATGCATTTCACCCACGAAGCGAAGGATCTCCCGTCCACGCAGGTAGTCGTAGAAAACGGGCTCGTCCGGTAAGTAGCCCACACGTCGCTTCACCTCGACGCGATCCTTGAAGCAATCGAGGCCATCGATCGCGGCTGATCCGGCGGAAGGCTGGAGAATCCCCATGAGCATCCGGATCGTAGTGGTTTTCCCGGCTCCGTTCGGTCCGAGGAGCGCGAAAAGCTCCCCGCGATGGACTTGGAGATTCAGGTCGGACACCGCCTCGAACGTCCCGTACCGTTTGGCGAGCCCCTGAACATCGATGGCAAGTGATGTCATCCTGGATCCTCTGAGGGGTCTCTGGGCGGGCGATGTCGGGTTGAGATGTTACCGATTGGGGGTGGCGTTGCACAGGCAGGTTTGCGCCCTCCAGCTTTGGTTTGAACTCGAACTGCTCCGAGAACTCTCGGAGCCCGCACCCGGGGCATAGGGTCGCCCGAACCGCATCCAGGACGGCCGCCACCCTGTCCAAGGATCCCGCCAGGCGATCCAGGTCGGCGAGTTCCTGCTCGTCGGGGTCTCCCAGCCGGTAGCTCACCCCGCGCACTGCCATCCCCGCGTTCCTGAGATCGCTGGCCAGGCATCCCAGCAGCGTGCTCAGATCCGTCCGATCCATCTCCACGGTCTTTGCCTTCGCCATGGGACCCTCCTGCGCACATGAGGGCCTGAGTCCCAGCACAAAGCCAGTCCATAGTCCGAATCCCGGAAGACGCCCCCCTCTCTGGAATTCGTCTTCATGACTTGCTGTTCCGGCGCCCGCATGGCTCCATGTGTCCGAGAGGAGGCAGAGATGTCAGAGAGCATGGTCGCCCAGATCGAAACCCTGAGGGGGATGCCCCTACAGGCACTGCGGACACGTTACCAGGAGGTGTTCGGCGGCGAGGAGGAGCCCTCCTTTAAGAGGGACTTCCTCTGGCGACGGATCGCCCACCGCCTCCAGGAACAGGCATTCGGAGGCCTTTCCGAAACCGCCCGGCAGAGCCTGGACCAGCTCCGGGACTCCCCCCATCTGGCCAGCGGCCTGGATCCCGTGCGCAGGGCCCGAGCCGCACGGGCGGGTCCCAGGGATTACCGGGACCGGCGTCTTCCCATGCCGGGCAGAAGAGGGGTCTCCGGTACCGCTACTACGTCTGCATCCAGGCCCAGAAGCTGGGACACGAGGGCTGCCCGGAGCCCACGGTGCATGCCCAGGAGCTGGAAAAGACGGCGGTCTCCTGCCTGAAGCGGATCCTGGCCGATCCCCAGGCCGTGCCCTTCCCCAAGGTCCGGGACTTCTTCACCTCGGATTCCTGGGAGAGCCTCTTCCCGATGGAGCAGTTCAGGATCTTCCGGATGCTCCTGGAGCGGGTGGAGTACGACGGCGATAGCCGGGCTCTGAGCCTGTCCTTGAGCCTGGCCGGGATCCGGAGGTTCCAGGAGGAGTTGGCGCCGGCGCCGGAAAGGATACCGGCGTGAAGGCGTATGAGTTCCCGGTGGAGATGGCCAAGGTGCAGAGGCCCCGGCGGCGGGCGGATGTGCGGGGCCCGGTCATCCCCCAGGTGCGCCGCGCCCTGGTCCTGGCCTACCAGATCGAGGCCCTGATCCGGGAGGGCAAGGTCCCGAACCACGCGACCGCGGCGCGATGGCTGGGGATCTCCCGTGGGCGGGTGGCCCAGGTCTGCGCGCTCCTGCTTCTAGCCCCGGAAATCCAGGAGGCCGTCCTGACCGCGCCGCCGGAACGCCTGGCTCCCGTGGCCGAGGGGGACCTGCGCGGGATCGCGCTCCTCCCCGAATGGGTGGAGCAGAGGGTGCGCTGGACCGGGATCTGGTCCTCCGGATAGCCCCTGTCCTCAAATGTCCGCGGACATGGGGACGGACAGCCGTATCAACAAATACACCAAATACTTACGGATTTTGACCCCCCCCAGAAGCGGACAAAACGGACATCCGATCAGGAGGCCGTGTCACACCCCCTGGGGGTGACATGCCTCAAGACCCGGTACATCCACAAGTTGCAGGTTTTGACCCCCTGAAAAGGGTGACAAAAAGGACATCGGTACGGGCCGTTTCGGGGGTTTCCCCCGCCGAAGGGGGGGGCCAGCACCGAGATGTTAAACAGGAATCCGGCCCTCATGAAAAATCAGAGAGTACGAGAGTACTGGACCGCTCACCGGGGCTCTCAACGCGAACAGAGAGTACGGATGCCGGAAGCAGCCCGCACCGGCGCCCGAAACGAAGACGCCGCAACCTTCGACAGGTTGGCAGTTACGGGGACGTCCGCGAGGAACCTGTGGGCGCTGCCCGCAGAGCGGGACGGAGACGCGCGGTTTGCTCGATTGAAGTGGTGCGCCCGGGAGGAGTCGAACCTCCAACCTTATGGTCCGTAGCCATACGCTCTATCCAGTTGAGCTACGGGCGCGAAAGCGGGCGGGATCTTAGCCCCCACTGCCTCCGGGCGTCAACCGCGCCGCCGCGAAGAACCGCTCGTGCTCGCGCTCCACGTCCGCCATGCGCTTGAGCTCAGGAAGGAATTCCGGGTGGCCGCAGGCCACGGCGTTCGCGGCAGCCGCGTCGTATTCCTTCACGTTGCGGACCTCCAGCTTCCACGCAAAGAACATCGGAAGGAAGTGCCCGGTGACATGGCAGAGGGGCCCGAGCGTGTGGCCGATCAGCCGGGCCTTGACCTCCTTCCATCCGATCGGGGTCTCCTCCAAAACGGCAAGCATCTCCCCGACGATCCTGCGATGCTCCCACTCCTCCCGTTCGATGCGGGCCACCGTCTCGCGCTCCCTCGGGTCGCGAAGCGATTTCCAGTGCCCTCGGTAGGCGAGGGCCGCCGCCATCTCCCCCGAATAGGCCTCCTTCAGAAGGACGACCAGGGCCCGACGGCCGGCGACCTCTTCCGTCATGGCTTCGGGCTCATCCCCTCAGCCAGGGCCAGAGGAACCAGAGGCCCGCGGCCAGGATGCCCCCGCCCAGGACGATGGCCCCCGCCCAGATCAGGACGGAGTCCCGCTCCGGAATGCGTTCCTCGCTCACGGCTTCCTCCGCACGGTGGTGGCCGCGGAGGCCGCCAGCACGATGAGGGCCGGGTCGAGAAGCGGCACCCGGTGGCGCTGGGCGAAGACGAAGACGGCGTGGGTGGCCGAGATCAGAACCAGGTAGCCGATCAGCAGGAGCCCCTCCGGCGAGCGTTCCCGCCAGGCCTTCCAGGCCCCCCAGAGGCCGAGCACCAGCACAAGCCCGTAGGTGGCCAGGCTGACGGCCACCAGAGGCCAGGACTTGCGGCTCGGGACGGGGCTCCAGCCGTGGAGGAACTTCAGGGCCCAGATCCTGAGGAAGTCCCCCGGGTGTTCCTTCATCCAGGTCGTGGCCAGGGAGGTCAGGAGCTTGTTCTTCCCGGCCTCGTCCAGGCGCTCGTAGTCCGTGGTCCGCTTCACTTCGTCCAGAGCATCGGGAGCATCCGGATCCACCCACATGCCGTAGTTCACGTTGCCGAGATAGAGCACCCCCCCGCTGTTGGTGTCGATCAGGACGGGCGCGTGCTGGACGCGCCAGTTGCGGATCACCCAGGGAGACAGGACGGCGACGCAGGCCAGGGCCATGAACAGCGGTGCCAGCAGGGATCGCCTCCGCCACGCCAGCCAGAGGGCCAGGGCCGGGGCCGCGCCCAGAATGGTGCCGGCGGTCAGGGCCGAGGCGCCCAGAAGCAGTCCGGGGACGAAGGCCCTCGCCACGGGGCCCTTCTCGGCCCAGCCCGTGGCGGCCAGGGCGGAGACGACCAGAAGCAGGTAGAGCGTAGAGTTGAGCACCTGGGGGCTGTAGAACAGAAAAGGCAGGTAGGTCGCCGAGACCAGGAGGGCCCAGCGCCCGGCCTCCTCTCCCCAACCATGGCGGGCGATGCGGTACAGGAGCCAGCAGGAGAGGGTCCCCAGCAGGGCCTGGACGACGCGCAGGACAATGAACTGGATCCCTCCCATCCAGAACGTCACGGCAATGAGAAGGGGATAGGCCGGCCCCCGGTGGGAACGGTCCCCGGTGTCCTCGACGTATCCATCGCCACGGACAAGGTGCTCGGCATAGGAGGCGTAGCCGACCCCGTCGCGATCCAGACTGATGGGCCGCCAGTGCGGGACGATCTCGCCGGAGCGGGTGGCCAGGATGGGCAGCAGGCGCAGGACCAGCGCCAGCAGGAGGAGGCGGCCCGGGCCCCAGCGGAGGGGGTTCAGGGATGCTCCCCGGGATGCATACTGGGAGCAGCCGGGTCAATCTTGGTGGCTTGCCCCATGACGACGCTGGCCCGATCATCACACTTCAATGCCTTGAGGACATGCGCGAAATCGACCAGGATCCTGACATTCTTGGGATCGCAGGCCGCAGCCCGACGAAGCAGCACGGCCGAATCCACAAGCTTTCCCTTTTTCCCCAATACGGCGCCCATGCCCCAATAGGCCTGGGCATTCTTGTCGTCCAACAGCCAAGCCTGGTTGAAACGCTTCATCGCAATTCCAAAATCCTTGCGATCCAGGCAATCCCAGCCGCGACGAACCATCTCAACACTTCCCTTTTCCCGGGAACCACATTCCGTGACAAGGGTCTGGATGAACTTGCGGTCTACCTCCAGGACTTCCGGTGTTTTCTCGCATCCCCAGTGCATCGGTCTTTCGTTGACCGGCTCCTTCAGTCGTTCCAGCACAGCCTTGGCTTCCTCGGATCCTTGGCTCGCCGCTTTGCGATACCACGCCATAGCTTGCGAGAGGTCCTGCGGAAGACCCAGGCCGTCGTCGTAGCAGAGTGCAAGGGCGGCTTGGCCTTCGGCATGACCCTGATCTGCCGCCTTACGGTACCACGCTACGGCCTCGGCTGGGTCCTGGGCCACCCCTAGACCAAGCTCATAGGCATTCCCCAGGTTGCACTGGGCTTCGGCAATACCTTGATCCGCCGCCTTGCGGTACCACGCTACTGCCTCGACATCGTCCCGATCCAATCCTGCGCCACGGGCGTAGCATCTAGCAAGAATGCACTGGGCTTCGGCATCCCCTTGATCCGCCGCCTTACGGAACCACGTCACCGCTTCCTTCAAGTCCGCAGGCATGCCCAAGCCTTCAACGCAGAACATCCCGAGGTTGATCTGGGCCCTGGCATAGCCTTGTTCCGCCGCCTTGCGACACCAAGCCAAAGTCTTGATGGGATCCTTTTCCACTCCTTCCCCATGGAAGTAGCAACCCGCAAGCTTGCTCTGGGCCTCTGCAAGACCCTGTTCTGCAGCCTTGCGGTACCAATCGGCGGCCTGCGCCAGGTCCTTTGGGACCCCTTTCCCATCACTGTAACGAAGCCCCAGCTCGCACTGGGCCTTGGCGTCCCCCGCCTTGGCCTTCGACTCGACCTCGTCCGCCCAACAAAGGCCCGCCAGAAACAGGGAAAAGAGCAGGACGCTGCGTTGCATCAGGATCATCTAGGAACTTCCATTGTGAGCTATGTGAGTGAGCTATGTGGGCTAAGCGCCGGCCAGGGCCCCGCTCAACTTGCGCGCGGCCCTCGGCAGGATCTTCAGGGTACCGACCATGCCCTTGTTGGCCACGGCCTCGGCCATGTCCCAGGGGTGCATCAGACTGCGGCGCAGGATGGTGCGGTTGATGCGGCCCCGGATGGACTCCCAGGCGTCCTGAAGCTCCTGGGAGCTCATGGCCCTCGAGCGCACCACGCCCTTGTGGCCCACCCTCACGCGGGTGTCGAGCATCCGCTCATAGAGGTCGTCGCACTCGATCAGGTTCTCCCGGGTCGCCACCTCGTGGAACTCCGTCCCCGGATATGGGAAGGCCATGGTCAGGTGGACGTTGTCGGCCGGGAGCTTGCAGGCCAACGCCACGGTGCTCTGCAGTCCTTCACGCGTTTCCCAGGGCATGCCCACCATCATGTCGCAGTTGACGCGGATGCCGGCGCGCTTGGCCTCGGCCACCGCCTTGACGATGACCTCGTCGGGGAAGTTCTTATGCTGGAGCTTGCGGTCCTTGGGGTCGCCGGCCTCCACCCCGAACTCGATCATGCGGCAGCCGGCAGCGGCCATGCGATCGGCCAGCTCGGCGTCGAAGCAGTCGATGCGGGTCAGGCAGCGCCAGGCCAGGTCCAGGCGCCGCTCGATCAGGCGATCGGAGAGGGCCAGGGCCCTCTCCTTGTTGATGGTGAAGGTCTCGTCCCAGAAGTAGATGCCGTGCAGGCCATACTTCTCGACGACATGCTGGATCTCGTCGGCGGCACGGGAGGCATCCTGGTACTTCATCTTGCGGTCGTAGCCGCGGCCCGGACCGGAGCCGATGATGCAGAAGGGGCAAGCGTAGGGGCAGTCCTTGGTGCTGCGGAAGCGTATCCCCGGGACCTCGTGCTCGTGCATGGGGCCGTCGAGATAGGAGATGGTGTAGCGGTCCATCGGGAGGAGGTCGTAGGCCATGAAGGGGAGCTGGTCGAGGGTCTTGTCCAAGGGACGGTCGGGGTTGACGACGACACGGCTCTCGGCAGCATCCCGCCAGGCGATGGAAGGCACCGACTCCCAGGGGCGGCCCTCGGCCGCGGCGTCGATCAGGCCCGGCACGATCTCGTCGGGCTGGCCCCGGACCAGGACGTCGGTCTCGGGAAAGTCGTTCAGGAACCGCTCGGGATAGATCGGGGAGACCACGCTCTCGATCAGCACAGTCAGGCATCGAGACCCGAAGAGCTTCTTGGCCAGCGCCAGGGCCTTGAGGTCGTGGCGGATGAGGCCGGCGGCGGACTTGGTGAGGACGGCGTCGGCCGGTCCCGCGGCCTTCATCTCGGACTCCAGCTGCTCCCAGCTCCAGCGCATGGCGTTGGCATCCAGGATCCTGACCTCGTGCTTCAGCTTCAAGATCCCGGCAAGACGGGCGATGCGCATGGGGAAGGGCGTGTACTGCACGTCCTGGAAGCAGATCTCGTCGCGGAGTGTGGGCAGGACCGCGTGGACCCGGGGCGGGATGATGCAGAGGATCTTCATCGGCCCGGAGTATACTCCCCCCTGCCATGATGCTCCAGCGGGTGATGGTGAAGGTGGAGACCCTGGGCGACCTCCCCAGCCTGCCGGAGGTGGTCACCAGCATCCGCCGCGTGGCCGCGGACGATCACACCTCGGCCGCGGACCTGTCCAACGTCATCCTCCAGGACTCCGCCCTCTCCGGCAAGGTGCTCAAGCTCGTCAACTCCACCTTCTACCGCCAGTCCGCCGGACGCATCTCCACGGTCACCCGGGCCATCGTGATCCTGGGCTTCACCGCCGTGCAGGACCTGGCCATGGGGCTCAAGGTCCAGGCGATGCTGGGCAAGATCGGCAACCGGACGCGGCTCAAGTCCTTCTGGACCCTCTCCCTGGGTTCGGCCATCTGCACGAGGGAGCTGGCCCTCAAGACCGCCTATCCCAATCCGGAGGAGGCCTTCGTGGGCGCCCTCCTGCAGGACGTCGGGCAGATCATGCTTGAGCACTGCTTCCCGGAGGAGTACGCCAGGATCCTCGAGAAGGGCGGGGAGGCGCGGCGCCTGGCCGCGGAGCAGGAGTTCCTGAAGGTGGACCACGCCCAGGTCGGCGAGGCCCTGGCACGCCTTTGGAACCTCCCCGGCCGCCTGGAGACCGTCCTCGCCGAGCACCACCGCCAGAGCGCCGCGGCGGGCAGGCGCCATCCCGAACCCCTGGTCGACCTGGTCTTCGTCGGCCACCTCATGGCCGCCCATGCCCTGGACCCCTCCGGCAAGGAGAGCGACCGGGGCCACCTGATGACCGCCGCCCAGCAGCTCTTGGGCCTCGACAAGGCCGACGTCCAGGCCGTTCTGGGACCCCTGACCGAGAACCTGGAGGAGCTTGCGGCCCGCCTGGAAATCTCCATCGCCGTCCCGAACCCCCACAAGGGCAACGGGACGAAGCGTCGCAGGACCACCGTGGTCGAGGACGCCCCCCACGTCCATGGGGACCGGGAGCTGGAGATGCTCCACGAGATCTCCGCTGCCATCGTCCACGGCATGGGACTGGAACCGCTGTTGCAGCTCGTGTTGGAATGCACCTTCACGGCCGCCCAGTTGGACCGGGTCCTGATCTTCCTGACGGAAGGAGACCGTTTGGAAGGACGCCTGTCCTTCGGCTTCCCTCCGGGCATGGACCTGAAGTCCCTGACCCTGCCGGCCAAGCAGGGGCAGCTGGCCGTACTCCTGACCTCGGGCCGGGCGGCCCACCTGACCGCGGCCGAGGCGCCCAAGCTCCTGCCCGAGGCCTTCCTCAAGACGCTCGGGGCGGTGGACGCCGCCATGGCTCCCCTGGTCCTGGGCGGCGAGCTCAAGGGCCTGCTCTACGCAGACAACGCCACCTCGCGCAACCCCATCCCCGAGGACTCGGTGCGCATCCTGGGTTCCTTCGCCAACCAGGCCGTCATCGCGATCGGCCTCAGGCGCTGAAGCCTACTCCAGGCTGAACCGGAAGATGCGGGTGCGGTCCCTGGCCACGGCGTACAGGGTATTGGTGACGCTATCGATGACCACCCAGGAGAGGACGTCGGTGTCGCTCGAGGTGGGGAAGAGCCCGATCGGCCAGTTGGCCCTGTAGGTGGTCGGCGTCGTCGCGTTCACCGCGAACAGCCAGCCGGTGTCCGTCCCGAAGTACACGTAGCTCTTCCACTGGTACGGCAGGGTCACGATGTTCCCCGTCGCATTCATCGGGGTGTTCGAGAGGATGCTTCCGTCCGTCACGTTCACCTTGTAGAGCTGGTTGCCCGCCCCCACGAAGATGAAGCTCTTCGAAGGGTTGAACTGGCCTCCGGACGTCAGGGGCCTCATGTCCGCGCTCCGTCCCGACGTCCACGTCGAGGTCAGCAGGTCCGAAGTCAGCCGGTACACCCGGTTTCCCGCCGGGGTCACGAAGAGGTCGTTGTTCGTCCTGACCAGGAAGAGGCGGCGCACCGCATTGACCACGGCACTGGACATGATCTCCGCCCCCCCCGTGGAGTCGCGCCGGTAGACCTGGCTGGTGTTTCCCGCCACGTACACGTTGTCGTTGAGGATCCTCAGCACCGACTCCGCGCTGTTGGGGGCATAGGAGATCCCCTGGGGATAGCCGGCCACCACGTTTCCGCTGTCGGCGTAGTACTTCCAGATCCCGATGTTGACGGGGTCCCGGTCGGCGAGCGCGTAGAGGTAGCGGGTGGTCCCCTCCATGTAGAAGGCCAGGGAGTGGACCATGGACTGGTTGGCCGTGCCCAGCCGTCGCGGGTTGTTCGCCCAGGCCGGGTCGAGCGAGATGGACGTGCCGTTGTCGATGTAGGCCGCCAGGTAGGCGCTGGAATACTCCAGGAAAAGATGGACGTTGCCCGAGTACGTGGCGGCCGAGATCCGGGTGACCGGACCTCCGTGCGTGACGGCCCGGGCGTAGAGCCCCGTCGTGCGGTCCACCGCGTAGAGGCGCGCGGAGGCACCCCCGTTCTCGGCCACGTAGATCGCCGACTTGGAGCCATGGGAGACGATGGGCACGGTCAGGGTCCCGGCCAGGTTGACCGCGGTCTTCGGGAAGACCCAGCTCAGGTGGGGATGGGCCACGGACGGGTGCTGGGGAAACTCGTACAAGGGGATCCAGCCGGAATCCCCCCCCGAGTGAATGACCGAATCCATGGCCTTGATCTTGGCGTTGGTCGTGTCGTAGGCGAACCCGAGGATGGTGCCGCGATGGGCCGGAAGGGCCTGGGGCTGGAGGACATACCGGATGGTGCTGTACTCGCTGTGCTGGGCCGCGGTGATGGTGCTGATGTCCCCGTAACCCAGGAAGGCGTCGGCGCTCCCCGCGATCCGGGCGTAATAGACGTCGTCGTTGCCGGTCTGGGAGGCCGCGTCAGGAACGGCGCCCCGGTAGGGGTTGTAGGCGGTGATGTACAGGTAGGCGTCCCCGTTGCCCGCCGTCATCCAGGCCAGGTCCTTCTTCCAGGAGAAGTACTCGGGGTTGTTGTAGTGCCAGTTCGGAAACGGATCATCTTCCACACGGCCGCCGGCATACGAGTAGCGGGAACTGACGACCTCGGACGGGCCGCTGGGATTCACCCCCAGTCCCAGGATGCCGTTCTGGTGCCAGACCCCCCCCGTCCCGTCATCCGCGAGCCAAGCGGCATGGACCACCCCGTTGCGGTCCACGCAGATCTCCGTGCCGAAGATGGTGGATGCCACCCCGTCGATGACCTGGCTCGTCGTAGCCGTCAGGCTCAGATTGGTCCAGCTGCTGGCCGTGGGGTTGACGTCGGCCGAGGAGGCGTTCAGGGAGGCCGTGAGATACACGTCGGCCCCGTCGGTGGTGGCGAGGTAGACGTCGCCATCCTGGCCGGCGGCCATCGACACCCCCCCGTACGGCAGGCCGATCCCGGTCGTCATGTCCTTGACATCCAGCCAGGTGGCCGAGGACGTGCTGTACTTGGTGTAGTAGACCTTGGAATTCCCGCTGGCCTGCCCGGCCAGGTGGGGAACCCCGTAGACGTCCATCACGAAGGAGGGGGTGCCGTTGATGTCGGTGGCCGCCTTCAGGGGCGTGGCCCAGTTGGTCGTGGTGGTCAGGGCCGAAAGGCTGCTGCACCAGGTCGAATAGATGCGGGTGTCGGAGGTGCTCTTCCAGATCAGGTAGAGGTGGTCGGACCGGTTGATGGCAATGGAGGGGGCGGTGCCGCTCTGGTTGTTGGCGGGGGCGGCGGCGATCCTCCCGCTGCCGCCGTTGTCCACCAGCGTGACCAGACCCCAATGCGTCGTCGCGGAGGGGGTGGACGTGGTGGTATAGGCCATGACGATGTCGGTCTGGGTGGCGTTCTCCCAGACCACGTACCAGTACCCGTTGGAGTCCCGGGCCACCTGATGGAGCCCGGTGCGGCCGTCCCCGGTCGTGCTCGCGCCGGTGTTGGCCGCCCCCGGCAGGAAATGGTCCCCGCGCGCCGGCAGGCACAGGCAGGCCACGGAGGCACAGATCGCCGCAACGGGTTTCCACGGGAAACGGACCATACCCTAAGTATAGCCCCCTACATAGGATCGGACAGGCCTGAAATCCGGCCCTACCCGGTCCGTCCCAGGTCGAATCCGGGCCACATCCTCAGCGACTGGAGGATGCCAAGGCCCAGGCAGGTGGCGACCAGGGAGGACCCCCCCTGGCTCACCAGCGGCAGCGGCGTCCCCGTCACCGGCAGCAGACCCGTCACCACCCCCGTGTTCAACAGGACCTCGGTCGCAAAGAGGACCCCGAGGCCTACCGCGGCCAGGCGCCGGAAGGGTTCCACCGCCGAGGCCGCCGTCGCGAAGCAGCCGAGGAGGATGTAGCCCCAGGCCGAAAGCACGATGCAGGCCCCCATCAGGCCCCACTCCTCGCAGATGACCGCGAAGATGAAGTCCGACTTGCGCACCGGCAGGAGCTTCATCTGGCTCTGGGTCCCCGAGCGTATCCCCTTGCCGAAGACCCCTCCCGAGCCGATGGCGATGCGGGCCTGCTGGGCCTGGAAGGCGCCCGAGGCGTGTCGCCCGCGCGGTTCGAGATGGGACGCCAGGCGCTCCCACTGGTAGGCGTGCAGGCCCAGGACCCGGTCCATGGCCGCCAGGCCGTTTGCCCGCGCCCGGTATTGCTTCAGCCCCGTCCAGAGGCCGCCGCCGACAAGAAGGCCGGCCGCCAACAGGACCCCGAAGAGCACGCGGGGCCTCACGCCCCCCACATAGGCCATGGCCACCGTCACGGGGAGGAACAGCAGGGAGGTGCCGAGATCCGGCTGGAGCAGGATGAGGGCGACCGGAAAAGACATGAGGACGAAGGCCTTCGTCAGGGCGCCGGCTCCTCCCCCGCGCACGAACATGAGCAGGCGGGCCAGGGCCAGGACCATCACGGGCTTGGCGAACTCGGAAGGCTGGATCGTGATCCCCCCGAAGGAGAACCATCGCCTGGCCCCATGCAGGGTGGTTCCCAGGACCAGGACGCCGAGAAGGGAGATCACGACGGCTGCGTAGGCCGGATACGCCAGGGAGGACCAGCGCGCGCTCGAGATCCTCAGGGCCAGGAAGTAGGTCCCGAGGCCGACCCCGATCCACATGAGCTGCTTGTCCAGGGTGCCCCGGTAGGCGTATTCCGTCCCCGAGGCGGCGCCGGCGGCATCCGGACGCTCCGAGACGCTCCAGAGGAAGAGTGCCCCCATCCCCATGAGGACGAGGACCGCGAGGAAGCCCGGCCCGTCGAATTCCCTCCAGCGCAGACGCATCTCAGCCCACCGGCTCCGCCGCAACGGGCGGCAGCCCCTCGAAGGCCCTGAAGATCTCGGCGGCCACCGGGGTGGCCACGTCTCCCCCCGAACCGCCATGTTCGATGACGACGGAAACGGCCAGGGTGGGGGCCTCCTCGGGGCCGTAGCCCACGAACCAGGCGTGGGGCGGCGGACCGCCCAGGCGCTCCGGCTTGAGACCCACCTGGGCCGTGCCCGTCTTGCCCAGGACCCTCCAGCGGATCAGGCCGTTGTGGGAGGCCGTGCCCGAGAGGACGGCGCGCTTCATCCCCTCGCGGATGGTCCCGAGGGCCTGGGGCCCGACGCAGACGGGCGCCTCCTCGCGGCCCTTCTCCTGACCTCCCCACTCCTGGAAGATCCTCGGACGGACGAGGCGGCCCCCGTTCGCAAAGACGGAGACCATGCGGGCCGCCTGCAGCGGGGTCGCCGTCAGCTCCCCCTGCCCCACCGAGAGGAGGATGGATCCGCGGGAAGGGACGCTCCCGCCGAGCTCCTGCCCGCCCAGCAGCAGCCCGGCAGGTGCGCCGAAGCCGAAGGCGCGGGCCTTGGCGGCCAGGGGGGCGATGCCCAGGCGCTTGGCGCCCTGGTAGAAGTAGACGTTGCAGGAGACCTCCAGGGCGCGGACGAGATCGCAGGCGCCGTGGATGCGGTTGCAGCCGAAACGGGTCCCTCCGTCATGGAAGGAGCCGCCGCAGGAGCAGTTCTCGGCCGGATCCATGCCCCCGTCCTCCATCATGGCCGCGGCCGTCACCAGCTTGAAGATGGAGCCCGGAGGGTATGCGCCTCTGAGGGCCCGGTTCAGCAGGGGCTGGGCAGGATCCTTGAGGAGGGCGGCATACGCGGAGGACAGGGCGTTGGCGTCATAGCCCGGACGGCTGGCCAGGGCCAGGACGGCCCCGCTTCCCGGGTCCATGGCCACCACCGCGCCGCGACGCGAGCCGAGGGCCCGTTCCGCGACCGCCTGGAGATCGGCGTCGATCGTGAGCCGGACGTCCTGCCCGCTGACCGCAGGCTCGATCTGGGCCTCCTCTCGCCGACGCCCCCCGGCGAGTTCCACGGAGACCACCCTCAGCCCCCGCCGCCCGCGCAGGCGCTCCTCGGCCTGGCGTTCCACCCCCTCGCGGCCCACCCTGTCGTCGGCGAAAAGCCCCGAACCCCTCAGCTCGTCGTCCAGGAGGACCTCCGCCCGCCCGTTGCGGGCGATCTGAAGACCCAGGTCCCGGCCCTCGGCACGCAGGCGGTTCAGGTCCTTCTCCCCGAGGCGGCCCATCCGGCCCAGGACGTGGGCCGCCAGGGCACCGTACGGGTAGCGGCGTGCCGACCGTTCCTCCACGGAGAGGCCCGGATATTCATCCTGCAGACAGGTGAGCCAGTAGACGGCCCGTTGCGGAAGCCCCGTCAGCCAGGGCCTTTCCCCCTCGCCCCCGCGCTGGACCGTGCGGGCCAGGGACTCCAGGGCCCCGGGGAAGCCGCACTCCGCCAGCATCCTGCCCAGGCGCTCCGCCCTGCGGGCGTCCTTGAGGACGGCCTTCGCCCGGGAGGGATCCACCCAGAGTTCCGAGGACGCCTTGTCTTCGGCCAGGACCCGGCCGCGACGGTCCAGGATGCGCCCCCGCGGAGCTTCGATCAGCTCGATGCGGCGGACCTTGGCCGAGGCCTCCCGGGCCAGGGCTTCCCCGTGGACGACCTGGAGCTGGAAAAGGCGGCCCAGCACCGTCAGCAGGCCCAAGGCTGCCAGGGCGCCCAGCAGACGCACCCTCCAGCCGCTCATGCGCCCACCCTCCTGGGACGCCAGCGGGCGCGCACGGGAGCCAGGATCAGGGGCGAAACCAGGGCTGTGCACCCCGCCGAGAGGCCCGCGCGCAGCAATCCCTCGCTGCCGTATCCCCCCCAGGGAGGACCCAGAAGGCCGGGGAGCAGATCCAGCCAGAAGGCCGCCAGGCCGCAGGCCAGCATGAGGGTCGGAAGTTCCCGGCGGTGGGAAGCCCTCTGCTCCACGGAGAGGGTCGCGGCGGCCAGGGCCCAGGCCAGCGCCTGGATGCCCAGGCGCCCCACCGAGCAGGCGTCCAGGAAAAGCCCCGTCGCCCAGGCCGCGGACACGGCCCGGTCCAGGGAGGTTCCCCAGGCCAGGACCACCAGGGCCAGGGCCGGAAGGCTCACCCAACCGCCCCATCCTGCCAGGTGGGCTGAGAGCAGAAGGGCCGGCCAGAGCAGGGTCAGGGTCATGGAAGCGCCGCCCCGGCAGCGGAGAGCAGGATCTGGGCCTCCTCCACCGCGTCCGGATCACAGGCGGGGACCACGGAGACGAGGGCACTCTTGCCGGAACCGGACACCCGCTCCACGGAACCTACCAGCAGGCCGGACGGGTACTTCTCGTCGTAACCGGAGGTCACTACCGGATCCCCCACCAGGGCGTCCCCGGGACGCTCGCAGAGGATGATGCGGAGACGGCCCGTGCCGTCGCCCTTGAGCACGGCCTGGATGCGCCCCCCGTCCGGCCGGCCGGGGTTCCCCTTCCCGATGAGGACCCAGATCCGGCTGTCGGCATCGGTCAGGCATTGGACCCGGCACCAGGCAGGGGCAGGGACCGCCACCCTACCCAGAAGACGACCTCCGCAGACCACGGCCTGGCCGTGGAGCACCCCGTCCTCTGCGCCCCGGTCAAGGACCAGGCTGCGCCGCCAGCGCACCGCGTCGGTCCAGACCACCCTGGCGGGCAGGGGTTTGACGGAAGGCATGCGCTCCTTCAACTGGGCCATCGCGGCGAGCTGACGCCTCAACGACTGGGCCTCCTCCTCCCGCTGGGCCAGCTTGGCCTTCAGATCCCCCAGCAGACGGACCTGGTCGGCCTCGGGGCCGAGATCCATGCGGGCGGACAGCCAGCGTACCCCTGCGCGGGACGCACGACGCACCGGGGAAAGGACGGGCCCGAGCAGGGTCATGGCCCCGGACTTGAGCGCCTGCTGGGCCGCATCGGGAAGGAAGGGCAGGACCAGGGTGGCGCACAGGAGGAAGAGAAGGGCCCGGCGACGGGGCGTGGGGGCGGGGGAGGGCATCGGAGGCGGGGCAGTCTACGGTCTCGCGGCAGGAGCCGCCATCCCTTCCTCCGGTTCCTTGCCATGGACGCGAACATATGATGTAACATGTTTGTTTACATATGGTTACATTCACGTGTTGCCTGCTTTCCTTTAGATCACTATACTCCCCGCGCCCCTGATGCCAGCCCTCAACGAACTCATCGCCGTACTGGACCTCGGCTCCCAGTACACCCAACTCATTGCGCGCCGCATCCGCGAGCAGCAGGTCTACTGCCGCATCTTCCGCCACGACATCCCTGCAGCAACCCTGGCCAGTCCCTCCCTCAAGGGCATCCTCCTGTCCGGAGGCCCCGCCAGCGTCTACGCTCCCGGATCCCCCAAGGTCGACCCGGGGCTCTATGACCTTGGCGTGCCCGTCCTGGGCATCTGCTACGGCATGCAGCTGACCAGCCTCCTGTTGGGGGGGAAAGTGATCCAGGCCAGGACCCGTGAATACGGCCCCGCCGAGATCCGCCGCTCCGGCGATTCGATCCTCCTCAAGGGCATTCCCTCCAGGAGCGGGGTCTGGATGAGCCACGGGGACAGGGTGGACCGCCTTCCGAAGGGCTTCCGGGTCACGGCCTCCAGCCCCGACTGCCGCCTGGCCGCCGTGGAGGCCCCCTCCCGCGGGATCTACGGGCTCCAGTTCCACCCCGAGGTGGCCCACACCGTCCACGGCCGGGACATCCTCAAGAACTTCCTGATCGGCATCTGCCGGTGCCGGCGCGACTGGCGGATCGGCAAGGTGGTCGCGGAGAGCGTCGCCAGGATCCGCGAACAGGTCGGCGACGACGAGGTCGTCCTGGGCCTCTCCGGGGGCGTCGACAGCGCCGTGGTGGCCGCCCTCCTGCACAAGGCCATCGGCAGGCGCCTCCACTGCATCTTCGTGGACAACGGCCTTCTCAGGAAGGGCGAGCGCGACCTGGTCGAACGGGACTTCTGCCGCCACTTCCGCATCGACCTGAAGGTGGCCGACGCCGAAGCGGGCTTCCTGAAGGCCTTGAAGGGCGTCACCGACCCCGAGCGCAAGCGCAAGATCATCGGCCGCCTCTTCGTCCGCGTCTTCGAGCGCGAGGCCGGGCGGTTCCGTCGTGCCCGATTCCTGGCCCAGGGCACCCTCTACCCGGACGTGATCGAGTCCATGCCGGCCTTCGGCGGCCCCACGGCCGTGATCAAGAGCCATCACAACGTGGGCGGCCTGCCCAAGGACATGGGCTTTGAGCTGGTCGAGCCCCTGCGCGACCTCTTCAAGGACGAGGTCCGCCGCATGGGTCTCGAACTGGGCCTGCCCCCCTCCCTGGTCTGGCGCCAGCCCTTCCCGGGACCCGGCCTGGCCGTGCGCTGCCTGGGTCCGATCACCGCACAACGCCTGGAGGTCCTGCGCGAAGCCGACGCCGTGGTCCGCCAGGAGATCGAGGCGGCCGGCTACGACCGCAAGGTCTGGCAGGCCTTCGCCGTCCTCCTGCCCGTCCGTTCCGTGGGCGTCATGGGCGACGAGCGCACCTATGAGGAGACCGTGGTCCTGCGCGCCGTGACCTCCACCGACGGCATGACCGCCGACTGGGCCCGCCTTCCCCACGATCTCCTCGCGCGCATCTCGAACCGCATCGTCAACGGCGTCCGCGGCGTGAACCGGGTCGTGTTCGACATCAGCACCAAGCCACCCAGCACCATCGAATGGGAGTGAGCATGGCCACACCAAAGAAGAAGAGCCCCGCAAAACCCGCCGTGAAGAAGCGCCACGCCGCAAAGGCCCTGGCCCGGCGTCTTCCGCCGCCGGCACCCCCGGTCCCCCAGGACCAGGCGGCCTTCGACCGCGCCAGGGCGGCCCTGGCCACGGGGGCCCTCGGCGAGGCCACCTGGCACGCGGAACGGGCGATGCTGATCAACCCGCGCCGGACGGACGTCCTGGCCTTCCTGACGGGATGCTGGGTGAAGCGGGGCGACCAGGCCCGGGCCCTGGACTATGCGCGCCAGGCCACGGAGCTGGAGCCCTCCAATCCGACCTGGTGGAGCCACCTGGGCTCGGCGCACTACCAGCTGAGGCAGTTCCCGGAGGCGAAGGAGGCCTTCCTGAGGGCCATCGCGGCGAACCCGGACTTCGCGGAGGCCTACTACAGCCTGGCGAAGGCGGAGCTCTGCCTTGCGAACAACCAGGCAGCGGCGGACCACCTCATGCAGGCGCTGAGCCTGAAAAAGGACCTGGCCCAGGACGCGCAACGGGACTTCTCGTCCCTGGCCAGCCATCCCTCGCTGACGGAATGGCTGACGCCGCCTCCGGAGCCGAGCGCGGGGAGGGCCAAAGGAAAGAGCGGCAAAAAAGGCAGGGCGAAGACCAAACCGTCCAAGCGGAAGTAGCCTCCAGCGGCGTCGGATCAGCGTCTCCCGTTCCGTTCCGACCGGCTCCTGGAACCCCCGAGGATCCTTGGGTCCTCCTCATGGCTGGCGGCATGGCCGGCTGCCGGCGGCACGGGCTCCGGACGGCTCCCGACCGTGCAGACGGCTGAAGGCACTGCCGGACTCCTGTCGGGAGCGGCGACAGTCGCCGTCTTCCCGTGGGTGGCGCCCCCCCGCGGGGCGGCCATCGCCAGCATTCCGCAGAACAGGCAGGAAGCGATCACGGCCATCCAGATCTTCATGAGGACATCTCCTTTGCTTGATCCCTAGGACGCCGGGCCGGGGTTGCCGACACGTCCTTTTGCCGATTGTTCTGCTCCAGGATACGCCGGGAACCGGCCCCGGGTCCGTCAAGAAGCTGTAAAACTCAGTCGAACCTCATCCCCTTCCTCTCCGCCTGGGCCCGGACGGCCCTGCGGATCGCGCCGTCGAGGGACTTGTCCTCGCTCAAGCCCTGCTTCTTCATCTCGTCACGGACGTAGGCCGTGCGCTCCTGGCTGAGCTTCCGGATCTCCTCCTGGAGCTGGGAGCGCTCCTGGGCCTTCTGCTCCACGTAGGCCTGGCGGCCGGCGGCGTCCAGCGTGCGCATCTCCTCCGGAAGCTCCTCGTCCTTGAGCTTGGAGAGGTCCATCTGCTTGTCGTCCTTGCAGGCATCCACCAGGTCCCAGTCGCCGTTGCGATAGCAGGCCCCCGCCTTCGCGGCGGAGCGCTCCGCCGCGGCCGAGGGCGCCAGGCTGTTCGCCGAGCGGTCCCCCTTCTCCTGGGCCTCCTGACGCATCCTCCCGTTGGCCCCGTAGCCCAGGTAGGTGCCGTTGAGCTTTCCGCTCAGTTCGGCCAGCTTCGCATCCTGGGGTGCGTCCACCACCACCGTCCCATGATCCTTGTCGATGCAGGCGAACTGCCCGTCGGCCAGTCCGGCGGCAGTGCGCCAGCCGGAGGCATCCGCGTCGGAAGGCGAGCCGCAGTAGATCGTGTTCACCTGGACGCCCTTGGCGATGGCATCGGCAAAGACCTTCTCCAGCGTAAATTTCGGATCCTGTGTGGCGGCCTCATTGCCTGCCACGAAGATCACCTTGAGCGCTTTCGAAGAAGGGGTCCACTCCAGCGCGTTCACGGCCTCCGTGACCACCCGGGCCACGTACTCATCCCCTCCATTCGTGCTCACGGCATCGAGTTTGGCGGACAGGCCGTCCAAGTCCGTCGTGAAGGGGCAGTCGAGGCGGACCCAGCCCTTGCCCGCGTCATAGCCGTTATTCCCGTAGGAAAGCAGGGCCACGCGGAGCTCCGGGGTCGGCCTTGCCTTGGCCATCTCGCTGACGATGGCCCAGAGCTTGAGCTTGGCCGACGCGATCAGGGCATCCATGGAGTTCGAGGCGTCCAGGCAGAGCATCAGATCGACCTTGGGGCGCTCCGGTACCTTCAGGGCCGCCTCCTCGGCGAACAGGGGGAGGGCGGACAGTGCGGCGGCAAGGATGAGGATGGGCTTCATGGTATTCTCCTTAGGGTTGAAGGTTATTCCGTGATCTCGTAGACGACGTCCCCGAGCGCGATCTGGAGGTTCTGGCCGACCGACAGCCAGGGGGCAGCCTCGGGGGCCTTGTGGCAGAGGTCGAAGTACTCCTCCGAGCCGAACTTCACCTGGACCCGCTTGGCCTGGACACTGCGCTGGACGTCCGCGTCCACCCAGGCGTTGCCGTTCTGGTAGAAGGTTTTGTCCCCCACCCTGCGGCACTGCTGGGCGTAGTTGCCCCCGTCCCTCTTGGCCAGGCCAGCCGAAGGGGGCGCTGCGCCGCCGCCGCTGTCCTGGTTCTTCTGGCCTTCCATGGCATTGCGACTTTCCACCGCGGTCCGGCCGGACTTCTCGCCCTTCCAGTCTCCGTAGGCCGATCTGGACCGGTCATTGGCTTCCCCATCCTGCGCCAGCTCCCTCAGGGCGGATGCATCGGGACGCATCAGCCCCTGGGCCACCTGCTTGCGCTCGTCCTCAAGAATGAGATACGCCGTATAGGGCGTCACGATGCCGAACTCCCTTGCCAGGGCCGAGACCTCGTCCTTGAGCTCTGCGCTCTCCCCGCGGAGGCGGATCTCGTCGAGGAGGAAGCCCACCCGCCGGGAGGCCCAGAGGCGCCCGACCCAACTGCGGTCCCGGCTCTCGTCCGGGAAGGTGCCCTCCATCACGAAGCGCTTCAGTTCCCCCTGGAACCTCCCCTCCACCGTGACGGCGACGGGCCCGGAGCCCGTATAGCGCCCGAAGACCAGCATCTGGTCGCCGCGGAAGAGGTCCGGCTGGGTGCCGGGGTGGACCTTCGAGACCTTGATGCCCTCCCCGAAGCTCACTTTCACGTCGGTCAGGACAGGGGCCTGGATGCGCCCCCAGAAGGACGAGAGCTTGATCTCCAGATCCTCCTCGGGAAAGACATACTGGCTGGCCGAGCGGGTGGCCTCGGTGATGCGGTCCAGGAGGTGGGTGTTGATGTCGGTGCCGATCCCGAAGCAGAAGACCCGGGTGGTGGTGTTGACCTTGAGGGCCCGTGCCACGATGGCGTCGTCGTCCCTCTCCCCGATGGTGGGCTGGCCGTCGGTCAGGAAGATGACCACGAAGGGCCTGTCCGGATCCCCCGGGTTCTTCTTCTTGATCTCACCCTGCAACGCCAGGGCCTTCTGCAGGGCCTCGTCGATGGCCGTGCCTCCCATGGCCTTGAGCCCGTCCAGGAAGGCCTGGGCGGCCTTGCGGTTCTCCGGCGTGGCGGGCTTGAGCCCGTGGAAGAAGGGCTCGGCCTCGGTGGAGAAGCGGATGATCTCGAAGCGGTCGCCATCCTCAAGGCTGTTGACGCAGAAGCGCAGGGCCTTGCGGGCCTGCTCCATCTTGGCTCCCGACATGGAACCCGAGGTGTCGAGCACGAAGACCACGTCCTTTTCCACGGCCTTGCCCTCCGGCACCAGTCCCGGCGAGGCCAGAAGCAGGAAACAGCCGTCCTGCTTCGGGTCCGGACGCCAGGTCATCAGGTTCATGCCCAACGCCCTGGGATCGCGGGAGATGCAGAGATGGAAGTCGGTGTCGGGACGCGTGCCCTTCTCCTCGAAGCCCACGACCACGTGCTTCTCGTCCTTGCGGGTGACTTCCACCTTGTGGGAAGGGGAATAGACGGCCTTGATGGCGGCGGCGCGGCAGGCGATGTCCACCTTGACGGAGACCCGCTCGACCGGGGCGGAGGAGAACTTCTCGGTATTCAGGGGATAGACGTACTCCATCAGCCCCCCGTCGTCCTGGAGGAGCTGGCGGTAGCTGATCTTGACCCTTTTGCGGGAATGCGGCTCGATGGGGAAGATCCGGGCCTTGAGCAGACCCCGGCCGGCGTACTCCAGCAGGGCAGGGTCCTTCATCTTCCGCACGATGTCCTCGTAGAGGGCCCGGGCCTTGACGGCGTCGAGAAGCTCGGCGTCGGTCTCCTTGCCGTCGATGAACATCGAGAACTTCTCGACCTCGGCCCCGGGAGGCAGGGGGAAGACGTAGGTCCCCTCCAGCGTGGCGTCGGAAGGGTTCACGAACTCCTCGTCGACGGAGGTCAGGGCGATCTGGTCTTCTATCTTGACCTCCACCTGGTGGTAGGCCACGGCCAGAGGGGCGAAGACATAGTGGGAAGGCCGCGGAGGGCGGATCAGCGGCTGGGGGGCATGGATGAGGATGAAGCCGTCGGCGAAGGCCGAGACGGGGGCGATCAGGAGTCCAAGGAGCGTGAACAGGGCGAAACGGGTGGCGCGCATGGGCTGGGCCCTCCAAACTGAGGTTGTGCTCTAACCCAGTAGACGTCGGAAGGAGCCCGCCAGTTCGTAAAAAAGGCGTAAAAGCCGGTTTTATCGGGCGGCGATCCGCTCGAGATATTCCAGATCGGCCAGATCCACGGGACGCCCCGCGGCCCGCTTCATCAGGATCATGTCCTTGAGATCGGCGATGGGAACGGACACCTTCTCGATGGTCCGGACCATGCGACGTTTCCATGCCCGGTTGAAATCCAGACCCTTGGGACGGGCCAGCACGTCGACCGGGATCCGGTCCCTGAACAGGGTGACATCCTTCTCCAGGAGACCCGCGGCAGTGACCAGGGTGGCCGTGCCCAGCCCGGCAGCCTCAAGACCCTTCAGGACCTTGCGGGCATTGGCCCGGGTCGGATCGATGGCGAGGTCAAGATCCTCCGTGCCGCGCGGAACCCCGTAGGCGCCTACGGCCACCCCGCCGATCACGAGATACCTGGCCTTTTCCGAATTCAAAGACCTGCACACTTGCGCCAGCTGGCGCGTCGTCAATGCCACGGAGACCTCCCCTCAATGCGGCCCGGGTCCGGCCGAGTGCCAGGCACCTGCGGATCCGTTCCGCAACGCTGAAGTCCTTCCAGAGGAGCAGCTTGGCCTCCGGCGTCTCATGCTCGAACCCGAACAGTACCTTCCCCTGGTGTCGGGTCATGCGCAGATTATAGCACCCTCGCAGCACCACGCACGGCCTCGAGGATCCTCCCCGCCTCCCCCTCCGTGAGCTGGGGGTAGAGCGGCAGGCGCACGAGGGAGGCCGCCACCCGCTCCGTCACGGGAAGCATGCCCTCCTTCAGGCCCAACCTCTCCTTCGCGTACGGAGAGGTGTGCAGGGGTTCGAAGTGGGTCGTGACGTCCACCTCCAGGTCCTTGACGGCTTTCACGAAGGCGTCGCGGCGCTCCGGGGCGACCAGGCAGGCGAAGATGTGCCAGTTCGGCTCGCAGCCCTCCGGCACCGTTGGGAGGGTCAGGCCCTTCACCCCGGAAAGCTCCTTCGTATAGCGTGCCGCCAGGGCCCTCCGGAGGCGGAGGTTCTCCTCCAGGCGGTCGAGCTGGGCCATCCCCAGGGCCGCCAGCAGGTCGGACTGGACGAAGGAGGCCCCCTCGCTCACCCAGGTGTACTTATCCACCTCCCCGCGCAGGAAGGCCGCCCGGTTGGTCCCCTTCTCGTGCATGATCTCCACCGTTGCGGCAAGCGCGTCGTCGTCCGTCACCAGCAGGCCGCCCTCCCCTGTCGTGAAGTGCTTCGTGGCATGGAAGGAATAGACGCCCGCCTTGCCCACCGTCCCAAGATGCCGTCCCTTCCAGCGCGCGCCAAGGGCCTGGGCGGCGTCTTCGACCAGGATCAGGCCCCGCCGGGCGGCCAGGGCTCCGAGACGGTCCAGGTCCGAGGCCATCCCGGCGTAGTGGACCGGGACCAGGAAGCGGGTCCGGGGGGTCAGGACAGCCTCCACCGACGCCGGGTCCAGGTTGAAGGTCCTTGCATCGATGTCCGCGAACAGCGGCTTGGCCCCCAGGCTGATCACGGCGTTGGCGATGGAGACGAAGGAGAAGGACGGAAGCACCACCTCGTCACCGGGCTTCACCCCGAGACCCATCAGGGCCAGGGAGAAAGCGGAGGTGCACGACGGGGTGAACAGGGCGTGCCGGACGCCGAGATAGGTGGCCAGCCGCTTCTGGAAAGCCTTCGAGACCCTGCCGTTCCCGACCAGATTCCCCTCGGACAGGGCCTGGGTGACGGCCTTGGCCTCGCTCTCCCCGACCCAGGGCTTGTGGTAAGGGATCCTCACCCCAACCCTTAGCCCTTCCCCAGCTTCAACTGCACCCGCTTGAGAACGGACATCAGGGTCCGGGCGTCCGGACGTTCGCCGGGCTTCTTGTTCAGGCACTGCAGGACGACCCATTCGAGTTCCTTGTCCAGCTCCCCGTTCAGTTCCCGCAGGGATCCGGGGCTGTCCTTGATGATGCGGCGGATGATGCTCAGCTCGGAGCCCTGGGCCGCGGGGCCCCTGACCTGCTCCTGATCGGAGCGGAAAGGCCTCTGGCCGCCGAAGAGCTCGTAGAGCACCACGCCCCAGGAGAAGATGTCGGAGCGGGTGGTCAATGGCTTCTGGGCAACCTGCTCCGGGGACAGATAGGAGATGGTCCCCTGGATGCGGGGTTTGGAGAAGCGGGCCATCATCCGGCCCAGCATCCCGGCCTCGCGCTCGGCGAAACCGAAGTCCCCCAGCTTGGCCCTGCCGGAATCCGAAAGGAAGACGTTCTCCGGCTTGATGTCCTTGTGCACGATGCCCTGATCGTGGAGGTAGGCCAGGGCCGAGGTGACGTCCAGGGCCCACTGCAGACGCCGGCTGTAGTGGAAGGGCTGCTGCATGGCCTGACGCAGGCAGGCCGGCATGAATTCCAGGATCATGCGGCACTTGGCCGGCTCGAAGCCGACGAGCTCGACCAGGCCGTCGTGCTTGAGGTTCCGCAGGAACTGGGCTTCCTGCTCCAGGCCTTTGAGGCGCTTGGGATCAGCCCGGTGTTCCGGCAGGAGCTCCTTCACGGCCACGACGCGGCCCGAGGCGGCATCCTGGGCCTTGTGGACCCTGCAGGTCATCCCCTTGCCGACCGGGTTCAGGAGCTTGTATTCAGGCAAACAACGTAACCCTCGGGTAGGGTCGGGATTATAGGAAACTTCCAGTCCCGGTCAAAAGATGCTATAGTCGGCCTGTATGAAGATCCAGGCCGTCGGCATCCGCCAGGTCTCTGCCCCGCCCCAAAGCGAGCGCATCGCGCACGCCAAGGACACCGCCCGGGTCCAGCACACGGGGGACCGCGTCCGCGCCGAGAAAACCCGCAAGGCCCTCGACGGGGAAGGCCAGCGCGTGGGCCTCGGCCGAAACGTCGACCTGCGCGTCTAGCACCCCCTTCTGTCCACCCCCTGTTGACGCTTTGGAGCTCCGCCTGAGGCGGGAAGGCCCCGGCATGCCGTTTGCGGGATTTTCCTGACATCCCCAGCCCCAGGAGGATCGTATGAGAATCCCTGTACTTCCGATCGCCATCCTGCTTCTGACCGGCGGCCTCCACGCAGCCCCACCCCCTGAGGCCGCGGACACGGAACCCGCATGGAAGCAGACCCTCCTGAAGAAACTGTCCCACATCGTGCATTTCAAGCTCCCGGACTCTACCTTCAAGGATGCGAAGGAGTACTTCGAGAAGGAGCTTCTCCACAGCCCCATCGTCGTGGACCGTCTGGCCAGCGAAAAGGAATCCCAGCTCGAACTGAAGCCCATCAGCATGGAGAGCCCTGAACAGGGAATGAGCCTCCAGAGCGCGCTCACCCTCCTGGCCCGGGCCGTCAACCTCCAGTGGACCCTGCGCGACGAGATGGTGGTGTTCACGACTGAGGAGGGGTTGGGGGAGCCGAACGAGCTGAGGGTCTACGACGTGCATGACCTGCTGGTCACCATCCAGGATTTCATCGGGCCCACCATCGGGATGGAAGGCGGCGCAGGAGGCCCGGGCATCGTCCTCGACAAGACACAGGATGCCGCAGAGGACGAGAAGCTCACGGGAGAAAGCCTGATAGAGTTCATCAAGGAAACGGTCAACAACCCGGCCAGGGATCTCTGGGAGAAGCAGGGTGGTAGCATCCAGTTCAGGAACGGCAGGCTCTTCGTGAATGCCTCGCCTACGGACCACCGTCAGATCGAAAGACTGCTCTCCTCCCTGAGGGACAGCCGGAGGATCCAGATCACGATCCAGGCCAGGGCCTTCTCCATGGATCTGGAGACCTGGAAAAGCATCCAGGGCAAGGCCGCCATGCCTCCTTCCTTTCTGGACGACGCTCAGGCCAAGGCCCTGGAGGAGGCTGCCGCCTCTGGCAGCGCTTCCATCCTCGAGCAGTGCCAGAGCACCTGCTTCAACACCCAGAGGACCAGCATGGGCTCCCTCCGGAACCGGGCCTATGTCCGGGACCAGGCCGCCGTGGTACAGAACGCCTCCACCGGGATGGATCCCGAGATCGGATACTTCATGGAAGGCCTCCTGGTGGACGTCCGCCCCGTCCTCCAGGCCGACATGCAGAAATTCCTCCTGGAGTTGCGCAGCACCCTGGTCGGATCCGTCGGTCCCCTCAGATCCCAGGAGCTTGCACCGGCTTCCGAGGACAAGGAGAAAGGGAAGGCCGGACGGAGTCTTGTGGAACTGCCGGACCTCCAGCACAACTACGTACGCACCAGCGTCGTCGTGCCGGACGGGAGGATGGCCGTCTTCACCGGAAGCTCCATCCTGGCGGGGCCGAAGGACAAGCGCATCCTGGTGCTCGTCGTCCAGGCCGGTCTTGCGACAGCGGAATAGCCCATGTGACCCGAAAAATCGGGAGATTGCCTAACCCTCCGACGGAGATTCGGCCTCTAGCCGGTTGAACCCAGCGATGCCCACCCCCGACGACGCCCTCCTGGAACGGATGCGCGCTGGGGACCACGGGGCCTGGGCCGAGTTCGTGGACCGGCACCGCAGGAGGATGTTCGCCGTGGCCTACCGCATGACGGGCAACGCAGGGGACGCTGAGGACCTGGTCCAGGAGTCTTTCCTGGCCTTCTCCAAGGCCCTCCCCTCCTTCCGCGGAGAAGGGGCTCCCGCCGCCTACCTGCGCAGGACGGTGGTGAGGGCATCCCTCAGGATCCCGAAGCGCAAGGCCGTCCCGGTGGACCCCTCGGGCCTGGAAGGCCCTCCCATCCGGAACGACTCCGATCCTGAACTGCTCGCCGAAGTGAAATCTGCGGTCCTCACGCTGCCCCCCCAGCAGCGGGCGGTCTTCGTCCTGAGGCATTACGAGGGGCAGGGCGTGTCCGAGATCGCCGAAACGCTGGAGCTGGCCGAGGGCACCGTGAAGGCCCACCTCCACCAGGCCCTGACCGCCCTGAGAGAGCGCCTGAGGTCGAGCCTGTGATCCCCTGCGATGCTAGCCGGCACGATCTGACGTCCTTCGTCTTCGAAGACCTTTCCCCACGGCGCATGGGCGAGCTGGGTCTCCACATCGGAGGATGCCCCGCTTGCGGCGAGGAGCTGAAGGAGATCCGGGAGGTCCTGGCCCTGGCCGACCGCTGGGAGGTCCCTGCGTCGACTCGCCGGGACCTCGTCCTTCCTTCCCGTCCCCCCCGTCGCCCTGCCCACTCCGTCCTCTCTCCGTGGCGCGCGGCAGCGGCCGCTCTCCTGCTGACCGCATTCGGGGCCTGGAAGCTGCTCCCCCGCCAGGATCCCGTCCCACCCGAGGCTGTCGCCCCAAAGCCGGATCCCGAGGCCCTGGCCCTGCTCCAGGAGGCCGACAGGCCCGACCTGGCCGACATGCTGCTGGCATCATGCGAGGCTTCGGCAGAGGAGACGGAAGACCCGGTGAAGGTCAGGAATGAGGAAAGCCTGGCCCTCCTGCGGCTGAGGACCCTGGTCCGTGATCCTGAGGAATACCTGGTCCGGAGGGCCCGCTCGGGTCCCTGCCCTCACACCGCCTTCTCCCTGCTGGCCCGCCGCGCCCCCGGCCGGGCTCTGGCCGAGGCCTCCGGCCTGCCTCTGACCGAAGCGCTATCGGCCCTCCGCAAGGCAGGCGTGGATCCTGCCCCCCTGGCTCCCCAACTCCTCAAGGCCTCGCGGATCAAAGGCCACGAAGACCTCCGTACGGAAGCTCTCGCCCTGTTGAGCGATCCTGCTTCCTCCCTTCCACTCCAGGACGCGCTCGACACCTGGGAGGAGGATGGAGGCCAGGACCTGCTGAAGGCCCTGGCCCCCCGCCTGGAGGCTTCCCCCAACGAGGCCCTTCTGGTCCTGACCCGCCGCAGTGGGCACGACCGGACCTGGGCTCTGGCGGCCGGTATCCTGGCACGAAGGCAGCAGGGTCGTATCCCCCGCCTCCTGGCCGAGGAAGGCTGGGCCCTTGCGGCCCGCCGTGACTCCTCCCTTGGGGCCCTGGATGCCATGCCCAAGGGAAGGTGTCGCCAGGAGGCCTGTCTGCGCATCAGCAGGCTCTGGCTGGCCGGGAAGGACAAGGAACCTTTCCCTGCCACCGACGGAATGAGCGAAGCCCTGGGGCAGCTCCTGGCAGACCTGCCTGGCCGGGAGGCCGGCAGGATCCTGGAGAGGCTGAAGGGCGTCGAAGCCCTGAGGGACGCCGTCCTCCTGACGGCCCTGAAGGAGGCCCAGGATCCCATCCCCCTGATCCGCCTCTGCTCCGGCATCGAAAGCCCCTCCCTGACCGGGGCTCTGGAGGCCCGCGCCTACGCCGAGCCTCGCCTGCGCGGCGTCATCGCAGCTGCCCTATTGAAACCGTCGGATCCCGATGGCTCCATGGTCCATATCTACACCCAAGAATTCATCCGTCCTGAGATTTCCCCCCTTCAGAAAGGAGCCCCGTCATGAAGACCCTGCCCCTGTTCACCACCGCCCTCCTCCTGGCCGGCATCAGCCTGGGAGGCGGCCCTCTGTCCATCTCCGCCCAGGCCGCGGAGGCCGAGCAATCCCAAGGACGAGACCTCGGCACCCTCTCCGAAAAACTGAACAAGCCCGTCGCCTCCAGCTTCGTGGGCGCCCCCCTGTCCAAGGTCATGTCCTACCTGCAGTCGGTCACGGGCGTGACCTTCGTGATGGACCCGGCCCTTGAGGACCCCGCCGTGGAGGTCAAGCTGGAGGGCATGAGCGCCCTAGACGCCCTGGACCTGGTCCTGGAGATGACGGGCCGGGACTGCGAGGCCCGCAAGAGCGTGATCTGGGTGTCCACCTCGGAAAGGATCGCCCAACGCCAGCTCACAGGACACCGCTACGACGTCCGGGAATTCCTCCTGGCCCCCCAGGACTTCATCGGGCCCACCATCGGCATGGCTGGAGGCTCGAACGGACCTGGCATCGTCTTCGACAAGACGTCGGATGGGGATGAGGACCGCTCCTTCACCGGCGACAGCATGATCGAGTACCTGAAGGGCAACGTGGCTCCGAACAGCTGGTCCTGGACAGGAGCCTCCATCCGCTTCATGGATGGCTTCCTCCAGGTGACGAACACCCCGAAGATCCACCAGCAGATCCAGGCCGTTCTCGACGAACTACGCAAGACCTCCGGGAGGATGGTCGTCCTGGACGCCCGCATCCTCTCCGTGGACGTCGAGGCCTGGAAGGGCATGATGGGCGGCAAGGACGCCGACAAGGCCGTCCCCTATCTGAGTGAGACCCAGGCCAAGGCCCTCGATGAGGCCCTTGTCTCGGGCAACGCGGTCATCGTCGAGCAGGGGCGGACCACCTGCTACAACAACCAGCGGGTCAACATCGTCTCGGTCCGAAACCGCGCCTACGTCCAGGACGAGACCGCCGTGGTCCAGGTCTCCTCCGTCGCGATGGATCCGGAGATCGGGTATTCCCAGGAGGGCATGGTCCTGGACATCCGGCCCGTCATCCTCTCGGACGGCAAGGCCCTCCACCTGGAGATGAGGAATACCGTCTCCGGATCGGCCGGGCCGATGAGAACCCTCGACCTCTCCGGATCCGAAGAGGCCGGCCCCCATCCCCAGTCCAGCGACGGAAAGACCGTCACTCCCGCTGGGGGCCCGGCCAAGGCCGGACGCACCGTCGTGGAACTCCCCGACACCCACCTCCAGGCCTTCCGGACCTCGGTGAGGATCCCGAACGGCAAGGTGGCCTTCTTCAGCTCCAGCTCGGGGCTGGCGGGACCGAAGGACAAGCGAATCCTGGTGCTGGCCGTGCGGGCCAGCGTGGTGGCGACGGAGTAGGGCAGCTACGCCCCCACCGGACGGTCGAAGCGCAGATCCACGTAACGCTTCGGCAGGGCCAGCCGGGGGTCGACGGAAACCACCTGCCTGAGGCGCCCGATCTGCTCGTCCAGGGTCGGGCGCCCAGGCTTCCCCGAAACGGAGAAGCGCAGGGCCAGCCTGGATCGGGTCATGCAGACCAGCTCCGCCTGGTCTCCCTTCCTCTCCCCGAGATTGCCCACGTCGATGCTCTCGAAATCCAGGGCCCGGGAGGCGCAAAGCCCCTCCTCCGAGCGGATCCGATGCATCACCTCCAGGGTCTTGAGGAGGCCGGGATCCTCCCAGCGGGTCCCCGGGGCCCTCGGCGGGGCCACCCTCACCCCCGCGATGAGGGGAACCGATGCGGCAGGCAGGCGGTAGTAGGCCTTGGGCAGGAGGATCCCGTCGGCGTCCACCCACCCGGAACCGGAACCCCAGGACACACGGGCCACGGGCTTGCGGAAGGAGATCGCCAGCGAGATCCGCGGCTCCATCCCCAGGGATACCGAATCCACCGAGCGGATCCAGGGGGCCAGCGCCAGGGATCCGGCAAGCCTGGCCGCCGCATCCCTGTCCGTCACGCCTCCACCCAGAGGGGCGATGTAGCGACGGTGCATCTCCGTCATCAAGGCGGGATCCATCCAGGCCGGGAACGCCTCCAGCGACAGCGGCGCCCGGGCCAGGGCCAGCCGAGGCTCGCATCCCACGGCGCGTTCCACCGAATGCCCGGCCCAGAGCAGGAGGCCCAGACCCGCCGCGACGCCGGCGACGATGGCCGAGGCCTTGCGGTTCCGAAGGAGGAGGAAGGCCAGCGCCAGTCCCAGCACCCCCGCCAGGAAGGCCCCCCCCTTGCCGATCCCGCCGAGCAGCTTCTTCATCATGTCCGTCCTCCTTGACCGGTGTGAGCCTTGGCCGAAGCCAGGGCTCCTTCCAACAGGGCCGTGCACATCGAATCGAAGGGGATGCCGGCCTTGGCCGCGGCCTTGGGCAGGAGGCTGCGCTCGGTCAGCCCGGGAATGGTGTTCAGCTCCAGCGCCACGGGGTCCCCGTCGGGCGGCAGGCGGAAGTCCACCCGGGCCATCCCCCGGCAGCCGAGGGCCCGGAAGGCCCTCAGGGCGGACTCCTGAAGGCGTTCCCGTGCGGTGGCATCCATGTCGGGATCCACCTGGTAACGGGTGTCCTGGGCCTGGTACTTGGCCTCGTAGTCGTAGAAGCCCCGCGGGGTCAGCATCTCCACCGGGGGCAGGGCCCTCTCGCCGAGGATGCCCACGGTCATCTCGCGTCCCGGGATGAAGCGCTCCACCACGGCCTCGGCCTCCTCCCGGCCCGCAGCCTGGAGGGCCTCGGGAAGGCCCTCCTCGGAATCCAGAATGGTGACGCCCACGCTGGAGCCCCCGTGCCGCGGCTTCATGACCACGGGCCATCCCAGCGGAGCCATGCGGGCCGATGCCTCCCGTGTGGGGGTGGAGGTGAGGATCAGGACCCCGTCCGCCACGGCCACGCCCGCGCGGGAGAGGGCCTGGCGTGCAGCCCATTTGTCCATGGCCAGGGCGCTGGCCTCGGGACCCGACCCCGTATAGGGCAGCCCCCTCGTCGCCAGGATCCTCTGGGCCCTGCCGTCCTCCCCGAAGCCCCCGTGCAGGGCCAGGAAGGCCACGTCGAACCTCTCGGGACCTATGTCCTCCAGGGCCTCGTCATGGACGTCCACGGAGGTCGTCTCATGCCCCAGGCGGACCAGGGCCTCGGCCACGGCCTTGCCGGACCTGAGCGAGACCTCGCGTTCCGAGGACATCCCCCCCATGAGAACAGCCACCCTCAGGGCCAACGGATCACCTCGAGTTCCAGCGCCACCCCGCAGGCACGACGCACCCGGTCCTGCACCTTGTCGATGAGGCGTCCTACTTCATCGGCTGAGGCGCCCCCGAGGTTGACGATGAAGTTCGCATGGCGGGCCGAGACCTGGGCGCCGCCCTCCCTCATGCCTTTCAGTCCGGCGGCATCAATGAGACGTCCTGCCGATTCCCCGGGCGGGTTCTTGAAGATGCAGCCGGCGCTGGAGTCCCCCAGGGGCTGGGTCCTGGCCTTCTCCTCCTTGATCCCCCTGGCCTTTTCCCGGAGGGACTGAGGGTCCCCGGAAGCCAACTCGAAATCGGCCGAGACCACCGTCATCCCCTTTAAGGATGATTTCCGGTACCCGAATCCACACAAGGACTTGTGGGACTCGTGAACCTCCCCGGCGGCATCCACCACCTTCAGGGAAAGCAGGGTTCCCGAGATCTCCGCATGCCGGCTTCCGGCGTTCATGGCCAGGGCGCCTCCGACCGTCGCCGGGATCCCGACGAGACCCTCCAACCCTGCAAGGCCTTCGGACATCGTCCTGCGGATCAGGCTTTCCAACAGGACCCCGGCGCCGGCCGTGACCCTCCCCTCCCGGAGGGAGACGTGTTGGAAAGCCGGAGCGGTCAGCCGGACCACGACCATGGGAAGGACCCCGTCCGAGGCCAGGACGTTGGCTCCCGCCCCGAGGGTCTCGAGGCGGATGCCGAGGGCCATCGCCTCCCGACGCAGCAGGGACAGGTCCTGGGCATGCCTGGGCTCCGCCAGGACGGCCGCCCGCCCTCCGACCCCCATCCAGGTCATGGACGCGAGCGGCTGGTCACGACGGAAAGGCACCCCGGCCGACTGCAGCGTGCCCGCCAATGCCTCGAAGGGGCTCATGTCAGGAAGGAGAGCATGCGTGGAGCGAGGGTGCCGATGTCCCCGGCCCCCAACACCAGGAGGATGTCCCCGGCCCCGGCCCGCGAGGCCACGGCACGGGCCGCCGCATCCAGACCGTCGGCCTGGGAAGCCCTGCCTCCGGCCCGATGGATGGCCTCCACGAGATCGGCGGACGTGACCGTGCCCTCCTCGCCGCGGGCGGCGTAGATGTTGGGGACCACGGTCTCCTCCACCGAAGAGAGCACCTGGGCGAACTCCGCCAGGAAGACCCGGGTCCGGTGGTACTGGTGGGGCTGGAAAACCACTCGGATGGACCTCCCCGGGCGGCGCTGGCGCAGGGCCTCCAGGGTGCAGGCGATCTCCCGGGGATGGTGGCCGTAGTCGTCGAAGACCTCCACTCCCCTCGATTCCCCAAGACGCTCCAGCCTCCGGGCGGCCCCCGTGAACTCCCCCAGGGCGGAAACCACGGCGTCCTTCGGAGCACCCAGGGCCAGGGCGGCCACCACGGCAGCGGCCGAGTTGAGGACGTTGTGCCTGCCGGACAGGCGGGTGCCGAGGTCCATGCCGGACAGCCGGTAGCGCGAGCCCTCGGGGCCGGCCTGGACATCCTCGATCCGCCAGGCGGCCGAGGGGGAGAAGCCGTAGGTCTCCGCACGGGGCAGACGGGCCGCGCGGAGGTCGTCCGCACAGGCGATCACCCTTCCGGCGCCTTCGGCGAACCTCCGGAAGGCCGCCTCGATGTCGTCGATGTCCTTGTAGCAATCCAGGTGGTCGGCATCGATGTTGGTGACGACGGCCACCTCGGGGCGGTAGTTCCAGAAGGAGCGGTCGTACTCGCAGGCCTCGATCACGAAGGCCTGCCCCCTGCCATGGCCGGCCGAGCCGCCGAGCTGGGCGACCTGACCGCCGATGAGGAAGCTGGGATCCAGTCCCGAAGCCTTGAGGAGCCAGGCCAGTATGGAGGTGGTGGTGGTCTTGCCGTGGGTGCCGGCCACGGCGACGCCGCGGCGTCCCCGCATCAGTCGTCCGGCGGCCTCTGCGTATTTCCAAACCGGCAGGCCACGATGCCGGGCTTCGACGACCTCGGGGTTGTCGGCGGCCACGGCGGCCGAGATCACCACGACGGAGGCGTCGGCCGGAAGGTTCCGGGCGTCGTGACCGCCCTGATCGCGGTCCGACCCGGAGACCCGGTGGCCCATTCCCCTCAGGATGACGGCCAGGCCGGACATGCCGGCCCCGGCGATCCCGACCAGATGGACGGCCCGGGGAGTCCCGGCCAAGTCAGGCTCAGGCTGCATGGGCCCTCTTCCGTTGCGCCAGGGACAACAGGCGCATCGCCACGGTGTCCGCGGCCTGGGGCCGGCCCAGGGCCCGGGCGCGGCGTCCCATCTCCGCGCGAGCCGTAGCGTCCCCGAGCAGGCGGGAGATCTCCGCGGCCAGGCGGGCCGGGGTCATCTCGGCCTCTTCCAGCAGGACGGCGGCGCCCCGTCGCGAGGCCTGGAGGGCGTTGGCCTTCTGGTGGCCGTCGGCGGAGGTCGGCAAAGGGACCAGAACGGCCGCCTTGCCGAGGGAGAGCACCTCGGCCAGGGAGTTCGCCCCCGCCCGACAGACGATCACGGAAGCCTCCCGGTACGCCTGTCTCATGTCGTATAGGAAAGGCAGGACCTCGGCGGGGATCCCCGCTTCCCTGTACCTAGCGGAAATGGCATCGACGTCCTGGAGCCCGGTCAGATGGCGGATCACCAGCCCCGGGAAGGCCCGGCCCACGGCGACGAGGGCCTCCGAGGCGGTCCGGTTCAGGAGCGAGGCCCCCTGACTCCCCCCATAGACCAGGACCCCGGGACGCTCGGGTTCCCCGGCCGCGGCCAGGATCTCGGCACGCACCGGAGTGCCGGTGATCTCGAGCCGGGTGGTGGTCGAAAAGGGATGGCGACGTTCGGCCCAGGGCTCGTAGTCGAACTCCCAGGCGGAGGCCACGGTCTCGGCCCAGCGGGAAAGGAAGCGGTTCGCCTTCCCGGCCACGGCGTTCGGTTCCAGGAGGATGACGGGGATCCCGCAGAGCCCGGCCGAAAGCACCACCGGCGCCGAGGCGTAGCCCCCCGTGCCCAGGATGGCCTGGGGCCGGAAGGAGGCCAGGAGACGGGCCGAACTGATCATGCCTCGGGTGCCGTTCCAGGCCAGGCCCAGGATCCGGCCCGGGCGCTTCAGGTGGTCGAAGCGGGGCGCGGCCACGGTCACGGTCTTGCCCTCCCAGGGTGTGCCCTTCAGGTAGTTCTCCCGGCCCTGGGGCAGCGCGAAGAGAAGTTGGGCGGAGGGATCCCGGGCGAGAACGGCCTGGGCGACGGCCACGGCGGGGAAGACGTGCCCGCCGGTGCCTCCGCCGGCGAAAAGGATGCGCGGGGATGCCGTCATGGGATCCTCATCATACCACCGGACAGGATCGGCAATCCCGACGGACGACTGGAGGCCCTGGCCTCCGTTCATCGGTCAGGGCGCCGGGGTTCCGTCCGGCGGCCGATTTCCGGAAGCCAGCTTCTCCTCCAGCGCCGCCACCCGGGGATCCGTCGGCTTGAGCTTGCGGGCCTTCTCCCAGAACGCCTTCGCCTTCACCGCATCCCCGACATTCAGCAAGGCCTGGGCCGCATCCAGCGCCAGGTCCAGGTCCTTCGGCAGCGCCGTCGAGCCCATCCCCAACGCCACGGCGGCCTCGGCCGGGCGCTTGAGCTGGGTCAACAGGTCGGCCCTCAAGCGGTGGTGTTCCAGGTTGTAGACCTCTCCCATCAGCCACTCGTCGAGGAGCTTGAGCGCCTCCTCGGGCCTGCCCTGGTCCCTGAGGGCCGACGCCAGGTCCAGCCTCGGCTTGGTGTCCACACAGTTGATGTCGCAGAACGCCTTGAGGACCTTGATCCCCTCCTCCGGGCGGTCGGCGGCGAAGCAGGCGTCGGCCTCCAGCAGGTAGGGGTTCTCGGGCCCGTCCACATAGGTCGGATAGCACCGCCTGGCCTCCCGGAAGGCCAGGATGGCGCCGGGATGATCCCCCTTGGCCTTGAGGAGGATGCCCGTCCCGAGATGCCCCAGGAAGTAGTCCGGGGCCTTGCCGGCGGCCTGACGGAAAAGCGGATCGGCCTCCCGCGACCTGTTGAGCCGCCTCAGGGCCTCCCCGGCCAGGGCCGCGGCCCTGCCCACCACCTCGGGGGGGGCCTTCTCGGCATCCAGGACCCTGCGGGCCCAGGTTTCCATCTCGGCGAATTTTCCCCGGCGGCCGAGCTGGGCCGCCACGATGTTCTGCTGGAGGGGATCCTTGGGAGCCGAATCGATCAGCTTCTTCAGGGTCTCGTCGTCCATGTCCGGGGAGCGCTGGATGCGGGCCATGCGCTGGTCCAGGTCGGAGCGGAAGCCCTGGTCGAACTCCGCCGGGGAGACCCCGAGGGCCTCCCTCACGGCCCCCTCGGTGTCCTTGCCCTCCTTGTAGGCCTTGAGCATGCCCAGGATGCCCTCGAAGCCCCAGGTCTCGGCGATGTAACGGCACATGGCCCCGCCCTGGCAGTAGGCCAGCACGACATGCCAGGGGAACTGGGGATGGGTGAAGGCCCGGTTGATGTCCAGGATGTTCATGATCTTCCCCTGGGACCAGCCGTTGAGGAGCATGGTGTCGAACTCCGCCCCCCGGTGGTAGCGCTCGGAGTAGGTCGAGAGCCCTTCGGTCATCCAGCGCGGCACGCGGAAATCCGTCCGTTGCAGGGTGATGACGTGGCAGAGCTCGTGGCGGGTCACGTCGCCCCAGTGGAAGGGCCCCATCTGGGCGCGAACGGCCGGGGAGTCCACGGCCATGAAGCGGCCGAAGCAGACTCCGGTGGCCGCGATGTTGGGCTGACCCAGGGTGCGCACCGAGAACTGGGTCTGGCTGGGGTACAGCTCCACGTCGATGGGCTGCTCGGCGGGCTCGTAGCCGTAGAGGGCCGTGAGCTCTTCGTAGTCCCTCTCCAGGTCCCTGGCCATGAGATCCTGCAGGAGGGGCGCCTCCGAAGGGTGGACCCGGATGCGGAAGTGGCGGGTCTGGACCATGGGCCAGGTGCTGACCTCGTCGAGGAGGTTCAGGGTGTTCGAGACCCGGCTGTTGAAGGGGTCCTTGGCGTAGGCCATGTCCAGGAGCCTGCGGCCCTCGACCTCACGGGAGCTGTGGAGGAGGATCTCCCCGAGGTCGCCGGCAAGTCCCGGATCCCCCGGGAAGGCCTTGAGGCCCTTCTCCAGCCACAGGATGGACTCGCGCGAGCGGTGCCAGCTTTCCATCACGCCTGCGATGATCCTGCAGGCCTCGCTCCAGCCGGGGCGGACGGCCTCCGCGCGGGCCATCAGGGCCTGCCCCTCGTCGGACCTGCCGCCGACGAAGCAGATGGCAGCCTGGAGGACCAGGGCCTCCTCGCACTCGGGGTTCACCTTCAGGACCTCGGCCGTACGCTTGCGGGCCGCCTCCTGGTCCTGGTCCCAGAGGTCCAGGCCGGCCAGCATCAGCATGGCCTCCTCCCATCCCGGCTTGCCGGGCTGGGCCTTCAAGACCTCCCCGCAGAGCGCATGGGCCTTGGCAAAGTCCCCACGGCTCCAGACTACCCGGGCCATCCCGTAGAGGGCGAGGGGATCCTGGCTCCTCAGGAGGACGTCCTGGAACTCGGCCTCGGCGTCGCTGTTCTGGTACTTCTCGAGGAAGAGCATGCCGGCCTCGATGCGGGCCGGGGCGTCCTGGGGCTCGGCCTTCTGGGCCTTGTCGTAGAGCTCCTTCATGACCCGCTTGAGAAGCTCCTTGTCGTAGGTCCTCAGGGCCTGCTCCTGGCAGCCGACGGCCAGGGCCGTGAGCTCCTTGCCCGCCGAGTCGATGCGGTCCGGGAAAGTCTTGAAGATCGCGTCCGCCTCGGCGGTCCGGCCCATGCGGTCCAGGAGGCGCCCCTTGGCGACGAGGACCCCCAGATGGTTCGGCAGGGCCGCCTGGGCCCTCTCCAATACGGCCAGGGCTTCCGTCCGGCGGCCCGAGCGCCTCAGTCCGTCGGCCTTGCGGATCATCATCCCGGGATCCAGGGAGAAGCCCCCGGCCCCGAGCAGGAGGACGGCGAGCGGGAGGAGCAGGACACAGGATCTCTTCATGGGGTTCCCTTCTCCTTTTCCTTTTTCATTTCGGGAGTGTCCTGCGCCTCTCCTGCAGACGGCCTCAGGATCTCGGTCCCGACCGGGACCTCCAAGGCCAGGTCCGATTCCTTCAGCCCCCGGTTCACCTTCAGGTCCGAGAAGGCGATGCTGATCTCCTGGCCCTTGGCAAGGCGGTGCCGCATCCTCAGCGGCAGGGCCGTTTCCGGATCCACCCAGAGACGGATCTCCAACAGGGTCTTCTTCAGGCCCTCGTCCTTGGGGACGAACAGCAGTTCGTCGGGATCCTCCGGGGAGGCCTTGTCCGGCACGCTGAGGAGGTAGTGGCGCTCCCAGAAGGCGCGGGACTTCCCGTAGAGCAGCAGCGTGGCATCCATGGCTTCGGAAGAGGTCTTGTCCGTCAGATCGGCGATCTCCAGGGTGCGGTCCTCGGGCAGGTAGGTCTCCGCGCGGTTCCGGGTCACCCGGATCACGGTGGGCTCGGGCTTGTCGATCTTCTGCATCAGGACGGCGCCTTCCTCCCCCTTGGCCGAAGGATCCGCCCGGTACAGAAGGGTTCCGCTGCTCAGGACCGGCTTGGACAGGCCCTCGCGCAGGGCGCTCTGGACAAAGGAGGCCTGGAGGTCCCGGACCGAGGCGCTGCGTTCCGAGATGCGTGCCAGGAGCGCCTCCTCCCGAGGCGGGCGGGCAGGGCAGGGGCCGGGCTCCTCCTGGGCACAGGCGGAAAGGCTCAGCAGCGCCAGGAGCGGAAGGGTCCTCATCGGAAAGGCATTCTAGCCGGAGGCGACAGGGGCGCCAGAGCGATCCCCGGCCGTGTGGACATGGCCCGGTTTCTGGGGTAGCCTGTTTGGGTGATGAACGGAGTCATGCCCTGCCGCCGTGATGGGCTGGCCCTCCTTTTCGTCATCGGGGTCCTTGGCGTGCTGACTGTCTCGGCGACCTGCTTCGTCACCCTGTCCAGGATCGAGCGCCAGGCCTCCCAGCAGCGCATCCACGCGACCCGGGCCAGCCTTCTGGCCCGCTGCGGCATCGAGGATGCCCTCGCGCGGATCCGCGCCGGCCAGGACCCCTGGATGCCGGAGGCAGCTGTTTCCTGGATGGCGAACGGCCGCCTGAACGATGCGTCCCTCGATACCTATGCGTTGCGGATCGAGGGCGGAGGCTTCCACGTCAACGGCGGCGATCCTGCCCAGGCCGCGACGCTGGGCTACAACGCGGTGCTGAGGCGGATGCTGGGGACCCTGGCCGAGGCCATCGACCGGGAGACGACGCCTCGGCATGGCATCCTGACGGAGGCGGACGGCTGGGCCCTCATCGAATCGAGGCCTCCCGAAGGCTGGAAGGACTTCGACCAGGTCCGTCGTCTGGCGTTGGGGGACAGCCGGGCGAAGCTCGACCTGCTCAAGCCGTACCTCTGCCTGCATGCCTGGGTGGACAGGAAGGTGATCCGACCGACCGCGACGGAGGCGATGGCGGACCAGGAGTTCCGGAGCTGGGCGGAGATCCGGCAGGGTAAAGGCAACGCGAGGACGGATCCGTCCGCCGCCCCGACGCGCGATCCGCCGGACTTCGAACGCGTCGGAACCAGACGGGTCGGCAGATCGCCTGTGGACCTGGCCTGGGCCAGGAGGCATAGGCCGGCCCTGATCGCCCTGCTGGCAGGACTCAAAGGACTGTACCTGGGCGAGCACAGCAGCACCCCCCAGGGGGATGAGCTCGGGGCTCCCCTCTCGGACTGCGTGGGCCACCTGAGGACGGCGGAGATCCGCCTGGACTGGGGTGTTCCGAACGACTGCGAAATGGCGGCGGACCGCATCCTGGCCTGTCCGGACCCCCTCGACACCTGGGAGGCCTGGAAGCGCTTCTGCGACACCGTCCCCTTCCCGAACGCCGTCGCCAGGGCCATGGCAGCCTCCGGCGGAGTGGACGCCGCGTATGCCTCCGCACGGACCGCCTACGAGACGGCCCTGGCCAACTGGAAGGCGGCCCATGACGCCCTGGTGGCAGCCTATGCGGCCCTGACCGCGGCCTCCCAGGCCCGGGCCCGGGCCAACGGAGAGCTCCAGGCGGCCACCCGCAGCGGAGATGCCGCCCGCATCCAGGCGGCCCAGACCGCCCTTGCCGAAGCCCAGGATGCCTATCTGCGGGCCATGGCCGCCAAGGACCAGGCCCGTGCCGAGGACACCCGCCTGCTCGCGCCGCGGGATGCCGCGCTGGCGGCCCTCCAGGCCCTGCTGGCATCCTGGATGCATGCCGGGGACCTCTCCGAAGTCGAGAACGCCTGCCGCGCCATCCTGAAGGCGAACTTCAACCCGAACTCCGACCTCAACAAGTTCAACCCGAACGCGACGCAGTGGAAGCTCGTGGACAAGTCGGACCTCCTGGCGTACTCGACGGAATTCAGCCTCCAGCCGCTGGGGGCCCTCAGGGTGTCGAGCGTGGGAAGGGTCGTGAACGTCTCCGGGCGCCTTCTGGCCCATCAGGAGCTGGAGGCGGAGGTGGCCGGCCCTGCCGTCGCCCGCCTGACGACCCAGGGGGAGTTCGTGGCCGGGGATCTGGGAAACCTCGCGCTTGCAGGGGATGAAACGGCCTTCCGGACCCCGGGGGATCCGCTGTACCTGGGCCTCAGCGAAGGCACTGTCCGGACCTGGGGCAAAGGGTTCCTGGAGGATCCGCTGGAGAAGGGCTTGTCCCTGCAGAGCTACCCGGAGCCGTACCTGTCCGTGGTGTGGGAGGATCCCCCCCTCTGGATCCAGCCGGCGGCCTACGACGGGAGCCTTCAACTGGCTACGCTGGAGACCGAGGCGGACGCATCCTTCGGCCAGCCGGGCGGAAGCATGACCTGCCTGGGCCGTTTCGACGATGCCTTCGACCTGGACCAGGCCGGCGGCGAGGCCGCCTGCCTGCTGGATGCGCTCCAGCCCTACACGCCGGAGGACCCCAGGTCGGTGCTGGACCCCCAGCTCCCGCTGACCCTGTACCCGGACGGATGCTACGCGGAGCGGGAGCGGGAGCCCGCCTATGTCGGGGACGGCAACCTCCCCAGGCGCCATGGCCTGCTGAGCTTCTGGACGAAGCCCAACCACGACTTCGCGAAGGCCGCACGCTCCAGGGCCGCCTTCCCGGAGAGCCGGCGGGGACGCATCCTCTTCCTGGCGAGCCGGAGCACCTCCGGGGACGGCCGGATGTGGTGGTCTCGACATACCCAGCATCTCCTCCTGGCCCAGGCCGCGACGGCCGACCTCGGCGAGGTCCTGGCCGCGTTCTTCGAGGTGAGGTGCGACGAATCCGACGTCGGGAACGAGCACCTGTATGCGCAGGCGGAGCCTCTCGCGCCGCGGGCATGGAGGCTGGTGACCTTCTACTGGGATTTCGAGGCTTCCTCAGCGCCCGCGGCGGGCGAACTGGTCCTGGACGGCGATCACCGCGGATCCGGCGACGTCTACCGGACGCCCTCCGGGAACAACGCCGCCGGAGCCCAGGACCTGACGGGAAGCGACACCTACCCGAATCCGGAAAACCCGGACGATCCCATGGCCCCCGATCCCCGGAACTGCTATGCGTACTCGCCTTCCGGGGAGATCCACCGTTTCGTCCTGGGGTCCCGCTTCCATGAGACGGAAGGCCATGCCCGCTGGAGCTGCTGCGGGAGCGGGGCCGACTCCACGATCGATGAGTTCGCCATCTACGATTTCGGACAGGACCCGGACAATACCCTGGCCCAGGGCCTGGCCGCAGCGCGCTTCGCGGACGGCCGGTACTATGCCGGAACTGCCTACACCCGCTACGGCGCGCCTCCCGTCGCGGATCGGGCGGCGGAATGGACGAGCGCCCCGATCCGCCTTCCGCCCGGATCGAGGCTGGACGGGGTGGGGTGGACCCTGTCACCCTCGCTGGGATACTGGCTGGAGGTGGAGCTCCTGTCGGCGGACGGAGCCGGCTATCTGGACGGGGACGAGGCCTCCAGCCGATCCGGGGACGTGGGGGAAGGCCAGCTCTGGCGCACGGACCGCCTCCCCGGAGGGGCCCTCCGGGCCCATGCGGTGTTCCGTCGGGACGCGGCTCCGGCCGGCCCCCTGGACACGCCGAGGCTGGACGACCTGACCTTCCTCTACACGCCGGCCGGGGGCCGGCCCCTGCTGTCCTGGGGAGGACGGTAGGCATGGACAGGACGGCACGCAGGGGCCTGGCCCTCCTCATCGTCGTCGCCATCCTGGGCGTCATGACCGTGCTGGCGACCTGCTTCGTCACCGTGGCACGGCTGGAGCGCAGGGCCAGCCAGCAGCGCCTGAACGGCACGAAGGCCTTCCTCCTGGCCCGCTCCGGCCTGGAGGACGCCCTGGCCAGGATCCACGCGGGCCAGGATCCGGACTTTGCCGTCAGCCGCTTCCGGGGGGCCGATCGTGACGCCAACGGGATGATCTCCGTTCCTGAGGGGGCCTTCTATCCCCGCGGGGTCGGAGATCCGGATCCTCCCGCCCGCAAGGCCCTGAGGCCGACCTGGGCGGCCCTGATGCCTGGCACCCCGACGGCCGCGCTGGCCGGCTGGGGCTACAGCGGCCGGATGGACGCCGGTGCGGGGAGCCAGTACAGCCTCAAGACCTCCGGCGAGGGGTTCTACGTCAACGGAGGCGACCCCCAGGCCGGGCCGGAGGAGGGCTACAACGCCGTCCTGAGGCGCATCTTGGGAACCCTCGCCGAGGCCCTGGACCGGGTGGACGGGGACGACGACGCCTTCCCTGCCGACGAGCCCGACGGATGGGCCCTGATCGATGCGAGGCCGGCGTCGGGATGGCGCAGTCTGGAGGAGATCACCGCCACGCTCCGCTGGAATTCCGCCAGGACGGCGGCCCTCCGGCCCTATCTTCTTTTTCAGGCCTGGACGGACAAGCGGGTGATCGCCCCGAACGTCCCGGACGAACTGAGGGACCAGCTCCTGGAGGGGAACTGGAAGGACTATGCGTCCTGGGGGGAACTCCGCCTGGAGCGATCGAACTCCTCCGCAGACAGCAAGGCCCCCGGCTTCGAGCGGATCCGGGGAAGGAACGTGGGCAGGGCCCCGGTCAGCCTGGCCTGGGCGGCCCGGCACCCTCCGGCCCTGATCGCCCTGCTGTCCTGGCTCTACGCGGTCTACTTGGAAGAGGAGCCCTTCACGGATGGAAGCACCTGGCACGTCGGAGCAAGACCGCACTATGTCTGTGGCATGACGGACAGCGCCGTGGGAAGCCTCTGGTGGGCCCAGCTCGAGAACCGCTGGAACGCCACGGACGACTGCCACCTGGCGGCAGGGGTCCTCCAGGCGGGGGGCGCCCAGGTCTCCACCTGGCAGGAGTTCGAGGCCCTGGTCGACACCATCCCCTTCCCGTTGGAGCACACCGATACGCAGATCCAGGCCAAACGGGACCTGATCAAGGCGAACTTCAACCCGAACTCCAACCTCAACAAGTTCAACCCGGATCGCTCCGTCTGGCGTACGGTGGACAAGAGCGACCTCATGGCCTACTCGACCGAGTTCAGCCTGAGTCCCCTACAGCCCGTCGTCTTGGAATCCTGCGGCCGGATCCTGGGCCCACGGGGCGAATTCCTGGCCGAGCGCACGCTGAAAGCCACGGCGTCCCCCGGCGTGCTCCGCCTGAGCACCCAGAAGGAATTCGTCTGCGAAAGTCTCGGGAACCTCGACTTCCCCGGGGACGAAACCTCGATACGCCTCCCCGGCCATCCCCGCTTCGTCTCCGAGAGCCGGGGGGATTCCAGGACCTGGGGCCACCGTCTGGACGCCCGGGGAACGGATCCGTCCAGCTACCTGAACGGGATTTCCCAGGGTGCCTCGGTGCAGAGCTATCCGGAGGCCTGCTACGGGGACCCCGGTCTCAGGATGCGTCCCGCAGACTTCGACGGCCGCATCGCCCCGGCCACCCTGGAGACGCCTGACGGCACCTACTACGCCGTCAACGCCCCTGCCCGGAGGATGATGATGCTGGGGCGCTTCGACGACGGCTTCGACCTGGACTTCGCCCGGGGCTCATCTCAATGCCTGGCCCCGTGGAACTCCCCGTCCCGGCCGCCCGGGGACAACAACCTCCAGCTGGTCGGACGGGAGGACGGCTGGTACGAGCTGGCTAACGGCGTCTGGCATGCCTCCAAGCCCTCCACCCTGTATCCGGACGGGGCCTACTCCGAGGAGCAGAGGGCCGTCGGATGGCTGGACCGGGGGAATGCCCACGGCTTCCACGGACTGATGTCCTTCTGGGTGAAGAACAGCTTCAGCTTCGTGGGAAAGTTCACCCCCGATTTCGAGGACGATCCGTATTCCCGGGCCCGCGGGAGGAACTACGTGCACTGGACTGCCTTCGGATCCGGGAGCGGCCACCCCTATGACGACTCCCAGTTCTTCTTCATCGGGGAATGCAACCGCGACGGGATCCCCAACGTATGCGCACATTTCCAGATCGGACGGGTGGCGATGCGCGACCACGAGATCGAACATCAGTTCCGTACCGCCTCGACCGACCCGGCTCCCCACCGCTGGAGGTTGGTCACCTTGTTCTGGGACTTCCGCTCCCCGACACGGGACGACTCGGGCCGCATGATCCTCGATACAGCGGACATCGCATCCGAGGACCTGTACCATCCCGAATCCCCGGTGGCCGCCGACCTGGCAGAGGACATCACCCGGGACGACGGAGACGGCCCCCACGCCATCATCCTCGGATGCATGAACGAGATGGACGCGACCATGCTGATGTGCTGCGGCGGCGGCGCCGACGCCACCTTCGACGAGTTCGCGATCTGGGACTTCGGGGGCAGCATCCCCGTCGCGGACCCGGCGGACCCGACCTCGTTCGAGGACTTCGCCCCCGGCAGCATCCCCGAAGACCTGGCCTCGGCCCGCTGGCAGGAGGGCCGGTACTACCTGGGCTCGGCGTATACCTCCATCGATGCCCCCGCCGTCGACGACCAGGCCCCCTCCTGGCTCTCCGGCCCCGTCCGCCTGCCTGCCGGATCGAGGATCCTGAGGGTGGAGTGGACCTTCCGGAAGGCCAACGATCTCCCCGAGCTATCCGGGGACTTCGCCGAGATCTCCCTGGCCAACGAGATCGGAGATGGCTACGCAGGGACGGCGTCCGCCAGCCGCTCCACTTCCGCCGCTGGATGGACCTCGGCCGTCCAGCGCTGGAACGCCGCCGTTCTGCTGAAAGCCTCCTTCCGTCTCCAGGCCGTCTTCCGCCGGGTGAACGCCCTTCCGGACGGAACCCCCCTGCTGGACGCCCCCTCCCTGGACGACCTGACGGTGGTCTGGATCCCGCCCGCAGGCCCCCGCCTCCTCGAATGGAAGCCGGAGTGACCCGCGGTCGGAGCCTCTATTCCAGGCTGAAGCGGTAGATGCGCTTGTTGGCGACGACGTAGACCACGCCGGCGGCGCCATCGGCGACCATCAGGGTGACGATGGGGGCGGACGGCAGGCTGACCGGCCAGTTGCCCCGGGCCACGGTGGGATCGGTTGCGTTGACGGCATAGAGCGATCCCGTGTCCGTGCCGAAATAGACATAGCTCTTCCACTGGAACGGCAGCGTCACGATGTTGCCCAACGTGCTCATCGGCGTGTTGGAGATCAGGCCACCGTCGGTGGTGTTGACCTTGTAGAGCTGGTTGCCCACCCCCATGAACAGGAAGGTCTTGTTCGGGTTCATCTGGACCCCGGAGGTCTTCACCGTGCCGGGGCTGGCGCTCTGGCCGGAGGTCCAGGTGTTGGTCAACAGCCCCGAAGTCAGGCGGTAGACGTAGTTGCCGTCCGGGGAGACGTAGAGGTCGTTGCTGTTGCGCCAGAGCATGAGGTGGCGCACGGCGTTCGTGATGCCGGAGGAGAAGATCTCGCCGCTCCCGTCGGCCCCCCTGCGATAGACCTGGCTGGTGTTTCCGGCGACATAGACGTTGTCGTTGATCACGCGCACCAGGGATTCCAGGGCATTGGGGGAATACGCGGTGCCGGCAGGAAAGCCGGTGACGTCGTTGCCGTTGTCGGCGGAGATCTTGTTGACGCCGATGTGGGTGGTGTTCACCGAGGCCATCATGTAGAGGTAACGGGCGCTGCTCTCCGAGTAGAAGGCCAGGGAGTGCAGCACGTTGCCCGTCGCGTTCCCGACGAGCTTGGGGTTGTTTCCCCAGTTGGGGTCGGGGGAGATCGTGCTGCCGTCGTCGATGAGGGCAAGGACCCGGCAGTTGTTGGTGGCCAGATAGAGGTGCACGTTGCCGGAGTAGGTGGCGGTGGCGATGTACTTGGCGAAGGTGGAGGTCAGGGAATAGGAGCGGGCATAGGCCCCCGTGCTGGAGTCCACGGCGTAGAGATAGGAGGACCCGTCGGAGACGTAGACGGCGGACTTGGAGGTGTGCGCGATGGCCGGAGGGGGCGCCGTGCCGGGCAGGGTGACCTTGGTGTTGGGAAAGACGTAGTTGAGGTGGGGATGGGGCTTGCGGGCGCTCTGGCTGGGCGGGGACCAGCCTGTTTGACCGGTCCAGGCGGAGTCCGAGGTGATGATCCTCTGGCCCGTGGCATCGAAGCCGAACCAGAGGTAGTCGTCGATGTCCCTGGGGAGTCGGGCCGGAGACATCAAGACATGGAGGGCAGAAACGGACGTGGCCATAATGCCGGTGAGAGCCCCTGAAGGACGGAGCCGGTAGGTATTGGTGGCTGTGGCATAATCCGATCTCCAGATATCTGTGGTGGCCGTCCTCCAGAAGAGGTTCAAGGTATTCCCCTGCCCCATGGGCATCAGACACCTGGACAACGATCCGGCGCCTCCACTTCCGGTGCCGCCCCCCGGTGGGGTGACACCGAACATGTTCATATTGCGTTGCCGGTTCGTGCCGTTGCTCACGCTGTAGACATAGACGAAACTGAGGAAACCGTCGTTGGAGACGCCGATGCCGGGGGCCCCCCCGATGGAATCCGTGGCGGGGGTATCCGGCGTTGCCGTCGTCCGGGCCAGGTTCAGCCAGGTGCTGGAGGCAGGCGCCACCGCGTAGGCGTCCGAGGAGGCCAGGAGATAGACATTGGACGTGCTCGTCACGTCCGGCCTCCAGGCGACGTAGACCCGGTTGTCCAGGTCCGTGCAGAGGTTCACGCTGTCGGCAGCCACCGTGCTGTTGGCAAGAACCGTGCTCAGGGTCTTCGGAGCCAGCCAGGCCGTGGTCGCCGTGTCGTACTTGGTGTAGAGGAGGTCCTGGGCGGTCACCCCCCGGCCGGCCAGGTGTGGGGTCCCCAGGTAATCGAGGGCGAAGGAGAAGTCCGTGATGTCGGTGCTGACCAGGAGCGGGGTGCTCCAGTTGCCGGCGGTGGCCGCGTTGGCTGCCGTGGTGCAGGTGGCGTAATAGCAGGTCCCCGAGGCATTGGCCGCCCTCCAGACGAAATGCAGGACGTCGTCCAGGCCCATGCAGATGGAAGGATAGTTCCCGCTGGTGTCGTTGGCGGGGTTGGCGGCGATCACTCCGCCCCCGGCATTATCCACCAGGGTAACCAGGGCCCAGCCGCCGGTGTTGAGCGGGGTGCTGGTCGTGGAGTAGGCCAGGACGATGTCGGTCTGGGAGGCGTTCTCCCAGACCACGTACCAGAAGCCGTTGGAGTCCCGGGCCATCGCCTTGAGGCCGTTGCGGGGGTCACCCTTGGGGTAGACGCCCGCGCTGGTGTCGCAGGTCCCTGGAAGCGGATAGATCCCGGCCTGCACGCCCAGAAGGAGGGTGGCGGCCAGGAGGCACAGGAAGGGGAAGCGTCGAAGATCCGGCACCCTGATCATCCCGGTATTATAGCCCCACCGCGCTACAATGCCCGGCCCATGTCCGAGCCGTTCTACCTGACGACCGCCATCTTCTACGCCAACGCCGGCCCCCACCTGGGCAGCGCGCTGGAGATCGTGGCCGCCGACGCGTTCGCCCGCTTCAAGCGCCTCCAGGGTCACGACGTCTTCCTCCTGACCGGCACCGACGAGCACGGGCAGAAGATCGCCAAGAAGGCGGCCGAGCTGGGCCTGGAGCCCAGGGCCCTGGTGGACCGCAACGTGGAAGCCTTCAAGGCCCAGTTCGCGGCCCTGAATATCGAGGAGAGCCGCTTCATCCGCACCACCGAAGAGGCTCACAAGGCCCGTGTCGTGCAGATGATCGAGACCGTCCGCGCGAAGGGCGACCTCACCAAGGGCCTCTACGAGGGCTGGTACTGCACGCCCTGCGAGGCCTTCTGGTCCCAAGGCCAGCTCAAGGATGCCGCCTGCCCGACCTGCGCGCGCGCCGTCGAGAAGGACCGGGAGGAGGTCTGGTTCTTCCGCCAGTCCAAGTACGGCCCGGCCGTGCTGGAGGAGTTCAGGCGGAACCCGGCCTGGGTGCATCCGGAGGGCCGTGGCCGGGAAATGGTGAACAACTTCCTCGCGCCCGGGCTCGAGGACGTCGCGGTCAGCCGAAGCCGTGCCAAGGTCCCCTGGGGCATCCCCTTCCCCGGGGATCCCGACCACGTGGTCTACGTCTGGTTCGACGCGCTGACCAACTACCTCAGCGGCTCTCCGCTCTGGCCCGCCGACCTCCACATCGTCGGCAAGGACATCCTGCGCTTCCACACGACGACCTGGCCGGCCATGCTGCTGTCGGCGGGGCTCCCCCTGCCGAAGCGCTTCTTCGCCCACGGCTGGGTGCTGACGGATGACGGCAGCAAGATGTCCAAGTCCGCCGGCACGGTGATCGACCCGACGGCCCTGATCGCCCAGTATCAGCAGCTCGGCGTCGCTCCCGGCCTCGCCGGGGACGTCTTGCGCTACGCCCTCCTGCGCGAGGCCCCCCTGGCCCAGGACTTCGTCCTGACCGAGGGGATCGTGGAGGGGCGCTACACCCGCGACCTCGCCAACGACCTCGGGAACCTCCTTTCCCGTACGGTCTCCATGACGGAAAAGTACCTCGACGGCCTCGTCCCGGCGCCGGAAGGAGAAAGGGAAGGACTCACGCTCCCGGATAAGGCGGAGTTCGTCCGTGCCGTGGAGCACCTGGAGTTCAACCGGGCCCTGGAACAGGCCTGGGGCCTGATCAGCCGGGCCAACCAGCTCGTGGACCAGGCCAAGCCCTGGGTCCTGGCCAAGGATCCTGCCCAGAAGCCCCGCCTCTCGGCCGTCCTGAGGTCCCTGCTGGAGGCCCTTCAGGCCGCCTCCGTCCTGGCCTGGCCCGTCCTGCCGAAAGCCTGTGAGGAGATCCGACGCCGCCTTGGGCTGCCGGAGAAGCCCGTTTCGCTGGACGAGGCCTGGCATCCCGGGACCCTGAAGACCGGCACCAAGCTGACCGCGGGCACCCCCCTCTTCCCCCGCCCCGAGAAGAAGACGCCTGCGGCATGAAGCAGGCCCCCCGCCTCCTCCTGATCCTCGGGGACGGGAGCCGTCCGGCCGTCCGCGCCGCGGTGGCCCGTGCCCTGCCCCGCCTGAAGCGGACCCTGACGGCGGTGTCCGTGGACCTGACCAATGCCCGCCGGCCCCCGGCCGGCACCGACGCGGCCCTGATCTTCGGCGGCGACGGCGCTGTCCTGCGTGCCGCGCGTCGCCTGGCGCCGCTTGGCATCCCTTTGCTGGGCGTGAACCTGGGCAAGCTGGGCTTCCTGACCGAGGCCGACGAACGCGAACTCCCGACCCTGGCCCGCCGCCTCGCCACCGGCCGGCTGGAGGAAATCCGGGTCCCCATGCTCTCCTGCGCCCTGATCCGGAGCGGCCGCCGCCGGGCGCTGGGCCTGGCCCTGAACGACGCCGTCCTCGGCTCCGGCGGGGTCGCCCGCCTCGTGGTGCTGGACCTCTCCGTGGACGGCAGGCCCGTGGCCCGCTACCCGGGGGACGGGCTCATCGTGGCCACGCCGAGCGGCTCCACCGCCCACTCCCTCTCGGCGGGCGGGCCCATCCTGGCCCCCGGCGTTTCGGCCCTGGCCATCACCCCGATCGCGCCCCACACCCTCTCGCAGCGCCCCCTCCTGGTCCCGTCCGAAGCCCGCATCGCGGTCCGGGTGGTCGAGGCCAGGCATCCCCTCTGGCTCACCCTGGACGGCCAAATGACCCTGCGCCTGAAGGAAGGCGACGCGGTGGAGATCCTGAAGGCCTCAACCCCCTGCCGCTTCCTGCTCATGCGCCGCCACGCCTACTTCGCCACCCTGCGCCGCAAGCTCCTCTGGGCCAGGAACCCCCGGCCGTGAACCGGGTCCTGGGCTTCTCGATCACCCTCTCGGCGGGGGTCCATGCCGCCATTCTCTTCGGCCTGCCCGAGACCTCCCTTCCCATGCAGGGCCTGGGCTTGGGATCCTCCACCGCCGCCAGCGTCCAGCGCGCCAGCTACCTTCCCCCGGTGAGGGTGTCCTTTCCCGTGTCGGCCGACGAGACCCGACAGGTCGCCCTCCCCCCGGCCGGACCGGAGAAGCCGGCCGCGGAGGATGCCCAGGACGTCAGCGCCGGCCAGGGCCAGGACATCGTCCTCGACAGCCAAACCATCCGCCTTCCCGCGGACCTGGATCCTCCTGCACCCCAGACGCCGCTTCCGCTGCCTGCAGGGGAGCTGGCGATCCCCGTCCTTCCGGCTCCGCGCCGGGCGGCCCCTCCCCCCATCCGCATCGAGGACGTGATCTGGAACCGCAAGGTGGCCGAGCGCATCGGCAGGCCCTTCCTGCCCGCGGCCTTGAGGAACCAGGGCCTCCACGGCACGGTGAAGCTGCTGCTCCTGCTGACGCCGGAAGGCGGGATCCGGGACCTGAGGGTGACGGACAAGGGCGTGTCGGAGACCCTGTTCCTCGCCGCCCAGGCCCAGGTGAGGGCCTCGGCGCCGTTCCCGCCGAGCCCCGAGGGGATGGATCCCTGCTTCCTGAGGATCCCCCTCATCGTCCGGTATTAGGCTATGACAGGATCAGCGCGACGCGTCCGCGCCAACGACCCAAGCTCAGCGACCCGGCGCACGGGACGCAACAATTGCAACCGCGACGCTCTCGCCGGGTTCGCTGCAGCGCATGGTTAGGCGGCGTGGTCATCACTGAATCAAATCACTGGATACCTCGACCGTAGGCAGCGTCATGTCCGGACGCAACCCCGCCCGATGTACCCACATTTTCAGGCGGTAGCCCAGTGGAACGCGCGCGGGCAAAAAGGTGAACACCGCTCTCCATGAGAGAGAAGTGTTCGGTGCCGGCACCGAGGCAGTAATCGTCGCGCCGGGAGACAACCGCTCTAAACCAGCCACTCTACCATCAACTGAATGCTGCGGGCTTAGCAACATGTTGAGGGTCTGAGTCGCGCGGTTGGTGATGGCGAACAGACCTCGCCTGCCCCCTGACGCATCGTTGGTGTATCCGACAAACGAGACTGACGGCTGGGTGATGCGGGGGCTGGAAGTTGCGACGATGGCGATGCCAACTCCCAACGCGCCGAGAGCGACGAGTGTGACGATGACTGGCTTCTTGCGCATAACGTGCGGACGCCGCCTAACAGATATTGAACCGCAAAACTTCGGCCGAGCACATTCCATTATTCTTCTGAAATCACCGCGACCTGTCAACACCATTGCCTCCAAAATATCTCCCCAGCATGCCTTACCCCATCCAGCCTAGATGCCAGATAGACCGCATGAATGCGGTATTATATAATCAACTCCCATATGATAAACCCCGCTCCGCCCCCACCCCGTCTCCTCGACCAGGTCCGCAACGAGATCCGCCTCAGGCACTTCTCCCTGAGCACCGAGAGGACCTACCTCCAGTGGGTCCGCCGCTTCATCCTGTTCCACGGAAAGCGGCATCCCCGGGACATGGGCTCCACTGAGATCGGGGCCTTCCTCACCCATCTGGCCGTTGACAGGCAGGTCTCCGCCAGCACCCAGAACCAGGCCCTCAACGCCCTCGTCTTCCTCTACAAGCATGTCCTCAGAACCGAAGTCGGCCTGATCCAGAACCTTGTTTACGCCAGGCGTCCGAAACGCATTCCGGAGGTCCTGGGCCGCGAAGAGGTGAAGCGGGTACTGGACGGGATGTCAGGCACCCATCAATTGATGGCCCGCCTCCTCTACGGAACCGGCATGCGGCTGATGGAATGTGTCCGCCTCCGTGTCAAGGACGTGGACTTCGGTCGCAACGAGATCGCCGTGCGGGACGGCAAGGGGGCCAAAGACCGCCGGACCATGCTCCCCAAATCCTTGAAGGCGCCTCTGGAAGAGCACCTTCTCCGAGTGAAACTGCTCCATGAGGAGGACCGCCGGAACAAGGCCGCCGGGGTGGAGCTACCTGGCGGTCTGGAGCGGAAATACCCGCTGGCCGGGCAGGAGTGGCCCTGGCAGTGGGTCTTCCCCGCCCGCAGTCTCTCACGCGATCCGCGCAGCGGGATCCTCCGGCGCCATCACACCCTGGAAGACGGCCTCCAGAGGGCCGTAAAGGCCGCGGCCCACCTGGCCCACACCGGCAGACGCGTGAACTGCCACATCTTCCGACACTCGTTCGCCACCCACCTCCTGGAGAGCGGCTACGACATCCGCACGGTCCAGGAACTCCTGGGCCATAGCCACGTCTCGACGACCATGGTCTATACCCACGTCCTGAACCGCGGGGGCCTCGGCGTACGAAGCCCCATCGACTGAGCGCACCCTTCCCGGGACTGGCGCCGATCCCCTCCGGTCCGTAGAATCCGCCGCATGGTCTTCAACTTCTTCCGCCGCCATGAGAAGATCGGCCTGTACCTCCTCCTGGTCGTCCTCGGCATCTTCGGGATCTGGGGCCCCGGCAACATCGCAGCCCCCTTCTCCGGCTTCCAGGCCGCCTCCTTCAAGACCCACGCCATCTCCTCCGACGACATGGTCGCGGAATCCATCCGCTGCTTCTCCAGTCCCCAGGACAGGGGGGGAGCGATGGAACCCGCCGCCCAGCGGATGGCCTTGAACCGCCTGATCTATCTCCAGGCCCTCAAGCCCAGCGGCTTGGGCGCCGGAGAAGCCCAGGCGGAGCGCGCCCTGGAACAGGCCCACACCCGTGCCGGGGCCCTGCCCTCCGAGACCTGGAGCCTCTTCGGGCCCGCCCAGCCCCGCCCCTACCAGGCCTCCCCCGAAGCCGAGCAGGTCTGGCGCATGGGCCAGGGCTTCGGCTACTCCTTCCAGAGCCGGCTGAGCGCCTGGCATGCCGGCCGCCTCCCGCGGCGCGCCTTCGAGGCCCTGCGCGAGGTGGCCCGGGAGGAGATCATCCTGAAGCGGCACCGCCGTCTGCTGGAGGACACGGCCAAGACCACCCTGCCCGCACTCTACGAGGCCTACGCGAGGGACCAGGCCCGCCTCAAGGTCCGCTACGCCCTCCTCGACGTCAAGGCCTGCGAAGCCCTGGTGCCCGCGGACGAGCTTTCGGACAAGGCCGTCTCCGACCTGTTCGAGGCCCGCAAGAACCTCCCGGCCTCCGTCGGAGGAGGCGGCTACCAGGTCCCGGAGCGCCTCTCCCTGGCCTACCTGGTCGTCCGGGAGGAGAAGATCAACGCTCAGATCCCGGTGGATCCTGCCGAGGTGGAGTCCTACTACCTGGAACACAAGGACCGCTGGATCGACAAGAACAGCCACCAGGTCCTCAAGACCCTGGAGGCCGCCCGTCCCGAGATCGTCCGCGAACTCAACCAGGGGAGGATCCTCAACAGGATGGACGACCTCTGCGCCGCCATCCTCGACGCCCCGGAGTCCGAGCCCTTCGCGAAGATCGCCGAGCGCCTGGGGATCGACGCCGGGACCGCCGAGGTCGACGCCGAAAACCCCGTCATCGACGGCCTGGGCCGCCTGCCCGACCTGCACGATGCCGCCGCGGGCCTGGAGCCGGGCGCGCGCATCGGCCGCCCCGTCCCCTGCGGTACCGCCGGGGCGGACGGGGAGACGAACAGGGACCAGTGCGTGCTGCGCCTGCTCTCCCGCTCGCCGGCCCATGCCCCCGACCTGGCCGAGGTCCGCGAGAGGGTCCTCTCGGACCTCAAGGCGCAGAAGGCCCGGGAGATGGCCGGAACCCTGCTCAGGCGCCTGAAGGAGGACTCCGTCAAGGACGGCCTGGAGAAGGCCCTGGCCGATGCCCCGAAGATCCCCGGACTCACGACCGGGATCTCTCCGACCTTCCGCGACCCGGACCTCGCCGCCCTGCCCAAGCCCCTGGAGCGCCAGACCTCCGCTGCCCGCTCCGCCTTCGAGCTCCAGAAGACGATGGACCTGACGGAGCCGTCCTTCTCCCAGGACGAGTCCGAGGCCTGCGTGCTCCAGGTCCTCGAACGGATCCCGCCCGACCCGGAGGGCTTCCAGGCCCAGCGCAACGCCCTGTCCAAGAGGATCCGGGAGAACATCGCCGACCAGTTCCTCGGCGCCTGGCTGGAGTCCGTCAACCGGAATACGGCAGTCAACGCCCGTCTCGGCGAGGTGCTCCACGCCAGCCGCTCCGGCGACTAGCCGGACCTACCGGAAGGAAAGGCCCAGGCGCACGCCGAAGGCCTCCTCGAAAAGCCCCTTCTTCTGTCCAGCGGCCCACCGCTCGGATTCCGCGAGGCCTCGACGGCGGACCCTGACCTCGAGCAGGGCCCTTCTCCTCCCCGGGCGGAGGAAGGCGCTCCTGACGGCTCCGGCATGCCTGCGGTCCAGCGCATCGGCCAGTCTCAGGATCCCGCCCAGCTTGCGCACCGCGTCACGGGCTGAGGGACCCAGCCGAGAGAACCCCTCGTGCCCCGGCTTCGGATGGCTCTTGCGATGGTACCGGACGACATTGGCCAGCATCTCCTGCTCCTCGTCCGTGAATCCCACCAGTTCGGCGTTCCTCACCAGGTAATAGCCGTGGCGGTGGTGCTGGTCCCTGGACACGAAAAGGCCCACGTCATGAAGCAGGGAGGCCGCCTCCAGGAGATCCCGCTCCCGGGGGCCCAGGCGATGCAGCGGCGCGGCATCCTTGAACAGGCCCAGCGCAAGACGGGCCACGCGGCGTCCGTGGAGGCGGTCCCCTCCGCAACGGGCGGCGAGGGTTTCGATGCTGCGCCGTCGCGCTTCCTGAAGACCCTCCATCCGGTGCCGGCGGCCCTGGGCCTTTTCCACCGTATCCAGGAGAAGCCCCTCCCTCAAGGCATAGTCCGAAACCGTCAGGCTCCGGATGCGCAGGGCGGCCATCACCCCCTGGAGGATCAGGGCACCCGCCGGGATGATGTCCGCGCGGTCGGCGTCCAACCCAGGCATGCCCCTGCGGCGGCGCGCATCGCGACGGGCCAGGATCTCCTGGACGAGGGCATCGACCTCCCGACGGGAGATCACCGTGGCGTTCAGGGGACTCCCGGGAGGATCCCGGCGCCGGAGCTTGGCCATGCGGGCCAGGTTGCGGATGGTCCCCCCCGTGCCCACGGCCAGGTCCCAACCCAGGCGGCCCACCTCCCGGGCCACCGGCCCCAGGGTCCCCTCGACCGCCTCCCGGCAATCGAGGACCGCATCGGGCCTGACGCGGCCTCCCGGAAAGAAGGCGTCCGTCATGCGGATGGCCCCGAGCTTCAGGCTGTGGGCGTAGCGGAGGACCCGACCCCGGGCCACGAGGAACTCCGTGCTTCCGCCCCCGATGTCCAGCGCCAGGACGCGGCGGCCCTGCAGGGGGAGGGCCTGCAGGATGCCGAGATGGATCAGCCTGGCCTCTTCGGCGCCGGAGACGACCTGGACCCGGATACCGGACCTCCGGCGTGCGAGCTTCAGGAAGATTTCGCGGTTCAGGGCCTCCCGGACCGCACTGGTCGCCACCGCCCTCACCTCGGCCTTCCAGCGGTCGGCCTCCTTGCGGAAGCGGCGCAGGACGGCGGCACCGCGGGCCATGGCCGCCGCCGATAACCGCCGCTTGCGGGCCCCCTGACCGATGCGGACTGGCTCCTTGGCCCTCTCCAGGATTCGGAAGTGCCCGCTGGCGGGATCCACCGAGGCCACGGCCATGCGGAAGGAGTTGGTCCCGAGATCGATCGCGGCCAGGGCGCGGGGAAGGGGGCCCCTTGCAGACCTCGTGACCTTCACGAGAGCACGGCGGCGATCCCCTCCTTGAGCCGCCGGTTGGTCTCCTCGAAGCTGCGGATGGCGTTGACGGACAGGAAGGAGAACTCCTTGGACATGGCGTCGAACTCGCCCAGCAGGCGGCGCTGGTATTCCACGAAGCTGTCGTAGAAGTCCTCCCCCAGCCTCAGGTCCATCCCGGATTCCCAGTAGTCCATGCCCCAGGCGGCCGAGCCACCGTCCTCCAGGAGGCGGCGGGAGCGCAGCTGCTGCGGGTGGATCACCCGGGGGATGAGGTTCTCGACGTCGGTCTTCATGTAGAACACCGCGTCCGGAACCGGCGCGAAGCTGAACACCTTGCGCACCCAGGCCGGGTCGGCCCCCCGGACCGCCGCGCGGGCGAAGATCGTGTAGACGTAGCGGTCGGCCAGGACCACGAAGCCGGCCCGCATGGCGGGAAGGATCTCGTGCTCCAGGCGGTCGGCGAAATCCGCCGCGTAGAACAGGCTGAAGGTGTGGACGTTCAGGCGATGGCCCGCCTTGGCATCACTGATCGCCTTGGCCATGAGAGGCGAGCGCGTCAGGCCGGTCGTCACCACGCCATGCCCCCGGACCTCCAGCCACTTCTGCAGGGAGGCGATCTGGGTGGAGCGGCCCACCCCGTCGGTGCCCTCGATGACGACGAGCTTCCCGCCGAGGTCCTCCACATCCAGGTAGGGAAGGGCCTTCCCCATGAACGCACGCCGTTCGCCAGGGCGTTCACTGGACATAGACGTTCTCCTTGCGGCGCAGGTAGGGCGTGGGACGGTACTTGGCCAGAAGCTTCGCGACGATGTCGCGGACCCTGGCCTGCTGACGGGCGATGCTCCCCGTCGCGTCAAGGACGGTCAGGCCGAACTCCTCGGAGATGCGGTCGTACTCCTCCAGGATCCGCCCCTGGAAGAGGCGGAAGCTCTCCCGGGGATCCTTGCTCAGGCCCAGGTCCATGCCCGCCTCGTGGTACTTGAGCTGCTGGCGCCCGGTCAGGATGCGTTTGAGGGAGACCTCGATGGGCACCTTGAAGTAGAAGCCCAGGTCTGGCCGGACGGCGAAGCCGTAGAGGTCCCTCGCCCAGGCGGGATCCACTCCACGCACCACGTCGCGGGCGAAGGCGGTGTAGGCATACCGGTCGGCCAGCACGATCATGCCTGCCTTGAGCGGAGGCACGATGACGTGGGCCAGACGGTCCGCGAAATCCGTCGCATGCAGCAGGCTGAAGGTCGCCGGGGTCAGGAGATCCTTCTTCTTGCCCCACTTGATGGTGTCCTTCACCAGGGTCGAGGAGTTCCATTCGGTGAAGAAGACGCGGTAGCCGGCGCTGGTGAGCCACTTCTCCAGCAGGCGGATCTGGGTGGACTTGCCCGATCCGTCGATCCCCTCGACGATGACGAGGCGGCCGGGATAGGGATGCGGGACGTCGAGAAGGCGCGCCATCTACCCGACTCCTTTCCCGATCTTCCTCAACTGTCTCGGGGTGAGGTGCCATTCTACCCGGGGCCGGGGCCCCAGCGCGATGCAACAGAGGCCTCCCTTGCGGAAGCGGATGAATCCCGCCCGCACGCCCAGGAGGGAGGCCGCCAGGATCCCCAGGTCGGGTTCATGCCCGACCAGAAGCAAGGACCTCACCCTCCCCTTCCGGAGGGCCGCCACCAGGTCCCTGGTCGGGATCCCGGGCCTCAACAGCTGGCAGATCTCCACCCGGATGCGGGAGCCCAGGCCTTTCGCGGCGAGGCGGGCCGTCTCTATCGCCCTCGGAAGGGGACTCGACAGGATGCGGCCGGGCTTGAGGCCCAGGCGGGCCATGCCGCGCGCGGCCATCGCCATCCGCCTTGCCCCTTGGCGGGTCAGCGGACGCTCGGCATCCGGCAGGGAGCCGGCGCCCCGAGGCATCGCAGGGGCATGACGAAGCAGGTAGAGCCTCATGCCGCCAGGATAGCCTGCCGGAGCCCCGGCCGTCCGGGAAGATGCGTCAAGATTCGGTCAAGAGACGATGAAGGCTAGTCCGTCTCCTGGAGGCACCACACCACGCCGCCATCGTCCATCAGGAAGAGGGACGGGGCCTCCGCGCCGGCACGGAAGGGATTCGCCTCGTTCGCGGTAAGGGTCCTGACGCCCTGAAGCGACCTGGACCAGCGCTCCCTACCCGTCTCGTCCAGGAGCTTCAGGCGGCCGTCGAAACCCTCCACGTAGACTCCCGACCGGCCACGGCTGATCACGCGGGCCACGCCGTCGGCAGTCCAAAGGCATCGGAAGGACCAGTGGACGGGATGCCGCTGGGGACGGCGGATCTCCCCCGGCTCGGAGCCGTCGCCTTCCGCCGGCACGAGGGAGGCCTCCTCGACGTCTCCACCGGAAACGTCATCCGCGTCCTCGCCTTCGGGAACCCACTGCAGCCGCTTCCTGTCGTCCATCAGGGGGGCTCCGGAGGGATCCCGCCGGGCCCGGTGGACGTCCTCTACCCTCAGGCTCGCCAGGCGGCCGTCCTGGGAAAGGCAGTAGATCTCGCGGATCACGCTCCAGTCGGGGATGTTCCCGGAACGGACGTGGCTCAGGACCAGGGGCCTGGCCTCGATGGCGTCCGTCGCCAGGTAGGAGGCCAGCAGCGTGCCGCCTTCCGGATCCAGGGCCAGCAGGTGATGATCCATGGAACCGACGAAAAGGGCGCGCTGCGGCCTTTCCTTCTCCGCCAAGGGGAGGAAATCGTAGACCATGGCCCCGCCGACCGGCCCCATCGCACCGCGATAGGGGTAGCGCCAACGGGCCTTTCCGTCCGGCAGGGACCTGCACTCCAGCAAGCCATCCCCCCCCACGGCCAGGATCTGGGCGGAGGAATCCGGAGGCAGGACGGGCACTGCCTGAAGGGGATTGCCCACGGACCAGTGCCAGAGGACGTCATGGGTCTGGCGGATTCCCCCGGGAACGGTGGCATCGCTCTGCCGGAGGCGGAGGACATAGACCGAACCGTTCGCGGCACCCATCCCCAGGAAGCCGTCGTTCGCGGCCGGTGGAGTGATGGGACGGAAGGGAAGGTTCTCCTGCCACAGGCGTCTTCCGGTGGACAGGTCCACGGCCTCCAGGGAGTTCCCCGAGGCGAAATAGGCGCTGGAAGGTCCCTCTCCCGGAGGCGTCTGCAGGGGGCCTTTCAGGGCCTGGATCCAGCGGTAATAGCCGTCCCGGCGATCAAGGGCATGCACGGTGGACTCGGCCGTCTCCACATAGCAGTGGCGCTTGCCAAGGAAGAGGCGGACTCCATGCGATTCCTTCACCTCCGAATGCCAACGCACCTCAAGGCCCATGCCCTTGAGGGAAGAAGACTCCAGAAGGGGACAGACCGAGGATGCGTCGAATCCCTGCGGCACCTCCCGCCGGGAGGACGTGTCGCTCCCGCATCCTGCCAACGACAGGGCGGCCAGGGAGGCAGCGAGCAGCCTAGGATTGCGCATGGTCCGCCAGATTCACGGCATGGGCCTGTTCGTAGGCCTTCAGACGCTCGATGCGTGCAATGTCCTCGTTGATCAGGTTCACCAGCTTGAACACGTAGGGCCTCCCGTCACGGCGGTCCTGGAGATCCCGGAGCATCCGGTTCCAGTCCCCCCCGTACAATTCGTCCCTGAGGGTGATCAACATGGACTCCTCCGGCGACAGGGACTGGATGAAACGCCGGTGTTCCTCCGCCATGGCATTGCTCAGAGGGGATTATAGGGCTAACCCTTTGCCTTCTCCAGCCCCTGCATGCGGGAGACCTTTTCGGTCAGCTTCCGGTGCTCGGCCGAGAGGGACTCCAGGTCCTCCCTCAGCTTGCGGACGGCCTCGGGCGCCTGCCCCTTCTCCCGGAAGGCGCGCAGGACCTCCTGCGCCTGGGCGAGGACCCGCGGATCCGGCGAGGAGGCGATCAGGCGCTGGATCGGTCCCGCGCAGCGGTCGTCCTTGAGGGCGGCGAAAGCGGCCAGGGCGGTCCGCTGGAGGCGGAATCCTCCCTCCGCCAGTCGGTCGGCAAGGATGTCCAGGGCCTCCCGCGCCCAGCGGGGACGGCCTTCCGCCAGGGCGGCCAGCGCGCCCAGGGCCGAGAGGCGGGCATGCTCGGGGCGGCCCCGGGAGGTCCAGGCCTTGACGAGGTCGAAGGCCCTTTCCTCCTCCAGTTCCGACAGCCCAGCCAGGCATCCGGACCTCAGGACATCCAGATGGGAGGAGCGGGACAGGGCCTTTTCCAGGGCCTCCAGGGCGGAGGCATCCCGGGTGCGGCCCAGGGCCCTTGCGGCCGAAGCCTCCACGAAATACGAAGCGTCCTTGGCCAGCAGGGGAAGCAGGGTCTTTGCCGCTTCAGACGTCCTGAATTCTCCCAGGGCTTCCGTGACCGCACGCCTCGCTTTGGGATGGCGCACGGAAACGGCCGTCTTCAACAGGCGGAAGGCGTGCGAGGATTTATTGGCGCCGAGGGCTTTTGCGGTTTCTGCCTGGACGCCCCAGAAACGGTCCTTCCTCAGGACCTGGCGCAGGGCCCGGAAGGCTTCCGGGGTGCCCAGCTTGGCCAGATCGCGGGCGGCCTCGGCCCGCCCGAGGGCGTCCGGATCGCTCCGGAGCTGGGCCGTCAGCAGGTCCGCGCCGCGCGGGAAGTCCAGGGTCTTGAGAATCCTGTTTTCAGGATCCAGCCTCACCCAGCGCGGGCGCCTGGCCAGCTTGAAGGTGAAGGTCTGCTCCTTCCGGGAGACCTCGACGGAACGGGTCTCGCCACGGCGTCCGTCCCCGAACAGGATCTGCAGCGGGAAGCGGAAAAGCGAGGTGCCGTCGGCGGGGTCCTGGACCTGGCTGACGGTGAGGGAGGCCGTCCGGGTCTCCGCGTTCCAGGCATAGGCGGCCTTGAGGTCCGGATGCCCCCCCTTGAAGATCCACTGGTCGAAGAAGGGCTGGAGGTTCCGGCCCGTGACCTTCTCGACGGCCCGCTGCAGGTCCACGGTCTCCACGGAGCCCCGGGCATTGTCCAGCAGGTACCGCCGGATGCTGGCCCAGAAGGCCTCCTCGCCCAGTTCCCCGCGGAGCATATGGAGGACCCAGCCCCCTTTTTCGTAGAGGTGGCGGTCGAAGAGGTCGATGGGCTCGGTGTAGACGTTGGTCACGATGGGGCGACGGTAGCGTGCATCCTCCCCCAGGTAGTTGCGGGCATTCTGCAGCAGCTCGTAGCGGAACTCGTCCTGCCCGAGGTGGTGCTCTGTCCAGCAGGCTTCCAGGTACGTCGCAAAGCCCTCGTTCAGCCATCCGTGGGACCAGTCCTTGCAGGTCACCAGGTCCCCGAACCACTGGTGGGCCAGCTCGTGGGCCACCAGGAAATCGGACGAGAAGTCCAGATGGGCCCTGGCGTCATGAAGGGTCAGGTCCGTCTGGGTGGTGGCCGAGGTGTTCTCCATCCCGCCGAAGATGAAGTCGGCGACCGCGACCTGGGCGTACTTCTCGTAGGCGTAGGAGACCCCGAGCCTCCTCTCGAAGAAGCGGATCATGGCCGGGGTGTTGCCAAAGGCGCGCCGGGCGTCGGCCTCGCGGCCGGGCTGGACGTAGTAGGTGACGGGGACCTTGCCCGCACGGGCGCGGATCTCGGTGAAACTTCCGGCAGCCAGGGTGACCAGGTAGGTGGCATGGGGGACGGACTCCAGCCAATGGAAGGTCTTCGTCCTGCGCCGGCGGTCCCGGGTGGTCTTCAGGAGGCGTCCGTTCGACAGGGCAAACATGTCCTCCGGCACGGTGGCGATCATCTCCGTGGTGGACTTGGTGTTGGGCGAGTCGTGACAGGGGAACCAGTGCTGGCTGTCGTTGTCCTGGCCCTGGCTCCAGGCCTGGACGGGCTTGGAGGGGTAGTCCTTATCCGGGCCGATGAAGTACATCCCGAAACGCGGTTCCACGACATGGTAGGCCACGGCGATAGAGAGGCGCCGGCCGGCCTTGAGCGGCCTGGGCAGGAAGACGGTGATCCCCCCCTCCGAGGGCTCCCAGCGCACGCGGCGCCCCGCGACCTTCACGGAGGAGATGACGAGGTCCACGGCGTCCAGGGGGACGGTCTTGATGCCGTCCGAGACGGCCTTCAACGTCAGGGTGCAGGTGCCCCGGACGGTCTTCTTCGGGAAATCAAGAGCCACCTCGACCCTGATGTGCTCGACCTGGCAGGGGCGGTCGGGGTTGTACTGGGGCTTGGCACCGGGGCCGGCGAAGGGGCGGCGGTCGGCGAAGCCCAGGTGGGCGCCGACGCCGAGGTTTCCAAGTGCGCGGGCAAGGACATGGGAGCAGGGCATCGGGAGTCTCCTATTCTGCTTGCGGCACGGGACCTACGCTTCGTCCTCTTCCTCCACGGAATTCTCCCCGCCCCGCTTGCGTTCCTTGAACTTCAGCATCTTCTTGCGGAGCCGGATCGTCTTGGGCGTCACCTCGACGAGCTCGTCGTCCGCGATGTACTCCAGGGCGTCCTCCAGCGAGAACACGCGCGGCGGCGGGATGCTCGAGGCCTTGTCCGCCCCCACCGAGCGCATGTTCGTCAGCTTGCGCAGCTTGCAGGGGTTCACGATCACGTCGTTGTCCTTCACGTGCTCGCCGACGATCATGCCCTCGTAGATCTTCTCCCCGGCCCCGACGAAGAGCGGGCCTCGTTCGGAGACCGCCTCCAGGCCGTAGGTGATGGAGTTCCCCGTGGCCATGGAGACCAGCACGCCCATGTTGCGGTGCCCGATCTCGCCCTTGAAGGGCGCCCAGGACTCGAAGTTGTGCGCGATCACGGCCTCCCCGTGGGTGACGTTCATGACCTTGGTCCTCAGCCCGATCAGGCCCCGGGCCGGGATGTGGTACTCGAGATGGGTCAGGTTTCCCCGCTTGGTCATGCTGATCATCTCGGCCCGGCGGGGGCCGACCAGTTCCATGACACGGCCGGCCAGGGCGTCCGGAACCTCCACGGTCAGCCGCTCGATGGGCTCGAGGAGCTCCCCCTGCTTGCGCTTCAGGATGACCTCGGGCTTGGAGACCTGGAGTTCGAAGCCCTCGCGCCGCATGTTCTCGATCAGCACGCCAAGGTGGAGCACACCGCGGCCGGCGACCCGGAAGCGGTCCGCCGCATCCGTCTCCTCGACCTTGAGCGCCACGTTGGACTTGATCTCCTTCATCAGCCGGTCCCTCAGATGGCGGGAGGTGAGGTAGGTCCCCTCCTGCCCCGCCAGCGGGGAGTTGTTCACGCAGAAGTCCATCGCGAGCGTCGGCTCGTCCACGGCCAGGACGGGCAGGGGCTCGGCGTTCTCGTCGGTCGCGATAGTCTCGCCGATGTCCACCTCCTCGAGGCCGATCAGGCAGAGGATGTCCCCCGCCGTGCCGAGGGCGGCTTCGACGCGCTTGAGGCCCTCGTAGACGTCGACACGCTCGATCTTGGCCTTGCGGCGCTTCCCCTCGCGTCCGATGACGGTGACATTGGTGCCCGCCGACATCTTCCCTTCCAGCGCTCGGCCGATGGCGATGCGGCCGACATAGTCGTTGTAGTCCAGGGAGGCCACCCGCATGCGGAAGGGCTTCTCCACGTCGGCCTGGGGGGCCGGGATGTGCTTGAGAATGCAGTCGAACAGCGGACGGAGGTCCTTCAGCTCGTCCTTCATGTCCGCCTTGGCTACCCCGTCGCGGCCGCAGGCGTAGATGACCGGGAAGTCCAGCTGCTCGTTCGAGGCCTCCAGCTCCAGGAAGAGCTCGAGGACCTCGTGGTGGACCTCCTCGACGCGGGCGTCGGGGCGGTCGATCTTGTTGATGACCACGATGGGCTTGAGGTTGAGCGCCAGGGCCTTGCGCAGGACGAAGCGGGTCTGGGGCATGGGGCCCTCGGCCGCGTCCACCAGGAGCAGCACGCCGTCGGCCATGCCGACCGTGCGCTCCACCTCGCCGCCGAAGTCGGCATGGCCCGGGGTGTCCACGATGTTCAGCTTCACGCCCTTGTAGTGGACGGAGGTGTTCTTCGCGAGGATGGTAATGCCCCGCTCCCGCTCCAGCGGATTGGAGTCCATGACGCAGGTCTCCATGTGCTGGTTGTCGCGGAAGGCCCCGGCCTGGCGGAGCAGTCCGTCGACCAGGGTGGTCTTGCCGTGGTCGACGTGGGCGATGATGGCGACGTTGCGGAGGTCTTCGCGGACAGGGCTCATGTTGGCTCCACGCCGGCCTCGAGGAGCATGGGACGTACCAGCTCCTCGGGCAGGCCAATGACGTTCGTGCGGCTGCCTTCCTCGACGGTCACCCAGCGGTCGCCGGTCTCCTGGATCGCGTACGCTCCGGCCTTCCCGATCGGCTCCCCGGTGGCGACGTAGTCCCGGATCTCCGTCTCGGAAAGCCTTTTCATCTTCAGGTGGGTCACGGCGTGGGCCGCACGGGTCTTGCCCGTCCTGGCCTCCATCACGCAGATGCCCGTCAGCACGGCGTGCTTCTTGCCGGAGAGGGCGCGCAGGGTGTTGGCGGCCTCGGCCATGTCGGCAGGCTTGCCGTAGACCTTCTCCTCCACCGCCACGACGGTGTCGGCGGCCAGGATGACTCCGTCCTTCGCCTTCAACTTGGCACGGACGGCCTGAGCCTTGGCTTCGGCCAGGAGCTCCACCAGCCGGGTAGGGCTGGAGGCGGCCGATTGGAGGGCGGCCTCATCCACATCCGGGTCCATGGCCCGGAAGGAATACCCCCAGGCCGTCAGGAGTTCCCGACGGCGGGGCGAGGCGGAGGCGAGGATCAGGGCTTTCGGGGGCATGAGAGCGGCGCAGAATATCAGGACAAGGCGGTCAGGCCCATCTTTTCCCTCACCTCGCGCAGGGTTTTGCGGGCGGCCTTGCGGCAGGTCTCGGCGCCGGCGGCCAGGGCCTCTTGCACCCTTTCCGGATGCCCGGCCAGCTCCAGGGCCCTCTCCCGGATCGGCTGGAGCGACGTTTCCAGAGATTCGGCCAGCATCTTCTTGCAGTCGATGCAGCCGATGGCCGCCGCACGGCAGTCCCGGTCCACCCCGGCCACCCGTTCGGCGGCGCTGAAGGCCTTGTGCAGGGTGAAGATGTTGCAGACCTCGGGGCGGCCGGGGTCGGTGCGGCGCTTGCGCTGATCGTCCGTGACGGCCGGCCTGAGCTTCTCCCAGACCGCCGGAGGCTCCTCCAGCAGGGAGATGGTGTTGCCCAGGGACTTGGACATCTTCTTCTTCCCGTCCAGCCCCATGAGGCGGGGCACCTCGGAGAGGAGGGATGCCGGCTCCGGAAAGACGGAGCCGAACCTGGCATTGAAGCGGCGGGCCACCTCGCGGCAGAGTTCGAGGTGCTGGAGCTGGTCCTCCCCCACGGGCACGACCTCGCCCTTGTAGAGCAGGATGTCGGCCGCCTGGAGGACGGGATAGGTGAAGAGCCCGACGGGAATGCTCTTCAAGGCCTCGGACTTCTCCTTGAACTGGGTCATGCGCTCCAGCTCGCCCATGGGGGTGACGGAAGCCAGGAGCCAGGCCAGCTCGGTATGCTCGGGCACGTCGGACTGGCGGAACAGCGCGGCCTTGGCAGGATCCACCCCCGCCGCCATCAGGCCCACGGCCATCTCGAAGGCACGCCTGGGCATCAGGGACGGCTCGTAGGGCTGGGTGACGGCGTGGTAGTCCACAATGCAGAAGAAACAGGAGTACTGCTCCTGGAGGCGCACCCAGTTCCGCACCGCGCCCAGGTAGTTCCCCAGGTGGAGTTCGCCCGAGGGCTGGATGCCGGAAAAGAGCCTCTTCACAGGAATGCGAGCCGGCGCACCGCCTCGCGCACCTGGGGCACGGAAGGCACCAGGGCGAAGCGGACATAGCGCGCGCCGGGATTGGCGCCGTCGGCGGCCTTTTCGCTGATCCAGGCTCCGGGCGTGGTGACGAGCCCGATCTCCGGGTCCAACAGGCGCAGCGCGAATTCCTCCCCCGTCATGCCCCGGGGAGCCTCCTGCCAGACGTAGATCGTTCCGTCCGGGGAGCAGTCAGGAAGTCCCGCGGCCTTCAGACCGGCACAGAGCAGGTCCCGCTTCACGCGATACTCGGCACGCATCGCCTTCACGTGCCCCTCGTCCGCCAACGCGGCCACGCAGGCGTCCTGGATGAAGGTCGGAGTGCCCGAGTCGATGTTGGTCTTGAGCTTCTTGAACAGGGCGACGATGCGCCGGTCCCCGGCCACCCAGCCCGCGCGCCAGCCCGTCATCGCCGAGCGCTTGGACATGGACTGGAAGCTGATCACGCCGTCGAAACCCCTGCCTGCGAACTCCAGGGCCGAGCGCGGCGGGCGCCTCGCGAACCAGAGCTCGGTGTAGGCCTCGTCGGAGGCCAGGATCAGCCCGTGGCGACGGCAGAAGGACAGGGCCTCGCGATAAAATCGGTCCGGAGCCAGGGCCCCCGTCGGATTGTTCGGATAGTTGATCCAGAGGATGCGGGCCCGCTTCAACACGCCCTTCGGAATGCTCTTCAGGTCGGGCAGGAATCCGCGGGCCTTCGTCAGGGGAAGGTAGTGGCAACGGCCCTCGGCGAACTGGGTCCCGCGGGTGTAGGGCGGATAGCCGGGCGTGGGGACCAGGACGCAGTCCCCCGGGTTCAGGATGGCTTCGGGAAAGTGGAACACGGCCTCCTTGGCGCCGATGGAGGCGCAGATCTCCGTGGCGGGATCCAGGGTGATGCCGTGACGGCGCCGGGTCCAGGCGGAGACGGCCTTGCGGAACTCCGGTGCACCGACATAGGAGGGGTAACCGGAGGATGCGCGGGCATCGGCCGCGCGGGAGAGGGCCCTGCGGATGAAGGCCGGCGTAGGCACCGTGGGGTCCCCCACCCCGAAGTCGATGACCTTGACGCCCCTGGCTTTGAGCTCCCCGACCTTGTCGTCCACGGCGCTGAAGGCATAGGCCCCGAGGGCGGCCAGGCGTCTCGACGGTCGGACGTTCATGACTCGGTGCCCAGCACCTTGCCGAGCTTTCCGACCAGGATGTCCCGGTTGAAGGGCTTGACGATGTAATCGTTGGCCCCGGCCTGCAGGGCTTCCATCACGTCCCGCTTCTGCCCCTTTCCGGTGCACATGATGACGGGGATCTTGTCGCATGCCGGCAGGGCCCTCAGGCGGCGGCAGACTTCGAGGCCGTCCATGCCGGGCATCATGACGTCCATGATGACGGCAGTGGGCTTCTCCTTCTTCAGGGAGAGGTGCTGGAGGACCTCGTCCCCGTTGGGGAACTCGATGACCGCATAGCCCTCGTTCGTCAGAAGACGGCGGATCAGGGTCCTCAGGGAGTGCTGGTCGTCCACGACCAGGATGGTGCCCTTGGAGGGCTTGGCCGCGGCGGATGGCGCATCGGAGGGCTTGTGGGCCTCGGCCAGGGCCATGCCCAGCTCCAGGGGGATGAGGAGGCGGATCGAGACGGTCTGCCCTGCGGTGAGGGCCAGCTTGATCTCGGCCAGCCAGCCGTCGGCGGCGACCGAAGTCTCGGCCAGCTTCTCCGCATCGGCCAGGGAACGGGCGGCTTCGGCGGAGACCGTCACGGCGGCGCCTTTCTGGAAGGCGGCGGCGGCCTGGACGGAGAACGGGGTCAGGAGAGCGGCAAGACCCTCGACGTCCGCGGTCCCCTCCGCAGGCGCAGGACGCCCCGAAGCGGTGGCCAGGGCGCCCGCATCGGCCCCCGACACCAGCACCAGGAGGCGGCCCTGGAAGCCGCCGGAGACGGAAAGGGGCGCGGCGGTGGCGGGCCAGGCCAGGAGCTTGGCCATGGCCCCGGGCGGCACCTCGCTCACGACCGGGGCGCCGAAGCTGGCGGTCCCGCCGAGCAATGGGGCCCATTGGGGCGCCAGGGCCTGGAGCTGCCGGGCCAGCAGGGCAACGAGGGCCTTGGCCGCAGGCTTCTTCGAAAGCGGTTTCTTGTCTTTTTCCGGGGGGGGAGCGTCGCTCATGCCCCGGAGTGTAAGGGGATCAGGCCGGGGACTTCAAGGGTGCCCGGGGTGCCAGGCGTCCGCGGGCGGCCTCGTGGTAGTCCTTGAGGGCGGGATCAGCGAGGAGCTCCTCCAGGATCCGGCGGGACATCGCCCCCTCCCCATCCTGCAAGCGCTGCTCGGCCAGTTGGATCAGGATGGGCCCGCGACGGTGGGGATCAGAAGCCAGGCGGGCGGCTTCGGACAAACAGGAAGCCGTCATGGCCCCGTCCTTCAGGGCCCGGTGAGCATCCGCCATGCGGAGGTAGACGTCCGGCTCCCCCGGATGCCGGTTCAGCTCGCCGCGGTACAGGGCCAGGGCTGCCAGGGGATCCCCGGCCTTGAGGGCCATGTCGGCCTTGTCGAAGGAGACCGGGGCCTTCAGCTGGTGATCGCTCATCAGGTGGCGGGGCAGGAAGCCGGCGAAGAAATCGGCTCCGAGTGACGAGGCCCAGAAAGGTCCCCGGATCACGAGCAGAATCGCACAAGCCAGAAGAACGGCCAGAACAGCCAGCGTCATTTCGTCAGAATCGCCGGATTGCGCATGCGCTTCTTGGCCTCCTCGAAGGTGATGGTCCCCGCCAGGGCCATCTTCTTGAGGACGTGGTCCATGGTGACCATGCCCTCCTTCCCGGAGGTCTCCATCACCGAATAGAGCTGGTGGGCCTTGCCGTCCCGAATGAGATGGGAAGTCGCCGGGGTGTTCACCATGATCTCCATGGCCACCTGGAGGCCCGAGGCGTCCGCCTTCGGAAGGAGGCGCTGGGAGAGCACGACCAGCAGGGAGAAGGCCAGCTGGGTGCGCACCTGGCCCTGCTGGTGGGCGGGGAAGGTGTCCACGATGCGATCCACCGCCTGGACGGCGTCGTTCGTGTGCAGGGTGGCCAGGACCAGATGCCCGGTCTCGGCGGCCGTGAGCGCCGTGCCCATGGTCTCCGCGTCCCTCATCTCGCCGACCAGGATGACGTCCGGGTTCTGGCGCAGGACGTGCTTCAAGGCCCCGGCGAAGGAGAAGGTGTCCTCCCCCACCTCGCGCTGGTCGACCACGGAGAGGTGGTTCTGATGCAGGAACTCGATGGGGTCCTCGATGGTGATGATGTGGCACTTCCGCTCGTGGTTGATGATGTCGACCATGCTGGCCTGGGTGGTGCTCTTGCCGTGCCCCGTGGGGCCGGTGACGATGATGAGGCCCTGGGGCCTGAGCGCGAAGTCTCTCAGTACGGGCGGCAGGTTGAGCTGCTCCAGAGACGGGATCCGGGTGGCGATCAGGCGGAAGGCGGCGGCGACGTTGCCGCGCTGGAGGTAGAGGTTGCCCCGGAACCTCAGCTCCCCCTGGTAGTCGAAAGAGAAGTCGAGTTCCTTCTCGCGCTCGAAGCGGGCGATCTGGTCGGCGGCCAGTACGGCATAACACCAGCGCTTGGTCTCGTCGCCGGCGAGGGGGCGCTGGGAGGCGGGATGCAGGTCGCCGGCGATGCGGATCATGGGCGGGGAGCCGGCCGTGATCAGGATGTCGCTGGCGCCTTTCTTCACGGCAAGGGAGAAGAGCTGGGAAAGGGGATCCTGGGCCGGGGAGGCTTGGGGGATGGGCATAGTCCCCCCATCCTACCCCAAGAGGAATCCGCGTGCCAAAAGAATGGCGTATCTATTTAGATGTGAACATGTTGCATTCTCATCGGAATCCCGCATTTTCCACTCAAGATTCAAGATTCCCCGTCCGATAAGGGACTAGGGTCCATCATCTCTTGAAAGGAGAGCCCATGTCCGATCTCAGCACTGCCGCGATCTCCGCCTTGAGAAGCTCGGCGGCCCAGGAACAGGCGCCTGTCGTGCTCAAGGGCTCCTTCAAACCGAAGGAGGCGGACACAGCGTCCGTCCCCCCTCCCCGCCGGGACAGCCAGGACAGGGTGGAAATCAGCGACGCCGCCCGAGCCGCGGCCAGCAAGACTCCGCTGCCCAGGACCGACTCCGTTGGACAGGCTCCGGACGACCTGCGCTTCAGCTACAACCCCTCGACCAACACCCTCCAGACCCAGGTGGTGAACGCCAGGACGGGCAAGCCGGTCGTGGAGATCCCCTCGGACGAGCAGATCAAGCTCCAGGAGACCCTCCAGGAGATCTTCCAGCAGAAGAGCGCGGAAAGGGGTGGACAGCCCTCCTCGGAGATCGCGGGGGACTTTGGAGGAGCGACCTAGCGATCCCGCGGACGCGACGTAATACCCAATTAATTCGATCCTACCCAATGGGGTCGGATCCGACCAAGCTCCAACGTCGTAGGATAAAATGGTGGAGGTGGAGGGAATCGCACCCTCGTCCTGGAATCCCGCCCAAGCCGCCTCTACGCGCGTGTCCGGTTCTTTGTTTCTCGCCTCCACGGTCCCCAACCGGCAGGGTCCCGTCTCGGCCAGCCCGAGCAAGTCTTAGCACATGCCGCTCAGGCGTCGGCATGCGAGCGTCCTGCTGTTTGCGTCCCGGCCCTTCACGCAGGCAAGAAGGCGGGACGTGGTCACTTAACTAAGTTAAGCGGCCAGAGCGTAGCTGTTATTGGCAGCTTTGTTTTGCCCGATTTTTAACGAAGCCAACGGGCGTCTTCGGCGCGCCACGGCAAGGGTCTGCAGACCCAGTCGAATCTGGTCACCCCCACAAGTTTTGAAAGAGCCGACGGGATCATCATACCACACCCGCAGGATGCCGCCGCTGGTGTCAGTCCGGGGAAACGGGACCCCGACCGCCCTTGACGCTCGAGCGGTGCCGCTTGTCCTCCACCGAGCGCTGGCGGGAACGGCGGGAGCGGCGCCGCTTCTGGCGGCGGATCTTCTCGACGCGGGCCTGCTCGGCGGAGACGAAGCCCTTCTGCCTCTCCTCGATCCTGTCCAAGAGGCGCCGTCGGGCCAGGAAGCGGTTGAGGGACTGGGACCTGTCGTCCTGGCACTTCACCCGGATCCCGGTGGGCCTGTGGACCAGCTCCACGCAGGTGGAGACCTTGTTCACGTGCTGACCGCCGGGGCCGCCGGAGCGGACGAAGCTCTCCTCCAGATCCTCCTCGCGGACGCCCAGGGAGATCATGCGGGCCTTGAGGGCCTCCTCCTTCGTAGGGCCGACGGGGAAGCCCATCAGCCCCTCCGCCTCGCCAGTTCCCTCGACACCTCGCGCTGGCTCTCGCGCTTCTTCATGTCCTCGCGCCGGTCCTCGTGGGTCTTGGGCAGGGCCAGGCCCAGCTGGACCTTGGCCACCCCGTTCTTGAAGTAGATCGAGAGGGCCAGGACGGCCCTGCCGCCGAACTCCAGATGGGCCTGGATCTCGCGGATCTGGCGCTTGTGCAGCAGGAGCTTGCGGGGCCGGTCGGGCATGTGGTTGGCGTAGGAGGCCTGGGCATAGGCCGGGATCTGGGCCCCCTCCAGCCAGAGCTCCCCGTCGCGCGAGGGCTTCACGTGGGCCTCCGTGATCGTGGCCCGGCCCATGCGCAGGGATTTCACCTCGCTTCCGACCAGGACCAGGCCCGCCTCCCACTTGTCGCCGATGCCGAACTTGTGGAAGGCCTTGGGATTCCGGGCGATCTGGGTCCCTTCCTGGTTGGGATCAGGCCTGGCCATGGTGGCGAACCCCCCGCTTTGCGGCCTCGGCCAGGACGAGGCGGACGACCTCCTCCGGAGGGATGGCGGTGCAGTCGACGTGGAAGGCATCCGTAGCGGCCTGGAGGGCGCCGACGGGGCGCTTCAGGTCCCGCGCCACGCGCTCGGCCAGGGCTTCGGGGCTCTCCGCCAGCCCCGGCCCCTGATTCCCGCGGCGCCTGGCCCTCTCCTCGGGATGGGCGTCGAGGTAGATCTTGAGTACCGCGTCCGGGAAGGCCGCAGTACCCATGTCGCGCCCCTCGGCCACGGCGGGATGCACGGCGGCCAGGGCGCGGAGATGGGTGTTCACGGCCGCGCGCACCACGGGCAGGTCGGCTACGCGGTAGACCTCGGCGGTGACGGCAGGGGTGCGGATGGCCGTGCTCAGGTCCCTGCCGTCGACCTTGACCCTACCGCCGTCGAGGAGCTCGAGCCGGCCCTGCTCCAGCACGGCGGCAAGCTCCGGGGAAGCGAAGGCGCCTGAGTCCATGGCCCAGGCCGTCAGCGCCCGGTAGACGGCGCCGGAGTCGAGATGACGCCACAGCAGCTTCCGAGCCAGAAGAGAGGCCACGGTGGACTTGCCGGAGCCGCCGGGACCGTCGATGGCGATGACCACGGTGGCATTCTAGGCTAAGATGCCCCCAAATGTCCTCGCTGGGATGGATCCTCCAGATCGCCGGCCTCTGCGTGGTGCCCATCGCCCTGATGGGCGGCCTGGCCCAGGGGGAGATCCCCGCCACCATCCTGCCGACGCTGGAACTGAGGATCCTGGCCCTGGGGGCCGCCCTCTTCCTGCTGGGACGCTGGGCCTCGGCCAGGGCGGCAAAATGACGGACCACCGCACCTGGGCCGAGATCGACCTCGGAGCCATCGGCTCCAACCTGGACCTCATCCGGCGCAGCCTGCCGGCGCGCACCCGCATCCTCGTCGTGTTGAAGGCCGATGCCTACGGGCACGGGGCGGTCCCCGTGGCACGGGCGGCCCTGGCCCATGGCGCCCACATGCTGGGGGTCGGCGACTCCTCCGAGGCCCTGGAGCTCCGCGGGGCCGGCATCGAGGCGCCCATCCTCATCCTCGGCGCCATCGTGGACGGGGAGATGGAGCAGGTGATCGCCCACCGCATCACCCCCTGCGTCCACTCGGCGAAGCGGGTCCACACCCTGGCCGCGATGGCCGAGGCCCTGGACCGCGGGGTCTCGGTCCACCTCAAGGTGGACACCGGCATGGGGCGCCTGGGGGTCATGCCGTCGGCGGTCATGGACGTGGCCCGGGAGATCCTGGCCAGCCCCCGCCTCCACCTGGAGGGGATCTGCACCCACCTGGCCCAGGCAGACCGGCAGGACGACCCCTTCACGCTGGAGCAGATCCGGATCTTCCATGAAGTGGCCGCCGAGGTGGAAGCCCTGACCGGCCCCATCCCCCTTAAGCATGCCGCCTCCAGCGCTGCGGTGTTCCATTATCCCAAGGCCCACCTCGACATGGTCCGGCCCGGCCTGGCGGTGTACGGTCTCCAGCCCGCCGGGAAGGGTCCCGGTGCGCCGGCACTGAGGCCGGCCCTCTCGCTCAAGACCCAGGTGGTCTACCTCAAGGACATGCCCCAGGGCGCCCCTGTGGGCTATGCGCGCACCCATGTGACGAACCGCCCCACCCGCATTGCCATCCTGCCCATCGGCTACAACGACGGCTACGCCTTCCTCTTCTCGAACCAGGCCCAGGTGCTGGTGCGCGGACGCCGCGTCCCCGTGGTGGGCCGGGTCTCCATGGACTACACCACGGTGGACGTCACGGATGTCCCTGGCGTGGAGGTCGGGGAGGAGGTGGTCCTCATCGGGCGTCAGGGCCGCGAGCAGATCCCGGTGGAGGAGCTGGCCAGGATCAAGGGCACCATCCCGTACGAGGTCGTCTGCTCCCTGGGACGCCGCATCCGTCGCGTCTATGTGGAGGGAGCCCGCCAGCCGGCCTTCTGGGAGACGGGGACGTGAAAAGAGCCCCCCCCAAGCGCAACTGGCGCCGCTGGACCCTGCTGGCCTCCGCCACGCTCGCCGGCATGGCCTATGCCTACTGGACCGATCCCGATCGCCTCAAAGCCTCCGTCCTGCGCATGCTCGACGCGTCCTGGCGGGGCGGCCGCTCCGTGGGCGAGGTGCGCTACACGCCCTGGGGAGGGCTTCAGGTCCACGACCTCATCCTGGACGCGGGTGCCGACAAGGGCCGCCTGGTGCTGCCGCGCTTGAGGCTGCGCTGGAGTCCCCTGAGGCCCCTCCTCGGGGAAAGCATGCTCTCCGACCTGGAGCTGGACGGGGCCGTGCTGGAGCTTCCCGCCGGGCCCTGGCGTGGAGGAGGCCTGCCGCTGGCCCCGCATGCCAAGGGCGTCGGAGACCGGCGGGGAAGCCTTCTCGTGACCATCTCAGAGGCCCGCATCCAGACCGGAGGCGTCGAGGCGGTCCGCATCAGCCGCCTGGCGCTGCACTGCCAGCACCGCAGCACCGCCGTCTCGACCGACCTGACGGGCTGGATCCAGGGGCCGGACTGGGCCGAGGGAAGCTTCCGCGCCTCCTTGGGCCCCGCGGGATGCCGGTGGGGTGCGGACCTCCACGAGATCGACCTGACCCCCCGCCTGAGATCCCTTCTCTGGCCGAGGGTCCGGGCCGTCTGGGACGACCTCTCCCCTTCCGGAAAGGCTGAATTTTCAGCCCGAGGCGGGTTCCTTCCTGGCGCCAAGGGATCGGGAACCTACGTGTTGGAGATCGCCACCCAGGATGCCCGCATGAAGTACCGGAAGCTTCCCGTGCCGTTGAGCGCCGTCCACGGCAGGGTGGTCTTCGACGAGACCGGACGGGTGGAACTGAGGGACTTCTGGGGTTATGCCGCCGGGGCCCTGGCGACCTGCGAAGGGGTCTTCCACTGCGGGGAGCGGCCCACCAGCGACCTGGAATTCACCGTCCTGGGGCTGCCGATGGCCCCGGCGGTCCTGGCCGCCCTGCCCGAGTCCCTGCGGGAGTCCCTCGACTGGGTGGGTGTCGAGGGCATCGTCTCGGGCCGCCTGAGGATCCTGCACGATGCGGAGCTGGCGGAGCCCCATGCCTTCAGCCTCTCCGCCTACACGGACAACCTGACCCTGAGGCGCCTCCCCCTCCAGCCGGTGGTGAGGGAAGGCCGCATGCGCCTGGAGGGCCGCTTGAACGGCCGCCTGCCTCAAGGCGGGTCGACGAGGATCCGCGGTGAACTGGAGATCCCCCGGGCTGAGGTCTCGGGACGGGCGGTGGAGGGCATGCGGGGAAGCGTCCTGTCGGACGGCCCACGGCTCGAGGTGGCCCTCCAGGAGGCCCGCTACGCATCCGGTACGGTCACCGGTCGCCTCGTCCGCCAGCACAAGGACGGCCACGCCCGTCATGAGGCGACCCTGGACCTGGCCGACGCCCGGATGGAGGAGATGAAGAAGGGGACCCTGCTGGCCGACCAGCCCATCCGCGGCGTACTGAGCGCCCATCTCGACTTCGGCTGGACCGACTCCGACGCCTCCACCCTTTCCGGGAAGGGCCATGCCGACCTGAAGGACGGCTACCTCTTCGCCCTTCCGCCGCTGAGCGCCCCCCTGGCCCTCCTGTCCCTCAACATCCTCGACCGGGAACCCGTGATCCGCGACGGGCGCCTGGACTTCAGCCTGGATGCCCGCACCCTGCAGCTCGAGCGTCTGATCCTGCCCAGCGACCAGGTCACGGTGCGGGCGGAAGGCACCCTGAAGGATGACGGCAAGGTGGACCTGCGCATCGTGGCGAACCTGGGCCGGGGCAAGACCCTCCGGAACATCCCGGTGGTGCGGGAGACCGCCGAAGGCCTCCAGGGCCTGCTGTCCTGGCTTTCGGCCCGTGGGCTCAACGTCTACCGCGTGACGGGCACGATCAAGGAGCCCAAGGTCGAGAAGGTCCAGCTCTTCATCGCCAAGAGCGACGTCGACGTCTACCACAAGCTCCTCGAACCCAAGCCGTGAGCAGGAACGTCTTCATCGCCGACCTCCACCTGAGGCCCCAGGCCCCTCAAAGCATGAAGGCCCTCTCCCGGCTCCTGGAGACCCTTTCCCGCGGCGACACCCTTTGGATACTGGGGGACCTCTTCGAATTCTGGGCGGGTCGCGGACAGGAGACCCTGCCCGACCATGCCCCCACCCTGGAGGCCCTGCGCAGGACTTCGGACAGGGGGATCCGGCTCGCCTTCCTTCCTGGAAACCGGGATTTCCTCCTGGATGCCGGGACCCTCTCGACCTTCGGGATCGAGCGCATCGCGGACCGGGAATCCGTCGTGACGCTCGAGGGCCGCCGGATCTACCTGGCCCACGGGGACTTCCTCTGCCCCAACGACAAGGCCTACCTCCGGACAGCGGCCGTCCTGAGGAACCCCGCCACCCTGGCCCTGATCCGGGCCCTGCCCTTCTCCGTGACCTGTCGTCTGGCCCTACGCTACCGGACCCACAGCGAAGCCAAGCGCGCCAAGCCCACGGCACCGGGCCTCTACGACCTCTCCGAAGAGATGCTGGCGGACATCGCCGGACGTCTCGGCGTTGACGACCTGGTGATCGGCCACGTCCACAAGCCCGTCGACCGGCCCGTCGCCGGGTCCAGGGCCGTCCTGCACATCCTGGACCCCTGGGAGGAGGACGGGAAAGCCCCGTATCTGGAGCTGTCGGACGGGGTGTTCCGGAGGGGTGCCGTCTAGGGCTTGGGCTTTTCGGGCGCGAGTTCGCCGATGTCGTAGGAGGGCCGTGCGTAGGCCTCCCGGGTGCCCCGGGTCAGGAAAAGCAGGCACAGCGACGTCTCCACCGGCAGGGAGTAGCCCCCCGGCCAGTTGCCTTCGGCCGCCTGGCCCTGGATCAGGGTCTTGGCCCCCTCGACATACCAGTCGTGTCCGCCGACACAACGCAGGCCGCCCAGCACCCCCATGCGTTCCAGGCCGTAGATCATGTAGCCGCTGCGGGCGGCGACCTGGGTCCAGTTCTCCTGCATCCAGGCAAGGCCGTCGCGCACGCCCTCGTCCACCTTCTCGACCTCCTTGGGCATGAGCTTCAGCTCGGAACGCCCCACCAGCAGGGCCGTCAACCCCGCAGCCGTCATGGTGGCACGCACATCCTCCATCTGCTGCACCTGCGGCTGGCCCGGAACCGGAGGCTTGGGCGCCTGATAGCGCGTGTAGCCCCATCCCCTGGATCGGGCCTTGCGACGACGGCCTCCTCCCGTATCCACCTCCTCCCAGCCCTTCTTCAGGAAGGCGCTCTCGCGGCCCTTCCCGCCCTCGGCTTCCAGCAGGAGCATCACCTCCTTGCCGTCCGTCTTCTGTCCGGTGAGGAACTGCTGGAGCACCTGGCGCCAGAGGGCGTCGGAGTCCCTGGGCCTCACCCCGCAGAGGGCGGCGGCCTTCAGGCCCAGCACCGCGTACTGGGTATTCGAGTAGTCGTACTGCCCCTTTGCGTCTGTCACCATCTTCACGAGCTCGGGGGAGCCGATCTCGGGACCCTCGTCGCCACCGACCCTGTAGGCGCCCTTGGACGGGGCGGCGGCCACACCGTAGCCTGTCAGGGTATAGCCCCAGGCCCCCCCTTGGGCGGCGCCGGCCAGGGCGTCGACCCGCTTCTGGATCCAGGCCAGGACCTCATCCTTGCGGATCGGGGAATCCAGGGACTCCTTCATGGCCTTCCGGCTCTTCTTCACATCCTTGGCTTTGGGCCGGCCCTCCGGCCAGGCGTCCCCGCAGGGGGCATGCATCATGGCGTCGACGAGCATGAGCTGGAGGCCCACCGCATAGGTGGTATGCTGGGTCGGGATGGGCTGGGAGTATTGGTCCTTCCAGATCCGCTGGATCATGGGGTCGTACGGGGACACGCCGGCCTGGAGCAGAGCCAGGCCGATCAGGGCCTCCTCCCCCAAGCCGAACTGCAGGCTCTCGTAGAGGGGCGGCTCCGGCGTGCCCGCCTTGGCTTCCTGGCCCGCGATGGACTTCCTCAGGGCCTGGGCCTGCTGGTCGAAACTCTTCGCGTTCTGCTCCAGGCTGTTGGCAGTCTGCTCGAACTGGCCGACCTGGGCGGCGTCCTTGCCTCCCTTGGCCTTTGCGTCCGCGGCCTGCTTGCGGTACTGCACGACAAGGTCGGCGTACTGCTTGACCTGGGCCTCCAGCTGCTCGGCGCGCCGCTTGGCGAATCCGCTGCCGGCGCACCCGTCCATGAGGTACTTGCGGGCCTTCTCGATAGCCTGGTCGATCTGCTTCTGAAGCTCGGCGGAGACCCCCTGCTTGACGTCCTGCTCGGTCTTCCGGCGGCCGGGCTCGACCGCCTCGTCCTTGGCGGAGGCGATGCCGAGGGAAAGGAACGCGATGGCCAGGAAACGGGATCTTCCGCTCAGCATGGATGTCCCGCGATCATGCCTGCCTGGGGAGTTCCGGGCAAGAGGGGAATCAGGAAAGCCTGTCCGTAGGATTGTCTCTCTCGGAACCTCAGGGGCAATGGTCTGTCTCTTCCTGTACGGCCTCAGGCCCAGGCCTCAGAGAATCCAGAAAATCCTTGTAGGCCTTTTCCTGAAGAGTCAACTGGTCGGAAAACATTTGTCCAGCCGGATCAGCGAGCATGCCTGCTTGGCGAAGCGCCTCCTCCGAAGTGAGGAGCCCTTCCCGAACAGCCCGTGTCAGGCGCTCAGCTTCTACTTTCGCCTGCTCCTGACTCAGGGCAGGCTTCCTGGGAATAGCCGCCCCCTGACGTTTCGCTGCCCTCTGGGCAGCCTCCTCTGCTTCCAGCGCAGCCTTCTTATACGCGTCTGCTTCCGATCGCCAAATGCGCATAGCGGCCTGCATGGCAGCCGACCGCACCTGGGCATCATCATCAAACGAAATGAGACCCTCGAGAGTCCTGCGCGCTTTCGGCAACAGAACAGCATCGTTGTCATCTGCGTAATGTCGCATTGTCGCGGTCATCTGCTCGATGGCTAATAGACGGACCTCCACGGGCTGCGAAGGAGGGAGTACGAAGGAGGTGTATCGTGCGAATTTGAGTTCGTCCATCGCATCAAGTGGCATCTGGAGGGCCGCCGCCTTCTTGAGCTCGATGTCTTCGGAGGGGTTAGACAGCACGGCTTCCACGATCCTGAGGTGCTCGGGATATTCCGGCTTCATGACGAGACACTCCAGGGCACAACGCCGGGAGAGGGAATCGCCGTCGCGGGAGGCCACTTCGCAGGCCAATTTCTGAAGTTCGGTGCTTCCCTGTCCGTAATTGCGGATCCTTCCCCAGATAATCTCGGTCAGCTTAGAGGTCTCTGGCCTCGACAAGCGTTCCCGCAAGACCTGGATTCCTCTAGGATCCCCCCGGTCGATCAGAAGATGGGCCAAGGGCTCCATGGTGGCCGGGGTTTGTTCCTGCTTCGCCAACTCCAGCGCGTAGTTGAACTGGGAGGGGGCCCAGATCCAAATGGAGAGCAAGGCGTTCCTCAAGGAGGGGTCCGAGGCCGGAGTTCTGAAGTAAAGCTCCCGGAGACAGTCCATAAGATCCCGGTCAAGCCTGAGGACATCGATGTTTTTTCGGTAAACCCATGTCACCTGATCCAGGATTCTGACGCGATCCAGTTCACCCGGTGGATATTGCTGGCGTTCCACCTTGCTCTGGAAGATTGCTTCCTCAGTCGGAGACCCCATGGCGAGCACCCTATCCAGAAGCCCCAGGATCCGTTCACGCGGTGATTGTCCAGGAGCGTGCACAGGGTCCGCCCGTGCTATCGGCTCCTGGGGTCGCGCGGGCTTCGTGGCGAATTGCTTAGGAAAAAGCGGCGAAGCAGGGGAGTGAAGACGATCAAGAGTGGACGCCGGAGGATCCTTTGCCGCCGCCGGCGCAAGGCTACTTGATCCTTCGGGACGCTTCCAATAAGCCCATAGCACGGCGACCGTGATAGCCGTAGCGCCCACCAGGTATGTTAAAGGCCGCCCCCTCATCAGGGCTTTCGCTTGGTCGGGTCGGCATAGTAGACCCCGTCCGTGACGTTGCTGGCCCCCGGATTCAGGTTCACGAGTCCGCCCTCCGCCGTGTCGTCGCTCGGGTCGTTCGGCCCCTTGTTCTTCTTATCCGTCCCCTCTCCCCAATCGTTATGGAGGGCATCCACCCCGAAATGCGGGGTGTGACCGCCCATCGTTATGCCCACGCCGTATTGACCGACCGAAGAGAAGCCACGGATCCGATTGAGATTGATCTGGATCAAGGAGAGCCCTTTGTCAGGAGAAGGCAGGGCATCCGTCCCGACCCTCACCCCGTAACTCCCATCGGGTCCTGGGAGGAAGCTGTTGTTGTGGATCGCCAGGAACTTTAGGTACCGGGCATCCGGATCCAGGATATCGATCCCTTCGCCGTTCCCCTCGATCCGGGACTGATCGACCTCGGCGATCGTGTGGTCCAGTACAATTCCCGACTTATTCCCAAGAACCCTACAGTTCCGCACTTGTAGACGGGAAGAATCCACGGCGTCGATCCCGAGCTGGAATCCCTGTATCGTGCAAGAGGAGAGATTCAAGACGTCTTGCAAAGGCTCGAAGACACAAACTTCACCTCCGCCACCGAAGAGGTTAATTTGAGTGTTGCACACCGAATCAGCCGCAATAGCTGTGCCAGGCGTGACTGCGCGGGGTGCGACGGTCATGCTCGTGACTGTGTCCTCATTGGTAAGTTGGATGCCGCCCAGATACCTATTCCTAATTGGGCCGAAGGGGGGGAAGATATCGGCCAAACTTGCTTGAAGAAGAGTCCCCTGGGACTCGCCCGTATCGCGCAGGCAGATCCCGTCTGCCGTGACGCCATGAAGGCCAGAGCCTGCAATCATCCCTGAGATCAGGTTGCCTTTCTCGGGGCCATCATTAAGCTTCGGGGTGCCGGCCACGGAGATCAGGGTAATCTTGGCGGCCAGGGCGTCCCCGTACTCCGCGAAGATGGCTCCTCCCCGTCCCTCTGCTTTGCTGTTCTCGATGAGAACACCTTCTATCACCAGGATGGAAGGGATGAGGTTGCAGAGGTGGTTTCGGCTATCCACACTACGAAGTGCGATCGCGCCGCCATCGAGGTGTGCTCGGTTCGGGCCTTCTCCGCTGTTCATGAACCTACAATTGTTCAACATCAGTCGGCTCTCCCGCCCGCTCACCGCCCCACCCCACTCCTCCGCCGTATTGCCTCGAAAAACGGAGTCGCGGACTTCAAGGATTCCGCCACAGGTTGCATGCATCGCACCACCAGAACCTTCGGTGGCGGAGTTGTCCGAGAATCCAGCTCTCGCCCCCTTGGCCGGCGCGACCACGATCTTCCCCAGCGTCGTGGCGTAACAGGCGCCACCCTCAGGTGCTGAGTTCTTTTCGAACTTCACTTTCGAACCGAACAAGGAAACCGTTGAAACCCCGCCGGAGGTGATGGCGCCCCCGTTGAACTCGCCCCGATTGTTCTTGAACTCGACATCAATCATATTAATGATCGAGTCTTCGCCTTCGCAGTAGAAAGCGCCGCCGTTTCCATTCCCTCTGACCGTGCGATCAGGGCGGAGGGCCCTGTTCCTCTCGAACGAACAGTCCCTGAAAACAACCCGCTGTCCACCATCCTTAGAACGTTCAAACGCAGTGAGATCCTCGTGATCCCCGAATACCGCGACGCCTCCACCGACACCGTGCGTTGCCTCGTTCTCAAGGAACCGACACCGTTCGAAGAGCCAAGCGCGATCCGGGTCATGCGCGAAACTCTTGATAGCCGCCGCGCCCCCGGCCCGCTTGGCTACATTCCCATTCTGGAATACGCAGTCCTCTATCGTCCCTTCCGAGCTTTGGGCATAGATGCCTCCGCCTGTGCCATCAGCAACCTCGTTCTTTTCGAAACAGAGAAACTCCAGTGTGATCTTCTCGCTGTTCATCACCCGCATGCCGCCACCATTGCTTTGCGCCTCCGGAGGCTTTCCGTTGATGATATTAAATCCACAAATGGTAACATTCTTCGCGCCGTCGATCCGGATCAGGCGTCTCACCTGCTGCCCATCCAGGGTGGGCTGGAGGCAGTTGCCATAGCTCTCCCCAATCAGCTTCAACCCGTTGAAGGTCTTGTCGATGCGGACTTCCTCGGTGTAGGTCCCCCTCAGGACGAAGATGGTCCTCTTCCCTGTCGCCCTCGCCGCGAGTAGGGCCTCGTTGATAGTCCTGGCCGCCCGGCTCCGCAGCGCGTACGGAGAGACAGGTGCCGGACTGGCGGCATCCACCCAAATGTTGTCCGTCTCCTTGGGCTCCGGCGGGCAGACCAGCGTCAGGTTCGACAACGTGAAGCCCGAAAGGATCTGGAAGCCCGTCATCTCGCATCCGTACTGGTTGAGCTGTACCCGGATCTCGTTGAACTGCACGTTGCCCAGCAGGACCCCCAGCTCCAGCGTGGCCACCGCGCCACTGGCGACATGGGTGACGGGGAACTCGACCGGGTCGCTCCCGTTGACCCCGTTGGGGGGATCGAGGGCGCGGATGACCTGGGTCTGCCCCACCTGGGCGCCCAGAAGATAGAAGCTCAGGTGCATGGAAGTGGTCACATACACGCCCGTCTGCCCGGCCTCGTAATAGAACGAGAGCAGTGTCTGCTGGGCGGAGCGGGGCTGGGACAGGGGAAAGCTCCGGTTCGCGTGGGCATTCTCGCAGAAGAGATCCGTGCCCCCGAAGGCATCCTCCCTGACTCCAGGGCCGACCGGGGTCGTCACATCCGTCAGGGGAAGCATGTGAGGGTTGTCCGGCGGGGGATTGGTGACTTCCCACATGGAAGCGGGCTGAACGCCGACGATGACGGGAGGAGGTTCCGGCGGAGCGGCGAAGGAAGGTCCTCCCAGCGTCAGGCAAACCATGGCAAGAACGGCAAGGCGCAAACGCATGGATTCCTCCTGGGACTAGGTTCTCAAAACGCCGTACTCTCCCGGTAGACCCCGAAGACCCGGCGCATCGCGTCGCAGATCTCCTGCAGCGTGGCATAGGAGCGGGCCGCCTCCAGCACCAGCGGCACCACGTTGTCCCTCCCCCGGGCGCCCTTCTCCAGGGCCGCCAGGGCCGTCTGCAGACGTTTCGCATTCCGCTTCGCCTTCATGGCGCACAGGGAAGCCACCTGGCGCTTCTCCACCGCCGGGTCGATCTTGAGCGTGACCGGCCTCGCCTCGTCCTGTTCCACATAGTCGTTCAGGCCGACCACCACGCGCTGCTTCTCCTCGATCTCCTTCTGCTGGCGGCGGGCCGAGCGGCCGATCTCCCGCTTGAAGAAGCCCTTCTCGATGGCCTTGAGCATCCCCCCCTCCGCCTCGATGCGGCGGAAGATCTCCCCGGCCTGGCGCTCCAGCTCGTTCGTGAGCGCCTCCATGTGGTAGGAGCCTGCCAGCGGGTCGGCCGTATGGGGGACCCCGGTCTCATGGGCCAGGACCTGCTGGGTGCGAAGCGCGATGGTGACCGACTTCTCCGTCGGCAGGGCCAGGGTCTCGTCCATGGAGTTGGTGTGCAGGGACTGGGTCCCCCCCAGCACCGCGGCCATGGCCTGGTAGGCGACCCGGACGATGTTGTTCTCGGGCTGCTGGGCCGTCAGCGTGCATCCGGCCGTCTGGGAGTGGAAGCGCAGGAGCAGGGAGCGGGGGTCCTTGGCCTTGTACTTCGACTGCAAGGTGCGGGCCCAGATGCGGCGGGCCGCGCGGAGCTTGGCGATCTCCTCGAAGAAGTCGTTGTGGATGTCGAAGAAGAAGGAGAGGCGCGGCGCGAAGTCGTCCACGTCCAGGCCGGCCGCGATCCCGGCATCGAGGTAGGCGAAGCCGTCGGCCAGGGTGAAGGCCAGCTCCTGCACGGCCGTGGCCCCGGCCTCGCGGATGTGGTAGCCGCTGATGGAGACCGTGTTCCACTGAGGGACCCGCTTCGCGCCGAAGGCGAAGATGTCCGTGATGATGCGCAGGTGGGGCTTGGGCGGGAAGATCCAGGTGTTCTGGGCGTGGTATTCCTTCAGGATGTCGTTCTGGATGGTGCCGCGCAGCTTCTCCAGCGCCACCCCCTGCTTCTCGGCCACGGCCAGGTAGAAGCACCAGATCGCCACGGCCGGGCCGTTGATGGTCATGGACGTGGAGACCCTGTCGAGCGGGATGCCGGCGAAGAGGGTCTCCATGTCGGCCAGGGACGAGATGGCCACGCCGCAACGTCCGACCTCGCCTTCCGACCTTGGGGAATCGGAATCCCAACCCAGGAGGGTGGGGAAGTCGAAGGCCACGGAGAGGCCGGTCTGGCCCTTGGAGAGGAGGTACTTGAAGCGGGCGTTGGTGTCCTTGGCCGAGCCGAAACCGGCGAACTGGCGCATGGTCCAGAGCTGGCCGCGGTACATGGAGGCGCGGACGCCGCGGGTATAGGGGAACTGGCCGGGAAAGCCGAGGTCCTTGTCGTAATCGGTCCCGACCACGTCCTCGGGGCCGTAGAGCGGCTTGACGGGGATGTCGGAGAGGGTGCGGTTGGGAGCCTCGCGGTGCGAGGAGGAGGTGTAGTCCTCCTCCCAGGTCTTGCGACCGGAGGCCTTGGTCTTCCGTCTGCGGTCTACGGGGCTCATCGTTTCCTCCCGGACAGGATTCTACCCGCCAGGCGCTCTGCTTCGGCGTACGGATCCGCCTTTCCCGAGGCCACTCGGCCGGCGGCGGCGGCGGCCAGTCTGGCCAGGGCGGGGTCGGCTTCCATCCTGCGCTGGAGAGCGGCCTTGAGAAGCTCTGCCACCGCGCGGCGGGCCTGGGCCTGCCGCAGGGTCCCCAGCCTTCCCGCCTTCGAGAGGAAGGTCCGATGCTCGCGGACGGCACGGAGGATCTCGGGCACTCCCTTGCCATCCCGGGCCGAACTCATCAGGACCTTGGGCTCCCAGTCGGGAAAGCGGCGGCTCTTCGTATAGGACAGCACGTCGGCCAGCTCGTCGCGCATCATGGCAGCCCCGTCGCGATCCATCTTGTTGACGACGAGGATGTCCCCGGCCTCCAGCACGCCGGCCTTGAGGGCCTGGATGTAGTCGCCGGATTCCGGGACGAGAAGGACGATGACGGTGTCGGCTAGCCCGAGGATGTCGAGCTCGGCCTGGCCGACCCCCACCGATTCCAGCACCACCCAGCGTTTGCCGGCGGATTCCAGGAGGGTCAGCATGCCCCGTAGCGCGAGCGAAAGGCCTCCGGAGGCGCCCCGGTGCGCAACAGAACGGAAGAAGACCTTGTCGGAGTCCTGCTCCAGACGGAAGCGGTCGCCGAGCACGGCTCCCCCGCTGAACTCGCTGGAGGGGTCCACGGCCAGGACGCCGACAGGGCCGTCCTGGGCCAGCATGGGAAGCAGTTTCGAGACGAGGGTGGATTTCCCGGCGCCGGGAGGTCCGGTAATGCCGAGGCGGGCGGCGGGTCTGGCTTTTTTCGCCGCGGCGGCCAGGACCTTTTCCCAGCCCGGCGCGCGGTTCTCGACCTGGGTGAGGGCGCGGGCGAGGAAACTGGCCTTCACACCCTCTCCACCGCCATCGCGACCGCCTCCCCCCCGCCCAGGCAGAGCGAGGCCAAGCCCCGGCGCTTCCCAAGGTCCTCCATGGCATGCAGGAGGGTGACCAGGACGCGGGCGCCGGAAGCCCCGATCGGATGTCCCAGCGCGATCGCGCCGCCACGGACGTTCACACGGGAGTTGTCCAGGCCGAGCCCCTTGGCATCCGCAAGCACCTGGGCCGCAAAGGCCTCGTTGTACTCGAAGAGGTCGACGTCGGAGAGCTTCCAGCCTGCCTTGGCCAGCACCTTCTCGGTGGCCGGCACCGGTGCGTAGAAGATCTCCTTCGGCTCCACTCCTGCGGAGCCGTAGGCCACGATGCGGGCCAGGGGCTTGCGGCCCAGGGCCTTGGCCTTCTCCGCGGAGCAGACCACCACGGCCGCAGCGCCGTCGTTGATGGTGGAGGAATTCCCGGCGGTCACGGCACCTTTCGGATCAAAGGCCGGCTTGAGCCTGCCCAGCTTCTCCGCCGTGGAGTCCGCGCGGATGCCCTCGTCCTTGAAGATCTTCAGGACTTCCCCTCGCTTCTCCCCCGGCACGTCCACCGAGACGATCTCCCGGTCGAAGAACCCGCCGGCCTGGGCGGCCGCGGCGCGACGCTGGCTCTCAGCCGCATAGACGTCCATGTCGGCGCGGCTGACGCCGTGCGCCGTCGCGATGTGCTCGGCCGCCAGACCCATGTGCCAGTCGCAGAAGGGGCACCAGAGGCCGTCGTGGACCAGGCTGTCGATCATCCTCGAATGCCCCAGGCGAGCCCCGGTGCGCGCCTCCGGCAGGAGGTAAGGCGCGTTGGACATGGACTCCATGCCCCCGGCCACCACCACGTCCGCGTCGCCGCACTTGATCATCTGGGTCGCCAGCATCACGGCCTGGAGGCCGGAGCCGCAGACTTTGTTGATGGTCAGACCGCCCACGGAAGGCGGCAATCCACCCTTCATCCCCGCCTGGCGGCCGGGGTTCTGCCCCAGTCCGGCGCCGAGCACGTTGCCCATGATGCAGAGGTCGACGATGGAGGGATCCACGCCGGCGCGGGAGACGGCGGCGGCCACCGCGGCCCCGCCGAGCTGAGGGGCGGAGAGCTTCGCCAGCCCTCCTTGGAAGCGCCCGATCGGCGTCCGTGCTGCGGAAAGGAGTACGGCCTCAGGCACGCATCACCTCCTCCATGTCGGATCGGACCATCATCTCCATGAGACGCTCGAAGGTCACCTCGGGCTTCCACCCGAGCACGCGACGGGCCTGGGAGGCGTCCGCACACAGCTTGTCCACCTCGGCCGGGCGCGTGAGTTTGGGGTCGATCTCCACATGCTCGCGCCAGTCCAGGCCGGCGGCGGAGAAGGCCAGGCGGGCGGCCTCCTGCACGGTGTGCATGATCCCCGTGCCGATCACGAAGTCTTCGGGCTTCGGCTGCTGGAGCATGAGCCACATGGCCTTCACATAGTCGCCTGCGTAGCCCCAGTCGCGTCGGGCCTTGAGGTTTCCGAGCGTGAGCTTCCTGTCCAGGCCACGGGCGATGCGGGCCGCGCCCCAGGAGATGCGGCGGGTGACGAACTCCCGGCCCCGGCGCGGGGATTCGTGGTTGAACAGGATGCCCGAGCAGGCGAAGAGCCCGTAGGATTCCCGGTAGTTCACGGTGATGTAGTGGCCGTAGGCCTTGGCCACGCCGTACGGGGACCGGGGATGGAAGGGTGTCGTCTCGCGCTGGGGGGTTTCCCTCACCTTCCCGAACATCTCGCTGGAGGAGGCCTGGTAGAAGCGGATCTGCGGATCCACGTTCCGGACGGCCTCGAGGAGCCGGGTGACGCCGACGGCCGTGAACTCGGCCGTCAGCACGGGCTGGGACCAGGACGTCGGCACGAAGGACTGGGCGGCGAGGTTGTAGAGCTCCTGGGGGCGGGAGGCCTGGAGGGCGGAGATCAGGGAGCCGGGGTCGAGGAGGTCGGCCTGGTGAAGGCGGATGCGGTCGCGGAGGTGGGCGATGCGCTCGAAGGCCTCGCTGGAGGAACGGCGTACCATGCCGTGGACCTCGTAGCCCTTCTCGAGGAGGAATTCGGCGAGGTAGGAGCCGTCCTGGCCGGTGATCCCGGTGATGAGGGCCCGCCGGCGGGCCATCAGAGGGTGCCCTGCCGGAGCATGGGATCGTCCCTCAGCCGCTTGAGCATGCCGGAGTAGTCCTTGCCGGGCTTGAGGATCTCGAGGCCGATCTCGAAGGAGGGTGCCCTTCCGCCGGAGGCGGGACGCTCCCGGCATCGAAGGACCCGCGCCACGAGCGGGCTGGGGGCGTGCAGGAAGGGCACCTGGAGGTCGAGGCGGACCGTCTCGCCCACCTTCATGGGCTCGGGGGCCAGGAGGCGCATCCCCCCCTCGGAGCAGTCCAGGATCTTCGCCACTTGGATGGCCTGGCGCGACAGGATGGCCTGGAGGAAGCCGCGGGGCTTGCAGGCCACCTTCATGTGGGGGGCGGCCGTACGGCGGTGCTTGCGCACGGTGGGGGAACGCATGGACCCGGTTGTACGCGAGGGCGGCGCGCCTTGCAATCCCCGCGGAGGCCCTGTAGCATCCCGCTCGATGCTCTTCTTCCGTCCGCGCGACGACCGCCGCGTCATCGACATCCCGGTCTCCGCCATCATGGGCAACCCCTACCAGCCCCGCCGGGACGTGGACGAGCGCCACCTCCAGCAGCTGACCCGTTCCGTTGCGGCCCATGGGGTCATCGTCCCCATCATCGTGCGCCCCCGCTCCGAGCGCGGGACCTACGAGCTGGTGGCCGGCCAGCGCCGCCTCCTGTCCTGCCGGCGCCTGGGCTGGAAGACGGTGCCCGCCGTGATCCGCCACTACGACGACCAGCAGGTGATGGAGGTCAGCCTGCTGGAGAACCTCCAGCGCCACAACCTGAGCGCGGTCGAGGAGGCCGAGGCCCTGGGCCGCCTCAGCCGCGAGTTCGTGCGCATGACCCGCGACGACCTGGCCCGTCGCATGGGCGTGGACGCCGAGGAGCTCCGCTTCCGCGAGGAGCTGCTGGGACTGTCCATGGTCGCCCGGGAGGCCGTGATCACCGGCCTGATCACCACCGAGCACGCCCTGGCCATCCTGCCGCTGGCCACGGAGGAGGAGCAGATCCAGGCTCTCACCCGGATCCACCGCGAGGACCTCTCCGTGACCGAGACACGGCGCATGGTCGAGGGCATGCTGGCCGCCAAGGCTCCTCCGAAAAGCACCCTCAACTTCACGCGGGCAGCCCCGCTTCCCAACTCCGGAGCGGCCTCCAGGCCCTGGGACGCCCCCCTGGTGGCCGGCCTCGACGGCATCCATGCGTCCCTGCTCCAGGGCCAGGCCCGCCTGGAGGACCTGCGATCCCTGGCGGCGGCCCTCCTGGACGCCCTGAAGGGGCGCCCCCCGGAGGACTTCCTGGACCTCTCCGTCCGGGAGACGGCCGAGCGCCGCCTGGCGCGCCACTGCTGGAACGTCGCCAAGATCTCGGTCTTCCTCGGGGAGACCCTGGGCCTCCCCGCCGCCGAGCTGGAAACCCTGGCCCTCTCCGCACTCGCCTACGACATCGGCATGCAGGAGGTCCCGAACGAGATCCTCTCCAAGCCGGGCGCCCTGGCCGAGGAGGAGATGAACAAGGTCCGGCGCCACCCCGAGACCGCCGCGGCACTGCTGGCCAAGGTTCCGGGCCTCGACCCCGTCGTCGCCCGGGTCGCGCTGGAGCACCACGAGCGCAGCGACGGCACCGGATACCCGCGCAAGCTGAAGGAGGCCGACACCCACCGCTTCAGCCGCATCGTGGCCATGGCGGACTGCTTCGACGCGGCCTGCGCACCGCGGGCGCACCGCGGCGCCTCCAGCCCCCGGCTGACCATGCAGGCGCTGGTGCTGCAGACCTACCGCGGGGCCTTCGACCGGGACCTGGCCCGCGCCTTCCTCCAGGCCCTCTCGCTCTATCCGGTGGGGAGCATCGTGCGCCTCGGAAGCGGGGAGACCGCCAAGGTGATCCGCTGCGTGCAGACGGACGTGACGCGTCCGGTGGTGCGCGTCCTCAAGGAGTCCGACGGCCGGCCGGCGACGCCGCCGCGGGAGATCGACCTCTCCACCGCGCCGGGGATCACCATCTCCGAGGAGCAGGCGGCCGCGAAGGCGTCCTAATGATGCCATCCCGGAAAACCGGGATTGCCCTGGCTGCGGCTGGAGTCGCACTTTGCGCGCTGGCTGCGGGCGCATGGGCATGGCGGCAACGTCATCCCGCACCGCTTATCACCCCGGGCACGATGCCCCTGCCCGGGATCTCGGGTAAAGCGATCACCTACGAGACGGCAGCCTGGGAGATCGGCTGGTCTGAAGAGCAATACGAAAAGATGCTGCCGCATTCCAGGCAATGCATCGAGCAACTGGATGCCGACAAGGCCGGATCCACCACGGAATTCATCCGCAAGGTCTGCGGATTCCTCTCGGACCCGATCTATGACAACGTCTATGTGCCAGGGCTTTCCCTGGATGACCATGATCCGCTCTACTGGAGGGCCTACGACACCTTGACTCATGCCGGGGCCGTGAAGCCCGATGATGTGAAGGTCCTGTTGAACCACTCCGACGAAGATGTGAGAGGACTGGGTGTTCTGGTGGCCTGCGGGCGGGGCGATGTACAAAGCGGCCTCCGGCTCATGCTCGCAGACACCTCCCCCCTGGTCCGCGCCTTGGCCGCGCAGGGCGCGTCTGAGCAAGGGGCTTCGCCGCTTCCTGCAGAGATGTCGAAGGCGGCCAAAGACCCTTCACCCCTGGTGCGACGGACCCTCGCAGGCGGGCTGTCGCGTGCGGATCCTCTGGATGCCGGGGCGACCAAGATCCTGTCCGTCCTGCTCAAGGACCCCGAGATTCAAGTCCGCGCCGAGGCGGTGTTCAGTGCAGCGGCGCTCCTTCAGGACATGCCGTTGCGACAGGAAGTGCGGAGGAAACAGCTCTTTGGAGACGCGGGCGACTATCGTGGGATCGTGGACAGGTCGGCGGCCGATCTTCTGCGCAGGCTGTCAGCCCCTCAGCATCTCCCCGCGCCGAAGTAGTTCGGAAGCGGCGCCGGCTTCGTCACCGGAACTTCCTTCCCCGCCCGGGCGCAGTCGATGGACGAGGGCCCCATCATGTCCCCGTCGACCAGGTACGCGTGACCGATGCAGCGCCCGCAGGTCTGGTTCGCGTCACAGGTGTTGCAGCCCTTGACCTCCTCCAGCTTGGCCGTGCGGAGCTTATGGAAAAGGGGCGAATCCCTCCAGATCTCCGCGAAGGGCGTCTCGCGCACGTTGCCCGCCACCGCCGGGAACGCGATGCAGGGAAAGACGTCCCCGAAGGAGTCCACCGCGCAGAAGGTCAGCCCCACGTTGCAGAAGGCCGCCCGGGTCCTCTCCGGCTCCGGTTCCGGCAGGAAGCCGGCGGCCGGCTTCACCTGGTCGCTGCGCATGTACGGGCGGAACTCGGACTCGATGCGGGCGGTGACCAACTGCATCTGCTCCGGACTGAGGCGCTCGTCCTCGGTGGAGCGGTCGAAGTTGCTCTTGGGCGTGATCCCCGAGTCGATCCCGAAGGGCAGGCCCAAGGAGCGGGCCAGGGCCACCCGATCGGCCAGGTCGTCGACGTTGGAACGCAGCACCGGAAGCTTGAGTCTCACCGGGATGCCCCGGGAGCGCAGGATGCGGATGCCCTTGATGCAGGCCTCGTGGGAGCCGCGGCGGCGCGTGACGCGCTCGTCGACCGCCGGCGTGGCCCCGTACAGGCTGACCCCGACGTAGCTCACATCCAGGCGGGCCATCTCGTCGGCCGTGGCCTCATCCACCTTCGACGCGTTGCTCGAGATGTGCACCCCCATATGGAGGGAGCGGATGTGGCGGAGCACGTCCAGGAAGGAACGGCTGACCATGACCTCCCCCCCGGTCATGTGGATGATCATGCCGCCGAGGGTGCGGAAGTCCGCCAACAGGCGCTTGGTCTCCTCCAGCGTCATCTCGCGACGCACCCCCAGGGCATCCCGCGGGACGTAGCAGTGCCGGCAGTCGAAGTTGCAGTACTTGGTCGTCTCCAGGGTCATCTCCCAGGGGACGACCTTCTCGGCAAGCTTCTCGACGATGCGGCGGGTCAGGGGTGTGCTGGCTGGCATCTGCCTCTCCTCAGGAAGTGGACTGGGGGTCTTCCGGCGGGCACTGCGAGGTGTCCACGCCGCCCGTGGGGCACTTCCCGCACCCCCCGGCGCTCAGGTCCTGGATCATCTCGCTCTCGATCTTCGGCGGCACATAGGGAAGACGCCGACCCCGACCTTGTTCAGTGCTCATGCCTTTCCTCCTGTCATGGCCCTTGCCCGGGTGATTTCCCACGTCCACGCGGCGGCTCCGGGATCGGCCGCCAGCGCTGAAAGTCTCCGACCTGCCCGGCCCGAATGGCCGGCTGCCCGCTCCGCCTCGACCAGATACAGTGAGGCGGCCGCGCCGGCACCGCCCTCTCCGAACAGGGGCACGGCCCGCGACAGGGCCACCTCCGCCCGGACCGCGTCTCCGCGGAGCAGATAGACGATCCCGGCCTTGAGCAAGCGCCTGGCCCGCTCCCGGCGGCCGGGAGTCAGGATGAGGACGATGAAGAGGTCCGTCAGACCCGAAGCCCACAGCAGCACCCATCCCAGGAGCACGGGCCCCTTCCACGGAGCCAGCATCCCGGCCGGATCCATGAGTCCCAGCATCGCCACGTCCGCCAGACCCAGGGCCCCCAGGCAGAGGCAGGTGCCGAAGCGGATCCTGCCGGCCACCAGTTGGCCCAGGCCAGGCCAGAGCATCCCGAACAGGAAGGGCAGGCGGCGCTTCATGCGGCGAGCGCCTCCCAGAACGAGGACTCGCGGCGGAAACGCAGGACGCTGCAGCCGGGGTCCCTGACCAGGGCGGCGACCAGGGAGAGCCAGCGCGCATGGCGGCGGGCATCCACGCCGACCCGGAAGACCTGGGCATAGAGGCGGCGGACGGCCTCGGCAGGAGGCAGGGGTGCCAGCTCCACCCGGGTGGCAGACTGCTCCAGCAGGGCCAGACGTCCGAGAGGGGCCTGCTCGGACAGGGCGGCCCTCAGATCCCCGTGGAAGGGCGTGCCGAAAGCCGTCCAGCCTGCCGAACCCCTCCTCAGCGCGGGGAGCTCGTCGGACAGAACGGAAGCCAGTCCGGAGGAGAGTCCCGCCGCAGTGCTCTTGCCCGCTCCCGAGGGGCCGGAGAGGACGTAGGCCCTCTGACCGATCCGCATCGCGGCCGCATGCAGAAGCAGGCCATCGCGCTCCAGCAGCGTGAGCGCCACCGCGAACCGCAGGGCGGCGCCCACGGCCCCGGCCGAGGGCGAGGTCCTCAGCATCCCGGTTCCGCGGACGGGATCCACCGCCCCTTCGAAATCCCATCGCACGAAGGAGACGAGGCCTCCCGGCAGGTCCGTCACCTCGGCCTCCCCGGCCTCCCTCGGCTGGGGGGGCGCGGGGCCCAGGCTCCAGTCCAGTCTCAGGTCGGGCGAGGCGACGTCGGGAACGAGAAAAGGGGAAAGCAGGGCCCAGCCGCGCGGAAGGAGGCCAGCCCCTTCCAGGCTGATCGTCAGATCCGCGATCCGCAGGGTGGGCATGGGGGAAGTATATCGATAGCATGTCGCCATGGCATCCTCTGTCCTGAGACTTCTCGACGCCGCATTGAACCGGGCCCGGGAAGCGGCCCGCTCGACCGAGGACTATGCCCGTTTCGTCTCCGGCGATGCGGCATCGGCCCGGACGCTCAAGGACCTGCGCCAGACCCTCGGCCGGGCCGGACGGGACATCCCGCCCCACCAGCGGGACGTGACCTCCGATGCCCTCAAGGCCCACACCCCGAAGGCCGAGACGGCACGCCGGACCCCGGAGGAGGCCGCGACCGCCTCCCTCAAGCGCCTCCAGGAGGCCCTGAGGTCCATCGAGGAATTCGCCAAGCTGGTCCCCGGACCCCTTTCGGGAACGGCCAAACGCCTTCGCTTCGAGGCCTACCGGATCGAGTCGGACCTGTGCTCGTCTCCGACGCGAAAGGCGCTGTGCGCAGCCCGCCTCTATGCCGTGCTCTCGCCGGATCTCATGCCTTCCGATCCCTTGCGGGGCGCCAGGCAGGCGCTGGAAGGCGGGATCCGGGTCCTCCAGCTCCGCTGCAAGGGGCTGGGCTGGCCGGACCGAGCCATCCTGTCCCTGGCCGGACGCATCCTGCCCCTCTGTCGCCGAAAAGGCGTCCCCTTCTTCCTGAACGACCGCGTCGACCTGGCCCTGGCCCTGGGCGCCGACGGCGTCCACCTCGGCCAGTCCGACCTGACCGTCTCCCAGGCCCGGGCCCTGGCCGGAAGGCGCCTGCTGATCGGCGTTTCCACCCACACCGTCCGCCAGATCCGCGAGGCCTGCCGCCGGGACATCGACTACCTGGCCGTGGGTCCCGTCTTCCCCACCCTGACCAAGCCGCATCGGGGGGCCGTCGGGCTCGACCTCCTCAGGACCCTGCCGGCAGCCCATCCCCCGGCCTTCGCCATCGGGGGGATCACGCGGGACAACCTGGCCCGGGTCGTGAAGACGGCCGGGCCAGCCGTAGGCATCGCCGTGACCGGGGCCGTCTTCCGCGCGCCGGACATCCGGACGGCAACCCGTGCCTTGGCGCGCGCGCTTGACAAGGCTTCCCGGCGGGCGATAGGCTGACAGGCGATGGCGGATGCCCCCGACAACCTGGACCGCGTCCTGAGGATCCGCATCCCCGTCACCGTCGTACTGGCCGAGCGCAGGATGGCCCTCGAAGAGGTCATGGGCCTCGCCCCCGGCTCCGTCATCGAATTCGACCGCCACCACCAGCAGCTGCTCGACCTCTGCGTGAACCACAAGCCCATCGCCCGCGGCGAGACCGTCACCGTGCGCGAGAAGTTCGGCCTGCGCGTGCGCGAGATCGGGCCGCTCAAGGAAACCATCCGCTCCCTGGGCGGAAGCGGCGGCTGACCATCCTTCCGGTTCCGGAAAGCGAGTCCTCCCTCCTGGCCTGGCTGAAGCCCCGGCTGAAAGGATCCGGCGCCCTCCTCCTGGGCCCCGGTGACGACGCCGCCGTCGTGCGTCTGGCCGACCGACGGGCCCTTCTCCATGTGGACCAGTGCGTGGAGGGGCGCCACTTCCGTCGAGGGACGCCCTGGAGGAAGGCCGGCGCCAAGGCCGTCCTGCGCTGCGTCAGCGATCTCGCGGCCATGGGATGCCGTCCGGTGGCGGCCCTCGCGGCTGCGGCGCTGCCCTCCCGCCTCACCCCGAAGGACCGTCGGGACCTCGTCCTTGGGATCGAGGCGGCCGCACGCGCCTGCGGCATCGTCATCGCCGGAGGCGATCTCAGCACCACCACCGGCCCCGTCGTGCTGGGCATCACCATCCTGGGCGAGGTTCCGAAAGGCATGCAGCCCGTGACCCGCTCCGGTGCACGCACCGGAGACCTCCTGGCCGTCACCGGGCGGCTGGGCGGATCCCTCTTTCCCGGGGGGAAGGGCCGACACCTGACGCCCAGGCCCCGGGTCCAGGAGGCCCTGATCCTCCAGCGCCGCCTCGACCTCCACGCCATGATGGACCTGAGCGACGGCCTGGCCCTGGACCTCTCGCGCCTCCTGGACGAGAGCCGCCGTGGCGCCATCGTGATCTCCACCTGGATCCCCGTCCATGGCGACGCCCGCCGCCTGGCCCGACGCACGGGCCGGCCGCCGCTGGAGTACGCCCTCTCGGACGGGGAGGACTACGAGCTCCTCTTCGCCTTCCCCCGCAACCAAGCCCGACGCCTGAAGGGCCTGGGCTTCCCCGTCACTGTGATCGGGCAGGTCACGGCAAAGAAGCGCCGCATCCTCTGGCCGGACGGGCGAGTGACCGCCCTTCCCCGCACGGGCTGGGAGCACCGACTGTGATGCTCTCCCCCTCCGGGACCCTGGTCACGGGCTCCCCGGAGGAGACCCGCGCCTGGGGCAGGCTGTTGGGCGCCTCGCTCAAGCCGGGCGACGTCGTGGCGCTGACGGGTCCCCTAGGAGCCGGCAAGACGACGCTGACCAAGGGCCTGGCCGAGGGCCTGGAGTGTCCGGATCCGGACGCGGTCTGCTCGCCGACCTTCGCCATCCTCCAGGAGGTCGAGGGCCGCCATCCGATCTGCCACGTGGACGCGTACCGCCTGCAGGACCAGGACGGGAACGGCACCGGGCTGGAGGACTACTTCGACGGGGAGTGGGTGGTGGTGGTGGAATGGGCGGACCGCCTGGCGGGCTTCCTGCCGGAGAGCGCGATCTGGGTGGACCTGGCCCATGAAAGCCCAGGGGAGCGCCGCATCGTCTGGTCCAAGGGAACGTCGACCCTCATCACTGAAGAGGAGATGGAACCATGAGAGCCTCCGTCCTGCTGATCACCGCCTTCGCCGTCCTGCCCGCCCTGGGCGACGGCCAGGTCCCTTCCGATCCCGAGCTCCTCAAGGCCTTCAAGGCCTGGTGGGCCCTCCCCGCCGACGGACGCGCCAGTACCCCGGTGCCCGGAAAGGCCCTTCCCGACCTGTCCAAGGCGTCCGCCCAGGCCTGGCGCCTGCGACTCTGGGAGGCCGCCGTCCAGGCCGCCAAGGCCCAGAAGCGCCCCAAGCCCTCCCCGGAGGCCATCCCCGGCCTGCCCAAGGATGCGACCTTCGGTGCCGTAAGCGCGGGAGGCCAGACCCTGCGCTACACCCTCAGGGCCGTCGGAAAGAAGCCCAAGACGGGCTGGCCCCTGTACATCAACTTCCACGGAGGGGGCCAGGACAAGGCCATCAACGACTACGCCTGGAGCCTGGCCCAGACCCAGTATCCCGTCAAGGAGGGCCTCTACCTTTGTCCCCGGGCGCCGCGGGACGTCTACGAGTGCTGGCTGGAGCCCCCCGTCTACGAGCTCCTCGATGCCCTGTTGCGGGAGTTGTTCCTGCTCCAGGACGTGGACCCCGACCGGGTCTATATCATGGGTTACTCCCTCGGCGGCTACGGCACCCTCTTCCTTGCGCCATACATGGCCGACCGCTGGGCCGCGGCCGCCAGCAGTGCGGGGGGCGGAACCCGGGGCGAGAACATGCCCCTGGCCAACCTGCGCAACACCCCCCTGATGAGCCAGATCGGCACGGTGGACAACGAGGGCGTGCCGCGCTACGAGACGGCCAAGGCCTATGCCGAGGCCCTCAAGGCCCTCCGCGACCAGGATCCCAAGGGCTACGTCCTCGAGTACAGGGAGCATCCGGGCAAGGGCCACAAGATCGACGACCGCGACACGCCGGACTGGCTGGCGAAGTTCACCCGGGACCCCGTGCCGGAACGCCTGGTCTGGGAAGTGCTCACCGCGCCCAACAGCGAGGTCTTCGCACTGCCGGGGCCGGGGCGCTTCGCCTGGCTCGGCATCGACGAGCCCCAGCACGGCCAGAAGGTGACGGCCTGGCGGGAGGGCAATACCATCCACCTGGAGGCCCAGGGCGTCCCCAAGCTGATCCTCTTCCTGGACGACCGCATGGTGAACCTGGACCAGCCCGTGCGCGTGCTTTCCGGGGACCGGGAGGTATTCCACGGTACGGTCCCCAGGCGGCTGGAGACCCTGGCGGAGACCCAGGCCGAGCGGGGGGACCCCGCGCGGGCCTTCTGTGCCCGGATCGAGGTCGAGCCGTAGCGGGTTTGGGTTACCATGGAGGCGCCATGATGCTCAAGCGGATCCTTCCCCTCACCCTCCTGATCATGGCCACCGCTCCGGCGGAGGAGGCTCCCGAAACTAAGGCCCTGGCTTCCGCTCTGGACTGGCTGAAGCGCCACCAGAGCCCTGACGGACGCTGGAGCACGAAGGGTTTTGATGCCTGTTGCAATGAGACTCCGAAGTGCACGGGGCCAGGCGATGCGGAGAACGATATCGGCCTGACCGCCCTGGCCTGCCTCGCCCTGCTGGATGGCGGGGATTCGATGCCCCCGCCACCGCCAGTGGAAAAACCCAAACCCGGGAAGCCGACGCCGAAACCTCCGTCGCCACCGAAAGGGAAGGGCCCGAAGCCGGAGCCGCCCTCCTCACCCCTGGGGAAAGGCCTCGCCTATCTGCTCGCCCAGCAGACTCGCGAGGGTTGCATCGGGTCCGACAGCTCCCATGACTATCTCTACTGCCATACGCTTGCCACGAAAGCCTTCTGTAAGGCACTCATGGCCGGACGCAGCGACCTCAAGGCTCCCGCCCAGAAGGCCGTGGACTATCTTCTGGCCTGTCAGAACCCTCCTTCGGCCGGGGGAGGCTGGAAGTACCAGAACTACAATCTTCCGGGAATCTCCCCGGAGAAGGACGGCATCAATGACGTCTCGTCCACCACCTGCGCCGTCCTGACCCTGCTCTCTGCCAGGCAGGCCGGACTTAAAGTCCCGGATGCCAGCCTGGCAAGTGCGGCCTCCTACGTGGATTCGCTTTATGAAGCGCGCCCTCCCCTGGCCGTCTTCGGCTATTCCAGAAGGGCTGACGGTACACCCGGCCGCAGGCTGATGATGATCCAACAGCTCCCCCATCCCACGACGGCCATGGGGACCCTCAGCCACCTCCTCCTGGCGGACTTTCAGAAGGGCCCCGGACCATCCTCTCCCGAAACTCCGCCTGCCAAGCCTCCCCAACCGGAGGAGCTGGACCGTTGGATCCAGGAACTGGGGGATCCGAGCCTCAAGGTCCGTGAGGCAGCCTCCGACTCCCTGGCAAAAACCGGAAGGGCCGCAAAGGAAGCCCTCGAAAAAGCCTCCTCTTCCGAGGATCCGGAAGTGAAGAAGCGTGCCACAGCCCTCCTCAAACAGCTGGACGATCCCCAAAAACCGGGCACTCCCCCTCCGGCTCCGGAGCCGATCGATGTGGAAGCCTGCATGGGAACCCTCCTGCAGAACCTGCCTATCCGGACTGAATCCAATGCCTACTATTGGTTCTTCGGAACCCAGCTTATCGCCAAACAGGGCGGCGAGCCTTGGAAGGCCTGGAGAGCCGCCCTGATGAAAGCCCTGTTGGCCTCCCAGGAATTCCGAGGCTGCGCTCAAGGCTCCTGGGATCCCGCATCGGATCGTTGGGGGAACTCCGGGGGCCGGATCTACACGACGGCCCTCGGGGCGATTTGTCTCGAAGAGGCCCTGAGGGTCCCGAATCCATGATTGCCGTCAGCTGCCCCTGCGGGAAACGCCTCAAGGCGCCCGAGGCCCTGGCCGGCAGGCGCGTGCGCTGCCCCGGCTGCGGCAACCCCCTCACCGTCCCTGCGGAAAAGACCGAGGCGATCCAGGTCGACCAGGCCGCCCTCCCTCCCCCGGACCCTCCGCCCCTCCGGCGAACTTCCAGGCGGCCTGCCAAGAGGCCGCGCCGCTGGCTTCCCGTCGCGGCAGGACTGTTCCTGATGCTGGGATCGGGTGCCTTCGGCGCCTGGTGGCACCTGCGCGCCCAAAAGTCCTCCCTGGATCCCCTGGAGCTTCTCCCCGCAAGCCCCCAATGCCTGGCCATCCTCCGTCCCACTCCGGGCCTGATCGGGGACTGGGTTCGCGATTTCGGGAAGTTCTTCCAGGGACAGCCGTCCTTTCCCAAGGCTCCGAGCAGCATCTGTTGTGCCATCTATGGCTTCCAGAAACAGACTCCGGACCTCTTGATCCTGGCCCGGTTCGACCGGAAGGACGCGCCGCCCCCGATGCAGGGACGCTGGGAGGGCTTTCCTTACGAGGAGTTCACCGACGAGGACTTCACCGGAGGGATGAGCCTTCTCCCTGACGAAGGCCTCTATTTGTGCGGCTCCCCGGAGCGCCTGAAATCCGTCCTCAAGAACCTCAACCACCACGGCCGGGGGCTGTACGAGGATCCCGTCTGGGGGCCCCTCCTGGAGAAACCGTCCGACCGTGCCATCCGGATCTGCATCCCGCGCCCCCCCACCGCCGGCCCCCTGGACGGCCTGTCACTTCTGGCGGCGACCCTGGAAGGCGACACGGAAGGCGACCTCTTCTGCCTGGACCTCCACGCCAGGCTCCAGGATGCCAAGGCCGCCGAGCAGGCAGGAAAAGGACTGGGAGTGCTCCTGCCCATGCTGCTGTCGAAGGCGCCCGAACTGGACCCCCACGCCCTCTCCCTGTCCGTGGAAGGAGATCAGCTCGTCGTGAGATTCAGGGAGAAGACGGCGAAGCTGAAGCCCCTCGTCGATCAGACCGGGGAGATGGCCCGGCGCAGGTGACGCACTCAGAACGTGAACAGTTCGATGCCCCCGGTCACCGGCAGGGCCACGCCCGTCAGGTAGCGCGCCCAGTCTGAACAGAGGAAGACGATGACGTTGGCCACGTCCTCGGGCTCGCCGGCCTTCTTCGAGGGGATGCGCCCCACCATGCGTTCGACCATCGCAGGATCGTAGGCCTTGTAGGCCTCGGTCATGATGATGCCGGGCACGATGGCATTGCAGGTGACCCCCTTGCGGGCGCCTTCCAGGGCCAGGGTGCGGGTCAGGCCGATGATGCCGGCCTTGGAGGCGGAGTAGGAGGCCTGCCCGAAGCCGCCCATGGTGCCGGCCACCGAGGCCATGTTCACGATGCGGCCCCAGCCCCGCTTCTTCATCCCCGGCATCACGGCCCGGGAGCAGAGGAAGGCGCCGCCCAGATTGACCTTCAGGACCCTCTCCCACATCGCGGGGGTCTGGGCTTCGACCGTTCCGACATAATCCAGGATGGCGGCGTTGTTGATCAGGATGTCGATGCCGCCCCATTCCTTCTCGACGCGGGCAAGGACGGAGGCGATCTGGGCCTCGTCGGTGACGTCCATCTTGAGGGCCAGGGCCCTACGCCCCATGGCCTGGATCTCCCGGACGGTCTGCTCGGTGTAGACGAAGCCCTGGTCGCGGGCCATCTTTGAAAGTTTGAGGTCCTTCTCGGCGTCGGCGGCGGAGGTATCGCTCTCCAGCAGGATGTCGGTAATGAGGACGTCGGCGCCCTCGCGGGCCAGGGCCAGGGCGTCCGCCCGGCCGATCCCGCGGGAGCCTCCGGTCACCCAGGCGCGCTTTCCGGCAAGGAGCATGGACGGCACTCTAGCCTACGCCGGCGGCGGCATCAACCCCGGCGGATATACTTGGCTCAATGAGCGATCCCGAAGCCCAGCGCATCCCGCTCAAGGCCCGAGCGCCCTGGTTCGCGGTGTGGGTGCCGGTGGCGCTCCTCCTCTACACCCTGGTCAACGGGGCGGGGCATGTGCTCGTGGCATATGAAGTCCTCTGGGTGTGCCCGCCCAACCGGGAAACTGACTTCGTGCTTCGGGCGACGAGCGTCCTCTACGGGAACTGGGCTTTTCTCATCTTCCCCGTTCTGCTTGTCTATGCCTTTGTATCTTGGAAACTCTGCCCTTCTTGGAGCGCCGCAGTCCGCTGGGGAGCGGGAATGCTGAGTGTGGCGCTATGCTGTCTATTCATCCTGGCGCAGGTACTCCTACTTTGTCCCAACGGATGGCGTAATGGCATGCCCTCTGGGGCCATACTGAGAGTCTACGGCTTACAACTATGGAAGCCGCACTTCTGCAGGCCTGTCCTGAAAGTACTGCACCTCGAAGGCCCAAGTCCGGCTTGGAAATCCCAGTGTTCTGATTTCGCTTCCCTGATCAAGGATGCGAATAGCAAGGTGCGTTTCGGTGCCATCCGGTCTCTTAGAAATCTGAGTGCCAAGGAATACGTCCAGGACATCACTCACGCACTCCAGGATCCAAATGCAGGGGTCCGCTATGAAGCTCTTCTGATCTTGTCCGATCTCAAATCCACAGGTTCCTCTTCGAGCATCGCCCCACTGCTCAAAGACCCGGACGTTCTGGTGCGCTGTACTGCAGCCGCGGACTTGGGAGAGCTCGGAGCCAAGGACTATGCCCCGCACATCTCCGCGCTGCTCCGGGACCCGGACGGTCAGGTGCGCTGGCGGGCGGTCGAGGCCCTGGGAAAGCTCGGAGCCAAGGACTTTGCTCCGCACATCTCCGCGCTGCTCCGGGACCCGCACGGCAGGGTGCGCGCACAAGCAGCCGAGGCCCTTAGAAATCTCGCCGCCACGGCATACGTACCGAACATCATCGCGTTACTCAAAGACCCCGACTTTGATGCCAGAAGAACGTCCTCCTGGGTCCTGGGGGATCTCACGAAGCAGAATTTCTCACTCGACGACGCCGGCGTCCTCGCCGCCCAGGCCTGGTGGGACGAGCACAAGAACGATCCTGAATACGTTAAGATGCCCTCCCGATGACCGAGTCCGCCCCCCCGGCCCGAACTCCCCTCTTCCTGATCGTGGCCACCTCCGCCGCCCTGCTCGGAGCCCTGGGCCTCCTCGTCTCCCTCGTCGTCTCCGAGAACAAGCCCCTGCCCCCCATCCCTCCCCCCATCCACCACGCGATTGCCCTGCCGGACGATGATGCTCCAACAACCACCACCCACCGTCCCCCCCCCGCAAACCCGACCAAAATCCCCGCCCCCGCCGCCCGCACCGCCGGCCGCCCGCCCGAGGAACAGGGCCTCTCCGTCGAGGCCCTCGACATCCTCGACCGCACGAACTGGGATGCGCTCGGATCCATGATGCTCCGCTACACGACCGGCCCTGAACTCCCCCTCGGCACCTCCCTGCCCGCACTGGCCGGCCAGGTCCTCGCCGAAGGCCACACCCGCCTGGACGCCTTCGCCCGGGCGGAGGGCCTGCCGGATGCCCGTGCGGCCTCCTTCCACCCCTCCGTCCGGGCCCGCCTGGCCCTGGCCTGGCTCTCGGCCTCCACCACCCCCCCCACAAAGGAGCAGGAGGAAGGCGTGCGCCGCCTCGTGCGCGAACACTACGGCCCCGATTGGAAGGCCGCCTGGAGCACTGCGCCGTCCCTCGAAAAGGCCGTATTGGAAATGAAGGCCCAGGAGAACTACGAGAACGGGCTCAAGACCCTCCTCCCGGAACGGGAGCACGGGATCTACCTCGAGGCCCTCGGCAACGACCCCCTGCGCAACGAACGCGTCCCCTGCGAGACCCTCCGGTCCGAGCCCGAGCACCGCGCAGAGGCCCTGGCCAACTACTGGGACCGCCTCTTCGATCATGCCGTCCCCCGGGGGACCCTCCTGGAGAGGGCCGCGGACCTCGTCGGGAAGGCCGGGCAGGCGACCGGGGATCTCGACGTCGAGCGGGCCCGACGCCGCCGCCTCCTGGGCCTCCAGATCGAGGCCGAGAAGGCCCTGGCCCCGGCAGGCGTCGCCGCCAGCGCCCGTGCCATCCGCTTCCTTCCGCCGGAGCCCGGGAAATGAAGCCCGAACGGCCAGGCTCCTTCCCCTTCACCCGGGGCATCCATCCCCGCATGTACGCCGACCGTCCCTGGACCATGCGCCAGTACGCGGGCTACACCTCGGCCTCCGAGACCAATGCCCGCTTCCGCTACCTCCTGGCCCAGGGCCAGACCGGCCTCTCCGTGGCCTTCGACCTGCCCACCCAGATCGGCTACGACCCCGACGATGCCATGGCCCGGGGCGAGGTCGGCCGGGTCGGCGTGAACCTCTTCCGGACCGAGGACATGGACCGCCTCCTGAAAGGGATCCCCCTGGGCAAGGTCACGGTCTCCATGACCATCAATGCCACGGCTGCCGTCCTGCTGGCCCAGCTCGCGACCGTCGCCCGCCGGCGGCGCGTCCCCCTGGCCTCCGTAGGCGGCACGGTCCAGAACGATCTCCTGAAGGAGTTCGCAGCCCGGGGCACCCAGCGTCTTCCGCTCGATCCCTCGATGCGACTGGCCGTGGACCTCATGGTCTTCTGCCAGGAGAGGATGCCCCGCTTCAATCCCATCAGCGTGAGCGGCTACCACATCCGCGAGGCCGGCTCCACCGCTGCCCAGGAGCTGGCCTTCACGATCTCGGACGGCCTGGCCTACCTCGCCGCGGCGAAGCGCCGGGGCCTGGACCCCGCCGCCATCGCGTCGCGCATGTCCTTCTTCTTCGGGGCCCACAACGACCTGTTCGAGGAAGCGGCCAAGTTCCGCGCGGCCCGACGCCTCTGGGCCAAGCTCCTGCGAGCACGCTTCCGGATCCGCGACGAGGATGCCTGCCGCCTGCGCTTCCACACCCAGACCTGCGGGGCCACGCTGACCTGGCAGCAGCAGCAGAACAACGTGGTCCGGGTCGGCGTCCAGGCCCTCTCCGCCGTCCTGGGCGGCACCCAGTCCCTGCATACCAATTCGTACGACGAGGCCATCGGCCTGCCGTCCGAGGCCTCCGCCACGGTAGCGCTGAGGACCCAGCAGATCCTCCTCCATGAAAGCGGCGTAACGAAATCGCCCGACCCTTTGGGCGGCTCCTACTACGTGGAAGGCCTCACCGACCGCCTGGAGGCGGAGGCCCGGGAGCTGATCCTCAGGGTGGACAGGGCCGGAGGTGCGGTGGAAGCCGTGCGCAGCGGCCTCTACCAGCGCGAGATCCAGAAGAGCGCCTACGCCTACCAGCGCGACGTCGACGCAGGCAGGCGGGTGGTGGTGGGCGTGAACCGGCACGTGAAGGCCGAGCCGAGGCCCCATCCGCGCTTCCATCCCGCAGCGGGGGTGGAGAAGAGCCAGGCCGCCGAGGCCAGGGCCCATCGCAAGCGGACGGCCAAGCGGGTCGGGAAGCCCCTCCAGGCCCTCGAGGCCGCGGCCAGGGGTCCGGCCAACCTCCTCCCTCCCATCCTGGACTGCGTGGGCGCCGGGGCCACGGTCGGGCAGATCTCCGCCGCGCTGGAGGAGGCCTTCCACCGATGAAGAAGGCGAACAAGACCCCCCTGCGCGTACTGATTGCGAAAGTCGGCCTCGATGGCCACGACCGCGGCGCTCGCGTCATCGCCCAGGCCCTGCGCGACGCCGGCATGGAGGTCATCTTCACCGGCATCCGCCAGACCCCGGCTTCCGTCGCGAAGGCTGCCCTGGAGGAGGACGTGGACGCCGTGGGCCTGAGCTCCCTTTCCGGAGCGCACAAGTCCCTCTTCCCCGAGGTGGCCAGGAAACTCAAGGCCGCCCGCAAGCGCGTCCTCCTCTTCGGCGGAGGGGTCATCCCCCCCGAGGACGAACCGGCCTTGCAACGCGCTGGCTTCCGCGCCATCTTCCCGCCCGGCACGCCGCTGGACTCCGTCGTCGCCTTCGTGAGGAAACATGCTCGGAGAGCTTGATCACGTCGCCATCGCCGTCACCAACCTGAGGGCGGCCAAGTCCCTGTACTGCGGGGCCCTGGGCTTCACCCACCACGCCTACGAGACGGTGAAGGAACAGGGCGTGAACGTGGAGGTGGTGATGCTGGGGACGCTCCGGGTGGAGCTTCTCGAACCCCTCGACGCGAATTCCCCGGTGCACAAGCACATTCAGAAAAGAGGAGAAGGCCTGCATCATCTCTGCTTCAGGGTGCCTGACATCCGCGCGGCCCTGAAGGACCTGAAGGAGCAGGGGCTCCAACTGATCGATGAAACGCCCCGGATCGGGGAAGGCGGTCACCTGATCGCCTTCGTCCATCCCCGGAGCACGAACGGGGTGCTGATGGAGCTCAAGCAGGTGGTGGGGAAGCATGCGTAGAGGAGATTTCCTTGTGTTGGACGGGATCGATGGCGTCGGGAAAAGCACCCAGCTCCAGCTTCTGGCCAAGGCTCTCCGGAAGGGCGGCCGCAAGGTCCTCATCGTCCGGGATCCGGGGGACACCCCGCTCGGAAAGACCCTGAGGACCATCCTTCTCGGCCACAAGGGCCGCATGAGCCCCCGGACCGAGGCCCTGCTCTATGCGGCCAGCCGGGCCCAGCTGGTGGCCGAACGCATCCGCCCGGCCCTGAAAAAAGGCTTCACCGTCCTCTCCGACCGCTATTCCACGGCCACGATCGCCTACCAGGGTGCGCTCGGGCTGGAAGGGCTGGAAGGGATCTGCCGCTTTGCGGAGGACGAGGTCCGGCCGGATCTCACCGTGATCCTGGACTGCCCTCCCCGACAGGCCGCGACGCGACGCTCCGGCCGCAAGGCCGACCGATTAGAAGCCCGGGGGCTGGTGTATCAGGCTGCCGTTCGGGGTGGATTCCTCGTGCAAGCGCGTCGCGACCGCCGCATCCGCGTGGTGTCGGCCCTCGGGACTCCGGCGGAGGTCCATGCCGGGATCCTGAAGGCCCTGCGGATCCGGTGACGACTCCGGCCGGGCGCATCCCGCTCAGGGCCCGCGCGCCCTGGTTTGCGATCTGGGTGCCGGTGGTTCTCCTGCTTTACACCCTGGTCAACGGGGCGGGGCATATGTGGGTGGCGTACGAGGTCCTGTGTATTGAACCCTCCCAGGCATTTGATTTCCTACTTCGGCTTGCGTCCTTCCCCTGCGGCCCCTGGGGATTTCTGATCTTTCCCGTCCTCGCCGTCTTCGCAACCGTCTCCTGGAAGCTCTGTCCCCAGTGGAGTCCATCCATCCGTTGGGCATCAGCGATGCTTGGCGCCCTGCTCTCCGCCTTCTTCCTTCTGACACAGGCGACCCTGCTCTTCCCCGATCAATGGCAGGTAGGCATCCCATGCCCTAAAAAGACAGTGCTACGGATTTGTGCCGTCCAGCTCTGGAAACCCCATCTCTGCCGTCCCGTTCTGGAAAGGCTCCGCATGTGCAGTCGGGGCCCAGCCTGGAAAGCCCATGCTTCGGAATTCGCTTCCATGCTCAGGGATCAGGACGGCGTCGTGCGTGTACAGGCCGCTCAGGCCCTGGGCGATCTCGGAGCCAAGGAATACGCCCCGGACCTCATTGCCCTGCTCAAAGGGCCAGACAGCAGGATGCGCTCCACGGCCGCCAGCACCCTGGCCGATCTCGGAGGCACGGAGTACGTCCAGGATATCGAAACGCTGCTCAAAGACCCGGTCCCCGATGTGCGCAAAGAGGCCAGCACGGCCCTGGGCCATCTCAAATTCAAAGCAGACCTCCGCGCCAAACTCAAGGACCCTGATCCCGAGGAGCGTGCTTGGGCGGCCTCGGCCATAGGCAACAACACTACGGTAACCAAGGAACTCGCGCCTGACCTCGCTGCCCTGCTACAGGATCCGGATGCCCGAATGCGCAGAAACGCTGCTGCCGCACTGGGATCCCTTAGAGCCAAGGAATACGCCCCGAACATCGCCGCATTGCTCAAGGATCAGGATACCGGGGTGCGACGCAGTGCCGCAGGGGCATTGGGTTGGCTCGGAGCCAAGGAATATCTCCCTCAGATCGTCCATATGCTCCAGACTCCAGATGCCCAAGCGCGTATAGGCGCATCCCGGGCCCTGTCCGATTTCGGGGCCACGGAATTCATCCCAGAAATCGCCGCCCTACTCCAGGACCCCGACATCGAAGTGCGTGCTGCGGCCGCCAGAGCCATCGGACAACTCACAGGCCTGAATGGCTCCTACTACGATGAAGGTGGCATCTTCACCGCCCAGGCCTGGTGGGACGAACAAGAACGACCCCGAGTTCGCCCCGAAGCGGAAGCCCTGAAACCGCCCTACAGCAGTTCGCGGAGCTCCTCAGGGCTCAGGGAGGCGTCACGAAGGATGGAGCGGAGCAGTCCCCGCTTGAGTTCCCGGCTGTCGACCACCGAAGTGGGCTGGCGCCGGGGATCCGAGGGATGCCGCATCCGGATGTGGCTGCCGCGCTGGCGGACCGCGACGTAGCCGATCCTCTCCAGGGCCCGTACCAGCTATCTGCCCGAGACGACGGGCAGATGTTCGCTCACGACTCGACGAGCACGCTGCCTACCATGGTCTGGGCGGGATCCGGGATCCTCTCGCCGTGCTCTTTCAAATCCTCTAGACAGAGTTCGATGGCCTCGCGGATGTTGGCCAGCGCCTCTTCCGTGGTCTCTCCCTGGCTGTGGCAGCCCTGCAGGGAAGGGCAGGTCACCACGAACCCTCCGTCCGGATCCGGATCCAGAATGACCTTGAAGTCGAGGATGCGGGCGACAGGAGGCTTGCGCAGTCGTTTCATACCGCGAGTGTAGCATCCTTCACGGTTAGAATCGCCCCGATGCCCTCCCCCTGGTCCCGCCTGGTCGGACACGCCCCCCAGAAGGCCCTCTGGCTCTCCATGCGCCGCTCGGGCCGGCTCCCCCACGCCCTCCTCCTGGCCGGCGCCGAAGGCATCGGCAAGCGCCTCTGGGCCCTCGCCGCCGCCGAGGATCTGCTCTGTCTCGATCCGGGAGAAAACGGCCCCTGCGGCACCTGCGCTTCCTGCAACGCCCTCGCCCATGAGGGCGCCCATCCCGACCTGAAGGAATCCGCCCCCGCCGAGGGACACCGCGACCTCCGCGTCGAGGAGGCCCAGGACATCCTCGACTGGCTGGCCCTGACCCCCATCCTCTCCCGCCGCAAGGTCCTCATCCTGGACCAGGCCGAGGCCGTGACCGCCCCCACGGCGCCGACCCTGCTCAAGGCGCTGGAGGAGCCCCCACAAGGCACCCACCTCTTCCTCGTGAGCGCCCGGCCCGGGGCCGTCTTAGGGACCCTGGTCTCCCGCTGCCGCCGCATCGCCTTCGCCCCTCTCCCCCGGGACGAATTCCGAAAGGCCGTTCCAGACGCCGGCCCCCTGGTGGCAGAGACTCTGTACCGGATCGGGCGGGGCTCGCCCGGGGAGGCCCGGCGCCTCAAGGACTCCGGGATCCTGGATCTGAGGGAAGGCCTGAACGCCCTTGCCGGCGCCCCCCATGCCCAGGCCATCACGCTGGCGGAGAAGCATCTCATCCCCGTCAAGGCCGCGAAGAAGGAGTCCGAGGACGGCCCTTCCCCTTCCGAACTCCGCCGCCAGGAGGCCGCCGAGCGCCTCGAGCTCCTGGCCTCCCTCCTGCGCGACCGCCTGCCCGGCCTTCCGGCGGAGGCCCGCCTCCACCCGGACCTTCCTCCCACGAAACCCTGGGATGGAGCGCCTGGAGGCATCCGTGAAGTCGCCAAGGCCCTCGACACCCTGACCGCCAACGTGGACCTTCCTCTCACTTTGGAATGCTGTGCCCTGGCTCTGGCGGCGCCGCCTGCACGATGAGGCGGCGATGATCCGCGTCGGAGACCCCGCCCCGGACTTCTCCCTCCTCGACGGAAGCGGCCGGAAGATCTCCCTGTCCGCCCTGAAGGGCCGGCCCGTCGTGCTCTTCTTCTATCCCAAGGACAACACCGCCATCTGCACGAAGGAAGCCTGCAGCTTCCGAGACCGCAACGCGGAGTTCCGCGCCCTGGGCGCCGAGATCTTCGGGATCAGCGCGGATCATGCAGCTAGCCACCAGGGCTTCTCCAAAAGCCTGGGCCTGGGTTACCCTCTCCTGAGCGACCCGGGGGGACGGACCGCCCGACGCTACGGAGTCCGCCGGCTTCTGGGCCTGCTGCCGGGACGGGCCACCTTCGTCATCGACCGCAACGGCATCGTGCGCATGTCCTTCTCCTCCGCCTTCCAGGCCGAGGCCCATGTCTTGCATGCGCTCAAGGCACTGGAAGACCCGGGATGAAGGCACGGCGCACCGAGACCGCCGGCGGCGTGGTCCTGAACCCCCGTGGGCAGGTCCTGGTCGTCAACCAATTCGGGACCTCCTGGTCCCTGCCCAAGGGCCATCTCGATCCCGGCGAGGATGCGCTCGCCGCCGCGAAGCGTGAAATTCTCGAAGAGAGCGGGGTGACGCGTCTCACCCTGCTCCGGGACCTGGGGGAATACACCCGTTACCGGATCTCCAAGGACGGACGCGGGGACGACCGCTCCGAGCTCAAGCGCATCCGCATGTTCCTCTTCAGGACGCGCCAGCTGCGCCTCAAGCCCCTGGATCCCCATAACCCCGAGGCGCGATGGATGGACCGACGAAAGGTCGCCACCCTCCTGACCCACCGCAAGGACCGGGAGTTCTACCTTTCCATCCTGCCGGGGCTGCAGGCGCTATAATCCCGCCATGAACCCCAACCGCTCCTGCAACGTCGACGAGCTTCACGGCATGACCGTGGTCCTGGAGACCGCCGGCCCCAAGGTCTACGTGGGCCGCTTCGACCAGACCCTGGGAAGCGACTACCTCATCCACGATGCCGACATCTTCGAGGAGGGCAGGACGGAAGGGCCTGCCACCAAGGCCGAATACCTGGCCAAGGCCTCGGCCTGGGGCGTCTGGGCCAGGCATAAGGACTGCCTGGTGCCGGTGAACGAGGTGAGCGCCATCCGTCGCCTCACGGAGTACAAGCCCGCCTCCTGACCCCTACGGCGACGCACAGTCCAGGATCGTGGGCCCCAGGGCGGGCTGCCACGCGAACGTCACGTCATCCAGGAAGGGGGTCTCCAGCACGGGCTGGTTCTCGCGCTGAGGGGAGGACCAGTCCGGTGTAGGCCTGAAGAGGACCCGGTAGCGGAAAGGCCCCTTGTGCGCAAGGGACCCCCGTGGAGAAAGCCTCCGTCCAGGACTCGTGAAGGTCCCGTCAGGGTCCAGGAGGTCTAGTGCCACGTCGGCCCCCGCTAGGCTCGGATCCTGAAGCCTGTCCACTGTCGTGGAGCCGGAGATCTCCTTGCGTACCTCCCGCGGGAGGTAGGCTGTCCATTGGGCCCAGAGCAGGCGGGAGGATTCCCCGCCGGGAACCAGGCGGTCCGACAGGAAGAGCCCGTCGTTCTCCTTGTAGTAACGCCCATCGGCAAAGCGGTCGGACGCCATCCGGGCCATCAGGCCCTTGGCGGCGGGGCCGTCGTTCCCGAAGTCGCAGATCACCACTTCATCGATCACGGCGTTGGCCATGTTGTTGTTGGCTCGGGTGTTCCCGTTGCGTCCCAGGTCGAGATTCCCGATGACGAAGCGGCCGGGCACGCGCGTCGTCCAATCATACGCGAGGAGGTCCTCGCTCAACGCACGGTCGAAGGGGGTGGCGTACTTCGCATCGTCCGGGTCGCGGGAAAAAGGCGGGTAGACGGAACGCAGGTCGAAGTGCAGCTCGTCTCCGGGGGCCTCGTCGGTGTCGAAGTAGGCGCTCTCCAGGGCCCAGCGCAGCAGGGGCGCCCTCAGCGGCTGGTCAGGGCGGCGGACCCAGGCCGCCCGTTCCGGGTCGACGAGCTGTTCCGTGCGGTTCTCCAGGAAGGTGCCCCAGGCTCCGGAGATGTAGTCGGTCAGGCCCATCTGGAAGATTTGGGTGCCTGGGAGAGTCCCCTTCATGAGGGAGAAGTGCAGGCTGTATTTCGGGAGCGTGGGCTTCACCCAGAGGCTGACCACAGCGTGATTGAAGGAGGCGCCCGGATACAGGAGGTTGGAGGTTGCGGACGGGAAGTTCAAGACGGAATAGCCGGGGCTGCGACCCTGCTGGACGTGAAGGCCGTCCGGGCGAAAGCTGTTGGGCTCCGAGCCGTTCGAAGGCCAGGTGCCGCTCGTGAGGGTGACCTGGAGGTCAGTGTCGCTGGAGCCCGGGACCCGTCCCGGCGCGACCGCGCTGTCGGCCGTCCAGCTGTCGTCGAAATGATGAAGGAAACCCAGGCGGACGGCACCGGGCGGCATGCTGACGCGGTCCTCCAGGGTGGCCAGACCCAGCCAGCCGTCGAAGTCCGCGGCCTGTGCAGGGGGCACGGTCGGTGGATGGGGGTAGCTTAGGGTGGCCAGTCCGTTCCCGGTCCAGGTCCGCCATGAGGCGCCCGCTCCGGTGGAAGGGACGAGCCCGGTGGAGAGCGAGTGGCACAGCGCCAGAGGGCGTCCAGCCAGGAAGTCCTTCTGGGTCGTCTGGCGCAGAAGGTCCCAGACGCGGGCCGTCATGGACAGCTCGCGCCGGGCCAGGAGGCGCCCCCCTGCGTCCAGGACCCTCCCGAGGCTGGAGATCCGGAAGACCCCCGAGGGTTCGAGACAACCCTCCGTGGACCAGACGCGGAGGTCGGATTTGTCCACGAACCGGAACTTGATCTGGTCCGGCAGATCCTTGGAAAGTGCGGTGTTGGAATCGAAGTTGGCCTTCATCAGGTCCGGGAGGTAGATGCGAAAGGCGGCCGTGGACGGCACGCCCCCCAGCAGGGCAGGCAGGGTGTCACAGAAGGCGGAGAAGTCCGCCCAGTCGGTCCAAGGGGCGGCCGAACGACGCTGGATCATGCGGTCGGCGATCAGTTCCACGGCTGCCCTGTCCGTGAGCAGGACCGGGACGGGAGAGGAAGGATTGTAGAAGTTGAATCCGGTCAATTCCGCGAGCAGGGCCCTGAGCACGGGCCGCGGGGCGGCGTTCAGGTTCACGGGCGGTCGGCCCGCGGCATCCACGGCGAGGGGAAGACGGTACTTCTTCGTCTCGTTCATGGAGTTCGAACCGTACCAGGTGGACGGCGGAAAGAAATCGGCTTTGCCGGTGGGCTGGACCACCTTGCGATCGATCCAGCTGGAGGTCGTCAGCCAGGGAGAGAGGTCCGTCGTGACGCCGATCAACTCCTGGAGCTGGGCGATGGAGCGGTACCCCCCCAGGGGACGCCGGGCCAGCACGTCCGTGCCCAGGGTGGGAAGGCCCAGCTCCGGCTCCTGACCGAGAAGGCCCAGGATGCGGTAGAGCTGGTAGTTCCAGCCCCAGCCAGGGTCGTTGGCGGCGCTGGGGGCATAGCGTCGTACCTCACGGTCGCGGTAGTCGGGGACGCCGTCGCCCAGGCCTCCGCGGTCCCGGTCGGAGGCGTCCAGAAAACCCCCGTTCACATTGATCTTGGCGGACTCGTCCTCCACCCGGAGGCTGCAGGAGGCCCCGTCCCTGAAGGTGGCCCCCTCCAGTCGTCCGGGGTCCTGCCCTGTGGAAAGACGGGCCAGGGCGTCCTCCAAGCCGCTGCGCGCCACCAGGAGAGCCCGGACGGCATGAAGCCTCCTCTGGCTGGCCTGCCGCTCCAGATGCGCCATGGTCACAAAGGAGGCCGCGAGGACCACCAAGATACCGAGCACCCCCACGACCAGCACCAGGGCCAGGCCGCGACGGGGAATGCAGGCCTGCACGCCCTGGATCCTAGCACCCCCCGAGCCGAGAGGCAATCCCCTCTGACGCTCAAGTCCCCTCCTACCGTAGCCGATGAATCAGGGGCCATGGAAGGCAATGCCGTGTCCCCTCCCGCCGCCCCCCCTTCCAAGCCCAAGGCCTACCGCTGCCAGGGCTCGTCCTACACCATCCCGGAGATCATGTGCATCGGCCGCCAGCAGGGCGGCTACGCCCTCTGCCCAAAATGCCAGGATCGGGCGCCCCTGCCCGCCTCCGTCCTTCCGGCACCCAACCTGAACTAGATTCCTCGTCCCGGCGCCGCTAGGATCCCCCCATGCTCGACCTCGCCCGCCTACGGGAGGATCCCGAAGGCCTGACCCAGGCCATCGCACGCAAGGGTGCCCACCATGTGGAGGCCATCCCGGCCCTGCTTGCATCCGACGCCAGGCATCGGGAATCCCTGAGGCAGCTTGAACAGCTCCGCCATCAGAAGCGGGAACTCTCCAAAGCCTTCGCCCAGGGAGAGCCCTCGGCCCGCGAGGCCGCCCGGGCCCAGTCCAAGTCCCTGGATGCCGAGCTGTCCCAGCTCGAGGAGAAGGTCAAGACCCTCGAGACCGAGATCCGCGATCTCCTCCTCAGGATCCCCAATGCCCCGAACCCCCAGGTCCCGGACGGAACGGATGCCTCCGGCAACGTGGAGCTCCGCCGGCACGGCCTCAAGCCCGGATTCCCCTTCGCCCCCAAGCCCCACTGGGACCTGGGCGAAACCCTCGGCATCCTGGACCTGGCCCGGGGGACCAAGATCGCCGGCAGCGGATTCCCGCTCTACGTGGGCCTGGGCGCCCGCCTGGAGCGGGCCCTGATCAATTTCATGCTGGATCTCCATACGAAGGAGCACGGCTACACCGAAATCCTCCCCCCCTTCCTGGCCCTGCGCGACACCATGGTCACCACCGGACAGCTGCCCAAGTTCGACATCGGGAACATGTACCACCTGCCCCAGGACGACCTCTTCCTCATCCCCACGGCCGAGGCCCCCCTCACCAGCCTGCACCGCGACGAGATCCTGGACGAGGAGACCCTGCCGAGGCGCTACACGGCCTTCACCCCCTGCTTCCGCCGCGAAGCGGGCGCGGCCGGCAAGGACACCCGCGGGATCCAGCGGGTCCACCAGTTCAACAAGGTCGAGCTGATGACCTACGCCCGTCCGGAGGAGTCCTACGAGGAGCATGAGCGCCTGACCCGGCATGCCGAAACCGTGCTCCAGCGTCTGGGCCTGCACTACCGGGTGGTGAGGGTCTGCACCGGCGACATGGGGGCCTCCAACGCCCTGCAGAACGACATCGAGGTCTATGCGCCGGGCATGGACCGCTATCTCGAGGTCTCCTCCTGCAGCAATTTCGAGGATTACCAGGCCCGCCGCGGCGCCATCCGCTCCAGGAAGGGCAAGGAGAAGCCCCGATTCCTGCATACCCTCAACGGCTCCGGGACCGCGACGCCGAGGCTCTTCATCGCGCTGGTGGAGACCCACCAGCAGGCGGACGGGTCCATCCTGATCCCGGAGCCGCTCAGGCCCTATCTCGGGACGGACCGGATCGCGCGGTGCACCTCATGAGTCAAACTCGCCTCCGTCGGCTGTGGGCCTTGGCCCTCCTCCTGATCCCCCTCCTCTGTGCCTGCACGCCGACCCGAATACAAACCTCCCCGGCACGAGAGGATCGCGGGGACATCCCGCAAAACGTGGCCCTTCTGCTCAGCTTCACACCCCGGGACTTCTCCCACATCCGGGGAATCTCCTGGGAAGGGACCGCGCTGGACCTCGAACATGCGGACCGGAGCGGCGAAGATGTGAGGATTTCGGTCCTGGGTTCCCAGGAACCCCACACCGGATCGCCCCTCGGCCTCCTGCTCCTCAAGACGGAAAGCGAGGAGTTCGAGTCCCAGGTGATCCTTCCCGACCGGGATCCCCAGAAGATCCCGGTCATCAGGGTCGGCCTGAACTACCGCTCCTTGGAGCGCACGCAGGATTGCGTGGAGTCCTGCACAGGGCCGCTCTTCGGCGTAGCCGCCCTGCTGGGCCTCATCCTCTTGGCCATACTTCCTGAAATCAAGTTCACCGCGTAACGTCCAGGGGCCGGGCATCGTGCCTGAAGTCTTATGCCGACGCCGTTCCCTTCGTCCGGCTCAGCGCCCCCAGGTAGACCCCCGCCAGGGTCACGCCGGCCCCGACCGTCTGGAGGGCCGTCAGGGTCTCCCCGAAGAGGAGCCACCCCAGCATCGTGGCCAGGAGGATCTGGGGCAGGAGCAGGAGGCCCACCCGGGACGCCGGAACCTTGGGAAGATTCTCGGAGATCACGATCCAGGCCAGGACCTGGACCAGGAGGGCCAGGGCCGCGAGCTTCAGAAATGCCGCGAAGGAGGGAAGACCTAGATCCCCTTCGTGGAAGGAGACGGCCCCCAGGGCCAATGCCCCGGACAGGCTGGACAGAGCCATGCCTGCCGGACCCCCTCCGGCCCGACGAAGGGTCAGGAGAAAGGCTGAGTAGAAGGCCCCCGTGACCAGTCCGTAGGCTAGGCCGATCCGGTCCATGCGCGAAGGATCCAGGCCTCCGGAAAGAAGCCAGATCCCGGCCACCCCCATCCCGAGGGAGATCCAGAAGCGCTTTCCCCCCGGCTCACCCAGGACCAGGATGCCGATCAGGCCCATCCAGAAGACCTGGGTGTTGGCCAGCAACGTGGCGGGGCCGGCGCCGATGCCGATCACCGAGCGGTGCCAGCAGTACAGGTCCGCGGCAAAGAAGAGGCCGGCCAACAGGTGAAGTGGATGGGCCCGGAGGCTGCGATTCCAGGCAAAAAGGACCAGGAAACCCAGGAAGGTCCTCCAGAAGCCGATGCCGGTAGGGCCCATGCCGTCCTGGGAAGCCCAGCGCACGAAGAGGGGGGCGAGCCCGATCAAGGAACCTCCGAGCGCCACACGGACGGCAGGGCTCGGCCTCAGAGGAAGAGGACCTCCACCATCTTCCCTTTTGGCAGGCCCGGGCCGACCGGCATCTCCACGATGCCGTCCGCCAGGGAGACGGAGGTGACCGTGCTGGATTTCCTGAACGCCTGTCTCACACCGCCGGCATCCACCTTCACGGTCAGGAAGGTGTGGAAGCGGTCCACTGCCGGCAAGGCCTCGGCCAGGGGAAGGAGCTCCCGGCGCCCCCAGCGGTCCGGAAGGCCTGCCATGCGGCGCAGCATGGGCACCAGGAAGGCGTAGCCCATGACCAGGCAGGAGACCGGATAGCCCGGAAGGCCCAGGAAGAGTGTCCCGGAAGGGAGCCTTCCCAGGATCGTCGGGCGCCCCGGCCTGACTGCCACGCCGCGGAAGATCAACTCTCCTCCGCCGAGCAGGTCCAGGGTGAAATCCTTGGGGCCGACCGACGTGCCTCCGGAAAAGACGATCAGGTCGGCCTCCCCCGCCTTCTCCACGGCCCCCTTCAGGGCCTCCACCGAATCATGCACGATGCCCAGGGTCCTGGCCTGGCCTCCGTGGGCACGCACCAGGGCGGAGAGCGAGGCCGTGTTCGCGTTCCAGACGCCGTCGGGGCCCTTGAGCGGCCTTCCGGGTTCGACCACCTCGTCCCCTCCGGTCGCCAGGGCAACCACGGGACGACGCAGGGCCCAGGCCTCCCCCCGCCCGGTCGCCGCCAGGGCGGCCAGAACCCCCGGATGCAGGATCTGCCCGGCCCGGACCACCGCGTCCCCGGCCTTCAGGTCCTCCCCGACGGGGGAAAGATTCTGTCCGGGAGAGGCGGGCTTGGGGAAGACGACGCCCTCCCCTTCCCGGCGGGTCTCCTCCACCATCACCACGGCGTCGGTGCCCTCGGGCATCAGGGCGCCGGTCGCAATCTCCACACAGGAGCCGTGCACCGGGGCGCCGGAGAAGGGCTCCCCCAGATGGGCATGGCCGGCCAGGGAAAGGGTCGCCGGCACCTCCGCCGCCCTGACGGCATAGCCGTCCATGGCCGCCCGATCCCGGTCGGGGAAGTCCCTCGAGGCGAGGATCTCCGCAGCGGCGATGCGGCCTGAAGCCTCCGTGAGGGAGACGCGCTCGGAGGTCGTGACGGGATGGGACGCCTCCAGGGCCAGTGTCAGGGCCTGGGCATACGGCATCAGGGATTCGAAGGGGCGCATCTCAGATCCTCGGCAGCGTGATGCAGCGCTGGGCCTGGTACTTGCCTCGCGGCCGTCGGTCGGCGTACGAGATCCGGCATTCCTCCCCGGCCCTGAAGAAGATCAGCTGGGCGATCCCCTCCCCCGCGTAGATCCTCGCCGGCAGCGGCGTGGTGTTCGAGATCTCCAGCGTGGCATGCCCCTCCCAGCCGGGTTCGAAGGGGGTCACGTTGACAAGGATGCCGCAGCGGGCGTAGGTGGACTTGCCCACGCAGAGGGTCAGGATGTCCCGCGGGATCTTCAGGTATTCCACCGTATGCCCCAGGGCGAAGGAGTTGGGCGGCACCACGCAGACCTTCCCCTTCACATCCACCAGGGAGCGTTCGTCGAAGGACTTGGGGTCCACCACGGCGCCATGCACGTTGGTGAAGACCTTGAAGACGTTGGCGATCCTCAGGTCGTAGCCGTAGGAGGAGAGCCCGTAGGAGATCACGCCCTTCCTCACCTGGCGGGACGTGAAGGGCCGGATCATCCCGGCTCGGGCCCGGCGGGAGATTTCGCGGTCGGAGAGGATGGACACGGCGGCATGATACCTGTTCAATAGCCTCCCGTGATCTCCTGGCTCTTTTCCGGCTTCGGCCGTCCCTGGAAGGTGTTCGGCGCCCTCCTCCTCCTCTACATCGGATGCCGCTGGTCCCTCCACAGCCGCGGGGAACCGATCTGGTCCTGCGAAGGACACCCCGAGCACATGGACGGGAAGGAGTTCTGGCTCCTCGCCGAGCGCGTCACCGCCGCCGATGCCGAGACCTGGACCCTGGAAGTGGAGCCCGACCGCTACCGCATCCTCATCCAGGCCGCCCAGGACACCTGGCCCCATGGCGTGACCGTGGGGAGCCGCCTCTACGCGCACCTGCGCTTCGTCAAGGGCCGGGGCTTCGTGTTGGAGCCCTTGGCCCGCGTCGCCCCGCCCCAGGCCCTGCCCCACCTCCACCTCTACCTGGTCTCCCTCCCCGCCCTGGCCATCGCCGCGGCGCTCTTCCTGAGGAGGTTCCGTTTGGGACCCGACGGCCTCGAGGCCAGGACGGATACGGATGCCTGACCTCGCCGTCCACCTCTGCGCAGGCATCCTCGGCTCCAAGTTCATCCGCGACCCCGCGGGCCGGGCCCTCTTCGTGGCCGGAAACTGCCTGCCGGACCTGGCCCAGAAGACCCTGGCCCTGGGCTTCGCCTCCCCCATCGACTTCGCGGAAGCCACCCACACGCCGGCCGGCATCCTCTGTCTGGCCTACGCCGCCTCCATGCTCTTCGAGGAAGGCTGGCGCCGCCGGGCCTTCCGCCTGCTGGCCCTGGGATCCCTCCTGCACATCCTCATGGACACGGCCAAGGACTGCCTGGGCTGCGGAGTGATCGACTGGGGTTTCCCCTTCAGCCTCCACCGGGTGGAATTCGGGCTCTATCCCGTCGAGGAGAGCCCCACCCTGCTCCTGCCCTGGGCCCTGGGGGCCGTGCTTCTCGTCGAGATGATCGGCGCCCTGCGGCGACGGCGGCCGCTCTAGCGACGTCCGCCCCTGCGCCCCTCCCTCGCCGCGATCACGCGCTGGAGGTCGGGATCGTCCGGCTTGAACAGGATCGCCCGCCGGTAGACCGCCAGGGCCCCGGCAGGATCCCCCTGCTTGTCCAGCACGGCCGCCAGGGTGTCGTACGCCGACCAGGTCCTCGGGTCGATCTCCAGGGCCTGCGCTGCGGCCTCGCGGGAAGCGGTCAGGTCCCCCTGAAGCAGAAGCAGGCGGCCCAACGCCTCCCAGATCACGGCACGGTGCCCGCAGCGGCGGCTCCCCGCTTCCAGCACTTCGCGGGCATCCGCCTGCCGGTCGCGCCGGACCTCCAGTTCGCCCAGGTCCACGTAGGACGCGACGAAATCCGGATCCAGAGCCAGGGATTCCCTTAGACGGCCGGCGGCCTCGTCCAGGGCTCCCCGGTCCGAAAGGATCTTGGCCAGGGCCCTGCGGCAGGGAGCGTGTCCCGGAAGCCGGTCGGCCAGGGTGGTGAGCTCACGCTCCGCCTCCCCGGCGCGTCCGGCCCCCGCCATGGCCAGGGCCCGGTTCATGCGGATGTCGGGGTGGCCCGGGTTCTCGTGAAGCGCGATCGAAAAGGTCCGAACGGCCTCCTCATACTGCTTCTGCGCCATCTGGATGTTGCCGATGTTGTTGATGATCATGGCCCGGAAGACGGGGCCGGCCTTGTGCATGCCCTTGGCATACTGCAGGGTCGCCCGCGCCGGGTCGTGCTCGTCCACGTCATAGGCCTGCCCCAGGTTCAACCGCGCCCCGGGCTTGGAGGGGCAGTCCCTCACGACTTCACGCCAGAGGGACAGGGAACTCCGGTAGTCCGAAGCACGGTCCCCGCAGCGGAGGGTCGCGATCAGGGCCAGGGAGGCGAGAAGGGGCCCCCGGCCCCAGGCGGGGAGTGCCTTCGCCACCCGGACCAGGATCCATCCGGCAAAGACGGCCGGGACGGCCATGGCCAGGTAGACCCTGTGTTCCATCACCGGATCCGACAGGTAGATGGCGATGGTGACGGCCTGTCCCAGGAACCACCAGGCCCAGGCGAGGGCGCCCAGGCGGGCTGAGCCCCCCCGACGCCAGCCCAGCAGGGCCAGGACAAGAAGCGTCAGCATGAGCAGGAGTCCGAGGGGGCTGGCCCAGGGCCACTCCGGCGGGACCAGCGGCGGGCCGGGGTTGATGCACAGGCGCAGGGGAGCGATGAGACGGGGAAGCAGGTACCAGGACTGGACACGGGTCTGCATGTCCAGACGGGCCTCCAACCCGGAATACGGAGCGCCGGGAGGACCCATCAGCTCGTGCCTGAGCTCAGCACCGGGATGACTGAGGACATAAAGCCAGAGTGCCGCCGGGAGGATCATCAGGCCGAGTCCGCAGGCCACCGCCCAGACCCTCCGGAGCCGGCCCGCCTCGAAACATCTCCAACCGACCAGGAGAAGACCCAGGGGGATCCCGAGGATCCCGGTCTCCTTGGCGGTGAATGCCAGAGCCGTGAGCAGGACTGCAAGCGCCCCGAATCGCCAGCCCCCCCTGCGCCGTCCCTCCAGGATCTCCCCGGCCGCCGCCAGCACGGCCCGTGCCGAACCCAGGGCCAGCAGGGCGGCGAGGATGTCGGGCCGGGCGGAAAGGTAGACCGCCGCCTGACTGTTCAAGGGATGGAGAAGAAAGACGCCGAAGGAGGCCGTCCCCACCCAGGCAGGATCCCCCAGGGCGGGCCGGATCCGCATCAAGGCGGCCGCGAGCAGGCCGGCGGAAGACGCCATCGCGACGTGAAGCAGGAGGTTGGTCAGGTGGAAGCCCAAGGGATTTCGGCCCCAAAGGAAATGGTCCAGGCCGTAGCTGACCACGCTCAGCCCCCTCGACGAGAAATGGGTCAGCATCGACAGGGCGGTCCCCAGGTGCCTCAGCGCGGGGTTCTCCTCGATGGCCAGCCGGTCGTCGAAATGGAATGGGCTGTCCAGCCAGGGGGCGTAGGCGGCCGCCGCCAGCAGGAGAAGCGCCAGCAGGACCCATCGCGTGGGATGACCTCGACCCAATTGACGCCCTCCGGAACGCCCCGTATGCTACCCGCCCTCCGGGAAGCCCTCAACCCTTGGCACAGAAAGACCCCACACCGTACACCCTCGGCACCCTCCTCAACGAGGGCGCCATGGGCGTCCTCTACCGGGGCGTCCACCGCCCCTCCGGTAAGGCCGTCGCCATCAAGACGCTCTCGGACGAGCAGATGTCCGTCCGGCGCAACATCGAGTGCCTGCGCGTCGAATACGAGATGGCCCGGGAGATCCGCCATCCGAACGTGGTGCACTTCATGGACTTCTGGGAGCGGGACGGCAAACCCTTCCTGGCCATGGAGCTGATCGAAGGGGTGGACCTGAGGGTCCGCCTCTCCGTCGGGCACCTGCCGATCGAGGAGGGGATCGAGGTGGCCAAGGGCGCGGCCATGGCCCTGCAGGCCGTCCATGAGAGCGATGCCAAGCGCCCCATCGTCCACGCCGACGTCAAGCCGGAGAACCTGATGCTGAGGGCGGGGCAGGGCCCTCTGCGGAAGGAGCGCGTGGCCCTGGTGGACTTCGGGACCGCCATCCCGGCCCATGCCATGCGCGATCCCGTCGGCCGGGCCCTGGCCCGGGTACGCCAGATCTTCCGCGGTCCGCGCGTCGTCGGCGGCTCCAGCCTCTACATGTCCCCCGAGCAGGCCTCCTCGAACGACGAGGACATCGACCCCCGATCCGACATCTACTCCCTCGGGGCCGTCCTGTTCGAGATCTTCACGGGCCGTCCCCCCTTCCTGAACCAGGCCGACGAGAAGATCTTCGCGAAGCATGGGCGCCTTCCCGTGACCGCGACGGGCCGGGAGTTCCGGGAGCAGTTCAACGAGGAGATCCGCCTCAAGCACGTCAACCAGACCTTGCCCGCCCCGCGCCGCTTCAATCCCAACCTCCCCGATGCCGTGGAGGCCATCGTGATGCGATGCCTCGAGAAGAAGCCCGAGCGGCGGTTCCGGAGCGCCTTCGAGCTGCTGACCGCCCTGGCCAGCCTCCGCGTCCATCCGGACGGCAGCGTGACGGCCACCCGGAACCTGCACGGGCACGACCGGCGGCGCGCCGACGCCTCACGACCGGACGAGCCGGAACGGCGCAGCGCCGTCAGGTGACCAGCATCGCGTCCCCGTAGGAATAGAAGCGGTAGCCCTCCCGCGCCGCCTCGGCATAGGCGGCCATCACCCGATCCTTCCCGGCGAAGGCCGCCACCAGGGCCAGCAGGCTGGTCCGCGGCAGGTGGAAGTTGGTCATCAGGGCCCCTACGGCCCGGAAGGTGGAGCCGGGCGTGATCAGGAGATCCGTCCATCCTTCCGTCTTCCCCGTCGAAGCCCAGGTCTCCAGCGCCCTGGCCGAGGTGGTCCCGATGGCCACCACGCGTCTGGATCTTTGGATCGCCTGGATCGTCCGCTCGGGGATGTCGTAGCGCTCCGGATCCGGAGGACCTCCGTCGCTCCGGAACGTGCCCGGCCCCACGATCAGGCTGAGGGTGGCCCAGGCGATCCCGCGCGATCCCAACGCCTGCATCAACCCCGACGTGAAATGGAGGCCCGCCGTGGGTGCCGCCACGGCACCTTCCGCACGGGCGAAGACCGTCTGGTACCGCTCCCGGTCGTCGGGCTCGGCCGGCCGGTCCAGGTAGGGCGGGAGGGGGACCTCGCCGTGGAGGCGCATCAGCTCGGCGGGAAGCATCCCCTCGATCCTGAGAAGGAAGTCCATCCCCTCCCTGCCTTCGACCGCCAAGGTGGCCTCCCCCACGGTCAGGCGGTCCCCGACCTTCACCCTCCCACGGCTCCTCACCAGAGCCTGCCAGAGGCCGTCCGGTCGGGGACGGACCAGCACGACTTCGACGATCCCGCCACTCTCCCGTCTGGCCCTCACGCGGGCCGGGACCACCTTGGCGTCGTTGGCCACCAGAAGATCCCCCGGCTCCAGCAGGTCCGGAAGCTCCCGTACGACGCGATGCTCCAGGCCCTGGCGGTCGCGGCGCAGGACCATGAGGCGCGCGGAATCCCTCGGCTCGGCGGGATGCCGGGCGATGCGCTCCGGATGCAGGACGTAGTCGAAATCCTCAGGGCGGCCGTGCATCGCCGCTAGAATACCCGGACATGCCCTCCGATACCTCCGGTCACTGGACCCGCGCCGTCGCCCTCGCCGAGGTCCTCCCCGGCAAGCCATACGCCTTGAAGCTGAAGGGCCACCTCATCGCTCTCTTCCGCAACCGTGAAGCCGGAACCCTGGTCGCCGTGGACAACCGCTGCCCCCACATGGGCTTCCCCATGACCAAGGGGACCCTCCAGGACGGGGTCCTCACCTGCCACTGGCACCAGTGGCAGTTCGACGCCTGCTCCGGCGGCTGCCTGTCTCCCGGATCGAGAGGGACCGACCTGACGACCTATCCGGTCGAGGAGCGCTCCGGGGAGATCTGGGTGGAACTGCCCGCCCCTGCCGGATCCGAAGCGATGGCACGGCACCGCCAGAGCCTGGACCGGGCCGTCTTCGAGGCCTCCACCCTGCGCGCAGGCAAGGCGATCTACTCCCTCCTGGAAGGGGGCGCGGGCGCAGCGGAGATCTGCCGCATCGCAGCCGCAAGGGCCCTGCCCCTGCGCGAGGAGGCCGGCACGGGCCCCCTCACCCTGGCGGCCGTGGCCAGCGTACTGGAACTCACTGCCCTGCCGATCCAGGACCGCACCCTGGCCCTGACCCACGCGGTCAGGACCACGGCCCTGGAGATCCGCGCCACGGCGGTGCGCCGCAGCGAGGTCCCCCTGCCGGGGAAGACCGGCGCCGGGCGGGACAAGGCCTGGATACGCGGCTTTCTGGAGGATCGGGAGGTCTCGGCGGCCGAACGGGTCCTGGTCACGGCCATCCGGAGAGGCGCCGCCGCCTCGGACATCGCAAACCTGATCTTCGCACCCGTGACGGACCACGTCTTCAACAACCTCGGCCATACCCTGGATTTCTGCCGCAAGTCCTTCGAGCTCCTGGACCGCATCGGCTGGGAGCACGCGGAGACCGTCCTGCCACCCCTCCTGCCCCTCATTGCCAACGGCATCCGGCACGAGGAGGACATGGCCTGGAAGCGCCCGGAGGACCTGATCGCCCTCATCCGGGAGGGAGAAAAGACCCTGCCCGCAAAGGACAATCCCGCCGGCAGATGGCAGGGCGGGAACTCCCTGGTGGAATCCCTGCTCGGAGAGGATGCGAAGGCCGCCCTCAGGGGAATCTCCAAGGCCCTGGCGGACGGCGCATCCTATGCGGAAATCGGAAAGGCCCTGGCCCTCGCCGCCTCCCTGCGTGTGGCCCGTTTCCATCCTCTCAACGAATTCGGGGACTGGGATACGGTCCACCACGCCTTCACCCACTCTCATGCGCTCTACCGTGCGCTCGAAGCCCATCCGTCCCGGGAACTGGCCAGGGGCCTCTTCCACGCGGCAGGCTACCTGTACCTGGCCCGCTACCTGAACGTGCCGAAGGTCCATCTCCCGCATGAGGGTTCGCGTCCTGCTCCAGCCTGCACCCTGGCGGAAGCCGTCGAGCGCAGGGACGTGGATGCGGCGGCCGCCATCGTCTGGGAGGGCCTGAAGCGGGATCCCTCGGGCAAGGCCGTCCTGGCGGAGCTGGCCTCCGCGGCCTTCCGGGAGGACCTGGGCTTCCACACGATCCAGCATCTGGAGGCCTCCATCCGGCTCTTCGGATCTCTGGAAGGCCATCCCCTGCGCTACGTGCCGCTGGCAGGCCTGGCGCGCTGGATGGCGGCCCATGGGCCGACGCCGAGGGCGGTTCGGCAGACGGTTACGAACGCGATCAAGCTCCAGCGCGGGGAAGCGCTGCATGAGGAGGCATCGTGAGCCCCGTCCTGGGCCTGCACGCCGCCATCCTGATCTGCAAAGATCTGGAAGCCCAGATCCGCTTCTACACGGATCAACTCGGCTTCCCTCTGACCAACCGGGGCCCGGACTGGGCCATGTTGAAATGCGGCTCCCAGGTCCTGGGGCTCTTCGCTCATGGGCATCATCCGGAAGGAGATCTCAGTCTGGAGGGGGCTCCCAAAGGCCTTTCCCATTTCGAGTTCTCCGCCAGCGACGAAGACGCTAGACGCATCGAACAGGCACTGGGCGAGCTCAAGGATGCCGACGGGAACCTCTTTCATTTCGTCCGTCCCAAGACCTGAGCCCCGGCCTATGGACCTGGACTTCCCCACGCTCTTCCACCGGGCCGTTCGCATCGTTCCGATGTTTCGGGAAACCCATGCCCTCAAAGGCGTGCTTGCCCTGCGGCATCTGAAAACCCGCTTTCCCCACTGGAAGGAGTCCGACCTGGCCTCCCTGAAGGACTGGCCGGGATTCCTGGGGGATCCCCACACGAATGCCTTGTTCCACTCCGGGATCTCCCCGCTCGAATCCGTCCCTCCGGAAAAGGCCCGTCACCGGATGGAGACGGGGCTCTTCCCGCTGGCCTATACTGCCGCAGCGTCCTGGGAACGAAGCGAGGGCCTGGAGACGATGGTCATGGCCTACCGCGAGCGGGCGGTCCGGGGCATCGAGGACCTGGGCCATTCCTGGAGCATCTGGTGCAGCTTCGTCGAAGCCCTGCCGGACCTCCGGGACGCCGAGACCAGGCAATTCGCCGCGGAGAGGTTCGCGGAATTCGTCGGCCAACAGTTCCGCAAGGACCCGGCCAACCGCCCGCTCTCTCCGGCTCCGTCCCCTCCCGAGGTCCCAGGGGCCGTGGATCCCGCCGGACTTCTCGACCTCTGCCTGGAGCGCCCGGGCTTCCTGGGTCATCACCTGCTGGCCCTGGGCACCCTGCACCGCTTCCGGCACCTGCTCGACGCCCCATTATGGAACCTGGGGCTGTCCCGGATCCGAGCTATGGCCTCCCTGCGCTGGAACCGCCCGGCCTTCGATGTCCGCCTTCCCGAGGAACCGATCCCCAGGACCTCTCCGGAAGAGCACGACCTGGAGGTCTCCGTGCGGGATTTCCTGTTGAGGGGCACCCGGGAGGTCCACGTCCTTACCGTCGCCGACATCGCCTGCGCTCTCTGGGACGTCGCGGAGGAGCGCCAAAGGCATCGCCTCCTGCGGTACCTGGGAAGCCCTTCCGTCTTCCGCTAGTCCGGCTTCTTCAGGAGCCTGAACACCAGCGCACCCCCCGCGAGGAGGGCCACGCACCCGAAGCCCATGAACGCGATGGGGGCGAATCCCGCCTCGGTCCTGAGGCAGGCCCGCGCGGGATCCTGCGGGTTGTAGTGCACACTGACCGCGGGGGCGCGCGTGTACGGGGCCAGTTCCCCCTCCGCCATGGAGCGGAGGCTGTAGGAGGACTTCCCGCCCCCAGGCGTCAGGTCAGAGCCCTGGTAGGTCCGCCCCTCCACCTCGTAGGCATAGGTCAGCTCCGGGGTGTACATGGTCCGCGTATGGGGGCGTCCCGACTTGTCCGTCTCGGTCTCCTCCCGCTCGACGATCTTCAGGTCCGAGACCTTCCCCTCGTCGGTGGGCCAGGACTTGGACGCCCGGGCGGTGGACAGGATGGAGAAGCCCACGCCAAAAAACACGACTCCCATGAGGGCCAGAAGGCCCGCGACCGCCCAGAGGCCTTTCGACGGAAAGCCCGGAGACGGAGGCACGGAAGCGCCTCCTCGGGGGGGAGGACAGCGCACCGGAGGGGCCGCAGGACGGACAGGAGCTGATGCAGGCGGCGGGACAGAGACCGCAGGGACCTGGAGGACGGCCCCGCAGCCGGAGCATTTGACGCGCTTGCCAGCGGCCTGGTCAGGCGCCTTGAGCTTTTTCCCGCACGTGCACGCCAACATGATGGGCACAGGAGGTCCTCCTAGGGATGCGGCGGATGATAGTCTGACCGCCGGAATCTCCCCCTGAGAAAAGAGGACTCCGTTTCTCGTCGCTGGCCATCCCGCCTCACCGAACTGGCCGAAATCTTCGGACGTCGAACCGCTGGCACCCTTCCAACCCAAGCGTTAGAATCCAAGACATGGAGCCTGACGATACACTGGCGGCTTGGTGTTCGGCGCACCAGGAGGAGCTCAAAGGATACGCAGGGCAGTACGTCGCACTCTCCCCGAAGACTGGCGTCCTGGCCCACGGAACCACCTTCCCGAAGGTCCACGAAGAGGCCGTCCGTAAGGATGCCCAGGCCGTCTTCCTGCTCGCCCCGGATACCGAGGTCATGGTCCTTTGCCTTCGCTGACCCTTCCCTGCCAGCCCAACGCCTCCCTTCGCCCCTATATCGTAGAGTTCGATCAGCCGTCGGCTCTCCTCCGCCTGGATCCGGTCTGATCCATGCCCCCCGTCCGCATCCTCTACCTGGTGACGGAACTGGACCCCGGCGGAGCCGAGCGCCAGCTCGCCGCCCTGGCCTCGGGCCTGGACCGCAAGGCCTTCGATCCCGCCGTCGCCAGCTTGGCCCCCCTCAGTGCGGGAGGGATGGCCAAGCCCCTCCGCGAAGCCGGCATCCCCGTCTTCTCCGTGACTGCCAAAGGGGTCTCGGACCTGAAGGCGCTTGGCCGGTTGAAAAACCTACTGGCGGAACTCGAACCTGACCTCCTCCACACCTTTCTCTTCCACGCCAATGTCGCCGGACGCCTCTGCGCCCGCCTCGCCGGCCTCGCCTGTCCCGTCGTCGCCTCGATCCGCGTCGAGGACCCTCGCCGCCTCCACCGCTGGGGGGAGAGGGCCACTGCCCGCTGGGCCGACGCCTTCGTCGCCAACAGCACCGCCATGGCCGGCTTCTTGGATCAGGACCTGGGCCTTCCCGCGGACAAGATCCACTGCATCCCGAATGCCGCCCTTCCCCTTCCTCCTGTGACGGCAGGCGCTTTCCGGAAATCCCTGGGCCTTCCGAAAGGGATGCCCCTCGTCGCTGCGGCCGGGCGCCTGGACCGCCAGAAGGGCTTCGACATCCTCCTCAAGGCCCTGCCCGAGGGTGCCGTGTTGGCCCTGGCCGGGGAAGGCCCAGAGGAGAAGCGCCTGAAGAAGCTCGCAGCCGGAACCGGAAAGGACATCCGCTTCCTCGGCCGCCTGCCTTCCATCGTTCCCCTCCTGGCCGACGCCGACGTGGCGGTCCTGCCCTCCCGCTGGGAAGGCATGCCCAACGTGGCCCTGGAGGCCCTCCAGCTCGGAAGACCTGTCCTGGGCTCGGCCGTCGGAGGCCTGACGGAGCTGCTGGAAGGCGGCGCCGGGGTCCTGGTGCCGCCCGGCGACGTCGAAGCCCTGCGCAAGGCCCTCGCGGACCTCCTGGACGATCCCGACCGTCGCGAGGCCCTGGGAAGGAAGGCCCTGGAGCGCGCCACCCGCCACGGGACACCCAGAATGGTCCAGGCCCATGAGGCCCTGTATCATCGCCTCCTCTCGAATCGAAAGGCGGACGCCGCATGAACACGTTGGGAGAAGTCCTGCTCAAGGCCGCCGCCTTCCGCAATCCCCGCCTCCTCAGGATGTCGAGGGACGGGAAGGAACAGACCCTTTCCAACGACCAGTTCCTCCAGGCCGTCCACCGCGTCGCCCTGGCCCTGATCCGCCGCGGGGTGTCCAAGGGCGACCTCGTCGCCATCCTCTCGGAGAACCGCCCGGAGTGGATGGTCGCCGACCTGGGCATCACCCTGGCCGGCGGGGTCACCGTCCCGCTCTACATGAACCTGCTGGCCCCCCAGGTGGCCCAGATCCTGAAGGACGCCAGACCGCGACTGCTCTTCGCCTCGACCCCCGAGCAGGCCGGAAAAGTCCGCGAGGCCTTCGGTCCTGATGGCCACGACGCTCCGGAGATCATCCTCCTGGATCCGCCGCCCGGCGCGGTCGTCGAGCACAGTTGGGAGCGCTTCCTGGCCTCCGGGGCGCCGACCGCCGCCGATCCCTCGGCCGAGGACCTGGCCGCCCGCCAATCTCCCGGGGACCTGGCCTCCGTCCTCTACACTTCGGGGACCACGGGCGAACCCAAGGGCGTCTGCCTGACCCACCGCAACCTCACGGGAGCCATCCCGGTGATGCCCCTGCTGGGCGCCCTGCCGGGGCGGGACGTCGTCCTTTCCTTCCTGCCCCTGGCCCACATCTTCGGACGCACCGTGGACATCGGTTTCCTCAGCCAGGGGGGCTCGATCTGCTATGCCCCTTCCCTCGACCACCTCGGCGAGGATCTGAAACGCCACCATCCCACCGTCTTCGCCGCGGTCCCGCGCATCTTCGAGAAGGCCTATGCCGCGGTACAGGAGCGCATCCAATCCTCCCCCCCCTGGCGCAGGAAGCTGGCCCGGGCCTGCCTGGCTGCCGCAGCGCGTCGCCTGGCCTCCAAGGCCTCCCTGCTCGACGGCCTGATGATCCTGCTCGGGGACCGCCTCATCTTCCGGAGGGTCCGTCTGGGCCTCGGCGGGCGCCTGCGCATCGCCATCTCGGGCGGGGCGCCGCTGGCCCCTGACATCCTGGGCTTTTTCCTATCCATCGGAGTCCCCATCTACGAGGGCTACGGCCTGACCGAAGCCGCCGTCCTCACCGTGAACCTCCCGGGCCGCCTCAGGCTGGGCTCCGTGGGCCCGGCCATCCCGGGCGTGACCCTGAGCATCGCCCCGGACGGCGAGGTCCTGGCCAAAGGCCAGGTCGTCATGAAAGGATTCCGCAGGAGCGAGCTGGACCGCGAGGCCATCGACGATCAAGGCTGGTTCCACACGGGGGACCTGGGACGCCTGGATGACGACGGCTTCCTCTTCATCACGGGCCGCAAGAAGGAGCTCATGAAGACCTCGGGCGGGAAGTACATCGCGCCCTCCGCGCTGGAGCAGCGCCTCATGACCCTGCCCTTCACGGCCCAGGCTCTCGCCGTGGCGGACGGCAGGGCCTATCCGGCCGCCCTGCTGGTCCCCAACCCCGTCGTCCTACGCAAGGCTCTGATGGACCTGGGTCTGGGGGAGGCCCCTGCCGCCGTGCTCTGCGCGGATCCCCGGGTCCTGGCCTGGGTGGAGGCCCAGATCGAAAAGGCGATGGAAGACCTGCCGCGTTACGAACGGGTGAAGCGGGTGGCCCTGATCCCGGAGCCCTTCACGGTGGAGGCCGGGGAGCTGACGCCTACGCTTAAGATGAAGCGCGCCGTGATCCTGAAAAAATACGCCGCCCAGGTCGAGGGGATCTACGCGAGGGACTGAAAAGGCAATCCACCGGGGAGCGATGACATCCGCAACGGGTGAGGCTATCATGCCGGGCGCTGCCCGGTGGTGTAATGGTAACACTAGGGATTTTGATTCCCTCATTGGAGGTTCGAATCCTCCCCGGGCAATTCAGCAGACAGGGGAGTCATGCGCATCCTCATCCTGGGCGGCACAAGATTCATCGGGCCCCACCTGGTCCGTCGCCTGCTGGAATGGGGACATGACATCGCCCTCTTCCATCGCGGTCCGCTTGAGCCGCAGCTCCCCACAACGATCCTGCATATTCATGGCGACTCGCGCCGCCTGCCGGATCACGAAACCGCCTTCCGTCGCTTCTCTCCCGAGGTCGTCGTGGCCACCCACGCCCATACCGAAAGCCAGGGCCAGGCCCTGATCCGAACCTTCCAGGGCATGGCCGGCCGTCTTGTGGCGCTCAGCAGCGGGGACGTGTACCGCGCCTACGACCGCTTCCGGAAAACCGATCCAGGCCCTCCTGATCCTGTACCGCTCGGCGAGGATTCCCCGCTTCGCGACCGCCTGTTCCCCTACCGTCACCTCGCCAGGACGCCGGAGGATCCCGGATTCGAGTATGAGAAGATCCTCGTGGAGCGTGCGGTGATGGGGAATCCGTCCCTGCCGGGCACCGTCCTCCGCCTTCCCATGGTCTATGGGCCGGGGGATTCCCAGCACCGCCTCTTCCCTTATCTCAAGCGCATGGACGACGGACGTCCCGCGATCCTCCTGCCGGACGGATTTGCCGGTTGGAGGGCTCCGCGCGGCTATGTCGAGAACGTGGCGGAGGCCATCGCCCGCGCCGTCACCGATCCCCGGGCCGCCGCACGCATCTACAACGTCGCCGAAACGGAGCCGCCCACGGAGGCCGAGTGGGTGGGGCGGATCGCGAAGGCCGCCTCCTGGAAAGGCCGGATCGTCCCTCTCGCACAGGACTCGCTTCCCGAGCACCTGAAGGTGCCCTATGAAACGGGCCAGGATTGGACCCTGGACTCGTCCCGCATCCGCAGCGAACTCGGGTTCTTGGAGGTCGTTTCGCCCGAGGATGCCATGTCCAGGACCCTCTCCTGGGAGAGGCAAAACCCTCCGGATCCAGTCGATGCGGCCGAATTCGACTACCCTGCCGAGGACAGGGCGCTCGCCGCTGCAGGAGAGCCCCATCCCGGTAAGGCCACCCCATGGGCATGACCGTCCCGTCCTTCTCCCCCGGAGACTTCGGCAAGGCGGCAGAGGACTACGCCACGTACCGGAAGGGCTTCCCGGATTCGTTCTTCCGCCGCCTTCTCCAGGAGGGGATCGGGACACCCGGACAGCGCATCCTGGATCTGGGAACAGGCACCGGGAGCATGGCCCGCGGCTTCGCCAAGCAGGACGCCACGGTCACGGGTGTGGATATTTCGCTGGAAATGATGCAGCAGGCCGGGAAGCTCGGGGAACGGGACGGCACCCGCGTCACCTATGTCCAGGGCAGATCGGAGGCCGTTCCGCTGGCATCCGGGCGTTTCGACGTGGTCACGGCCGGCTCCTGCTGGCACTGGTTCGACGGGCCTGCTGCGGCGAAGGAGTGCATGCGACTCCTCAAGCCGGGAGGGCTGCTGCTCATCGCGCACTTCACCTACCTGGCTCGACAGGGGAATCCGGCGGGACGAAGCGAGGAGCTGATCCTGCAGCGGAATCCCACCTGGCCCATGGCCGGTTCGGACGGGCTGGAGTGCAGCGACTGGAGAGCCCATCTGGAGCCTGCTGGCTTCCAAGGGATCCTCGACAGGCGCTACGACGAGGAGGTCTCCTGGACCCATGAGGAGTGGCGGGGCCGGATCCGTGCCTGCAACGGTGTCCTGGCACTGGGCAAGGGGCCTCCGATCCAGGCGTTGGACAGGGACCTAGCCGCCCTCCTGAAGGCGGAATTCCCCGAGGAACCGATGCGGATCCCCCATCGGATCTGCATGATCTCCGGCAGGGCATGAAAGCCCTGCTTGCCGAAGCGCTCGGCACCTTCATCCTGGTCTTCGCCGGGACCGGGGCCATCGTGGTCAACGACGTCAGCGGAGGGAGCGTCACCCACCTCGGCGTCTCCCTGACCTTCGGTCTCGCCGTCATGCTCCTGATCCATGCCCTCTCCGACGTCTCCGGCGCCCACCTCAATCCCGCCGTCACGCTGGGCTTGATGGCCGCCGGACGCTTTCGAGCGCGCCAGGCGGTCCCCTACCTCCTGGCCCAGTGCGCCGGGGCCATCGCCGCCAGCGGAGCGCTCCGCCTGCTCTTCCCGACCCATGCCACTCTCGGTGCCACCCTGCCGGCCGGCACGCCTCTCCACTCCTTCCTGCTCGAGATCGTGCTGGCCTGGCTCCTGATGTTCGTCATCCTGCTGGTGAACAGACGCGATGCCGCCATAGCCGTCGGCGCCGTCATCACCCTGGAGGCCCTCTTCGCCGGACCCGTCTCCGGAGCCTCCATGAACCCCACCCGCTCCCTGGCCCCTGCCCTGGTCTCAGGTCACCTGGAGCACCTGGGAATCTACCTCGTCGCCCCTCCCCTGGGCGCCCTGCTGGGCGTGTGGACCTGGAAAGGCGTCCGCAACGCATAGGCCGATCGCGCCTTGGTGCTCAGCGTCCTCTTTGGGTAAACTCCGCCCATGATTCCCCGCTACAGCCTGCCTGAAATGACGGCCGTCTGGTCCGAGGAGGCCCGCTTCTCGGCCATGCTCGAGATCGAGGTCCTGGCTTGCGAGGCCTGGGCCGGACTCGGCCGCATCCCGAGATCCGCCGCCCACACCATACGCCGGAAGGCGAAATTCGACATCGCCCGCATCCACGCCAACGAGAGGCGCAACAACCACGAGATCATCGCATTTCTGGAGGAGGTCCAGCGCCACGTGGGCCCTCCCGGGCGCTTCATCCACCTCGGGATGACCTCGTCGGATGTCATGGATACCGCAGCCTCCATGCAGTGCGTCGCCGCCGTCGATCTCCTCCTGCCCAAGGCGAAGCGGCTGGAAAAGGCCCTGGCCTCCCTGGCCCGCCGCTACCGCAACACCCCGACCATCGGACGTTCCCACGGCATCCACGCCGAGCCCGTCACCTTCGGCTGGAAGATGGCCGGGCTCTATGCCGAGGCCAGGCGGACGACGACGCGCCTGAAGCAGGCCCGCACCCAGGCTGCCGTGGGCAAGATCTCCGGAGCCGTCGGCACCTATGTCCACCTGGATCCCCGGGTGGAATCCTACATCTGCCGGAAACTGGGCATCCGTCCCGCCGAGCACTCCACCCAGGTCGTCCCCAGGGACCACCACGCGGAGTTCCTGGCCCTCCTGGCGATCGCGGGAGCCTCCCTGGAACGCATGGCGATGGAAGTCCGTCACCTCCAGCGCACCGAGGTCCTGGAGGCGGAGGAATACTTCTCCCCCACCCAGAAGGGCTCCTCGGCCATGCCCCATAAGCGCAACCCCGTGGCCTCCGAACGCATCTGCGGGATGGCCCGCCTCCTGCGCGGCTATGCGATGGTCGGCTTCGACAACGTGGCCCTCTGGCACGAGCGGGACATCTCCCACTCCTCGGCCGAACGGGTCGCCCTGGCCGATGCCTGCCTGGCCCTGGACTTCATGCTCTCCGAATCCTGCAAGCTCTTCGAGCGCCTGGTGGTCTACCCGAAACGCATGCTGAAGAACCTCGAGCTGAGCCGCGGGTGCCTCTTCTCCCAGCGCGTCCTCTTGGCCCTGATCGACGCGGGCATGCCCCGGACCCAGGCCTACGAGACCGTCCAGCGTCACGCCCTGGCCGCCTGGGCCGGCGGGGACGGCCTTAAAGCCCGCCTGGAAAAGGCTCCCGAAGTGACCAAGCACCTTAGGGGCTCCGCGCTGGATGCCTGCTTCGACCTCAAACCCTACCTAGCCCGCCTCCCGGCCGTCTACCGGCGCCTGGGCCTCTGATGAAGGCCAAGCCCCTCTCCTACGCCGCGGCCGGCGTGGACATTGCCCGGGCCGACCGGGCCAAGGCCGACATCATCCGCCGCATGAAGGCCACCTACCGGCACGGGGTCCTGGACCTTCCCTGGGGATTCGGGGGCCTCTACGCCCTGAAGAAGGAATTCGGGCGGATGAAGGATCCGGTGCTCGTGGCCGGCACGGACGGCGTCGGCACCAAGCTCAAGATCGCCTTCGCGGCAGGAAAGCACGATACGGTGGGCATCGACCTGGTGGCCATGTCGGTCAACGACATCCTCTGCCAGGGGGCGGAGCCTTTCCTCTTTTTGGACTACATCGCCACGTCGAAGGTGGAGAAGCCGCTGACACAACAGATCATCTCCGGGGTGATCGAAGGCTGTCACCAGGCGAACTGCTCCCTCGTCGGCGGCGAGACGGCCCAGATGCCGGGCTTCTATCCCAAGGGAGAATACGACCTGGCCGGGATGGCGCTGGGAATGGCGGACCGGGCCAGCCTCCTGCCTTCGGGCGTCCGGGTCGGTGACGTGGTGATCGGATTCCCGTCCTCCGGTCTTCACTCCAACGGCTATTCCCTGGCCCGCAAGGTCCTGCTGGAGCGGGCGAAGATGCCCCTCTCCCGCCGGGTTGCGGAACTGGGATGCACCCTGGCGGAGGAACTGCTCCGCCCGACGCGGATCTATGTCAGGCCGGTGGTGGCGCTGATGAAGGATGTGAAGCTGGGCAACGCCGTGCACGGCCTGGCCAATGTGACCGGGGGCGGGATTTTCGAGAACCTTCCCCGGATGCTCCCGAAGGGCTGCTCCATCCGCCTGGACGTCGCGGCCTGGGAACGCCAGCCGATCTTCGAGCTGATCCAGTTCCATGGCCGGATTACTGGACGGGAGATGTTCAGGACCTTCAACTGCGGCCTGGGGATGGCGATGGCGGTCAGGCCCTCGGCCTGGAGCGCGGTCTGCCGTTTCCTAAAGGCCAGGGGCCTGGACGCCCGGGTGGTTGGTGAAGTGGTGAAGGGGAGGCAGGACGTCCGGGTCGACTGAACCATGAACGTCAATCCCTGGCTGGGCCCCACCCTCCTCCTGTCGGCCCTCCTGTTCCCGCTGGGGCTACGATGGGGAAGAGCTTCGAGCCTTTCACCCGTGAAACTGATCCTGATGGCAGGGCTCGCCGCCCTTCCCGCCCTCCTGATCGCCGCGCAATACCTGCACGTGCTGGACTCGTCCTGGTACTACGCCTTCCGGGCCTATCCAGGGACGGAGCTTCTGGCCGTCCCGGAAGGACTCTCGGCAGGGCCCGTGCAAGGCCGCTGGAGAATGGGTCGCTCTTCCGTTTCCATGCTCATCCTGCTGGCCCTGCTGGTCGGCATGCCGCATGCCAAACCCCTTCTCTACCCCCTGAATGACTCCCTCCTGCAAGAGCGCTGGCAGGATGCCGTCTGTCTGCAGAGTTCCCCCTCTACCTGCGGTCCGGCCTGCGCGGCCACTCTCCTCAGATCGCTGGGGAAGGCGGGGGATGAAGCCACCTTGGCCAGGGAATGCTTCAGCTCGGGAAGGGGAACCGAGAACTGGTATCTGACCCGTGCGCTACGGAAACGGGGGCTTCGGGTCCGATACTTGGATCTGACTGATATTTCCGGAGGACTCCCCAGCCCGGCCATCGCGGGCGTCCGTTTGGAGGGAGGTTTCGGCCACTATGTGACCGTGCTAGGGAAAACGCCGGAGGGTTACCTCCTGGGGGATCCCTTGGAGGGTTCGGTCATCCTTCCCCAGACGACACTCACCGGATACGGCTTCACGGGATTCTTCATGCAGGCAGGCGAACAGGGCGACTAGATCCGCTGCAGCGTCTTCAGCGTCCGCTCGTTCCCGCCGTTCTCGATGTTGAACGTGCCCTTCGGCTCAAGCAGAAACACCCGGGGGGCCCGGGATCACCTCCGCTTCCCGCGCCTCTTCCGAAGGATCGGGACAGCTCGTCCGTAGAAACGTTGCATCCGCTGGAGCCAGCGGAGGTACTCCCCTGGATTCTTGACCAGAGGCGGCTCGTCGGCAATACGCCAAGGGTCGCGCGGAAGAAGGCGAACGGTCTTCATGAAGCGTCACACTTGCGAAGCATACGGATATCTTCCAGGTCCTTGGGCCTTCCCGCAAGACGCTTCATGCGGAGCAGATCCTTGAGACAGACCGCTGGGACTAAGAGAGCCCCCGCCTTCATTATCTTCCTCTTGGCATAGGCCGGCTTGAACCGGATCGGATGCCTCACGAACACGTCCAACCGGAAAAACGAGTCCGATGGGTGCCACCAGGGGAAACACAGCATCCCCTTCTCCCTGATCCACCCGCGCCGGATCACGCGGTCCGCAAAACGCATGGGATCCTCCGGGATGTGCGGGCGGAGCCCCAACCGGATCAGAACCTGCAGGGCTCTCGCAACCTGATCAGGATCGAGATCGATCATCAAGTCCAGGTCGGCAGTCAGTCTCGGATAACCGTGGAATCCGACGGCCACCCCCCCGACCACCAGGTACCGCACCTTGGCCTTGTTGAGCTCGGCGAAGATCCGTTCGTAGGCGAGGCTCAAAACTGCCTCAAGAACCTCAGGTCGTTCTGGTAGAAGAGACGGACGTCCGGAATGCCGTATTTAAGCGAGGCCACGCGCTCCACCCCCATCCCCCAGGCGAAACCGGAGACCTTCTCCGGATCATAGGCCCGCGCCTTCCCCGCCTTCTCCCTGCGGTCGTCCACCCAGCCGAAGACGTTCTCGTGCACCAGCCCGCAACCCAAGATCTCGATCCAGCCCTTGCCGCTGCAGAAGGCGCACCCCTTGGCGTCGCAGATGCAGCTCATGTCCACCTCGGCCGACGGCTCCGTGAACGGGAAGAAGGAGGGACGAAGCCTCATCTTCCGGGACGGCCCGAAGCAGGCCTTCACGAAGGCCTCCATCACGCCCTTCAGGTCCGCGAAGCTGATCCCCGGCTCCACCGCCAGCCCGTCCAGCTGGTGGAAGACGTTGTGGTGGCGGGCGTCGATGGTGTCCGGACGGAAGACCCGTCCCGGCATCACGATGCGGACCGGGGGGTCGTTCGCCAGCATATGGTGGATCTGGACGGGAGTGGTGTGGCTCCTCAGGAGGCGCTTCTCCCCGATATAGAAGGTGTCGAAGGGGTCACGGGCCGCATGATCCAGGGGGATGTTCAGGGCCTCGAAATTGAACTCCTCGGTCTCGATCTCGGGCCCCTCGAAAGGCAGGACTCCGGCAGGAGTGAAGCCCATACGGGCGAAGATGTCCACGATCTCTTCCGTCACCTGGGTGATGGGGTGCCTCGCCCCGGCAGGGATGCCGGTGCCGGGAAGCGTCAGATCCTCGCCCAGGACGGCCTTGGCGACCGGGGCGCCTACCCTGGCCTTCCTCTCTTTCAGCTCTTCCAGCGTCGACTCGATCGACTGTTTGAGCTCGTTCGCCTTGCGGCCCAGCTCGGCCTTCCTGCCCGGCTCGGCCTTGCGGATCTCTTCCATGTAGGCCTTGAGGCTTCCGTTGCGCCCCAGGAAGCGGATCTTGACGGCCTCCAGGGCCTCTGCCGAGAGCTCCGGCGTCACAGCCTTCCGGAACTGGTCCAGGATTTCCGTGTCGGTGGCCACGGCGGAAGTGTACGGACCCGGCGGGGATGCCGCTAGTCCGAGTGCGGCAGCTGGTCCTTGCGGGCCTCGGCCTCGCGCCGGGCCTTCTCGATCTGGTCCTGCCAGACCAGGTTCTTGTACTGGAAGAGCTTGGCCTCGATCATGTTGAACTTCACGACCTGGAAGTAGGGCGAGAGGTCGTAATCGCGGGGCACGACCAGGGTGGGGTCGTTCATGGAGAAGACCTGGCGGAGGGCCCGGTCGCCCTCCTCGAAGAACCTCCCCAGGATGGTCTCGTCGGCCTTCACGTCCGACACGTGCGGAAGGATGGGGAAGCGGGCCTTCTGGAAGGCCTTCGCGATCATCGCGGAGCAGATGGTCTCGGTGGGCTCGCCGGAACCGAAGGTGAGGGCCTTGCGCCCCAGACGGGAAGGGACCAGCTTCACGGGCAGGAGGTAGCGCGCCAGGTCGAAGAGGTTGCGCATGTCGTACCGGAAGCCCAGATGGTCGACGCTCGTGTCGAGGACGGTCTGAAGGTCCTCCGGCTCGATGTGGAAGGGGCGGCAGATGCGGATGTTCAGGTGGATGTACTTGTCCAGGGGGGAGGCCACGACCCCCTCCTCGATGGTCGCCTCGATGAAAAGGTTGCGGCAGGCCGCTTCCCCGTACTTCTGGACGGCCAGGTCCCTGAACGGCCCGGGATGCCCCAGCAACTCGTCGCCGATGTAGAGGCAGGCGTGGGACCAGCAGGACTGGGTCAGGTACTTGACGATCTGGCTGACGCGCTGGTCCCCCTCGACCAGGATCACGTCCCCCTTCTGGATGTATTTCCTCAGGTTCTGGAGGTCGTTGGGGATCCTCAGCTCGTAGCGGGCCACCGGCGCGGTGATCCAGCGGTTGAACATGCCCGCGATCCACTTCGGAGGCGCGATCATGAGGGCACCCAGACGGTAAAGACGGCCCCCTGGCCCTGCTTGCTCTCGACCTCGATGCGCCCCCCGTGGGCCTCCAGGATGCGGTGGCAGACGGCCAGGCCCAGGCCGGTACCCCTCTCCTTGCGGGTGAAGAAGGGGCTGAAGAGCTTTTCGAGGTCCTCGGGGGCGATGCCCGAGCCGGTGTCGGTCACCTTCACGGCCCAGCCCGCCGTCCCCCCGTTGGAGATGCATTCGGCCGAGACCGTGACCTCCCCGCCCTGGGGGATGGCCTCCACCGCGTTCTGAAGCAGGTTCAGGAAGACCTGCTCGAGCTTCCCGGCATGCCCCATGACCTCCACGCGCTCGGGCAGAAGGTCGACCAGACGGACGCGGGCGCGCTCCGCGGACGCCGCGACGAGGGCCTGGGCGCGGCGGATCACCTTGACCATGTCGGTGGGCACGCGGGGAACGTCCTGCTGACGGGAGAAGTCCAGGAGCCCCCCCACGATGTGGTTGATGCGTTCCACCTCCTCCACCACGATCTGCATGTAGCGCCGGTCCTCGCCCTGGGTGCGCTCCAGGATGAGTTCCACGAACCCGCGGATGGAGTTCAGGGGGTTGCGGATCTCGTGGGCGATCCCGGCGGCCATCTCTCCGAGGGCGGCCAGGCGCTGTCCGCGCCTCACCAGCTCGGCCAGCCGGTGGACCTGGGTCAGGTCCCGGAAGTTCGCGATCACGCCGTCGACGGACCCGGAAGGCGTCCTCAGCGGCACCAGGGTGATGCCGAAGGGGACCCGCGCCTCCCCGCGCGCAAGATCCAGCTCCTGCCGGTCCAGGCGCTCCCCGGTCTGGGTCACCTTGCGGGCCAGGGGGATCAAGGGCGCCAAGGAAGGGATCTCGGCCAGGGGGCGGCGCAGGACATCCACAGCGCGCAGGCCCAGGAGCTCCAGCCCCACCGTGTTCACCTTGCGTACCACCCCGGCGGTGTCCACCGCCAGCAGACCGCTCCCCAGGCCCTGGAGGATGCCCTCGTTGAACTCCAGGCTCGTCAGCAGCTCCCCGTACAGCAGGCTGTTGTCCAGGCCGATGGTCACCGCCATGGCGGCTGCCGAGGCCAGGCGAAGATCGGCCAGGGAGAAGGGGGCGGCCCCTGGGGAGGATTCCAGATAGAGCGCCCCGACCAGGCGTCCGCGGGTCCGGATCGGAACCAGCATCACGGAAACCGAGCCAGGCTCCAGGCCCGTCAGGAGGATCCCCTTCGTCAGACCCTGGAAACGGGCGACGGCCTCCTTCCGGAGCGGCTCGCCACCGGCCGCCTTGGGCCAGGAGGCGGGATGAAGTACGTGGCCCCCGGTCCGGATCTCGACGAAGGCGCAACGGGCGGCTCCCGGGAAGACCTCCCGCCCCCTTCCCAGTGCCCTCTCCACCAGGGTGGCCGGATCATTCAGCGCCGAAGTGTCCAGGATGAGGTCCACCAGGCCATCCAGGGTGCCGACCTGAAGCCCTCCCGCCGGGGGAATCAGCGCTCCCACGCGGGAAGGAGGGATCACGACGGTGCTGTCCTCCGAGCCTGATGTCATGCCGCCTCCGGCTGCAGCAGGAGCACAGCCAGGTGATCAGCCCAGGCCTTGGCGACGACGGGCCCGAGGGGCCCGGGCGGAAGGGGTTCGACAAAACCCAGGGCGGAGGCCAAGCGGACCAGCGGGGCCTGGGAGGATTCCCCTCCGCGAAGATCCTGGGCAAGCAGGGTCGCCAGATCCGCCGGGGAGGACTCCAGGCGGGCCAGGAGACCGGGAAGGGCCGCGCGGGAATCCAGGTCCAGCCGGGCGGCCCGGCGGAGCAGTTTTTTCGTCTCGGCACCGAAGGAGGCCGCATCGGCGGCACGGGCCAGGGAGCGCATCACCGCAGGATCCGGATCGGTCACCAGCTCGAAAAGCAGGCTGGCGCCCCGGCGGTCCCCCGAGGAGGCCAACCCCTCCACGGCGGCCGCGCGCACCAGGGACTCCGGGTCGGACAGGGCGGACTCCGCCATCCGTCTCGCCTCCGGCCAGCCCAGCCTGGCAGCCAGGTGGGCGGCCGCCGCGCGGACCGCTGCATCCCCCTCGCGAAGAAGGACCCGCATGCGCTCCAGGATATGGGCCGGTGGCTGGGCCCTCAAGCGGACGCAGACGGATTCCGGGATCTGGGCCTCCGAGGCCGCATAAGCCTCCAGGAGGGCCTCGAGGATCCTCAGCCACCCGAAGGCGTCCAACAGATCCAGGATCGCCCGGGAGACCTCCGGACGCGCATCCTCCAGGAGGGGCAGAAGCAGTCGTACCGCCTCCGGGCTCTTGAGAGCGGCCGCTGCGGAGAGGACCTTAGCGCGCACCAGCGGATGGGCCTCCGCCATCCATTCCCGGATCAGTTCCGCACGGGAACTCTCGGAAGCCCCCTGAGGAAGGAGGTCGACCGCGGCCGCACGGACCTGAGGATCCCCCCTGCGGAAGGCGACCCTCAGCTTGGCCAGGGCCAGGGCCGGCGGCATCTGGGTCAGGCGCTCCGCACGGTCGGGCTCATGCGGCATCTCCCCCTCCGCGGCGATGGCGATGGAGGCCACGAGGGCCCCCAGGTCCTCACCCGCCTGGAGGAAGTCGTCCAGGATCTTGAAGGTCCATCCTTCCGCGGGGGCCGTGGCGAGCCATTCCTGCGACGGGGGGTCCAAGGCGGCATCCAGCCCCCCCAAGGCGCCTCCGGCCGGGGCCATGGGGACCAGGGCGCCGTGCTCGATCAGGGTCCTGCGCACCCGGTCGCGGAACTCCGAGATGTTGATGGGCTTGGTCAGGTAGGAGACGATGCCCCGCTGGGCCGCGGCGAGCACCGTCTCGCGCTCCTTGTGGGCCGTGATGACCACGACCGGTATGCGGCTCCCGGCCTTGCGGAGGGCCTCCAGCACCTGAATGCCGTCCATGCGGGGCATGGAGATGTCCAGGATCATGAGTGCAGGATGGTCGGAGCGGATCCGCTCGAGGGCCTCCACGCCGTCCCGGGCCTCGACCACCCGATAGCCCTCCCCCGTCAGGAGGGTGGCGTAGAGGAGACGCAGGGAAGAGACGTCGTCGGCCACCAGGATCAGGGGCACAGGGGAAGTCCCCTTCGTGGCAACAGTCTCAAGCATCCCGATAGTGTAGCAGGACGAAAGTCCTTTTCACGGAGCGACTTCCCCGTATAATCCCCACCCATGCCGCAGTCCTGCTATCTCTGCAAGAAGGCCCCCATCGTGGGCAATCAGATCGCGCGTCGCGGTCTGCCGAAGCGCACGGGAGGCATCGGTCTCAAGACCACCGGGATCTCCAAGCGCCGCTTCCGCCCCAACCTCCAGCGCGTTCATGCGGTGGTGGAAGGGCGGCGTTGCCGCATCCGCGTGTGCGCCCAGTGTTTACGTTCCGGCCGAGTCACCAAAGCAGGGTAATAAGCGGGGTAGATGGCCGGATAAGCCCTGTTCAAACGCACGATTGACAATGCCCCTTCCCCGGGGTATACTCGCCCCTAAGATGTTCAAGAGATCCTCTTCCATGTCCCCCCGCAAATGTTCCGGCCAGGGGATGACCGAATACATCATCATCGTGGCGCTGGTGGCCATCGCTTCCATCGCCGTGGTGACCATCTTCGGAAACCAGATCCGAGAGCTCTTCAGTGCCTCCACCAAGCAGTTGCAGGGGAACAACGTAGACCCCACCAGTGCAGGGGACACGTCAGGCACGACCAACAAGAGCATCAAGGACTTCTAGAACCACAGCCCGGTCCCTTCGCGAGGGATCAGGCAATGAAATCCTTCGGGCAGCGCCGCGAGAGCGGAAGGCGCCCGAGGGATTTTCCATGTACCTCCCCCTCCACAGATAGAACAGGAAGTGTCGCTAAATCCACCACGCAATGAATACATATGAATAGTTATAACACTATGATATTAAACAAGTTAAATAATAAAAACCCATTGGAATGCTGATTACTGTGAGATCTAGATAAGGAGAACACCCATGACAAATGGCAGGAATCGACACGGTCAGGGGATGACCGAATACATCATCATCGTGGCGCTGGTGGCCATCGCCTCCATTGCCGTAGTGACCCTCTTCGGGAACCAGATCCGAGAGCTCTTCAGCGCATCCACCCAGCAGCTGCAGGGGAACAACGTGGATCCTGCCAGTGCCGGGGATCCCTCGGGCTCCACCAACAAGAGCATCAAGGATTTCTAGAAGGGGATGCTGTTCGTGCTTGCCCGGGGGGCGCTCCCCCGGGTGGGCTCGGCAATCCTGCGGCGGACGCCAAGGACCACCCGGGTCTCCCCCGCCAGGGCTTCCAGCGCTTCCACCAGGGGCCGCGAGGGCGTCACGAACAGGTCGTTTCCGACCATGACCGTCCTCTCCGTCGCCGACCTCCCGTCGAATTCCAGGTAGACCGGGCATTCCCCCGGATGCTCCCGCAGGATCCGCCTGAAATCCAGCAGCCAGGCCTCGTCGGCCCCCATCGGGGGACGGACGGTGACGGCATTCGTGAAGGTCTCGAAAGCCTTGTCCATGGGGACCACGGCGTTCACCTTTAGGCTGGGCTCCTCGCGGCGGCGATCCAGCTTTCCCTGGAGGAAGACGACCCGGTCGGCGCCGAGGTGCTGGGCGGTCTCGGCATAGGTCCCCGGGAAGACCACCGCCTCGCAGGCGCCCTCCAGGTCCTCGATCGTCAGGATGGCCATGCGATCCCCCTCGGATTTCCCCTTCTTGGCCGTGGTCCGCTTGAACTTGGAGATCACCCCTCCCAGGATGACCTCCCGGTTCTCCTCCATGTTCCCGAGGGCTGAGGTCATGGCCGTGGAGAAGCGCCTGAGGGGACGCTCGTGGCGGGCAAGGGGATGGCTGCTGACGTAGAACCCCAGCGCCTCCTTCTCGTGGGCAAGGCGCTGGCCCTCGGGCCATTCCGGGATCTCGGGAAGGGACTCCCCTTCGGCGGACGAGGAAGCGAAGAGGTTGCCCTGGCCGCGGCGCTTGTCCTCCTGGGCGGACTGGGCGAGCCGGATGGCCTCGTCCAGCGTCGCGACGAGCTGGGAACGGCGCCCCCCCAGACCATCGAAGGCCCCGGCCTTCACCAGCTGCTCCAAGACGCCCGCATTGACCAGCCTCAGGTCTGTGCGGCCGCAGAGGTCGCCCAGGGAGCGGAACGGGCCGGAGGCCTGCCGCGCGTCCAATACGGACTGCACGGCCTTGTCCCCCACCTTGCGGACGGCCCCCAATCCGAAACGGATCTTCCCCTCCGCCGCCACGGCGAAGGTCAGTTCGCTCTCGTTGACCGAGGGTGGCAGGATCTCCATCCCCATGCGGCGGCACTCGTCCAGGTAGGAGGCGACCTTCTCCGTCTTCTCCATCACGCTGGTCAGGGCTGCCGCCATGAACTCCGTGGGGTGATGGGCCTTCAGCCACGCCGTCTGGTAGCAGATGATGGCATAGGCCGTGGAATGGGCCTTGTTGAAGCCGTAGCCGGCGAAGTATTCGATGTCCTTGAACACCTTCTCCGCCAGGGCGGCGGGGATCCTGGTGTGGACGCAGCCGGCCATGAACTTCTCCTTCGTGCTGGCCAGGAGGTCCTGGTTCTTCTTGCCCATCGCCTTGCGCAGGGTGTCCGCTTCCGCCATGGAGAATCCCGCCAGGCGGTTGGCGATCTGCATGACCTGTTCCTGGTAGACGATGACCCCGTAGGTGGGCTTGAGGACCGGCTCCACCAGCGGGTGGTAGTAGTCCACCTTCCCCCTGCCGTGCTTGCGCTCGATGAAGGTCTCCACCATGCCGCTCTGGAGCGGCCCGGGGCGGAAGAGGGCGATCGCGGCGATGACGTCGTCGATGCGCCCGGGCTTGAGCCGGACCATCAGCTCTCGCATCCCCGCGGATTCGCACTGGAACACCCCCTGGGTCTCGCCGCGGGCCAGGACCGCATAGGCCTTGGGGTCGTCGAGGGGGAGGTTCTCCAGGTCCACCAGCGTCCCGGTCCGCGAACGGACAAGCTCCACACAGCGGGCCAGCAGCGTCAGCGTTTCCAGCCCGAGGAAGTCCATCTTCAAGAGGCCGATGCGCTCCATGGCCTCCATGGGGTACTGGGTGAGCACTCCGCGGTCGCCGCGGTACAGGGGGACGTAGGACGAGAGCTCCCGGTCGGCGATGACCACCCCGGCCGCATGGGTGGAGGCGTTGCGGCAGAGCCCCTCGACCTTGAGGGAGAGATCGAGAAGGTCGCGGAAACGCTCGTCCTGCTCGAAGGCGGTCCTGAGCTCGGGATCGGCCTGCAGGGCCTTCGTCAGGGTCTGGTCCGGGCCGACGGGGATGCGCTTGGCCAGGCCGTCGATGTCCAGCAACGGGATGTCCAGCACGCGGCCCACGTCCCGGATCGCCGCCTTGGCCGCCAGGGTCCCGAAGGTGATGATCTGGGCGACGTTCTGGGGGCCGTACTTCCGGCGGACATACTCCAGGACCTCCTCCCGACGCCGCTGGCAGAAGTCGATGTCGATATCCGGCTGGGTGACCCGGCTGGGCTCGAGAAACCGCTCGAACAGGAGCTCGTACCGCATCGGATCCACCGAGGTGATCTTGAGCGAGTACGACGCCAGGCTGGAGGCGGCCGAACCGCGGCCGGGACCCACGGGGATGCCGCTCTGGCGGGCGAAGCGGATGAAGTCCGACACGATCAGGAAGTAGTTCGTGAAGCCCATCTTCTCGATCACGGAAAGCTCCCGGTCCAGGCGCTCGAGCAGGACCTGCGTGGGTTTCCCGCACCGCTCCTCCAGGCCCTTGAGGCAGAGCTCCCGGAGGTACTGGGCGTTGGAAAGGGGGCTCCCGGTCCTGAAGTCCGGCAGGTGCCACTGCCCCTGAGGCAGTTCGAGGTGGCACAGGTCCGCCACTTCCCGGGTGGCCGTCAGGGCCTGGGGCAACTCACGGAAGACCTCCGCCATCTCCGCCGCGCTGCGCAGGTGGAACTGGTCCGACGGGTAGCGCGGGCGGTCGACTTCGCTTCTGAGCCGCCCCGTGCCGATGCAGACGAAGACGTCATGGGCCGCGGCGTCCTCCCGGGCGAGGTAGTGCACGTTGTTCGTGGCCACCAGGGGGATGCCCGACGCCTTGGAAAGGGCCACGAGCCTGGGGATCACCTCCCGCTGGACGTCGGTGCCCTGGTCCATGACCTCCAGCCAGAAGCGGCCTTGGAAGCAGTCCCGGTGCCAGAGCGCCGCTTCATGGGCGGCCTTGACATCCCCATGACGCAGGGCGTGGGGGATCTCCCCGCTCAGGCATCCGCTCAAGGCAACCAGGCCAGCGGCATGCTTCAGGAGATGGGCCCTGTCCACCCGGGGATGGTCGTGGTGGAAACCCTTCAGGTGGGCCGCGGTCACGAGCTGGAGGAGGTTGCGGTACCCCTGCTCATTCATGGCCAGGACGGTCAGGTGGAAATCCCGGCGTCCCAGGAGGCGGGCCTCGGGATCGTCCATCGCCCCGGCGGAGACGTAGAGTTCGCAGCCCACGATGGGCTTGATGCCGAGCTGATGGGCCTGGTCATAGAAGGAGAGGGCCCCGAACAGGTTGCCATGATCGGTGAGGGCTACCGCCGGCATCCCCAGCTCCTTCACCCGCTTGAGGAGGCCCTCCACGCTGCACGTGGCATCCAACAGGGAATAGTCGCTGTGGACATGGAGATGGACGAAGTCGGACGTGGCCACGCCCCCCATGATACGGCTAGAATCCGGGCGATGCCAGCCAAGCGGATCGCCATTCTGGGATCGACCGGTTCCGTGGGCCGCAATGCCCTCCAGGTGGTGCAGGCCCTGGGGCCGGGCTACCGTGCGGTGGCCCTCGGCGCCCAGCGGAGCTGGGAGCCCCTGCGAGAACAGGTGCTGGCCCACGCCCCGCTGAGGGTGGCCCTGCAGGATACCGCCGCCGCCCGGTCCCTCAAGGCCAGCCTGAACGGGGATGCCAAGAACCTGGAGATCCTGGACGGCCCGGACTCCCTGGCGGGACTCATCCGGCCGGGCGAGACGGACCTGGTCCTCCTGGCGGTGGTCGGTGCGGCCGGACTGGCCCTGGCCCACCGGGCCCTCTCGCTGGGGATCCCCGTGGCCCTCGCCAACAAGGAATGCATGGTGGTCGCCGGAGGCCTGCTGACGGCGCTCTCGAAGAAGACCGGGGCCGCCCTGCTGCCGGTGGACAGCGAACACAACGCCGTCTTCCAGCTCCTGCAGGCCGGGGACCGCCGAGACGTCGAGCGCATCACCCTCACCGGCTCGGGAGGCCCCTTCCGGGGATGGACGACGGAGCGCATGGCCAAGGCCACGGTCGAGGAGGCGCTGAAGCATCCGACCTGGAAGATGGGCCCCAAGATCACCGTGGACTCCGCCACCATGATGAACAAGGCGCTCGAGGTGATCGAGGCGCGGTGGCTCTTCGAACTGGAGCCGGACCGCATCGAGATCCTGGTCCACCCCCAGTCCATCGTCCACGGCATGGTCGCCTTCCGGGACGGCGCCCTGTTGGCCCACCTGGGGCACCCTGACATGAAAGCCCCCATCCAGCACGCCTTCACCTGGCCGGCGCGCTCGACCCAGCAGGTGAAGACCCTGGACCTGGCCCAGGTCGGCACCCTGACCTTCGAACGGCCCGACCCCCAGCGCTTCCCCGCCCTGGCCCTGGGCCGCCGCGCGGCCGCCGCCGGCGGCACCGAAGCCGCTGTCCTGAACGCGGCCAACGAGATCGCGGTGGAGGCCTTCCTGGCCGGCCGCATCCCCTTCCCCCGCATCGTCGGCACCGTCGAGGACGTCCTTTCGGCGCACGCCGGAGGCGCGATGGCCGCGGAACCCACCCTGGAGGATCTTCTGGAAGCGGACGCCTGGGCACGACGCCAGGCTTCGGAGGTCTGCCGCACATGAACGCCACCCTTCTCGGCATCGGCGGGGTCCTGGGCATCAGCTTCCTGATCTTCATCCATGAGATGGGCCACTTCCTGGTGGCCAAGGCCTGCGGGGTCCGCGTCGACAAGTTCTCCCTGGGCTTCGGCCCCGTCATCGTGGGGTTCCGGCGGGGCGAGACCGAATACGTCCTCTCCTGGATCCCCCTGGGCGGCTACGTGAAGATGGCCGGGGAGAACCCCGGGGATCCCGTGCTGGGCGTGCCCGACGAATTCGCCGCCAAGCCCGTCTGGCAGCGCTGCGCCATCGCCCTGGCCGGGATCACCATGAACGCCGTGTTCGCGGTGACGGCCTTCTCCGTCGCTTACGCGCTGGGCATGGAAGCCACCCCCCCGGTGGTGGGCTCCCTGGAGAACGGCGCCCCCGCCTGGGCCGCGGGACTGAGGGAGGGGGACGTCATCCTGCAGGTCTCCGAAACCCCCGTCCCCACCTTCGAGGATCTCATTGAGGAGGTCGCCCTGAACCGACAGGCCCGGGTCCCCCTGCGCATCCGCCGCACCGGGACGGACGGGGTCGTCACGGAGACGACGGTGTCCGTGGAACGCCGCATGGACAAGGACATGGGCATCCACCGCATCGGGGTGATTCCCCCCTTCACCACGGTGATCGGGGGGATCCTGAAACCCGCCCCCTACCCCACCCCCGCGGAGCGCTCCGGCCTCCTCCCGGGTGACCGGGTGACGATGGCCGACGGGAAGCCCGTGAAGACCTGGAAGGACCTGGACCGTGCGCTCTCCCGCAAGGCCGGGCAGGAGATCGACCTCACGGTGGATCGCGGCGGCGCCTCCAGAACCCTCAAGACGAAGCTCTGGACCGCCTGGACCCTGGGCGTGGAGCCCAGCCAGCGCATCCAGCTCAAGGAGATCTCGGAGATGGCCGCCCGCGCCGGCCTCCGCAGTGGCGACCAGATCCTCACCATAGACGGGAACCCCATCCCTTCCGCCGAGGCCTTCCTCCGCGCGGTCAACCAGGGAGAGCTCCACGCCCTGGACATCCGGGTGCGCCGCAAGGACTCCGGGACCGAAACCAATGAATCCGTGATGATCGAGCCGCTGGACTCCCCTGAGGAGGGGCGCCGGTTCCTGGGCGTGACCTATGAGGCGGCCTCGGATCCCGACCACCTGGTCCTCTCGGATGCCCTCCCGCCCGAGGGAGCCGCAAGCCGTGCCGGCCTGAAGGGCGGCGATGAGCTCCAGGCCCTGGAATCCGGACCGCTGAACCAGCACATCTCCTGCTGGTCGGACCTGGAGGAGGCCCTGTCCAGGACTTCGGGCGGCCCCCTGACCCTGCACTATCAGCGGAGGAAGGAGGCGATGAAGGCCGTCCTCGACGTGCCCTCCGCGAAGCCGACGCCCGAGTCCCTTGGCCTGGCCCCGGCCGTCATGGTCGGCGCCGTACGACCCGGATCCCCGGCGGCGGCGGCGGGCATCCTCCCGAGGGACCGCCTCCAGTTCGTCCGTCTCGCCTCCCCGCCTCCCGGTGCCGAGGCTCTGGGCGATTCCGCCTCCGACTGGCCCCGGATGAACGAGCTGATCCAGGCAGCAGGATGTTCCGAAGGGGCTCTGATCGTCAGCTGGAGCCACGACGACCTTGGACTGGACAAGCCGAACGTCCATACCGGAAAGGCCCTCAAACCCGTGCCTGTCGAGCCCCTGTTCGCCTCCACCCTGCAGACGGCCTCCATCCTGGGAGCCCATCCCGACGGCACACAGGTCATCGAGATCCGCGAGAGCGGCCTCTGGCGCCCTGTCCGCAAGGGCTTCAAGAGGACCTGGGCCGAGGTCAGGAAGATCCAGAAGACGGTCGCCGGATTCTTCGCCCCCAAGGGCCAGGCCCTGAGCCCCAAGGCCCTCGGAGGCCCCATCTCCATCTTCATGGGGGCCAGCCACTCCCTGGACCGGGGAACCGGTTCCTTCCTCGCCTTCCTCGCCTTCGTCAGCGTGAACCTGGCCGTGCTGAACCTCCTGCCCGTACCCGTCCTGGACGGGGGGCTGGTCCTCCTCCTCCTCATCGAAAAGGCAAAGGGCTCCCCCCTTGGAGAGAAGACCCAGGCCATCGCCCAGTACGGCGGCCTGGCCCTGGTGCTCACGTTGGTCGTCTTCGCCTTCTACAACGACATCATGCGCGTCCTGACGATGTTCCAGCAGGAGATCCAAGGGGTCCTGAACTGGTTCCTGTAGCGAGGCTTTCCGCCCTGGCCCGACTCGTCCGCCTCCCCCTGCTCCCGACGGCCCTGGCGGATTCCGCGGCGGGCTACCTGATCGCCCTCCCTCAGGGAGGCCCGCCTTCTGTCCGCATCCTGTGCGCCCTGGCGGGCGCCTCCGCGGCCTTCTACCTAGGAGGCATGGTCCTCAACGACATCGCCGACCTCGACCGGGACCGGGCATTGCACCCAGGGCGCCCCCTCCCCGCACGCCACATTTCCCTGAGGGCTGCCTGGTGGATCTTCCTGCTCCTGGCCTTCGCCGGCGTGGCCTCCGCCAGGGCCTGCGGAAGCTACACCGCTTTCCTGGGGGGAGGCCTCTTCCTCTGCGTGCTGGGCTACAACCTCCTGCTGAAACGGTGGCGGATCCCCGGATGCCTGGCCATGGGCGCCTGCCGGGCCCTGAACCTGGGGATGGGCTTCGCCGCCGCCTTCGACACCCTCTTCGACGGAACCCCGTCCTCGGAAGGCGCCGGGATGACCCTGGTCCATCACGGATGGAGCCCTGGGTTCTGGGCGCCGCTCCTCCTCGGCGCCTATGTCGCCGGCGTCACCCTGGTCTCCACCTTCGAGGAGAAGAGCCCCGGCGCCGCGCGGTGGGTGGGCATTCTCCTCAGGGGCATCATCCCCCTGGATGCGGCGATGGTCCTGGCCTCGGGCAGGCCTCTGGCGGCCCTGGGCGTCCTCGCCCTCCTCCTCGTCGCCCTAGGGCTGAAGCGGATCCTGCCTCGGCACGAATAACCGGCTGAAGAGGATGCCCACCTCATACAGGGCGATCAGGGTCCCGGCCTGGATGAACATCGAGACCAGCTCCGGCGGGGGCAGGAGTCCCCCGATCAGGAAGCTTGCCGCGATCCAGTGCCTGCGGTAGCGGCCATACATCGCGGGACGGACCAGTCCCATCGCCGAGAGGATGACCATCACCAGGGGCAGCTCGAAGCAGGTGGCGAAGGCCAGGTTCAGGACCAGGAAGAAGCCGTAGTAGCTCTCCGCCGTCCACCGGGGCGCGAACCCGTAGTGGTAGCTGATCCTGAGAAGGCACTCGGCCGTCAGCGGCATGAGGTGGAAGAAGCTGAACAGGAAACCCCCGACGAAGAAGAGGGGACCTGCCGTCAGGACCCAGCCCGCCACCCGCCTCTCCCGGGCCCTCAAGGCGGGCGACACGAAGGCCCAGAGCTGGACCAGCAGATAGGGCAGAGCCAGGAAAAGCCCCGCCGCCAGGGAGAATTCGAAGACCATCCCCACCGCCGCCGTGGGCGTCAGGGTGAACAGGGCCGAGGGGAAATCCTCCGGGTGGCCGGTAGCCTCGAAGGCCTGACGAAGCTGCCCGCGGACCTGATCCGAGATCGGACGGAAGGCCGCCGCACCGGCGATCACCCCTACCAGGGCAACGAGCAGGCTTCGGATCAGGCAGCGGCGGAGCTCTTCCAGATGTTCCAGGAAGGGGCGCTGGGGGTCCCCGGGGTCTTCCGTCATGCCGTCCATGCCGTCACGTCCAGGGCCTCTAGGAGGCCGGGACGACGATGCTTCGGCCCGCAAAGATCCGGTGCCGGTCCTGGATGGCCCGGGGATTGTCCCGGTTCATGGCCAGGAGGGTTTCCACGTCCGTGTGGAAGCGGAGGGCGATGATGGAAAGGCTTTCGTTGCGCTGGATCACGTAGGAACGGGTCGCACGGGGCTGGACCTGGGCGGCCGTGTGAGACTTCGCGTCAGTGTGTTCGGGGGGAACGGCTTCAACATGCGGCTTCGCGGCAGGCTCCGGACGCTCCCGTTCGGGCGAAGGGGAGATCTCCGGAAGCGCGGAGCGGCGGGCCTTCTCCAAAGCCTCCTGGGCCAGGCGCCGCTCGGCCTGGGTCCTCTCGAGCTCTTCCCTCAGGGCATGCATCTGACCGGCCATCTCCTCCCTATGGGAGCGTTCCCGGGAGATCTCCTCGGTCAACTCCGGCTGACGCTCCATCAGGCGATCCCGTTGGGCGCGAAGCATGAGCAGCTCCTGCTGCATCTCCTGCAGTCTGGCATCCGCCTCGGATTCAGGCATCCCGGCTTCCATCACGCCCCTGCCTGCCTTCGGATCCTCTTTCTCTGCTTCCTTCACTTCCTTCACTTCCTTCACTTCCTTGTCTTCTGGCATGAGAAGGTGCCCGGAAGAAGGCGGCACCGGACTTTCCTCATGGACCTCATGGGACACGGAAGGCTCCATGGCCTTCGTAGCGGGCAGGGGAGCGGTCTGATGCCAGGCTTCCCAGGCTGGACGGTTCAGACCGAAGTCCTGACCGGTCAACGATTGAAGGCTGCGGGCGCAACGCCAGCGGAAGGGCAGGGAACCGGTCGCCAGGGCTTGGATCAGGTCCGAAACCGCCCCATGGATCTCGGTGCCGGATCCCCCCAGACTCCCCAACTGACGTGCAGCCTCGAAGCGGACGGCGTAGTCGGAGGACCTGAGCTCCTCCCGCAGACGGCCGATGCGGGAGGAGGAATCCCCTGCTCCCGCAACCAGCGGGAGCAGGAGCAACATCCACACCGGACGCCAGCTGTACCGGCTTCCATCGATCCGCATGGAGCGGATTATAGGGTCGTCCTAGGCGGTCCGCTTCAGGGATTTTCCCTCGTCCACGACGGCGGTCTTAACGGCTTCAGGCGACGCCCCGGGCAGGAGCTGACGGCGGAGTTCCTTCTCCAGGGTCTCCAGGAGGTCCCGCTTCTCCTCCAGCAGCGCGACGGCCTTTTCACGTCCCTGGGCGATCTGGCTCCCCTTGTAGGTGTACCAGGAGCCACTGCGGGAGATGATCTTGTTCTGCTCGGCCAGATCGAGCACATCCCCGGCCAGGGAGATCCCCTTGCCGTAGAGCAGGTCGAACTCGGCCCTGCGGAAGGGCGGAGCCACCTTGTTCTTGACCACCTTGGCCCGGGTGCGGTTCCCGATGACGTCGTCCCCGGATTTCAGGGCCGTGATCCGGTTCACCTCGATGCGGACCGAGGCGTAGAACTTGAGGGCCCGGCCGCCCGTGGTGGTCTCGGGGTTTCCGAACATCACCCCGATCTTCTCGCGGACCTGGTTGATGAAGATCACCGTGGTGTTGGAACGGGCAATGGTGGCCGTGAGCTTGCGCAGGGCCTGGGACATCAGCCGGGCATGCAGCCCCATGTGGGAATCGCCCATATCCCCTTCAAGCTCAGCCCTCGGGACCAGGGCAGCAACCGAGTCCACCACAAGGACGGCCACGGAACCGGAGTGCACCAGGGTTTCGGCGATGTCCAAGGCCTCCTCCCCCGATCCCGGCTGGGAGATCAGGAGGGAATCCAGGTCCACCCCCAGCTTGGCCGCATAGGTGGGATCGAGGGCGTGCTCCGCGTCGATGAAGGCGCAGACCCCCCCGGCCTTCTGGGCATTGGCGACGGTGTGCAGGGTGAGGGTGGTCTTGCCCGAGGACTCCCCCCCGTAGATCTCGACCACGCGGCCCCTTGGCAGGCCTCCCACGCCCAGCGCGATGTCCAGCGAAAGGGATCCGGTGGGAATGGCCGGCACCAGGGCCCTCGGACCGGAGCCGAGGCGCATGATGGCCCCCTTCCCGTGCTCCTTTTCGATCTGCTGGACGGCCGTTTCGAGGCTGGCCTCCTTCTCCTTGTCCGTCTGCTTGTTGGTCATCATGGTCGGTCTCCTTTTGTGCTTTTCCGTATCCGCTTGGTTTGGTTTCGTCTGCCTATTCTACACGCCGTACTGCCTGACCACGCCCACGACCTTGCCCAGCAGGGAGACGGGGCCGGATGTCGCGTCGAGCACGATGGGACTGAAGGCCGGGTTGGCCGGCTCGAGGAGGATGCTGTCGCCTGCGGGACGGAAGGTCTTCACCGTGACCTCCCCGTCCACCATGGCCACCACGATGTCCCCGGCCTCGGCCGTCGCCTGCCTCCGGACCGTGATGAGGTCCCCGGGCAGGATGCCCACGCCCACCATGCTTTCCCCCTGAACCCTCAGGGCGAAGATCTCCGCCGACCGGGCCGTCCTGGGCAGGAGCTCCGGCCCGAGGGAGACGGTCCCCTCCAGGTTCTCTTCCGCAAGAAGAGTGGAACCGGCCGCGATGCGTCCGAGGATGGGGATCTCCCGGACGGGAAGGTCGCCAACCGTGACATCAAGCCGGGAGGTGGGAAGGGGCACCTGGACAATCTCCCGGACCGGACGGATCAGGGCCAAGCCCCGATGCCTCCTCGCCCGGGAATTCCCCAGGAACCCCTTCCGCCTCAACGCTTCCAGGTGGTCCCTCACCGAACCCGTGGAGCGCATGGCGAAGGCCTCCCCGATCTCCCGCACCGTGGGCGGAGCGCCCTGCCGGCGGCAGAAGGCCTGGATCCAGTCCAGGATCTCCCGCTGGCGGGGCGTCAGGACCGGTCGGGACGGTCTCACCTAGGCGGCCTCCGCCACGGGCCGGAGCTCGACCGGACGCCAGGGCGAAACGTGGGGACTTCCACAGTCCCCGCAACGCCCCAGCTCCCGGTCCAGGTCCCGGACCTCCGCGCAGTTCTTGCACCAGCCCTTCAGTGCTTCCGATACGTCCGGCACTTCATTCGCGTTCTCGCTCATGGTTCTCACCTCCGAGAGGATATACCACACAATTGTGTGGCTGTCTACGAACAATCTTCGGTTTCCTTTCCCCGGATCTTGATCAGGGAGTGCGGATTCCCGCCAGAAGGGCCAGATCCGCCAGGCTGAGCTCGTCAACGCGCCGGGTGGGCTCCACGCCCTCCACCATGCCCAAGGGCCCCTCCAGGAGCCTGGCGGCGGCCCTGAGGGTCTTGCGGCGGTGCTGGAAGAGGCCCTTGCCAACCTCCTTGAGACGGGCATAGCCCTCCCCCCCCAGCGCATCCGCACGGGGGGTCAGGACCACGATCTCGGATGGCACCCCGGGCTTGGGCCAGAACACGTCCGGAGGCACCCGGCGCCGCAGGTGGACCTGGGACCTGGCCTGGGCCAGGACCGAGCTCAGGCCGTAGGCCTTGGACCCCGGGGAGGCCGCCAGCCTCTCCCCCACCTCCTTCTGCATCATCACCACCATCCTCGCGATGGGCAAGTCGGACTCCAGCAGGGCCAGGACCAGCGTGGTGGACACGGCGTAGGGCAGGTTGGCGACGACCAGGAGCTCCCCGGCGGGCTTGAGGGGCAGATGCCGACGGACGGCCTCTTCGACGGCCGGGGCCAGGCGGCCCGAGGCAACCAGGGCATCCCCTTCCAGCAGATCCAGGTTGGGGAACTCCCCGGCTTCCATCCGAGCCTTCAGGAGACGGGCCAGGCCACGGTCGATCTCCACGGACACGACCCGTCCTACGGATGCGCAGAGGACCTTGGTCAGATGGCCCATGCCGGGTCCGATCTCCAGGACCAGGTCCTCCGGGGCGACCCCGGCCTCGCGGACGATGAACTCGAGGAGGTTCTGGTCCAGGCAGAAGTGCTGGCCCCAGCGCTTCTTCAGCGTGAGGCCGTGGGCCTCCAGGATGCGCTTCAGGGGCTCGGTGCGGGAGAGCGACGTCACTCGTGCTGTCATGCGTGTGCTCATGCCTCGGAGGCTAGCCCTTGTCGAGGACGAAGCTCACCGGCAGGGTGCGCCGGACCGGACCGGAGGTCCCGATCAGCGGCGTGAAACGCCAGCGCTTCACGGCCGCGAGGGCTGCCTCGTCCAACAGGGCATGCCCCGAGCTGGAAAGGACCCGGACGGAATCGACCGAACCGTCGCTGCCGATGAGCAGCTCCAACTCGACCACGCCCTCCCAGCGCGCCCGACGGGCCCGTTCGGGATAGACGGGCCTGGGATTCCAGACCGCCGAGACCGTGTCCCCGGCCGAGCCCAGGCTGGCCCCCTCGCCGGCCGTGGGGCCTCTTGAGGCTTCCGCGCCAAGGGGTTTTGGCTCCTCCTCCGTCGCCTTCAGGGCACGGGGAGTCCCGGAAGGGCTTGGCCGGACGGCAGGCGCAACGGACGGGATCTCTTCGGGGACAGGCCGGGTGTCCCCTGGGACAAGGACGCTGCCCTTCCAGAGCACGGGAGACAGGCGCACCCAGCCGCTCTCCCCCTCGGAGTCCGAGAAGGAACCGAACAGGACCGGGGCGGCGAAAAGCATCAGCAGGACCAAGGGGGTCACGTGCAGGAGAAGGGCCAGCATCATGGCCTTCCGAAGGCCCTTCGAGGTGACGCGGGAGGCTGCAGAGGAACAGCGCAGTGATGCCGAGAGGTCCAGGAAGGGATCCTCGGGCATCTCCAGCAGGGCCTGGTCCGCGGCCGTCAGCATGGAATCCACTGTACCACGAGGAAAGGACGTTGCAAACAGCAACCCATCACCCCTCCAGGGCGGTCTTGATTCGGCCTCTGCCAGTCCCTACCCTGTCGAGGTCATCCGGAGAGGTGCCAGAGTGGTCGATCGGGCCGGTCTCGAAAACCGGTAGGGTCGCAAGGCCCTCGAGGGTTCGAATCCCTCCCTCTCCGCCAAAAACCTCTTCGTCGTATCCCTCAGATGCGTTGTCCCACCGGATCATAGGCAGATGCGCCTGCACGGGGAGGCCGTCGCAGACTCAGCCGAAACTTTGTGAGAAATCTTCGTGGGAATTCCATCACCTCCTCCTTGCGGAAAACACCTTTTATGGTATATTTTGCGCATGCCTCAGGTCAGGCTGGTGATGTTCCGGGAAGGAGGCGCATGTCCGCTCCGCAAATGGTTTGGCGGTCTCCCTCCCAAGGCTTCCGGGAAGGGAGTGGGACGGCTGAAGCGGCTGGCCCAGCTTGGGCATGAGTTGAGACGCCCTGAGGCGGACTATCTGGAGGAAGGCATCTATGAGTTGCGATGAAGGTTCCAGTCGGTGAATTATCGGGCGCTCTACTTCTTCCACGGCCGGGAAACGGTCGTCCTCTCCCACGGCCTGACCAAGGAGGGACGTGTTCCGTCCGTGGAGATCGACCTGGCGTTGAGACACAAAGCGATGTTCCTGAAGAACCCAGCAATTCACGCAGAGGAGGCATAGAGACCATGAAAAAGACCACAGACGCCATCCAGATCCTGATGAAGGACCTGGGGAAAAGGCCCGGCTTCCAGAAAGCCCTGGAAGAGGAGCGGGTCAACCTCCAGGCCGCTCATGCCATCCGAGAGGCCAGGCACAAGGCCGGGCTCAGCCAGATGGCCTTGGCCCGCAAGGTCGGCACGACCCAGGCGGTGATCTCCCGCCTGGAGGACGCAGACTACACGGGGCACACACTCAAGCTCCTGGAGCGGATCGCCCTGGCCTGCAAGCGTCACGTAAGGCTGGAGTTCGAGCCCGTGGGAAGCCGATAGACGAGGTTCCCATGCCCCAGCCCGTATCCAAGCGGATCGAAGTCACCGGAGTGAGCAACCAGGCCTTCCTGGAACGCCACGCCCGCCCCGGACGCATCGGCCTGGCGGGCGGCGGCCACCTCCTGGAGCGCATCATCCGCAAGGCCCAGCGCCACATCGTCCCGTCCGGGACTTCCAGCGACTGGTCCCATGCCTTCCTCTTCTCCGGACGGCGGGCAGACGGCCACCAGTGGGTCCTCGAGTCGGATCTGGACATCGTCCGCAAGCACGTCCGCTTCGGGGTGCAGGAGAACCGCATGGCCAAGTACTTCAAGCCGAAGGCCTACCCCCTGTTGGCCGTCCTGGACCTGGGCCTCACACCGGAGCAGACCCGTGGGGTCCTCGCCGGCGGCCTGGAGCTCCTCTCGACACGCGCGCCCTATTCGGTGAGGGAGCTGGCCGGGACTCTCCTGGCCATGCGCCATCCGCGACTGCGGGAAAGGCAGAACCTGCTGGCGCGGGAGGGATCGCTCTACTGCTCCGCCTTCGTCCAGCACTGCTTCCGCAGGATCGGGATCGACCTGGCGCCCGGCCTGAGCGAGAAGAACACCACGCCCCAGGACATCGCCGTCACGGCCGTGCCGCATACCTGCTACATCCTGCGGGACACCTAGCGCCACCCCTCCCGCCCCTCCAGCACCTCGCGCACATACTGCCGGGTCTCCGGAAAGGCCCGCTGCTCCACCAGCTCCTCCCCCGACAGCGGCACGCCCCGGGAAAGCCACTCGTCCACCCTCCCCGGCCCCGCGTGGTAGGCCGCCAGGGCCAGGTGTTCATCCTCCCCGTAGCGGCGCAGAAGCCAGGCCAGGTAGCCCCCCCCGATCCGGGCGTTATCCCTGGGGTTGTGCAGGCTCCAGCCTTTCAGGCCGAGCCGGCCGGCCATCTCCCGGCCCGTCTCCGGCATCACCTGGAGGATGCCGACCGCCCCCTTGCTCGATCGCGCGTGGGTCCGGAACCGGCTCTCCCGGTGGGCTACGGACAGCAGGAGGTCGGGAGGAAGATCCATCTCCACCGCCGCCTCGCGGACCGCGCGGCGGTTCTCCCGCTGCTCCTCCCAAAGGGTGAGCCCGATGCCGCCGAGGATCCCGGCCGAGAGGACAAGGCCTCCCGCCAGGAGGCGGTCCCTATACCCTCCCAAGGACGATGGAGGCGTTGTGGCCCCCGAACCCGAAGGAATTGGACAGCGCCGCGCGGATCGCGAGGTCCCGGGGGGGGCCTGGGACGTAGTCCAGGTCGCAGTCCGGGTCCGGATTCTCCAGGTTGAGGGTGGGATGGACCTTGCCCTCGTGGATGGAAAGGGCCGTGACGATGGCCTCCACCCCTCCCGAGGCCCCCAGCAGGTGGCCCAGCATGGACTTGCTGGAGGAGATGCAGAGCTTCTGGGCATGGTCGCCGAAGACCGTCTTGATGGCCTTCGTCTCGATCTTGTCGTTGAGCGGCGTCGAGGTCCCGTGGGCGTTGATGTAGGCCACGTCCGTGGGCTGGATGCAAGCGTCCTTCAGGGCCAGGCGCATGCAGGCCGCCGCCCCGCTCCCCTCCGGATCCGGCGCGGTGATGTGGGAGGCGTCGCTGGACATCCCGAATCCCAGGATCTCGGCGTAGATCCTTGCACCGCGTTTTCTGGCATGCTCCATCTCCTCGAAAAGAAGGACGCCGGCGCCCTCGCCCAGAAGGAAGCCGTTGCGCTCCCGGTCGAAGGGCCTGCTGGCCTTCTCCGGCGCGTCATTGCGCGGGGAGAGGGCTCTCATGTTGCCGAAGCCGCCGATGGCCAGGGCGCAGACGGTGGCCTCGCTCCCGCCGGTAAGCGCGAAATCGATCTCCTCGCGCTGGATCAGGCGCAGGGCATCCCCCATCGCATTGGCGGCCGAGGTGCAGGCCGAGACGGCGTCATAGCTCGGGCCCTTGAGCCCGAAGCGGATTGAGACCATGCCGGCGGCGGCGTTGCCCATGAGCTTGGGAATCAGAAATGGCGAGATCTGGCCCGGCCCCTTCTCCATGAAACGGGTGTGCTGCTCTTCCAGCGTCTCCAGGCCCCCGATGCCGGAGCCGATCACCACTCCGCCCCGGGCGGGATCCTCCTTCGCGGGATCCATCCCGGAGTCCTTCACGGCCATGTCCGCAGCGGCGATGGCGAACTGGGTGAAGCGGTCCAGACGCTTCGCCTCCTTGGGCTCGATCCAGGGCGAGGGGTCGAAGCCCTTGACCTCCGCGGCGATGCGGACGTCGAACCTGGAGGCGTCGAAACGGGTGATGGGGCCGGCTCCGCTGCGACGGCCCAGCAGGCCGGCCCAGGTGGCACGGGCATCCAGGCCCAGGGGGGTGACGGCCCCCAGGCCGGTCACCACGACGCGGCGGCGGGCCACGCGTTCCGCCACGGAACTCAGGTGTGGGACTCGACGTACTGGATCGCTTCCCCGACGGTCTTGATCTTCTCGGCCTCCTCGTCGGGGATGGAGACGTCGAACTCGTCCTCGAGCTCCATGACGAGCTCGACGGTGTCGAGGGAGTCCGCGCCCAGGTCGTTCACGAACGAGGTCTCGGGGGCGACCTTGGACTTCTCTACGCCCATCTGCTCGGCGACGATCTTGATGACGCGTTCCTGAACGTTGTTCGCAGCCACTTCGAACCTCCTTCCGGGCCCCGGAGGGTGCCCTTCGGCCTCACTCTTTACTAAATAAAGAGGCCCCCGTCCACTTGAATTACCTGCCCCGTCACGTATCCCCCCCCCTCCCCGGCGAGGAAGAGGAAGGCTTCCACGAGATCCTTCGGCGTCCCGATGCGTCCCAGGGGGATCTGGGCGGCAAGCGCCAGCCTGGCCGACTCCGGGATGGCCCGGGTCATGTCCGTATCGATGTAGCCCGGCGCCACCGCGTTCACGGTGACGGAACGGGAGGCCAGCTCCCGCGCCAGGGACTTCGTCAGGCCGACCAGTCCCGCCTTGGCGGCCGCGTAGTTGGCCTGGCCGGCGTTGCCGTGCAGGCCGACGACGGAAGTGACGTTGATGATGCGCCCGGCGCGCTGCTTCATCATGGGCCGGGCCACGGCCTTGGAGAAGGCGAAGGCCCCGCCGAGGTTCACGGACAGGACCCGGTCGAAATCCTCCGCCTTCATGCGGATGAAGGGGCCGTCCTTCGTGACGCCGGCGTTGTTGACGAGGATGTCCAGGCGGCCGAAGGCCTCCAGCACCCCGTCGACGACCTTCTCCGCCGCGGAGGCGTCCGAGACGTCGGCCTGGAAGGCCCTGGCCCTGCCCCCTGCGGCGGTGACGGCCTGGACCACCGCATCCCCGCCACCAGGCGAGGAATGCACCACGGCCACAGAGGCGTCCTCGGCCGAGAAAGCCTCGGCCACGGCCCGGCCGATGCCGCGCGAGCCTCCGGTGATCAGGGCGACCTTCCCGGACAGCCTTCCGCTCATGCAGCACCTCCCGGGACGTGTCCCTTGGGCAATTCCAGACGCAGGTGAAGCTCCGCCAGCTGCTTCGGGAGCACCGCGGAAGGCGCCTGCATCATGAGATCCTGGGCCTTCTGGTTCATGGGGAAGGCGATGACCTCCCGAATGTTCGAGGCTCCTGCCAGAAGCATCACGATGCGGTCGATACCCGGAGCCGAGCCGCCGTGGGGGGGCGCGCCGAAGCGGAAGGCGTTCAGCATGCCGCCGAAGCGGGCTTCGACCTCCTCCTTGGGATAGCCGGCCAGGGCGAAGGCCTTGATCATGACGTCCGGACGGTGGTTTCGGATGGCGCCGCTGCTGAGTTCCACGCCGTTGCAGACGATGTCGTATTGGAAGGCCTTGATGCTGAGCGGATCCTGGCTCTCCAGGGCCTCGAGCTCCCCCTGGGGCATGGAGAAGGGGTTATGGCTGAACTCGATCCTTCCGGTCTCCTCATTGCGCTCGTACATCGGGAAGTCCACGATCCAGCAGAAGCGGAAGGTCCCCTTCTCGAGAAGGTCCAGCTCCTGGCCCAGGCGGGTGCGAAGGGCCCCTGCCAGCTTGTCGGTGGCTCCCCGGGGCCCGCAAAGGAAGAACAGGGCGTCCCCGTCCCCGACGCCGGCCTTCCGCTTCAAGGCGTCCAGCACGGCCGGCTCGAGGAACTTGGCGAGGGGCCCCTTGGCCGCCCCCTCCGCCAGGATCACGTAGCCCAGGCCCTCCCCCCCCTGCTCGCGCGTCCAGTCGCCCAGCTTGTCGAAGAAGCTCCGGGGGCGGGCGGCGGCTCCCGGAGCCGGCACGGCACGGACCACGGCGCCTGTAGCGACGGCGGAGGCGAAGCGCGAGAAGGCGGATCCCCGGAAGGTCTCCGTCACGTCGCGGATCTCGATCGGATTGCGGAGATCAGGCTTGTCGGTGCCGTACCTCAGCATCGATTCGTCGTAGGGGATCCGCGGGAACGGGGGCGGCGTGGCCGCACGGCCTTCCCCAAACTCCGCGAACACCCCGTGAAGCACCGGCTCGATGGCGGCGAAGACCTCTTCCTGGGTCACGAAGGACATCTCGAAATCCAGCTGGTAGAATTCCCCGGGGGAGCGGTCCGCGCGTGCGTCCTCGTCCCGGAAGCAGGGGGCGATCTGGAAGTAGCGGTCGAAGCCGGCCACCATCAGGAGCTGCTTGAACTGCTGGGGCGCCTGGGGAAGGGCATAGAACTTCCCGGGGTGGATGCGGCTCGGCACCAGGTAGTCTCGGGCCCCTTCGGGCGAACTGGCGGTGAGGATGGGCGTCTGGAACTCGGTGAAGCCCGACTCGATCATGCGCCGCCTCAGGCTGGCGATCACCCGGCTCCTCAGCAGGATGTTGCGGTGCAGGGCCTCCCGGCGCAGGTCCAGGAAACGGTAGGTGAGCCGGAGCTCCTCGGGCGCCTCGGCGTCGCTGTTGACCTGGATCGGCAGGGGATCGGCCCGGGAAAGCAACGTCATCCCGTCGAGGACCAGCTCCACCTCGCCGGTGGCCCGCTTGGGATTCACCGTCTCCGGGGAGCGCGCGACCACCTCCCCCTCGACCGAGACCACGCTCTCGAGGGGAAGCGCATCCAGGGCCTTGAACTGGGGCGTGGACGGATTCACGACGCACTGCGTGATCCCGTAGTGGTCCCGCAGGTCAAGGAAGAGGACATGCCCATGGTTACGCTTCCGGTGGATCCATCCCGCCAGCCGGGCGCGCGAACCGACCTGCCCGTGCCGCAGCGCGTCGCAGGTATGCGTCCGGTAGGCGACCTGTGCGCCGCTCATGCCGAGGCGCCCTTCCCGCCGGCGGCCAGAACGTCCGCCCAGCCTGCCACGGGCGAGAGCTGCAGGTCGAAGCCGGCTTTCCTGAGAAGCCCGCAGAGGACGCCGCCGGGTCCGGGCTCCCAGACCTTGGCGATGGCGTCGATGGGAAGTCGGGCGGCCGTCTGGGCCCAGAGCACGGGCTTGACCACCTGCTGGGCCAGCAGGGTCCGGATGCGCTCCGGATCCTTCTCGGACTGGGCCGTCACGTTGGAGAAGACCGGGATCCGGGGCGAGGAGATGGTCACCGACTTCAAGGCCTGAGCCAGCTCCTCGTCGGCCGGCTTCATGCAGGGCGAATGGAAGGCGCCGGCCACTTTCAGGCGGATGGCCCGGCGGATGCCCTTTGACTTGGCCAGACCCTCGGCCCGTTCGATGGAAGGGATGTCGCCGGAAAGAACGATCTGATCAGCGGCGTTGATGTTGGCAACCACAAGGACGTTCCCCCCTCCCGATTGGAGGGCTTCCTTCGCAAGGGCCTCTGCCGCGGCCAGGTCCGCTCCCAGAAGGGAGAGCATCCCGCTGGGCGCGCGGTCGCAGGCGGCCTGCATGCGCTCCCCGCGCAGGCGCACCAGCCTCAGGCCGTCCTCGAAGGAGATCGCGCCGGCGAAGGCCAGGGCCGTGTATTCCCCCAGGGAAAGCCCTGCGGTCATGCGGACATCGCCCAGGTCCACACCCTGCTCGCGCAGGGCCTCCACGGCGGCCAGGCTGGCGGTGAAGAGGGCCGGCTGGCTCATCCGGGTGCTGTTCAGAATCTCCTCGGGCCCCTCGAAACAGGTGCGGGAGAGGGGCTCGCCGAGCACGGCGTCGGCCTTCTCGAACAGGGCCCGGGCGGCCTTGGAGTTCTCGAAAAGATCCTTGCCCATGCCCACGCGCTGGGCACCCTGGCCGGGGAAGAGGACGGCGGCACGCATCACCATGCCCTCACCACTCCACCAGGGCCGTGGCCCAGGCGAGGCCTCCGCCCAGGGTGACCAGGGCCAGGAGGTCCCCCTTCTTCACCTTCCCGGCCCGGACGTATTCGTTCAGGACCAGAGGGATGGAGGCGCTCGAGGTGTTGCCGTACCGGTCGATGTTGACCATGGTCCGGTCCATGGGAATGCCGAGCCGATCCCCGACCGCTTCCATGATGCGGGCATTCATCTGATGGGGCACCAGCCAGCGCACGTCCGACCCCTTGACCCCGGCCTCCGAGAGAAGGCGCTCCACGGCCTCCGGCAGGGTCCTTACGGCGAACTTGTACACCTCCCGACCCTCCATCCGGATGGAGTGGTCGTGGGCATCCACCGAGGCGTGCGAGGCCGGGTTCCTCGATCCCCCGGCCGGCTGGTGCAGGAGGAGGACCTGGCGACCGTCGGCATGGATCCGGGTGTGCAGGATGCGGTGACCGCCAGGGACGTCCGCAGGACCGAGCACCACGGCACCTGCCGCATCTCCGAAGAGGATGCAGGTCCCCCGGTCATTGTAGTCCGTCATGCGAGTCAGGACCTCGGTCCCCACACAGAGCACCCGCTGGAAGCGTCCGGCGGCGATGCTGTCGTTCGCCAGGGCCACGGTGTAGAGGAAGCCTGCGCAGGCCGCGGTGAGGTCGAAGGCCGCGCCCCCGACGCAGCCGAGGGCGGCCTGCATCACGCAGGCCGTGGACGGGAAGGGGTAGTCGGAGGAGGCCGTGCCGACATAGATGGCCTCCAGGTCCGAGGCCGGGCAGTGCGCCTCGGCCAGGGCCATGCGCGCCGCCTCCAGCCCCAGGTCCGAGGCGGCCTGGTGGGGAGCGGCCTTGCGGCGCTCCCGGATGCCGGAGCGCTCCACGATCCAGGCGTCCGAGGTGTCGACGATCTTCTCCAGGTCGGCGTTCGTGATCCGGGCCTCCGGCGCGTAAGCGCCCAGACCCAGGATGGCGGCGCGCGGGACGGGTACCGGACTCACGCTTCCTCCACGTCTGAACGATCGGCCGGGGAGGCGGACTTCATCGCGGAAACGCCCTCCAGGATGCGGCGGTTCACCTCGGCCAGCACGAACTCGCGCGCCGCCTTCAGCGCGTTCTTGACCGCCACGGGGTTGGAACGGCCGTGGGCGATCAGGCATCCGCCCTTCACGCCCAACAGCGGCATCCCTCCGTACTCAGCGTAGTCCATGCGGCGCTTCAGCCCTTTGAGGCCGGGCAGGCAGAGGGCGGCGCCCATGCGGTTCCGGATGCCGCGGCCCAGCTCCTCGCGGAGGATCTGCCCGATCCCCTCGGCCAGGCCCTCCGCGGCCTTCAGCATGACGTTGCCGACGAAGCCGTCGCAGACGATCACGTCGAATTTCCCGTTGAAGACGTCCCGACCCTCGGCGTTGCCCAGGAAGCGGACCGGGGCCGCCTTGAGGAAGGGCGTCGCCTCGCGGACCAGGTCGTTGCCCTTGGCCTCCTCCTCCCCGATGGAGAGCAGGCCCACCCTGGGCTGGGCGATGCGAAGGACGCGTTCGGCATAGGCCGATCCCATCACGGCGAACTGGGCCAGATGCTCCGCCTTGCAGTCCACGCTGGCGCCGCAGTCGAGGACCACGCAGGGGCTCCCCGTGGAGGTGGGGAAGGTCACGGCGATGCCGGGACGGCGGATCCCTTCCAGGCGACCGAACGAGAGCCTGGCCGCCCCGACCGCCGCAGCGGTGTTCCCGGCGGCGACCATGGCCTGGGCCCTTCCTTCCTTGACCAGGGCCGCGCACCGGATGATCGAGGAGGCCTGCTTGTGGTGCAGGGCCTGCCCGGCGTGATCGTCCATGCCGACGACCTCGGTGGTATGTTCGAACAGGATGCGTCCGGCGCCGGAAGAGGTTGAGACCACAAGAGGACGGACCTTGGCCTCGTCCCCCACCAGGATGACCTGGATATCCTCAAAGGCCCCGACCGCGAGCTGGGCGCCCTCGGCCGTGGCCTGGGGGGCGAAGTCGCCGCCCATGGCGTCGAGGGCGATGGAGATCATCGCCTGCCTTACGCTTCCTTGACCTCCACGACCAGACGGCCCCGGTAGTGCCCGCAGTGGGGGCAGATGGTGTGGGGTCGCTTCGATTGATGGCATCGGGGGCACGCCGAGACCCCGACGACGGTCAAGTGGTCGTGGGCACGACGGGTGCGGGTGCGGGTGTTGGAATGGCGGCGTTTTGGGTTGGCCATGGGGACTCCGGAAGTGGCGGGATTCTAGGGACCCTTTCCCGGGGAGTCAAGGTCGGCGGATGGGTCGGGACGGGGCCCTGAGGCCGTGCTCAAGGCCTGCTCCAGGGCATCCACCAGATGGGGAAGGCGTTCCCGCCTCAGCCTTGCGGCCAGCCGCGACGCGGCCTGCAGATCCCCCGGACGGGCCAAGGCCCCGATGGCCTGGCCGCGTTCATCCGGATCCGGGGCATCGACCAGGGAAAGCAGGGCCTCCTTCCCGACCGCATCGCCCAGATCCACGAGGGCGGACAGGGCCTCCACACGCCGCCAGCAGGAGGAGGTCTCCGCGGCGATGCGCCTCAACCTCTCCGTTCCGGCTGTATCCCCCAGACGGGCCAGGGCCCAGGACGCGGCAATCCTCACGGACTCGTCCCCTTCGGAAGCAGCCCGGCCCAGGACGCCGAGAGCGGCAGGATCCCCGATCCGGCCCAGGGCGCGGGCCGCCAGGGCCCGGACATCCGCCCGGTCGTACTCGGTCAGGATCCCGGCGAGGGGCTCGAGGGCCTCCCTGCAGCCCAGGAGTCCCAGGGCCTCCACGAAGCGGGCATTCACGTAGCCGAGGGGATTCCTCAGATGCCTCAGGCACTCCGGCGCGGCCTCCTGGACCCGCCTGCCCCCCAGGACTTCCGCCGCCCGTCCCGCGACATCATCGTCCTTGTCGGAGAGGAGCGCGAGAAAGAGGGGAACGTCCTGCGGGGCACCCAGGCGACCGAGGGCCCAGGCCGCCGCCGAACGGGAAGCGGGGTCGGATCCCTTGGACAGCGCTTCCCTCAGGACGATGGCGGCCTGCTGGAAGCCCAGCCCCCCCAGGGCATAGTGGACCGCGGCCGAGGGCCGGACCTGAGCGGCCCGAAGCAGGGCCTGACAGGCGGCTGGGCCCCCGATCTTCCTCAAGGCATCGGCTGCGCCCTGACAGACGAAGACATCCTCCGACGCCGCTGCGGTCTCCAGGGCCGAGATGGCCTCGGGAGTCGCGAAGCGCCTCAACCCCTGGACGGCCTCCACCCGAAGGTCCCTGTTGGCCGAGGCTGTCCCCCGAAGAAGGCCGGGCAGGGCCCGGGGATCGCCAAGGGCAGCGAGTGCACGGAGGGCTGCGGCACGGAGTCCGGGATCCGGGTCCTCCAGAAGCCGAGCGAGGGGGTCCGCCGACGACGGTGCGCCAATCCGGGCCACGACGGCGAGATCCCCGGCCCTCCTGCGCTTCAGCAGGGCCAGGGCCGCCGTCTCGTCCCCGCATGCGCCCAGCGCCTCCAGAGCGGTGGCCGCGACCTGGGAATCCGGGTCGTCCAGAAGGGCCAGGAGGTTGGAGGAGGCCTTGGGATCCCCCAGACGGCCCAGCCAGCAGGCGGCCTCCTCCCTCAAGAGGGCGTTGGCGGAACCCGTCAGGCGCATCCCCGTGGAGACCCTGTCCAGGGCGGGGCTTCGGAAGAATCGCAGGGCCTCGTCGGGCCCCTCCTCCTCGAAAAACCTGATCCTCTCTTCCGGATCCGAGGGGATCGGGGAACGGCGAGACTCCCTGGCCAACCGCTCCTCGAATCCGTCCAGGGCCAGGAGTCCTGCCCGGTAGCGCTCCCGGGATGCGATCTCCACGCGTAACGCACGGAGGCTCTGAAGGATCTCCGGGTCCTTTCCCGCGTAGGCCTCCAGGACAGGAAAGACGTTAGGACCCAGCATGCGCAGGACGGAGGTGGCCTCCTCCCTTTTCAGGACCTCGTCGTCCCCGAGTTGACGGACCAGGGCCTCTACCCGCTCCCTTGCCGGAAGCTCATCCTGGCGGGCCTGGAGCTCCACCCTCAAAGGCTCCCACCACCGGGACCAGGCCTCGGGAGTCGCGTGGGTCTCCCCCGTCAGCAGGGTCAGGACACGCATGACCTCGAGATGAAAGACCTCCCCCTGAGGCTCATCTCCCCCGAAGCGGCGGATGATCCCCTTGGGCATAAGGAAGGCACGCTGGAGAAGGAAGGGGATCGCCTCCTTCGCCTCCAGGCGCTCGATCATGGATAGGTCCGGGACCGGGTGGAGGGTGCGCAGGAAGGCCTGCACGGCCTGGGGATCCCGCGCGCCGCCCAAATAGCGCGCCATCCCCTTGAGGACGTCATAGCAGGGCTCCCGGCGTCCCAGGGCTCCGCGATGGGCCCTGTCGGCATCCACCACCCAGAGGGCATCCGGGCGGTAGTCCTTGCAGACGAGGCGACCTCCCTCCAGATGCCCCCAGAAGAGGTAGCGGCCTCCGGGACGGTACTCGATGGGAAAATCGGAGGGGAAGGGGCTGCCCAGATCGACCGGCCTGTCCCCCGCGTCCAGGCTCCCCTTCAGGACCTGCTCGATCCGAACACGGCCCTTGCGGGCATCGGCATCCTCCAGGGCCAGAAGGCGGCCCACGCACACGACAGGGCTGTCCTGGAGCAACCGCAACGGGTCCATGGAGCGGCTACGCGCAGACGCCGGAGGGAAGCCGAGGCAAAGCAGACAGAAGAGAAGAACAGGAGCAATCCTGCACATGACGTCATCCTAGACGCAGATGCAGGGAAAAAGTTCCCCTAAATATCCGTTGAGCGATGCCCTCGGGGCAAGGGCTTCCTCTATTTCCTATTTCCCCCCCAGGGCCTCCCAGGCGTAGATCTTGTCCTGGGCCTTGCGCGCATCGGCCGCATCGGGTGCCAGCTTGAGATAGGTCCCCATGTACTGGATGGCGGCCTTGGGATCCTTGTAGCCCTCCCCCTCCCCCCGGATCATCGCGAGATTGAACCAGATCTCGGGCCGGCAGGGCTCTGCCCAGGTGGCCTTGCCCAGGGCGTCGAGGGCCTCGCGGTAGCGCTTGGCATCCATCAGGGCCTCCGCCTGGACCAGGAGCCTCCGGCAGGACTCCGACATCGGGGGCTTGTCCTTCAGCTTGGGGTAGAGACGCCACAGATCCCCGACAAGGTCCTCCGTGCCCTTGCCGTCCACCGCCATCCCGTAGGCCAGGAGGAAGTTCCGGAAGGCCCCGGGAACGTCTCCGGCCGCCTCGCAGGATTTGGCTTTGGTCAGGGCCTCCTCTCCGGCCTTCCGTCGGGCTTCCAGGTCCAGGATGGAAAGAGGGTCCTTCCCGGCGAACGCCACGGCCAGGCGCGGATCGTGTTCGAGGAGGCGGACGGCATCGGCTTTGGCCTCGTCCCGGCGCCCTTCCTGGAGCGCGGCGGCTCCGCGGTCCAGCCATCCCGGCACCTTCTCCCCCGCCGCGCGGCGCTGGAGGAGCCAGAGGGCTTCGGAGCAGGACTTGGCCTCCTCCAGGGAATCGAACTGGAGCGTGAAGGCATGCACGATCCCGCCCTGATCGTTGGGCGTGGTTTTGAACAAGACGTCGGTGCCGGTCCGGATCCCCCAGGGGCGTCCGATGACCACCTTCTGGCCCGTTGCGTAGCTCTCGAACACCGGAAGCGGACGCACCTTGGGCTCCATGTTCTTGTAGAGGAAGGGCCAGGTGGTCTGGAGGTCCTGCCCCTGCCCCATCACGAAGCTCCAGAGGAGGCCCTGGGGCAGGAGGCGGATCTCGTTCTGGCGCGTCTTGCAGAGCGTCCAGAGGAAGGCCTCTTGAGCGCCCAGGATCCCCTCTTCGGCCTCTTCGATGGTCATCCGCCCGGGAGCCTGGGCCGGGTCAAAGACCGGCTCCTCGCTTGCGGGATGCACCATGCCGGAGCATCCGGACAGGAGCAGGAGGGGGGCGAGCGCGGCGAGTCTCCTCATTTCAGCTTTTCCTCCCAGACGTAGAGCTTGTCGCGGGCGGCCCGGGCCTCCGGGCCCTCGGACATCAGGGCCAGGTGGCGGCGCATGTGGCGGACGGCCAAGCCCCAGCATTCCAGCTCCCCGCAGACCAGGGCCGCGTTGAAGTGCCCGTCCGCGTACCAGGGCGCCAGGGCGAGGCCCTCCTCGAAGGCGAAGACCGCGTCTTCCAGGCGCTTCTCGTCCATGGCCGACTGGGCCACGGCGAAATGTCTCCGGGCCTCCTCCGGGAGGTCCTTCTTCCCCTTCCAGACCGGGAGCTGGGCCTCGAAGGCCTTCCAGGATTCGGCCGGCTCCGGCTTCGAGCACGTCGCGGCGAAGGCCTTCATGGCGTAGATCGCATCGGCGAACTTCCGGGCCTCCTCTTCGCGGGGGAAGAGCGCGGCGATCCGATGGTGCGGATCCCCCGTCAGGAAGCGCTCCTCGGCGGTCCTGACCTGGCAGGATGCAGGGGGCAGGGCTTCGTACTGATCCATGATCTCCCGGCGGGAATCGCCGCCCATGGCCTTGATCCACGGGTGGTTGGGATCCAGCTTCTTCGGGAGGAAGCGGATCGAGACAGGGCCGATGCGGTGCTCATAGAGTTCGGTGTCAAAATGCTTGGTGTCCTGGAAGATCCCTTTGAGCACCTGCTGGGCCTGGGCCGGGGCATAGCGCGGCTCCCCCCTGGCCTCGTAGATCGGGGGGCGGGCCATCGCGTCGTCCAGGTAGGTGGCACAGCCGGAAGCGAACGCCAGCAGGAGGACCGGGAGGGCCCTGCGCATCATTCCCCGAGTCCCTTGATGAGATCCCTCTTGGCCGTGTCGTGTTTGGCCATCTCCTCGTTGAGCTTTTCCGTCTCCTTTTTGAGGTTCGCCAGGTCCTCCCCGGCCTTCTTCTCGTGCTCCGTCGCCTCTCCAAGGAGGGCGCGGGCCTTGGCCAGCTTGTCCTCCTCCTCGGGCTTCTTCTCCGGGGGGGCGGCGGCCGCCTTCTGCTCCATCTCCTTCACCGCCTCCTTGGCCTTGGCCTGGACCTTCCCGTAGGCCTCTTTCTGGTCGTGGCGGCGGGCCATCTCCTCGGCCACCTGGGTGTAGCGTTCCCGCGCGGCCTTCTCGTCCTTCAGGATCTTCTGGAAAGCGACGGCCTGATCCGCACCCACCTCCTGGCAGGGCCCGAGGTCCGGGACCCTGGTGGGGTCCGGCATTCCCCCCTCGGCGGCGCGCAGGGCGTCCTCGGACAAAAGCTTCGCCCCGTTGTCGTCGTCAGCCTTGGCGGCCTCGGCAGCCAGCTGCGAGATCTTCGCGGCCCTCGCCAGGCCGGCCATGAGGTTCTGGAACTCGGGGGAGTCCCCGAGGCGCTTGGGCTTGAGCTCCCCTTCGGATTCGCCGAGGCGCTTGGGCTTGAGTGTGCCGCCGGAGCCAGGCAGGCGCTTCATCATCCCCATCAGGGCCTGGTGCCTGACTTCGGCCTGGCGGGCCTCCTCCTCGGCGCATACCCTGGCCTCTTCGGCGAGCCTGGCGCGCTCCTCGGCGATGGCCTCTGCGCGCGCCAGGTCGGCGGCGGGATCCCCCCAGAGGGACTTGGCGACTTCCTCCCCGGCCATGCTGGCCAGCTGGCCCAGGACCTGGGCGGCGTATCCCATGAAGGGATCCTGCATCCCGCCGCCCCCGGCGGCAGAGCCCCCACCTCCCCGATGGCTGGCCATATGCTGTTCCATCATCCGGCGGCGATAGCCCTGGTCGGTGTATTCCGGGAAGGGTCCCAGCTCCGCCGGGCAGACCGGGCACTTGTCCTTAACGCTTCCCGCCCAGGCGTCAGCGACACAGGCCAGGGCGGCGACGATCGTCAACACCGGGAACAGGCGTCTCATTTCTTTGCCCTCCCTTCCCACCGGTAGATCATGTCCTGGGCGGCCCGAGCCTCCGGAGCATCCGGAACGAGCCAGAGGTAGGCCTTCATGCACTTCGCGGCGCGCGTCAGGAACTCGTCCTGCGGGCCCATGGCCTCGTAGACCAAAGCCAGATTGTACCAGCCAGCCGGATACCAGGGGCATCGATCGACCAGGCCTCCGTATCCGCGGATGGCCCCCGGGTAGTTTTTTGCATCGGCTCCTGCCTCGCCCTGAAGGTAGAAGCGGCGGCCCTCCTCCGGAAGCTCCGGTTTGGAAGGAAGCCTGGGATACAGTCTCCACATCCCCTGCCGGGCTTTCAATCCGTCCGCCATGATGTCCGGGGACCATCCCCAAGCCTCCTCGTAGGCCCGGAAGGCGCCGGGGAGGTCCCCGGCCCCTTCCAGGCGAACCGCCTTTTCCAGAGCTGCCTTCCCGTTCCGGTAGCGAAGGGGCACGTCGAAGAAATCGTCGAGGTTGGCCTCCCCGATCTGCAAAGCCCAGCGCGGGTGGCTTTCCAGGGTCTCCCTGGCGAGTCCGCGTGCCTCCGATTTCTTTCCCTGCAACCACAGGAGCCTGGGCGCGTCGACGGCGTCGAAGGGCGTCCCCTCCGGAAGCCGCTTCAGGACGGAGACGGCATCCCCGAAGCGCTTCAGCGGCTCGACCGTCTTGCCGATGTCCCTCTCCCACAGCAATCGATCCACCCGCAACGTCCAATTCGAGGGGTCCGTGGGGACCTGCAGGCAGCCGGCGTAGAACGGCCCGAGCCGGGTCTCCCTCCAGACCTCCGTCCCCATCCGAACGTACGTCAGATCCGACTCCTCCTGCCACGAGAACGTGGCCAGGCCACGGGTCGTAGCCTGCACATAGGCCCCGTCCTTGACCATGAGGGAAATGCTGTTGTCGTTCAGAAAGGACTTCAAGACGACCGCGAGGGCGTCCACGGTCGATATCGAGACCGTCTCCGGCGGACGGTAGACCTGGGTGTACTCGGCACAACCTCCAGCGGCCAGGAGAGCCAGGGCCGCAAGCAACCACAAGCCTCGTTTCACGGTATTTCCTCCTCGGCCTGCGCCCTCCGGACCCTCACCTTGCCCTCCACCGCCACCTCCCCCTCGTGGACCGTGAGGACATCCCCCTCCTTCGGGTCCGTCTCGAGAGTGAACGCGGTTCCACGGACTCCGACGGCGGTCGTTGCCGTGCGCACCTCATAGCGCCTGTTCCATGCCTTCTTGATCTGGAATTTCACCTTCCCGGCATCGAGCTTCGCCAGAAAGCCTTCGGGGTCGTCCTGCTGCACCGTGAAGGACGTGTCCCCTCCGATCTTCATCGAACTCCCGTCTGCAAATTCCAGCCAGGCCGCTTCCCCCGCCTTCGTGATCACCGTGTCCCCAGGGCGAAGATCCATGTCCATCGTCAGACGGACAGGCTTCTCCTCCCCCCTGCGCCGGACCTTCACTTGGCCCTTCAGGTCCTGGACCGCAGCCCGGAGATCGGCGTTCTTCCCCTGAAAAAGGTGGTCCAGGGCGTCCCGGGAGATCTTCAGGCGCCGGTTCAGGCCGGACAGCGCCGCTTCGATCCTGTCCAGGGAAGCGCGATCCTTGGCGACGGCCTCCCGGGTCACACGGGCAGCCTCAGCATCCTTGGCGGGATCCAGGGTGGACTGGAATCCCTCGCAGGACCTGAGGTGGGACTGGACCTTGCCCCTCTCCCCCTCGAGGACGGAGGCTTCGGAGGCGAGCTTTTGGATCAGGGCCTCGATCCTGACGCGGGCCTCGGGCCTGGGATCGGCGCCACCGGAAGAGGAGACAAGAAGAAAAACCGCCAGCACCAATCGCCTCAGGAGACAGCGGGGATCGCTCATGACCGCATGATATCGAGAGGGCCTCTTCCCTGTCCATACGGGCAGGAAAACAGAAGGCCGGGCTTTGCGAAGCATTCGCAAAGCGCTCGCATCTCCCGCGACACGCCGGCGATTTTTAGCGGCCGCCCCTGAGTTCGGAGAGGAAGGCCCGGCTGTCCCTCAAGCGGTCGCCCACAGGGGGATAGGTCGCGTACTGGCGGAGAACCCATCCGAGGAACCCGGATTTCGCCCTGTCAGCATCCTCCGCCAGGGAGACTTCCGAGACCTGCTGGAAGAGGTGGTTCCCCACATGGAGGCGCTTCAGCATGGCCGCGGCCTCCTCGGGATCCCCGGCACAGGCAGCGCCCGCACGGTCACAGGTGGCCTCGCGGCCGGCCTTGAACCTGGCATTCCGGTAGATCAGGAAGCGTCCGGCGAAGGTCTTGTCCAGGGCCGAGTGCGTGAGTTCATGGCCGATGAGGAACCTGAGTTGCGGAGGGTGTTGAACCGCCTTCTCCACGGCGGAGGAGTTAAGCACGACGACGTTGCGCCGGACCATCCCCAGGGAGAAGGCGTTGAGATCCCCCGCTTGAACGACGAAGAGATCCACCTCCGCATCGATCCCGAGGGCCTTCCGGCAGGCCTCATGGGCCTGGTGGATGGAGGGGAACTGGACGGCTGAAACACGGACCGTGCCGGCCCTGAGCTTGCGAACCAGGTAGGCCTCGGACAGAAGCCGGATCAGAAACAGGAAGACTGGGATCCCGAAAAAAGCGACGGTGGCGAAAAGAGAGGCGATCCAGACCAGGGAGCTGATGAGGAAACAGGACAGGCGCGCCTTGCGTTCCGCAGGGGAGACGCAACGGGAGAGCGGAACCGGCACGGGGCCAGGGTCCGGGGTCACTGCAAGTGGTTCCATCTGGGGCTCCTTCTAGGGGATGGCATGCTAAGATCGGCCTTCCATGTTTACAAGTCGATTGTACCAGCCACATATCATCAAGTTTGCATGGAAATGAAAAGGCCTGACAACGACTTGCGTTGCCAGGCCTTCGGGGAAAGTGGTAGCGGGGGCAGGATTTGAACCTGCGACCTCCGGGTTATGAGCCCGACGAGCTACCAGGCTGCTCTACCCCGCGCCAGTTTTTCAATCGATGACGATGCGGACAGATAAAAGAGTCCCTCCCGTTCGGGTCTCCCCAAACGGGAGGGATAGCCCCGGCGACGACCTACTTTCGCAATTTTAGTCACTATCATCGGCGCGCAGGGCTTAACTTCCGTGTTCGGAATGGGAACGGGTGTGGCCCCTGCGCTATGGTCACCGGGATTTTTTCAGAGTAGACGCCGCGAACGGGCAAGTTCTCATGCCCGTCACGGGAACAATGAGAAAGTGGTCAAGCCAGTCGGCTGATTAGTACCGGTTAGCTGCACCCCTTACGGGGCTTGCACACCCGGCCTATCGACCTGGTAGTCTTCCAGGAGCCTGATGGGGAGATCTGATCTTGGAGAGGGCTTCCCGCTTAGATGCTTTCAGCGGTTATCCGTTCCGAACATAGCTACCGGGCACTGCCCCTGACGGGACAACCCGCACACCAGAGGTTCGTCCACCCCAATCCTCTCGTACTAGGGGTAAACCTCCGCAAATCTCCTGCGCCCACGACAGATAGGGACCGACCTGGCTCACGCCGGTCTAAACCCAGCTCACGTACCGCTATTAATTGGCGAACAGCCAAACCCTTGGGACCTTTTCCAGCCCCAGGATGCGATGAGCCGACATCGAGGTGCCAAACCTCACCGTCGCTATGGACGCTTGGGTGAGATCAGCCTGTTATCCCCGGAGTACCTTTTATCCGATGAGCGACGGCGTTTCCACACACAACCGCCGGATCACTAGGCCCTACTTTCGTATCTGGTCGACTTGTAGGTCTTCCAGTCAAGCACTCTTATACCCTTACGCTCTGCGCACGATTGCCGACCGTGCTGAGAGTACCTTTGGACCCCTCCGTTACTCTTTAGGAGGGAACCGCCCCAGTCAAACTGCCCACCTCACAATGTCCTGAGCCCGGTTTCACGGGACTCAGTTAGAATGCCGATGCCGCAAGGGTGGTATTTCACCGTTGGCTCCGCCCCGGCCGAAACCGGGACATCAAAGCCTCCCACCTATCCTACGCATGTAGCACAAGAACCCAATATGAGGCTACAGTGAAGGTTCACAGGGTCTTTCCGTCTAGCCGCGGGCAAGTGGCATCCTCACCACAACTACAGTTTCGCCGAGCCCTCCGTTGAGACAGCGGTCCACTCGTTACGCTATTCATGCAGGTCGGAACTTACCCGACAAGGAACTTCGCTACCTTAGGACCGTTATAGTTACGGCCGCCCTTCACCGGGGCTTGGGTTCAGAGCTTTGCCTTACGGCTAACCCCTTACTTTGACCTTCCGGCAGCGGGCAAGCGTCGGTCTGTATACGTCGTCTTACGACTTAGCACAGACCTGTGTTTTTAGTAAACAGTCGGCAGACCCATTTCACTGCGACCCTCGCAGGCTTTAACACCTATGAGGGCACCCCTTCTCCCGAAGTTACGGGGCTATTTTGCCTAGTTCCTTAACGGAGGTTCTCCCGAGCGTCTTAGGATATTCACCCCGCCTACCAGTGTTGGTTTCCGGTACGGACGACTTTGGTTGTAGCACCGAAGATTTTCTTGTGAGCGCTTCGAACTCTTCGTCCAAAAGAGGACTCCTCCCGCTTTCAACCCTTGTGCCGGTCTTTTATCCCCGGCAGGCCGTCGGCAGGACAGGGAACAAGTTCCCGTTTGCTGTCCACGCTCCGTCCCTCCTGTGCTTCGAACCTTCCAAAATCGGTGCAGGAATATTAACCTGCCATCCATCACCTACGCCTTTCGGCCTCGGCTTAGGGTCCGACTTACCCTGGGCGGATTTACCTGCCCCAGGAAACCTTAGGCTTTCGACGAACGAGATTCCAACTCGTTTTACCGCTACTCGTTCCGGCAGTATCACTTCCATACAGTCCAGGCGTCGTCACCGTCGCCCTTCAACCCGGTATGGAACGCTCCCCTACCACGTATCCGCTGCAGCGCAGCAAACACATCCATGACGTCGGCAGCGTGCTTGAGTCCCGTATGTTGTCGGCGCGAGAACGCTAGACCAGTAAGCTGTTACGCACTTTTTAAATGATGGCTGCCTCTAAGCCAACATCCTGGTTGTCGATGCGTCCTCACATCCTTTCGCACTTAGCACGCGTTTCGGGGCCTTTGTCGATGGTCAGGGTTGTTTCCCTCTCGACAATGAAGCTTATCCCCCACTGTCTCACTCCCGCGGTAGCCACGGATGGTATTCGGAGTTTGATTGGGCAGGGCAGTCTGGTGGACCCCCTTTCCCATTCAGTGTCTCTACCCCCATCCAGGAATTACGCGAGGCTAGCCCTCAAACTATTTCGGGGAGAACCAGCAATTGGTAAGTTTGATTAGTCTTTCGCTCCGATCCTCAGATCATCCCATAGATTTTCATCTCTAATGAGTTCGGTCCTCCATCCGGTTGTACCCGGACTTCAACCTGTCCAAGGATAGATCACCTACATTCGGGTCTACAACACGTGACTGATTCGCGCAATTAGCACTCGCTTTCGCTACGGCTCCGCCCCTTAAGGGCTTAACCTTGCCACGCATCGTAAGTCGCCGGATCATTATGCAAAAGGCACGCCGTCAGGCATTGCGGCTTGCGCCGCCATAGCCCTCCGACTGCTCGTAGGCACATCGTTTCAGCGCTTTTAACCCCCCTTCCGGGGTAGTTTTCAACTTTCCCTCACGGTACTTGTTCACTATCGGTCGCCAAGGAATACTTAGCCTTGTCCGGTGGGCCGGACGGATTCAGACCAGGTTCCACGTGACTGGCCTTACTTGGGTGGTCACCCATGGAGAGAGCAGACTTTGCCTACAGGGCTTTCACCTTCTATGGCCGGGCGTTCCAGGCCCGTTCTGCTCGTCAGCTCCTTTGTAACTCCACGCCCCCTCTGCAACAGGGGCCGGTGACTCCCGCGACCCCCCATCCGCAACGCCTGCAGGCTTGCACGGATAGGGTTTAGGCTGGTTCCCTTTCGCTCGCCGCTACTCAGGAAGTCAATTTCTTTTTCTGTTCCTGCGGTTACTAAGATGTTTCAATTCACCGCGTTCGCTTCAACACGCCTATGAATTCAGCGTGAGATTCCCGGCTCATCGCCGGGAGGGTTTCCCCATTCGGAGATCCCCGGATCAAGGCCTTTTGGCGGCTCCCCGGGGCTTATCGCAGCTTTACGCGTCCTTCATCGCTTCTTGGCGCCAAGTCATCCTCGATGTGCCCTTAGTAGCTTGACCACCATCACATCGTTCTCGTGAACGGGGATGGTTCTATTCGAGTTGTTTCCGAAACTAAGGTATGAGAATTATTGCCACATTCGCTGGCGTCTTACTCTGAAAGTTTTCAAAGAGCGCGATCTCTAAAAACCGCTTTGGTGGTGGAGGCGAGCGGGATCGAACCGCCAACCCCCAGCTTGCAAAGCTGGTGCTCTCCCAGTTGAGCTACGCCCCCTCAGGTTGGTTGGTGGTTGGTGGGCCCGAGTAGAGTCGAACTACTGACCTCGTCCTTATCAGGGACGCGCTCTAACCACCTGAGCTACGGGCCCGGAGTTCAGAGCCCAAAACAGTTCTCAGAGATCACGAATAACAGCCGGGCGTGAGGTGTGCCGAGAACCCAGGGTTTTACCCCTAGGTCTAAGATTATCCCCTTAGAAAGGAGGTGATCCAGCCGCAGGTTCCCCTACGGCTACCTTGTTACGACTTAGTCCCCCTCACAGGTTTCACCTTCGGCGCCTTCCCCCCTTGCGGGTTGGATCAGCGACTTCGGGTGCCCCCTCCTCGGGTGGCTTGACGGGCGGTGTGTACAAGGCTCGGGAACATATTCACCGCGTCGTGGCTGATACGCGATTACTAGCGATTCCAACTTCATGTGGGCGAATTGCAGCCCACAATCCGAACTGGGGCCGGTTTTTTGGGTTTGGCTCCACCTTGCGGTTTCGCATCCCTTTGGACCGGCCATTGTAGGACGTTTGTGGCCCTGGGCGTAAGGGCCATGATGACTTGACGTCATCCCCACCTTCCTCCCGGTTAACCCGGGCAGTCTCCCTAGAGTCCCCGGCATGACCCGATGGTAACTAAGGATAGGGGTTTCGCTCGTTAAGGGACTTAACCCGACACCTCACGGCACGAGCTGACGACAGCCATGCAACACCTGTGCTACCTCCCTTGCGGGTCCCTCCCCTTTCGGTTCGGTACCAGTAGCATGTCAAGCCCAGGTAAGGTTCTGCGCGTCGCATCGAATTGAACAACATCCTCCACCGCTTGTGCGAGCCCCCGTCAATTCCTTTGAGTTTTAGCCTTGCGGCCGTACTCCCCAGGCGGAGCACTTAATGGATTACCGTCGGCCGTGAATCCACTCGGGTGGGCCCACGACCTAGTGCTCATCGTTTACAGCTAGGACTACCAGGGTATCTAATCCTGTTTGCTCCCCTAGCTTTCGCGCCTCAGCGTCAGTGACGGACCAGAGAGCCGCTTTCGCCACCGGTGTTCTTCCAGATATCTACGCATTTCACCGCTCCACCTGGAATTCCGCTCTCCTCTCCCGTACTCAAGTCTTGCAGTATCGCAGGCACTTCCACCGTTGAGCAGTGGGCTTTCACCCGCGACTTACAAAACCGCCTACGCGCCCTTAATGCCCAGTGATTCCGAATAACGCTTGCTCCATTCGTATTACCGCGGCTGCTGGCACGAATTTAGCCAGAGCTTCCTCTCGAGGTTACGTCAGAGTCCGGGTGTATTATTCTCGGACCGTTCTTGCCTCGTGACAGGACTTTACAACCCGAAGGCCTTCATCGTCCACGCGGCGTCGCTCCGTCAGGCTTGCGCCCATTGCGAAAGATTCTCGACTGCAGCCTCCCGTAGGAGTCTGGGCAGTATCTCAGTCCCAATGTGGCTGACCACCCTCTCAGGCCAGCTACCCGTCATCGCCTTGGTGGGCCGTTACCCCGCCAACTAGCTGATAGGACATCGACTCCTCCCTCCCCGGCAGCTTGTAAACAGAGGCCACCTTTGGTCGCAGAAAGCGAATCCCGCGACATTATGGGGTATTAGTCCCAGTTTCCCGGGGTTATCCCCCATGAAGGGGTAGATTATCGATGCATTACTCACCCTTACGCCACTGTACTCCCCCTTGCGGGGTTTCTCGTGCGACTTGCATGCCTAATCCACGCCGCCAGCGTTCATTCTGAGCCAGGATCAAACCCTACAATTCATTGAATTTCAGGTTTACCCGCACTTCACTACACGTTCATGTTGTTTGGCACAATACGTGGGAAGTGCTTTGAACAAATACTTCGTTCACCGTCTCTCCCCCGAAGGGAAGAGACCACACTCCCACGCCTTAGGCTGTTAATTTTTCAAAGAACGAAGGCGCGCTTGCTGCCCCCAAGGGGCCCAGCGCACACAGGGAAGTCGCGCATCCTAGTCCCGAGGACGGGAACTGTCAATGGGGAACTACGCGGATTCCATCTTTCTTCCTCGAGCGCTCCAGAGCAGATAGCAGAGCACGCCCGCCGCCAGGACGAAGGTGCTGACGTATTCCCCGGCGGTCAGCTCCATGGCCCCCCAGAACCGGGGATAGGCCTTGGTATCCCCGCGGAAATGCTCTTCCAGCAGCCTTGAAAGGCCGTATCCCAGGATGGCCAACGAGAAGATCTGCCCATCCCAGCGGCGACGTTCATAGAAGACAGAAAGAACGATATAAAATACTACGCCACAAATAGTTGCATAGATTTGTGACGGATGGACGGAATGCCCCCCGACAGCAGCGCCGTCAGGAAAAATCACCGCCAGCGGAAACTCCGCGGAGGCCGGGCGCCCCCAGCAGCAGCCGTTGAGGAAACAGCCCAGACGCCCGACCCCAATCCCCAACAGAAGGCCAGGCGCGGCGATGTCCGCGGTCTTGAGGACAGGCAGATTGCGTCGCTTCAGGATCCAGAGATTCACGAGGACCGCGGGAATGAGCCCCCCGTAGAGGACCTGCCCCCCTTCCCAGATGGCCAGGGCGCCGGGGATCTTGAGCCAGGACAGGTTTTCGCTGGCGAACACGTGCCAGAAACGATCCCCGCTATAGGCTTCGATGTTCATCCACACGAAGGCGGCCCTGGCGCCGAGGATGCCGACGATCATGGACCAGAGCCCGATGTCGTAGAAGACGTCCGGAGCCACTCCGGCGCGCTGGGCGCGCTGGACGGTGACCCAGATGCCGACCAGCATCCCCAACGCCACCATCACCCCATAGGAATGGATCCTCAGATGAAGGAACGGGACCTCGAACAGCAGGGGATGCATGGATTATTCTCCGGCTGCCGTGCGGGTCAGCCGGTTGCGCTCGTCGAGGAAGACGATGCGGGGTTTCCAGTTCCTGGCCTCCTCCTCGGTCGCGGAGGAGAAGGTCATCACGATCACCTTGTCCCCGACATGGACATGCCGGGCGGCGGCGCCGTTGAGGCAGATCCGCCCGCTGGCCCGCTCCCCGGAGATCGCATAGGTCTCGAGGCGCTCCCCGTTGTTCAGGTTGACGACCTGCACCTTTTCATAGGGAAGGATGTCGGCGGCATCGAGCAGCGCCTGGTCGATGGTGATGCTCCCGAGGTAGTAGAGGTTGGCCTCTGTGACCGTCGCGCCGTGGATCTTGGCCCTGCACATCTGCCGCGTCATGACGCCCCCAGCTCCAAGTTGTCGATGAGGCGGGTGGCCCCGAGCCGGACGGCCAGCGCGGCCACGGCAGGGGCGGTCAAGCGGCCTGTCAGGGGCTCCAGCGTCTCGGGATGCACGATGTCGATGTAGTCCACCTTGGCCTCCGGAACCTTGGCAACCTCCGCGGCGATCGCGGCCTTCAACGCCCCCGCCTCGGGCTTCCCGTCCCGGGCGAGGCTCTCCGCCGCACGCAGCCCCCGGATCAGGCAGAGGGCCTTTGTGCGCTCGGACGGACTAAGGTACCGATTCCGCGAGGACATCGCAAGCCCGTCGGACTCCCGCACCGTAGGACAAAGCCGGACTTCCAGGGGAAAGGCCAACTGGCGGACCATCTGACGCACCAGAACCCCCTGCTGGTAATCCTTTGATCCGAAATAACTTACGTCCGGATCCGCCATATGGAAGAGCTTGGCCACCACCGTTAGGACCCCCCGGAAATGGCCGGGGCGAAAGGGCCCGCAGAGACCCCGTGCGGAGGGACCAGGCTCCACCCAGACCTCCTGGGCAGCAGGGTACATCGCCTCGGCCGAAGGGATGAACACCGCATCGGCCAGGGAATCGCAAAGCCTCCGGTCCTCCTCCAGGGTCCTGGGGTACCTGGCATAGTCCTCGCCCGGAGCGAACTGGGAAGGATTCACGAAGATGCTGACGACGACCCGGGCGCACTCCCGCCGGGCCTGACGGATCAGGCTCAGGTGCCCCTCGTGCAGGGCGCCCATGGTGGGAACAAAGCCGATCCTCTCCCCGGCCCGGCGCCAGGCGGCCACACGCGTGCGGAGTTCGTCCGGTGCGGCAATCAGTTCGGCCATGTGCCATCCTGCCAGGGGAAGACCCCGGCCTGATCCACGCCGGAGAGCATCTCGGAGACGGTCCGCCCCAGCCCGGGATGGCGCAGGGAGGGATCCAGGTCCGCCAGGGGCCTGAGGACGAAAGCCCTCTCGTGAAAACGGGGATGCGGCAGGGTGAGGCCCTCCATGGAAAGCATCCGATCGTCGAACAGGAGCAGATCCAGATCCAGGACCCGTGGCCCCCAACGGACTCCACCTTCACGCCTCCGCCCGAGTCCGGCCTCGATGGACAGGAGGGAGGACAACAGGATCTTCGGCTCCCCCGCGTTGAGGTCCAGCCGGACGCAGGCGTTCAGGAAGGGAGGCTGGTGAGGCCCGCCGACCGGAGCGGTCTCATACAGGGGGGATGCCTCCACGCGGGAAACGCCGGGAAGGGCCTTCAAGGCTTTCAGGGCGGAACCCAGGGTGGCGGCCCTGTCCCCCAGGTTGGCGCCCATGGCGATCCAGGCGGTCGGCATCGTTTGGGTCATGATACCAGACACTCTGGCCTTGAGGCCCTGCCGACGATTATGATGCGCGCCGTTCGCAGTGGTGGTTGTAGCTCAGTTGGTTAGAGCGCGAGATTGTGGATCTCGAGGTCGCGGGTTCGAGTCCCGTCAGCCACCCCAATCCTCAGAATTCGGCAAACCGGCCTCCTGGAGCGCAAGCTCATGGGGAGCCCGGCTTGCCATAAGTGCAATGAGATCGAAGGGTTGCTTGTAGGCCGGAGTGATCCGCCCCTTCGAGAGTGTGCAGGTCGAAAGTAGGAATCCGAGGAGCTGGCGTCTCCTGGACGGATCCCGGCGGCTATAGCTCTCATAGGCTCGGCCGGACAACTCCAGGATCTTCACCCCGGCATCCATGTAGCGGTCGTCCGCCTCCAGGTGGCGGGCCAGTTCTCCCGAGATCCTGGCCTTGTCATGCTGCCAGGCTTGGGACCTCTCCTTCCAGAATTCCTCGCTGATCCTCCCCTCCAACCTGTCCTCGTAAGACCGGTTCATCCTCAACTTGACCTGTTCCAGCTGACGACTCAGGGAGGCGATGGATTCCTGGTGGAACACTGTCTGGTCAGACAAGGACTGCCGGAGGGCCAATTTGACCTGTCCCACGGTCTCCTGATCCAGGGAGATGGCCCTGACGACGTCCCCAAACTGCGCTTCCAGAACTTCCTCCCGGAGCCAGCCCTCGGTGCACTTCCCGTGGTAGTTCGTGCAGTGGTAGTAGGCGTAGCGCCCGCTCCTATGGAATTCAGCCGTGATCGCACATCCACAGGTGCCGCAGGTGATGAGGCCCCCGAACGCGAACTCGTGCACCCGATACTTCCCGGACTTGCGCCGATGGGAAGCGAAGGCAGCCTGGACCTGATCGAACAGTTCCTTGGAGACGACCTTCTCGTGCGAGCCCTCGTAGAGGGTCCCTTTCCACCTGAAGAGGCCGCAGTAGAAGGGGTTCTTGAGGATCAGCTCCACCTTGCTCTTGGAGATTAGCTTTCCACCCCGACCGCCCTTGAACCCCTGGGCAATGCAGCGTTTGCGGAGTTCTGCCAGGGAAACCTCTCCGGTGGCATACCAGTTGAAAAGACGGCGAATAAACGCCGCCTCCTGGGGGTGGGTCACGATGCCCCGCGTGGCCTTGTCGTTGCGGTAGCCGACCGGGGCGAAGTGGGGGTAGCCGCCCTGGGCGACCTTCTCTGTCATCCCCTTGCGGGTCTCCTCGCTGAGGTTGTCACAATAATTCTTCGCCATGAGCAGCTTGATCCCGTGGATCAGCTTCTGGTGGGACCGGCTGTCCTTGCTCAGGACCTCCCCTTCCTTGACCAAGTGGATCTCCAGGTCGAGCTCATCGATGGTGACGTAGTCCCTGAAGTTCCGGTAGAGGCGGTCCGTCTTCTCCACCAGGACGATGCGGACCTCGGGATTCTCCTTCAGGAAGGCCAACATCCCATTGAACTGCGGCCGCCCCGACTGCTTGGCCGTCTCCACGTCGATGAATTCCGAAACCACCGTGAACCCATGCTCGATCGCATAGGCCTGCAGGAGCTTCTGTTGCGCCGGGATGGAGAACCCCTCCTTCTCCTGCTCCTTGGAGGAGACGCGAGCGTAGAGGACGGCTCCCCGGCTGGCGGGCGGCGTGTCGGAAAGCATAGGATTGGCGATCTTCAAGTTCTGGTCCTCCCCTTCTTTTCCCCATGCGACGGCCCGCTATGCGCGTCCTGCTCCACATCACCCACACCCTGGGCCACCAAGCGGGCCACAACATCCTGAATCGTCGTGTCTTCGATGGCGGCTTTCATCCGCAGGAGCTTGTGAACCTCAAAGGGGATGCGAATGTGGATCATGCGTCCAGGAGCTGCAGCAGGTCGTGCCACCACAAAATCCCTCCACGGCCTTAGAGGGGATTATTGTATCCTAGATATAGTAAATGTCAATTGCTCTCCGCGGCGTCCTTGGCCGCCACCTTCCTCTCCGCCTCCCGGTCTTCACGGTCCCACTGCAGGAGAAGACCATAGAATCCTCCTAGGTTCTCGATGATCTGCCTGGCGTCCTCCCTGGTCAGCTTCTTGGTGTAACGCGGCTGCCAGAATTTCAGCGCCTCGTCGATGGCCTGTTCCAGGGAGAGCTGAGGCTCAGTGGCCATGAGCCGCCTCCCCTCTCCCATTTTGCTCAGTATTCCCAGAATCTACTTCTACCTCCCCATTCTGGGAATTGTGGGGATTCTGGGTAAAGGACTGCGGATTGACCTCGAAGAGGTCGCTGGGCTTACGTCCGGGTCCGCTCCGCTCTCCAGGTGGGACCAAGGTTCTCAGAAAACCATGATCGACCAGGAGCTCCAGCACTGGCCCCAGCGCCTTGACGCGTTTGAAAAAGCCCTTGGTCCCTTGGTAGGCGTCCCGCTTGGTGAAAGTCGACTTCTCGCTCCGCTGGATCCACTCCAGCACGCGGCGGGCACCATCGGTCTCCGGATTTGCCCCCATCTCGTCAAAGGCCGCCTGGGCGTGTGGGATCAGGTATTTCCCGATCAAGATCGCTCGCTCCACAGTCGCGGCCGAGATGGGGACCGTCCAAGGTTCCGCAGCCCCAGCGTGCTCGGCCATATGAAGGATTCCTGCGATGCGCGCTACTGCCCCCACCAGTTTGGCACCCCAGTCGGCCAAATGAGCTAGCTCTCCGTCTTCACCCAATCGCGGCTCCAACCAGGCGGAAAATTCGTCCAGGAGAGCCCGGGCACCTGACGCCAGCTCCAGCAGGTACGGATCAGCCGCGCCATCTTCAGTGAGACGAGTAGCGAGCCCCAGAAGCATGGTCACGTTGAACTGGTAGTTGTCCCGCACGTCGTCGGTGAGCGGAGGCGGGTTCACCTCGCGCCGCCCGACTAGGCTCTTTGGTAAGGAATAGAAAAAGCGAGCCAGGAGCCCCCGCCCTCTGAAGCCAGGCTTGGCCATCAGGGATCTGAGCACGTCGGGTTGAACCGCAAGCCCAACCGTCAGGGCAGGATCTTTGACGAATTCGGAGGGCCGCCCCACCCGGTCGACCCGCAACGTGTCGCCTGCATGCCCCTTCAGGAAAACGCCGAGATTCGGCTGACTGTTCGAATATCGACCGCCAATGATTTCGAAAAGATCTCCCTCAGGGGACATCGCGGCGATACGGCCACCCTGTTCATGAAGAATAGTGGTCACCTTCTCCGGGGAGCAATCGTCAATGATGTAGCGGGCTGCGATAGGAACTACGATTCCACGTAGCTCACCTTGAAGACGTCGAACTTTCTCAAGGGGATCGCCCTCTTCGCCCGGCTCCTGCTTGGCAGCAAGGCGTTCTGCCTCGTGCAGCGCCTTCTCCTTCACCCGACGCAGGCTCTCGGCCTCAGCGATCTCACCCTTGCGGCGACCGACCTCCGACCTCTCAAAGGCTTCCAACGGCTGCGCCGCATCCCGGAAGACCGCTGACTTCCTGTTGCCGGGCGGAAGGACGACCACGGCATAGATGTTAAGGGGTTCGGTGTAGCCCGGCTTAGCACGGACCACGACCTTCTTGGCGCAAGAGGCTGCGCAGACGGAAAGGGCCAGCATCGCGACCATGTCGGTCGGTGTCTGCGTCGCCAATGCCTCCCTCTCTACGAAGGCCTGGAGCCATGCTGGCAAGGCCTCCGCGGGAAACTCTGGGAGGGTGTGTTCATGGAACGGGACCGGAGGCTCCCACGTATGGGGAAGAGGGTTGCCCCCATCCGGAGCGGGCTTCACCTGAGCCTCCGTAACCGGGGCCTTCAGGTAGATCCTCACCCGGCCGGGAACCGTAGCCCATCCATGAAGTTCATTCCAACCCCACCCAGCTTCAAGCGCGTCGGCTGCATCCCAGCCGTCCGGCCGCATCTCATCGATCCCGACGTCGAAGACCTTGACCTCGGGACAGTGGTCCACTATCAGCCCCGCCAGGGTCTGCACAGCCTTTGGACCCGGCTGCTGTTCGTAGGGGATCATCGCGCCGACCGCGATTCCGTACTTGGCGGCCGAGCGCGCGTCAGCCAAATGCCGGTCGGCGTCCGGCCAGAGGAGAATCTTGCGGCCGCGGAGGGGAGCGAGGTCAGCCCGCTCGACAGCGCCGGCACCACCCATCCAGGAAACGACAACGTATCGAAGACCCACAATCTGGCGAGCGGCCTCGCATTTCCGCTCTCCCTCGACCACCAAGACCGGAAGATCCGGATACGCAGCGAGCTGCTCCAGGCCGAAGAGAGGGCGCCGTTGGCCTCTGGGCCACTGCGCCTTGAACACTTGTCCGTCCCAGGTCCAGGGGATGAACTGCTTACGGCCGTCCTTGGGCTGGTAGCGGCCCACATAGAACCAGGGCTTACCCTCCGGGGTTCGATAGATGTAGATCTCGACCGGCAGGCCCAACATCGGATGCTCAATAGATGGTGCCGTGTGTCCATCCGGGGGCAGAGGCAAGGGCTCTACCTCCTCAGCGGCCCGATCCCTTGCAGGAGCTGAGGTCTGATCCAAATCGTATTTCAACTCGGCGGCGAGGACCTTGGCCGCCGCCACGCGGTCGGGCAGATTCCTGACCAACCTGAACAACCCAATGGGATCCGCCCAGGATTCCCCGCTGGCGAAGTCAGAGCCCCGACCCGTCACCAGGTTGCACTTGCACGAGCCCTTGCCGTGCTTGCCGGCCCCACCTGCCAGGGAAGAACAGAAATATTCTCGCCCGTGCACGGAACCTCCGGGAAGCCACTGCGACAAAAGTGTTTGAAGCTGTGTCAACGCAAAAGCGTTGAGACCATCGAAATCGAGAATTCTTGGGCTCATATGGAGCACGGCCAGGGTTTACCGGAAAACGGCTTCAGCCAGTTCAGTTCGAGCGGAGACCAGATGTAGGTTGTGTCGCCGTTTTCTTGCTTGAAAGCGACCATGAGGTCCGTCTCTATAGATTCAGTCGGAAGGCCAGCGAGCCGGACGGAGCCCGTTACATCATTCCCGTCCCAATCTGAACGCAGCAGGACCTGAGCCTCGGCATGTCGAACAAGATTAAAAATATGCTCCCGCGCTTCATACGGGCTCGTGTGGACCTTCATCATCGATTTGATCGCTCCTTTTACGGTGATGAAGCCGTGGAATTGAAACAATGGCAATTCGTAGACATATCCGGGCGCGTGGTTCATGGCCGCACCCTTGTCTGCGCCCGAGGTGATTCAAGATCAGCGGCAGGCAATTCCACTACGGGGTCGAGCCCGACATCCGCAGGGAGGATTCGAACCCTCCGGCTCACCTGGCGCCGGATGAGATCTACCCCAGCCTGAATCGCATCCTCTTTGGTCCAGAATACCTCGCCGCCCTTCCGCCAACCCTTGGTGAGTAGGGTCTCCAGAATGAATCCCTGCATGAGTCTGCCCTCCTTCATGCTCCCGCGATATGCGAGAGACGAGAACACTGTGAAGGCGAGCGGACGGTTGAGGAGGGTTCGGACGGTTTAGACGGAGCGCCTTTTCGGTCTCATGCGGATCTGGAGATCGCATAACATCTTGAGACAGGAATGCTTGTCGTTCCCTGGGACGCGTTGATTTCTATCAAGAAAATCGAGGATGTCGGACGGTTTATACAGGTCTTCCTGACTATGCCGGACGCTCTTTCCGATGGGACATGGCAGTCGGCGGCCCCCCGTCAGGCGTAGCCATTGTCTCTTCAGTTCCTTGGCTTCATCAGCATCGTCCTCGCAGACCACCTCAGCCGTTTCCTTTAGAGCAAGGCCCTGGAGATGCGTGATCGGAGCCGATCTCGTTGCCACCTTCTTCGATTCCGGGATCTCCTTAAGCGCCTGCAAGCCAAGCTCTGTGAACCGAGCCCGCTGAGGAGCGGTCCCGCCGTCTCCCCACAAAAGTCCTCTTTTCTCAGAGAACTCGATAGCTTCCGCGACTCGCTTCAATGCCTCCCGAGGAGATGCCCCGGATAAGGACCACAGGCTTTTTGCTGATGCCTTAAGCGCATCCCATCCCAACCAGCGAGAGGTCAGGCAAGCATCTAGAATCAGATCCCGTGGTATTTGCCGAGCGACCGCTGGCTCAGGGATCTCTTCACGGGTTGGCCTGTGATCGGCAGTCGTCAGGAGATGCTTCAATCCGTGGTGTTTCATGTGCTGAACGACTTCGCTGTTCTGAGGAAATGCGTCCTCATAACCGAGGCTGTACCCACCTGTCACGAGGCGCACTAAGGTGATCTCCCTGTAGAGCCGAAGAAGAATCAGGCCGCTGTTACGCGGCGACGCAGGTCCTGCGCTTGCGGACGCAATTAGATCCAAGAGGGACTTGACGGTGCCTTCTGGCAGCGGCACGGGATCTTGCATTCCCGCAGCAACCAACAGGGGCAGATCCTCACGGTAAATCGGTTTTGCCGATTTGGGCATGCAACTTCTCCACGAGACCTCGCCGAGAATATGCAGGGCAGGTCCGGCGAGGTGACCAGACTTTTAGGGAGCGACCCTATCCCCGGAGGGATTTTACCATGGCGGGGGGGGAGGATGATCAGGCCGACCCCGAGGGGATTTTACTAGGGGCTGAGCGACGCTTGCAGCCTTCCCTAATGCGCTGGCGGCTTGAACCCGCGCCAGACCCAAACGAATAATTCACGGCCACTCAGAAGCACTATTGGTGCCACGAACAGGGCCACGATGCCAGATTGGATTGTCGCTTCCACAGCGTTCCCATGCCCGAGGTAGTAGTTTTCGTAGTAACGCCGGTAAGCAATAACAGCCATCACGCCCGCCGATCCCATAGAAAGGAGCAATGCAAGGCGCCTCCAGCCCTGATGCGGATAGGTAAATACCCAGCGAGCGGACAAGAGGCCCGTATATGCTATCAATCCGAATGCGATCGCAGCTCCAAATGGTGCGAATGGATTTCGAATAACATTCCTGGGACACATCACCCATGCTCCTTTAACCGGATCAAAGTCCTGAGTGTAGAACGTGTTAATCCATGAATCAGCACCGCCGAGAGCAGCAACCAATGCCGCGACACTCATCGCAGGCCCCCAGAAGAAGTGCCGCCGGCCCTCACGCCCTCTACTCCCGTCCTCACGGAGAACGACCAGTGTCTCCGCCATCATGTCGTGCCAGCCTTGGGTGTATTTAGTGAATCCTACTACGAGAAAACCCAGTCCGAACGGTAATGCAGAGAGGACCTTTCCAAAATGCCTTGCCGTTGCTTTTACCCAGCCTATTCTGCATCCATCGAGATCGACAACCTGGATACCCATCGCCCACTTGCCGATTGTCCCCTGCATGGGCGATGTTTCCATGAGCATGTGGTAGAGCCACGCGACCACGCCAACAGATAGATAGGCAGCGAGTGTCAGGGCGTTGATTGTCTCCAAAGGGATCAGGAGGATGAGGGAAGTGATCACAGTGACGATTACCGTGAGGATGTAGATTATCCACAGGTCGATCGCAACAGCACCCGCCCTGCGCCAGAATCCTGCGAAACCGATGGCACCCCCCCTTCCAGAGTGATCGGGATGGACTGCGGAATCCTGGGTCACATCAGACTCCCCATGGCGCACATCGAGGGTCGATCATTCCGTCCATTGCATGTGTCATATATGACGCTACACGCATAACGTCAAGTCTCCCATGATCTTCCACCGAGGAAGACCATGGGAGCTATTCAAGACAAAGCAGCGCTCCGGGCTCTGGGACGCCGTCTCAGGGTGGCCAGACAAGGCAGGAAACTCACCCAGGAGTCCCTTGCCGAGCGCGCCCGCCTTCGCCGCCGCTACATCATCCGAATCGAAATGGGCGAGGGGAACCCCACCTTCCTGACCCTACGCAACCTCGCCAAGGCCCTCCGTGTGCCGGTCAGGGAGCTCACAGATCCTGACTAGTGGAGCTCGGAGGTCTCCACTCCTCCGTGGCGTCGGGCTTCCTCCCTTCCACCCGACCAATCAGCCAGTAGTGTCGGCGGTCGACATCTCCCTCCAGCGGGTTCGGGAGGGCAGACCGTCCGTGATCCGATGATACGTAGAGGATTTTGCCTAGGTCTGGACTCCCGAGGTCCCAGTTCTCGTAGACGAGTACGTCTCTACCTTCCCAGATCCACTTCGACAGCACGTCGAAGCGGTCTTGGCCCGCAAGCTCACGGAGATGTTCGGGGTCTGTTACCTGCAGAATGAATTCGCGGGCGATGGCACAATGCTCATGCGCCCTGCGATGGTCTGGGGAGCCTCCGGGTTGCCTGGGGAAATGCCCGATGGTTTCTAGGATTCTGTCCCTCGGATTCGAGGGAGGCGTTACCTTCTTCGGAATATGGTCTTTGTTCTTCATGACATCCTCCTATGCATTCCCTAGCCCTTGACGGGGCAGGGCGCCGGATGGACGCCTGCTGATCCCGTCATCGTTCCCCGGAGACCTCCTCCAGGGCTGGCTGTGCCACCCAGCAGGGCTTGCACCCTCGGGTTGGTGGAGCTTCGCAGGGCCAGATCCCTCAGCTCCGTCTCGATGACCGCTACGGGAGGTCCTCCTCCCGCCACACCTCCTCGTTAAACAAAAAACCCCATGCCAAGGCACGGGGTCATTCCCGCGCGTTAGCACCTTGTTTCGGGGCACCTTCGCCCCCGGCGGTTGCAACGAGCAACTCGACCCGCCGTTGCCATACAGTCTACCTATGTGCAGAGAACGGTCAAGATCTGTCTATTGCTAGATGCCGAACAACCTCTGCACCCAGCTAATCTTTCGATTGGAGACTGCTTGAAATTCAATGGGTATTGCTAAGCTTCTTGAACGCCCAGAAAGATCAACAACCTTCGCAGAGACAGCCCCGTCAGGAACATCTATGTTCCACTTCGCGATAGGCGTGCTCTTCGGGAAATCCTCTTTTCTAAGGTCCAATGTTGTCGTCCCTCTTCCGACACCCCAGAAAATATGCAGGAAGACTGGCAACTCAGTTCCATGCAGTAGGTATGACAATTCCATAATTGAACCAGCGGTGACATGTCTGGGTCTATAGCCGATTCGAATCGGCCTGGCTGCATCAACAGCAGTTGCCTCATCGATAGTCAGGCCACAAGCCTCACAATGGAGCTTGTCACCATGCTCCTCGTAGTAATGACGATCCTGACATTTAGGACATTGGTGCCAAGGACCTGCAGTGTTCAGACCTTCTGCGGCCATTTCCATGCACGAACGTCCGCACAACAGACAATAGGCCTTGCCCTCGCGCCATTCCTTAGCTGTTTTCTTCCTGCAAACTGCACAATGAGTGCGAAGATTCATGAAGTCTGTCATTGGCAATCTACCTTAGCCATTTCTGCCTCACAGGGCCCGGCATCGGAATCAAATCTCCGGAAGGCCAAGACTCAGTAGATATTCCCAGGTGGGGTCGTAAATCTCAGGTGGCCGAGTCCCGTCACCCAAATCCCCTTCAGGGACCACCAACACCAGCCCTTGCCGCGCCCTGGTGAGCAGCACCCGGTAGGCGTTGAGCCGATACTTCTGAGCCCGCTCATCGTGAATGGCCTGCCAGGCAGATCCTTTAAAGGCACGATAGAGCCATCCATTACCAGCGTGAATCAGATCCCCGTCCCAAACAACCACGGCCCAATCGACTTCAAGCCCCTGGACCTCGAACTCGCTAGCAGCGTCCTCCAGGTAATAGGAGGATCGGACATCCTCGGCATCATCCAAAAACCAATGACAAGGATCGATTTCGCCGCCGACGTATACCCCCAGCGGCTTGAGGCGGCGAGCTCCTGACGAAGCCAGAAGGCCTATACGCTCAGTTCCTCTTGCGTGGTCGCGGACCCATGTCTTTGCCTGTTCGAGAGACCGCGTGATGGCCATCGGGTAATGGGGCTGAACCACTGCAAGTTCAAGCCGGGCCTGATCGGGATTCCCTGTCAGCAGCCCCCCAACGGCCGCTGACAAGCGCTCCGAACGGAACGAACGAAGGGACACCCCCAAGTGCAGGCTCGAATCCCGGACGACTCGATCTCCCAACGCACCCAGATCGAAGGTCGGCAGGTACTCAGCGGAGTCGATTTGCTCCGGCAAATAGATCTTCCAGCCTGGGTAGCGGTCGCGCAGGGCCACCAGCCACTCCTCCAGCCCAGCTTCCCCGGTATTGATCTCCTGGCCGCCCCCAACCAAGCAGACGATGGCAGCCCAGGTTTGATGTCGATCCATAACGCTGACAAGAAATTCAGGTTCCGACTGGCTAAAGTCCGGGCGATTGCGCTTCCGACGCATGAAGGTGATGGTCTGGTCTCGATCCCAGGCCCTCTGGGCCTCATCAAAGACCACAACGCGATCACAGGGGGCATCTGCCGTGTCCAGGTAGGTGTCCCGGAAGTGGTGAATGTTCTGAATGAAAGCGCAGGCATGACGCTTAGCCTCGTCCTTGGTCAGGTGCTCTCCGCGAGCCCTCGCCTGGGCCACCTCATCTCGAGCCAGGGCCTCCTGAAGCACCTTCACCAGAGGGCCATTCCCGGACAGGAAGACGGCATGCTCTGCATCATCGGTATCCACTCGCCGTCGCTCACAGGCCAGGTTTAGGCCTGCCAATGTTTTTCCGGCGCCCGGCACCCCGGTGACCAAGCAGATCGCTTTCTCGTTCCGCGCCCGCGCCTGATCGATGATCCGGTTCAGGGCCTCGGTCGTCCTACCCAGGTTATCTGCGCCTGCTTCCGAACGGGTGATCTCCTTGACGGAATGACCACGGTATAGGGCCTGGGAAGCTTCAATGATGGTCGGGGTCGGACGGTAGCTGGACGATAGCCAGGCCTGAGAATCCACGGCCGGACCGGCGCCGAGGCCAACGGCTTGCTGAATGACTTCGCGCAGATTCCTGGAGTTGGCAAACAGCACCCCGCTCACACCGTCCTCAGAAAGGCTCACTTCCGCACGATGCTCGGGAGCATGGGTCGCGACCAGAATCGGGACGATCGTCGTGTGATGGGAAGCCGCGTGGAAATTCTTCAAGTCCAATGCATAGTCGATGACTTGGTCCTGTGCCATGCGGTCGTAGCTCTGGGAGCCCACCTTGAATTCGAGGACGACAACGGCATTCCCTATCAACAGCACGTTGTCCACCCGCTTGCCCATCCGGGGAATCACATACTCGAACAAGATCATGCCCTGCTGGACCCCAGAGAGGGCTTCTTTCAGAATCTCAATCTGCCGGCACCAAGCATCACGTTGCGCAGGAGTGAGATCGCCCATTTGCCCCTGAGCCAACTGCCCCAACAACGCCTCAGAGCTAGCTTGAAGAAAAGCGGGGATGTCGCCAGCATAGTAAACGCGATGGCCAGGCGGCATGCCGGCCATCCTACCCCCTGCTGGCCCCAGGACAAGGTGCTACAATCTCTTCCTTCATGAAGCCTGAAGATCTCCGCAACTTCCTCAGCACCGAGATGCGGATGAGCCACATCTACCAGCCGCTCATCATCCGCCGGCTCCTCCTGGACGGCGGGAAGGCGACCAACAAGCAGGTCGCCGAGGATATGGCCGTGAACGACCCCTCGATGCAGGAATACTACGAGAGCATTGCCTGGGGCATGCCCAGGCCGGTGTTGTCCCGCCGCGGGGTCATCTCCACCCAGGGCCGCGGGACCTCCCGGGAATGGCTCTTGAACGTGAGCCCCCTTCCCCAGGGAGCAACGAAGGAGGAGCTCGTCCGACTCTGCGACGAGAAGATCCAGGAGTTCTTCCAGCAGCGTGGAAAGGCCGTCTGGGACCACCGGCGCCGGGGACGCAGGCCCGTGTCGGGGACCGTCCGCTACGAGGTCCTCAAGCGCGCCCAGGGCCGCTGCGAACTATGCGGGGTCCACGGCGACAACCGTGGGCTGGAGGTCGACCACATCAACCCAAAAGCCCGCGGAGGCAAGGACGACCTGGTCAACTACCAGGCCCTGTGCTACGTCTGCAACGCCACGAAGCGGGATCGGGACACCACGGACTTCCGCGGGATGCGTGGCCGAGGGATCCGTGTGGGCTCCCGGGAAGCCACCTGCGTCCTCTGCGGGCGCATGGAGGAGGCCAAGGCAGAGAACGACTGGGCCGTAGCGGTGGAGGACCGCTACCCAGTCACCCCGGGGCACATCCTGGTGATTCCCCGCGTCCATGTCCCGGGTCTCCAGGATCTCTCCCCGGAACAAGTGAACGGATGCATGGCCCTGGTCCTGCACATCCAGAAACGTGGACGGGCTCAGGGGATCCGAGCCTTCAACGTGGGCGTGAACGACGGCCAGGAGGCTGGCCAGACTATCCTGCACGTCCACATCCACGTGATCCCCAGGCGCAAGGGCGACGTGCCTGACCCAATAGGCGGAATCCGTGGCGTCATTCCGGGAAAGGCGAACTATCATGTGTTCTGACATGTGCATCGCGCAACCGGAATGCAGGAACTAGTATTGAGTCCCGTCTAAGAATCAAGGGAGGTCAGGAACATATGACTTCGGCAACCATCAAATTATTTTTACCGCACGGAGAAGCAAAAGGACTCCGCACGGCAGAGATTTCAAACTGGACGGGTAAGGCGCTTGCTGCGCCTCGTACTGAACTAGACCATCTTCTAGCTCGTGAAGAGTGCGACAAGGCTGGCGTATATGTGCTCACTGGCGCAAATCCTTCTACGAACTCACCATATGCATACATCGGTGAAGCCGAGGTGATCCGAGAGCGTCTCAAACAGCACAGGGGAAAAGAATTCTGGGTTTCAGCAATAGTGTTCGTCAGCAAGGACGAGAATCTAACGAAGGCCCATGTGCGCTACCTGGAAAGCAGGTTGCTTTCCGAAGCTCAACAGGTTGGACGTTTTTCTCTTGAGCAGAATCAGGCTGGTGGGTCGAAATTGCCCGAGTCTGATCGAGAAGATATGGAGGTCTTTCTGGCGCGCATCCGCCAACTACTGCCTGTTCTTGGATCGGATCTTCTAACGCCGATTGTAAAAGCCCTCCCAAAAAACCAGACAGGGGGGCAGCTCGTCTGCCGCATGAAGGGTGCAACGGCTCTCGGGCAGCGCACGCCAGATGGCTTTGTCGTGCTCAGTGGATCGACTGCCGCCTTGACAGAGCGTCCCTCGGCACAACAGAGGCACTCATGGGTTGTGGCGTTACGAAAAAAGCTGGTCGTCGATGGAGTCCTCGTGGAGAAAAATGGGTTCTTCTCTTTCAGCAAGGACACAGAGTTTGCGAGTCCGAGCGCAGCCGCCGCTGTTGTGCACGGAGGTGGTGCGAATGGGTTAACTGCTTGGAAGGCCAAAGACGGAACAACACTCAAGGAACTCGACGAGAAAGCCTGAACCTCTCATCCCCTGCTGGGTCCCCTCGAACGAGTTTTATCGATCAGGCCACTAGATAGACTGCCATTGCCATCTGTGATGCTCATGATGATGGATGGTCGAGGCGTGCTACGGCCTCAAGAACGCTAGCTTCGACATGCACCCATGACACTGTGGAATCCGGGGTTGTAAAAATCGAGTCCCCGATTAAAGCAAGTCGCTACTTCTTGCCTTCCAGAAGTTTCCGTTTCTGCTCTTGGAACTCCTCTTCCGTGAGAAGGCCCCGTTTGCGAAGGTCATCCAGTTTCATCAGCTCCGTATAGAGATCGCTGGGCTTGTCAGTTTCCACCTTGGTATGGGTGTCGGTGGTGACATGTTCGTCCTTTTTGATGATCTCCTCTTTTTTGATGTTCTCATTCTTTTCGAGAACGAAGTCGGGGCGAGGCACCAAGTGCGTCCTGCGCGCTTCAGGATCGCTCTTGTCGACGACCCTGAACTGGTACTCGATTGATGCAAAGCCTCCGATCCCGACTCCCAAAGGGTGCTCTTTTATCGAAAGCGGGATGGCAACCTTGTCTTGGCTTTCAGCGAACTGCTTCGCCGCATTCATCACATCAATTTTCAGGTCGGTCAGCCCTCCTCCAAAGACGCCAGCGTTATCCTGTTTTGTAATCATGTATGTGTCGGGCGAAATCTGAACAGGAGTAAGACTCCCGCCGCAACCTGCACAGCCAAGGCTTACGAGAAACACAAGAATCGGAAAGAGTCTTGCCATCCGCTATCTCCTCGTGGGAAAGATGTCGCCCATTAGCGAGACACCGAGGCAACGATCTTCTTGGCAATCTCGTTTGCCGCAACGCTGACGTGTTCGCTCTCGGAGCGCTCTCCTTCGATATTCTCGTAGTGGACCGAGGTTGAGGCCCGCTTGCCATTCCCCGTAGCCTGCTGAGTCACCTGAACCGTAATTTCGAACTCAGAGGTCTTCGTCGCATCGTCGTACAGGTAGACGGCTCCGCCGCCGATAGGCCCGAAGGGGATGCACCCAGGGATGCACCAGCCCGGGACCATTCCGTTCTTATCCTTGGGAATGAACTTGTACGCTGTGATGTCGGCGGAGATCACCAGATCGAAGTTGCCCCGTTCCGCTTCGGGAACCGCCTGGGCGTTCGACACCTTGAATCCTGCATTCTCCAGTTGAAGCTTGATGGCGGTGCGGAGGGTGCTTTCCGGCGTCATCGAACTTCCACCGCCACTGGAATTGGTGAAGCGATCCAACAGCACAGTCTTCACGTTCTGCATCCCGGTGGAATCCACTTCCGAAGGAGTCAGAACGTGTCTGGCGTCCGGCTCGAAGCAACCAGTCAGAAAAAGACAGGACGCAAACAGGGTGATGTAGCGAATCATGTAAACCTCCTCAGGGTGGCGGGATGATACTGGCTGAGGTCATTTCCTGAAACCCTGAGCCTTCTGAATCACGAATCGGCCCTTGGGCCGATCTGTAAAACGGGGGGTCCGGAGGCTGCCTCCTTGACACCAAACACGTGTTTGGTATCGTTCCGCCATGCGCCCCACCGATTTCGTCCGTCCAGTCTGGTCCAAACTCTCCCTCCCGCTAGCCTCCGCTTCCGTCCGGGCTGGTTTCCCCTCCCCTGCGGATGACCACCTGGAGAAGCGCCTCGACCTGAACGAGCACCTGATCCAGCACCCTGCCGCCACGTTCTTCGTGTTCGCCGACGGCGGCTCCATGACCGGTGCAGGCATCAGGACCGGGGACCTCCTGGTGGTGGACCGCTCCCTGGAGGCTTCCGATGGGGACGTGGTCGTGGCCGTCCTGGACGGGGAGTTCACCGTCAAGCGGCTCCGCATTCGCAAGGGCAGGCCCTTCCTGTGCCCAGAGGCCGAGGGCTACCAGACCATCGAGATCGGCGAGGACGCCCGCTTCGAGATTTGGGGCGTGGTGTCCAATGTGGTTCACAGTTTCCGAGGTCCCCATGGCGCTGATCGCTCTCGTTGACTGCAACAACTTCTACGCTTCATGTGAGCGGGTCTTCGATCCCCACCTGGAGGCCAGGCCCATTGACCTTGCCCCCTCAACCTGGTCCAGAGGTTTGATACCTTGGGCCGGAAAGGAGGGGTCGGATGAAGAAGCGAAAGACGACGGAGCAGATCGTGGAGATTCTGAGGGAGGGCGAGACGTTGGGAGAGCCTGAGACCTGCCGCAAGCATGGGATCAGTGAGCAGACCCTTGCCCGGTGGAAGAAGGCCTACAGCGGGGTGGGTCTCGACGAGGCCCGGCGCCTGAAGCAGCTGGAGACTGAAAACGGGAATCTGAAGCAGGTGGTGGCCGAGCAGGCAGTCGTGATCAAGGTCCAGCAGGACCACATGAAAAAAAAGGGCTGGATGTAGCCGCCATGAGGGCCATCGTCATGGAGACGGTCAGTCACGGCATCACGGAGCGCAGGGCCTGCAGACACCTGGGGGTGCCCCGGTCCAGCATGCGCTACGAGGTCCAGCCGGAAGCTCCCGAGGCCGTAGCGCTGAAGGGCCAGGTCAAGACCCTGGCCCTGAAGCACCGGAGGTATGGGTATCGCCGGATCACGCGGCTGATCCGGCGGCTGGGGGATCCGGTCAACCACAAGCGGATCTACCGCTACTGGCGGCAGAGCGAGCTGCAGCTTCCCCGGCGCCGTCCCCGGCGGCGCTGTGTCAACCGGGCCTGGGTGAGGCAGCTGATGGCCGTGACGGCGAACAGGCTCTGGGCGATCGATTTCGTGGCGGACCAGACCTGCTTTGGGGCGAAGCTGAGGATGCTGACAGTGGTCGACGAGTGCACCCGGGAGTGTCTGGCGATCCAGGTGGGCTGGCGGATGCCCAGCGTGGACGTGATTGCGGTGCTGGAGGAGCTGGTGCGCCAGCGAGGGGCGCCGTGCCATATCCGGCTCGACAACGGGCCGGAATTCATCGCGGAGAGCCTCAAGAAGTGGGCTGAGGGCCACGGGATCACCCTGGCGCACACGGAGCCCGGGAGCCCCTGGCAGAACGGGTACATCGAGAGCTTCAATGGGAAATTCCGGGACGAGTGCCTCAACCAGGAGGTATTCTTCAGCCGTGTGGAAGCCCAAGTGGTCGTAGAGTGGTGGCGCAGGAGCTACAACGAGGAGCGTCCGCACAGCGCGCTGGGGGGCAAGACCCCGGCCGAAGTGGCGGCCGCCCACCGGGAGGGGTATACCCCTCCCGGTGGGGATTCAGGCCATGGCTTCAACTAAAGCCGTGGACCAAACAATGGGGGCAGGTCA